>ENA-UOJD01000001-UOJD01000001.1-human-gut-metagenome-genome-assembly--contig:-P48-NODE-1-length-858177-cov-47.050120_pt1 | contig 858177 bp, 556 predicted proteins | sample MGYA00242342_ERZ723889 | MGnify/ENA metagenome assembly ERZ723889 | reverse complement strand
TAAATTTAGAGCAAAGCTATCCTTCTAATACATATTTACCAAGTTCTCTTGGAACTTAGCCGATATATAATTATGGTAATAGAGATATAATATAAGTTAAACCTAAAAATAAAAAAGAGCCTATGGAACAAGACCCCACCTGACAGCAGAAATAGCCTCAAAGCTATTCTCAATTGCCCATTCTTACTCTTTCAGAGAAGACTATTTTAGTTAACAACAAAATCATCAACTTTTTATGAATGAAGATCGCAAAAGAAAAGGATTCGCAAACAGCAAACTCCTCTCAGCAGTAACTATAAGTGTACTGTTCATAGACATTGGTAATGTGACAGCTGCCCAACAGCCTCTGGTAATTCTTTGAGTATGAGAAAATAATGACATTATTTTCAAGTTAAGTTACAAATATTCAAAGCAAGCCAATCATATATGATGATATAATTCTGGACTATTAACCATTATTGTTTATTAAATCTATGTTAATGCAAAAACTTTTAATTCTATCAGTAACCGGCCTAATGCTTATATGTGGCGGTTACATTCCTGGAATGAGTGTAAGTGCACAAAATACCACTTCGTCTAGTACACAGAACTCAAGAAGGATTTCCGGAGTAGTGACAGACACTCAGGGCGAACCGATTATCGGAGCAACTGTACTTGTAAAAGGAACAGGCATCGGTACAGCAACAGATATCGACGGCAAGTTCTCTCTGGATATTCCATCCAATGGAAAAACCTTGGTAGTATCTTTCATTGGATTCGACGCACAGGAAATTCCTGTTACAAATAATGCTACGTACAAAATACAGTTAAGCGGAACAGACTATGCTCTGGACGAGGTAGTGGTGACGGCTTTAGGTATGAAGCGTGAAAAGAAGGCGCTCGGTTATTCAGTGCAAGACGTAAAAGGGGACGCTCTTATTGAAAACCGGACTGCAAACATTGCCACATCACTGAATGGTAAGATTGCCGGTATGAATATTTCTTCAACTTCTATTCCCGGTGGTTCAAACCGTATCGTCATCCGTGGTAACAACTCTATATCGGGTAATAATATGCCGTTGGTGGTAGTGGACGGGGTTCCGTTCGACAACTCTCAAGGCGTTGACGACGTAAATACAAACTCTTGGGGTGCAGGTTATTCGGATACCGGTGACGGACTATCCATGCTGAATCCTGATGATGTTGAATCAATTTCTGTACTGAAGGGTCCTTCGGCTACAGCTCTTTACGGTTCACGCGGTGGTAACGGTGTGATTCTGGTTACAACCAAACAAGGCCAGGGTGGCAGAACCAAAGTGTCATACAATAGCAACTTTACTTTTGAAAATGTAATGATTCAACCGGAATTCCAGAATGAATACGGTCAGGGTACAGACGGAGCATTTGTGGCTACCTCGCGTAACTCCTGGGGTCCTAAAATGGGTACGGTTGTTACAGACTGGACAGGACAAACCCGTCCTTTGGAAGCAAAAAATAATGATTTTTCCGATTTCATGGACACCGGTACATCATGGACCAATTCTCTTGATATCACAAGTTCCGCCGGTAAGATGAACTACCGTGTAGGTATGTCAAACACAATGCGTAAGGGTGTTATCCCGAAGAATGAGTTGAACAAGACAAACTTCTCTATTCGCGCAGGTGGCGAAATCATCAAGAACCTGACTCTCGATGCCAAATTGAACTATACTTATCAGAAAGGTCAGGGACGTCCTGAATTCTCTGCTTCAGGTTTCAACCCGATATTCGCTCTTATTTATACTCCGCGCAGCATCAACCTGCACGAAATGAAAGATGTTTTTGATAAAGACGGAAAGATTATCGACTGGTATCCCAGTATGCTTACGGTGGTAAATAACCCGTATGCACTGACTTCTCTCAGCGGTAACAAGGACGTAACCAATCGTATCAATGGTTTCGCTTCATTGACATACGAGGTTAGCAGCTGGCTGAAAGCTATGGTTCGCTTCGGCGGTGACACTTATGGCAAGAAGACCGAAAAGTGGATACGCCATGACTTGATTTCAAGTGCAGGTTATAAGGATGGTCGTTTCTCAACCGGTCAATACAATATGGCTGAATACAATGCAGATTTCCTGGTTACAGCACAAAAGGATAAGATTGCAGACTCCAAAATCTCCGGAATGCTTTCTGTTGGTGGTAACCTGATGAACCGCCAGTACAATAGTTTCTATGCCACAGCCGAAGGTTTGAACATTCCTGAACTGTATACCATTCAGAATGGTCAATCCAAGACTACTTCGACTTCCAAATCAGAAAAAGAAGTTCAATCCCTCTATGCACTGGGACAATTGTCATGGGATAACTACCTGTTCCTCGATATAACTGTACGTAATGACTGGTCTTCCACATTACCGAAGGATAACCGTTCATTCTTCTATCCCTCATTCTCTCTGGGTTGGGTAGTGACGGATATGTTGACCAAGTTCAAAGTAGATGTTCCCAGCTGGCTTTCTTTCGCTAAAGTACGCGCATCTTATGCTGAAGCAGGAAATGACACCGATCCATATCAGCTGTTGTCTGTATTATCTACAGTTTCTAACATGGCAGGTGGTCAGATGGGCGTGGCAGAACCTTCTACGAAAGCAAACTCTAACCTTAAACCGGAGATTATCAAATCTACCGAGTTCGGTGCTGATATCCGCTTCTTTGATAACCGTTTAGGATTCGACGTTACATACTACAACAAACGTGCATACAACCAGATCATATCCATGCCTTCATCCATCACTTCGGGATATAGCGCCAAATATATCAATGCAGGACGTGTAGACAACTGGGGATGGGAACTTCAGATGAATGCCACGCCGGTTCGCACACGCGACTGGAACTGGAATCTTTGGGTGAACTTCGCCAAAAACTCTTCTGAAGTCGTAGAACTTTACGAAGGAGTGGAATCCATTACATTAGCTCGCCCGATGGGACAAAACTGTTATGTCATGGCTAAAACAGGCGAACCTTACGGGCAGATTTACACGAATGGTTTCAAATATGATGAGAAAGGAAACCGCCTTGTGGGTGATGACGGCAAATACATAGTAGATCCTACCCTCCGCGTTTCCGGTAATATGAACCCGGATTGGACAGCAGGTATCGGTTCTTCATTAAGATGGAAAAACTTCTCTTTCGGATTCCTGATTGATGTCCGCTATGGTGGCGATGTATATCTGCAATCTATGATGCGTCTGCAATCTAATGGTCAGACCAAAGAAACAGTTGCCGGACGTGAAGAATTCTATTCAACCGGTAAGGGCTTGATTTCTCAGGGTGTTAATGTAAACACAGGAGCTCCCAACACCGTTGAACTGAATCCTACCGCTTATTGGGGACAGTTCTATGGCAACATCGGAAACTACGTTTATGATGCTACCAACGTACGCCTTCGCGAACTTAATTTCTCTTGGATATTGCCGGACAAATGGTTCAACAAGACAATCATCAGTGGTATTAAAGTCAGTGCTGTAGCCAACAACGTATGCTTCCTGTACAATAACCTTCCGGGATTCGACCCTGAATGTACATACTCTACTGGCAACGGACAGGGTGTAGAAACCGCTGCTCTACCGTCTACCCGTTCATTTGGTTTCAATCTTAATGTTACATTCTAAAAATGAAGATAAAATGAATAAGTTATTTAAATCCATTATAAGCATTATTGGTCTTTCAATGGCCTTCGCGGGCTGTGTAGGCGATTTTGACGATATGAATACCGATCCCAACAACCCGACACCGGGTTCAGTAGATCCTAAGTTCCAGCTGATATTCATACAGGGACGTGGTATTCCGTATGCCAATCAGTGGCAACAGATAGACCAGCTGATGATCAGTACTTTCTGTGAATATTCGGCTAACGACGGACTCTCGGCTTCCGACTATAACATAGACGCACGCTATGTGGACAACATTTGGGAGTTGACTTACACCGTGCTTACCAATGCCAATTCATTAATCCGTGCCAATGAGAGCAACCCTGTTCACAATAACGTCGTTCAGATGGCACGTATCTGGAAAGCGTATGCTATGTTGCGTTTAACGAATTGTATGGGAGATGTACCTTACTCTGAAGCTGCCAACGACATTGATCAGCCTAAGTATGACACTCAGAAGGACATATATTATACCATATTCGAAGAATTAAAAGATGCCGTAAGTAAACTGGATGAGTCGGCAGCCAATAATGTCGGTTCTTATGACCTTATTTATGGGGGTGATGCCACCAAATGGAAGAAATTCGCCAACTCTATCCGCCTGCGCATGGCTGTCCGTATCTCCGACGTAGATGCCGCCAAGGCTAAAACAGAAGCCGCAGCTGCCATTTCAGCAGGTGTATTCAGCAGTGACGCTGATGCCGCCTTCCTGACGCAAGGAGAAGATAAATTTGCCCAGAACCCGATTTATTATCATAAAGGTTCTTCGGTGTTGCATATGTCAACGGCTTACAAACGTCTTGTAGAAGGTATCGGTGGACAAGCATGGCCTACCGCAGCCGACCGCGAAGCCAATAAGAATATCACCGAAGTTATTCTTACTGCCAAGAATGCTCCTGCAGTTGTCGATCCTCGCGCTCCGATCCACTTTGAACCCGCAGGTATCATCGAAAGCCCTGCAACTCCAAGCATGAACGGCAATTGGGACGGCACAGATCCGGGACATGTAGCTTCGGGTGTAGGTGCTGCAATGGACAATGGACAGTTTGTTAGCGACTTCTCAAAAATCGGTCCCTGGTATTATGAAACCATTGACAGAAAGTATCCTTTGTTCAAGTACAGCGAACTGTGCTTCCTGAAAGCTATTGCCATCCAACTTGGTCTTACAAGTGGAGATGCCAAAACAGAATACGAAGCCGGCGTACGCTCAAGTATGACAGAACTGGGAGTTCCGGAAAGCAAAATCGCAAATTATCTGGCTTCAACTTCTCCAAACTATTATGGAACCACAGCCAAGTATGACGATGTTACAGGAACTAACAATACACCTATGGATAAGATTCTTACCCAGAAATACATTGCTCAGTTCCAGGAATGTTCTTTTGAAACTTGGGCTGATCATCGCCAGTTCCACAAACCTACGCTTATGCCATTCGCAAACGTAAGTTCAAGTGTCTTCAACATGAATCCTTCTGATCAGGCTAATAATACTCCAAACGCTTATATCAAGCGTATCTATTATCCTTCTTCGGAATACACCGTTAACGAAGCTAACGTGAAAGAAGCCGAAAAGCGCATGGGTGGAAGCAACAGCATACAAAATAACCTATGGTGGGATGTTAACTAAAAATTGATTCTTATGAAATGCGTAGTTGAGTAATTCAGCTACGCATTTTGTTATACATATAACCTCTTATCTGAAACAATATGAAAAATATTCTTCTCTTAATTCTTATATGTTGTCTTTCTCTGTCCAATCGGGCACAAGAACAGATGAATCCTTCATCAAGAATATCCGGTAAAGCAATCAAATTACCCGGATTTGTAACCAGTCCTTATTTTGAGGAACAAGTTATCAGCTTTATCCATACTCCAGGAATCAAAGTTCATATAAATGCTCCCGCAGAAACTAAATTCGGAAAGGATAAACCCACAAAACTTGTACTATATGCACTACCGAATGGCAACAGTACAGACTGGACCATCGGGAAAATGCCGGCAGAAGGTGATGACTGGCATTATCATATACAACACATAGGAGCTCAAACACGGTATATCAGAGCTTCTGATCCGGAATGTAACTTTATTACGGTTTACCTGGAAGCAGACACCAAAAGCTGGGGAAGTTGGAGAAAAGCTGAACCTACACGAGATCAAAAGATTAAAGAAACAGTAGAGTATATTCTTTCTCTTTTTTCCAAGTATAATCCACATATCGAACTGAACAGCCACAGTGGAGGAGGCAACTTCATTTTCGGTTTTATGGATGCAGTTTCTGAAATTCCGGATTATGTGAAAAGAATCTCTTTCATTGACAGCAATTACAACTGGGATAATGAACGTTACGGAGATAAATTACAAAAATGGCTGGAAGCTTCTTCCGACAATCGCTTATTTGTAGCTTGTTATGATGATGCTAATGCTCTGCTGGATGGAAAGCCATTTGTCTCAAAGACAGGAGGAACCTGGCACAGAACCTATTTAATGCAACGATATCTGAAAAAGAAAATGAAACGTCTGTCATGGAATAAAACCGAAAATGACAGTATTATTTATTTCACGGCAGACAACCGTCGGATTCAGTTTTATTCCCGAAAGAATCCGGAGCAGAAGATTTACCATACAATACTGGTAGAGCGAAATGGCTATATCCAGTCAGTATTCTCCGGTACGAAATACGAGGGAATGGGATATCAGTTCATGGGTAGAAAGATTTATGACATGTATCGGCAAGATTCAGGGTCCTGGTAGACAGTAAACTATATTCTTTGAACGCCTTACTACAGGACCCCGTACTATAAAATTGTTTAGTGATAAATCAGTTCCAATGGTAATTACAAGTTATATTCCTGATTAATCCTGCTGACCACTTGCAACTTTCCATCCTTCAGCAAAGAACGTGCATTAAAGAAATTTACGCCGTCCGCTCCTGCTTCGATAGATAGTTTTGCAGCTGTATATAGCTCTTCAGCCGTAATATCGGGAACAAATAAACCGGATACATACTTATTCTTATGGAAAGTTTCGCGCAAACCGTTTTCTATACTAAACGGTATCCATTCAAGGCTTTCCGAATAAAACGACTGATAATTCATCGGGCATACAATATCTATTTTCCAGGTAGGCCAGTCCTGATAAACTGTCATGCGGGCACGGGTAGGATAAGGAAAAACAGCCGCTGAAACCAGTTTGCCTTCAGAATGAGTCGCTTCTACAATCTCATTTACCAAAGAAGTGACCTCATTCAAACGGAACTGCAACCATTCCGGACTCATCCACGGAGCCTGCAAATCTAACGGGGAGTAACCGAACAGTTTCTTAAATTTTTCTATTGCCACCGGATGATAGCCAAAATCATATTCAGCACGATAGGTATCTTGCTGAATCTTAAACTTATGCTGTTGCAGACGTCGCCCCAGTACCGCATCATTATAGCGAATAAAATCCAGATGTACAGAAGTCAGTCCTTCCAAAGCTGCATAAGAAGCCGCTTTATCTTTCATATACTGTCGGGCCTCAGGCACAGAAGGACTCAGCCATTTATAATGCTTTACATAAGGGTCATATTCATGACTGTTATAACCTATCCGGTTCACATCAAACCATTCGGGATGCACCAACGCCGCAGAATCCCCGGGAGCATTCACAGTGAACATCCACGCATGCACTTTTGCACCCTGATAGGACTTGGCAGCCTCAATATAACGCGCCACTTCTTCCGGTGAGCCACACATATAATAATTCTTGATACCGGCCTCATCGAAAGGCTTCATCCAGAGAATCAGAGACTCCACCGTGGCACCTTTATCCACATCGTCCCAGACTCCCAAAGCAACCTTTTGTTCCTGGTTTTGAACTTTCTTTTTTTTACCGGCTGATAACGGCTGAACAGCCAAACTGAAAATGCACGCAAATGCTGCACATAAATAAGTAAATTTCATGATGATGATTTTTTTTGGTTCACAGCAAAGATAATATATCTTCTATATAAATAAGGTGAATATCTGATTATTTGCAAATTATTAATTATAATGCTAAAAATAATAAAATAAGTGTTTTTGATATTAAAATAAAATCTATCTTTGTTGCTACGAATATCCCCCTTAACAATAATACTATTATGAAGAAACTTCTGCTACTGATCTTTTTATTGTGTAGTACCTTCTGGTGTCAGGCACAAACAGACCGGATTATTTTGGGTGACGAACAAACTTCCGAGTATTTTCCCATCCTAAAGGATAAACGGATTGCCATTTTCTCTAATCATACAGGAATGATAGGGGATAAACATCTATTGGATGTTCTTTTAGAAAACAAATTCAATGTAGTTGCCATCTTCTCGCCCGAACATGGTTTCCGTGGAAATGCAGATGCAGGCGAGCACGTATCCAGTTCAGTAGACTCTAAAACAGGGGTGCCAATTCTTTCTCTTTATGAAGGGAAGGACAAAAAGCCAAGTAAGGCTTCAATGCAAAAATTTGATATTCTGATAGTAGATATACAGGACGTAGGATTACGTTTTTACACCTATTACATAACGATGTGCCGGCTAATGGATGTCTGTGCGGAATATAACAAGAAAGTTTTGTTATTAGACCGTCCTAATCCGAATGGGCATTATGTAGATGGACCGATTCTGGATATGAAATATAAATCAGGTGTGGGATGGTTGCCGATTCCTATTGTACACGGAATGACATTAGGGGAACTTGCATTAATGATTAATGGAGAAGGTTGGTTGCCTGGTTCACGCAAATGTGATCTGGCAGTGATCAAATGCAAGAATTATACACATCAGACTAAATATCAGCTGCCAATTCCCCCATCTCCTAACTTACCGAACATGAAGTCGATATATCTATATCCGGCTACATGCTTTTTTGAGGCAACTCCCGTCAGCTTGGGTAGAGGAACTTCACTCCCATTTCAGGTTTATGGACATCCCAATATGACCGGATATAGCTACAGTTTCACCCCAAGAAGTATTCCCGGAGCAAAGAATCCGCCGCAGCTGAATAAACTGTGCCATGGAGTAGACCTAAGCAATATGAGTGATGAAGAAATCTGGAAACGAGGTGTAGATTTATCTTATGTCATCGATGCATATCGTAATCTGAACCTGGATGATCATTTCTTCCGTCCATTCTTTGAATTGCTGGTAGGAAGGGATTATGTACGGAAAATGATAAAAGAAGGAAAAAGTGCCGATGAAATTAGAGCTATGTGGAAAGATGACGTTGAGAAATTCAAGGTGCAACGTAAACCATATCTGCTTTACGAAGAATAAGTTCATGTACTATTATAAATCATAAATCAACCCTATGAGCCCGATATCTGTCATCATTACTATTGCCGCTTATTTCGTGATCTTGTTCACTATATCTTATATAGCCGGCAGAAAAGCCGACAATGAAGGTTTCTTCGTCGGTAACCGTAAATCGGCCTGGTATGTTGTGGCATTTGCCATGATTGGGTCCAGCATCTCCGGAGTGACGTATGTATCAGTACCGGGTATGGTGGCTGCCAGTAGTTTCGGTTACCTGCAAATGGTATTGGGATTTGTTGCGGGACAGTTCATCATAGCATTCGTATTGACGCCACTGTTCTACCGGATGAACCTGATATCCATCTATGAATATCTGGAAAATCGTTTTGGTATGTCTTCCTATCGGACAGGCGCATGGTTCTTCTTCATCTCTAAGATGCTGGGAGCCGCGGTACGTTTGTTCCTCGTATGTCTGACACTTCAACTGCTGGTATTCGAACCGTTTGGATTACCATTTATTTTGAATGTGGCCATTACCGTAGCATTAGTATGGCTCTATACGTTCCGGGGTGGAGTAAAATCTCTGATCTGGACAGATTCACTCAAAACATTCTGTCTGGTGGTATCCGTAGTTCTCTGCATCAGTTATATTGCTTCCGATCTCAATCTGTCGCTTAGCAGCATGATCAGTACAATAGCCGATAGTGACATGTCACGCATTTTCTTCTTTGACGATGTAAACAGTAAACAATATTTCTTCAAACAATTCTTTGCCGGGGCATTCACTATGATTGCCATGACAGGGCTGGATCAGGACATGATGCAACGTAACCTCAGCTGCAAGAACTTCAAAGATTCACAGAAAAATATGATTACGAGTGTTATATCACAGTTCTTCGTAATTCTGTTGTTCCTGATGCTTGGAGTATTGCTTTACATCTTCGCTGGTAACCAAGGCATTCAGGTAGAAAAGAGCGATGAACTCTTCCCATTGATAGCCACCGGTAACTACTTCCCTGCAATTGTAGGTATCTTGTTTATCATTGGACTTATTTCTTCGGCTTATTCCGCTGCCGGCTCAGCACTGACAGCTTTAACAACTTCCTTTACAGTGGATATCCTCGGGACAAAAGGCAGGACGGAAGAAGAAATCGTAAAGATACGCAAGCGGGTACATATCGGTATGGCTGTAATTATGGGTATCACGATATTCGTATTCAACCTATTGAATAACACAAGTGTAATCGATGCCGTATATATACTGGCAAGTTACACATACGGCCCCATTCTCGGATTATTCGCATTCGGTATATTCATGAAACAACAGGTTCGCGACAAATATATCCCATTGGTAGCCATCCTCTCCCCTATCCTTTGCTTCATCCTGCAAAAGAATTCGGAAGCCTGGTTCAATGGGTATCAGTTTAGCTACGAACTGCTGATATTTAACGCTCTGTTCACGTTTATCGGACTCTGCCTGTTGATCAGAAAAGATAAGAACTAATAATTAACTTAATACATCATCCATGAATGTAAGACTTCATTTTTTGTTCACTTTGCTCACCGCCTCCCTGATCCCCCAAACGGGAGGCGCGCAAGAGCTTCCGACGGATGTCCGCCAGGAAATCGGTAAGTTTCTGGACGCAACCGCACGGAAAGAGGTTTCCGTAGGGCGCATCCGGATTGACTCTGTCGCCATTGAAGAAAACACGTTGCAATTATTCGCTAACATGAACTGTGCATATATTCCTTTCCGGGAAGATAATGTGACAGAGATTTATCAAGGTGTGCAGGCACTGCTTCCGGCAGAGTTTTCAAAATACAACCTGCAAATCCGCACGAATAAGCGTAGCATTGAAGAATTAATCCCCCAAGCACTACGCAGCAAAAAGGACAAAAAAGCCAAAACATTCAATCCTGCCGGGACAAAACCTTTAGTAACGGCCCTTTCCACCCCCTATACCCCTACAAATGGACTAAAGAACCGTCACATTGCTTTGTGGCAGAGTCATGGCTTCTATTATGAGCCCAAACTGACACGCTGGGAATGGCAACGCGCCCGCATCTTCCAGACGGTGGAGGATTTATATACGCAAAGTTATGTACTGCCTTTCCTGGTTCCCATGTTGGAGAATGCAGGAGCTAATGTGCTGATGCCCCGTGAACGGGATAGCCAAATAGCAGAAGTTGTCGTAGACAATGACGGTTGCCTTCACTCCCGTTCCGTTTATACAGAAAAGATAGGCGATAAGAACTGGATGCAAGGTACCGGTGAAGGTTTCGCCCATCTGCGCGATCAATATATCAATTTTGAAAACCCATTCCGTGAAGGAACTTTCCGCACTGTCGAGACGGTGAAAGGTAAGAAGGAGAAAGAAAGTACTGCCGAATGGATTCCTGAACTCCCGTCAACCGGACAGTACGCCGTTTATGTATCCTATAAATCATTGCCAAACAGTACGGATGATGCCCTTTACACCGTTTATCACAAAGGAGGAGTCTCCCAATTCAAAGTGAACCAACAGATGGGTGGCGGCACTTGGATTTATCTGGGTACATTTGGTTTTGATGCCGGAAAAAGCAATGCCGGCAAAGTTGTTTTAAGCAATCGTTCTGAGAAAACCGGACGTATCGTTACCGCTGATGCCGTAAAAATCGGAGGTGGTATGGGAAATATGGCCCGCCGTATCTCTGATGCAGGTGCCACAGAGAATATTAAAAGTTCGGATGGCAATGCTGCCATAGTGCATAAAGAAATGCCGAAGATAGATTACCCGTATGAGATAAGCGGTTATCCCCGTTTCTGCGAGGCAGCACGCTACTGGCTTCAATGGGCAGGTATTCCGGACAGTGTTTATTCCGACAGCCAAGGTAAGAATGACTATACGGATGATTACAAATGTCGTGGTATCTGGGTGAATTACCTTGCCGGTGGTTCTACGGTTAACCCGACAGAACAAGGACTGAATATCCCGGTAGATATGGCTTTCGCCTTCCATTCAGATGCAGGAACTACGCTAAACGATTCCATCATCGGAACACTGGGTATCTACTATACCAACGTTTACAATGAAGAATACGCCAACGGAGCATCCCGCTATCTGGCACACGACATGACAGACCTAATTCAGTCAAATATCGTACGGGATATCCGCAGCCTATACGAACCGGATTGGACACGCCGCGGTATGTGGAACCAATCCTACTACGAAGCACGTGTACCCCGTGTCCCCACTATGTTACTGGAATTACTTTCTCACCAGAACTTTGCAGACATGCGTTATGGTTTAGATCCACGCTTCCGTTTTACGGTAAGCCGTGCAATCTATAAAGGTATGCTGCAATTCATTTGCTCGCAATACCACATGGACTATATCGTTCAGCCGTTGCCTGTCGACAATATGGCATTGAAAATGGTAGGCGAGAATGAAATAGAACTGACCTGGCAACCCGTAGCCGACCCACTGGAGCCAACGGCAAATGCTGAAAAATATATAGTTTATACCCGTATCGGAGATGGCGATTTCGATAATGGCGTGTTGGTAGATAAGAATACCTATCGCACCGCCCTCCCTGCCGGCATGGTATGCAGTTATAAAGTAACTGCCGTCAACAAGGGCGGAGAAAGTTTCCCGTCCGAAATACTCTCAGCAGGACGTGCGTTTAATAGTTATAAGCGATTAGCGATGAGTGATAAGCAGACAAACGCTAATCACTCAGATATCGTGCTGATAGTAAACGGCTTCGACCGCATCAGTGCTCCGGCAGATTTTGTCGCACCTGTTCCCGGAGATACTTTACTTGCCGGTTTCTTAGATGATCTGGACCACGGCGTACCTTATCTGAAAGATATCAGCTACATTGGTAAGATGAAAGAATACCGCCGTTCCATTCCATGGATGGACGACGATGCTTCCGGCTTCGGCGACAGCTATAGCAATTACGAAGATAAAGTAATCGCCGGAAACACATTCGATTATCCCGCTATTCATGGAGCCGCCATTTTGAAAGCCGGATATTCTTTCATATCTTGCAGCGATGAAAGTGTAGAAAATAAAACAATGAACCTGAACGACTATAAGTATGTAGACCTGATATTAGGTAAAGAATGTCAGACCAAAATGGGACGTGGCGGTGTGAAGCCGTTAGAGTTCAAAACATTCAGCCAACCCATGCAGGAAGCTATCACCGCATATTGCGGACAAGGCGGAAACATCTTCGTCTCGGGTGCTTATGTAGGAACCGACCTTTGGGACAATCGCCTTGCCCCGGCTCAGGAATCCGATAAGAAATTTGCAACAGAAGTCCTGAAATATAAATGGCGCGTGGGGCAGGCAGCTACAGAGGGTAAGGTGAAATGTGTAGCTTCACCGTTCCCCGCCCTTTCAGGCAACTATACATACCATAATGAACTGAATGCAGACAGCTATGTGGTAGAATCACCGGATGCCATCGAACCGGCAACAAAAGATGCATACACCGTAATGCGCTATTCGGAAAACAATCTGAGTGCCGGAGTAGTTTACAAAGGCGCCTACAAGACCTGCATACTGGGCTTCCCGTTCGAAGCATTGCGCACCGCCTCTGAAAGAGAAGCGTTGATGAATGCCATCCTTACATTCTTCAATGAAAAAACAGATTCACTCAAGCAATAATATACTAAAATCAATCATCATTTATGAAGCGAAGACTTTTAATAACGTTCCTGTTGGGGTGCCTGCTACCGTTCGCGGTGCAGGCACAACATGGCACATTCCGTTTTGCGCAAATAACGGACATCCATTTCAGCCCCAACAACCCCAACCCGACGGAAGACTTACTACGTTCCGTCGCGCAAATAAATGCGATAGACAGTATCGACTTTGTTTTGGTTACGGGCGACATCACCGAAGAGGGCGACCGTGCCACTATGCTGAAAGTCAAAGAGACATTGGATTTACTGAAAGCGAAGTATTACGTGATCCTCGGTAACCATGAAACCAAATGGAGCGACTCCGGTTGTACTGCCTTCGGTGAGATTTTCGGCGGCGAACGCTTTGAATTCGAGCATAAAGGCATTCTGTTTCTGGGTTTCAACTCCGGCCCGTTGATGCGTATGGCTTACGGACATGTCGTTCCGCAGGACATCCGTTGGATGACGGAAGAAATGGATAAGTTTGGAAAAGATAAACCGGTTATACTTGTCACACACTATCCGTTACTGGATGGAGATGTCGATAACTGGTATGAAGTAACAGATGCAGTGCGCCCCTATAACATTCGTTTGTTCATCGGCGGGCACTATCACCGTAACCGGGATTTGCGTTATGATGGCATTCCGGGTATTTTGATGCGCAGCAACCTGCGTGATAAAGATGGAAAACCGGGATATGGCATCTATGATATAACGAAAGATTCGATCCTCGTCTACACGCAACGCATCGGCGAACCGAAAAAGCAATGGGCTGCTTTCTCGCTGACTCAGCCCTATTATGATCGTAATGGAAAAGCAGAGAAATACCCCGACTTTTCAGTCAACACAGAATACCCGAATGTGAAAGAACAGTGGGTAGTGCAAACCGGTGCAGGTATCTATTGTTCGCCTGCAATAGAAAAAGACAAAGTGTTCATCGGAGACGATATGGGGTACCTGACTTGCTATGCCTTGAAGAATGGCAAGAAACTGTGGAATTTCCAGTCCGGTAAGCGCATTGTAGGCACTCCGGCTGCGGCAGATGGTATAGTCGTATTCGGTTCTGCCGACCGTAACATCTACGGTCTGAACAGTAAAGACGGAAAACTGCTGTGGACTGTAAAAACAAAAGCCCCGGTACTGGGTGCGGTAACCATTGAAAATGGAATTGCCTACATTGGTGCCAGCGATTCTACTTTCCGTGCTATTGATATCCACACAGGTAAAGTGCTCTGGGCATATACCGGTGTGAAAGGATACATTGAAACCAAACCATTGGTAACAGCCGACAAGGTGATCTTCGGTGCCTGGGACAATACCCTCTATGCATTGAATAAGGCAGACGGCAAAGAATTATGGAAGTGGACAGGCGGTTTAACGCGCATGCACTTCTCACCCGCAGCCGTATGGCCGGTAGCCGCAGAAGGCAAAGTATTTATCACCGACCCGCAACGTGCCATGACGGCTATCAATATAGAAAACGGAGAAACAGTGTGGCGCACTTTCCAGTCTATGGTACGTGAAACGATTGGCCTGTCGGAAGATGGAACGCGTGTATTCAGCAAGACCATGAACGACAGTATTGTCTGCTATGCCACACAGGGAGATCACCCCCGCGAATTATGGGCAAGCAACGTCGGCTTCGGATACGAACATGCACCCTCCATGCAAGTGGAAAAAGGAGGCGTAATGTTCGGCAGTACCAAGGAAGGACTGATCTTTGCTTTGGAAGCCCAAACCGGTAAAGTCTTGTGGAAACATAAGATAGGTAACTCACTGATCAGTACCGTAGTACCGCTGAACGGACGACAGGTTTTGTTCACTGCTACCAGTGGCGAAGTGGGACTGCTACGAGTTAAGAATTAAAGAATTAATAATTAAAAGCAATATAGGACATTATGAATAAAATCAATTGCTTCGTTCCTTTTTCAGGAGCTGCACAAGCGGAAAAGACAGTAAAAGGCCTGCAAGAAACCGGCTTAGTGAATAACATTTATCTGCTCGCCCTACCGGACGTTACAGAAAACCTGCCCGGATGTAGTACCCTGCACATGCAATCCATCCAGTCCAGTGCGGCCATAAGAGACATAGCCGGACATAGCGATGCAGAATATACGCTGATCTATACAAAATATACGACGCTCGAACTGGGTTTATTCGCCCTGGAGCGTATGATACACATTGCTGAAGACAGCGGTGCAGGCATGGTATATGCTGACCGCTACCAGGTAAAGGAAGGCAAGCAAACCAATGCCCCGGTGATCGATTATCAATTCGGCTCATTGCGCGATGATTTCGACTTCGGTTCCGTGCTGTTATTCCGTACAGATGCATTCAAGGAGGCTGCTGCCCGCATGAATGAAGACGAATATAAATTTGCCGGGCTTTATGACCTTCGCCTGAAAGTAAGCCAGAACGAAAGTCTGGTACACATCAATGAGTATCTGTACAGCGAAATTGAAGACGATACCCGCAAGAGCGGTGAGAAGATATTCGATTACGTGGATCCCAGAAACCGTGACCGCCAGATTGAAATGGAACAGGCTTGTACCGAGCATCTGAAAGAAATCGGTGGCTATTTGGCACCAGAATTCAAACAAATAGAATTTTCAGCAGGCAACTTCGAATATGAAGCTTCGGTTATCATCCCCGTACGCAACCGTATCCGCACCATCCGTGATGCTATTCATTCGGTATTGAAGCAGAAGACCGACTTTAAGTTCAACCTGATTATCATCGACAACCACTCTACGGATGGGACCACAGAAGCTATTGACGAATTCAAGAACGACGAACGCCTCATCCATATCATCCCCGAACGCAATGACCTGGGTATTGGCGGTTGCTGGAACATGGGTGTGCATCATCCCAAATGTGGTAAGTTCGCTGTACAATTGGACAGTGACGACGTGTACAGCGATGAAAATACACTGACCACTATGGTTCGTGCTTTCTATGAACAGAATTGCGCCATGGTGGTAGGTACTTATATGATGACGGACTTCAATATGAATATGATTGCTCCGGGTATTATCGACCACAAAGAATGGACACCCGAAAACGGACGCAACAATGCACTCCGCATCAATGGTTTGGGGGCTCCTCGTGCTTTCTATACACCGGTGCTGCGTGAAGTGAAAGTTCCGAATACCAGCTATGGTGAAGACTATGCACTGGGATTAAACTTCTCCCGCCAATACCAGATCGGCCGTGTGTATGACGTAGTTTACTTGTGCCGCCGATGGGATGACAACTCGGATGCTTCACTGGATATCGTGAAAATGAATGGTCATAATCTGTATAAAGACCGCATCCGTACCTGGGAACTCCAGGCACGCGTGGCGAAGAATAAGAGAAGATAAACACTCCATGCGTTTTCCGCACTTGTACCACACAAGTGTTTCTCAGATGAAATGCTTGTGTGCTACAAATGTAACGCAAGTGTCCCTCACATGAAACGCAAGTGTTATGCAACACACTAATAAGTAACCAGTTACAGCATTCAATATGAACCAAACCATAAACAATCTGCTTACCGAGCAACTTGCCTCCTGGGAAACGGCTCGTAACAACTACGCCGCCCTTTCGGGTGTGCAGGTGAAGGAACTCGATGTAAACGGTATTCCGTATAAGGTACAGTTCAATCCTGCACGTATCGTTTCTTCGGGAGCTAAAGTAGATGCCCAGTCCATCAAGGAACGCAAATGTTTTCTCTGCCCGGCCAATTTACCGCCGGCGCAGAAAGGAATTCCGTTCGAAGGACATTATAATATCCTGGTCAATCCGTTCCCTATCTTTCCTCGCCATCTGACGATACCGGAAGTAGCACACGTGAACCAGCGCATAGCCGTCCGTTTCAAGGATATGCTGGCATTGGCACAGGCGTTGACGGATTACACAATATTCTATAATGGTCCCAAATGCGGTGCATCCGCCCCCGACCATGCTCACTTCCAGGCAGGCAACAAAGGTTTCATGCCTATTGAAAAGGACTGGCACGGACAGGTAGCAGGCAAAGTGGCAGATCACGGTGAAGCCACCCTCTGGTACTTGAATGACGCTCCCCGTGCAACATTGGTCATCGAAGCAGCCAATAAGAAACACGCTGCCGCCCTGTTCGATATCATTTACCACTCACTGGACATCAAACCGGGAGATGACGAACCAATGATGAATGTATTGGCATGGTACGAAGATGAGAAATGGATCGTATGCGTATTTCCACGTGAGAAGCACCGTCCAGCTTGCTATACAGCCGAAGGAGATGCCAATTTATTGAGCAGTCCGGCATCCGTAGATCTCGGTGGAGTGTTTATTACACCGGTCGAAAAAGACTTTCTCAAGATCACAGCCGAAGATATAGCCCAGATCCTGAGTGAGGTATCACTTTCTGCCGAAGACTTCCATCGGGTGCGTCAGCGTATTAAAGAGAAGATATAGTTAATGATACTATTTGAGCTCTCCTTCTCTTGGGAATTGCTCTCCCCCGATAACGGGGGAGCCGGAGGGGGTGGAGTACCCTGAAAGGGGGAGGTGGTAGGTAAAATTACAAAATTCCTATTTCTCATATAATAAAGAATACTATTATCCTCCTACCACCCCACCCTAAAGGGCACCCCTCCTCCCAAGAGGAGGGGAATTTGAGATAGTAATGCAATATAACACTTAAATAAGTATGAAAGAGCCCAAAGTACACGTAGGCATATTGTTCGAGCCACAAATAGAGTTTATCCTGCTGAATCCGTACCGCATCAACGATATGGAAATCAGTGGTAAGCAGGTTGTGACCTACAACGAAGGCAGGATACTCTGGAACGGACGCCTTTATGACGAACTTCTATTTGAACCTGTAAACGAAACCACCGACGCTTTCGAACTGCTCGATGTCACCATCGGCATCAACTTCCACTGGGAGCGTAAAGAAGACCAGCGCTTCCTGGGTTCTCTGAAGATTATTGTGGAGAACAAGAAGCTGACAGGCATCAACGTCATTCACGTAGAAGATTACCTGACCAGCGTAATCTCCAGTGAGATGAGCGCAACGGCTTCGTTAGAGCTGTTGGAGGCACATGCAGTAATTTCACGAAGCTGGCTTTTGGCTCAGATTCATAAGAACAAGGAGATTACGGAAACCCAGACAGAGTATTCCGCTTTCACCCAAACAGATGAAGAGTTAATCCGTTGGTACGACCGTGAAGACCACACCCGTTTCGACGTCTGTGCAGACGACCATTGCCAGCGTTACCAAGGCATTACCCGCGCCTCCACCGAAATCGTAAAGCAAGCCATTGCTGCCACCCGCGGACAAGTATTGACATCCGACGGTAAGATATGCGATGCCCGCTTCTCTAAATGCTGTGGCGGTGCATTCGAAGAATTCCAGTATTGCTGGGAAGATGTGAAGTATCCCTATCTCCTGAAACAACGGGATTTCCGTATCTTCAGTTCCAAATTCAATGACTTGAGTTTCGAAAACACCTTATCCGGTAGCGGATTACCAGATCTGACCGACGAGCAAGAAGCCGAGACATGGATACGTACTTCTCCACCCGCTTTCTGCAACACCACAGACAAGAAAGTCCTCTCACAGGTATTGAATAACTATGACCAGGAAACCACCGACTTCTATCGCTGGAAAGTAGTTTACACCCAGGAAGAACTTTCTGCACTGATTCTGAAACGTTCCGGCATCGATTACGGGCAAATCATTGACCTTGTTCCTATTGCCCGTGGAACTTCAGGTCGCCTCTGGAAACTGAAAATCATAGGAACCAAGAAGACGCTCACCATCGGTAAAGAGCTGGAAATACGTCGCACGCTGTCCACTTCCCACCTGTACAGTTCCGCATTCGTAGTAGATAAGGAAGGCGTCTCTCCCGAAGGTATCCCCGCCCGTTTCATCCTCACCGGAGCAGGCTGGGGGCACGGTGTAGGACTATGCCAGATCGGTGCTGCCGTTATGGGCGAACAAGGCTATAAGTATGACGCGATACTGCTGCACTATTACATAGGCGCAAATATCGAGAAGCTATATGAGTAAACAGAAATAAGAAAATACCATGAAACAATCTACCAAGAAAACCAGTCCGTGGGCATGGATACCTACCCTGTACTTTGCACAAGGTTTGCCCTACGTAGCCGTGATGACCATTTCCGTCATCATGTACAAGCGTTTGGGAATATCCAACACGGATATCGCTCTCTACACCGGTTGGCTCTACCTGCCATGGGTAATCAAGCCTTTCTGGAGTCCATTTGTCGACTTGATCAAGACTAAACGGTGGTGGACCGTCGTCATGCAATACATCCTTGCCTTTGCATTGGCAGGCATTGCATTTTCCATCCCCACTCCCTTCTTCTTCCAATTGACACTGGCAGTATTCTGGATAGTGGGCTTCACCTCCGCAACTCATGACATTGCGGCGGATGGATTCTATATGCACGCCCTGACGGAGCATGAGCAATCACTCTATGTGGGCATCCGAAGCACATTCTACCGTATTGCCACAGTAGCCGGACAAGGCTTGCTGGTCATCATTGCGGGATTGATTGAAACCGGAACCGGTCTCGAACCTGCCATGTTGCAAGTTCAAGCCTCACCCTCTTACACTAACACCCTGACCTTACCCGACTTTGAGGATACGAATATCGACACACAAAAAGAAGCCTATTTCGTATATACCTCTCCGATAGTACAAGCGGGTGTCACCGCTACCGCTGATAATGATTCGGTAGATATAAAGACACGGATTGCCGAATTGGAAAAAGCGGTCAAAGCATCCAACATAGCCAACCACTTCGTTCCGGCCGAGAAAGCCAAAGAAGGCGATGCCACCGTAAAAGCAGAGAAAAAGGAGAGCACTTTCACCGCATGGGTACGTGAAACTTTCGGCGAGAAGCGCGAAGTAGCCGAAGGTGCTGTTGATAACGTTGCCATAGTAGGCGTACGTCTGTCCAAGCAACCATCTGCCGATGAAACCAAGATATTGAATGTCACCTTCAAAGACGGTGACCAAAGTATCAAACTGGAACAGAACAGCCTTTCCACCCGGTTCGAATTCACTGCCGAGAACTGGGACAAGCCTGCTTACCTACTGTTCAGAATAGATCATAAGATTAAGAACGAGACTTCCGCTACCTTCGAAGGTGCATCCGGTAACATTCCGTTTGCCTGGTTGATAGTATTCATCGTACTGTCCGGATTCTTCTTCGCGGTGAGTATTTACCACAACTGGATATTGCCGAAACCCGCATCCGACCGTCCGTCGAAAGACGTTACCGCTCAGAATCTGATGAAGGAATTCTTCGATACTTTCAAGAGCTTTTTCACCAAACCACAGGCAGGAGTCGCTATCCTCTTTATGTTGCTCTACCGTCTGCCAGAAGCACAGCTCGTGAAGCTCATCAATCCTTTCCTTCTGGACCCAATAGACAAAGGCGGACTGGGGCTGACTACCGGACAAGTTGGTTTCGTCTATGGTACTATCGGTATCATCGGACTGACAATTGGCGGTATCATTGGCGGTCTTGTTGCTGCACGGGGCGGATTGAAGAAGTGGTTATGGCCAATGGCATGGAGTATGTCCCTCACCTGTCTGACATTCATCTATCTGAGTTATGCACAGGATCACTCGTTGCTGACAGTCAACATCTGTATCTTCATCGAACAGTTCGGCTATGGTTTCGGCTTCACAGCTTATATGCTGTATCTGATTTATTTCTCGGAAGGCGAGCACAAAACTGCCCATTACGCCATCTGCACAGGATTCATGGCACTGGGAATGATGTTACCCGGAATGGCTGCCGGATGGTTACAGGAAACCATCGGTTACCGACACTTCTTCGTATGGACCATTATCTGTTGCGCCGCTACCATCGGAGTATGTGCGTTCATCAAGATAGATCCGAGCTTCGGAAGGAAGAAAGAAGAGTGATAAAAAGTGATAAGCGGTAAGTGATAAGCAAGAAATCATAAATTATAAATCATGAAGAAATACATTCTCCTTTGCCTGCTCTGTGTGCTCTGTGGTACATCGCAGGCACAAAAGATAAGAATAAAGACAGGCATCGAAGTCCTGAAAGACCAGAATTTCAAGTGCCTGGAAGGCAAACGCATAGGTCTGATTACCAACCCCACCGGAGTGGATAATCAGATGAAATCCACCATTGACATTCTGCATGAAGCACCGAACGTAAATCTGGTTGCCCTCTTCGGTCCGGAGCACGGGGTTCGTGGCGACGTACATGCCGGCGACCACGTGACGGACATCAAAGACGCCACCACAGGATTGCCCGTATATTCCCTATACGGCAAAACCCGCAAGGCTACGCCAGAGATGCTGAAAGACATTGACGTATTGGTCTACGATATCCAGGATATCGGTTGCCGCTCATTCACCTATATCAGTACAATGGGGCTAGCTATGGAAGCTGCGGCCGAAAACGGTAAAGAATTTATTGTATTGGATCGTCCCAATCCGGTAGGCGGACTCAAGATAGAAGGCAATCTGGTAGAAGATGATTGCATTTCTTTTGTCAGTCAGTTCAAGATTCCGTACCTTTACGGACTGACTTGCGGTGAGCTGGCATTGATGCTAAACGGAGAGAAGATGATGGCAGCACAATGTAACCTGCACGTTGTGAAGATGAAAGGCTGGAAACGCAAGATGGACTATGTACAGACAGGGTTGCAATGGGTACCCTCTTCTCCACATATCCCCCATCCGCACTCGGCTATATTCTATCCGGTAAGCGGTATTCTGGGTGAACTGGGATACATGTCCATCGGGGTAGGCTATACGATACCGTTCCAGATGTTTGCCGCACAATGGGTAGAAGCAGAAAAACTGGCGGGAAACCTGAACGCATTGAATGTGCCGGGTGTTGTATTCAGGCCGATGTATCTGAAACCCTTCTACTCCGTAGGTAAAGGTGAATTGCTGCAAGGCGTACAGGTACACATCATGGATGTGCAGAAAGCTCCGCTGAGCGACATCCAGTTCCTGGTGATGCAGGAGATCGCAGCGCTCTATCCTGACCGTGCCGTATTTGAGCATGCCGACAAGGGACGTTTTCGTATGTTCGACATGGTAAGCGGCTCGGAAGAGATACGCAAGCGATTCTCACAGCGCAACCGCTGGGAAGACGTGCGCGACTATTGGTATAAGGATGCTGAAGACTTCCGACGATTGTCTAAGAAGTACTACCTATACAAGTAAGGAACAATAAACGCTTCTTACACTGAAAAAGTCATAAAGACATATGTATGTCACCCCTCATGAGATACGTATGTCATGGGTCATGAGAAGCCCATATCATGAGAGGTGAGATACGCTTCTCATCACAGGAGAGACCGGGATGTCATTAAAACAATCCTACAGCACATTCTGACGGGGGTGCCGGTGAAAGAAGAAAAGAATGATAAGGAAAAGAAAGGCGAAAACACTATGGTAAAAAGTAGCTACACTTCGTTTTTGCAGGAAATAAGGGGACTTATTCCGCAAGATAGGATATATACCGACGAACTACGCCGGTTGGCATGGGGAACAGATGCGGGTTTCTACCGCCTTATCCCACAAATCGTGATTCGTTCCAATAGCGAAGAGGAAATCTCCGACCTGTTGAGACTTGCCGACCGTTACGGTCTGCCAGTAACGTTTCGTGCCGCAGGAACCAGTTTGTCGGGACAAGCCATTAGTGACTCTATCCTGATAGTAGCCGGAAAACATTGGGAGAAGTACAGCATTTCTCCCGATCATGAACAGATTACCTTGCAACCAGGCATCATCGGTCAGCGGGTTAACGAGATTCTTGCCCCCTACGGACGTAAGTTTGCTCCGGACCCGGCAAGCGTGAAAAGTGCTATGGTAGGCGGCATCGTCATGAACAACGCCTCGGGTATGAATTGCGGCACACATGCCAATAGTGACAAAGTGCTTCTTTCCGCCCGCATTGTATTAGCGGACGGCACCGTGCTGGATACAGGGGATGATATTTCGCGTGCTTCCTTCGAAGCCACCCACCCCGATTTCTACAATCGCATCTGCGAACTGCGGGACCAGATACGTGCCAACGAAGAACTCGCTGCACGCATCCGCTACAAATATTCCATCAAGAACGTAACCGGATTGAATCTTCTGCCATTCATTCGCTTCGATGACCCGTTCGATATTATTGCCCACCTGATGGTAGGCTCGGAAGGCACGCTTGCGTTCCTTTCCCAGATTACCATGCGCACAGAGTACGACTATCCGCACAAGGCAAGCGCCATGCTCTATTTTACCAGTATCAAGGATGCCTGTCGGGCAGTGGTGGCGATGAAGGAGTTGACAAATCGTAATTCTTCATCCGTGTCATCTGCGGATGAAAAATTAGTAAAAGGCGCCGAACTGCTGGACTACAAGAGCCTCTCTTCGGTAGAAGACCCTGTCTACTTAAAGTATAAGCAAGAAGTTGCCGATGCCTCCGGCCTCACAGCCGTGCTGACCGAGACCAAAGCCCGCACCCGCGAGGAACTGGAACAGAATATCTCAGTGATCGAAGAGTGTCTGAAACCTTTCAGCACCTACATCCCCGTGCACTTCACCGACCGGCCGGAAGAATATTCTAAGTATTGGGCTATCCGCTCAGGTATATTCCCATCCGTAGGCGGTACACGCCAACCCGGCACTACCTGCCTCATCGAGGACGTAGCCTTCCACATCGAAGACCTGCCCGAAGCCACTGCCGACCTGCAACAGCTCATCGCCCGCCACGGCTACGATGATGCCTGCATCTACGGTCATGCCTTGGAAGGCAACTACCATTTTATCCTGAACCAGTCCTTCAGTACCGACGCCGATGTAAAGCGCTACGAGGACCTGATGAATGACGTAAAGACTCTGGTAGTCGATAAATACGACGGTTCGCTGAAAGCAGAACATGGCACCGGACGTAACATGGCCCCCTTCGTGAAATATGAATGGGGAGAGGCAGCTTTTGAAGCCATGAAGGCAGTCAAGCAGTTGTTCGACCCGAAAGGGTTGCTCAATCCGGGAGTTATCTTCAATGATGACCCGCAATGTCACATCAAAAACTTCAAACCGCTGCCGTTGATTCCTATCGACGAAGCCAGTCCTGCCGAAAAAGTAAACAAGTGCATCGAATGTGGCTTCTGCGAAGTGAACTGCCTGTCGTGCGGCTTTACCCTTTCTTCGCGCCAGCGCATTGTACTGCAACGGGAAATATCACGTCTGAAACAAAGCGGTACAGACCCGGAACGTCTGTCTCTACTCGAAAAACAATACCGCTACCCGGGCAATCAAACTTGCGCAGGAGACGGACTGTGCTCCATGTCTTGCCCGATGAATATCAATACAGGCGACCTGACCCATATCATCCGCCAGGAAACACTACCGAAAGGTAGCCTCGGATATAAAGCAGGAGATTTCGTAGCCAATCACTTCGCCGGTGTCAAGAGTAGTCTGCGCCCCGTTTTATCATTAGCCAATTTCGGACACTCCGTATTAGGAACCAAAGCCATGAGCAGCATTACGAAAGGTATGCACAATGTATTGGGCATACCTTTGTGGACGCCTGCCATGCCGAAGAGCTATAAAGTGACAAGCTACAAGCTACAAGCTACAATAGATATGAGTTACGAGCTACAAGCTACGAGTACTATGCAGAATGATAGCGCAACACTGGTAGCTTGTAGCTCTGTAGCTCGTAACTCCACAGCTGACAAAGTAGTTTATTTCCCCAGCTGCATCAACCAAACCATGGGACTCCCGAAAAAATCCCCCGTGGAGCAACCTTTGGTAAACAAGATGATCTCCCTCCTGCAAAAAGGCGGTTACGAAGTCATCTTCCCCAAGGACATGGATAAGCTCTGTTGTGGCACCATCTGGGAAAGTAAAGGTATGCTCGACATTGCCGATCGCAAAGCCGCAGAACTCGAAGCCGCCCTTTGGGAAGCCAGCGAGCAAGGCAAATATCCTGTCCTCTGCGATCAAAGCCCCTGCCTGCATCGCATGCGCGAAACCATTCAAAAGATGAAGCTCTACGAACCTGCAGAATTCATCTACACTTTCCTGCGAGACAAACTGGTCTTCACGCAGACCGACCGCCCCGTAGCAGTACACATCACCTGCTCCATGCGCAAAATGGGACTGGCAGATACAATTGTTTCCCTGGCAAAACTCTGTTCTACGCATGTCTTCGTACCCGAAGAAGTAGGCTGCTGTGGTTTTGCCGGCGACCGCGGATTCACCTATCCCGAACTGAATTCCTATGCCTTGCGCAAACTCCGTCCGCAGATAGAAGCATCCGGCATCACTATCGGCTACTCTAACAGTCGTACTTGCGAAATAGGACTGACTACCAACTCAGGTATCCCCTACGTCTCTATCGCCTATCTCGTAGACCAATGTACGAAGGGAATTGACAATTGAATAAATAACTTAACACACTTATTACAATGAACAGTCAAACCAAGACAAACAAGCGCATTCTTGCCCTCGACATCCTTCGCGGTGTCACCATTGCGGGCATGATTATGGTGAACAACCCCGGCACTTGGGGACATATATATGCCCCCTTACGCCACGCTGAGTGGAATGGCCTCACCCCCACCGATCTCGTCTTCCCCTTCTTCATGTTCATCATGGGTATCTCTACCTATATCTCCCTGAAGAAGTACAATTTCGAGTTCAGTCATGCAGCCGCCATGAAGATATTGAAGCGTACTATTATCATCTTCCTGATCGGACTTGCCATCGGCTGGCTCTCCAGATTCTGTTACTACTGGGCAGGCTCCCATGAAGGTCTCAGCTTCGGCGAACAGCTCTGGGCATCCGTCTGGACTTTCGACCGCATCCGTATCCTGGGTGTCATGCAGCGCCTGGCCCTTTGCTACGGTGCTACTGCTATTATTGCGCTGACCATGAAACACCGTCACATCCCTTATCTCATTGCCACATTGCTGGTAGGCTACTTCATCCTGCTGATGTGTGGCAACGGATTTGCTTACAACGAAACCAATATCCTCTCCATAGTGGATCGTGCCATCCTCACCCCCGCACACATGTACAAGGACAACGGCATTGATCCCGAAGGTCTTTTAAGCACCATCCCATCCATTGCCCATGTATTGCTGGGCTTCTGCGTGGGTCGCATGATGCTAGACAGCAATAGAGCCGAGAGCCGCGAAGCCTTACTGAATTCTCACCTGATCAAATTATTTCTGGTTGGTGCCATCCTTACTTTTGCAGGCTTCCTACTGAGCTACGGTTGTCCTATCAACAAGAAAATCTGGTCTCCCACCTTCGTTCTCACCACTTGCGGACTGGCCTCCAGTTTCCTGGCACTGCTCATCTGGATCATCGACGTAAAAGGATACAAGAAATGGTGCACTTTCTTCGAGGCTTTCGGTGTCAACCCCCTGTTCATGTACGTTCTGGGTGGAGTACTAAGTATCCTGTTCGGCAGCATCAGCTTCCCTTGGGGCGATGGCAGCATCAGCATACACGGATTCTTATACAAGATCGTTCTTATGCCGATATTCGGTGAGACAGGCGGTTCACTGGCCTACGCACTGCTCTTTGTAGCCATCAACTGGTGCATCGGCTATCAATTGTATAAACGGAAGATATATATCAAGATATAAGAGATAAAGGAGTTATAGAAGTTAAAGCCGATACTTCTGCTTATAATAAAAAGACTATCGGCTCTAACTCCCAGCGAAGCGATAACTCCTCTAACTCCTTAAAACAACAAGTAAATAATTAAACTTAAAACGATATGATATTAATAGCAGACAGTGGCTCTACAAAAACCGATTGGTGTGTTGTAGAGAAAGGTAAACTCATCCAGCAGATTTCTACGAAAGGTACCAACCCTTTCTTTCAGTCGGAAGAGGAGATCAGTAATGAAATTGCGACAGCGCTGCTGCCCCAGTTAACGACCAATGCCTTCGACGCTGTGTACTTTTATGGTGCCGGCTGTGGCTTCCCCGACAAAATTGCCATGGTACACCGTGCCATTATCCAACATCTCCAGGTTTCGGGCGACGAAGTAGAAGTAAATACGGACATGCTTGCCGCTGCCCGCGGACTTTGTGGACACGAACCGGGCATAGCCTGCATCATGGGCACAGGTTCCAACTCGTGTTACTACGACGGCAAACACATTGGTGCCAACGTCTCTCCCCTGGGTTTCATTCTTGGCGACGAAGGTAGCGGTGCTTGCCTGGGTAAGTTGCTGGTAGGTGATATTCTGAAAAATCAGATGACTCCGGAACTGAAAGAGAAGTTCCTCAAGCAGTTCAATCTGGAACCGGCAGACATCATCGACCGTGTATATCGTAAACCATTCCCGAACCGCTTCCTGGCAAGCCTGTCTCCATTCCTCGCTCAGAATCTGGACGAGCCTTGTGTGCGCACGCTGGTGCTGAACAGTTTCAAGGCTTTCCTGAAAAGGAACGTCATGCAATATGATTATCAGCATAGCAAGGTACACTTCATCGGCTCCGTAGCATTCCATTATAAGGAGATACTTGCCGAAGCAGCACAGGAAATGGGCGTTCAAGTAGGCACCATTCTCCAAAGCCCCATGGAAGGCCTGATTAGCTACCATAGCTAATCACCCCAGCCCCCATAAATCATAAATTATAAATCATAAATCTCATCATCATCATGGCATTCGTAAAAATATCAGAGCAACCTTCGCTCTACAACGACTTGGAAAAGAAATCTGTCCGCGAAATATTGGAGGACATCAACACAGAAGACCAGAAAGTAGCATTGGCTGTTCAAAAAGCCATCCCACAGATTGAGAAACTGGTGACACAAATCGTTCCGCGCATGAAGCAAGGCGGACGCATCTTTTATATGGGAGCTGGCACCAGTGGTCGCCTGGGTGTGCTGGATGCATCAGAAATTCCTCCAACATTCGGTATGCCTCCTACACTCGTCATCGGACTGATAGCAGGCGGTGATACAGCTTTGCGTAACCCGGTGGAAAATGCGGAGGACGATATGCGTCGCGGTTGGGAAGAGTTAGTTGAACGTAACATTACGGATAAAGATACCGTCATCGGCATTGCTGCTTCCGGCACGACTCCTTACGTTATCGGCGCCATGCAGAAAGCACGTGAGCACGGCATTCTTACAGGCTGCATCACCAGCAACCCCGACTCTCCGATGGCGGCTGAAGCAGATGTTCCCATCGAAATGATTGTAGGACCAGAATATGTAACAGGAAGCTCACGCATGAAATCGGGTACGGGACAGAAAATGATACTGAACATGATTACCACTTCCGTCATGATACAACTGGGCCGCGTGAAAGGTAATAAGATGGTGAACATGCAGCTGAGTAACCAGAAATTGGTAGACCGTGGTACCCGCATGATCGTAGAAGAACTGGGATTGGACTATGGAAAGGCAAAGGCACTGTTGCTAATGCATGGTTCAGTGAAAAAGGCAGTAGATGCTTATAGGGGGGTAACATTATGAAACTCCTCTCTTCCTTTTTCTTCATTGTATTGCTTGCCCTGCAAGCCAATGCACAATCCTTGCAACGTGTTGCCCCCGAACAAGTCGGCATGGATTCCCGTCATTTGTTGTACGCTGACGAAGCGATAGAAACCGCCATCGCCAATAAAGACATTCCCGGTGCCGTACTCGCTGTAGTACGCAACGGGAAGATGGCCTACCTCAAAGCATACGGCAACAAGCGTGTGTACCCTAACACCGAGCCTATGACTGTAAACACTATTTTCGATATGGCTTCATGTAGTAAATCCATGTCCACTGCCATCTGTACCCATATCCTGGCAGAACGTGGTAAGCTCCGTCTCTTGGATCCCGTCAGCCTCTACATACCTGAATTTAAGTCCTGGGTGAGCGAAGACGGAAAAGATAAGAAAATCATCCGCATCGCCGACCTGTTGACACATACTTCCGGTCTCCCCCCTTATGCCCCAACCAGTGAATTGGAAAAACAATATGGTTCCCCCAGTCCCGACGGAATGATAGAGTACATAGCCAACTGCCGCCGCGACTTCAAGCCGCAGACCGACTTCCAATACAGTTGCCTTAACTACATTACCCTGCAACGCATCATCGAAACCGTCAGCAGACAATCCTTACGTGACTTCGCCCGCGAAAATCTATTTGATGTATTAGGTATGACCCATACCGACTATCTCCCCTGCAAGCGCGATAAGGATGGGAAATGGATCAATACAGCAGATGCCCATTGGGCAACCTCTACCGAAGGTGACTGGCATAGCCTCATCGCTCCTACCGAGAAGCAATCCGATGGCAGCGTCCTCTGCGGACAAGTACACGATCCACTCGCCCGTGTCATGAATGGTGGTATTTCCGGCAATGCCGGCGTATTCTCTTGTGCCGAAGACATAGCTGTCCTCTGCGCCGCCCTGCAAAACGGCGGAGAATGGAACGGGCACCGCATCCTCAGCCCATTGGGAGTAAAAGCTATGCATACCGTCCCCCGTGCCACTGCTACATTAGGACGCACTTTAGGATGGGATAATTTCACCGCCTACGCTTCCAATAACGGAGATTATTTTAGTCCGAACACCTACGGGCACACCGGATACACCGGTACTTCCATCATCATAGATCCGGACAACAATACTTCCGTCATCCTGCTCGTCAATGCCGTGCATCCCGAAGACGGTCACAGCATGGTTCGTCTGCGCTCTCTGATAGCCAATGTCGTTGCAGCTTCTATCTATCCCACCCCACGTATTTATACGGATCATTATTATAAGCGCTTCCTCCAATTCATGGATGAACCTGCCATTACCTCCAAAGACATCGTCATGGTGGGCAACAGCCTTACAGAAGGTGGCGGCAACTGGAACACCCGCCTCAACAAGAAAAACATCCGTAACCGTGGTATCATCGGTGACGAAGTTATGGGTATTTACGACCGCCTGCACCAGATACTTCCGGGACACCCAGAGAAATTATTCCTCCTTGCCGGTGTCAATGACATCTCACACGACCTCACAGCGGACAGCATCGTCAGTATGATACGCATGACCGTAGAGCGCATTCAGCGTGAATCTCCTGATACGAAACTCTACCTGCAAAGTCTCCTGCCTTTCGATGAGAGCTTCAGACGTTACAAAAAGCTAACCGGGAAAACCGACATGGTTCCCGAAATCAATGCACAACTGGAAGTTTTAGCTAAAGATCACAAAATTACATTCATCAACCTCTTCCCGTTATTTACAGAGAAAGGCACGAATGTGCTTCGCAAAGAATTGACCAGTGACGGCTTACACCTGAATGAAGAAGGATATAAAATTTGGGTGAAAGCGTTGAAAAAGAAGATGTAGACTCCCCTATAAACACAAGAGGCTGCTCAACTAAGAGCAGCCTCTCTATCTATTTTATAAAGAGCCTCTACTTTACTGCCTCTAATTGCATATCAAATGTCAAAGTTGAATAACCAAGAATTGAGCCATATCCGCTTTCTCCATATCCACATTGGTAAGGAATATACAATATCCAGCGTTCTTTCGTATGCATATATTGCAATACTGTAGTCCATCCAGAAACGACACCTGTCACACTAAAAGAAGATGGAGAATCAAAGTCCGTAGGCACCTTGGCGCCCTCGCCTTCAGAAAGCAGTACGCCGCGGTCTATTGCGCTGTAACCAACAAAATTACCATCGAATCTATCCCCCAGTATTATTGTACCATAATAGTATGTCGTAACTGACTGCGTATAAAGCGGACGCTCTCCATCGGGATTGTCTGGCGATATTTTCTTACAATAAATATACAAAGAATTCTCTGTTGTACTCTTGTAGTTATCCTTAATAGCAAATAATTCACCTACAGGAATCTTACTAAGCTTAACAGAGTCACCGTTATCACCTTCATATTTCGCCCCTTCTATAATTCTATCAGCCCGACCACCTATGATCAGATTCAATGAATCAATATAAGCTTCATTCCGTTCTCGCCAGTTATCATACTTACCTACTTCCTCTACTTCTTCACAAGAAGTAAATACACCTGCCAAGAGTAACAGGAAAGGTAGAAATATTAAGAGTCTTTTATTCATTCTATTAATTTATTGTATTACTTATTGCAACCCCTTCAGCAATGAAGTGATGCTAACACGGTCTGCAATGATGTTATTCAGTTCAGCAATAGCCACGCGTTCCTGTTGCATCGTATCACGATTACGCAGCGTCACGCAGTTATCTTCCAGAGTTTGGTGGTCAACAGTCACGCAGTACGGAGTACCAATGGCATCCTGACGACGATAACGTTTACCGATACTATCTTTTTCATCATATTGGCAGTGGAAATGGAACTTCAATGAGTCGATGATCTCACGAGCCTTTTCAGGCAGACCGTCTTTCTTCACCAACGGCATTACAGCCAACTTCACAGGAGCAAGTGCGGCAGGCAATCTCAGTACTACACGGCTTTCTCCGCTCTCCAGTTGTTCTTCGCAATAAGAAGCAGACATGATACTGAGGAACATACGGTCCACACCAATAGAAGTTTCCACAACAAACGGAGTATAACTTTCATTCGTTTCGGGATCGAAGTACTTAATATTCTTACCTGAGAACTTCTCATGCTGCGACAAATCAAAATTCGTACGGCTATGGATACCTTCTACTTCCTTGAAGCCAAACGGCATCAGGAACTCGATATCTGTAGCTGCATTCGCATAATGAGCCAACTTATCATGATCATGATAACGATAGTGGTCATCACCGAATCCCAATGCCTTATGCCATTTCAAACGGATTTCTTTCCATTTCTTGAACCATTCCAGCTCAGTACCCGGCTTCACAAAGAACTGCATTTCCATCTGTTCGAACTCACGCATACGGAAAATGAACTGACGGGCAACAATCTCGTTACGGAATGCCTTACCAATCTGTGCAATACCGAAAGGTATCTTCATGCGACCGGTCTTCTGTACATTCAGGTAATTCACAAAGATACCCTGGGCTGTTTCAGGACGCAGGTAAATCTTCATGGCACCATCCGAAGTAGAACCCATCTCTGTAGAGAACATCAGGTTGAACTGACGAACTTCCGTCCAGTTCTTTGTACCGCTGATGGGGCAAACGATTTCTTCATCCAGAATAATCTGGCGAAGCTCGTCAAGGTTATTATCATTCAGAGCCTTTGCAAAACGTTCGTGCAATGCGTCACGTTTAGCCTGGTGTTCCAATACGCGACCATTTGTGCTACGGAACTGCGCTTCATCAAAAGCCTCTCCGAAACGCTTGGCAGCTTTGGCAACTTCTTTATTGATTTTATCGTCGTACTTTGCAAGTTGGTCTTCAATCAGCACATCAGCACGATAACGTTTCTTGGAATCACGGTTGTCAATCAAAGGGTCATTGAATGCGTCTACGTGTCCGGAAGCCTTCCAGATGGTGGGGTGCATAAAGATAGCGGAGTCGATGCCGACAATGTTTTCGTGCAGCAACACCATGCTCTGCCACCAGTATTGTTTAATGTTGTTTTTCAGTTCCACACCCATCTGACCGTAGTCATACACTGCTCCCAATCCGTCGTAGATGTCGCTGGAGGGGAATACGAAACCGTATTCCTTACAGTGTGATACGAGTTTCTTAAAAACGTCTTCTTGTGCCATTTTTTTGTTATATCTATTAATTTTAATCCTGTTCTTTATTAAAAAGCGCCACAAAGATAGGGATTTATATCATAAGTCGGGCAGGTGGGGTATTAATTTATCTTATCGTAACAAACTCTCACTTTGCACTTCCGTCACAATCTGTCCGATAGGATCTTCATCCGGAAAATATTTCCTGGCAGCCGACTCCGTAATAATCGCATTATTAGTTCCGGAAAATGCCGTTTCAATATCTCCTTCTTTCAACGGAAAACCAAAAAACGAGAAGAAATTGTGGTCAGTCACAAGAGAGGGCACTCCAAAGTGAACTATATTATGAAAAGTCACCCCAACATAATTGTTCTTCTCCACCAATTATATATCCAATTCTGTGCCAAAGTAATATAAAGCTAATAGTCAGCCGATTGTCTAAGGGAAGTACTTATAATGGTGTTAAGGAAGTTTACACGCAGTGGAAAAAAACTGAATGTTCACCCGTTACTGACATCATTCCTCTTAATAGTCATCACTACAAATAATTAAAAAACCTTCATTTGCAGGTTTTCCCGAGAAATTTAGTAATTTTGCGTTCGACTGAAAAATTCAGTGATTATTCAGAATAGATATTCCCGGAACAGATATGAGCGAAGACTTTGAAGCACCAAAAGACGACTTGGAAAACGGACTCCCGGAAGGGAGCGAAGGACATTCGGATTATAAACCCGCTGACACGAAAGACGTAAAAGCAAAATACCAACTAAGCGGTATGTACCAGAATTGGTTTCTGGACTATGCTTCATACGTTATTCTGGAGCGTGCCGTGCCCCACATCAATGATGGTTTGAAGCCTGTGCAGAGACGCATCCTGCACTCCATGAGGCGTTTGGAAGATGGACGTTACAACAAAGTAGCGAACATCGTAGGACATACCATGCAGTTTCACCCGCACGGTGACGCTTCTATCGGTGATGCCTTGGTACAATTGGGACAGAAGGATTTACTCGTAGACTGTCAGGGAAACTGGGGTAATATACTCACCGGTGACGGCGCTGCTGCTCCCCGTTACATTGAAGCACGCCTGTCGAAATTCGCCCTCGATGTAGTGTTCAATCCCAAAACTACCGAATGGAAACTTTCCTATGACGGACGAAACAAAGAACCGGTAACCCTGCCTGTTAAATTTCCTTTGCTGCTGGCACAAGGAGTAGAGGGTATTGCGGTAGGTCTTTCATCCAAAATACTTCCCCATAACTTCAATGAACTTTGCGATGCATCCATCCACTATCTGCATGAAGAGGAATTCAAACTGTATCCGGATTTCCAGACAGGCGGCAGCATCGACGTTTCTAAATACAATGACGGAGAACGTGGCGGTGCGGTACGCATACGCGCTAAAATTGAAAAGATTGATAATAAGACACTTGCTATCAAAGAAATTCCTTACGGGAAAACGGTAGCCAGTGTTTGCGACTCTATTGTAAAGGCAAGCGAAAAAGGCAAAATCAAGATAAAGAAGGTAGAAGACCTGACATCTGGCAACGTAGAGATATTGGTTCACCTGGCGCCTGGTGTTTCCTCGGACAAGACGATAGATGCCTTGTATGCTTTCACTGATTGCGAAGTAAGCATTTCGCCCAATTGTTGCGTCATCGACGATCAGAAACCTCACTTCCTCACCGTGAGCAATATACTGAGAAAATCAGTAGATAACACCTTATCCCTGCTGCGCCAGGAGTTGGAAATACGCAAAGACGAAATACTGGAAAGCCTGCACTTTGCCTCACTGGAAAAGATCTTCATTGAAGAACGCATTTATAAAGACAAGGAATTTGAGCAGGCCAAAAATATGGATGCTGCTTGCGAACACATCGACGAACGTCTGACGCCTTATTATCCACAATTCGTACGCGAAGTAACCAAGGAAGATATCCTCAAATTGATGGAAATAAAGATGGGGCGCATCCTCAAGTTCAACTCCGACAAAGCGGAAGAACTCATTGCCCGCATGAAAGCGGACATAGAGGAAATAGACCATCACCTGGCTAATATCGTGGAATATACGGTAGACTGGTATTTGATGCTGAAAAACAAATATGGCAAGAATTTCCCGCGCCGTACAGAATTGCGCAACTTCGATACCATCGAGGCAAGCAAGGTAGTGGAAGCCAACGAAAAATTATACATCAATCGCGAAGAAGGCTTCATCGGCACAGGTCTGAAGAAAGATGAATTTCTCTCAAATTGTTCCAGCCTCGACGATGTCATTATCTTCTTCCGGGACGGACGATATCTGGTTACTCCTGTTTCCGACAAGAAATTTGTGGGCAAGAATATTCTTTATGCCAATGTATTCAAGAAAAACGATAAGCGCACCATCTACAATGTGGTTTACCGTGACGGAAAAGAGGGTACACATTATATCAAGCGTTTTGCAGTGACAAGCATTATCCGTGATCGCGAATATGATGTGACGCAAGGCACACCCGATTCACGCATCATGTACTTCACTGCCAACCCCAACGGGGAAGCGGAAGTCATCAAAGTAACCTTGAAACCCAATCCACGGGTACGACGCATTATCTTCGAAGAAGACTTTAGTGCCATCGGCATTAAGGGACGCCAGGCAAGGGGAAACATTCTAACCAAGCTTCCGGTGCACAAGATCGCCTTGAAGCAGCGTGGAGGTTCTACTCTGGGCGGACGAAAAGTTTGGTTCGACCGTGACATACTTCGCCTTAATTATGACGGACGAGGTGAATACCTGGGAGAATTCCAGAGCGACGACAGTATCTTGGTGGTGCATGATAACGGAGAGTTCTACATCACCAACTTCGATCTCAGCAACCACTATGAAGCCAATATTCGTATATTAGAGAAGTTTGACCCGAACAAGGTATGGACAGCCGTACTTTATGACGCGGATCAACAGAATTTCCCATATATCAAACGTTTCTGTATGGAAGCAACCAACCGCAAGCAGAACTATCTGGGAGAGAACAAGAACAATCGCCTCATCTTACTGACGGACGAATGTTATCCCCGCCTGGAAATCATATTCGGCGGACACGACAGTTTCCGTGAACCCATGATTATAGAGGCTGATGAATTTATCGCCGTAAAAGGTTTCAAAGCAAAAGGTAAACGTATCACTACGTTCACAATGGAAACTGTCAACGAACTGGAACCTACACGACAGCCGGAGGTTTCGCAGGACACAGAAGATCGGGAGGAAGAAGAGCCGGAAATTTTAGACCCCGATCATGGAAAGAGTGAAGATGATATCCGGGATGAAATAACGGGGCAGATGAAGCTGTTCTAAGTGATTAATGATTAGTGATTAGTGATAAGCAACTATATCAATGAAGTTATATAAGATTGGTGTAATAGTGGGATGCCTGCTTTTGGCAGGTGGAAGTATAAAAGCGCAAAGTGTTGAAGACAAGGCGCTGCAAGAGCTGAGGGCGGACTCTTCTGCAAGGACACGCTTTATAGCCCGCGCCACAATGTATGGTGTCGGTTTCACGAACGTATTCGACACCTACCTGTCACCGCAGGAATACAAAGGCGTTGACTTCCGTATTTCCCGCGAAAGTATGCGCATGACGAAGTGGATGAACGGTAATGTATCTCTGCAAAGTTTCTTCCAGGCAGACTTAGGCTATACACACAACCGGGTGGACAACAACAATACGTTCTCCGGTCTGGCAAACTGGAATTACGGATTGCATTATAATTTTCCGATTACTTCTAACTTCAAATTACTTGCCGGAGGACTTATCGACTTAAATGGTGGCTTTGTCTACAATCTGCGTAATGGCAACAACCCGGCACAGGCACGCGCTTACATCAATCTGGATGCATCGGGAATGGCAATATGGGATTTAAGAATCAAGAACTATCCGATTAGCCTGCGCTATCAGGTTAACTTGCCTTTTGCAGGTATTATGTTCTCACCCAACTACGGACAGTCGTACTACGAAATATTTACGTTGGGCAACTGGAACGGGGTGATTAATTTCACTTCCCTACACAACCAGCCATCCCTGCGGCAGATGCTGACTGTTGATTTCCCGGTAGGAAGAGCCAAAATGCGTTTAGCCTATCTCTGGGATGCGCAACAGTCCAAGGTAAATGATATAAAGACGCATACCTATTCGCATGTGTTTATGGTAGGTTTCGTAAAAGAATTGTTTCTCATTCGTGACAAGAAGAAAAAATAAAGTGATAAAGCGATAACATCGTGATAAGGGGATAGAATAATGGGAATAAAAGAAATATATCATAGTAAGTTTAGGTGGCTGGGAGTAGCGCTCATGATACTGCCTTTGCTATCCAGCTGTATCCGGGAGGAAGAGTTCAACAATTCACCACAGGGAAACTTCGAAGCTTTGTGGAAGATCATTGACGAGCAATACTGTTTCCTGGATTACAAACAAATAGACTGGGATGCCATCCATGATAAATACCAACCTCTCATTACGTCCAACATGGGTAATGACGGATTGTTCCAAGTGCTTGACAGTATGCTGGCGGAACTGAAAGACGGTCATGTGAATCTGTACAATTCTTCAAATGTGGCCCGTTACTGGGACTGGTATCTGGATTATCCCCGAAACTTCAACGAAGGTATTATCGAACGGCAATATCTCGGAAAGACGTACCGCATCGCTGCCGGCATGAAATATAAGATTCTGGATGACAATATCGGATATATCTATTATGAATCATTCTCCAGTGGTGTCGGTAACGGCAATCTGGATGAGGTACTTTCTTACCTTGCTCCATGTAGTGGCCTGATTCTGGATGTTCGCAACAATGGTGGCGGAAATCTGACCAATTCAGAGCGTATAGCGGCCCGCTTCACTAATGAGAAAGTGTTGACGGGATATATCCAGCATAAGACCGGAAAGGGACACAGTGACTTCTCTGATCCCAAACCCATTTATTTGGAGCCCTCCAATAGCATCCGTTGGCAAAAACCAGTAATGCTTCTCATCAACCGTCACTCTTATAGCGCAACAAATGATTTCGTAAATGCGATGCGCTATTTTCCTAACGTTACTCTGGTAGGTGACAAGACCGGTGGCGGTTCGGGATTACCTTTTTCTTCAGAGCTTCCGAATGGTTGGGGTGTACGTTTCTCCGCCAGCCCCCACCTGGATGCAGACAAACAACATATCGAATTCGGCATTGATCCGGACGAGAAAGTAGATATGGATGAGGATGATACCAAAAGTGATGCCATTATAGAACGGGCACGGGAACTCTTAAAAGTAGTTCAATAAACACTTTCTATGCCAAACTATTTGCCAGAAAGAAAAAACTTTCTATCTTTGCCACCGCTTAACAAGAAAGCCACTGCGGGTGTGGCGTAATTGGCAGCCGCGCCAGACTTAGGATCTGGTGCCGAGAGGCGTGTAGGTTCGAGTCCTATCACCCGCACAGTATTTAAAATACGGTTAAAATGTAAGAAGAGAAAGCCTTTGGAATTAGTTTCCGAAGGCTTTTTCTTTGTTTACAATTCAATACTTCAAGAAATACAGATATTAATTCGGTGACAAATTCGGTGACATCTTTTCTTCCGGCAACTAACTTTTCTACATATCCCGCAATGAGAGCTTCCCTAAATCAAGACTATATTTTTTCAATTCCTTTTCCGCCTCCAATAGACTTGTCACTTTCTCTTCCAGTTTGGTAATGCTATACCGAGATTCATCTCTTTTTATCTCGTAAATGGCAGCCGTCTTATCCAAATCATTCAATGTAATAAGATCGATTTCATTTTCTCCTTTTCGATTCCAGTACATACCAATATCAGTATATAAACCAGATTGCATAAATTTATCACGGAAATAGCGCTCCAGCATACTTCCTGAAAAGACATCATAATCCCGACGGATTATATTTTCCACCAGTTTCAATGCACCGGATTCAATATACCCTTGATAACGATAAATAAAGCGAAACCAAAAAGTAAGGAAGTTATCAGCTATGCAATAGCGTACTTGTTTAGAGTTCTCCTTAGAGAAAATAGGGCGTTTCTTACTTATCAAAGAATAATATTTCTCCAACTTAGCCAAATAGCCGCCAATCTCTGCCTTTCCCAAACGATTTTCAATTTCTCCACGAGTATAGTCTCCGCCGGCTATACATTCTAAGATAGAGAAGTAAATGGAGTAATCCGGTCCAAACTCTTCAATAAGCAAATTCTTCCCTTCATTCAAAAAAGGAGAGTTGGGACGTGCCAACAAACCAATCATTTTATCCTTGGTATATGCCTTATTTGTCATAAACAGATTGACGTACCACGCTACCCCTCCTGTAAATGAATAAAGCGCCAAAAGATCATCGGGATGGTAGGATGGATTGTGATCGGCCAATATCTCCTTCAACACCTCCACCTTGAATGGTTTCAAATGTATCATCTGCCCGGCACGGGAGAAAAGAGGCTCTTTCCGATCTTCAAAAATCTGGTGCATCAACGAATAGATAGAACCACTAACAATAAGGTTCATTCTTGAAGTCCCCTTATTCAAGTCCCACTCTCTTTGTATTTCACTGAAAATAGAGGGGTTAGTACGCTGAAAGTCTTGAAATTCATCAATAATAAGATTAAAGGGACGTTCCCGGGAGATAATAAGCAAGTGACGGAATAACTTGGCAAAAGAAACATAACTGCCAATAGGCAATCCTAACTTATTTTCAGCTTCCTCTACGAAGTCCTGGCAAAGCAAAGTTTCCGCCTTACGCGCAACAAAGAAATAAAGAGTCAGACTTCCTGCGGTACACTGTAGCGCCAATTGGGTTTTTCCAATACGCCTCCGACCGAATAGAACAGTCATTTGCGACTCTTGCAGGGAAGCTTCACGGATATTCTCTAATAATTCTTGTTCTTCTTCACGATCATAGAATTTCATAATAAACTATGCTTTTAATAAATAAATCATCATTATCGCAACAGTCATTACGGTAACATCCATTACGATAATACAAAGATATTATTTTTTGTACTTACACCCAAAAGAAATGCAGGTATCTTTCTAACCTGCTTAATTCATAGTAGGCTAAAGGAATTGTGTTAAAAAACCGGGATTTGAATGACCTCGAAATCTTTTTTTCATTTGCATTGTTCTGATGCAATATATCATTCACATAAAAATTTAATGCAATGAAGAGAAACCTGAACCCTCCTATGAAGAGAGCCCTAAGGCTTAAAAATCTATTCTTGACGGTATGTTTCCTGCTGATAGGCACTGCCGCATTTTCTCAGGAACGGACCATAACCGGTGTCGTTACCGACTCGTTTAAAGAACCGTTGATTGGTGTATCCATTGTGGTACAAGGCACCAATACCGGTGTAGTGACCGGACTGGATGGTGATTATTCAATCCAAGTTCCGCCAAATGCCACCCTTGACTTCTCATACGTAGGCATGGAGAAGCAAAGCATTAAAGTAGGCAACCAAAGCGTCATCAATGTACAGATGAAAGAAGACTCGCAAATGCTTGCCGAAACAGTGGTCATCGGTTACGGTAGCGCCAAAAAGCGTGACCTGACAGGATCTATCACCAACATTAAAGGTGACGAAATTGCCAACAAACCTGTTGCCAACCCACTGTCTGCCCTGCAAGGTAAAGTGGCCGGTGTACAAATCATCAACTCCGGTAAGGCAGGTGCCGACCCGGAAATCCGCGTACGCGGTACAAACTCTATCAATGGTTACAAGCCCTTGTATGTAGTGGACGGACTGTTCAATGACAACATCAACTTCCTGAACCCGCAGGATATCGAGTCAATGGAAATCCTGAAAGACCCTTCCTCACTTGCCATCTTCGGGGTGCGTGGTGCCAATGGTGTAATCATCATCACCACCAAGAAAGCCAAAGAAGGACAGACACGGGTAAACATCAACGGTTCGTTCGGCTTCAAAGCCATTACCAATAAAATTGCAATGGTAGATGCCGATGGTTTCAAACTGCTGTATAACGAACAGTTGAAAAATGAAGGCAATCCGGAATATAATTTCTCGGACTGGACAGGTAACACCAACTGGCAGGACGAAATCTTCCAGACCGGATTCATTACGAACAACAACATCAGCATTACAGGTGCTTCCGACAGGCACAGTTTCTACCTCGGCGCAGGTTATGCCTACGAACAAGGGAACATCAAGCACGAGAAGTACAGCAAAATCACACTAAACATCAGCAATGATTATAAAGTGACGGACAACTTCAAAGTAGGTTTCCAGTTTAACGGTGCACGTATGCTGCCAGCTGATTCAAAAAGTGTTGCCACCGCTTTGCGGGCAGCTCCGGTAGCAGAGGTGTATAACAAAGAATATGGATTGTATACCTCCCTCCCCGGCTTCCAGAAAGCGCAGATGAATAACCCGATGGTGGACGTTGAACTGAAGGCAAATACCACAAAGGCGGAGAACTACCGCGGTTCGGGCAACATATACGGGCAATGGGACTTCCTGCAACACTTTCAGTTCAAAGCCATGTTCTCGCTGGATTATGCATCGAACAGCACACGGACTTACACACCGATTATTAAAGTGTATGATGCCAGTGCCGAGGATGACATAGCTACATTGGGCACCGGCAAGACCGGAGTGACTCAGGCTAAAGAGACCGAGATGAAAGTGCAGAGCGACTATCTGTTGACTTATACCAACTCCTGGGGCGACCATAGTCTGACAGCCACCGCCGGTTTTACCACCTATTATAATAAACTCGAAAATCTGAATGCCGGACGCACACAAGGCGTAGGACTGGTCATTCCGGACAATCCGGACAAATGGTATGTAAGTATCGGCGATGCCGCCACTGCAACCAACGGTAGTACACAATGGGAACGTTCTACAGTATCTGTACTGGCACGTATTCTCTATAACTATAAAGGCAAATACCTGTTCAACGGCTCCTACCGCCGCGACGGTTCTTCCGCTTTCTCTTATACAGGAAACCAATGGCAGAATTTCTACTCCGTAGGTCTGGGTTGGTTGATGAGCGAAGAGGAATGGATGAAAGGTATCGAATGGCTGGATATGTTGAAACTGAAAGGATCATGGGGTACCCTGGGTAACCAAAACCTGGATAGAGCCTATCCGGCAGAGCCTTTGCTGAGCAATGCCTATTCCGCAGTATTCGGTACTCCGTCCGCCATTTATCCGGGCTATCAGCTTGCCTATCTGCCTAACCCGAACCTGCGTTGGGAAAAAGTAGAAGCATGGGAAGTAGGTGCCGAAGCCAACTTCTTCCGCAACCGTCTGCACTTTGAGGGTGTATATTACAAGAAGAAAACTAAGGACCTGCTGGCAGAAGTTCCCGGTATCTCAGGAACCGTGCCGGGCATCGGTAACCTGGGATCTATCGAAAACCTGGGTGTGGAACTTGCACTGAGCTGGCGCGACCAGATCGGCGACTGGAATTATAACGTCGGGGCCAACCTGACTACAATTAAGAACAAGGTATTAAGCCTTGTACAGGATGGATACTCCATCATTGCCGGAGATAAGAGCCAAAGTTATACAATGGCAGGTTATCCTATCGGCTACTTCTATGGTTACAAAGTAGAAGGTGTTTACCAGACTCAGGAAGAGATTAACAGTTCACCGAAAAATACGCTTGCAACCGTCACTCCGGGTGACTTGAAGTTTAAAGATGTGAACGGTGACGGTGAAATCACCACCGCCGACCGTACCATGATTGGTGACCCGACTCCTAATGTTACTTATGGCATCACTCTCGGAGTAGGTTATAAAAACTGGGAGTTGGCAGTAGATATGATGGGACAAGGCGGTAACCAAATTTACCGTACCTGGGATAACTACAACTGGAGCCAGTTCAACTTCATGGCACAACGCATGGACCGTTGGCATGGAGAGGGTACCAGCAATACCCAGCCGTTGCTGAACACGAAGCATACCATCAACAATATGAATTCCGAATATTATATAGAAGACGGCTCATTCTTCCGCATCCGCAACGTATCATTAGCTTACAACTTTGATAAGGCGCTGATTTCCAAGATCGGTATGCAGGCATTGAAACTTTATGTGAATATCCAAAACCTGAAAACATGGAAGCATAACACCGGATATACGCCTGAACTTGGTGGCTCGGCCATCGCCTTCGGGGTAGACGACGGAAGTTATCCGATGCCGGCGATTTATACGTTTGGATTCAACTTAACGTTCTAAAGCAGTATCATAAACCATCTAACAACAAAGAATATGAAGATAAAGAAATATATCCTATCCCTGTTGATTGGTGCAACCGCCCTCTCATTCAGTGCTTGTAATGACTTCCTGGACCGCGACCCACTGGGACAGTTCACGGAAGACGACGCTCCCAACGCCCTTGTAGGCGGAAAGATGTACAATGTCTACTACTTGATGCGTGGTTATGATATCACCGCAGGTATCCCCGCTTTCATGATACACATGGTACGCAGTGAAGATTCTGAGAAAGGCAGTGATGCCGGTGACGGTGGCGAGCAGGCTGCAATGTACGATGACTTCGAGTATACTGCTTCCAACGGTCCTCTGGGCGCATACTGGAGCCAGAACTATAAAATCATCTACCAGTGCAATGAAATCCTGGACGATATAGAGAAGAGCGAAAACAAGGACGATACCGAAAATATCCGTACCAAGGGCGAAGCCCTCTTCTTCCGTGCTTACTGTTACTTCAACTTGGTGCGTGCCTTCGGTGAAGTTCCCTTGGTAACCATTAAAGTAGTCGAGGCTTCCGATGCCAATGTCCCCAAAACCACTGCTGAGAAGATATACGAACAGATTGACAAGGACCTGACCACAGCCGAGGATTGCTTGCCACTGCGATGGAACAGTGACTACACCGGACGCGTCACCTGGGGTGCCGCACGTTCCCTGCACGCACGCACCTACATGATGCGTAACGATTGGGACAATATGTATACAGCCTCTACCGAAGTAATCAACTCCGGCATTTATAACCTGAATACTCCGGTAGATAAAGTTTTCACCGTAGAAGGTGAGAACTGTGGTGAAAGTATCTTCGAACTGCAATGTGAAGCCACCGATGCCATGAAAGAAGATGGTAGTATCGGCAGCCAATTCTGCCAGGTACAGGGTGTGCGCGGAGCAGGCGATTGGGATTTGGGATGGGGCTGGCACATGGCCACCACCCTGATGGGTAAAGCTTACGAACCGGGCGATCCGCGTAAGAATGCTACACTGCTTTACTTCCGCCACAGTAATGACGACCCCATCACACCGGAGAATACCAATACACCTTATGGCGAATCTCCCGTTTCTACCGCCATGGGCGCTTACTTCAACAAGAAAGCATACACCGACCCAGCCTTGCGCCGCAAGTATACCCGCATGGGCTTCTGGGTAAATATCCGCCTGATCCGTTACCCGGACGTGCTGTTGATGGCTGCCGAGTCTGCCAACGAAAAAGGTTTGATGGGCGAAGCAAGCGGTTATCTGGAACAAGTACGCGCACATGCCCGCGGCACACTGACCAATGTACTTCCTAAAGTAGAGTCTCTGGATCAGAGTGTATTGCGTGAAGCTATCCGTCACGAACGCCGCGTAGAGTTGGGATTAGAGCCCGACCGTTTCTATGACCTCGTACGTTGGGGTATCGCACAAGAAGTGCTTCAGGCTGCCGGAAAGAACTATCAGCCTAAAAACGCACTGCTGCCATTGCCGCAAACAGAGATAGATAAATCAAACGGTGTATTGATACAAAACCCCGATTATTAATCAATTAGGAATTAAATAGGGGATATCAGAAAGATGCCGGCAGGTGACTAAAAGTTTCTCGGTGTGAAACCATTGGTTTCATGCCTTGAAACTCTCAGTTTCACACCGAGAAACCGGCAGTTTCATCGCTTGAAACTGGTAGTTCCAACTGGAGAAACAAACAAATGCAAAGTATCTCCTTACCGGACTCTAACTTATATAAATAAAAAGATATGAAGAAAATACTCAAAAGAACAAGCCTGTTGCTGATCAGCGCTTTAATGAGCATAGCGGCGGCACAGGCTCAAAAGTCACCGCAAGACATGGATCGCTTCATCGACGCACTGATGAAGAAGATGACCGTGGAAGAGAAAATCGGACAATTGAACCTACCCGTCACGGGAGACATCACCACGGGACAGGCCAAAAGTAGCGACGTGGCACAAAAGATTGAAAAAGGATTGGTGGGCGGACTCTTCAACCTAAAAGGTGTAGACCGTATTCTTGAAGTGCAAAAGCTGGCAGTAGAGAAATCACGCCTCGGCATTCCCCTGCTGTTCGGCATGGATGTGATACATGGCTACGAAACCATCTTCCCCATTCCATTGGGATTGTCCTGCACCTGGGATATGGCGGCTATCGAGAAATCCGCCCGTATTGCAGCCATCGAAGCAAGTGCCGACGGCATTTCCTGGACATTCAGTCCGATGGTAGACATCAGTCGCGACCCACGTTGGGGACGTGTCAGCGAGGGCTCGGGAGAAGATCCGTTCCTGGGTGGAGCTATCGCACAGGCAATGGTATACGGATACCAGGGTGCCAATCTGCAAGACCAATTGCACCGCAACGATGAAATCATGGCTTGCGTAAAACACTTTGCACTGTATGGAGCCGGAGAAGCCGGACGCGACTATAATACAGTAGACATGAGCCGCAACCGGATGTTCAATGAATTCATGTACCCGTATGAGGCTGCCGTAGAGGCCGGAGTGGGTAGTGTGATGGCGTCATTCAATGAAATAGACGGTATTCCCGCCACCGGAAACAAATGGCTGCTGAGCGATTTGCTGCGTGGTCAGTGGGGCTTCGAAGGGTTTGTGGTAACAGACTTCACAGGCATTTCAGAGATGATAGAGCATGGTGTCGGCGACTTGCAAACCGTCAGTGCACTCGCTCTTAATGCAGGGGTGGACATGGATATGGTAAGTGAGGGCTTCGTCGGTACACTGATGAAATCCATTAAAGAAGGAAAAGTAAGAATGGGCACGTTGAATACAGCCTGCCGTCGGATATTGGAAGCGAAATACAAGCTGGGACTGTTTGACAATCCTTATAAATACTGCGACGTGAACCGTCCGAAGCGGGATATCTTCACAAAAGAGCATCGTGACGCCGCCCGCAAAATTGCCGGCGAAAGTTTTGTTCTCCTGAAGAATGCCCCCGCCACCGCACAGCCACTCGCAGCTCATAGCTCGTCACCCGTAACTGCTTCCCCCGTGCTTCCGTTGAAGAAACAAGGTACAGTTGCCGTCATCGGCCCTCTCGGAAATACCCGCAGCAACATGCCGGGCACCTGGAGCGTAGCCGCACGCCTCAACGATTATCCTTCTTTATACGAAGGCTTGAAAGAAATGATGGCAGGCAAGGTTAACATCACCTATGCCAAAGGTAGTAACCTCATCGGCGATGCAGCTTACGAAGAACGTGCCACCATGTTCGGCCGTTCATTGAACCGCGATAATCGCACGGACCAGGAGTTACTGGACGAAGCACTGAAAGTTGCAGCCGGTGCCGATGTTATCGTAGCTGCCTTGGGAGAATCCTCTGAAATGAGCGGTGAAAGTTCAAGCCGTACCGAACTCGGCTTGCCCGATGTACAACATACCCTATTGGAAGCCTTACTGAAAACGGGTAAACCCGTAGTACTGACCCTCTTTACCGGTCGGCCATTGACGCTGAACTGGGAACAGGAGCATGTACCTGCCATCCTGAATGTATGGTTCGGAGGCAGTGAAGCGGCTTATGCCATTGGCGATGTTCTGTTCGGTGACGTCAATCCGAGTGGAAAACTAACCATGACTTTCCCGAAGAATGTAGGCCAGATACCTTTGTTCTACAATCATAAGAATACCGGTCGCCCACTGGCGGCAGGCAAATGGTTCGAAAAGTTCCGTTCAAACTATCTGGATGTGGATAACGAACCGCTGTATCCCTTCGGTTATGGATTGTCGTATACCACTTTCCAGTACAGTGACATTGCATTGAGCACACCGACATTGGGAAAAGATGGTTCTGTTACAGCCGTAGTCACCGTCACCAATACTGGTAAACATGACGGTGCGGAAGTAGTTCAACTCTATATCCGCGACCTCGTAGGAAGTATCACCCGCCCTGTACGCGAGTTGAAAGGTTTCAATAAAATCTTCCTTCGCGCCGGAGAAAGCAAAACGGTATCATTCACTATCACGCGTGATCTGCTTCGCTTCTATGATTACGACCTGAACTACGTAGCCGAACCGGGTGACTTTGACATCATGATCGGTGGAAACAGCCAGGCTGTGAAGACGGCGAAGTTGACACTGAAATAAAGTGATTAGGGTTTAGTGATAAGTGATTAGTGGGCTACGCTATTATTCCGCATGGCACTAATCACTTATCACTAAACCCTAATCACTAAACTTTAACCCCTTATTAATTATGAAACAATTAACAACCTATCTTCCCCTCCTCTTTTTACTTCTCCTCGGAGCCTGCAAGAATGCCAAGACCGGAAGTGCCGCCCAACTTACTGATGATGCCCTCATGGACACCGTTCAACGGCGAACCTTCAATTACTTCTGGGAAGGCGCGGAGCCTAACAGCGGTCTTGCCCCCGAGCGTATCCACATGGATGGTATCTACCCCGAAAAAGACCAGAACGTCATTACTTCCGGCGGTAGCGGCTTCGGCATTATGGCGATACTTTCAGGTATCGACCGCAACTACATCACTCGTGAAGAAGGTCTGGCGCGTATGGAAAAGATAGTCTCTTTCCTTGAAAAAGCCGACCGCTTCCACGGTGCCTATCCTCACTGGTGGTATGGAGACACCGGCAAGGTAAAGCCTTTCGGACAGAAAGACAACGGTGGCGACCTCGTAGAAACAGCTTTCCTTATACAAGGACTGCTTGCCGTACACCAATATTACGTCAACGGTTCTCCCCAAGAACAGGCGCTTGCCAAACGTATCGATACCCTTTGGCGTGATGTCGACTGGAATTTCTATCGCCAGGGCAACCAGAATGTACTCTACTGGCATTGGAGTCCCGAATACGGTTGGGCAATGGACTTCCCCGTGCATGGTTACAACGAATGTCTCATCATGTACCTGCTTGCCGCTGCCTCACCCACGCACGGCGTTCCTGCCTCCGTCTATCATGAGGGATGGGCACAGAACGGCGCCATCGTCGAACCCCATAAAGTAGAAGATATCGAACTTCATCTGCGCTATCAGGGTTGTGAAGCTGGTCCCCTTTTCTGGGCACATTACTCCTTCCTCGGATTAGATCCGACTCATCTAAAAGATGAATACTGCGCCAGCTATTTCGATGAAATGCGTAATCTGACCCTCGTGAACCGTGCTTATTGCATCCGAAATCCGAAGCACTACAAAGGTTTCGGCCCGGACTGTTGGGGACTGACCGCCAGCTACTCCGTCAACGGATATGCCGCCCACATGCCAAACGAGCGGGATGACCAGGGAGTCATCTCTCCTACAGCCGCTCTTTCGTCCATTGTCTATACCCCGGACTATTCGCTCGCTGTGATGCGCCATCTCTACGACATGGGCGATAAGCTATTCGGTCCTTATGGTTTCTACGATGCTTTCTCCGAAACAGAGAACTGGTATCCCAAACGATATCTTGCTATCGATCAGGGACCTATTGCCGTCATGATAGAGAACTATCGTACCGGTCTGTTATGGAAACTATTTATGAGCCATCCGGATGTGCAAAACGGATTGCAGAAACTGGGATTCTCAACAGATAAATAAATAAGAAAAGTCTATACGGCAAAAGTTTTTTCACCACAGATTACACGGATTCTCACAGATTATCAGTTTTGAATAATTATCTATTCACTTTTCACCTGCGTTAATCCGTGTAATCTGTAGTGACTTCCGACAACCCTACTTTTATTATCCCACAAGATCGCTCACACCGTCCTTATTCTTTATCCATCTCATAAACAATGCATTAAATTGATTTGAGTAGTAAATGAGTAGTCCCCGATTTGTTAAAAATCAGGGATATGTATTGGTGGTGAATATCTTTTTTGCAGTTCGCACATCGAAATTTCTACATTTGCGATGAAGTTTAATTCGAGCACTGCGCAGAGCTAAGAAGAAAACAAAAAGAGTTATCCACCTAAAAAAATTTAATGCGATGAAGAGTAAAACACATCTTCTGAAAAAAGCCTTATGGCTAAAGAATCTATTCTTGACGGCGTGCCTCATATTGGTAGCAATGCCCGTACTCTCCCAGACAAGAACAGTAACAGGTACCGTAACCGACACATCGGGTGACGCACTGATTGGTGTATCCATCCTCGTGCAAGGTACCAGCAACGGTGTAGTTACCGATTTAGATGGTAAATATACATTAACGAACGTTCCGGAAAACGGAACACTCACTTTTAGTTATATAGGTATGTTACCGCAAGATATAAAAGTGAACGGACGTTCGGCTATCAATGTGACATTGAAAGAGGATTCACAGCAGTTGGAAGAAATTATCGTAATCGGTTATGGTGCTGCAAAGGCCAAAGACCTGACGGCTCCCATTACCGTAGTTAAAGGTGAGGCCCTGACTGCCGTACCTTCTACCACCCCTATGGCAGCCCTCCAAGGAAAAGTTCCCGGTGTCAATATCGTAAATAATGGTGCTCCGGGTGAAGGCCCTACCGTACAGATCCGTGGTATCGGTTCATTCTCCAACAGTAAGCCGTTGTTCGTTGTAGATGGTATGTTCTACGACAACATCAACTTCCTGAACAATGCGGATATTCAGGAAATGTCTATCCTGAAAGATGCTTCGGCTGCCGCTATCTATGGTGTACGCGCTGCAAACGGTGTAGTTCTCATCACCACCAAAAAAGGTTCGCGTAACCAGAAAGCAAAGATCACTTATGACGGTTATGTAGGTATCCAGAAAGCATCCAATGTGCTCGAACTCTGTAATGCACACGAATATGCAACTATGCTTCTCGAAGGTAACTTCGACTCCTATAAGACCCACTTCATACAGTCCATCGACAAATACGGCGGTAGTCATGATGACCCCGACTTCCACAATTGGACCTTTGGAGCAGACAACGATTGGTACGATCTACTTCTGCGCACTGCCGCTATCACAAACCACAGTTTAAACATTAACGGTGGTTCCGAAAAAGCGGTGTATGCTGTCGGCGTAAGCTATTTGTATCAAGACGGTGTTATGGATGTTGACAACAACTACAAACGTCTGAACTTCCGTGGTTCTGTCGATTATGATGCTACGAACTGGCTGAAAGTCGGTTTCAACGGTGTGTTCAGTAACTCCACGCAGCAAGTGCCTAACAATCAGGCATGGCAGAAAGCGTTCAACTGTCCTCCCATCGTAGCTCTTTATGATGACAAGTACAATGAAAAGTCTTTCCCTGACAAATTTGGTTCTCCGGATGCAATCGGTTATACATCAACAAACTTCCTTAATCCGATTGCAACTGCCAAGTATTTCGATTCAAGCAAAGAAAACTATCAGGTATTGAGCAACTTCTACGCTCAGATTGATTTTATTCCCAGCAAATTGAATTTCAAGACGAACTATTCCTATAGTTTCCTCTCTACCCAAGGTCGTGAGTTTACTCCGAAATACTACGTAAGCAGCTGGCAACAATCAGCCACCACTCAGCTTACAAAGAACGAAAACAAGTATTACAACTATATCTGGGATAATACCCTGACTTATAATGACCAATGGGGCAAACACAGATTCGGCGCCATGGCAGGCTACTCCATGCGTCAGGAACAATGGCGCATGTTCGAAGGTAAAGCAAGCAACGTTCCCGATGGAGCTGACGAATACTGGTACATCAAGAACGGTGACGCAGCAGGTGCTACCGTAAAAGACGACGGTTACTGCTATAGAGGTGTTTCTTACTTCGCCCGTCTGAACTACAACTATGATGATAAATATCTGTTGATGTTCACAATGCGTGCCGATGGTTCCAGCAAATATCAGGAACATTGGGGTTACTTCCCTTCAGTAGGTGCAGCCTGGGTTCTGTCCGAAGAATCATTCTTGAAAGATCAGAAATGGATTGACTTCCTGAAACTACGTGCAAGCTGGGGTAAGCTGGGTAACGACCAAGTAGCAGCAAGCGACGGTTTCGCTTCTATCGCGACTGGTAACGCTGCATCCGGTGTATTTGGTAATTCTACCATTGCAGGTTATCAGAACAGTACATACTTCAGTTGGTTGAAGTGGGAAGTTGTTGAAGAATGGAATGCAGGTATAAACTTTATTACCCTCAACAACCGTCTGAATATCGACGTTGACTATTATCACCGTATGACTAATAACGCTGTGATCGCTCCGCTACTCCCATTCAGCACCACCACCCTTGCCGGAAACTATGGTAAGATTCTCAACTCCGGTATCGATGTAAGTGCCAACTGGAACGATAAAATCGGTAGAGACTTCTCATACAATATCGGTGTAAACATCTCTACTTTGAGAAACCGCGTGAAAGACCTGAACGGTAACAGTATCATCAGAGGCGGTAAGACCGTTAATATTGTAGGTAAAGAAATGAACTCATTCTATGGATTCAAAATGATAGGCGTTTATCAGACAGAGGCAGAAATTGCCGCTGATCCTATTGCAGTGGCCAACGGTTGTGTACCGGGCGACTTAAAGTATGCCGACCTCGATGGAAACAATGTTCTTGACGGAAACGACCGTACTACATTAGGTTCTTATATTCCTAATTTTACTTACGGTATCAACCTCGGTCTTAACTACAAGAACCTCGACTTCCAGTTGACTACCTACGGACAGGCCGGTGCCCAGATGTTCAACCGCAAACGTGCTCTTCGTTATTCTACCCAGAACTATAATTTCGACCGCGCCCAATACAAAAACCGCTGGACAGGACCAGGCTCCACAAACTCTGACCCATCGGCTGCCGCACTGCTAAGCCTCTGGAACGTAAGCGACCAGAAGTACAGTTCTTACTTTGTAGAAAGCGCCGACTACTTCCGTATTCAAAACGTTACGCTCGGCTACACATTCCGCAACCTCAAATTGGGCAACTACACCATGCCGGGCTTGCGTCTCAGCCTGACCGCCGACCGTCCGTTCACCACCTTCAAGGCCAACGCATTCACTCCCGAATTGTCCGACAGCCAAGGGTGGGATACAGAAGTATATCCTTTGACATCAACTTATACATTAGGTTTGAGAATCGATTTCTAAGAAATAACCCACTAATAATTTAGAACTAATGAAAGCATTAATAAAACCTTTTATATTTATAGTGTCCGTCTTGATGGTGTTATCATTCGCATCCTGCAATGATTTTCTGGATAAAGAGCCCGAAGGTAAGGTTCCGGAAGAGAAGGTGGATTATACCAATATCAGCAATATGTACCAACCGGTATCAGGCGTGTATGCAAAGATTCGTACCAGTGGTTTGCACTGGGTGATCTGGGAAATTACTACCATTCGCGACCAGGACGTATTCAGTGGTCAGTGGAATGACAGCGAATACTATAAGCTAAGCGAATACAAGTATAATGATTCTTTCTGGGGCTTCAACGAACTGTGGATGCAATATTACAATATAATCAAAACTGCCAATGCAGCTATTGAATCGTTAGACCTGTATGCTGAGAATATCACCAACGATAGCGATATGAAAAACTATAAGGCATATCGTGGTGAAGTGATGTTTATGCGTGCTTATGCCTACTATCGTCTGGTGCAGGCATTTGGTCCGGTTACTATCCTCCGCGACAATAATCAGGTTGATTTGAGCCGCTCCACTGCCAATGCGGTAAACAAATATGCATTGGAAGATTTGCAGTACGGCATTGATAATATGCCGCGTATCCGTCCGAACCAAAGTGAACACAAGGGAGCCGTTACAGCGTTCTCTGCCGAGATGCTGGCTGCCAAGTTTCATCTGAACATGGGTAACTATGCAGAGGTAGAAGAGCTGACAAACGATATTATTGAGCATGGTAATTTCTCACTCTACCCCGACTTCTACCAGTTATGGAAGATTCCCGGAAAGCTCTGTGACGAGTCTATGTTCGAATGTCAGATGACTGACTTCGGTAATGGTTCCGGAGATTTAATTGATGGTGACCAATGGTTTGTTTGTCAAGGGCCCAACAACTCCGGCAGTGACATCAGCGGTTGGGGAGACTGCGGCATCCTGAAATCTTTCCGTGACTGGGCATACGCTCGTGGAGAGACGATACGTGCCACCACTTCATTCCTGCTGGCAGGAGAAACGACACCGGACGGTGATTATATCCGGGAGCAAGTAGATCCGAAAAAGACCGACTGCTGGAACGGTAAAGCATACACCCCGCTGAACCAATTAACACCGGGACGTACGAAATACGGTACAAACAATAATGCACGTATTTTCCGCTATGCTGATGTTCTCTTGATGAATGCCGAGGCGAAAATCAAAAATGGCAAGAATGGTGACGCTCCATTCAATGAAGTAAGAAGACGTGCCAAGATGCCGGAACTTACCAATGTAACTTTCCAACAAGTTATCGACGAACGCCGTATGGAGTTGGTGTGCGAATGGGGCGAACGTTATAACGACCTTGTACGCACCGGTCTGGCAAAAACAGAATTGAAAGGCTGGTCTGAAGATAAGGCACTTTTGCCGCTTCCTTTCAACCAGTATACTCAGATTCCTGATTTGCTGAAAGAGCCGAAGGATGAGTAACCTTATGAATTAATTTAGTTTTCGCAAGTTAATGATAACAACATACAGATTGCACCGGATTATCATTAACTTGCGAAACTTAAATAAATGCCCAAACAAAACATATCATGAAGAAAGTTTTCAGAAAAACAAGTTTATTGCTGGCTACTGCCCTGATGGGTGTTACCGGTATGCAGGCACAAAAAGCTCCGCAGGACATGGATCGCTTCATCGACGCGCTGATGAAGAAGATGACTGTAGAAGAGAAAATCGGTCAGCTAAACCTGCCCGTTTCCGGTGAAATCGTTACCGGACAAGCACAGAACAGCGATGTAGCCAAAAAGATTGAGCAAGGATGGGTAGGCGGACTTCTCAACCTGAAAGGAGTAGAGAAAATCCGCGATGTACAGAAACTTGCCATAGAGAAATCACGCCTGGGTATCCCCCTGATATTCGGTATGGATGTGGTGCATGGCTACGAAACAATTTTCCCTATTCCATTGGGGCTCTCTTGCTCATGGGATATGGACGCTATCAGAAAGTCCGCCCGTATTGCTGCTACCGAAGCCAGTGCCGATGGCATCTCATGGACATTCAGCCCGATGGTAGATATCAGCCGTGATCCGCGCTGGGGACGTGTCAGCGAGGGTAACGGTGAAGACCCGTTCCTGGGAGGCGCCATCGCTAAAGCAATGGTGTCGGGGTATCAGGGAGTGGACCTCAACAATCAGTTGAAACGAAACGATGAGATCATGGCATGCGTAAAGCACTTCGCTCTGTACGGAGCCGGAGAAGCCGGACGCGATTATAACACTGTGGATATGAGCCGCAACCGCATGTTCAACGAATACCTATACCCTTACCAGGCTGCTGTAGAGGCTGGTGTAGGTAGCGTTATGGCTTCTTTCAATGAAATAGACGGCGTGCCCGCCACAGCCAACAAATGGTTGATGACAGATGTACTACGTAAACAATGGGGATTCGACGGTTTTGTAGTGACGGACTTCACTGGAATTTCTGAAATGGTTGCGCATGGTATCGGCGACTTACAGACAGTTTCGGCACGTGCGCTCAACGCAGGCGTAGATATGGATATGGTGAGCGAAGGCTTCATCGGTACCATTAAAAAGTCTATAGCCGAAGGAAAGATTGACATGGAAACACTGGACAAGGCTTGTCGCCGTATCCTTGAGGCCAAGTATAAGCTGGGATTGTTTGACAACCCTTACAAATATTGTGACCTGAAGCGCCCGAAACGGGATATCTTCACCAAAGAACACCGTGATGTTGCCCGCAAGATTGCGAGTGAAAGCTTTGTACTTTTAAAGAATCAACCGGCAAAAACCGGTCAGGCTCCTGTATTGCCATTGGCAAAGGAAGGTACGGTTGCCGTTATAGGTCCATTGGCAAATACCCGTAGCAACATGCCGGGAACATGGAGTGTAGCTGCACGCCTCAACGATTACCCTTCTGTATATGAAGGGTTGAAAGAAATGATGGCAGGTAAGGTGAACATCACTTATGCCAAGGGCAGCAACCTCAGTAGTGACGCCGCTTACGAAGAACGCGCCACCATGTTCGGACGTTCGCTGAACCGTGACAACCGCACAGACAAGGAAATGCTGGAAGAAGCGTTGAAGGTAGCGGTAAACGCAGATGTCATCGTTGCCGCTTTAGGTGAATCTTCTGAAATGAGCGGAGAAAGTTCAAGCCGGACAGATCTGAATATTCCCGATGTACAACGCACATTACTGGAAGCATTGTTGAAGACCGGAAAACCGGTTGTATTGACCCTCTTCACTGGCCGTCCATTGACACTGACCTGGGAACAGGAAAATGTACCCGCTATCCTGAATGTATGGTTCGGCGGAAGCGAAGCTGCCTATGCTATCGGCGATGTACTGTTCGGTGATGTAAATCCAAGTGGCAAACTGACCATGACATTCCCGAAGAATGTAGGACAGATCCCTTTGTTCTATAATCATAAGAACACTGGCCGCCCTTTGAAAGAAGGTAAATGGTTCGAGAAGTTCCGCAGTAACTATCTGGATGTTGACAATGATCCACTGTATCCGTTCGGTTACGGTTTGTCATACACCACATTCCAATACGGGGACATTACTTTGAGCGCTCCTGCAATGGACCAGGACGGTTCTGTAACCGCTGTAGTTACAGTGACCAATACCGGTAAGCGGGATGGTGCGGAAGTGGTACAACTGTATATCCGCGACTTGGTGGGAAGCATTACCCGCCCGGTGAAAGAGTTGAAAGGCTTCGAAAAAATCTTCCTCAAAGCAGGTGAGAGTAAGACGGTCTCTTTCAAAATCACCCCGGAATTGTTGCACTTCTACGACTATGATCTCAACTATGTAGCCGAACCGGGAGACTTTGATGTAATGATCGGCGGTAACAGCCAGCATGTAAAAACAGCCCGTTTGAGCTTAAAGTGATAATTCAGAATAAAAACAAAGGAAACATGAAACACATAGCTTTACTGACCTGCGTGTGTGGCCTGATGCTTCTCGGCAGTTGCAAAAACCAGTCTGCACAGAATGAACAGCCACTGGAGGTGATGACCTTTAATGTTCGCCTGGATGCTCCTTCGGACAGTGCCAATAACTGGAAATATCGCAAAGATAACGTCTGCCAAATGATTACCTACTATCAGCCCGACCTGCTGGGTATGCAGGAAGTACGTCACAATCAAATGGAAGACCTGAAACAAGGTCTTCCCCAATACACCGCTTTAGGCGTAGGACGTGACGATGGCAAGGAAGCAGGCGAATACTGCCCGATATTCTTCAACAGCCACCGGTTCACATTGGTGGAATACGGTAATTTCTCTCTTAGTGAACAGCCCGAAACCATCGGCATCAAAGGCTGGGACGCCTCCTACAACCGTATTACTACCTGGGCCATACTGCAAGAAAAGAGTAACGGGAAGAAGTTGGTATTCTTCAACACCCATCTGGACAACGACGGAGAGACAGCTCGTAAAGAAGGCGTACAACTCATTCTGAACAAGATTAAAGAGATTGCCCCGCACATGCCAGCCATCATCACCGGCGACTTCAATTGTACTCCCGACGAGACACCTCTGCAGACTCTTGAAAAAGGAGGAATGGAGAATGCGTCAAAAGTGGCAGCCGTTACGTACGGTCCATCCTGGTCTTTCCATGATTTCGGTCGACTGCCGCTGGAAGAACGTGTCTTGCTGGATTATGTGTTCGTGAGCGGCGGCATGAAAACGAACCGTTATCGTGTCATTCAGGACAGACCGGAGAATGGCTTCCTTTCTGATCACGATCCCGTACTTGTTGATGTAATCCTTCGATAGAAATAGGTATGAAGACACAATATAGCTTATTATTGCTCCTGTTGTTGCTGGGCTTTACACAATGTAAAAGCCCGGCAGCAAAACCGGACCGGATAAGCGACGAAACACTGATGGACACCCTGCAACGCCGTACCTTCAATTACTTTTGGGAAGGAGCCGAACCTAATAGCGGACTGGCATGCGAACGTATCCATATAGATGGTATCTATCCCGAAGATGACCAGAATGTAGTGACCACCGGTGGCAGTGGCTTCGGAATCATGGCTGTGTTGGCAGGTATCGACCGCGGTTACGTCACCCGTGAAGAAGGGCTGGCGCGCATGGAGCGCATCGTCTCTTTTCTTGAAACAGCCGACCGTTTCCACGGTGCCTACCCGCACTGGTGGTTCGGAGATACCGGACGGGTAAAACCTTTCGGACAGAAAGACAACGGCGGTGACCTCGTGGAAACCGCTTTCCTGATGCAGGGTCTGCTTGCCGTACACCAATATTACATCAACGGCTCCCCCGCAGAACAAGCCCTTGCCGGGCGCATCGACACACTGTGGCGTGAAGTTGACTGGAATTTCTATCGCCGGAACGATCAGAATGTACTCTATTGGCACTGGAGTCCCGAATACGGCTGGGAAATGAATTTCCCCGTACACGGTTACAATGAGTGTCTCATCATGTACATTCTTGCTGCTGCCTCCCCCACGCACAGCATTCCCGCAACTGTCTATCATGAAGGTTGGGCAGAAAAAGGCGCCATTGTCGATCCCCACAAGGTAGAAGATATCGAACTTCACCTGCGCTATCAAGGTTGTGAAGCCAGTCCCCTCTTTTGGGCACACTATTCTTTCCTCGGACTGGACCCGACAAATTTATCTGATAAGTATTGTCCCGGTTATTTCAATGAAATGCGCAATCTTACTCTGATCAACCGCGCCTATTGCATCCGCAACCCGAAGCAGTGGAAAGGTTTTGGTCCTGATTGTTGGGGACTGACCGCCAGTTACTCCGTCAACGGCTACTCTGCCCATGCTCCGAACGAGTCGGCAGATCACGGAGTCATCTCTCCCACTGCCGCTCTTTCTTCCATTGTCTATACTCCGGAATACTCACTGGAAGTGATGCGCTATCTCTATGGAATGGGAGACAAGGTATTGGGACCTTATGGCTTCTATGACGCTTTCAGCGAAACGGAAGATTGGTATCCTAAACGCTATCTTGCCATCGACCAAGGACCTATCGCTGTAATGATAGAAAATTACCGTACCGGCCTGCTGTGGAAACTATTCATGAGCCATCCCGATGTGCAAACCGGACTGAAGAAGCTGGGGTTTAAATAAGCTCACCACAGAGTGACACAGAGTTTCGCCGAGTTTCATTTTTTTATTTTTTATAGATTGAACTCTGTGAGACTCTGTGTCACTCTGTGGTGAATAAAGAAAATCCCCTATATTTTTACTCTAACCTTAAATTAATTATCTTTGTCCCAAGAATAACAATAAGGTCATGACCTTTTCTAACCTTTATTCAACCTATTATGGACATCCGAAAAAACATTATCATAACCTGTGTGTCCCTTTTTGTATGTGCCACCATACTCGCCAACCAGAAGCCTTATGTCACCAACCTCTCACGTGACAAATACCACGCTGCCAACAAGAATTGGTCTATCGGGCAAGATGAGAAAGGTATCATGTACTTCGGTAACAGCATCGGCCTGCTGGCATCCGACGGCATGGAATGGAAACTCTTTCAAACACCTGATGCCAGCCTCGTACGTGCCATAGCCGTAGAATCCCACCACACCATTTACAGTGGGGGCTCCGAAGACTTGGGACGCTGGGATCGAGACCAATCAGGAGAACTGAAATACACTTCACTGAAAGGATTAATCAATGGGGATAACCCACTCGACAACCAAAGTTTCTGGCGTATCTGGATAGAAGGCGACAAAGTGTATTTCCAGTCTTTCAGTCATATCTACGTATACGATCACCATACCATCACTCCCGTTGATGGGCCAAACGCCTTTTTACTTCTTCTGAAGGTACGTAATGAATACTGGGTACAAGAAATGTATGGTGCACTTTATCAGTTGCACAACGGCATACTCAACAAAATCCCCGGGAGCGAATTCCTGAACGGCACCACTACCCGTGTCATCCTACCCTACGATACCGACCGTTATCTGGTAGGTACTTCCACCGGTGCAATCTATATCTACGATCAAAAGAACTTTATCCCTTGGAACCTCTCCCTCTCGCGACAATTGAGAGGGCAGGAACTGAACTGCGCCATCTATTCCGCCAAACGGAACACCTATTATCTGGGCACACAGCTCAGTGGCATATATGAAGTAGATACCCATGGAAATATCCTCAATCACTTCTCCACTGCTAACATTCTTCAGAATAACACCGTTCTATCCCTTTACGAAGATAATCAAAATAACATCTGGGTAGCCCTTGACCGTGGGCTCGCTTACATCCGGTATACCGATGGTTTAAGTTACTACCGTTCCACAGACGGTGGCTTCGGCGGCATATACGATGCTACTATCTGGCACGACAATCTGCTCATCGGAACGAATCAGGGAATTTACTACACCCGCCATGACAAGCTCAATGATCTGGATATGTTTTCTTCCCTCAAATTGATAGAGGGCACTCAGGGGCAGGTATGGTCCTTCCGTAAAATAGACGGACGGTTGTTTTGCGCACATACTAACGGACTGCTGGAAATTCTTCCCGATCTCCATATCCGTCACCCGTATCGCATCAATACAGGAGTCTTCCGCACCCTGGAGGCAACCATCAATGGAAAACAAATACAGATTATCATTACCTATGATGAACTCCTGATATTAAACAGAACTACCGGAGAGCTAAACTCCATGCGCCAGATCGCCGACCCGATATATAATGCCGAAGTAGATCATTTGGGAAATATCTGGTTGGAAACCAGCAGTCGCGGCGTCTACAAATGCCGTCTGAATGACGAACAGAGCGCTTTCCGATACTATACGTATTACGGTAATGAGAAGGACAGCTCACTCCCTGCCCGCCTGCAATTATTCAAATCGGGCGGACGCATCCTATTCTTAGGCAATGATCAATTTTATATCTATGATGAGGTCAACGACAACTTGCAGCTTGAGCAGCATCTGAACCGATGTTTCGAAACGATACACGATCTGAAACGTATCGTTCCCATCGATAGTGAAGAAAGCTGGGCCATCACCGGCTCATCTGTCTACCGTTTCTTCTACGACGGATACATTGCCCGCATCCGCGAAGCATATAAGGTGGAAGCTGACAATCTTTCACTCATCACGGCTTATGAGAATATTTCCGTTCTCAACGACTCCCTCTCACTCATTTGCCTGGATGCAGGTTTTATCCTCCATGACTCTCATCGCAGCAAACGGCAAACCGTGGAACTTTCCGCCCCTAATCTGGAATTTATTCATGCCGGAAAAGAACAGAATGCAGGTTTCATGGACCTCAACAAAACTATTCATATCCTCTATAAAGACAATACGGTAACCGTCGGCTTCTCTGTCAATGCCGCCTTTGCCGGAAACCTTTTCGTTCAATACCAACTGGAAGAAATGGACAGTACCTGGAGTGCCCCGAAGCGACTGAACAGCATTTCCTACGCCCGCTTGCCGCAAGGCAAATACACACTTCGCCTGCGTACCACGGACGGCTTAAACAATTACTCACCGGACACTCTTCTGGAATTCGACGTACTCCCTCCCTGGTACAATACTGTCTGGTGGTATCTTACCTGCTGCTTACTCATTATCGCCACTCTGTTCGGCACCTTCTACCTGATGAAACGACGTCTGCAAACCAAGCACTTGCGTAGAATGAAATCTCAGGAAGCTACACGCCTGCGCTTGATGAACGAGCAACTGCAAAATGAAATCGAGGAAAAAGATGCCGAGATCTTTACCCAGACCTCTTTCATCATCCACAAGAACGAACTTATCCTGAAACTGAAAGAGATGGTAGATGAAATTTGCTCCCGTAATACGCAGAAAGCCTTATTACCTCTTTATCAGAAAATAAATACGTTGCTTGCAAATAACCTCGATACGGAAGATGACTGGAAAATGTTCCTTATCAAGTTCGAACAGAAGCACCGCAACTTCTTCAAACGGTTGAAAGAGGCGCATCCGCAGCTGACCAACAATGACTTGCGTCTCTGTGCCTGCCTCAAGCTGAATATGGAGACTAAGGATATTGCCTCATTAATGAACCTTTCGGTCCGTGCAGTAGAGAATAACCGGTACCGATTGCGAAAGAAGCTCGATCTGAAACCTACACAGAACCTGAATGAGTACTTTTTGAATATAGATTAATAAAAAAGAAATCTATTTCTCTAATTATGTAACACCATGAAAAGTATCTGTAACATCCTACTAACCGGTTAAAAAAAACATCGTCTATCTTTGCCAACAGATGTAAACCTCTTAAAAGATAGAAACATGAAAAACAGGAAAACACGTTTATGGGTACTGATTGTTCTGCTGAACATGGGTATGGGCATTTCCACATTTGCACAGAAAATCCCCTTAGTCTACACTGTGGAAAATACGGGAATAAAGAATCCTGCACCCGTGTTGCCGGGTATCAACGAACTGCCGGTAGTAAAAACACTGACCGATCCCTTTCAATGGTCCGATGGCAGTGGCCGTTCAACCAACTTCAAGGACTGGAGCCGACGGCGTGCAGAGATAGCCCGCGAAATAGAACACTACGAAATCGGCGAGAAACCCATAGTGTCGAAAAAAGACATTACCGCGGATATCGTGGATGATACCCTTAGAGTAAATGTAACAGTGAACGGACAAACGCTCACCCTGAAAGCAAAAATTACTTATCCGGCAGGTAAAGGCCCTTTCCCAGCCATCATTGGAATAGGCAGAGGCACGGGTAGTCTTCCTCCCACCATCTTCACGAGCCGCAATATAGCACAAATCGCATTCAACTTCACACAAGTCATGTCGCACACACAAAAGCGCGGCAACGAGCCTATCAACAAACTTTATCCTGACCGTACGGACATGGGAGCCTATTGCGCCTGGTCCTGGGGAGTGAGCCGTATCATTGACGGATTGGAAATCGTAGGTAAAAAGAGCAAAATAGATACCAAACGACTGGCCATATCCGGTTGTTCCTTCGCCGGGAAAATGGCTCTTTTTGCCGGAGCATTCGATGAGCGTATTGCACTGACCATTGCTCAGGAACCGGGTGGTGGCGGTGCGGCAGCATGGCGTGTTTCCGAAACGCTGGGTGAAGTGGAAACTTTGGGAAGAACCAGTCATGCCTGGTTTAAAGAAAGTATGTTCCAATATAAAGAAGATAATGTATCGAAATTGCCGTATGACCACCACGAACTGTGTGCCATGGTAGCACCGCGTGCACTGCTGGTACTCGGAAACCCGGACTATGTGTGGCTGGCTGATGAATCGGGTTATGTCTCCTGCCGTGCTGCCCGTAAAGTATGGGAGACCTTCGGCATTGCCGACAGAATGGGCTTCTCCATCGTAGGCGGACATGGGCACTGCCAGCTGCCCGAAAGCCAGTATCCTGAAGTAGAAGCGTTTGTCGACAAGTTCCTGCTTGGAAAGAAAGACGCGAATACAGAAGTAACCATTGCGCCACTTTACGAAAAGGTGGACTATGAGCGCTGGTTATTCCACTAAAACTCTTTATCTTTGGGGGTATAACACTTACTAATACCCCCAAAGAATCATGAAAAGAATTTTATTGGCTATCTGTGTGATAGCGCTGTCTCTCCTTTCCTACGGACAAGACAGCAACGAACGAGCCTTCACTTTCGCATGGCTCAGTGATGTACATCTCAATTCTTTCGCCTATGCCGAAGACGACCTGCGGCAATCCATTGAAGACATCAATGCCAATCCTGACGTTGCCTTCACCATCCTCAGCGGCGATGTCACTGAATTCGGTGATACCAAGGAATTTTATCTGCTACAAGACATTCTGAAGAACTTCCGGAAACCTTATTTTCTCATCCCCGGCAACCATGATGTAAACTGGAGTGAAAACGGATGCACTATGTTCGACAAGATTTTCCAAGCCTCCCATTTCTGTTACGACTGGCAGGGAGTACGTTTCATCGGCTGTGGCGCCGGACCAAGTCTGCGTATGGGACCACCTCACATTCCCCGCGAAGAAATTCTGTGGCTCGATTCTATCGTTCGCACCACTCCGGCAGAACAACCCATTATTTTCATCAATCACTTCCCTATCGATCAGGGTCTGAGTAACTGGTACGAAGTTGTCGACATCCTTAAAACACGCAATATCCAGGCAATACTCGGTGGACACCTACACGTGAACCGTGCTTATGATGCCGAAGGTATTCCCGCCGTAATCGGCCGTTCGTCCCTGCGCAGGAAAGATCCGATAGGCGGATATAACCTGGTCACACTTCGCGGCAATTCATTAGAGTTCCACGAACGCATCATCAAAGCAGAAACCCGCCCTGCATGGAATACGATGCATCTGGCACCTTTGCAGGAGAAGAAGGATACCACTTACTATCGTCCGGATTTCGCCATCAATGCTACTTATCCTTCGGTATGCGAAACCTGGAAATTGAAGGATGTGACCGACATCGCTTCGCAGGGAAGCATAGACGGTAACTTGTACGTTTACACCAATACAGCCGGTGTTGTCCATGCCCTTAATGCCAAGAACGGCAAAACCCTGTGGACCTATACCACCGGAAACAAGATATTTTCAGCCCCATTTATCACCCCAAAACTTGTCATTGTCTCTTCCTGTGATGGTTTCATCTATGCCCTTGACAGAAAGCAGGGCACAGTGCGATGGAAATACAATACTAATTACCCCATTGTAGCGTGCCCTGTCGTAACCGAAGGTACAGTCTACATCGGCAGCAGCAACGGTAAATTCTACTCTTTAAAGCTGACAGACGGAACACTAAACTGGACTTGTAATGGTCTGCAAGGCTACATCGAATCACGTCCGGCTGTGGATAAAGAGCGCGTATATATAGGCACCTGGGGAGCGATGTTCTATGCCATCGACCGCAGGAGTGGGGAGAAAATATGGGAGTTCGACACCAAACGAGGCAGATATTTCTCACCGGGTGCCTGCTGGCCGGTAGTACTGCCGTATACACGGCAAGGAGAGACGAATGAGCAAGTCATAGTTCTCAGCTCCGACTATTTCGTCCGCTCATTCCATCCCGGGACGGGAGAAATCTTTTGGGCTTCCGATGAAGCGAAAGGACGCGAGTCCCTCGGCTTCTCACCGGATGGAAAAACAATGTATGTGAAAGGAATCAAGAACAACATCACCGCTGCGGATATATCTCACGGCACCTATACCAGTCTTTGGAATACATCAATGCCCTACGAAAGCAACTTCATTCCCACCCGTATGGAAACAACCGAACAACTGGTGTTCATTCCTACTGAATTTGGTGTTCTCCATGCCGTGCGGACAGACGGAAGCGGCATTGCCTGGTCACACAAAATCTCCCATTCGGCAATAACTTCACTAAAGAATGCAGGAAAAGGGAAAATCATTGTCATGACAATGGATGGTACAGTGACTTGTCTGGAATATCCCTTATAGAAAACAGTTCATCCGCAGACGTCACGAATAACGCAGATTTCTTCAATCGTAAATCTGCATTATCCGCGCCATCTGCGGATGAAAAATAATTCAGGAAAGTACGGGCAGATTATTCTCCGCCACCGCCGCCTTCACCACCGCTACTCTTCACATCATCATTGCTGATGGTACGCGCGGCTTTCTTCACACTGGCTTTCAACTCACCGATGCGATAGCTAATACTTACGCCAAAACGCTGACGAGTATATTTATTCCAACTATCCTGTATAAAGCCTACACCTTCTATACTTGAAGTCGGATGCTGATATTTCTTAAAGAAATTGCTAGCAAATGCTGACAAGGTCAGACGCTTCTTCAAGAATGATTTGTTTACACTCAATCCGTAGTCAAAGAAACTGCTCCCCTTTCCCTGCAACATGATCCAAGGCGTCTGACCATAAATATTCAGACTGATACGCCAATCGTGAGGCAAAGACTGCTGAGCGCCACCATAAGCAAACAAATTCCAACCGTCATTCTTCAATCCATTGGCGCCTTCCAAATAAGTATAGTTACCATAAAGGTTTGCATAGATACGTGTATTGGAGGTAGCATTCCAGTTGATATAACCACTTAGGCTGGCATTCCTGCTCTTACCTATATTCTGATAAGTAGAATAAAGCACTTCTTTACCAGTAGGATTTTGCAGACCAAAAATTTCTGTATCCTTCACCTGTTCTGTTACCCGTTCAATACTATTATTGGTAAAGCTATAGCGGGCTGAAAGATTGATATTAAACTTCTGCGTGAAGTTGCTGTAACTCAAGTTAAACGAATGACTCTTCTCACTATCCAGATGAGAGTTACCCTGGCTTATATTTGTAGGATTACTATCGTCCAGATAAGGATTCAAATACCAGATCCCCGGACGGTAAATACGCATATTATAACCAAAACGAAGATTAGACATATCTGTCAGCTTATAGCCAATACTTGCAGAAGGAACTAAATCATCAAAATTCTTATCAAAGTTATCTCCCTTACCCAGCAGATATTTCACCTCCTGCTTCGTATGCTCATAACGCACACCAAGTCTTCCGGAAATCTTCTTCACTTTCAGTCCATATCCAAGGTATGCAGCCAAAATGTCATTCTGGTGTTTATAATGCGAACTGTGATCATTGTCAAACTCATAATCAGCTTGAGTTGCTGACGCTTGTTCATAACGATCATCTTCCGAAGAATTATCACGGAGAATATATTTCGCACCGGCTTCAAGAGTATGTATCTTGCCGATAGGCGTCGTATAATCAGCCTGGAAAGTATGTTCAGTAGTATTCTGGGATCCATCATTATGCTGATTTTTCATACGTTTCATAAAATCCTGCCAATCCGGAGCTACATCCTCCATATCATAATCATAAGTGGAGTATGAATCCGAACTTTCCGGTCTGGTATTGATTTTATAAGAGAAGGTCAACATACGATCTTTTACATGAAACATACGTTGGTAGTCAATGCCACCATCAATAGAATACCAGGAACTTTTGCTTCTATTGTTCGATACATATTGATACAGATCATCACCGGTACCGGGCATCGTTGCAAAAGTATTACTCAGTCCATTGCTGTTATTTCCGCCACCCCAAAGTCCGAACGACATGGTTATCAAACGCAAAGTATCAATTTCATAACTGGCTTCCATGCTGCCGGACTGGAAATTACCATGCCCTTTACTATCGCCACTATAATCTAAATCTGAAGAACCGTCGGTTATGTCGCCTACTGTACGACGAGTACCACCAGAATAGCTACGCGGACGATCGTTATAATTATAATTATAACGAGCACTTACCGTCAACTTACCACTCTTAATTGTACCGAACAGGCCGCCACCAGCCCCCATGTTACTAACGTTTCCACTAAATGTAGCCGTATACCCTTCCAGTCCGCTACCTACAGTGACAATATTCAGGATTCCCCCTACACCTTCAGCGTCATATTTAGGACCGGGATTAGTAATAACCTCGATATGTTTGATGGAATTGGCGGGCATACTTTTCAGTACTTCCGTCGGATTATTACTCATCATATTGTTAGGTTTACCATTCACATACACCTTAAAGCTGCTACTACCGTTCACCTTAATATTATCTTCGCCATCTACAGTTACCAAAGGCACTTTACGAAGCATTTCCAATACAGAGTTTGACTTTGAATCAGGATCATCCTGCACATTATATTCTATCTTGTCAATATCAGCTTTCACCAGTGGTTTTTGAGCTACCACCTCTACTTGTCCAAGCTCATTGGACGCATCTGTAATATACAGCGTACCGAAATCAACAACTTTCTCTCCTGCTTTCACAGTAAAATCTTTCACAATGGTATTTCTACCGATAGAAGAAATCGTCATCACGAAATCACCCGTCCCCGGAACCTTTTCCTGAAACTTACCTTTCATGTCTGTTACCAGCATTTTCAATGCATGGGCAGGCGCTTCTTTTTTTACGATTTTGATTGTGGCATAAGGTTCTCCCTCTTGAGTCAAAGAATCCAGTAAGACTCCTTTAATCTGAAATGGAGGTGCCGCATTCTGTGCCGCTACCAATGAGGATATTACCAACATTATAAGCAGCAAAGGGCATTTAATTTTCATTTCTGTTTTAGTTTGTTTGATGAATATTAGTTGACTGTTTTTGTATTAGACGTACATTGTTGCCTTTTTGTCACACGAGTGCGGCAAAAATAACCTCTTTTTCTTTACCTACGAGATTTTCGGAGTTAAAAAAGCACAAAGAAAAGGGATTAGAGAGAATATTTGTAAGCGTTCTTGCGGAATTTATAGCAAATAGAAAAAAAGTAGCAGGCAGACATTCACTGCAATCACACCACCAAACCCACGCAGTACCCACCGGCGCAACGGACTCTTCCCACCGGCAAAGAACAACGCATAGCACATATTCACGGCAATATTGCTCACGATAGCCTGCATACAGCAAGCTGTCACCACCACAACGGCAACACCCGAACCTTGCAGCAGGTTCAGAATAAATGGAGTGATATCACTCAACCCGGCAATGAACGACAAGACATTCAATCCACCCGTACCGGTATAAATCAAAGTATAATGTGTCACAATGGTGAATATCACAAACAGAACGGCAAAAATCAGTGCAACTTTAAATTCCAACGGGTTACTGCTATCTTCTTCTTCAGCTTCTTCGCCCGTCACCGGAATCGGCTTACGCTTCCGATGCAGATACCAGGCCACTCCCGCCGTAACGAAGGACATAATAAGCAGGTATGGATAAATTTCCGCAAGAATCGCCTTACTGAATATACCTATTAGTATAAGGAAACGAAGAAACATCATACTCACTGCCAACAACATTGCTGCGGCATATTCCGGCGCCTCCTGTGCAGGTGCCTTGCGACTCTTACGTGCCAGAACAGAAATAGTTGCCGTACTGCTATACAAACCACCTATAATACCGGATACCAGAATGCCGGACTCATGAAATACATATCGCCTCAGCAGATAAGACAAATAAGAGATACCGGATACAACTACCGTAGCCAACCAAACGGTATAAGGGGTCAAATTAATGTCGGGTATCAGATTTTCATTCGGCAACATCGGTAAGATAATGCCACTGATAGCAAGGAACTTGGCGAGAGTAATCATCTCGTCATTCTTCATGCGCTGTGCAAGTTCTGTAAAAGTATGCTTCAATTCGGTAAAGAGCAATACCGTCACAACCACCATCACGTAAAACCAGGAGGGTTGTGTGGCTACAATAGGAGCAATACAATACGTGATGAGTGCGATAATAATGGTAGTAACCCCGAATACATGGAACTGAGATTGTTTAACGTAATAGTTCAATCCCAGCAGCAGTCCCAATATAGCGCCACCGCCCATAAACAAGCGGTAATCCACCGGATCAAGAATATAAAGCAGATACCCCAAAATACCTATAAAAGTGAACGTGCGATCCGTACCGAACAACGTTGTCTCCCCTTCGCGCTTCAAACTGATTTTCCGCTGTGAAAGTCCTATTAATAAAGAAAACAAAGTCACCAATACAAAGGTCACCAGTTCTCTAGGCAGGTATTCATAAAGTTTCTCCATTTCGTCCTCTGAATATACTTGATTAACAACCATTTGCAAGGAGTTAACTTCCTGTCAACAAGAAGTTAACTCCTTGTTGACAAACTCTTAACTTCTTGTTGACAGGGTATTAAGGCCTTACCAAACGGTGTATGGATGCTTCATCAGTTGCGAGTTATAGTAACGGACGTCGCCTGTTACTTCCCGCCCTATGAAATCCGGTTTTTCAAAAGTCTCATCTTCCGAAGTCAATTCCACTTCAGCAACTACCAAACCTTCATTTTCACCGTAGAACTCATCCACCTCAAACGTATGCCGTCCGCTGCGCACCAGATAACGAGTTTTATCAATAACACCCGGTTCACAAAGTTTCATCAGTTCCTCCGCTTCATTCAATGGAATCTCTTTTTCCCACTCATATCGGCTGAGTCCCGAGGCATCGGAAGCACCTTTTATCGTAAGATATCCCTTTCCGTTACGGATGCGCACCCGCACGGTCCGGCCTCTTGCACTACTGATATAACCTTGTACAATACGGCTTTGTTCATACGCCCTCGATTTGTACTCCCCCGTCACGAGGAATTTCCGTTCTATTTCTTGCGACATCTATTAGTTATTTCCCTAAGAACGAGTATCCTATCAGCATCACCAGCACCAGTATCAATGCAGATACACCAATAATCAACAACACTTTCTTAGCTTGTTCTTCTTCCTTACGGCTATGCATAACCTTTTTCTTACTCTTTCCCATAATGTGTTCTTAGTATTAAAGTTCAACTGATAACAAAGTAACATGAAATTCGGGAAGTATCCAAACGAAAGAAGATAATTTTTAAGATTACCTCCAGTTAAGAAAAAACTCTGTCGAAACAATTAATATCGCTTCGACAGAGTCTTCTCAAAAATCATTTATCCTCCGGCAATCAGAAGTAGGATGTGAAGAACACACCTGCCGGAAAACTGTTACTACCTTTGAAATCATGTTGCAGGGTTGGGTCTTTCGTAAAGTCGAAAACGGCAATGTCGTTTATCTTATAATCATTACCATAGCCCTTTAAAGTTGCATAAATCACCTCACCGGTCTTCGGATTTACTCCCAAACTGTTATAGTACATCTTCGCATCTTCTACATGATCAGAGATTTTAGTTACAAACTCCGTCTTGTTTTCAGTGAAGTTGTGACGATACAAGTTAAAGCCAGCATTACTGAAATATAACACATCTTTTGTTGCTGAGAAAGCAGGAGCAACTCCCCAACCGGCACCAAGTCCCGATTCACTTATATCATGAGCATCTATGGAGTAATCAGTAATATTAATCTTTAGTATCTTCGCAGGCGAAGAACAAGATGCCCACAAACTACCGTCATAAGCTTTTGCTATTCCCGACAATTTGCCGGGAGCTGTGATTGTTCCGGTAATCGCCCCGTTCTCAAGAACCATAATATTGCTGCCATTCATTGCAAAAACTTTGTTTCCAACAACTGCCATACGGGCTTTTGCCGCTCCTTTACTGTTTGCTACATACGTCAAGGTTTCTGTAGACGCATTCAACAGATAAATGCCTTTGTTATCACGAAGATAGATATCTTGTCCCACCACAGCTACACTGGTTGGCCAAGATAGTGTTTCAGAGGCATCATTATAAACTTTTTCCTTTTCCAAATTGTCTGCCCGGGCAATGGTCAACAGACCTTCCCCACCGTTTCTCGCACCATTCTGAGAAATGATATAAATTTTATTATCGGCAATAAACAGGTCCTGGCATACATTTCCCAGCAAAGTGCCATTGACACGATAGTAGACGCTGTCTATCAATACACCTTCAGAATCTATATAAGTCAAGGTACCAGTCTCATTACCCATATTGCCTTCATTCAGCACAAAAGCGCCATAACTGAATCGACTTTTCACTTCAACCTTTTTCTCCATTGTCAGCGCCTCTCCGTTATCACCCGAGACAGACAGCCCAATTACAAAAGTTCCGGTTTTAGGATTAGTAAATTTATAAGTAGCTTCTTTAGAAACTTCCGTACCGTCTACTGTCCATTTATAACCATTCACTTTAGCTAAATCTGTTGTTGCACTTAAATACAAAGTATCAAGTTGGGCTACTGCATCTTCTCCTGTTTCACTGGTAATCTCCAGTTTCGGGTTAGGGATCTCATCATCATCGGAACAAGAAACAAAGCCAATACTTAATGCAATAATCACAAAAACAACATACTTTTTCATTTTCATAATCTATCAATATATAATTAAAATTAGTTTTTTCTATTGTTTACTTTAATCCAAAATTTTATTTTCTCGTTTCTATCTCCACTCCCAAAACATGCAAGTCTTCTATTCCAGTAATTTCAGTAGAACATTCGCCCAACCAGCCATTTTCCTGGTTCACGCCTGTGTATATTTTTACAAAATCTACTCCCGGCAGGTGCACTTTCTGTCCTTTGGAGTTAACCGCCCAGTCAATATCAATGGCTGACTCATCTTTGGTATTGGTTTCATTGTCAGCATAGCCATAGCGGAATTTATACAAAACATAATAGCCTCCTTGTCCACTCTCGTCCACACCGTTTTGAGGCAAGCAAGTCCCCTTCAAAGTCAGCTTATCTCCACTGAACCATTGCGGGAAATAAGGCTGATTATGAAAACCGTTCTTAACTTTATAACCTGAGTTTCCCTTATTATCTTCCCAACGAATATATTTTTCCTTTTCTTCGGTAGTCGTCGGTTCTTTCTCCGGACGATAATAGGTGATTGTGTAATCTCTATATATATTCACATCATTTTCAGCGGCAACCGCTTTATCATACCACAATTCTTTCGTAGGGTCTTCGTGTGCACTTCCGGCTATTTCGTACCATTCATCCTCATCCGGCTTGCCGTTTTTATTGACGTCATAAGCCACCATGATTACGCCCGGCTCACAACTGCCGCCTTCCGGTGCATTCGGGTCTGGATTAGCATTTGCATAGAAAGCATTGCCCAGAACACGGAAGTCGCGCAAACCTTCTCTGTTGGCAATAGTATGGTCGAAGCCAACTACTACATATCCTCCGAAGCCTCCTAATGAAATCATATTTTTCTTGTTATTGCCGATGGCATCAAGCACCTTAGCATTCATCGTTTCCTGCGTATCTCCTTCTTTATAAACAGGCAGCGAATTTGTAAATTGCCCCACTGCCGGCATGAAATCCAGCACCTTCGTTATATAGGCAGTAGCTCCTGCAGGATTAGGTTCAATCACTTCCTTATAGAAATCTACCTTCACGGTGAAAGTGTACTCGTAGCTCAATTCATTTTGCTTCACACGAAGCATCAGTTCATATTCGCCCACCAGTTTGAAGGTATACTCCAGTTTTTTGGACGTCGAGATGCTTTCACCATCCAATATCCACTCAAAAGCCAGTCCTTCATCAGATACCGTTTTCACTTCAACGGTGAAAGGTCTATCTACTTGCGCTGTCAGCCCTCCTTCCGGTTGAACAACCTGGATATCTTCCTTTTTCAACAGATAGGGTTCATCATCACTGCAAGACGTAAACCCACCGCTCAAAAGAGAGGCGGATAAAGCTAAAAACAATACAGATTTGCATAGAATCTTTTTCATAATCTCAAATGTATAAATTAATTATAATTACCTGTAAATGCAAAGTGACCGGGGATATTGCCTCCTTCCGTACGCCACTTCAATCTCCCTTCCGGAGAATAGCAATAAACATAGCCGGTCACTACATAATTCTGCGCATCAGATATGAAAATTTCTTTCGTCTCCGGATTTACCGCTATCCCGTAAGGAATCAGAATATCCCGGTCTGTGCCGTCTGTGATTACCTTGTCCGATATCTGTTCCATCGTGCGGGTATCCAAAATTCCATAAGTTATTTCATTTCCCCCGGTATATTTGTTATAGGCTACACTATAATAATATAACAGATCATCATCCAGCCACATATCACTCACCGGAATGCCTGTTTCCTTTACCACCTTTTCCGTACGGGTATCTATGACATACAGGTTAGGCGGGGTATCATAGTAGTCTCCCCGTGAACTTACATACAAATATCCCCTTTTGTCTATCTTTATGCGATGCAGGTTGATGCCCACATCTATCTTTTTTATCTCCTTGAATGTTTCCAGATCTATGACAGACACTGTGCGGTCATAGTTCGGGACCCGATAGCCTCCGGAATTGGCAACATACAACTTCCCGTCGTACACTGCAATTTCATCGGGCTGATAACCCACTTCCACTTTCCTGGTCAGTTCCAAAGTCACCGTATCTATTTCAGCTACAAATCCCTTTTCTGCATTAGGATTTATTTCTACAGGCCCCGAATAAGAACTGATATAAGCTTTTCCGCCATTGAAGGCCATGTAACGACAGTTGGGAACCCTTATTTCTTTCACGTGGATCGCCGTGTGCACATCAAAGACTTCGATGTAATTTGAGCAATTGATAACCGCATACACCTTATTCCCGTAGATTTTAATGTCGTTTCCCACATCCCCCAACTCTTTTACGATAGTAGGGTTTCGTTCGGAAAATATATCACGCGTATAATATCCGGTGGTATAATCAAAGTAGTCGATCGTAGCACGGTTCATCCCCATATTGCCCTCATTGAGCTGGTAGAAACCTGTAATCTTACTTCCAACCATCGGTTGCGAAACTTTTGTACTGTCCGACAAGAATATCAGTTCGTCTTCCCGGCATGAACTTAACCAAACGCCGAGAATCAACAACGCTATATATGCATATTTATGTCTCATAGACTAAGGCTTAATGTGAACCGGAAATTCCGCCCCGGCATCGGATAGTTCAACACAACGTCGTAATATTGATTCAATGCATTATTCAACTCCACAGAAGCTTTGAGCCGGTACTGACCGGCGAAGACAAATTCTTTTTGCAGCGAAAAGTCATGTGTATACCACGGCTGCACCTGATTTCGCGGTATATTGTTGACGGCTCCGTTATAGCGTTCGCCCACATAGATAAAACTATAATTCAACGCCCAGGAGCGATAGTCCACCCCTGCCGTAACGGAACCGCTGTGCCAGGGTGTGTAGGGTATCTGGTCACCGTAAGAAGACATTTTCTTACCATTGATTTTTGTAAAATCCTGCGCTTCGCTGTACGAATAAGACAGAGTGGTATGAAACTGCACGGGGGCTATATGTCCGGCTACATTCAATGATGCATCCACTCCCTTGCTTTCTACCTTCCCCATATTAGTCATCATCCATCGGAAGAAACTTCCGGTTGGGGCGGCTACTATTTTATCGGTAATAAAAGCGTAGTAGGCATCTACCTGTATACCAAACCGGCTGATAAAGCCCGCAGGGAATTCCTTCTGATAACTAGCGCCGACGTTAAACTGGTCGGTAAATTCAGGACTCAGCTTACTGTCTCCGATTTGCGCATAATAAAGATCATTGAAAGTAGGCATACGGAATATGCGTTTATAGAATGCCCGCACATTGAAGTCATGTTTCTGAAAGGGCCGGTAACCGATAAAGACGGCAGGCGACAGTTCCGATTTATCGGGAGCTTTCGCGTTATTTCTTACCTTTTCTATGACAAACGTTCCCAGTAGGCTTGCCTGGAGTTTCAACTTTCCAAGGTCGACGGAAGTTGCCAAGGCCGCCCAAGTAGTGTATCGCTGCGGAAAAGAAAAAGGTACGCCTACACCGCGAGTCACGGCATTCAGCTTATTGTATTGAAAATCGACAGATAATGACACATCCCAGTTATGAAGGATGTTATACATATTGACCATTGACAGATACCAGTCCTGCTGGTAATAGGTATTATCGAACTGCATGGCTTTGGTTACCGTATCATCCAGTATCAGGAATGTATCGCGCGATACATAGTGGGTATAGTCATAAGCAAACTTACCGTTAAGTTGCAATTTATATTTCGGAGTTACATCTTTCACAAAAGTAGCCTGCACAAAGAAGTTCTTGTCGCCCTGCCTCTCTCCATTCCTCCATTCGTTTTTAATGATGGCGCCCGGTAGCCCCCGGTCGGAATTGTAATAATACAATTTGGCCTGCCAATAGCCATCGGAGATGTTTCCATATACTCCCGCCTCTATCCGATAGGCTTCAATATCACTGTTCCAGCGGGTGGCGGTGGTGTCATAAGCCACCTCTCCATTCTGCGCCAGCCTCCGGTAACGGAACTTATATTCTCCGTTGGATTTCATATATTCAGCACTTACACTTGTATTAATTTGGTCGTTCAACTTCTGCTCCCACCGGAAAGAAGGATTTATCAGTTGTATGGTGCCCGTTTTATAGCGCATCAGCAGATTTGTCTTCTTGCCTGCCCCAAACTTGGGTCTTCGTGCTTTCAGATAGAGTGCAGAGGCTGATGCAAAGTCTTTGGCAGCTTGGAAGATTTCACTTTTCTGTCCGTTATATAGTGAAATCTCCTCCAGGTCGTCCAGCGAGAAACGCCCCAAATCTACTATTCCGTTCTGTGCATTCCCCACTTGCAGACCATCATAGAAGACCCCTACATGGTGTGTACCCATATTGCGTACATCTATTGTTTTCAATCCGCCCATACCGCCATAGTCCTTTATCTGCACACCAGAGAAGTAGCGGAGAGCATCCGCCACGTTGTGGGCATTCAAGCGTTCCAGTTGTATGCCGCTCAGGTGCTGGGCAGGAATCACTTCCTTGTAGGGCTTGGCAGTAATAACAACTTCTTCCAAATGCTGCAAACTGTCCAACTTGCCTTGTGCACATACGGACAGACTTCTCCCGCAGAGAGATACGCACATAAGCAAGACAGCCCAGTAGCTCTGTCTAACCATAGTTTAAAAATATGTTGAAATAATTAAGTACCAATCACCCTAACCCCGGAGGCTGATTAATAAAATGAATAATGGCAGGTCTTCTGACTAACTCCCTTTTTGAAACCTTCCCGATATTAAATATATCAGTGGCATGAGTATTTTTCAAAAAGTTGAATAGAGCTTCACAGCAGCGGGACTGTCCGGGATTTTCACCCGGTTCCCTTTTAATCCGGTCATTTGCCTAAATAACCAGAACCAATTCGGATGCGAAGATATTATAAATAGTTTAAATAAAAAACCTGATATTGGCATTTAACATTCCGTTCCTCTTCACTTTCCCAAGAGCCGAACTATATCCGAACCGTACTTGCTCCGTACATTCTTCGGTTAGAGATACCTCTGAGCAAAGAATGTACGGAGCAAGTACGGTTCGGATATGGCAAAGAGGTATCTTGAACTACCTACAGGTAGTTAGTTAACTACTGCGTAATATGAGAATTATGAGCCTACGGAAGAAGGCTGGATATTAGAACATTTCATCGACAAATTTTACTTTGAATAAATTTTAAATACAAAATGTTTTTAGCTAGGGACAATTATAAACTCACATTTCAATGCTAAAAATAGAAAGAAGACAAATAGAAGTCCTAGATTTGGATTATCTAAAGAGAGAACCTACTCTCATCATTGATGCTTTGAATTTTGATTTGTATTCTGGTTTATCAATTAAACAATCTATAATTGATACGCTCGACCTATCGCCTTACATTTTTATTCAGAAGTAATCATTCATGATTGCGTCATTCAGGAGGTCAAGCTTTCCTATTGTTGGTTCATAAACGGACTAGAGTTTATGAATAATATAATTACGCAAGAAACAACTTACGAGGCCGGAGGACATAATAAAAAACCATTTATAATAAAAGAAAATATATTCCATGGCTTTTAAAATTTCTTCGATTGCCACTTCGAAGATACTGTTTATTTCTCAAATAACATTCTGATAGAAGGGTACAACCTGTTAGGGAATAGAAGGGAGGGATATGAAACTTTATTTAATAATGGAATTATTAAGAATGGAAATATTGGAAGAGTTGGTTTAGAATAGTAAGTATTTGCAACGACCCAAGACATCCTATATACTTTTGGATTGTATTCAAAAAATGGGTGCCACTTTCATTCATCAAGTGACACCCATTCTCTTTATATAGAAATAAATTTTAATCCTCTTGTCCAGCAAACTCCATCAGATACGCCTTAATGAAACCATCTATCTTACCATCCATCACTCCATTGACATCCGAAGTCTGGAAGTTAGTACGGTGGTCTTTTACACGGCGATCATCGAATACATAGCTTCGTATCTGCGAACCCCATTCGATCTTCTTCTTCCCGGCTTCCACCTTGGCTTGTTCGGCCATGCGGTGCTGAAGTTCCTTATCATACAGAATGGAACGTAACTGGCGCATTGCATTCTCGCGATTCTTGGGTTGGTCGCGAGTTTCCGTATTTTCAATCAGGATTTCTTCTTCCTCGCCCGTATACGGGTCCTTGAACTGATAACGCAGACGAACTCCGGATTCTACCTTGTTCACATTCTGACCACCGGCACCACTGGAACGGAAAGTATCCCAAGAGATATTGGCAACATTGATGTTCACCTCAATAGTATCATCAACCAGCGGAGTTACAAAAACAGAAGCAAAAGAAGTCATGCGCTTGCCTTGCGCATTGTAAGGAGATACACGCACCAGACGATGTACACCGTTCTCGCCTTTCAGATATCCATAAGCATAATCACCTGAAATCTCAATAGTGCAGGTTTTAATACCGGCTTCATCACCTTCCTGCAAGTTAGAAATGACAGCCTTGTAGCCATTGGTTTCGGCATAACGCAAATACATACGCATCAGCATACTTGCCCAGTCCTGGCTTTCCGTGCCACCCGCACCGGAGTTGATTTTCAACACACAGTCCATCTGGTCAGCTTCATCACGAAGCATATTTTTCAGTTCAAGCTCATCAATGGCAACGGAAGCTTTGGCATAAGCTTCATCTATCTCTTCCTCGGTTACAAGTTCGTCCTTATAGAAATCAAAAGCCAATTGCAATTCATCCGATAATGTCTTTATTTCATTATAACCGGCTATCCACTGTTGCAAACCTTTCACTTTCTTCATTTGTGCCTCAGCCGTCTTCTGGTCATCCCAAAAGCCCGGAGCCTGCGTGCGCAACTGTTCTTCTTCTACCTGGATCTTCTTTCCTTCGATGTCCAGATAGCGGTAGAGTGCCTCGGTGCGCTCTTTAATGCTTTTCAGTTGTTCTATGGTAATCATAATCTATGAAAATAAACCTTCTTATTTAAAATATTTACTTTTTGAGTGCAAAGGTATGAAAAAAACGCATATTTTTGCAGTTATCAATCTAATAAGTCAGCTTATGAACAAACTATTCCGACAAATTGGTTTAACGTTTATCCTACTGGTAGCGATAAGCTTAGGAAGTTGTACTTCGAAGTACAGCTACGAAACAGTACCCAATGATCCGCTGAAAGCGCGTATCTACACTCTGGACAACGGTTTGAAAGTCTACATGACTGTAAACAAGGAAACTCCGCGCATACAAACGTACATTGCAGTACGTGTAGGTGGTAAAAACGACCCCGCAGAAACTACCGGATTGGCTCACTATTTCGAGCACCTGATGTTTAAAGGTACCACAAACTTCGGTACTCAGAACTATGAGATTGAAAAGCCTTTGCTGGACCAGATCGAAGAACAATTCGAAGTTTATCGCAAGACAACAGACAGCCTTGAACGTAAAGCTATTTATGCAAAAATTGACAGCATCTCCTACGAGGCTTCCAAATATGCCATCCCCAACGAATATGACAAACTCATGGCTGCCATCGGTGCCAACGGAACAAATGCCTACACCAGTTTCGACGTTACTTGCTACACGGAAGATATCCCCAGCAATCAGATTGACAACTGGGCAAAAATTCAGGCAGAACGTTTTGAAAATTGCGTGATCCGCGGTTTCCATACTGAGTTGGAAACGGTTTACGAAGAAAAGAATATGTCGCTGACCCGCGACCCGCGCAAAGTTTACGAAGCAGTACTTTCTTCTCTTTTCCCACACCATCCGTATGGAACACAAACCGTACTTGGTACTCAGGAAGACCTGAAGAATCCTTCAATCACCAACATCAAAGAATATTATAAGAAATGGTATGTGCCCAACAACATGGCTATCTGTCTTTCCGGCGATTTTGATCCCGATCAGATGATTGCAACTATTGACAAATATTTTGGTGGTTTGAAACCCAATCCTGATCTGCCGAAACTGGATCTGCCGAAAGAAACCCCGATTACAGCACCTGTTGTACGTGAGGTAATCGGCCCGGATGCCGAAAGCGTTGCCCTTGCATGGCGCTTCCCCGGAGCGGCCGACAAAGATGTGGAAACGTTACAAGTGGTTTCCCAGATACTTTATAACGGACAAGCCGGCCTATTCGACCTTGACCTTACACAACAACAGAAGACGTTAAGTTCATATTGCTATCCTCTGACCATGAGCGATTACAGCGCACTGTTGATGCAGGGACGCCCTAAACAAGGACAGACTCTGGACGAAGTGAAAGACCTCATGCTGGGTGAACTGAAGAAACTCCGCGACGGCGACTTCGACGAAAAGATGCTGGAAGCCAATATCAACAACTTCAAACTGTATCAGATGCAGCAGTTGGAAAACAATGATGCGCGTGCCGACATGTTTGTACAGTCATTCGTAAACGGTAGTGACTGGGCAGACGAAGTTACCGCCCTCAACCGTATGTCCAAACTGACTAAGAATGATATCGTAGCCTTTGCCAATAAATATCTGAAAGATGATAACTATGCCGTTATCTACAAAAGACAAGGTAAAGACCCGAATGAAAAAAAGATGCCGAAACCCGAAATCACTCCTATCGTGATGAATCGCGACACCGCCAGTACCTTCCTGAAAGAAATACAGGCAAGCGTAGTGACTCCTATCGAACCGGTATTCCTGGACTATTCCAAAGATCTTACCCAACTGAAAGCAAAATCGGATATTCCTGTACTTTACAAACAGAATACAACGAATGATATTTTCCAGTTGATTTACCTCTTTGATATGGGTAACAACAATGACAAGGCACTCGGTACCGCTGCCCAATATCTGGAATACCTTGGTACTGCCGACATGACTCCGGAAGAGGTTAAGAGCGAATTCTATCGTCTTGCGTGCTCATTCTTTGTATCTCCGGGTAGCAAACGTACTTATGTTGTACTCTCCGGTCTCAACGAAAATATGCCTGCTGCCATGGCTCTCTTCGAAAAACTGTTGGCAAATGCCCAGGTAAATAAAGAGGCTTATGCAAATATGGCTAACGATATTCTGAAATCCCGCAAAGACGCTAAGCTGAATCAGATGCAAAACTTCTCGCGCCTGGTGTCTTATGCTACTTATGGTCCGAAATCTCCGGCAACCAATCTGCTGACCGAAGCTGAACTGATCTCTATGGATCCGCAACAGCTTGTGGACCGTATCAAACAGCTGAGCAGCTTCAAGCACCGTATTCTTTACTATGGGCCAAGCAATCAGGATGACCTGCTTGCCATCATTAATAAAGAGCATCAGGCACCGGAGGCTTTGAAAGAAATTCCTGAAGGAAATAACTTTGAAGCACTATTGACACCCGAAACGAAGATTTTCATTGCTCCGTATGATGCCAAACAAATCTATATGTCGCAAATCTCCAACAAAGGAGAGAAATTTGATCCTGCTGCTGAATCCGGTCGTCAACTATACAACGAATACTTCGGTGGCGGCATGAATTCCATCGTATTCCAGGAAATGCGCGAAAGCCGCGGTTTGGCTTACTCGGCATGGGCCGGTATGTTGAAGCCAAGCTATTTGACAGATCCTTATATGCTACGCACACAGATTGCTACGCAGAATGACAAGATGATAGACGCCATCAATACATTCAATGACATCATCAACAATATGCCTGAATCGGAAGCTGCCTTCAAACTGGCCAAAGACGGCATGATTGCCCGTATGCGTACCGACCGTACCATCAAGATGGATGTTATCTGGGATTATATCAGCGCTCAATATCTGGGACAGAACGTAGATAGTCGTATCAAGCTGTATAACGATGTGCAGAACATGACGTTACAGGATGTTATCGACTACCAGAATAAATGGATCAAGGGACGCACCTATACATATTGTATCCTTGGTGACAAAAAAGAGCTGGATATAAATGCTTTGAAAAAAGTAGGTCCGGTAATTGAACTGAAACAGGAAGATATCTTCGGATATTAATATATCTGAGCAGTAAAACAGGGAAGGGTTGCATTGTCATGTAACCCTTTCTTTTTTTATAATTTCTACCGGTTCTATTTATAAATACTCTTTATTACACAAAAAGTCCACCCTCCCCGCACTGTGATTACGTACATTTGCCCCGTATTCTAATTTGTATCACATATCTAAAAGAGTATAAGACAGACCATGAAACGTTTATTCATCTTTATTATGGGAGTAATGATGGCTGTGGTAGCCACGTCCCGCACGTTCGACATGAAACAATTGGGGGCTGATGCCAAAGGCATCAAGCCATGTACGAAACTGATTAACCAGACTATTGAAAAAGCAGCTTCGGAAGGAGGTGGAACCATCTATTTCCCTGCCGGGACTTATCTGACTGCTACTATCCACATGAAAAGTAATATTACATTGCATCTGGAATCAGGTGCCATTGTGCGCTTCTCAGACAGGTTCGAGGATTATCTGCCTTTTGTAACCGCACGTTGGGAAGGAACCGTTATGCAAACCTTATCCCCACTGATTTACGCTCATTCGGCAGATAATCTGACCATTACCGGACGCGGAACGCTGGATGGAAACGGACTGAAATGGTGGTTATGGGAATTTGAGACACGTAAGGTGATAAAAGAGAACGGTGGCAAGCTACCTTCTCTGGATAAGTTACAGCAAATGTGGGTGGATGCCAATAAGGACCTGGAAATATCCGATTACTATAAGCCTTCTCTGGAACGTAAAATGTTCCGTCCGCCTTTTATTCAGTTCTACGAATGTACGAATATCCTTATTGAAAATGTGAAGATCATCAACTCTCCTTTCTGGACAGTCAATCCGGCCTTCTGTGATAACGTTACAATACATGGAGTAACCATCAATAACCCGTCAAGCAATCCTAAAGGGCCGAATACGGACGGTATCAATCCGAGTTCCTGCCGGAATGTACGTATCTCCGACTGTTTTATCAGTGTTGGAGACGATTGTATTACCATCAAGTCCGGACGTGATGCCGACGGACGTAAATATGGGAAAGCATGCGAGAACATCACAATCACCAATTGTATCATGCTTTCCGGTCACGGTGGAGTGGTCATCGGCAGCGAAATGTCGGGCGGTGTAAAAAGGATAGCTATATCCAATTGTGTGTTTGATGGAACGAATGCCGGTATCCGGTTAAAAGCATCCCGCGGACGCGGTGGTGTAGTAGAAGATATACGGGTAGACAATATCGTAATGAAGAATATACAAGGAGATGCCTTTATTTTCGATTTATTTTATGACCGTTTATCGAAAGTAGAACCGGTAAGCGAACGTACTCCTATTTTCCGGAATATCCATTTAAGTAATGTTACGGGAAATGATATCAAGCGGATAGGCTATATAAAAGGTATTGAGGAAATGCCTATATCGGAACTGTCTTTCTCCAACATGAACATAGTAGCCGGAAAAGGATTTCAAGCAGAAACAGCCACCGATATCCGTTTTAACAACGTAAGTTTCACCGTAGAAGAAGGACCTTCACTCAACATCCGACAATGCAAGGATATATTCCTGAATGACGTGCGGACAAAGCAACCGATAGCCGGTCAGCCGGTAGTGGATTTAGAAGCAATAGAAAACCTGTCAATCATTCATTGTGATTCCACACAAATTGTCAGGAAATAATAGAAGAAAAACAAATAGACCACTCAAAAAAAATCTATAATATGGCACACCGTTTCTTAAAACTCTCATTAGTCTGTATGGCAATCATAGCAAGTACAGACTTAAAAGCCCAGCAAGCGCCGGTCTTATGGTACGACAGCCCGGCTGAATATTGGGAAGAAGCTCTCCCTTTAGGTAATGGAAGATTGGGAGCAATGGTATATGGAAATCCGGTAAATGAAGAAATCCAATTGAACGAAGAAACGATTTCTGCCGGTGCTCCTTACAAGAACTACAATCCGGAAACTAAAAACTATCTGTCTGAAATAAGACAGTTGATCTTTGAAGGAAAATATCCTGAAGCCCAGACATTAGCGGGTGAAAGGCTTCTCTCGAAGAATGGTTTTGGCATGCCTTATCAAACAGCAGGCAGTTTACGGTTAAGGTTTCAGGATCAGGAAGGTTATACAAACTTCCGCCGGGAACTGGATTTGGAAAAAGCCGTCGCATCAACCACTTATACAGTGGATGGCGTCGACTACAAACGTGAAGTATTCACTTCATTTGCAGATCAATTAGTTATCATCCGGCTGACCGCTTCACAACCGGGGAAACTGACATTCACCACTGCTCTAACATGCCCGCAAGATGTCGACGTCACAACTTCCGGCAAAGACGCCATGACTATGGAGGGAGTGACTAAAGGAAATGAGTTTGTAGAAGGGGCAGTCCGCTTCCGTACAGATTTAAAGCTCAACGTACAGGGAGGGAAAACCTCTGCAAATGATTCTACCCTGATAGTAACTCGTGCAAACAGCGCCACAATTTACTTGGCGATATCCACCAATTTCATCAATTACAAAGACATATCCGGCGATCCTGTCAAACGCAACAAAGTATACTTAAAGAATGCTGGGAAGAATTATACCAAAGCACTTCAGGCTCACATAAGTGAATATCAGAAATATTATAATCGCGTATCGTTGAATTTAGGCCGTACCGCCCAGGCTGACAAGCCAACCGATATACGCGTCAAAGAGTTTGCCACAGCCAATGATCCTCACCTGGTAGCCCTATACTTCCAGTTTGGACGTTATCTTCTAATCTCCAGTTCACAGCCGGGAGGGCAGCCGGCCAATCTGCAAGGCATTTGGAATCAGAAGCTAAATCCGGCATGGAAATGCCGTTATACTACGAATATCAACGCCGAAATGAACTACTGGCCGGCTGAAGTAACTAATCTGCCCGAAATGCACGAACCTTTCCTGCAAATGATAAAGGAACTCTATGAGAATGGTCAGGAAGCTGCTCGCGAAATGTATGGTTGCCGTGGATGGATGTTGCATCATAACACCGATCTGTGGCGCATGAACGGGGCGGTAGACAAAGCATATTGCGGTCCCTGGCCCACTTGCAACGCTTGGTTATGCCATCATTTATGGGATCGTTATCTGTATTCGGGAGATAAAGATTTTCTGGCCCAGGCATACCCGATCATGAAAAGTGCTTCCGAATTCTTTGTCGATTTCCTTGTCAAAGACCCCAACACAGGTTATATGGTAGTCACCCCGAGTAATTCACCAGAGAATTCACCTCCACAATGGAGAACAAAAGCCAATCTCTTTGCAGGCATCACCATGGACAATCAGCTAGTATTTGATCTATTCACAAATACAGAAAGAGCCGCACGGCTATTAGAGAAGGATGAGCTATTCTGCGATACGATCCTCTCACTCAGAAAACAATTGCCTCCTATGCAAGTAGGGCAATACGGACAATTGCAGGAGTGGTTTGAGGACTGGGATAACCCCAAAGATCATCATCGCCACATTTCTCACTTATGGGGATTCTTTCCGGGATTCCAGATATCTCCATACTCCTCACCCGTACTCTTTGAGGCTGCACGCAACACCCTAATCCAACGTGGTGATCCTTCTACCGGTTGGTCTATGGGATGGAAGGTTTGTTTCTGGGCAAGATGTTTGGATGGGAATCATGCATTCAAACTTATCACTGACCAACTCAATCTGGTCTCCCCCGAAGTCCAGAAAGGACAAGGAGGAGGAACCTATCCTAATCTTTTCGATGCACATCCTCCTTTCCAAATAGACGGAAACTTCGGTTGTACAGCCGGTATTGCCGAAATGTTAATGCAAAGCCATGATGAAGCCATACACTTGCTACCTGCTTTGCCAGATGTATGGAAAGACGGTGAAATAAAGGGACTTCGGGCACGCGGAGGCTTTGAAATCATTTCATTGAAGTGGAAAAACGGGCAGATAGAATCTGCCGTGATCAAATCGACTCTCGGAGGCAATCTTCATCTACGTGTGCATCAGGAGTTGGCTATGGATGGAAAAAGTTTATCTGCCACTGACAACGGTAATGCCAATCCTTTCTTTGCCAAGCAGCCCATAAGCCGCCCCTTGATTAGTGAGAAAGCTCCTTTGAAAGGTATTGAGCTAAAGAAATCATACGTTTATGAGATCGCGACCCAAGCAGGAGAAACTTATACTTTTACGGATGTCCGGTAACAGGTAACCGGACGTTCTTTGTCAAGAGCATATTTACAGAAGATTAACGGACGGGAGGCATAGACCTCCCGTTTTACTTTCGGAACAGACCGTCTGTTTGCCTCAAACACATGATCAGTATGCCTCAAACGCATCATCTGTTTACCTCAGATGCATCGTCCGTTTCGCTGGGGTGAATCAGTGAAACGCCACACCTCAGCAAGTGAAACGGCTGGGCTTAAAACGGTTGAAGTGTGGCATTTAGGTTGTTGAAGTGTGGCATTTAAGCTGCTAAGCTGTGGCATTGGGGAAGTAAACATGTGGCATTTCAAATGACAAGCCATAGGGATAAAAAAAGAACGGAGAAGCAATGCTTCTCCGTTCGTGCTAATTTAAAATTGAATATTAAATAGATTTACGAATACAAATATACGACATCAGAAAGGCGATGTCAAGTATATTGGGATTTTTCTCACTTTCCAACAATTATTTTATAGCAATCGTTGTTCGCTGCAAATCTTCTTCTTTAGAGCTTCCTCCCACCATAATATCATAATTACCCGGACAAACTCTTACTGTATTGGATTGAGCGTCCCACCACTCCAATTCTTTATCTTTCAGGTCAAACTCCACATTGACGGTCTTTCCTGCCGGAATAGATACACGCTTGAAAGCACGCAAGGTTTTGATGGGTCCTTCTGCATCTCCTTGTTTTCTAAGATAAACCTGCACCACTTCTTCTCCGTTACGCTTACCCGTATTTGTAACAGGTACAGTAAGTTTCAAAGACTGTCCGGCTGTAAGTTCATTCTTGTCAAGTACGGTTTTACCATAGCCAAAGGTGGTATAACTAAGACCGTAACCGAATGGGAACAAAGGCACATCCTGCATATATCTGTAAGTTCTTCCGGTCATGTTATAATCTTCAAAGTCAGGCAACTGAGACACATTGCGATAGAAAGTAACCGGTAATTTCCCCGCCGGATTATAATCACCGAACAATACCTCGGCAACAGCCTTACCACCTTGCTGACCGGGATACCATGCCTGCAAGATAGCTTCGCACTTCTGAGTCTCAGGTTCCAAACCGATAGGCGATCCTGAACAGTTAACCAGAATAATCTTCTTACCTGCACGATGCAGAGCATCAATCAGTTCACGCTGAACGGCAGGTAACTCAATATCCGTACGATCTCCTTTCTTGAAACCGGGAAGATTTACTCCCATCTCCTCTCCTTCAAGGCTGGGAGATATACCGCTCGCAAAAATAACGATATCTGCATCCTTCACACGTTCAACAGATTTCCTTATATCCACATCTTTCTTAAATCCAAGATCAAAGTTCAACTGTGCATCACTTCTCAGATACTCAAAATCAAGTTCCAGATCATACGATTTACCAGCCTGTACCTTCATCGCATGAGTAGATTTCCTTGCACCATGCTTGTTTGAGAAACTTTTCACTTCTTCTCCGTTCACACGAAGTCTTCCGCTCCCATAGCAATAAACCTCAAGAACAATTTCTCCTGATTCTTTAGGAATAAATGCACTGTTATAGGTTGCGGAGAAATCCGTCAAATTCACTCCCGGAGCAAACACTGTAGCCCCCGAAGTACAAAAACGGAAAGGAGTGGTGACTTGTGCTGTGGTCACCGGTTCGCCTTCACGCTTCAGGTTATTCCAGTAACGAGCCGTGAACCCGGGACCTTTGTCTGACTTACACTGGCTGAATGCACTCTGAATCAGAGTTCTTTCCACCCATGGGCAGCCTTGCTCATAGATCAGTTTATCATCAGTGCCAAGCAAATTCCGCACTCCATCAAGAATAGTGACGGTGTGCGCCGGCATTCCGTTATAATTTCCCCATTGCATCACTGAGTCATTCGCATTCGGCCCCATAACGGCTACCGTCAGTCCGCCACGTTTCAACGGCAGAAAGTTATCCTTATTCATCAACAATGTCATGGATTCACGGGCCATATTCAATGCCAGAGAGTCATGAGCAGCAGAAGCTACTACGGAGAAAGGTATCTTGGTCCAGGATACTTTTTCCGGTTCATCCATTTCCCCCAATGCAAAACGGGCTTTCATCAGTCGCTTGACAGACGTGTCTACGGTCTCTTCTGAAATTAGTCCTTTTTTCACGCTCTCTATCAAAGCCTTATAACTGGAACCACACTCCAAGTCTGTTCCACTGATCACCGCCGCGGCAGAGGCTGACTCTGCATCGGGATGGGTGTGATGACCACGGTCGTTGTAGAAGTCAGCTATTGCACCGCAATCAGATACTACTATACCGTCGAATCCCCATTCTCCACGCAATATCTGCATTAGCAGGCGATCACTTCCACAGCAGGGATCACCTTCAAAACGGTTGTAAGCACACATCACTTCTTCCACTTTTCCTTCTTTCACCAATGCTTCGAAGGGTGGCAGATAAGTTTCATACAAATCACGTGGCTTTATATTCTCCGCATTAAAAGAGTGACGATTCCACTCCGGTCCCGAATGTACGGCAAAATGCTTGGCGCAGGCATGCAGTTTATCATATTTTCCATCGGCAGGTCCTTGCAAACCTTTTACCACCATCACGCCCATCCGACTTGTCAGATAAGGGTCTTCACCATAGGTCTCAATACCCCTGCCCCAGCGCGGATCACGGTAGATATTCACTGTGGGAGTCCACATGGTCAAACCCTGATAGCGTTCACGGCTATCCTGAGATGCGTAGTAGGTATTCTTCGCACGTGCCTCATCCGACACGGCATTGAACACTTCGTACACCATTTCCGGGTTAAAGGACGCTGCCATACCTATCGGCTGGGGAAAAACCGTAGCCAAGCCTGCCCGGGCAACGCCATGCAGCGCCTCATTCCACCAGTTATACGGTTTAATACCCAATCGTTCCACAGAACGGGAACCATCCATCATAAGATGCGCTTTCTCTTCCAGTGTAAGTTCCTTCACCAGAAGTTCCGCCCGCCTTTCAGGAGATAAAGAAGCATCCTTGTAGGATGGCTCTCCGCAACTTGCCAAAGCAAGGAGAGGCAGTAAGTAAAAAAGTTTTTCTTTCATCATTTCTATTCTATATTTTTACAAAAATAATATATCAAAGGAAATAGTACGACAAAAACTGCAAGATTTTAAATCCGATGGAAATGAAATCCTGCAGTTTTCTCAAAGCTCTATACCAAATACCTATTATTGCTGTGGCAGTCCATAGCCATTTGTCACTTTTCCTTTGGATTGACTGATTGTTTCATAAGGAATAGGCCAGTAATAACACGGAACACTCTCTTCCGATGTAATGCCCGGAAGAATATTGCTCAGATATATATCAATATTGGCAGCAAGAGTGCTTCCCCACTCTGTCTTCACATATCCTTCCGCTTCTAATTCTGCCGCAGTCTCACTATCCGGAGCAATATATTCAAATAACCCTTTGATAGCGGTATTATGGTTGGTTCCATTTACAGACAATCCTAACTCAGCAAAATCCAATACACCACGCCATCCCGGGAAAAGTACAGGATCATTTTCATCCGTACAGTCATAAGTCAGTTTGGCACCTGCAACCTGCTTTGTCCAGATGTAAGCGGGTAAGATGTTGCCATTCTCAAATTCATGATAACCTTTAGTCTTCAGATTTTCAGCAAGGGTTGACATCTCATTACGTACTTCCATTGCTTTTTGTGAGAATTTACCACTCCGAACCAGATCATAACTGGTATGCCCTTCACCGAAAAGTTCAAACTTACGTTCCATCAGAATAGCTTCTTTCAGTGCTTCACCGGACAAACCGGAAATATTATGCAAATCATCTCCAAAAGCTCTTTCACGAATCTGATTAACCAGGCCTATAGCTTCAGTATCTGCATCCAATCCTGCTTTCACTTCCGCTAACATCAAGATGACATCAGCTACACGCATAATCGGTATATTGAAACCCGCGCCCATCTGAGGACCGACAAAGTAAGGATTTTGGCGGCAAATATCCCATTTGTTCAAGCAAATACCTCCATCAATCTTAGCACCCGCCTTAAAAGTAAATGCCAACTCATTGCCTTTACCATCCAGCCCGGTAACCACCGCACTGACATCGCGACGTTTATCAGCGTTATCATAACCACCGTAATAGAAACTCGGCACCATACGTATACCGGCAAATACCTTATTCGGGGCAGTATTGTTACCACCGTTAGAGCCACGACCGAAATCATAGCAATACATACGGCTTGTAGCTTGATTTTGTACACAACCTATTTCAAAGATAGCTTCAGGACTCATCAGAAGATCCATTCCGTATTGAAAATGGCGTTGGAAAGGATTGTTCGCATAGCTACGCTCATCCGTAGTAACCAGTTTGGTAGTTCCTGCATTGGTTGAAAGAGCTTTCTGTAAATAGTCTTCAGCTATAGTGTAATAGTTCTTGTAATCGGAACGACGGGCATAAGCGCATTTACGTTTAGCATCCGTGCTGAGAGTTTCGAACTGTACACTTCCATAAAGTTCAGGCATATCAGTACGGATTGTTTGATAGCCTCCGGCATAAAGAGCCATTTTGCCAATCAGTCCATCAACAAATGTCCTCGTAATACGCTCACCGTTCAAACCGCCTTCACCTACTTTATACATATACGGTTCCGCTGCTTTCAATTTTTCAATCAATGCATCATAAATATCAAAACGTGAAGTCAGCCCGTAATCATCTACATAATTATTCTCATAGCCATACGGTACATCACCACAATGTTTAATCAAGTCAAAGTAACATAATGCACGTAATGCTTCGGCTTCACCTTTCAGATGTGTCCAGTCAGAAGTCCTGCCTGCTGCGATATCATCCTGATAAGCTGTTTTGGCAGCAATCAGGTCAGCGGTCTTTCCGGCATAGGAAATCACATTGTACAGAGCATTGAAGCTACCTTTCATGTGATCACAAGGAATCTGTTCGGGAACCAGCTTTGCATTGATATTATTGGAAGTATTATTCTCGGGGAAATATTCGATATCCGAACGGTAATGGTCGTTCCAATCGTATGCCCCATTACACGATTCACGATAAAGTGCATAAGCTCTTGATAAAGTCTTCAGAGTTTCTGCGGGACTGGAAGTTACAAACTCGTCATCTGTATTAGAAGGAGAAGAAGTTTCCAGAAAGTCACTGCACTGTGCAAACAAGACGCAACAGGCTGACGCAAATGCCATTTTTATATACTTATTCATAATTTCATCTTTTATTTAAATGGTTAGAAGCTAAGATTTACACCCAGTACGAAGGAACGGGCACGCGGATAAGTACCCCAGTCCATACCTAATTGAGGATAGGTCTTTGTAGAAGTAGACGTACTTACCTCAGCATCAATTCCGGAATATCCTGTAATTGTAAAGACATTATAGATACTTCCGTAAACACGCAGATTACTGATACCCGCCTTCTGAAGCATACTCTTCGGTAAAGTATACCCCAAAGTCAGTGTATTCAAACGCAGATAAGAGCCGTCTTCAATACCCAATGTAGACACATAGCCATTCTCACTGTATGCCAGTGGTAACTTAGCATTCGCATTGGCAGCATTCAGCTGTTCAGGAGTGGTCAATGCAACCAATTCGCCATTCACTACATCATAGATTTTATAGCAGTCCTTTACTATAGAGAGCTTATTCTCGTAAACGGCACCTTCTTTATAACCATAAAGTGCTGCCAACTTATTTACATTATAAATTTCATTACCATAGCTCCAGTTAAAATACAAACCTAAATCAAAGTTCTTATAAGTAGCATTAATATTAAAACCACCGGTATGGACAGGTGTCATATCGCCGATAACGTCCACGTCATCATCATTGATAATACCGTCATCGTTCAGGTCTTTGAACTTTGCCATACCCGGGTAAGCCAACTGTCCTGCAGGGCGTTCGTTCATACCATTGTGTAAATGATAGTTAGGGAATACAGCAGAAGAAACATCCGCAACTCCTTCTTTTAGAATATACACCCCATTTTCATAAGTGAAATCGTCGGTAGTATAGAAGCCATCAGCAGTCAAGCCACGTACCAAGCCTACAGGGCGCCCTTCTTTCAAGACATAATCTGATTTCGGGAAAGTAGATGAAGTAGCCCATTCCGTACCATAAAGTCCAGTGACATTATCAGCCAGTTTGTCCACTTTACCGCGATTGAAGTTAATATTAAAACCAGCCGTTACATTCCAGTCCCTCGTTTTCACGAGTACACCCTGAAGAGCAATTTCAATACCTTTGTTGCTGGTCTGGCCTACATTGGCGTAGGTTGAAGTGAAACCTGTGATACCCGGAATAGCTGTCTTCATCAACAAGTCCTTGGTGGTATTCCAATAGGCATCAATCGTACCTGTCAAGCGGCTATTAAAGAAACCGAAATCAACACCGATGTTACGGGTAATCGTAGTTTCCCACTTCAGGTCCTTGTTCGCCATATCTGCACCAAGTGAATAAGAAGGCAAGAAGGCACCATTCACGGCTCCCTGGTATCTCTTGTCACTGGTAGCCTCCCAATTCTGTGACCACAAACTGGAATTTATACCATCGTTACCTACCTCACCATAGGAAACACGAAGTTTAAGGTTATCTAGCCAGTCCACATCGTTCAGGAATGCTTCTTCAGACATACGCCATCCCAAAGCGGCAGCCGGAAAATATCCCCAACGGTTACTGGGAGCAAATTTAGATGAACCATCCGCACGGAACGTAACCGTCAGCAGATAGCGTTCCATAAGGTTATAATTCAAGCGACCAAAGAAAGAAAGGATACGGCTCGGCGTAGAAACACTTGAAGAGAAATCCCCCACTCCCTTAGTACTATCGTATTGATTGATCATGGCAAATGCATTCTCTTTCGTAAAGTTTGCAGGGAAATAAGTTCCTGAGGCTTTCAGCCCGTCACCGCCCGAATCGGAAACTTCATGACCGGCCAGTATATTCAAACGATGTATCTTACCTAAAGTAAAGTCATAGCTCAAAGTATTTGTCCAACGGAGTCCCCAGCTATTCTTTTTCTCCAGATTCGCGTTACCTGCATATAGGACCTCGCCGGTATTATCATCCAGATAGTTATTTATGATGGCTCCCGTCCATTCCTTATTCTGATTCCAAGTCTGGCTGAGAGACAGGTCAGTATGATAGGTTAATCCTTTCACAATTCCCCAGTTCAGCGAAAGAATACCACGCAATGACTGCTGAGCATTCGGTGCATACTTATCATTGATACGGTTTACCGGATTATATCTGTCCCACTGACTCTGTTTGGCATAGTTCTCAATCATACCTTCATTCATTGCGGATAGATCACCCAAAATATCTTCTGTTGCAATTGGACGGAAGCGATAAGAAGACGACAGGATAGACCCGCTACCATTCGTAACACCTTCATCACCCATCTTTTTAATATTGGTATAACGGGTATCAAGACTCAAATCAAGATTCTTGGCAATCTTCTGGTTCACTTTCAACGAAACATTGGCACGTCTGTAGTAAGAAGCGAGTTTCATACCATCCTCATCCATGTAGTTAACACCAAACAATACTTTGGTCTTTTCAGTACCACCCGTAACAGAAAGGTCATGATTATGAGAAAAAGAATCTCCATAAATCTTTTTCTGGATATTATCCGTCTTTACATTACGATAGCTTTCTATACCACCGGGATTGGTAGTCGTATAACGTCCTATTCCATACAGTTTCTCCAATGGTTCCATATAGCTGTTACCACCAACCGAAGCCGCACTTGCCCAGCTATATGCCAGGTAGTCATAAGGATTGAGCGCATCCATATACTTAGTCGGTGTATTGAACTTCGCATAACCATTGTAGCTGACAACAACACGTCCTTCTTTAGCCCCCTTTGTGGTAACAAGAATTACACCATTAGCACCACGGGCACCATAAATAGCCGTTGATGAGGCATCTTTCAAAACGTCAATCGACTCAATCTGATCGCCCGGAATATCACTCAACGAACCACTGACTCCATCAATCAGCACCAACGGATCATTGCTCTGTGAGATAGAACCGCCACCACGTACACGAATAGAAACAGCGGCATCGGGACGTCCATCCTGCGTTGTTACATTTACACCAGCCAGCTTACCTTGCAAAGCCTGAGCTGCATTGGCAACAGGCATAGCTGCAATTTGCTCACCCGAAACAGAGGCTACCGATCCGGTAAGATCCTTACGTTTTACCGTCTGATAACCGATTACTACAACTTCATCCAGAATCTCAGCATCTTCAGCCAATGTCACATGAACCGGCTGCCCTGCAACAATAGATACTGTTTGCGTCTGCATTCCGATAAAACTTATTTCCAATTGTTTGGCTGTACCCGGCACGGCAAGGGAGAATTTACCATCCAAGTCTGTAATTGTACCGATAGAAGCGTCGCTTACTACTCTGATATTAGCACCAATAACAGGATCACCTCTGCTATCGAGCACAACACCTGAAACAGTACGACTCTGTGCAAGAGAGATAAGGCAGATCATACTCATCAAGAGAGTAGCAGCTGTCCTTTGAACAAGTCTTTCAAAATTCATAAGTCAATGTGTTTTTAATAGTTAATGATTAAAATGATTCACTCTGCAAAAGTAGCCAACCTGTGTCATAGCAACGGAATAAAATCAGGTAACAAGAGTGTACTTTTTCAAAATGGAACAAAAAGGAGGTGGACTATTCGGGCGAAATATCGTTTTTTTCGGTCAAACAAATCCTATACTTTTCATTTATTCCCTTTTTTCTATACATTTGTTCTGCACTATTCAAAACAGTACTATGAGACGACTGATTATCTACTTCTTATACTTAATGATACCGATGTTTTCATCGGCGCAGCCCATCTGCCAGATTACTGATTTTACAGCAGAGAACGGACTACCCCAAGATATCGCATCAGCAGTTTTACAAGATCAGAAAGGCTTTATCTGGATCTGTACCCGTAACGGACTCAATAAGTTCGACGGATATACATTCAAGAACTACAAATCCGCGCCACATAAAGAATATACACTATCCAACAATCGGATAACCTTTATTTCAGAAACCGCATATGGCGATATCTGGTGCCAGACGTATGACAGCAAGGCTTATATATTCGACACGCATCTTGAAATCTTCTATGATGTTCTGCAAACAGTAGATAAAGATATGCAAAGAAGAAACTTTGTTCAGAAAATATTTCCCCTAAAAGAAGGCATAGCCTGGGTGACATGCGACAAGGGTTATTGTTACAGAATCGATGAAAAGAGATATAAAGAAAAAGACGGAATTACACTCTATAGCACATTCAATGGCTTTTTAAAAGGCGAGCACATCTTCACTATCTTCCAGGATTCCGATAAGGATGAGTGGATATTGACAGACAAAGGTATATCCATTATAGGTAACAAAAAGATTGACAGTGATTTTCCTTTCCAGTTTATTCAGGAATACAACGGTACAATTTACCTTGCTTCCGCTTCTGAAAAGATAGCCTATTATAACCAACAAACTGAAAGCATAAAATTTATAGAGTTTCCTTACCCCATCAACAAAATAAGCTCTTTAGACATAACCAACCACGGGCTACTCACCATATCCACTGATAATGGTGTCATCCTGTTCAATCCGGAAAATAAGACTTCTCAGCTAATTGATATCCGTACTCCCATGCAATCCTCCAATGAAGCTATCTCCATTTATGAAGATAAAGAGGGAGAGCTATGGATATTCCCCACTACTCCCGGAGTGATACGCTTTAATCCGGCAACAGGTGAAAAGCAATACCTCTTTACACCCCCAAAAGAGGTCGTGAATTATGGCAGAGAGAACAAAAACACCATATTTGAAGATAAACAAGGTACTTTATGGCTGATTCCCCATAATGGAAACTTCTGTTATTATGATAGGAAAAGTAAAGAATTGAAAGCTTTTTATACAGATCCGGACAATCCTCAATCGCTATTTGCCCCGCTTGTTCGCTACCATTATCAGGACAGACAAGGAAACTACTGGCTAGCCAGCGCCAGAGGAATAAAGAAAATGTCTTTCTATCCACAAATTTATAATCTGAAAGGAATAGACAGGGGATTCGAAATCCGTGCTTTCCTTTTGGATAGTTCACAACGATTGTGGGTAGCTTCCAAAAGCGAATATGTCAGGATATACCACCCTGATGGCAGCCTGGCCGGTTACTTGTCTTCACAGGGAAAGATAAGTAAAGATAAAGTATCATTCAATGCCAGTGTTTACAGCATCTGCGAAGGAAAGAACGGAACAATCTGGATAGGAACCAAAGGAAACGGCCTATTCCAACTCACAAAGAAAGCCGATGGAAATTACAACATACAAAATTATGTGTATGACTCTGAAGACCTATATAGTTTGAGTTACAATGACATATTTACCATATATTCCGATAATCATGACAACATCTGGGTAGGATGTTACGGTGGTGGATTAAATCTGCTACAACAAACACCTGAGGGAAAAGTGTATTTTATCAACCACAGGAATAAGCTACAAAACTATCCGTTCAGCACCTGCCATAATATCCGCTATATTACAGGTACGGAAAATGGTATCTTGTTGGTAGGAACCACCTTTGGTTTAGTTACATTCTCAAATGACTTTGCACAACCGGAAGAAATCAAGTTCTACAGAAATATACAAAACAGGAACAATCCTTTTAGTCTGACAGGAAATGACATTATGCATATATACAAAAATAGCCATAAAGACATCTATATATTGACATTCACCGGAGGAGTCAACAAAATCACATCCAGAACCCTACTTAGCGAAAACATTGAATTTCAGTATTACACCGAGCAGGAAGGGCTAGGATCCGATATGGTCCTATCCATGATAGAAGATTCCCAAAAGAATCTGTGGATAGCATCAGAAAATGCTTTATCCAAATTTAATCCGGAAACAGAGGCATTCGAAAACTATAGTACAGGATTTCTCAGACAAAAGATGAACTTTAGCGAAGCGATACCCACCATAAACGCCCGGCAACAATTGATTTTCGGCACAGATATGGGCTTTCTGGAAATTGTTCCGGAACAAATGAAGAAGAGTGATTATGTACCTCCTATCGTCTTTACAGATCTGAAAGTCAACGGAAAGAAATCAACTGTCTCCACCGATGATTTGAAAGAGATAGCCTTACATCCTTCGGAACGAAATATTAATGTACAATTTTCAGCATTAGACTTCACAAGACCGGATGACATACGCTATGCCTATCGTCTGGAAGGTCTTGAAAAAGAATGGAATTATAGCGATAAAAACAAATCAGCAAGCTATATCAATCTACCCGCAGGCGAATATCGTCTCCAAGTGAAATCAACAAACAGTGACGGAGTATGGGTAAACAATATCCGTACACTTTCCATCAAGGTCATTCCTACCTTCTGGGAGACTCCTTGGGCTTTACTGGCATATCTTGCAGCATTCATCCTTCTCACAGGGTTAATTCTGTATATCTTCTCTTACATCTATCGACTGCGTCACCAAGTGAATATGGAACAGCAATTATCAAATATCAAACTGAAATTCTTTACCGATATTTCACACGAGCTACGCACACCATTGACCCTTATCTCCAGTCCGGTCAGTGAAGTTCTGGAGGACCAGACCATTTCTCCTTCCGTGCGGGAACACCTGACCGTTGTACATAAAAATACGGAACGTATGTTGCGTCTTGTCAATCAGATACTCGATTTTCGGAAGATACAGAATAAGAAGATGAAAGTAATGGTTGAACAAACAGAATTGATTGCTTTCCTGATGAAAATTACAGAAAATTTCCGTCTGATAGCTGAAGAGAAACAAATAGACTTCACATTCAAAGCAGATCAAGAAGAAGTATATATATGGATAGACAGGGACAAAGTGGAAAAAATAGTATTCAATCTGTTATCCAATGCATTCAAATATACTCTACCTGGGAAAACCGTAAAGATTACAGTACAGAAGTCGGATCAGCATATCCGCATTTCCATTATTGATGAAGGTATCGGTATTGCTCCTGATAAGATAGGCTCTCTTTTCAAACGCTTTGAGACACTAAGCAAGAACAACAATATTCTGCAACCTTCATCAGGCATAGGTTTATCACTCGTCAAAGAATTGGTGGATATGCATCACGGAGATATAGAGGTCAAGAGCCAACCGGGAACGGGTAGCGAATTTAGTGTAACTTTACCTTTGGAACGTGAAGTGTTTGAGAAAGATGCACAGGCCGAATTAATCCTTGCTGATAGTTCGGACAATACAGAATATATTACCACAACTGTAGAGAACGGTATAACTGAATCTGGGAATAGCTCGGAAGAGGATTTTTTATCCATTTTAATCGTAGAAGATAATCGTGAGCTGAGAAGCCTGCTCAGAAATATACTATCAAAGAAATACACTATCCTGGAAGCAGCAAACGGAGAAGAAGGTTTGAAACTTGCATCGGAAGCCATACCCGATATGATAATCAGTGATGTAATGATGCCTGTCATGGATGGATTGGAAATGATTAAACGTATCAAGGAAAACAAAGATATCTGCTATGTTCCAATCATTCTTCTATCAGCAAAAGCATCATTGGATGACCGTATCACCGCTTTGGAACAAGGTATCGATGATTACATTACGAAACCATTCAGTTCTTCGTACCTCAAAGCCCGTATTGCTTCTCTGTTTACCAAGCGTAAGCAGTTACAGGAAATATTCATGAAGCAGTTATCAGCAAACAATGAAACCGATAATTCTAAGGAATGGACTCCTTCGGAACCCGAAGTGATGCCGCATGATAAGTTATTCATGAAAGAAGTGATGGATTTCCTGGAAGAGCAAATAGATAATCCGGATCTGGTGATCGACGATTTCGCCAACAAGCTACTGCTAAGCCGGAGTATTTTCTACCGGAAGCTTAAGTCCATTGTAGGAATGCCTCCGGTAGATTTTATCAGGGAAATTCGTGTAAAAAGAGCCGCCCAGCTGATCAGAAGTGATGTATACAACTTCTCTCAAATAGCTTATATGACCGGTTTCAGCGATCCAAAGTATTTCAGCAGATGCTTCAAAAAACACATGGGAGTTACTCCAAGTGAGTATAAAAACTCCATTAATAACGAGGAGAATAATCCGGATCAGTAAAAGATAAAGTTCTTTATAGCAAGTCCCTGACTCTGTCCACGGAACAGGAAATAAATTTTGGACTTATCTTTCACTGCTCCACTGACCTCAAAGGCTTGCTTCTCCCATTCTCCCGGAGTCTGGTTCTGATTTATCGGGCAAGTGGCTATCAACTTCCCATCGAGACTTCCCTCCCTTATCTCAATCACTGTTCCGGGAGTTTCCGCCTGAAGTTCGATAGTTACTTTTTGAGGGTTCTGCTTAAAGCACATATTATTGAATACTAGCCAGTTTCCATCCCGTACTCCGGAAATAAACTGCATAGGGCGTTTTGCTACCGGACGTACTAATTTCATTCCTTCACGATCATCATACTGAGAAAAGTCTATCTCGGTAAATGCATCGTAGTGATTTCCCCTGCGATTACTTTCTAATTCAAAATAATCAAAATCGGCATAGCCGCCAGTAGCACCTTTATTCAAGTTATAACAACATAAAGCATGACGGATACCCAGAAATCCCCAGAAGTTAGAAACTCCTTCCGGCCCCAAACGGTTATATTCAAGATTATCCAGACTATAATAAAACAGTAAAGATCCTTGCTTTGTCACTTCAGTGCGCAGGTATATCTTATCAGTTTTGACAGGAAGACTATCGACAACAGTCTCTCCTTCTCTTCCTCCCTGCCTCATCTCAAGCCAAAAGCCATCCGCCTTCTTCCGTACTCCCAGTTGGTACATGACTCTCCCCATTATACCATTTCCGGCAAAATCCCCTTCACGGAGTCCGGTCAAATCTAATGAAACAGTTCCGGTACTATAAGGTCCAGACACTTTCTGTGTCAGAGAATTACGCGCCCATTCAAATCCCTTTGCATACTGCGCATAAATCCTAAAATAGCCGGGACGATCCGTCAGGCTCCATTTATCTTTCCGGGGTACATGATTGAATTCCCACACATGAGCCAGTTTCGAAGAACTGAAATCATCCGAATGTTGGGGAAATGTAATCTCTTGCTTGGCCTTGACTGCCGGTTTTCTATAAGTTACCACTCCTTTTCCCGGTTTACCTTCCGGGCCTACCACCGGCCAATCCTCCTCCCATTTCATCGGATACAGCATCACACACCTACCCATATAATCCCTGTCCTGGAAAGTATAAGCCCACGACTCGCCTTCAAGTGTCTCCACATATCCGCCCTGATGTACACCGGCATCAGCATAGTTGATATCATCATCAATAAGGACCTTTGTTTCATACGGACCGTAAAGATTACGGGAGCGGCTAATCATCTGCACCCCATTGTATCCCAATGCCGGATTAAATATATAATACCAGCCATTCCTTTTATAAGTGTGACATCCTTCAAAAAGATATTCATATCCCTTGGGAGCTGTTATAATCAGGGTACCCTCATCGTTAGAATCCAGTACACCGGTTCCATCATCTTTCAAACGTGTCAGGTATATTTTCGTCTTTCCATGTGTGACATATTTCTTACCGTCATCATCAATGAAAAATCCCGGATCATACAAACGCTTGTCAAACTTATGCATAGAATACGGCCCTTCCGGTTTATTACTCTTAAACATTACAAAACCATCATCGGCAATATTAACTCCTATATAATAGGTACCGTCATGATATTTAATGGAAGGAGCCCAACACAAACGACTATACGCGGTCTGCTCATTCTCCATCCTATATTGAGGACGGAAAGTGATGCTGTCGTAGGCATGCCCTATGATACGCCAATTTATAAGGTCTTTAGAATGACAGATAGGAATACCCGGCATAGCAACGAATGAGGAACTGACCATATAAAAGTCTTCACCTACCCGTATAATGTCAGGATCGGGATAATCGGCATTAATCACCGGATTGGTATAAGTACCGTCTCCATTGTCAGACGATAAAGAAGCCGTAGTTTGTACGGGAGCAGTACACGACTGTACCATGAGTATGCAACAAAGCATTAACAATGCGGAAAAGCCATCCGCTATTTTTCCTGTAGTAATAGATAAGTTATACATCTTACATAAATTAATATAAAGTGAGGATGCAAATATATGCGGTACAGGGTCATCAAGAGGGGACAAACCGGTAATATGCGTGCACTTTTTAGGCACACGGATATATAAAAACTCCCGATTAAAAGTTCTGACTCTTAACCGGGAGCTTTTTATTTTCAATAGATAGGTTTATTATATCTTTATTCTTCGTACATCTTATCTATCACTTCCTTGTAATTCTTTGCAACTACAGGACGCTTCAACTTCAAAGTATTAGTCAGTTCACCACGTTCCATACTGAAAGGTTCGGGTAAAAGTGTGAAACGTTTCACTTGCTCATAGTGGGCAAACTGTTGTTGCAAGGTATCTATGCGGGCACGGAACAAACCGAGAATCTTAGGATGTTGCAGCAGTTCTTCCATATTCTTATATTCAATGCCTTTTTCCTTGGCATAATCTTTCACAAAACCATAGACCGGTACAATAAGGGCAGACACAAATTTACGCTGGTCGGCAATAATGGCAATCTGATCGATGTAACGATCAATAGCCAGTTTCGTTTCTAAAGCTTGCGGACTGACATACTTACCATTGGAAGTCTTGAACAAGTCCTTGATACGCTCAGTCAGATAAAGTTGGTCACCCTTCAGATAGCCGGCATCACCGGTATGGAACCAACCGTCTTTATCAATAGCAGCGGCAGTAGCTTCCGCTTTCTTATAATAGCCTTTCGTGATAGTCTTTCCACGCAGAAGTATTTCATTCTCGTCACCGATCTTCACTTCTACATCAGGCATCACGGTGCCTACGGAACCAATTTCGTAACCTTGGTTAAGGAAACAAGAAACGGTAGCAGTCGATTCGGTCAGACCATAGCCAACCAACATATTGATACCTACCGAATGAACAAATTCACAGATTTCATCAGGTACGGCAGCTCCAGCAGTAGGGAAGAAATTACCGTTCTCAATACCAATCGTCTTTTTCAGTAAAGCATAAACCGTCTTTTCGTAGAACTTATACTTCAGATGAAGCATCAACGGCGGAGTTTTGCCTTTACGCAGATAATCAATGTTATGTATCTTGCCGACTTTAATGGCATCCAGCATCATAGCTTTCTTCAAACCGGTTTCCTGAGCTATCTTTTCCTGTACTCCGGCATACACTTTTTCCCAGAAACGGGGAACACTGCACATCAATGTCGGACGGATTTCTTTAATGGTAGTCTGGATATCCACCGGACGCAGGTTGATACAAATCTGCACACCTTTGTGCACACAAAGATACGTCCATGCTTTCTCGAAGACATGTGTCAGAGGAAGGAAGTTCATGGAAATATCCTGATCGGTCATGTCTACCAGACGGATATCATGGATACGGAAAGCTTCCATATAGTTAGAATGATGCAACATTACCCCCTTCGGTTCGCCAGTTGTACCGGATGTATAAAGAATGTTGGCAAGGTCATCATCCGATGCACGGGAAGTACGCTCTTCCACTATATCGTTGTTCGGCAAACCTTTTCCTGTTTCCAGGAATTCATCGAAATAGATGGAAGTCATGTCACGAGGGTCGCGTACTACAGCACGGTCGAAAATGATCAATTGCTGTAACGATTGGCAAAAGCCAAAGACACTGAAAGCCGCATCATACTGGAATTGCTCGCCTACAAATATATAACGTATCTGAGCATCATTGATAATGTACTGCGCCTGTGCCGGCGAACTGGTAGCATACAGAGGTATGGTCACCGCACGGTTAGCAAATGCCCCGAAATCTATATAAAGGCATTCGGGCTTGTTCTGAGAAAAGATTCCTATGTTTTCTTCTTCCTGCACTCCTAACTCTACGAGTGCATTCGCAACTTGTCGAACTGTTTGTGAGAATTGATTCCAAGTGATGGGGATCCACTGCGACGTTTCGTAATCCCTGTATTTCAGAGCCACCTTGTCGCCATACTCCTCTGCCCGTCGATGTACGAGGACAGATAAATGATGATAAGTCATATTATTCATATATTGGTAAATACGGCACAAAGGTAGTGGTTTCATTTGAAACTATTTCTATATTGAGAATTAAATATTTAGTATATATTTCCGCAATATTAGTACTATCCTACTATAAAAAGAAGTGATTACCCTACATTTTTGTTCGTTTTTCCAAAGAAATACAAATATATGTATATATTTGCATCCGATAGTTTTTAAATATCAATACAATAACTTAACAGACATGAAAAAGATTCTAGTATTAGTCGCCATATTGGCGATAGGTTTAGGGAGTATCAACGCACAAGATAACCTCAGATGGGGTGTCACGGCAGGTATGAATGTAAGCAGCCTCAACGTAACCGGATTGGACAGTCGCGTAGGTTTCCATGCAGGCGTTAAGGCTGAATTGGGACTGCCTCAGTTTACGGAAGGTCTTTATATGGATTTCGGAGCGCTGCTTTCGCTAAAAGGCGCCAAAGTTGAAGCAGGCAGTATGGCCAGTTTCAAGATCAACCCGTACTATTTGGAGATTCCGGTACACATTGGCTATAAATATGCTGTAAATGATAATTTCTCCTTGTTTGCCAATGCAGGTCCTTACATTGCAATCGGTCTGTTCGGTAAAGCGAAAATGACAGCTGACGGCAGTTTGGTAGATGGAGGTTCCAAGGTTTCCGAATCAGAGAACGTGTTTGGCGATGACGGATTCAAACGTTTTGACCTTGGATTGGGACTGAAAGCAGGTATAGAAATCAGTAAGAAGTATCAGTTCTCCATCGGCTACGACTTCGGATTCATTGAAGCTGAGGAATTGATGGGCTGCAAGAATAGAAACCTGATGATTTCCTTAGGACTCATGTTCTAACGATATCAGGAATAAGAAAAAGGCGTCATCCAACGCCTTCTTCCAACATACTTGATCCTTATATTTACAATTACATAAACCAATTTAAAGACTTAATTACATGAAAAAGATTTTAGTAATATTCGCATTATTGGCAATAAGTTTCACGAGTATAAATGCACAAGAGAACCTCAAATGGGGGGCAACGCTCGGTATGAACTCCAGTAATTTTTCCGGAGATGCATTCAGTAGCAAAGTAGGATTCCACGCCGGAGTCAAGGCTGAAGTGGGATTGCCACAAATTGCCGAAGGAGTATATTTGGATTTAGGTGCCCTACTGTCACTAAAAGGTGCCAAGGTTAATCTTGGTTCCTACGATATCAAGTATAATCCTTGCTATTTAGAAATTCCCGTACACATGGGTTATAAATATACAGTAAATGAGAATTTCGCCGTTTTCGGCAATGCAGGTCCTTATGTTGCTATCGGTCTCTTTGGTAAGGTTAAGATAGATGGAGCTGAATCGTCGGATGCATCTGATAATGTTTTCGATGAAGATGGTGGTGGCATGAAACGTTTTGATCTCGGTCTCGGGTTGAAATTCGGTGTAGAATTCTGCAAAAAGTTTCAAGTTGCTTTCGGGTATGACTGGGGGTTAATAGATAACGCCGATCACATAGATAACAAGAACCGTAACATGATGATCTCTCTGAGCTATATGTTCTAAAAACATAAAGTAATCAGCAAAGGGCGTCATTGAACGCCCTTTGCTGATTACTCTTTCACCTTGCACACACTACCCTTTCCTTATTCACCGGCATCAACGGATGGAATGGCATTTTTATCCTGCCGATTAAGCATATTTCAGTATTTATCCGTAAGTTTGCATCCCAATAATTTAACTGATTGAGATATGACTTACGATATACCTACAATGGTTTCTGAAGCAACCGGAGTTCTTAAGTCTCTGATTGCTATCCCTTCTCTTAGCCGCGATGAAGAAAAAGCAGCTGATTATCTACAGAATTATATAGAGTTGCAAGGCATGGCAACCGGACGAAAAGGCAATAACGTATGGTGTCTTAGTCCGATGTTCGACTTAAATAAGCCTACCTTGTTACTGAATTCACACATTGATACCGTGAAAGCTGTGAACGGCTGGCGGAAAGATCCGTTTACACCTACCATGGAAAGTAACGGGAAATTATATGGATTAGGTAGTAATGATGCCGGAGCAAGTGTCGTCAGTCTGTTGCAAGTCTTTCTGCATCTTTGCCGCACCACACAGAAGTATAATCTCATCTATCTCGCTTCCTGCGAAGAAGAAGTTTCCGGAAAAGGGGGCATCGAATGCGTATTGCCTGAACTTCCTCCGATCCATTTTGCTATTGTAGGTGAACCTACCGAAATGCAACCTGCCATTGCGGAAAAGGGATTAATGGTACTGGACGTGACCGCTTACGGGAAAGCCGGACATGCCGCACGAAATGAAGGAGACAATGCCATATATAAAGTATTGGAAGATATCGCCTGGTTCCGCGACCATCATTTTGAAAAAGTATCTCCACTATTAGGTCCTGTAAAGATGAGTGTAACGCAGATCAATGCAGGCACGCAACACAATGTAATCCCAGACCGTTGTACCTTTGTGGTAGACATCCGCAGCAACGAGTGTTACAGCAATCAGGAACTATTTGCAGAAATACAAAAACACATTACCTGCGAGGCCAAAGCACGTTCGTTCCGTTTAAGTTCTTCTCATGTGGAAGAGCAGCACCCGATAGTGCAACGTGCCGTTGCCATGGGACGTGTACCTTTCGGCTCCCCTACCCTTTCCGACCAGGCTCTGATGTCATTCCCTTCTTTGAAAATGGGACCGGGAAAGAGCAGCCGTTCCCATACGGCAGATGAGTTCATTTTCATTCAGGAGATAGAAGAGGCGATAGAACTGTATCTGAAATTGTTGGACGGGGCAGTTATCCATGTCTGACTCCAAACAAATCAACTATTCAATTATCACACAAAATGAGATATGCCCTTTCATGTTTACTGAGTATCAGCATACTATTTATATGCATAACAGCTGAAGCAAAAGCTGACGATACTTCTGATTCAATATACACTCTCAAACACGTTTTGAAAGTACATATTGCCACACCAGACAGTGCTCTCAGTTTACTAAATACAATGGAGGCAAAGAAACTTGAAAAGCTTTGCCTGATAAATGCGCAACGAGGAATAGTCTACGCCGGCAAAGGGCAACAACGAATGGCCTTGAATTATGCCCTGAAAGCCTATCAAGACACTATACTCCGACACGAATACATCTATTACTTACAGACAATGTCGTGTATTGTCAACGCATATAAACTTCTGGAAAATCATAAACTAAGCATCCGTTATCTGACAGAAGGCATCAAGGCCGCCCGAGAAATGGGACATAAGCAGACAGAAGCTAATTTCCTGTTCACTATGGGAGAAAACTATTATGCTTTAAACCAAAAGCAAGAAGCGTATGACTATTTCATACAAGCCATTAATTTATTGGAGAATGAAGAATCATTCCGCATGAAGCCCTATCTTTCTTATTTTTACGGAGAGTTAACCAGTTACCTGTCCAAAGAGGGGAAATATAAAGAAGCAATTGCTATCTGCAATAAACGTGAAGAATTAATCAACCTGATGAAAAAGCAAGATGGCATTCCATTGGGATATATAGACCAGCAATCGGCCTATTTATATATCAAGCAAGCCTATCTCTATGCCAAATCAGAAGAAACAGAAAAAGCTTTAGACTATTTTTCCCGATTCTCCGCCACCAACTATTCAAAAAAGAAGGATATGCAAAGATACGTCCTGGTATATCAATTGGCCATGAAACAATATGGGCAGGTATTGGATTACTACGAAAAAAAAGAGCCGATCAATCAAACAACAGATACGATAAACAACGATTTCATCGAGGTATTAGTGAATTTATCAGAGGCCTGCCAAGGTTTGAGCAATTATCGGGAAGCCCTCCAATATCAGAAAAGGATACAGGTTATAGAAGACAGTTTGAATGTTCGTGACAAAAAAGAAACTGCTCTGGAATTGGCTACTATCTACAAACTGCAAGAGAAGGAATGGAACATTCGTCAAAAGGATGAGCAACTCCATAATTCTTTTATAGTTCAGGTTTTGTTAGGTTGCGCATTCGTTTTAGCTCTCATATCACTATGGCTGGCCATACGCCACATGAACATCATAAGAAAAAAGAATATACTCATGGCAAATAAGCTGGACAGTTTGATGTCTTATGAAAGAGAGATAGACAGACTACACAGGCAGATAGCTGTAATAGAAGAATCCGATCAGGAAAATTCTCTCAACAAAAGCTTATTTAAAAAGATGGAACGCCTTATCAAAGACGAGAAACTTTATCTGATACCTGAGCTTTCAAGGCAAGATATGCTGCAGCGACTCTCCATAGATAAAAACCGATTCGGACAAATGTTACAAGAAAATACAAATATGACTTTCTCGCAATATCTCACAGAAATACGTTTGAAACATGCATTAACAGAATTAAAGATTCACCCGAACTATACCATACAAGCCATTTCCGAAGAATCCGGCTTTGCCAATACCCGCAATTTTCAGCGTTTATTTAAAGCTGCATTTGACATGACACCTTCCGATTACAAGAAGATAGTACAGGAAAAACAGCACAGAGAGCCCCCTATGGACTAATGGGGTTACACCACAACATCATAATAGTGTAACCCTCATTCTCAAAACCTTCAACTCAAATGCTATCTGTTATTCCTTCTCCATATAAGTGCGTCTAACCACCCACTTACCATCACTTTTATAGCATTGCACCACCATCATTGTACTTCCTTTTTCAAAGTTGAAAGAAGCCCATCCTTCGGTTTCTACCAGAAAAGCATTCAATGCATCCAAAGCGGCCTTGTCACTACCATTCAGGCAAGCCTCGGCATACTCATTGTTTTTCTCGGTGTCATCACTCCAGTTTATTTCCAGGGTTTCGCCATATACTTTCTTAATATCTTTATAATATTGGCGCATAATGGTGAAAGGTACTTGGGTTTCAAATAAATTCACTTCCTGCACCTTATACAGCTTATCACTCTTAAAGGTATAACCGACAGTCGTCTCTTTTCCTCCCGTCAGCGAAGAGCCGAACTCACTTTTCAATACGGCCGCATACAATTCGGCATCCCCTTTCTGTTTCTCCAACACACCGCCACAGTTCCGCTGAGTCTCTTCAAGATTATCACCCCAGAAGGAATTGCGTACATCACAAGCTACCACTTGCAATTCTTTCTGTATAACGTCGTCCCTATAAATCTTACCTTCCGCATCAGGATAGTTGAACTGATAGCGCACCTTGAAACTAACCGTGTATGTACCCGCTTCTTTGAAGGCATACGTATAGCTACAAACATTATTTTCCGCTTCTACGGGCAGATCAGCTATGCCACCCAAATTGAAAGAATACTCCGTTTTCGACACGTCTGAACTGACTGATGCCGGCAAAGCAAAACTCATCTTCACAGGCTGGCCTACTCCTACTCGCGTACGATCAAACGTAATGTTTCCGGAAAGTTGCGGAACATTAGCAACCGGAGTATCATCCGAAGAACAAGCTCCCAATAAAAACACAGTAAGCAGGCATAAAGACAGCCCAAAAATTCTTTTCATCTTCATTTTCTTTTTATGTTTAAAATTATAGCGAGCAAAGTTAAGCCATAAACATTATTTATTAGATAGAAAAGAGAAATGACAGGCGACAAATAGTCCATATAGATGCGACAAGATGCTAAATACAGGCAGATAAACCATTCCGGATGTACAGTCTATATATCAATGCCACCGGCATATAGACGCCCAAAGAACAGGATAAAAGAAAAGCGTTCAGTCTTTCTAAATACGGATGATTAAACGTATAGACCGGAAGTTTAGAATGATCCGTTATTTATCCGCATCACATACACACTTTTCTCGCATAACATGAAAATGTAGCCTGCTATAACTGCAACGGTGACGATATATTCGTCCTGCCAATCACACAGTGTAAGAAAACCGAAAAATCTGCTATTTCTCCTTTCACAGGAAGTTAAGAGTTTGTCGACAGGAAGTTAACTTCTTGTCAACAAACTCTTAACTTCCTGTCGACAAGAAACTGACACTTTGTAGCACATTGATAATCAGCGATAAAGTTCCTTGTACGAAAAAGGATATTCGTACACATATATTACTTGCTTTTCACATACCTCTTATATATTCCGTTTGAATCGGGCGTGCCTCAAACAAGCAATGTCATGATGCAAAACAAGCAATGTCGTAATACGGAATATTGCTAGTTTTGCATCATGACATTGCTTGTTATAATTATACTCAATACATCAAGTGTTCTTTTCTTCCTGCAGCCTTTCAGTTTTTTCCCGAATTCCCTGTTCATCGGCATTCCAGCTGAAACTTCCAGGATTATAGTTGTTTCAGGCATATTTCAGCCGGAATGCCGATGAACAGGAAGTTCGAGGAGATCTGAAAGAACGGGAAGAGCATTTTCTCTGAAATAGTGGGTGTAGGATATTCCATAAAAAGCATCCTTCCTTTTGGTTATTCCCTACAATTCATTTATCTTTGCATTAGCCGAAGAGAAATGCGGCATGTTGAAGCTATTTTTGATAACGAAAAAACTGGTAATTTTATTTAAGTCAAAAAACAGAACTTCAATAAAGATGTTTCACGCAGACCAAAAAGGGTCGGGCGTGCAAGCATGTTTATGAGTTCTGTGGGTATACCAGTGCCTTTCGTTACATAAATATGAACTATACGTCCGACTTCTTTTTGCATAAAGGGGATGAGGGCAATTTTAAATATTTAAAACCCGAAGAAGACATGAATACCCCGAAGGATGAGATGATAACAGCAGCCATCCACTGCATGGTAGAACAGAGGAAGCACGAGATATGGGAGGTGCTCTACCCATTAAGTATAAAATATGGTTTTACGCTCGATTCCGACTATGCCAGCATCAAGCTGGAACCTCCCTGTAAAGACTTTCCGGAAGAAAAATGCGAATGTAAATTACCGCTTGATTCCGTGTACAGTGCCTTTGTGAAAGGTGATTTTCTTTATGTGATGTGCCGCGGGAAGGTGTATTTCATTCTCGATCTGGAAAGTGGCGTGTGGAGGATATACTTGCCGATGCACAGACCTCCAAGGCTGAAAGTACTGTGGTGGAATATTCAAGAGACGGTAAAGGATTTGGTATGGTTCGCGAGACATTGGAAAGGACTGAAATAATTTTAATCAGTACTATTTTTACAAACATGAATTATCCTTGCTAATAAATCCTATTAGTTTACTGATTATCAATAGATAGTATTTACATTCAATTCATCAGGTAATGTAAAAGCATTTACCCCGGGATGTAACGAGCTTTACCTCTTATTGTAACGCTTGTTACCTCCTATTGTAACGGTCTTTACCTCGGCATGTAAATGGAGTTATCACTTGGAGTAAACTACACCATGATACTTTCCGTGCAATTTTCCTAAATAATCACCTATTTTCATTACTTTTGTAAAAATCACCCCATAAACTAATGCTATTATGAAGAACCCAACTTTTCTTTTATTATATATCATCCTCTCTTACTGCACAGCAGCATCAGCCCAACAGGAGAAGACATTTCATAGTTATGATTCTTCCGCAAAAACACAATCAGAAGGCGGCTGGTTATGGAAAATATCAGGCAATGGCCTCGCTCACCCTGCTTATCTGTTCGGAACATATCATGGCTCACCTCACATTCTTTATGGATACGTAGATAGCATTCCGGGATTTCGTCAAGCTCTCGACGCTTGCAGCCAGTATGTAGGAGAAGTAGCCTATAGCAACGATTCAACCTCTTTATTTTCCAACGCCAAGTTGCCCGCAGACACAACTTACCATGATTTGCTAAATAAAGAAGATTATCAGTTCGTAGACTCAACATTACGTCATAAAATGGATGTACCGCTACATCGGATGTACCTAAAGCCGGGGCATCTGACTATGCTTTTAGGAAAAATAGATGAAATAACGAAATTAAAGAAAGCAGGATATTCAGAATCACAGATAGACAGCATCCACTCTCAAGTAATGGATGCCGTATTAGAAAAGAAAGCCAAAGAAAAGGGATATATAATCAACGGGCTGGAAACAATCTCAGAACAATTTGAAATGATAATGCCCGGAGATTTAAAAGAAAATGCAACTGCATTGGCAGAATACTGCCGGAAAGAAAAAGAGAAAGACAAGGAATATACACAATTTCAAACCTTAACCGATGCTCTTGTAGAAGTATACCGTTCACAAAGCATGAAGCGCCTGATCGAATATGAGATTCAAATGGATGCTTTCTACCTTAACGCTTCTCCCTACTTACAGGAGATAGCCATACATCAACGAAAAGTATTGTTGAAAGCCCGGAACATGAACTGGATAACCAAACTCACCGGACTCATAAAAGACAAAACGACCTTTATTGCCGTCGGAGTGCGGCATCTGCCGGGAGAGAATGAGCTAATCACCCTTCTGCAAAAGGAAGGATACAAAGTGGATCCTGTTGAAGTGAAACGATAGTCCAGGGATATTCAGTAAATGCCTTATATTGTATAGAATGAAAAGTAAGTCTTTCTTTTCGTTAGGCTTTACTCTTCATTTTTTATGCTTTTATTCTTTCGACAGAGTTTTATATTTATAAAAGAATCTAAATTCTTTAGTTCTGCAAACCGTCCATGCGCATTGAATAATGTAAAACTCTTAAGCACTTGTTGCCATGTAATATTTTTCTTCCTTTGATGTTTCCTACGCTTTCCTCATTTTTTGTTTTTAACCCCGCCCATCCAACAATACAGATAATGCTGAACCATGAGAATAAACAACTACTCCATGTTATACTAACCTATTTGATCTTTCTTCAATTCCGCTGAAGAAAAACCAAATAGATTATCAATATAGAAGTCGCTCATTAATAAACCATCAATACCATAACTTACATACGACTAAAGTCAAACAATTCAGATTCTGTACGCGCACCTTGCATCAATGTTTCTATTTTCTTTACCATCTCTGGATATTGTTCTGAAACATCATTATCCTCATGTATATCTTTGGATAAGTCATAAAGTTCAAATGTTGTTTTCTCCGGACAACCAACAAACAGTCGCACGCCTTTCCAATTGCCATAACGTAGAGCTTGTCTCCCACCTTTTTCATGAAACTCCCAATAAAGATATTCGTGTTCCTTCTGCTTACCTTTTCCTAACAAAGTCGGCAAGAACGAAATGCCGTCAGTTTGAATATCACGTGTAGTGCCTGTTAACTCGGCAAAAGTTGGCATCATATCCCAGAAAGCCATAATATGGTCATTCGTAACTCCACCCTCGATATGATTCGGGCAACGGATAATCATCGGCATACGAATGCCTCCCTCATAGAGATCACGCTTCACTCCGCGATAAGGTCCGTAACTTTTAAAATAATCAGGGTTTGCCCCGCCTTCTCTATGAGGTCCATTATCAGAAGTAAATACGACAATAGTGTTATCATCAATTCCCAATTCAGCTAACAGTTCCATTATCTCACCCACATATTTGTCCAAACGAGTTACCATTGAAGCAAATGCAGCCAAAGGACGTTCTGCCGCACCATAAGCTCCCCGGCGGTTCGGGTTTTGCTCTGCCCAAGCCTCATCATCTTTTGCCGGGATGAGATTACAATAAGATTGATATACCGAATCTTTCGGCAAAACCAATTCTGCATGGGGAAGAGTATATGATAAATAGGCAAAGAATTTTTCTCCCGCATGGCTGCGAATATACTGTAAAGCCCGATTATGGATTAAATCCGCTGAATACGTACCCTCAGCCTGATTGTAATTTTCGGGAAATTCTACACGTTTTGTACCGTCCCACAGATGATCGGGATAATAATCATGAGCCAATGTTTGACAATTATACCCCAAGAACTCATCGAAGCCCACTTTAGTCGGATCTGATTCGGAACCTGGATATCCCAAACCCCACTTTCCAAAACACCCGGTTGCATAACCAGCCTCATGGAACAGTTCTGCAATAGTATATGTACCGGCAGGCATTGCTACTTGTCCTTCAGGATCCATACGCATGTTGCCGCGAATATATGTATGTCCCGTATGTTGCCCTGTCATCAGTGATGCACGCGAAGGCGCCGAAACGGAAGTACCGGAATAGCACTGCGTAAACCGCATACCTTCATCAGACATCCGTTGCAAATTAGGAGTCTTTATTAAATTCTGCCCATACGGTGAAATATCACCTATACCAAGGTCGTCTGCCAAAATATAAATGACATTGGGGCTTTGTTTCCATTCCGCTTCCGGCTGCTGCGCACAGCTACAAGCAACCATAGCTCCTGCGATTCCACAAGAGATGCTAAATAATTTTTGTTTTTCCATCTGAAATCAATTTAGTATTAAATTTATCAATCTATCGTTATTGCCTTTTTAGCTTTCGGAGTAAATAATACATCGTCGATGCAAAACTTTCCTCCCTTTATCTTAATATTCCGGTTACGACTACCGGACACCCGAACTTTTTGCTCTCCGTTTCCGGCATAAACTAAATCTTTGACCTCAATGTCTTTTGAGTTATTGAATGAAAGTACCGGCCCTTCTGCAACATCCAAATGTATATTTTCCATCCGTAATCCACATGTCTCATCAACCTGCGCTCCGGCAACAGAATGTATCATACAGTCAGTAAGAGATACATTACTTACATTCATTTCCGGAAGGCCATTGAAAAACATTGCCCTACCAGCATCACGGCATGTGATGTTTGAAATATGTATGTCTTGAAAACACGGAGTGTCATCAGTTACCGGCATGAAGGGAACATCAGTCATTTCACCTCCTTCCGGAATACCATCCGGTTCAGGAGTTTTCTCTTGATAGTAAGAGTCAAACCAAATAGCATAGTTCGCTATATCATTCATCATGATATTGTCTACGTATACATTAGACACAACTCCACCACGACCTCGTTTGCTTTTGAATCGAAGTCCAGTATCAGTATCAATGAAACGGCAGTTCCTCACAGAGACTCTATCAATACCACCTCCCGTATCACTTCCGATGACAAATCCGCCATGCCCATGAAACACGGTACAATTATCTATAATAATGTTGGCACAAGGTCCTCTTCTACGTCCCACATCACCAATTCCACTTTTCAGACAGATGGCGTCATCTCCCGCGTCTACCGCACAATTCACTATCAGTGCATTTGTACATGAACTCAAATCAATGCCATCACCATTCTGAGCATTCCAAGGACAACGAACCATAATTCCATCAACCACAATATTATCGCTTAAAATAAAATTTACATGAAAACTCGGAGAATTCTGGAACACGACACCTTGCAACAATACTCTCTCGCAACGGACAAAGCGTACCATACGTGGACGTTTCTTGGCTAACTTCTCAGATGATGTTTCAGGATACCATATTGCTCCATCCTGTTTTACAGTCCCACCTGTTTTTATAAAACTATTCCATTCTGCATTGCTAACCTTAAAACGCTTGACCGGACGCCATAATTCTCCGTTACCATCAAATACACCTTCACCGGTAATTGAAAAATTACTTTCATGATAAGCACTGATAGGAGATTGGCAACGGCTTCCAGAAGTGCCCTCATCCGGTGATAATAAAGGATATTGCGTTTTATCAGGTGTAAATAAAACAATTGCATTTTTCAAAACATGCAAGTCGATATTACTTTTCAAAACGATAGGACCAGTAAGCCATATCCCCTCCGGAACAATTAAATGCCCTCCGCCACGTTCTGACAAGTCTGCCATAGCCGCCGCAAATGCCTGAGTATTCAATGTCATGCCATTACCGATACCACCATACTCAGCCAGAGAAACTTCCAGTTCAGGAATAGCAGGAGTAACCGCTTTTGGAATATCAAAAGGCAAACCTTGATAGTATTTACCGTATCCTTCCGCTTTACAGGGAAAAACAACAAACAATATTACGAACACAAGCATAATAAGTTTAACTAGCTTTCTCATATTACGTATTCTTTTAAAATTTGATGTTACAAAAGTAAGTAATCTATAAAATGGAGATTTGTAAAAATCATCAGTTATCATTCACTTTTTATCAAATACTATTTATTTCATCTTCTTTATTCTTGAATTTATGCAGTTGAATATATTCCTTGGGCGACACCTTATATTGTTCCTTGAAACAACGACTAAAATAACCCGGATCTGAGAATCCCAACTGATAGGCAACTTCTGATATGGAGAACTGTCCGGTTCTAATAAGCAATTCGGCTTTTATCACACGATACTCTTTGATAAGCTCTATAGGAGATTTGCCGGTCAAAGATTTTATTTTATTATACATAGTAGTTCTTCCCAACTTGAGATGAACAGCCAGATCATTGACCGTCAATTCCGTATCATGTATATTAGTATCTATCCATTCCATAAGTTCCTTCATGAACTCTTGATCACGATTGGTCACCACCACATCCTCCTGTGATACAAACTCTTCAATGCGATGATTGGCAGACTGAGATGAGAAATGTTCAAAAAGCAATCTGCGCCGTGTAAGGAGATTGTCTATGCAAACCAGCAAAAATTCCACACTAAATGGTTTGGTAATATAGCTATCTGCCCCATACTTTATTGCTTTAAATTTATCTTCCGAAGTTTGTTTTGCCGTAAGCATAATAATAGGAACATGACTGGTCTCAAAGTTATGGCGAAGCTTATCCACCAATTCGATTCCATCCATCCGTGGCATGATTAAATCTGTCACGATAACGTCCGGTTGATGGACAGCGATTTTGTCCAATGCATCCACCCCATCCACAGCTTCAATCACTCTATAACTCTCCATCAAGTTATTAAAGATAAATTTACGTATCTCTGCATTATCGTCAACAAGCAAAATTGTTGGCGCATCCTTTGGAAGAGCCTGTTCTGAATAAGTCGCTGATATATTTTTCATGTCAGTCGACACCGAATAATTATTTTCATCCGCTACAGTGTCAAAATCAATCTGCTCCATACTGAAATGTTGATTACCCCGCAAGAGTTTTATTGTGAAGGTACTGCCTTTCCCCACCGTACTTTCCACATTAATGGTACCATGATGTAATTCCACAATCTCCCGACACAAAGCTAAGCCTATTCCACTTCCATGTATATCTCTCCTTATCGCTTTCCGAAATTGTGAGAAACGGGCAAATATCTGTTTCTGGTGTTCTTTGGAGATTCCCACTCCGGAATCATCTACAGATATATAAACACAGTCCTTTTCATCTTCTGCCTCCTTACATGTTATAGACAGAGAAACCCTCCCATTATCCGGAGTAAATTTAAAAGCATTGGAAAGTAAATTGTATAACACACTCTCCATTCGCTCCGTATCAATCCATAACATAATACAACTATGAGAAACTGTCAATAAGAGAGTGATTTTTCGTTCATCAGCCATATCCCTGAAGTCTTTAAGTACATTCTGAGCTATGGGTATAATATCAGCATTCTGTACTTTAAGTTCCAATTTGTCTTTAACTATTTTACGGAAGTCGAGTAATTGGTTTATTAAAGATAACATCCGTTTGGAATTCTTGTATGACATTCCTAAACTGTCTTGTCCTCTTTTTGACAATGTTTCCCGTTTTTGCAAATCCTCCAATCCTCCAATAATAAGGGTCAAAGGAGTGCGCAATTCATGTGAAATATTAGTAAAGAATCTTATCTTCATTTCCGACATGTGTTGTTCCATCCTTGTTTCTGCACGAAGCTTTGTCATTATATAAAGTGTGCGCATTACAAGCCATAATACAGCTAAAAACAGAATACTATATATACAATAAGCATACCAGCTGAGCCATGGAGGAGTAGCAATGTGAATCTTCATCGTAATCTCCGGACTGTTCATCAACTCATTGCCAACAAAAGCTTTGACATGAAAAGTATAATGCCCATGAGGAACTTTTGAATAATAGGCACTGTTTACTTTTCGCGAAATAGTCCAAGTATTATCATACCCTTCCAAATAATACATATAATTTACTTTGTCTTGCAATCGGAAATTAAGTGATGCAAACTCTACCCGGAAGAGTAAATAATTATATGGTAATTCTATCTCATTCTTTGTTATATCAGTCTCCAAAAAAGGATTTGCGATCTTCTGATCCTGTATTTCCAGATCCGTGAATGACAGACGATATTCATATTGAGAGAACTGCACTTTATGAGTATTTATCATCTGTAGTTTATTTAGCCCTCCAAAAAGGATAGTGCCTTTAGCGTCAGTGGCAACGGATGCTTCATTATAAGATATCGGAGTAGAGTTGCTCCATAGAGAATAATCAGTGAATATTTTCTGCTGAGGTTCAAAACGCATGATTCCTTTCTCGGTCGAAATCCAAATATTCTTGTCAATATCTTCGGCTGCAGCCAACACGATATTGTCAAGCAAGCCATTAACTGTCGTATAATTCACAAATATGGGTACCTCATTGTCGGAATATCCTTTTATTAAACTTAATCCTCCTCCATAAGTTGATAGCCATATCTGTCCGGAGGAATCTTTCAATATATGTATGACATCATTTCCTCCAATAGAATTCTTACTGCCCGGATAGCGTCTACATACAGTAAATTGCATTTCTTCGGGTGATTCTGAAGGATTACATATCATCAATCCCTCAGTCGTAGCTATAAACATTCTATCTAATGTATCACTAAGTATATATCTGACTCGCTTGCCCTCTCCCCTAGGATAATTGGGAAAATTATTATAAATATTTATAAAGCGATCAGAGTCGATATCAGACAACAGATTTATTCCTCCTTCAAAAGTCGCAATCCATATTCTGCCAAAACAATCCTGGTCAATAGCATAAACATGATTATCAGAAAGTGACCCAATATCTCCTTCTACATGAAGATAATGATTAAATTTATATTCCTTCCCGTCAGGGGTAAGACGCCACAACCCGTTTCCTTTAGTCCCAACCCAAATATTTCGAAGTGAATCCTCAAAAATAGCATATATCTTGCCTAATGGATTTCCATTATCAGAATGAGAATAGAGATGTTTTAAATTGTATTGACTATCATAACAATATAATCTACCATTCTTTGTTCCGACCCATAGATTACTATCTCTATCCAATTGGAGAGCGCGTATATTATCTGGATAATTCGTGTCCTGTCCACTTGAAAGTTGGAAAATATCCGACCGGGCATCTTCTATAACAATTTTCACTAATCCTTTTTCATAATATGGCGAAAGCCACATGACATTATCATCATCTATTTCGAAAGCGGTAACTCCATTTGTCATTCTGAAATCGGTTGAAGGTACATTAAAGAAAGGTTCTACCAAGTCTTTCTCCCGGTTATAATAGCCAAAACCTGCTTGTTTCATTTTTATCCATACAACATCATTACATTCTTGTACTACGCTCAATGTATCGGAAAAATAATCAACAGTATTCAACTCTTGACTGAAGTGTTTATAATCACATCTTGAGGGATCAAAGCGTGTAATACCCGGGCACAAATCGGTTATCCACACAGTATTGTGAGAATCAACTGTCATGTGGCATATATGCTGTGGCACAATACCTGACGGCATTTTATCTTCCAAAGCATTCATCTTTTTCTTCAGCACTTTAACCCCACTGAAGGAAGTACCGATATATAGTTCACTTCCATCTGCTGCACTAGCCAGAGTCGTTATGCCATCTATTTTGATATCATCATAGCAAAGTAGAGAGTAGCCTTTCAAAAACCGAGAAATCAAGTGATATTTTGTAGCGAAAGCAATTCCTTCACCTACAACGGCTGCTGCAATAATCGGTTCATCACTTTTAATACGCATCTCAATCTGAAAATCGGGTGTTATAGTTATCACACGCCTCCCCCTATCGCAAACCAGCCAAACAGCACCATCAACTGTTTCACACATAAAAGAAACAGCGGAATCTATCTGTCTATTTCCAATAAAACTATGAGCCGTCAGAGGGGAGCTGTTTTTGGAACCAGAGAAACATACCACGCCATTATCTTGAAACTCAACCCATACAGTCCCTGTTTTATGGCAAAATAAGACTTTTCCTATACGATAAGATTTCCCAGCAAGTTGATCTACAAGTTGATCTATACTCTCGAATTGTTCTGTAAAACGATTAAAGCGATAGAGGTGCCCATCGTAAGTCTGAAACCATAAATGCCCGTTCGCATCCTCCATGACCTGAGTGAAACGATTATGCTGTACCGGAAGATTATCCGGATCATTGCAATAATTTTTAAAATGGTAACCGTCAAAACGGCTTATCCCATTCCAAGTACATATCCAGACAAAACCTCTTGAATCGGTATAAATATCTAAAATGTTATTATGCACGAGTCCATCTAACGATGTGTACGTTGAAAAAGTACCTCGTAAAGATTGTGCTGATATCGTCATTGGAGATATCCAAATGCAGAAAAACAATATATGTAGAAATTTCCTCATAAATAAAGGGTTTATTGGAACAAATATAAAACTATTCTTCTCCCCACACAGCCTTCAGCTTATATTTTTCAATTTCTTCCGATGTGAGTTGCCGACTCCATACTACTCTTTTACCAGTTCCAGCCCCAGGTCCCTTATTATTATATTCGGCATAAAATGCAGTTCCGCTCTGTACGATAGCTTTCTTCCAATCTGACCAACCTTCCGGACATATATGAGTACCCAAAAAACAATTAAAAAAGACAGTTTGAGCATGGATTCTCCAAGGGCGACCCAGAAAAACATGATCTACATTCTTCGCTGCAATCAAGGAACAGCTATCAAAAATAAATCCATATTGTTGTCCTTTACAAGTCGATGCAGCTGTTATATAAGAGTTCTTTTTACTCAAAATAGTGCATTCTTTAAAATAAGCTGTCGCACTTCCGAAAATGAAGTCCGTGGTTCCTTCAATCAGACAGTTTACAAACAAATAGCACTTGTTTCGACTACATAATTCATCTTCTTTCAGATTTCCGATACCATATAGGAACAACGTATCATGATTGCCTTTTATATGGCAATTTATGTAACGTTGCCTATCACCCATACAAAGTAATGCTACCGCTTGCCCTACAGCAGGTTCCGACGAATTCTCAATCGTAATGTTTTCTGCAACAAAAGAATCAGCAGCATTAATGATAGTTGCCGTTCCCGGAGTGCCAATGCGCACTCCGGTTTTTCCTGGTAATCTGGCAGAATCATGCCAAGTGATGACCGTTTGCCCTCCCGGCCTACCAATAATCCTGAGATTTTTCTTTGACGAAGGTATATTAACTTTCTCTTGATATATTCCTTCCTCTAAAAATACAACTGTTTCACGGTCGCAAAAATCAGGAACAGCCACTATTGCCTCACTTAAAGTTTTAAAATTACCACTTCCATCAGCAGATACGACAAAATCTGCCTGATAAAGTGAATCGCCTGCATTCGCTGTAATATCCGTTACCGATAAAATAACGAGAAAAAAATATATAAATATTTTCATCTTAGCTTATTTATATACAACGCTCCCTTCCGCCTTATTTGAAACAAAAGCGTTTCTCTCCGATATACAAGAAGAAGAAACTGAAATCAACCGATTGCGACTGCCCGTTACTATCAAAGCGTTCCCATCTATCCGGCGACATTGAAAACCTATAACAGTTAAATCTTTCACATTATTGAGCATCAATGCCGGACCACTTTTTGGAGTAACCATCACATTACGCAGGTTTACATTGGTAGCTTCGTGTATCTTTGCACCTTCGTCAGCGTATATGTGACAATCTTCTATAAATACATTCCGGACATTCATCTCCGGCAGTCCGTTGAAAAGCATTGCCCGTTTTGCTCCGTGACAGGTTACCTGCGATATATATATATCCTTGAATTGTGGCGTAGTCTCATCTGCATCAAAAGCAATCATGTCCTCGTCTTGTTCCGGTAATTTCACGCTCACCCGTTTCCCATAGAACAAGTCAAATAGTAAAGCTTCCGAAACGATATCATTCATCATGATATTTTTAATGTAAATGTTCTCTACAACACCTCCACGTCCACGTTTACTCTTGAATCTCAGGCCTACATCCGTACCCGAAAAGCGACAATTGGATACGGCAATGTTCTTTACTCCCCCACTCATCTCGCTGCCCACAACAAAGCCTCCATGTCCATGATAGCAAACGCAGTTGTCCACAATAATATTAGAAGCCGGTATACCACGACGACGTCCCTCTTCATCTTTGCCACTTTTAATACAGATAGCATCATCACCTACATCAAACCAACTGTCGGTAAGAAGCAAATTGGTACATGACTCAATATCTATTCCATCACCATTCTTGGCATACCACGGACAACGCACAGCGATATTGTGAACAATAATATCACGGCTAAGAGAGAGGTGTACATTCCAACAAGGAGAATTTTGGAACACAATTCCTTCCAGCAAAACTCCATCACATTCTCTGAAATTCACCATTACAGGTCGTAAAAAGTCACGAACGCTTTCAAAATCCTCCATTGTCTTAGCCCAGGGAACAATGTTTTGAATGGCATCTTTGGCACCGCGATAGTAACTTTCCGTAGGATACCACAACTCACCATCCTCACTAAGTATTCCTCCACTTTGTATACATTCATTCCATACCATAGGTGGCATTTCATTCTTCTTTCCAAGGCGCCAAATATCACCTGCACCATCTATGATTCCCTTGCCAGTAACAGCTACATTGCTCTTTCTCACAGCCGAAAGCTGAGGCTTGCAACGGAACGTCTTACACCCCTCAAACACGGTTTCGACAATGGGATAGAGAGACTTGTCTTGGCTGAAAACCACTATCGAATTGTCTGACAGATGTAATTCCACATTGTTTTCCAATTCAATTGGTCCGGTCAGCCACACCCCTTGGGGCACAATCAAACGTCCCCCTCCCTTTGAAGCAAGATATTGAATGGCTTTCTCAAAAGCTTCACTATTGAGTGTCACTCCATCACCAGAACCGCCAAAATCTGTTAAGCAGATATTTAAATCAGGGATTACAGGCCGCTCAATAACAGGCATTTCAAACGGTAAATCACGGTAAATGTCTTTCATATCCTTTGCTAGCAATTTCATACTTGAAAAGGACATAATTATAAATAGAAAAATTAATAACTGATTTTTCATTCTATATCGATTAAAAGTTAATCCCAACCTTCATTTTGATGTCCCTTCAGCGCTAAATTCAATTCTATTGCAGCCAAAGGTATAGGGCGCAGATAAAATTTGGTGGTAATCCTCCCCACAGGAATATCCGGATTGTGCGCTTCCACATATTCTGCTAATTTCCCCGTTCTAGTCAGGTCTGTCCAACGATGGTACTCCCCAGCCAATTCGCGGGCACGTTCATTCAAAATATAATCAATGTTCATCTCAGATGCGACCGCAGGTGTTGCTTTAGCACGATTACGTACAATATTAATATAAGAGACCGCTTCTTCCGGTTTATTCAACTTAATATAAGCTTCCGCAGCTATCAGATTTGTCTCTGCTAAACGAGCTAAATAGATGTCACGCATAGAAGAAGTAATCTTAAAATACTGTTTTCCATTCTCTATATCATCAAACTTACGAAATGGAGCTACTCCACAGATATCTGCAGACATTTTAGCTTGATAAGAGGTTTGTTCATTGCTAATATTATTTCCTTCCGGAAGCATTTCCACTATAATTGCATTTTTACGACTGTCAAGAGCCGAGCGCCAACTTGCTATGTTTGCAATCTCCCAAGAAGGACAATAATAATAAATCACTTCACTCGTATTTTTCTTTTTCTCATCATAATAGTCCCAATAACTTTGACGCAACTCAAGCATAAAAGTTCCTTCATATCGTTCATCTTGAGCCGGATTATCCGTATTTGTATTAAATACTTCATGCATCCATAATGTGGGAGTTAATGTAGAGGAGGTATATTTATGACCAGCTTCTGCACCTTTTAAATAAGGTCCGTAATCAGCTTGTTGTCTGTTTCCATCTTTCTGTACATCAGCTACAGTTGCTACATTGTAATCAATAAAAAATAGAATCTCCTCATTCCTTTCCCCTTGGTTACTGAACAAAGTTGTAAATGGCGTGGTCAAAGGAGCACCTGCTCCTGCACTTTTAGCTGATGTAACGGCTGCATTAAAATCTTTCTCATCATGAGTGAGGTATCCTTTGCATAAATAAGCTTTTGCCAAATAATGTTTAGCAGCGACTTTTGTAAAACGACCGTCGCTTGATTTCTCAGCAAGCACAGATGAAGAAGAAGCCAACTCTGTCAATTCATCAATAATAAATTGGAAAATAGATTCCGCACTCTCTCGCTGTACACTTGCAATAGGAGAAGTAGTACGTGTGGTCACTAAAGGAACTCCACCGAACTGCTGTACTAAATTCAAATAATAAAATGCACGTAAACCACGTGCTTCAGCAACGCGCTCGGCACGGCTATCATCTTCACCTCCCCAATAAATCACTTCATTCGCTAAAGAAATAGCCTTGTAGTGTTCCTTATAAAATGTTGTCACATTTTCTTCGGCACTTGAATAGTTCTGACCATACAAGTTACAAACTTGCACAGAAGTACGTCCACTTGCAAAAAGATCAGTCCCTCCCTCAAACAGCCAAGGAGCATCACTATATATAGTTCTTAATGAGCCATAAGCAGCATTACACAAACTTTCAAACCCAGCTGATGTGTTATAGTAATCAGCTCCCGGTACATTCGATTTATTATCCTGTTCCAAGAAATCAGAACATCCAGCTAATATTGCAAATAAAAAGACTGTCACAACTGTATATAACTTTTTCATAATCATATTTCTACTATTAAAATTTAACATTTAATCCTAATTGATAAGTAACAGAACTCGGTCCTCCTGTTCCATCTGAAATTTTAGCATCAGCCCATTCCGGATCAAATCCTTTATAATCTGTGAAAGTGAAAGGATTCAATATATTAGCGTAAATACGCAAATTCTCAAGACCTATTTTCTTTATCAGTTTTTTAGAAAAAGTATATCCAACTGTTATATTTTTAATTTTCCAATAAGAAGCATCCACATAATTATTAGATTCAAATTCTTTATTCTTACTAGTATACCAACCATTTCCACCGCCATAATTATAAGCTGCCCCATCAAACGGATACGGATAAGAGCCTACGGTTGTATGGTCAGCCACTATATTAGGATTGGATGTAAGTGAGGTCGTTGTTTTTCCATCCCACGTATAATTGAATATTGGAGCACCCTCTGGAATATAAAAATCCATATTCAATTTAGTTCGTCCACGGTCACTATAATTTGTAAATTCTTCCATAAAAGGACTATATAACAAATGCCCTTGCTTCGTATTTATACTCATAGAAAAATCCCAATTCTTATATGACAAAGTGGTAGACAAGTTTCCAGTCCATTTCGGTAAAGCATGCCCCAATATCTGCCGATCATCATCATTCAGTTTCCCATCTTTATTTGCGTCTTCATAAGTCATACATCCTTCAAAATAGCCATACCATTCAGAATTGGTCTTTGTCACCCCATTAATCGTTACTAACTCATTCGCTTTTGCTTGAGTACATATTCCCAATTGTTTCAAATCATAAGCAACATCAATGGGTTGCCCGATAAACCAACGCTCGGCACGCATGTCTTCTTTCTTACCTTGTAGTTCAAGAATTTCATTTTTATTCTTAGCGAATGAGGCCGTTATATCCCAATAAAAATCCTTTGATTGAAATAATATTCCTTTCAACATCAATTCCACTCCGCTATTACGCACTTTACCTACATTCGCAGTCATACTTCCATTATAGGAACCTTGTTCTAATAATAATTTCATATCCATAAGCAGATCTTTGGATGTTTTTGTATACCAATCAAATGTACCAGAAACTCGTCCTCCCAAGAAAGCAAAATCCAGACCTGTATTAAATTCCGTGGTAGTTTCCCAACTTAATAATTCATTCATAATACCAGGACCAAATCCTTTACCGAAGCCAGAATAATAAAGCTGATTGGCAAGAAATGAAGTTTCATAATTTCCTACAGAAGCATTATTTCCCGTAGCACCATAGCTAACACGTAATTTCAGATTATTAATCCACGACATACTGTTTTTAACAAAATTCTCTTCACTAATACGCCACGCTAATGCCGCCGAAGGAAACATTCCCCAGCGATGACCTTCTTTGAATTTTGAAGAACCATCCCAACGAGTAGACAAAGTAGCCAGATATTTCCCTTTATAACCATAATTTACACGTAAAGCATATGAAAGCATTGTCGATTTCCCATAAGAACTCTTCACATCGCTATAGCCCGAAGCAGCCGAACCTAAATTATACCACAAAGTTTCAGAAGTAACATTATTTCCTGTTAACTCATATTTTTCAGCTTCTGTGCTATAAACACTCATCAAAGCCATAGCATTCAAAGTATGACTTTCACCGAATGTCTTAATGTAATTCACTTGTGTATCCCATGTATAAGAAAAATATTCATCTTTAGTTATAGTCGCTTTAGCATCACCGGTAGGATTGTCTTTAGCATTGTAAGTCCCTGCTTGTTCTTCAGAAAGCCCACCATAGTATTCTCCTCTTCGTTTAGTAGACATTGTTGGAGAGAATGTTGTTTTAACCAATATTTCTTCTATCGGCTGATATTGCAAATACATCGTTGTCAATACGCGATATCCTTTAGTTTTATCCTCCGAATTCATTGCATCAACTAAAGGCGAAACTGTAGAAGTAAACCCTGCCGGATACGCCTCACTTTTTTCTTGTCCAGCTACCAAATCTTTACCTGGCATATAATTCAGTTCTCCAGTTGCAGTATTGTAAGGAAGCCAAAAGCCATTAGAGCGAAAAGATGTCTGTACTGCTCTTCTCGAACCATAATTATACTCAAAAGCGACCAGATTAGCTGTTGCCCCCATGGCCAATTGCCTATTTATCTTACCATCAATTGCTAATTTCAGATTATAGCGTCTCAGTCCATCACCCATTACCCCATCCTCTTGTTGATAACCAGTACCTACACGATAGGAAACTTTTTTCCCAGCACCTGACACTTGGATGAAATGATTCTGCTGTGTACCATCTTTAAGCATTAGATCAGTCCAGTCTGTAAAATCATGATTCAAAAACTGCTCTTGCATTTTAGGAGCATTTTTATTCCAACAAGCTTTCATATTTGTTGTTGTTATTTCAAGAGGTAACCGTCCATTAATAATCGCTGCATTCTCAACAGGTGTAGCATATCTCATATAACGGTAGTTAATCCATTCAATCGGGTCCATAAAGTCAGGCATCCGCGCAACAGTTTTATATCCAGCATAGCCATCATATGTGACAGACACTTTCATGTCTTCTCCTGCTTTGGCTTGCTTAGTAGTAACAATGACAACACCATTGGTAGCACGCGAACCATAAATAGCTGTGGAAGAGGCGTCTTTCAATATGTCTATTTTTTCAATATCTGAAGGATTGAGAAAATTAATATCATCACAAATAATACCATCTACTACAAATAAAGGTTGGGTACTACTTCCTAATGTACTTTTACCGCGAATGGAAATATTGAAACTCTCACCTACACGGCTGGATGATTGGCTAATATCCACCCCTGCAACTTGCCCCTGTAAAGACTCCATAACTGTAGTAGCTCCTTTGGATGTCAGTTTAGTATTATCCACACTACCAATAGCACCTGTTAAATCTGATTTCTTCTGTACACCATAGCCAACTACCACAACCTCTTCCAGAGCCTGGGCATCTTCTTTCAAAGTAACTTTGATATAGGATTGTTCCCCAACTGTAACAACTTGAGTAATATACCCAATAAAAGAAATCTGCATTTTTGCATTTAAAGGTACATCTTGCAAAGTGAAATTACCTTCAAGGTCTGTAATAACCCCATTTGTTGTACCGACAATTAAAATATTTGCACCAATTATTGGTTCTCCGGCATTGTCAAGAACCGTTCCCTTTAGTTGATGGCTCTGCGCAAAAGCAATTGAGCAGATTGTACTTAATAATAAAAGTACAAATACCCTTTGAGTAGTCTTTCTAAAATCCATAATGCTGTTTTTAATAGTTATTAAATTTAGATGAAACGTTTTATTTTGGGTGCAAGAATAGCGAATAACAACCATTTATACTTGGATTTTTTTTCATTTTTATAGGAGAATTTATCCAAATACAATCATAAAGAAAAAACAGCCATATATCAACGACAAGTATTGCAGCAAGCCCACCTTCACAGTATAGACGTGCAACATTTGCTGGGAAAGAATGGACTAGCTACCCTCTTGCAGAAGGAAGAATACAAGATGGAGCCTGTGAAGTGAAGCAACAATCTTTCAAAAGGAAATTCACAATCATCGATTCAGCCACGGCTCCGGATTCAGTTTCTCCTTTTCTTTGCGCAACTGGAAGTGCAGCACCGTACGTCCATTGTCCGCACCATCCGAGAATACTTGTCCGAGGGCTTGCCGGGTAGTAACAGTATCCCCCGTCTTCACTGAAGCAGAAGCCAGGTTACAATAAACGGAAATATAGTTTCCATGGCGGATAAGAATATTGAAAAGTCCGTTCAGTTGGAAAACGGCAGCTACCTTTCCGTCGAAGATAGCACGCGCCTGTGCACCGGGCTTACCTTGAATGTCTATCCCTTTATTATCCAGTTTCACATTGCGAAGCCCCTCTACGGAATACTGACCGTAGCGGCTGGTAATGATATACGGTCCAGTAATAGGTATTGGCAATTTACCACGGTTACCCGCAAAGCTACCGGACAATTCCCGGTCTGCCTTATCCATCGTATAGGTTTCGAGAGGTGCCGCTTTCTTGGCAGTGACCACTTCGGAAGAAGAAGTAGCAGTCGGTTTCGTTTCTTTTGCAGCAGCTTTTTTGCGGGCAGCTGCTTCTTTACGCGCCTCTTCCGCAGCACGTTTACGGGCTTTCTCAATTTCTTCGGCTATTAGGCGGTCGATACGAGCATTCAGTTGATTGGCTTCCTTGCGTTTTTTGTTCAGTTCATTTTGCAGCCCACGCTGCTTCTTCTGTAAATTGGCAACCAAGGCTTTCTTCTCCTTCTCCTGGTTTTCTAACTTTTCTTTTTCCACTTCACGCTCTTTCAGCAAGCTGGTTTTGGCTTTCTTTACTTGTTGAAGTTCAGTCTTCTTTTGATTGACCTGCTCTTGTTTCTTCAGGATCTCTTCGCCTTGCAGGCGCTGATAGTCGGCATACTCACGCACATAGCGCAAACGGCGATAAGTTTGCGATAATGTCTTGGCGGAAAGAATAAACAAAAGTTTGTCCTGAACGGAACGATTCTTATATAGATACTGAACAGAAGACTCATATTTTTTCTTCTTATCCTTCAGGTCATTTTCAAGGCGGACTAACTGGCGCTCCAGTTTGGAGAGTTCACGATCTATAGTCTCCATATCATTATTGATGGCGAGGATATACCGTTTCCGTTCTTCAATCTGCCCGGTAAGGGCGGCAAGTCCGTTCAACTGGCTACCGACATCTTTCTTTGTAGTGTTCAGAAGTGTTTCCGACTCAGCTATCTGCTTTTGCAAAGCACCCCGTTTACTTTCCAACTCCTTAATCATCTTGTTGGATTGGGCGCAAAGTGGCAGAGCCAGACAGAAACAACCTATGAAAATACAAAGAAACTGTCTCATAACTTGGCCAGCATCTCTAAAAGTTCAGTCCATTCAACCTTAGTATATCTGGAAGACACCTGAGTCGGAGTCAGTGATATCTCTTTGTCCGAGAAGTCGGTTAGAACGATTTTTCCTTTCTCCAAAGAAGGAATACCCAGCTCCTTACCTGTCAAAGAAGCTTTGCCACCGGGTTTGGCTGCCTCAAAAAGCATCTTCTCCAAATGGGCAAAGTCGGCCTTCTTGGGCAAAACGTCTTTCAATTCCTTACGGGTAGCCTGTACATAACGTTTTCCCATGCGATCCACTACCAACACATCGTCAGGAGTAATCTCCAATCGTGCCACTTCACTGCGGAGGATAGGCATCAGAAGGGAAAGCTGCATACGCTCACCGCTTACAAGCTTCATGGTACCGTTCACTGTAATCGTGCCTCCCTTGTTAGGAATGGTCAACTGTACTTTAGAAGATAAAAAGCGCGGTTCTCCCAACGAAGAAGTCACTTTCCGGGAAGTCTTACAACCGGAAAGACCTACTACCAGGGTCAGGAGAAGCAAGAGAGGCAGCATACGAATACTGCCTGCCGTTCTGTATTTGCTGTGTAACGTTCTCATTCGGGTATATATTTCTTTTTCTCGATCTTCTTTTTCAATGTCTTGGACTCACTACCCATTTCCTGAGCTTGCTTCCAATACTTCAAAGCACCATCCACATCACCGGTCATATAATAGATATCACCCCCATGTTCAAGAATGGTATCACTTTGGTCTTTATCATTCTTTATTGCATCGTCTATGTAGAGGCGGGCTTCGGCATAATTGCCTTTCTCAAACAGAATCCAGGCGTAGGTATCCAAATAAGTGGAGTTCTTCGGTTCGGATTTCACCGTTTTATAACTCATTTCCTCCGCTTTATCCAGGTCACGACGTTCCAGCGAGAGGTAATAGGCATAATTATTCAATGCTCCCAGATTTGCCGAATTATAAACCAATGCAGAGTCGTATGCCGCATAGGCTTCCGTATTCATTTTCTTTGTATGATAGAAATCACCCATGATAGCATAAAAGTTAGAAACGAATTCTTTATCACTCTTTTCCGGGATGTTTTCCAATCCTTTCTTGCAAATGGCAAGTGCGTCATCAGTGCGGTCAGCCTGGTTATAAGCTATGGAAAGATAGAAATAAAACTCCAACATATCGGGATTAGACTCGATACCGGCCTCACAAAGACGGATTACTTCTTTATAATCTCCTTTCTGTACTGCTTCACCGAGAAGTGTCATGCGGGCAGCCGTATTCGTCGGATCAATGTCCAGCACTCGTTCCAGTACGGGCATGGTCTCTTTATTCATTTTCTTGGCAAGGAGATATTGGGCATACAGCATCGGCATCTGCGCATCATCCTGGTCTTGCTCCATAATACGGTCGAAAAGGTTGATTACACGGGTACTGTCTCTACCTGCGCGTTCATTTTCAACCACAAACTGACGCATCACGTTCAACTTTGTATCAGAGGGCACCTTCTTATTCAGCAAAAGGGTATCCAGTTGTTGCTCGTAGAGTTCTTTCTGTCCGGTCTGTTCGTAATAAGAAGCCAATGAATACATCGCCATGGCATTATCCGGTTCGGTGGCAAGCACTTTCTTATATATGTTATAGGCTTCGTCCTTCTTGTCGTTCTGCATATAAACATCGCCCAGTATCACCTGATATCGCATATCCATCGGATACTCTTCCACCAGACTCTCTATCTCACGAAAAGCACTCTGATTATCCTTCTTCTGCAAATAGATACGGAATTTCTCCATACTGAGTTGCTCGTTCTTTCCCATCTTTTCTTCCAAACGGTTCAAGGTGGTAATCACGTTGTCGTACTCTTCCAGACGGTTGTATATATCCAACAAGCTGTACAGAGGATCCATCCTATCCGAGAAACGGGTTGCCATGCTTTCCAGCAGATTCGTAGCTTTCTGCATCTCATTCTGTTGCTGATACAAGCTGGCCAATCCCTGGCTATACCAGTAATTATCCGGATCATTTTCCACAGCCTTTTCCAATGCTGCCTGTCCTTGCGGAACTTGTTTAAGGTACATGTAATACTGCGAAATCTCGTACAAAGCCGATGAAGCATTCGGATTAATGGTCAGACAATGCTGCAATAAGTCAAAGGCGGCACTATAATCGTCTTTCATCTTCAAGCGGGAAGCTTCCAGGAAGAAGTAATCGTATTTACGCTGTTGCTCGGGCGTAAGCACAACCTGCGCCTTGGTTCCTTTCCGCTGTTTTTTTCCTCCCTGACGGGAAGTACCACACGATATAAGTATCGCGCACAATACGAAAAGAGATACTATTTTAAATTTCATTTTCATTCAGTCAGTTAGTAGAACTCAGCCCCTTTTAGTTTTTAATTCTTTGATTTTTAACTCCTCAACTCTTTCCTGTATGACCGAAGCCGCCTGCACCACGCTCCGTATCATCCAGCACTTCCACTTCCTGCCATGTAGCTTGTTCGTGGCGTGCTATTACCATCTGCGCAATGCGTTCTCCGTCTTCTATCACGAAAGTCTCCGACGAAAGATTTACAAGGATAATACAAACCTCTCCACGATAATCGGCATCAATCGTTCCCGGAGAGTTCAGTACCGTGATACCTTTCTTAATAGCAAGACCGCTGCGAGGGCGCACTTGTGCCTCAAACCCCGGTGGCAGGGCAATATATAATCCTGTAGGCACCAGGCAACGCTGCATTGGAGCTAAAGAAATAGGTTCTGAAAGATTAGCGCGGATATCCATTCCTGCGGACAATTCGGTGGCATAAGCCGGAAGCGGATGTTTCGATTTATTAATGATTTGTACGTTCATGACAATAATTACAAATTACGAATTATAAATTACGAACTGCCGCTATTCAGTATTTAATAGCAGTTCTTCTTTTTTTAATTGGGCGAAAATACAGCTTTTAAAGCAAAATAGTGATACATTTGCAGTTAAATAATAACAAAGGGCAAATGTCCCCCTATCTTTTGCCATTTATAATTTGTAATTCATAATTCGTAATTATCGCCATGAATTGGAATACCCTCATATCTGCCAAACGTTTCGGGCTGGAAGAGTTTCACCAGGAGCGTCACGAAAACCGTTCGGAATTTCAGCGGGATTATGACCGTCTCGTCTTCTCCGCCCCCTTCCGCCGCTTGCAGAACAAAACACAAGTTTTTCCCTTGCCGGGTAGTATCTTCGTACACAACCGTCTGACGCATAGCCTGGAAGTTTCCTGCGTAGGCCGCTCGTTGGGAAATGATGTCTCTAAAGCCATTCTTACCCGTCAGCCCGAATTGAAAGATTCGTATTTACCCGAAATAGGTTCTATCGTATCGGCAGCCTGCCTGGCACACGACTTGGGAAATCCTCCCTTCGGCCACTCCGGCGAGCGTGCCATCTCCACTTTCTTCTCCGAAGGAAAAGGCATGACTCTGAAAGGACAACTGCCCGCAGAGCAATGGGAGGACCTGACACACTTCGAAGGAAATGCCAATGCTTTCAGGTTACTTACCCACCAGTTTGAAGGAAGACGCAAAGGAGGCTTCGTATTAACCTATTCCACCCTGGCCAGCATCGTAAAATACCCCTTTTCATCGAGTTTAGCGGGTAAGAAATCGAAGTTCGGCTTCTTCACCACAGAGGAAGATAGTTTCCGCCGGATAGCCGAAGAACTGGGTATGAAAAAGCTGAATGACGCTCCGCTGAAATATGCCCGTCATCCATTGGTCTATCTGGTAGAGGCGGCGGACGACATCTGCTACCAGATGATGGATATTGAAGACGCACACAAACTGAAGATACTTACTACACAGGAAACACAAGATTTACTTCTTTCCTATTTCCCCGAAGAGCGTAAAACGCATATGCTCAAAACGCTGAAGCTTGTCAGCGATGTCAATGAGCAGATTGCCTATCTGCGTTCCTGCGTCATAGGACTGCTGATTCAGGAATGTACCCAGGCTTTTCTGAATAATGAGGAAAATATATTGGAGGGGGAATTTGAAGGAAGCCTCATCAAGCATATTTCCGAGTTGCCAGCCGGTGCCTATAAGCACAGTGCAGATATTTCGTTAAAGAAAATCTATCGCTCACGGGATGTACTGGACATCGAACTTGCCGGTTTCCGTATCATCAGTACTTTGCTCGATCTGATGATCGATGCCGTCTGCTCACCGGAAAAAGCTTATTCGCAGTTGCTCATCAACCGGGTATCCGGCCAATACAATATAAAAGCGCCCGTACTCTACGAAAGAATACAGGCGGTATTGGATTATATCTCCGGCATGACAGACGTCTATGCACTCGATCTCTATAGAAAGATCAACGGAAACAGTTTGCCGGCAGTATAAGTTGTGCTTCAGGCACAATTATCATCTACTCGGAAAGAACACTTTATTAGCCCCGGAGGTAAGTTTGCAAGCCTCCGGCTCATTCTCGATAAACGACTGGATATGGCGGATACGCTTTTCTGCCAGAATCTCATCCACAGCAATCAGAATTCCCGTTTCTTCCACATCGCCGAAACCATAGTTAATGGCAGTACCGAACATACGCATCGTCGGACTCAAACTCATATAAGCATTTACCAACGGCGGAATATTGTAGCCTAACTTACGTATCTCGCAATTCAGTATCTTATAGTCCTCCTTAAATGTCTTCTTACAAAACAAAGCAGCCAAATCAGCCTCTTTAGCTTCCATTTCAAGCGGTTTCATCGGAGTAATCAGATTATCTTTATCCTCAAAGTGCTTCTTCAAGAAATAAAGAATCATGTCGCGTCCCTGACGATGATAGCTCGGATACATAGTCACTTTACCGAAAAAATACTTCACATTCGGCATAACTACCGTTAACGCACCCAAACCATCCCATAAGTTATCCAGCGCAAACAAGCCTTTGCTACCGGCACGGGTGGACTGATACTCTACCGTAACAAACGAACGTCCTAACTCAATTGTAGTGGGAAGATACTCCTTCAGGAACTTTTCAGAAAAATTGAACATGTGGGCTGTAGCCAGAATAGGGGCACCCTGTTCATCGAACCGAACGTCCGTACCAAGGATATAACGATAACCACCTAATATTTCTTCTGCTTCAGGGTTCCAGACAATCAGCTGTTTGTAGGGATTATCCATGATATCGTATTCATCGATATCCAGCGGTTGTCCTGTACCTCCACCTGCCGCACGGAAAGCAATCTCGCGTAAACGCCCGATTTCTTTCATAATATTCGGAGAATCCTGAGCTGTAATGATATAAATCTGATTATGGCTCTTATTCGTCATACGCAGACGCTTCTCTTCGGTCAGTTCCGCTTTCAGAAGTTCCTTACTAATAGGTTCAATAATCTCTTCCATATTTTTATGTTAGTAGTTCTTTAATTCACTTTATCACCTTGTCACTTTACCACCTTATAACTTATACACAATGTCTTTCACATAAGCCGCCCACTCGGCAGGAGTTTTTGATTTATCAAAAGTCTGCCAGGAAATAGGTTTCCCGATGGTAACAGTAAACGTTTTATGACGGTTCTTCAGCATCTCATCGGCAAGGTAGAGCATAGCTATGTTAATTTTGATGCCCAAAAATTTGCAGACGTTAGCCAAATTATAAAAAAAGTTCGAATTCCGGCCTTCAAAATGAATGGGGACAACGTCGCGTTGTGCCTGCACACTCTTTACGATAAAGGTCTTCTTCCAGTCCAGATCACGGATCACTCCATTCTGACGCCGGGAGCACAATCCGGCAGGGAACATAATCAACTGATCATTCGATGCAAAGCCCGCTTCCACCATTCTCGGAAAATCTTTTGCCTGTTTTCCGGTCTTATTAATAGGTATACAAAGAGGAGCTAATCCTTGCAGATTCATCAGCAGGTCATTCACCATATACTTCACCTTACCTTTATAGAAACTACCCAGCACATATCCCAAAGCCACACCGTCCTGACCTCCCAACGGATGATTGGAGACAAAGGTGTACAGTCCCTCAGTCGGCAGATTCTCTTCTCCCTTCACCACAATATTAGCATCCAGAAATTCCAGGCAGGCTTTTAAGAAGTCCACACCTACCTTATCCTTCGATTCGCGCAGGAAAACATTCAGTTCTTCCTGATGAACGATTCTTTTCAGATAAGAGACCACGAATTTGGGGATATACTTATAGTACTTCGGAGCCTTTTCCCGGAGCACTTTATCAATATCAATCAAAAATAAAGAGTCGTCAGCCATTCTTTTTAAGATGAAATGATTGCGCAAAATTAACTCATCTTTTTAATTATACGCAATAAAATTGGTGAAAACTGCACCCAAAAACAAACAAAAGGCACCCAAAAACTATCAATTGATAGTTTTTGCCCTAAAGATTGCTCAAAATGCGTCCGTCAGAGTTAGGGAACTTTCGTAAAATTGCAACATCAAAAGTCAAACAAACGAATAATTATAATAAAAAAGGAGAACGATATGAACAGTATTACATTTCAAAAGGATTTGCTCGGAGTACAAGACGATTTATTACGTTTTGCATATAAACTGACCTCCGACCGTGAAGAAGCTAACGACTTACTCCAGGAAACCTCTTTAAAGGCATTAGATAATGAAGATAAATACATGCCCGACACTAACTTCAAAGGATGGATGTACACCATCATGCGCAATATCTTTATAAACAACTATCGGAAGCTGGTTCGCGACCAGACCTTCGTAGATCAGACTGATAATCTTTATCACCTCAATCTGCCACAGGAGTCCGGATTCCAAAGCACCGAAAGCGCTTACGACTTGAAAGAGATGCACCGTGTCGTAAATGCATTGCCACGCGAATATAAGATTCCATTCTCTATGCATGTATCCGGTTTCAAATACCGCGAGATTGCAGAAAAACTGGGATTACCCTTAGGTACAGTAAAGAGCCGCATATTCTTTACACGCCAAAAGTTGCAACAGGAACTGAAAGACTTCAGATAACCTGTGTTGCAGGATAAAAAACAGTCATCACCCCATATAACCTAAACCGATAACGTTCAGATATGAAAAAGTGTTCATGAAGAGGTCAGAGACTCCTTGCATGAGCACTTTCCGACCACCCGAAAACTATCAAAATACCACCTAAAAACTATCAATTGATAGTTTCCCCCCCAAATATTACCTGAAATCCGTCTATCGGAGTAAGGTAACTTTCGTAAAATTGCAAAGTCAAAAGGCAAAACAAAAGAATAACTATTGAAAAGGAGAAATGATTATGAACAACAGTATTACATTCCAGAAAGAATTGCTCGGAGTACAAGATGATTTATTACGCTTTGCATACAAATTAACCTCCGACCACGAAGAAGCAAATGACCTACTCCAGGAAACCTCTTTAAAGGCGTTAGATAACGAAGATAAATATGCACCTGATACTAATTTTAAAGGATGGATGTATACCATCATGCGCAATATCTTTATCAACAACTACCGCAAGGTGGTCCGCGACCAGACTTTCGTAGATCAGACAGATAATCTCTATCATCTCAACTTACCGCAGGAGTCCGGCTTTGAATGCACGGAAAGCGCATACGACTTAAAAGAGATGCACCGCATAGTAAATGCATTGCCCCGTGAATATAAGATCCCATTCTCCATGCACGTATCCGGTTTCAAATACCGCGAGATTGCAGAGAAGCTGGGATTACCACTCGGAACAGTGAAAAGCCGCATCTTCTTCACCCGACAGAAGTTACAACAAGAACTGAAGGATTTTGTTTAAGAGAAAAGAAAAAAAATCTGCAAAACCAATATATAGTATAAATTTTTAGTTGTGTTAGAGAGAATATGGGCAGACCGGAACCAAATATCCAGTCTGCCCTTTCTTTATATCCCCTCGCTCCATACCCGAACCGTATCCGAACCGTACTTGCTCCGTACATTCTTCGGTCAGAAGTACCTCTGTACGGAGAAACTACGGACTTGGTACGGAGCAAGTACGGCTCGGGTACGGTATAAATAGAACGGAGTGCCTGGCTGCTTACTCATACCGCGCTCAGCATCGTTGAAGTTGCAGACCAGACAGGGTTCTCAACTTCCCGCTATTTCAGTACGGTGTTTAAGCAATACATGGGGTGTTCACCTACTCAATATAAAGAAGAACACAAGTCATCCTAACGTTTTTCCAAGGAGGGTATTCGAAGATTACATTTTCTTGATTAACCTGACTCCAAATATTCTCCCAATCATCCTTTCTTTGTGAGATTTAAAAGAAATTTTCACTTTGTCCTTATTGGAAGTAGATTCAAAAGGAATATCTATTTTCATATCATAAAGATCTTCTGATTTCTGAAGTCGCATAGTAACAGATCTCAGAAGTTTATCATCTATATAAATGTCAAAAGAACAAGACTCTCCATCATTACCACAACAAGTCATTATTAACTGCAGGGGAGTTTGATCTGTTACCTTCATATCAAAAGTAAACCAACCATCATTCCAGCTAAGACGGAATTTACGTCCGATAAATTCTCCAACAGCAGTATTACTTCCTTTCAGACTATGTTCTCTCTCAGGTTCCATTTCTCCTAGCTGAATAAAATCAACTGTCTGCTGTTTTAAGACTTCCTGCTCCCGAAGATAATTTTGATATTCTTGCTTTCTCCTTTCCCAACCAGTGGAATGAAACACATCGAAATAAACAATATACCGTTCATTATACAAAGTATAAAAAGGAGCTAATACAATGTCTGACGGTTCTCCAATATTTTGAATTTTGAACAAAAGGCTATCCAGAGATATTCTCCTTATCCATTCCGACACAGGTTTATTATCAGTTATTAAAACCGGAATATCTTTCATCGGATCGATTCTTTTATTACCCAACTTACCTGCCAAAACCCAAGGACCGTATTTTATTGCCATTCTATTGGGATTATCAGGAGTAGGCTCCGTATAAACAGGCATATCAAAATTAATTTCAATAACATCGCCCTTCTTCCATTCTCTGGTTATTTTAAAATTAGTACCCGGAACAAGCAAGGTATTCATTTTCTTCCCATTCACTTTTATTTCTGTTTTCTCCGTCGTCCAATAAGGAATTCGAAGCAACATAGAAAATTTTTCAGATTTGGATGGGGTTACTGTTATCCTGATATTCCCATCCCGTTCATAGTTTCCTTCCTGTTTCAGAGTGATTCCCTTTTCCTGCCATGTCAAAACAGATGGGATATACAGATTCACAAATATATTATTCTTCTTGTCCTTGAAATAGATAGCTTCCCCATAACGGGCATGATTCTCAAATCCGGTTCCGACGCAACATGTAAAAGTTTCAAATGCACTACTATAACCTCTTTTACTTCCAGCCACCAACGGAAGATAATAAGTAGTCATCCCTGTTTCCGGATTTTGAGAAGCCAGAATATGATTATACAGAGCCTTTTCATAATAATCACTGTATTTGGCATCACCAGTTTCCAGAAGGAGCATTTTTGTCAGTTTCAACATATTATATGTATTACATGTTTCAGCCGTTCTATCACTCAGGCGGCTTGACAATATTCCTTTAGGTCCGAAATGTTCACCATCTCCATTTCCCCCAATACAATAAGTATGATTTTCAATTACTGTTTCCCAAAAGAAGTGAGATGTGATTTTATCTTTTTCATTATTGGTAAGCAGATGTCTTCTTTCCACACCTACCACTTTAGGTATCTGGGTATTCGCATGTAGCCCTGCCAAAGAATCAATCTGGCGCGAAAGAGGAGAAAGGAACTGTTGATGATCAAACCAATGGCTCATTTCAAGATACTTCATATCACCCGTGATAGAATAAACATTGACCAAAACCTCTAGCATTCCGCCATGCTCACAAGCTAATATCTTCTGCCATTGTTCATCGTCCAATCCCTTAAACTGATTGTACGCCCAGTCAGACAGATGTATCAAAACCGACTTAGCTTTCTCATTTCCCGTATAGACATGAACATCATAAAGTCCGGCAAACAATTTATGTAGAATAAACCAAGGTACTATCGCTCCATTCAGATCAAAGCCTGCTGAGTAAATTTCTCCCTCGCCAACCTGCATCCAAATACTATCTTCAACACTACCAATATACCCAGTTCCTTTTACATCCTGGCATCTTTTTAATTCATCAATAACATAGTCCGTACGTTCTTTAAACTTCTGTTCTCCCGTCGAAGCCCACATCATGGCACATGCGGACATATAATGTCCCAAGCCCCTGCCACCTCCTCTTTCTGTTTCCCAACCTCCATAATTATCCGCCTTCGGTGGTAAACCTGCATTTTTATGAAACCTATGTAATAATCGATCCGGTTCAAGACTCAACAACCATTCTGCGTCCAATGTCTGAGCATGTTTAAAAGGGCTTGGCAGCAATCTGATTTGATTCAACTGAAAAGGTTCCAGTGCCATCCGTATATTGTGCCTATCCTTACATAAACAGTAATTTGCTGTCAAAAGAAGATATATGAGAAGAAGAAAAGCTCTCGAATGTGTCATAATACAATTAGGTTTTAAAAAGCACGAAAGTTCCGAATACGATGAAAAGTCATATAATTAGCATCATGTTGCCGGGGTGGATTTCCGGTTTTATCTCTCCAAGCCGTACGGGAGACAAAAACAATGTCTTTTCCATCAAATTGCCAGTCGACATATTGAAAGCCATACAATTCCGGTTGATCGCATGTCAGCACCGTATCTTTGATACACCACTCCGTCAAATTATCCGAGCACATCAAAACCTGTGTGTTACGTATAGCACCACCATCCATGTTGTGCCGGTCTTTTTCCAATATAAAATTGGATAACGTCCAATACTTCTTACTTTTTTTATCATAGCGAATGGTGAATTTCTTGCCCGCTCCCGGAAGTTTAATGAAATCTTTCTCCGGATTAAAAGTCATAATCTTACCGTCCTCTGAAACAGAAGTCATTGCAGCCACGTCATCCGGTCCATAGGCCACACGCAGGATATCTTTGACTTCTCCCTCTCGGGTTACTACCGCATTGCCTTCCAACCATGCGGTAGCTCCTTCTTTCCACGACGAATCATATCGTATCTCGTTACTAAAATTCCACTGTCCGGCGTCCAGCAGATCGGCTTCACAGGAAATTGAAGTCATCAAAGCGGAGAAAGGTCCCCAGCCCCATTCTTGTCCCATATTTTCCATAGCACGCCAGTATTTTCCTTTATGACGAACTACTGGGACCGGAGCACAGTGATAAAAGCCACATCGGATAAGCCCGGACTTTTCATCTTTAGGTTCTGTCCAGGAGCGTCCAAAGTCCAATGACCTACGAACTACAAAATCTCCATACCCCATTGTAACCTTAGGTGATATACCTATCAGATACAACTCTTTGCCACGGTTAAATAGTGTAGCCCAAGTCAGAGATTCCAGTTTGGCGATCGGAGTCCAGGAATTACCACGATCCCCGGACCTATAGATATAAGTATCCGAAAGCTTTTTGCCAAAATAATCGTGTGAAGCAATATAAGTACCATCCGGCATGATAACAATGCTGGGTGATCCTATATATTCATGAGATATCGCCGGTGCATTATGTATTACAACTCCGGGAGGAAGTGTGTCACCTTCCTGGGTGATTCCTGCCCAACACAGGTTTGTAATCAGCAGGCAGCCGACTATCATCTTTAATGTTCTTTTCACTTTCATACCTACTCATGTTTTGCTATACGCGCATTATAGATTGCTCCTGTCCAGTTACCCGGTACGCCTTTAAAACGGATTGTTATCTTTTCCTTACCTTTCCAGAAATGCTCCGGCAACGAATATACTCCTTCAAAGAACTGATTCGGTTTATTCTGATAAAGATGTTGCCTGGCCAGTACCTTACCGTCTACATAAATATCAAATTCCAAATGAGCCGTTTCGCCTCCCCAATAGGTAACATGTAAATCTTGAGGAACATCGGGCAAAACCTTCATATCAAATTCAAACCAACCACCAATCCAGGCCGCTCTCCACTTTTTCCGGTGCGAAACACCATTACCAATACCCTCCCCACGGAAATTATGATCTCTCTCCGGTTGCATTTCACCTAAAGTAACGTAGTCAACCGTTATCTTATCCAGATCCTGCAACCGCTTCAATTCATTTTTATAGGCTTCCTGCATATCCTTCCATTCTTCAGTAGTAAACAAATCCCAGTAGACCATATAATGTTGATGATGCATCCCATAGAAAGGAATTAAAGACATATCTTTCGGTTCTCCAACCCCTTTTGTCTTAAATCGCAAAGGACTATCAGATACCTTCTCCAACCACTTGTCCACTGGCTGATTATTGGTTACTAACACCGGAATATCTTTTTCCATATCAGGTTCCTCCGTTCCCAACTCACCAGCCAGCAAAACCGGTCCATAGAAAATACCCACCCGTTTTTCATTATCAGGCATAGATACAGTATAAAACTTTATTTTAAAGGTAATTTCTATTTTATCATTATCTTTCCATTCCCGCTCAATAGAAACATAGCTATTATTAGAAGCCTCAAATGAAACAGAACTTCCATTCACTTTGATACGCATGGACTCCGCCCATTCCGGATAACGTAGACGGAATATAACAGACTGTGGTTTTTCTGTTTTAACTGTCAGCACAGTTTTATCAGAAGAAGGGATATCCGTATCCTGGGTAACAATCATCTTCCGGTCCGTCCAATTCAATTGCGAAGGGATGAACAGATTCACCCAAAGGCTGGAATCACTGCCTTCAGAATAAATAAAGTCACCATACTTCACGTGATTTTCCATACCGGATCCGCTGCAACAGCAAAATGATTGAAAAGGAGACAAATAACCTTTCTTACCACCAGAAATCAAAGGCGTATAGTAAGTACACATTCCATCATCCGGATTCTGAGAAGCCAGAATATGATTGAACACGGCTCTCTCATAATAAGCACTATACTCAGGAAGCGACTGCCAGGAAAATAAATGCCGCGTCAGTTTCAGCATATTATAAGTGTTGCACGTTTCTGTATTGGAAGTGCTTAAGCGTTCATTCAATTGTCCGGGGGTTCCAAAATGTTCTCCATCACTATTACCTCCGTTCACATAAGAATGATTCTGTACCACCGTATGCCAAAAGAAAGAAGCAATCGCAGAATCACGCTTACTACCAGTCAATTCATACAGGCGTGCGGCTCCTATAATCTTAGGTACCTGCGTATTAGCATGCTTTCCTTCCAAATCATCCACTCCCACCGCTAAGGAATCCATGATAGCTTTATGATTATCGAACCGTTGAGCCAAAGCCAGGAACTTTTCATTCTTTGTACAAGCATATAAATTAGCCAATGCCTCATTCATGCCACCAAACTCACATGCCAACACTTTCTGCATTTGTTCTTCTGTAAGATGCTGAAAGGTACCATACATCCAATTGGCCAATTTTTCGGCAACAGCCAATGCCCGCTCATTATGAGCGTATTGATAAGTATCAATCAGTCCGGCCAGAACTTTATGCATTACATACAGAGGTACCCAGCCTCCATTCAGGTCGAATCCCTGTGAATATATCTTTCCAGCCGAAACCTCCTTAAAAATCCTTTTACCATCCGGTGTAGCCGCCAGATAACCATCACCATTTGCCTGTTGGCAACTATCCAGTTCATTAATAGTGTATTCTAATCTTTGCAGGAAACGTTCATCTCCCGAAGTTGCATAGTACATGGCACAAGCTGATAAATAATGCCCCAATGTCTGTCCGGCTACTCCCAGACTTTCCCATCCTTCATATTTAGGAGCTTTAGGGACTAATCCGGCTTCTGAACGGAATCCACTAAGAAAACGGTCCGGTTCCAATTCCAGCAGATAAGCAGTCTCCTTTTCCTCCGCATGTTTAAAAGGTCCCTTAGTTATAACGACCTCCCCCATTTCAAAAGGTTTTGTCGGTAAAACCGGAGTATCTACTTGTTTTGCCACTTGCTGGCAGGACAGTAACAAGCACAAGGCACACACGCCATAAAAGTATTTCTCTATTCTCATGATATTATATTTTATTTACTACGAAGTTCATACATCGTCTCACCAACCGAACGTGCAGCACGTATCAGTTCCCAGTTGGGAGCATCATATACATTAATAAAACCAATTTGATAGTTCTCTCCATCTCCGCGTCCGGTTACAGCCTGGTCATTGTATTGGAACCAGTGTGTACCAACCAGATAAGGATTCATCACGGCATCCTGCACATAATGTTTATACAAGTCAGCCCGGTTCTCCTGACTGCCTCCATAACGTAACCCGCCATGCAGCAGACCACGATCCAACCCTCCGAAATGGAACTCACCGATTATCATCGGAAAATCACGATCCTTGGAAGGCCGAAGCGAATATGCCGAATAAGTATACCTGTTGAAACTTACAACATCACAATATTTGGCTGCGATATCTACAATCCATTGTTGCACGGCATTCCCGGCAAAGTCTCCATAATTAAACCGGCAACCCAAATACAGTTTGTGAGGCGCTTTTGCTTTTAATACTTCTTTGACAGAACGAAAATAAGCATTCGCCATATGACTTGTGAAGTCAATCAAATCATTTGTAGCCCCGGCATAGACTGAATCATTTTTCATCCAATCTTCCCAAGTAGCGAACTCACTTCCCCAAATAGTATTCAGTTCAGCCAAGGATGCATATTTCTCAATCAAACGATTCTTGAACACTTCCTTCGCATAAGGATATCTCCCTTGTAAAGCCAAAGTAGCCAGATAAGTATTATTACCCCAACCCAGTTCATTATCAACAAAGTATCCGATGCACCATTCATCATTGGCAGCTGATGAGCCGGCAATGGTCCGTTCAAGACCTTTCCGAAATTCCGGTGAGAACGGATCTTGTATGAAATGCCCATATTGCGTATGGATTACTGCCGTATAAGGAGTCTTTCTTGTACGGATCACCTCTTCATTAGACCAGTTTGCAATAGTATTAATATTCCAACTCTTTAACCGTCGGTTTGCCTTATCAATCATTTTGGTTTTATAATCAGCACCCCATTTCCGATACATATTCAGTTTCCAATAAGAAAGCTCTTTCCTGTCGTTGCGCTCAGAAACAAACAAAGATGAATCCACCGAAGCCGGGAGATTCAAGGGACGATAAAACTTCTCACGCCCTTTGACATTCGTCTCGTCTCCTCCACCTACGCAAGTGATGCCATGCGACCAAAACAGATATCCCTGCGGGTCAACCAACCACCATTTACCCTGATATTTCTCTACGCGAAAATGTCCGGTAGCAGCCAATTGAGGTCCCTTTGCCCAACCCCCATAAATATCCCAGCTTTTATTGCCCGGATAATTTTTCATATCCTGTTCCTCTCTTTTATCCGCTTTCACTATTTCTCCGACACCAGATATCTTACCAGGATAACGACTATGAACATATTGCCCGAATTCATCCACAAATGGAAGTAAATCTTCATATTCCTTGCCTGAGTATTCTTTATAAGGAATGGTCAGCATCACATTCTTCACCACGACCTCATCTCCCGACTGAATACGGGGAAAGTCCAAGGAAAAACGATGGATAGATTCCGGACGATAACCACACCACAATCTTGTAGCACCACCGGGCAACCCATTCATTTTGGGAAACAATTCCAATTGCTGCTTTGAATATTCTTTGCGTAAAATCAGAGTTTCAATCTTTTTCGTACTCCGTGCAGGTACATACCCCGCACCTGTACTCCAATAATCGCCATCCAAATGGCACTCCACGAATAACTCATGATCTGCCAGGTTCTGGACTTCACAAACTAAATGTACAAAAGGGGAGAAGTCCCAGGCCGTTTCTCCCGAAGAAAAAGTCACGCTCGCCCCTTGCCGGGTTGCCGTCCAATGCAACGTCTTGCCTCCGGAAACTTTTTCAAGTCCATACGTATCAATACTACCTTCTTTTAATAATTCGGGGAGTAGTTTTCTGTTATTCTGTCCTACTGCCCATACAGAGCAGGTGAATACTATTACGATTGATAATAAGAATGTTTTCATGGTTATGCTTTCAATATTCTGTTTTTAATCAAGTTTAGTTCAACCCATCAGGTAAGTAGAAATCAAAAGGGGCATTTCTATCGCTTCCCATTATTCCGTTTCTGTCTACCTTCAATTCTGCTACTTGTATCGACGAACGACGATAGATATAAGGCAACACACCGGCTTCATCCAACTTTCCGGTCTCGTCGCCCCAGCCTCCCTCTTTCTCCCATCCCGGATGGGTGAAATAAAAGACATACGCCTTATCTCCGGTCACCACCACTCCCGGATGACTGGCACGGACATTGTCATCTTTGCGCTCCCCTCTGCTTCCCAATATAACGCTTTGCTTCTCCCACTTCTCAGCATCCTTTGAGCGGTACACTCCAAAGCCATTCCACTGGTCTATCAGCATCCAGTAATATTCTTTATAATAGAACACAAAAGGCGCTTCGTGAGGAACATCACCAATCGTAATGCCCGGTACGTTCGTCCAATGATACAAATCGTCGCTTACAGCTTCCACCGTATAGCCTATACGCGAATTCTTATACCACATCCCCCATTTTCCATCCGGTTTCTTATAAACCGTGGCATCCAGCAACGGGTCTGCATCGGCCAAAGGTATCAATCCGCAGAAGTCCCAGTTCCACAAATTACGACTTGAATAATGAGCTATCTTGCCTATCCCCGACCATGACTCGTGCACTCCCCGGATATAGGTGACAAACAAATGGTATACTCCTTTATCATACACTACATGAGGAGCCCAAAACGTATTTCTTCCGCGCTCGAATTCAAGATCCAATGCACCTACATAATTCCAGTTCTTTCCGTGATCCGTGCTGACTGCCACGCCGATCCTGGTTCCATAACACCAATTGGTTCCTTGCGTAGGGACATTAGCCCGCCGGTTGGTGTAGAACATATACCATGCCTTCTCCTGTTCGTTATATATCACCATCGGATCTGCTGCCCCGTCATGAATGGGATCTCTGAACAAAGGGGCTTTAGCGACTCTCATCTCTTCTTTAGCCGCTGATTGAGCTTTCAGATCCATATCAGTCCCCAATATCAGACCACCTACTACTATGAGTAGTAACAATAATCGTTTCATCTATATAGCGTTTTTATAATTCCTTATTGGTTCTGAAAGAGGTTGCGGGCAATCCCTCTTTATTATAGAGATTAACTGCCGGATTGGAGTCCCACGCATGCCGCGCTGATAAAGGCTTCTTCACTGCATCGCTCCAAACCAGCACATCATTACCCTCGATAACCGCCTTTGCCGGAACATACTTACCATCCTCACCCGCAACTTCAAATGTGCGTAAATCTTTGCCGTCTTTACTCATCAGACCGCTTCCCGTACTTTTAAACTTCATGCGTATCTTGTTTCCTTCTATCCGGAATGAATCATAAACCGGACCTTGGAAGACACCCACACTATCTTTGTAAACCATCTCTTTGGCACGCAGATAAAGGCGCTCGCCTACAGGTTTCTTGTTATTCGGATGGATATCATAAGGATCGCCTACATCTATGGAAACAGCCATCCCGACATTAGGCAATTGCAAAGATTCTGCCTGCGCCTCCCGGAAATACTGGCAACTGCCTCCGCTGATATTAGGCAATTGTACAAGCAGGAACGGAAGATAGCCTTGTTCGAAACGTATGCGCCAATCGGTAATCATAGTTGGCTGCAACTGTTTATACAACTCCGGCTGACCGGAATTCCCTTCACCCTGATACCATAGAAAACCACGGATACCATAAGGTAGCAGAGGGGCAATCTTTGTATTATACATACAAGTGATATTATTGGAGTAACCCCTTCCCACCGGAAGCTTCGGCTCTATCTCACCATTGTACTTCCATTGTCCTTTCAAAGAAATGCGTACCTGGTTATCAGCAGAATGTAAATACGGATCACTAGCCTCATCACCCAAACGTCCATTTCCCCATTCGGACAACAGCCGTACGGCAATCACATTCTTACCCTTTCTGAGCAGTTTGGCAGGAACACGGTAACTTCTCACACCATCCCATCTTTCACGCCCTACTTCCACTCCGTTGAAGTAAGTGACGTCTCCCGTCATAACTTTCCCTAAATGCAGAATCAAGTCTTCACCCAGTGCCTCCTTCGAAAGTGTGACTTCTTTTCTTAGCCAAAGCAGTTGATAACCGCCCAAACCTACACGCGGAGGATATACCGGATAAGCCTCCTCTTTCCATGCCTTGTCATTAAAGGAAAGTTTATGAGCACCTTGTTTCAGCCCCACTTGTGTAGTCTGAACAATCTTCTCACGTTCTCTATCCTTCTCAACTCCCAACTGGTGGAGAGCTGCCCAATCTTCATCACTCTTATAAATCTCTTCAATCACCCGGTTCTTAAAAGCGGGAATCGTATAAAGCATTTCCGCACTAATCCATGCTTCGCAGATAGTACCGCTCCAGGAGGTATGAATGATCCCTACCGGTACTTTCTTATCCAAATGCAGAGCACGTGCAAAGAAATAGGCTACTGCCGAAAATCCCTTCACCGTCTCCGGGGTACATACCTTCCACTCTCCACCCGTCAAATCAGCATGAGGAGTTCTGCTTACAACTTCGGGAGTACAGAACTCACGGATATCCGCATAATTGGCATCCTTAATCACTTCATCGGCAGACAAGACAGCACCAACCCTGTAATTCATATTCGACTGCCCCGATGCCAGCCATACCTCGCCAATCATTACATTCTTGAACACCTCCTTCTGTCCACCGCAACTCACACTCAATGTATAAGGACCTCCTGCCGGCAGTGGTTCCATCTTAACCAACCATTTACCTGTATCATCAGCAACAGTTTCATATTCTTTTTCACTCATGCTGATTCGGACTGTTGCTCCGGAATCGGCCCACCCCCAGACCGGTGCATATATCCCCTGCTGAAGCACCATATTATCTGAAAAGATACGAGCTACGCGCATAGAATTGCTTTGGCTGTACGCCTTCGGGCAGACCAGTAACATCCACACGATGGAAAAGAATAAAGCTGAGCTTACACGTTTGTATACCATAATTCTATTTTTATTTATTTTACCTATCTTATCTTTAAAAGAAGTATTCGAAGAGGCACATCCTTTTACCTTAGTTCATTGACTGTACTTCCCGACTTATACAAATCCCATACTGAGACGCTTCGTTGTTCCAACAAGGAGAAACTTTTGTTTCAACAAGGTGGAACTATAGTTTCTTCATGATGAAACCTTTGTTTCTCCTTGTTGAAACTAAAGTTCTTCCCTGTTGAAACTGAGTGAGACTCTTACTCCTGATTCACTCCATACTAAAAGCCTCTTCGAATACCACTATTTCCAACCGGGATTCTGAACAAGTTTGGGATTTTTATAGATCTCCGACTGTGGAATTGGATAGAAATACATCTTGTCATCCCAAATACGATCCGCAGTCACACTATATTCGAAAGAATACTTGTCACCGGCCTTACTGATAGAAACACGCTTGATTTTCGTTGTCTCCTCCCCTATCTTCCATCTGCGGATATCCCAGAAGCGATGATCCTCAAAAGCTAATTCAGCCATCCTTTCTTTACGCAAAGCCTGGCGGAACTCCTTTTTCGAAGATACATCCTCAGAAGTCAGTGCAGCAATCCCCAAACCACTTCTGCCACGTACCATGTTGATCGCGTCACGGGCTGAAAGATTTAACTCATCCGTAACCCCTTCCGGACCATAAGCTTCATTCATAGCTTCCGCATAAATCAGCAGTATCTCAGCATATCTGAACAAAGGCATGGAATGCTTAGCTGTAGTAGTGCTATTGGCAGTCAGGCTTACACTGATATTCACGAACTTACTCAGATAGTATCCCGTTTTGGTTGCACCTTCCTGCGGAAGGCCGTTAAGGCCGTTCGGAAGTACGTCAACTTGTTTGCCATAAGCCGTTTTCCCGCCATGATAGAGTACGGTATATGCCAATCGGGGGTCTCTGTTGGCATAAGGTTCCGATTCATTCATCTCCTGCCCTTCCTTCATATCGTATGCATCAACCAGATTCTGAGTAGGACAATTGCCACTCTTTCCCCCCTCCAGGCCGATTGGGAAATTCAATTTCTCCAGTTCGTTGGTATCACCAATTCTTTTAATCAGAATCATTTCCGGTTCTTTATAATTATCGGCACCCAGCAGTCTGTCGAATGACACTAAAGACAAATTCCAACTTCCGGCGGCATCTATAATCTTCTTGGCAGCTTTAGCTGTTTCTATCCATTTTGCAGGGTTAGTCTCGGCATCCGGATTATTCAACGGGCTTGCAGCATATAATAAAGTTCTCGCTTTCAATGCCAATGCAAAGATTTTAGATACACGTCCGGTTTCATTATCATAGTCTGCATTGTAGACTGCCGGCAACCTTCCATCCTCGGTAACCTCGTCACACTCTCTCACGATAAAATCAACAATAGTTTGGTAATCAACCGGAACCTGATTGTTTGCTTCTTCCTCTGTCAGGACTTTCGTTATCAACGGAATCCGGTTATAGCGCTTTACCAACTCAAAATAGTAATATGCACGCAGAGCCTTAACTTCCCATTCCAGATTTCGGTATTTACGCATCATCTTGGCATAGTCTTTCTTAAACTCAAACTCTTTCCAGTCCTTGCCCGTACCATTTTCCAGGTAGTCATTGCAAGCCCGGATGGCTTTATAGTAATGCCCCCATTTATCATCTACAGTACGTATTGCACTCCAGCTTCCGTCATAAAAGCGGTGAATAGTTGAAGTGGGCCATACATACTCCGCTTCATCACAAGCTGCCGAACGCAAAGCACCGTCTACATCATTTAAGGCACCCGGAAGATAGGCATAGATGCCGGTCACAAAGTCTGTATTGGACCAAGTGGTATTGAAGAGTTTATTCTGATCGTAATCTGAATTCTCATTGTAATCCAGAAAGTCGCTGCATGAGGAGAGCAACATCACCAGAACTCCTGCTAAAAATATATGCTTTTTCATAATCTATATCTTTTTAGTTACATTAAAAACCAACTGAGAAACCAACCTGAATAGATGCCGGAATAGGATGAGAAATACCCATTGCTTCAGGATCGCACACATCTACGTGATCGAACAGAATGAAGTCGGAAGCCCTGACATAAAGCTTTGCCGATTGCAAAGGTGTTGAGGCCAATGCCTTTTTAGAGAACTTATAGTAAAGCTCGGCATGACGCAATTTCAAGAAAGATTTATTGGTCAGCCACAATGTATTGTCATTAAAGTTATTGGCATTCGTTCCTTGTGACAGTCTCGGAAACTTGGCGTTCGGTGTCTCAGGTGTCCAACGGTTATTGTAATAATATTCAGAGATAGAAGTATTGCCCGTCAAGGGACGGAACAAACTTGCCGTAGATGCAATAGCGGAATAGTTCCCGGTTCCCTGTATCAAAGCATCGATACCAATTCCTTTATATTCCACTCCAAGATTAACAGAGTAATAAATCTCAGGTATCTGGCTACTATAACCGATAGCTTTCTTGTCGAACTCATCAATAATTTTATCACCGTTCAAGTCTTTGAACTTGATATCTCCCGGCTTCACCGTGGACATATTCTGCTTCGGACTGTTGGCTATGTCCTGTTCATCCTTAAAGAAACCGATTGCCTCATAACCGAAAATCTGTCCAACAGGTCTTCCCGTAGCTTTCATCCATTCGTAAGGGGCATATTCTTCACCCATTTCTATGATCTTGTTACGGTTGAAAGTAAAATTAGCACCTGCGTTGAAACGGAAATCTTTTAATTCCTTATGATAATTCGCTCCGATTTCAATCCCTTTATTCTCTACCTTTCCGATATTCTGATAGGCATTAGTAGCACCCAGCACAGCAGAGATATCACCAGGGGTTACCAGCATATCCGTTCTCTTTTCCTTGAACAGTTCTACTGTTAAATCAACTGACTTTACAAAAGACATATCTAAACCCAGATTTGCCTTAGCAACTTTCTCATACAGCATATCCGTCGTTGGCAATCTACCTTCTCCCAATCCGCTGGCACCATTGTATTCACCGCCCAGAATATAGCCATTAGCCCAACCATACTTACGATTCCACATCAAAGCCTCAGGCATAATATCCGTACCGGTAAGCCCCCAGGAAGCGCGCACCTTTAAAAGATCCAAGAAAGCAACATCTTTCAGGAAATTTTCATTAGAAACTATCCAGGCAGCCGAGACAGCCGGAAAATTTCCGAAACGCTGAGAAGGAGCCAGTAAATTAGAGCCATTACGCGAAAAGGCCAAGTCGGCTACGTATTTATCAGCATATACATAATGTACATGTCCCAGCATATTGATACGGTTACGGGTATTGTGCTGTCCGTTCAAGATAGTCTGCTCTCTTGAAGCCGCAAGAGTCACATTCAGTTTATGGTCGTCCCAGGTATTAGCATAATTTACTCTTCCCCATAAGTTAAAGCGGCTCCACTGGTTACCTAAAGAAGAACTGAACGAAGCGGCAGTACTCTCTCCCTTCAATGTATAATCTTCGGAAGATGAGGGATTGGAAACATTAGGCACTGCATAGGCATAGTTCATACCATAGTTATCCCAATACTCACAAAAGTTATCATAGGCAATACGCGCATCAACCGAAAGTCCTTTTAAGAACATACCAAGGTCTTGCCTGATGGCCATATCAGCAAACAAAAGCCGTTGATGACTCCTCGCATATCCTTTGGCTGCTACTTCAGCTACCGGGTTCCGGGTCCACACGTTGCTTCCACCCCAGTCACCATAAGGAGTCTTAACGGGAAAAGCCGCCGCCGGAGTATTATACAGCATTGACATCAGATCTCCGGTCAAAGGGTTCGGCCTGTTATGTTCGGACAACATACCACTCATCTTGAATGATAACAAGGTGGATTTAGTCAGATCTACATCTACATTGGTTCTTATGCTCAACTTCGAATACTTAAGTTGGGAGGAATACTCATCAACAATATTCTCCGGCTTAATGAAACCTTTGTAGGAGAGATAATCCACAGAAGAGAAGTATCTGACAATTTTTCCGCCACCACTCAATGTTACGAAAACATTATCCGTAGAACCTGATTTGCTCAAAACTTCATCCATCCAGTTCACATTACCATAGTGAGGATCATTATTCTTAATTCCATCCAATTGTGTCTGATCGTACATCGGACTCAAACCGTCATTCTTCATCGCTTCATTCATTGCCAATGCATAGGTATAACCATCTGCAAACTTCGGCAAGCGATTCAGCATATTAAAATGATGTTCATAATTCACACTGACATCAATCTTCTTCTTAGAACCGGTCTTGGTCGTAACCAACATGACTCCATTAGCACCACGCAAACCATATAAAGCCGTAGCTGCCGCATCCTTTAATATCTGAACGCTCTCTATTTCTTCTTTTGTAATCATGCTCAGATCTCTTTCAAAGCCATCTATCAGCACCAGAATAGAATTATCACGTGTGGAATTCAAACCGCGAATCATCGTAGTCGGTACACTTTCCCATACAGTACCGCCATTCTGCAATACAGTAAGTCCCAATCCCTTACCATACAATGCGTTCAGAGGATTGGTCGCCGCACTTTTCATGATCTCTTCTCCCGTAACTTCCGATATTGCAGCAGAAGACTCTTTTGCCTTCACCGTTACGCCATAGCCCAAATTCAGAAGTCTTTCCCCTTTAGCAACAATAGCGCTATCTTGTTGTGCATATGCGCTTAGACAAGAAAACATCAATGCACACGATAATTTATATATATTTCTCATAATCTTTTACTTCTTTAATTGTGATTTACAAGTAGCATATTACCATCCGGGATTCTGAGTTAAATATCCCTTGTTCATCTCTACAAATGGGAAGGGAGACAAATACCATTTCGGAGTGAAGAAAATGGTTCCATCCTCACCATCCTGAATAAATCTCTTCTTAATAGAAAATTTCTCATAAGAATAAGTACTATTATCTCCACGGCGTATACGGATTCCGTGCAATATCTTACGGAAGTCTTTTGCCTGTTTCCATCTGATCATATCATAGTAGCGCACTTCCTCAACACCAAACTCTCTGGCACGCTCGTCCAGAATTTCTTTACGCATCTCATCCTGAGTAAGCCCCGACTTCAACCCCGGCAGTCTGACACGTGCGCGTACATAGTTTACGTACTGATAGGCATCGCTCGTACGTCCCACTTCATTCAGGGCTTCCGCATAGCTCAGATAGATTTCAGGTAAACGCAAATAGGGCCATTGGTCTTGTTTACCCGCCATGTGTTCTTTATCCAAAATGTATTTGTAAACGGCAAAGCCTGTAAATGCCGCACCATCACTGGCAAGGTCATTGGCAGGACCCTCACGTCCACCAATCCATAACTCTGCCACATGGTCCATACCGAATTCCGCATTATTCACCAGGCAGTTTTCGTACAACCGGGGATCTCTGTTCGCAAACGGATCTTCTGCTATGTAATGGTCTTTACTTTGTCTATCCCAGAAAGAAGCATCGAACGGAGTACCATCTGCATATGGAAAGAGATTCACATACTCCAGTGTAGGGGTCATTGCGCCATACGAACCGTAAGACTGCAAATAGTAACAATCCGCATCCCAGTACCAAGAAACCGTGGCACGGGCACGCGTATCAATCAGCAACTCACCATTCGCCCTTCTATAATATGCATCCTGATAAGCTTGGCGGGGATTAGATGGATTCTGAACTAAATCCCAGGGATTTCCTTCCTGCTGATTACGTGTCATAAACAGGTCACAGGCATCTACCACATCATCCCACAAAGACATATCTTTACCACCGAACCAGACATGCTGTTCAGCAACTGACGGAGCAGAGGATGCTTCCGGATGATAAGGTTCGCTATCATTGAACAAAGGACTTGCACCAAACAACAAGATCCTAATCTTCAGACCAAGGGCAGCAGCTGCTGTAAAGCGTCCGGCCCATTGTTCTTGTTCACCGGATTGTAAGGCCCAAGGCAATACTGCATAGGCTTGGTCACACAAATCTGTTATAAAGTTCATCGTTTCACGAGCGGTAGCACGTGGTAATTTAAAATCGTCATTCGGATCGAAAGCCTTGGTTACTAACGGAAGGCCTCCATAATTGCGGAACATATCAGCATAATGGCAAGCGATAATCATTTTTGCCTCTCCTTTTAAACGTTCTTTCTCACTATCGTCAATATTAGGAGTCTGACCGATATTCTCAATAAATAACCAGGCTTTACGAATCCCGGTCCACTGTTCCTCACCGTTAGAATAAGAATAAACGGCAGCCGAATAATCAGAGGTAGCATTGAACTGACCGGAATAGTACAGGCCACTTACGCCGTCCCAACTCAAACCACTGGTGAAACAATCTGTCAAGGCATCCACAGCCCCCATATTCATTCTATTTCCCTTCGCACTCCAGTTCAAAGGACGTCCATAATAAAGTGAAGTATAGGCGTTCCATAAGAATGCACGGGCATAATTAGCATCATTAAACACCACATCTTTATCCACATCCACGCTCGGCGCCTTTTCCAGAAAAGCATCTCCTACCTTGAATTCATCCGCACAAGATACCAGTGCAGCGAATAATATAAGGATTAATCCATTAAATATCTTTTTCATGTCAGTCATAGTTTTAGAAGCTTACATTTAAACCAAAATTAATCACACGCATTACCGGATATTGCGGTACGCCACTGGACATAGATTCCGGATCTGATATTTTCAGCTTATCAAATGTCAGCAGATTATAACCGGTCATAAATACACGCATCTTTTCCATCCCTATCTTTGGCATAAACGGGAGGCGGAAGTTATAGCCGATTTCAATGTTCTTCAAACGCAGGTAACTTGCATCCTTCACCCACAACTCGGAATCCCGATAGTTATTCTTCACACCGTCAATCGTGGCACGTGGCAATTTAGCCGTAGCTGCCGTTTCCGGAGTCCAACGATCAGTAAATTGATGACTCATCAGAGACCTGTCGTAAGTTTCTCCAAGAGGTTTACGGAAAGTTTCTTCCAGAACACGGGATGTTTTTGTAGCTCCTACCCACAGCATACTGAAGTCAAAACCTTTATATTCAAAACCTAAAGTAAGACCGGCATTCAGTAATGGATAACTGGGATATCCTATAGCCGTTTTATCATTATCATCAATCTTACCATCATGATTTAGATCCTCATACACTACATCTCCTTCTTTCAGGACATAGCTATGATCCGCCACATCTTCCATACCTTCGTAGTAGAATCCCCGGACTTTTAACCCAAAAGGTTGCCCCACAGGATGACCTGTTTTCAAAGTATATGTATATTCAGAAGGAACTTCATCCTGATAAACGATCTTGTTCTTCGCATAAGAAACATTCAAGTTGGTCCAATAACGAAAACTATTGATCTTATGATTCCATTTTAAGTTCAACTCAACACCTTTGTTGGAAACAATACCCAAATTCAAAACAGGTAAGCTCATTGCATGAATAATCGGATCGGTAGATGCCTTCGCCAAAATATCCGTGCGTTTTTCATAAAAGTAATCGATACTACCACTCAGCTTCTGATTAAACAAAGAAAAGTCAATACCATAATTCTGCTTGGCAGATTTCTCCCAACTCAATCCGGAGTTACCGAAGCTCTTTTCGTAAGCACCCGGAGACCAACTTGTACCCGTACCAAATTGATAACCGCTTCCTATAAAGTAACTGTTAGGCAAATACAAGAACCTATCCATAAAACCGGTTCCATACGGATGGTATCTATCATTACCTACAATACCATAAGAAGCACGTATCTTCAAGAAATTAACTACTGGATTATCTTTCAGAAATTCTTCCTGAGTAAGTACCCATCCCCCGGAAACTGCCGGGAAGAAACCATAACGATTGCCTGGAGCAAAGTTCTCAGAACCATTATAACCCACATTGCCTTCAATCAGGTATTTATTATCATAATCATACGTGACACGACCTACCAAACCAACATACCCTCTTGGAATACCGGGGTAATCACTGTCAGGATAATAGGTTTTGCTTTGGTTATAAAGGGCCAATGCAGAAAGATGATGCAGACCAAAATCACGTTTCCAGTCAAAACTGGCCTCAGCATACCAGTCACGCGACTTACCAAAACTTTCGGCATAGCTGATCAGACCGGCTTCACCGTCCTGAATATACACAACTTCATTGGGATCGGAACCTGCCGGATGCTCCATCCATGTTACATCTTTTCTATACCACGGCTGATAACTCTCTATAGAAGTAGCACGCTCTTTGGTGTGATCATATCCGCTATTGTAGGCTACCTTTATCTTAAACTGCAATCCTTTGGTGACGAAATCCAGTTTTTGTGTTAGAGCCAAGTCCAGATTGACAACATTGGTCGTCTTAGAACCGTAACCACGTCCATAAATATTCCCCAAACCGTCAGACAATCCTACCGGCAGATATTGGCTATTACCCTTGATCCATTTCCCATCAACAATGCCAGGACCGGAGAAAGGTGTAGCCCAATAAATTCTGCGGAACAACTGATTTATATCATCACCCGAACGGGGAAAGTTTCTTTTCTCCACGCGACCTCCCATATTGATAGCCACAAGTGTTGTTTTTGTAAAATCAATATCCAGGTTTGCACGGTAGTTATAACGGTTGAAATTGAAGTTAGCATCGTAACGGGTATCATGGTTTTTAAAGAAACCTTTCTGATCCAGCATACCCATCGAAATGAAGTATCGAACCCTTTCCGTTCCTCCCGATATATTCACATTTCCCTGAGTCTGAGGCGCCGACGACTTAAACAACAGCTCCATCCAGTCCGTATCCGGATATATGATAGGATTAGAATGTGTACGGAAAGCCTCTACTGCTTCAGGAGTAAACTTGGGATCTTTGCCATCATTCGTATAAGCTTCATTCAAAAATGTGGCATAATCATAGCTATTCACAAATTCCGGCATCCGCGTCGGAGTCTGGATACCATAAGAAAAAGAAGCGTTAATCTTAGCTTTACCCTCTTTTCCTCGTTTAGTAGTAACAATGATTACACCATTAGCGCCACGTACACCGAATACAGCCGTTGAAGAAGCATCTTTCAAAATCGTAATATTTTCCACTTCATTAGGATCAATCTGGAAAAAGCTGCGCTCTACCCCATCAACCAGATATAGAGGCTTAGCATTCATTGTGTTCAACGTACTGATACCGCGAATAAAAACATCCGGGTCATCGCCACCGGGCTGTCCTGATGACTGTATGGAAGAAACTCCCGAAAGTACACCTGACAACATATTACCAATACTCGCCGTAGGTACTTTCAACAATTCATCTGTATTCACAGAACTAATAGAACCGGTCAAAGTTACTTTCTTCTGAGCGCCATAGGCCACTACTTGAACTTCCTCTAATAATGTATTAGAAGATTTCAATACAATATCAAAAGTTCCTTTACCTTTCATCGGGATTTCCTGAGTTTCCATGCCTACAAAAGACACCACTAACACTCCATTCAAATCATCAGCCCGAAAAGAAAAATGCCCGTCAATATCCGTAATAGTTCCTAATGTAGTTCCCTTAACAAGGACTCCTGCTCCAATCACCGGCTCACCTGTATCATCTTTCACCCCCCCCGAAACTGTTGCAGTTTGGGCGAAAGTAGCAGCAGTCGAACAAATACATAATAATCCTACTATTAGTTTCCGGACCAACCAGAATGTAACAGTCTGATTCATCTTTTCTAAATGCTTTTCATGTCCCATACTCTTACTATTAAATTAAAATTAAAAAGGTTACTATTTACATTTGTTGCAACAGCACAAAAGTGAATAAAAAACGAGTGACTACTGTCGTGAATTCATTCATTCAAGTCGAAAATTCCTTCACCATACACTTTATGCAACGATTGAACGATCTCTTAGACTTTATTGACTGATTTTTCTACCTGTTTATTTTATATTTGTTTCTACCCTTAAAAACCGACATAATTACTCATTTTTTATATATGATATTTAGTTTAATTTGGTATTTTTGCGAATACCACACAATATTATGAATATATGGAAAACATTCAGAAAGTATCTTTGCTATTTATACTCTCCCTGCTAATATCGTCCTTCCAGAACATACAGGGAAAGGAACATAAGATTGAATTCAAAAGTCTCCCTCCTTATATTAATATCCCTACCGACGTTCAACAGATCTATCAGGACAGGGATGGTTTTATCTGGTTTGCAACCCGCAACGGGGTATGCCGCTTCGATGGTTACGAACTTGAAATCATCAAGTCGAACCTCTATACTCCCGGAGCCTTATCCAGCAATGACATTCTTGCCATACAAGAAGACTACCAACACCGATTATGGATAGGTACCAGCTATGGTTTAAACATGCTTGACAAGAAAAGCGGAAAGATTCAAAAAGAATTTGGGGTTCTGAACAACGAGCGAGTCCAGTCTATACTGATAACTAAAGATAATACAATTTGGTTAGGCACCGGTAGTTCTCTATATAAAAGCAACAATGATCCCGAGCAGTCCAATACATCTGTAAGTTTCACCAAAGTCAGATCCATGGATGTGAAATCTCTTGTAGAAGCCCCCAATAACCAAATATGGATAGGAACCTGGAGTGATGGGCTATATCGCTATATTACCGCTACAGACAGCTTAGTATCCTACCCTGCTATTAATCCTTTGAATTCCGCTTACTTTCTATTCCAGGATAGCAAAGAACAAATCTGGATCGGGACTTGGGGATATGGCTTATACAAGCTTCATCATCCATATGATCAGGAAAAAGCTTATTTTGAGAAGTTCGCACATGAAGAAGGCAACAGCAATAGTTTAATACATAATTTAATTTACTCCATCTCCGAAGATTCGAGTACCGGGAACCTATGGATAGGAACCCTGGAAGGTTTAAGTTGCTTTAACGGAAAGGATTTTCTCAACTACACACCAAATATTCCTTCCAATGGGTTGCCATACAATGAAATTATTAGTATTTTCAGAGACCGAACCGGAACAATGTGGCTAGGATTTCTTGGCGGAAGAGTTTACTGGGTACGACCACAAAATTTGCAATTCAACCTTCACCAACTTTCCCATGCATCTGTCGGAACAGCCTGTAGCAATATCCAAGGCCTGACAGTATACAAAAACGATCTGTGGATTGGATTAGAGAAACATAGTTTCATTATTCACGACCGCACCACAAACTCTAATAGTAAAAGAGAAAAAGCATTTAATCCTTCCATACTTCAATCAGAATATACTTATTATTCCTTTTTAAAACCTCGACACAAAAATGAACTATGGTTGGGTAGTTATGGTAATGGGGTCTACATATATCACCCTGAAGAAAGTGGCAAGCCGCTATCAAATATGCGTTCACCTGAAATTCCTCATTTTCCAAACTTTATATATTGTATGTTTGAGGACAATCGGCAAAATGTATATTTAGGCTCCACCACAGGATTAAGTATCCTGACGAAGGAAGGGAAATTCTATCACTACAACAATTTACTTTCTCCTCAAGGGCAATACTCACATAGCGTATATTCCATCGCCCAGGACAGTCTCAACAATATCTGGATAGGAACAGATCATAGCGGCATATTTCGCATAAATCCAACTCAAGACCTCAGTAATTGCACATTCAGTTCTTACTCTATCAATAATAACAAAATAAATTCCAATGAAATACAATGCATATTTGTGAATAAAGAAGGAAATATCCTCGCAGGAACAGATGGAGGAGGATTGAATTTATATGATCCTCATCTGGATTCTTTTATTTCAATCCATACCCAATATAATATTCCGGGAGACATGATATGCAGCATCCTGGAAGACAAGCAACAAAATCTATGGATGGGAAGTAATGTCGGATTAATTAAATTAAATCTGAAAGATTCTATTGCCGAAAGCAAATGCCGTCTCTATACCACTTCAGACGGTTTACAAGACAATAAATTTGCACGGGGAGCGGCATGCCAAGCAGAAGACGGAGAAATGTTCTTTGGAGGTCCCCAGGGATATAATTCCTTTTATCCGGAAAAGTTAACGGCTGATGAGTTACAGCCAGACATATTCATAACTGATATACAGGTACAAAACAAATCAGTGAAAGACCTCCCAGCTAAAGATAAATTAAACATAATGTCTGATCTGGCACCCGGATATGCTCAGACCCTTCACTTAAATTACAAACAAAATGATTTTACCTGTAAACTATCTGTTTTGAATTTTTACAATCCGGAGAAAAATGAATATGCTTATAGATTGGATGGTTTAGACCATACATGGCAATACACCACTGACAGAAGCAACATTATCTCTTATAGCAATCTGGAAAGCGGAACCTATACGCTATATATAAAAGGGACGAATGGGAATGGAAAATGGAGTAAAGTAGAAAAAGCATTAACCATCATCATTACCCCTCCCTGGTGGAGTAGTATGTGGGCTTATATAGCCTATGCTATCTTCTTAATAGCAGTTATTGCCTATACCATACATTTTATCAGGAAAAGAATAAGATTGAAAAATACACTCCGCATAAAAGAAGTAGAGCAAAGGAAACAAGAAGAACTGAACCGTGCTAAACTACAATTCTTTACCAATATCACGCACGAGCTTCTTACTCCGCTGACTATTATTTCAGTCACATTGAATGAGATAAAAAGTATCGCTCCTCAAATAAGCGATTATTATTCTATTATGGACAATAATATCAATCGCTTAAAACGATTGCTGCAACAAATTCTGGAATTCAGAAAAGCAGAATCGGGCAACCTGAAACTTAAAGTATCTCAAGGCAACATTGCTTCCTTCATCCGAAAAAGCGTCGATAGTTTTCTGCCTCTGCTCAGGAATAAGAAAATGCAACTCGACATGTCAATCGAACAAGAAGAAATCATCGGATACTTCGACCCTGACAAAGTCGACAAGATTCTCTATAATCTTTTATCCAATGCTTTCAAATATAACAGAGAAGGGAAAACAATACGCGTCAATGTGTCTTATGGCTCTTCAAAAAGAGAAATTATTATATCTGTTAGCGACAACGGAGAAGGGATCTCCAAAGAGAATCTTTCTAAACTGTTTAATCGCTTTTATGAAGGAGATTATCGCAAGTATCATACTACAGGACATGGAATAGGTCTGTCTTTAACCAAAGAACTTGCAGTGTTACATCATGGTAAAATTGAAGTTGAAAGCCAGATCAATGAGGGAACGACATTTCGTGTCACCCTGCCCATTATTGAAGAGGAGTTTACTGAAGAAGAAATAGACAGAAGTATTCTTCCCTTACCCGAAACGGTATCAGATTCCCTCTCTGTGATATCTTCTCTGAACAAAGAAGAAACCATAGAAATCACAGAAAAAATTGATAAGAAAAAGCTGCTATTAGTAGAAGACAATGAAGAGTTATTAAAAGTCATGGCCGATTCATTGTCCCGTGAATACCACATCATCAAAGCCACCAATGGTAAAGAAGCCATTGAACAATTAGAAAAAACAAAAGATATCGTAGTAGTCATATCGGATGTGATGATGCCTGTCATGAATGGTATCGAACTTTGTCATTATATGAAGAAGCAAGATGAATGGCTACATATTCCAATCATCCTGCTGACGGCTAAAAGCAGTGAGTCAGATATCATTGAAGGATATGAAGCCGGGGCAGACGATTACATAACCAAACCGTTTCAACTGACATTGCTACTGGTTAAGATAAAGAGCCTGCTTAAAAACAAAGAAAACCTACTCAAAAATTATTCCAATATCATTGCTTTTGAAATGCAAAAGCCCAATATAGACTCCGCGGACAAGGAGTTCTTACAACAAGCTATCAATTGTGTATATGAGCACTTGGATGACATCAAATTCGATCAACAAACATTTGCAGATGCTATGCGAGTGAGCAAATCAACTTTATACAGAAAGTTAAAGAGCCTGTCGAATGAAGGTCCCTCTGTTTTCATTTCTGATATACGCTTACAAACAGCTTATAAGATTCTTTCTGATAACCCCAGTATGCGTATTTCCGATTTGGCTTATACTGTAGGATATAATGATCCTAAATATTTTAGCAGTTGCTTCAAAAAGAAGTTCAAAGTATTGCCCAGAGATATATCACAAGAATGATGCTATTCAGGCAATGTAACAGGGAATATATCACTATCTCTGTGTTCCCGCTTAATAATCTCTTTCATCTGCTTCACAATATCAGGATGGGCAGCTGCAATATTATGATCTTCATGCACATCATTTGAGAGATCATACAGATAAGGTGTCCCTTTCTTTACCAATAATTTCCAGTCTCCCATACGGACACCAATCTGATCTGTTTCATGGAACTCCCAATAAAGAAAATCATGTTTTTGCTGCTTGCCATCATCCCCCAACAAGGTCGAAGCAAAAGAAATACCGTCGAAGCAGTCATTCTTTATCTTCTTATTTATGTACTTCTTCGGAAATGCTTTATCCCCCATCAACTCACAAAATGTAGGCATCACATCGTAGAAAGCCAATTGGTGATCATTGACCATGCCTGCTGATACACGCCCTGGCCAACGCACAATAAAGGGGATTCGTATACCACCCTCATGGCATTGCCGTTTCAGACCACGCAGCTTACCATCCCGTCCGAAAAATTCGGGATCCGCTCCACCCTCTTCGTGAGGGCCGTTATCACTGCTAAAGATAACGATCGTATTATCATCAAGACCTTTCTCTTTCAGCTTCCTCAAGACTTCGCCTACATAACTGTCGAGACGGGTAATCATACCGGCAAACTCAGCATGGGTATGTTCCACGGCATTATAACGCGAACCTTCGGAACCTCCCCAGGTTTTATCTCTGAAAAAATGCTTTTTGTATCCTTTAAGAATGGAGTCATTGGGCTGTGCCAATTCCGCATGTGGAAGCGTATAAGTGAAGAAGCCATAAAAAGGTTGTTTGCCATCCTGCTTATCAATCCACTCCATGGCTTTCTGATGAATCAAATCGGCAGAATATTGCGAACGCTTTTTGTAATCATCACCAAACATGGGATAATTGATGTTGTCTTCCATTACAATACGTACGACTCCGGTATCTCCTTCCTCTTTACTGTATCTGTTCAGGAAATTGGGATAGTACAAATGTGCCTGAAACTGACATATATAACCGTAAAATTCATCTACACCCCGTTTATCCGGTGTGGAGCAGGAACCTTCATAGCCGCCCGCCCATTTACCGAAAACTCCTGTAATATAGCCGTTCTTCTTCATGACTTCGGGCAGAATAATGTGGTCTTCATCATACGGTTCCTGTCCTACGACAGAGAAATCTTTATTGATGCCGTATGCCACAGCAGGAACATTTTTCCAATATTCTTTATTACCACGCACATGAGTATGCCCAGTGTGCTGCCCGGTCATCAAAGAAGCACGGGAAGGTGCACTAACCGGACTACCGGCATAAGCTTGGGTAAACAACATACCTTCCTGCGCCATACGGTCGAGGTTGGGCGTCTGGATATATTTCTGCCCGTAACACCCCAAGTCGCCATAGCCCATATCATCGCAGAGAATGAAAATGATATTAGGCTTGGATGAATTATTTGCCGCATTGCTGTATAAAGAAATAGCGATCAACAATCCTGTCCCCAAAGTTACTTTTATAGATTTCATATCATTGTTTTTTCTATTTCACTGGGACGGTTCATTCATTTCTTCTCTCCGAAATCCTCCTGTTGTTGCTCCACTTCTTTCAGTTTCTGCATATTCTGTTCTTTCTGCAACCGTTCCTGTTCTAACTCAGCAGCCGATTTTACTGTTGTTCCTCCCAACCCGGTAGCAGAAGCGCTTGAAATAAGCACCGCCTCTTTTTCTGAATATAGTAATGGATGCTCTGTCAGCACACTTTCCAACTCCAAAACAGCACTGGTGGGCATCTGCGAACCTTCAAACAACACACTGGCTATCACCTTTATCTTGCCCGGTTTCAAGGTCGACTGTATCAGTACCGGAGCAGTGCCCCACTTTACAGGTGCGGGATTTGCCAATATAGAAGCATCTCCCAGAAGGCGTCCTTCGCCTTCTACATGGAACTTCACATAATAATTATTCAAGCGCTTTATATTTCCATTTTTATCAGCAACGGCAGCCACCACTGTTACAAAGTCGGAGCCATCGGCTTTCAAGTTAACCCCTTCATTATCTGTCCAAAGCAGTAGCTTCTCCGGACGACGTGCCGGATGCACCTCATGGGTGGCAACCACTTTGCCATCTATCAGCCCTTCGGCCAGCAAAAGTACATCTTCTTGTTTTTTCTTCCGGGACATGGCTTTGTCCATCTGAAAATCATAGACATCCGGGAAAGTGATAACAGGTGAAGGCATACCGGCTTCTGTCAGTGGCTTGCTGTAAGTAGACACTTTCCCGTCTCTCATGAAAGTAAGCCGGACTTCCTCGCAATTCGAATAAACAGTGACATCCTTACTTGAGAATGGAGTCATTTCATGGGCTATATAAACCATCGGGCCAGTCTCGAAAAGGCGTTCCTGTTTCTCGGGCGAACGCTGTGCCTTGAACATATAATACGAATACTTGGGCTGACGGAATACATCCATCAATCCACCATAAAACGGATCAGGATGGTAACCACGTTGATGGTCGAACGAGTGCCAGAGACATCCACCCACGTGTTGCCGGGGAGTGCGATAAAGAGCATCATAGCAAGTATAAGTATAGGTAGGATTGGCATAATGCCGGGCCTGGATGAGCATGGGTTGCTCTCCCCAGTTGCGTGCTACACGACTGGGTGAGTTATGCGAACTCCAATCATCCACATTGTCGCCCCACTCACGGGTAAAATAGGTAATTTTAGGATCAGCATTCGGATCACCCCAGGCCTTCCCATCAAAAGACGGATGGGTGAAAAGTACCGGGAAATATTCTTTGCCACGCGCTCCGCTGTCGCAACCCGAATAACAATAAGGGTAAGGATATTCCTGATCGACCAGTTCACGGGTCTTCTTGGCAAAATCATCCGGATACCAAGTTTCATTCAGGATAGGTTCCCACAACCAGACACAAGCATGATTACGGTCACGGCGTACCAGATTACGTATATCACTATATACACGTTGTGCAAATTCAGGGGCATCATTCCAGAACTGCCAGCCCGGAGTATTGACTATTACAAACAAACCGAGTTCATCGCATGCATCCATGAAAGCCGGGTCTTGCGGACAATGGGCATTGCGGATCACCTTCATTCCCGCATCCCGCAGTTTCTTTGCGTCACGCCAGTGAATGCTGTTGGGTACTGCATTACCTACTACAGCAAAGTCCTGGTGGCGATTGGCACCGATCAACGGTTCTTCATAAGGTCTGCCGTTCAGCCAGAAACCATCCTTACCTTTAAATTCCACACTGCGGATACCAATACGGCGACGGTAACCATCCACCACTTTTCCTTCGTGGTCGCGGATACGTACAATCAGATTATATAAAGTAGGAGTCTCCGGACTCCACAACAATGGATTCTTTACTGTGATTTTATCTTTTGAAGTAACAGCCTTACCCGGACGTACCTGTATTTTATCATTCAGGAACGCCACTTGAGTACCATCCGGTTGCTGCAATTCATATTCCACAACTCCTGTAAAAGTTTTACGGCTATCATTACGTAGATGAGCTTTCAACAATACTTCAGCCGAAGCATCCGATACCTTATCATAAGCCACAAACAGACCGCCACCTGCGACCTCGTCCTCAAAGTTAGGGTCGGTGATAAAGACAGGATTATGAGCTACCAGCCAGCAATCACGGTAGATACCACCGAAGTAGGTAAAATCAAGGACATCCTGTGCCTTTCCGGGAGGATAAGACGGATCATCACTATTGTCCGCCCATACGGCAATCACATTATCCTCTCCCCATTTCAAGGCGTTGGTTACATCTACGACCACCGGCAAGTAACCACCAAAATGCTCTTTTATCAACCGGCCATTCACAAACACCTTGCTCTTCCCCATGATGGCTTCAAAATGCAGGAATAACTTCTTTCCTTTCAATGCATCTGCGGGAGTGAAGTGCTTACGATACCAAACTTCACCTTGGTAATTGATACAACCGCTGGCTTCTGTAGGCAGATATTCAATCCCATTAGGCAGGGAGACTACAGCCCATTCCGTATCATCAAAACTTATAGCCTCAGCACCGGCAACGCTTCCTTTATAAAAACGCCAGGCCGGATTCATGGAAAACACTTCACGTCCGGAATTGGGTAATTCGAAGAAACCGGCAGTGGAAAACTCTGGTTGGTGAGACGCCTGCAATGCGCTGCAGGGAACTAACAATAAAACAATTAGAATTAAATGAATGATTTTTCTCATGAAGATAGTATTATTTTAGGTGTACACGATTTGATGCAACAACAACTGTTTACAACATCCGATACAAAAATAGGGCAAAACAGAAGATACGTATCACAATAATCACTATTTTTTAATCCAATTTTGTCTAACCACCCATTCTTTTTTACCTTCAACAAGACGAAAGAGTATAATATAAGGATGAGAATGTATTCGTGTTGATACATTCTCATCCATCCCAATTTAGAAACGACTGATTACCTTAAATTATTCTACCTTTACTATCCGAATATCAAATAGTCCTCCTACCGTATTATTTTTCTTTGCATGTAACTTCACCGTCACGGTTTTCTTTCCGGAAAGCAATTCTTTGGGAAGCGATACTACTTCATAATAGAATAAATCCGGAATGTCTTTAGGTTGGCAACGATCTATTGTAGCAATCTGCTTTCCATCTACCAATACATCAAATACCCTTGCACCTTCATCCGTATTGATGAACTGCATGTAGAGACTTTGAGGTACATCCGGCAACACCGCCATCTGGTACATAAAGTAACCGCCATTGGAAGCATGCCTCCATGAACGACCATATGCTTCACCCCAATCCATATTCACACCCGCCAGTTTATGATCGCTCTCCGAAAGTGGCGACTGAATCAGTACATGGTCTACCGTATTCGCTTGCAACATCTCATTTTCCTGAATAGTCTTCTTTTCCTGTTCATAAACAGCCTGATAATCTTTCATCTGTTTATAAAGCGGGAAATAGATGGCATAGCGGTTGAAATGAATTCTATTGAAAGGAATCAACTCAAAAGTAGTGGAAGCTACCTCCGATGAACATTCAAACACTAATTCCTTATCCGATTTTCTGGAAACTGCTTTCTTTATTTTATCTAAAGAACCTATTAACGCAGGAGCTGTCAGCATTGGAATTTCTAAAGTGGCAACCGTTCTTTTCGGGAATCTGAAACTATAGGCTTCTTCCAGTCCATTATTGTCGACTTTTGCTGCCAGGACTATGGGACCATAGAGAAATGCAGCATATTTATCACTACCTTTCAGATATTCTACTGTAACCTGGGGAGTTAATTCCACCTCTACTTTGTCTCCATTGCTCCACGAGCGGTCCAACTGTACATAACCTTCAGTATTCGGAGCTAACTGCATCTTCTTGCCATTCACCCATACGGTCATCTTCTTCGCAGTCGACCAATGAGGCTTGCGGATATTCAAAGTGAAATGAACGCCAGCAGCCGTATTGATTACAAAACCCACCTTATTATTATCAGGGAAGTCCGTGTTCTGTACCAGTTTCACACCTTTATCTTTCCAGCTCAGCTCGGAAGGCATAAAGAGGTTGACATACAACTCGGAACCTTGATGCGCATATATCATCTTTCCAAACTTTGCAGGAGCCTCCATACCTGTACCGGTACAGCACCAAAAACTATGATGCTGGGTTCCATATATCCGGTAATGTGCCGGACGCATAGAAGTATAGTAAGTACACATTCCTTCATGAGGATCATAATTAGCCAGGATATGATTATACAATACCCGTTCGTAATAATCCACCATCTTCATTCTTCCGTAATCCTGATACAAGGTTTCCGTCAGCCTCATCATATTCACGGAATTACAAGACTCCGGTCCTCCGTCACTTGGCACTCTCTTTTCAAACTGATCTACCGGGAAGAAGTGCTCTCCCGTACTGTTTCCACCAATCACCCAGGTATGCTTGTCTACCACAGTTTCCCAGAAAAACTGTGCCGCCCGGGTATACTTATCTTCCTGGGTATAGTTGTATACCTTCTCGAAACCCGTGAACTTAGGAATTTGCGTATTGGCATGCCAACCGTTCAATACATCCCGTTCCTCGGCTGCGGGAATAAGCATGTCTTCATCATTCAGAAGTTTAGCCCATTTCAGATACTTCTCATCGCCTGTAATCTCATATACAGTGATATACGACTCATTGGTAGAACCATGTTCACATACCAGTAACTCCTGAATCTGTTCATAACTCAGTTTATCCAGAACCTGATATCCAAACCAGTCAGCCATCTTCACCAGTACATCTTTTGCTTGAGGGAGATCACAACTCAGATAGGCATTATACAACCCTAACATGATTTTATTCATGATGTATACAGGTTCCCATACCCCGTTGATTGTCGGATTGTTGGTAGTGAACTTTCCACTCACTACTTCTTCAAAGATGCGTCGCCCGTTGATAGTTGCCAACAGATAGCCATCTCCCTGGGCATCCTGACACTCTTTCAGTCCGCGAACCATCTTTTCAATCTTTCTCTTCAGTGCCTCATCTCCCGTAGCTTCATACATCATTGACATGGAAGACAACGAGAAGCCCATAATATGCCCGGCCAGAGGGCCACCACCCCAGACATCTTCGGACTCCCAGAAAGGATAAGCAGGTGCATCAGGAGCAAGACCTGCCTCCCGCCGGAACCAGGATAACAGACGTTCCGGCTCCAATGATAGTAGATAAGCATGATCCAGTTCCTGAATATCTTTAAACTGACTATCGCCAAGTCTCACGTCCGTAAGCGGAAACAAAGTCCGTTGTGTGGGTTGCACAGGGTTCACCACTATTTTAGTATCTGCAGCTTCGGCAGTTGTGTAGGCACTTAGCAAAGTACCTACCAGCAAACAAGTTATATATTTCATCCGTTCTGTTTTATGTATAAAATTTACCAACCATGATTCTGAATCAGGTTCTTATTCTTATCGATCTCAGTCTGTGGAATCGGGAACAGGTAATGCTTATCCTCAAATACACGTTTCATCAGTTTCGAGCGTTTGTAAAATACGGATAAACCCACTTGCTTCGACTCGGAAGGAACATTCAGATTCAATCCTGATTGCTGTGCAGCCTTTTCCAATTCTTGTATAACAGGAAGTGAATTCATGCCCGTAACATTCGCACCATCCACCTTTTTAGCTATCATCCAGCGACGTACATCATAGAAACGATGGTTCTCATAGAATAACTCTACCCGACGTTCGTTTCTGATTCTCTTACGCATTCCCACCTGGGTTTTATCCTCTTCAGTGATGGGAAGTGAAGGTATACCTACCCTGTTTCTCACTGCATTGATAGCACTATATACTTTGTCATCCGGTCTATCCAAGTATTCATTCCAAGCTTCGGCACAATTCAAATATTGTTCAGCCAAACGGAACAATGGATAATGATGGCTTGTACGCCATGACATTTTCAAATTAATATTAGGATCCATCCATTTACGAATACCATATCCTGTTTCACAACTCTTTCCTACCAGCTTCTTATTCCCCTCAAAGAAGTCATCACTATTATTCAGCCAATAAGCATAGTATAGCGGACGATTGACAAATTCCGACTTCCAATAAGTTCCCTGGAATAATATGGAGGCATAAAAACGCGGATCACGATCCTTATACATATTAGATATATTCTCAACATGTTTCATCGTTTTTCCGTCATGCAATTCACCTGACCAGAAACCTGTTTCCGTATATCCGGACTCCGGATTTATCTGAGGATTACCATTTGCATCATAAATCACACAACCATCGTCATCCATCTTGAAAGGGAAATAACCGTCTTTGGTTTCATATGCATCCACCATCTCCTGCAAAACAGAGAACTTACCATAACCACCGTAATCACCGGCATTGGAGGTACATTCCTGATCAATCGTCATATCCGTACCCAGCAATCCCGGAAGAATGATTTCCTTGGAATGTGTGTTATCATAGAAGAGTTTCGCATAATTATCCACCGGATTGGAAGGATTGGGCTGTTCAAGAATGATACCTGCACGAGCACTCCAATCTATTACAGCTTGTGCTGCTTCCGCCGCTCTTTTCCATAACTCTTTATCGTATCCCTGAGGGAATAACTGCGTACCATCAGGATTTATCTGGTCAGCATACATCTTGTTACCATTGTACAAAGGACTTGCCATATACAGCAAGGTACGGGCTTTCAGTGCCAGACAGGCCCCCTTAGTAATTCGTCCCAATTCTTGGGTAGAATAGGAATCAGGCAATCCGGCTGCAGCAATATCCAATTCAGAACAGATATAATCGACTACTTCAGTCACAGAAGCTCTCGGCAACATCGTATTCTCCACATTAGAAATGTCCACCAACTCCTTTGGCAAAGGAATAGCACCGTACTGACGGAAAAGATCGAAAAAGAAATAGGCTCTGAAGAAACGGGCTTCCTCCTTATACTGCTTCACACGATCCGAATAATATGCTATTTGTGTAGCTTTCAATTCTACTTTATCTATATTGTCAATGAAAACAGTGGCACGACGAACGAAATTGTACATAAACTTCCATTCACCCAGCGGGTTATTCGAAGCGCCCCATGCCCCGCTGTTATACAACAGTCTGGAAGCCGGAGTTTCCCAATGATCATACATCTCATCGGTACAAGCACCTAGCTCACTCTTGAATCCGTCACGCCTCAAGCTCCCATGGTCCCAATATAAGCTCCAGTAAATACGTCCCAAGGCCAGTTCCGCAGTTTTGATATCACTGAAGATTTCTTCTTCAGAGGAAACTTCTGTCGGTGCAATATCCAGATAGTCACAAGACGTTGTCAGCATGACAGAACATATAAATAATAGTATAAATTTTATCTTTTTCATATCTGTATTTCTTTAAAAGGTCAAGTTTACTCCGATATTATATATTTTCTGTTGAGGGTAGTTACCCGAGTTATGAGGCATTTCCGGATCGAAGACTTTAATCTTATCCCAAGTGATCAGATTTTCTCCTGTCAGATAGAAGCGGCAGCCTGCCATTCCCATCCGTTTGCAAACAGCTTCTGGCAACGAATAACCGATCTCAAGATTCTTCAGACGGAGGTAGTCGGAGGAACGCGTCCAGTAGGAACTTGCCTGATAATTGTTTGGATTAGAGTCAGATGTCATACGAGGATAGTCTACCTTTGCATTCTGCGCCGGAGTATTGTCCTTCGACCAGTAATTACCTTTCACATCGGCAAGGACATTGGAGAAGCGAGCAAAGGGCCAAACCAGATCACCGGAATACCAGATATATGCTCCGGCAGCTCCCTGGAACAGTACACTCAGGTCAAAGCCTTTATAACTACCGCCCAATGAAAGACCGAATATCTTATCAGGTTTATCGATACGTCCCAAAAAGCCCTCATCTTCCGCATCAATCACATTGTCATTATTCAAGTCCTTATATTTGATATCACCGGGCTGCACATCACCATACATTTGTTTCGGACTGTTAGCAATATCTTCTTCCGATTCAAACAAACCGATAGCTGTCAGTCCCCACATCTCACCAATCCGACGTCCTTCGTTTTCACGCCACTCACGGCCCACATAGTCAGGTTCGGTCATATCAATGATCTTATTGCGTGCATAAGAGAAATTGGCTACAGCAAAGATGCTGGCATTACGGAAAGCCTTACGATATTCCAATTCTAATTCAAAACCTTTATTATCTACAATACCTGCATTGATAAGCGGAAGGGACTCCACACCCGAGAGGTCGGGAATAGTCAAAGGAGTAGTGAGAATATTCGTACGGTGTTCGAAGAAGATGTCACCGGTGAAACGCAACTGATTATTGAACAAAGCTATATCCAAACCGACATCTATCTTCCGGGCACGTTCCCACGTTACATTCGGATTTCCGGTAGTGGCTTCCTGGGCACCTCCCAGATACCAACCATCGCGCACATAACCAAAGTTATAACCATACATATTCGGGTTCCAAGTCGTCATATACATAAAGCGGCTACCACCAATCTGGTCATTTCCCACTTCACCGAAAGAAGCCCTTAACTTTAACATATCGAGCCAAGATACATTATTCTTTATAAAGTTCTCTTCTGAAATTAACCAGCTACCGGACACGGCAGGGAAGAAACCAAAACGCTTACCTTTCGGGAAGTTCTCGGAACCGTTATATCCCGCATTAAATTCAAAATAATACTTCTTGTCCAAATTATATGTAACACGCCCCACCAGACCTTGTCGGCGATAAGGCAAACCAGCCACCGCATTCTGAGTACCTCCACCCACACTCGGTGTATTTTGTTGTTGGTTATACAATGCCAGTAAACCTACCTGATGCCGTCCAAATTGTCTGTCATAATTCAAAGAGGCTTCTACTACGGCTGTTCTCCAACCATTGGCAATCACATCATAACCTAATGTCGTATTACCATCTCCTACGGAAGAATAAGTTCCTTTGGATAGATCCGTTTCATTTTCATCAATTGAGAATGTATAAGACTTATAAGAACGATGTCTGTTCACATTTCGCCAATTACTATTATCAAAACTTATACGTCCTTTGGCAGTCAAACCTTTCACCAGTCCCGACATATCCCAAGATAATCCCACCGTAGCATTCAACGTTGTGGTATGGTGTGCCCCATAACCGGTCTGCGTAAGAAGAGCATACGGATTAGCATTTTTACCTGCAATTTCACCGATGGATCCATCCGGATTAAGCATAGGATACCACCAGGAAGGAGTTTGTTGTATAGCTTTGAAGATAGTTCCTGCCGCCTGACCGGGGAAGTTGTTATCTTGGATAATTCCTCCAAGATTCAGTTCCATCTTCAGTCTCTTAGAGAAATCCACATCCAGATTGGAACGGAAATTATAGCGTTCGGAACGTACCTGAGTATCGTAATCATTCAAGTCCGTATGCTTGTACATTCCACTTTGATTCAGAAAGGATACGGATATATAGTAACGAACGGCACCGCTACCACCCGATACATTGACATTGGCCTGAGTTTTGAATGAGGCTTTCCGCAACAACTCTTCTTGCCAGTTTACATTAGGATACAAATACTGGTAAGTAGGGTTACTGCGATCACGGAACTTCTCAATATACTCATCCGTATATGTTGCATAATTAAGACCATCATTCTTCAGACCTTCTCTGTAAAGTTGCAAAGCATCATATGATTCCAGATATTCCGGCAATCGGGTAGGATTCAGCACTGCTTGCTGCACATTAACATTAATGCGAGGCTTACCCTCAGATCCTCTTTTCGTAGTAACAATCACAACTCCATTCGCACCACGCACTCCATATACGGCTGTGGAAGAAGCATCTTTCAGGATAGAAATACTTTCTATTTCATTCGGGTCGATATCACCAAAAGCGCGTTCAATGCCATCTACAATAACTAACGGATTGGAAGCAGTCTGATAGGTTCCTTGACCACGTACCCAGATGGTAGCACCGTCATAACCCGGTTCTCCCGAGTACTGAATAGCAGTAACACCGGTCAACTTACCTGCCAATGAATTAGATATATTGGCAACAGGAGATTGAGTTAGTTCTTTGGTACTGACAGCAGATACAGCACCCGTTACCGTCACTTTTTTCTGAGTACCATAACCAACTACTACAACTTCATCCAGCATTTCATTGGATTCCTGCATCACAACATTCAATACAGACTGATTTTTCAACTGGATTTCCTGTTTCTGATATCCTATATAAGAAAATACCAATATAGCATTATTCGAAACATTTGTAATCTCGTACTGCCCGTCAGCACCGGTAATCACTCCCTGGGCAGTTCCTTTCACTGTGATAAGTACCCCTATTAAGGGTTCTTTGTCGACGCCTGTCACTGTTCCCTTTATTATTTTTGTAGCTTGTGTCGTAGAAGCTACAGCAGCAACATCGGCAAACAAAGCAAGGGGTGAATTGACAAACAACAATGTCATAATCAAACAAATCCCCCAGCAGGAATGCCATTTGTCAGGGAGCATTCCAACATCAAATACTCTTTTCTTTTCCATAAATTAGATCAATTAATAAGTATAACAATAGTGTATTATAAGAACTCATAGTATCAAATCTGTCTCATTTTCCAGAAATCCGCAGTTTGATTAACACAAATGTAGGGATTAGAAGAGAAGATTTACATCATAATTTTGGCAAAAGACAATAAAATCCTGTCATTAATAGGGGGTACAAAAGGTTCTTGGCAAGCTTTGCAAAGATTCTTTCAACACAGAACTGTCAAAGGGGGCAGGCTGTCTTATGAATTGTAATTGCCATATTTGTATATGGCAGAAAATGCAATCATATCAGTTTTAAGAGGCACTATACTAACTATCAAATAGAAATAGAAACAAGCATTTTCCTTTCTATACTATCAGCTTCTTGAAATTCTACGAACTCAAGGTTTGAATAAAACGAGCTATCTGGAAAAAAGAAATCATATTTTGCGGGAAAGAACCTGCCTATTTACTCCAAAACAAACGGTCTATTTACCCCAAACATACAATCTAATCAGTCAAAACACACAATCTGTTTCTATAAAACAGATAATCCTTTTTCCAAGGCTACACCATTTTGCTCAAAAGGTGTAACCTTTTACCCCATTAGGTGTAGCCATGTATCATAAAGGGTATAACCATTCCGCCAACCAGAACTTATTTGTTCTGGTTGGCGGAAGCACTTGAAGCAAAGAAAACTTTCCTTTTCAATACAGTTCAGACAGATTCAAATCCAAACGTGCAAGATATTAGAAATTATATAGCATTTTATCACATTATTCCCAGTCTTAGTATCTCTTCAAATCTTTGAAACGCAAAATCCTTGCGTTTCTTTTCACTTCTTTATAAATGGGACGGACGAAAGGATTCTGAAAGAGCCAAATTATCATTTTGCCATTTTGCTACTTCATTCCTACACTCTCCTATTCCTTTTGTTTTTGTGTCCGGCAACCGAATACTCCTCCGGCAATCATTCCGGGCAAAGCCTGAATCTTCACCGTCACACTTTTTCTGCCTTTCGTCAAATTAGCAGGTATGGGATAAGCCCTGTCAATCCAGGCACTATAAGTTTCCGCCCGCAGTTTTTGCTCACCAATCTTCCGGTCATTTACCAGAATCTCAAACTCCCGGTTACCACCATCCGTACTGAGATAAGTCAACACCAATTCCATCGGTCGTTCCGCATCCACCTTCATTGTATAGGAGAACCAACCGCCATCCGATGCATCCCGCCAAGTATTGGGTCCTCCGGTATGCGTATTCTTACCTTTCAGGTTATGGGCTACCTCCGAGTCAGTATGCCCGATAATAACTTTATCCGTCATACGCCCACGCTCTATCAGTTGATTCTTCAGAATTGTTTCATCCGAAGGAAACCATACGGTCATCTCACCATTTCCCCTATGGGAACGTGCATAATAAGGAATCAAAGTAAGGGAATCAATTACAGACTTGATGACTTTAAAGTTATCCTCAGCAACAATCCGTTCAGCCTTGCCCTTCAATACATTTACTCCACCGAACATGGCATTTTCAAAAACGGGCGCAAAAGCTGTTTCCGGTTTCAGTACATAGTTAAGAACTACATTCTTATTATCGGCAAATTCAGCGCAATAAACAATCGGGCCGCGTTCCACAGCTATATGATTGACATCAGCTTCCACCAGATCATTTGCCTTACATGTATGTACCTCCATGGGTAAATTCATTTCAATGACATCACCCGGTTTCCAATCTTCCGACAGAACAGCATAGCCTTTTTCCATTCTGTACTCTTTGGCGCGTCCATTTACGGTTATCTCCACCGCTAGTTTATGGGTTGCCGTATAGTTATACAAATCAGAAGGAACCGGCTGATCATTCACCCATCCGGGAATACGCAGCATTACGTCGAAGTGCTTCTTGCTTTCGGGTGTCAATGTCAGTATGACTTTACCATCCCAAGGGTAATCAGTTTGTTGTGTCAGCTTAATATGCTCTCCACTGTTTAAAACAACTTCGGCCTCATTGGCTCCGTATAAGTTGACATACATTCCTTTGGCAGAAACCGCATACACATATCCGGGAACTGAAGGAATGAAACGAGATAAATTGGAAGGACAGCAAGAGCAATCAAACCATTCGCTACGTTCGGCACCATTCTCATCACAAGTCAACACATTCGGATAAAAGAATTTCTTGCCATCCAGACTGATGCCACTCAGCACACCATTATACAAGGAACGCTCCAGAACATCAATATATTTGGAATCTCCATGCAACATAAACATGCGCAGATTCCACATACAGTTGGCTATAGCGGCGCAAGTCTCACAGTAGGCGGTACTATTGGGTAATTCATAGTTCTTGCCGAAAGCTTCGCCGTGACGGGTGGAACCGATACCACCGGTGATATACATTTTCTTTCCAACTACATTTTCCCAAAGCTTATCTATAGCATTCTTATAAGGTTCTTCGTTCTTAAGTGCGGCAACATCTGTCATTGCAGAGTACATGTAAGTAGCTCTCACGGCATGGCCTACCGCCTCATCCTGTTCCAGCACCGGTTTATGATCCTGCCAGTAAGCGCCGTTGCGGAACTGGTCTTCACTACTACGGTCGTACTTATCATACTTTCCACGTGCATCCAAGAAGAACTGGGACAGATCGAGATAACGTTTATCTCCCGTTACCCGGTAGAGTTTAACCAAACCGATTTCAACTTCCTGATGTCCGGGTGCTACCGTGATTTTCCCTTCTTCCGGTCCAAAAGTCTCGCATAGCAGATTCGCACTCTTTATCGCTATATCCAGGAACGAACGTTTCCCTGTTGCCAGATAATGAGCCACCGCGGCTTCGTACATATGTCCTACATTATAGAGCTCATGACTATTATCCCGTTCATTCTCCCATCTTTCCTTACCGATCCACGGATGGTTTCCGCCACTTGTACGGACTGTATACAAGTATCCGTCCGGTTCCTGCGCGGCAGCAATCAGGGTGATAAGACTATCCACATAAGCGTCCAACGCCTTATCCTGCTTGACCGCCATCAGATAAGAAGCTCCTTCCATAATTTTATAGACATCCGAATCATCAAACGGATAAGGTGAATTGAACTCACCCTCCATCAATTTGCCTGCTACGGCAAAATTATCGATGCGATGCGTATCTTCACATTTCTGGAAAGCAAAAGGAACGGTTACACTACGAATGGTTTCGATACGTGGCGCCCAAAAGTTATCATTGAAATGCACATTGGTAAAAGGCACATCCTTATAAAAGTAATCAGACTTTTCCTGCATAGACTCACAGGAAAGGAGAGTACAGGAAGCCAAAAGGACGATCAGTGTTTTCTTCATGGTTATTCTATATTTTATGATTTATCTATAATTCGTATCAGAAGTTATTTTCAATTCATACAATCCGCCCGCCCGCTTATCCTTACCGGCCCGGAATGTCACTTTCACTTTATCTTTGCCTTGTGTCCATTCCACCGGAATAGGGAATACATCGTCCACATAAGTCAAATAAAGTCTTCTGTCCAAACGGACCGTACATAGCAGGTTATCATCTACTAGGATATCAAATTGACCGGCTTCCGATTCATCCCCCCAGAAACGGCAAATCAGGTTATAGGGCTTCGTTTCTTTTTTATCTATATGCAGAACGTAAGAAAACCAGCCGCCGTCTGCCATACGATATTGTCTGTTCTTTGCCCAGAAGAAATCGTGCCAGTAGATGGAGTCATTCTCTCCCCAGAGCAGATGTTTCTTTTCATTTTTTTCGTCTCCTATCTTCACTTCATCCGTCAGAGAACGAGTGCGATAGGTAAATTCATCGGGACTGTATATTTTCCAGTAGACCGTATGCCGTTGATGATGCATCCGGAAATAAGGAATCAGTTCCACATCCTGTTGCTTACCCCCATTCTTAACTGTAAAGTGCAGCGGACTTTGTGAAGAACATACAATCCAACTCTCCAGGTCAGCCAATGAGCCAACCAGCATCGGGATATTTCCGGCAGGTACCGATTCACGGCATGCCCGATTATCGGAAACACGGTCTGCCGGCATATTCTCCTTACCCAATCCACCGGCCAGCAACAACGGGCCATACATGACAGAACCAAAGTGAGGTTCATCCTTTGCATAGTCGATATATAACTTCCGGGCGAATACCAAAGTGATGACGTCTCCTGTCTGCACCGGAGACAACAGACGTATATAGTTTCCTTTATGGGCTTCCGTCTTCGCTTCTTTTCCATTGATCAGAACCACCGCTTCGCCATCTACCCAGGCAGGATAACGAAACAGGAATGAACCGGTATAATCCCCTTTTTTATCTATACTGACAGAAATCGTATCCGATTCCGGGAAACGGGTATTCATTGTCAACGCCATCCCCTTTTCTCTCCAATTTAGGCGTGAGGGAATATACAGATTGACCAGTAAATCCTGTTCTGATTTAAAATAGATGGACTCAGCATACTTGGAATGATTTTCCATACCTGTATCGACACAGCACCAGAAAGAATCGAACGGAGTACTGTATTGTTTGAAGGAACCGGGCAACAGAGACGTATAATAGGTTACACATCCGGGCATATCCGGGTCCTGAGAAGCTAATATATGATTATATAAAGCATGCTCATAGTAATTCAGATATTTAAAATCTCCATCCAGCATAAACATTTGTCTGGACAATTTCAGCATATTATAGGTATTACAAGTCTCAGCCGAAGTATAATCCAGACGCTTACTCTCCTCACCCGGTATGCCGAAACGTTCATAGCAACTATTTCCTCCGATAGCCAACGTGTGATTATTTATAATCATATCCCAGAAGTTACGGGCAGCTTTATGATAAACTTCATTAGAGGAAAATTCATATTCCCGGGCTACTCCCATAAATTTAGGTATCTGATCATTGGCATGGCGTCCAAATAGTACATCTTCTCCATTGGCTACCGGATATATTACATTAATGTGATTAAATCTCTTGGCTATCTGCAAATACTTATCATCTCCGGTTATGCTGTAGATATCGGTAAACACTTCATTCATTCCGCCTTGCTCCACACTCAGTGTACTCTGAAATAAATCGCTATTACTATTCAAAGCGATATTAGCAATGAAATCGGCCAAAGGAAGCAGGATATCTTTCGCCTGCTTGCAGCCTGCATAGACATAGGCATCCTTCAAACCTGCCAGAATCTTATGAATGCAATACCAGGAATTGCCATTCTGGTTATAATTCCAGGGTTGTCTGGTCTCATCGGGCCGGTTCAGGATAACGTTACCTTGCAGTAATTGCCGATATCCTTCCTTCGCTCCCGCACCGGAAATGAACCATCCGTCTTTTGTCTGATTCTGGCATTCCTGCAATTCGCTCAGCATATAATTGAGTTTATCCAGGAACGCTTTCTCGCCTGTAGAAGCATACATCATGGCACAAGCCGACATATAATGTCCGTAGCTACATCCTCCATGTGTTTCCCAACCTCCATAATTAGAGCCTTTTCCTTGTAGCCCCACACCACGGCGTACATGCGGAATCAGCCTGTCTACTTCCAGCGAAAGCAAGTATTCTTTATTCAGCTCCATTGCTTTCTTGAAATAGCTGTCAGTCAACTCCACATCCGACAGGGCAAAGGCTTGCCACACCGGAACATGCACGCGAGGCGCTTTACGCACCTTCTCATATTCCGATGCCGGCAACTTTGTTATCCCTAAAACCAGTATACCTATAATCAATATCAATCTACAGTTCTTCATAGTATCCCGATGTTATCTCATTTATTTTATTGGGTTACGGGGAAAGCCGAAATACGCAAACGGGCGGCTCCCATCGGTATAAGCGTAATCTCTTCCAGTACTTCACTTTTGGGAGCATCTTCTTCCGGCAATACTCCGCACAGTCCATACTTGTCAATTCCCCAGGAAGGTACTTTCCGCCCTTTTGCCTTTATCATAAGGGGCACACTCTGAGTGGTAAAAGGATAATCATCAGAAGGCCATTCTTTTCTTTCTACTTTCAGGCACTGTGTCAAAGTTTTATCGTCCAGCTTCAAAGCATAATTCCATGCACTCTGCGGATAAATCTCGTAAGTAGGCCATGCGTTCACGTCCGCATCCTTCTGCCATTTGGAATCCCAGATGGCTGTTTCCGCACTGTTCACTTTCCTATATTCTTCTTCTATCAACAGAGAGAAAGTCAACGGACCATAATTCACACTCGCACTATTCTGGTTTGTTTCCCAACGCTTGACGGATAATACCATCGGCAATTGTAAAGTAACCACATCACCTTCGCTCCATGTTCTGCACAAACGGATGTATTTACCCGACTCCATATCAGCATTCACCACATTCCCATTGACAAGTACTTTGGCACTCTTACACCAGGAAGGAATACGTAGATACAAAGGGAAATCCACACTCTCAGAAGCTTGCAAGACAAAACGTATAGACTCCTCGAAAGGATAGTTCGTCTCTTCTTTCAGGGTAACGACTGTACCGTTTTCACCCACCTTGGCCTGCGTGGTACAAGGACCGTAGATAACGGCAGCCAAACCATTATCGGGAGTTGCATACATCAGGTTCTCAATATAATAAGGCCATCCCTGCGCATGATTATGCTGGCAGCAACGACTACTGAAAGGATTCATTGCCAGGAAAGGGCCTCCATTATCGATACCGGGCCTATGATTCTGAGAATCACTCACTACCTGATTGGGACAGGTAATGTATCTCAATGCCTTAAAATCAGGCATCACTGCTGCCGGATAAGAATTAAATGCCACATCCTCGCAATGTTCTGCCCAGAAAGGATCACCAGTCATACAAAGCATGATTTCATCCGAAGCCATCTGCTCTACAAAGCCACAGGTTTCTGTTCCCTGTCGCGGATCTATATAAGCCAGACGGGCATTCTCGTCAGCTCCAAACATACCTCCCGGTACTTGCCCAAATATGCGGCGCACCAGATGGTGTACTCTATAAGAAGCTTTCAAATCTGCCGAATCACCACTAAGCATATAATAAGTAGCCGGCTCACGGAAAGATTGAGCGATATTTACATTATGCCAGTTAGGCAATGCCGAATCATTAGTCCAGTCGGCAGTATTACGGTGTATCTTCTCTGCAAGCTCCAGCAGGAATTTATCACCCGTCCGGTTGTAAAGCCAATAAACACTGTACAGATTATCTCCTCCACGACTGTTTTCCCAATAATCCTTCAGGAAATTCTCATCAGGTACCGTCATTTGCCATTTGAAATAGTTAGTCATAAGACTGATAACCCTCTCATCACCGGAATATTCATAATAGGATTGCAGACACCAGAGCATGATCATATTTGCCCAAAGTTCCCGGTTCCCCCTTCGTTCATTGACCGGACCAAAATATCCATCCGGTTGCTGACTTCGGATAGCCGCTTCAATCCAAGTTTGAGTTTCAGCTATCATTGTAGAATCATTCAGAATATATGCCATATTGCCATATCCCTTCAACCAGTAAGGAACTTCCTCCCAACCATGATCGCCACCGGAGAGTAACCATGCATTGTCTTCCTTATCCAACCATGCACTGATCTCGCCCAGTTTACCTGTCAGGCCTTCCTTCTGCAATAATAAGTACTTTTTCAACCAGCCTTCCGGTTTAATATTTCCTACCGGCAGCTTAATAAAGTGCAGAGGCTTCAGTGGTAATCTGTTTCCCGTATAGCTCACATTAGCAGAGGCCGTATACGGACGGGATAAAATATTCACTTCTGTCGAGGCATTCTTTTCCGTACAGGACATAAGCACAGCCGTAGCTAAAAAAGAGCCAAGCAATAAGTTCTTCATTTTTCTTTTTCTATTAAGCATATCGTTATCTTTTAAATTATTTCTGTGACAGCAAAAATACAGCAATACAGAAACTTTACAGGATAAAATCCAACCTGAAAATGCAACGATTCTGTTATTCGACCTTATTTTATATTCTTAATAGCCTCCAAAACTTTTCTTACCTCCATTAATTGATCCGGACTCCATTTTACCACCTTTCTATCATATGTGATTAATCCGTTGATTTCACTTTCCACATCCGTGATCTGGGTATAAACAGCAGCACACAATCCTTCCTGTTTTTTTAGTTCTTCTACTTTGCCGGCATACTCAATGAACAGTCTTTTAAGATCTTCCGCACTATTCACCGTTGTATAATTCACTTCACTGCCTGCCCAGATATGATTATCTATTTTCAAATTAATACCACCATATTCTCCACAAACCACAGCCCGCTGATTCACCGGATTATCATAGACAGCCGGTAGCGGATAGTGATGTTTATCAATCATATCCCCGATTTCATAATCAAACCAACCGCTGGCAGCATTTACCAGGCGACCGTTACTCTTTTCCTGTACTTTTTTGACAGCCATACGTGTATAAGCCTCACGCTTATCTTCAATATCTTTCCGGTCATATTGCCCCCAGCCTTCATTAAATGCCACCCAAGTGATAATAGAAGGAGTATTCTTCAAACAGTTCATGATATTATGGGCTTCACGTACAAAGTTGGTTTCCACCCAGTCGTTTCTTTGTGTATTAGTGGTCGCATTCGGAATATCCTGCCAAACCAGCATTCCCAGTTTATCACAATGATAGTACCAGCGTGCAGGCTCTACTTTCACATGTTTACGTATCATGTTGAATCCCATTTCTTTCACCATCTTTACATCATATTCCAATGCCTCATCCGAAGGAGCGGTATACAATCCATCAGGCCACCAGCCCTGATCCAATACACCGTACTGGAACAATGGTTTATTATTTAGATAAATACATGGTTTGCCGTCTTTTCTCTCCAATGCGATTTTACGCATACCTGCATAACTTTTCACGATATCTACAGTTTTACCGTCCTTCTGCAATTCAATCTCAACATCATATAAGAATGGGGACTCAGGACTCCACAGGCGAGGATTCTTCACCGGTATTTGCAATTCTTCGCCAAAGGAGGAAACTTTCATCTTAGTAACTTCCTTCTTATCAGCCAATACACGAATCACAGCACTCATGTCATCCGATAACGCATTAGGCATGAGCGTGATTTTCATCTGTTCATTGTCAATATCAGGTACGATCAGGAAGTCGGACAAATGGGTCTTTGCTACAGGCTCCAACCACACAGTCTGCCAAATACCTGTTACGGGAGTATACCAAATTCCATTCGGATTTAACGACTGCTTACCATGAGGCTGGCCACCAGCCCACTGGGAATCAAAGACCTTTATCACCAGCTCTTGTTGGGCAGTCTTTTGCAGGTAAGGGGTGATATTAAAGGAAAAGGCATCGTATCCGCCTTCGTGTGTACCTACACTCTTCCCATTGACATAAACTTCGCACAACCAATCCACAGCACCCAAATGCAGCAGTAATTCTTTTCCCTTATAATTCTTTGGTACAGTAAACGTTCTTCTGTACCAGTAATTCTTATCATCATTCTTCGCATCAACTTCCATTACTCCCGAAAGAGCAGACTCTACAGGAAAAGGAACCAGAATACTTTTATCAAAAACCCGTTTCTCATTATACGTATCCCCATATGTACCACGGGTAAACTCCCATATTCCATTCAGATTAATCCAATCGTTCCGCTGCATCTGCGGACGAGGGTATTCTTCCAAAACATGTGCAGGATCTATCTTTTCTCCCCAGGTAGTCATGACTGCAACTTTAGCAGGTTTCCACTCCTGAGAACATACGGAGAAAATGAGTCCAAATATCAATAGGAAAGAAGAAATCAATCTATTCATCATACTGTGTTTTAATAAAGTACTATTAGTTATTATCTCTTTTTATAATCCGTACATCAAAAATACCACCTGCCGTACTTCCATTCTTAGCCTGGAATTTAACCGTCACAGCATTTTTGGAAGCAATACAACTATCGGGTATCTCGATATAGCGTCTATACAGTCCAGAACAGTCTGGATTAGGAGTAGAAAGATCAAGAGTCTGTATCGGTTTCCCATCAATCAGTACATCAAATACCCGGTTTCCTCCATCACTCCCAAAAAGCTGTAAACATAAAGACTGTTTCACACCGGGCAGGGCTTTCAATTCATACATAAAATAGCCTCCCTTATTTGCATCTCTCCAGTCGTATCCGTTAGAAGAAAATACCGCCTCCATTTTGTGTGCCTTTTCCGACTCTTGATTAGCCACGATCACCCGGTCGACAGTCTTGGCCTGCAGTTCAGCCTCTTCTTGCTTTTGTTGGTTCTCCAATTCATTCATTTCTTTATGTGCCTTTAAATAATCGTCTTTCCGATCATAATGACGGAAATAAACTGCATACCGACTCCAGTGAATCGTATTAAACGGAACCAGTTCCACGGGTTGGGAAACCACTTTATCAGTACATAAAAATGCAAGTTTATCCCCTTTCATACGGGTTATAGCAGATGCGATCTTCTGAACATTACCAAAGAAAGCCGGTACCTTGACTACAGGATAATTTTTCGATGCGATTGTGCTCCGTGCTGATCTGAAATCTGCTTTTTGTAACTGAGCGTCAGGAATCCGGACACCCAATACGATAGGACCATATTTCAAAGCTATATAATGGCTAGCCTGATTCAGTGGAACCGCCTCCACTTTCATCGGTAAATCAATATCCACCCGGTCTCCATCCTTCCAATGTCTATTGATAGAAATATAGCCATCGGCTCCTGCTTTCACTTTCTGACGCTTACCATTAATCATTACAGTTAGTGAGGATGTTCCCACCCAATAAGGACAGCGTACCTTCAGATCAAATTCAGAGTCTCCCGAAATAGTCAGATGAGTAGAACTTTCATCCGGGAATGAAGTCTCCTGCCGAACCTGAATATTCTCTTTCCATGAAACCACTGAAGGAATAAACATATTGACATAAAGAGCCTCATCCGTATGTGCATAGATCATCTGTCCAAACTTGGATGTCTGTTCAAACCCTGTACCTGTGCAGCACCAGAAAGAATCATACGGAGTGCCATACACCTTATAGTGGCCCGGCTTCATAGAAGTATAATAAACGCACATTCCCTGATCCGGATCATAGTTGGCGAGAATATGATTAAACAGTACATTCTCATAATAATCTACTTTTTCAACCTCACCATAATCACAGAACAACCGTTCCGTCAGACGCAACATATTCACAGAATTACAGGATTCCGGTCCACCGTTATGTTCAATTCTCCGTTCAAATTCTTCGGGAGCAAAGAAATGTTCACCTGTACTATTTCCTCCCATTACCCAAGTGTGTTTATCTACTACGGTTTTCCAAAAGAAGCGGGCCGCCTTGGTAAACTTCTCATTTCCATCATAACGATAAACCGACTCAAAACCAGTAAACTTAGGAATCTGAGTATTTGCATGCCAACCCTGCAAAATATCCCTTCCTTCAGACATCGGTACCCACATATCTTCATCATTCAGCATCTGCGCCCATTTCAGATATCTCTTTTCTCCTGTTATCTCATACACATCCACAAAAGACTCATTGATAGAGCCATGCTCACAAACCAGCAGTTTTTGAATATCTTCATGCGACAACTTATCCAGAATGGAATAACCAAACCAATCAGCCATCTTCACCAAAATATCCTTAGCCTGTGGTAAATTACAACGCATATAGACCTGATAAAGCCCAAGCATGATTTTATTCATCACATATACCGGCTCCCATGTCTTATCATGAGGTGTATCTATAAAGGGATTTGAAGTTTCGAAATTACCATGTACAACGTTCTCAAAGACAGCTCTACCATTGATAGTCGGTAAGAGATATCCATCGCCTCCCGCCTGTTGGCAAATAGCCAGTTCCTTTAATATATAATTCAATCTTTCCAGTATGGCAGCATCTCCCGTAGAATCATACATCATAGAAATTCCAGACAGATAAAAGCCCATGATATGCCCCGGCAGAGGTCCATGGCCACCCATCCATTCCGATTCCCAAAACGGATAAGGCTGGGCCTTAGGAGTCAGTCCCGCCTCACGCCGGAACCACGAAAGTAACTTATCCGGTTCCAAGGAGAGTAAGTACTCATGGTTTAAGTCCATAATATGCTTAAAATCGCTATCTAACAAACGGACATCTTGCAATGAAAACAAGGATATTTTATCTCTATTTGCAGGAGATGCTTTCGTTTTGTTTTCCTGTGCACAAACACCGGAAAAGACCAAAAAACAATAAAAGAGAGCAAGAACATTTTTCATAATACGAATCATTTTATAGGTGTTATTTTCGATGAGAAGTTGGTTCTGTGGGCAAATGTAGGCCTATTGACTACAAAAAAACAAAAATATTCTTCCAGTTTACATTACTATCCGGTCAAAGTTAATATCCCATACTTTTTATGCCTGATTCCCTTCTTGCCATTCACAATTAAATATCTACATTTGTGAACAACCTTATCAATAAAACTATGCATAAGAAGCTTTTTTTCCTGATGCTAACTTTCGTTAGTTTGTTTGCAAATCATGTAAATGCTGAAAGATACTACTTCCAACATTTAGGACTAAAGAATAAATTGTCTCAAAGCTCTGTCCTTTGTATACAGCAAGACAAGAGTGGTTTTATGTGGTTCGGCACAAAGGACGGACTAAACCGTTACGACGGCTCTAACTTCCGCACATTCAAGTACGACCATAAGAATCCCCAGTCATTAGGCAATAATGCAATCAATTCCCTCCATGAGAACAAAGATGGAAACTTATGGATAGGGACAGATAATGGCATTTATCTGTATAACCCCATCATGGAATCATTCTCCAAACTCGAAAAGAAGAGCCAGGACAGTGTTTGCATTACCCAACCCATTGTACAAATCACTGCTGACTCGCACGAAAACATATGGCTCATAGTAGAATCACAAGGCGTCTTCTACTTCGACAATGATAAGCAAGCATTATTCCATTACCCGGTTCCCGATGCCCATGCTCTTAGTTCCATTTGTGTCGATCAACAGAACACGGTTTGGTTGGGTTATAAAGGAAAAGGTCTTTATTATACAAATGATACATTCAGAACATTACAATTATTCACTACTAAAGATGGAAAGAACCTCTTTGCTACTGATCACATTTTCAAGATTCTTCCCGAGCAGCATAACACATTATATACAGGTTCCGCCAAAGGAGGACTAAAGAGTATAAATATCGTCAACCAGACTGTTACAGACCTGTTAGCCGATCCTCAGACTGAAAGTATCTTTGTCAGGACCATCTATCCCATCAATAAGGATGTACTATGGATTGGAACGGAAAGGGGGGTCTATACTTATGATAAAAACACGAAAGAAAGCAGGCATTTTACTCACGATCCCAGTGACGACTATTCATTATCGGATAATGCCATTTACTCCATCTGCAAAGATAAGGAAGGAGGCATCTGGATAGGAAACTATTTTTGTGGCATTGATTATTATCCGAACCAATACGCCACATTCGAAAAGTATTACCCCATAACAGGTAAAAACAGCCTTAGCGGCAAAGTCGTACGCGAATTCTGTGAGGATGAAGAAGGTAACTTATGGATTGGTACGGAAGATGGCGGACTTAATAAATTCAATACTAAGACTAAACAGTTCACTCCACTCAATTTAAGCGGATTACACTATAATATACATGCCTTAAGTTTAGACCATAACACTCTATGGATAGGAACGTATTCCAAAGGACTATATGCACTGGATTTAAGGACTAACCACTCCAGACATTACACTATGGGAGATGCAGAGAATGAATTGAATGATAATAATATCTATTCCATGTGCCGCACCTCATCAGGAGAACTATATATAGGAACAACTACCGGATTAAATCAATACAACTACCAAAGTGATAATTTTACCCGCATTCACAAGATGGACGGCATTTTTATTTTCAGTATATTGGAAGATAGTAAAGGAAATATCTGGTTCGCCACTTATAATTCCGGAATATTCAAGTACAACCCCAGAGATAAAAGTTGGAAGAACTATGTCTCCAGCCCTGACAATCCACATGGCCTGCCCTATAACAAAGTGATAAGCATATACGAAGACAGCAAACAACGGTTATGGTTCTCCATATTGGGACATGGCTTCTGTTCACTAAACGAAGATACGGAGACCTTTATTTCTTATGACTCTTCCCAAGGATTGGCCAATGACGTCATCTACAAAATAATTGAGGAAAAGGATGATATTCTATGGTTGACTTCCAACAAAGGTCTGATACGATTCGACTTAAGTACGAAGAAATCAACCATCTATACTGACAGTAACGGTTTATTAACCAATCAATTCAACTATTGCTCCGGAATAAAAAGTAAAGATGGAACTATCTATTTCGGATGCATAAATGGCTTCATTGCTTTTAAACCCGATCTATTCACCGAGAATACCGGCTTCCCGCCTGTTGCAATCACAGACTTTCTGCTCTTCAACAAAAGTGCCGACATTGGAAGCACCGATTCTCCTTTAGCCCAGAGTGTGACATATACTCAAAACATAGAGTTGAAATACAATCAAAATTCATTCTCATTCCGCTTTGCTGCCTTAGGATATGCATCTCCTGAAGAAAACTGCCTAAGTTACACATTGAAGGGATTCGATAAAGAATGGTATTATACATCAAAAAGCGCCACAGCTACTTACACCAATCTCAAGCCCGGTACATATACATTCTGCGTAAAAGCAGCAAACGGCAAAGGGGAATGGAATGACGAATACAGAGAAATCCAAATACATATTGCACCTCCTTTCTGGAAAACAGTTTGGGCTTATATTATCTATGTGATATTAGCCATCATCATTACAAGTTATACTCTCTACCGGTTCCGGAAACAAATAACTGATAAACATAAAAGGCAATTAGAAGTACTGGAATCGGAAAAGGAGAAAGAGATTTATCATGCCAAGATAGATTTCTTCACCAACATTGCCCATGAGATACGAACTCCTCTGACTCTAATAAAAGGACCGTTGGAAAACATCCTGAAAAAAGAAGAAATAAATACACACTCACTCAAAGATAATTTAAGCATCATGGAGAGAAATACCATGCGCCTGCTTGATTTGACAAATCAACTTCTTGACTTCCGCAAAACAGAAGCGCAAGGATTCCAACTCAATTTCATGATTTGCGACATATCTCAACTCATAAAAGACACCTACATACGTTTCGACCCTGCTGCAAAACAAAATGATCTGACTTTCAAGATTGGACTGCCCGAACAGAATTTCAATGCTGCCGTTGATAAGGAAGCACTGACTAAAATACTGAGCAACTTATTCAACAATGCCGTGAAGTATGCGAAATCATACATTCATGTATCCTTACATGCACCTACAGATGAGCAAAATGATTTCTTCTCGATCACAGTCAGCAACGACGGATTACCTATTCCTGTGGAAATGAAAGAGAAAATATTCGAACCTTTCGTTCAGATCAAAAATGTATCCAACGGACAAACCAAAACTGGAACCGGTATCGGACTTCCATTAGCCCGTTCACTGACGGAACTGCACAGAGGAAAACTATATCTAAAAGATAGTGATGACATCTGTTTCTGCATCGAACTTCCCATCAAACAGGAAAAAACCATTCTATTGCAGAAAACAGAAATAGAAAAACCTGTCAATACCCCTACCGTCATCCGCCAGCACCAAACAGATATATGCATACTGGTAGTTGAAGATGATCCTGAAATGCAAAGTTTCATTAGCTCCCAACTGGGAAATGCCTATTCTGTGATGAATGCCTCAAATGGCAAGGAAGCACTGAAAATATTGTCAGAGAATACAATTAGCCTGGTGGTGAGTGATGTTATGATGCCGGAAATGAATGGATTTGAACTATGCCGTACATTAAAAACGAATATCGAATACAGTCATATTCCTATCATCCTATTGACAGCCAAAGCTACCATTCAATCCAAGATAGAAGGCATTGAACTGGGAGCCGATGACTATATCGAAAAACCGTTTTCTACGGAGTACCTGTTAGCACGTATTGCCAACCTCCTAAGTAACCAGGAGAAATTGCGCCAGGCCTTTACTTCATCTCCCTTTGTCAATGCCCAAACCATCGCATTGACCAAAGCAGATGAAGCCTTTTTGGAGAAATTGACTGAGGTCATTAAAAGTAATATCTCCGAACCCGAATTCAACGTAGATATACTGGCCGAGAAAATGAATATGAGCCGGTCCAGTCTGCACCGTAAAATAAAAGGCATTGCCCAAATTACCCCTAACGAATTCATTCAACTGGAACGTCTGAAAATGGCAGCCCAGCTCATCCAATCGCAAGAGTACAAAATCAATGAGGTATGTTATATCGTCGGATTTAACTCCTCTTCCTATTTTGCCAAATGCTTCCAAAAACAATTCGGAGTACTTCCCAAAGACTTCGGGAACAAGCCAACGGGCTATTACACTTCCTCCCAGCAGAAAGTTACTGATAAATAAGCTGATAGATAATAAACAAGCTACATCTACTCCATACCCGGACCGTATCTGCACCCTACTTGCTCCGTACCAAGTATGGTCCGGATACAAAACTGAGACTATAAAACCATGTTAGTTCCCCACCCAAAAGGGCTTTCACCACTATGTTCATTATCAACGAAATAAACAATGAACAGGGTGTTGAAAACTTCTCAGAAAGTTTTTAGTTAAATCTTGTGGGGAATTGTGGGGAAATGTGTACTTTTACCGTCGCTTATTATAATAAGGTAACAATGATACGTTTTTTGGGCAATATAGAAGCGAAGACCGACGCTAAGGGACGTGTATTTATCCCCGTCGGTTTTCGGAGGCAACTGCAATCCGCTTCCGAAGAAAGGCTCGTGCTGCGCAAAGACGTATTCCAAGATTGCCTGGTACTCTATCCAGAAAGCGTTTGGTTCAAGACGCAAAACCAATTAAGGAGGCGATTGAACAAATGGAACGCAAAACACCAAGACATTTTCCGGCAATTTGTGAGCGATGCGGAAATCATGATTCCCGATGGGAACGGACGCATCCTTCTGCCCAAACGTTACCTGCAAATGGCCGGCATACAGAGCGATGTACGTTTTATTGGTGTAGATAATACAATAGAGATCTGGGCAAAAGAGAAAACCGAACAGCCATTCGTAAGTCCGGAAGAGTTCAGCGAAGCTTTGCAGGACATTCTGGGAGATGAGGATGATTGGGAGGAAGAAGAAGATGAGTAACAAGTGATTAGTTATTAGTGATGAATGAAGAATTGACATATCATGTACCGGTGTTGTTGAAGCCGAGTGTGGACGGAATGAATATCCGCCCGGATGGGACATATGTAGACGTCACTTTCGGTGGAGGAGGACATTCACGCGAAATACTGTCACGATTGAGAGACGGCGGACGGTTACTGGGATTTGACCAAGACGAAGATGCCGAACAGAATATCGTGGATAATCCGCATTTTATTTTTGTACGCAGCAATTTCCGCTACCTGCATAACTTCCTGCGCTACCATGATATAGAAGAAGTAGATGCGATACTTGCCGATCTGGGTGTGTCCTCACATCACTTCGATGATAGCGAGCGGGGATTCTCATTCCGTTTTGATGGTACACTGGATATGCGTATGAACAAACGTGCAGGAGACACTGCGGCGGACATTATCAATACTTATGATGAAGAGCGCCTGGCAGATATCTTTTATCTGTACGGAGAACTGAAAAACAGCCGCAAATTGGCATCCGTACTCGTAAAGGCACGCGCCGGACAAAAGATTACAACTATCGGTGAGTTTCTGGAAGTCATCAAGCCACTTTTCGGTCGGGAACGCGAGAAAAAAGAGTTGGCAAAAGTTTTCCAGGCATTGCGTATCGAAGTAAATCAGGAAATGGAAGCGCTGAAAGAGATGTTGTATGCAGCAACCGAAGCGCTGAAACCGGGCGGACGCCTAGTAGTAATCACGTATCACTCGTTGGAAGACAGAATGGTGAAGAATATGATGAAAACCGGGAACGTGGAAGGCAAGATGGAAAAGGATTTCTTTGGAAATGTACAGACGCCTTTCCGACTGGTAAACAATAAGGTGATTGTACCGGACGAAGCGGAGATAGAACGAAACCCGAGATCGAGAAGTGCAAAGCTGAGAATAGCGGAGAAAAAAGGGGAGGAATAGTGGTTAGTGTTAAGTGATTAGTAATTAGCGATAGGCAATGAGTGAAGTAGAAGAGAAACAGATTAATGAGAAAACAGAGAAAGCGAAAAAAGCTAAAAATCGCACGTCTCTGAAGAACATCATTGGTGGTGATATTCTGGCAACGGATTTCTTCCGTCGTCAGACCAAATTGCTTGTGCTGATAATGGTACTGATACTGTTTTACATACACAACCGTTATGCTTGTCAGCAACAAATGATAGAGATTGATAAACTGAAAAAAGAACTGATTGACATTAAATATGATGCCCTCACCCGTAGCTCGGAGTTGATGGAAAAAAGTCGCCAGTCACGCATTGAGGAATACATTGCAACCAAGGAGAGTGACTTACAGACCTCAACCAATCCACCGTATTTGATTAAGTAATCAGTAGAATCGTTAAACAGAAAACAGACTTGGCAGTAAATAAGAAAAATATCATGACCCGCTACTTCTTTGTAGTCCTCGTAATGGGGCTGCTGGGAATAGCTATTGTCGTAAAAGCCGCAATTATCATGTTTGCAGAGCGACAATACTGGCAGGATGTAGCCGACCGTTTCATAAAAGAGAACGTGACGGTAAAGCCTAATCGTGGTAATATTCTTTCATCCGATGGCAAACTGATGGCAAGTTCCTTGCCGGAATATCGCATCTATATGGACTTTAAAGCAGGTGGTGTAACCAAAGATACCATGCTGGTGAACCACATGAACGAAATTTGCGAAGGACTGCATAAGATATTCCCCGATAAAAGTGCCGCCGAATTTAAGTCACACTTGCAAAAAGGGCGTAAGAAGGGTAGCCGTAATTATCTGATTTATCCGAAACGTATCTCGTATATCCAGTATAAAGAAGCTAAACGTCTGCCTGTATTCAATCTGAACAAGTACAAAGGCGGTTTCCACGAGCAGGTTTATAATCAACGTAAGAAACCATTCGGATCATTGGCAGCCCGCACATTAGGCGATCTTTATGCCGATACTGCACAAGGTGCAAAAAATGGTATCGAGTTGTCATTCGACACCTTATTAAAAGGTCGCGATGGCATCACTCATCGCCAGAAGGTGATGAACAAGTACCTGAATATTGTAGATATAGCCCCCATAGATGGTTGTGATATTATCTCAACCCTCGATGTAGGCATGCAGGATATCTGCGAGAAAGCATTGGTAGACAAGTTGAAAGAAATTAATGCCACTGTAGGTGTTGCAGTACTCATGGAAGTACAGACCGGTGAAGTGAAAGCCATCGTCAACATGATGAAAGCTAACGATGGCAACTATTACGAAATGCGCAACAATGCCATCAGTGACATGATGGAACCGGGCTCTACTTTCAAGACAGCTTCCATCATGGTGGCCCTTGAAGATGGAAAGATCACACCGGAAACAGAAGTAGACACCGGGAATGGTATTATGATGATGTATGGCAGCAAAATGAGAGATCATAACTGGCATCGCGGAGGATATGGAAAAATCAATGTAACACGCATTCTGGAAGTCTCATCCAATGTAGGTGTCTCCTATCTCATTGATAAACATTACAAAGATAATCCGCAGAAATATGTGGATGGTTTAAAGCGCATGAGCATCGACCAACCGCTACATCTACAAATTTCCGGTGAAGGGAAGCCCAACATCAAAGGGCCGAAGGAAAGATACTTCGCAAAAACCACCCTGCCCTGGATGAGTATCGGATACGAAACACAGGTTCCGCCACTCAATATCCTGACTTTCTATAATGCCATTGCCAACAATGGTGTAATGATACGACCCAAATTCGTAAAGGCTGCGGTAAAAGACGGTGAAGTTATAGAAGAATATCCTACGGAAGTGATTAACCCGAAGATATGCTCTGACCGGACATTGACTCAGATACGTGATATTCTAGAAAAAGTGGTATCACAAGGATTAGCCAAACCGGCCGGAAGCAAACAATTTTCCGTAGCCGGCAAGACGGGTACAGCACAGGTATCACAAGGTACAGCAGGCTATAAAAACGGACGAGTAAATTATCTGGTAAGCTTTTGTGGCTATTTCCCGGCTGATGCTCCCAAGTATAGTTGTATCGTTTCCATACAGAAACCGGGACTTCCGGCATCAGGCGGTCTGATGGCAGGTAGTGTATTCGGAAAAATTGCAGAAAGAGTATATGCAAAGAATCTGAGGTTTGATATCCGCAGTGCAATAGATAGTACAAGCAATGTCATTCCACCAGTAAAAGCCGGAGAAATGAATGAAGCCTTCCAGGTACTGAATAGTTTGAAAGTACCGGTACAGAAACAATTCACGTCCAAGAAAGGACAAGAGGTTTGGGGACATACACAAGCTGCTCCCAATGCAGTTGTTCTGCAAGGTAAAGACGGGGCCAACCCGGATCTCGTCCCCAGTGTTATTGGAATGGGAGCGAAGGATGCTGTGTACCTATTGGAGAGTAAAGGTTTGAAAGTTAGACTAAACGGTATTGGAAAAGTGAGAAATCAATCGATACCGGGAGGCAACCGTGTGGTAAAAGGACAGACGGTGACGTTAGCACTTCATTAGAGGTGTGGACGAAAGATTTATTAATTTAGAATATATATTATATATAAGGTATGGTATTAAGTGAATTACTGAAAGCAATACAACCGATACAGATTATCGGAAGTACGGAGACGGAGATAACGGGGGTAAACATCGACTCCCGCTTGGTACAAGCCGGACATCTGTTTATGGCTATGCGCGGTACCCAAACTGACGGACATGTCTATATTCCCGCAGCCATAGAGAAAGGTGCTGTCGCCGTGCTCTGCGAAGATGTACCCGAAGCTAAACAGGAGGGCATCACCTACATTCAGGTGAAAGACAGCGAAGACGCTGTAGGCAAAGTAGCCACTACATTCTACGACGATCCTACTTCCAAGATGGAACTAGTAGGCGTAACCGGAACGAATGGGAAAACGACCATCGCCACCTTATTATATAATACATTCCGTTATTTCGGTTATAAGGTAGGACTGATTTCTACTGTTTGCAACTACATAGACGATCAACCCATACCCACTGAGCATACGACCCCCGACCCCATCACTCTGAACCAGTTATTAGGACAGATGGCAGACTCCGGGTGCAAGTATGTCTTCATGGAAGTGAGTTCGCACTCTATCGACCAGAAACGTATCAGCGGGCTCCGTTTTGCAGGTGGTATTTTCACCAACCTGACGCGCGACCATCTGGACTATCACAAGACAGTGGAGAATTATCTCAAAGCTAAGAAGAAATTCTTCGACGACATGCCGAAGAACGCCTTCAGTCTGACCAACCTGGATGATAAGAACGGGCTTGTAATGACGCAAAACACGCGTTCAAAGGTATATACCTACTCATTGCGCAGCCTCAGCGATTTCAAAGGCAAGATATTGGAGTCTCATTTCGAAGGTATGTTACTCGACTTCAATAACCACGAACTGGCCGTGCATTTCATCGGTCGTTTTAATGCTTCAAACCTGTTGGCGGTATTTGGTGCAGCTGTACTGCTCGGCAAAAAAGAGGAAGATGTATTGGTTGCCCTCAGCACTTTGCAGCCGGTAGCCGGGCGCTTTGATGCAGTACGTTCTCCCAAAGGCATCACCGCCATTGTAGATTATGCACACACTCCGGATGCCCTCATCAACGTATTGAACGCCATTCACGGAGTACTTGAAGGTAAAGGCAAGGTGATCACCGTAGTAGGTGCAGGCGGTAACCGCGATAAAGGCAAACGCCCCATCATGGCCAAGGAAGCAGCCAAAGCCAGCGATCGCGTCATCATCACCTCGGACAACCCGCGTTTTGAAGAGCCCCAGGATATCATCAACGATATGCTTGCCGGATTAGACAAGGAGGACATGCAGAAAACCATCAGCATAGCCGACCGTCGCGAGGCCATCAAGACCGCTTGCCTACTGGCACAGCCGGGTGATGTAATCCTCGTTGCCGGAAAAGGCCATGAAAACTATCAGGAGATTAAGGGAGTGAAACATCATTTCGATGATAAAGAAGAGCTAAATAAAGTTTTTAACGGTTAGTGATAAGTGATTAGCAACTGCATTATCACCATGCAAGACACTAATCACTTATCACCAATCACTAATCACTAAGAACATGTTGTATTATTTATTTCAATGGTTAGACAAGTATGACATTCCCGGTGCGGGTATGTTTGGATATACATCATTCCGGGCTTTGATGGCAATCATCCTTGCATTGCTCATTTCAAGCATCTGGGGAGATCGTTTTATCAACCTGCTGAAACGGAAACAGATTACGGAAACACAACGTGATGCCAGCATCGATCCGTTCGGGGTGAACAAAGTAGGTGTACCGAGCATGGGGGGCGTCATTATCATTGTAGCAATTCTCATTCCGTGTCTGCTACTGGGTAAGTTGAGTAATATCTATATGATATTGATGCTGATTACCACGGTATGGCTGGGGTCATTAGGATTTGCCGATGATTATATCAAGATTTTCAAGAAAGACAAAGAAGGCCTGCACGGAAAGTTCAAGATTATCGGACAGGTAGGCTTGGGATTAATCGTAGGACTTACTTTATACCTGAGTCCGCAAGCCGTCATCCGCGAAAACATTGAAGTGCAGAAACCCGGGCAGGAAGTGGAAGTTATTCATGCGGGACAAGACATTAAGTCGACGCAGACTACCATCCCCTTCTTTAAAAGCAATAACCTGGATTATGCTGATTTCGTAAGTTTCATGGGTAAACATGCGCAAACGGCAGGTTGGGTACTGTTTGTGATTATCACTATATTCGTAGTGACAGCCGTCAGCAATGGCGCCAATCTAAATGATGGAATGGACGGTATGGCGGCAGGGAACTCGGCTATTATAGGTTTGGCACTGGGAATTTTAGCTTATGTATCCAGCCACATCGAATATGCCGGTTATCTGAATATCATGTATATTCCCGGATCGGAAGAACTGGTAATCTTCATCTGCGCCTTCATTGGTGCCTTGATTGGTTTTCTGTGGTACAATGCCTATCCGGCACAGGTATTCATGGGTGATACGGGCAGTTTAACCATTGGCGGTATCATCGCCGTATTTGCCATCATCATACACAAAGAGTTGCTGATACCCATTCTTTGCGGTGTATTCCTGCTGGAAAACCTATCCGTCATTTTACAACGGTTCTATTACAAAGCCGGAAAACGGAAAGGAGTAAAACAAAGGCTATTCAAACGAACACCTATCCACGACCACTTCCGTACCTCCATGAGCCTGATAGAACCGGGCTGTACAGTGAAGTTTACAACGCCGACCAAGTTGTTCCATGAGTCAAAAATCACGGTCCGTTTCTGGATTGTGACGATTGTACTGGCCGCGATAACGATTATTACATTAAAGATAAGATAACAGAGTTGCCAGTGACGAGCTACAAGCTACAAGTGCTCGCTACCGGTAACCAATAAGAAACAAACTTGTAGCAACTACCAACTCCAGCCACTGCTTGTAGCTCGTAGCTGGTAGCCCGTAACTAAAGAAAACATGAGTAGAATTGTAGTATTAGGAGCCGGAGAGAGTGGTGCAGGTGCTGCCGTACTCGCCAAAGTGAAGGGATTCGACACATTCGTATCCGACATGTCCGCCATTAAAAGCAAATATAAAGAAATGCTGGACAGGTACGACATCTCCTGGGAAGAAGGACAGCATACAGAAGAGCTGATTTTAAATGCCGAAGAAGTGGTGAAAAGCCCCGGCATCCCCAATGATGCTCCGATTATATTGAAACTGAAAAAGCAAGGTACGCCTGTCATCTCTGAGATAGAGTTTGCAGGGCGCTATACCAATGCTAAAATGATATGTATTACCGGTTCAAACGGTAAGACCACTACCACCTCACTCATTTATCACATTTTCAAGAGTGCAGGTCTGAATGTAGGATTGGCAGGCAACATTGGCAAGAGCCTTGCTTTGCAGGTGGCCACGGATCAACACGATTACTACGTGATTGAGCTCAGTTCTTTCCAGTTGGATAACATGTATAAGTTCCGCGCCAACATTGCCGTGCTGATGAATATTACGCCCGACCACCTAGACCGCTACAACCACTGCATGCAGAACTATGTGGACGCAAAGTTCCGTATCACGCAGAACCAGACACCGGAAGATGCCTTCATCTTCTGGAATGACGACCCCATCATCAAACGCGAACTGGACAAACACGGGTTATGCGCCCACCTTTATCCATTCTCCGCAATGAAAGAAGATGGAGCCATAGCCTACGTAGAAGACGGTGAAGTGGAAATCAACGAACCCATCGCCTTCAACATGGAGCAGGAGAAATTGGCTTTACAAGGCACACACAACTTATACAATTCTCTCGCCGCAGGCATCTCTGCCAATCTTGCCGGAATAGAGAAAGAATATATTCGCCGTGCTTTGTCCGACTTCAAAGGTGTAGAACACCGCCTTGAAAAAGTAGCCACTGTGCGCGGTGTAGAGTTTATCAACGACTCTAAAGCTACCAACGTAAATTCCTGCTGGTATGCTTTGCAGAGCATGAAAACGAAAACGGTCCTGATACTGGGCGGAAAAGATAAAGGCAACGACTATACAGAAATTGAAGACCTGGTGCGCGAAAAATGCTCTGCCCTGGTTTACCTGGGATTGCATAACGAAAAGTTGCACGATTTCTTCGATCGCATGGGATTGCCCGTTGCCGATGTGCAAACCGGTATGAAAGATGCCGTAGATGCCGCTTTCCGTTTAGCGAAAAAAGGCGAAACGGTATTGCTGAGTCCTTGTTGTGCAAGCTTCGACCTCTTCAACAGTTATGAAGATCGCGGAGACCAGTTCAAGGAATACGTAAGAGCATTATGACCGTGCCCGGGATAAAAAGACGGTCGCACATCGTGAGAAAAGCAAGCGTATATGAGCGCTTTCATTCCTTAATTATTAACTATTAATTTGCGAAGCATTGGACTTACTCAGAAGCATATTCAAAGGTGACAAGGTAATCTGGATCATATTCCTTTTCCTTTGCCTCATTTCTATCGTAGAAGTGTTCAGCGCCGCGTCTACACTGACGTACAAGAGCGGTGACCACTGGGGGCCTATTACACAGCACAGCATCATCCTGATGGTGGGCGCTGTAGTAGTGGTGTTTATGCACAATATTCCTTATAAGTGGTTTCAGGTGTTCCCTGTGTTCCTGCTGCCTTTGTCCGTAGTATTACTGGGTCTTGTTATGATGATGGAACGCATCAACGGCGCTGCACGCTGGATGACCTTCATGGGTATCCAGTTCCAGCCTTCGGAGGTGGCAAAAATGGCCGTGATCATCGTCACTGCCTTTATCCTCTCCAAGGGACAGGATGAAGACGGGGCCAGTCCGAAAGCCTTCAAGCGTATCATGATTATCACAGGTGTTGTCTGCCTGCTGATTGCACCGGAGAACCTTTCGACGGCGGCTTTGCTTTTCGGAGTGGTTTTTCTGATGATGTTCATCGGACGGGTAGCAATAAAGAAACTGTTGATATTGGCCGGTGCTTTGGCAGGAGTAGCAATCATAGGTGTAGCATTCCTGGTACTGACCAAGAATAGCGATTTACCGTTCCTGCACCGTTTTGACACATGGCGTGCCCGTATAGAGAAATTCACGGATGACACAGAAGTGCCTGCCGCCAAATTCGATATTGACAAAGATGCCCAGATAGCCCACGCCCGTATCGCTGTAGCCACAAGCAATGTTGTAGGTAGAGGACCGGGTAACTCAGTACAGCGCGACTTCCTGAGCCAGGCATTCTCTGACTTTATCTTTGCCATTATTGTGGAAGAATTGGGATTGATAGGCGGGGCTTTCGTCGTATTCCTCTACGTCTGCCTGCTGATACGAGTCGGGCGTATAGCGAAGAAGTGCGACCGAACGTTTCCGGCTTTCCTCATCATAGGAATTGCGCTGTTGCTTGTATCGCAAGCCGTATTTAACATGATGGTAGCAGTAGGATTGGCACCGGTCACCGGGCAACCGCTGCCGCTTATCAGTAAAGGTGGTACCTCCACACTTATCAACTGCGCCTATATCGGCATGATATTGAGTGTGAGTCGCTATACTGCCAAATTGGAAGAGATTAAAGAACATGACGCACAGATACCTATGCAAGTGGAAGCTGCTGTTGAAGAAGGAAATAGCGAGATACAAACAGCGGCCGAACCAACAGCAAAGGTGCTGAACAGTGATGCAGAATTCGAGTAGGAGACAACGGAGTGACAACTCCTTTAACTCCTGCAATAAAATTAAGTATGAAAGATATGAATAAAAGTCATAACGGAGAGGCTCCCCGCATTATCATAAGCGGTGGAGGTACAGGGGGACATATATTCCCCGCAGTATCCATTGCCAATGCCATCAAGGAACTACGCCCCGATGCAGAAATCCTCTTTGTAGGTGCAGAAGGACGGATGGAAATGCAACGTGTGCCCGATGCAGGATACAAAATCATCGGTCTACCCGTGGCAGGCTTCGACCGTAAACGTTTATGGAAAAACTTTGCAGTGCTTATAAAGTTACTCCGCAGCCAGTTGAAGGCACGCCGCATACTGAAAGAGTTTCATCCTCAGGTAGCGGTAGGTGTAGGTGGTTATGCCAGTGGCCCTACGTTAAAAGTAGCAGGTATGATGGGGGTGCCTACTTTGATACAGGAACAGAACTCTTATGCAGGCGTAACAAACAAGCTGCTGGCACAAAAAGCCTGCAAGATTTGTGTTGCGTATGATGGAATGGAAAAGTTCTTTCCTGCGGATAAGATTATTATGACAGGAAATCCGGTTCGACAGAATCTGTTAGCAAATAAGCAGAGTCGCGAAGCTGCCGTGACCTCTTTCGGTTTCAATCCGGAGAAGAAAACAATATTGATACTGGGTGGCAGTCTTGGAGCGCGTACTATAAACCAGACGCTGATTGCCGCACTGGATACAATCAAAGCATACGGTGACATCCAGTTCATCTGGCAGACCGGGAAGATATACATTCAGCAAGTGAAAGATGCCATCACTACCACCACCGGAGAAGCGGTACGTAATCCACGCATTTCAGCTATCCCGAACCTCTATGTGACGGACTTCATTAAAGATATGGCAAGTGCGTATGCGGCTGCCGATCTGGTCATTTCGCGTGCAGGAGCAGGATCTATCTCTGAGTTCTGCCTGCTGAATAAACCGGTTATTTTGGTACCTTCACCCAATGTGGCAGAAGATCACCAGACTAAAAATGCACTGGCCCTCGTAGATAAGGAAGCCGCCATTTACGTGAAGGATGCAGATGCTATGAAGCATCTTATTCCGGTAGCACTCGAAACGGTTGCCGATGCACAAAAACTAAAAACGTTGAGCGAGAACATTGCCAAGTTGGCGCTGCCGGACTCAGCAACTATAATTGCAAAAGAAGTATTGAAACTGATAAACAAACTATAGTATCTCAATGAATAAACAGCAGTATCCCAATTCCCCTCCTCCTGGGAGGAGGGGTGCCTGAAAGGCGGGGTGGTAGGTGAAAAACATATTCCTTATTTTAAAGAGCCCCTGCCATTTCACCTACCACCTCCCCCGTTGGGGTACTCCTCCTCCCGGGAGGAGGAGAATTGAGATAGTATTAAAATATAAGAAAATGAATATAGAAAACATCAAATCCGTATATTTCGTCGGTGCCGGCGGCATCGGTATGAGTGCCCTGATACGTTATTTCTTATCAAAGGGCAAACTTGTAGCTGGTTACGACCGCACTCCGAGCGAACTGACCGAACACCTTATCGCAGAAGGCGCACAGATACATTATGAAGAAAATGTAAGCCTGATCCCCGAAGATTGCAAGGACAAGGAAACAACTTTAGTCGTATACACCCCGGCCGTTCCGCAAGATCATGCCGAGTTAGTGTACTTCCGCAATAACGGTTTCGAAATACAAAAACGCGCCCAGGTTCTGGGAACAATCACCCACAGCAGTAAAGGTCTGTGCGTAGCCGGAACGCATGGTAAAACCACTACCAGCACAATGGCCGCACATTTGCTTTATCAGTCACATGTAGGCTGCACCGCATTCCTCGGAGGCATCTCCAAGAATTATGGAACTAACCTGCTACTGTCTCAGTCCAGTCCGTACACAGTGATCGAAGCAGATGAATTCGACCGTTCTTTCCATTGGTTATCACCGTACATGAGTGTCATTACAGCTACTGACCCCGATCATCTGGACATCTACGGTACGGAAGAAGCCTATCTGGAAAGCTTCCGTCATTATACAACCCTGATTCAACCGGGCGGCGCATTGATCATTCACAAAGACATTGCTTTGAAGCCTGATGTACAATCCGGCGTAAAAGTTTATACCTATGCTCGCACCGAAGGTGATTTCCATGCCGAAAATATCCGCATCGGGAACGGTGAGATATTTATCGACTTCGTGGCACCTGATACACGTATCAATGATATCCAATTAGGTGTTCCCGTCAGCATCAATATAGAGAATGGTGTGGCAGCCATGGCACTCGCCCACCTCAACGGTGCTACGGATGAGGAAATCAAACGCGGCATGGCAAGTTTCCGCGGAGTAGACCGCCGTTTCGACTTCAAAATCAAGAATGACAAAGTGGTATTTCTGAGCGACTACGCCCATCATCCTGCCGAAATCGCACAAAGCGTAAAGTCTATCCGCGATCTATATCAGAACAAGAAAATAACAGCTATCTTTCAGCCGCACCTTTACACACGTACCCGTGACTTCTACAAGGAATTTGCCGACAGCTTGTCCCTGCTCGATGAAGTGATCCTCGTAGATATCTATCCGGCACGTGAACAACCGATTCCCGGTGTCACCAGCCAGCTGATATATGACAACCTGCGTCCGGGCATTGAAAAATGTATGTGCAGGAAAGAAGACATTCTGAACCTGCTATCGCAGAAAAAGATCGAGGTTCTGATTACTTTAGGTGCAGGAGACATAGATAACTACGTCCCTGCCATTGCAAAACAATTGGCAGAGTAACTGACAGTTGAGAAATCATAAATCATAATTGATAAATCATACATGCTGAAAAGAATTCTATTGTCTATCGTCCTGCTGCTCGTCATCGCCTATCTGGTGGTAGCTATCACGGCTTTCAACCGGAAGCCTGCCGGACAGGTGTGTCGTGACATGGAATTGGTTATCAAAGATACAGTTTATGCCGGCTTCATCACCAAGAAAGAAGTTTCGGGTATGCTGGAAAAGAAAGGTATTTATCCTGTTGGCAAACCTATGGATCGCATTCGTAGCAAAACATTGGAACGGGAACTCGCCAAACATCCGCTGATCGACGAAGTGGAGTGCTATAAGACTCCCAGTGGAATACTCTGTGTGGAAGTCAGCCAGCGCATCCCCATCCTGCGAGTGATGAGTGCAAACGGTGAAAACTACTATCTGGACAACAAAGGCACCGTGATGCCACCCGACGCAAAATGCGTTGCTCACCTTGCCATAGTGACCGGAAGAGTAGAAAAGTCGTTTGCCATGAGGGATTTATATAAGTTTGGTGTATTTTTGCAGAATAATAAGTTCTGGGACGCACAGATCGAACAGATACATGTGCTGTCGGACAAGAATGTGGAATTAGTACCCCGTGTGGGCGACCACATCATCTATCTCGGTAAGCTGGACGGCTTTGAGCGCAAGCTCGAACGGGTGAAAGCTTTCTATGAAAGAGGTTTAAATCAGGTAGGATGGAACAAATATTCCCGTATTAACGTTGAATTTAGTAATCAGATTATCTGTACGAAACGAGAGAATTAAAATATAAACAATAGAAATATATCTATGGCAACAACAGAATTTATCGCCGCTATCGAGTTGAGTTCTTCCAAGATTTCCGGTATCGCCGGCAAGAAGAACAGCGACGGAAGCATACAAGTGCTGGCCTACGCGCGTGAGGATGCCTCTTCTTTTATCCACAAAGGAGTCATCTACAACATTGATAAGACCGCACTGGCTCTGACTTCCATCATCAACAAGCTGGAAAGCCAGTTGAACAACTCCATTGCCAAAGTATATGTAGGCATCGGCGGACAGTCATTGCGCACGGTAAAGAATGCGGTAAGCCGTGTGCTGGAAGAGGAAGGGATTATTTCGCAAGAGTTGGTAGATGCAATCAGCGATGAAAACCTCGAAGTTCCCCTGATGGACATGAGCGTGCTGGATGTAGCCCCGCAGGAATATAAGATAGACAACAATCTTCAGGCCGATCCGGTGGGTGTGGCAGGCAAACGTATCACAGGAAACTTCCTGAATATCGTGGCACGTGCTTCCCTCAAGAAGAATCTGGAGCACAGCTTCGAGCAGGCCAAAGTAGAAATTGCCGACTTGCTCATCGCCCCGATAGCCCTGGCCAATGCCGTGCTGACGGAAAGCGAAATGCGTTCGGGATGTGCCTTGGTAGACTTCGGGGCAGATACGACTACCGTATCAGTATATAAAAATAACATTCTCCGCTTCCTTAGCGTACTGCCGCTGGGTGGAAACAATATCACCCGTGACATTACCGCCCTGCAAATGGAAGAGGCCGAAGCCGAGCAACTGAAGCTGAAATACGGAGATATGCTTTACGAGGAAGAAGAGACTGAAACACCGGCAGTCTGCACACTGGAGGACGGTCGTAGCATCGAGTTGAACGTGTTGAACGACATCATCGACGCCCGTGCCGAAGAAATCCTTGCCAATGTATGGAACCAACTGCAACTTTCCGGATACGAAGACAGATTGCTGTCCGGCATCATCTTCACCGGTGGGGGCGCCAACCTGAAAAACATGGAAGACGCATTCCGCAAACGCAGCAAGGTCGATAAGGTAAAGACCACCCGGTTTGTACACAACACCATCCATGGCTTCAGCGATGTACTGAAGAAAGACGGCATGCAGAATACACTGCTCGGCCTGCTTGCTGCCGGCAACGAAAACTGCTGCCTGCAAGAGGTGAAGCCTGCACCTGCCGCTTCCACCGTTACTCCACCGAAACCCGTCGATATGTTTGGCGACGACGAAGCCCTGAAAGAACAGGAAGCCGCCGCCCGTGCCGCCAAAGCACAGCGCGAGAAGGAAGAGAAAGAACGTCGCGAACGGGAACGCAAGGAGAAAGAACGTAAAGAAAAAGAAGAGAAAAAGAAAAAGAAGAAAGAAGGTCCCAGCTGGTTTGAAAAGACTTTCAACAAGATTTCCAATGAGATTTTCTCGGATGACGATCTGAAATGATCTCATAACGTATAAATCATAAATTATAAATCATAAATCCCATTATCATGGACGATATAGTACAATTCGATTTCCCGACAGATTCACCGAAGATCATTAAAGTGATTGGTGTAGGTGGTGGTGGTGGTAATGCCGTGAACCACATGTACCGGGAAGGCATACACGACGTAACGTTCGTTCTGTGTAACACGGACAACCAAGCGTTGAAAGAGTCTCCCGTCCCCGTAAAACTGCAACTGGGGCGTTCTATTACCGAGGGACTGGGTGCCGGAAACCGTCCCGAACGTGCCCGAGAAGCCGCCGAAGAGAGTAGCGAAGAAATCAAATCGCTGCTGAACGACGGTACCAAAATGGTATTTATCACCGCCGGAATGGGTGGCGGAACAGGTACGGGAGCTGCTCCCGTCATTGCCCGCATAGCCAAGGAGATGGACATCCTCACCGTCGGTATCGTCACCATACCTTTTATCTTCGAAGGTGAAAAGAAAATTATCCAGGCGCTGGATGGCGTGGAACGTATCGCCCAGCATGTAGATGCCCTACTGGTTATCAACAATGAGCGTCTGCGCGAAATATATTCCGACCTTACGTTTATGAATGCTTTTGGCAAGGCAGATGATACGTTGTCCATCGCCGCCAAGAGTATTGCAGAAATCATCACCATGCGTGGAACGGTGAACCTGGACTTTGCAGATGTAAAGACCATCCTCAAAGACGGTGGCGTTGCCATCATGAGTACCGGCTTCGGCGAAGGTGAAAGCCGTGTGACGAAAGCCATCGACGATGCCCTGCACTCTCCGTTGCTGAACAACAACGATATCTTCAATGCCAAGAAGGTGATGCTGAACGTATCTTTCTGCGAAAGTTCGGAACTGATGATGGAGGAAATGAACGAGATCCACGAATTCATGAGCAAGTTCCGCGAAGGCGTAGAGGTAATCTGGGGTGTGGCTATGGACAACACACTGGAAGGTAAAGTAAAGATTACCGTACTCGCCACCGGTTTCGGCATGGAAGATGTCCCCGGTATGGACAGTGTGCTCGAAAAGCGCAGCCAGGAAGAGGAAGAACGCCAGCTTCAGCTCGAAGAAGAAAAAGAAAAGAACAAAGAGCGTATCCGCAAGGCTTATGGCGAAAGTGCCAGCGGCATCGGCAGCAAGAACATTCGCAAACGCCGACATATCTATATCTTCAACCCCGAGGATCTGGATAATGCCGATATTATCAGCATGGTAGAAAGTTCACCGACATACCTGCGCGATAAGAGCACCCTGAGCACCATTAAAACCAAAGCGGCTACCGAAGGGCAGCTTGCTACGGAAGAGGCACAGGGCGGCGAAGATATGGGAGGAGTGATTACCTTCTAAATCTGCCTTAAGACATCTTTCATCCGCAGATTACGCGGATGAAAGATTAGTACACACTATAGCGTAATAAACAAAAATAGAGTAAACTTATGGATTTATTTGAAAGAGTCAGCGAAGACATTAAAACCGCAATGAAGGCCAAAGACAAAGTGGCACTCGAAACATTAAGAAACATCAAGAAAGTATTCCTGGAAGCAAAGACAGCTCCGGGTGCCAACGATACTCTGACCGACGACGCTGCATTAAAGATCATGCAGAAGTTGATGAAACAAGGCAAAGATGCCGCTGAAATATACATCCAGCAAGGTCGTCAGGACCTGGCAGATGCTGAACTGGCACAAGTGAAGGTGATTGAAGTTTACTTGCCGAAGCAGATGTCCGCCGAAGAACTGGAAGCTGCCCTGAAGGAAATCATTGCCGAAACAGGTGCTACCAGTGGTAAAGATATGGGGAAAGTAATGGGCGTTGCTTCCAAGAAGCTTGCCGGACTTGCCGAAGGTCGTGCCATCTCCGCCAAAGTGAAAGAATTGCTGGGATAAACTCCCGCCTTATTTCTGTTATAAGCCGTGTTTCCGGAAGATAGAAGAAAGTAATTTAACTTCTATCGCCCGAAAACACGGCTTCTTTTCGCATTTTATTGAGTATCATAATTTTTATTTCAAATACTATCATTATATTTGCCACGCATTTTCAAGGGAATATCCCCGCATAATAATAAAACTAGAATTCTGGCACAGCATATGAAAAGCAATATAAAGATGTGGAAATTAATGGTCCTTGCGGGGACAATGCTTTTCTTGTCTGACATAGCTTACGCCAAAAGCCGGACACAAGACAGCGTACCGGGATATAAACCGGATACGGGATACTTCGCCAAACGTTTTATTCACAGACTGGGCGTAGAATACCGCCCGGGGTATATATTCCCTACCAGCTCATTCCTGGCGGGGGACAATTCCCAATGGAAACCTTTCGAATGGGGCTATTCCGCCCACCTGAAATATTCATTCCAGTTCGAGCCCAATACATGTGCCGACCGGATTTACGGCAGCGCCTACCAAGGTATAGGCGTAGGCTACTACGACCTCGGAAGCAAAGAAGAACTGGGAAACCCGATTGCCGTTTACGTCTATCAAGGCGCACGCATTGCGCGTATCACCCAACGGTTGTCACTCAATTACGAATGGAACTTCGGTGTGTCCTTCGGCTGGAAACCTTATGACGAACGCTACAACCCGCACAACAGTGTAATCGGCTCGAAAGCCAATGCCTATATCAATGCCGGCGTGCAACTGAACTGGATGGTTTCACGGCAGATCGACCTGATTGCCGGAGTAACCGGTACCCACTTCTCTAATGGTAATACCAAATTTCCCAATGCGGGTCTGAACACCATGGGATTGAAAGTAGGCGTCGTCTATAACTTCAACAGGCCGGAAGATGCGCTTACCAAACCTACGTACTATGCACCTGTACCGAAATTTCCGCGCCACGTCAGTTATGACCTGACCCTGTTCGGCTCATGGAGGCGGAAAGGCGTGTGGGTAGGTAGCGGACAGATCGCTTCACCGGATGCTTATACGGTGCTTGGTTTCAACTTCGCCCCCATGTACAACATCGGATATAAATTCCGTACCGGTGTTTCGCTGGACGGTGTATACGATGCCAGCTCCAATGTTTATACAATCCCCGGAAACGGAAATGAGTGCTACAAGCCGTCTCTTCACAAGCAGTTAGCCCTGGGTATTTCAGGACGTGCGGAGTACGTGATGCCCTACTTCACAGTCGGTGTCGGTATCGGTGCCAACGTTCTGCATGGTGGCGGCGACCACAAAGGTATCTACCAAGTGTTGACGCTGAAAGCGGAACTTACCCGCAGCTCCTACCTGCATGTAGGCTACAATCTGAAGAATTTCAGTGATCCGAACTATCTGATGCTGGGTATCGGCTTCCGTTTCAATAACAAGTATCCGACTTTCCACCGCTGATGCAACGCATCCGGTCCGGGAGTTCTTCCTCATATCCCTCATACATCTCTATCACATCCCTATTTAATCTCATGCAAAAGATGGCATCTTTTACATCAAAAGGTGGCATCTTTTGCACCAAAGGTCAGTGAGATATACAGGAAAGGGTTTATTGTTCTACGTCAAAGGACTTATTAATCCATATCAAAGAGCTCCTTCAGCACCTCAAGAGACTTTAATACGGGAAAGTCAGGCAAGTGAAGGCGATAATATTCATTCATTATTGTAAGGCAGCGGGTACGTTCAGCACGGTTCATGGCAAAGAGGTGCATTGTTTCATAATTCATGCGCATCAGCATCGTCAGCCGTGAAGCCTCCGCAGGAAGTATATAAAATGAATGAAGCTGCGGGCGCAAAGGAGTGAAACAGGCATTCAGCAGATCAAAGTAATCACCATTCTCATAATCCTCCAGATTAGGGTACAATCCCAGGAAGCGGGATAAGCGCATCAGGAACACCAGATGGAAATTGGCAAAACTATCGTGACACTCGTCCAGCCAGATAATAGAATGTTGCAGATAAGCAAACAACGGACGGTTCTCAGCCTCTTCGCGCACCGCACGATACAGGAACTCCGCCAGGAAAAGCGCTATGGAAGATTTGTACGGATCGTAGGGAATGGAAGAAAACGGATAGTAAGACTTCGCCTCCGTTATCTTATACATACTGGCGTTCGAACGGAAATCCGCCTCCAGTTCCACCAAGGCGAGTGGCTGAAACAGCACCGATTTCACCGCAGCCTTCCGCGAACGGGGTATCTTTACAATGAACGAAGCACGTCCGGCCGTCTCCGTATAGATGTCCGCAATAAGAGAGGTATCGTTATATTTCAGGGTATGCAGCACAATCCCCAGCGTTTTCTGTAACATCCGCGCTTCAAGTTTTGGTTTCAATCCGGTAACAAAACTACGAAAAAAGCCGGAAATAACGGGAATAAAACAAGGATAAATAAAAAAATGCAGGTAGGGAAGTAAAAAAATGAAAGATATTATTCTACTGATATTCAGAGTATAAGCACAGAATCAGAGAATAAACGCTACAAATCCCTTTATTTTTTTCTTGAGATTATTTTGCCAATTCAAAAATAGTCCCTACATTTGCAACCGCAAACGAGAGATAATCTCTCTGCAAGAGCAGAAATGCTCACCAAAGGATGGCCCGTTCGTCTATCGGTTAGGACGCAAGATTTTCATTCTTGAAAGGGGGGTTCGATTCCCCCACGGGCTACAATTAAAAAAATAAACGAATTAAAAAAGATTAGTCGAGATGGCAAATCACAAATCATCACTGAAAAGAATCAGACAAGAAGAGACTAGAAGACTTCACAACAGATATTATGGCAAAACCATGAGAAACGCTGTTAGAAAGCTTCGTTCTACAACCGACAAAGCAGAAGCTGCTGCAATGTACCCGGGCGTAACTAAGATATTGGACAAATTGGCTAAGACCAATGTAATCCATAAGAACAAAGCTAACAACTTGAAGTCAAAGTTGGCTCTCTACATTAATAAGCTAGGATAAGCTAATTAATATTACACAAAAGATATACAAGGAAAGTCGGACTTTTTAGTCCGACTTTTTCTGCATCTGCACCTATCGCCCCACCCCGTTCCAGACACCTTCCGCAAGAAGCTAAAAAGCTGTAAACGAATGAAATTTATCACTCAGTTTAGTTTCGTATCTCACGAATTTTCACTATATTTGCTCTGTTATTTGAATAAGGAAATTAGATTATGACTGAAGAACAGATTAACTCCAATAACGGGAGCTATTCAGCCGAGAACATCCAGGTTCTGGAAGGTTTGGAAGCTGTTAGAAAGCGTCCCGCGATGTATATTGGTGACATTAGTACGAAAGGACTTCACCACCTGGTTTATGAAGTTGTGGATAACTCTATCGACGAAGCGCTCGCCGGCTATTGCGACCACATTGAAGTAACCATCAACGAAGATAATTCCATCACTGTACAGGATAACGGACGTGGTATTCCGGTTGATTTTCACGAAAAAGAGAAGAAGTCAGCCCTGGAAGTTGTCATGACCGTATTGCATGCCGGCGGTAAGTTCGATAAGGGATCTTACAAAGTATCCGGAGGTTTGCACGGTGTAGGTGTATCTTGTGTGAACGCCCTGTCCACACACATGACTACGCAGGTTTTCCGTAACGGAAAAATCTATCAGCAGGAATATGAATGCGGACATCCGCTGTATCCGGTAAAGGAAATCGGAACAAGCGATATTACAGGTACACGTCAGCAATTCTGGCCGGATAACACGATCTTCACGGAAACCGTTTACAACTACGAGATTCTTGCTACCCGTATGCGCGAGTTGGCCTATCTGAATGCAGGCATCAAGATCACTCTGACCGACCTTCGTGTAAAAGATGAAGAAAACAACGCCAAGATGGAAGTTTTCTACTCGGAAGAAGGTTTGAAGGAATTCGTCCGCTACATCGACTCTTCCCGCGAACATCTGGTAAATGATGTAATCTACATCAACACAGAGAAACAAGGCACACCGGTGGAAGTGGCTATCATGTACAATACGTCTTATAACGAAAATATCCACTCTTACGTAAACAATATCAATACCATCGAAGGTGGTACGCACCTTGCAGGTTTCCGCCGCGCACTGACCCGTACGCTGAAGAAATATGCCGAAGACAACAAGATGCTGGAAAAAGCTAAAGTAGAAATCGCAGGCGATGACTTCCGTGAAGGTCTGACGGCTGTAATCTCTATCAAAGTGGCAGAACCGCAGTTTGAAGGCCAGACCAAGACGAAGCTCGGAAACAGCGAAGTTATGGGAGCCGTAGACCAGGCTGTAGGTGAAGCACTGAACTATTATCTGGAAGAGCATCCGAAGGAAGCCAAGATGGTGGTAGACAAAGTGATTCTGGCCGCACAGGCACGTGTTGCCGCACGTAAGGCGCGTGAATCCGTGCAACGTAAGTCACCGATGTCCGGTGGCGGTATGCCGGGTAAGTTGGCCGACTGTTCAAGCAAGGATCCTGAGGAATGCGAATTGTTCCTAGTCGAGGGTGACTCGGCAGGTGGTTCTGCCAAGCAAGGCCGCGACCGTAGATTCCAGGCTATTCTGCCGCTTCGCGGTAAAATCCTGAATGTGGAAAAGGCCATGTGGCATAAAGCGTTCGAGAGTGATGAAGTCAACAATATCATCCAAGCTCTCGGCATCCGCTTCGGTGTGGATGGCGAAGACAGCAAGGAAGCAAATATTGATAAGTTGAGATATAAGAAAGTGATTATCATGACCGATGCCGACGTCGATGGTTCTCACATCGACACGCTGATCATGACGCTCTTCTTCCGCTACTTCCCGCAGGTAATCCGCAACGGATACCTGTATATTGCTACTCCGCCCCTCTATCTCTGCAAAAAAGGTAAAGTGGAAGAATATTGCTGGACAGACCAACAACGCCAGAAATTTATCGACACTTATGGTGGCGGTTCGGAAAATGCCGTACATACACAACGCTACAAAGGTTTGGGTGAAATGAACCCGGAACAGTTGTGGAGTACAACCATGAACCCTGAAAACCGTATGTTGAAACAGATAAGCATTGAAAACGCCGCCGAAGTGGATTATATCTTTTCTATGCTGATGGGTGAAGACGTTGGACCACGCCGCGATTTCATTGAGAAGAATGCAACGTATGCAAATATTGATGCGTAAGAAAAACAGTGATTAATGATTTACGATTAGTGATTAGTCACTGAATAACACGTTTTTATTAACCAACCTCACATCTTACAACGAAGAAACGCCGGATGGACAGGAAAATCCTGTTATCCGGCGTTTTTCTTTTCAGCTCACGAAATAGAAAAAGGCACTCCGTGAGATGGTTCCGTACTATCTTTACAACAGATTCTGTTTCTTCATCTCTTCTGCCACCAGTTCCAGCTCAGCATACCAATCCTCACCGAACTTACGTATCAACGGTTCTTTCAGAAACCTGTATACCGGCAGATTCTCTTTCCGCCCCAGCAATACGGCGGCTTTACACACATCCCAACGGTTATAATTCACTGCCTTATAAACTCCGTAATTTCCTACCCTGATCGGATACAAATGACAGGAAACAGGTTTGTAGAAATCTGTCTTTCCGTCCCGATATGCCTTTTCAATAGCGCAATAGCAACAACCTTTCTCATCATAACAAGTAAAAACACAATCCTTGTTGTTGACAATGGAGGTCACCAGATCACCCTCACAATCAGTATACACTACCCCTTGTTTCTCTATAACGGCACGTGCCTCGGGAGCAAGTTCTTCCCAAATCACAGGCAGTACTTCTTCCAGCTTTTCTATTTCATCCAGTTCCACCGGAGCCCCGGCATCTCCCTCAACACAACAAGCGCCCTTACAGGTATCCAGATTGCATATAAACTTTTCACGCAGCACATCAAAACTGACCACTACGTCACCTATTTGTATCATTTCCTATAAAAAATTAATTGCGGATGCAAAGATAACACTTTGTTCCGCAATTAATAAGCACAGATTACCCATTTTATCGAATGTCAGGATATAAGCCCCGCTCTTATCCACGAAACCGCTCACATAAGAACCGTCATCTCCTACGCGAGCATAGCAATATGCCAGCCCATTAAAAGAGAAGAAGCATACCGTCAAAAGAAGAAGTATTTCAACAAAAGTAGGAAAAACTACATTTACGAAAAGGACTTTATGGGATATGTTATTATAATCAACTGTTTACCATCTTCCTCGCACAACTGATAGCTGCCTTGGAAGGCTTCCAGATACAGACGGTTTATGGCATGCTGAATTTCACGTTCTCTTTCGTTTTCTGCATCCATAAGTAGCGGACTGTTTGTAACCACTATCCTCAATTCATCTATACTTTTATAATCCAACATATACTGCACCGCATACGGCTCACGCCTCCCTTTTGGTGACATCAGAACGGAAGAAAGCAGCTTCATGAAGCGGACGGTATCCACCTGAACAAGCTGCGTATGCAAATCAGTAAGGAAATCAACCTGAACAGAAATTCCTTCCTGCAACTCTGCCTGCATCCTGGCATCTGTGCACAACTGCACCATGTCATACTCCTGCACATTAAATTTCATCATGCCCGACTCCAGGCGCGAAAGATCGAGGATGTTGAATATCAAATCGATCAGCTTCTCAGCATTTCGCCGGATAACCGCCGAATATTCCTGCTGCTCCTCCATGGTCAGATCATTTCTTTGGCAAAGAGAATCAGAAAGAGTCACAACAGAATGAAGAGGAACACTAATTTCATTCGTGATGTTGTGAAGAAAGACTTCTTTCATCTTATCAGCCGCCTGAACCACAGCATACGATTCACGCATTTCACGCTCCGACTTCGCCAGTTCCCGATAAATCCGGGACACTCGTAACACTCCCCCTACAAGCAAAATGACAAACAGAGATGCACCGCCTACTGCTATCTGCCAGAAACGCTTTGCACCAATTTCCTTTTCAAGCAGGGCTTTCTGTATCCTATAATTGGCCTGAACGGTCTCCTCATTCATACGCAACGTAGCCTTATTGATAGAATCGCATTTCAGCACAGCGACTCTATATGTTTCAGCAGCTTCTTTATACCGTCCCGCATCAGCATAAGCATCTCCCATAATTCTGCGTATATCCATCTCATACATCGGCTGAGTGCCTTTAAAGGCAGACAATGTTAATTCAAATTGCGGAAAACATTTATCCCAATCCTTCGTTATATAATAATAGCCCGCCCACGAAAAATTATAAGCAATTACAGTAGAGGAAAAAGAATCATCAGTGTAGAACTTTGCAGCTTCGTCCAGATGCTTCTTCAGATTAGGAGCATCCTCAACAGCCAAATAGATTTTACAATACATTAATTCTATTTCCAGGATTTTACTCCTATAAGAATCAAGCATCGCATGCTGCTCCTTTATGATACCATCAATGATTCTCCGTTGAGCCTCCAATTCCGCTATCATTTCAGGATGTTTATTAAACAAATAATAAGCACTTGTCAAATATTGGTGAACCATTAGCTCATCCTCCGTGGAAAGTGAAGTTAACTCCGCTGCTTTTTTATAACATTCAATCGCTTTTTCGTAGTTCCGGGCAAAAACATACGCTTTACCCTCTGTCACATAAGACAGAAATATGCCCCGACTGTCTTTCAGACGAATAGCTTCTTCACGCATCTTTTGTGATTCCAAAATCGCTGATTCCGTATCACCTCTGCTCCCCTTAAGTTGAAGCATGTAATGTAATGCGGAAAAGTAATTGTCATAGATCTTAGAGCGATAACAGACTTCCTTCAGCAAGGCTAATGCTTTATCCATATTCTCACCATCCAGCCTGAAAGTGTAATAGCGGAAATATTCGTAACGAAGCGCCAATTCACTTTCCACATCTTTCATGCTTATTGCAGAGGCTAATGCCGAATCAAGCAATTCAGCCGACCAGTCTTTATCAATATTATGTACAAAGATATCCTTCAGAAACTGAGTCCGGGCAGTATCAGCAGGCATCGACCGATAAATCCGGAAGATACTGTCACGCAAATTACTGCCATCCGAGGCCTGGGTAGCAGCAAGCGAAAACGAGCTGACTGCACAAAGTAACAAAAGAATCAGCTTTTTCATCGCACCACCTCCTGCTTTAGAGGATGAATAAACACAAACCGCGCACCGGCAGTATAGCCGGAATCCACCCAGATTTCTCCACCCAGCCGCTTGATAATCAACTTGCAGATGGACAACCCCAAGCCTGTGCCCTGCACTCCCTCATTCAGCTTCTCAAACCGACCGAAGATCGTGCTTTGCCTTTCAAGAGGAATACCGCAACCGGTATCCGTCACCGAGAACTCTGCAAAACCCTGTTCATCCAATCGCAATGCAAGCGTGATGCTTCCCTCTTTCGTAAACTTAGTGGCATTTACCAGCAGATTCACCAGCATTTGCTGCAAACGCCCTTGGTCCGTCTCTATCTCCAATGAAGTCAATTCCGTTTCAAAACGAATATCCGCTGATGTCTGCTTGATGTTATCCAGCATCTTCACCACATTGCGGCAGAGAGCCACCACTTCATGCGTAGTGATGCTGAACTTCATATTCGCTACATCCAGGCATGAAATATCCACGACATCATTAATCAGTTTAAGCAGCAATTCGGAGTTCAATTGAATCACATCGTTGCACTGTACACGAGTAGCCTCATCAATTCCCGGCGTAGTCAACACTTCCGAGAAACCCGCCAATGCATTCAGGGGAGTCTTGATTTCATGACTCATATTGGAAAGGAACAAGCTCTTGTTACGAATGGATTCTTCGGCCATGGACTTAGCTTTCTGAAGTTCATTTTTAGAATGAAGCAACCGCTTCCCTACCTTTTTCAGATAGAAAAAACCACCCAATAAAAAAACGGCAAGGGATAGGATGATGATAAAAGAGAGTTGTAACAAACGCTTTTGCTGTGCACTATTTTGCAATTCCAGTTCATCGATGGTATAATCTTTGCGCATATCTTCCACCCGCTCTCCGGTGTATATACGAAACAGAGAATCACCAAGCACTATCATTTCACTATAAATTCGGGCCGCATCTTTGTACTCTTCTTCTTCCATTTTCTGTTCGGCATTTTGCCAATACAAGCTATCTACTATTACCTCTTCTGCACAAAGAGATGACGGCATCCCGGACAAGACAAATATCAATAGTAATATGAGTAGTTTCATTCCATCAATTGCGTGTATTGTCTGCAAAGATAACCTTTTAGAGAGAAGGACTGCCATTGAAGCACAAAAAAAGAGATGTTCCAAGAGCATAAAATTCTCTTGAAACATCTCCTTTATTGAATATTGCAGGCAGTTGCTTACTTAATCAAGTCTTTTCCTGTCATATCGGCCGGCTGCGCCATACCCAGAATGTGAAGGATAGAAGGAGCAACATCTGCCAAAACACCATTCTCAACTTTGGCATTCTTGTTCTCGGTTACATAAACAAAAGGAACCGGATTCAGAGAGTGAGCAGTGTTCGGAGTGCCGTCTTCGTTCAGTGCATGGTCTGCATTACCGTGGTCAGCGATGATGATTACTTCATAATCGTTAGCTTTGGCAGCTTCTACCGTATCTTTCACACATTCGTCGATAGCTTTTACAGCTTTCTCGATAGCGCTATAAATACCGGTATGTCCTACCATATCACCGTTAGCGTAGTTCACAACAATGAAATCGAACTTCTGAGTGTTGATAGCTTCCACCAATTTATCCTTTACTTCGTAAGCACTCATCTCCGGTTTCAAGTCGTAAGTAGCTACTTTCGGAGACGGAACCAAGATGCGCTCTTCAGCGTCATACGGAGTTTCACGACCACCGTTGAAGAAGAAAGTTACGTGAGCATACTTTTCCGTTTCAGCAATGTGCAATTGAGTCTTGCCTTGAGCTGCCAGATATTCTCCCAATGTATTCTGAACATTTTCCTTATCGAAAAGAACATGTACGCCTTTGAAAGATGCATCATACGGAGTCATGCAGTAATATTGCAAGCCCGGAATGATGTGCATACCCTGTTCCGGCATATCTTGTTGAGTCAGTACTACGGTCAGCTCTTTCGCACGGTCGTTACGATAGTTGAAGAAGATAACTACATCACCTTCCTTAATGGTTCCGTCGAAGTTACCATTTACAATCGGCTTGATAAATTCGTCCGTCACACCTTCGTCATAAGATTCCTGCATAGCCTGAACCATATCGGTAGCTACTTTACCTTCGCCGTTTACCAGCAAGTCATAAGCCACTTTCACACGTTCCCAGCGTTTGTCGCGATCCATTGCATAGAAACGACCTACGATAGAAGCAATCTTACCTGCTGATTTTTCACAATGTGCAGTCAGTTGTTCAATAAAGCCTTTACCGCTCTTCGGGTCGGTATCGCGTCCATCCATGAAGCAGTGAACAAAAGTATTATCCACACCATATTCTTTGGCAATATCGCAAAGTTTGAATAAGTGGTCGAATGAGCTGTGTACGCCACCGTTGGAAGTCAATCCCATGAAGTGAACGTTCTTACCTTTTTCTTTGGCATAAGTGAAGGCGGAAACGATTCCCGGGTTCTTTAGAATGCTATTGTCGGCACATGCACGGTTAATCTTTACCAGATCCTGGTATACGATACGTCCGGCGCCAATATTAAGGTGTCCTACTTCCGAGTTACCCATCTGACCATCGGGCAAACCTACATTTTCACCGCTTGCCTGAAGCTGTGAGTGAGGATATGTTGCCAGCAGACTGTCCCAGTACGGAGTAGGTGTATTGAAAATCACGTCATCTTTCCCCTGATCGCCGATACCCCAGCCATCAAGAATCATTAAAAGGGCTTTCTTACTCATAATATTAATTGATTTTAAATGTACAATCTTTAACCTTAGCAAAAACGTTCTTCATAGAGAGAACGATTTTTCCGGCTGCAAAGGTACAAAAAAGCACGGTTAAAGCGTACTGTTTCAAATGATTTATGTACTTTTGTCGCGCTTTAAAAAACAAAAAACAAGAAATATGGACGATTCAAACCCACGAACGTGCAATAGTATTTATAATTAAAGCGAACAGAGACGTTGTCCGCAATGCCTCAGTTCGTTCCTAAAGAAAGGAGGCCATTACGATGAGAACGTACCTTTATTCTGAAGCCGGCTTTATAGAAAAGTCGCAATGGATGCCCAATAGCTGGGTAAACGTTGAATGCCCCGATGACAATGATTTTGATTTCCTCACCCAAGAGTTGAAAGTTCCGGAATCTTTTTTGGAAGATATCGCCGATGCGGATGAACGCCCACGTACGGAAACGGAAGGCAACTGGTTGCTCACCATCCTGCGTATCCCGATGCAGAGCAGTCAGCATGGCATTCCCTTTATTACCGTGCCAATAGGCATCATTACCAATAATGAAATTATCGTATCGGTATGTTATCACAAGACTGAACTCATCTCGGATTTTATCCAACATACACGTCGCAAAGGTATCGTAGTGAACAATAAGCTGGACTTGATCCTGCGGATGATTTATTCTTCCGCCGTCTGGTTTTTGAAGTATCTGAAACAGATAAACAATGATGTAGCCAATGCGGAAAAAGAGTTGGAGAAAAGTATCCGCAATGAAGACTTGCTCCGTCTGATGAAGTTGCAAAAAACCCTTGTCTACTTCAACACTTCCATCCGCGGAAATGAAGTGATGATCGGGCGATTGAAGAATATCTTCCAGGATACCGACTATCTGGATATGGAGCTGTTGGAGGATGTAATCATTGAACTAAAACAGGCATACAATACCGTAAACATTTACAGCGACATCCTGACAGGAACGATGGATGCTTTTGCCTCCATTATTTCCAACAACGTCAATGCTATCATGAAACGCATGACGAGTCTTTCCATCACGCTCATGATACCGACACTGATAGCCAGTTTCTACGGTATGAATGTGGATATTCACCTGGAAGGTTTCCCGTATGCTTTCATATTCATTATCCTGATCTCCGTAATATTATCGGCAGGAACATTTATCTGGTTCAGGAAGATTAAGTGGTTCTAAACTACCATTACCGCATTTGTTTTTGTATCAAAGATGGTGTAGTTACGACCTCGTGACTATCATCATCTTCTTCTTTTATTTCCTCTTCCGCCTTTTCTACTTTATTCACCTTGTCAGCTCCGGCAGCAGTAGGTCGGGTTTTCCAGGTAAGGCGCGTTGTCATAACAGAAGGTTTAGTACTGGAAGGTTTCATGAAGCTGTCCATCCAGGAGTCGTCAGCATCGTCAACATTCTTCAAATTCGTAGCCGCCGAAGATTGAAGTACAGGAGATTGGGATGCGGAAGACATCTGTACCGGCTGATTCGAAGCGTTCAGCAGGAAAGCATACGTATTCTTCGTATCCTTCAAGGCACTCGAAGTTTTGAAGAAAGTAACTAGATTCATGATTACCAAAAAGACAGCCGCAAGGGGCGCAAGAGCTATGATAATCGCCAGTCGGATCAGCAACATTATAAACGGATAAAAAAGACTGTCAATGATATCATTACTGACTACCCGCATTCCTCCAGAGGATTTTGTAGATTTAAACGCCGAGGGAATGCCGCCAATACCTGCATATATCCACGCATTCATGGCATCACCGGTAGATTGCCAGATAGAAAAACCCAATATCATGAAAACCAATACGAAAATGCACTTTATCAGCGCCCATACCTTTCTCCTACTTAATGTAGACATTTCATCTTCCGCGGCTTTCAGATTACAATCGTGGCACAAAGGTTTGCTGTCATAAGAATAAACAGAACTATTCAGGCAGTTCTGACATAACCCCACTCCGCAAGATGCGCAGGTGGCGACAGCGTAGTCATTCAAATGTTTATTGCAATTCATAACAGTGTCTTTCTTTGTGTACAAAGATATACAAAGAAAGACACTTAGCCTAATGCAACGTCAGTTTTGTTTTTCCGCTTCGTATATTTCCTTTACTTCGCTTGCACTCAACACTCGTGTATCATAAACCCGAAGATTATCAATACTCATGGAAAGAGCATTCAGTGTTGTAGTCGAGTTTCGTTTCATCGTACCGCCAAGTTGGAATTTAACACCATACCCGTAATCAGCCTGACTGGAATTTCCCTGACTAAAAGGATTACAATATTCCGTAGCCACGCCTACATATTCACCATCAATATAGAGTTTACTTGTAATGGTAGCATCGGAAGTTTTAGGATAATCCGAAGTCAAAGTAATCATGTGCCAATCATTATCCAACGCAGAATGTTCAAAAGGAGTAGATTTATCATAAGACGGATATCCATTAAAGTACTTAGTCACAGTGAACTTCAATTTACCATCCACCATTGAAAGGCAGAAATTATTTTCATTAGTACTCTTGACCGAATGGAAAATATGCCCGTCCGAGAGCCCCTTGGCCCAAAAAGATATAGAGAACTTATATTTGTCAATCAACCCTTCGGGAATGCTGATATAACTTTCATTCGCACGACTGAAACTGATAGCCTGACTGCCGTTCTTACTATTTGAAATATAAGTGGGAGCATTCAGAGCCGAAGCCGTTAAAGTCGTTTCTGTCACACTCTTGGTATTTCCTTCAAAAGTATAATATACATACAGCCCATTACTTACTACCTTGGACGCATCTTTTTTCTCCACAATCATTGTCAATGGAATTTCTTTATTACCAAGGTCAGTCTGCACCACTATGTTGCAACTATAATTTCCTGCAGCCAACCCTTTGCGGTCTATTCTGACTTCCACGTTGTCTGTCGCAGAAGCAGCCACTGTACCCGAGTTCTTACTGAAAGAAATCCAAGCTACATTTTCTTTTGTGGATAACTGATAAAAAGTCGTCCCATAATAAGAGCTGACAGAGAATGAAGCCTTATCATTGACTCCAACCGTCAGCGATTGCGGATTCACATCAAAACTGCGCTGAGGTTTCTCTTCAGCACTGATAGTTATTTCCTCAGACAGGCCGGCAACATTTACTTTGATCGTAGTTCCCATTTGCCCTTTCACTTTGGAACGATCCAAAGTCACTGTCACGGTAGCAGACTTGCCCATACCCAAAGCTCCTTCTGCCGGAGATACTGTTATCCAATCTGCATTAATTCCGGAAATATTCCAATCCAGCGTCCCTGTATTACCTATATTCTTAATTGCAAATGTCGAAGAATTCAGATCCTGTCCGAAATCTATTGCCCTTGGACTGACATCCAGTTTCTTATCCGACTCTTTCACTTTCATCGTAACAGGTATTTCCAAATCCTGCAAGTCCGAACGTACAATCAAAGTGCAATTATAATCCCCGGCCTGTAGTCCTTCTCTTGAAACAGACAATTCCACCGTTTCCTTCATTGCAGGGTTAGCGGCATCATATTGCGGAATCGTACCATTCGTTTTCGACAGTTTCAGCCAATCGGTATCGTTTTCCTTTATTATCAGCATGTAAGATGTACTGCCATAATAGGAACGTAAAGTCAGCGTAGACTTTTCCTGCTCTCCCAAAGCCAGTGTCGCCGGATCAGCTTCTATACGACGTTCCAACTTCTCATCCGCCGATATTTCAAGCGGTAACGACTCTCCATCCGCATTAATCAAAATAGAAGTCTTCACATGATCCTTTATTTTACTCCGGTTTAATGCAACCTTTACGGCACTGGACTTTCCCTGTTCCGTCTCTCCCTTCATGGGAGTAATGGAAGTGATCCAATCTACATCCAGTCCCGTAATATTCCAACTTACACCTCCACTGTTACCGATATTCTTCACATCGAATGTCAAGACTGACTCATCCGTACCAAAATCCAGTTTTGAAGGAATGATTTCGATTTTCGATGTTTTCCTTTCCACTTCTGCCGTAATCTTCAATGACACGGACTCCTTATCGGCATTTATAATAATTGTCAGTTCTTTATTCTCTGTCAGTTTCTCACGCAACAAAGAGACTTGTACGGCACAACTTTTACCGGCTTCCAACGCTCCGCTTGCAGGATTTACTTCCAGCCAATCCACTTTATCCAAACCGGATATATTCCAGTTGAATTTTGCAGTACCTTTATTGAATATATCAAAAGAAAGAGACGTATTGGTCTTGCCAAAATTCAGCGTGGATACCCCTAACTCTATTTTTGCATCTTTCTTCACAGGGGTCAACGTAATATCTCCCATCGCATTTTTGCCGGTAACGACACTGACACTTTTGGTATTAGTGACATAATCTACCTTTCTTGCTTCAACCTGATACTGTCCCGGTTCCAAATTCAGGAATTCATAAGTTCCATCATCACCGGTCGTCCGTGAAATACCTCCGGGAGTCAACGTCACAGTTGCTCCATGCAGAACTTCACCACTCTGCGTATCCGTCACTTTACCATATATAGAGCCTGTCAAGTCTTCCTCATCCTTTGCACAGGATATCACAAGAAGTAACACTAATAAATACAGGCATTTATTCTTAAAAACTTTCATAATTCACTTAGATTTATTGGTTTAAAAATGAAAAGTCAATGCTAATCCATTGCATTCGGTACCCGTCACCGGAGTCATCGACAGATACTTCTGTCCCGATTGTATGCGTCCACGCTTCGCACCGTTAGCAATGGCAGCATCCACCAGATTATAGATATAAAGGGCAACCGCCGCACCAATACATACGTTGCGGCCTGTCTCCCAATTATCCGCCTTGGAGTTGTAGGTCTTCGCATGCGCAAGTTGTTCCCTCATCTTTTTTACATAAGAAGCACGGGTATTCTCGCAAAGCACGATAGCTGCCGCCAAAGCCGCTTCACCTCCCAGAATGGAAAGTCCTTTTGCCGTACTGCCTTTATACAACTGTCCCACACCGGGAATTAAAGAATACGCCAGCCCACGAATCCCATACTTCTTTGTGAAAGTGACTTCTTGAAAACGTACCTTATCCGCATTATTAGCCACTTCAAACAATACCCAGCAATTGTATATGCCACTTTTGTCTTTTTCCCAATAAATATCAATCTGCGTAAAGGCTGTTTTAAAATTATCAAAATCAAGGTTATACGTATAGTTATGCTCGATATTTTCCGTATAAACATGATCCCGGCTTTCCGCCTTTATTTTCTCAATAGCTGTCCCCTTCACAGACACTCCATGCATACTTGCCAAATCTCCAACCAGAGTCAACACTGCGCTTTCGCAAGCATCAGACAGAGTTCTGCCCTCTCCATGGGCAACCTTGAAGTAATAGCTGTTATCATGATTTTTAGGAAAAACTCCATTCTTCCAACGCGGTGCAATTTTATCCGACTTATCGGGACGGGCCGCTTGCATACTTATGCCATACAAACAGAGCAACAGGAATACGAATATAGTTTTCATGTTATTACTCTGTTATTTGTGTTATCTTGTCATTGATGAAATCTGAAATTTGTGTTGCATACTCCTGTCTGAGTTTAGATTCCTCCAAAGCAGCATTCAAAGCTTTTTTTCTGATATCTAAAGCTTTATCTTCATTCACCAAGAAAATGATCTGGTATTCTTTAGCCCCATTCATATCCTTATATACACTATAACTTTCCGTTAAGGTTCCTTTGTTTATTAAAGTACCAAGCGCCCTTTCATAAGCACCATAAAAACGATCCAGTTCACCGGTCTCCGAATCCGCCGTAGCAACATCGGAAGTAGTACGCCCTTTGACATAGGAACTTGCTAAATTCGCATACGTCACAATCGCATTGTTATAGGCCGCCTGACGACAAACATTGGTACGCATACACCCTGATGATGTACCCACCAATTGCGTATAATTGCCATTCTGCAATTTGTCATAATGTTGTAGCAAAATAACCTCAAAGGATCTCGAAGTCGCATCCAGTTTCCAACCGTCTTTTTTGTACTCTTTCAACTTAGTTTTGTACTCTTTTTTTAGTTCTTTCTCTAATTGCTTATTTTGTGCTCTTCCACTCTGAGGCATTACACACAACAATACAATTGTCCAAACTACCACCCAAGGTTTCATTGTAAGTTTCATAATTTTTTTTTTAATTTTAAAGCAGCAACATTGTCACTGTTTCATGTTTGTTACTTAATTTATCAATCTCTCATAAACAAAAAAAATCTTTTCACGTTATGTAATTAAACGGAAAGAGACGAATCAACTGCATTCTATTGGCTTAACTGATACTGATATGAGTGTTTTTGTTTCTTTGCAAAGATAAGCATGTATTAACATTGGTTATATCCACTATATTTGCTACATTTGCCCGATAAAATAAGAGTATTCCCCTAATTTTTACGACCATGGAGACTGACTTGAAGAAAATAGTAGGACAACGGCTGCAATTGCTCCGTATGGAAAAGAATCTGACACAGGAACAAATGGGCGAAAAGCTCAACTTGTCGACCAGTGCATACTGCAAAATTGAATATGGGGAAACTGACTTGACTTTGACACGGTTAAATAAAATTGCAGAAGTAATGAATATGTCGGCTATTGATTTATTCAGAAAAATAGACGGGAACTCATATTTCAACAATTCAAGTACCATTGGAACCAGCATCGGAATTGCCAGAGACTGTAGTACTATCAAAATAGAAGCATCGGAAGATCTTCGTGAGTTGATAAAGGCCAACAGTAAAATGATAGATATGCTGTGCAAAAGAATAGAAATGTTAGAAAATAAAATCCAGTAAGCAATCCGATTGCTTCTTTATTCCCACTTTGCTCTATTCTTTTATTTAATCTCACTTTCTTTCATCCTTCATTATCCCCCTGTTTATCGGCATTCAGGCTGAAACTACCGGCTGAAAGACAGGGAAATGCTTTCAGGCTTATCATTGAGGACACTCCTCACCTTTCACCCCTCAGCACTTCTGCATGAGGCAGCAAATAAGTAATATTACAGGTGACCGACTGAAAGTCGTTCGAGTGAACAACTTTAGTCGGTCAATCGAACAACTCCAGTTGTTCACTTGAACAACTCCAGTCGGTCATCAGTAAACAAGCACGCGAAGATCGCAAAGAAAGGGAGATTTGCCCGTAGATACTCCTCGAAACTATCTTAATCATATATATGCGAAGCGGTAACTCCTTCTAACTCTTGATTCGCATAAGTCACTAAAAGCAGTTCAGTTTCTATATTTTTAGCGCGAAATAGAGTAATTTATAACAGAATGTAGTAACTTTGTGATCAAAGCAAACTTCAAAGACTATATGGAACAGATACAGAGACTTTATCCGATAGGTATACAGACCTTTTCCGAAATAAGGACAAAGAGATATTTGTATATCGACAAAACGGCATACGTCTACCACATGACGCATTCCGCATCAAAATACATGTTCCTGACTCGTCCGAGACGTTTCGGCAAGTCATTGCTCGTCTCCACCCTGCACAGTTATTTTGAAGGGAAGAAAGAGTTGTTTGAGAACCTTGCGATTGAAAAACTGGAGAAAGAATGGACGGCATACCCGGTGCTACACTTCGATATGAGTACGGCAAAGCATGCGGACAGGAACCAGCTTGTCAGCGAATTGGAAAGAAAACTTCTGGGATATGAAAAGATATATGGCCGCGGAGAAGGTGACATAGAAATCAACCAACGCTTGCAAGGCTTGATAGAACGGGCTTACACCCAGACCGGGCAACAGGTGATTGTTCTCATTGATGAGTATGATGCACCGCTTCTCGACGTGGTTCACGAAGAAAAGAATATGCCTGTGCTGCGAAACGTTATGCGAAACTTTTACAGCCCCCTAAAAGCATGCGACCCCTATTTGCGCTACGTGTTCCTGACCGGCATCACAAAATTCTCTCAGCTAAGCATCTTCAGCGAACTGAACAATATCGAAAATATCAGCATGGACGAGCCCTATGCGGCCATTTGCGGCATTACGGAAGAAGAACTGCTGACGCAGATGTCGGGTGATTTGAATAGGATGGCGGAAAGAATGAAGACGAGCCGCGACGAGGTCATCGCACTGCTGAAGGATAATTATGACGGTTATCATTTCACCTGGCCTTCTCCGGATATTTATAATCCTTTCAGCCTGCTCACCGCCATGGCCAAAGGCAAAATCGGCTCCTACTGGTTTGGCAGCGGCACCCCTACCTACCTGATAGAAATGCTAAACAAGTTCCATGTAAAGCCCCAGCAGATTGGAGGACGGAAAGTATTGGCCGAATCGTTCGACGCCCCTACCGAGCGGATGACCGACATCAATCCATTGCTCTATCAAAGTGGTTATGTAACGATAAAAAATCAGGATTCATTCACCGGTCTTTATACGCTCGATATCCCTAACAAAGAAGTCCGCATAGGATTGATGAAGAGCTTATTGTCCGGCTATTTAAACCAATATACCGCCGAAGGCTTCACTACAGTGGCACTTCTTTTTAAAGCAATTACCGAAGAAAGAATAGACGACGCCTTGCGCTTGTTGCAGACATTCCTCTCCACCATTCCGCAATGCGACAATACCGACTACGAAGGTCATTACCAGTCATTGCTCTACACCATTTTCAGTCTGCTGGGAATGTATGTAGATGTGGAAGTACGTACTCCCGACGGTCGTGTGGACATGGTGATGCGCACTCCATCCATACTCTACGTCATAGAACTGAAACTGAATAAAACAGCGGACATCGCCATGCAGCAAATTGACCTGAAAAACTATCCGGAACGCTTTGCCTTATGCGGACTACCGATAGTGAAAGTGGCAATAAACTTCGACAGCAAACGACATACGTTGGAAGACTGGATTATATCGTAGCCTGAATAACTCCTTTAACTCCTACCATGAATAATGTAGGGGAGACGCTTACGATGGCTGAAAGCTGAAAATGTCCCTTCAGAACACTCTTTCAGCTGAAAGGCCGGTAAACAAGGAGGTTGCGGAAGCTGAAGGCACTGAAACTGTTTAAGAACACCGAAAAAACGACAACTTAAATCACACTCAAAAAAAGAACGTGGGCAGTGTTACTTGAGAGATTCTCAAGACAATTACACATATTCTATCCCTTCGACCTGAAAAATTCGCAAATAATACGTATGTTTGCGCCAAATAGGTCAATGAACATGAAAATACACAGAAATCTAATGCTTGTATGCCTGCTCCTCATGGCATCAATCTCTTATGCTCAATCCGAAACCATCGTTGTAGGAAAAAAAGCGGACGGAACGGACTTAAAAGCACAGTGCTACACTTTTCCGCAGCGGGTGGAAACTTTCTCCATGAGTGATAAAGGCGATTATCTCTGCGTCAGTTTCAGGGAAACCACTAAAAGCGGTAAGTATCTGAAGAATAAAGGAGAAATAGGTTTCTATGACACAAAGAGCAGTCAGCTCCTATGGAAACAGCCGATTGACTTCAGCAAATCACGGATAACTTGTCTTTCGGAAGGGGTCTTGATAACTGAAATCGGCAGCAAGATATCATTGCTCAGTAGAGAAACAGGAGCGAAGAGATGGGAAGCCAGTTTATTTCCGGTATATGTGGACGATTCATTGGGATTGGTCTTAGGTTATAACTCCCCTACCTCCAACAAACTCCGCGCTGTCAACTTGAAATTCGGTAACGATCTGTGGGAAAACAAAATACCTCATCAATACGGTTGGAACGAAGTTCTTGATCTGGAACAAAATAAACGCCTGATTGTAGCGGATGCGTTGCATAAACTGGATTTCATGACCGGAGAGTTACTGACCTATCCGGGAAAACCGGGAGCTCATGATACAAAAGCGGCATTGTTGCAAGGATTAGCCGCTGTAGCAGTCGGAGTAGCCGGTGGCGTAGCAACCGGTGGTGCCTATTATTACAGCTATGTTCCCATTGCCAATAATACAATCACGGGGTTGACCTCCAATATACTGTCTCAGGATTCACTTTATTACTGGGCAGACCGTCAACACATCTCCTGTATGGACACGGCTTTCAACGTAATGTGGCAAACAGAGTTTCCTGATGTGAAAGCTTCCTGCTCTAAACTTTTCGTGCAAGATGATAAGTTATTCATGCTGAATTACGGCTACGGATTACGCGAAGGAGCAAGCCGCAAGAAATATGGGCGCCCATTTATAGCCTGTTATAACTTGCTAAACGGAGAAGAAATCTTCTTCAACCAACTAAGCGTAAAGAAAGATATGATTGAAGATGCCCTGCGAACTGATGACGCACTCTACATGCTGTTTGATGACGGAATGGCTTATCAGGAGCTGACGGATTCCATCGTAAATATTGTACCTTGGGATACCAAGCAATACGGTAAGCTGGAAGCGATGTTGCCCGGTACACTCTATGCAGCCAACAAAGATACAACCGCTTTCAAGTCGCTCGCTTTCGATGGAGAACATTGCCTGGTATATAATGATCAAGGAGTTATCTATGAAGTAGACAAGGATTTGAACATCAGGAATACCTATGAACGGGAGCGGATTTACAGCCCCAGTATCCAACTAAAAGATTATTTATGTATCGGCAATCGTGGAGACTATTGGTTCATTCACGAAATGGGAATGCCTGTAGCCCATCTTGATACGGAGTTCAAAAAAGGGCGGGTGATTGGTAATAAGCTGCTGCTACTTAACAATGAAAACCAATTCCTGTTTATCGATCTGGATGAAGCGATAGAATAATCACTTGAAATCAAGTGCTAACTGCCCGTCACCCAATAGATTGAATGTCATGCGGTGATAAGGCGTAGTTCCACGTTCGGAGATGGCCGCACGATGTTTCTTCGTGGGATATCCTTTGTTATGGTCCCAATCATAATATGGAAATTCTTCGTGAAGGCGGTTCATATAATCATCACGATAGGTTTTGGCAAGCACAGAAGCTGCTGCAATAGAAAGGTATTTACCGTCGCCTTTAATCACCGTGGTATGCGGAAGATCCTGATATTTCTTGAAGCGGTTGCCATCTATAAGCAGATGCTGCGGACGCATCTTTAATTGATCTACGGCACGATGCATGGCAAGGAAAGAAGCGTTCAGGATGTTAATCTTATCAATCTCTTCGGGAGATACAATGCCAACCGCCCATGCCAGTGCTTCTTTCTCAATCACTTCACGCAAAGCATAGCGCTGATGTTCCGTCAACTGTTTGGAATCATTCAGTAGTTCGTTCTTGAAATCTTTGGGAAGGATCACGGCAGCAGCATATACAGCTCCTGCCAAACAACCACGTCCGGCCTCATCGCAACCGGCTTCAATCAGATCTTTATTCAAATAAGGCAATAGCATACAGCATTAATTTAGAGGCACAAAGATAAATCTTTTTGAAAGCAAACCTGACTTTTAAAGGAAAATAATTACATTTGCAGAAACAACAAATATACTATGAAGCAAGTACTGTATCTAATATTTGCAGTTTCCCTATTAACCACGATCCCCTTACAGGCTCAAGACAGCAAACAAGCCCAGACCTTATTAGAACAAGCTCAAAAAGCCCTGTTCAGCAATCCCAAGCAGGCATCATACTATGCAGCTCAGGCAGCTGCCTTATTTCCCGAAGACGAACCCAATGAAACCCGTGCACAAGCTATGATACTCTATTGCCAAGCAGAACAACTGCTGGGCAACTTCGATTTGAGTATCAAGAATTTATATGATACACAGAGATATATCAATCCCGCAAACAAACGGCAAACAGCTCAGCTTTATTCACTCATGGGACGTGTATATAGTAAGTTGGGCGATTATAACAAAGGGATAGAACTAAACGATAAGGCAACCTCTATTTTCAAGTCTTTAGGAGATTCAGCTTCAGTGGCCGGATGTTATAATGAGCGTGGAGTCATGCATTATCTGCTTGATGAATTTCTGGTAGCAGAAAGATTTCTTCAACGGGCCTTGACTATCAATCGTGCCCAAAGGAACTTAAAAGAGATTGCTACCAATCTGAACAATCTATGTCTATATCAAGGAGATACGGAAAAGAAACTGTCCTTCATTCAGGAAGCCATAGCCATCAACAAGAATCTGGATGCACAATGGTCATTGGGAGAGAACTACAACAATATGGGCAAGCAATATTACTTCGGCGAGCAATACTCCAAAGCTTTGGAAGCTCTGCAGAAAGCCTATGAATATGCCCATAATATCGGCGCCAAGGAATTGATTTGTGATTATTATGAATATTCGTCCTGGGTATATGCCGCCATAGGTGATTATGACCAGGCCTATAAACGGCTCAGTCAAATGTATGCCTTGAGCAAAGAGTTGCAAAGTAGCAACAAGTTGCGCAACATTGAACAAGAAATCTCTTATAAAAGATATCAGGATCAGAAATATGCTACCGAAATGCAGGAGCAAACTTATAAGATAGAACTACTAAAGCGCAATCTATGGCTTTTGGGCAGTATACTTGTTCTTGGTTTAGCCTTCAGTATATTCTTATATAAATGGTATAAACGCAGAAAAGGTCTTCAACTAATAGAAGCCCGATATCAACTGGAACTGTCACAACGGGAAATATCCGAATTGAAACTGCACCAACAGGAATTGGAACTGCAAAATGTACAGAGTGCCTTAGACAACAGTCAACAAGAAGTAACCAGCTTTGCCGTATTTCTTAGAAGCCGTAACGAGTTGCTGGGCAAAATACGTGAGATGATTAAGGAAGGGTATAGAATGGACAATCAAGCACTGGTTCCCCACTTAAAGAAGGTAAATGCTTTTATCAGCCAATACCAAAGCGGAGATAAGACCAATAATACATTGCTGCTGAATATTGAAGAAAAGAATAAAGAATTCATTGAAAAGCTTACAAAGGAACACCCCAACTTGACACAAGGAGAAAAATATCTGGCAACAATGCTGCGTGTCAATCTTTCAACGAAAGAAATCTCAATGATTAGCGGGAATAGTCCTAAAACAATTAATATGAATCGCTATAGATTACGTAAGGCTTTGAACTTACCAACAGAAAAAGACCTGGTGGAATACTTGCAAAACTTCTAAAGTTACCATTACAGCAGATGCTATGTTTGTAGATATAGCAGCACAAGATTTATCACTGTATTTCAGTCATTTACAAATATTATTGTAGATTAAAAACTCATAGATTTCACCCTCTTTGTAGACATTTTACAGATCATTCTTCATAGGAATACTCCAAATTATATCTCTTTCTTTGCCATGTGAGAAACAAATGTTATTAACCTTAAAAACTATCACACATGGGTAAAATTAAAAAGTATTCCTTAATACAAAGAGCCGCTTTGTTGGCCTTGCTCTTTGTATGTTTGGTACCGCTAAGTTCTTTAGCACAAACCATCCAATTAACCGGTACAGTAACCGACACCAAAGGAGAAACTCTCATTGGCGCCAGTGTTTTGGAAAAAGGTACAACCAATGGTTGCATTACCGACATCGACGGTAATTTTGCACTGACTGTTGCTACTAATGCGACAATGGTAATCTCTTATGTGGGCTATGTCGCTCAAGAGATTCCTCTGAACGGACAAAAAGTATTGAAAGTAACTCTAAAAGATGATACTGAAATGCTGGATGAAGTAGTAGTAATCGGTTATGGTACAATGAAGAAAAGTGATATGACCGGAGCTATTTCTTCAGTTGACACAGAAGAATTGACCAAGCGTGCTACAACCAATCCCGCCGAAGCGTTGCAGGGAAAAATTGCCGGCGTAAATATTATGAAGGCCGGTGGTAATGCGGGTGCAGGTATTTCTGTCAAGATTCGTGGTGTAAAATCTTTCGGCAGCAATGAGCCACTTTATATTATCGATGGTTTCCCCGGAGATATTGATAATGTTAATCCGCAGGATATCCAGTCTATGGAGGTACTAAAGGATGGTGCCGCTGCTGCTATCTATGGTTCGGTAGCTGCCAATGGAGTAATCATCATCACTACTAAGAATGGCAAGAAAGGTGAAACACATATTGATTTCAATACATACTTGAGCATGACTACTGTAGCCAACAAACTGGAAATGACCAATGCAGAACAGTATAAGAATACGATCAAAACCATGTTCGAAAATGCAGGCAAACCGGTTCCCGCCTATTGTACCAGCGATACGGGCATAAACACAGACTGGCAGGATCTGATGCTTCGCAACGGTTTATCCCAAAACTATATGTTCAGTGTGCGCGGTGGCAGCGAAACGGCACAATATTCCGTATCCTATAACCATGCTGACGACAAGGGTATCTTTCTGGGCAATAACTTCCGCCAGGACAATGCCCGCATGAAAATGCACATGAGCAAATACATCTTCGACATTGATGCCAACTTGAGCTTCCGCTATACCAAGAGCAAACAGCCACAGTACAGTTTGCGTGAGATGTACGGTCTTTCTCCGTTGCTTCCCGTTTATGACGAGAATGAGAAATACGGCTTTGCCTTGACGCAATCGCTCGGATTGCCAAACAACAATAACGTGATGGCCGACCACGTCTACAACGAAGCCGCTACCAAGAAGTTCTATACCAATGCCAACGTATCACTGGGTGTGAAGCTCGCTCCCTGGTTGAACTTTAAAACCAGCTATGCCTACCGTGGCTTGCACTACCGTTACGTGGAGCACAATCCGGATTACATATCTAATGCACAAGGTCCCCACAACTACCCCGAGCACTACGAAGGAACTTATTATTGGGAAGAGCAAACCATTGACAACGTGCTGACTTTCAATAAAGATTTCGACAAGCACAGTTTGAATGTAATGGCCGGTTCTTCTATCACTTCCACCAAATATACCGACAATGGCGTAGGTGTAACCGGTAAGTCTACCAAATACTACATTGATGCCAACGGCAACCTGGCCACCAAGGACGAGGCAGCAGGTTTCCTCGACCCGAGTTTTGATACAGTGGATGCAGGTATCGGAGGAACGTTCTACGGTGACGGCGAAAAATACAAATATAACCGCGCCTCTTTCTTCGGACGCGTGAACTATAACTACGACAACCGTTACCTCATCCAGGCCACCATGCGCTACGACGGTTCTTCCAAATTCGGTGTGAACAACCGCTGGGGTTGTTTCCCTTCTGTAGCTGTAGGCTGGAGAATCAGTGAAGAAGCCTTCTATCCGAAAGATTTCTTCATCAATAGCCTGAAGTTCCGTGCCAGCTGGGGACGCCTCGGCAACGAGAACGCTTTGGGATATTATGACTTCCAGGCCTTGATTCTGTCTCGCAACAATCGTTACGGCGGCTACATACAAGGTGGCAACGCCTGGCCGGGTTCTGCTTCATGGACTATGGAAAACCGCGGTCTGAAATGGGAAACTACCGACACCAAAAACATCGGTTTCGACTTTGGCATGCTCAGCAACAAACTGACAGGTAGCATCAACTACTACATCAACCAGACGGAAGATTTGCTGATTACCAAGCGCCTCTCTCCCTCTGCCGGCTACCAGAATCCTATTCTGAACGTGGGTAAGATTCGCAACAACGGTGTGGAACTGGAAGTGAACTGGACCGACAAAATCAAGGACTTTGAATACAACGTGGGCTTCAACTTCTCCACAACCAAGAATAAAGTAGTGGAACTGGCAGACAAAGGACAAGCACTGCCCGCCACCGGTCTGCTGTACGATACCGACCATATCCCGGCATACGCCAAAGAAGGCAAACCTATCAGCGGATTCTATCTATATCGTACAGATGGGATTTTCCAAAGCGATGCGGAAGCTGAAGCTTGGAATGCCGAACACGGAACTATTGTCATCGTCAACGGCAAAGAAGAATGGGTAGGCATACAGCCCAACGCCAAGGCCGGAGATATACGTTTTAAAGATCTGGATAACAATGGTGTTCTTGATGAAGATGACAAAGAATACTGCGGAACAGGTATCCCTAAATTCGAAACTAACCTCAATTTCTCCGCTTCTTACAAAGGTTTCGACCTCTCTTTCAGTTTGAGTGGTGTATTCGGACATAAGATTTACAACGGTAACCGCTACTTCTATGAATCCATGAATGCTCCCCTCAATATGCTGAGCACCGTAGCCAACGCCTGGACACCGGAAAACACACATACCGACATTCCACGTGCCGTGAACGGCGACCCCAACGGTAACTCCCGCGAAAGCGAACGCTTTCTGGAGAATGGTAGTTTCGTCCGCTTGCGCCAGGCTCAAATCGGATATACACTGCCCGTATCTCTGCTGAAGAAAGTGAAAATAGAAAAGCTCCGCTTCTATATCAGCGGTGACAATCTGTTCACCATTACCGGTTACTCCGGCGTAGACCCGGAATTCTCAACCAGCAGCCCACTGAACTCCGGTGTAGACAGATACATCTATCCGTTTACCCGCTCCTACACCGTGGGTGCACAGCTTACATTCTAATGTTTAACTTAAATATAAAAGAAACGATATGAAAAAAGTTCTATATATAGCAAGTATGTGTCTCGCAATGGCTTTTACGTCTTGCGATGACTTCCTGACTGTTTCTTCTCCCGACAAGCTGACTACCGGTAACTTTTGGAGAGACCAAAAAGATGCAGAAGCCACCTTGGCTTCGGCATACGCCCAACTCTACCACGGCGACAGCTATGCCACCAGTGAAGTGCGCTGGCCGGTGGAAGCTTACCGCACCGACCTTTATGATGTAGGAAACGATGCCAACAATTACCAAACTTGGACAGACATCTACAACTTCACCTATACCAACGGAAATACACAGTTCTCTTATTACTACCAAGACCTTTACCGAGGTATCAACTTCACCAACCAGGTATTGGAGTACGCGCCCAAAATCCCAGCAGAAAACATCACCGAAGCCAAACGCGGAGAGATTATTGCCGAGGCTCATTTTCTGAGAGGTTACTTCCACATGATGCTGTTGCTGAACTGGGAGAAGATTATCCTGCGCGACATCTACATTTCAGATGCAGCCGACCTGAACAAGCCATTGAGCGACCGGGTGGCTTGCTGGGAACTGGTAATAAGCGAATTGTCGCAAGCCACTGCATTGCCTGCCACACGCCCCGGCTCGGAACTGGGTCGCGCCACTTCGGGAGCAGCTAATGCCTACCTGGGATTTGCCTACCTGACACGTGCTTATGAAGAACCTGCCAATGAGTCGGCCCACTTAACAGCAGCCCTGAAGGCCCTGAATGAAGTGCAAGGCTACGAACTGGTAGACAGCGACAAGATGCTGCAAATGTTCAACGGCAAGAACAAGAATTGCCCGGAATCGATCTTCGAGTTGCAATATTCTGCCAACACTGACAATGGCGCCAGCTACTACTCATACGTACACTGTTTCATTGCCTGCTCTGAGATTGGCGGTTGGGATGAAATCCTGCCCAGTGCCCGCCTGGTGGAAGAGTACAAGAAAGAAGGCAGAAAGACATCGGACGGGTTGTACGACCAACGTCTTTATAATACGATTTACTTCAAGGATGACTACTTCAACGACGCTGATAACGGCGAACTGATTTTTGGAGAGTTCACTTACGACGAGTGTTTCTGGAGATGGAGACAGAACGAGAATAAGAAGTATGTGGATGCAAACGGCAATATCATTGATATCCCGACAGGAGAAGACACAGACGAATATCTGGAATCTCATGGTGGCGTGAAAGATGTATACGACCGCCCCAACTTCCGCCGCTTCACTCCGGAAACATATGAGGAACTGAGAGACTACTGTCCGTTCAACATTCCTTTGATGCGCTATGCTAACGTTATGTTGATGAAAGCCGAAGTACTGAACAAGCAAGGACATCCCGAGCAAGCCATTCCTCTAATTAACGAAATCAGAGCCAAGCATGGAAAAATGCCTGCTATGAAAGGAACGTCACAAGCCGAAGTACAGGCTCAAATAGAACATGAACGCATCATCGAGTTCCCACTGGAAAGCTACCGCTGGTACGACCTGCGCCGCTGGGGCAAACTGAGCGAGGTGCTGGGCAAACGCGGATTTTCGGAAGGTAAGCACAACTTCTTCCCGATTCCTTTGTGGGAAGTCAACGCAAACTCTGCGTTAAACAACACTACAGAAGGAACTGAAGAATAATCCTCTCTTTAAATATACCAAAATAAGGCGGCGTTTGCCTGCGGCGATGCCGCCTTATTTACCTTTAAATGAATTATCTTTGCCCTCAAAAACGACATAGATATGTTTACAATTATCGGACTGATGCTCACAGGAATGCTGCTGGGCTACCTCTTACGGAAACGGAATTTAAGTAAAATACATAAGGTTATCACAGTGCTGATCTGGGTGCTGCTCTTCATTCTCGGCATTGAAGTGGGAGGAAACGAGCAGATTATCAAAGGACTGCACACCATTGGCCTTGAAGCCGTCATACTCACCATAGGTGGAACTCTGGGAAGTGTAATTGCCGCTTGGGCACTGTGGAGGGCCCTATACAAACGGAAAGGAGGACAAGCATGAAAGGAAGTCTTATCATAGTCGGCTTTTTTGTGCTGGGGACACTTTGCGGAGTCTTTCACCTGATACCTATCGACATCGTAGTAGATAGTAAAGTCAGCTTTTATGCACTTTGCGCACTGATGTTCAGTGTAGGGATAAGTGTAGGCAATGACCCACAAACGTTGAAAAATTTCCGTTCACTCAATCCACGGTTGATATTCCTGCCTATCATGACCATTCTGGGCACGTTGGCAGGTTCTGCCGCAGTTAGCCTGATACTGACACACCGTTCCCTGACAGATTGCCTGGCTGTAGGTTCGGGCTTCGGTTACTATTCACTCTCCAGTATCTTCATTACCGAATATAAAGGAGCTGAATTAGGAACAATTGCCCTGCTCGCCAACATCAGCCGTGAGATTCTGACCCTGCTGGCTGCACCATTACTGGTGCGCTGGTTCGGCAACCTCGCCCCTATCTCTGCCGGAGGGGCAACTACGATGGACACCACACTGCCCATCATTACACGAACGGCCGGACAACAGTTTGTAGTTGTCTCCATCTTCCACGGATTTGTAGTGGATTTCAGCGTTCCGTTCCTTGTGACACTGTTTTGTTCTATTTAATACTGTTTTGAAATGACAGCTTAGAAGCGAATTGGTACGCGGACGACACAGACGAAGCGGACAAACGCGGATTTTAATTTTCATTTCAGAACTTAAAGCAAATTATCATGAAAGCCAAAGTTTATACTTTACTCTTTTCCTCATTGCTTTGTGTTTCTGCCCTGGCTGATAACGAACCTTGGCAAAACCCACAAATCAACGAGATAAACAGAGAGCCGATCTATGCGCACTTCATCCCATTTACGAATGAAGCCAACGCTTTGAAACAACGCTCTCTCCCCGCCGATGTGCGTTTCGATGTGAATCCTGTGACAGAAAGACGAGTTTCTCTGGATGGAACCTGGGAATTCCTGTTTTCAAAGAATAACGATCTTTGTCCAAAGGATTTCCATAAACCCGGATACAATACCCGGAAGTGGAGCAAAATACAAGTTCCCGGAAGTTGGGAACTGCAAGGATTCGATGCTCCTATCTATACGGATACCCGCTATCCATTTCCTGCCAATCCTCCGTATGTGCCCACCGATTACAATCCGGTAGGAGCTTACATCCGTGAGTTTACCGTCCCGAATGGTTGGGAAGGTATGGATATCTTCCTTGACTTCGAAGGAGTGGAATCCGCTTATTATGTATGGGTGAACGGTGAGCTTGCCGGATATGCCGAAGACAGCCGTCTGCCGTCTCACTTCAACGTTACGAAGCTGTTGAAAAAAGGCAGTAATAAACTTGCCGTGAAAGTATTCCGTTACAGCGATGGCTCCTATCTTGAAGGGCAGGACTACTGGAAATACAGTGGTATTGAACGGGATGTATATCTCTATGCCCGTCCGCAAAGCCGTGTCCGTGACTTCCGGATGGCTGCCGAGTTAGTCAATGATTACAAAGATGGGGAACTAAACCTCGATATATTACTTCATCAGCCGAAAGTCGGAGAAAGCGTCGAAGTTAAGGTATTGGATGAAGGCAGGGAGATTTACAACCGGAAGAAGTCCATCACTTCCACCACTGATACTTTGTTCAGCCAACAGGAAATTTTCCCGAATATACGTGCATGGAATGCGGAAACGCCGAATACTTACACATTAGTAGTCAGCACCTTCGACGCCCAGGGAAAACCGCTGGAATCTTTCACTCACCTTTTTGGTTTCCGCACGGTAGAGATGCGCAACGGAATGCAGATGATCAACGGGAAAGCAGTACTGTTTAAAGGAGTAAACCGTCACGAGCACGATCCACACAAAGGGCGCACTATCAGTGTCGCTTCCATGATACATGATATTCAGTTGATGAAACAGTTTAATCTGAACGGTGTACGCAACTGTCACTATCCAAACTACTCTGCCTGGTACGAGCTTTGCACCGAATTCGGTCTGTACATGGTGGATGAAGCCAATATCGAAAGTCACGGCATGATGGATCACAAGGATGGAACGCTGGCTAATTATCCGGACTGGGAACTCCCCTTCATGCAACGCATGAGCCGCATGATTGCACGCGACCGTAACTACTCAGCTATCGTCACCTGGTCCATGGGTAATGAATCCGGGTATGGCAAACATTTTGAAACGCTGTACGATTATACTAAGAAAGTAGATCCTACCCGTCCGGTACAATACGAAGGAGGCGGCTACGATGCAAAAAGCGACATTTACTGTCCGATGTATGCACGTATCTGGTCACTGCGCCGCCACATCAATCAGCGTGACAAACGCCCCTTGATTATGTGTGAGTACGCCCATGCAATGGGTAACAGCGTAGGAAACTTCCAGGATTACTGGGATTTGATTTATAAGTATGACCAGCTACAAGGCGGATTTATCTGGGACTGGGTAGACCAGACATTCGCCATCAAAGATAAAAACAACCGTGATATCTGGGCATTCGGAGGAGACATGGGCTTTGTAGGCATCGTCAACGACTCTAACTTCTGTGCCAACGGACTGGTAGCTGCCGACCGTTCTCTCCATCCGCACATCTATGAGGTAAAGAAAGTATTGCAATACATTCACTTCGAACCGGTAGCTTTTACTCCGAACAAGATAAAAGTCAGCAATCGGCATGATTTCATCGGTTTGGAAGGATATACCCTGCGTTGGGCAGTAGAGTGCGACGGAAAAGCGGTACAAGGAGGTGAAATGAACTTCCCCGTAATCACTCCGGGAAGCTCTGCCAATATAGAATTACCCTTGAAAACATTGCCTGCCGACGGTAAAGAATACTTCCTGACTCTGCGCGCATTCACCAAGCATGAAGCTCCGCTGATACCGAAAGGACATGAAGTGGCCATCGAGCAATGGATACTCCCCACGACTCAAATCACCGGAAAGGTTCAGCCCGCCAACAGTACGTTGGCAACAGACCGGAATAATGAAGCGATCACACTGAAAGGAAATAACTTCCAGATAGCCTTCTCTACCCAAAACGGTGAGATGACAGAACTGATCTACCATGGAAAGAATCTGATTAAAGAGGGATTACAACCCAACTTCTGGCGTCCGTTGACGGACAACGATATTCCTAATGGACATCTCAATCGCTGCGCCACCTGGAAGACTGCCGGAAAGGATGCTAAACTGGAGAATCTGGAAGTTACGGAGAAACAGCAGATTGTCATTGTAACGGTTACTTATAAGATGGAGGCGCAAGGCTCTACATTGCAAACAATCTATGATATTCATCCTGACGGTGCCGTCCGGGTGAGCATGCACTTCACCCCGGGCAAACAGGCGCTGCATGAAATGCCTCGTCTGGGTATGCGTATGATACTTTCGGCAGAATATGAAATGATGTCCTGGCTGGGACGCGGTCCGCAGGAAAACTATGCAGACCGAAAGACAGGAGCATTAGTAGGCCTGTATAATGCTACGGTTTGGGAACAATTCCATCCGTATGTACGTGCTCAGGAAACGGCCAATCACTGTGATGTGCGTTGGGTTGCCCTGCGCAATGTTGCCGGAGAAGGTTTGCTGATAACCGGAGAAGAGCCTCTGAGCGTAAGTGCCTGGAACTTTCCGATGGAGGACATTGAATATCGTCCCTCGCAGGTAGAACGCCGTCATGGAGGAAGTATCCTGAAAAAGGATATAATTTGGCTAAACATCGATCATCAGCAGATGGGTGTGGGTGGTGACAATACCTGGGGAGCACAGGTACATCCCGAATACACTATCACGCCACACGAGTGGAAATACAGTTTTACACTGCAACCGCTCGGAGCAAAGGATGATGCAGCGGAACAGGCTCACAAATGTTGGTTCTGAGAGATAAATGATAATTTATTTTTCATCCGCAGATGACACAGATGACGCAGATTTTAAAGACTGCGCTGTTACATTGATAAATAACAATCCGTGTTATCCGTGTCATCTGCGGATGAAAAATTAAATGTCGAATGGCAACAATCATTTATCATCTAAAAAGAAATCATTAATTATAAATTAGATCATGCGACATAAGTTTATACACATTATTTGTATTACTCTGCTGGTTACAGGCATCACCGCCTGCACTCCCGGCAACAAAAACACTGCGGAGAAGCGGTATACATTCAATAATATACTGGATATTGCCTACACTCCCGATACCTTGCACCGCTGCTACGGCTGGTTCACAGATGCCGGCTCGTGGATGGGCTTCACTCTTCCCGAGAAAGAGAACTGGGTAAACGGTTTCTGCGGTCCGTTCAGCCTGGATATGTTCCGCCGCCAGTGGATGGCTCAATCCGCTGTTACGGTAGGTTTTAGTCAGAAAGTCTCGGATACCTTTGTGCCTGACTCCACCTGTTACTATCCCGGAGAACTGTATATGTCCGCCCATTCCGGTAACGGAACTATCACCCAGCGGCTTAACTTCGTAAATGCCTCCACCGCATTGCTTCGTATAGAAGCCGACAAAGCGGAAGAACTGATGCTGACCGGCAGCCAATGGGGGAAGAATATAACCGTAAGCGTAGAGCAGAACTCTGTAATAGCCCGCCATCCCAGTGGAGAAAGCGTAACTGTAACGTTCCCTCCCGATGTGAAACTTACCGGAACGGATAACAATTACACCGCCCTTATCCACACCTCTAAGTATCCCGTAAATGTAGCCATTTCCTTCTTCACCTCCGAAAAGGAAATGACAGTCGGATTACAGAACCTCCCCAACCTGCTTAATAATCCCGAAAAAGCATTGCAAGCCAATGCCGAACGTTGGGAAGGATACCTGACAAAGATAGTGCGTACCGACATGAAACCCGAATACGACCGCATCGCCGTGAAAGCCGTAACCACTCTTATCTCCAACTGGCGCACCCACCGTGGCGGTCTGTTGCACGAGGGTATTGTCCCAAGCCATGCAGTTGGCTACTTTGTAGGTTTCTGGGCATGGGATACCTGGCGTTTCAGTGCGGGGACTGCTAAGTTCGATCCTGAACTGGCAAAGAATAACATCCGCGCCATGTTCGATTATCAGCAACCGGACGGTATGATAATCGACTGTATCTACACTGATCCATCCGAAAACAATGCCCGTGACAGCAAACCGCCTTTGGTATGTTGGGCTGTAGACGAGATTTTCACGCATACAGGCGACACGGCTTTCGTTTCCGAGATGTATCCGCAACTGCTTTCTTATTATAAGTGGTGGTATCAGAAACGCGACCATAATCATAATGGTATGTGCGAATACGGTGCCACTGACGGTACTCTGGAAGCAGCCGCCTGGGAAAGCGGAATGGACAATGCCATTCGTTTTGACGACGCCATGATGCTGAAGAACGACGGAGGCGAGGATGCCTGGAGTATGGACCAGGAAAGTGTAGACCTGAATGCCTACCTGGCACTGGAATGTAAGTTACTAAAGAAATTTTCCGGATTACTGAATGTCTCATTCGATGCTCCCGACTATAGTAATAAAGTAGCCGATTATTTCTTTGATCCCAAACTCAACTTCTTCTTTGACCGCCGTCTGAAAGACGGTTCATTCATTGAAGAACCGGGATGCGAAGCCTATACTCCGTTGTGGACACAGATTGCCACGCAAGAGCAGGTAGATAAGATGTTACCCATGCTTCAGGATACAGCAAAGTTCTCAACGTATATTCCTTTCCCCACCATTGCCGCAGATAATCCCAAGTATAACCCACGCGGCTACTGGCGTGGTCCTATCTGGCTAGATCAAACTTACTTTGCCATTCGCGGGCTCCGCAACTATGGTTATCATAAGCTTGCCGATGAATATACATTGCAGGTATTCGACCGCCTCAACGGACTGAAAGAAGGAGCACCCATCCATGAGAACTACGGCACGCACACCGGAGAGCGACTGAAAGCGCCACACTTTAGCTGGAGTTCATCCCATCTATTGATGATGTACGATGATTACGGGAAGTAATTCCCATTCCCTCTAATAAAAGAAGGTGTGTCATAATGCAGTACTATCTCAATTCTCCTCCTCCCGGGAGGAGGGGAGCTTAAGTTACTTTCCAGTTTTGACACACCTTCTTCTATTAGAGGGAATAACAAACAGGCTTCTTAAAAGAGGCTCCACGCAACCGTCAGCCCCGCCATCACGATAGCTACCATACTCATCAGCTTGATAAGTATATTCAAACTCGGACCGGAAGTATCTTTGAACGGGTCACCTACCGTATCGCCTACCACAGTAGCTTTATGTACTTCGCTACCCTTACCACCAAAGTTACCTTCTTCCACATATTTCTTTGCATTATCCCATGCACCGCCGGCATTCGCCATAAAGATGGCAAGAACGAAGCCGCTGCTCAATCCACCGATCAGCAGCCCCAGCACACCGGGAACGCCAAAGATAAGTCCCGTTGCAATCGGAGCAATAATGGCTATCAGCGAAGGAACTACCATTTCACGCTGTGCCCCTTTTGTAGAAATCTCTACACAACGCTCGTAATCCGGTTCTGTCTCACCGGTAAGTATACCTTTGATTTCACGGAACTGGCGGCGTACTTCATCCACCATGTGAGCAGCAGCACGGCCAACAGCATTCATTGTCAATCCGCAGAAAAGGAATGCCATCATACTGCCCAGGAACATACCCGAAAGAACCTTCGGGTTCATCAATGTCACATCATAATGATGCATGAAGTCGAAGAAAGTGGCATCCTGAAGGGCCACGGAGTTACCATGAGGAAGCGTTAAATCAGTAGTTCCCAAACGAGTCAGTCCGATACGGATTTCTTCAATATAAGAAGCAAGCAGGGCAAGTCCCGTAAGTGCAGCCGAACCAATGGCAAAACCCTTTCCGGTAGCAGCAGTAGTATTACCCAAAGAGTCGAGAGCATCCGTACGTTTACGTACTTCCGCGCCCAGACCGGACATTTCAGCGTTTCCGCCCGCATTATCAGCAATAGGACCATAAGCATCCGTAGCAAGCGTAATGCCCAGGGTGGAAAGCATACCTACGGCAGCAATACCGATACCGTAAAGTCCCATACCTACATTATTGAAATCGAACCCTGATGCAAACAGGTAGGAAGCAATAATACCGACTACCACAGCAATCACAGGAATCGCAGTAGACAGCATACCCAAACCGATACCGGAGATAATCACCGTTGCCGGGCCAGTCTTTCCGCTTTCGCTCAACTTCTGAGTAGGACGATAGGATTGTGAGGTATAATATTCCGTAGAACGTCCGATGATGATGCCGACTACCAGACCGACTATAACGGCACAAGATATCCACATCCAGTTATCAAGTTTCAATAACCAAAGAATAAAGAAAGTAGCCACAACAATCAGCACTGAACTCAGGTTCGTACCGAAAGCCAACGAAGCGAGCAGGTCTTTCATCTTCGCATTCTCCTTAGTACGTACTGCGAAGATACCGATAATAGAAAGAAGAATACCTACGGCCGCAATCAGCATCGGAGCTATAACAGCTTTGAACTGCATGGCCGTATCTCCCGTATGAATAAAGGCAGCAGCACCCAGAGCGGCAGTTGCCAGGATAGAGCCACAATAACTTTCATAGAGGTCTGCACCCATACCGGCTACATCGCCTACGTTGTCACCTACATTATCGGCAATCGTTGCAGGGTTACGCGGGTCATCTTCGGGAATACCGGCCTCAACCTTACCTACCAGGTCGGCGCCTACATCGGCAGCTTTCGTATAAATACCTCCACCTACACGGGCAAAGAGCGCTTGTGTGGAAGCACCCATTCCGAAAGTAAGCATGGTGGTAGTGATAATGCAGAGTTTATGAGTCGGAGTCAAAACATCTTCCGGTATAACCGCATTCAATAACAGATACCAGAAAGAAATATCGAGCAAGCCCAAACCCACTACGACCAGTCCCATTACCGCACCGCTACGGAAAGCAACGCGCAATCCCGCATTCAGTGAGCTACGGGCAGCATTTGCTGTGCGTGCCGAAGCATACGTTGCCGTCTTCATACCGAGGAATCCGGAGAGGCCGGAGAAGAAACCGCCCGTCAGGAAAGCAATCGGTACCCAACGATTCTGTACATCGAAACCATAAGCCATAATAGCGAAAAGGATCACAAGTCCCAGAAATACCCAGCCAACTATCTTATACTGTTGTTTCAGATAAGACATCGCGCCTTTACGCACAGCGGCGGCAATCTTTATCATTTGCGGAGTACCCTCACTCTCTTTCATCATTTGCTTATGGAAATAATAAGCAAAGCAGAGAGCTAAAACGGAAGCGGCCGGAATCAGCCAGAAAAGCAAACTGTCCATGGTGTTAATCGTATTAAAAGGTTGATTGAAAGTCTAAAAGTATTGATTTGAAACGAAATAAGCAAAGGAATAAAAGAAAAATCAACTCATTCTATTAAATTTGCAGGCAAAAACCGTACCCGATTGAGCACCCATGTTGTAGTATAAGTAAAATCAATAAAAACAAAGGAATAATGAAACGCACAGATTTTACTTTTAGAAAGGTATGGATGATATACACAGTATATTTTCTTCTACTCTTTACCCCAACCGCAAATGCACAGCAAACATCCAGACTGGTCAGCCTGGAACTAAAAAACGAAAAGCTATCTGCCGCACTGAAACAGATAGAAAAGATGGGCGGCAAGAATATCCTTTTTGCCTATGAAGAGACGGAGAATTATCACGTAACAGCAAGTATCCGTAAACAGACGCAAGACGAGGCCATCCGCACAGTACTGAAAGGAAAACCTTTCAACTGTATCGAACGTACTGATTACTTCGTGATTCAGCGGAAGGGAAAAGATGGCAAGACTACCCAAGTGCGCGGAACCATATACGGAGACCGAAATGAACCGTTAGCGTATGCCAACGTCATCCTGCTGGCAGCAGCTGATTCCGCCTTTATTACAGGATGCGTCACAGCGGAAGACGGTAGCTTTATCCTACCCGGCAACAATGAAAAAAAACATTTGCTGAAAGTAACCTACATAGGCTATCAACCCTTGACGCTTCCTTGCCAGCCGGAAAATGACATTCACCTGCAACCAGACGCACAAATGCTGAAAGAAGTGACCGTTACTGCCTCTCGTCCGCTGATGGAACGCAAGAATGGCGCTTTCGTTGCCAACGTAGCAGGGACACCGCTTTCTATGCTGGGCTCTGCAAGCGATATGATCGGTCACCTCCCTTTTGTCACCGGCTCGGACGGTAACTATACCGTTATCGGACGAGGCAAACCGGAGATCTACATCAATGGCCGAAAAGTACGCGACACCTCCGAACTAAACCAACTTCAGGCTAACGAAATACTCTCCGCTGAGATTGTAACCACGCCCGGAGCACGTTATTCCTCCAACGTGTCATCCGTTATCCGGCTACGTACCATCCGCAAGCGCGGGCAAGGTTTAAGTGCCAATGCCTACGCAGACTATACACAGGGACACTCGGCAAAAGGCAAACAAGGCGCCTCCCTAAATTATCGTACCGGCGGACTGGACATCTTTGTCAAAGGGCACTTCAATGAGTCGGACACATACTCCACCAGTCATACCCAACTGCAACTGAACACTTCCTCCGAATGGAAAAGCATATCTGACAACGTCAATCGTGCACATGATGCAAACTTCAATGGCGAAGTAGGTTTCAACTACGAACCGGATGACCATCAGTCTTTCGGTATACGCTATGTACCCAAAACCGGACTGGGCGATCAGGAGCTTTATTCGCAAGGTGAAACCGTGATGCTGCGGGACGGAGAAGAGGTAGATCGTCTTACATCCGACTCACACGGTCGCAAGCATACCAACTGGAATCATACCGTGAATGGCTATTATAACGGTACTTTCGGAAAATGGAACATCGACTTCAATGCCGACTACCTCTACGGTCGCTCCGGAGGTGGGCAGAAGGTAGACAACAATGGTGAAACAGATGCCTCATCCGACAGTGAAGTAAAAAACCGCCTGTATGCCGCTAAACTGGTGATTACGGCACCGCTTGGTCAAGGCAAACTCTCTTTCGGTACTGAAGAAACTTTCACCGAGCGCCACGACATCTTCAAACAAAGCGGTTTCTCCAATGATGCCGATAACCGCATCAAACAGTCCATCGCCTCTGCCTTTGCCGATTATTCCATAGAACTCGGGCAGTTCAACCTGACGGCAGGGTTGCGCTATGAATATCAAAAGACGGATTATTACGAATCAGATATCTATAAAGAAGAGAAAAGCCCTTCTTACCATGACTTAATCCCCATAGTCAGTATTTTCTATAAAAAGGAAGACTGGAATATCGGTCTGTCCTATCGTATGATGAAGCTTAATCCCAGTTACAGCATGCTGTCCAGTACCATCAGTTACCAAAGCAAGTACCAATACCACAACGGAAATCCTGAACTGGAACCGCAAAAGCATAATGCCTTCTCATTGGAAGGGGGCTGGAAATGGATCAATGCCAGTTTATACTTCGATCATGCACGAAACATGTACACCACTTATGCCAAACCCTATGATGATGCAAAGCACCCCGGCGTAGTATTGTGGACAATGGCAAGCATCCCCAACTCCTATGCATACGGAGGCGCCTTGGTACTCTCCCCAAAGTTCGGCTGGTGGCAACCGCAATTTACGGCCAGCCTGTTCTGGTTCCAGTCCAACGCCCGTTCACTGAATATTCAGCCTCTTTGGAATGAGGTGCAACCGGATTTCATTTTGAATAACAGCTTTACATTGCCTCGTGGCTGGTTTCTCAATATAAAAGGAAGACTCGCATTTGGTGCAAAGCAAAGCTATGCCATCAAAAAAACAGAAGGGACTGTAGATGCGCAACTTACCAAATCTTTCCTGAAAGACCGTGCGTTGCGCGTCTCGCTGGTAGCGAATGATATATTTCGTACAGGTACCTATCACTTTCGTGTATATGGCGACCGTACCTACAACGAGTTTGAAAATTATGCCGACAAACAACGTTTCGGCATACGCCTCAACTATCAGTTCAATGCCACTAAGAATAAATATAAAGGTAAAGGTGCCGGAGAAAGTGAAAAAGGACGTCTTTAAATTCCGTTTACCCCAAAGGATGATTCTGTTTACCTCAAATGATAACTCCGTTTACACGCCGAGGTAAAGGTCGTTACATACCGAGGTAAAGAGCGTTACAATAAGGGGTAAAGAGCGTTACATATGGCGGTAAATGCTTTTACCGTGCGGTGTAAATGGTCCGTAAATGCAACCTACTGATTGCGAGAATACTAACCATTTCCAGTATCTCTCTTTCCCAATATGTACAATGCCCTTCCTACAACGGTGCAACGACAGTTTATGGAGATTGATAAGGGAAATAAAGGATAATCCTTACCTTTGCAGACTAAATAAAGAATCGGAGAATGTCCTTGTTTCATAAAAAAGACACAAAAAGAGAAGTTTTCGGACAGATGTTCACGGAGCTATATCCCCGTCTGGTGCGCTACGCCACCCAACTATTGGGCGACGGAGAAGAAGCCCGTGATATTGTGGGTAGTGTGATGGAGCAGGCGTGGAAACAATTCGAAAAGCTGGAACCGGAAAACCGGGGAGCCTGGCTTTATACTGCCGCACGTAACGCCTGCCTTAACCGTCTGAAGCATCTGCAAGTAGAAGCCACCAACCTGGAAGCGTTACGCGAAGCCACTCGTATGGATGTAGCGACCGACTACCGGGAACATGAACGACTACTGCAACAAGCGGAAAGCATTGCCCGTAACCTACCGGAACCAACCTGCACGGTATTGCGGCTCTGCTATTATGAACATAAAACCTATCGGGAAGTAGCCGAACAGCTTGGCATCAGTCCCGACACCGTAAAGAAACATATATCCAAAGCTTTGCGTACCTTGCGCGAAGCTATGACCCTGAAAGGAGGAAACCGATGATGGAAGAGAGAAAAGAAAATGATTTCAAGATGGATACTGAAGACCTCAGATTACTGAATGCCTTCGGAGAAGCGCTCGGAGACTTACCTTCGGAAGAAGAAACCCGCGCGGCATGGAATGCTTTTACCTCCCGGCAAGACGCTCAAAAACGCAGACGCATCATACAGATGTGGACTTCCGGCATTGCAGCTGCCATCGTAGTGCTGGTAGTGCTTATCGTGCCCCGTATTACCAACGAAGACACGATTCAAGATATTGAAATCTTTGCGGCCCTGGATGTCCCCGAAGCAATCATCACCTCAGAGAACAATGGTAGAATTACTCTTTCGACTCCCCCTGCCACTACCACGCAAATCATCCTGGACGATGGTACACAGGTTACGCTCAACGCCAATTCCCGCCTGGAATATCCTAAACAATTCCCGGCAGAAGGGACCCGTGAAGTCCATCTGACAGGAGAAGCACGTTTCGAAGTGGCAAAAGATAGTGCACGCCCTTTCATTGTTTCTTCCGGTAAGATGCAGACACAGGTATTGGGCACGGTATTCGATGTAAATGCCTATCCGGGAAAAGTAGCGGCAGTTACTTTATTTCAGGGGCGCGTCCGCGTCAGCGACGAGAAACAAACACAGCAGAAAGACATATTGCCCGGACAGCAAGCTATATTGTCTGAAGATAATGGTTTCACCATATCCGAAGCACAACTCACCGCAACGGAAGGATGGACCAAAGGAGAGTTCAGCTTCGATGATGCCGAACTGGCGGAGATTATGAAGTCTGTAGGCACATGGTATAACACCAGTATCATCTTTCATTCGCCCGACTTGCTGAAACAACGCATTCATTTCCGCTTCCCGCGAACAACTTCTTTGGAAGAAGTAGTGCAAGCGCTCAATGATCTGGGAATAGCCAAACTGGAACAAAAAAAGGGAAAAGTAATCATCAGCGATTATTCTCCCAAGCATTGATACGCAGAGGAAGAGCTTTTCGGCTCTTCCCCCTGTATTTATTATTCTACTGTCACAGCCGTACCGCAAGCGGTTACCATCAGCATACTACCGCTTCCACCTACAGTTTCATAGTCCAAATCCACGCCAATCACAGCATTGGCTCCGAGAGCTCTGGCGTGTTCCTGCATTTCACGCAGGGCGATATCTTTCGCTTCGCGCAGCACTTCCTCATAAGAGCCGCTACGTCCGCCCACTACATCGCGGATACTGGCAAAAAAGTCACGGAATACATTGGCACCGATAATCGTCTCGCCTGAAACGATACCGTAATAGCGGGTGATACGTCCACCCTCGATAGTTGGTGTTGTTGTTACTAACATAATCTTTCTCTATTTATTTAAGTTATTTGCACCTATTAGACGCATGAATAGGGCGAAAAGTTGCAGTGGTGAGAGCTTTTATAACTCCTCATTATAATAAAAAAACAAAAAAGAGAGCACCTATATATGAGCAAAGTCAGCATTTATCTATCTTTGTGCCGAAGAAATGGAAACAAAGCATTTTATATTTAAAATAATGATGTATCTGGTCGTAGTGCTTTTTGCTCTGCAACCAGAAGATTATAATTCCTTTTCCGAAAACGAACCTCCCTTTCTTTGCATCGAACAAAATGAGCATCATTCGCCTGAAGAGTTTAACGATGAAGCTGTTATCTCACGTACACTTTCTTTAAACCGTGCGCGTAAGCTCTGTGCAGAGACTACGACTACTTATACTTTCTCTACTGAGAACACTAATTTATATCAATATAGTGACGGCAGCCAACCGTACAACCTCAAGAGCGTATATTTACCCGAACGCTCTCTACTTTGTATATATCGGCTTTAGCACAAGTCCTTCTATTACCGTATTTTTATATTCTATCCGGGACGAATCATACATTCGTTCCGCTATGTCTAATTAATAAACTTATATATGGGACTTGTTTTATTATACTTAACCCTCGCATTAGCTTTATCATTTTTATGCTCCATTCTTGAAGCAGTTTTGTTATCTACCCCAATGTCGTACATCTCCACCAAAGAGAAAACACACGGGAAAAGCGCTATCTTATTAAAGAAGTTCAAACAAGACATCGACCGGCCTATTGCTGCCATATTATCCTTGAACACCATTGCCCACACCGTGGGTGCTGCCGGTGTAGGTGCCGAAGCAGTAAAAATATTCGGAGAAGCTTACTTCGGTGTAATCTCCGCCATACTGACTATTTTAATCCTCGTTCTCTCAGAGATCATTCCTAAAACGATAGGCGCCTGCTACTGGCGCACACTGGCACTTCCATCAGCCCGTATCATTAATTTCCTTATTATCATCTGTTATCCCCTGGTGTGGTTGTCCGAGCTGATTACCCGTCTGTTTTCTTCCGGCAAACAAGAATTATCCGTAAGCCGCGAAGAGGTTTCGGCTATGATTTCCATCGGGGTAGAAGAAGGTGTTTTCCAGATGAAAGAAAACAAGATGATACAAAACCTCATTAAACTGGATAAAGTAAAATCACAATCCATTATGACTCCTCGTACTGTAGTAGCAACAGCTCCCGAAAGTATGTCTCTGAAAGAGTTCTATCAGGATGGAAAGTATAAGTTTTACTCTCGTATCCCAATCTATAATGATAGTGAAGATTATATCACAGGATATGTGTTGCGGCAGACTGTACTCGAAAAGTTAGCAGAAGACAGATTCGATATGTGTCTGAAGGATGTGGCCCGCCCTATCCTTTCCTTCCCGGAAAATAGTTCTGTTTCCACAGTCTGGGAACAGATGCTTGAAAAAAAAGAGCATATTTCAATCTTGATTGATGAATATGGCTGCTTCTGGGGAATTGTCACAATGGAGGATATTATCGAAACAGCCTTAGGTTTTGAGATTGTAGATGAAAAAGACTCCGTAACGGATATGCAGAAGCTGGCACGGGATAAGTGGCAGAAGAAACTGGCGGAAACGAAGATTAGTGATTAGGGGTTAGTGATAACCCCTAATCACTAACTAGAACATCTTGCTGACACGTTCGATACCTGCCACCAAAACATCGATTTCTTCTTTCGTATTATAGATTCCAAAGGAAGCACGCACTGTTCCTTCTATGCCGAGGCGTTGCATCAGCGGTTGGGCGCAATGGTGTCCTGTACGTACGGCAATGCCGAGACGATCGAGCAATGTGCCCATATCGAAGTGATGAATATCACCTACAAGGAAAGAGATGACACTCCCTTTCTCAGCAGCTTCACCAAAGATGCGCATACCAGGGATTGTTTTCAATCGCTGTGTGGCATATTCCGTCAATTCATGCTCATAAGCGGCAATCTTATCCATGCCAATGGCAGAAACATAATCGAGAGCTTTCGCCAGTCCCGTAGTACCGATATAGTCAGGAGTACCGGCTTCGAACTTAAACGGTAATTCATTGAAGGTAGTACGTTCAAAAGATACATGCTTTATCATCTCACCGCCACCTTGATAAGGAGGTAACTTATCCAGCCATTCTTCCTTACCATAAAGCACGCCCACACCGGTAGGCCCATACACTTTATGACCGGAGAATACAAGGAAATCAGCGTCCAGATCTTTCACATCCACTGCCATGTGAGGAATGGATTGCGCCGCATCTACCAGGAAAGGTACATCATGATTATGGGCAATCTTAATCATTTCCTTGATAGGATTGACCGTACCCAAAACATTGGACACATGTACCACGCTCACAATCTTCGTTCGGTCAGTGAAAAGCTTCTCGTATTCATCCATCAGAAGTTCGCCGCGATCGTTCATCGGAATAACTTTCAGATTGATGCATTTCCATTCAGCCAGCAGTTGCCAGGGGACAATGTTACTATGATGTTCCATTACGGAAACAATCACTTCATCACCCGGATGCAGGAATGCTTCGCCAAAGCTGGAGGCTAACAGATTAATGCTTTCCGTAGTTCCCCTTGTAAATACGATTTCATTTATAGAACCGGCATTGATGAACTTTCGCACTGTCTCTCGACTTGCCTCGTGCAGTTCCGTTGCCTGTTGTGACAGAAAGTGTACGCCACGATGCACATTGGCATTGACAGAATAATATTCATCCGTTATGGCATCCACCACACAACGTGGCTTCTGTGTCGTCGCCCCATTATCCAAATAGACCAATGGTTTGCCGTACACTTCACGGGATAGTATCGGAAAATCGGCTCTTATCTTTTGAATATCATACATGTTGTTTAGGTATTAATATATTCTCACTTGCATATCGCACAGCCCTGGCATTTATTCAGTTCACCACGGAAACGTTTCTCAACCAAGAGATGTAAGCGATCTTTCAATGCATCCAGACGGATGGTATCGATTACTTCGTTCACGAAGGCAAACATCAGCAATAAGCGGGCTTCACGTGCCGGAATACCGCGCTGGCGCATATAGAAAAGTGCATTTTCGTCCAACTGACCAACGGTAGCGCCATGACTACACTTTACATCATCGGCATAAATTTCCAGTTGCGGTTGCGTATACATACGTGCCTCACGGGTAGCGCAAAGGTTCCGATTCGTTTGTTGCGAATTGGTATGTTGCGCATCCGGGCGCACTAATACCAAACCGGCAAATGCACCGACTGACTGGTCATCGAGCACATACTTGAAAAGTTCATTGCTCGTGCAGTTAGGTACGGCATGATCGATACTTGTATTGTTGTCTACATGCTGATTCTTATCTGCAATGGCCATACCGCAAAGGTTGATTTCGGCACCTTCACCTGCCAGCAATACTTCGGTGGTGTTGCGGGAAGTGCCGTTATGCAAGGTCATGCCATTCAGCAATACATTGCTGTTGGCTTCCTGCTTCACATACATATTGCTGATACGTACGGTACTTGTATGCGTTTCTTCCAGTTCGTAAAGGTCAAAGACAGCATTCTCACCGACGAATACTTCTATCACCTGGGTTGCCAGGAAATTCACGGCATCCATGGCATGATCACACACCAGCATACGCGCCTGTGCGCCATCTTCCAATACAATCAATACCCGGCGGTTCACCAGGAAGTTCACGTCACCACGCAGGATGTTTACCAACTGAATGGGACGTTCCAAAGCGACGTTCTTAGGTATATACAACAGCACACCGTCTTGTGCAAAAGCGGTGTTGAATGCTGTCACTCCGTCTTTTGAAGTATCTGCCAGCTTGCCATAGTACTTCTTTACCAATTCCGGATGCTTCGCCGCCATCTCCTTCAAACTACCGAAGATAACTCCTTCGGGCAGATGTGAAGCAGGTAGCGCTTTATTGTAAAAAGCATCATTCACTACAAAATACAGAGAGGTACTCATATTGGGTACGTCACATTTGAATACCTCATAGGGATTTACCGGAATATCCAGGCGGTTCAGGTTCAACCCATAGTCCGGTTCAAAGAACTTGCTGACATCGGTATATTTATATTTCTCCTGTTTGCGGGTAGGAAAGCCAAGCCGCTCAAAGTCGGCAAACGCAGTCGCACGAGGGGTATTCATCACCTCGGTGCTGTGTTGGCATATCATCGCTTCCGTCTGGGAGAAAAGATCTATGTATTGTTGTTCTGCATTCATCTTATATATATTTTTAGGCGCGGATTACGCGGATTACACGGATTCATTTAGTAAAGACTTTACGTTTAAACTCTGCACTATGACCAAAGTTCAATAATAATCCAACTTCCAGTCCAGTTGCTTTTAAATAGTTAATCAATTGCCATTCATGTTCTACTCTCAATGCCTGTACAGCTTTTAATTCAAGAATAACTCTGTTTTCAACTAACATATCAGCAATATATCTACCAACAGTTTCACCTTTATAGTGAACTAAAATTTCTTTTTGACACTCTACCTTCATGCCCCTATAACACAATTCTTTATAAAGAGCATTTTGATAAACCTGTTCCAAAAAGCCAAAGCCTAATATTTTATGTACTTCATAAAAGGCCTTTATAATCTCATGTGTTAGTTCCTCATGCAACATAATCCGCGTAATCCGCGCCTAATTAATTACTCTCCTAGTTCCTTCTTAATCCAGTCATACCCCTTCTCTTCCAGTTCCAGAGCCAATTCCGGTCCCGCAGTCTTCACGATACGACCTTTGTAAAGCACATGTACAACGTCAGGTTTGATATAATCCAGTAGGCGTTGGTAGTGGGTGATGACAATGGTACTGTTCTCCGGTGTTTTCAACTTGTTCACACCTTCGGCTACGATACGCAAAGCATCGATATCCAACCCGGAATCCGTTTCATCCAGAATACTTAATTTCGGTTCCAGCATCGCCATCTGGAAGATTTCATTCCGCTTCTTCTCTCCACCGGAGAAACCTTCATTCACCGAACGGTTAGCCAGTTTATTGTCCAGTTCCACAATGGCACGCTTTTCACGCATCAATTTCAGGAACTCGCTTGCACTGAGAGCGGGCAGATGATTGTATTTACGTTGCTCATTCACCGCTGCACGCATAAAGTTAACCATACTCACACCCGGAATTTCTACCGGATACTGGAAGCTGAGAAAGATACCCTCGTGACTACGGTCTTCCGGTGAAAAGTCCAACAGGTTCTTACCGCAGAAAGTCACGCTTCCCTTCGTCACCTCAAAGGCAGGATTACCTACCAATACAGCCGAAAGAGTACTCTTTCCGGAACCGTTCGGTCCCATAATAGCATGCACCTCACCTGCTTTTACCGACAGGTTGATGCCTTTCAATATCTCTTTGCCATTTACACTGGCATGCAGGTCTTTTATCTCTAACATCTTTATATTTACTATTAGACTATTTACAATTTACTATTTAATGTCACTTCTCCACTATTCACTATTACTACCGACCTTTTACTTATCTACCATTCATCTGCCGATTGTGCAGCAAAATAGTAAATAGTAAATCGTCTAATAGTAAATCACCCTACGCTGCCTTCCAGTGAAATAGCCAACAACTTCTGAGCCTCTACCGCAAACTCCATAGGCAGCTTATTAAGCACTTCCTTAGCATAACCGTTCACAATCAGCCCTACTGCATCCTCCGTAGAAATTCCACGCTGGTTGCAATAGAAGATCTGGTCTTCATTGATCTTGCTGGTAGTCGCCTCATGCTCCACAACCGCCGTCTCATTATGGATATCCATATACGGGAAGGTATGCGCACCACATTTATCACCCAGCAACAGAGAATCGCACTGACTATAGTTACGCGCATTGTCCGCCTTTTGAGCTACACGCACCAGACCACGGTAAGAGTTCTCACTATGTCCGGCAGAGATACCTTTGCTGACAATGGTACTACTGGTATTCTTACCCAGATGAATCATCTTCGTACCCGTATCCGCCTGTTGGTAATTATTCGTCACCGCCACACTGTAGAATTCAGCCGAGGAATTATCTCCAGTCAGAATGCAGGAAGGGTATTTCCACGTAATAGCTGATCCCGTCTCCACTTGTGTCCAGGAAAGTTTACTGTTCGCACCTTTGCAGTTACCACGTTTCGTAACAAAGTTATAAACACCGCCTTTACCTTCGGCATCACCCGGATACCAGTTCTGTACGGTACTGTACTTCACCTCCGCACGCTCGTGCACCACAATCTCCACAATAGCGGCATGCAACTGGTTCTCATCGCGCATCGGAGCCGTACAACCTTCCAGATAGGAAACATACGAATCATCATCCGCCACAATCAGTGTCCGCTCAAACTGACCTGTATTACGCGCATTGATACGGAAATACGTGGACAATTCCATCGGGCAGCGTACTCCTTTCGGGATATATACAAACGAACCGTCGGAGAATACCGCCGAGTTCAGTGCGGCAAAGAAGTTATCACGGTATCCCACTACGGAACCAAGATACTTCTGCACCAAATCCGGATGCTCACGTACGGCTTCACTGATGGAACAGAAAATAATTCCTTTCTCCATCAACGTTTCCTTAAACGTAGTTTTCACAGATACGGAGTCCATCACGGCATCCACTGCCATGCCACTCAACGCCATCTGTTCTTCCAAGGGGATGCCCAGCTTATTGAAGGTTTTTATCAACTCTGGGTCTACTTCATCCATGCTCTTAGGCGCGTCTTTCTTCTTCGCCAACGGATCAGCATAGTAGGAAATAGCCTGATAATCTATCTCAGGAATACGGAGATGTGCCCATGTAGGCATCTCCATCGTCAACCAGTGACGATATGCTTTCAGACGGAACTCCAACAGCCATTCCGGCTCGTTCTTCTTCGCAGAGATCAGCCGTACAACATCTTCATTCAGCCCACGCTCAATGACTTCCGTATGTACATCGGTGGTGAAGCCGTACTTGTACTTCTCCTGCGTTAGTTCCTTTACATATTTATTGGGTTCTTCGGGTTGCATTATGTATTAAGTATATATTGTTCTGTAACTTCTTTTGCAGCCGGGAAAAACATTCCCGCGAACGACTCTATAGGATAATATAACACGGATTCCTCCTTCATTGTTCTATCAATCATCGTATTATCCGAGTCGATAAACTCGACAACACAGATAAGCAGACTCACCAGCAGCAGAAACTTCAACGCGCCCAGTCCGGCACCCAGCCAGCGGTTCAGCCAACCGAGCGAGACTGCTTCCATCGCCTTCGTCAGCAAAGCCGCTACCAGCAGGAACAACAACGGAACCACTATCCAGATTACGACAAACGCCAATATCTGTGCAAACGTCATAGAGTCCGTTATCTTAGAAAAGACTCTCTCCGCTACCGACACATACAGTGCTTTTGCAGCCAGCAATCCAACAATCAATCCGAGGATAGATGCCAGTTGCTTGATGAAGCCTTTTATAAAACCGATGACTGCTCCCGCACCAATCACCACTAATAAGATGATATCTATTATTGTCATAACTATATCTAAAAAAGACACGGATTACACGGATAAGCACGGTTTTTCTTTTAAACCAATCCGTGAAATCCGTGTAATCCGTGTCTAAAAGATTATTTCGCTTACAGAGTCTGTTTTACTTCTATTTCTTCGTAAGATTCGATCATATCGCCTACCTTGATATCGTTGCAGTTCGTCAGGCTGATACCACACTCGAAGTTGGTACCTACTTCCTTCACATCGTCCTTGAAACGTTTCAAAGCATTGATAGAACCGGTAAAGATTACGATACCGTCGCGGATCAAACGGGCCTTGTCGCTGCGTTTCACCTTTCCGGTCTTCACTACCGCACCGGCTACGAGACCTACCTTGGTGATATTGAACACCTCGCGTACCTCGATGGTTGCAGTTACCTGCTCCTTCACCTGCGGTGCCAACATACCTTCCATAGCGGCCTTCACCTCTTCGATAGCATCGTAAATCACTGAGTACTTGCGGATATCCACACCTTCGTTCTCTGCCATCTTTGCAGCGGCATTCGACGGACGTACCTGGAAGCCGATGATGATAGCATCCGAAGCGGCAGCCAATGAAACATCAGATTCGGAGATTGCTCCAACGCCTTTGTGGATTACATTTACCTGTACCTGCTCTGTAGACAGTTTGATCAGTGAATCGCTCAACGCCTCAACAGAACCGTCCACGTCACCCTTAACGATAACATTCAGTTCATGGAAGTCACCCAGTGCCAGACGACGGCCAACTTCATCCAAAGTAAGCATCTTCTGAGTACGCAGACCTTGTTCACGTTGCAACTGTTCACGCTTGTTAGCGATTTCACGTGCTTCCTGTTCTGTATCGATTACGTGGAACGTATCACCGGCAGCAGGTGCACCGTTCAATCCCAGAATCAATACCGGCTCAGACGGTCCGGCCTCTTTCAGGCGCTGGTTACGTTCATTGAACATAGCTTTCACCTTACCATACGCTGTACCTGCCAGTACGATGTCTCCCACCTGAAGTGTACCGTTTGATACCAGCATGGTAGCTACGTAACCACGTCCTTTGTCCAACGAAGATTCGATGATGGAACCTGTTGCCTTACGGTTCGGGTTTGCTTTCAGATCAAGCATTTCTGCTTCCAGCAATACTTTCTCCAACAGTTCTTTCACACCCAAGCCTTTCTTGGCCGAGATATCTTGCGATTGATATTTGCCACCCCATTCTTCAACGAGATAGTTCATACTTGCCAGCTCTTCCTTGATTTTGTCAGCATTGGCAGTCGGTTTATCAATCTTGTTAATTGCGAATACGATAGGTACACCGGCAGCCATAGCATGGTTGATAGCTTCCTTCGTTTGCGGCATCACGTTATCATCGGCAGCGACAATAATGATAACCACGTCCGTCACCTTCGCACCACGGGCACGCATAGCAGTAAACGCCTCATGACCCGGAGTATCGAGGAACGTAATCTCACGTCCGTCTTCCAGTTTCACGTTGTAAGCACCGATGTGCTGCGTGATACCACCGGCTTCACCGGCAATAACGTTCGCCTTACGGATATAGTCGAGCAATGATGTCTTACCGTGGTCTACGTGACCCATGACGGTAACAATCGGTGCGCGCGGTTCCAGATCCTCTTCAGAATCCTCCTCCTCTACAATGGCCTGTGCCACTTCCGCACTGACATATTCAGTCTTGTATCCGAACTCTTCCGCCACCAGATTGATGGTTTCAGCATCCAGACGCTGATTGATAGACACCATGATACCGATACTCATGCAAGTAGCGATGACCTGCGTCACGGAAACATCCATCATGCTTGCCAACTCGTTGGCAGTCACGAATTCCGTTATCTTCAGCACTCTGCTGTCCGCCATTTCGCGGTCTTCCTGCTCCTGCATACGGCTGTTCGCTATATCGCGCTTGTCCTTACGGTATTTGGAAGTCTTGCTCTTACCTTTGGAAGTGAGGCGTGCCAAGGTTTCTTTTACCTGCTTAGCTACGTCTTCCTCGCTAACCTCCTGCTTGATGACCGGTTTCTTGAAACGATCCCTGTTATTGTTGTTACGGTTGTTCTTGTTGCCACCTTGGTGATTATTACCACCACCGGCACCTTGCTGACCGCCGCCGGCATGAGGTCCTTTACCTCCACCACCACGGTTGTCGCCTCCACGCTGGAAGTTGGATGCATTGTTGATATCCACCTTCTCCTTATTATTATTAATGCGGAGACGTTTCTTCTTGTTGGCGTTGGCATCGGCATCTTTCTCCTTGCCATCCTTCGCTTTGGTGTCTTCGCGGCGGATTTCTTTGATGATCGCCTCTTTCATCAGCTTCTTCTGATCCTGACGAATCTTCTCCTTCTCTTCGCGCTCCTTACGTTTCTCCTCTTTGGATTTCTTCTTAGGACGTGTAGACTGGTTCAATGTCGCCAAATCAATCTGACCGATGATATTGATCTTAGAAACAAACTCCGGCTTGTGAATTGTGAAGATTTCCGCCTCACCACTCTTTGCAGGCGCTTCTTCTGCCACAGCAGGTTTCGCCTCTTCCCGGACAGGTGCCGCGGGAGCAGGTGTTTCTTTTTTTACTACTTCTTTCGCTACTACCGGAGCGGGGTTGGGTGCAGGTTTTTCTGCAACGACTGCTGGCTTCGGTTCTTCTTTCACCACAGGAGCCGGTTCGGGAGCCGGAGTCGGCTTCGGTTCCGGTTTCGGTTCGGGCTTTAATTCCGGTCTGGGTTCCGGCTTCGGTTCCGGTCTGAACTCAGGCTTCGGTTCCGGTTTGGGCTGCGGTTTAGGTTCTTCCTTTACCACAGGCGCAGATGTTTCCACTTTCTTTTCTTCCACTTTTTCTACTACCGGTTTCCGGTTCAGTTTATCCAAGTCTATTTTTCCGACAGGTTTAAACTTCGGACGTGCATCTTCGGGTACAACAGTCTTTATTTCTTCAACTTTCGGTTTCTCCGTAGTCTCAGCTTCGTAACCATCGATAGATACCGATGCTTTGTTACGGTCTTTATTCTGCCGTTCCTGAATGAAACGTTCCGATTCAAGTCTAAGATTCTTATCTGTACTGAACTCTTTCACGAGCAAGGCATATTGCTCCTCGTTAATTTTTGTGTTGGGGTTTGCCTCAACGGCAAATCCTTTTTTCTGCAAGAACTCAACGACCGTTGAAATTCCTACATTCAAATCTCTTGTTACTTTATTTAACCTTATCGTCATACTAAAAAATTAATGAATAATGTGGAGAAAGAAGTTAGTGCAAACAGAAACAGATGTCGACAGACACTTTATTCTGCCTCGGGCTCTGCCTCAGGGGCAACCTCGGGCTCTGTCTCAGGCACAACCTCAGGTGCCGGTTCCAATTCAGGTTCGCCTTCTTCAAACTCCAAACTTAAAATGCGTAATACCTCGTCCACCGTTTCTTCTTCCAAGTCGGTCTTTTCAATCAACAACTCGCGCGGAGCGTTCAGCACGGCCTTCGCTGTATCGATACCAATCGACTTGATGGCATCAATCACCCAACCGTCGATTTCGTCTCTGAACTCATCCAGATAGATATCTTCATCCTCAACAGCCTGATCCAACTCACGGAATACGTCAATGGTGTACTCGGTCAACATACTGGCAAGTTTGATATTCAAACCGCCTTTACCAATAGCCAGCGAAACCTCTTCAGGCCTCAGAAATACTTCTGCCTTACGTTCTTCTTCATTCAGACGAATAGAAGATATCTTCGCGGGGCTGAGGGCACGCTGAATAAACAACTGGATATTGGACGTATAGTTGATTACGTCAATATTCTCGTTGCGCAACTCACGAACAATGCCATGAATACGGCTACCCTTTACACCTACGCAGGCACCTACCGGGTCGATACGGTCGTCGTACGACTCAACGGCAATCTTGGCACGCTCACCGGGGATACGGGCAATCTTCTTAATGGTAATCAGTCCGTCATTGATTTCGGGCACTTCCATCTCGAACAGACGCTGCAGGAATACAGGCGATGTACGGGAAAGGATAATCTTCGGATTGTTATTCTTGTTGTCCACACGGGCCACCACGGCACGCGCCGTTTCTCCCTTGCGATAGAAATCGCTCGGAATCTGTTCCGTCTTGGGCAGCAGCAATTCGTTTCCTTCATCATCGAGCAGCAGCATTTCCTTCTTCCATATCTGGTATACTTCCGCATTGATGATATTGCCCACCTTATCAATATATTTATTATAGATACTGTCTTTTTCCAGTTCCAAAATTTTAGAGGCCAACGTCTGACGCAGGTTCAGGATGGCACGTCGTCCGAAGTTCGCGAAGATTACTTCATCCGTCACTTCCTCGCCCACTTCATAAGAAGCATCTATTTTCTGTGCTTCCGATAATGCAATCTGCAAGTTCGGATTTTCCAGGTCTTCATCCGCCACTACTTCACGGTTGCGCCATATTTCGAAGTCGCCCTTGTCCGGGTTCACAATTACGTCGTAATTCTCATCGGTGCCGAACATCTTCGCGATCACACTACGGAACGACTCTTCGAGCACGCTCACCATGGTGGTTCTATCGATATTTTTCAGTTCCTTAAATTCCGAAAATGTATCTATCAGGCTGATAGTTTCTACTTTCTTGGCCATAGTCTTATTTAAAACTGATTAAGTATTTAGTATATTTTATTTCATCATACGCAAGCATTTCGTCTTCCTGCACCAGCTGGGGACGCTTGGCTCCTTCGGGTTTCACTTTCTTCTCTACAGTTACAGTGAAATGCTGTTCATCGGCTGCCTTCAGCACGCCGCACAACTTGCGTCCATCTTTTCTCAGCACTTCCACTTCTTTTCCGATGTGGTTGGTGTACTGTTGCAACACTTTAAATGGCTGTCCGATACCGGCAGAACCTACCTCCAACTCATAATCCTCATCCTCACGGTTCAACTTGGATTCGATGTATCGGCTCAACTCCACACAATCTTCAATCCAAACCCCTTCTTTGTGGTCAATTTCCACCACAATCTTGTCGTCCGGGCTGATAGCTACTTCCACCAGAAAGTACTCTTTTCCGTCCAGCCACTCGTCAACAATCTGACAAACAGTTTTCTTTTCTACCATTGATTAACTATATAAGAACAAAAAAAGGAGCTTAATTGCCCCTCCACCTTTCATCCATTGCAGTTGCAAAGATATAAATAATCTATTCGACTACAAAATATTAGAGAAAAAAAGAATGATTTAACGCTCCTGAAAGAAGAAAGTAATGCAAATGACTTCTGTAAAACCGCTTCGATATGGCAAGGTCGATTCTGACATTTTGTATTTTATGCATAAGGAGAATGCCGTATATCCGTCCTTCCGCCGGTCTGAATGGAAATACGCAAGTAAAAAAGTGTATCCGGCAGACTGACAGAGGGATACATAAATACGGACAATGCTGAAAAATAAAACAGACGCGGTTTGGCAACCATAAACTGTTGGTTTGCATTGGATATATGGATCGTAGGCGTTCCATATATAGATGGCAAGTATTAGATATATAGATCGTAAGCGTTAGATATATAGATAGCAGACATTAGATATATAGTTTTGAGGCGTAAGATGCATAGTTATCTTGCATAAAGTCTGTATAACGACTGTATATTATTCAATATTCCGTATTTATATTCCTTTAGAAGACAGAACAAGATGCTATTTCCACTCTTTTATAAAAACGGAGCGTAAGTAATACAGGCTTTTTACTATCTTTCTGCATACAAGAAAGCCAATAGTTCGAAATAAGGGAACTATTGGCTCTATCCATAGGAGGTAAAATGTACCTGAACTTTTATATATTTTTATTTATTCGGCGTATCCCATTTCCTGGTATCCGTACAAGTAATATTCAAAGTTTGATTACCCGTCTGTATGCGAAAGTCGCCTTTTTCCAGAATCCATTTGCCATCATAACCCACGAAAGCAAGGTCGGAGCCTTTCACTTTCAGCGTAACGGTTTTCGTTTCTCCCGGTTGCAGTTCTACTTTCTCGAAAGCACGCAGGCGGCGGATATCAGGAGTCAGGGAAGCGATCAGATCGCTACTGAACAGCAGAACGCTTTCCTTGCCGATACGGTTACCGGTGTTCTTCACATCAACGGTGAAAGTAAGTACATCGTCAGCCGTAAAGTTGTTTTTATCCGCTTTGAGGTTGCTGTAAGCATAGGTAGTATAGCTCAATCCGTAACCAAATGCCCATTGCACGGACATCACGGCATCGTAATCATAAGCACCCGACATCTTTTCAAGATCTTCGCACGGCTTGTAGTCGTAAGTGAACAATGAATTGATTTCCTTCGGATAAGTATAAGGCATTTTACCGCTGAAGTTGGCGTCTCCTGCCACGAGGTTTGCCAAAGCATCGCCTCCATAGTTACCCGGAAGCATGGTGTTGATAACAGCCTTTGCCAACGGTTCTATTTCGTTGACGATGCGCGGACGGCCTTCGTTCAGAACCAAAACAACCGGCTTTCCGGTGGCAGCCAATGCTTTCACCAGATTGAGTTGGCTTTCGGAGAGGAAGAGGTTGTTCAGGTTACCCGGAGTTTCGCAATAGGAGTTCTCACCCACACAAGCGATGATATAATCCGCATTGGCGGCAGCAGCTACGGCTTTATCTATTTCCGGAGCATTTTCTTCCCACCATGCACCACCTTCCTTATAAGTGACACCCGGCTCATAGATGATATTGGAAGCACCGAACTTCTGAGTGAACGATTCAAGAATGGTGTTATAATCCGCCGCTAATTCATCCGCCCTGTGTCCTTGCCAAGTGTAAGACCAGCCACCGTTGAGCGTACGCATGGAGTTGGCATTAGGACCTGTAATCAGCAGTTTTTTATCTTTGGGTAACGGCAAGATGTGATCGGTATTCTTCAATAAGACCAGAGACTCTTCGGCAGCCTGCAAAGCAGCCGCAGCATGCTCTTTACCTCCGAACAGGGGGAAATCCTTGTGATTATAAGCAGGTGTTTCGAACAAGCCCAAGCGATACTTCATGCGCAGCACGCGGCGTACAGCATCGTCAATGCGGCTCATCGGCACTTCGCCTTCTTCCACCAACTCTTTCAGGTATGTACAGAAACTCCATTCATAAGGCACCATCGACATATCGATACCGGCATTGATAGCTATCTTGATAGCTTCTTTCTTGCTGCCTGCAATCTTATCGCGGGTGTAGAGGTTATTGATATCCGCCCAGTCGGTCACAATCATGCCGTCCCAGTTCAAGTCCTCTTTCAGCCACTCGGTCAGCAGTTCGTAGTTGGCATGGAAAGGAAGCCCGTTGTTCATGGCGGAGTTCACCATAACAGACAAAGCACCTGCCTTGATACCTTCGAGGAACGGAGCGAAATGTTTCTCGCGCATATCCTGCACGGTGATGGACGAAGGGGTACGATCTTTACCGGAAACAGGCACACCGTAACCCATATAATGCTTGATGCAAGCGGCCACTTGTTGCTTTCCTATATGGTTAGGATCACTGCCCTGGAAACCGAATACGGCTTCGCGCCCCATTTCGGCATTCACGTAGCAATCTTCGCCATAGTTCTCCCAATGACGGGGCCAGCGGGCGTCACGTGCCAGGTCGAGCACCGGAGCATAGGTCCAGGGGATACTTCCGGCCTTGGTTTCATAAGCGGAGATGCGGGCACCTTCACGCACCAGTTCGCGGTTGAAGGTAGCTGCCATATTGATGCCCTGAGGGAAGAAAGTTCCACCCAATGTATAAGTTGTTCCGTGTATCTGGTCTACGCCATAAATACAAGGAATACCCATGACTTTCATCGATTTGTCCTGTATCTTCCGGATGATTTCTTCCCACTTCTCTTTGGATTGGGCAACACCCTGGGGTACATTCAGGATAGAGCCGACTTTGTATTTGCCGATAACGGTATCCAGCAAAGCATCGTCTATCTGAAATTCTTGGGTCGAATTATCACGTTTGGTAATGACGTCAATGGTAAGCTCGGTCATCTGCCCAATCTTCTCTTCAAGGGTCATCTTCTTGAGCAAAGCTTCTACCTTCTTTTCTATTTTCCCGTCTCTTGGGATGGCAGGAGCCACTGTAGTTTGCGCCGTAGCGGTCAACATCAGCCCGGAGAGGGCTGCGGATAAGATTAATTTTCTATTCATGGTATTGTTTTTGGGTTTTCGGAGGCAAAGATATGTCAAAAGTTACCACAGACCACACAGATTCACACAGATTATTTATATATATTGTATTCGATCCGTGTCAATCTGCGTAATCTGTGGTGATAAGTTTCTTATCTGAACAACATCGGAACGAACTCCGTCAGATAAATACGCCAGTTCTTCCAGATATGTCCTTCGTCCGATTCATAATAGGTATATTTATATCCCTTTTCATCCAGCAGTTTACGGTATTCCTCATTGGCTTTGTAGAGGAAATCCGTCTTACCGATGGCAATCCAGTAAAGGGCGGGATTCTTGTCAAACTGCACTTTCAGTTTTCCTTCCATATTCTCGTATATCGGTGAAGACACCTCTTTATTAGGCATAATGGCAGCAGAAAACAGTCCGATATAATTAAACATATCAGGATATTGCTTGGAAATATGCAAAGAATGGAAACCACCCATAGACAAACCGGCAATGGCACGACCGGATTTACTCTTTATCGTACGGTAGTTTTTATCGATGAACTTCACGATCTCGGGAAACGCCTGTTCATAAGATCCCTCCATTGTCTTGGGTAACTGCATTGTCGGGGGAACCATTCCACGGGATGACTCTCCAGGGGCAGCCTCCTGTGAAGCATTGCCGTTCGGCATTACTACAATCATAGGCCTTGCTTTCCCTTGTGCAATCAGGTTGTCCAGTATCTGTGCAGTACGGCCCAGGGAAATCCATGCCTCTTCATCACCACCCATTCCATGAAGGAGGTAAAGCACGGGATAGCGCTTGCCGCTGGTTTCATAACCGACAGGGGTATAGACCGTCATACGACGTTCCAGACCAAGCGCCGGACTATCATACCATATCCGGGAGACGGTTCCGTGAGGCACCGGATTGACTTTATAAAAATCGGCACGATCACCGCCTATGATAAATACGTTGGTTAAGGTGGACACATCACGGATCAGGTAGACATTGGCGGGATCGTTCATCCGCAAGCCATCTACTATGAAAGAGTAGCTGTAAAGCTCCGGTTTCAGAGGTTCGGGAGTAGTATATTCCCATACACCCTCCTGCCCTTCCTTCAGATCCACAATTCCGGGAGCCTCGAACTTAGCATTCTTCTGTACAGGCAGGAAATCTCCTGTAAGCTGTACTCTCACCGCTTTTGGTGCTTTGAAGCGGAAGGTTACGGTATTGTTGTCATGAATCTCGGGAGATACCACGGGAGCAGTTCCCCAAAGGGCTTGTTGTGCAAACATCGTCACACCAATCAGCAAGGCGACGGTTAAAGCTGTTAATCTTTTCATAAGTATGTATATATCAATGTTCACGAATATAGTTTATAATCAGGAAACAGGCAGGTTCGAGTACTGTGCCGTGATTGAAGCCTTGCAACTCATGCAGAGTCACCTTCTTATTGCCGATATTCTTCGCTACGGAAGCGAATAAAGCGTTCTCTTCCCATCGATCCGCCATTTCCAGATTGCGGTCTCCGGTAATCAGTATGACAGGAGGGGTATCTTTACGCACACGGTTCACCGAGGCATATTCATCTATAATAGGAATACCGTTCGGCAACCCGCGTTCTTTACGAATCGTGAAATGGGTCACTGTTTGTCCGCTGACGGGAAGATAAGCCGCCACTTTATCGGCATCCGCACCATAAGCTTCCATGTACTTCTTATCCATAGCCAATATCAGTGCAAGGTAGCCGCCTGCGGAATGTCCGGAAACAAATATCTTGTCTTTACTGCCGCCGTATTCTTCTATATGGTTGAATGTCCATGCCACGGCAGCCGCAGCATCTTCAATATAAGCGGGATTCTTGGCCTTGGGACTTAGACGGTAGTTCACCGCCACCACTGCAAAGCCTCTGTTCATCAGTTCCTGGGGGATGTGTTTTCCACCGCCTTCCAGACCACCGCCATGAAACCATACGATAGTGGGAAAATCTTTTTTGTCCACCGGATAGTAGACATCCAATTTGCAACGTTCCTTCCGGTAAGCGTCAGTCTCGGACTTGGCAATATACGGCAGGTCTTTTACGGTTTTATATACTTCCTGCGCATGCAGGGTTAACATACAGAATAATAGCAACAGAAGTGTCACTTTCCTTTTCATGGCATATTTGTTTAAAGGTTTGTAGCTGCAATATTAGGCAAATAATTTTAAAGAGCGGCTTCTTAATTGTTGAAAAGATTGTCTGTACGTTCAATTTTAATCATTACATTTGCGCAAGCATTCAATTTCTTACAATTATGGCACACCACTTGAATACCAACAAACAGTTTATGGTAGGCAACGGCATCCTGGCCTTTGCAGTTATTTTCGTTGTCGTCATCTTCATTTACATGAGCCTGCGCCTGCAAAAGCAGAAAGATGAAGACCGGAACTTTATCGAAACGTACACCATCACCCTGGAAAAAGGATTTATTGGAGACTCCCTGTCACTAATGATTAATGACAGCGTGCTGGTGAATAAGAAAATAACCGAAGAACCATTCAGTATGGATGTGAAACGTTTTGCCGAACAGAGCGCATTGTTGATTGTGGATAAAGCAACGGATCAGCTATCCCTGTTTGAACTGAGTGAAAAAGGTGGTAACTACCGGTTTGAAAAAGAGAATGGGGAAGTAAAACAGTTGGCGCAAAAATAATTCACCACAGAGTAGCACAGAGTCTCACAGAGTTTAATCTATTGAAATAAAACTCTGTGAGACTCTGTGCTACTCTGTGGTGAGAACTTATTTCACCTGAAAATAGAACTTATGCTTCAGTGATTTTCCCGGCATCTTAAATGTCAGTTCCACAAAGTTCTCTTCATCTTCCAGACAGTCTTCGCTATTATAAGTTATCAGAATGTCTTCGCCACATGGCACAGCTTTCAGTTGGGAAGCGCAGTTAGAAGTAAGTTTCGGCATAGCAGCCGTAGTTATCTTCTTTCCTTTTATAAATAAGGAGACTATATAAGCATCCTTGCCGTCCGACTTTCCTTCGGCAGTGATAAAGGTTGGCAACTTCCGATAGTTCTGAACGACACCTTCCGCCCATTCGCGGCGTGTCTTATCGAAGAAGTATTCTACGGCGGGACGCATTTTTGTGATGCACTGGTCTATTTCTTCCACAGAAGAGATATCAGAAATATGCTCTTCCATCTTCTTTATCAAGTCCTCCATCGCACGGTCCTGCTCTTCAAACTGACGGACCAACGCTTTATGTTCGCTTTCAGGGAAGGGGTAGCGTATCGCATAAGCGTACGTTATCTTACCGGACTTCTTATCACGGCGTTTCTCCCAGTACGAACCATCAACTTTAGAAAGTGAGATTCCCTTGATAAAAGGCAAAGAAGCCGCACGGGTAGAGCCTTCGGCCATATACTGATCGACAAACTCCGTGATACGGTCACCGTTACCGGAAGTCTGTTTCACTGTATGCGAATCCGAGAACTCGACATTCTGTGCCACAGCTTGAATAATCTGTCTCTTCACGCTTTCCAGGCATTGCTGACGCGCCTCTTCCATCGAACCAGTCTCAGCAGAAGCCACGATATAGCCGGACTCCGCAGACTCATACCAGACGGGAGCTTTCTTATCACTCTTCTCAACGACTTTATATGCCTGGGCAAACAATGAACCTGTTCCCATGCAGAAAAGCAAGGCAACCGTAATTCCTATTCTTTTCATCTTCATAAGCGGTTTTCCTTTCTTTATTTCCAATCAACGGGCAGATTATGGATAATCACTTTACAGTTATCCACCGTCATTTCTACATACGAAAGTGTAGCACAAGGAGTACTGACACCTTTGATTTCGAACACCTTACCTATTCTGACACCTTTCGGCATCTTGTTTCCATAAGTCCAGGAAGTACAGCCATTCGTCTCTATCTGAGAGAAATTAGTAAAGGTCGCACCATCCGGATCAATCGCTGAAGTCATACGAATAGTCGCACTGTTATTCGTCACACCTGTATTGGTGAAGCGGGCATAGACACGAATACTTTCAGCCGTTTCATTGCCTTCACAAGACACCAGTTCGAAAGAAAGGTCATTGCAGGAAACCGAAATCTTACATTCGGGCAAAGGAGACTTCTCAGGCTGCACGACAACCGGTTCAGAAAACGTCACAGGCTCTGCGACAGGAGTAGGTTGCACTTCCGGAGCAGGTTCCGGGGAAGCCGATTCTTCGGGAGCCGGTTCAGGAGTAACAGGTGATTCTTGCGGCTCCCGCTTCCCTATCTTTTGCAATATACCCAACACTTCATCGTAGCAAGGTACCGTTTCGGGAACTATAGACAAATAATCCGCTGCTTCATTCAAGAGCCCGGCATCTATCAGCACCTCCGCTTTTTTAATGATGACAGGACAATTCTGCTGGTAGAAATCAGCAATACGCTTACGTGTAGTGCGGATGAAACGTACAAAAGCCGGATCGGTAACCTTGATGCCGGAGATAAGCGAAGCAATCGCATCGTCCTTACTCCCAGTAGCGTCTCCCTGTACCTCGATAACGGCCGTTCCATATACACTGTCGTCATACTTATTGCGGGCAGTCAATGAAAATTCACCTGTAACCAGCGTCACGTCCCGCAGTAATCCTTCCGTCTTCTTCGTCTCTCCGAGAACAAGTTCGGGCTGAATGACGAACGCATTGTAAAGTGAAGCAGTTCCGGCATTATTGCGGGCAATAATTTGCTCCACTTTCAGTTTCAGTGCATCCATGTTCTTCTGGCTTAATCCCTTCTGCGTGGGCGTACCCGCCACAAAATGAATGTTATCCTGCGCCGCCGCACCCAGCGAAACGAGCAGCAGTAAAGCCCATAGAAATCTATTCTTCTTCATAAAATGCAGATTTATTTAATGGTTACAGTCAACCCTTGCCCCATTGTAACTACAGAGGCAACATATTCTCCCCCTAATTTCTCATCGAGGAAGTTCTTCAGTTCGGTACTGAAGCGGGAAATGGTATAAGCGCGTCCCTGCGCTTCATCCCAAATTGGCACTTGTACGGACATATCGATCACCTTGTCGTTGCTGCGGCTCATATCGTAAACACCATTCAAGGCGTGAACCTGCAACCAGTCTTCCAATACGGTCTTGAAACTTGCGCTTCCATCGGGCAACGGCTGGTCAAAATCCCAGTCGGTGATAGATTTCGCCAGTACCATTTGGATAGCCATCTCACGACCATTCTTCACAATGTCATTGAAAGAAGCCTGCAACTTGGTAAAGAACTCATCTTTTACCTTTTTGAGAGCATAGTCCGTCAGCTTAATGGTATCTGTAGTGACGTACTTGCCACTTTGGAAAGTGGCGCTTGCCAGATTGCCTGCCGTCTGAAATTCAGTTGCCGTCAGCTCCAGCGACACTTCGCTTTGACGTCTTGTATCAGTGGTTGTCATCACTTTGGCAGTCACAATGATATCCGCACCCATATTCTGAATCATCTTAGTTACGGCATCAGACTGAGTACCGGCTGTCAGTACGTCATTCCGTTTCGCCCGTTTCAGTTGGGCAAGGAAATCTTTCGTCTTATATCCGCGTGAACTGAACTCACTGGTCATTTTGCTCACGGCATAACTCAACATCTGATTGTAATCCAGGATAGCACGTATATCTTCATCTTCCCTGGTATAAGGAACCACCGTCACCGTAGGCAAACTTACCTGGCTGTTGGGAGTGCCCACTGCCATACCAAGATTAGTCTGCACCTTATTCCGGTTCAGATCTTTCTGCAAAGCATCGAACAGAATAGTCATTTCCACCGTGCAGCGGTATTGCTTACCTTGTTTTTCCGGTCCCTCCGTAACTGTATAGTCCTTAACAAACACGGAATAACGGTTTTCATCGAAAAAGCGGCGGTCATAGTCAGGTTTTGCAGTAGAAACCATCGGATTTCCCTTATTGACTCCATCCACCCCCGTATAGAATAAGGTATAGAAGGCAGACTTCAATGCCATATTTGCCGCCTCTTTCTTCTTCTCACTGATACCCAGGGCACGGACAGTCAATGTGTTTCCCTGCTGTTGCAGAAAGACCACTTCACTGGAATAATTCTGTCCGCAAAGAGTGGCGGACAGAAATATTCCCAAAAGAAACATAAAACAATGCTTCATAATAACTGTATGGTTTTATTAGTTGAAAATCCCGCCCATCAATGTCTGTTCGCGGGAAACGATCTTTATCGGTTGCTCATCACGGATGGCTTTCATGATTTCTTCACCACCCTTCTGCACCTTACACAAAGAGATATCATCTCCTTCAACCGCTTTCACGGTCAAACGGCCGATTTCCTTCTTGGCTTCGCGTCCGGCAACTTCACGTATGGCATAAACAGTAAATTTCTGGGCTTCTTTCACACCATTCATGGAGCCGAGGTTAATGTACACTTCCTCTGCCTTGCCCTTCTTCTCGCTATTTACTTCAAGGATAGTTCCTTCCATTTTGAAGTATTCATCCACAAAGTCGCGCATGCTGTATACCGCACTTTTGATAGTGTTGGCAATGGCTTCTTCCTTATTGCCACCGGTTCCTCCGGTCAGTCCGCTGTGCTGGAACGTCTTTGTACCGATCAATGTACCGTTCTTCGGATTGATAACTTTCAGTGTATAAGATACTGAGCCATCATAATATCCTTTTCCATCTCTTGTCTTATAAGCAGCAGTCATAGAAGATACCTGACCTGTAATGATGAACTGTGCCCCCAATTCTTCCATCACTGAGAGGCGGTCCATTTCATTATCGTCACCCGAAGAGATATTAGCAGATGAGCGACGTTGCGATTCAATACGCAAGGCATCCTGTGCATCCACATCAATCAGAATCACACGTTCCATCTTCTGTATACCCTCAATCACCGTATTACGCAAGCCCTCTACCCACGAGAACGGTGCATCGCTGGATCGTTTGAAATAGTCAATGAATACCGTAGGTTTTCCCTTCGGCTCATCAAAGTTCTGGCAATAACCGGCAAGTGAATATACCACACAAAACACTAAGAGTACAATCTTTCTCATAAACTTCTTGAATTATATAATTTAAACTTCTGAACTTGCATCTTACTTTAATTTTTCAAAAATAAACATTTGTTATCAAACCGCAAGAGCGTTTACGTTTATTAACTCAAAAAAGAAATACAATCACGGAAAACAGTGACAACCCCTATACCGTGTACCGATTGTATCAGAATCATGTCCGCATCGTACCCGAACCGTATCTGCACCGTACTTGCTCCGTACATTCTCCACTCAGAGGTACCTCTGACCGAAGGAAGTACGGAGTTGGTACGGAGCAAGTACAGCTCAGATACAGTTTAAGGGTAATCCAAGTCGTGATAAGTGAGTCGGTAAGTTATGGTAAGTCGTGGTAAGTGAGTTGGTAAGTCGTGGTAAGTGTACAGTAGCAATATGTGGCACGACTTCAAGTGATTAAAACTCCGTGCGATATTGCCTCAATTCTTTCCGCAAAGCTTGGGCTTTTCCTTCCGTCAATTCATCGAGAAGTGCCCAGAAACGCTCTCCATGATTCATCTCACGAGTATGAGACAATTCGTGCAGAAGTACATAGTCTATCAGATGTTTCGGCAACAAAACCAGATAGTAAGACAGGTTGATTGTGCGCCGTGCCGAACAACTCCCCCAGCGTCCACTGCTGGAATTGATTTTTACACTTTGGTAAGGCAGATTGTGTTTCTGTGAAAGCATATACAGACGGGGTGGAAGAATGATCTTTGCATTACGACGCAGAGCCTCCTCGATAACTTTACGTAACCATGCTTGTAATTCCGCATCAGTAAAATCAGCTCCCGGCGGACAGATAATCTGCATCTCTCCCAACTCGGAGCGTGAAAGGAAACGTTCGCGCTGTCCGCTTACAAGACTTAATTTGAAGAACTCCGTATCAATCCGAAAATTTAAGTCTATCAGAGAACGAGTATATTTTTTCCGGGCCACCCGCAAACGGGGACGCAGTTCTTCTATCGCATTCTTTATCTCTTTAAGTGTAGTTCCAGGCGGAATGGTTACATAGATAGCGTCTTCCCGCGTACGAAAAGTCAAACGCCGCGCACGGGTATTCACTTTAATAAGAAAGCGTCCAAGTTCATTATCTTCCAATACATTTTCCAAAACGACAAAACCTCCCAATGAATAAACAGACAAATAAACGAAATATCGTTCGAATATACAAATGACTAGATACCCAAAAACGGACAAGTGTCCGAAAATGAACACCTGTCCTAAAAGAATGCACACTAATTATCAGCACTTTATTAAATTGGCATGAATATTGAGTTATAAGATGTAACCGGACGTTGCCAAAAAAGTTTCTGAAAAAAGAGAAAAAAGTATGCAACCTTTTTTAAGCAACTTACGTCTAATAGATAAACAGGAATAATATAAATGAATAATTATAAAACTAAAAAAGTTATGAAAAAGTTAGCAAGCCTCCTTACATGCATCTGTTTAATCCTTAGTACAACAGCGTGCTCACAAAGCAAGAACTACAGTTCAGGCAACTGGGGTAGTAAAAAAGTGATAGCCAGCAACAAATACGTAACAAAGGACATCAAGGTAGATAACTTCAGGAAAATCAGTGTAGCCGGTAGCCCCGATGTTACGTTTACTCAAAAGTCGGGACGCCCCGAAGTAGAAGTCTACACCTCGGACAATATTGTTGATTTGCTGGATATTAAAGTAAAGGACAACACCTTATATATAGGTTTCAAGAAGGATGTCAATGTGTCTTACAAGAAACTGGAAGTACGTGTATCTGCCGAAACTCTGAATGGGATTTCTGTTGCCGGTTCAGGGGATGTCTTCCTGAAAAACGGTCTCCAGACTAATGACAATTTATCAATCAATGTTGCCGGTTCAGGAGATATCAAAGGCAGTGGCATCAAATGCAATGATATGAAAGTATCTGTAGCCGGATCGGGCGATATCAATGCTGATAATATTACTTGTAATAACCTGAAAGTATCCGTTGCAGGATCGGGTGACATGGTATTGAGAAATGTAACAGCTACGGGCACGGAAGCAAGTGTGGCCGGATCAGGCTCGGCAACTATTACCGGTACAACCCAAACAGCTACTTACAGCGTAGCCGGATCAGGCGATTTGCTTACAGAAGGTTACGAGGCTCAACGCGTTACCGCCAGTGTAGCAGGCTCGGGCAGCATCAAATGTTTTGCAACCGAGTTCCTGAAAGCACGCACCAGCGGCAGCGGGAAGATAGGCTACAAAGGAAATCCGGAACTGGATTACCCGAAGAAGAGCTTGTACAAACTTTAAGATTCTCTCTTACGATTATTATAAAAAGGATAGTTTAACAAACATCAAGCGAAAGGGGTTCCGGGAGGAAGCCCTTCGTTGTTTTTATACAATGGATATATAGATATTGCACATCCAGAATAGTTTATCTGCCTGTATTTAGCATCTTGTCGCATCTATATGGACTATTTGTCGCCTGTCATTTCTCTTTTCTATCTAATAAATAATGTTTATGGCTTAACTTTGCTCGCTATAATTTTAAACATAAAAAGAAAATGAAGATGAAAAGAATTTTTGGGCTGTCTTTATGCCTGCTTACTGTGTTTTTATTGGGAGCTTGTTCTTCGGATGATACTCCGGTTGCTAATGTTCCGCAACTTTCCGGAAACATAACGTTTGACCGTACGCGAGTGGGAGTAGGCCAGCCTGTGAAAATGAGTTTTGCTTTGCCCGCGTCAGTCAGTCCGGACGTGTTGAAAGCAGAGTACTCTTTCAATCTGGGCGGTATAGCCGATTTGCCCGTAGAGGCGGAAAATAATGTCTGTACCTATACGTACGCCTTCAGAGAAGCGGGTACATACCCGGTTAGTTTTAAGGTACGCTACTTATTCAACTATCCTGATGCGACGGGCGAAATCTACAGAGACGATGTCATAAAGAAAGATTTGCAGGTAGTGGCTTGCGATGTGCGTAATTCTTTCTGGGGTGATAACCTTGCAGAGACGCAACGGAACTGTGGCAGTGTGCTGGAGAAACAAGAAGGGAATACCGACCTGTATGCCGCTGTCTTGAGTAGTGAGTTCGGTTCTTCAGTGGAGGGAGGTAAAGAGACGACTGTCGGCTACACCTTCAAGAATGATAAGCTATATATGGTGCAGGAAGTAAACCTGTTTGATACACAAGTGCCTTTCACTTTAGTGTTCCAATATTATAGAGACATAAAGAAGATGTATGGTGAGGCTGTTGAGATAAACTGGAGTTCGGATACTGAAAAGAATAACGGCTATTTCGACGCTTACGTGAACGGTCGTGACAAGACAGCCTTGGAAGCGATGAACGCATTCCTGACAATGGGAAAAGGAGAATGGGTTGCTTTCAACTTCGAGAAAGAAAACACCATGATGGTAGTACAGTGTTATAAGAGCAACGATAAGTGGGTAGTGAAACGCACTTATAGAGAGAAAGAATAACAGGAATTGAAAGTATTTGGAAATAGTCCGTCTCGTAAGCCGAAAAGCAGATCGCAATTTGGGCATACGAGACGGACTATTTTCATCTTATCTTAGCAATAGCTCAGAGGGAAGTGGAATTCCCGTGATTTTCGTTACAGGAAGAAATTGTCTGCCCTTCTCCTATCAAAGGCAGGGTGTTACCGCGGGCATCTATACAGCAATCCTTTATGGAAGCCTGTGAGGTGGCTTTGCCTGCTATGCTTCCACGCACGGTTGTTTCTTTGTCGGCATTGACCGACAGAACGGCGTGGTTATTGCAAGAATGCAGCGAGGCACTACCTGATACCTGGCCGCAAATGCCGCCAACGTAGGTACATCCGCTACCGCGATGTATGTCGGCATAGTTGTCGCAGTAGCGGCAATCGAGGTTGGTGGAGGAAGAAGAGTAACCGATGATGCCGCCTGAACCGGAACTGACAGCATCCTTTATTCGGAATGTGCCGTAATTGCTGCATTGGCTGATGGTTACGTTTGACTGGGCATAGCCGATGATGCCACCTACATACGTCTGGGTGCTGCTGCTTGCGGCATTGTCGGTGGCTGACACAGAACCACGGTTGATACAACCATTCATAGTGAGTGGAGCATAAGTGCTTCCCATCAGTCCTGCAACGTGATTCCCTCCTCCGGCACTGGTGATTCGGCCGTTATAGCTGCAATTGCTGATGCTATAGGGCACAGTTCCGCTTATGTAGGCTATCAGTCCGGCGGTATGGGCTGCTTGTGCAGTGCTTCTTGAGTTATTTTCCACATCCGCCAGAATATGCAGGTCCTTTACGCTCCCTTCACTTGCCGCACCTATGAATGCAGCGGTAAAACTCTGGCATTTCATGACTCCTTTGACTATATGCCCATCCCCGTCCAAATGTCCTTTGAAGTAAAAGAATTTACCGTCTACCCCGGTTTCATTGTTGTGCCCGCCAATCGGGCTCCATTTGTCGGAATTGATTAAGATGTCCTTGGTTAACCGGAAATACTTCCCGGCATAATCGTCCCTGTTGACATACTGTATCAGTTGTTGCAGATTTTCGATAGATTCAATGATATACGGATCTGCTTCAGTTCCGCTTCCATTATACTCCATAGAAGTTACAGCATGAGGATCATCATATTCTATTATTTCCTCACCGCTTTTGCTGAGGCTGAAGTTCATGGCGCGGTAGCGTTTGCCTGCCTTGTAGGTGACTTCAGAGGAGAGCGTTTGCGTCTTCACGTAACGCGTGCCGTTTCGGCAAACCACAGTGGCAGTAAGTTCGCCTGCCGGCAAGGTGGTGGGAACCATCATGAAGTAGACGCGCAGCCCATTGGCAGGCAGGGTTTCCGTGGCTTGCGAGGGGATTTCGATGTTCTCCAATCCGACACTCAGGTTTCTCGTCCGGCTGTCGGCGATGCCGGCGGCGGTGGAGGCGGAAAGGGTTTCGTAGAAAGGCTTTTCGCCTTCGTAGTGGAGCAGGAAGAGGCAAGGTTCGCCGTCAGCTTTCGGGTCGTAGCCTTCCAGTGTGAGGTCGAAGCGCATGATGGCGAGCAGATGCTCGAAGGGAACGAGGGAGGATTCTATTCCGGTAATACCGGTAGCACGCATGTAGTCGTAGGCAGAGAGGTGAGCGGTGGAATTGTTGCCGTTCTGCACTTGTCCCGTCAGAGAGGCTTGGGCTTCCTGCCACGTGTTTCCGGTGCTGCGGGCAGCAGGATAGAAGAGGTTGAAAGAGGTGTTCGCATCCACATCTTCGGCAACGTTTCCCGTGAACTGGGCGTGAGCGTTGTCACCGGTTGCGGAAGCCTCGCTATAGGTGAACAGGGCGGATGTTTCCTGTCCCACTACTTCCTGCACGTGCGGTGTGGTATAGAATCCTTTGAAGGCGTCTGTCGGTTGCCAGCTCAGGGCCATGCCTGCCTCGTTGTTGTCCTCATACGCCATGCGCGTGTCGGGGCTTGGACGGTTGGCATCGGGAGTTGCGTTCGGGTTACCGGTGTTATCGCTGGCGGATGCTGCGGTACTGATGCTTCTTGTGCGCAGTTCCCTCATTCTTACCCCTTCGTTCTCCGTACAAGAGGAGGCGATGATCAGTCCGGCCATCATCGCGAACGGATAAATGAACTTTCTCATTCTACTTTGAGTATTTTTTTAGATTGTCAGTTTTCTATAGTCAGTATATCATTTATCAGGTCTTCCAGTTCGCTGGTCGAGGCATTTCTTCCACGGTTGCGGGCCGAAGAAGAAGGGAACATGCTGCCGTCGCCGTAGCTGGGCACCGAGAAACTGCCTTGCATCACCGGTTCGCTGGTTTCCAACGGAATGATCTCTATGGCCGGAGCCGTGTATGGCTCTTTGGAGGATGCTGTTTTCAAGTGATTTTCTGTATTCATACTAATTATTCTTTTAATGTTGGTTATTTGATAGTTTTTATCCTTTATACTCAGATTGTTTCGCATGCCAGTCCGTTTGTTGCGTCAATAGCGGAAAGAGGAACTGCGCATATAAAGAAACCGAGTTCCGCTTGCTACCTCATCCGATGTGCTGCATTCGGTTGTCTTATTGTATGTCATGGTTATAAATTCAGGTTTGCTGGCACTGTTCCTGCCAATGATATAATTGCTAGAAGCTTCCAATCCGCTTTGCCTGTCGGAATCTCTTTCTTTAATGTTGTATTTCCGGTGTAATTCTTCCAGATCCTTCAGTGTCTTTTCTTGTGTAAATATCTCCCAATCCTTTGGCCTGTCGGCGAAAGCTACCATCGGGTTACCCGACCACATATTAGGACTTGCCACAAACATATACGGACCGTATTTATAGAACAATCGAAGCTCTTTTCCCAAACTGTATAAAATAGTTTGCCTTAATACATAGTCGGCCGAATAGGTTTCTGTGCTGTCGGTGGGGGTGATGTCCAAGTCACCGGCGTTGTAATAAAGTGTGGGATATTCGCTTCGTTTCCCTATAGGTGTCAAAGTACATTCCAAGTCTTTCCATAGGATACGGTAGAGCGAATCGTTTGTCACAGCAAGTCCTTCGTTCCGCACCTCTCCCGATATGATGGGGTAGAAAGAACGGAGCGCATATTGTTTTCCCTTTATCCATATATATTCGGATATGGTCTCTACGATAGCCTGGTCATCGGCTCTCAGATATTCCAACCACCATTGATTATGGTATTTCATATCATCCGTTATGAGCTTCTGGCAGTCGATCTGCCGGTATTTCTTGTCGTACACTTTCGGGAACATGTCGTCTTCATACTGAATCTCTATGCCAAGTTGTGTAAAGACGAAGTTCCGCGCTTTTTCATCGGTTATGAACTCGTAGATGGGGAATAGCTTGAAGTCTATCAGTTCCACATTGTTCTTTACGGGGTCTTGAAGATCAAGACGGATGGATTTATACCATTTGTCTACAATATTGTCGCCAAGCACGTCTTTTTCGCAATTGATGATTTCCGTTATGTAGGTCACATCTCCTCCACGCGCCGAGATGCTGCGCGACTGGCGGGTCGATGTCTGGCTGTAAGTATTGGTCTGTCCCTCTTCCATTTTGAATCCACACATGTTGAGGAATGAGGCTTCGGCGGCTACGGAAAGCGTTGTCTTGCTGTCTAAGGCAGCACGCTCGAAGGTGGAACAGAACTCAAGTTTTCCGCCCAAATCGGCATGATAGATGACATGGGTACCGTAAATGCGGAATAGTTCGTCCGTATATTCTGTAGCCTCGTCAAGATTGTCTTTTCCAATGGCATCACTGATTTTATTAATACAGTTTCGGAAGCCTTCGGTCAATATCTTTGGATTATCCCGTGCTATCTCTATCAGACTGTAAGGGTCGATATGTCGGGAAAGGGCTTTATAGTTGTTCATGATGGTGCAAAATGAGTAGGCATTGGTCTTGAGATCACTACGTGCATAGCTCCCCTCCACGTGTGCTTGGAAGAAACCGACATCCAGTCCCAATCCGGCATGGGCGGATAGCGACTTGAGGAGTTGTTCACTGTCTTTTCCTTCCAGAATGGTGGTTACCATATCGGGCGCGGAGTCATCCACGATACATGAGGTCTTGTTCTCCCGTTCGTACAGCCGCAAGGCAGGCAAGCTTATCACTTGGTCGCGTACGCTGTTGTAGCTTGCATATTTACCGAAGGCATCGTAGCCATAGCCCACACCGTATGAACGCATCAAGGCTCCCGAATAGGCTTCTCCCACCGTCTGGCTCAGGCTGCTTGCCTGACGCAAGGAGTAGGTGCGGATTATCGCGCCTTGCCGGTCAGTGAATTCAAGTTCACCGAGGCGTTCCTCTTGATAAGGATTTTGCTCCACTTCGATGGTGAGTGGCTCGCCGCTCCGTACGATAGAATCGGACAGGAATACAAAACCTTCCTTTGTCCGTATGCGGCATCCTTCCAATCCGGCCAGTCTCTCTGCCGTCAGAGTGTAATCAGAATATCCGCGTTTCAGGAGAATCTCATTTTCCGTTGCGATATGAACTTCATTCTCCTCCATTGGAACTTGAAAGCTCTCATCTTGGCAGGCAGTCAGTACAGCCAGGATAAGGATATATTGCAGCTTAAGAATTTTCATAAGGTTTTGTTGGCGTTATTTGTTAATCAAAAGTTTCAGCTACCATATAAATCGGTAAAAGCAAGGTAGCACAATCGGTGGAACCTATCGTTGCTAATTGATAATCTTTCATGGATATCCGGCTGGCTCTTCCTGATTTGGTTATTCTGGCAATATCGAGAAGGGAATCCTGTTTGGAGGTCATGTCCCGAATGGGGAAGACAATAGCTTCCGTGTCAAATTTATCATAAGAACTACCGGATAAATGGCGAAAAGCCCCTTTGCCCCATTTTAGTCCTAATAAATTGCTTAGATTGCCGGGATTTAGTTCGAAAAGAACCTTTTCGTTTCCGTTACATACTTTCATCAGACTGTTTATCTGATTGTCAGTGGGGAGATAATGATTAATGTCGGACCAATAAAATGCTTGATATAGATCGTTCGTTGGCTTGCACATGTGAAATTTATTGACACCTTCGGACTTATTGAAAGGAGCATAATCTGTACTATCTATAATATCTCTCTTTTGCAGGCTATAACTGGCTTCGAACCACATCAAGGGACCTACCTTGATTAAATAGAGTTTGTCGTTCTCGTCGTCTCCTGCACTATATATTATCTTTTCAGATGAAGTCCGAAGAGGATGTACGGAGGTTATCGAATGTATACTATCTTCTACGATGTATTTGTTGTTTTGTTTTGGGGGCATTATCTGTACGGCAGCGTTATAAAAATATAGTTGTTTCAGCGATTTGCTATTTGCGTCGAACAAATGCGCAAATTGGGCATTGTCGTACCTGACAGAATCGTTGGGCTCATAGAGGCAATTATTGCCCAACCAGCGTACTGCACCCGGATGGTTATCTGCATCGCCTATGAAAACACCGCAATAAAAGTATGGTTTCTCTTCGATGAATGGGTAAGCTATTATGACGGCGTCATCACGACGGATGGCCGGCACATACTCCTTTACAAATATAAAGTATCTGTTTTTGTTGCGGGTATCTGCTTTCAAGGCACATGAACTTTGTCTTTGTAACCATTCCTTGCGTACAATATCTATTTCTATCCGGGCCGGTGTATCTTCCGGCTTTGGCGCCATCTCCGGTGATTTGGTATATTTGGAAAAAGCAATCTGCACCAATCTGCGCTTGTCGGGGTCGTTGATTATCTCGTATATGGGTATCAGGCGGCATCCCACCATACCCACATTGTACTCTTTTCCGGTATCGGCGGGGGCAATGTTGAACGACGCCTGCCATTTCTTAATCTCGTCAGGGGTGATCTGGCGTTTCGCATTGACTGCTGCCTGCATGACTCCGTGTGTCTTGGAGTCTCCGCCTACGCAAGTCAAGTCGGCTTTGTAGTCGATGCCTATCTCTCCTTGGTAGGTATCGTATGATTGGCTGCTTTGTCCTTTGTTCTTTCCGAACACCTTCTTCGTGACGGTAGTGACCGAATGCTGCGTTTCGATGGAGGTTTCGCGGGTGATCGTTGTATGCAGTTCGAGGCTTCCCCCCAAGTCAGCAGATACCACCAAGTGGGTTCTGAATTTATTGAGAAAAGCGTAGGCGTTGTTTTCATTAAGTTCTTTCAAGGCTTTGCGGAATTCCTTTGAGTAGAGCGGGGAATCATCGCTCGTGGCTTGGGAACGGAGCATACCTATATCAATGGTACGTGAGGAAATAATCTGCTTCAAGCGCACAAGACCGCACACCTCTTCGATAGTCTTGGTACGGTAGATGTCGGTCTTGGTATCCGAGATCTTTCCACAGCCTAAAAAGGTAGCCTTGCTATCCATGTTTCTTGTCAGCTTTCCAGCCAGCTCGGTGATGGTGGTACCGGAAAATATCTCCAAGTCCTGATAGTGGCGACGGTCTTCGGAGATGATGGTGATACCTTTGGCTTCTTCCGCTTCCACCACCTTGTCATAATCCAATACCGGATTGTCGGAATAGCTTCCATCCGACGCATACTCTTTCATGATGTCATACCCATATCCCATACGGTGTTTTTTCTGCATATCTCCCGTCAGGGTGGCGTTATCCTCGTCGTTGTAGCCCGACTGACGGATGCGTACCTGCACCCTGTAAGTGTCCGGCTCCTTGGCATCGGCAATAGTAATGACCGCCACGCGGGCAAAGGGTTCCGTGTTCTCTTCCACATCGAAACGTATATACTGCGACTCGCTCCCTTCCGTAGGCGTGAGGGTGAGCCATTCCGATTCGCAGGTGGCAATCCAGCCGCTGCCCTGACACTCCACATAGAACGCGTAATAGTCCGCCGCACTCTTGATGCGCCAGGGATTTTCGGGCACGGATATGCGGATGGGTCCCGAAACCAGTTCTTCGGGCAGGTCGATAAGTCCGTCGTCATCATCGCGGCAAGAGGTTGTGGCGACGGCAAGGCACAACAGCAGGGTGAGAGGAAAGAGTAAACGTTTCAACATCTTTGATTCTTGATTTATGAGTCTCTTATTTTCAGGCAACCGTCGGTTGCAGTCTTCTATTTATCATCTTCTTTTTTATCCAAACTTCCTTCTTTGTCCACATAGGCTTTCAGTGCATCGTGGGCGGTCTGGTCGTTGATGAGCAGGTAGATGGGCACCAATTTCATGTCTATCATGACAGCTGTGGAAGGCTCCACGCTCTGTTGCCACGACAGCACTTGCTCGTTCTCCAATACACCTCCCGTCGCCAGGATGCAGACCTCGTTCACGTTGCCGCCACGTATGTTCACTTTGGCTTCGGTCTTCTCCAGGATATTCTTTTGGTCCTGACTATAGTCCCCTTCGCCTTTGACGTCGATGCCGATACTGACTTTCAGTTTGAATTCGAGCGCGCCTCCGGCGGTCATACCGTCTTTCAGCAATGACTTGTCCACGGAGATGTAGTAGTCGAGCACGCACCCCATGACGGACTTGCTGATGAAGCAGGGTCCCACCTCGCTACAGAAGTCCTTGCAAAGTTTCTCGATGGTGGTCTGCGAATTGCCTGCCGCCTTTATGTCTTTGGTGAATTCCTCTACCTTCTGGATGAATCCCGGCGCATAGACTTCGTTTCTCAGTTCGGGTCTCTCGTTCACCAACGCCACCATGTTCATATAGTTAATTTCGCGCGTGAACTGGTAGCTTTTCAGCCGTTTCACGCCATATTCCTTGTCCTGCGTATTGGTAGACGAACTACCGTAGTGTCCCTTTACGTCGATGGCGAACGCATTGAAGTTCAGGTTGACGGAAGCGGCCACGGAAAGTTTTCTTGACAGGTCTTCTTGCGAAGTAGCGGTGCTCACCTCTTCTTCCACCTGCGGGTAATACTCATCGGTGATAAGGTCATAGCGTATCGCCTGTTGCAGACTGTCGAGGCGTCCCAGGTTGAAGAGCTGCATATTGGTGCCCAGGCAGTAGTTAGAGTTAGGCTGATAGGAGTAGCCCGCCCCTTTATTGGAAGAAATCATTTTCTTAACGGCTTCCATATCGGGTGTAGCCTTTTGGCTGGCAGCACGTGTGAAGGTGCTTTCACCGTTGCGGGTAGCGGCTCCGTTGAGGTGCAGGGTGATGTTCCCCTGCCGGGCTTCGCTCCAATTGCATCCCACGTAGATGGGTATGAGGTCGGGACCTTCGCCTTCGGTGCGTAGTGGCGCCAAGAAATCTTTGTCCACTTCCAGTTTCCACGGACCTTCGGCATTTACTTTTATGAAATATTCGCCGTATTCCGAAGAAAGGTTGTCTACGGCATTCCCCCCACCGTCCACCAAGGTAAACGGAGAAGTTGCGGGAACTTCCTCTTCCACATCGGGATACTGCACGAACGACGTATCACTGCCGCATGATGTGATGCCGACTGATATCGACAAGGCAAGTATGCCTGCCGCTAAGTATTTTTTCTTAATCATGACTTCTATGTATGAGGTGAAGCAGGAAGGAGTGCGCTAAAACAGCTCCTCCTTCTTGCTATAGGTAATCTTACTGTTGCTTTTGCTCTTCCCCCGGCAACTTCGGTGGTACCGTCGCTATGCTTTCAAGATATGACTGCAAATATGTTTTTGCCGCCTGGTCGGAGATGAGCAGATAGATGGGCACCAACTTCATGTCGATCATTACGGCCGATTTCGGCTCTATGCTCTGTTGCCAAGCCAGCAAGTCCTCGTTTTCGAGTGTGCCGCCGGTGGTGAGGATAGACACTTGGCTTACATCGCCTCCGCGGACGTTAATCTTGGCTTCCACATTCTTCACGGAATTCTTTTTGTTATCATCGTATGCACCGTCGCCCTCTACGCTTACCGAGGTCTGGAACTTGATATCCAGCGCACCGCTTACCGACATGGTGTCCGTCACTAAACTTTTGTCCATGGAGATGTAGTAATCGAGCACGCAACCCATTACCGACTTGCTGACAAAGCAAGGACCGATTTCGTCTACGAACGATTTGCAATACTTCTTCACAGTCTCTTCGTTGATGGGCGTTGTAGCTGTCGCCTTCTTAATGTTGTTCGTGAAGTCGTTTCTTAGTTTTACGAATCCCGGTGCCAGCAATTTCGCTTCCATTTCTTCCGAACTTTCTGCCATGGCGATAATGTTCATAAAGTCAATTTCACGGGTGTACTGATAACTTTTCATACGCTTCACGGCATACTGCTTAGTGTTGCTGGTGCCGGATGAACTGTTGTAGGCTCCCTTTACATCAGCAGAGAAAGCGTTGAAGTTCAAGTTGACAGATGCAGCTACTGACAGCTTGCTTGACAAACTTTCTTCTGAATCGGCGGTAGTCACTTCCTCTTCCACTACCGGATAGATTTCGTCAGTGAGGAACGTCACGCCTGTCGAATCGCTTATTGCCGCCAGATTCTTCATGTTGAAGAGTTGGATGTGCGTGCCCAAGCAGTAATTGGAGTAGGGTTGATAGGAATATCCCGCACCTTTGTTGGAAGAGAGCAGGTCTTTCACATCACTTGGGTCAAATTTGCTGGTCTGGTTGACAGTGGTTGTGGTTCCGTCTCCTTCGGCGCGGGTGGAAGCGGCATCGGCGCTATATAGTGTGACACCGCCTGTGCGCGCCGCTCCCCAGTTGCTACCTACCAAGAGCTTCACGCGGGCAGGACCTTCGCCCGATTTCCGGTCCAATGCAAGGAAAGGAGTTGTACTCTCCAGTTTCCATTTGCCTTGTGCCTTGATGTCCAGGTAATACGTACCGAAAGTACCGGGAAGGTTGTTTACTTCTTTGCCACTTTCGTTCACCAAAGCGAGGGTCGGCTTGTCGAAACCTGCCGTAACGTCTTCGTCCGGTGTCGCAGCTACAAACGTATTGTCGCTGCAAGATGTGCTGAGGCACATGCCGGCAACTAAAAGGCCTGCTGCTAAAAGATTGCTTTTCTTCATACTAAAACTTAATTTAATTGATTAATAATTATATAAACATATCGATCATTCATGGTGCCATACCGTTTTTTTTCCGGCTTCGTTCCGGTCATTTGATTTTGTCCCAATTGTTTATCTGCCTTTTTATCTCTTCCCTCACCTTACCGGTGAACAGTTCGGTAAACGCCACCAGCTTCACGTCAATCAGAGCTACATTGGCATTACCGGCAATCATGCGGTCGTAGCTGATGCTTTCCAACCAACCTTTATAGTCGGTTTGGCTGATGCTACCCCCGGAGTTGAGTATAGATATCGCCTGCACATCCCCTCCCTTCACGTGCACATACTTGCGGTAGTGTTCCTTGATCTTTTTCATCGTCTCCACGTATTTCCCGCCTGCGTCCGCCTCGATGATACCTGCCAACGACGCTTCCAATGCCAGCTCGATGGTGAGGCTCTCGCTCAGCACGGACTTGTCTATCTCCATTTCGTAGTCGATGGAGCCTCCTAAGCAGGAGCGGGAAACGAAACAGGCCCCCCACTTCTTGAGAAAACGGGTGACTGCTTGCTCGTCTACCCTCCCCGATGATTCATTCATGTCCTGGAGCTTCTTCCAGTCCACATAGAAGCCTGCCGCAAATAGTTCCTTGTCGCCGGCCATGACATCGGCAAGCACATTCCGGTACTGAATGTCGCGGCTGTAAATGATGCGCTTGGTGCGGCTCATGGCAAACTGCGTGCTCTTTGCCTCAAGTTTGGAGTAGTCCACGCTACCGGTCAGCCCTGCCTGGAACACCTTCACCAGGTCCAGTCCGATGGAAGCATTGGCACTGATCTGCTGCGATATCTCCTCTTCGGTCTTGCCCGTCACGAACTCTTCTTCCACCATAGCTTCGTTGTCGTCCATCACATAGAACTTCCCGTTAAGCATCTGCTTGTAGTCCATGTGGGTGATGTCGAACACCTGATAGAGCATGCCCGTACAGTAGCCCGCACTGACATCGTAGCTGTAACCTGCCCCCTTCTCGACACTCGGCATACCGAGCAGTCGCGAAGCCCCGTTCTGTACCACGTTGACGGCAAACATCTTGTCGCTTCTTTTCAGGCAGACACTGATGGTGGCATAACGCCGTTCAGGCACGGGATTAGCTCCTATATTGACAGTGACATCGGCATTGCCGGTGCCTTCGGCCCTATTCACGGTGAGCCACTCCGCATCGACACTCACTACCCATTCGGCGTTAGAAGCAACGGAAATGCTCAACTCGTGCCCGTCCCTGTCTATCAGATAGTCCGTCTGCTCCGGTGTTTCCAACAGGAGTTCCATCTCGTCTTTGCTGCACGATGTCAGCAGGCAGAGAATTAGAAAGACGGAGGATGTTATCTTACTTTTCATTCGTCAATTCTTTTTTGCAGGTATTCCTTCATGTTGTTACGGTACACGGAACCGTAGTTCCTCTCATTATATATTTGTACGTGCGACCCGATAGTGGTGCGGAACAGGCTGTAGTAAAGCTCTCGCAAGGCTATTTCCGGTCGGGCGGTCAGTTCGGACAACAGGGAATAGGTGAACCGGTTGCTCAGCCAGACACTCTTGTAAGGGATATCCGGTTTGGAGGTTTCCCATTCACCGGAGGCTGTCATACACATGATACCCGGTATGCCTTCGCACGCTTTCGCCACACTGCCTGCATAGCAGGTTTCCACAAACCACAACATCTTACGGTATTTCCGCTGGCGGTGGAGGGTATCGAACAGTTCTGCTGCCTGCCAGTGACTGAAGTTATCGACATCTCCCCACGACAGGTTGCCCTGCATGCCATGGCCGCTCCAGAACACGAGTACATTGTCCTGCTCACCGGATGAGACAACGTGAGGCAAACGGTCGCTACGTTTTCCACAGAAGATGTCCACAAGGTCGGCAGGCGATAGTTCGGATAGCTTGTAGTCGATGACCGCACCTTCGTAAACGTCTGTACCATCGGGGCTGATGTACACTTTACCGGGATCGAAGTTCGACGGGTGTCCAGCTATGTCGTCTTCTTCAATCAGAATGATGTGCTCGTCATCGTATCCCCGGCTTTTCAGCAGTTGATAGAAAGCCAGCGCATCGGCCTGGTGACGATAGTTACTCCATCCGCGCGATGCTGCGATGATGACTGCCCAACACTCCTTCAAAGCCGGGTATTCGGGCTCTTTCAGACCCGAATCGAATTCCTGCTCTTTTTCTTTCTTCCAGTTCCAGCCTGCCAGATTGGCATTGGTGCGGTGCGAACCGTCGGTTGTGTGATAATCCAGTACTAGGAAGTTTTTACGGTAAATCATCCAGTGGCAATAGGTACTGTGTAATACGTTGGTATATACGTTCTTGTCGAAAGCCAGCAACCCGCTTGCTCCGTTCAGACAGGTGTAGCTCTGGAATTGAATCCCTAACATCTTCACCCAAAGCAGCCCGGGCATCCATGCACCTTGCTGGTTGTCAGTATTCTCATCGGATACCGTCATTTTTCTCAGGGACATGTTCAAGTCGGTTCCACCGTTTATCTGGAGGTCGTAGACACCCATCAGGGTCAGAAAAGTGGCATCGTACAGGTAGGCTTCCCAAGTAGGTGCTTCGCCAAAGCGTACTTTATAGGCGATGTCGAAGCCTGTCTCCGGGTCGGCACATGTACCCACCCCCTCTATCTCCTCTGCCAAATCACCGCACGACTCAATAACAGAAGTCTGGAAGGCATTGTCCGAAAAAAGCAGGCGCGTAGCACTCTCCTTGTCATGTTGTTCAAGCATCTTTCTTACGTCTGCAGGCTTGCCCGGCACGCAGATAAGAGCTTCAGGTGAAGTGCTCAAGGCTTCGCACATGGCTGCTTCCGGTTGCCCTATAGTGTATTTCAATACTTTGTCTACGCTCACGCCCAACTCGTTGGCCTGGAATGCAAACCAATCAATGAATGTTTGCCCATAGATATCATCGGAAGCGATGAGGGATATACGACGACAGCCCTCTTCCAAGGCAATGCTGAGCAAAGTTTCACATTGGGAGATATCGGTCTCCACCAGTGACCATAAGAAGCCCTCCTGTGCATACAACCGTACCAGGTCAGCGGAAGAAGCGGTAGGGGCAATAAGCGGCTTGTGGGACACAGCACATTCACGGGCTATGATTTCCACATTCTGTGAGGCGTAAGGGCCGATAATGGCATACAAGTCTTCGCGGTAGGCAAGCCTCATAGCAAGTTGTTCCATATCTTCTGTATCCTCATTGTACCACTCTACGTCCAGTTGTACGCAATTCTCGTCACCAACCGTCAACTCGTAGATGGTCTCCTGTGCCCATGCCACGGTGCGTTCGCACTTTTCTTTGGCGGAGGTGTCCGAAAGAGGCATGATGACCGCCACTTTGTATAGGTTTACCTTCGAAGGAGCGAGGGGCGGTATGGCAGCCTCTTCATCTGTCGACGATGAACAACCAGAGAGCAGGCTGAACAGACAACACAGCCAGAGGAGTGTTTTTGAATATATAAGGTGGATATCAGGGTAGTTTCTCTTCATATATCTGTTCTTTTTCATTAACGATTGGACGGTAGTATTCCACAAGGTCTTTATAGCTGGATTGGTATTCGTCAACAAGGGCAATATCAGCGTGCCCGCTACCTATGCCGTAGGTGGTATGCAGAGCGGGCAACTCCTTTTGTTCGTTCCATGCGGTGAGGTATTCCGCAACAGCCCGATCGATATGTTTCACCGTCGAGAACACGATATGTGCAGAGTATGCTGAGAGGTTGACGTCCATACCAGCAGTATAGAACTTGTCAGGGTTTTCGCGCGAATAGCGATATACCCCCTGATTGGAGCCACCGGCTATAGGATATATGAAACGATGGGTCTCGGTCAGACTGTCGGTCAGCTCGTATGCTCGGGCCTGCATGGAATAGCCTTCATGGTTGTCGGAGATGTAGCAAGTGGATACGGAAGTCCCCCCGTTGTCGATAAATCCTTCGCTGAATCCTGTTATGCTCCGCTGTATGGACAGATCTTGCGCGTTGGCAGCGAGGACGGCGGCCTGATATGAAAAGAGGGAGGCAATGGAACCTGCTATATAAGATGCGCCATACATGTTGATGAGAAAGGTATGTATGGGCAGATCGGTGCCATTTGTTTCGAACAGGAGCACGTCGTCTCCAAATCCATCACGCAGTTTCTTGCCTTGCAACCATTGCCGGGTGGCCTCTTCGTATTCATTACCTGCTATGATGGCAAGGCACTCTCCTTTTTTCGCAGAGTTTATGCCGTCAAGAGCCAAATTGAGCATCAGTATGCCTTCTTCCATATCTATAGGGGCGTAGAGCATCGTATAGAACCCGGCTTTCTTCTGCGCTTCAAGAATACCGGCCAGTACGAGGTCGTTATAGGCATGGTCTCCCAATGCGTTAACGGGAAAAATAACATACACGAACTTGTCGGGGGATTCCGGTGAGACTTCCGGAATCTCCTCTTCTATTTTGTCTTTATCATCGCAGCCTACTGTCATAAGCAGGAAGCCTCCTGCCAGCAAGAAGTATATTAAATAAATAAGACCAGATTTGAGTATAGCCTTTGAACTTGTTTTCACCACCCTTGTCACTGATAAATGTTGTCTGCAAATGTAATAACATTTTATATGGAGGATGGTGACGTTTGAAATGCACTACTGACATTTGGTCAAAAAGTGGGCGACAATTAGTCCGTAGGAGGCTCCAAGGGCTGCTTTTCCTGTATATGCCTCTTATATTCGGAGGGTGTCATATCGTATGCTGCCTTGAACAGGCGCTGGAAGTGGCGGGTGTTTGAAAAGCCCGATACCTCGGCAATGGCCTGTATGGTATAATTGGGATGTTGCTTCAATTCTGTCAAGGCATGTTTCAATCTCAAATCTGTGAGATATTGCGAGAAGGTCATGTTGGTGTTCTCCTGTAGCATTTGTGCAAAGCGATTTTTGTCAACAGAGAGCCGTGCTAACATATCTTGCCTTACTAGTTCGGGCATCAGATAAAGTTTTTCATCTTTGATAATACGTTCCATTTTTCTGAACAAATCTTTATTGATGGAATCTTCCTTTTCTTGTTCTTCTGCTACCGATATTTTACTTTCGTCTATTTGCCTGTGCAGTTTTTCCAATTCCTCTTCATACGACATCAGGCTGTCCAGTTTGCCTGCTATAAGTTGGTTTTTCTTTTTGATGGTATTTATATGGCGTACGGCGAGCCACAATAAAACCAAAGCCAATGCGAAGGCGCAACCCAACAAGGTCTGAATGATGAAAGAGTTGCGCAACTGTTCGTCTTTCTGACGGATGTGCCATTCTTTTTCTTGCAGTTTATAGATAGTGGCCAGTTCTGCCACTTCATTTTTCCAGTTACGGGCGTTCAGGCTGTCTTCTATTACCTGCATTCTTTGTTGGTATTGAAGAACTTTCTGAAAGTCGTTCATCCCCCTGTGTGCTTCCGACAAGTTACTCAATATTCCGATGAATTCCCGGCTTATCGTATCTGCTGTCAGTTCGGTTAGGTCTGTTTTTTGGTAATAATCTATAATTTGTTTATACTGCTTCATTGCCAGTCGGTAGGCTGTGATGTCTATGTGAGCAGCTTTATGCTTTGAGTATCGAGTCGCAGAGAATTTCTCAAAATGCGTTGAGGCCTTTTGTAGTATTCCCAATTGGGCATAGAGATAGGCTTGCTTGATATACAGGTAGCTTAGCTGTTGGTCTATGTAACCTTGTGGAATACCTTTTTGTTTTTTCATTTGGTTGATAAGATCTTCCCGTTTGTTAGAGATGGCAATAGCTTCATTATATTTTTGTTCTCCGGCCAGATAGTTGGTCAATTGTCCGTAGAAATAAGAGAGGGTAGGTTTCATACGGAATTCCTTTTCATTTTCCAGTAGCTGGATGGCTTGTTCGAAACAATCGTATGCTTCTTGTCTTTGGTTTAATGCATAATAGTTTTCTCCCATTGTAAACAAGAAATCGGCCTCAGTTTGTTTATGTCCGATTTCTCGGGAGAATTGGATGCCTTCCGTTAAGTAATGGATACTTTGTTCGTAGTTTGCCAATCGTTGGTATGCAGCGGCTATGCATGACATGGTTTGCAGGTAATACAGTCGTTCGCTACGCAATGCAGTATCCTGAAGGGCCTTCAAGGCGTAATTCACACTCATTTGTGGCTGCCTTTTTTGTGAATATGACAAACTTCGTTGGGCATTTATCAGGCATGGTTTTTCCAGTTTTCTGTTTTCCATTACATCCAGCAACTTTAAGGCGCTGTCCGGAACAGCAACGTGTATTTTCATGACGTGTTTCAGTGTGTGGATGGAATCCGGAGCAGTATTGGCCTTCATTCCGGTCGGTACAAATATAAATAGTATACCTATGATTGATAATTGTAAAAAGACATTTTTCATTGTGAATGATATTATATCGGATTGTTTATAAAAATCAGGTGTGAATTGTTGCTCCGTCCAGTAGTTTCATATGCGCGTTACACTATCGGATGTCGTTCTTCCACGTGAGAAGAGCTCAAACGGGAAAAACGCGCTTTGATTTCGCAAGAGATATGTTTTTTGTATTTCTGCAAACAATTCCTAATTATTGTAACTCTCGTTGGGCTTATTCAAATCAAACATCGGGCTGAGGTACCGGACATTATTACCTTTACGGCCGATTACCATACCCTGCAACTCAATATAATTCTGCCGGTAGTCTGCCGCTTTTTCTTTGTCGCGACTAAGAGAAGGGATCGCAATCAGAGACTTGAGGACTCCGGTTGCTTCAGAAACCATTGTAGGTATATCGTAAGTCATATCTTTCTCAAATAAATTATCAAAATGCAAATTTATGAATAAATCTTAATATATGCTTAATTTACATTTGGCAAGTTTGTAATTTACGGGTGATATTACAACCACCCTTCTTCATGAGTTCAATATTCAGGATTGTTTTTTCGCTATAAAACCACAATTAAAAAAAATGTGTGTAACAAGGTCTAAAGAAAAAGTTAAGGAAATACGCGTCTGCGCGCATGTATGCGAGTGATGAATGAATTTCTCGAATGAATCTCTCAACACAAAAAAATAGGGAAACCTCCCGGCCTCCCTATTCGTATTGTTAACTTTAATATTAAATGCAGAGTATATCTCCATTTAATGCCTTTATGCCTTAGCGGATGGTTTTCAAACCTTTCATCTCCGCTTTATCAGCCTCTTTGATGCTGATGGCAACGCCACCACTGGCGGCTAATTTCTGTTTCAGTACACTCTTAGGTGTCACTACTACCTTACGTATACGATAGCTTTGGGGATTGGTGTCCCAATCTGCATCCTTGCCATCTTCGTAAATGGTAGCGATATATTGTTTTCCTTCCGGAAGCCAGGAGAAAGGAATCGTCGCCGTACGACTATTCTCATCGGTAATGCCGCCAACAAACCATTCGTTTTTACCTTTCGCCTTGCGGGCTACGGTGATATAATCTCCCGGTTCAGCTTCCAGGTACCAGCTATTGTCCCAATCTACCGCAACGTCTTCAATGAATCGGAAGGCATCCGGAAAACGGGCGTAATTGGAAGGCAAGTCGGCTACCATCTGGATAGGAGAAGGCATGGTCATGTAGAGTGCCATTTGCTTCACCAAAGTGGTATGCACACGTTCGTTGGGTTTCTCACCGTTGTAATAAGACAGTCTTGTCTCGAAAATACCCGGGGTATAGTCCATCGGACCACCTTTCAGGCGGGTAAAAGGCAGAATACAGGTATGATCGGGATCATTGCCACCCATTGTTTCGAACTCTCCGCCACGGGCAGATTCCTGAGCCAGCCAGTTAGGGTAAGTACGACACAAACCGGTGGGGCGTACTGCCTCGTGGCTATTAACCATTACTTTATAATCAGCAGCACGACGGGCTACATGGATGTAATGGTTGTTCATCCATTGGGAAGAGTGGTATTCATTACGGGGGATGATATAACCTACGTAACCGGTTTTCACGGCATGATAACCATTGTCTACCATGAACTGGAAGGCCTCATCCAATTGGCGTTCGTAGTCGGCAGCATTGGCGGCTGTTTCGTGATGCATCACCATTTGCACGCCTTTTTCTTTGGCGTAACGTTGCAGCTCTTTAACGTCGAAGTCGGGATAGGCTTTGTTGAAGAGGAACTGACGATCTTTTCGATAGGAAGCCCAGTCTTCCCAACCTTCGTTCCAGCCTTCTACCAGTATTCCGTCGATGCCATGGGCGGAGGCGAAGTCGATATATTCCTTCACATGGGCGGTATTGGCGGGGTGATGACCATTGGGTTTCAGTTTGGCATAATCCGTAATGCCGGGCTTGGCCTGGTAGAAATCACTATATGCCCAGGTCTTTCCTTCGCCTGTGAACATTTCCCACCACACGCCGACGAATTTCATCGGACGAATCCAAGAGGTATCTTCATATTGGCAAGGTTCGTTCAGATTATAAATCAATTGAGAAGCAAGAATGTCACGGGCATCATCGCTAACAATAACGGTACGCCAGGGAGACAGCACGGGCAGTTGCAAGTAACCTTTCTTACCTAATTTATCGGGAGTCAGGTGGGCACTCAGTTTAAACTGCTTATCATCTACATTTAGCAACATACCGGCATAATCCACTAAAGCGGCTTCATGGATATTCAGGTAGATGCCATCTTCGCTTTTCATCATTAACGGGGTTTGCACTGTCAGGCCGCCTTCAGCTTTAGATTCATAAGATTTCTTGGCAATTCTTTTCTCCATATCCACTGCGATGTCCGATAGAGGGGCGGTGGTATAGGCAAACTCGTTGGTATCATAGTCACCGGGGATGCAAAAGGCTTTATGATTTCCCGTGAGATTGAATTCGGTTACTTCATCTTTTACGGTGAGGTAGTTCATCTTGCGTTGCAAAGGCAGTTCGTAGCGAAAGCCCAGACCATCATTGAACAGACGGAAACGGATATTTAGGATACGTCCCGTTTCCGGTTGTTCTAAGGTGACGGTCATTTCGTTATAATGATTCCGTACCCGGTTGTACTCACCCCAAACGGGATTCCAGTAGTTATCAACAGAAGTACGTTCAAGGTTTGTTTGTTTGAATCCTCGGGTCAGGTCGGCTTCTTCCGTCAGGAGACCTAAACGACCGGAAGTTAAAACGGGTTTGCCTTTATAGTCCAGCCGGTATGCCGGAACGCCGTCTGCCTGCTCCATAAACTCCAATGACAGGTTACCGTCAGGAGAAGTGAGTTGCTGGGCCGAGGCGAACGAACCGAGGCAAAGGAAAAAGGCAATAAAAAGAGAATGTTTCATATTCTATTATGGTTTTAGTATTATACATAAACTGATAATTTACAAGACGAACATTGAAAGACAGAACTATCCCAATTCCCCTCATCTTGGGAGGAGGGGTGCCCAAAGGGCGGGGTGGTAGGTAGGGAAAAGATTCCTTAGACTTATGATTGATAGGTATTTTATTGCTTTACCTACCACCTCCCCCTACGGGTACTCCACCCCCTCCGGCTCCCCCGTTATCGGGGGAGAGCAATTCCCAGGAGGAGGAGAATTAAGTTACTCCATATTATAAATACTTCGTAATTATATCGAACTTGATAAATTATCATTCATATCATCATATTATCAATACTTAAAGATTCGATACTGATAAGGGCACAGGCTCAGTTCTGCTTCCAGCTTCTCTTCTGTTCCGCTATACATATCTTTACTTGGATGTCCGTTCCACTCTTGCGGAAGCGTCACATTTACTTCACGATTACGTACATTTACAGCAACCAACACACGATCTTTACCATCCTGTTTCTCAAATAGTAGCACATCGGGTTGCGGGTATGTTGTCAATCCCCCTTTACGGATAGCCGGATACTCGTTGTAAAGAGCCATCAGACGGCAGTATTCCTGATACAGTTCACTGTTCCCCGTCCAATCCACCGGAACATACGTAAAGAAGTTGATAGCTTCGGGATAACCCGCCTCTTGTGAACCATAAATCAACGCTCCTCCATGCAGATAAGTAGTCAGTACGAAAGCTGCCATAGAACCGCGCACATCTCCGAATTCTTTAATAGGCGACATCTTTGCCGACTCATCATGATTGGTGGTAAAACGCAGTTTCACTTTTCCTACGGGGATAGTGTCATACTCCGCCTTATCCGTAGCAAACAGTTCCTGTGCCGGAGCATCTTTTACGAATACATCGCGAAGTGACTCCAGAAAGTCCCAGGAATAATTCATATCGAAACCTGCATCAAAGTGGTCGCGTCTTTTCCCTTCAGCCAGCATCAGCAACGAACGCTCGGGGATAGCACGCAAAGAGTCGAGCGCCTGTTTCCAGAAGTCGAAGGGAACAAAGTCCGCCGCATCGCAACGGAAGCCATCGATACCGATTTCAGTAACCCAAAACTTCATGGCTTCAATCATTGCCAGGCGCATCTCCTGATTATCAAAGTTTAAGTCAGCCACATCCTTCCAACCGGTTCCGGCAGGAAAGATTATGTTTCCGGCCTCATCTTGCGTATACCATTCTTTGTTGGCAATCCAGGCATTGTCCCAGGAAGTATGATTGGCTACCCAGTCGATAATCACATTCATCCCCTTCTGATGGCAAGTGGCAACCAAGGCCTTAAACTCATCCAGTGTACCGAACTCCAGATTCACTCCTTTGTAGTCCTTCACACAATAGGGGGAATTCACAGATTTCTCCTGCCCCACTTCATTGATCGGCATAAACCACACCACGTTGATTCCCAATGCCTGAATGGAATCTAAGCGACGCTCCACCGCCTTGAATGACTTCTCAGGAGCAAACACTCGCGGATTGACCTGATACATCACCACATCTTCCACAGCAGGCAATGCCGCAACTTCCACCGCCGCTTCGCCCTGCCGCTTACCTGTACAGGCAGCAAGCAGACACAGCAGACTTACAATAAATATATATTTCTTCATATTATCCTTCTATTTTCCAGATGTAATATTGATAGGGCTCCAACGTAATCGTCCTTGGCAACACGGTGCTTTCTCCGGTCCAGAGATTCTTTGCACTATCCCCTACCCGCTCCATAGGCAGATTCAATCTTTCCTGATTGCCACTGGTATTTATCAGTACCAGTATCTTTTCCGTACTGGAAATACGATAAGAGCATATCGCTTTACTCGTCTGATAAAGTTTGATCTCTCCATTCTGTAAAGCAGGAGAATTGCGATACAACTGCATCAGTTTGGTATAATCCGCCTGATAATCGGCATTAGAGTTCCAGTCCATCGCCTGATAGCCAAAGAAAGAGAGGGCCTTGTCATAAGCCAGTTCCTGCGAACTATAAATCATTGGGCAGCCACCCATAGAAATAGAGGCCACAAAGGCTGAGAAAGCACCTTCCTTGGTTTGATAAGCCTGCACGGGCGATTTCTCGGAAGCCATATCATGGTTGGTGGAATAACGCATAAGTAACCGTTTATCTGTTACCGAAGCAAGCTCACTACGATGTGTATCATACAGATTAGCCACAGAAGCGCTTCCTGCATATACATCCTGTAGTTTATAAGCGAAGTTCCAGGCATACAGCATATCAAAGCCTGCATCGTAGAGTGCGGTTTGTGAACCTTCGGCCAGCATCAGCAAGGTACTTTTGGCGGCACGAAGCTTCGTGATAGTTTCCTTCCAAAAGTCATTGGGCACACCTTCGGCATGGTCGCAACGGAATCCGTCTATGTCAGCTTCGGTCAGCCAGTAAAGCATAGCTTCCTGCATGGCGGCATGCATGGCTGTGTTGTCATAATTCAGATCAGCCACATCGTCCCAACCCATTCCGGGGGGAGAAACAATATTGCCGTTGGCGTCCTGCGTATACCAGTCCTTATGTTCCGTGGTCCAGGCATGATCCCAGGCGGTATGGTTAGCTACCCAGTCCAGGATTACCAACATACCTTCGGCATGGGCCTTCGTGACTAATGCTTTCAAATCGGACAGTGTTCCATAGGCAGGATTAATAGCCCGATAGTCTTTCACACAATATGGAGAACCGACAGCATTCTTTTCACCTTGCTGGAAAATGGGCATGAGCCAAAGAACATTGGCTTCCAGCTTTTTGATACGCGGCAGTTGGGCAGTCAGTCCATTCAGTGCTTGCGTTTCACCGAAGAGTACCGGATTGGCTTCATAAATCACCATTCCGTCTGTAGTAATGTCATCTGCGGGAGGCGGCATGTCAGGATCATCATCCGAACTGCATCCGGTAAAGCTCAACAGCAAAAGGCTGGAGCACAAAATCTTAAGGATATCCTTTATTCTCATATCTATTTAATTAATTGAGATAGTATAAGTTATAATTTCAAATAATCTGTTTCAAGCAATGAAACTAAGAGTTTCTCGGTGTGAAACAGAGAGTTTCAAGTAATGAAACTACTTGTTTCAAGGCATGAAACAAACGGTTTCCCATCTTGAAACTCAAAGCATCTTAGGGCTTGGGTAGTTTTTCATAAGAAGTAGCTGTGATAGAGAAGTAGATATCTCCTATCAATGCTGTATACAGCCCGCCATCTTCTATTTGCTGTCCGCCTCCATTGTTATTGAAAATCAGATTCGAATACTTACCCACGTGCTCCGATAAATCAAAGTACTTATAAGTAACACCATTGATCTCCCTCGTTCCGGTTACTTGTATGCCCGGCCAACTGTCGCCAATTGCAGCGTCGCCCCAGCCATAGAGAGTCAAAGCTTCCCAACCGGAGTTATCCTGTACATACACGGTGCAATCTTTTATTTCACTACAACCCTCTTCCGAGATGCGGAGATAGTAATCGCGATCTATCGTCAGATTATAGTCTTTCAACTGATTTCCAACGCCGTTATCATTGAATATCAGATTGATATTCTTATTTGTGCAAGCCGGTGTCAAATGGAAACACTTATACGTTGTACCGTTGATTTCCTTCGTTTCTGAAACCTGTATGCCGGGCCAGCTGCTACCAATAGCCGCTTCTCCATAGCCATACAGCGCCAACGCATTCCAACCGGTATTATCCTCCACATAAAGGGAATAGCTTGTACCGTGTGTTGCAGGATCTATCTCCTCACACTTCTCAGGAGTTATGCTGAAATAGAAATCGCGGCTAAAAGTGATGTTCTTTACGAAAGACAGCACGAGTCCCGGATCGTCTTCCTTTTTGTTATTATTAAATGTCAGCTTCAGACTCTGATTCATCAATTCCACATCGGTTTCAAAGTATTTATAAACTACTCCGTTGATTTCCTTCGTTCCGGCAGGTTCGAGTCCCGGCCAGTCTTCATTGTTATCACCTGCCCCGGAGATGTAAAGTGCCAGATCTCCCCAACCAGACTGGTCATCCACATAGATGCAATAACTTGCTTCCGGGTCTATCTCTTCAAAGCCTTTATCGGTAATGCGGAAGTAGAAGTTTCTGTTGAGTGTCACCACCGGACCGTCAAACTGCTTTCCATCATTATTATTGAAAATTAGATTCACACCTTCATAACCATCCAGAGCTTTCCCCATATCGAAGTATTTATAAGTAACCCCATTGATCACTTCCGTACCTTTCACCGCAATACCCGGCCAAGCAGGTGTTACATCACCGGCACCGGCCCAACCGTACAAGTAAAGATTATCCCAACCGGACTTATCAGCCACATAAACCACAAAGCCATCATGTCCTTCTTCTTCTGTATTAAAGTAAGCCTCCCAGCGGTCTACCCATACATTGGTACGGGTTCCCACCTTTACATCCAACTGATGCACCACAGCTTCATTCTTCACCGAACGTTCCTCACCTTTCGAGGCCGATACGAAGTAAAAACCGTCTGCCAGTGTCTTTCCATCTTTGAAAGTAGAAGGTAGCAGATAGATTCCCCACTTGGATTCACTACCGGTAGCTTTCTCCAACTGCCATTCCAGATTACCTACAGCAGCTTCGGCTCCTCCGTTGAAGTCGCCCACAATGTAGTATTCGTCATCGGCAGCACTGCCTTTCGGCATGATGACTTCCAGCAATATAGCGTTCGCCTTGATTTCGAACTGAGGCAGTTCATCATCGAATATAATCGTATCTGTATCGTCGCACCCGTTGAGCAGAGCAAACAACGGCAACATAAACAGCCAATAAATTATCTTTTTCATGGATTTTCTGTTTTTGAGTTATTTATAATTCGGGTTCTGTATCAGTCCTTGATTGACAAGCAATGCAGAAGCAGGCAACGGATACCACTCATATTTACGATCACGCTTGGCGGGATAGAGTTGACCATTGTCCGTGGCACGTCCGAAGAACCACCACTGGCCTTGCGTGAATTTGTCGAAACGACGCAGGTCTGTACGGCGGCGGCGACCTTCATTCAGGAATTCAACACCCCACTGACTCAACATCCAGTCCATATCGAAAGCAGTGAAGCCACGGCCCGGTTTGTCTTTCACGTCTGCCCAGTCGCCGGCACTGAAGTAACGTTTACGTACTTCGTTCACCAGTTCTTTGGCCTTGTCGGCTTGTCCGGCACGCATTTCACACTCTGCCAGCATATAGTACACTTCGCTCAGGCGGAATTCCACTTCATCGATGTTCTGAAAGTCGATGGCTGCGGAAGTAGGATATACCGGATACTTCACCAGACGGAGGCCGGAGTTCGTCTCACCCCAACGCGGTGACATGACGGTTTCCAAGTTGCGTCCGAGGTTCATAAACGTACCTACCTGGTCTACATACGCCAAGTCTTGTCCGTCACGGTCGGCATCGGCTTTCAAGGCCTCACCCTTACCATAGTTAGCTTTTATGGTACCTTTCAGGAAGATACCGCTGTAGCCATTCTTCTTATCATAATTATAGTTCTTTTTACGGATGTCACGGTCGTCGAAGCGTTCGTAGACTGCACCCAGTTTATCACCGTAAGCCGCATCGAGGAAGCAGGTAGCTCCCTGTGTACCTCCCAATTCATTCACCGTTCCCGCATTGTCATACGAAGGAACCAGACAAGTACAGTTCCAACCACTCTGACTGTAAGTGCCTCCGAAATAATCCCAGATATTATAAGGATAGAAAGTCATGCGCATCCATCCCATATTCAGTTTACCGTCTTCGCAGGCAAAAGCCATGATGACTTCGGGACATTCCGTATTATTGATAGAGTAAATATCGCGGTAATCCTTTGCCAATTCATATTTTCCATATTTACCGCTGATTATTTCACGGCACAGTTCGGCACATTCGGTATAGTGGCTTTCTTTGATGAACACTTCGGCATTCAGCAACAGACGGGCCTTGATCATACGGTTCACGGCCTTGTTCATGCGGTTCACCTGATTTTCGACCATTCCTTCGTAGCAATCATCCAGCTCGGTAGCAATGAAGTTATAAATCTTCTTGCAACTTGTATCGAAGTCCGGGTCGGCAGTGGGTGGCAATTCACCGTCTACGGTGGCCGGTTCAATATTCAGCGGCAATGCACCACCCCAGATTTCGAAGATATTATAATAAGCCCAGGCACGGAGTGTACGTACTTCGCCTTCATAAGCTTTCAGCTTCTCATCAGTCATCTTCAGGTCGGCAGAAGTTAGCTTTCCCATATCAGCCAATAAGGTGTTACACAGGCCGATAGTGGTCCATGCATTCTCCCAGGCACTACGGATAATCTTGGCATCGGGAGTCCAGTTCTGAATGGAGAAGATAAACTTTTCACCTTCATCATATCCCCACTGACCGCCATTCCATACACGCCAAGTCACTTGATCGGCAGGAAATTCCTGCATGTACCAGAAGTATTCGGCATAACTGGTAGCACCTGTGGAATAAATAGTAGCTACCGCACTCTTCACACTATTCTCGTCCTGATAATAGACGCCGGAGTCTACACGGTCGAACACTTCTTCCGTAAGGTCGAAGCAACCGCTCAATGAACAACCCAGAATGATTGCCAACAGACATTTATATTTCAGATATTTCATAATTCTTTTCTGTATTTAGTTATTAAAGGAGTTGACAAGGCTTCAGGCGACAAGTTGACAAGGGGAAATGACTCTCTTACTAAACGAAACTATTATCCTCGTTCCCTTGTTAACTGCAACCTTGTTAACTATATCTATTTGAAACGGATATTCAAGCCTACGCTCAACTGAGTAGCCGAAGGATAGGCACTGTTCGTATCTACACCCGGAGTCAGTCCGTTGATGGCAACGGCTGAGGGATCGTTACCGGAATAACCGGTCAGCGTAAACAGATTCTTAGCTGTCAGATAAACTCTCATACCTTTGATAAACTTGTTTTCTTTCGGAGTGATGGTATATCCCAGAGTCAGGTTATCCAGCTTAAAGTAATCACCCTTTTCAAGGAAGAAAGAAGAGATTACACCGCCACCGGTTGTAATATCCGCATCTTTTCCATAAGCATCGCGCAGCACATTGTCCGTACCGCAACCTTTCAGACCCATTCCGTAACGACGCATATTGAAGATTTCAAAACCGAAAGCACCGTTGAACATCAGGCTCAGGTCGAAGTTCTTATAACGGAGCGTATTACTCCAGGAAAAATAAGAGGTCGGCGTACCATTACCGATATGGCGTTTGTACTTCACATCTGCCTTGGATACAGGAACTTTTTCGCCTTCATCGGTATAAATCATCATATCGCCATTCTCTACACCGGCATACTCGTAGCCATAGAACTGGCCGATCTTGCTGCCTTCTTCCACGCGGAAGAAGTATTCACTGGTACCTACACCCGGCTTCTGATACAGTTCCACATAAGAAGCTTTGTACAGGCTGTTGGAGAGTTTATCCAGTTTCGTAGTGCCGTAAGAGTAGTTGATACCCGTTGTCCATTCAACGGGAGTTCCTTTGAAAGCATCGCCTTCCAGAGAAACTTCGATACCACGATTCACAGTGGTTCCTACGTTTACCAGAATTGTAGAGTAGATGTAGGGAGGCTGTGGAGCCGTATAGTTATAAAGCAAGTCGCGTGACTGGCGGTCGAACCATTCAACAGAACCACGCAATCTGTTCCACAAGGCAAAGTCAACACCGATGTTCATACTGACACTCTTTTCCCAGCCCAGTTTGGAATTGGCATTCACTGAAGGAGCATAACCTGTTACCCAGGCACCGTCCATCAGATAGGTATCCGTAACATTCAACTGGGCATTTTTATGAGAGCCGTAAGTGGCTAATGACTGGTAACAATCGAAGTCCGAACGACCTGTTACACCATAGGAAACACGGGGTTTCAAACTCTGAACGATGTTTTGGTGGTCTTTCAGGAAACCCATATTCGCCATTTCCCAGGCAAGAGAAAGAGACGGGAAAGCACCCCATTTATGATCTGCACCGAATTTCGTAGAGCCTTCGTAGCGGATGGAGGCGGAAGCAATCAACAGATTCTTCCAATTATAGTTGATACGTCCGAAGACACCGATCAGTTTGGCAAGAGATTTACCAGTACCCATACTTGCTTTTCCTTTGGCAAGGTAAGAACCGCTTCCAAGATTATTCCAGAGAATATCATCGAAATTGAAATCACTGTTTCCGGCTTGCAGGCGTTCCCAGGTGGTTTGCTCATAATTGTAACCTACCATTGCCTTGAAGTTGTGATCACCCAGATCCAACGAGTAGTTACCCAACCACTCCAGGCGGGACGTGTACCACTTCTGGTAAGTCACTTCTGCACGTCCGTTATAACCGTTCCAGTAAGATTCACCGGCAGTGGAAGGGGTATAATAGTGTTGTTTCAGATCGTTGTAGTGCAAAGAGTAGCTCAATGAAGTATTCAGCATTTGCTTTTCCGAACGGATCAGGTTGACTTTTACCTCAGCAGTACCCAGCAGGTAAACACGCTGACCGTTATTGTCGATTTCTTTCAGTTCCTGCACCGGGTTGCGTGCTCCGGTAGGAGAAGTAGGTTGGAAGTAAGTTCCGTCCTCGTTATACAAAGGCATGGTAGGGTTCATGCTCAGGGCAGTATCGAACATACCGTCGTTACCCCATACTTCATTCACGCGACGGGCGTTGAGTGAACCGTTCAGTTCTACGATTCCATCCATCATACGCTGGTTCAGGACGAAGCGTCCACCGAATTCTTCACGACTGCTGTTCAGATCGAGGCCGGTTGCTTTCTTATAATTAAAAGAAGCGCCATAGTATCCGTTCTTGGTACTGCCGTCGATAGAAAGATATTGGTTGTTATCATAAGAGAAATCACGCAGCAAGAGGTCATACCAATCAGTAGAATACCCATAATCCGTTGCACGACGGGAACGACGGAATTCGTCTGCACTCAAAATATCCGGACCGCTCTTTGCCAGATTCACACCGAACCAGCTGTCGTAAGTCACTTGGGCACGTCCGGCTTCTCCGGCTCCCTTACGTGTAGTAATCAGAATCACACCATTGGCACCGCGTGTTCCGTAGATGGCAGCGGAAGCGGCATCTTTCAGTACGGTCATCGACTCAATGTCCTGTGCTGCCAGGTTGCGGATATCGCCACCTGCCACACCATCAATTACCACCAACGGGTCATTGGATGCCGAAATAGATGTTGCACCACGAATCTGAAGAGAGGAACTTGCATTCGGATTGGCTGCCGCCGTATTGTTTACGGTCAAACCGGCAACTTTACCGGTCAGCATCTCCATCGGATTGTTCATAGAACCTTGCAGGAACTTCGATCTGTCTACCTGCACAATGGAACTGGAAAGCTCTTTCTTGCTCAATGAACCGTAGCCCACCACAACGACTTCATCCAGTGCCTGAGCGTCTTCTGACAGCACTACATTGATTTCCTGACGTCCACTACAGGGGATCTCTTGTGTTTTGTAGCCAATAAAGGAGAAAACAAGGACGGAAGAAGGCTTCACGCCCGACAAAGTGTAATTACCGTCAATATCGGTAATGATACCATTAGTTGTACCTCTCACGGTTACGTTAGCACCGATTACAGTTTCACCCGTGGTATCCGTTACTTTTCCTTTCACGGTTAAATCCTGGGCAAAGGATGCCACTGCAAAAAGTAATCCGGTCATGAGAAGAAGAGACCGGCACAAACATAACTTTGTTCTTTTTACATTCATACTATTAGTTTTTAGATTAGCAATCATTCTGTTCACCTCCACAGGTTGAGGCGACAGTGCAAATGTCTGTAAAAAGAAGGGGGAAAGAAAAGAGGACTAAAGAAAATCTAGATTAACAAAAGGATCAAAATACTATATATCAGCGAGATAAAACAAATAAAGAGCGTTAAAAAACTAAATGAAAACAAAGAAAGCAGAATAGAAAAAACGGGATTTTGGGTTCATTTCGGAGGGGTTATGAGGGAAAGTCGACAAGGGGACGAGTTGACAAGGGGACAAGGTTCCATGCGGCATAGAAGCATTGCGCAGCCCCTTGTTCCCTTGTCAACTCGTCAACTCGTTTCCTTCCTTTCTATTTCATATAGCTCACTAACCAGCAAAAGATCCAATCTTCATCACCTCTTCCTCAAAATTATCACGGCAAAGAGAACGATTCTTCAATTTGGAACGATAGGTATAAATAGTAGTAATGGAATAACGCAGGAAGCCTGCAATCTTGGCACTGTCCGTAATTCCCAAACGAATTAAGGCAAATATACGAAGTTCCGTTGTCAGCCGTTCATCCTGTTTAGGAATAATTCTTTCTTCTTCCGGCAACAACTCATTAAAGCGTTTCACAAAATCAGGGAAAATACTAAGGAATGAATTATCGAAGTTTTGATAGAATTCTTTCAGTTCTTCATCGATGAAACGGGACGATTTCAACGTTTTATAGAGTTCTTCCACCTTCCCCGAAGCTGCCTGTTTGTTAAGCATCCGACGGTATCCCTCCAACTTGTCAATGTATGTGGAACACAATCCCATAAATCGGCCGACATACTCCTCCTTAATATGATTAGCCTCCGTCAGTGAGTCATTCGTTTCGTGCTGTCTCTGATTTACTTCGATCAATCTTTCATTCAGAAGTTTCAGCTCTTCATTCATTGCCAGCAAATCCTGTCGCGCACGGGCCAACTTCTTCACCTGACGAATTACATACCAGACCGCACATGCCAGAAACAGCGTCAGCAAACTGGTAACAACCAGGAAAATCTGTAACACCTGCTGATGCTTCTGTTTCTCCACCTGATAGGCATGGTCTATGACCGGGAGCATCCTTGAAGCCTGCACATTCCGGAGACGGGCATTGTAGAAATTGGCATCTTCCATGCTGCGCTTCATATAAACATCCGCCCGTTGTAACTGCCCCTCTTCATATAACAGTTCCGCCAATGCACGCAAGGAATTATTCTCTTTCACCACACCACGAATATCGGCAATTGCACTCTTTATCAAATATTCTTTTTGCTTTTCCCGCTGTCCCGTACTCTGATAGATAAAAGCAAGAATAGAGGTCACCACTGCATAATCCCGTGTATCCGGTGAAAGTTTTTGATGATAAACTTCCAACATTTCAATGGCTTCCTCTCCTCTTCCTTGTTGCAGAAGTTCGGGAGTATAAGCTATGACATACTGATAAGACCCCTCTTCTACCATCTGCAATACAGAGTCGCGGTAGATATACAGGTTATTCAGATATTCAATCTGATATTCGTCATCCATCGCATACTCTGCATGATAGAGATAAATATCTTCAAAAGTGATGTAATATTCAATGAGTTGGTCTCTGGAAAGTTGCTTGCTATCTATAGACTTCAACAAGGCCACGCCTTCTGCATACAGACCTGTCTTTCCCAAGATACTTGCCTTCTTCAGTTTGGCCTCATTCAGCCACTCTTGATTGTTGTGCTGAAGGGCAATCTCGATATTGCGATTGATATAATGTCTTGCTGAATCGCAAATATACGCTTCATATTCATCAAAAAGTTGTTGATTGATATGGTACTCATCAGATGGAGAAGTACTTTTACGAGTCCGGAAATATTCTTTAATCTGATCAATGCGTTTCAGTCTGGCCTGCTCATATTGAGCGGTGTTTTCAATTGTCCTGTCCAGAACCACCAGTAAAGAATCTATTTTCTCCTGCGCTTGCAGAAGGCAACAGAACAGCAAAGAGATTACAAAAAGCAGGTACCGGTCTTTCATGCTTACAAACGTTTACGAACAGGACAAAGATATAAAATCCTACTATAATAACCATCTTACCAGTTCGTTTTTAATAAATCGTCTCAGCTTTGAAGAGCATATATACATAAAAGGGACGCTGCATCTCGCGGCGTCCCATCTATCTTAGTTAGTTTTTATAAGAATTTGAGAGAATTGAAACTTCACAGCCTCAATTTGTTGTTTTAATAAAGCACACTAACTATATTTATGTTTAAAGCAAATGAAAATGTTATTCTTAAAAGCAAATGAAAACGTTACTTCTTCAGTTCCACCTTCTTGTCTATCCGTTGCAGACTATCCAGAATCTGTTGTTCATGGGTAATCGTCACGTCTCCCGAGAGAGCTACCGAAGGTGTGGTAATTTGTTTGCCTATCGTATCGGCTGCGGCTACTTCTTTTATATCACTATAGAATGAATGTTGCATCACATTCCCTAATGAAAGTACCACTGCCACTACTGCGGCGGCCTTGAACAGCGGAATGAAACGTGCGGTAAGCGTCAAGCGTTTTGCCTTCACCACCGGAGTCTCCACTTCTGCAAGCACACGGGCGTCGAAATCTGCTCCCAACCCCACTTCTTGTTGCAGTTGCTGATATACGAACAAATCTTTGTAGCGAAGCAAATGCTCCGGAACGTCGCTTCCGTTAAAGAAAGCACGCAACTGCGCTTCTTCCTCAAGGGAAGTCTCACACTGCCAGTAGCGTTCTAAAAGTTGTTCTATATATTTACAGTCCATAACCATCTATATCTAAATACCGTTGTTTTACTTTTTGCCTCGCCCTGAAGAGGTTCACTTTTACCTGTTCCTCCGTCAAATGCAGGACGACCGCAATTTCTTTATAACTCTTACCCTCTATATCCCGAAGCTGCATAATCAGCCTTTGTTTATCGGGGAGTTCATTGACCAGACGATGGATGAGTGTCATTTGCTCTTTATCCACCAAGTGATCGTAAGGATTGGATGCTCCGGAAGTCTGTTCCATTTCAGGTGTCAGTTCCACGGTCTGAGCGTCTTTTCTTTCGCTACGGTCTATTGCCAGATTCTTTGCCACTGTCAGGCAATAAGCCTCGATAGAACCGAATTTCGTCCACTCATCACGTTTGTTCCAGACTCTTATCAGTGTTTCCTGCACAACGTCTTCTGCCTCTGCTCTGTCGAAAGTAATCCGGAGAGCCAACCGAAAGAGTTTGTCTTTCAGAGGGAGAATGTCATTCCGAAAACTGATTTCTTGCATCTCTATTAATAATGACGGTTAAGTATATGGAAAGTTACAGTTGATCACTACTTTTTTTGAATTATTTTTTGATGCGGGTTCCGCTATTCTCGTTAATTGCTGACGCTAAGGTAATTACCACTTCAGTTACTCCCGCATTCAAAGCTTCAAAAGAATTCTCCAGCTTGGGTATCATACCTCCTTGAATAACACCGTCCGCTACATATTGTTTGAATTCGACAGGAGTGATCTGAGGTATCACGCTATCGTCATCGTTCTCGTCACGAAGCACACCCTTCTTCTCAAAACAGAATACCAATGTCACATCGAACAAAGCAGCAAGAGCTTTTGCAGTCTCTCCTGCAATAGTATCGGCATTTGTATTCAGCAGATTGCCTGCACCGTCGTGCGTCAGCGGAGCCATTACGGGAACTACTCCTTTATGGATCAAATCACCCAAAAACTCTGCATTCACTTGCTTTACATCACCCACAAAGCCATAATCGACGTCTTTTACCGGGCGTTTCACGGAACGGATTACATCCATATCCGCACCAGTCAATCCCAGTGCATTGACACCACGCGCCTGAAGTCCGGCTACAATATTCTTGTTTACCAGCCCGCCGTACACCATCGTCACTACTTTCAGCGTTTCGGCATCCGTGATACGACGCCCGTTTACCATCTGGCTTTCAATGCCCAGTTGGGCAGCCAATTTTGTGGCCGAACGGCCACCTCCGTGTACCAAGACTTTGTAGCCCTCGATAGCTGCAAAGTCATCCAACAACTTATGGAGGGTAGCTTCTTCCTCCACGATTTTGCCACCCACCTTTATTACTGTTAGTTTTTCTCTCATAATTCAGTTGACAAGTTTTTTAGTTAACAAGTTGACAAGGGGAGAAGACAAAATGAACAAAGCAATAAAGCGCAGCTCCTTGTCAACTTGTTCCCTTCTCAACTCGTCAACTTTTCTTATTCCAAATAGGTATATCCGTACAGACCGGAACGATAATTGGAAAGGAACTCTTTACCTTCTTCCAACGAAATACGTCCCTCTTTTACTGATTGAGTCACCCAAGTCTCCAGTGTACGCACCAGCTTCTTAGGGCTATATTGAACATAGTCAAGCACTTCCGCTACAGTTTCACCATCAATCACCTGTTCGATGGTATATCCCTTCTCGTTAACAGATACATGCACAGCATTCGTATCGCCGAAAAGATTATGCATATCACCCAGAATCTCCTGATAAGCACCTACCAGGAACACACCCATATAATAAGGTTCCTTACTCTTTAAAGAATGAGTGGGCAGATAGTGTGCCACATTCTTAGTCGAGATAAAGTTAGCTATCTTTCCATCCGAGTCACAAGTGATGTCCTGCAAGGTTGCCGCACGGTCGGGACGTTCATCCAGGCGCTGAATGGGCATAATCGGGAATATCTGGTCGATAGCCCAGGAATCCGGCAGGGACTGGAACAGCGAGAAGTTACAGAAATATTTATCCGCCAACAGTTTCGGCAATCCGCGAAGTTCATCGGGAGCATGCTTCAAGCCGCCTGCAATCTGGTTCACCTCACGCATAACAGACCAGTAAAGACGCTCAATCTGTGCACGTGTTTTCAAATCCACAATTCCATGACTGAACAAGTCGAGCGCTTCTTCACGAATTTGCTGTGCATCGTGCCAGGCTTCCAGCATCTTATTTTGATTCAACGTATCCCAAATGCCATAAAGTTCCTGCACCAATTCATGGTCTTCCTCGGTTACTTCTTCATCATCGTCCCATTCGGGCAAAGTGGTGGTTTCCAAGACTTCAAAAATAAGTACGGAATGATGGGCAGTCAGTGCACGTCCGCTTTCCGTAATAATATTGGGATGGGGAATACCATTCTTATCACTGGCATCTACCAAAGTGGAAATAGAGTCATTCACATATTCCTGAATGGAATAATTGACGCTACTTTCACTACTGGACGAGCGTGTTCCATCGTAATCTACGCCCAAGCCACCACCGATATCCACGAATTCTACTTTGAATCCCATAGCATGAAGCTGCACATAGAATTGAGACGCTTCGCGCAATGCCGTCTTAATACGACGGATCTTTGTCACCTGGCTTCCGATATGAAAATGTATCAATTTCAGACAATCTTTCAGTCCTTTTGAGTCTAAAAAGTCGAGTGCTTCGAGCAATTCACTGGAACTGAGTCCAAACTTGCTTGCATCGCCGCCTGAATCTTCCCATTTGCCACTTCCTGAAGAAGCCAGCTTGATACGAATACCAATATTAGGCATAACATTCAGCTGCTTCGCCATTTTGGCTATCAGTTTTAGCTCGTTCATTTTTTCTACTACAAGAAAAATGCGTTTACCCATCTTCTGGGCAAGCAAAGCCAACTCTATATAGCTCTCATCCTTATAGCCGTTGCAGATAATCAACGAGTCAGAATCTGAGTTAATAGCAATCACGGCATGAAGTTCAGGCTTCGACCCGGCTTCCAACCCAAGATTGAATTTCTTTCCATGGCTGATAATCTCCTCTACCACAGGGCGCATCTGATTAACCTTGATAGGATAGATGATAAAGTTCTGCGCTTTATAGCCGTACTCCTCAGCGGCCTGCCTAAAACATGAAGAAGTCTTCTCAATCCGGTTGTCCAGAATATCGGGAAAACGTATCAGCATAGGAGCCGCCACGTCTCGCAATTGCAATTCATCCACCAATTCTTTCAAATCGACGCCGACACCGTTTTTACGAGGTGTTACCACTACATGACCTTTGTCATTGATACCAAAGTACGAAGTGCCCCAACCTGTAATGTTGTAAAGCTCTTCTGAATCTTCAATACGCCATTTTCTCATTTTTTGTAACTCAGATGTTTGTTGTTTGATTTTAATAGGGCGACAAAAATACGATAATTCTCGATATTTATTGCGTTTTCCACCTAAAATTACACATTTACAAGCGGTTAAATGCTCAGCAAGTTACGTAACTGCTGCACAGAATCCGCAATTTGCCGACGGCTTTCCAACTGCCCGGCATCGAAACGGTATCTTGCCTTACCATAGTGCGGTGCACGTTTTTCCAAGGCTTCTATAATGAAAATCCGCAGTTCTTCGTCCGTTTTTCCTTGCAGAATAGGACGTTGCTGCGTAGCCACTCGCAAGCGGCGGAACAAAACGTCAGGATGAACATCCAGAAAAACGGTCTGCCCATGCTCGTTCATATACTCCATGTTATCGAAGAAGCAAGGAGTACCGCCTCCGGTCGAGATAATGACGTTTTCAAACTCAGCCACTTCATGCAGCATGGTTCGCTCCAGTTCACGAAAAGAGGCCTCTCCCCGCTCAATGAACAATTCACGTATGGATTTGTGAAGACGTTCTTCGATATACCAGTCCAGATCGATGAACGGTATATTCAGTTCGCGGGCAAAAGCCTTTCCTAAAGTTGTTTTACCGGCTCCCATGTAGCCGGTTAAGAAAATACGTATCATAAGCGCTTACCTTTGCGTACAAAGGTAAGCAATTCTATTCTGAGAGATTTACTATCAGATAAAAATTTTAATGCGTTCGCTCAAATCATCAAATTCCTTCCCGCCCGGTTCGGCCACAGGAGTACCGAAAGGCATCTGTGCAATCAACTGCCAGGTTTCGGGAAGATGCCACGTGCTGCGTACATCTTCGTCAATCAACGGGTTATAGTGTTGCAGCGAAGCGCCCAGACCTTTATCTTCGAGCATGGTCCAGATGGCCAGCTGATGCATGGCAGAAGTATGTTGCGACCACGTCGGGAAATTCTCATGATAAGTAGGGAATTGTTTTTGCAGTCCTTCCACAATGGAACGATCTTCAAAAAAGAGTATCGTGCCATATCCGCAAGAGAACGAAGTATCGATCTTCTTCTCCGACTGGCGATATTGTTCTTCGGACAGGCGTTCTTCCAACTGGTCCTTCACTATTCTCCATAATTTCTGATGTTCATCCCCCAGTAACAACACAATACGTGTAGTCTGCGAGTTGAATGCCGAAGGCACATGCTTTACTGCTGTACGGATGATGTGTACAATTTCCTCGTCCTGAACCGGAGAGTCGTTACTGATAGAATAATAGCTACGCCGATGCTCCAATGCTTCGGCAAATGTCCGTTCTCTGACCATATTTAATCCTTTCTTTTCGTAATTATCATTTTTGTCTTATATAGTGAAACAAGTGAAAGAGTGAAGTTGTTCGAAGTTGTAGAATATATTTGTACCTTTGCACCCAATTATGAGTAAAGAGAAGTTTTACGTTGTATGGTCAGGCGTCAATCCGGGGATTTATACTTCCTGGACAGACTGTCAGTTACAAACCAAAGGTTACGAAGGAGCGAAATATAAATCGTTCGAGACGCGCGAAGAAGCGGAAAAAGCCTTTGAATCTTCTCCGTATGAATATATCAAACGATCCTCTCCGGATGCTCCCGCCCAAAAGAAAGATGTGAATGCTCCCCTTCCTTCATCTGTCGTAGAGAATAGCCTTGCCGTAGACGCTGCCTGTAGTGGTAATCCCGGAGCTATGGAATATCGCGGTGTACACGTAGCCAGCCGACAAGAAATATTCCATTTCGGTCCGGTATATGGTACGAATAATATCGGCGAGTTCCTTGCTATCGTCCACGGACTTGCCCTACTGAAACAGAAAGGCTTCGATATGCCCATCTATAGTGACAGCGTGAATGCCATCAGTTGGATCAAGCAGAAGAAATGCAAAACAAAGCTACCCCGTGAACCCAAAACAGAAGAACTTTTCAAACTAATAGAGCGTGCCGAAAAGTGGCTACGGGAAAATACGTATACTACCAAAATTCTGAAATGGGAAACCAAGCAGTGGGGAGAAATACCTGCTGACTTCGGAAGAAAATAAGCCTGTACAGGGTTTGAATTAAATGACGCATCATCCTACACCCGCTATTTTTGAGAAAATTGAATAAACACTTGAAAACAAGTAGTGTTATGGTCCGGAATAAGCAATGTTGCGGATGATTAGATTGCTTGTTCTCATCCACAACAAGCAATCTAATTTCAGACAAGTCTGATTTCGTTAAGCGAAATCTGTAAGCGACATGTGAAAAGCGAGTAATATATGCGTACAAACACTCCTTTTACACAAGGGGAATTTACTGCTGATTATCAAGGTGTTGCAAAGGATCAATTTCTTGTCGACAAGAAGTTGGGAGTTTGTTGGCAAGAAGTTAACTTCCTGTCGTCAAACTCCTAACTTCTTGTAAAAGGAGAAATAGCTTTTTTTTCGGTTTCCTTACACAGCGTAGTTGATAGTACGAATGGCCTATGTGTTCAATCATCTGTATTAGAAAGGCTGAACGCTTTTCTTTCATCTTGCCTCGTCTAGCATCTATATATCGGTGGTATTGGATATATAGATACTGCACGTCCGATATATAGATGTGACACGTCCGATATATAGCTAATATATTCAGAACATGAGTTTTGACCAAAGGAAATGTACATTAAAAACCAAGGAAAAGAAGATTATTCTTTTAGGAAACAGGAGGTAAGCACTGATTCAAAGCAACATGAAGACAGGCACAGATTCCGGTGGTGTAGGCAAATACCTTTCCTACACCCGCATATAATTTTGCCTACACCACACACCGTTCTATTAATGAGATGATTAAGTCTCCGGGTGTAGGATGTAGGCAGAATTAATAAATCTTTCTATTCAGAATCGTTTTTTGATCAAGACAGAGATTGCATATCATTCAAACGCTTATAGTATCCATTCTTCTCCAACAAAGCTTCGTGCCTGCCACGTTCCACAATTTCTCCTTCATAGAGTACGCAGATTTCATCTGCATTTTTAATGGTAGAAAGACGGTGGGCAATAGCAATTGTGGTACGGGTTTTCATCAAACGCTCCAAAGCTTCCTGCACCAGACGTTCGGACTCCGTATCAAGAGCAGAAGTAGCCTCATCAAGAATAAGAATAGGCGGATTCTTCAAAATAGCACGGGCAATACTGATGCGTTGGCGTTGTCCTCCGGAAAGCTTGCCACCACGGTCACCAATATTTGTGTTGTATCCATGCTCTGTCTCCATAATGAAATCGTGCGCATTGGCAATCTTCGCCGCCTCCATCACCTGCTCCAGTGTGGCGTTTTCCACACCAAATGCTATGTTATTAAAGAATGTATCATTAAACAGAATCGCTTCCTGATTTACATTTCCTATCAGACCACGCAAATCATGAATACGGAAATTCTTGGTACTAACGCCATCAATCATGATTTCACCGAAATGTATGTCATGGTAACGCGGAAGCAAATCTACCAGCGTAGATTTTCCCGACCCGGACTGCCCAACCAATGCAATCGTCTGCCCCTTCGGAACAACGAGATTGATATGTTTCAAAACTTCCCTCTTCCCATCATAACTGAAAGAAACATCCTTAAACTCGATTTGTCGATTCATGCCATGCAGAGGAAGCGGGTTTACGGGTTCCTTAATAGGATTCTCAGCCTTCAGAATCTTATCCACACGTTCCATGGAAGCCAAACCTTTCGGAATGTTATATCCTGCTTTTGCAAAATCCTTCAACGGATTAATGATGCTATACAGAATAACCATATAGAAAATGAATGTAGGAGCTTCCAGCGAAGAATGCTCATCGCCCAAAATCAGCATACCGCCAAACCAAAGCACCAATACAATCAAAAGCGTTCCCAAGAACTCACTCATCGGATGAGCCAACGCCTGACGAACGGCCACTTTATTGGTCGCATCACGCAGTTCATTACTGCATCTGGTAAAGCGATCCACCATCTTATCTTCTGCAATAAACGCTTTAATGATGCGCAAGCCCCCCAAAGTTTCTTCCAATTGTGACATGGTATCACTCCATTTGCCCTGCGCTTCCAAAGATTGGCGTTTCAGCTTCTTGCCGACCTTTCCCATCAGCCACCCCATTCCGGGAAGTACTACGATGGTAAACAGGGTCAACTGCCAACTTGTTATAATCAGCGTTGTAAAATAAAACAGGATCAAAATCGGATTTTTCAGCAACATATCCAACGAACTGGTAATGGAGTTTTCTATTTCTCCCACATCACCACTCATACGGGCAATGATATCTCCTTTCCGTTCCTGAGAGAAAAAACCAAGTGGTAAGTGCATCACTTTCGAATAGACCATGATACGGATATCACGAACAACTCCTGTACGCAAAGGAATCATTACCGCAGAAGATCCAAAGTAGCAGGAAGTTTTCAGCATCGTCATAAGGGCTAGGAACAGTCCCATAAACAGAAGTGTCATTATCGGGCCATGAACCTCTATCAACTGAGTAACATAGTAATAGAAATTATTTATTGCTACATCTTTCAAGTCATCGCTGCCCCACTCCATGAAGTGATATACTTTCTCTCCGCTACCCGTCTTGAACAGAATATTCAGAATTGGAATCAGCAGAGTGAATGAGAATACATTGAAAACAGCCGATAAGACATTGAGCACAATCGCCCACCCTATATACTTCTTATATGGCGACACAAAACGCCGCATCAATTGCAGGAATTCCTTCATTGCTTGGTATTAATGAATTAGGGGCGCAAAGATACAAGAAATATCTTTAAGATAAAGAAGATAAATTTAATATTAACGAGATTTATCTATACAACCCTCAATAAACAAGCCCTGTAGCTCATTTATATAGATCACAGAATGATATCGGAAAAATATATTGTATCTTTGCATCCGGATATAAAACAAACGCTTTATTATGACAAAGATCGATAAGTCCGTACTGACATTCGGAATCACTATTTTCCTGAAATTCATGTTATTCGACATACTATGGTGTATCCCGACTACTTTTGCTTCTCTTTCTACAGTTGAATGTTATACAACCAAACTGATAGCCACACTTATATTGCTTATCCCTTACGCCTTCTTCCGTATGTGGAAAACAGAGACGCTCATCATGTTCCTGCTGGATTTCCTGCTGATAGCCAATCTTATGTACTTCAGAACCTATTATACCGCCATTCCTCTGAACAGCTACGGATTATCAGGAAACTTAGCCGATTTCACCGGAAGCGTTTTCGACTCTCTTCGCTGGTATGATATACTTTTCCCATTATCCACCCTTGCAGCAGCCGTCGTTCATCGGCGTACAAAAACTGCACATCAGAAGCGTCCCGCACCGGTGCTTGCTTATTCTGTGGTACTTGCAGTCATCATCTGCATCTTTGGCACAGTGACCCTGATTAAAGGCGGATTTTCAAATGCATACAAGGAATATCGCGACAAAGCATATTTCTGTTCAAGCGGCCCCTCCCTCTATACCGTTTTCGGTAGCCTTTGCTATGATTTGGCAGGTCAGCAACAAAAGTTAACTCCTGAACTGGAAGCAAAGATAGAAGAATGGTTAAGTAAAAAGCCCAAACACGAAGTTGCCCTGCCGGACAATAGTACTAATCGCCGCACCAATTGCATCATCATTCTGGCAGAATCATTGGAAAGCTGGGTATTAGAGAAAGAAGTGGAAGGACAGGAGATCACCCCCTACTTGAACAAATTACTGAAGGATTCTACCACCATCTATGCCCCACATGTACTGACACAGGTAAAAGGCGGCCGTTCCATAGATGCCCAACTTATACTCTGCACCGGACTACTACCTATCAACAGTGGTACGTACAGCAGCCAATATCCCAACCATGTTTACCCTTCGTTGCAGAAAGCCATGCACGAAAAAAATCATTCGCGCAACTATCTGTTAACCATAGATAAGATATCCACCTGGAACCAGGGCCCCATAGCCCAAAGCTTCGGCATGGATACGATTATCGCCTATCATGATTTCGAACTGACGGAAGCTTTCGGTACCCACAAACGTACCGGAGACGGCTCATTCTTTGCTCAATGTCAGGAAAAGATAGAAAAAGGGGAGATATGGAAAGAAGGGGAAAACGCATATATGCAGCTTATTACCTATTCTGGTCATGCTCCATTCATATTACCGGAATATCTCAGAGAGATTTCATTCTCCTCTGACATTCCGGAGAAGATGGGTAACTATATGATCACTGCCCGCTACACAGATAAAGCTATCGGTAAATTCGTGGAGTATCTGAAAACACTCCCTCAATATAAGGAAACGCTGATTGTAATAACAGGAGATCACGAAGGTTTAGCGTCTTATCGTGCAGAACTATGCGAAAGTCCCGGTGGCAAAGGTATCGTGTCCGACAAGCAGTTTACTCCTTTCATCGTTGTCAACTCTCCCATAGGTATGCGTTACGATGAAGTGATGGGACAAATAGATATGTATCCCACCCTACTGAACCTACTTCAACTTGACGACTATTATTGGACCGGCCTCGGAGAAAGTATCCTCAATCCTGAAAAGAAAAGATTTGCTGTAGGTTCACAGATGAATGTGGAAGGAGAAGGATATAGTCCGGAAGATGAGGATTTTGCAAAGGAGGCATATGATATTTCGGATGAGATGATACGGTTTAATTACTTTGGAAAAAAGTAAGATAATAAAGAAAGCGTTCCATGTTTTTAAGAATCTTTGTTTGGAGAAACAGCAGAAAGGGCGTACCTTTGTTTGCATTCAAACCAAACTTCTAAAAAGGCATCAGTTATGGAAGAATATATAGCACCGAACAGAAAACGCATCCCCTACGGCATGATGAACTTCGCCGTGATTCGCCGTGATGATTGTTATTATGTAGACAAGACCCGCTTTATTCCCATAATAGAAGACGCGGATAAGTTTTTCTTCTTCATCCGTCCCCGTCGTTTCGGCAAAAGTCTGACGGTAAGTATGCTGCAACATTATTACGACATAGCCGCCAAAGATAAGTTTGATGCTTTGTTCGGTGATCTTTATATCGGGAAATATCCCACACGTGACCGCAACAGCTACCTGGTGCTCTATCTCAATTTTTCCGGAATTGTCGGTGAACTGCACAACTACCGCAAAGGGCTGGATGCGCATTGCCAAACCATGTTCGACTACTTTTGCGATATCTATGCCGACTATCTTCCTCAGGGTATTAAGGAAAAACTGGATGCAAAAGAAGGAGCCATAGAACAATTTGAGTACCTGTTTACGGAATGTAACAAAACCGGCCAAAGAATTTATCTTTTCATCGACGAGTACGACCACTTTACCAATGCCATCCTCGCCGATCCTGAGAGTTTACATCGTTACACCAACGAGACACATGGTGAAGGCTATTTGCGCGCCTTCTTCAACAAGGTGAAAGCAGGAACCTATTCCAGTATCGAGCGCTGTTTCATCACCGGTGTCAGCCCTGTTACGATGGACGACCTCACTAGCGGCTTCAACATCGGTACCAATTACTCGCTCTCCCCAAAATTCAACGAAATGATAGGATTCACGGAAGAGGAAGTACGGCAAATGTTGACCTATTACTCCACCACCAGCCACTTCAACCACACTGTGGACGAGCTGTTGGACATAATGCAACCGTGGTACGACAACTATTGCTTTGCACAAGGACGTTATGGTGAAACCACCATGTACAATTCTAATATGGTGCTCTATTTTATCAAAAACTACCTTGACAACGATGGTAAAGCACCGCAGAATATGATAGAAAGCAACATCCGCGTTGACTACGAGAAGTTGCGCATGCTTATCCGTAAGGACAAAGAATTTGCCCACGATGCTTCCATCATCCAGACCTTGGTGAGTCAAGGCTATATTACCGGAGATTTGAAAGAAAGTTTCCCTGCCGTCAATATCACCACTCCTGACAACTTCGTGAGTCTACTCTATTATTTCGGTATGCTTACCATCAGCGGCACATATGAAGGTAAAACCAAACTCACCATTCCCAACCAGGTGGTTCGTGAGCAGCTTTATGCCTATCTACTGAGCACCTACGATGAAGCTGACCTTAATTTCAGCAGTTACGAAAAGAACGAGCTGTCCAGTTCACTCGCCTATCGTGGCGACTGGCAAACTTACTTCGGCTACATCGCCGACTGCCTGAAACGTTACGCTTCTCAACGCGACAAACAGAAAGGGGAGTTCTTTGTCCATGGTTTCACCCTTGCCATGACAGCCCAAAACCGCTTTTACCGCCCCATTTCTGAACAAGATACGCAAGCCGGCTATGTTGATATATTCCTCTGTCCACTGCTGGAAATCTATTCCGACATGAAACACAGTTACATTGTAGAACTGAAATATGCTAAATATAAGGATTCCGAAAGCCGTGTGGAAGAGTTGCGTCAGGAAGCAATCACCCAAGCCAACCGCTATGCTGATACGGAAACGGTGAGAAATGCCATTGGCAACACAAAGCTACACAAGATTGTAGTGGTGTATAAAGGAATGGATATGCCTGTATGTGAAGAAGTATAAATAACGATAAAATGCCACTTACATATCTTCCAAACTGAACAGTTTGGTTTCCAGTCTATATTTAGTCATTTCTTTCTGCCGGAGATGCTCCACCTTCTCCATGAACAGCTTATGATTGTAGTTTCTCGGATTCCGTTTCACTTCTGCAATCAACGCCTGTCTACCCTTAGAACAGAGTGCAACTATATTTATTTCAAATGCTTCCACTTTGCCCCTTACACTATTACCGGCTTCCCACCATCCGCCTATTTCTTTGAAACCTCCAGCCTCCGCCAACTTTTGACGAAAGTATTTCTCTAATATCTTACCGGAATAGGTAGGATAATCATCCATAGCCAAGCTAAACAAGTCATCATAATTCTGCAATTCAATATAGGAACGATTCCGCTCAATATATTTAAACCAAAAGTTCAGAAAGTTATCATGAATGACGTATCTTACATTCTTCTTACTGCCAGGCTTAGCAAAAACAGGACGTTCCCGCACAATCAGATTATAGACATTTTCCAGTTTACTCAAATGCCCTCCGATAGCCAGCCCTCCCAATTTCGCTTCAATCTCCCCTTGAGTGCGATGTCCGTTGGCTATCTCCAGCAAGACAGAAAAATAAGTTCCGTAATTCTTTCCAAACTCTGTAATCAGCAAGTTACGCCCTTCATCCGTAAAAGGTGACATCCCTGAAAAAATAAAGCGATACATACGTTCTACTGTCAGTACCCCATTATCACAAAGCAACTCTACATATTTAGGAATTCCACCGGTAATAGCATATAAAGCCAACAAGTCATCACGGCTGTATCCGGGAGCATAATCTTCCATAATCTGTTTCAACACTTCCAGTTTGAAAGGATGCAGACGCAGAATATTATCAGCCCTTCCAAACAAGGGTTCACTATGGTCAGTAAATATCTTCTGCATCATAGAGTAAACCGATCCACTAACAACCAGATTGATGTGCGTATCCTGCCGATAAGTATCCCACAAGTTTTGCAGATCGCTGAATATGGAGGGATTAATATTATAAAATTCCTGGAATTCATCAATAACAATACTAAACGAACGTCCTTTACCTATCTCAAACAAGTATTGCATCAGATTGGAGAAAGAAGTCATCCCTTCGGGCACGAATACGGAAAAGGTCTCACGAACCTGGCGCACAAACTCCGCCACTAAAACACTTTCAGCTTTCCTCCCTATAAAAAAATAAAGCATCGGCGTATCTTTCAACGCACGCTTAATAAGGCTTGTCTTACCAATACGCCTACGCCCTGTCAGCACTACCATTCGGGAGTTTTGAGCGAATGCAAGCTCCTGTATACGGGTCAATTCCGCTATTTCTTTTTCTCTGTTATAGAACTTCATACATTATCTTTTTATATTGCAACAGCTGTTGATTCAACCGCTGTTGCAAAAATAAAAAAAAGAAATATGGACTTATGCTATTTTGATTAAATAAAATTGTGGATTACACAGGGAAAACAAGATAATAAAGAAAGTGTTCCGTGTTTTTAAGAATCTTTGCTTGGAGAAATAGTGGAAAGGGTGTACCTCTGTTTGCATTCAAAGCAAACTTTAAAAAAGGGCATCAGTTATGAAAGAATATATAGCACCCAAAAAGAAACGCATCCCTTACGGCATGATGAACTTCGCCGTAATTCGCCGCGACGATTGTTATTATGTAGACAAAACCCGCTTTATTCCCATAATAGAAGATGCGGATAAGTTTTTCTTCTTCAACCGTCCCCGCCGTCTCGTCAAAAATCTGACGGTAAGCATGTTGCAACACTATTACGACATAGCCGCCAAGGATTTGCTTTCACAAATGCTTCCACATCTAAGATTTTCAACCTTGTTGAATTTTCACCCATGTAGTCATCGGTTATATCATAACCATAGCCTAATACATCATACACTCCATCTCCAGCTGCCCTTGTTGTTACATTTGATACCGAAGATTCAACATTTGGTAAATTCTCCATTTCTGAACAAGAATAGAAAAGAAGCAAAAAGCCCAATAAATAACAAAATTTCTTCATGGTATTAATATTTAAAATTTAACAATTACCAAAAGTAAGAATATTCAATATTTAATCCAATTTAAAAGAGTGTGTTTAGAAACATGAAATAATAATGCACCCTTACATTACAACAGAAAAACCAACCTTCTGCATGACAAATAGTTAGATTACACTTATTATTAAAATGAAATTCATGTTTATAAGCATGTTTAATTAATTGGATTTAATCGTCAATATGCATATCTTCGATAATTGTTAAACTTTAAATATTAATACCATGAAGAAATTTTATTTTTTATTGGCAGTATTGCCTCTTCTTTATTCTTGTTATCAAGAATACGAAGAATTAGATTCATTTTTAAATGAAAAGGTAGATCAAATTAACACACGAACTACCGGTGATGAAAAATATGATGTTTTAGGATATGGCTATGACATCACTGATGAATATTTAGGTGAAAATGCCGTTAAGTTACAGGTCATAAATGTCCAAGCATTTGTGAATGATGGTGACAATAAATATCGATTTGACAATCCATTTATTGGCATTATCGAACAGAATTGTTATGCAGGGGAAAATGCTTACTCGTTTCTTGAAGATATAAGAACTAAAACTGATTTTAGTGGATCGGTAGCTTCTTTAATAGATGTGAAGAAAGATGGTTTTTTCTCAGGTACAGTTTCTACGAAATTTGAGTCTGATAAAAAATATTCATTTTCTACCAAATTTTCATATGCAAAAGCAGAAGTTATAAAAAAGCAAAGAAGATATCTTTTAAACACAGATATAAACTCATTATCCAAATATTTAACCCCATCATTCTTATCAGATATTCAAAAATACTCAGCAGACAAAATTGTACTCAAATATGGAACACATGTCTTGACAAACTTTACTGTTGGTGGGAAATACACAGGATTATATAAATCTGCTATCGTGGAAGAAAATAACCATACTGAAAAAACAAAAACTGTAAGTGCAGGTGCTAAAGCTAACTTTTCGGGCATTGGACTTGATGCCAATGGATCATGGAGTACAACTAGCATACAAGAAAGCAATACTAAAAACTCCAATTGGCAACTTTTCATCAAATCATACGGTGGCTCCACATCAGGTACATCAATGACCATAAGTTCAACTCCAACATTCACCATAAACTTAGGAGAATGGACAAATTCTGTGGATGACGCACATTCGGTATTGATATCTGTCAATTGGAACGCAACCTATCCGATCTATGATTTAGTCGAGGACCCAGTAAAAAAAGAACAACTAAAAACAGCAGTTATTAATTACATTAATAGCAAGAGCGTTGAAGTCCTTGAAATAGTTCCTTTTTATCGATATTGGGGAAATGGAGAACATTATTTTGCGCAAGAGTACGCCCCAAAATTATGGTATGACCAATATACTTATGAGCAAGTAGCATGCTATTTGTTAGCAAAGCAACAAAATGGAAGTGTACCTCTAAACCGATACTGGGGTGACGGAGAACATTATTACACTTTAGACTCAACGCCAACCTTATTAAACGGAAAATATAAACTTGAAGGAGTTGTTGGATACATTTATAGAAATCAAGTACCAGGTACTGTTCCTTTATACGTCTATTGGGGAAATGGTGAGCATCACTATGACTTACAATATGCACCTAAATTATGGTATGGTCAATATAAATATGAAGGAATTACTGGATATGTATACCCCATCAACGATTAGTTTGCAATAAAGAGAAAATGCCCTAAAATGTCCCTAAAGGGACTATAAAATCTTTTGTGTAAATGTGAAATATGGAACTCGTTCTGAATCCCGTATTTCACATTTACACAAAAGATTTTATAGTGTTGTAATTCCCGATACAGCATATATAGGCCATAGTATTCATCATTTTAGTTCTTAAAAGGTAGGAAGTCGAAATTTCTCCTGTCCCCTCTATAATTCATTCATTTGCAATCATCAAGATTTCTTTCTTTTTCCTCTCAACCGGCGTATAAACCGTTTTAACTCTTTCACTATACTAACAAATATATTTTTCTTCTTTCTCACAGGAATGTCCTCCAGAATTACTCCCATAGTCAGCCCCTTTTCGAACTCCTTCTCAAATTGCCAATTCACAATTACTGTTTTAGGGTGAACTAGAGGAAAATCCAGCGAGTATGAAGTTATCGCTTCAGCAGGCGGTTCACCTAAACAATGCGTTCCATCTTCACCAAAACCAATATTAGCAATAAGGTTCTTACTTGGGAAAATGCACAATTGGCTTTGGGTAGCCTGAGAAAAATACCACGGCCAATCCCATGCATTCACTTTATTTTGATCAATTAAGTCCAGCGCAGTAAGCCAATGCGCCCCCCTTCTCTGATCATACACCATTAGTGGTACTACCTCTTTCCTATAATCATAGTTCTCCAATTCGATATCAATATTACACCATGCACGTTTCCAAGTAGCCCATCCCCAACAAGCCCTAAATCGGGAAAAAACATAAGAGGTTGATAATGGTATTGAAACTTCACTATGCCCGGCTATCATACTAATCCTATTATCATTGCGATATTTCACAAGCATTTCTCTCACAAAAGGAAAGAATGTTAAATCAGGAACACAATCATCTTCCAAAATCACCCCTTCCTCTTCATGATTAAAGAACCATGAAATACTCTCATAAGGCCCATATTTACATCCTATATTCTCATCTCTATACATAAGATGCAATTCACAGTTCCAATCAACTTGCTTTATTATATCACGTGTTTTATCACACATTTCTTTCTCTTGCAGATCTCTCGGCCCGTCAGCAGCAACATACAATTTCTTTGGCTTAATCTCTTTTATCCTTTCAAAAACTTTAATCGCCGTGTAATGTCTTTTAAAAATAATAAAGAGAACAGGCACATCGTATTCCATATTCATTCCAATTTAGATTCAACATAAAGCACAAACTGAAGATATTCCAGTCTCACATGCTCCGTTTTTTAATATCGAAGTAAAGATATGAAATATAAATATAAATCAAAAGTTTATCTTATATATTTCACTATAAATTAAAATAATAAGAAACACATATTCTCTTCCAATAAAATATTTACTACTTTTGTACACAAGAAAAAAAGAAATAATGGAAAAACAAAAAACGATTGGTTTCATTTCTTATGCTGATCCCAAAGACAAGACTGCATGGAGTGGCACAATACACCATTTATACAATAGTATAGAAAACTCAGGGTATAACGTAATATGGATCAAAGCCAGATTTTCCAAATGGATTAAATATTACCAGAAATTTCTGAATCGGCTCTCAAAACAATCAAATAAACATTATTCCATAGCACATACCTTACTTGCCGCATACCTAACTCGTCTTGACAAAAAAGACTTCAAAAAGGCCGATATTTTATTTTCTCCCGGTTGTACTGCTATATATAAGTTAAAAACAGACAAACCGATTATTTACCTAGCTGATGCGACATTTAAATCTATTCATAATTATTATGATGAATTTTCCAATTTACTCTCATTCAACATTAGAGAAGGCAATATAATAGAAAAGAAAGTTTTAACAAAGGCCACACACATTATTCATGCATCTGATTGGGCGAAGCAAAGTGCAATCATTGACTATGGAATACCTAATGATAAAATATCTGTTTTAGAATTCGGAGCAAATATCACCACACAATCCTATAATAAGTCCCAAAAGAAAGACCAAGCTCTTCACATTCTCTTTTTAGGAGTAGACTGGCAACGAAAAGGTGGAGATATTGCTATAGAAACTTGTAAAATACTAAATGCACAAGGGATTAAAAGTATAATTCACATAATCGGTCCTGTAGAAACTCCAAAAAGTTGTAAAGGTATCCCATATATTGATTTCATTGGTTTTCTAAATAAAAACGACCAATGTGATTACGAAAAAATAATTCAATATATGTCTTCCTCAGATATACTACTTCTACCAACCAAAGCAGAATGTGCCGGCATCGTATTTGCCGAAGCCTCTGCTTATAGCATGCCAATATTCACTTATGATACTGGAGGAATCTCAAATTATGTAATTAATGGGATAAATGGCTATCGTCTACCACTAAAAAGCGATTCCAACGAATTCGCATCAAAAATAAAGAACTGCATAATGTCAGGTGAACTTATTCAAATGCAAGGATATGCAGCCAATTTTTACAAAGAAAAACTCAATTGGGCTCTTTGGTCAAAGCGTTTTAAAAAGATTATAGAGAATATATAAATCAACTAAAGATAATTTACATTCATCTTAAATTATGGGAGAAATAAATATAAATGGCAATATTTTTATATTTCAGGATATAGAACTTACTTATGAAAATGCAACAATCATCGATCCATCTATTGCAAAAAATAATTTGCTTGATTTAAAAAAAATATTAGATGAGCATAAAGTTAAATTTCTCATCATGCATGGAACTTTATTGGGTGCAATACGAGAGCAAAAGTTTATTAAACATGATATAGATATCGATACATGTACATTTGATGAAAGAGGATTGATTAACACAATCCCCGCATTAGATAAAGCCGGATTAAAGCTTTGTCGCTATGAAAAGAACCTAATTTATTCTTTTATCAAAGATGGAATTTATATCGATGTATATATTGTGAACAAGCTTCAAGGACTGATTCGACCATTTTATGTTAAATACCTTAATCGTATTATCCCCAGAAAATATTTCCGTCACACAAAAAAAATGGATTTTTTAGGAGAAAGTTTCAATATACCTAGCCATAGCATAGAACTTTTAGAATTTTGGTACGGAAAAAATTGGCGAACCCCAATTAGTAATGCACCTTCAAATGATGAAGATCCAAGAGGTACATACTTAGAAAAACATAGAAGATTCCTATTTAGACCTATTTATAAAATAATAAAATAATTAGGTTTCTACGGAATACAACTCAAGCATTCCGTTCTTTCTTCTTAGAAAAACATTGATTTATTTTCAATAAGAAAGCGATAAAAGGTTTTATTCTATATACAACCAAACTTTACGAGCAGAACTTATATATAAAGGGGCGGAACAGCTTAAATTATACTCATGGGAAAAAGCTGTACTTCAAACAAAAGAAGTATATCAAAAAGTAATGAATAGTAAAATTGTATAAACATGGAAGTAATAAAAATAAGTATTATCACTATAAATTTTAACAATAGTAAAGGGCTAGTCCAAACGCTTGACAGTGTTGCACAGCAGACATACAACAATTACGAACATATCATTATCGACGGAGCCTCAACCGACGGAAGTAAATCCATTATCGAACAATATAAAAATAAAAATCCTCATGTTACTTACTGGGTATCTGAAAAAGACGAAGGTATTTATAATGCAATGAACAAAGGCATCACGCATGCTCAAGGACAATACCTGTTATTTCTTAACTCTGGAGATTATATAGAACCAAACATTTTAGAACAAGCTGCAACATCACTCACCGGAACAGATATAATTTATGGGAATTTATATTTCATATCCGAATCCGGCCATAAATACTTGCGAATATATCCGGAATCCCCATTAAGTGCCGCTTTATTGCTATCGCCGACTTTCTGCCTACCCCACCCCGCCACTTTTATTCGGAGAGAATTATTCAAAGATCAGTTATATAACGAACAGTACAAAATAATATCAGACTGGGAGTTTTGGATAAAAAGTATTTTATTCAAAAACCGTTCAACCAAGCACATCAACCTAAATATCAGCAATTTCCACGAAGGAGGAATATCCTCTAACACAACATTAGCAAATAAAGAAAGAACCAAGATTCTTAGTGATTTATTTCCACAGAAGGTTCTTGAAGAACTGTCCGAATTTTTATTGATCAAAGAAAGTCCACTTTATGAAGGATTTTGCCTAATGAAACATGCCAAACATTTTCAGAAAAAGATGAATAAACTGATTATATTCTGCTACAAAATACGCTGTAAGTTTCTCGAGAGACATTAACACGTACAAACATGTTATTTTCTTGAATAATGCGTTCTGCGATAGATAGGCCAAATATATGCGATCTTCCACAAACGATTATAGTATTTCTTTTCAATTTCAGAAGAGGGTAAGGCAAGCCAGACCTTCAATTTACATCGCATATCCCGAATCATATATTGGTTCTGTCCTGATTGCGAATCTTTCATAAATTCAGAGAAACGATACAAGCAGTTAGCAATAATAAAATTCACAGCTTCATATTCCTTTTCTTTCTCAAATAGATTCATTCTTTTTATAAAATCTAAACGTGGATACTCTGCCAAAAAGAAATGGTAATGTTTAACAGAATCTACAGAATGACAAGTACTGCCCTCTCGTTGAATATAATGATAATAGGCTCGATCTATCCATACTATATTTTTACATTCAGCAACCCACCGATATACAGTTGCATGATCCTCGAAAAACACCCCTTCGGGAAATAACAAATTATCAAAAAGTTCTTTTTTAAAGAGCTTTGTACAGGGCGAGCTACTAACTTGTTCACATATAATATCACGAAGAACCTCTGTCGACGACCTAAAATAACTCAGACCAGAATTTGGATATATCTGCTCAATTCGTTTATCCTCATATTCATAGCAAAAATTACAATACACCATATCCACCTGATTCTGCTCCAAAGCCTCTAACATATCAGCATACATCGTAGGTTCGAGAAAATCATCACTATCAACAAAACCTATATAAGGAGCGGAAGCTATTTTTATACCAGCATTACGAGCTACCGAAGGACCTGCTACAGATAAGTGCAAAACTTTTATACGAGAGTCTAATTTCTCATACTCATCACAAATTAATGGAGATTCGTCTATTGATAAGTTATCTACCAAGATTATTTCAAGTTCTTTCAGAGTTTGATTGCGCACAGACTCAATACAACGTTCCAAATACCCTGCTGTATTATGTATCGGTATAATTATGCTAATTAAAGGTTGCAACTTCATAATTAATAGTATTTTTATACTAATTTATTTTATTCCAGAATTTGGTTATAAACAGCCAAGCGCCTATCTAACATTTCTTGCGGATTATAAAATTTCTGCAGCTGCTCTACAGCCTGATTCGCCAATTTAACTTGTAAACCCTCATCACCAGTTAATCTAATAACAGCAGAAGCAAAATCAGACGCACTATCAGCTATCAAACATTCTTCTTCATGATGAAAGTCAATACCCTCAACCCCTTTAGTAGTGGTGACAAAAGGGGCTTTTGAAGAAACAGCATCCAGTATCTTCATCCGCATTCCACTACCAATACGAATAGGGACAAGCACTATGCTACCATTTAGGAAATTATGTAAATCCTCCACATAGCCAACCAATTCCAGCTCAGGACAAGAGATTTGGAGCTCTTTTACATATGAACTTCTCCATGGTCCTACCACTTGAAAAGTGAAATGAAAATTCTGATTACGCAAGCAAGGAGCTATCTCCTGACAGAACCAGACAACCGCATCCAAATTTGGATAATGCCCCTCACTTCCAACGAAAGTCAACCTGGAAGTTGTAGGAACTACTTGTTTGTCACAAGCATCAGTCATCTGCACAACAGCAGGTGACACATGTATTCTATGCTTATTTCCTATAAAATCAATCAATATTTGACGGTCCACCTCAGTTAAAACAATCACATGCTTATAGGTCTTCAATGCAGAGTGTTCAAAATCCTTCCCGATACGATACAACATACGTTCTTCATCTGTCACTCTTTCAAGAAATTCCATTTCATTTTCATTGCGAACATACCTTAATTCATGATGTACAAAAATCGTTTGTACATTCTCCGGTAACAAATAACCTAATGAGATCAGCGGATAGAACTCAACCTGAATAATATCAAATCCACGTCGAGAAACAGTCGATATGTATTCTGCATATTTTGAAGGAAGTGGTTCAAAAAAGGAGGAATCTAAAGTCATATCCCTGCATACTACATCTTTACTATAAGTAAGCAATTGGCGACGCATTTTGCGAGTAGCAGATAATGCTATCTTCTTCAGCCATTTATAGTAAGATGGATGCCGAGTCTCAGGTTCAGCCATTTGCTCTGTAAAGATGAAAAAATCCACATTATTCCATATTCGTTTCAACTTCTCTACATCCTCTTTTTCTTTTCCCTTAGGATAGAGCAATATTGACACAGACATCCTGCAACGAAGATAGTCCACCATATGAAAAAAAGCCTGATTTCCACCTGTAGTCAGGGGATAAGGTATACAAGGGATGATAAAAAGTATTTTTTTCATCTTTATCTCTTTTTATTCAGTTTTACTTTACACATACGGAATGCCACACTCAATGCCGTCGACGGATGAACCGCCCACAAAAAGCTACATATTCTCCAAAGTTCACCTAAACTAAAGTTATCATGTACAGAGTAATGTAATACTGTGTGTACATAAGTCTTTAAAGCATGGCGCAACCTTTTTTCTTTAAGTTTATCTGGATAATAATTAACTATCCACTTTATAAATAATCCTGTCGATTCAATCTTCCTACTATCATAACAATTAGAATTGCTAATGTTTTCACCTTCCACATTCCTCCAACAAACGGGTTTGCCTGGCAAAGTCATAATTCCCTTTGCACAATCTGCAAACTTCGTCCATGTCGCATCATCTGAACACCAAGCCAAAGGAAACCTAACAAAACCACCTACCTTTTGGTAAACATCACGGCTAAAAACATATTCACAAGCAGCAGAATAAATTCTGCCTTCCAATTTGTCCAGTAAAAAATTATACCCTGAAATCATTTCATCCGTAAAAGGCGAATTCTCATATATTACGTTATTTCCTCCATCTATCAACGCAAGCGGAAAACGAAGCATTATGTTTCTTTCACCACATTTGTCCAATACTTTCAATATACGTTCTATCCCATCACATGGCATTAAATCATCATCTGAAAAAAGCCAAACAATAGGTTCTTTAGACATAGCAATACATCGTTCCCAATGCCCTGGCAAATCTTGTTTGCCTAAGTTTTCTTCAAAACAATGATAAACAATATCCAGTTTATCGTGATAAAGACAAACTATATTTTTCAAATCATGAGGACTCGCATCATCTCCTATATAGACAGTAAAGCTATTATTAGTTTGCGCTGCTATAGAAGCCAAGGTTTGTTGCAAAAAGCGGCTTTTATAAGCGGGTATGATGATTGCTATTTTCTTTCTCATAAAAAATACTATTCAATCTGTCTACTTTCCCTTAACATACTTCAAAAGTACTTCCAAATAGCTTCTTCCATAGCGTAAATCTGGCTCCAGATAATTTCCTTCCCCCCATTCATTCCATGATTTCACAAAAGCCAAACGATGCTCCAACGGTTTATTTCTGATACGTACCATCACACTCTTCACATGCTGATCAAAATAGCCAGGCTCTGCATGATTCAAAACTAGCGCCTTATTCAAAGAACGAGGTGAATGATCCCAATTAGGAATAATTGTTGGTATAATTTCAGAAGCATATTCTTCATCTCCTGTAAAAAACTGACTTGCTTTCTTGTACTCCACAATTTTAGGACAACGAAAAAAACGGTGTCGCCATTTAGCACATTTATAAGTCAACTTTGCCTTTTTCTCAAAATCAAATAACCGTACTACATTAATGGCATCAAACCCCATTCTCATCAGTTCAGCCCTGTCCTTTGCCAAATTATAAGTATGACCTACAAAGTGAATGCCTTTTAATCCATTTTGTTTTGCCAGAGTTCGCCAAAGTTCAATAAAATCTTTCATTTCCGGATGATCAAAAGGTTGATAGATCACAAATATAGGTTTTCCCTCTACCGTAATATATCGATGGTCTTTAAAAGCCGGAAGCACTTCATTAAAATGTGCAATATAGTCATCTTTACCTGGATACAATTGGGTTATTAAAGTTTCCTTAGTCTTAACTCCATGAAAAAAGCCTCTCCATGATTCATTAGCCCAAGCCAAACAAAAGGGGAAATCTGGTTCACCCGAAGCTAGCACCTCATTGAACGGACGTTCCAATAACCTTTTCCCATTACCAAACCAATAATGCCAATAACAAAAGCCTTCTATTCCATACTCTTTTGCCATATCAGCCTGAGCTTTACGAGTTTCAGGCACTCTCAAGTCATAATATCCCAAATCTGCCGGAACTTTAGGCTGATAATGTCCGGGAAATAAAGGACGAGCTTTTCCTACATTCGTCCATTCAGTAAATCCTTTCATCCACCACTTATCATTTTCTGGTATCGGATGGAATTGAGGTAAATAAAACGCTATAACTCTTGCTTTATTTTCTATACTCATCATGATTTTTCTTTAAACAGAATATAATCTCAGAAACGATGATTTTTTGACTTTAATATAGATCTTACAAAACGATAGACTGAACGATATGCTAGAAGATTTTTATAAATAGCCCAACGCTTTATAGCACAGGCCATTCCAATCTGCTTCCATGTAGTCTCATCATATTGATGTATTGTATCAAGTACATTTCTTATTATTTCTTCTGTAGCAGGAGAAGGATGTACAAGCATTATATGATCTATAAGATGGATACCACACCGAATAACAAATATAGGAGTCTTATCCCATATTCCTTTTTCTAAGATGAAACGATTTTGCTCATTTACAGCCAAAAACATCTGATATTCTTTATTAGGATCGTACTTACTTCCTATTAAACTATCAGTGCGTATCATATAATGGTACTTTGGTTGACTTTTCAATACCACTTTCCGTGCCCTATAAAATATTCGGTACATAACAGCCATATCCTCAAAACAAGTATTCTGCGGAAATCGCAAACCATCAAAAAGCTCTCTCTTAAAAAGTTTATCCCAAAGATAATTCCTAACAATATCATCTTTAACCAAAAGACGAATAGCATCACGAGGTATCAAATTCAAGACTTTATCTGAAGCATATTTGATTTTTCTCTTGCCCGGTTTTTCTATATAATGCGAACATACTGATATATCGGCTTCATTAACAATCAACAACTCATATAAGAATTCGTACATATCGGAATCTATCCAATCATCACCGTCCACAAAACCAATATACTCTCCTAGAGCTATATCAAGCCCCTCATTCCGTACAGCGCTTACACCTCTATTTTCACGATGGATAACCTTCACTCTTGGATCTTTTTGGGCATAAGTATCACAGATTTCCCCGGAGCCATCAGTCGAACCATCGTCCACCACAACTATCTCCAAATTCTTATAAGTTTGCCCACAGATAGAGTCAAGACATTTCTCCACATAATCCTTCACATTATAAACCGGTACTATAATGCTTATTAAAGGTAATGCTCTTGTTTCATCCATTATTCTCTTTATATGCTTTATCTTCTTTCACAATCCCATTCTCACACCATATCGTCTTCTCCTCAATAACTTGTCTCAGCACCTGTTCGTGATATTCCAAATTCTCCCGTGAAGCAAATTTGTGATAGAGATGAAATTGTACTCCACCCATCTTCAATTGTTTTTTTTGAATTCCGGCATGAATCAATCGATAGGAAATTTCCACATCTTCCTGTCCCCACATCTCCAGAGACTCATTATAACCGTTAACACGGAACAAATCTTCTTTCCAGAAAGCCATATTACAGCCCCGGATTCGCAGCATGCTATTCTTGGCATAACGATTTGCCAAATACAAACGTAAAGTGTGTGAACGAAAAGCGTTCAATAAAAAGCTAAGGTCTTGTTTAAAAAGTGCAGGATGAGTTTCCACTCCTCTAAGTAATCGGGCAGTAGCCATTCTTCCTAAAAGTACACGACTCCCACACACAAAGTAACCCTTTTCCGCCAATTCCAGATGGTCCGCAATAAAATGCTTATCCAAGAGGATATCACCATCAATCTGGATAATATAATCCCCCTTCGCCCTTTCAATAGAGCGATTACGGATGGCAGAAAGACGGAAACCTTTGTCCTCGTGCCATACATGCACAATAGGAATATCGGTCTTTGTCCGCATCTTATCAATCAGCTGTTTGGTGTCGTCACGTGAGCCATCATCTGCAATCAGAATCTCACAGGGCTTCACGGTCTGAGCAAAAGCGCTGTACAGACATAGGGACAAGGCCTCTTTCCAATTATATGTAGATATCATTAATGAGACTAACATGTATCAATTCTTTAATTCAACTTCATTTTTTCTGATCTTCCGGCCAATTATAATCTAATTCAGCCTCACGTTGTAGCGCTGCCCTGATAATCTCACTTGTACTCTCTATTATTTTCTTCTTAATGCCTGTAGTGCTTACATCGGGAGTATAAGGAAAATACACCACTTCCTTACCGGGCTGTTGCTTCATCCACTCAAGCCCCTCCAGATACTTATTTATCCAATCATCCCCTATGGTTACTATATCAATATCCTCTCTCTGTAATTGTGCCACCTCAGTAAGCTTCACTTGCTTCACAGCTTTAGTCACACACTTCAAAGACGAAATAATCCGGAAACGTTGTTCAAAGGGAATAATAGGCGGCATTCCCTTGTAATGCTGTATCAACTCATCTGTGCTTACGCCGACTATAAGTTCATCGCCCAATGCCGCCGAACGTTCCAATATGTTCAGATGACCGATATGAAACAGGTCAAAACTACCGGATGTGAATACTCTGATTTTCTTTCTTTCCATGCTATATAGATTTATCGGTATTCTATTTCTTTAATTCTCATTGCCAGATCATCCAGATCCTCTTCACTTTGAACCCCCAAATGGGAAACCCTGAAATAACAAGGAGTACCACCCGGCATAATGAATATGTCTTGCTTCAACAATTCATTAAAGAGAATATCTCCATTCTGGCGAACAAAGAACCCCGTAATGCAATTGGATGGCACTTCCGCCGGAATTTCCCAACCATTCTGCCTGCACAGCTCACGAAAATACAGCGCTTTAGCACGCACGGAAGCAATGATTTTGTCAACCCCAAGGACTACATTCTCCTTTAAACGGGCATGCAATTGCATAAACAAACTGGTGGCCGGACTGTAAGGTGTCTGACCGCGTTCCAGATTCTTCAGATTCTCAGCAAAATCAAAATAATAAGATTTATGCAAAAAATCAGTCTGCAGGATTCTAGGCGAAAGAAACAGAAACGACAAACCCGGGGCTATATTCAGCCCCTTCTGACTGCTGGTAATACAGATATCGATATTCAACTCTTCCATATCCAAATCATCGGACAAGAAAGAACTAATAGCATCAACAACCAGCGAAACATTATGTTTCCTGCAAATAGCAGAAATTTTCTTTAAATCAAACAGTTGACCGGTAGAGGTTTCATGATGTTGACATAAAAACACATCCGGACGCGAAGCAGCCACAGCATTTTCCAGCTGGGCATAATCAATATCACGAGCAAAAGGAACTTCAAAAACTTCATTCTGAACCTGATAGTACTCGCAGAGACTCTTCCAACGGTAGCCGAATGAACCGCCAGCTATAATAAAAGCTTTCTTTTTCAGGGAAACATAATTGGTAACCACAGCATCCATCGCACCGGTTCCTGAAGCAGTATAGAAGATAACACGCCCGCCTGGACAATGTATCAGTTCCAGCAACATACGCTCTGAATCTTTCACAATTTCAGAAAACAAAGCAGTGCGCATATACGGAAAAGGTTCTCCTGCGATTCGAAGAATCCGCTCTTCTATATTTCCCGGAAAAACATAAGATTTCATATTCCTGCTTTTTAATAGTTCTACATTACTTTTCATCACTTCTTTATCCTTCCGAACGTCTTTATACTCGTATATTTTCTCCAAAGGTTCAACTTCCGTTCTCTCGGAACACCATGACGGCGAATATAATCTTCAGCCGCTTCCAGCATTCGCCTGGCTACATTTCCATCCAGATACGGATCGTAGTTATCAACCACCCATCGTCTTTTCGCAATAGCGTTTTCATCATGCTGCACACTTTCAAAGGCGTCTGTCAATTGGGACGTATCCGTTATGTCAGTCCAGTAAATGTCCTTCGCTATGGTGCGATAAGTAATTACCGGACGTCCCAGAAGCAAGAATTCATATACTGTTGAGGAAGTGTCACTTATCATGACATCGGACATTAACTGATACTTCGTAACATTAAAGCCGTCTTCCCATATAATGTGTTCTTCTTGTTCTGCCAGTTGTTTATATTCATCCACCCACTCTTTTTTAGTCAACGGATGCAACTTCAACAACAGAACGACATCCCTCATCTTTACTAAATGCAGCAAAGCCTCTTTTAATGCAGGAAGAGATGTTAAACTTGGTGAAAAAGTAGGTGCATATAATACAATTTGACTTTTTCCATGCAGTTTCAACAGTTCTTCACGTTCCCGGTCAAAATCATGCCAATGATTTTTTATCCAATCTTGTTTGGGCCAACCGGTCTCCACGACCTCAAAATCTTTATATTCGGCAGCTAATTCCTTAAACTTTTTCGTAAAAAAAGGACCTTGGGTGAAATAGGTATCAAAATAGCGACGAATGACCCAATGATCTTTCTTTTCTGCCGCATAGCCATGAAAAACCTGTATCTTCACACCCGGCAAATAATAGGGAACAATATTGCCCGGCACAAATATAGCTTCCGGAGAAAAATCATAAACCTCCTGCATCGAATAGGTGTAAACAACCTTTCCGTCCAGTGGGAAAACCGGGATCTTCGGAAGATGCACATACCACAAGATATGATTCGTCTCCGACTTTACCGCTTCCTGATATATAGGCAATAATATATCAACAGCATACTTATTTTCACAGAATAAGACAATACGCATACTTCTCTCTATAGCTCCAGTTTATACTTCACTTGATGTTTCTTTGCAAAATAAATCCAGAACTTCTTCCGGTGTGCAAGCACTTTATCAACGCAGTATTGTTCATCAGTATTGCGTGCACGTGCATATTCTCTGGCAAGTAATTCAAAAAAGGCTTTCTGTCCCCATAAACGGGCAAAATTGGCACACCCCATATCAATACTGATCTTACCGAAGCTCATGCGGTTAATATCCACTAACATAAAATGATACTCACCATCTATCTTATCAAACAGAATATTTCCAGGAGAATAATCCCGGTGCATAATATCAGATTCATGCAGACGAGCCGTATAACGGGCAAAGGCTATAACAACATCCCGGCAATCGTTAACATCGGCATTGCCAAATTCATAAAAATTTCTTCGATAGGAAGATTGAAGACTGATAAAATAAGAGTACTTGATCAAGCCCCACTTACATTCTTCGATATAAGCGATAGGAACCGGGGTTTCAAAGCCTCTCTGAAGCAGTATGTTGGGATATGAAAAGGCGCGCCTTCCTTTCGGGGCACGAAAAAAAGAATAAGCAATCCGATTTACCAAAGCCGGAACTCCATAACGTTTTATATTGATCTCCAATCCATCATCCACCGTCATCACTTTGATGAGGTTTCTTCCAGAGTAGATCACCCTCCCCTCACTTTCAAAGATATCAGGAATGCTTTCTACAAATTTCCGCAAATGCTCGTATGCAGGATTTACTATTATTTTCATATTTTACTCTGCCTTCACCTTTTTAGACGGTCCCGTCATTCTAAAATATTTATCCATCATTTACCTTATATTCTCTTCAATCTTCGCAATAATTTCTTCAGGTTTTATCTCTCTCAAGCAGGCATAATCGCCACGCCAGCAAGGCTTCTGCCCGTAAACCGAACATGGACGGCAGGATAAGTCTAGTTGCACCGTATTGGCCGGCAACTGTTTCCAGCCCATGAATCCGGCATAAGGATGCGTAGCACCCCATACAGAAACAACAGGCACATTGACCAGAGATGCCAAATGCATATTAGCGGAGTCCATGGAAAGAATCACATCCAAATGACTCATCAGATTCAATTCCGTATCCATTTTCAGCTTACCAATCAACGATAGGACGGAAGGATACTTAGCGGTCCAGCGGTCGAATACCTCCTTTTCACTCTTCCCTCCACCCAAAAGGAAAACTTTCACATCCGGCATTGCAGCAAAATAGGCAACAACCCGTTCCTGCTGTTCTATCGGATAAATCTTACCTTTGTGTTTAGCAAAAGGAGCAATACCTATCCATTTATTATTCCCTTTCGGTCCTACCACCGGCTCTATTTGCGAAAAGTCACCTTTCCCTTCTCCGTAGATGGAAGTGAACTTCAATTGAACCGGAAGCCCCAGCTTTTCCAGTACATCAGCATAGCGCCGGAAAGAACTTTCCTGCTTTTCAAAAACCTTATGATGACGACGAACCAGTTTCTTCTTACCTGCCCGCCCCTTGCATATTGCAGCTACAGGCACGCCATCCAACCGAAAACGCCATCGTAAGTATTTCGCGCGAAGTATATCATGAAAATCGGCCACATAATCAAAATGTAGCCCTTTTAGTTCTGCATACAGACTGTTTAATCCTCGTAATCCTTTATGTTTTCCCGACAAATCGGCACCGTAAAAGCTTACATTCTCCGGCAACTTCAGAAAAAGAGGTTGCAATGCAGTACGACTCAGCACTATGATTTCATGCTGAGGATATTCGGCTGCCAGCGAATGCACTACCGGAACCGTCATGGCTACATCGCCAAGCGCAGAGAAACGGATAATGAGGATACGTGCCATTCGTTATCTTTTTGCATAAAGCACCGGATTCAAGGCCGGGTCATTATACATCTTCATCTGTTTATATACTTTCATATATTTTTTTCCGGATTCAATATCAGCCAGCAATTGGTCAATGGCCGACGAAAGATCTTGCTTTTGTTCCAGAAGGATATCCAGTTTAGCCTTGCATTGAGCATGATGTTCGGAAGTAGTATCCGTACGTTCCACCTCCTTTTGCATGTGATAGATCTTTAATGCAAGAATAGAAAGACGGTCTATCGCCCATGCGGGACTTTCCGTATTAATGGTAGCCTCCGCCATCGGTTTCACATCTTTATATTTATCCAGGAAATAGCTATCGATCAGTTCCACCAAGTCTGTTCTGTCCTGATTAGACTTGTCTATTCTTCGTTTCAAAGTTAATGCCGCATTCGGTTCAATCTGCGGATCACGTATAATATCTTCAAAATGCCATTGTACGGCATCAATCCAATTCTTCAAATATAGATAATACTCAATCGTCTTCAACTCGTAAGGATTGTTCATTGGCGCATCCACGCTATCCGTTACATGATAATCCGCGACTGACTTCTCAAAAATGCTGTTGCAAAGGTTACTAAATGCCATAATCTTAACGAACTTTACAGTTATACAATAATACAAAGTTATGCAATATTTCCCACACAAGCAACCGTTCCCCACTTTTTATTCCCATCTTGCTCCAAAAGCAAAATATCCTCTTCCTTATTTATTTCATATTTTTACTACCCCATAACACCTTCAATAAGATAAGATCAAAGGATTCGTATGAAGAATACGTTAACAAATCAAAGCAACTTTCATAAGAAAATAGAAACCAGCTATACTTTATTACTATAACATGACCCCATACATATAATTAATTTCTAAATTTGCCTGTATTCAAAAAACAGAATTCCATGAAAGTCATTGTTGACAATAAAATACCTTTTATAAAGGAAGCTATCGGGAAAATAGCCGACGAAGTAATATATGTCCCCGGAAAAGACTTCACCCCTGCTTTAGTGAAAGATGCAGATGCACTAATAATCCGCACACGCACTCAATGCAACCGCGAATTACTACAAGGAAGCCGGGTACAATTCATTGCTACAGCCACAATCGGCTTCGATCATATAGATACGGAGTATTGCCACGAAGCAGGCATAACCTGGACTAATGCACCGGGATGCAACTCCGCTTCCGTAGCACAGTACCTGCAATCCACACTCTTATTAATAAATCTCCTGAAAGGAAAAAACTTATCAGAAATGACCATTGGCATTGTCGGAGTAGGCAACGTAGGCATCAAAGTGGCTAAAGTGGCTCGCGAATTAGGCATGCGGGTATTGCTGAACGACTTGCCACGAGAAGAGAAAGAAGGAAGTACTAACTTCTGCTCTTTGCAGTTTCTTGCTGAAGAATGTGATGTTATCACTTTCCACGTACCTTTATATAAGGAAGGGAAATATAAAACTTTCCATCTGGCCGATGAAGCATTCTTCCGTTCCCTCAAACGTTCTCCCATCATCATCAATACTTCCCGCGGAGAAGTAATAGAAACAGCAGCTTTATTGAAAGCTCTTCAGACCGGCCTGATTTCCGATGCCGTCATTGACGTATGGGAAAACGAACCCGACATTAATCTCTCCTTATTATATAAGGTATTCATCGGCACCCCGCATATCGCCGGATACTCGGCAGACGGAAAAGCAAATGCTACGCGAATGTCTCTAGGCTCCCTGTGCCGACACTTCGGCATACAAGCTGACTATCACATTGCTCCACCCGAACCGGAAAATCCGATCATCATAGCATCTACCCCTACAGAAGCCTATTTAAAAATGTATGATCCGCGGAAAGACTGCGAAGCGTTGAGAGCTCATCCCGAACTATTTGAAAAGTTAAGAGGAGATTATCCGCTACGGAGAGAAAAGACAGCATTCTCCGTAATAACTCCGTAGCTTAGCCTTCGGATTCAAGCAACTTTTCTATCACTTTGGGATAAGTGTCATATTCCAGCGCATGAATACGATGTGCCAGATCATCAGGAGTATCTTCCGGCAACACCGGGCATTTCACCTGGCAAATAATGGCACCCTCATCATAATGTTCATTCGTATAATGAATAGTAATGCCACTTTCCTCCTCGCCGGCAGCAATCACAGCTTCGTGCACGCGATCGCCATACATGCCCTTTCCGCCGAACTTCGGCAACAACGAAGGATGTATATTTATCATTTTATTAGGATAAGCATGCAAAATAAGATCCGGCACGCGCGCCAGAAAACCGGCCAGCACTACAAAATCAATATCATGCTCCCGCAACACCGATAAAATCGCCTCTCCATTCTCCCAGTCACTCTTCGGAAAATAGAAACAAGGCACTTCCAGCCCGCGTGAACGCTCTAAAACAAACGCATTCTGACGGTTAGTTAAAACCAAAGCCACACAAGCCGAACTTTTTTCCCGGAAATAACGGATGATATTTTCGGCATTTGTGCCGCTTCCCGATGCTAATACTGCGATTTTTTTCCTCATATTTCTTCCTTTTAGTGCACAAAACCGTGAAAAATGTGCAAAACATTGCATTTAATTCCCTAAATATTTGCGAGTGACGATAAATATTTATTCCTTTGCCCCGCAAATTTAAAGAAATAAAACTAATTATTAATTAAAAACTTAAAGTTATGTCTGAAATTGCATCAAGAGTGAAAGCGATTATCGTCGATAAATTGGGCGTAGAAGAATCAGAAGTTACAGAAACAGCAAGCTTCACTAACGACCTGGGAGCTGATTCTCTTGACACTGTAGAACTTATCATGGAATTCGAAAAGGAATTCGGTATCTCTATTCCGGATGACCAAGCTGAAAAGATTGGTACTGTAGGCGACGCCGTTTCTTACATCGAAGAACACGCTAAGTAATCCTATCCATCAATTTAATATGGAATTAAAAAGAGTTGTAGTAACAGGTCTCGGCGCCATTACCCCTATTGGCAACAATGTTTCCGATTTTTGGGAAAACCTTGTGAATGGGGTTAGTGGAGCAGGACCTATTACTCATTTCGATGCTTCCCTTTTCAAGACCCAATTTGCCTGCGAAGTGAAAAACTTCGAAGCTACCAAATATATCGACCGCAAAGAAGCCCGTAAGATGGACTTGTATACACAATATGCCATCGCCGTCGCAAAAGAAGCGGTCACTGATTCCGGTCTTGACATCGAAAATGAGGATTTAAACAGAATTGGTGTCATCTTTGGCGCCGGTATCGGTGGTATCCGTACATTCGAGGAAGAGGTAGGTAACTATGCCTTGACCGGCAAAGAAAACGGTCCTAAGTTCAATCCGTTCTTCATCCCCAAGATGATCTCGGATATTGCTGCCGGACAGATTTCTATTATGTATGGTTTTCACGGTCCCAACTATGCAACTTGTTCTGCATGCGCTACTTCCACGAACGCTATTGCTGACGCCTTCAACCTGATTCGTCTGGGCAAGGCTAACGTTATTGTGAGTGGTGGTTCGGAAGCTGCAATCACCGTTGGCGGTGTAGGCGGTTTCAATGCTATGCACGCATTATCAACACGCAATGAATCTCCTACAACTGCATCTCGTCCGTTCAGCGCAAGCCGTGACGGTTTCGTGATGGGTGAAGGTGGTGGTTGTCTGGTTCTTGAAGAGCTGGAACACGCCAAAGCACGTGGTGCTAAGATTTATGCAGAAGTTGCCGGTGTAGGAATGTCTGCCGACGCTCACCATCTGACCGCTTCTCATCCGGAAGGACTTGGAGCCAAGTTAGTGATGAGAAATGCGTTGGAAGATGCCGAGATGAGCCCCGAGGAAGTAGATTATATCAATGTACACGGTACTTCTACTCCTGTAGGTGATATATCGGAAGCTAAAGCTATTAAAGAAGTATTTGGTCAACATGCATTTGAATTGAACATCAGTTCAACAAAATCCATGACTGGTCACTTGCTGGGCGCCGCCGGTGCGGTAGAAGCCATCGCAAGTATTCTTGCGATCAAGAATGGCATCGTACCTCCGACTATCAACCACGAAGAGGGTGATAACGACGAAAACATCGACTATGACCTTAACCTTACGTTCAACAAAGCTCAAAAACGCGAAGTGAACGTAGCTCTGTCCAATACATTTGGATTTGGCGGTCATAATGCATGTGTTATTTTTAAGAAATACGCAGAATAATCAGTCGTGTTACGTAATCAAATAGACAAAATAAGGCTCTTATTCCGTAAGGACAAAGAGTCTTATTTTTGTTTTTATAAGATTCTGGGGTTCTATCCCCGCAACATTCAGCTCTACCAACAGGCTTTGTTGCACAAATCCACCTCCATCCGCTCTGAAAAGGGACGCCCTTTGAATAATGAACGACTGGAGTTCCTGGGTGACGCCATTCTTGACGCCATCGTGGGAGATATTGTCTATAAGCATTTCGAAGGCCGTCGCGAAGGTTTTCTCACAAATACACGTTCCAAAATCGTGCAACGGGAAACTCTGAATAAGTTGGCAGTAGAAATAGGCCTGGACAAGCTGGTAAAATATTCCACCCGTTCTTCCTCGCACAATAGTTATATGTACGGAAATGCTTTCGAAGCATTTATCGGTGCCATCTATTTGGATCAGGGCTACGAGCGCTGCAAGCGGTTCATGGAAGAAAAGATATTCAAGAATTACATTGACCTCGACAAGATGTCGCGCAAAGAGGTCAACTTCAAATCAAAGCTGATTGAATGGAGCCAAAAAAGCAAAGTTGAGGTTTCATTTGAACTTATCGAGCAATTCCTTGATGAAGATTATAACCCCATGTTTCATACCGAAATCCGCATAGAAGGTATTTCGGCCGGGAAAGGAACCGGATACTCTAAAAAGGAGTCTCAGCAGAATGCCGCACAAGCTGCCCTGAAGAAAATAAAGAATGATGCTTCATTCAAAGAACAAATAGAAGCCACAAAAGCGCAGAATCATTTGCCTGAGAATACAGAAGAAACAGATGAACTCACAGAGGAGACTCTGATTGAAGAAAATCTTGAAACGATTCTGCCTGTAGAAAATCCTGAGACGGACGAATGTAAGGGCGAATAGCCTTCGCCCACATCATTATCAGCCGAAACAAATTCCCATCCGGCGCCCTTGAACAACCAGATCATTATCTTCTGTCACCAGTTTCAACTTTCCGGCTATTTCCTCCAGTGGTGCAGAAGAAATCTCATCCCCTTTCAACGTAATCATCCGGCCAAACTGTTCTGTTGCAATCAGTTCCGTAGCATGCCCACCCATGCGGGTAGACAGGTTCCGATCGAAAGGTGTAGGCGAACCTCCCCGCTGGATATAGCCAAGCACAGTTTCGCGGGTTTCAATGCCAGTTTCATACTCTATCTCCTGGGCAATGTATTCAGCGGCACGTTTCCGGCCATCCGTCTGTATTCCTTCGGCAACCACCACGATGGAATAAGGTTTTCCTTTCTTCAGTCGGTTCAGAATAGTCTCACCAATATTATGGATATTATAAGGAATTTCGGGTATCAAGATAACATCACCGCCACCTGCCATACCTGAATACAGTGCAATCCAGCCGGCCTTATGCCCCATTACCTCGATCACCATCACCCGTTTGTGCGAACTGGCAGTAGAGTGCAGGCGGTCAATGGCATCCGTAGCAATACTTACAGCCGAATCAAATCCGAAGGAGAAATCCGTTCCCCAGATATCATTGTCGATAGTCTTAGGCACAGACACGATGTTCAATCCCATGGCAGCCAGTTTGGCAGCAGTCTTCTGCGTACCGTTACCACCGATACAAACCACACAATCCAATCCTAATTCCTTGATATTCTGTTCTATCAATGCCGGTTTATTGACATCGGATATCACACCGTTCTTCTTGAAAGGTTTCTCGCGGGAAGTGCCGAGCATTGTGCCGCCCTGATTCAACAAACCGGACAAAGATTTATCAGTAAACGACTCCACATCCTTGGTAAGCAACCCCTGAAAGCCACTATGAATGCCCACAACTTCCATCCCGTAATGATTGATTGCAGTTTTGCACACTCCACGAATGGTGGCATTGATGCCGGGACAATCGCCCCCCGAAGTCAAAATACCGATTCTCATGACACTTTTGTTTGAATTATTGTTCTTTAGGTCCGTAAAGATAGAAAAAAAAGAGAAAAAAGATAGAGAAGCCGATAAATAAGATTATTTTTGCGCAACAAAATAGTTTTAACTAAGAGAGATGAATATCACAACATTGCTGGATAAGGTGTATTTTGCCCCTCGCCTGAAAAAAATCGACTTCTATGCTAACCGCGCAGGAGAACTTCAACACCGAGTTCTTGACCGCTTAGTGCGCATGGCAGAAAATACAGAATGGGGAAAGAAATATGATTATAAAAGCATTCATACTTATGAAGACTTTAGAAACAGACTACCCATACAGACTTACGAAGAGGTAAAGCCGTATGTGGAACGCCTACGTGCAGGAGAACAAAACCTGCTTTGGCCTTCGGAGATACGTTGGTTTGCCAAGTCCTCGGGCACAACGAACGATAAAAGTAAGTTCCTGCCCGTCAGCAAAGAGTCGCTGAATGATACTCATTACCAAGGTGGCAAAGATGCAGTCGCCCTCTATCTGGGTCAGAATCCTGACAGCCGCTTTTTCTCCGGACAAGGTTTGATTTTAGGTGGAAGCCACAGCCCCAACCTCAACTCCAGGCACGGGCTTGTAGGCGATCTTTCTGCTATCCTGATACAAAATATACATCCGTTAGTGAACTGCGTCCGTGTTCCGAGCAAGAAAATTGCTCTTATGAGCGACTTTGAAAAGAAGATAGAAGCAATCGCCAACAGTGCCGTATCAAAAGATGTAACGAGCCTTTCGGGCGTTCCTTCATGGATGTTAGTACTCATTAAGCGTATCCTTGAAAAGACCGGTAAACAATCGCTGGAAGAAATATGGCCCAATCTGGAAGTCTTCTTCCATGGTGGTGTTGCTTTCACCCCTTACCGTGAACAATATAAAGAAGTGATCCGATCACCCAAAATGCATTATGTAGAAACGTACAATGCCTCCGAAGGGTATTTCGGTACGCAAAACGATCCGAATGATCCGTCCATGCTGTTGATGATCGACTACGGTATATTCTATGAGTTCATCCCATTGGAAGATGTAGGTAAAGAGAATCCCCGCATCTACTGCCTGGAAGAAGTGGAAGTGGACAAGAATTATGCATTGGTTATCTCTACTTCTGCGGGTTTGTGGCGCTATATGATTGGAGACACCGTGAAGTTCACGCAAAAGGATCCATATAAATTCGTCATCACCGGACGTACCAAGCATTTCATCAATGCTTTCGGTGAAGAATTGATTGTGGATAACGCGGAAAAAGGTTTGGCAAGGGCTTGCGAGGCTACCGGAGCATTGATTTCCGATTATTCGGCTGCTCCTGTATTTATGGATGCCAATGCTAAATGCCGTCACCAATGGTTGATTGAGTTTGTACAGGCACCGGACAGTATAGAGAATTTTGCCAAAATACTGGATGATACACTGAAAGAAGTGAATTCCGATTATGAAGCAAAACGACAGAAGAACATTGCCCTGCAACCTCTGGAGGTGATTGTTGCCCGCAAAGACCTATTCCATGACTGGCTGGCACAAAAAGGAAAGTTGGGTGGACAACACAAAGTTCCGCGTCTCAGCAATACAAGGGAATATATCGAGGAAATGCTGGAACTGAACAACTGATTCCTGCAATAGCATAGGACAATACGATAATAAATAAGAAAGGCCGCATCAGACAAAACCGATGCGGCCTTTTCCATTTTTGTTCCATGCCTTGAAACTCACAGTTTCATTACTTGAAACCAACAGTTTCATGCCTTGAAACTGCAAGTTTCACGCCGAGAAACCAGTAGTTTCACACCGAGAAACTAACAGTCATCCCAGACTATCAGAAATTATAAGCCAATCCGATGCCCAGTATCTCCTTGAACTGTACCTTCGGCCCTCTTTCAACGCCCTCATCATTAAAGGTTTTCACATCATTATCATACTTCAGTGTCATATTCAGGGTTGCTGATAGCACTTTATTGATCTTCATACTGATGAGCACATCCCAGTTGACATCCACATTACCAAAGTCTTTATTATAAGGAGTGAAGAAATCGGCTGTAGTAATCAGATTCACATTTTCCATGACAGGCAGCTCTGCACGGGCTTTCAGGAAAGCTCCGGCTTCGATCTTAAAGTGATCCCCCGGATCAACACCGAAAGAACCTAAATCAGAAAGATAATCATCGCTCACAAAGGTCATCTTTGTGGAGACAGGTGAAAGGAATATAGAATAATTACTCTTCGGACGATATTCCATACCCAATGCCACATTAGAATAGGCGGGAGCAAAGAAGTTAGATATATAGTGACTCTTGTCCGGATAATTATATCCTTTGGCAAACTGAGTATTCAAGTCAGCCATAAGCGTATAATACCAAACTTTAGTGGCTGCATAGCCCAACTGGGTAGATAATCCTATTTTATCAGAACTCTTTCTCATCCCTTGCGATTTGGTTTTCGAAAGACCATAATCCAGCACCAGGTTCGTCACCCATAGCCAGTTTCCGCTCTTATGTGTCAGTGACCCATTCAGGTAAGCATTCCCGGCAATAGAATTCTCACCACCGGCCGACCAGTTTGTCATTGCAGTTTGCGACATATTTATACCTGTCACACCCTTCAGTACCCAAGCTCCTTCTTTATATCCCTTATCGTCCGTTTGGGCAGAGACGATTGTTGCCAAAGTGGCAAATAGTATCATTAAATATATACGTTTCATACTGTTATTCGTTTTAATTGTTCCGCAAAACAAAGACGTCTTTGTATTTCAAACAGAGTAAACTATTTTTTTGTTCAGAAACAAATAAAAGAATGATTGTATGGAAATTACAGGATGATACCTCCTCCCAGCAACAGACCTGCCTCATCGTAAAATGCCGCAGCCTGTCCGGAAGCAATGGATTCCAGTGGTTCGCGCAATAGCACATGCAAGAGATTCTCATCCGTTATACTGACAGTGCAGTGATTAGCTTGCTTCCGATAGCGAATCCTGACAATGACATCCTCGGAATTCAGTAAACGGGAAGTATCCACAATATTCCAGTCTTTCAACAGCATTTCCTCTTTGTAAAGAGAAGCCAGAGGCGCAAGTATCACTTCGTTCCTCTCTTTATGTATCTCTTTTACGAAAACAGGACGGTTCAGATGAATACCCAATCCTCTGCGCTGACCAATCGTATAGAAAGGATATCCTTCGTGCCAACCTAAAAAAGTCCCGCTTTCATCGAGAAATTGTCCTTTTCCCGGCAAAGCGTTCTGCGGAACTTCACGCTGCAAGAAAGAGCGGTAATCCATCGGGCAGAAGCATACACCAAGACTATCCTTTTTGGTTGCTGTCCGTTCAAAGCCCCGCTTAGCAGCATAGGCACGCACTTCATTTTTAGTCCAGTCACCCATTGGAAGGAGCATACGTTCTAAAATGTTCTGTTGCAGTCCCCAGAGGAAGAAAGTCTGATCCTTATCACGGTCGGCAGCCGGGGCTATAAAGTAATAGCCATCCCGGAAAACTTTACGTACGTAGTGTCCGGTAGAAATCCAATAAATGCCCATTTCATCGGCAATCTTTGCCAGCAACGGCCATTTCAGTTCATTGTTACAGAGAGTACAGGGAACAGGGGTATGGGCGGAAAGATATTCATCTACGAAATAGCGGATAATGCGTTCACGGAATAATTCGCGGGCATCATAGATGATGTGCGGGATATTCAGGCGGGAAGCGAGATTACGGGCATCATCCAAAGATTCTTCAAAGCCTTCCGAATCATAGAAACGAAACGTTACACCGGTTACTTCATAACCGACCTCTTGCAACAGCATGGCGGCAACAGAACTATCCGTACCTCCACTCATACCTAACAATACACGCTTCTTCGATTTCATGGATGCAAAAGTAACAAAGGAAAAAGAAAATCACTACATTTGCTACCTTTAAAAACAACAACGCCAATGAACTACTATATCTGTGATGATATCACCTGGAAGAAATCCCTCTCACTACTAAAAAATGACATGGAAGGGCAACGTGTCTATTCCAGCCTCTGGCAGATGACACGAGACGTACTGATGCTTTCACTCAGCCTTAGCGCTATGGCAAGTCTCGCCATATTAGTATTCGGACTCATAAGGTTCATAATCGATACCCTGTCCGGGACTACAGAACAGACAATGACCCTGTTCGATGTAATCATCTTCTCAATGACTTGTCCGGCAACATTTGTTGTCCCCCTCACTTGGGTATTAGCTTATTTCGGATGGTATAAAAATCTCCGAAAGATCAATTCCCTTTTACAAAAGTTCATAGCCTCTCTTTCCGAGACAGAGAATGTCAAACGTACTTCTCCGGTATCTTATACTTTCCGCTACCATCAAAAAGAGTTTCATGCACTATTCGAAGAAAAGGAAAATTCGACAACCGTGGCAGTAGCAAAAGGCGATCTCATACTCCTATTGCCTTATCAAGATACGCAACAACGAACTACAGATGAACTATTTGAAGAAATAAAAGGTTTCCTTATAGGGAAACAATTCGCTTCCTTTGCCATGGGGCCGAAATATATGCTGTTCGCATTCAATAGCCGCCCTGCACCCGCTCAGACAGAGGTAAAACAGTCCGCAGAGATGCTACTCTACCTAACAGAACGTTTTCAACTACAGGACCCCATCCCTGAAGAAGAGGAAGAATAAGTTCATCCGATAGTCACTTCCCTCTTAACTATCAGCAAGAAAAAGAATGAAAGAACTTATTATCTTATGAAATTGTTGTAACTTTGTGCTCTTTAAAGAACTAAAATTCAAACGTTATGGAACATCAACTGACAATTTACAACACCTTAGATAGGAAAAAGGAGCTATTCGTGCCACTGCACGCTCCACATGTAGGTATGTATGTCTGCGGTCCTACCGTTTACGGTGACGCGCACTTGGGACATGCACGTCCTGCCATTACTTTCGACTTGCTTTTCCGCTACCTTACCCATTTGGGATATAAGGTACGTTATGTCCGCAACATCACCGATGTAGGCCATCTGGAACATGACGCTGACGACGGAGAAGACAAAATAGCCAAGAAAGCACGACTGGAACAATTGGAGCCGATGGAAGTAGCGCAATACTACATCAACCGTTACCACAAGGCAATGGAAGCGCTGAACGTACTTTCACCCAGTATCGAACCGCACGCTTCGGGACACATCATCGAGCAGATAGAGCTGGTGAAAGAGATCCTGAAGAATGGCTATGCTTATGTCAGTGAAGGCTCTGTCTACTTTGACGTAGAGAAATACAATAAGGATTACCATTACGGAAAACTATCCGGCCGCAATCTGGATGACGTGCTGAACACCACCCGCGAACTGGACGGACAAGCTGAAAAGCATAACCCCGCCGACTTCGCCTTATGGAAATGCGCCCAACCGGAGCATATCATGCGCTGGCCTTCTCCATGGAGCGACGGTTTCCCGGGATGGCATGCCGAATGTACGGCCATGGGTAAGAAATACCTCGGCGAACATTTCGATATTCACGGTGGTGGTATGGACCTTATCTTTCCTCACCACGAATGTGAGATTGCTCAATCGGTTGCATCACAGGGCAATGACATGGTACATTACTGGATGCACAACAATATGATTACCATCAACGGACAGAAGATGGGTAAGTCTTACGGTAACTTCATCAATCTGGACGAGTTCTTCAACGGCACACATAAGTTGCTGACACAAGCATACAGTCCGATGACCATCCGCTTCTTCATCCTGCAAGCTCACTATCGCAGCACGGTAGACTTCAGCAACGAAGCCTTGCAAGCAGCGGAAAAGGGATTAACCCGAATGATGGATGCCGTGAACGGACTGGAAAAGATCACTCCGTCCGCCACTTCCAGCGTAGATGTGAAAGCAGTGCGTGAGAAGTGCTATGAAGCCATGAATGATGACTTGAATACCCCGATAGTCATTGCTCATCTTTTTGACGGAGCCAGAATGATTAACAACATCATTGCAGGCAACGACACCATCACTGCCGATGATCTGAAAGAGCTGAAAGAAACTTTCCATCTTTTCTGCTTCGACATTCTGGGACTGAAAGAAGAAAACAATTCCAATGAAGAGCGTGAAGTTGCTTTCGGTAAAGTAGTAGATATGTTACTGGAAGAGCGCATGAAGGCCAAAGCCAATAAAGACTGGGCTACCAGTGATAAGATTCGCAATGAACTTACAGCACTCGGTTTTGAGATAAAAGACGGTAAAGACGGTTGCGAGTGGAAGCTGAATAAATAAGCTCCACTACCCTATAAAAAAGCTGCCTCCCTCTGATCCAAGCGAATCGAGGGAGGCAGTTTCATTTAGAAAAGAGAGTTTTAGTAAGGTATCATGTCGGAAAGAATACGTTCCTTATACCAGGGATCATCTATCGCCTTCAACTCCTTGCCCATCTCACGGCAAAGTTCTGCAACGATTTCTTTATTTTCTTCCAACGGAAGATTATTCATCTGATAAGGGTCCTTTTCATCATCAAACAACAGGCTTTTCTTCAGCTTATGGTCTTTCTTATCAATATAGAAAGCCAAAGTATAGCGTGCCGTCTTATATCCTCTTGAAGAAGGGAAATAAGTCTGCACTTTACCATCCGCATCCTTTTCTCCGTCCAGATTCTGGATATACAAAGCACCACCGGGACGTTCAATTTCCGCCTTTTCATCGAAGAAAAGAGGTGCCCAGTTGCGTCCCTGCACATTAGACGGAATGGAATCGCCCAAACCACACAGCCCCAGGACAGTCGGCATAATATCCGGCGCGGACATCAGAAGATTGTCTACACGCGGCTGGATATGACCGGGATAACGTACCAGGAACGGTATATTCATAGATTCGGAATAAGGAGAATTCTTCGGATCATCCGTGAACTGGCTACACATTGTTTCACCATGGTCGGAAGCAAAGATCACAATCGTATTCTTATCCAAACCCTGCTCTTTCAGTGTTTCAAGGATCTGTCCGAAAGCACGGTCTACACCGGTAACAGAGGCAAAGTAGTAGCGAACGCTCTCTGCTTTTTCACGCTTCTTATCTGCATTGGGACGGATAAGAAGGCTGTCCAGAGGTTGATCTTTGTACAGATTGAAATCTTCTTCCATACAATCATCCAATGAACGATACGGGCTGTGGGGCGGATTCATACCCACCATTATAAAGAAAGGCTTCTTCGGATCACGTACATTCCCTTCGTTCTTCAGATAGGAAACCACCATCTTGGACTCATGCAACGGTGACCATTCTTTCGGATCGTGACGATTTCCATCCGTATCCCAGTAACGGGGATTCTTATGTTCATCAAAAGTACCGTAGGAGTACCAGTAATTAAAGCCGTGACGGCGTTCTTTCGGCGTATAGGCATCCCAGGCAGGTATTCGATCTTCTACATAGTGACCGGGACGTTGCGGATCGTTCGGTGTAGGGAAGTCAGCGTGTAACTTACCAAAATAAGCGCAGTCATATCCGGATTTATTAAATACGTCACCTATGCAATCCACGTCGGCACGCAGGGAACTGATAGGCCGGTTTGAATTACAGTTCAAAGGTATTCCGCTTTTATTGGGATACATCCCCGTCAACAGCATACCCCGATGAGGGCTACTCAACGGACAGTTACTTTGGGCAGAACTTAACACCAACGCTTCACGGGCAAAGCTATTCAAGTTAGGAGTATGCACCGGATCATTGCGGAAGTTCACCTTGTCGCGAAACCCATCCTGTCCCCAGAACTCCATAGCCTGATTACGGTACTGGTCGGGGAAGACATAAATAACATTCGGAAGTTGTGCCTGCTCTCCCTGTTGAGTTTTGCAGCCTTGCAGGGCAAACAGGCCCAAGCCTCCCAAAAACAAACTAAACCGATTTATCATTTTATTCTTATTAAATTACGTTGAAATTATAAATGAGAATTTATCGGTGAGATACTGTTGCTATCACACCGAATGGAAACTTTGCCGGGGCGCTACGCCCTTAAATTATCATTTATAGTTTCAGCATGTGAATTAAAACAGCTTCTTGTTTGATTCCAAGTCTCTTTTGCGCATAATTCCTTCCAGGAAGTAATAGTCCGCATAGTTCAACGGAACATCAATCTCAGCGCCATGAGGAATACTGCCTACAGAGTGCATCAGAATGAAATTACCGTTTGTGCCCACTTCTGCACGATAAGCCGGAGAAGCGAGATTTTCCATAATCTTATCTGCTGTTTCCTTATAATTTTTGCCGGGAATGTATGTACTCAACTCATACAAAGCAGATGCCGTGCATGCAGCAGCCGAAACGTCACGGGGTTCGTTCGGAATATTGGGAGCATCAAAGTCCCAATACGGTACAAGGTCCTCCGGCAAGTTCGGATTATTGAAGATAAAGTTATAAATCTTTTCAGCCATATCAAGATACTTCTGATCGTGGGTATAACGGTAACACATGGTGTATCCGTAAATAGCCCATGCCTGTCCGCGTGCCCAGGCGGATTCGTCAGCATACCCCTGTGCGGTTTGTTTCTTACGTACCTCACCGGTTACGGGATCATAATCCACTACGTGATAACAGCTGTTATTGGCACGGAAATGGTTCTTCATGGTGGTATCGGCATGCTTCACGGCAACATTATAATAAGTGGAATCGCCTGAAAGCTTGGAAGCTTCGAACAATAGTTCCAGGTTCATCATATTATCTATAATAACCGGGCATTTCCAACCGCGTTCTGCCTGCCAACCTTTATCGGCATCCCAAGACTGAAGTACGCCTGCCGCCGGACGGAAACGGGTAGAAAGAGACTTAGCCGTCTGAATAATCACAGGCTTGTATTCTTCTTTACCGGCAAAACGATATCCGTTCAGATAGCTGCAACCAATCATAAAGCCCACATCATGATGCCAGGTCAGGTATTGCACGGAATCCAGCGCTTCTGTATACTTCTCAGCCAGCGGCAACCATTTCTTATCACCGGTCAACTCATACATATGCCAGATATTACCGGGGAAAAAACCGGAACACCAGTCATCAATGGGTACATAAACAATGCTACCGTCTTTGTTGATAGTTCTTGGATTCAGAATTTTCCCTGACTTTTCGATAATGTCGGTCTGAATGGTCTCCTGCGCCACCGCATTATCAATATTCTCTTGGATAAAGTTGCTCTCGGTCTGCTTCTGACTTGTGCAACCCGCCAAAACTAGGAGGGATATTCCCAATGTCGTGAGGATTGTTTTCATAATAATGATTTGTTTATTAAAGTTTCGTATTCTTTCGTCAGCAAAAGTAGCGCAGGTTTACAGAAAAGACCCTCCTAAATTATACAGGAAAAGAGCAAAATTGTTACATTTGCACATAAATCATACAGATTGAACTTTTTAATCATATTGAAAACATGACTCCACAAGAATTTTTCAAGAAAGATCTCTTTGCAGAACAAACCGGTGTAGAACTACTGGAAGTACGCGAAGGATATAGTAAGGCACGCCTCGTTATCACGGAGAATCACCTTAACGCAGGACATCGCACCCAGGGCGGAGCCATCTTCACTCTTGCAGACCTGGCACTGGCCGCCGCTGCTAATTCACATGGTACATTGGCTTTCTCCCTGTCTTCCAATATCACCTTTTTGCGCGCCAGCGGACCGGGCGACACGCTGTATGCCGAAGCACGCGAACGGTACATCGGACGTACTACCGGATATTACCAGATAGATATCACGAATCAGGACGGAAAATTGATTGCTACATTCGAGTCCAGCGTATTCAGAAAAGGGGATCCGCTGCCGTTCAGCTTATAACGATCTCATTTCTTCTTTACTACCGACGTCATCGGATAACGATTTCCTTGTACGCTCTTCAGGAAAGCCTTTGCCGACCCGAAGTTAAGATACATATCCAGACGAATCGGGAGATGATTCTTATCATCTGAGATAAAGAAAGTAATCACTTCTTTTTCTTTTCCTTTCTTATATTCTACAAAAGAGAATACGAGGCAACGATAAATCGTATCATTATTGGCTTTTACATCTTCTTTGCCCCGGTAAATCAGCGTCTGTTCTTCTACCTTACGTCCGGTGGCCATAGGGAAAAGAATCCGGTCGCCTATTTTATAATCTGCCGGATCGTAAGAACGCGCCTGCGCCAGGATACTTAACATATCGAAGATGCAACGGCTGTCACTGTATTCCATCTCTTGCGGATCGCGGACCGGATTGTGCCAGATACGCCTCTGTTTCACGTTGGATACGCCATCCTTATATGAAAACCAAGCTTCATCCACCGTATAGCGGTCACCCTCTTCGGCCGCTTTACGGAAGTAGAGCGGCTCCAGCTTTTCACTGACATAGCAAGTCAGCGTATCACGCATCTTAAAGAAGAAATCGGTCTTTTTACTTCCTACTGAAAGCAGGTTGAAGCGGTAGGCAGGTTGTGACTGATAAGTAGTGGAGAAGGTGGTCAGACTTGCCAGCCCCACCTTCTTCCAGATAAACTTCCAGTTAAAATATAAATCGTACATCACGTGCTCGCCGGACTGAAATGCGGTGTTTTGAGCCGTACATTGTGCCTTGGCAGGCGTGGACATCATCGTAAGTAACAGTGCTCCCAACAGGCAGAACACCCATCCGCACTTACCGGTTATTGCCGGAGCTGCGGTTATTCTGGTTTCTCTTTTTCTTGTCTTCATCTGGTTTTTGTTTTTTGAGTTCATCCGGTTTCTGTTTATCCAGCGGCTTTTCATGTATGTTCCAATCCTGGGTCAAGTCGAAATTAGCTTTCAGTTCTATCACCTGAGGATAGTAATACACTTTCTCCGGTTGCCGTTTGTCTTCGTATTTTCCGGTGTCCCACACACCGTTTCCATTCGTATCATTTATAAGGCGCGCACTATATTTGCCGGGATTCAGGAAGTAGAAATCTGCCTTACCATCGACAACCGGCACTGTACGTACCACTTTATCCTGTGCGTCCAGCAATTCTACAAAAGCAATCGAATCCGCTCCCGTCACATTATAGAATATTTGCCCATACTCTTCAGGTTTCTTCACCTTAAATTCTTTCTTTATCTTATCGGTGAAAAGGCCATATATTCCATGGAAAGCCGTCGAGTCGACTTCAAAAGCATAGCTTTCACCGGGCACCCAATCTGCATAAACATTATAGCGCATCAGGTTCAGAGAGTCCGGAACAAAATCGTAAGGGACATCATTCCACAAACTGTCTACTTTCTGTTTCAGATGAATGGCACCATCAGCAGCAGTTGCCAACGGTTCAGTAAACGTAAGAGAGATGTAGTCATAGATATCCATCGTACCCGGTGCATATACATCTACAGGTAAGAATACCGTCGGTTCTACATACTCCTTACCCTCTTTCTCCGCTTTCTTTTTGGCTTTTTCCAGTTCCTTTTCTTTCTTCTCACGTTCCTTTTCAAGTTCTTTCTCGGACTTAGGCCGAATTTTCGATACAAGTCTCAGAGTATCTGTACGCGGTACCAACTGGTTGAGCGTATCCGTATAGAGGTAAGTGAGACTCATCTTCAAAGTATCCATCTTATAGATCAAAGAGTCTCTTATCCAATAATGAAGCGTATCAATGCGTCCGGTAGGCTTCTCCACGATGAAAGCGTTGGTTTCATCGAAATTCAGTCCCTTCAACAACGGCAGGCTGTCAGCCTGAGTAGAGAAATAGAAAGAGAATTTCCGGGATTCGGGACGTTCGCTCCTGATGAGACGTTGCGACAAAACCCGTTCTTTGAAACAGCGCAATATAACGTCATCCGGAGAAAAATGAGTATAAGCTCTCTCCATGATCGTATCTATCGTCAGAGAATCTTTCCAGAGTGTATCAAGACGTGTCCGTTCATCCATGGCAGGAATAATCAGGGAGTCTTCGAAAGCAATCATTTCAGTGGGCTGACTATAATAGAAGTTTTGGTCAGCATCTTGCAATCCGTAGATGCGGTATTCGCCCGGAGCAACACCCCGAATTGTGAAACGTCCGCGACTGTCGGTACGACCTACACGTTCAAAAGGTATCGTAGTAAAGGCCGAGTCAGCTAAATTGGAATGCATACCTACCAGCATACCTTTCACCGGTTCCAGATTGGCTGCATTCAGCACGGTACCGGAAACCACCATCGAGTCGATAACGGAACCCGTGGAGAAAGTAAACCCGAAATCGGGCAACGGATTACCTTCATTATTGTCCTGAATAGCATCCGAGAAGTCTATCGAATAAGTAGTATTCAGTTTGAGAGTATCCTTTAAGGTGATTACCACCTTCTTCCCATTCGCCTTTATCTCCGGTTGTTGCACCTGAGGTGGAGAAATCACGATCTTCTCCCCGGGTTTCTCAAGCTTGATGAATTCATCAAATTCAATCGTAATTTTCTTCCGGTTATTATTAAGCGCGCCCGGCGCAGGCGTACTACCTACGAAGCGTGGAGGGGTTTCATCAATAGCACCACCTTCCGGACGACCGATGCTGGCGCAAGAATAAAGCACGACACCAACAACGGCAACACCTGCCAGACGATTGAAAAGAGACTTCATATCTAAATATTTATTACGTAATATGCTGCAAAAATAAAGGTTATCCCTTAATAAACAGAATGCTTTACAGTATTTTAATCAAAAAAGAGCAAGAAGACAGTAAAAACAGATAAAACAAAGGAAAGGTTCAATCGGGAGGATGAAAGAGAAGATACTTTAGCAAGACCCTGAGAAAGCGGGCAACTACCTGTGTGACAACCCACTGGGTGTTCCACAACAATCAGTCGCAATGAAACACGAGTTCAGTCGTAGTGGGAAGTACCTTCAGTCGTAGTGGGAGCTAGCTTCAGTCGTAATGGGAAATAGCTTCACTCGTAATGGGAATATTATTCCTTTCTGTAATATAGAAACCGGAGAGGTAAAAGCTGGTTAGAATGGCATATTGGAGACTTATATATAAGATATGTATGAAACATAGTTAAAAATAGACGCAAATAGAACTAATCTGTTCAAAAATAGATAATTTTGCAGCCGGAAAACCCGAAGAGTGCTTTTAGTTTTCCCCTTTGTCCTCCGTATTATCCAACTATGACAAAACATAAAAAGCCTTTTTTACCAAGATGAAAAAATAAACCAAAAGACAGAGAATAATTACAAGTATGAAGAGTAGATTGATTTTATTGGCATGTTGCCTGTCACTGTTCAGTTGCGGACAAAGTGACAAAACTACGGGTAAAGCACCCGAATTTGCAGTGATTACAGTGGAAACAACCACTGCCAACTTAACGAACAGCTATCCGGCTACGATCAGAGGTAAACAAGATGTAGAAATCCGCCCCATGGTAAGCGGCTTCATCACCAAACTGCATGTAGACGAAGGTTCAGTAGTACGCAAGGGACAAGTGTTGTTCAGCATTGACCCCGTACAGTATCAAGCTGCTGTGAACTCAGCCAAAGCTGCTGTTGAAACAGCCAAAGCTGCCGTGAACACGCAGGAACTTACCGTAAACAACAAGCGTGAATTAAACAAAAAGAACATCATCAGCAATTATGACTTGCAGATGGCAGAGAATCAACTGGCACAAACAAAAGCACAATTAGCACAAGCTGAAGCACAATTAGTAAACGCCAAGAACAATCTGTCGTATACCAGTGTAACCAGCCCCAGCGATGGTGTAGTAGGTAATATCCCCTACCGTGTAGGTAGTTTGGTTAGCCCTTCCGTTGCCAACCCGCTGACTACTGTAGCCGATATTTCTGAAATGTATGCTTACTTCTCCATGACCGAAAGACAACTGCTGTCTCAGATCCGCGAGGGTGGTAGCATCAAGGAAATTCTGGAAAGAATGCCCGATGTACAATTACAACTCATCGACGGAACCATGTATGCCGACAGTGGCCGCGTAGAAACCATCAGCGGCGTTATCGATCAGACTACCGGTTCGGTAACTATGCGCGCCCTCTTCCCCAACAAGCACAATGTGCTGCGTAGCGGAAGTACCGGTAATGTAGTATTCCCCAATCCGTTGCATAATATAATCATGATTCCTCAATCGGCCACAACGGAAATTCAGGACAAGAAATTCGTATTTGTGCTGCAACCAGACAACACTCTGAAAAATATTGAAATCAAAGTATTCAACTTGAACGATGGTAAATATTATTATGTAACAGATGGTCTGAAGGCAGGTGACAAAATCGTTACCGAAGGTGTACAAAATCTAAGAGATGGACAAAGCATCACCCCCATCACTCCTGCCGAAAAAGAAGCAGAATATCAGAAGGCTCTAAAAGACCAGAGAGAAGGTAATATCCAAACGGCATTTAATTAACGTTTAACGGTTAGCGATAAGCATCTGCGGTATAACATAGCGTAGCCGCTAATCACTAATTCCCTAATCACTAAATAATTAACATGAAATTAGATAGATTTATTAACCGTCCGGTACTATCAACGGTAATCTCCATCCTGATAGTTATCCTGGGACTTATTGGTTTGGCTACACTGCCTATCACCCAATATCCGGACATTGCGCCTCCTACCGTTTCGGTGCGCGCCACTTATCAAGGTGCCAATGCCCAAACGGTATTGAATTCCGTCATCGCACCCCTGGAAGACCAGATCAATGGTGTGGAAAATATGATGTACATGACTTCTAATGCCTCCAACAGTGGCTCTGCTGATATCTCCATTTACTTCAAGCAGGGCACTGACCCGGATATGGCAGCCGTCAACGTACAAAACCGCGTATCTATGGCACAAGGTCTGCTGCCTGCTGAAGTTACCAAAGTGGGTGTAACCACCCAGAAGCGTCAGACTTCCATGTTGATGGTATTCTCTATCTACGATGAAACTGACCAGTATAATATTGAGTTCCTTGAAAACTATGCCAACATCAACCTCATTCCTGAGGTGAAGCGTGTAAGCGGTGTAGGTGACGCTAACGTGTTGGGCCAGGACTACTCCATGCGTATCTGGCTGAAACCTGACATCATGGCGCAATACAAATTAGTACCCAACGACGTAGCCGGTGTCTTGGCTGAGCAGAACATAGAAGCAGCTCCCGGTCAGTTTGGTGAACGTGGTGACCAAAGTTTCCAATACACCATCCGCTACAAAGGACGTTTACAACAGCCCGAAGAGTTCGAGAACATCGTTGTAAAAGCACTTGAAAATGGTGAAGTACTCCGCCTGAAAGACATTGCAGAAATCGAATTGGGACGTCTGTCTTATAACTTCAACAATACTGTAAACGGGCATAAGGCTGTTTCCTGTATCGTCTACCAGATGGCAGGTACCAATGCGACACAGACCATCAGCGATCTGGAAGAAGTGCTTAACAAAGCATCTGAGACATTACCTTCCGGCTTGAAGATTAATATTGCACAGAGTGCCAATGATTTCTTGTTTGCCTCTATTCATGAAGTTGTCAAGACATTAATTGAGGCATTTATCCTTGTGTTCATTGTGGTGTATATTTTCTTGCAGGATATGCGTTCTACCTTGATTCCTGCTATCGCCATTCCGGTAGCATTGATTGCTACTTTCTTCGTACTGAAACTGATTGGCTTTAGTATCAACTTGCTAACTCTCTCCGCAATGGTGCTTGCCATTGCAATTGTGGTGGATGATGCCATTGTCGTTGTTGAGGGTGTCCATGCCAAGCTTGACCAGGGATATAAATCCGCACGGTCAGCTTCCATCGACGCCATGCACGAACTCGGCGGTGCCATTGTGTCCATCACACTGGTTATGATGTCTGTATTTATCCCGGTTAGCTTTATGGGCGGTACTGCTGGTACATTCTACCGGCAATTCGGTCTGACTATGGCCATTGCCATCGGCTTCTCTGCATTGAACGCCTTAACACTGAGCCCGGCATTGTGCGCTATCTTCCTAAAACCGCACGAAGAACATGGCGAGAAGAAATCGACATTTGTCAACCGCTTCCACACGGCTTTCAATACGCACTACGACAATATTGTAAAGAAATACAAAAAGCATGTACTTTTCTTCATCCAGAAGAAGTGGTTGTCTGCTGGTATCGTAACAGCCTCTGTCGTTCTACTTATAGTCTTCATGAATATCACACCTACCGGTATGGTACCCAACGAAGATACTGGTACTATTATGGGAGTAGTAACACTGCCTCCAGGCACTTCACAAGAACGCGCTATGGAAGTACTGAATCGTGTGGATAGTCTTGTAGCAGCTGATCCGGCAGTAGAATCACGCACAGTAATCTCAGGTTTCAGCTTCATCGGTGGTCAGGGTCCTTCTTACGGTTCACTCATCATCAAACTAAAGAACTGGGAGGAACGATCCACTATGCAGAATTCGACAATTGTCTATGCTACGCTTTTCATGCGTGCACAGAAAATCATCAAGGAAGCTCAGGTATTATTCTTTGCTCCACCTATGATTCCAGGCTATTCAGCATCCAGTGACATCGAATTGAATATGCAGGATAAAACAGGTGGTGACTTGAACCATTTCTTCGAGGTGGTAAATAACTATACCGCTGCTTTGGAAGCACGTCCAGAAATCAACTCTGCAAAAACTAGCTTCAACCCGAACTTCCCACAGTATATGTTGGATATTGATGCTGCTGCTTGTAAGAAGGCAGGTATCAGCCCGAGCGATATCCTCAGTACCATGCAGGGATACTTCGGCGGTCTGTATGCCTCCAACTTCAATAGCTTCGGTAAAATGTACCGCGTAATGATTCAGGCAGAACCAGACGCGACCAAGAACCTTGAGTCTCTGGCAAGCATCAAGGTGCGCAATGGCAATGAAATGGCCCCTATTACTCAGTTTGTATCTATCAAGAAAATATATGGACCAGACATCATCAGCCGTTTCAACCTTTATACTTCCATGAAAGTAATGGTAGCCCCTGCCACAGGCTACACTTCCGGTCAGGCACTAGCCGCGATCTCTGAAGTAGCTAAAGAAAACCTGCCGACAGGTTTCTCTTATGAATTGGGCGGTATGGCACGTGAAGAGGCCGAAACCAGTGGTAGCACCACAGGGTTGATCTTTGTGCTCTGTTTCGTATTTGTTTATTTGCTGTTGAGTGCACAGTACGAAAGCTACATTTTGCCGCTTGCCGTATTGTTGTCTATTCCGTTCGGTCTGTTAGGCAGCTTCTTGTTTGTCAATGGTATGAGCGCTATCGGTAATATCCCTATGCTAAAGATGATAATGGGGTCCATGTCCAACGACATTTATATGCAGATCGCATTAATCATGTTGATGGGTCTGTTGGCGAAGAATGCCATCTTGATTATTGAGTTTGCCCTCGACCGTCGTAAGATGGGTATGAGTATAACGTGGGCAGCCGTACTGGGTGCCGCAGCCCGTCTGCGTCCTATCTTGATGACATCACTAGCCATGATTGTCGGTTTGATTCCGTTAATGCTGGCATCCGGTGCAGGTGCTAATGGTAACCGTACGCTGGGTACTTCTGCCATCGGTGGTATGTTAATCGGTATGATTCTTCAGATCTTTATTGTACCGGCTCTGTTCGTTGCATTCCAATATCTGCAAGAGAAGATTAAACCGATGGAATGGGCCGATGTGGATAATTCTGATGCAGAACCTGAAATTGAGCAATACACTAAATAAGTATTAGGTATAAATACTTTTATCATTATGAAGAAACAAATTATAACTCTGATGTGTGCAACTGCTCTTTTAAGCAGTTGCCATATCTACAAATCATACGACAGACCCGAAGATATTACGGCTGCCGGACTGTATCGCGACACGACAGCTGTGAACGATACACTGGCAGCGGATACTGCAAACTTCGGTAACCTGCCTTGGAGGGAAGTATTTACCGACCCTCAGTTGCAAGCGCTCATCGAACAAGCACTTGCCAATAATCCAGATTTGCGCAGTGCCGCTCTGAACGTGAAGAAAGCGGAAGCTGCACTGATGTCTGCACGCCTGGCTTATGCTCCCACGCTTGCACTGTCTCCGCAGGGAACTGTAAGCAGTTGGGATAAGGGAAAGGCTACGCAAACTTATTCGCTTCCTGTCACAGCAAGCTGGCAAATAGACCTCTTCGGTCAGATACTGAACCCGAAACGTGGTGCACAGGTATCTCTGAAACAGACACAGTTCTATGAACAAGCCGTGCAAACTCAGGTAATTGCCAATGTGGCCAATATGTACTACACATTGTTGATGCTAGACCGACAGTTGCAAATTACAGAATCCACTGCCGAGATTCTTAAAAAGAATGTGGAAACCGTAGAAGCAATGAAGGACGCAGGCATATACAATACGACTTCTGCCGGAGTAGAACAAACCCGTGCCGCCTACGCACAGGTGCTGGCTTCTCTGCCCGGTATGCGCCAAAGTATTCGTGAAACAGAAAATGCTCTTTGCCTGATGCTGAATCAACCGGCACAGGAAATAGAACGTGGGGTATTGGAAAACCAGCAATTACCAACAGAATTCTCTGCCGGTATTCCTTTGCAACTGTTATCTAACCGTCCCGATGTAAAAGCTGCCGAGATGTCTCTTGCTGCAAGTTATTACGATACTAACAGCGCACGTGCAGCTTTCTATCCGCAAATTACATTGAGTGGTTCGGCAGGATGGACTAACAGTGCAGGTTCTGCAATTGTAAATCCGGGCAAGTTACTGGCTTCCGCCATAGGATCGTTGACACAACCGTTGTTCTATCGCGGTGCTAATATCGCCCGTCTGAAACAGGCCAAAGCACAGGAAGAGCAATCCAAAATCCAGTTCCAGACCACTTTGCTGAAAGCTGGAAATGAAGTGAGCAACGCCTTGTATCAATACCAAATGACCTCCGAAAAAGCCATTTCTCGCGAGATTCAGGTAAATTCAGCCCGTAAAGCTGCGGAAGATACAAAAGAATTGTTTAACTTAGGCACGTCAACGTATCTGGAAGTTCTGTCTGCTGAGCAATCTTACCTCAGTGCACAAACCTCCGAGGTATCCGACACTTTCGACCGCATGCAGGCTGTTATCAGCCTGTACCAAGCGCTCGGAGGAGGCAGAAAGTAATAACTAAAAACTAATTACTATGATAAGTCCATTAGCATTTGTAGATCCTGCCGCAAAGCTCGGCAAGAATGTAACGGTTCAGCCTTTTGCATATATCGAAGGCGATGTAGAGATTGGAGATGATTGTATTATCATGTCCGGTGCGCGTATCCTCGACGGTACACGCTTGGGGCAAAGGAACAAAGTGCATCATGGCGCCGTACTCGGTACCGTCCCACAGGATTTCCATTATACGGGCGAGAAGAGTCTGCTGATCATCGGCGACCAGAACGACATTCGCGAAAATGTAGTTGTAAGCCGTGCTACACATGAAGGAGATGCCACACGTATCGGCAACGAGAACTTCCTGATGGATGGTGTACACCTTTGCCATGATGTGCAGATAGGTAACCACTGCGTATTAGGACTTAAGACTATTGTAGCCGGTGATTGCCGTATCAGTGACTTTACCATTCTGAGCAGTAACGTCATTTTGCAACAACAATGCCACATCGGAAGCTGGGTATTGATCCAGTCAGGATGCCGCATTGCGAAAGACGTTCCTCCTTATGTGATCATGAATGGTAATCCGGCCGGTTATCATGGCATTAATGCGGTTGTACTACAGCACAAGCACCAGGTAACAGACCGCATTCTGCGCCATATTGTAAATGCTTACCGCCTGATTTACCAAGGTAACTTCAGCATACAGGATGCTTTACAAAAGATTGAAGACCAAGTGCCGATGAGTGACGAAATACACAATATCCTTAACTTCGTACGCGAGTCTAAAGGCATTGTAAAATAAAAGAATACTCCTTATTCGGAAGGCGGTCGGGTTTACTCGTCCGCCTTTTTGTTATCTTTGCACCACCTTACCCATTCAGTTATGAGAAAGAAGAAGAAAAAACAAACGAATAGCAAGAAACAACTGGTGCTCCTGATTGTCCTGATCATATGCGGCATCGTTACCACTTATCAAACAACAAACTCTAAAGAAAAGGTTACTGGTACTGAGCAAACAGAAACCATCGTTCAGAATCTTCCCCTGAATTCTGATATATACATCAAGCAAACGACCACCCCTGGTACTCCCGAAATTCTTCTGCAACGTACCGGATACCTCGTATCCTATAACTCTAACACCCGCATAGCCAACTGGGTAGCTTGGAAACTGACTCCCGAACGTTTAAAGGAAAATACCGAGCGAATCAATAACTTTCGTCCTGACCCTGACCTGCCTAAAAGTAAAGCCGTCACTACACAAGACTATAAAGGTAGTGGTTGGGACCGCGGACATCTTTGTCCGGCAGGTGACAACAAATGGGACCGTGAAGCCATGATAGAAAGTTTCTACATGACCAACATCTGTCCCCAGCACCACAATCTAAACCGGGGCGACTGGAACGAACTGGAACAGAAATGCCGCAAGTGGGTGAAAAAAAACAGTTGTCTTTACATTGTAGCCGGCCCTATCTTCTATGACCGAAAGCCACAGACTATAGGTGAGCATAAAGTAGCTGTACCGGATGCTTTCTTTAAAGTGATACTTTCTCTGCACAAAAGGCCGAAAGCTATCGGCTTTATCTATAAAAACAACGAAGGGAACAATCCGCTGGACTCTTATGTAAACACTGTGGATGAAGTGGAGCGGATCACAGGGATAGACTTCTTCCCCGCCCTTCCCGATGATATAGAAAAGGCGGTAGAAGCAAGTTATAATTTGAAAGACTGGAAATAGTTACTCAAAATTCAATGTACCGAAAAATTCGGGACAGTGGAAATTAGGCTTTTCCAGATTAATGGGATTCCATGAGAGGAAATGAGGCGTTTGCAACTTATCTCCGCATTTGTAGAAATTGGCACGAACCGTCTTTCCGTCAAGACTGGTGATTTGATGTTTGAAGAAAGCAGAATAAGGAATAACTAATGCCAATTCCCAGCTACACTCTCCTACCCGTTCTTCAAAAGATTCGCGTCCCAGAGAAGACCAACGCTGCACCTTATCCATTACTTCTTGTGGAGCATGTTCGCGATTGCTACGTCCGCCACCTGCACCGATCAGCAAAGTCCCCACACAGTTACACTCTACATTATAATAAATTCCATCTCCCGCAGGAATAGAAAAGAATTCTACGCAAGCATCTTCCCACACAGCACCGTTATCTCCCGTTGCTACAGCACGCACACTAGCTTCCTTTACTTTGTAATGAACCAAAATCGCATCATCCGTATGAGCTATACGGAACTGCACCTCCGGCTGATAAGGGAATGCCTTCCAATTCACCGTATTGATCGACTGAAAAGCCACCTTTTCTTTATCCAACAAAGCAGGAATATTCTCTACTGCTACATTAGCCAGACTTACTTTTTTTACATTCAACTCTTTCATTTCTTTCTTTTGGGGGTTAGTTGCAGACAAGGGATAAAAACAAAGCAGAGATAAAAACAAGACTGCTGATTTCAACACCAAGTATGCAGGGGTTCTTTTGTTCATATTTTGATTGCATTAAAGAATTCATTTCTTTTCGGTTATGAATTAATTCACCACAGATTACACAGATTGACACAGATTTTATTTTACTGATTATTAGATTAATAAATCTGTGTGAATCTGTGTAATCTGTGGTGAGTCTTATTCCTTTCCATCCTGTTATAAACAGACCTTATACCAATGATTCCTTTATAAACTCCTTCATCTCCAGTGTATATTCCTCGGCACTCTGAAGCAATTTGAACTGCGCTTTTGTACGTACAAGGTTGTGTTCCGGATATTTAATCTTATAATAAGTATCACCATTAATATAATCTGCCAGAAAACGAACACACTGCATGTAGGGGAACAACGCAGCGGCAAACGGCAAGTTCTCAATTTCTATTGGAAGCAAAAAGACTTTTGCTGACTCCAGATAGCCTTTTGCAAACGCCTTAAAGATTGCCATATTGAAATTCACATTATTCAGGTCTTTATCATCCTCGGCGCCCGTATTGGCTGCTGAACGAAGGAAGTCTCCGAAATCGGAAAAGATAAAATTGGGCATTACGGTATCGAGATCAATTACGCAAAGCACCTTCCCTTCTTCATCGAACATCATATTGTTCACCTTCGTATCGCAGTGGCATACACGTTTAGGCAATTTACCCTCACGATACAAACGTTCACCTTTACACATTTCGTCTGCACGCTTTTCAATCTCATCCAGATAATATTGCACTTCTTTCACCCGACCTACCGCATCCGCAGCCACGGCATCCCGAAGCTGCTTCAGACGAAACTCCATATTATGGAAGTCAGGAATCGTCTCTCCCAGCGTATCCGGAATATCCGCAAGCATCGCCTGGAAATTGCCAAAAGCAACACCGGCATAATAAGAATATTCCGCATCCACCGTTTCATAAGTCTTCGCATTGGGAATGAAAGTCATGATGCGCCAATAGTTTTCGCCATCGTACCAATACGTTTTTCCCATATCGGCAGGAATAAAAGAAAGTACCTTGCGGTCGATATCATCCGCTCCCTGTTCCGTAAGTTTCTTGCGGATATGCCGGGTAACGGCTTCAATGTTTGTCTGCAACATTTCCACATTCTGGAAGATAGCGTGGTTGATACGTTGCAATACATAGTCGGGCGCGTCGGCTTCCAAAGTAGTCACTTTGTACGTGTCATTAATCAGTCCGCTGCCCAAAGGCTGGATTTCGTTAACTGTACCCTTCGTATTGAAATGGGATACAATGGATTGGAGGTTATTCATGATATTTTATAATAGATTTAAAATTGGTATGCAAATATACACCTTCCGAATGAAAGCAAAAGTCAAAATTCGTCCGACAAACGCCCAAAAATATACATTTCGACAGACATAACCATAAAAAACAGCCAATAAACATCCCCCTTTTGAGCAAAACGCCTTATATTTGTGTTTGAAACCTTAAAATACCGGAGGAAAAGTGCAAAAGTTTATCAGAACGCTGTTTCTTGTTTTAGTAAGCATAGTTACAGCAAACGTACACAGCCAGAATATCACTTTCAATCATTTAACCACCGACGACGGCCTATCTCAGTTTAGTGTCAACAGTTTGTATATTGATGAAAATGGTATCTTATGGATTGCTACGCGCGAAGGTTTGAACCGTTACAATGGAAACGATATACAGACTTACAAACTGAACAAAAACGATCCCTACAGCCTTTTCTGTAACACCGTGCTCCGCATGGCAGGCGACCAGAACGGAAAAATCTATCTGCTCTGTACCGAAGGTGTTGCCCAGTTCGACCTGACTACCCAACGCTTCACCACCCTCCTGCAAGGAAACATCAATAGCATATATTATAAAAACGGCCTTTTCATCGGGAAAAAGAATGAAATATACCGCTATAATGAGCAAACCGATAACTTTGATCTTTACTACCAGATGGCAGGAGAAAACATCGAAATATCCTGCATGTTCGAAGACAAAGGACACATGTGGATAGGAACCACCAGCGAAGGTGTGTTCAATCTGAAAATAGACAAACATCTGCTAACTCACCCCATCGAGAAAGGAAATATCACCAGTATTTACCAGGACAATGCAGGCGAACTGTGGATCGGAAGCTGGGAAAAGGGACTCTTCCGAGTGAAAACAGACGGAAATATCGAGAACCTGCGAAACGACCCGAAGAACCCGCATAGCATATCTTCCGATTTTGTCAGATCCTGCTGCGAGGATAATCTTGGCAATATCTGGATAGGAACCTTCAACGGTCTGAACCGGTACAATAAAACGACAGGACTTTTCCAGAACCATACCTCCAACGAGATGCAGAATGAAGGACTTACACACTCGTCCATCTGGTGCATCGTAAAAGATAATCAAGGTACTTTATGGCTGGGTACTTACTTCGGCGGTGTCAATTACTTCAACCCCGAATATGAAATCTATACCCGATACAAAGCTTCCATTCATGAAAAAGAAGGATTAAGCAGTCCCGTAGTCGGACGCACCATTGAAGATAAGAACGGAAATCTGTGGATTGGCACGGAAGGAGGCGGACTGAACTTCTACAACCGCCGGACACGTGAGTTCAAGTGGTATCTTGCCGGACAAGGACGCAACAGCATCTCCCACAGTAACGTGAAAGCCCTTTATTATGATCCCGCAAAGGAAATCATCTGGATAGGAACCCACCTTGGCGGACTGAACAAACTGGATATCCGCACAGGTACATTCACGCATTATCTTATGGAAGAAGGAAATCCGGAAACTCTTCCGTCCAATATCGTTCGTGACATTGCCCCCTACCAGGACCAATTGATTGTCGCTACCCAAAACGGTGTATGCCTGTTCAATCCTCAGACCGGAAAATGTCAACAGCTCTTTAAAGATAGCAAAGAAGGGCGTAAAATAGCTATGGTTGCAGATGTAGAGGTAGATAATAACGGCACGCTCTGGATTGCCGCTACAGGCGAAGGTATCTTCTCCTACCGCTTCGATACGAACAAGTTGACCAACTACCGTCACGACGGAACGCAGGCACACAGCCTCAGCAACAATAATGTGAACAACATCATGCAGGACAGTAAGGGTAACTTGTGGTTCTCTACTTCGGGAAGTGGCCTCGACCTGTACCGTTCCGCTACCAACGATTTCGAAAACTTCGACAAGGGCAAGAACGGACTTGTCAGTGATTGCATTTACGATACACAAGAATCTCCCGTCAGCGGTAAACTGATACTGATTACCAATCAGGGCTTCTCCATCTTCGATCAGAAAGTGGAAAAGTTTCAGAACTACAGCGTGGAGAATGGTTTCCCACTGACAGCTGTCAATGAAAACGCCCTTTGTGTGACACGCGACGGAGAAATCTTCCTTGGCGGTACGCAAGGTATGCTCTCATTCAATGAACTGGAACTTAATTTCACCCCGAAGCCTTACAAGATCATCCTTTCCCGCCTCATCGTAAACGGCGCCGAAGTAAAAGTGAGCGATGAAACGGGTATTTTGACGCAATCCCTATGCCATACACAGGAAATCACCCTGAATGCTAACCAAACCATGTTCAGCATCGAATTCGCCACCTCCAACTACGTGGCAGCCAATAAGAATGAAATCATTTACAAGCTGGAAGGCTTCTCCGAAGACTGGAACAGCACGCGCGGCCAACCTATCATCACCTACACGAACCTGAATGCCGGAACATACAATCTGCTGATTAAACCTAAAGGGAAAGAAGAGTCCATCTGTCCGCAGGTGCATCTTACGATTCATGTACTGCCACCTTATTATAAGACTCCGCTCGCCTATCTTATTTATCTGATAGTGACCGGTATCCTTTTGTGGTATCTGGTGAAGACATACAAATCGAGAATTAAGCTGCGTGAATCGTTGAAGTACGAACAAAAGCATATACAAGACGTGGAAGCGCTGAACCAATCGAAACTACGTTTCTTCACCAACATCTCACACGAGTTCCGCACGCCGCTTACACTCATCGTATCGCAGGTGGAAACTCTGATGCAATTGCAAAACTTCACACCCACCATTTATAATAAGATACTGAGCATTTACCAGAACAGCATCCAACTGCGCGAACTGATCACCGAACTCCTAGACTTCCGCAAACAGGAACAAGGGCACATGAAGGTAAAAGTCAGTCCGCACAACATAGTGCATTTCCTTTATGAGAATTACCTCATCTTCATGGAATATGCAAGCAGCAAACAGATCAATTTCAATTTTGAGAAAGACTGTGAAAGTCTTGAAGTATGGTATGACCAGAAGCAAATGCAGAAGGTAGTCAATAACCTGCTATCCAATGCCATCAAGCATACCCAAGCCGAAGATACCATCACACTCAGCATCACCACCGAAGGCAATGAAGCCGTAATTCGCGTGACTGATACTGGTAGCGGTATCGATGCCAAAGAAGTAGATAAGATATTCGACCGTTTCTATCAGACAGAGCAGATGGACAGTCTCACCACCGGTGTAGGCACCGGCATCGGTCTGGCCCTGACGAAAGGCATCGTCGAACTGCACCACGGCACCATCAAGGTAGAAAGCGAACTGGGCAAGGGCAGCAGTTTCATCGTCCGCCTTCACCTGGGCAACGCCCATTTCAATACTGAGGAAATCAGCAAAAAGAGCGAAGACGTACAGCAAATAGAACAACCGCAAATTTCTGAAATCGATGCCTCACTCAAAGCTGAATTGGAAGAAAATGCCCCGATTAAGCGCATGCCCGATGTCAAGATGGTTATCGTGGAAGACAATGCCTCCATTTGTGAGATGTTGGCAAACATCTTCCGCCCATTCTATCAAGTGCTGACAGCCGCAGACGGCGAAGAAGGTCTGGAGCTGATACAGAAGGAAATGCCGAATATTGTGGTAAGCGACGTCGTTATGCCCAAAATGTCCGGTACCGAACTCTGCAAACAGATAAAAAATGATTTCAATACTTGCCACATACCGGTAGTACTGCTTACCGCACGGACTGCCGTAGAACAAAACATTGAAGGACTGCGTATCGGTGCGGACGATTACATCACCAAACCATTCAACACGAATCTGTTGATTTCGCGTTGTAACAACCTGGTAAATTCACGCATTCTCCTCCAAGAAAAGTTCAGTAAACAACCACAAGCTTATGCACAGATGCTTGCCACCAACCCGATAGACAAGGAAATCCTGGACCGCGCCATCAGCATCATCGAAAAGAATCTGGATAATACGGAATTTAATGTCAATATCTTCGCCCGTGAAATGGCTATGGCACGTACCAACCTGTTCACTAAACTGAAAGCTATCACCGGGCAAACACCGAATGACTTCATCCTGACCATTCGCCTGAAAAAAGGCGCCTTGATGTTGCGGAACAACCCGGAACTAAACATTACCGAGATATCGGACAAAATAGGTTTCAGTTCTTCACGCTACTTCTCAAAGTGTTTCAAGGACGTATACCAGATCAGTCCGCTGGCATACCGTAAAGGAGAAAATATGGACTCCGATGAAAAGAACGAAGAAGAACCGCCTCTTGCCACTTAACAGGCAAGAGGCCGGCAAAGTACCAAACATACACTCGATACGTGTTTTGTACGTTTTTCCCCTTCACTTGTACTCTACTATACACAGAATTTCCCGAAAGCCATTACCTTTGACCTCAGAAATAACAATCTAAAGTCAAAGAGCTATGAAACATTTTTCACCTTTATGGTCTCTCCTCCCGGGCGCAGCCCTGATAGCTGGATGTGGAAATCCATCGAAAAAGGAAACCACTGACAACACCCGTCAGAAACCTAATGTGATATACTTAATTGCCGACGATTTGGGTATCGGCGATTTGAGTTGCTATGGCGCTACCAAGATAAGTACTCCTAATATCGACCGTCTTGCCGGACAAGGTGTACAGTTTACCAATGCCTATGCTACTTCCTCTACCAGTACTCCTTCCCGCTTCGGTCTGTTAACAGGTATGTATCCTTGGAGGCAGGAAAACACGGGAATCGCTCCGGGTAACTCTGAGCTGATTATCGACACAGCCTGTGTCACCATGGCTGATATGTTCAAGGCAGAAGGCTATGCCACCGGCGCCGTAGGAAAATGGCATCTAGGACTCGGCCCCAAAGGTGGTACGGACTTCAATCATCTGATAAAGCCTAATACTCAAGATATAGGATTTGATTACGAATACATCATTCCCGCCACAGTTGACCGTGTACCTTGTGTATTCGTTGAGAACGGACATGTAGTAGGTTTGGATCCTAACGATCCCATTACCGTCAACTATAACCACAAAGTGGGTGACTGGCCTACCGGATTGGAGAATCCGGAACTTGTAAAACTGAAACCCAGTCAAGGACATAACAATACGATTGTAAATGGTATTCCCCGTATCGGTTGGATGACCGGTGGTAAATCTGCTCTTTGGGTGGATGAGGACATTGCAGATGTCATCACAGGTAAAGCAAAAGATTTTATTATCAAGCATAAAGACGAACCTTTCTTTATGTACATGGGTACGCAAGATGTACATGTTCCACGCGTCCCCCACGCCCGTTTCGCCGGAAAGAGCGGTATGGGAACCCGTGGTGATGTAATCCTGCAACTGGACTGGACTGTGGGCGAGATTATGAACACTCTGGACAGTCTGAACCTTGCGGATAACACCATCTTTGTATTCTGTAGCGATAACGGTCCTGTCATTGACGACGGCTATCAAGATCAGGCTCTTGAACTACTGAACGGTCACACTCCTATGAAACAATACCGTGGTGGAAAGTACAGTGCCTATGAAGCCGGAACACGTATTCCATTCATTGTACGTTGGCCTGCCGGTATTCAGCCTTGTAAACAGCAAGCTTTATTCTCTATGATTGATGTATATGCTTCTTTGGCTGCGTTGTTGAATCACCCGCTTACACCCGCAACCGTTGCGCCTGACAGCCGTGATCAATTAGCCACTTTCTTAGGGAAAGATAATACCGGATGCGACTATGTAGTACAGCAGAATTTGAACAATACTTTATCGATTATTCAAGGAACATGGAAGTACATCGAGCCAAGTGATAAACCCGCTGTCGAACATTGGACTAAAATGGAGTTAGGGAATGATCCCAAACCTCAACTGTACAATATTTCCATAGATCCGTCGGAGAAAAATAACGTTGCAGCAGCACATCCGGAGATGGTAAAAGAGCTTTCAACACTACTGGAGCAGGTAAAGGCCGGGAAGAACCAGGGTACAAAGTAAGGAATCGTACAGAACAGGGTTTCTTTATCAAGAATGTACAAATTCGTACTTTTTGCGAACTATTAACTAAAGTCGACTTCTATTCAATCACATACATTTGCGTTGTGATTCGAATCGTTTAACGAGAAAGAACAACCTTTTTTAAAAACTAATTAATTTAATATTTATGAAACAGAAATCAAGCCTCTTGAAAGCGCTAAGTATCATGTTACTTTTTGTTCTGTTTGCGACACAAGCAAGAGCGCAAGGAATAACAGTTACTGGTACTGTAAACGACAACTTAGGTCCTGTTATCGGTGCATCCGTAGTGGTAAAAGGAACCGTCAATGGTTGCATTACAGATTTAGATGGAAACTTCAAATTAACAAATGTACCTTCAAAAGGTATTTTAGTTGTATCTTTTGTAGGTTACCAGACACAAGAGATTGCTGTCAACAATCAAACAAAACTCATTATCAATTTAAAGGAAGATGCCCAACAACTGGATGAAGTAGTTGTTGTCGCAGTAGGTTATGGTGACGTAAAGCGTCGCGACTTAACCGGTTCTATTGGTAAGGCCAATATGGATGACCTGACAAAAACTCCTATCAACAATATTGCCGAATCTTTAGGTGGACGTATCGCAGGCGTTCAAGTTTCTTCTTCTGACGGTGGTTTGGGCGACAACTTCAATATTGTTATTCGTGGTGCCGGTTCATTAACTCAAAGTACTGCTCCTCTTTATGTTATTGACGGATTCCCTATGGAAAGCTCAAGTATGGGTGCGCTCAATCCAAATGACATCGAATCAATTGACGTACTAAAAGATGCCTCAGCTACAGCCATCTATGGTTCCCGTGGTGCTAATGGCGTCGTTATCATTACCACTAAAAAAGGTAAAGCCGGAAAAACAATGGTTACCTATAACGGTAGTGTGAGCTTTAGCACCGTTAAAAATAAAATGGATGTCATGAATGCCTATGATTTTGCATGTATGCAGAAAGAAATAATGGCAGGCAATACAAAAGAAGTAGACGGTGAAATGGTTGACGAATTTGAATACTTCTATTTAAAAAACGGACTGACACTTGATGATTACAAAACAATGAAGAATTATAACTGGCAGGACGAAATCTACCGCACTGCTTTAAGTCATAACCATCACGTTGCTTTAAGTGGTGGTACAGACAAAATGGACTACACCGCATCTCTGTCATACAGTAACCAAGAAGGCGTTATTATACGTTCTGATCTAAATCGCTATCAAGGTCGTTTCAACCTGAATCAAAGAATCAACAAGAGTATTAAAGTTAATGCAAATGTTAACTATGCCAGTGTTACTCAAAATGGTCCTAACCCCTCTATCAATACTTCTCAGTCTTCTAACTCATTAATGTACAGTGTATGGGGTTACCGTCCTGTTTCTCCTTCCGGTTCCGACCTATTGGCAGAACTTTATGACGAAGATGTAGACATAAACAACGATTATCGATTCAATCCGGTAAAATCTGCACAAAACGAATATCGTCGTAAAATTACAAATACCCTGCAAGCTAATTTGGGTGTAGAATGGGAAATCATCAAGAACCTGAAGTTAAAAGTAACAGCTGGTTATACAGGCAAAGACTATAAGAACGAAGAATTCAACAATTCTCAAACACGTACCGGTAATAGTCATCCAAACAATACTCAAAGTAAGGGAGTCAATGCTTATCTATATCAATCAGAAAGCAGAAGCTATCTGAATGAGAATACGTTGAGTTATGTTTTCAACAAGAAAAAACATAATCTAAACGCCCTGTTGGGTATCACTTTCCAAAAAAACACCAGCTACTATCATGATGTCAGCGTTTCTCACATCACTAATGAATCATTAGGCATGGCTGGCTTAGGAAATGGTGATGTTCCTGTTGTCAGCGCTTCTAAAGGAGAAAATGCTCTGATGTCTTATTTGGGACGTTTAAACTACAATTATGATTCAAAATATTACGTAACTTTCTCCATGCGTGCCGATGGTTCATCCAAATTCGCACCAGGCAATCGCTGGGGATATTTTCCTTCAGGCTCACTGGCTTGGGCTTTCGGACGTGAAAACTTCGTAAAAGATAATCTAACGTGGCTATCTAATGGTAAATTGCGTGTCAGCTACGGTCTCACAGGTAACAATCGTATTGGAGACTATGATTACATGGCTCGTTTGTATGCAAGTGAAAATACTTATAAATATCCTTGGGACAGCACTTTCTATCCAGGATACTATGTTTCCAGCATTGCTAATCCTAACCTGAAATGGGAAACGACCGAGCAATATGACTTTGGTTTGGATTTAGGTTTTTTGGATGGGCGCTTAAACCTGAATATTGACTACTATATCAAAACAACCAAAGATTTGCTGATGAATGCAGATACTCCTGCCAGTTCCGGTTATGCAACTACCCGTCTTAACATTGGTGAGTTACGCAATACAGGATTTGAAGTTACTTTAGAAAGTACTAACATACAGAATAAGAACTTTACCTGGTCATCCAGTTTCAATATAGCATTCAATAAAAATAAAATCTTGTCTTTAAACTACGGGCAAGAACAGATGACAAGTTACATCAGCTGGGACCAGAAATTCAGGAACCAGATAGCCTATGTCAGTCGTGTAGGCGAATCTGCAGGTAAAATGTATGGTTTCGTATATGACGGAACATATAAAGAAGAAGATTTCAATATCACTGTTAATGAAAACGGGAAGAAGACTTATGAACTGAAACCAGGAGTTCCTAAATTTAAAGATGGTTGCCAGCCCGGTGATCCAAAGTATAAGAACATCGATGGCAGCGAGGACAATCTGATTACAGATAATGACCGGACAGTAATTGGCAACGGACATCCACTGCATACAGGTGGCTTTACTAACAATTTCGTCTATAAGAACTGGGATTTAAATATCTTCTTGCAGTGGAGCTACGGTAATGACGTTTTCAATGTGAATCGTCTCGTAATGGAAAATCCAGGAGCTAAAAAACAGTTGAACCAGTTCGCATCTTATAAGAACCGTTGGAGTGAAAGCAATCCTACCAGCAATATCCCCCGTGTAAGAGCAGTCGGCGCTGATGAATACAGTTCACTGTACGTAGAAGATGGATCATTCCTGAAATTGAAAACAATCTCTTTAGGATATAACTTTGATACCAAGACTTTGAAGAGAATAGGCCTCAGTGCAGCAAGAGTATTCGTTTCTGCTGAAAATATTGCTACTATTACGGGATATTCCGGTTCAGACCCTGAAGTTTCTACACGTCACTCTGTGTTAACTCCTGGATTTGACTGGTCGGCTTATCCTCGTGCATTCAATGCCTCACTTGGTGTAAATGTAACTTTCTAATCACTAAACTGAAAAACGAATATGAAGAAAATGAATAATCTCTTTAAAAAGATATGCTTGTGGTCACTCGTAGTTACAATGGCTTCATGCGACTTCCTCGACACAAAGCCCTATGACTTTGTTGCTCCTGAAACGTTCTACCAGAATGAAAAAGATTGTACAATGGCCTTGGCTGGAGTATATTATACCTTGGTAAAAGGGACCGTTTACGGTAATAATTACTCACTGATGTTCTCCAACACTGATGATTTAAGTTATTTTGCCCGCGAATTTGATGGAAATCCAGTAAAGAATCACGGTGCAGTCTGCAACACTCATGATGCTGCAAATGCGCAACTTTTTGATACATGGACAGATCTTTATGACGGTATTAATAATGCCAATGTGTTACTTGATAATATTGATAAAGCTGAATTTCCCGAAGATAAAGAGTATATAAGACAACGTATCAAAGGAGAAACTAAATTTCTTCGTGCCTACTATCACTTCCTTTTGGTACAAGGCTGGTATGAAGTACCTATCCGTACAGAAACGGTTACAGACATAGCTACGAGTAGCAAAGCTGCCACCCCCCATGCAGAAGCACTTGACTGGATTATCCAAGAAATGGAAGACTGTATCGACATGGTAGATGATAAAGAATATGACAAATCACCTTCTCATGTAAAGAAAACCATTGTCGAAGGTATCTTGGCACGCGTATGCCTGTGGCGCGCCGGTTATCCGAGTGAAGGTGGACAACCTTTTTATGAAAAAGCTGCCAAGTATGCTAAAGCTGTTTATGACTCTAAGAAGCACAAACTATATCAAAATGACATTTATGCTATCTGGAAAATGATGGCTTCTGATCAATACGATCCCGAATATAATGAAAGTATGTGGGAAGCGGAATTCATCGGTACCCGTGATGACGGTAAATATACAGAAGGTCGTATGGGCAACGAGATCGGTAATATGCAAAATGCAAATTGTGGGAAAGGATATGGCGCCGCTTTTTATGCCGGTTCACTCATTCTTTGGGATCTGTACGAGAAAAATCCTGGTGACTTAAGACGTGATTTGGCTATGGCTCCTTACCAGATTGCCGCCAATGGCACTGAAAAAGCATGGGGCAAAACAGCTATTGTAGAACGTTGCTGCGGCAAATTCCGCCGTGAATGGGAAAAGAGTACCCCCCAGCACAAAAATTTCACTGAAGAAAACTTCCCTATTTTACGCTACGCTGATGTTCTATTAATGCTGGCAGAAGCAGAATTAGAATCAAAAGGGGTTACCACTCTAGCCGTATCTGCCATCAATGAAGTACGCACGCGTGCCGGAATCGGTAAATTACCTGAAACTATTTCAGCAGATGCACTGCGCCAAGAAATTCGTGACGAACGTGGACGCGAACTCTGCTTCGAAGCATTACGTAAATATGACCTGATCCGTTGGGGTATTTATGTAGAGACAATCAGTAAAAACTTGGCAAATGCTATTGAAGATGCACGTTGGTCAAACAAAAAGGCAAACAGAAGCGGTGCCGAAGGTTTTACTAGAAGCACTCAGGACAAACACCAGTTCTTGCCAATCCCCAATAAAGAATTGTCTGTGAACACCAAGTTAGAACAAAACAGCTATTGGAATCCCAAGAAATAGCTACATACATAACTTCTAACCTTAAAATGAAATCAAATAGACCTTAATCAATTTGATATGTATGGGGAGAGTGACCGTGAGGTTCCTCTCCCTCTTTTTAAAAACTTAAAAACAATATGCCTTATGACCAGAAAACACTTGCTATTCATCCTTGCGCTGCTATGCGGTCAAGTATCCTTTGCCCAACTGATAGGTTTTGAGACTGGGATTCCCAAGCAGTTTCAAACAAGTGATAAGGGAAAGATAACTTTATCTACTCAGTATTATAAAGAAGGGAAACAGAGTCTGAAATGGGATTTCCGTTCCGGTTCCAAACTCAACGTTGCTCTTGAACAGCCTCTCACCCTTGATGAGCGAATGGAAAATTCATACGGAATAACCTTATGGATTTATAATGAAGTCCCTCAACAAGATTCCATTCGTTTTGAATTCCTTTCCCCCCAAGGAGATGTCTCTTATTGGTTCAGTTTCCAGTTGGCATCGGCTGGTTGGCGCGCTTGCTGGATCGGCTTCCAGCACATGAAAGGAGATAAACAAAACAAAGAAATAGCAAGCTATCGGCTGATAGCCCCTGAACGAAAAGGTCGCATATTTCTGGACCGCTTGACTTTCCCTGTGAAAAAGATGAACGACCGCACTACCCCCGACTTACAGATGCCTTACAATAACTCCCTCTCGTATCGTGACCTGTGGCATTGGTGCCGGGTTTGGCAATGGGAACAATATAGGTATGATATTCCATTACCTTCCACCCTCAATCAAGCAGAAAAAGACGAACTGCGTACCGTAGAACAGCGATTAACTACTGCCCTCGATATTCAGAAAGCGCCGAAGGAAGCAGTTTCCAAAGCATACAATGTTTTTCAGAAAGCCAATATTCAACGCTCCGGAACTGGATTCACAGGTGCCCCTATCCTGACTCCCGATGAACTGGACCGTTCCAAAGGAGAAATATCCTGGAATGACCTGGAAACAATGCTCTCCGGATTCGCTTACGATGCTTATTACAATCATTCCGAAACTTCCCGTCAGAATTACTTCACCGTCTGGGACTTCGCCATCAATCAGGGCTTCTCCTTCGGTAGCGGAATGGGAACCAATCATCATTACGGATATCAGGTACGGAAAATTTATACTACAGCCTGGTTAATGCGCGACGTCATCTGGAAAGCTCCCAACCGTGATAATATCTTATCCACCCTCATATTCTGGTCTGCCTTGCAAGAAACCCGTCAGCCTTACCAATACGGCAGAGATGAACTACTGGACAGTTGGCACACCCTCTTAATGGCTAAAACAGTTTCAGCACTACTGTTCACTGACGAACGGGAACGAGTACGCGCACTGAAAGGTCTTTCCCGTTGGGTATCCTCTTCTCTTCAATACACTCCGGGCACTATCGGAGGTATCAAAGTAGACGGAACCACTTTCCACCATGGCGGTTTCTATCCGGCGTATACCACAGGTGTACTAGCCATGGTAGGGCAATTCATCTCCTTAACCAATAAGACAGTCTATGAACCTACCGAAGAAGCCCGTCAAGTACTGAAATCCGCCTTTATTGCCATGCGCAACTACTCCAACAAATATGAATGGGGAGTTGGCATCAGCGGACGACATCCTTTCGGCGGCTCGATGAAAGCGGATGATGTAGCAGCTTTTGCTTATCTTGCTCTATCGGGAGACTTATCAGGAGAAGGCAAAGCTTTCGATCATTATCTGGCAGCAGACTATCTACGGCTTTGTGAAAAGGATACCCCTGAAGCACGTTACTTCAAAACGCAAGGTATCACTCCCGCCGCTGCTCCGCAAGGCTTCTTTGTATACAACTATGGAGCGGCAGGTATTTTCCGGAGAAGCGATTGGATGGTAACCTTAAAGGGATATACCACTGACGTCTGGGGATCTGAAATTTACCGGAAAGACAATCGCTACGGACGTTATCAGAGTTATGGTTCCGTCCAGATTATGGGATACCCCTCACGCCTTGCCAGCGGTTACGATGAGAACGGTTGGGATTGGAATCGCCTACCGGGAACTACGACCATCCACTTACCATTCGAATTACTGGATAGCCCGCTACCGGGAACTACCATGGCACATTCCAAAGAAAATTTCTCAGGTAGTAGTTCACTGGAAGGGAAAAACGGCATGTTTGTTACGAAACTGATGGAACGTGAACTGAAAAACTTCACTCCGGATTTCATGGCCCGCAAATCCGTCTTCTGCTTTGAAAACCGGATGATCTGTTTAGGAACAGGTATTCATAACAGCAATAACGAATATCCAACCGAAACAACTCTCTTCCAAAGTACATTCCAAAAGGGAAAGAGCACCATCCTCGTTAACGGAGAAGAAGAAAAAGAGATTGGTTTCAAAAAGAAACTTTCCGGTACTACTGAAAAGTTACTTTCTATCAAGGACGGTTACAATAACCACTATTTCGTGAAAGACGGTAATGTACAAATACAGATCACGGAACAAGAATCCCGTCATGAAAAAACACGTGCTGTAACACAGGGCACTTTCGCTTCAGCATGGATTGAACATGGAAAAGCCCCTAAAAACGGAACGTATGAATACCTCGTATGGATACAGCCAACCGATCTGGAATTAAAAGAACATGAGGCTTTGCAAACATACGAAGTATTACAACGAAATGATAGTGCACATATCGTTCACGACCGATTAACCAATATCACTGCCTATGCTGTCTTCGAAACCTATCGTTCGCAACAGGATAGCCTACTTAGTCTTATTCCGGCAGAAACAATGGTTATGTATAGAAGGAACAAAGCGAATATCATTATGAGCGTTTGCGATCCAAACCTAAATATTGAGGAAAAAGCATATACCACCAAGAACCCCAGCCGTGTTCTTAAAAAGAGACTTGAATTAAAAGGAAAATGGAAAATCAGTATACCTAATGAAAAAGTAATCCTGACTGCAGACGGAGAGAATACCATTCTCACTGTTCATTGCCAACATGGGCAACCTGTAGAATTCAGTCTCCAGCAAAATTAAAAATCCCGGAAGAATATTTGTAGCAATTACTCTGCTACATGCCTGGAAGTTGTCTGAACCGTACTTGCTCCGTACATTCTCCACTCAGAGGTACCTCTACACGACGAAAGTACGAGGTTGGTACGGAGCAAGTATAGTTCAGGTATGGTTTTATGGAACATGGTTATTCCGCTAAAATAGTTACCTTTGCAGAAATATTGAATAACTAATTGATATGCAGAGTACCCTCCCCATTCATTTTGCCCCGCTGCAAGGTTACACCGAGGCTATTTACCGACAAGCGCATGCCCGTATATTCGGTGGTGTAGAGAGCTATTATACTCCTTTTGTACGTGTAGAGCACGGAGAAATCCGAAAAAAAGACATGCGCGAAATTACTCTGGAAAACAACCGTGGCGTGCAGCTTATTCCGCAACTAATTGCTCCCGATGTGGACAAAATGGAGCTGATAATTGCCCTATTCATCGAAAAAGGATATAAGAATGTGGACATAAATCTGGGATGTCCTTTCCCTCTTTTGGCTAAACGGCACAATGGTTCGGGAATGCTTCCTTATCCCGAAGAGGTACGGGAGTTGCTGACTGCTGCCATAAAGAATCACCCCGACCTTCAGTTCTCTGTCAAGATGAGGTTGGGTTGGGAGAACCCGGAAGAAAGTCTGGCTTTGCTACCCTTGCTGAATGAACTGCCACTGACACATATCATCATGCATCCCCGATTGGGAAAACAGCAATATAAAGGGGAAGTGGATTTAAAAGGTTTTGAAGCCTTCTACAACGAATGCAGCCATCCGCTTATTTATAACGGTGATTTACTTACAGTAGAAGATATACAGACTATCAGCGAACGCTTTCCACGACTGGCAGGTATCATGATAGGTCGTGGACTGCTTGCCAATCCCGCCTTAGCTTTAGAGTATCAACAGGGACATCCACTTTCCGAAAAGGATATGCAGGAGAGACTCAGATTGTTCCATGCTGACGTATTTGCCCAGTATGGCAATCTTCTGGAAGGGGGAGACAAACAACTACTGACGAAAATGAAAAACTTCTGGGAATATCTGATGCCGGACGGAGACCGAAAAGCAAAAAAGGCGATTCATAAGTCCAACAAGCTGGAAACTTACCAGGCGGCAGTCCGCAGCTTGTTGGGATAATCATTAATCTTATTCCGGATTTACGCCCGGAATCGTATGTACATCTTTACGTATCTGCGCTACATGATGCAGCTTCATCCAGTCGTGCAGGTACTCACGGTGTTGCAACAGGATCTCTTTGTATTTCTCCTCGATGGCGAGGTTCCGCATTTCGCCACGGTCTTTTTCCATATCAAAAAGTTGCTCACGGTAACGGCCTTTGTCATACAACACATATTTATAGCGAGAGGTACGCAAAGCCCAGCCACGTGTATTTCCACCTTTATCGAAAGTAGTTTCGGTTACGATATAGTCCTGATGCTTCAATGACGGATCAGCTTTCTCTACCAACGATCTGAAAGAGACACCATGCAGCCCTTCAGGAAGCCGGATGCCTGCCCAGTCGCAAACTGCTGCAAAAAAATCGACACCATTATTCACGAGTTGCGGCATCTCCTTGCCGGCATTCTTCTTTCCCGGTAAGGTTACAATCAGAGGGATATTTACCACCTCTTCATATAAAGCCGATTTCTGGTTCCAGTGGTGTGCTCCCACTCCGTCGCCATGATCACTGGTAAATATCACGACTGTATTCTTCCATAAATCCTGTTTGTCTATAGCATTCAGAATCTTACCGATTTCTGCATCCACCTTTTCAACCAGACGGTAATAGAGGTTCCGGTAACGGCGCCAATCATCCGGAGTATAGTTACGGGTAGGATAAGCCGAATAATTCAGGCTCTGCTCATAACTGATAACATCAGCGTCATAGGGATTCTTAGCAAAATTAAGAGGTAGTCCTGGCCACTCATTCTGCGGCAGGTCTTCTATATTCCCCCAAGGCAAATTCTGGCTACGTGCGTACTCACAAATATTATGCGGGTTATCGAATCCTGCCACCAAGAAGAAGGGTTTGGTATGTTTTTGTTCCAGAAAGCCGACACAGGCTTCCGCCAGCCCATTATCACTATGAGGATGGATAGTAGTAAAACCAAACTCTTTATCCGGCATGGAGGCAGTATGTACATGCCATTTACCGGCATAGATACAATCATAACCGGCATTTTGCATCAGTGTTCCCAAAGTCCGGGTACGCAATGAATCCGGTATCGGCGTACCATTTCGGGCAAGTCCTACTTCGTGCGAAGTATAGCCTGTAAACATAGCTGCCCTGGCAGGTCCACTCAGGGGCGTAGAACAATAGGCATTACGGAACAGAACACCCGCCTGTGCCAGTTTATCCATATTCGGAGTATGCAAGTCATCGTTTCCCATGCAACTCATCGCAGAGGCTGTCTGCTGATCGGTAACAATGTAGATGATATTAGGCAACTCTTTCGCCCAAGCCAAAGAAGGAACGACAGCCGTTGCACACAACATTATATTCTTTACTTTCATCACAGTTCTATTTTAAGGATTAACTTCATTATTTTTTCAGTTCCACATCGAAGCTGGCGGCATCTCTGCACGTAAATTGCAAAACAGTCTGCTGCTTATCTTTGGAAATCACTTTGCAATAAGGAGTTTCTGCAACATTCCATTCACCCTTTAAAGTAACGGTTACAGGTATTTCACCACTATCATTATCAATCCAGGGACGCGAATAGATACTGCGTTCCATACGTTTGCCATCCTTGTCAAAAGCCTCATCGCTCGGACCTCGATATAGTGCCAGATCCGGTTGGGAAACGGTCAATAAGAGCTTATCTCTGTCTTCACGTATCATGACGAGGCAGGAAGTATCAGCTTTCTGTAGCAATCCCTCCCCGGGCAATGCCTGTGGTGTTTCAAAAAGTACATATGAAGTCAGGTTATCAGTCAGAGAACGAACGATATGAGCATTGCGGTCTTGTTGCAATACCTTGTAAGACGGTTTCTTTGCGAAAGCTTTCAAGGAAGCTGCATCCGTACGGGGCAGGACAGCATATTCATAGGAAGCACCTTTCGGAGCTTTTCCATGCTCTAATACCAATGAAACCCAATCACCGGAAGTAGGTTTCGGATTACGTTCACCTACGGTAACTTGTGGGAAATTCCTTTCATATTTCGCCGCTTTCATCGTATTTTTCGACAGATAATATCCTACTCCGTTAGGATCGATATAGGTCTGTCCGTCACTTTTATAAGTTGCCCAGTAATCATGCATTTCGGGAGTAGTGGCTGCCAACTGGAAAACGGTAGTTTCTGTCGGGAATTCTTCATTTGTATTCTCAATATCCGTTCCCAGACATACGATCGTTCCATTGAAGAAGTGATAAGATTTACGGGCACGGTGTGAACCGTTGTACTTGTCATGCTCGTGAAGCTTCATGCCGAAGTTACCATTTAATTTTGCCTGAGACAAGCCACCTGCAAAAGCCTCGTCGGAATAAAGCATTTCTTCCATACCTGAGAAAGTATCTACATTCATCACTTTGGCACGAAGCTGATCGAATGGCAAATGAATAGTCGTCGTACCGGGAAAACGGTTCCAGTCGAAGCCTGCTTCCTGCCAACCACTGGTTGTAAAAGTAACCATTTCATCGGATTTTCCGGTCAATATCTGCATGCTTCCGTGAGCCAGGTAGCGACCGAAGAAATTAGCATCCAGATAATGTTCGGCTGCCCAAAGGTAACGGGAATGCCCACGTACCACAGCAGCCCAATTATCCCGGCGCTGTACTGAAACGCAGCCGTACCCTAACGCCAAATTACCTTGCGGATCGGGTTCGGGGCGGAATCCCTGTGCTTCAAATAGTTGTTTCAATTTCTGTTCATGGGCAGTAGATGCTTTCGGTAGATAATCAGGAGAATTCTTATCAGGAGTTTCCGTATAAGAAACCAGACGCAAATAAGCAGCAGCCAGTTCAGGATCGTATTTTTGTTTTCCATCGGGAGTGCCAGCCAAGGCCAAAGTAGCATATTGTATAGGGATCAACTGTCCCTTTCCATTGGGATGGCGTCCTGACATGGAAAGAGCCCATTGCTTGGTATTACAATAGAAACGCATAGTGAGCAATACATTCTTTACTGTTTCGTGCGCTATTTCAGATACTTTGAATCCTGTTCCGCTCAACAGATAAATCATATTCGTGGCACCATCCAGACCGCCGACCGCATAAGCCGGGTAGTTATTGCGATGGTGGAAACAAGCACCGTCTTTTTTGAAAGAACCGGCCAATCCGAGCGCCGGGCGGCAACCATAATCTATCCAACGGGAGAAAGAACGGAGATATTGAAGTTTTTCAGGAGTATCTTCCATAATCAGGATACTTGCCATGCGACCCTGCGTCTGTGTATTGAAAGTATCTATATCAATGCCATTGACCGTAGGTTTAGGATATACTTCATTGGTGATGGCATACCAGCGCAAAGTACGTTCCGCTTCGTTCAGCTTTCCGGCTTCTCTCAATACATCTTTCATCAGGAAATAGGCCACATACAAACCGCGCATACTGTATCCGTAATGATGGATGTTTCCCCAACAACTGCCATAAGCTACTCCCTGATCGGTGATGTGGTCGTACATCGCCAGGAACTTCTGTTTCAGCTCATCCTTTGCCACAGCATCCGAAGCATTGTTATAGGCATAGGCTATCCGGCGCATCAGATTGAAATACTCACTCATCTCCATCCCTAACTTGGTGAACATGCCTTTGTCCCAGTTGGGATACATACGTTCGTAAGCTTCAGCCTGGCGTACCATAAAGATGGGCAGTCCGCTTACAACACCGTCCTTATAAGTAATCCTATAGAAATCATATTTCTTACGAATACTTTTCATCTCTTTTTCTGTCAGTTTAGAAGGAGTATAAAGCATATCGCGGAAACGTTTCTCCATCAACTGCATATCTTGTCTGTCTTTCTCGCTAACCGGAGTAAGGGCTATTTCCGGTTTCCACAGGGAGTGTTCATAAATCACCAGCCAATGGTTGGTGGTTCCTTTATTAACGAAAGGCACCTGCACATCAGCTGTTTGCTGACGGGCATCCACTTTACTGGCAGTTATCAGATGGTCGATGAACAACTCTCCCTTTACATCAGGTGCAACGATACGCAGTTCATTCATCCCGGGTTCAGGAGTGCCTTGCATATCGCGCTCGTAGCAGACCCACGCAGCACGCCAGCCGGTGAAGTTAATACCGAAAGGAAAGGAAGTACACTTCTTTCCATCTTTCAGGAATTCAAACTCAATAGTAGTATCCTGAGCCTTTGCATTGTACACCCAAACTATAAAAGCGGAAAGATAAGTGTCTTTTCCGGTAGGGTCTTTCTTCTCAAACTTCAGATCACGCTGAAGGGTTAGTACAGAACCGGGTTCAAACGTCCAGCGCAAACTATGCGTACCATCTTTATAATGTTGGTCGCTAATGCCAAGCGTGGCCTTCGTAGCGCTCAGCCCGGTAGGAAGTTCAGGTTGTTCAAAAGAGAGCAACCGGTCATTCTTTACAACCTGTGCCGACAGGCTGAAAGAAAACAGTGCAGTGCATACAACGGCAAGAATAGGTTTCATCAGATTAAGTTTCGTCATCATGGTATGAGAATATTAATAGAGTTAATTCAAGTGTTCGATACGGAAATTCGTGAAGCGGACATGATTTTGAAGAAGGCGTAAGCCAAAATGTCCATCGCCTGCACCGGCTTCGAGAGGCAGACGGAAAAGTTCCTCACCATCTACAAGAAAAGTTGTGCAATTGTCCTGAACGCGGATCTGAATATAATACCATTGATTAGGTTTCAACAGATGAGCCGGGTCGGTATATTCTTTAATCAGAGGTTTGATACGGGCCTCGTCTACATCATAAAACTGACCGTAGTAACGACGAAAACGGGTAGTGGTATTATCATTACCACCATAGCCTACATAAAAAAGGTTCAATGTATTATAGTTGCGGAAGACACCGTTTCGCCAAGTGGAACGGGCCAAGAGTTTGCCGGGATGTTTCGGGTCGTTTGCAGCCCAGAAGCAGTTCATATCACTCAGACGGTCGTGTTTACCGCCATTCATTACCATACAGATATGGTAACTGATCTCGTAATCGCCGGTCAGGCGATCTTTATACCATAAAGTAAGTCCTTCGGGGACAATCAATTCAAGAGTATCTTCACGAATGGTGAAGTCCATTATTCCCGACTGGTCTTCGGCTATCCAATGGCCCAATGAGAGCCGATCCTGTGCCAATACGGTACAGGGCAGGAAAAGAAAAAGACATTTCCACAGAATTTGTATGAAAGATGAATGTGTCATTTCCGGTATTAGTTTCGTTTACAATATTTCCACATTGCAAAGAAACGGTACTTTTTAGAGAAAATGACACATAAATCGTACAGAAAAGGTATATTTTAGTAATTTAAGGATGCATCTCCTCAAACGCTTTATTCTCCTCTTCTATCGTAGTGATGGTTTCCGGCAGTTCACTGATAGGAAGATCGAAATTATACCAGTCAGTATAGCAATCGGTAACGTACCACTTCCCGTCAATCAGTTCGAACACTACGCGAAGGGAAGCTTCCGACTCATCATAGCCAGCCTCAAACTCTTTATGCTTGGGGTTGTTCACGGTAAACCGGGAGACATAAACTCCGCCCTCTTCGTCTGTGATACGTTCTTCTTTAAACGCATCTTCACCCAGCAACGCCCACTTATCACGTGTAAACGGAAAAGTTTTCTCCGTCTCACCGTCTTCCTCTAGCAAGGCTATGGGAGTTTTCAACGGAAACTTGATACGGGAATACTGGAAAGAAGCACTGGAAGTAAATTTCTTGAGGAATGTCTGGAAGTCCTCATTAGTTGCGGCAGCATGACCATTCGTAGTCGTCAGCATAAGTACCGCGAAAAGACAAAATACAAAGTGAATTGCCTTCATTTAGTTACAATGTCAAAGGGTTTATTAATCAGGCGCAAAGATAATGCAAATCCGCAGATTTGAGATAAAAAGGAAAAAGAATATTATACGGTGGTGTTAGATCTATAGATGCAGCATGTCCCATCTATAGATGCAGCATGACCGATATATAGATGCAACGCGTCCGATATATAGATGCAACATATCCGATATATAGATCCTGCACCCTTATCATGTAACCCTTCATCATATGTTTCATTTCTGCCTCAGATACTCAAACCCAAAACGACAGCGTAAGCAGTCTTTCTTATCGCAATACTCTTTCTGAAGCTGCAACAAAGCCTGCGAATCAGCAGCAGTAGATACAGGTAGTCCTGCCCCACTCCAGTGGCGGATGATATGATTATCCTCCGCTTTCAGACTTTCTAGAAAGCCCGTAGCCCGTTCGCAAAGCTCTTCATTCGCCTTATGCAGACCATAAGCATATAAAAAAGGGATGACAGTATTAATAACAATCAGGTTCTGAGCATTCTTTCCCACTTGTTTTTCACAGGAGGAAGAGACTTTCCGGAAATTGAAATGCTCTTCCCAATACGGAGAGGTAGCGACAGTCAGTAGTTTCCGGACAGCTTCCAGCGTATCCGCTTCCATAATACGGGAGAATAAGGACTGTTCTTTATAATAAAGATTTGCCAACTGCGCCAAGCGGACATGAGGGAAATTACCTGGACGTAAGCGAAGAAAGCGCCATTGAGTAGCAGCCATCGGAACAGGCAGTTCAAACTTATGCTGCAAGTAGCGAAATTCCTTCTGCAACTTCAGATAATACCCGTCTGCATCCGGCAGTTCTTCATCCAATAGCCCGGCTTGCCCCAAAAAGAAGGCTTCTACTTGAAAGAGATTATCCCGGTGCTTATCTATCGCACGAAAAGGCAGACGACTGGCCCATGCTTCAAAGGCATCCCCATTCAGCCCGAAACCAAAGTTGCGGGCCAAGGTGATAAAGAATACATCTTCCCAATGATTATTGCATCGCTCCAACCGGGCGGCAATCACATGGGCTTTCTGCTCGAAACGTTCCACCTGCAAAGCAGAAAGCCAGGAATGGACTGTTAGTTTCGGAAGAAAAGACAATATGGAATAACAAGGAGGATAGATTTCCGCATGACTCAGTTCATCATAACGCTGACGAACAGATTCAGGACAGGATAGTTGCAGTTGTGGCACCGGTGCTCCGTTTGCACGAAACACTTCGCAATCTACAGTTTCCGCTACATGCAGAATGACATTGTCATAAGCTGCATCTTTATCGTGACCATGCCTCATCCAATCGGATGCCAACGTATGCACTTCGATGTTTCCCACCCAAAGGGTACCACCAATTTTTAGTTTGGCATTGAAGAAGTCGGGGCCTGCGTTTGTGTTCGGTAGTCCGGCATCTATCACTTCAACCGGTTCGCCGGTGGTGGTCTGGAGCACCTTTAACGGAAAGATTTTATGCTTCCAGACATAATGCAATAGTAGTTCCATTGTTAACAAGAAGTTAATGTACGCAACAAATGTAAGAAAAAGATTATCTTTGCGACCTATAGAACGTTGATAAAGTGAATTTAATCAGAAGAAAGAATGAAAATAGCATTAATCGGTTACGGTAAAATGGGTAAGGAAATCGAAAAGATTGCCCTCAGTCGCGGACACGAGATTGTCAGCATCATCGACGTAAACAACCAGGAGGATTTTAACTCGGACGCTTTCAAGAGCGCAGACGTTGCCATAGAATTCACAAATCCTATGGTAGCCTACTCCAATTATATAAAAACCTTCGAAGCCGGAGTGAAGTTGGTTTCCGGCAGTACCGGATGGATGGACAAACACGGTGAGGAAATCAAGAAACTTTGTACCCAAGGAGGTAAAACGCTGTTCTGGGCATCCAATTTCAGCTTGGGCGTGACCATCTTCTCTGCCGTGAATAAGTATCTGGCAAAGATTATGAACCAGTTTCCTGCCTACGACGTGACGATGAGCGAGACACACCATATTCATAAACTGGATGCACCAAGCGGTACGGCCATCACGCTTGCCGAAGAAATTCTGGAAAATATCGACCGTAAAGATCATTGGGTGAAGGGAACTTTGCAGGCACCGGACGGAAGTGTTTCCGGTTCTGCCGAATGTGCAGCAGATGAAATTCCTGTCAGCTCCATCCGCGAAGGTGAAGTACCGGGCATTCATGTGATCCGTTACGAGTCGGAAGCAGACAGCATCATCCTGACACACGATGCCAAAAATCGAAAAGGTTTTGCACTGGGTGCCGTTCTTGCTGCCGAATATACTGCTGACAAGCAAGGTTATCTGGGAATGAGTGACTTGTTCCCGTTCTTAAAATAATAAACACGCTTCACCACAGATAACACAGATTCGCACAGATGAAAGAGAACAGAATTAAATTTTAGTATTAAAAGAAATCTGTGTGAATCTGTGTTATCTGTGGTGAACAACAAAATCTGTGGTGAACAACAAAAATAATATAATAATGAGAAAAGCTACTCGCGCCCAATGGGTTAAATTCGCAATCGTCACCGTGCTTTACCTCGCTTTCCTGATATGGGTAAAAAGCTGGTTGGGGCTGATTGTCCTACCTTTCATCTTCGACATCTACATCAGCAAGAAAATTCCCTGGGGCTTCTGGAAGAAATCAGAGAATCCGGCTGTACGCAGTGTTATGAGTTGGGTAGATGCTATCGTGTTTGCACTGGTAGCTGTTTATTTCGTCAACATCTATGTATTTCAGAACTATCAGATACCTTCTTCTTCTCTGGAGAAATCTTTGCTGGTAGGCGATTATCTTTATGTCAGCAAGTTGAGTTATGGTCCGCGTGTGCCAAACACACCACTGTCTATGCCATTAGCACAACACACCTTGCCGCTAATGAATACAAAATCATACATCGAGTGGCCCCAGTGGGACTATAAACGTGTTCCGGGTCTGGGTAAAGTGAAACGGAATGATATCGTAGTATTCAACTTCCCTGCCGGAGACACCGTAGCCACTAACTTCCAGCAAACGGATTTCTACACCCTTGCCTACAACGAAGGACAACGCCTCTATCCGAATCCGGTAAATATGGACAGTTTGACGCGCAAGCAACAACGCACTGTCTACGATCTGTATTATAATGCCGGAAGAAATCTGATACGTTCCAATCCCAAGATGTACGGTGATATCGTTGTCCGCCCCGTAGACCGCCGGGAAAATTACGTAAAGCGCTGCGTTGGCTTACCCGGAGACACACTGGAAATCAAAGATGCACAGGTATATATCGATGGCAAACCGCTCGAAAACCCTGAAGAAATGCAGCTCAACTACTTCGTACAGACTACAGGACCATACATCACTGAAGATATGTTCCGCGAATTGGGTATCAGCAAGGACGACCAAACATTAATCAGCAACGAAGGTTTATTAATGGAAATGGGCTTGACTCACCGTGACGCACAAGGTCGCCTGGCTCCGGCCTATGACTTACCACTGACGAAGAAAATGTATGAAACCCTGTCTGCCAATAAGAAACTCGTCAGCAGCATCGTTATGGAACCGGAAATATTCTCCGGCCAAATGTATCCGTTGAACCTTTACACCAAATGGGACCGCAACAACTACGGCCCGATCTGGATACCGAAAAAAGGTGCCACCATCAAGCTGACTGAGGACAATCTGCCGATCTACGAACGCCCTATCAGAGCTTATGAAGGTAATACACTGGAAGTAAAAGAAGACGGCATCTATATTAATGGCAAGAAGACGGACGAATATACCTTCAAAATGGATTATTACTGGATGATGGGCGATAACCGCCACAACTCAGCCGATGCCCGTTCGTGGGGTTTCGTGCCGGAAGACCATGTTGTAGGTAAGCCAATTGTTGTCTGGTTATCACTCGATAAGGATCGTGGTTGGTTTGATGGGAAAATCCGTTGGAACCGGATATTCAAGTGGGTAAAATGATACCAAATGAAAGAATGAAAGAATTAATAATGAAATAGGTGAGAACGTATTCATTATTAATTCTTTAATTATTAATTTCGACATGAATAAGGCTTGGAAAATAACGGGAGCAATCATCGGAATAATACTCGTTGTGGTGTTACTTCGGGGTTGTGTTATGACTTCCTATCTTATTCCTTCTTCGGGTATGGAGAATTCCTTATTTCAGGGAGAGCGTATTCTGGTAAATAAATGGAGTTACGGTCTGCGTCTTCCCCTTATGGCATTGTGGAATTATCACCGTTGGGCAGACAGCCCTGTACAAAAAGAGGATATCATTGTTTTCAATAATCCGGCTAATCTGTCAGAACCTGTTATTTCCCGGCGCGAAACATTCATCAGTCGATGCATCGGCGTACCAGGAGATACCTTATTGATAGACTCCCTGTTCTCCGTAATTCCATCAGAAAAAAACGCTCCCGACCAGAAGTTTTTATATACTTATCCACGAGAAAAAGAAAAACAGCTGGATTCATTACTTACACTATTGTCCATATGCAACAACCACCTGATGGGACAAGATAGCATAAAAAATGTACGTAGCTTCAGCCGTTATGAATATTATCTGCTGGAACAGGCTATGAATGGCAATTGCTGGATAAAGTTACTGAATGAAGGAGACTCCATAGAAGCCCTGCGCCCGTTGATCGTTCCCGGCAAAGGTAAACCGGTGCGTGTATATCCGTGGAACCGTACTTTACTACGCAACACACTTGTACTGCATGAGAATAAACAAGCTGAAATAAAGAACGATACTTTGTACATTGACGGGAAGCCTGTACAGCATTGCTATTTCACCAAGGATTACTACTGGGTAGGTGCTAATAACTCTATCAATCTCTCTGATTCCCGCTTGTTTGGCTTTGTACCCAAAGACCACATCATCGGTAAAGCTTCGCTCATCTGGTTTTCCAAAAAGACAGAAACAGGATTGTTCAATGGTTATCGTTGGAAAAGAATGTGGAAAACGGTAAGATAAATGAAGTACGAATTACTAATTACGAAGTATAAATTACAAATTGCGAAGAACCAATTATCTCATGAAAACCATATACCTCTCTTCCGCCTATCTGGCACCCGTAGAATATTACGCCAAGTTGGTGGCATACGATAAAATCTTTATCGAACAGCACGATCATTATGTGAAGCAAACCTACCGTAACCGTTGCACCATTGCAGCACCCGATGGCGAATTAGCTCTCTCCATCCCTACCGTCAAACCCGATACTCTGAAATGTCCCCTAAAAGATATCCGCATTTCCGATCACGGCAATTGGCGTCATCTACACTGGAATGCTTTATCATCGGCTTATAACCATACTCCTTTTTTCGAATATTATAGAGATGATTTCCAACCTTTCTACGAGAAGAAATATGAGTTTTTAGTCGATTTCAACGAAGAACTGTGTCATCTGGTCTGTTCACTGATAGATATACAGCCGGACATGGAACGTACTACTTCATTCCAGAGCAGTTTTGCACCCAATGAAGATGATTTCCGCGAGCGTATCCATCCCAAAAAGAATTACAAAGAAGAAGATCCGGACTTCATAGTCCGGCCTTATTATCAGGTTTTCCAGGAACGTCTCGGCTTCCTGCCGAATCTGAGTATCGTCGATCTTCTTTTCAACATGGGACCTGAGAGCTTACTTGTGTTGCAGAAGTCATTTTGAGAACTTCTGCAAAAATTCCGCAAGATTCGCTCCTTCTTCCAGTCCCAGCTTCTTACGCAAGCGATAACGACTTATTTCTACCCCGCGCAAAGAAATATTCAACAATGGAGCAATCTCTTTAGAAAGCAAATTCATCTTGATATAAGCACAAAGTAACTTTTCCTTGTTGTTCAGTTCCGGATATGCTTCTTCCAATTTTTTGAAGAAATCATGATGTACCGAATCAAAGGTACTTTGGAATCCTTGTAAATCGTCATCATGCTCAATGTTCGTATCAATCTGTCCCAACAGACGAAGTGTTTTCCGACGAAGAGAAACCAGATTCTCTTCGCTGATAGAATGGGAAATGCCCAGCACTTCCTTTTTTATATCCAATAGAATTTCATTCTTACGTACGATATTCAAAGTAGTACGAATCAGTTCCTCCGATTTATGACGCAATTCCGACTGTAGGTTTTCTTCTTGCAGTGAATCTATCTTCTGATCTTTCAGATCACTTTCTTTTTGAAATTTTTGTTCTTGTCGATAGAGTTCCAGTTCCTTTTGCATTAACAAGCGCTTACGCCCTACTGAGATACGATAATACACATAATAAAACAGCAACACTACCACTACCGAATAAACCAGATAACTCCACCATGTACGATACCACGGCGGCAATATCTCAAAGACAAACGAAGTTTCCACCGGTTCCTGGCTGCCGTCGGTAAGCAATTTCACACTGAATACATACTTTCCTTCATGCAGTCCTGTAAACTCTTTCATATTATTCTCACTGTATTCACTCCAGATTCCTTTCTCACCACCCGTACTTAACTGATAAGAATATAACACTGTGTGTGCCTTATTGAAGTTGTTTACACTATATTCTATTCGCATTGAATTTTGAGAATAAGGAATCACTATCGGTGCTGTATCATACAAATAACTGCGACCATAAATAAGCGAATCACGCAATCCCGTCAAGTAGACTTTCCTGATTTGCAATGTCAACGGCATTTGTTGCACCGGCAGGCTATCCAGTGTGATCAGTGAAAAACCTTCCTCTGTTCCTGCCACTACCTTGTTGGCCTTATAAAGATTTACATCTTCAAAGTTTTCTATCAATGCTCCTTTCAAGAACTGTTCATTAGTTACCCGGCGATACTCCTGCTTATTGGCATCATAATGCAATACTTTCAATGCGCCATCTGCTACATACCAGATATTTTGCAATGAATCTATCTTCATATAGGTATATGCTGCCTTTCCTTCTAATAACTGTTCCAGCCAAATACATGCTTCCAGCGTATCACGGCTCCGATTATACTGCCACAGACCATAATGTGAAGCTATAGTAACTTCATCTTTCACCCGCAACAAACAAGCATCATATCCACGTGGAAAGATGATGCTATTATAGTCTTTCATCTTTTCCACCTTTCGTAAATCATCTGCCAAAGTCAAACGGCAAACCCCATTTTCTTTATTTCCAACCCACAATATATGAGTCGAATCTTCCATCAACATATCTTTGCACGAACGGGTAAACCCCTCTATATAGCTTTCTACCCTCCAACTCGTCCCTCTCTTCATGAGCAAATACAGCCCACTATAAGTACCTGCAATCAACACATCCTTACGGTCATCCACCGATACAATTCCCCATACTCCTTTGGGATTGTTGAGATGTTCCATATGATCTCCATCCATAATAAAGATACCATTATCCGAACAACAGAACAACTTATCGTCATATTGGTGAAGTGACCACATCTGACCTCCTGTACCCGGTACGAAGTCTATGGGATTTCTCTGGTTTAACTGCCCTGGGAGAGTAGAGCGATACAACCCCTGATTCGTTGCGAAATAGTACTTACCCTGATAACTACAAGATGCATATCCCGAACCAATCACAGGTTTACCTCCATAAAGTGAAGCAAGCCTTGCTTTCAAATGAATGCAGTCAATCCCATTATCCAACCCGAGCCATAGGTTGCCAGTTTTATCAAACAGCATACTCAACACAGTTTTGTTCTGCAAGCCATTTTCCGCAGATATGATTTCCATCTCATTCGTCTTCAGATTTAAAAGACAAACTCCACCCTGGATAGTGCCCAACGCCAACAACGAATCTTGCAATGCAGCACAGAAAACTCTATTTTTACGGCAAAAGTCCTCGGCTACAGTATTATATTTCTTAAAAACAGTGCCATCGTAAATAAACAATCCGTTATCCCGGGTTACCATCAACAAACTGTCCTGATGAGGTAACAATCCACCGACTTTGACAGTCGCTCCTATCCCCAAAGGACCAAGAACGGGTATAAACTCTGTTCCATTCAACATTAGCAATCCTTCGGCAGAAGTGATATACAGTTTGTTACGCAAGATAAACGAAGTGTAAATCTCTGAAGAATAATCTATTTTCTTCGCAATGCCCTCTTCCCAATAAAAGAAACGACGGTCCGATTGAAAATACACCCGTTCTCCGTCCAATAAGATATTCCAGATGACTCCGACATTCACATTGGGAGATAAACTGTCAGAAAGGCAAGTATACTCCAACCCACCAAGACGATTTGGAGTAAAATAGCCAAATTGCTCCATTCCACCGATATAAATTCGCCCGTCATGTCCTACTTTCACAGCACGTGTTTTGGCATTATGAATCGGATATGTATTCCACTCCACACCGTCAAATTCCAATAAGCCTTTGTTGTTAGCTACATATATCCAACCGTTATCATGCTGCTGAATACTCCAATTCTGATTGCCGGCTTTATAAGTATGTCGGGTATAATTTGTCACCGGACGTTGCCATCCGGCACTTACAGGAATAGATATCAAAAGAAGAAGAATATAAAACAGGAGGTCTTTTCGTTTCATAGCAGTTAACGTTTTATTCTTTGAAAACAAAGATAGGGTATTTTACCTACAAATAAAAGAATTATTTTTTAGATGTAGCCATATTATTATAATAAACATTTAATTATCAACAAAATAATTAATCCAAGAGAAAGTTCTGATGTAGTTAAAACCAATGAATGAGAAAGTTTTGAAGTAGTGTATTTTTAGGAAACACCCTCATCATACGCATATATTTGCAGTGGATAAAACCATTTTGTTAAACCTATATAAGTCGTACTAACATGAAAAACAAAAGACTATTCACTTATGTGTTTCTTTTCGGCCTACTGGTCAACGGTAGTGCATGCGGATCGGACCACAATGAAACAGACTTCCCCGAAACGCCCGGCGGTGAAACTCCGTCCTCCCCTAGTGGTCTACAAGCCTACATGCTTACCACCACTGACACCCGTACCTATGATTTAAGAGAATCCACCGTGGAATTTGAGCCCCAAGCCAGTATGTCGCCTAAAAATATCCTACTGAATCCACAGCAGATCTACCAAACTATGCAGGGATTCGGAGCGGCACTTACAGGATCATCAGCTTTCTGCCTAAAACTAATGAAACAGGAAGATCGGACAGCATTCCTCAAAAGAACCTATTCGCTAACTGAAGGTTATGGATGCAGCTATGTACGCATTGCCATTGGCTGTTCCGACTTCTCCTTGAAAGAATACACCTGTTGTGACACACCGGGTATAGAAAACTTTGCTCTGACTTCAGAAGAAACAGATTACGTAATACCTATCTTAAAGGAGATTATTGCTATCAACCCGGACATCCGCATACTGGGTTCACCCTGGACTTGTCCCTTATGGATGAAAGATTACCGGAAATACCCTGTCTACCAAAATCGGGAATACACCGCAGGACAACTAAAACCCGAATACTATGCTGACTATGCCACCTATTTTGTGAAGTGGATACAGGCATTTCAGGCAACTGGTATTCCCATCAATGCCATCACCATACAGAACGAACCACTCAACAACAAGAACTCAGCCTCACTGGTGATGGAATGGAAAGAACAACGTGATTTTGTGAAAGTACTGGGTCCTGCTTTTGAGGCTGCTGGACTTTCCACCAAAATATACGCTTACGACCACAACTACAATTATGATAACAAAAGCGACCAAAACGGTTATCCCTACCAGATATACAACGATTCCGAAGCCGCTAAGTATATAGTAGGAGCAGCCTACCATGACTATGGAGGTAATCGCAGCGAACTGCTCAACGTCTACCAACGAGCTCCTGAGAAGGACCTGATTTTCACAGAATCGTCTATCGGCACCTGGAATAACGGACACGACTTGACCAAAACTCTCCTTTCTAATATGGAAAGTATCGGTATAGGCACCATCAATAACTATTGCAGTGCAGTGACCATCTGGAACCTGATGCTTGAAACAGACTTCAACGGAAGCATACCCAGTAACAATGGTGGACAACCTAACCGCCCCGGCGGATGTCAAACCTGCTTCGGGGCTGTAGACCTAAACATGAGTGATCTTAAAACTATCTACATGAACTCGCACTACTATATGATCTGCCACCTGTCGGCAGTGGTAAGACCCGGTGCCATACGAATTGGTACAAGCGGCTACACAGACAATGACATAGCCTACAGTGCTTTCAAGAATACAGACGGAAGTTATGCCTTTGTCATCATCAACAAAAGCAGTTCGGACAAGAACATTGTACTTACCGCCCCCGATGACGCCGGTAAGAAGCACTCGGCAAGTTGCACTCTGCAGCCGCGCTCAGTAAACTCTTTCAAGTGGAAATAACAGAGATTCAAACATAATAAATCACTTTTTTAATTTTAAATTTATAAATTATGAGAAATCGATTTTTGCTCGGCATGATGGCACTCAGCCTTATAGGTATGACATCATGCAAAGATGAGATTGACCAGTTCGATGATCATGGCAGCTCGACTATCGTATCCTTTGCAGGCACTGAAAAAGCCTACATGGGCGATAGTATCACCTTCGACTTTGAGGTGAAAAGCGGAGGCGTGAAAATCAACCAGGCCAAAGTTCAGCTCTATTATGGAGAAGAAATGGTATCCGAAGCCTTCTACAGTCTGAAAGCCGACGGAAAATACAGTGGAAAAGTGCTGGCTCCCTACCAGAAAAACACGCCTGACGGAGAAGCAAAGGTTATACTGCGCATCCAAAATGAACGTTTCAGCAATGACAGTAAGGAAATGACCGTTGCTATAGAGCGTCCAAAATATCAAACATTGAAACTTGTGGCTGCCAATGGCAAGGAATATACCATGACTCCCGTTCCAGGTAAAGAATATGAATACAAAGCACGTGAGGCTTTCCCACTCGACATGGAAGCATCTATCGTAGCACCAGCTTATTCCGATGGAACAGGTAATCCTTATTTGCAGGGCAATGAACTGAAATTTGGTATGGACAATGGAAAAATTGTCCTCAATGCCACCAAGAATATTGGCTTTGAAAACACAGGTTACGGTGAAGACGGCAAGTATGAAATCACATTCAATACCCTGACTTTCGAAGGTAGCCCATTCCCAAAATTCGGTGTACGTTTCGACACGCAGAATAAGTTCCTGGAATTCGATGGGTCGGGCAATGTTTTCTACATCGAAACCGAATTTAAGAAGGATGATATCATCAAAATCAGCGGTGTCAAAGAAGAATATGCTGATTATTGGAAGAACCCCACTTGGTTTGACCTCGTGAAGGAAGACGAAACTCTGCTCCATTTCCGCGGAAGAGACGGCAAGTATAAACTCACTCTGAACAAAGGCATGAATGCAATTATGATGGAACAGTTGGAGAAAGCTTCTTCATCAAGTACACAGAATGCTACCGCTATGTGGGTGATTGGTAATGATAAGATAGGATTCCCGTCATATGCCCAAAACAACATAAACTGGAATACGGACAAAGCATTCAATCTGGTTCCGCTCACCGATACCAAATATGAACTGATACTACTTGTTGGACAGAATGTCAACGGGGTCAACTTTAAGTTTTTCGGACAGAAGGGATGGGGACTGGAATGGAAAGGCCCCGGAGCCTATACCGCAAAAGAAGGCGGTGATTATATCAAATATGCCAGTGACGGCAACTTCAACGCCAATGCCACCTGGCCATCTGGAAAATATATGGTGATGACTGTAGAAACCAGCACCAGCCCGAATGAACTATGGGTGAAAGCTTTGGACGAACTACCCTCATACGAAATGGGTGAATGATAGACTTTCTTAAAATATAGATAAACAATCAAGTATAGATATATGAAAAAAAGATATTACATAGCAGCCATGTTTGCCTTTGGTTTGGTAGCCCAGCCTGCCATCCTACGTGCCAATGCTGCTGACGAAGCTAACAGCATTGAGGCTGTACAGCAACAAAAACAACGCATCAGCGGTTTGCTGACCGATTCTAATGGTGACCCTATCATCGGCGCCACCGTCAGAGTACAAGGTACTACCAATCGTGGTGTTATCAGTGACGTCGAAGGACGATACTCCATCGAAGCTGCTCCCGGCGAAGTACTGGAATTCAGCTATATTGGATTTGTCAGTATAGAACACAGAGTGAAAGCTGATGAAACCACCTTCAACCTCCGAATGGAGATGGATGCCATCGCTACGGAAGAAGTAGTAGTTGTGGGATATGGTAAACAGAAGAAAGAGAGCGTAGTAAGCTCCATGTCCACCGTAGGACCAGCTCAATTGAGTGTAAAGAGTGCCAACCTTACCAACAACATCGCCGGTAAGCTGTCAGGTCTGATTGCCGTACAACGTTCGGGCGAACCGGGTTGGGATGACGCACAATTCTTTATCCGTGGTATCAGTTCGTATGCCGGTGGAACAGACCCATTGGTACTGGTGGACGGTGTACCCCGTAAGATGAACGATATCGATGTGGACGAAATTGAAACATTCTCTATCCTAAAAGACGCCGCCGCAACGGCCGTGTATGGTGCCGAAGGTGCTAACGGTGTGGTATTGATTACTTCCAAACGTGGTAAATCACAAAAAACAGTTGTCAGTATGTCAGCAGAATACGGCTACTCGACACCGCTCCGCCTGCCCAACCTCATGAGTTCTTACGACTATTTGAGCTTATACAACGAGGCAGACTGGAACAGCAACGGTAACCCGCGCGCCAACTATACAGCACCGGTGAGCGACGCTGATCTGGAAAAATATCGTAGCGGCGTAGATCCTGATCTATATCCGGATGCAGACTGGATGAGTATGCTACGTGATCACACCAGCAGCCAGCGCTACACCATTAACTTCCGTGGTGGTGGTGACCGCGTACGCTTCTTCGTATCAGGTGCCTACTACACACAAGACGGTGTATACAAGGAGAAGAAGAACGCCGATTACGATTCAAACATCAGTTTCGACCGTTATAACCTTCGTTCCAATATTGACTTCGAATTGAGCAAGACTACCCGTATGTCCGTAGATATGTCAGGACAGTATATCAACCGTGTGGCTCCCTCCAAAACAGCCGGTGACATCTTCGGTGGTATGACATTGCAACCTGTACACCTCTATCCGCAAATCTATTCTGACGGTTCAGCTGCACAACATCCTAACTATGATAATTCAGGTCTTCGTCAAAACCCCTACAACTTCCTCTACTTCAGTGGATACAGTAAAAGCTGGGACGCTACATTCCAAAGCAAGGTATTGCTAGAACAAGACTTGGATTTCATCACAAAGGGACTTTCCATAAGAGGTAGTGTCAGTTTCGATGCCAACTCCAACCAATATGTCAACCGTACTATGTCACCCGCTACTTTTACAGCTACCGGACGTGACGCCGATGGCAACCTGATATTCAAGTCACTGGAGTCAGGCTCGGCATTGAGTAACCCCTCAAGCGGTTCATCCGGTGGTAACAAGAAAATATACATTGAGGCGTCCCTCAACTATAAGCGTAACTTCAGCGACAAGCACGATGTTACAGGCTTGCTGCTATACAACCAAAAGGAAACTCAAAAACAAAACGTTGGCGGACTCAACCTGCTTCCTTACCGTAAACAAAGCGTCGTAGGACGCGGTTCTTATACTTACGACAACCGCTACACCATCGAAGGCAGCTTCGGTATGACAGGTAGTGAGAATTTCGCTCCGGGACACCGTTGGGGTATTTTCCCTGCTGTGGGTGGAGCCTGGTATGTGAGCCATGAAAAGTTCTTCGAACCTGTGCAGAAAGTAATCAGTACACTGAAGTTACGTGCATCCTACGGACGGACCGGTAACGATCAGTTAGGTGAAACTCGTTTCCCTTATCAGGAAGCCATGAATACCGATGCCGGCGGTCTTAACCTGGGTATCTCAGGCATCTCTAATGGTAATGCACAGAACTGGTTCGGCGGATTGAGCGAAAACCGTGCCTACTACGCCAACCTGCGTTGGGAGATTGAGGATAAAACCAATATCGGTTTCGACCTCGGCTTGCTGAACGGACAGTTGGACCTCTCCATGGACTACTTCTCCAACCGTCGTAAAGACATCCTGATTACCCGTAATACGGTTCCTTCTATGAGCGGTTTACAATCCAACCCAACTCAGAACTATGGTATCGTAAGTAACAAAGGTGTAGATGGGAACCTGACTTTCAAACAGCATGTGGGTGGCCTGAATCTGACATTCCGTGCCAACTATACGTATGCCAAGAACAAGATTGTAGAAACAGATGAAATCAAACATAGATACAGCTACCAGGATCTCACAGGTATGTCATTGTGGACTCCTTACCTCTACATTGCCGACGGTCTTTATACACCCGATGATTTCAACATCACCATTGATCCTGTGAGCGGTGCCGAAAGCTACCAACTGAAACCCGGCATAGCCGACCCGGGAGCTGCTGTGGCACCCGGTGATATCAAGTACCGCGACTTAAACGAGGACGGACTTATCAACGACGATGACAAGACCTACCGTAATGGTCATCTGGACAAGACCCCGCGCAGTGTGTACGGTCTTTCACTGAATGCCGAATGGAAAGGATTCTTCGCCGGTATCTTCTTCCAAGGCGTGACGGGCTGTTCCATCAACCTGATGAGCAAAGCATCCAACTTCATGCCGTTCAACCAAGGCAAGGACGCTTCTTCTGCGCGTATGGAGGCTATGAACCGCTGGAAAGCATCCGACCCCTACAACGACAACGTGCTCTACCCTCGCTTGCGTAACAACACCTTTGCACACAACCTGCAAGCGAGTACCTGGTGGTATCGCGATGCCAGCTTCATCCGCTTGAAGAACGTGGAATTCGGTTACCAGTTCAACAAGAAGCAACTGAAGTCACTGCGTCTCACCAACCTGCGCCTTTACGTGCAAGGTACTAACCTAAAAACTTGGGATCACGTGAAGTATTGGGATCCGGAACTGGGCGATGCAAACTCAGGCGCCAAATACCCCATCTCCAGCACCTGGACCTTTGGAGCAGAAGTTACATTCTAAACATCTAATTAATAAACGATATGAAACTGAAAAATTTACTATACGCAACCGTCGGCTCTGCCGTCCTTGCATTCAGCACAGCATCTTGTTCAGACTATCTTGACATATCAGGCGAGTTCAACGCCAGTCTGGGAGTCGATCAGGTTTGGGACAATGCAACCTATACCCGAAACTGGTACGGGGTCATCTACCGCAATCTGATGGAATATTCAGAAACCGGATCAGAAGTTAACGCCTTCAAAAATCCATGGTCAAACCTCTGCGGTGAAATCGCTTCAGAAAAAGCTAGTTCACGCGACGTCATGATGGCAGGTTTCACGGCAGCCAGCGGAAGCTATCATCGCTGGGCTACTTTCTACAAAGACATACGCCAAGCTATGATCTTCATTGAACGCGCCCACGACCAAGGTGTAGGCGACCCCAGCAGTACTAACAAACTGACTGCCGAGGAAATAGCCCGCATGAAAGACGAATGCCGATTCATGATAGCCTATTATTACTTTTCCATGTTCGAGCTTTATGGCCCTGCCTGCATCGTGACGGAGATAGACGACGCTGCCGAACCGCACATAACGGACTACGACCGCGCTACTGTAGACGAAATGGTGAACCACATTGATGGCATATTGGCTCCTCTATGTGACCCCGCACAGTCAAAATTGCCCGAATCAGTCATCACATCATACGCAGACAATACATACAACTTCAACACCAATGAAGTAGTACGCCCCACTATCGTAGTGGCCAAAGCACTACGCGCCAAGTTGTGGATGTATGCTGCCTCCAAGTTATTCAATGGTGGCGATGGTTCCGAATATTACCAGGGACTGCAGAAGTTGCAGAACTCTAAAGGTGAATACATCTTCCCACAGAGTAAGGATCCGCAAAAATGGGTAACTGCCAGAGACCGCGTAAAGGATCTGATAGACTATGCTGAAGCGCAACACCACGCTCTCTATCGCGTGATGGCAAACGGAGTAGAGCAACCCGACCGTTCTGTATACAACCTTTTCCAGGTGTACAATGAAGAAATCCTGTGGTGCAGTACCAACAACAGCTACTCCGACCAGTACAAGATGGAGAAACGTACTAACCCGCGTGACGTGAACTCATGCTATGGTACCATCGGCCCGTCTCAGGATGCTGTAGACATGTTCTTCATGGGCAACGGCCTCGCCATCAATGACCCAAACAGTGGTTATGACGAAACCGGATTCGGTGCTGTAGAAAACCATTGCTACGACCCCGACTATAAAGACAAGAAGACAGACCAGAATATCTCCAACATGTATGCCAACCGTGAACCGCGTTTCTACGCAAGCGTTGTATATCAGGGAAGAAGCTGGTTCAAGAAATGGATGAACGGTAATCCCAACTACATCGTAGATTTCTCTGCAGGTGGCGGAAACGACCTTTCCAACGGTGATAACGTGAAAACCGGGTATATGCTGGGGAAATTTAAGAACCGTACCGTAAATCATGCCAGCGGCGATACTCAGAGTTGGAAACGTGTTTCCATCATCTATCGTCTGGCCGAATTCTATCTGTTCTATGCCGAAGCACTCAATGAAACAGATCCGAGTAATCCGGACATCATCAAGTATATCGACATGGTACGCGAACGCGCAGGCATCCCAGGCTATCAGACCATGAACGATAACGGCATCAAGACCGGCATAATCGGTAATTACGACAAGCAGTTCGATGCCATACAGCACGAACGCTATGTAGAGCTCTATTGCGAGGGACAACGCTATTTCGACATCCGTCGTTGGATGATCTGCGGTGACAAGGACAGAATAGGTTGCGACCAGACACGTTTCTACGGAATGAACATGAAGGGTTCAAAAGACAAAACTCCGGGCGAACCAACTTCTTACTACACGCGTACGAAAGTAGAAAACCGACAATGGACAGACAAACTCTACCTCTATCCCATCCATCAGAATGTGATAGAACTGGCCAACGGACGTATTCCACAAAATTACGGATGGTAAAAAAGACAGCTTTTTTGATTAGTTTTCGAAGGATATAAGTAAAAAGATTGAATGAAGGTTTGGAGGCAGAAACTGGCATAACCGGCCTGGTAACTGCCTCCTTTCTTTTTCAGCTAATAAACCAACAATAAATATACCATGAGCAAAGAGAAAAAATATCGAATCGGGACATACCTGATCCTGATACCTGCTATTCTGTTCCTATTCCCCAAAGTATACGCACAACATGAAAGCAAAACGATCAACGACAGTTGGAAATTCTATCAGGGAGAATGCGAAGCTGCCGCTTCAGCAACCTATGATGACAGTGCGTGGAACAGCATACATCTCCCGCACACATGGAATACGGATGCATATACAGAAAAAAAGTATTACCAGGGAACAGGCTGGTATCGCCGTACACTGACATTACCGCAAAATTGGCAAACCAAACAGGTATTCCTGAAACTGGATGCAGCCAGTAAGGCCGCTACCATCTACATGAATGGACGGAAAATAGGTGAGCATAACGGTGGATATACTGCCTGCACATTCGATATCACCCCATTCTGTTCATTTGACGCTCCTAATTCTCTCGCTATCCATGTAGATAATGCCCGACAGGATATTCCCCCTATCTCTGCCGACTTTACATTCTTCGGCGGTATCTACCGGGATGTATGGCTTACAGCCGTACCCAAACAACATTTCCATTTGACGAACTATGGTTCAGAAGGAATATTTATCAGTACCCCGCAAGTATCCGAAGAAAAAGGCACAATACTTATTCGCGGAGAGATAAAGAACGATGCAGAACAGAAAGCATCTCTTGAACTGGAACATATCATCTACAATCCCGATGGAAGTATTGCCCAGACCCAGAAACAGTCTATCCAGATAAAAGGTGGAGAATTATACTCTTTCCGCACCGAAACCGCCCCTATTCTGTCCCCCCGATTATGGGCACCCGAGGCTCCTCATCTCTACAGAGTAGAAAGCATTCTGCGCGATAAAAAAACAAAAGCCATCCTAGACCACAGTAATCACCATACAGGCTTCCGCTGGTTTAGCTTCGATGGTAAGACCGGCTTCTCCCTCAACGGAAAACCTTATAAATTACGCGGTATTTGCCGCCATCAGGACCAAAAACCCATCGGAGTTGCCCTGACAGACGAAATGCACCGTCGTGACATGAAGTTAATGAAAGAAATGGGTGCCAACTTCATCCGCATCTCCCATTATCCGCAAGATGACGCTCTGTTGGAAATGTGCGACAAACTCGGTATGCTGGCTTGGGAAGAAATACCCATTATTGATATTGTGCCCGACACTCCCGGCTATGCAGAAAACTGCGAAAACAATCTGCGAGAAATGATACGCCAGCACTATAACCACCCCTCCATCATCACCTGGGGATACATGAATGAGATATTACTCGTCACCCAGCGCCGCTATAAAAAAGAAGAAGAACTGAAACCCGTGCTGGAACGGACACTGTCACTGGCCAATCGTTTGGAGAAAGTTCTGAAAGAAGAAGATTCCACTCGTGTCAGCACTATGGCTTTTCATGGCAGCAACAGCTATAATGAGGTAGGACTGGGCAACATCACCGATATTGTCGGTTGGAATCTTTACCAAGGCTGGTATGGAGGAGACCTCACAGGCTTCGAACGTTTCCTGACAGAGCAACACAAAAAGTACCCTTCCCATCCGATGATTGTCAGCGAATACGGTGCCGGATCTGACAAGCGTCTACATTCGCTGCAACCGCACGCTTTTGATTTCAGTATCGAGTACCAGCAGAAATACCTGGAACACTACTTACCGGTATTGGAAGAAACGCCGTATATTTGTGGTGGAACTCACTGGAACTTTATCGATTTCTCTTCTGCATTGCGTGATGAATCTATGCCGCGCATCAACAATAAAGGACTGGTATACTCAGACCGCAGTCCAAAAGACGTGTACTATTACTATAAAGCCGCCTGGCGTCAAGACATTCCCGTGTTACACATTGCCAGCCGTGACTGGACGCACCGTAGCGGTGTACAACATGGAAAGGCTCCGGTTCCGCTACCCGTTAAGGTATATACCAATCTTCCGGAAGTGGAACTCTTCATTGACGGAAAATCCTTAGGCAAACAGAAAACAGAGAATTATACAGTTACATTCCAGGTACCATTCAGCCGGAAAAAGCACTTCATCTCCGTCCAAGCTGAAAACAAAGAGTCAGATCAAAGCATCTCCATGATAGAAGATGCCCTCCACATCAATTTCACCCCTATCCCTGCAAATCTGAATGAAACAAACTTACGGAATCTGGAACTTGCCGTAAATGTAGGCAGCAACTGTTTCTATACTTCCGATGAAAGCCAGCTCACGTGGCTACCCGATCAGCCCTACACTGAAAGCAGTTGGGGATATATCGGCGGAGAAAGCAAAAATAGCCAGACACAGGTTGAGAATACCCATGACGGGCCATTGTTTCAAACTCTTCGCAACGAAATTGAAGGGTATTGTTTCGATGTTCCCAACGGAGTCTACGAGGTAGAATTTCTTTTTACAGATATCTTCCGCGAAAATGCAGCAACTGTTTACCAGTTGGGCCGAGAATCCGGTGTAGAGAGCCGTGAAAATATCTTCGATATAGTTATCAATGGTGAGAGCGTTGAAGAGAACTTTTCTCCTTGCCGCGAAAGCGGTTATTTCCATGCTCTACGGAAAAGATACAATATTACAAACTTTCGGAATAAAATTGAAATACGCTTCCCTGTTCGGAATGGAAAAAGCTTTCTGAACGGTATAAAGCTCAGGAAACTTTATTAACTTCAAAACAAAAACACCATGAGAGCTAAAATTTGCTTAGTTATTACCAGTTTGTTGCTCGCAGTAGTCAGTATACATGCACAGTCCATCTGGGATGGGAAACATCTGGAGAGAGTAAAACAATCATTACATCAACCGTACTTTTCGGCCGCCTATCAGGAGCTGATTTCAGGTGCCGACAGGCTACTGGATGTGCGCCCCTTGTCCGTCATGCTGAAAGAGAAGACACCCGGTAGCGGAGACAAGCACGACTACATGAGTCAGGCACGCTATTATTGGCCCGATCCCTCTAAACCTGACGGCCTGCCTTACATCAGCCATGACGGTAAGTCGAACCCCGAACTGGACAAGCTGGATCGCAACCGCCTCGGAGAAACAGCTCAACGTGTAACTACTCTTGCCCTTGCCTGGTACTTTAGCGGCGACGAGAAATATGCCCAAAAGGCAACGGAACTTATCCGCGTATGGTTCTTTAATAAAGATACGCGTATGAATCCAAACCTGGAGTATGCCCAGATGATACCGGGACACAACAACAATAAGGGACGTTGTTACGGCGTCATAGACACTTATTCATTCGTAGAGATGCTGGATGCCGTACAGTTGTTAGAGAAGTCGGAAGCCTTTACGCCCAAGGATGCCAAGCAGCTGAAAACCTGGTTCGGCAAGTTGCTGACGTGGATACTGAATAGTCCGCAGGGACAGGAAGAAGCCCGTCAGGCCAATAACCATAGCACGGCGCATGATGCACAGGTGATAGCCTTTGCCATGTACGCAGGAAACATGAAAGTAGCCCGGGAAGTCATCAATGCCATTCCCCGGAAGCGCCTCTTCACCCAGATAGAACCGGACGGCAAACAACCGCATGAACTACGCCGCACTCTCGCTTTCGGTTACTCACAATTCAATCTGTCTCATTTCATTGACATTTTCATGATGGCCCGGAAGATCGGGATTTCCATTGATAATGCAACCTCCGAAGACGGACGAAGCTTCTACAAAGCCATGGACTTTCTGGTACCATACGTTGGAAAAGATGTCAAAGCCTGGCCGTACCAGCAGATCAGTGAATGGAAATACAAGCAACAGGAATTCTGCAAAGACCTGTACCGCACTTTCCTGCTGAACCCCGAACGCAAAGATTATCTGAAGCTCTATAAAACCCATCGCATCATCGACTGGAAAGACCGTTTCAACCTGTTATGGATGGAAGCCGATGATGTGGACAATGCCTACGCCTTTGCCTGCGGACAACTGCAATTTGCCATGCAGTGTGCTGCCAAGGCCCGAAAAGAGGCAGACAATCAATGCAAGCATCGTGTAATTCCCCGTAGCATCAACAAAGACGGTTCGCTGCGGATGATACATCCTCACGATTGGTGCTCAGGCTTCTTTCCCGGTTCATTATGGCAGGTATACGCCTATACAAACGATGATTTCTGGCGGCAGCAGGCCATCAGCAATACCTGGCTGATAGAAGAAGCCAAATGGCACAAAGGCACTCACGACCTCGGTTTCATGATGAACAACAGTTTCGGCAAAGCCTACCAATTGACAGGCGAACGCTCTTACAAAGATGTGGTGCTGCAAAGCGCCAAAACCCTGATTACCCGCTACAATAAGAAAGTAAAGAGCATCCGTTCGTGGGATCATAATCGCGATAAATGGAAGTTTCCGGTAATCATCGACAACCTGATGAACCTGGAAATGCTATTCTGGGCTACACAGGAAACCGGAGATTCCATCTACTGGAAGGTTGCCGTAAATCATGCCAATACAACTATGAAGAATCATTTCCGCCCGGACTACTCTTCTTTCCACGTAGTAGATTACGATCCGGAAACCGGTGAAGTACGCGCCAGACAAACCGCACAAGGCTATGCCGACGATTCCTTCTGGAGCCGCGGACAGGCATGGGCACTATACGGATATACCATGTGTTACCGCTTCACCAAAAACCCCGCATACCTGCAACAGGCACGCCACATTGCAGATTTCTTTTTCGGCCTGCCCAACCTGCCGGAAGACCTGGTTCCCTACTGGGACATGAAAGCTCCCGGCATCCCCGACATTCCCCGCGACGCCTCGGCTGCCGCCATCATGGCTTCCGCCCTGTATGAACTCCGCACTTACGTTTCAGCAGAAGATGGCAACCGCTACCAAAGCATTGCCGACAAGATAGTGGACAGCCTCAACCGGCACTATCAGGCCGAGCCGGGAACAACTTATGGCTTCCTGCTCCTCCATTCCACCGGACACCATCCGGGAGGTGATGAAATTGATGTGCCCATCAACTATGCCGACTATTATTATCTGGAAGCATTGGCAAGAAAAGAGGCTCTTAAGCAATAATTAGGACTTTTTGAGACGGTAGTTCATCTTTTTGAGACGTTTTGTATGGTGAGCAAACTACTTTTCCACTATTTTTGTAGCACAGAGATATTAGAATCATTTTTATAAAAGAAAAAGACATGAAAAACTTATTCGACATTAAAGACAAAGTGATTATCGTCACCGGCGGTTGCGGTATTCTGGGTAAAAGTATTGCCAACTACCTCGCTGAGCAAGGCGCAAAAATCGTAATTCTCGACCGTGTAGAAGAAATCGGTAAAGAACTGGAAGCAGAGCTCAACCAGAAGACGGAAGCCCTGTTCCTGGTAACGGACGTTCTGAACAAGGAAATACTGGAAGAAAACAAGAAAGCCATCCTGGAACGTTTCGGCACCATCGACATTTTGCTGAACGCTGCCGGCGGTAATATGCCCGGCGCCACCATTGCTCCGGACAAGACGGTACTCGACTTGGATGTAGACGCTTTCAAGAAAGTAGTTGACCTCAATCTCTTCGGTACCATTCTGCCTACCATGGCATTTGTAGATGTTATGGCAAAGAATAAGAAAGGTGTGATCGTAAACTTCTGTTCCGAATCAGCACTGCGTCCTCTGACACGCGTGGTAGGTTATGGTTCCGCCAAAGCCGCCATTGCCAACTACACCCGCTATATGGCAACGGAACTAGCCACCAAATTCAGTCCTGAACTCCGTGTAAACGCCATCGTTCCGGGTTTCCTGCTGACCAACCAGAACCGTGCCCTGCTGACCAATCCGGACGGATCTTATACGGACCGTGCAAAGACTATCATCGCCCACACCCCATGCGGACGCTTTGCTGAACCGGAAGAATTGTTCGGAACCATTCACTACCTCATCAGTGATGCTTCCTCCTTCGTGACAGGTGCCCTGTCGGTAGTAGACGGTGGTTTTGACGCCTTCTCTATCTAATACTAACTCATAAACCCATTCATTATGATATTATGTGAACAAACCTGGCGCTGGTACGGTCCTAATGATCCCGTCAGCCTGTGGGACATCAAACAAGCCGGAGCAACCGGTATCGTGAACGCCCTGCACCACATCCCGAACGGTGAAGTGTGGACTGTAGAAGAAATCATGAAGCGCAAAGAAATGATCGAAGCTGTCGGTCTGCGCTGGTCAGTAGTAGAAAGCGTGCCTGTACACGAGCATATCAAGACTCAGACAGGAGATTTCCAGAAATACATCGATAATTATAAAGAAAGCTTGCGTAATCTCGGTAAGTGTGGCGTGAACATCGTGACCTACAACTTCATGCCTGTACTGGACTGGACGCGTACCGACCTCGCTTACGAACTGCCCGACGGCAGCCGCGCCCTGCGTTTCGAACGTGCCGCTTTCATCGCCTTCGACCTCTTCCTGCTGAAGCGTCCCGGTGCCGAAAACGACTACACCGACGAAGAGAAGGCCAAGGCCAAAGCTCGTTTTGAGCAAATGACGGATGCCGACAAGCAACTGCTCATCCGCAACATGATTGCCGGACTGCCCGGTTCGGAAGAGAGCTTCACACTGGAGCAATTCCAGCAGGAACTCGACCGCTACAAAGACATCACACCTGAAAAGCTGCGTGCCAACTTGATTTACTTCTTGCAGGAAATCACTCCGGTTGCCGACGAAGCCGGTGTAGAGCTGGTTATCCATCCGGATGATCCCCCCTGCTCCATCCTCGGCCTGCCGCGCATTATGAGCAGCGCTGCCGATTTCCAAGCACTGATAGATGCCGTTCCCAACAAGAGCAACGGACTTTGTCTTTGCACCGGTTCGCTCGGTGTAAGCAGCTCCAACGACCTGGAAGGCATGATGAAGCAATTCGGTGACCGTATCAACTTCGTCCACTTCCGCAGCACACAGCGTGACGCAGAAGGCAACTTCTACGAAGCCAACCACCTGGAAGGTGATGTGGATATGTATCACGTCATGAAAGCTTTCCTCGAACTGCAACAGAAGAGACAAGTATCCATCCCCATGCGTCCCGACCACGGACACCAGATGGTGGACGACCTGAAGAAGAAAACCAATCCGGGATACTCCTGCATCGGCCGCCTGCGCGGACTGGCAGAACTGCGCGGACTGGAAATGGGTATCGCAAAGTCTATCTTTAAGGATTCCCATTAAGCAGTCTCAACCACCTGACGCGTCCATATTATTAATTACGGGCTACAAGGCACCTATCATTCGTGCCTGTAGCCCGTAACTAATTATAAACTATTCTATCGGTGAATTTATATTATTCTACCTACTCAATAGTTTCATTTTGACACTTTGCTTTTTATGCATAACGAGAATGCCATATTTCCGTCCCGTTACAGGGAAGAACAAAAAGAAACGAGCGAATATCGGCATTTCACTGGCTGACAGTTCAATACAGAAATACATACAACTCTAATAAAAGAAAAACAGACGGTCTGTAAGCTGAAAACAGATGGTCTGTCTTCCATATATAGACCGTTCGTCTCCCATCTATAGATAGTTCGCATTAGATATATAGATTATTCATGTCCCATCTATAGATTGTTCGCATCCCATCCATAGTTCCTTTGTGAAAGAAGTATAGTTTCTTGCATACGTATTGCATATACAGCTTGTTTTATGCAAAAAACATGGATGTATATTCTGCATATTATGCATCCGGAATCTATTTCGGATATTTTCGGAAAAGCCTCTGTCACTAAAAGAATCATTCCAGTTACTTTTTGTCCGGAATAAAGCGTAACGAGTTTCACTTCTGTACGAATCAGAACCTAAAAAGAATGCGGAGCCACCTAAAGTACTCCGCATTCACAAGATAAAAAGAGGAAGGAGGACATATACACAATACTATATGTCACTTGTTCACCTTCAAAAGATACGTTTTTTTCATATTCAACGTTCAAATATCTCTATGTTTTTATTCCAAGCTTAAAGAATATCAAATCAAATCGCTACAGCTTCTTCTTACAAAAAGGTTCACATACCTTTCATCAAGCACCTTCCACGATACCGGCAACGTATAGGTAAAATCTACCTTATCACCAGTATGAATCATCATTACCGGGGAGTATTCTCCCGGCTCCAAATTAGGCAGGATCACCAACACCTCTGTGTCGGTATACTTAAACACTCTTTTAACATGTATCAATGTGCCCTTATCGGAGACGGGAGAAAGACCCAGGTAAATAGTTCCAAGTGAAGATAGACACAGGTTTTCACCTGTAATAACGACCGGAGCATTCGGAGTAATCGTGCCATTACGCAAACCCGTCAACGGATCGTACACTTCCTTAATAACAGGAACCTTTCTTCCGAAAATCATCGAGGTTCCATTTCCTTCCTGCTTCCTATGATGTAGCTCAGCCGCCATTTTCTTTCTATCTTTCATCATTTATTCTATTCCTTATTAGTTAGTAATAACAGCTTCTTAACTGCACTACAAAATTACATCACAATGCATATACATTTGTGGCAAGAACAAGAAAGATCAAGCATCCGGGTTTTCTATATATGACGAGGTAAACAAGATCCGGCACTTTTTTCGGAAATGGGGTATCTCTAAAAAGAAATGTTACGATTTCCGAAACAAGTAGCCCTCGAAAAGTGTTAAATAGACAATAGACAAATCTCTAACTCACACAGAAGATTATGATAACAAACGAGTTAAACACAGGATTAGTAAATGCCGTCAGAGAGAAACTCCCATCCAAAGACAATCTTGCCAATGCTTTAATGGACATTCTTTATATAGGCAAAGAAGCTATATACCGCCGGCTACGGGGTGAAGTACCTTTCACACTGACCGAAGCCGCTATTATATCCAGAAAACTGGGTATATCACTGGATAAGATGATAGGCGTAAGTTTCCAGGACAATGCTGTATTCGACATGAATATAGTGGGCAGCAACAAGCCTCTCGAAACCTACTATTCCATGTTGGAAAAGCAGGTAGAACTGTTTCATGCAGTCGAGGAAGATGAGAACTCGGAAATAGGAACCTCCTCCAACATCATTCCCCAGACTCTCTCTCTGAATTATGACATGCTCTCCAAATTCCGCTTATTCAAATGGATGTATCAGAATGAAAACATCCGATGCAAGCATTTTGATGAATTGAATATTCCGCAGAATATGGTAGACAAACAAAAGGAATATGCCCGAATGGTATCCCGCATCCATTCCGTAGACTACATCTGGGACAATATGATTTTCAGTCACCTGGTCACGGACATCCAATACTTTTGCAGCATCCACCTCATTACGGATGAAGACAAGAATCTCCTGAAGGAAGAATTGTTCGTATTGATAGATGAAATGGAAGCACTGGCCGCCCGAGGGAAAAGCAAAGCAGGCAACGACGTCAGAATCTATATTTCGAATATCAACTTCGAAGCGACCTATAGTTATTTGGAGACAAGTTCCACGCAACTCAGCCTGATCCGCATCTATTCCATCAACTCCATTACGACACAGGATCCCGAGATGTTCCGCGGATTGAAGGAGTGGATTCAATCATTAAAGAAATTCTCAACCCTGATATCCGAAAGCGGCGAGATGCAACGCATTCAGTTCTTTAAGCAGCAGCGAGAAATCATCAGCACATTGTAGTGCTTTCTTTCGAATAATGAAATATATCCAAAGATATTTATCCTATATTGAAAACAGATAGACCAACTATCTGTTTTGTTTCACGTTTCAGATATTTCCCTTAGCATTCTTTTCAAACAGAAAATAACTCCGCCTTGCACACATGAAATCATACATAGAAGTTTCATATACAAGTTCTATATTTGTATAAGTCACAAAACGTTCTATGATAATTGATTATTAATAAAAAAGAAGAAGGCTATGACAAAGAATTATATTGTAAAAGAGTTGATTAATCAGATGAAAGAGAGAATTCCTCCGGGACATAATTTAGCTAATTATCTGACGGATACATTATATATGGGAAAAGAAGCGGTTTATCGCAGGCTGCGAGGAGAAGTTGCATTCACCTTTGATGAAATAGCCGTCATTTCCCATAATCTGGGTATCTCTATCGATCAGATTATTGGAAACCACTTATCCAACCGGGTCACTTTTGATTTGAATCTGCTCCATTCACCCAACTTGATGGAAAGTTACTATGAGATTGTAGAACGCTATCTGCGTATATTCCAGCTTGTAAACGGAGATGAAAACAGCGAATTGTATTCCGCAACCAACACGGCTCCTTTCACTCTCTACTCTTCCTATGAATATCTTTCAAAATTCCGTATATGCCGATGGATCTATCAGAATGGGAAAATGAAAACGCCCGCTTCCCTAAGCGATATGCATGTGCCTGAAAAGATCATCAACGCTCATAAAAAGCTAAGTGAAAGCATCAGAAAGGTAGGAAAAACCTACTTTGTATGGGACAGCAATGTTTTTCAGTCTGTCGTGAAAGAGATAAAGTACTTTGCCGGATTGAACCTGATATCCACATCGGATGTCATGTACCTGAAAAATGAGTTGCAACAGTTACTCACGGATCTGGAGCACTTATCCATTAAAGGTGAATTCAACGAAGGACATGAATTATACATCTACCTGTCGAACATTGATTTTGAAGCAACATACAGTTATGTTAGCAGGAAGGATTATCAGATCAGCCTTTTCAGAGTGTATTCTATCAATTCGATGGACTCGCAAAGTCCCCAAATCTGCCAGATACAAAAAAACTGGATACAGTCTTTGAAAAGGCACTCCACACTGATTTCGGGAAGTGGAGAGGCACAGAGGATTGCGTTTATTGAGAAACAGAGGAATATTATTGATGTATTATAAGAAAGGGGATAGCTAAACTATCCCCTTTCTTATAAATTAGTCTATAGTCCTCACACAGCGATAATGAACCCAAGACAGACCAGAGTCTGTATAATCCCACGATTGTGTTTGGAGTTGACCATTTTCCGAAGCATTGGGACTAGGACCAACTACATAAAACTTACCGGATTCACTAACGGTTTGTGACCATAGCCAATTATCAACCTTCACGAATCCACCTGACCAAGTCGGCACAGTAAAACCATCACCATTATAAGAGGTTTTCATCCCACCTAAACCATAGATTAGTAATAATTCCCTTTGAGTAGGTAACCGCCAATTGCCTGATCTCCCCTCACATTCGGCCTTTGCGCCCATTCCGGTATTTACCTTATCCACCAAATCAACCTCAAACTTCGGAGCCACCTTATTATATTGAGCCGGAGATTCACCTGAAGCAAGCAATATAGAAGACTTCACACCTCCACTATTGTCGCGGGAGATAATAGTAGCTCCCGAGACTTTGGGATAACCTCCGCTACTGGCACCATTTCTGACACACCGAAAGTATTGCTTATCCCAATCCCAAATAGAATTAGTTGTAGTTCTACCACTTGAGAAGTCCATTGTAAAACGCGTATTTGAATCAATAGGATCGACCGATGAAGACCAATTCCGATCCGCATACCATCCAAACATATTTTGTCCTGCATAACCACTACCTTGGGTTGCATCTCCCCCTAAAGCATCACGATAAACATACGACAATATCAATTCATTAGCATTGGGAAGTCGCCATCCATCACCTATAGCCTTACATATTTTATCAGCCTCAGTAATATCTTTCTTAAGTCCCTCGTTTGCTCTATTCTCATCATAGTATAATCGTTTGTCGAACCGAAGCGGGTAAAGATAGAAAAGAGGTTCTCCACTATCTGTATAGGATGTTTTCTCCGATACCATTTTTAAATCAATCGTAGTGTAGAACGGATAATCCGTATAGGACGTTTGGTTTCCTGCACGCATCACATTTTTAAATGTAATTCTTATCGTTCCACTTTTACCTTCTTTCCACTTACCGGGATGGAGTTTCAACCTGAAATTGTAACCTCGATTAATTACGCTATATCCCATCTTATCATCATCCGAATCCACAACAGATTGATCCCACATAATATTATCCGCATTACTTCTGCCTGCGACTATATCATTATCCGTATCAGAAGTTATTAATAGTCCGGTTCCATCATCACCACTAACTTCCAATTGTTCTACTTTTGTAATCTCCCAGTTATTATTTGTAAGGAGTTGCAGATATTGCTCTGCTCCCAGATGCACTTCGTAGGAACGAGGAACTACACTTTCATAATACTGAAATGAGAAATCCAACAATGCTTGGATAATGCTAAATTCCCTCTGTGCACCTAACAGAATTCCTTCTTTATTGTGCAGAGTGAATAACAGTTTGTCCACACGCCAATATTCACTTTTCCCATCGCCATCCACTTTAACTTTCGGCTCTACGCTAAAGGCCTGTACACTGCCGTAAAAAGGTGTAGTTGTGACTCTATCCGGATTCAGAGCCGGAATTAAACCTCCCCAATCCGGGTACGCTATTAAGCCCGCAAAATCCCTGTCCGGCTCAAGCCGTGCATCAAGTCTATCCGTAGAAAACATCACATACACAGATTGCGGCTCAATGGTATTAGCGGCAACATTAGTTGCCCTAAGGCGAAAGAAGAGATTCTCTATTTCATTTCCGTATGCATCCACAAACTTGATTACCCCCGGCTCTATCATCTTCTGCGTCACTGTAATCTCCTGGGAAAGCCTCGCCGTTTTCAGCAGAACAGTCCCCGTACGAGTGTCACCGATTCCTGACGCATTATCAAAATACCCCATACTCAGCTTCAACTGTGTATCACTATTTGATGCACCAGACATTGTAGCACTCCCACCGGAAGTACCATCATTAATTCTGAGCCAACTCTCCCCATTTGTAACGGTAGCTGTCCAGCCGCCCGGGACATCAGTAAATACATCTACGGCGTATTCACTAATCTGAAATTGAGATATCTGCACATCTGTTACGCTCACACCAAGCATATACTGCCCATTGTAGACTACATCCTTTATTTTATTACGGTTATAGCTAATCACACGCGTTTTCATGTTAGACATTACTGTATAGGAAGCCAAGGCGTCAACTTTATCAGTAAACCCCGGACCTGAAACCTCATTAATGTCAACAACATATTTGTAATTTCGCATCAAAGGCATATACTCTACCTCCGTTCCTTCCTCTATCGTGACCTTTTGGGTAAAATCTACCCGATAATAGTAAGAGTCTCCAACTGCAACTCCATTTTCAATCATCTTCCCCATTACAATCAGACATGTCGCATTCTTGCGACTTGCATTACCGTCCTCACCCACTCCACCGGCATCTATTGCCGCAGAAGCTTCAAGAGCATAGATTTCTCCAATATAAGAGGCAGCGCCATTCACCTGATACCTAATAGCATTCTCTGCACCCAAAGTCTTACCCGGGTCGGATGGCATATTGGGGGCAGTTGGTGTCAGGTTTATCTTCCCATTACTATCCCATTCAGGAGACACATATCCATTTGTATTGAAATTGGCCAGATACACATCTTCTATCTTGAAATTAGAAGTTGAATTTTGTATATCAATACGCGCCAACATTCGCTTCATCTCAATGTTGGCTATACTCACCGAAGGTTCTATCTTCGCCACCTCTATCTCTCCGTACATAGGAATTGCGGTGTAATTATCAGCATCAGCAAGCCACTTTCCGCTATTTTGAAAAATCAGACTGTTCAATACATCATTTTTGGGAGTTCCTTTCGTTAAACCGGAAAGTGAGCAATTTGCCACTACCGCTATGCACACTTTCTTGGAAGAGAGAGTAAGCGGAGCTGAAAAATCTACCTTTGAGCTACCTCCAGCTAAATTCTGCTCAATATTCTGGCTTTCCACTTCCACCCATTCCAAAAGAACAGCAGGTTCTACTGAAGCATCAAACACCAGAATATCTACACTTTGTACCTCATCTTCTTTATTAGCCTCTCCCACTCCTACCATTGAGCGTGAAGCTACTGACGGCATTTTCACATCGAAAACAGACAGACTAAATTCCACGCTGTTTTCAGTTTTCTTTGGAGGAGTTGCAAACTCCTCTTGTACACACCCACTGAGGCATACCACTGTCATCAGAGTATATATCAACAAATGCTTTTTGAATATTGAAACAGTATATCTCATTATAATTTTTTCTTAAAAAGGTTCATATATCTATGCTGTAGCAGACGCATCGTCCGGTACAGTTAATTCTATCTCCACATCCGGATTGTCACCATTCGTATTGTGTAATACCAGCGTGGCTTTAGAGCCCTCTGTGGCATTGGCCTTGTAATAGAAGTAAAGCCACCCACCACCTGTGCCATTTGCCCAAAGCATCGTTTCAGCATTCAGCAGAATATTATCAGGATCTCTTATTTCGCTTATTTCCCAATTCCATTTCCAACTGTCTGTAGAGTTAGTTAAGGCAGTCGTGTTAAAGACTATTTTACGTCGTCTTTTGATTCCTTCTGTGGTGGGATCATTATCGGCAAATACGATATCCGGGGTTATCCAGTTGCCAGCTCCACCCCACTGTTGTATAGGTACACCAAGATTCATGTTACCGGCAGTAATATAAAATCTCATATCACGAAAGTCGGCAACAGTACCGATATAGTCACTTATCACAACACGAATAGTATAAGTATACACACCATTAGCTTCGGACGAATTAAGCAGGTTAACTTCAGACCAAGCTGTATTGGTTACTGTTAATTGCGCTCCTGCCGGATAGCCTGTGTATGGTATCGCATTATAGTTCGTTTTTACTACTATATCCACAGTATTACCTTTCCCTTCCAGTCTCACATTAGCTTGTGACAATTTAAGATAATACTGTCCGTCAAAAATCACATCTATTACCGGATTTTTATCCCACGGAAGCGGAGTAGCCGATATCTGATAGATTGTATTCGAGATTGTAATGTTATAGTTGATGTATTCACCCGATTCCCATGAATGAGGTTTGGTAGCAACAATATCCTTGAACATAAACTCCCGCTCACCTAAATTAGTGGTAACAACAATCTTCGCCTCATCGGAGAATTGATCGGTAGGCAACATCAAAAATGTGTCACCAAGCAAGACCTTATCATCTGTTACCGTATTATTACTGCTGAGAGTAGAAACGATATTTCCTGTAGTGACGTCATTCCACACAAAGCCAGGCTTTCCATTCGCTGTTGTCTTGGCAGGTATAGTGCCCACAGTAAGTTTACCAACATTCGGCACACCCTGAAATTCAATCTTCTGAATAGTTACCACATCAGGTACCGGATCCTTCTTTTGAAACGTAAAAGTAACTTTGGTCAGAGTATGATAAAAATGTATACCCACGCCTTCATTCCAGCCGGGTGTAGATACGGCAGCCATCACATCCACATGATTGGCAGCATCAGCATCGGCCGTATAATTCAGCAACATTTGTGCAGGGTTAGCGAAAGTTGCGGCAGGCGCATACGTACCCTCATATGGATACCATGAAAAGAACTTCATGCTGGCTCCCAGCAGGGCCGGCCAGTATTGTTCCGGCAATATAGTACCCGTTATGCCTCCTGCATTCACCCGGGCTTTTTCGTTGAAGTACACTTGTGTAGCAGACGCAGCAGGTGTCAGAGAAGCTGAAAAGCCGAATAATTGATTCTCCAGATCGGATACGGAAGAGACAGTCGTACCACGGGTAACGGCACCTCCATCTTCTCCAATACGTTGCACAACAATCTGATTTCCGCACGTCATTTCTTCTCTGATACACGAAGAGAATATGACCGGAAGAATAACTACCGTTACAATCGTCCTAATACTATTATTAAACTTTATCATCCTATTCCTTTCCCAATTAAAAAAACATCCGCCCGAAAGCATCACAGATACATATCCAGATCAATATCCTGAACCTTACCCCATCCTTCCACACTTATCGTTATTATCTGAATACCGATTTTGCCAACCCGAGCTGTAATTTGATACACATTATTCCTCCGGATCTCCGTAAAAGGTTGCGCTGTCGGAGTACCTGAATTATCGACTTTTGTTATTGTTTTTATCACCTTCTCTGCTATTCCTGTAACACTTGGAGGTCCTTTCAGAACATTTACCATGCTAATAGCCAATTGGTCGGAAGAATCTGACCTGAAAATACGCTCGGCAACATAAAATGAGCAGAGTATTTTTCTATTTTCGGCTCCAGCTACAGATGAATACGCCCAGGTTTCAGTTGTTGCAGCTGTCCAAGTCTGCGTCAGCAAATCACCATCTACTGCATTTGTCATCACTTTCCCGTAATTCTTCGAGGGGTTAGCGTTGTCACGCGTATAGTTGGCCTCATTTCCCATCACAAAATAACTGTTATGGGTGAAGTTGTGTAAAGTGACACTGGTGACATCCTTTGTGTATCCTGTCACAGCTCCACCATCTGTAGCTTCAAGGAAGATATCAACGCGAGCCACAGCACGCTCGATAACCATCTTTACCGCCTTGACTTCATCAGACGCCACGGATATATCCCTGATTACCCCAGTCATTGGCATACCGGTGGTCGAAACAATCTCTCCGTCACTGTCCAATATGTTGGCTATATCATAGTCCACGCTCTGCAATAGCCATGGGCTGGTGACAGTATTGAGCTTACTCGTAAGACTTTGTGGCTCATTCGCGATGACAATAACCATAATATCGTTGTTAGGAATCACTTCGAGGTTTTTCGCAGTTATATCGGTGGCTGTGGCCGGAGTATCCAACGTAACAAGTTTATTCACATTCAGCTTCACGTCGCCCGACGCGTTGCTGAACACAATAAACCGGATGGATTTTATTTCCTCCTGCCGCTCCACTTCCGATTTGTCCTCAAGTCCGATGCTAAGCTGCGCCCGGGTAACAGGGAGCAATTCATCATCCATCGCATCCTTGCTGCATGAGAACAAAAGGGCTGTGAAGGCCATACAAACGATATATAGTATTTTTTCCCTCATTCTTATATTTCGATATCATGAAGCCAATAAACCCAGGGTCCTACAAGAAGACCGATTTGAAGGAATCCTCCTCCCGGTTTTTCTACTACGGAGAACATCAAGCTCCATTCGCTCTGCCTGTCAAGATACTCCTGAAAAGGAAGCACCGTACCGTCATGACGGTACTCCGGCCGAGCAATACTCAACAGTTTCATCAAATCATAGCTCCACACTTCTGTTCCTGTATCCGCATTTCTTATAATAAAACGGTAATCCCATCCCGTCCGGTTAAACAGACGCATAGTATTCATACGCGCTGACATTAACACTTCAGAGGTCCCACCCGGTCCTGAATAATGAGACGCGTATGTAATCGGTCCCTGACCTGTAGGCTCGTTTTCCCAGGAATAGATGGCATTTTCAGGCGACTGGATTTCAAAAGAGTACTGATTCTCAGTTTCTTCTCGACCTTCATAATCCATCAACGCAATATTAAACCGGTTGGTGTTACGTACCATGTTTACCTGATAAACATTGTGACTGGTATTGGATGGCAAATGATTCACTTCCACAATTGCTCCGAAATAGAGGTGCGGAAACTCAAAATCCACGATATCCGATTCACGGTTCAGAGCCAAAGTGACTTGCTGATAAGTGGTCGACCGCAAAGCCATCCCACTACCTCCATTTCCTAAAGCGCTAAATTTGTCAGACAGTCCGCCTACAGTCAGCACTTTATAGTTACCAAAGTCCAGTTCGTCAGTCAACGGCATTCGGTTTCCACCAATCAGTTCAGTAGATTCCGCTCTTTTAGAGAGAACCAGTTTGTCATCACTATCAAAAACAAATACATCTACCGACTTAACCTGCGGACTGAACGCATCCGCATATTCCATATTGTAGTCGAATGTGAATTCCAGCCAAAGTTCGCACCGAGGCAAATCCTCACGTATACTATCGCACGAAGCGATGAACAACAGCGAGGTGACAATAAAGAATAGCGATTTGGTTTTTCCGAACATATCTTTTTTCTTTTATGAGGCAGTGCTTTGAGGACTGCCGTTTATATTGTCAGAGATCCTGCTTAATGATCTCCGGTTATTTCCATTTTAGGGGGCGCGCGGTTTGCACTCCATGCATTTCTGATGCGCCAAGATGTTTCCGTGCTGTTTTTAGAAAGCCTGTCACCGGCTTATTTTACTTTTCCCTACGGTTCATTTCCGTATGGAATATCATTAAGAAAATACAGGGCAGGCAGTTTTGCACTGCCCTGCGCTTTTTCATAGAGAGTATATTAAATCTCAAAACCAGTCTGCCAGTATACCCACGGAGCTATTTCAATATCGAAAGCAAGGAATCCGGGCTTTTCATCAATTGGTTTTTCCGGATCCGGATCTTCTGGTCCATCACCAGGATACCATGGAGTACCAGAACCATTCACCTTATTCAGAGTAAGGTTATACCAGTTATTACGTACTACACCATATTTACCAAAGTACATATATTCATCATCAGTATTATCATGGCGAATCTCATAATAGTAATAGTTAAGACTCTTCTGATACCACTTAATACACTTGGCAATTTTCACAATCTCACCACCATCTGTGATATTATCAAGATGCGTATCTTGATCAAGATCTGCAAAAGCGGCAATTGAGGCACTTAATGCTGTATTTACCGCACCTAAGAAGTTATCGCAAACTTCCATAAGCAATGTTTCTACAGGATAGAAGAGCTTTGCATTCGCCAGTGCAGTGATCGGATCCTCCCCTGCCAATTCCAATTCATCAGCCTTAGCCTTAATCGTGGCACCAGCTGTAGAATACGCAAGCTGAAGATTTGCAAGAGTCGGATAGTTTATGCCACCGAAAGAGAACCAGTCATTTCCGAGTGTAAAATCTTTTGGAGCGTATTTCCCTTTTATTACTACACGGGTAGCTGCGCCAAACTTCTGGTCGGCATCAGCCATTGTATTCTCAATACAATATTCAAAAACCGGAGTCGGAGTTGTACTTGCTTTTTTCCAAGTTACAAAAGGCTCACGATCATCAAGTTCGTTTAGAATAATCCCGGTTCTGTGACCTGGAGTCGCAAAGTTCGGGTCCTTAGTATAGAAGCTATTCTCATAGAAAGCTGCAGTATGGGTCGCTTTGGTTTTAGATTTCTCTGCAAATGGATAGAAAGTGCTATTGTAATAATCGAGTGTCCAACCACCGAATTCGAATGTTGCTCCTTCAGGCAATACAGTCAGACCAGGTGATTTAACAGCTACTTCCACTTTTGCAGCAAGACGTTCAATTTTCAGCGTCGCTCTGTTCCCTACTTTTTCCGCTTCCTCTTTGGCTGCGGCTTCATCTTTAATGGTAGTACCATCAACAGAAATCACATTAGTTTCTACGTCAAGCAGACAGCCTTGGTTCCACTTGTCACCACTAACATCGTAGGAACCGGCATTGATCATCGTAAAACCCTTACCACTATCCGCAGGATCCGCAATCTCACCTACAAGTGTCTCAGGTTTGCTGCCAGCTGTTAGGCTTTTAACGATAGCCATGTTGATATCATTGTATAAAGCACCGGCAGTCAAAGCCCTCAATCTCGTCTCCAACAATGTACCCGGATTAACGACAACGAGCAAATACTTAGTACTGGCACTTACCAGAATCGCCTCTGTCGTACCTTGATTACCGCTAACTTGGGGCGACAAATCGCCTGATCCCAAAACAATAACAGGATTCTTTCTGGAATGGTGTACCAGTTTTTGGTCCTTGTCGAATGTAATGACGTAAAGAGAGTTGACATCACCTTCATGTCCGGTAGGATCTTTTTCCGTGGAAGTACCTGCAGCACGGGTACTTGCCTTCTGGGTAGGTAATGTAATCCGCAATGACATGTAAGCCACATCCAAATCGGCCCCCGTCCTCGTATCTTCTCCTTCCAGCTCATTTGTTGAGCAACTTGCCATTGCCCCAAGGGCCAGCAACGATACTAAAATTGATTTAATCTTTAGCATAATACAAAAATTTATTAGAAATTAATAGATATAATTATTCACTTTAATAGTAACCACTTTCCGGTTCTTATTTATTATTTGTTTATTTACTCTTTTTCTTGATCTCAATAGCATTAGCTTTCTTCTTAGCTAATTCTTCCAAGTTGCTTTTGGCTACATCCAGCCCCAACTCTTTGGCAATCTTTAAATGTTTCTCTGACAATTCATAATCCTCCTTCATTAATAGTAATACTCCCATTGCATTATTATACTCCGGTGAATAGTCTGCTGACTTCACCCTCTCTAAATAGCGTTTCGCAGAAACCAGATCATTGCGTGAAAGGGCTGCGGTAGCTGCATTCATATTGGCTATTTCACTCTCCGGATAGATACGGACAGCAGTTTCGAAGATATCGATAAACTCCTGCGAACCTTTCGGATACGTATTAGCCACCATAAACATCTCGTTCAAACTCAGATTCTGAGGACGTTTCTTTATCACTTCTTTTGCCTCTTCCAGATTGAAATTCCTAATATCATAACTCACTTTACAGATCGCGACACGCAGACTCGGGAAAATATGCTTCAACATAAACCGATATGGCACTCCACCATTTAACTTCATCAACTTGGTTTCCCTTCCTTTTTCAATCGGGATGCTGGCTATAATATCCAATACTTCTGCCTTGTCATCCATTTCAACGGTAGCAAGCGCCTTCACCAATCCTTCCCAGTTTTCACCTCCAAACTGGATATGATACTGGTTCTTCGGGAAATCATACTGCGTAGCCAGATAGTTACGCAATGCCATGGCACGGCCCTCAGACAAACGTCTATTCGCTTCCAGCGTTCCTTCAGGAGAAGCATAGCCAATAATATCCAAGCGCTTCACATTCACATTCGCATCATTCTTCAGATCGTCAATCATGGCACGTATCTTACCCAGTTCCTTGGGATTATTCATATATTCAGGACGAATATCCACTCTGTTCACCACAAAGTCCAGAAAACATTCAGCTTGTACATCACGACTCTTTATCTCTTCCACCATCGGTTCTACATAAGACAAATAGGGAGTCACTACATATGGCACCAGCATACGTTCAAGCGTAACCTTATCAAAAGCATATTCCACATTCATCAATGTGCTTTCACCACAACCACATTCGTCACGCTGCACGTTCAACCGGGCATCTGCCATCCAAGGTTCATAGGGTAACGCATATCTGTATTGCAGCACACCACTTTTTTTCTTGTAATTCTTCTCTACCAGATAGGGAAGTCTATAACTATCCTTTTGCTTCCGGCTCATTACCGATAACCTGCGTTCATAGGCCAGATACTCATTCCGGCCTTTAATAGATATTCTCGGAAGATCGCGGGTGGTAATAGACGAAATCAGCTGAGGAATAAAATCCACTCCACGTGCAGACTTCACTTTCACATCATCCATAATGACATCCAGATCTATATGGAGGAATTCACCCGATTGTTCCAACCGTACAGGTTCTATCCTGATAGTACCTTCGTATGAACGGTCCTGAGCTGATGCTCCGTTCACATTCAGGAATAAGAGAGCCAGTGCCAGTGCAATGAATTGCATATTTATTTTCATCATTCTCAATCTATTTAATTAAGTAAATAAGTGATAAGCTCGCTTTTGTAGGACCCAGATAATTTTTGCTGGTATCTTTCAGTTTGGTGCCACACGTTGCACAAGGATATTTATCATATAAAATACGTGCATATCCCAGTCCGATAGAAGCCTCAAGGCTCCAACGCTTCTTTAATATCCATGAATGCCCGATTGAAAGCCCACCACCATAGAGACGTCCCTGATAGCGCATGTTCTGCATATTCTCGCTGATTAACGGCCAATCTGGCCATCCACCTACATTGAAGTCGGCATAGTGTGCATGCAACCCGATGAACGTACGGTTAAAGCTTTCGCAGAACCAGTATCGAAGCTCCGGCTGTATACCCCAATGCTTCAAACGGGCATCATCAAATTTCCATGGATTATAGTTGACCGGGATATCCAGTGTCCACTTGCGTGCCAAAGCAACTTCCAAACCAAGATTCATAGTAGTAGTGGCATCATAAAGCAGGTTACTTTTTACGGCAACCTTTTGAGCTTTACTTTCAACCGACAATAAACCCAATATGAATAGTATGCAGACTAGTATTTTCTTCATTTATTCCTTCTTTTTATTTTAAAACCATTCTATAAATCCAATTTCATGCCGTGAAACTTTGATGAAGGAGAGCATTCTTTAAAGAAACATTTTATATCTTTGCACTCTCCATCTATTCCATGCTTCGGCATCCCGACTTCATCCCCTTCAAACCTTGAATAACAAACCAAAAAAGGACAAAATCTCAGATTGCAAATATCGTGGAAATAAAGAAGACTGGAAATCGTATCAAGTTCTGTTATAGGCACTAAAAAAGAGGCCACACAACTAATAATGCTAGTACGCACAATAAGAATGACCAAAATAAGAAAAAAGAGAAAATATCAGTTTGCATTTCCATTATCCGCATATTTTTATTTTATCTGTTTCAATATCCGAAACTTTCTAAAGAAATTAATCCAAACTATTTAATATAAGAAAGAGCAAGAAATAATCATTAAATACAATAAATACAAGATAGAATATACAACTTTACTATTCTCGCCCAGGCTATACACACTCCTCGCCACGATTAGAAAGGAAAAGGGAGGAAATTTCATAGAAGACAATTTTGTATTAATTACTACATTATATGCTTTATAGTCTTGCCTTTATTATAAAACAAATGAGTTGTCATCTTTTTCTTGCAGACTGAGCGATTATTCCCCCAGTAAACACTACCTTTGCTATTATTTACTTATAAACGAATACAATTATGAGTCCCGACTTTAACTACAGCGAGGTACCGGCCACCTTCCTCCACTGCCTCAACAAGCAGTGCAAACACTCCGCCAAATGTATGCGCTACCTGGTGACAGCCTATGTCCCGGACAACTACCCGGTAATCAGCACCGTAAATCCAAACTATTTTAGTTCGCACAAAGAATCCTGCCCGTACTTCATGGCGGATAAAAAGAAACGTTTCGCACTCGGCATCACCCACCTGTTGGATAATGTACCGCACAAAGAAGCCCTCGGCATCAAACGAGAACTTATGGCAGAGCTTAACCGAACCACCTATTACCGCTGTTACCGCAAGGAACGACTTCTTAAACCCAAAGAACAGGAATACATCCGTCAACTGTTTCTCAAAAGAGGAATAAAGGAAGAACCCGTATATGACGAATACGTGGAGCAATACGAGTGGTAAGCTTCTGGAAATAAGCCCAATGCTTTCTTCTCTCGGAAGGCGATACTAATCCGGTATCACCCCATTATGAAGAAATGTCCGTTTCACTTTACTGGCATTTTTGTTTCTCAGGCAAGGCACTCTTGTTTCTTAGGTAAGAAACTTTTGTTCCTCAAGGAAGAAACTTTTGTTCCTTAGGCAAGGCACTTTTGTTTCAACAGGAAGAAACTAAATGGAACAAATAGAGACCCGGCGAAGCGCCTATATCTCCCTGACTGACAACAATAAAGGGCGTAATCTTGCGACTACACCCTTCCTCTTATCAACTTAATAACGTTATTACTTCAATTCAAAAGGAACGATCCCTTTGATATCCGCTGCCGAAGCGGCGATAACAGCTTCAAACTTACCCGGTTCGGCTACCCAGACATGTTGAGCATCGTCAAAGTAGCTCAAAGCTTCTTTATCTATGGTGAAGGTAATTTCTTTCTCTTCGCCCGGAGCCAGTTTCACTTTCTTGAAACCTTTCAACTCTTTGACAGGACGGGGCAGAGAGGATTTCTTATCACTGATATACAATTGCACGACTTCCTGTCCTTCGCGGTCACCGATATTCTTCACGGTTACGGTAAAACTGATCTGATCATCGGCAGACATCACTTTCTTATCAGCCGCAGGTTTGCCATAAGCAAACGTTGTGTAAGACAGCCCGTGTCCGAAGGGGAACAATGGTTTCACCTTCTTCTGCTTGTCCGCCCAACGATACCCCACAAAGATGCCTTCGTTGTATTTCATATCTACCACATCCTTACTTCTCTGACTGATATATTCGCCAACGCTATGAGCCGGAACATCTTCCAGACGGGCAGGGAAAGTGAAAGGCAGCTTGCCGGAAGGATTGGCATCCCCCATCAACACGGCAGCGATTGAGTTTCCGGCTTCCGATCCCAGGAACCAAGCTTGCAAAACAGAAGGAACTTCCGCAATCCAGGGCATAGCTACCGCATTGCCGGAAACATTGATGACTACAAGATTCTTGTTTGCCTTCGCCAAAGCTGAAATGACAGCATCCTGTCCGTACGGCAATTCCAAGCCAGCACGGTCGGTATCTTCGCAATCCTGATTGTTACTCTTGTTCAGTCCACCGATGAAGATCACATAGTCGGCATCCGCAGCCACCTTTACGGCTTCGGCAATCAGCTCCTCAGGCGTACGGTCATCCTGTAGATTCTGACCGGTTACCACACCATTATATTCGCCACGGGCATCGCCTACATATCCACGGGCATAAACAACTTCCGCCTTGTTTCCTACGCGGTTCTTGATGCCATCCAACGGAGAAAGTTCGCGCTGCACCTTCAGGGAGGAGCTACCACCACCTACGGTCATCATTTTCACAGCATTCTCACCGATAACGGCAATCTTCTTCACTTTATTCAAGTCGATGGGCAATACGCCGTCTTTGTTTTGCAGCAGCACAATGCCTTCTTCACCAATGCGGCGGGCAGCCTCGTAATGCTCGGGAGAAAGGATAGAACCGAAAGGACGGTTCACATCCATTGTAGTGCGGAATGCCAGGCGCAGGATGCGACGTACTTTTTCGTCCAGTTCCTTCGTACCTACTTTGCCCGATTTGATACGCTCCAGATAAGGCATAGCCAGATAATAGTTATCATAAGCGTTGCTGCTGCCATTGGCAAGACCATCCGTCCAGCTTCCGAACTCCATATCAAGACCGTTTGTAATAGCCTGATCAGTATCGTGCGTGCCGCCCCAGTCGGAAACGACCACACCGTCGAAGCCCCATTCGCCTCTCAGGATATCGTTCAACAGATATTGGTTGTGGCAGGCATGCTGACCTTTATACAGGTTATAAGCTCCCATGATAGACCACGCTTTACCTTCCTGAACGGCCGCCTTGAAAGCGGGCAGATAGATTTCATACAGGGCACGGTCGTCTACTATGACATTGGTGGTGTGGCGGTTGATTTCCTGATTGTTCAGCGCATAGTGCTTCACGCAGGCTGCCACCCCATTCTGTTGTACGCCCTGCACGTAAGGAACCACCATACGGGAAGCCAGGTACGAGTCTTCGCCCATGTACTCAAAGTTACGTCCGTTCAGCGGAGTACGATAAATATTAACACCGGGTCCCAGAAGAACGGTCTTGTTACGATAGCGTGCTTCTTCACCAATGCTTTTGCCATAAAGCATGGACATCTCGGGGTTCCATGTAGCCGCCAAACAGGTCAATGCCGGAAAAGCTACACAAGAGTCATTGGTCCATCCGGCCTGATTCCATTCATCCCAAAGAACTTCGGGACGGATTCCGTGAGGACCGTCCGTCATCCAAAATTCCGGAATACCCAGACGGGGCACACCCGGACTACTGAATTTACTTTGTGCATGCAGCATGGCTACTTTTTCTTCCACGGTCAGCCGCTTCAACGCATCTTCTACTCTTACTTCCAAAGGTTTGCTCGCATCCAGATATACAGGTTTCTGTTGCGCAAAAAGCGGAAGAGCAACAGCGAATGCGAAACCGAATAATACTTTCTTCATATAAATAAGTGGATAATGGGGTTAGTAGCTAAGTTTGTTTCTTTCTGACGGGTTATGAATTAATTCACCACAGATTACACAGATTGACACTGATTCTATTTTACTGATTATTAGATTAATAAATCTGTGTGAATCTGTGTAATCTGTGGTGAGTCTTATTCATTCCTATACCATTATGAACCAAACTCAACTACTGACTCACATGATTAAATATTTAACAATAGCTTCTTACTTCATTCCCAACGATTTAATATACCCTTCCTGCACCACACAGTTTTTCAGCTTGCAAGCCTCGATGAAATCCATCATGGCTTTGCGAGCCATTGCCTGGTCGGGACGAGCATCACGAACTTCTTTATAAGATGCGCGGGGAGCCTCGGAGAAGTAAACGATATTCGCCCAATTCTCCGGAGGAGTAATACCGACGAAGCTGGAACCATCCATCTTCTTATATGGCCAGAAGGTATAGCCAATATTATTATCACGCATAGTCTGGCAGAATGCAGCTTGCCATTCATCCGTATTATGTCCTATTTCGCCCATATACATCGGCAGGTTCACTTTGTCACGGAAATCAATAATACTCTGGATAGCTTCTTTGGTAGGATCGCCTCCGTAGCGGTGGCAGGTGTACATTATCTTATCGTCGAACTTTGAATCCGTAAACGGCTTGAAGTTACCGTTCCATTGTGCACCGCCCAACAGGATAATATGGTTGGTGTCCACCTCGCGGATAGCGGCTACTCCCTTCTTATAGATATCTTCCAGCTTACCGTTCAGTTCTTCCATATTCGGGAAGTACGGGGCAATAGGTTCGTTGAAAAGCTCATAACCCAGAATCACCGGTTCATTTTTATAACGCTCCGCAATCTTACGCCAGATGTCACAATACAACTGCTGGCTGGTTTCACTTTCAAACAACCAGGGATAGCCATAACTGTCGTCAATGTTATCTCCCGTTTGTCCGCCCGGAGCATCGTGCATATCAAGAATCAGATAAAGATCGGCTTCACGACACCATTCCACCACACTGTCCACCCGGGCGAAACCATCCTGATTGGCAGTCAGCCCCATAAAGTCCTCATCTGTGAACAACTTATAGTGAAACGGCAGACGGATTGTATTCGCACCCGTATTCTTAATGAACTGAACATCTTCACGGGTGATATAATTGTCCTTAAACGCTTTCCAGAACTCAGCGGTAAAGTCGGGTCCCACCAACTGACAGAACATCTCGTTGATGAAACGGGGGGAATTCGTCTTACTGAACTTGAACATATATCCTTCCGGATTCAGCCAATTACCCAGATTGGTACCCATGATAAAGAGTTTCGTACCGTCGGGCTTTATCAGATCTTGCCCTTGAATTGTTACAAATGCGGCAGGTTCCTGTGCTTTTTCTGCCTTTTCACCGCAACTCCCTAACATCAGAGAAGCTGCCAAGAGGGATGTACCCACTAAAATAGATTTCAACATGGTATTCTAAATATAAGATTATTTCTTCCAGCGATAGGATGCTACAGACTTGGCAGGCACCACACAATCCACACAGTTCTTTCCGTCCGTTACCGTCAGGCGAACTTCCTTCGTACCCTCATTCAACAGCACAAAAGCCACGGTTCCATCGGGATTATCGAATGCAGAGTACATCAATCCCTTCTCTGCAACGCCTTTGCTTTCTATGCGGACAGCGCCCGGTTTCACTACGGTAGACAGATGTCCAATGATATAGTAATGGGAGTTGTAAGTCATTGTTTTATAGTCGTCACGACTGATATCCACGGCTCCGTAACAAGTCTTGCAGCCACCTTCACGCCAAGGCCCACGTTCATTGTCCAGCATCAGATTCCAGACTATGACACCTTTACACCAGTTGTTCACTGTGCCAAGGGCTACTTCACGCATATCTTCCATCAGACGTTTCTCCAGGTTACGACCATCATTCCACATGCCGATAGAAGTTTCGGTAAAGATCAGTTCCTTGTCAGGACGCTTCTGTCGGATATTGTTCAGTTCTTCGCGCCTGCCGCCATAATTGTGGTAAGCGGCTCCGGTCAAGAAAGCGGCGGCTACTTCATCATCATACATCTTAACGGGGTATTGTTGCTGATCGGCCATGTTATCGTAGTTGTAATTATGGTCGAAAGCATAAATCTTCGTATCCAGTCCGGCAGCCTTGAAAGCAGGGCCAAGAGCGTCACGCACAAAGGCCAGTTCTTCCTTCCAACCCATGAACAAAGATGCGGAATTTCCCCTATTCAACGGTTCATTCTGTGGAGTAACGGAATAAATATCAATACCTTCATTACGAAATGCCTCAATCCATTTCACGAAGTAAGTGGCATAATCCTGATAGTAATCCGGATTCAGTTGTCCGCTTGTCCAGGAATCGAAGGGTTTCTTTTCCTCCAGGTTATTCACCTTCATCCATTTGGGGCATGTCCACGGAGAGCCCAGTATCTTAATGGTGGGATTAATCGCCAGAATATCTTTTAAGATAGGTATCACGTATTCCTTCTCTTCCGTCTGTAAGGCAAAGTTTTCAATGCCTTTCGTATCGCAGCAGGTATATTCGCTCAGCGAGAAATCGGAACAGCCTATGGAAATGCGGATATAGCTGAAGCCTAGTCCGTCTTTATCCGAAAAAGTTTCGGTAAGAAACTTCGCACGGTCGGCAGGTGTCATTTGCATCAGATTGTAGCAGGTAGAACCGGTTACGGCAGCACCGAAACCGTCCATCTCCTGAAATTTCACCTTCGAATTCAGGGTGATTACGGATTCAAACGCAGGAGTTTTAGAGAGCTTCTGAGTAGTGTGATTAAAGCTTTGCTGACGGTCGGCAGTCGTGATGTACACATCTGCTTTCTTCTTTCCTGCCGCATTTTCGTCCAATGAAGCGGAAGTCTCGGCACAAGCTGTAATGGCAGCGAATAAACAGCATCCTAATAAAAGAGGTAGTTTCAAGTTCATGGTATGTTTTCCAAGGGTTAATTAATCTTCCCCAAAGGTAGGCAAGATAAAGACAGTATGCACCTCCGGTTTATCAAGATGTGGATAAGATGAAAGCATGCGGAATGATAACAGACTAAATAACAAGACTATAAGTTTGCGGTGAGAAAGTAAAAAAGTGGATAAACAGGAAAGAAATGGCGTATGTTTAGCGTATCCTCATAACACACATTTCAAAATCATCCCGCGAGACACACGCCTTATTTTTCACTTTAGCACGGTAATTATAGATTGTATTGACGGAATAACGAAGGAACTCGGCAATCTGCGAACTATCATCAATACCCAGACGGATCAAGGCAAAAATACGCAATTCTGTATTCAGCAGTTCGCCCTTGCGGAGAATGATCCGTTCTTCAGGCTGCAACAGCTGATTGAACTTTTCTACAAAGTCAGGGAAAAGATGGAGGAAGGCAGTATCGAAGTTCTCGTACAGTTCTTTCAGATCAGTGTCAAGCACATCTCTTGAACGCACCATCTTCAGCAGTTCTTCCGTTTGCCCGCCGGAAAGCTTTTTGTTGACCATGCGTCGGTAAGCATCCAGACGGTCGATATAAGTAGAACACAGTTTCAGGAAACGGCCGATATATTCCTCCTTTATATGATTGGACATCTGCAACTGTTCATTGGCCTGTTCCAGATGACTGCGGGCTATGGAAAGATGCTTCATCTGCCGATATATCCAGATGACAGCCATAATCAGCAACAGGGACAGGATACTGATCATCCAAAGATAAAAGAGCAGACGGTCGTTCTGCTTCTCCTGCATAGCCTGATAGGTAAGATCTATGAGCGACAGAATACCTGCCGTCTGCAAGCTGCGGCTACGGGCATTGTAGTGGTTAGTTTCATCCCACGAGAAGCGAATGTAGCGGTAAGCACGTTCAATGTCTCCTTCTTCATAAAGCAGTTGTGCCAAGGTCCACAAGGAAGCATGATCAGTAATTGCCAGCCGGACATCTGTCAAAGCAGACAAAGCCAGATAATACTTTTCCTGCTGCCTGTCTCCCAAACTACGGTAAAGCTGGGAACGGTGGTAAGTGACCAACGCATATTCCGGGGTATCGGGACGTATGCCCGCCAAACGGCTATCATTCATCTTCAAAGCCTCCTCCAATTGACCGGAGCCGGCGGCTTTCATCTCTTTACGTTCCAGGTAGAGGGCGGAGGCAGGAGAAAGCACCTGCATCAGAGAGTCTCCATAAGCGACAGACAAACCGTAATAACGGCTGCGCCGGAAGGTATCCTGTGTATACGCCCCCAATTCATTGTATAAATGACGGTAACATTCATAATAATCGGGTAGCAAACGGGGAGAAAGCTTAGAGGGATTTATCTTTTCCAGATCTTCGGAAGCTTCTTTATACATACCTGCCGCTGACATCAGATGCGCCCTCCGGATACGGGTTTCATCTGCCGCATCCTGCTCACCTCGCTGTTGCGCCCAGCGCAGGTTACGGCTCAGATAGTAAAGGGCGGAGTCGCAGATGTACGCTTTGTATTCCTGATACATTTCCGCATTCAGCCGGAAGAATTCCGGGGTTTCTGAACCGACCTGTACCAATTGCTGCCTCAACGCCTCAATACGGGCTTCACGCACTGCCACATATTCTTCGTGCTTACCGATGGCTACGTCCAAAGCATCAGTCCAGCCATCCATTGCAGGAACATCGGCCGGAGCCGACATTCCGTGAATGCCAACTAAAGCCAGACCTAGAAATATCAGCAGTTTTATCTTCATAGGGGACAAATATAAAAAATTTGTTTCCTATATTTGCAGCATTAACCCCCAAATGTATTCTATAATGAAAAACTTAACACCTCAACGAGTGGCGGCGGTCGATGTATTCCGTGCGCTTACTATGTTCCTTATGCTCTTTGTGAATGATATCCCCGGTCTGAAAAACATCCCCCACTGGCTTAAACATGCCGAAATGAACGAAGACATGCTGGTTTTTTCCGACACAATCTTTCCCGCATTCCTCTTCTGTATGGGTATGTCCGTTTCCTTTGCTATCCAGAACCGCTATCGAAAGGGAGACACTACCTTGCAAGTGATCGCTCATATTTTCTGGCGCACGGTGGCTCTGATTGCCATGGGACTGTTCTCACTCAACTCCGGTGGCATAGAGGGCGGCATCTCCCATCAATGGTTCTGCATACTGATGGTTATAGGTTTCTTTCTGGTCTGGGCGGTCTATCCCAAGGCCGAAGGTTCAAAAAAGTACCTATTCATCGCAATGAAGGTGCTCGGTGTGGCCCTGCTGGCATTCCTCGTATTATATAAAGACTTAAACGGAAAACCTTTCCATCAGGGTTGGTGGGGCATTCTGGGACTTATCGGTTGGACTTATGTCGTATGTGCCGGGATTTATCTGTTTACCCGCGAAAGTCTACGCAAGAATGTAATAGCATGGCTGGTAGTTATGCTGCTTGCAGTAATCAGTCATTCCAGTCTGATACCACAAGAATACGGTTTACGCGTCATACTGTTGCCTTTCATCCCCAGCGATTGGACGCTGCACGCATTCGGTATGTCGGGTGTACTCACTTCGTTGCTGATGCAGAAATATGCTGACCGGGAACATCCGCGTAAGTTCATCACGATTCTTTGTGTATTGGGTGCTGTCATGCTTATTGCTGCACTCTGCTCGCATCCTCACTGGATTATTTCCAAGATACAGGCTACCCCGAGTTGGTTGTTTTATTGCCTGGCTGCATTCTTCCCGCTGTTCGGCTTGTTCTATTGGCTGACGGATGTGAAAGGCAAAACGCCCTGGTTCGATATTATCAAACCTGCCGGAACAGCTACACTGACATGCTATATCCTTCCTTACGTATGGTATGCTGTGCAGCAATTGCTGGGTTTGCATTATCCAGAGCTATTGAATGCCGGTGCTCCGGGCTTATTAAGATCGCTTATATTCTCCCTCATCATTGTCCAATTGACCGGACTGTTGGTGAAGGTTAAGATAAAACTGAAAGTATAAAGGATTTCAGGTGCGGATTACGCGGACTATACGGATTCTCAAAGAATCGGAAAGGAATAATTTCCGTGTAATTCGCGTAATCCGCGCCTAAAAGAAAAACAAAAAGGATTATGTTGAAAATAGAAACTCCAAACAACGAAGACAAAGTACTGCTACATTCCTGTTGCGCACCTTGCTCTTCTGCTATTATCGAATGTCTGCTCGCCAACAACATTCGTCCCACCGTATTTTATTATAACCCCAACATCTATCCTCAGGCAGAATACGATATCCGAAAAGCCGAAGCTATCCGTTATGTAAAAGCCCTCGGACTTGATTTCATCGATGGAGATTACGATTATCAGCTTTGGCGCAGTTCCATGTCAGGGATGGAAGATGAGCCTGAACGTGGGGGGCGTTGTCTGCAATGTTTTACTCTTCGCCTGTCGGAAACAGCCCGCTATGCCGCAGAGCATGGTTTCACGCTATTCACCACTACCCTCGCCTCTTCCCGCTGGAAAAGTCTCAACCAGATTAATCTGGCAGGTCGTCGCGCTGCCGCTCTCTATCCCGGCACCGTCTTCTGGGAACAGAACTGGCGAAAAGGAGGATTACAAGATCGCCGAAATCAACTTCTTAAAGAGCATGACTTCTACAATCAACAATATTGCGGTTGCGAGTTCAGTATGCGGAGGCTTGAAGAGAAAGAATAAAAACATCCGATCACAACTTATATTTCTCCATCAGTGACTTCACTGCATCTTTTTTAAAGTGATACTGAAAGAGCACGGGATTATCATCCTCAGATAAGGAATCGGCCAACTCTGATAAAGCCTTACTTCCCGCTGAATCCTCCTTCTTTTCACAAAAGAATTCTGCAGATAGATAACCTACGTGCTCGTCGGAACTCCCTCCCGTCAAAAGTGAGGAATAGAGGTTTAAGTCCGAATTATAGGTAGTGGAAATCAAGATTCCCTTTTCTCCATCCCAGACCAACGTTTTTCTGTTATCAATCAATGCAAACAAATAATCGGAAGAAGCCTCTAAAGCGGTTATGCCCGTGCCTATATTCCGCTGATTCATAATCTTTAGCAGTTCAAAAAAGTCCAGATCTTTGTGCTCATCCAGGAAAGCCTCATCAGGAATGGTAGCGGAGGTATCGACATGATAAACCGGGAAAGTCTTGCCATTCTCATATTGATAAAGTTCATTAGAAAACACAGATGCCAAGAAATACTTATTGTTGAAGGTCACCATTGGAAAGTACAAGAAAGGGTAAAAAGCATCTTTAGTTGTCAACGCCTTTGCATCCATTATCCTTTCCGAAACTAATGTATCTCCTTTCTCTCTGAAGACGCGATACTCACTATCCACATGAAAAAGATCATTAGGCAAAGGATAAAATGCTAAAAGTTCTCCTCCATCACACAACATTGCCGACTCTATATTGGCATCTTTATCCCCAAGGTAGCTCATAGATATGTAAGTGCCATCATACGCATATCGTAATATTCGCTTTTGTACATTGTTGATAATGCAGACTTGCTTATTCTTACGGTCCAAATAGAAATTATCCATATAGAGATATTCCCCGGGGGCATTTCCTTTATGAGCGATTTCATTCAGGAAACGTCCGTCTTTACCAAAGACAAATAGCCCTTTAGTATCTTCGACAAAATAAAAATCACCATCCCTCTTAGTCCTTTGGAGTTCACCCAGCAAGCACTTCTCCAAAGTTTCTAAAGGAATATAACTAATGCTGTCCACTATATCGTATATATCCAATTCAATAGGGCGGTCTTTATTTATTATATTGATTGCCTCTAAACTATTCGGCAACGATTGCTGGCGGCAGGATGACATAAGAATTATGACTGTCACTATTAGGCTATATGATTTCCTATTTATGTTCAGCATTAGTTTCATATTAAAAAAAATCTAAATTAAGGTATATTATAAGTATAGATCACATCTTCCCGTTCTTGACAGACAGCAATACCGGAGGAATAGAAATACTGTCCGCAAAATTACAGTTTATACCTTAATAAATAATCTTCATAGTGTGCATTAGTCGCATATATATATCCATTTTCTTCATCAACTACAAAATAAAAAGGAATTATATCAAATGTATATTTGATTATCGGGTTCCCTTCATAATCATAGACCTCTAAAGTTCTGCCTAAGAAATTATCATCCTCCTTATGTCCGACATACAAAGCATAAAAATATTTCTTCCCCGCATAGACATTAAGATAGTGATAAGTTATATCTTCAATGTCATTAGCTATAATTTCGGGATAATGCTTACCATCATTAATTCTTTTTACCAACTTAAAATCTTTCACGGCATAGATATCTATTTGCTTTTTATAGATGTAAGGATAAACCACAAATGAATCATTTGCAGCAATAATTCCTCTATTAGAATAGAAATAAGACTCATTATCGTCATCTTTTTCCAGTTTTATTTTATCCAGTTCAGTTTGATTCTTCAAATCATATTTTGTAATGGCAAGTTGATTACTGCTATAATATATAAATAAAGAATCATTTATAATATTCATGAAATTATATTCATCATATTTACCCAATTCATACTCATCAATAAACAATAAGTTACCATCAGGAGCTAATGATATTTTTCTGATTGACGTAGGAGAATAACCTCTTATATATAAATAATCATTATCTAATGTATGGCAAAACATAGGAAACATTTGGATCTCATCCGGACCATTTCCTTTTATACCTGTGGCATTTTTAAATGTCAATGAAGGAGTCTTATATAGGAATAATGTTGTGTCAGATCGTGAACTTGAAATAATAAAATAGTCTCCTGATTTTATGACGAAATCAGGAGAAAACATTTCGCTTACAGGAATCTTTTCTGCAAATACCTTTTTACTTTCGTGAAAAATGGTTCCATCTACACGAGGTTGAGAGCATGCACTTAGCATCCAAGCCATTAAGAACACACATGTTGAATTATATTTCATCTGAGTCTAAATTAAATAAGAGGTAACTACATTATATTTGCTGTATATACCGGTCCAGGCTATCCGTAGCAGATAAGGACAATTTATTCTTTATGCGCTGTTTAGTTTTCAATACCGACTGGGAAGTAATATTGAAAAGAGCTGCAACAGCCTTGTTACAGAGTCGGGCACGCACCAGATAACACAACTTTAATTCCTGAGGTCCTAAACAGTAATCAACCAACTCTTCCGACAGGCAGTTCCCATAAAACCAATCGATAACGGTAAACAGATTTTGCCATTCGGTATCATCCCTGACAATGCCATAAGACGGATGCTGATGAAGTCGTAACAACTGGCTCATGGCCAATAATAAAGAAGATGAGCAATCTACCAATACTGATGCTTCCTGATAGTTTTTCAGTTGTTTTGTCAGTTGCTTATTTCTGAACAGTAAGCAAGCATTCCAATTATCACTGTAAGTTTCCATATACATCTCTTGTTTTTATAATATTTTCCTAATTACTTTTCCAGTTTCTTTGCTATTTCCTCTACCTCTCTGCGCATCTCCTCAATGGCCGTAGAATGAATTTTAGGCGCTTTCATCAGCACTATTCGTTTCATCTCCTCAAACTTCTCCCTATTCAGAAATTCCGGTTCGGCATATAGCTTCGCCAGCAAATAGTAAGGATAAATCCGCCCGGGCAAACGATGAACCGAAGCCAGAAGAAGTTCCTCTGCCCAATGGTAGCAACGCAGTGCCTGATAATTCTTGCCAATGACATTCAGTATCATTGGATCAGCGCAATATACCAGAGCCTTATCCAGATATTTATTAGACTCATTATAAAACCCCGCCTTATGAAGGCTATGCCCATATTCAAACAAGAATGTCCCTTTCTCTCTCAGTTGCGGATAGAGCTTATCATAAGCCGCATTTGCCGCTGCATAGGCTCCCGCATGATAAAGCATACGGGCATTCACCCAGTCCCGACAAGCATCCTTTTCCCGTTGCCACTTGCCATGAAAACCGCCTATCCATATAATAAGACAAGCAGATAAAACAACCGGTTTAGCTATTATATCTCCTATCCCACAAGCCAGCAACAAGCACACATAGGCCACAATGAAAGCAGGAAGATGCATAGGATAAGAAGAAAAAGAAAAAATAAGTAAAGCGATAATTGCGCCACATACACCGTAGCGTCTGAACTGTGTCCCCGCCCATAAACAGGCAAGAGTAATCACCATCAGCATTATACAGATAATAGGTCCCTGTGTCAGAATCAATTCCAGATATTCATTAAATGCATATTCCGGACTTCCGGCCACCCTTTCCTCCCACTCGGCATAATCTCCCTGGGAAAAATAAGCTTCCTGCGCCTCACCATAAGCAAAAGCGAATCCCTTATCACATCCCCAGGGGTACTTGGTTATAGCCTGACAGGTTATTTTCCATAAAAACAAACGTCCCAGAGCAGAGTCCGGCTTCAAGAAGAAAGCCCCGGCACCTCCCACTATCAACACAAAAAATATCCCTATCCCATAAGAGATATATCGTTTTTTATACCTTCTCCATAGTATATTCCATTTACGCCTATCCCGATGCATGTATATCACCCATACACAACCTATCACGGCAGCCACCCAGGCCGAACGGCTCATTGTAGCCGGTAATACGCAAAGAATCAGTACTCCCACTACTCCCGCCGTCACTTTCTCCAACTTTAAAGAAGCGCTCATCCACTTCCATGTCCCGAATTGCATATAATGATGCAGGCAGACAGGTAGTACCATTGCCAGATATCCGGCATACGGACCGGGATTAAAAAAAGAACCGGTAAGTGCATAACGAAAATGACCGGAAGCAGAAAAGCCATACAACTGACGTAGTCCCCAAACGGCTTCAATTCCTCCAAGAAGTATCAGACTCCATGATACACAAGCGGAAAAACACGAAAAGGATAACATCTTCTTCCTAGAAGAACCATCGAAAAGCTGAAGCAGACAAGCTGCAACGATACAACCGGCTGAAAACAATACAGCCTTTCCAAACCAAACCCACTGCCCGATAGTTTCTCCGGCAAGAAGTTCAGGTGTTGTTACACAGACCAGGCTCAGTGGAGAGCAAACAGCAAGAAAATGTAACAACACAACGGCTGTGTCTTTTATTTTATGTATCCATATCTTTATTCTATTCTCTTCCATATTCTATCCCATCTTATCCTATCCTTCTCCCTATCTACCGACTTCCATATCCTGACAGCCTTGCCCACGATTAGAGGTTTCGGCAACAGTCCCCAATAGCGGGAATCCTGAGAATTCATCACTTTATCCCCTGTAACAAAGTAATAATTCTCTTTAAAGCGATAAGCATATATCACACTGTCATTCAGTAAAATGGTATCTCCACGCAAGAAGAGTTTCTTTTTTTGTTCCCACTCTATTGCATTCTTATAGAAAGCGGCATGTTCAGGATTCATTTCCACTTCATCCCCTTTAGCGGGAAGATACAAAGGACCGAAATTCATAATATCCCAGTTTACCAGTTCATTATAAGGATAACCACTCATGACAATTCTCCAATCCCTTTCTCTCCCATTCTCTATGATACGCCTCAACCCATCCTGAGAATCTACGTTTCCTAACGGCATATTACAACCGCGCACTTTATAATGCGCCTGACTTATTTCAAATGTATCGCCCGGTAATGCCACACAACGCTTCACATAATAAGTCATTAAATTCAGGCCGATACTGTCCCACCGGGCCGGATAAGGAAAATTGAAAACCAATACATCGTTTCTCTTAATCTTGCCTAATCTCGGAAGACGGGAAATTTTCACCTCCTTATCTTCTGCGGCATCCCAAATATTGAAGATACGGGCACCCATCACCCACTTATTCACCAGAATGTTATCCCCCGGAAGCAAAGCAGGCTCCATAGAGTCCGAAGGAATCCTAAAAGTGGCAATACAGGTTACTTGAAGTAATACCCACAGAGCCACTAATCCACAGCCTATCAAAAACAAGTTTAACAACTTGTCGACAAACCAAGAGAGTTTTCTTTTTTTACGAAATAGCTTCATTCAAATTACAATATAGCTTTATTTCATCAAACCATAATAAGCTAAAAAGTAAACTTCAAGAAACCATCCTCAAAAAATTCACTGTTATACCCATAAATAATTCTATTCTCCTCGTCCACATCAAAAGCCCCCGGCATAATATCCAAAATATATTTAGCTATGGAATGACCGGAGTAATCAAAAACTTCTATAATGCATTCTTTTTTCTTTCCTTGGCCTCTTGCATAGAAATAGCGCTTACCCGCGACCAATTCATCATAATAAACCAGACTATTTTCTATATCACCAATTACTATACGTGGAATGATATTATCCCCTACAAGCCTTTTACAAAGTTTCATGCTATCCACACTATAAAAATCAATCTGTTTCTTATACACATATGCATAAATAATCAGAGAGTCATTTGCAATCATAATTCCATTATTCTCATAATAGTATTTTTCAGGATGATCATCCGGCTCAAATAAAATCTGCCCTGCTTCCTGCCGGGTATTCAAATTAATTTTCTTTATGGCAAGTTTGTCTGTCTCATTATATATAGAGAGGGAATCTCTCACTATATGTCTATCATTAGGAATATCACTGGAAATAGGCAATTCGTATTTTTTTTCAAAGGAAAGATGGTACGTGTTATCCATCCTAAAACTCTTAAGAGAGAACTCTGTGTATCCTCCTATATAAACTTTATCGGTCAATGTTCTCCAAATTCTGGGATAAACTTGAAACTCATCTTCCGCTTGTCCTTTTACACCCCCTTTATAAACACACTTAAACTCAGGCAGAGAGTATTGGTACAGCATGGCATCATGATTTCTACTGTCCGTAACCAATATACTTTGCTTTTTCAGTACCATCTGCTCTGGGTTTATAATTTCATCTACTCTTATTCTCTCTGCATAAAGTAACTTTTCCTCAGGAAATGGTTCCATATCTTGTTGCAACTTTTGTTCTGTACATGCCATTAATGTGATACAGAACAATAAAAAACAAACACGCTTCATACAATAAATATTTATATTGTTTTATTCTCAACACACTATGCACATTTCACATCATCATACTTCTCGCGACAATCAATACAGGCAATCAACAGCATCATGAGACATGATATACATTCAATTCTTTTCATAAATAAACAAGTAAAAAAAAACCTTAAAGACAAAAGGTACTTACAATAGTAATCATATTACTCAGAAAACTAAAAATAGGTTATATCTCTTTCAAAGAGGGTTGCCCTGTTTAGCTTTCTATCATTTTGCTTCCCCGGTTATCCTCAATAAGATAGGAGAAGAATCTGCATTACAATACACTTTTATGATTTTATCAAAACGCCCCGGCTGCTCTGCCATATATGTCACCGATAAAGCGACAGAATCCTTAGGATGAACCGGTTCCTTTGAATAACCGACCGTAGTACAGTCACAGGAGGTTAGCACATCATTTATCACTAAAAGCCGCTCACCTGTATTCTCAAGAATGAACTCTACCGTTTGTTCTTGCTGCCAATCAAAAGCACCCAAAGACAAGTCAGTGCTTTTTATATTGATCTTTGTTCTTATTCCCTCACTCTCGGAAGCTGCCTTCCCTTGAATTATATTCATATATAAATCTTTTATTTTAGGATTATGAACAGGATTCCCAATAGCTATTATCTTATTGCTTTTATCTAACAGGAAAGTTTGAAAGGTTATATCAGAGGGAAAACGATTCAAACGATAAAACTCATTTTTTTCATCCCAATACACAGGATAAACAAAATTAAAACGATGAAAAATATCATTTAACTCATTCTTACGTTCCGAATAAAAATAAAATAAAAAAGAAACACGTCCCTTTGCCAATGAGTCAACCTCATGCATCAACTCCATCCAACGATGTAATTGCAATTTACAACTAGTACATCCCACAGAATCCGTATAAACAACAACTTTATATTCTGGATTTTCTTCCATCATAAAAGTATCTTTCCCTAAGACAGTGGTATAACTCTCTGTTGGAAAAAGAATTTCTTTTCCATTCCATTCTTTTACTAATTCTAGAACCTCCTTTTTTTCAGAGTTTCCACAACCAATAAAGCATAAAGCAATCCATATACATATTAAAGACTTCATATCATATTTCTACCTTCCAAAGAACTTATATCTGCATTTTCAAAATTATCTTGTCCATATGCCACAGAATCTATCTAACTATTGGCATATTCACTTTTCATTTCAATCAATTTCTTTCAAAGAAAGAATCATCTTTTCCATTTCCGGCAACCATTTATTCCATCCCAAAGTTGAAGATGATACAAAATCTATAAGATAAACATTTTCCTTTCCCTGAACATACCACTTTTTCATTCTCATATATATATTCTTGCCTGTTTCCAAATGTCTAACAGGCATACACACCAGTTCTACAGATTGCTTCACTTTCACAGAACCAGGCTTACCCCAAGTTACTGTACTATAATATTGGCTATCCACAAAACTCAAGCTATCCATTTTTTGTATTTTCTTATAATCCTTACAGCCCTTGAATTCTAAAACAGAAACTGAAACTCCAAGATTGTAATCAGGACAAATCCTAGTCATACATACCGTTTCATACCCTGCTATTTTCCGTCTCATTGGCTTTTTACTAATCTGTTCACTTGTACAAAGTTTCCAGTCTGCCATCATATCAATTTTATAAGTATCACCCTTCATTTTCACATAAGAAATCTGTTGCCCATCAACATAGATACCATACACAAGCCCAATCAAAAGAAGGACTAATTCTTTTATCCTTTGCACACCCATCATTATCTAATTCGCTACAGTTCAAATTTATAAATAGAATTCTCATCTTCCACGAACACACCATAGAAAATCCCATTCTGTTCGTCCACAATGAAAGAACTTATATAACGATCTAATTGATATCGCTTCAACGGGTGACCTTCCCAGTCAAAAAGTTGGATGCTGGGATTACTAACCTTATTACTTATCTCATTTGCTGTCATATCCAAATTTAAAGTGTAGATATAGCGATTAGTAGCATAAAGGGCTATCGGATGAATATACCTATTCTCATCCCTTACATCAGGTAGTTCTTGACATGGAAGAATATCTAAAACATTGTCCGTTTTCAGTTCACCATTAGCATTATAAATACGATATCTGCGTAAATGTTGGTAGAAAACAGCTACACAAGTTCCATCAGGCTTAGCTGCCAACAAACTATTATAAGCCTGATTACGCGCCAACGCATCCTTAAACCTAGGTTTTACCTCTTCAGGATACACACCTAATTCTTCATAGTTTCCATCAGGATAAAGAAACCTCAATTCATACTCCGAACCATACTCTGTATTGCAACAATATAAAGAATCTTTCAACTCCATCAAGCCATTGAAATATTGAAATTGATAAGGCATGTCCGTAGAAGTTATATGAGGTTCTGAATTTTCCCAATTTATAGCTTTCAACTTATTTAAATCACTTAATATAAAGCCAGATTCCGTATAGCTAACAGCCTGTATCGAAGGTAAATGGAAATCATTAGGTCCTTCCCCTTTTATTCCAAATTGCCCTTGATACTCAAGCTCAGGCATACTAAACACTTGAAATAAAGTATCTGTTTTCTCATTCAATACAATCAATCTATCTTTCAGAAGAAAAAGATTCCGAGGATAAAGCAAAACAGGAGGGATCTCTATTTTTGTACTCTTTACAGATATAGTTTGTTCAAAACCACTATACCTATTAATTTCCGCCCTTTTATGGGAACATCCACAAAGTAAAGCCAAAATTAAAAACAAAACAATATTTTTTAATATCATACCTTCATTTATTTAATATAGATGGTTAAAACTCCAGATTTATTATTTAAATCATTCTCATTTTAACCATCTCTGATCATGCATTATAAAAATTAGTTTCTATAGCAAGAACGACTGATATCAAAGTTGCGCCCTTTTTTCTGAGTACAAGTATAACAATCTACAAATATTTGATCACTATGAAACCAATCTGCAGGTGTATAAACTTGATAACATTGATTTTCACCATTGCCACCTTCACCACTTGCCAAAGCTTCCACATTAGCCAATGCTAGTTCAGACATAACATCAGCTTTTTGCGAAGAATAAACACCATATCCAGCAGTTACTGCAAAGATTGCAACAAAAGCCACTTTCATAAATTTCTTCATAATCTTTTATTAAATTATTAATATTAAGCATACTAAGTATGCAATTAAAGCTAAGACATTGCCTGTCTAAAAAAAACAAGATTCATGCTGCGCTATCGTCACACCTGAAACCTTTTTTCCGTTTTCGATTTAAAATCACTACCTTTGCATAGCCCTCCTTTCTTAATTAATGGGTTATGGAACAGATGGTACGCCATACTTCAATCAAATGCACTCCATCTGTTCCGTTTTTATTGCATCATATCTTCTTTCCACCCTTATTTTTTTGTCAGTATGAGCCTACTCGGCTATAATCGGTTGCTACCCTTTTAGCTCTCACGTTCTTCAAAGGTAGAATGCCTAAAAGAAAACATCAAATATATTTCGACTAAACATCTGACATCAAGACATTTTTAACTGTTGTCAGATTATGTCAGATCGTGTCAGATTATGTATTTTCTCGTTTTCCTCCGATGAAACCGGGATTTTCAGCCGATAATGGTAATCTCCATTTAGAATGACTGCACCTGCGCACATCTCCACCAAAAAGGCACGCAGCCTTCTGACAGCAGTATATACCCGTTCGGAAGTACCACCACCATCCGGCCACAACACATCGCAAATCTCCGATATGGATAAGTTGCAATTTTCCGCTTTCAAAAAGGCTAGCAGCAATGTAGAAGCTTGCCGGGTAATAAACTCCGCCTTCTCTTTACGAAACAGCCGTCTGTTGGCAGAATCAAAATGAAGTCCATTTCCTAGTGGATAAATATCGAAGGGATTTCCCCCTCCGGTAACAATCTTCTTTCCCGTCTCCAATATGGCAGGACAAACACCCCCACCTGCGATTGCATTCTTCTCAATATGCAAGATATTCAAAAAAAAACGCTTTAAAATTCCTAAGTCCATGTTTTTCATATATCACCCAACTCGTTAATCAATACCAATAAACCTCCCCTGTTTCATACACAAAAGGACGTACATGTTTCCGCCCACTTTGCGAAACAGGACGGATCAGCCACAATGCATTTCGGGGGATATCCGTAAAACGCAAAAACGTCCCTCCTTTAGCGCTCGTAACGACTTGCCAACCATCCTGCCACAAGCAAAGTTCGTAAGTCTCATTTTCCCGGTACTCCACATCCAGATACGGGCAAAAGCTCACCTCCGCCAGCCGGCAACATTCTCCTAAATCCAAGTCCGCATACTTTTCATCCAAATCCATCCTATATCCTGTTGAAGAATAAACATCCAAAACACAGTCTGCCGATTCCTCTTTATAGGACAAAGGAAGTTCAGTTAACCAACGGACATTCTTCAGAGATTCTTCTCCCGAAGCAGTCTTCTTATAAAATTTCAAATCGCCTAGCGCCATTCCTTTGGTAGGCAACATCATCCGTACATAACGTACCGAATCTTTGGATTGCACTTGCAATCGTTGGCTATTCAATTCTATTTGTTCCGGAAATACACACAAAGTATCTCCCCATCTACCATAAACCTTCCCTCCCTTAAGTACTGTTCCGGTTATAATCCCGTTATTGTACCTGTTCAATGGATAAGCCAGTACTCCTGTATACTGTGTAGTCACCATTTCTTCCCGTGTGTCCTCCGGATAAAGTATTCGCACCTTTCCATCTTTCTGTACCAATACAGGATCAGCCGCCACTACCATCTCTCCGTCCATACAGTACATGGGCAAATAAACAATGTCTTTCCCCATTCCTGAAAACAACGCCACATCCCCGGTTATTTTTCCCCAATGAACAGGTTTCCAGTTATTATAATTCCATACGCACAGATACGCATACTTCGTGCCGGAAGGCATCTTACGCAGCTTTATCCTCACATTCACCGTATCAAAATACTCATGCGAAACATCTTTCTTCCTTAAACTTCTGAAAGCTTCAGGTATATCCTTAGCAGGCACTCCATCTGCCAGCGGCCCTTCCATATAATATCGGTATGTCTTCCTGAAAACCTTAGGCAGACGGAAGCGTCCCCAGTATTTATGATAATCCATATTGCTGTAAAGGCGCTTATACTGCCACAAGTCCTGTTCCCAAAAAGGATTAAAAGGATGAATATCTCCCTCTTCAATCAATACACTCCACGAATGAGAACTTCCCCTATTGGCCCATGCAGGAACGATGTCAGTGGCAGCCGCTATACCTAAAGAAGAAAACAACAATGCGTTATGCCAACATTTGTGCGTGCAAAGCCCGTGACGTAACTTCTCTAAGGTAGCAACATCCCATATAGGAATACCGGTAGCATGAAATCCCGAATGCCCTATGTAACTATACAATCGTAACAGAGAATCCGCTTCTTCTATCATATTTTTTCCGGGATTGGCAAAAAACTGTCCGTGATGCCTACTGTAGAATACCTGGCGTGCACTATCCACCAACAAACCGTTTTCCTGGCGATAAGGCAGAATGTAATCACAAAAAGTTTCAAAAGAATAGTTTCTGGTATAGACATTCTCTTTCCATACCCGAAATGCCTGCTCAATTTCCGTTATTAACCGGGAAGCTTTAATGGTCTTAATATCAATACACATATCCTTTTTCAGCTTTTCATTATTATAGCTGGAATATGCATTCCACAAGCTGTCTATCTGCCTTCCCCAGTCTTTACCCCTGGGATACTGGTCGTATATAGACAGAGAATCATAATCGTAGGTATGCGACAATGAATCATACATTTGGTAGAAAGGCTGGCAAGCTGCCACAATTTTTTCGTCTACGGCAAAAGCTCCCGGCATATTCTCTATAAGAAAACAAGCCGCTTTATACTTCAAACTATCTCCCCTGAAGTAATCCAAAACCAATTCTAACTCTTTCCGGTTATCCCCGGAAGCTGCTAATGCGCGTTCTAACGAACTTTCTTGCCGACATGCGACGAGAAAAATCAATACCAGATATAAGGTAAACCTCAAGTTGCTCATTACTTTTTTAATATCTATGTTTTATTAAAGAGTTCTATTGAGACCTTTCACGAAAGGCATAGTGTTTTATTTCATAAACATAAACCATAATAATCACAAATATAATAAATAATATTATTATATATTCAATATATTATAAACATATGATTAAAAATTTAGATTATACATTTAATAAATTCATATTACAAGCAATATATTTTAAATACAACATCAATATTTTACGAATTCACATTTAAAAATTAACTAACCGGAATTATCTTATAACAAGAGTGTTTCATTGCAATACAAACCCTATCTAAACCATATCCGGAATGCACTTGCTCCGTACCATCTCCACTCACAGGTACCTCTGACCGAAGAAAGTACGGCCTTGGTACGGAGCAAGTGCATTCCGGGTGTAACGGAGACAGGTCATAATACAATAAAGAAGATCAAAGAGTTATCTACGCAAATTGACGCAAATGAACGCAAAAATCACAGGAAGCGGGTTGAAGAGATTTATTTTCCATATATTTGCGCAGTGACAGAAACAAGTAATTAAAAACACGATATCATGGGAATTATCAACCAGGGCATTCTCGGAGGTTTCTCCGGTAAAGTGGGACCGATAGTAGGGTTCCGCTGGAAATCAAACTACTATATACGTGCACGGGCCGCCAAAGTCAGCAATCCGCGCACACCGAAACAACAGGAACAACGCGGTAAATTCGCCACGGCATTCAGCTTCCTGAAAGCTATAAAACCTTTCATACGTATTGGCTACAAGGAATTTACACAGGATAAATCCGCGTTCAACTCCGCTATGTCCTACACTCTGAAAAGAGCCGTGACTGGCAGTGGAAAAGAAATCAAAATAGACTTTGACCGGGCATTGGTTTCTATGGGAACCCTGATGCCGGTATTCGAAGGTACAGCCACACAAAACGGAAATAAGGTGCACTTTAACTGGCAGGACAACAGTGGCATGGGAAATGCAGAAGATACGGACATAACCATGTTATTAGTATATAACAAAGACGAAGAAACAGCTGTTTACGATACGGAAGCCGCCCTACGTTCCGCCCGACATGCAGAACTTCAACTTCCTTCCGACTGGCAGGACGATGAATTGATAGCCTACCTCAGTTTTCGTAGCGCCGACGGGAGTTGCGTGGCCAATAGCATTCGCCTGACGGTAACAGTAGACAAAACAGACTTACCTGCACCGGACCAGGAGGCTTCCGCCTTATGTACTTCACCAGATCGGATTCCGCTTTATCCAAAACCTAAACAGCCGGTCATTAATAACGTATCTGTCAAGGGTCTTACCTACCATACCCTTACCGGAAAGCCCTTTCAGGGCAGACTGTACGGAACTGGGTGATTTCAGATGATATCTTCGCACAAACTCACCGGAAGTCACATTGGCAGCAACTTTTTCGGTAGCTATCGCACGGAGTATCTCACACTGGCGCTCCGTTAAATCCGCAAAGATGGACTGATAGATAGGTACCTATGATAAAGGGATTCACTTGTATACTCTTCATGATTATCCTGCTTTAGATTATTGCAAATTATAATAATTATATTCATAATAATCATTCTAACTTGCTACGAAACTTTTGGAAATGCGGAAAGTTATTGCTACATATAAACATCTGCTTATGAACAAAATAACTAATCCATTTTTGATTTATGGCTACGCCGGGCCAGATTATTTTTGTGCTCGGAAAGAGGATACACAAAATCCCATTAAGTAAACGACAATCAGCGATAAATTAACGTCGACAGATAATCTTCTGCAAACATCTCATTCGCCACTTCCAGCAAAATCTCCGGAGTAATTTGTTCAATACGTTGATAAACCGCTTCGGAACTTTCATACTTATTATAGTGCAGGAAAGTCTTCGCCATGCCGAGAGCATTGTTCTCATTATTATCCGAAGCCACACCTATTTGTCCGATGAGTTGCTTCTTCGCAGCTGCGAGTTGTAGCGAAGTCATCTTTGTATCACGCAGATTTTTAAGCTCTTTCATCACCAGACGCATACAAGTATCCACATCATCGGGATCGCAACCAAAATAAGTGCAGAAAACCCCGGTATCCGTATAAGAAGTCAGGTTAGACTCTACATTATAGACAAGGCCGCGACGCTCACGCAGAGAAACATTCAAGCGACTGTTCATACCGGGCCCGCCAAGAATATTATTCAATAGATAGAGCGCGGTACGCTTATCATCGTACGCATTATAGCCACGGCTGCCTATCATCACATGAGCCTGATGCGTATCCTTATGCACCACCAGTTTTTCGGGCGTATAAAGAGACGGCGGAGTACGACGGTTATCCACCGTCACCGCCGGAACATCGGCAAGCAGTTTCTCTGCCAAACGGATGATTTGCTTGAAATACAGGTTTCCCCACACAAAGAACACCATATTCCCCGGATGATAGAAACGGGAAGTAAACGCAGCGGCATCTTCGCTGTGAAAGGTCTTCAGCAGCTCAGGATTCCCCAGGATATTGCGTCCCAACGGATGTCCTCGGAAGATTAAATCCTCAAAATCATCGAAAATAAGTTCGGAAGGGGTGTCTTCATAAGATTGGATCTCATCAATAATCACTTCCGTTTCCTTTTCAATCTCACGTTGCGGAAAAGTAGAGTGAAAGACAATATCCGCCAGTAACTCGAACGCACGGCCGAAATGTTCGGTAAGAAAAGCAGAGTAGATCACTGTTTCCTCCTTGTTGGTATAAGCATTCAGGTCACCGCCCACATTCTCCATACGGTTGAGTATATGCCAGGCTTTCCGCTTCTGAGTACCCTTAAAAATAAGATGTTCCACAAAATGCGCCATGCCCTGTTCATTCTCCAGTTCATCACGGGTTCCGGCATCAACTGCAAAACCACAGTAAGCCACATCGGAAAATGACGGCTGGTGAATAATACGCAAACCATTGGCAAGAGTATATTGATGGTGTCCCAACAAGGGTAATAGTGCTAACTTCTTCATTCTGACGTTTGAAACTAATTAAGGGCGCAAAGATAGCGCAATTTGACGAGGTCCCCTTATCTTCGCAAAGCAAAAATACAATAAAACTTATTGCCATTTATGGAAAATTGCAGATATTTGTAGGCTATAACCTAACTACTAACAAAAATAGTATAATGATTGAATCCATTCAAGAGCTTTTGCAGAAAGAGGCACAAGCCGTACTGAACATCCCCGTGACAGACGCTTACGAGCGTGCGGTAGAACTTATCGTGGAACAGATTCACCGGCGGAAAGGGAAACTGGTGACCTCAGGTATGGGAAAAGCCGGACAGATTGCCATGAACATTGCTACGACATTCTGTTCCACAGGTATTCCTTCCGTATTTCTGCACCCCAGCGAAGCACAACACGGAGACTTGGGCATCTTGCAGGAGAACGACCTGCTGTTGCTGATTTCCAATTCCGGTAAGACGCGTGAAATCGTTGAACTTACACAATTGGCTCATAATCTGAACCCAGACCTCAAGTTTATTGTTATTACCGGAAATCCGGATAGTCCGTTGGCACACGAGTCCGATGTATGCCTCAGCACAGGAAAACCAAAGGAAGTTTGTGCTTTAGGTATGACTCCCACCACTTCGACCACTGTGATGACCGTTATCGGCGACATCCTTGTGGTACAAGTCATGAAACAGACAGGATTTACTATTGGAGACTACTCCAAACGCCATCACGGTGGCTATTTGGGTGAAAAATCAAGAAAATTATGCGAAAAGTAATTGGTATAGGAGAAACGATTCTTGACATCATTTTCCGCAACGGCCAGCCGACAGCTGCCGTACCGGGCGGTTCAGTATTCAATGGCGTCGTGTCATTGGCACGGGCAGGCGTTCCCGTCAGCTTTATCAGTGAGACAGGAAACGACCGGGTAGGTAATACAATCCTGCAATCCATGCGGGATAGCGGCATGTCTACTGACTATGTCAACGTATTTCCCGATGGAAAATCCCCGGTATCACTGGCCTATCTTAACGAGAATGGTGATGCGGAATACATCTTCTACAAAGATTATCCCAAGCAACGGCTGGACGTGGTTTTCCCAAAACTGGAAGAAGACGACATCGTGGTTTTCGGCTCCTATTTTGCCCTGAATCCGGTGCTGCGCGAAAAGGTCCTGGATTTGCTGGAACAGGCACGCGAGAAGAAAGCAATCGTGTACTATGACCCCAACTTCCGGTCATCGCATAAAAGCGAGGCTATCAAGCTGACGTCCACCATCATCGAAAATTTGGAATATGCCGACATTGTGCGCGGATCTATAGAAGACTTTTTCTATATGTACAATCAAAGAGAAGTGGACAAGGTATATAAAGACAAAATTCGTTTTTATTGCCCTAACTTCCTTTGTACTGCCGGAGCCAAAGAAATCTCACTACGCACGAATAGCATCACCAAAGAGTATCCTATTCCCCCATTGGAAGCAGTCAGCACTATTGGCGCAGGCGATAACTTTAATGCCGGTATTATTTATGGCTTATTGAAGTACGACGTGCGTTACTGCGATTTAGGACAGATAAGCGAGGACACCTGGGACAAGATTATCCGTTGCGGCATCGAGTTTGCGGCAGATGTATGCCGGAGTTTCAACAACTCTATATCACCGGAATTTGCCAAGCAGTTGCCTCCCGTTAACTAAATCCCCGTTAAAGGAGAAAAAACTCTGTGAAACTCTGTGCCCTGGAATAACAAAAGTCATCAGAATACATATCTTTGCAACAAAGCGAAGATAAGCTGCACCTCGGCATAAGAAATGAACAAGTTCATTTTATTCTGCTCTCGGTTTGCATTATCTTTGCATATATATGCTCAGACAAAAAACTATGTATAGAAATCTGTTGAACTTGCTAACATGTGTATTGCTGCTACCGGCTTGTAGCGGCACAGCTCCTCATATTTCCATTGTTTGCGAAGAAAATAACGTTGGGAACAGTATCGTCAAATGGGAAATAGCCCCTCTCATCAAAGGGAACGTAAAGGTATATGCTTCGACTGATCCGAATAATATCCCCGAGGATTCTCCGGTAGCCATAGCAAACATTTCCGATCAGCGAATGACGATTGTCACCACAGACCCTACCAAGCGTTATTACTACACCCTCGTATTCAATGATAAATATCGCGTAAAGATTGCTACCCGCAATGTCAATATCCCCGGCATACAAAACTTCCGTGATATGGGTGGGTATCCGTCATACCCTACCAAAAAGAGGGTGCGTTGGGGCATGCTCTATCGTTCTGCACAGATAGACAGTCTGGAATGCTACTCACGCAGGGAACTGAAGAATATAGGCATCAAGACCATCATCGATCTGCGCTCAGAATCGGAATTAAAAGGTCACACCCCACTGCAACAAGGATTTAATGTAATACATGTCCCTATAAAAACGGGAGATATGGAAGATATCCTGAAAGGCATTCAGGAACAGAAAATAAAAAGCGACACCGTCTACCGGATGGTGGAGCGGATGAACCGCGAATTGGTAATGCACTATCATAAAGAGTATCGCCAGATATTTGATATCTTGCTGAACAGTACCAATTACCCTGTCGTTATCCATTGCTCCTCCGGCAAAGGACGTACCGGCATTGCTTCGGCACTGATCCTCGCCTCCCTCGGCGTGAACAGCGACATCATTATGGAAGACTACCGCCTAAGCAACGATTACTTCAACATTCCCAGCGCTTCCAGTTATGCCTACAACCTGCCCACACGCTCGCAAGAGGCCATTACGACCATCTATTCGGCAAGGGAAGATTTCCTGAACGCCGCCAAGGAGGAAATAGAGCGTCGGTACGGTGATGTAGACACGTATCTGCAAAGAGCTATCGGACTCACCAAAGAAGAAATAAAGAAGCTGCAAAGCATTCTGCTGGTGAAAAACGATTAGTAATAAAAAAATAGCACTGTTATTCAATTTTATCGCTGATAACTAATCACTAATCACTAAATTTGTTCTATCTTTGTGCCCGAATATAAAGATATACAAAGATTTAATGAAGAATTTTGAAGAGCTCGGTCTGTCGCCGGAGATACGCCGCGCCATTGAAGAAATGGGATATGAGTGTCCCATGCCGGTACAAGAGGAAGTGATTCCTTACCTTTTAGGAGAAAATAATGATGTTGTAGCACTTGCACAAACAGGAACGGGGAAAACCGCCGCATTCGGCTTACCACTTATCCAGAAAATTAATGTAAAGAACCGGATTCCACAATCCCTTATACTTTGCCCTACACGCGAACTTTGCTTGCAGATTGCAGGTGATCTGAATGATTATTCCAAATACATCACCGGATTGAGGGTATTGCCTGTATATGGTGGTTCATCCATAGACAGCCAGATACGCGCCCTGAAACAGGGTGTACATATCATTGTCGCCACCCCGGGACGCTTGCTCGACCTGATGGAGCGCAAAACGGTATCCCTCACCACCATCCAGAACGTAGTGATGGACGAGGCTGACGAAATGCTGAACATGGGATTCACGGACAGCATCAACGCCATTCTTGCCGATGTACCGCAAGAACGTAACACCCTGTTATTCTCCGCCACTATGAGCCCGGAGATTGCACGCATTTCAAAGAAGTATCTGCGTGACGCCAAAGAAATCACCATCGGACGGAAAAATGAAAGCACAAGCAATGTGAAGCATGTGGTTTTCACCGTTCATGCCAAAGATAAATACGCTGCCCTGAAACGCATCGTAGACTATTACCCGCAAATATATGGTATCATTTTCTGCCGTACACGAAAAGAAACGCAGGAGATTGCCGACAAGCTGATGCAGGACGGCTATAACGCTGACTCACTGCATGGAGAATTAAGCCAGGCACAACGTGATACCGTCATGCAGAAATTCCGTATCCGCAATCTGCAAATCCTGGTTGCCACGGACGTTGCCGCCCGCGGACTGGATGTGGACGATCTGACCCACGTCATCAATTATGGCTTGCCGGATGATACCGAAAGCTACACTCACCGTAGCGGACGTACAGGACGTGCCGGAAAGACAGGTACTTCCATCGCCATCATCAACCTGCGCGAGAAAGGTAAAATGCGTGAAATCGAACGGATTATCAGCAAGAAGTTTATAGTTGGTGAAATGCCTACCGGTAAACAGATTTGCGAGAAACAGCTGCTGAAAGTAATCGATGACCTGGAAAAGGTGAAGGTGAATGAGGAAGATATGGCTGATTTCATGCCTGAAATATACCGTAAACTGGACTGGTTGAGCAAAGAAGACCTGATCAAGCGTATGGTTTCTCATGAATTCAACCGCTTCTCAGAATATTACCGCAATCGCGAAGAAATAGAAATGCCTACCGACAGCCGTGGCGAACGCAACAGCAGAGGCGGCAGCGAACGCACCGGTGATCGCAACAGCCGCAAAGCAGATCCGGGATTCACCCGACTGTTCATCAATCTGGGTAAGATGGATAACTTCTTCCCAAATGAGCTGATAGGCCTACTGAACGGTAATACCCGCGGACGCGTGGAACTGGGACGCATTGACCTGATGAAGAACTTCTCATTCTTCGAAGTAGATGAGAAAGAGGCAGGTAATGTAGTGAAAGCCCTGAACCGTGCGAACTGGAACGGCCGAAAGGTATCTGTAGAAATTGCCGGCGAAGAAGGCAAGGAAGCTCCCAAAGGCAGACGTAAGAGTGAGGGCAACAACTACGGCAAGAAGGAATTTGAAGGCAAGAAACGCAGCTTCAAAGACGAAAAGCGTAGTGATGCATCTGGAAAACGTAGCGATGTCCCCAGAAAAAGTAGAAGTAAATCTGAAAGTGTTCCGGCTGACAAAAAGAAAAGCAAACCAAGCCGCGAAGAGCGTGGCTATACCGACGCCCGCGGCAAGAAAGACGATTGGAGACAGTTCTTTCAAGGCGATAATAAGGAGTTCCGTGATAAAGAACCCGATTTCAGCGAAGAAGGCTGGGCAAGACGGGCACCTAAGAAGAAATGATTAATAGTGATTAGTGGTTAGTGATGAGTGATTAGTGCAACTGCTAATTACTCATCACTAATCACTTATTAACGTGAACAAAGTAAACGGATTCTTATATGGCCTTCTCTCTTCGGCGAGCTTCGGACTTATTCCGCTGTTCACCATTCCTGCCATGCATCAGGGCATGCAGTTCTGGTCTATACTGCTCTACCGTTTCCTCTTTGCCATGCTGGCACTGGCCTGTATACTGTTGCTCGACAAGCAGTCTTTCCGCATCCGCCGGAAAGAGATACTTCCACTTTTCCTGCTGGCATTCCTGTATGACTGTTCCGCTGTTTTTCTGTTCTGGGGATATAAGTTCATGTCAAGCGGAGTAGCTACTACCATTCATTTCATGTATCCGGTGCTGACTACGCTTATTATGATGATTTTCTTCTGCGAAAAGAAATCCCCTTGGCGTATAGCAGCAATCGCTTTAGCGGTAAGCGGAGTTTTCTTCCTTTCGCATGGAGATACGACAGGGACTGTTACTTTACTGGGTATTTTTATCGTTCTGCTCTCTGCTTTGGGCTACGCGCTCTATCTGGTCACCGTCAGTCAACTGAAATCCCTTGAAATGAAGGGGCTGAAAATGACATTCTATGTTTTCCTTTTTGGCGGAATCCTTCTTTTCACCGGAATGACAGTGACAGGAGTCGGAGTACAGGCCATCCCGGACCGGATAACCCTGGGAAACCTGGTGATGCTGGCATTGGTACCGACCGTAATATCTAATCTGGCACTGGTACGCGCCATTAAAAACATAGGCTCCACACTCACCTCTGTATTGGGAGCCATGGAGCCTGTGACTGCCGTCTGTGTAGGCATTCTCATCTTTGGAGAACCTTTCACTCAAAGCATCGCCTTAGGCATCGGATTGATTATTTCGGCGGTTACGGTGATCATACTGAAAAAATAGAATGTCCTGCTTTCAGCCTGCTCTTTTTAGTATCTATATATCGGACATGCAGTATCTATATATCCAGCGCCACCCATATATAGATGCTGTACATCCGATATATAGATGCAACACTTCCGATATATAGCTATAACACAAGATTTCATCTACCTTCACAGGCAGATGAAATCCCTGAACATCCAATTCAACGTTCTTATCTATTTTTGAATTTAATATATTAATACCCCGGATTCTGGTAATAACCACCACCCTCTTCCAGATTCTCCAGGAATGACTGCGGGAATGGTCTTACCTCATGTTTGCCATCTACAAAGTATTGACCGACATCAGGATTTGTAGACTTCAGATAGGTGCTGGTCAACTTCCCTGTACGCTTCAAATCATAGAACCGTACATACTCCCCACACAATTCTCTGGCACGTTCATCCAATACTGTTTCTACTGTTGCCGCACCGGACAGAGCCTTGGCACCGGCACGCTCACGAACCTGATTTATGTATTGCATCGCATTTGCTCCGCCATTTACGTAGATATCGGCCTCAGCAGCTATTAAGAAAACCTCAGGAGTACGCATCATAAAGGTAGCATTCAGATTTCCGAGACGCTTCTTGCTCAAGTTATTAACGTAATAATTGCTGCTGTTATGCTTCATTAACGACGGATAGAAACTGAGCCAAGGGCTGACTACATCCGTATTATCATAATCTCTGTGATAATCCATAATCACCGTGTTGTCCTCAGCATACAAATCCTTGTAGTCAACATACAGGATTTTTGAGTCCTTCTTTACCGCTGCCTTTTCCGCATATCCGTCATCTCCCGGACGGATAAATTCGAGCGCCGCTTCACCAAACAGAATTTTGGTATACTGACGTACCAACTCACCGGTTATCGGATCAGGTACCATTGCTGATATTTCAGGAGAATCCAGATTCTTATCAAACTGCTTCACTTGTGATTCGCTCCATGCCTGACCTTTGTCTTTATTCCCTGTCCAGGAAGTTTGAAAATACTCATGATATCTGGGGTCCAAAGTGCCATCTTCCTGTACATACAAGTCCAACAGATATTTTGAAGGCATAAAGCTTCCGCCTGCACGTCTGCCCCATATCTGATAATCGGACAAACCATCATATTCATTACCGGAATGTAAATCCGTCTTAAACTGAATGGCTGAGAAAGCTGTAAGCGGACAATAGAACTGCTCATCATTCTGGTTCATGATCCAAGCCTGGTTGCTTACACCTCCCACCACATAACGGTGTTTCCATAGGGCTTCCTTATTCTCAAAATTGTTGCTTTCAGCGAAGACTTCCTCTATATTATCATACATAGATACTCCCAGAGTCGCTCCTCCCGCTTTGCAGTCTTCCATCATTTCTTTGGCTACCTCTAAAGCCCGTTGTGCATACTTTTTAGAAGAATCATATTCTATGGATTGCAGACAGGCTCTGGCCAGCATACCCATTGCCGATTTTTTAGAAGGACGGGTAGTCCTTTCTTCCACCGGTAACCATTGTGCCGCAAACTCTAAGTCCGGAATAATACACTTCTCATAGATATCCAGCGGAGTATCTTTACCGGGATGTAAATCTACATTTTCTACTGGAGCCATTTGCAATTTCAAACCACCCAGTTGTTCCACCAGATTATAGTAATATACCGCTCTCATAAAATGAGCTTCCGCAACCTTTTTGTTTCTTTCCTCATCGGTAGTGAAAGGAACTTTATCAGCCTTCACAATTGCCTGATTGCAATAACAGATACCATCATAACAACAGTTCAACGTGTTAGCCATCATGTTATTAGCAAAGTCAGAACCCATACCATATTTCAGGTAGAGGTTATCACCATTTTTCTGTGAAGTCCAGATGTCTGTTCCCCCTTCAGTCATGAGCATAAACTGCCCATACCCATACAGTGCTCTTTCCATACCGAAATAAACATTATTAAGTATGGTTTGATAGCCCTCTACCGAAACGGACAACGCATCCATAGTGTATCCCGAAGGATTATATTCATCAAGTGTACAAGAAGCATTGCTTATCGTCACTGCCATTACTGTTACAGTCAGCCAGTTTTTTATTTTCGTAGTCATATCTATTCTTATTGAATTATTAGTTAAAAAGATACATTAAGTCCCAAGAGATAAGTTTTGTAAAGCGGGAAGGTATCAGAACCGTTGTTTTCAGGGTCTGTATGCTTCAATTCGCTCTTAAACGGCAGGACAAATACATTATATGCAGTTCCATAAATTCTACACTTTTCAATTCCCAGGCGCTTACACAGCTTGTTCGGGAAAGTATACCCTAAGGTTATGTTCTTTATCTTGGCATAAGAACCATCAATATACCTTAAAGACTCTATTCCCGTAGTACTGGCAATACCCGGCCGGGGGAAATAAGCGGTTTGATTCTCAGGAGTCCAGTAGTCAGTACCTTTGGGTTGGTTATTATTTTTAGTAGAGTACCATCCGATAGTTTTACTATCTATCATTTGTCCATATCTTAGCATAACAAAAGCACTCAGATCAAAATTTCTATACTTAAATGTATTGTTTACGCCTAAGATGCCATCAGGCACATTAGAACCTAATATCTGAAGGTCACGTGTATTACTGTAAGTATGTACTCCACCGTCTCCCACAAGGTTTCCATTCTCATCTGTAGTGAATTGTTCCACTGTCTCTATTTTCACATAACCCGGTTGGCACCCGTATTTTGCGGCTTCTTCCTCTTCGGCAGTTCCCCATATTCCGACATATTTATAGTCATAGAATGTCTTGATGGGATGTCCTTCAAACAATTTCTTGGCAATAAGGTCACCGTCAGGCAGGCTTACAATCTTTTCATCGTTGTGAGTATAGGATATAGATGAAGACCACTCGAAGTTCTTGTTCCGTATATTCACAGTGGACAACTGTATTTCATACCCTTTATTGCTGGTTTCACCAATGTTTTGCCAAGTAGTCATGGGAGATCCCCAGGCCGTAATAGCAGAAGTTATAGGTAATGTACGGCTGAATAAAAGGTCTTTTGTCTTTGAATCATAAAAGTCTACACTCAGATTGATGCGATTATTAAACAGCCCCAAGTCCACACCATAATTCCATTGGTATGTCTTTTCCCAACCAATAGACGGGTTTCCATAAGGAGAGACAAGTTGGCTCATAGAACTCAACACACCGTCGATGGAAACAGCCGAATAAGTCGCTGCTCCGGTCTGTGAAGAATAGGCTCCCATACCTCCGGAGTTACCGGTAACACCATAGCTCAATCTGAGTTTTAAGTTACTCAGCCATTTTTCCGTACTCTGCATAAAAGGTTCCTGTGAGATACGCCATGCCAGTGCACCAGCAGGGAATGACTCCCACTTATGCCCATCAGCCAGATGGGATGCACCATCCCAGCGTGTGGTGAATGAAGCAATGTATTTATCCTTGTATACGTAATTGAAGCGCAAAGCATAAGACATCTTCTGATTCTGAGAGTAATAGGATTGTACACCATGTTTCGTGATCCCCGAAGCCATATTATGAAACAAATACGAATCAAGTGGTTGTCCGGAAGCTCGCATATTGTTGTAATCACTCTGTCCATGGCTCCATGAAGTCACACCGGTCAACGTCACTTTATGATCTTTGAGGAAGTCAAAGTTATAGGTCAGGATATTATCCCATAAGTAGCTATACCCATAATTGTTATTGATGTATGCATAAGGTGACGAATACCCGTTTTCAACTCCTTGCAAAGAATGTTCGCCAATATACTGTCCGTTACGTGAACTACTCAGCGTGGTACTGATCTGCGAACGGAATGAAAGTCCTTTTAATGGAATAATTTCCAGATACCCATTGACATTGGCATAAATCGTGCGGGTTTCATTGGCATACTGATTCTCTATTTCATCTCCGAATGGCGAGGTTTCTCCTTCGATAAATTCAACATTGATATTGCCGTTATCATCATAGGGCTTACCCAGAGGAAATGCAGTCAACGATTTAGTGAAGATATTCTTGCCTCGCGAATTCTTGATTGTATAAGTAAGCGCTGAACTGGTACCTATCTTCAGCCATTTGCGAATGTCATAGTCCACATTAAACCTCATTCCGTAACGCGTCTGATTTTCATTAGAAAGCAAACCTTCCGTATTGTTATAGCTAAAAGAAGAATAGACCTTGATCTTATCACTTCCGCCCCGTATGGATAAGTTCACATCTTTCTGAGAAGCATTTCCTTGTGTAGCCTCATCAATCCAATCTATCCATTGGTTGTTCTCATAAGCCTGTTGTATGGCTTCAGAGTTATACATCTGAAAGAAATTTTCCGGATAATCACCATTCTTAGTACGGTAATATTCCCTCTGATACTGATACCACTCATCACCTATCATACCATGCACAAAGTTAGCCCCTCCCGAGATACTGTACTTTGTATCCAGATTCACAGTCACCTTTCCGGCGGCACCGCGTTTTGTAGTGATAATAATAACACCGTTGGCACCTGCCGAACCATAAATGGCAGTTGACGATGCATCCTTCAATACATCAATTTGTTCAATGTCACTCGGGTTCAGTTGATTGTAACTGGCTCCCTGCACACCGTCAATGATAAACAGAGGTTCATTGCTACCGTTTATAGAACGAGAACCACGCAGCAAAATGTCCACATCCTCGCCTACTGCACCGGACCCCATCATAATATCGGCACCTGCAATCTTACCTTGAAGGGCCTCCATCACATTGCTTGTCGGAGTACCTTTGATATCCTCCTTATTTATAGATACGACAGAACCGCTAAGGTCAGCTTTCTTCACTGTACCGTAACCGACCACAACCACCTCATCCAGTGTTTTCGTATCTTCTTGCAGAATAATGTTTAAAGAGGTTTTGCCTTTCAGATTTATCACCTGCGTCATATATCCTATGTATGAAACTTCAATAGGATACTTTCCTGAAACTTTCAAAGTAAACTTACCGTCTACATCGGTAATCGTTCCATTGCTTGTCCCTTTCTCAACTACGGAAGCACCAATGGCGGGTTCTCCCAGATTGTCCTTTACAGTTCCCGTAATGTTCTGTGCGACGGCATTGACACTCAGGAAAACGAATAGCATACTAAGCAATATTCGCATGTTTTTCAGATTAATAGATGTTTTCATCAATTCTAAATTAATTAATAATTAAAGGTTGTTTGTTGCAAAACTACCTAACGAATGTTTTTTAACTTTGTATAAGCGTACAAGAATTGTGTTTGTCCGTCTATTACATAACGGCATATCAGTTTTTCCGATTAAAAAATCAATAAATACAAAATGAAATTATACCTGTCAATACTCATACTCACTTTTTGGTTCTGTCCGCCGGTTTTCGGGCAGCCACAACATGTTATTACCCGCTATAGCATTGAAGACGGACTGCCGCAACAAACCATAACCGGCATCGCGAAAGATAGAAACGGATATATGTGGTTCACCACCTGGAATGGAATCTGTCGTTTCGACGGACATTCATTTGTAACTTACAGAGTACTGCCCGGAGACTCGAATGATTTAGCTACCAACCGGATTGATGATATAAAGATAGACGCTCATAATCAGCTGTGGCTATTAGATGATGAGAACTCGCTTTACCGTTTTTCTCCGGAGAACAGCAAGTTCGATCATTTTGCTTCGCAAACGGCTCCTGTCCAAAATATATTCACCCTTTCCGATGGAGATACCTGGGTATTCCAGACTGACGGACGCCTGTTAAGAATCAGACCCAATGAAGAAACGATGGATTGTCTGCAAATTCTTGATAGTTCATCCCAAGTCCGTAGTATTATAAGTCTTGTTCAAAATCAGGATATCATTTGGATTATCGCTGACAGGGGGATTTACAAATTCTCAAAAGAAGACGGCAAACTCACGCCTATTTTATCTTCCCCCAACCGCTTTTATAGTTTCAGAAAGTGGGAAGGTATGTTTATTCTGGGATCAGACAACGGGCAACTCTACATCTACGACCCTAAAAAAGATACGCATTCCATACTGAAGTTCAATACCACCAGCCCCCTAATAAGAATCAAAGCTTATGATTCCAAGCATTTCCTTGTCATAGCAGAAAATGACGGCTTCTTTCTGACGGAAGGGTATCAGGGAGAGGGTACCCACTATACCACCTCGAATCAACTGTTAAGCAACCAGATTAATGCATTATACGAAGATAATAATCAGAAACATATATGGGTGGCCTACAAAAACACGGCAATGATTACCCGCATCAAACCATTCAGCACGTACTATAAGCATTATCAGCTAAAAACACAAGAATATAACAACTCGCAACGTTCCCTGTCACAAGACCGCAACGGAAGACTATGGGTATTCTCCAAGAATGAATCCCTGAACTATTATGATGAAAAGGCGGATGAGTTCCTTTTATTCTCGATCAGCAGAAACAGTCAGGAATCAAGGCAACCCAGAATAAAGAAGATCTACTTCGACAACCAAAACAACCTGTGGATTGCCAGACAGCCGAAAGGACTTATAAAGGTATCTTTCAAGAATGATCTTTTCACTCTCTCGGTGCCTGACGTCAAAGGATATCCGTCCACGAACGAATTGAGAAGTATAATGGAAGATGCTGACCACAACATTTGGGTCGGAGGCAAGAATGGGGATATTCAAGTATATGACAAGGATAAAAACTTCCTTGGCTTCTTAAATTCCACCGGAAAGTTGTCTCATCAGGCAGAACATCTTGGCGCCATATATGCTTTGCTGCAAGATAAAGAAGGAAATATATGGATGGGAACACGCAATGAAGGAATTATAAAATTAGTACCTCAAGGCAAACTGAACTTTCAACTCAAATACTATAAAGCAAATCCGGCTGACATATTCAGTCTGAACTGTAACTTCATCTTTTCCCTGAAAGAGGATAAGCAGGGCAGAATCTGGGTAGGTACATTGGGTGGCGGACTTAACCAGATAACTAAAGATGCAAACGGAAATGAGCGCTTTATCCATTCGGGCAATAAACTATCAGACTATCCGTCCCGTTTTTCAAGAATCAAGAATATCTGCATAGATCATCTGGATAACATCTGGCTGGCAACCACATCAGGTATATTGCTGTGTAAATGGAGCAAAGACAAGTTGACCTATACCCCCATCGTGCGCAACGGTAATGCAAAGAATAGCCTCAGCTGCGACAATGTTTATGATATTTTCGAAAGTAGCAAACATGAAATCTATGTAGCAACCTTCGGTGGAGGCCTCGACAAGCTTACGGGCTTTGACGAGCAAGGCAACGGGATATTCAAAAACTATTCATCTCCACAGATGATCTCCAACGTTCCGCTGACGCTGGCGGAAGATAATGAAGGTAATCTGTGGATTCCATCGGAAAACGGACTGTACCGTCTGTTTCTGGAGAATGATTCAACTGAAATATATGATAACAGATTTCTACCCGAAGGGCTCCTACTGACGGACAGCAGGGCTTGTCGCCTCTCAAACAATGAAATGCTGTTTGGAACAGACAGAGGATTATTATCAATAATCCCTCAGCAAATGAAGAGGAACAGCTATACCTCCAACCTCATCATTACAGATATCCACATAAACGGAGAAAAAAAGGAACCCTCCTACCGGTCTACCGGCATAACCCTCAGCCACAAGGAGAACTCATTCAGCATCAATTATGAGACACTGGACATGAAATTCCCCAATAAGATAGAGTACGCCTACCGTCTGAAAGGCTTTGACAATTGGAACTATGTGAAAAACAACCGCATGGCAGTCTATACAAACATTCCTAAAGGGAACTATTGTTTCCAGGTTAAATCAACCAACAGTGACGGAGTATGGAGTAATAAGATAAAGGAGATTTCCATCACCATATTGCCTTCATTCTGGGAATCCATTTACGGTACCATATTGTATTTCATTATATTTATCCTCATTGTCGCCATTTCAACCTACATTCTGTTTGTTATCTATAAACTCAGAAACCGGGTTGCAATAGAGAAGCATATCTTAGATATAAAAACCAAGTTCTTCACAGATATGATTCATGAACTACGTACCCCTTTCACACTGATCGTAGCCCCCATAGACCACATGCTCTCACAAAAGGACTTGAGTCCTGTCATTCAGCAAGACCTGGCTCTGGTAAAACGAAACACCAAACATACACTGAAAATCATCAATCAGGTACTCGATTTGCAGAAGATACAGAATGAATCCAAACTTACAGTACAAAGAATAGAAATAGCCCCATTCATCGAACATATTATAAATAATTTCCAGTCAATTGCCATCCAACGGGAAAGTGAAATCACCTTTGAATCTAAAGAATCGCCTCTATTTTTATGGGCAGATCCGGATAAATTGGAAAGCATTCTCTTCAACCTGATCACGAATGCTTTTAAATATTCACCCAAAGGAACAGTCATACATCTGTCTGTTCAAGAAACTGATACCAATATCATTCTGCAAATATCCGACCAGGGATATGGCATCAGTCAGGAAAAACAAAAAAGTATCTTTAACCGGTTCGAGAATTACGTGAGTTCCGACATCTTCAAGAAACAAAGTACAGGCATAGGGTTGTCTTTAGTCAAGGAACTGGTAGAGTTACACAAAGGCAAAATCACTTTACAGAGCAAAATAAACGAGGGTTCCACTTTCACCATCTACTTCCGTAAAGGAAAAGAGCATTTTGCACCTGAAACGGAGTTCATTCTATCAGATTATGATGAACGGCCTCAGCTGTCCCAGAATGATACTCTCTTTCTGAGAGATGATTACGAAGCAGAAGAAGAGGCTTGTAAGGACTGCGGCAAGAGTTCCATTTTAGTGGTGGATGATAATCAGGAGCTTCTTTTCTTCTTACATACGATTCTTTCCGAAGAGTTTCGTGTGATCACGGCTTCCAATGGAAAAGAGGGATTGGAAAAGGCAATCAAGTACCTGCCGAATATGATTGTCAGCGATGTTGTAATGCCGGAAATGACAGGGATCGAAATGGTCAAGAAGCTACAAGCCAATACTTATACCTGCCACATACCGATTGTTTTACTGAGTAGTAAGGCAGATGTGGAAAATCAAAATGAAGGTTTGGAATTGGGCGTGGATGATTACATAACCAAGCCCTTCAGTGCGAGTTATCTGATAGCCAAGATATGGAATATCATCAGACAAAGAAAGCGGATTCAGGCACTGTATTATTCAGAACTCATACAAAATAAAGAAGAAAGCAATATCGATTCCGAAGAGCAAGAAGAGCTTCGCTCACTTCCGCAAGCCGATAAAGACTTGCTGGACGGGATTGTCTGTTTCATCAACAAACATCTGGATCATCCGGACTTGAGCGTAGATACGCTTGTTGAAGAAGCAGGAATCAGCCGCTCCGCCCTATTCAAAAAGATAAAGACGCTCATAGGTATCTCACCGATGGAGCTCATCAAAAACATACGTTTGAAGAAAGCGGCAGAGCTGATAGAAGAGGGATCGGATAACTTTACCCAGATAGCATACAAGACCGGATTTAAGGATTCGCAGCATTTCAGTAAATGCTTCAAGATGATTTATGGAGTGACACCTACTGAATATAAAAAGAAATATCGTGATATGTATTGAAAGATCAGAGTTATCCTGCCGCTTCTAAAGCGCAAATAGAAACAATTTCTTATAAATGGACCACAGATTGCTGTTTTTTTCATATTTTTGTCCGAGACATCAAGGAATCTTATCCAATATATGAAGAAGCATCACTTTTATATCATATTCTTCCTGTTGCTCTGCATCATTAACGAAGGATATTCGCAAGGACTACAATTCTATGGAAACGAAAAACGAATTTCCGAACGCTCCTCTTTCTGTGTGTTTACTGAAAAATATCTTTCTGTAGCAACCGGAACATTTACCATATCTTTTGAATATGCCGCACAAAATACAGAAAGTCCGGGATACATCTTTTATCTCAAAAATGCGGACGGACAGGAAGCTTTCAACCTGACTTATGTGTACGATGACTCCAAAGGAAGTTTCATGTTCGCTCAGGACGGAAAGCAAATTTACCACGCGTTCCCATATCCTGCCGCAAAGTTACATGCGAAATGGATTCCCATTATATTCAAAATGGATATTCCTAATGACCGTATTAATATTAGTATAGGTAATGATCAAGTAACCATTGAGGAAATTGGGTTGAATAAACGGACATTTACCCCTCAACTTTTCTTCGGTATGTGCAATTACATTCTGGAAACAGCCTCTTTCTCCATCCGTAACCTGAAAATAAACAACGATGAAGAAAACTGGAACTTCCCCCTCAATGAAAGCAAAGGGGAAGATGTGCACGACAACAAAGGAAGAATTATCGGACATGTCACAAACCCTACCTGGCTCATCAATCGTTCGTATTATTGGAAACCGTTATTTCAATCTTACTCTTCCACTCCATCGGGTTTCGCCTTTGCACCGGAAAAGCAGGAATTCTACATATACAATCAAGACTCTATCATTACTTACAATATTTATAAGCGCACATCAGAACAGCTTCCTTATATGCCCGAAAAGACAACATTCCCGATTCGTCTGGGTATGAACTTTTATGATGAGAGCAAAGGAAATATCTACGCCTACGAGTTAAACTGGGCAGAGACCTTTATCGCAAAGATGAATCCGCAAACCAGAACGTGGGATATGATTAATCAAAACGATATCACTCTTCAAATGCATCATCATAGCGCAATTTTTAATCCTCAAAAGCAACAATTCCTCTTTTTTGGCGGGTATGGCAATCGTCGTTATTATAATACTTTCATAACCTATGATTTGTTACAAGAACGCTGGGATACCCTTCATTTTGCAGGAGATAAAATTTCACCTCGTTTTTTTGCAGGTATAGCGATGAGCCCTGATTGCAAACACGCTTATATCTATGGAGGAAAAGGCAATGAAACCGGTGATCAGAATGTAGGCATCCAGTATTATTACGATTTCTATCAATTAGACTTCGAGACAAAACAAATCAAGAAGTTGTGGGAACACAAGGCACCCTCAGCCAATCGTATTCCTACAAGAGACATGATACTTTCCGAAGATGGAAAATACGTCTATCTGCTGGCCTATCCGGAATACAAACCCGAGACCCACCTGCAACTCTATCGTCTCTCTATTTCCGACGGTAGCTATGAAGCTTTAGGCGATAGTATTCCACTCACCTCGGAAGAGATAGCAACCAATGCCAATTTATACTTCAATAAGAAACTGGAAGAATTCTATTGTGTCACTCAAGAGTTTGAAAAATACGGGCAATCCGCTACACGTATCTACTCACTCTCAAATCCTCCCGCATCGCTGGCAGCCGTAAAATTCTACGATAAACTTAGAAGTGATTCCAAGGACTCATCTATTTGGCTGTATCTCATTCCTATATTGTGCCTTGTCGTAGCCGGAGGCATCCTCATCACTATTAAACGACAGCAATCCACAAAAAAAGAAAAACACCAGACCAAAACGATCTTCTCACCCCAGAAAAGTAATACTTCCGATACAGGACTAATATCAATAATTCCCGCAGCCACCGCTGAAACCATCGAAAAAGAAGAAATAGACGAAACACTTCTACCAGATGCAATTACCAAGCGCAGAAACAGTATTTCCCTCTTCGGAACCTTTACAGCCACAGACAAAAATGGACGGGATATGACCTATATGTTCAGCCCCAAAATAAGACATATATTCTTATACATACTGATAAACAGTATAACCAAAGATGGAGTATTATCTTCCGATATGAATAACTTGTTCTGGCCCGACAAGCCGGATGATAAAATAAAAAACCTGAAAAATGTAACCATGAACCACCTCCGCAAAACATTGCAAGAGCTGGAAGGTATTGAGCTTACCCACCAAAAAGGTTACTTTAAATTAATGTTCACAGATGAGTGTTATTGTGATTATCAACGTTTCTTCTTCTTAACGGATGGAATGAAACGTGCTCCTCTATCAGAGAATGACACGATGGAATTACACAATATTCTCGCACAAGGGAAATTCCTGAATACCATCGAAGAGAGTTTATTCGACTATTTCAAACAACAGGCGGAATCGTTTACAGTCAGCCTACTATCCGAACAAATACATACATTCTACAAGAATGGAAGAAACTCCGCTACGATACGTATCTGCAATATCCTGTTCGCCATAGACCCACTATCCGATATAGCTATGACTTATGCTGTATGTACTTATCGTCGCCAGAACAGGTCAGACAAAGCTATACATCTTTACAGCATTTTCACAAAAGAATACCGGAAGGTAATGGATGAAGATTACCCGATAGCCTTTGATAAAGTGAATACTGAAAACATCAGATTCTAACTCAATATGTACTGATAAAAAATCTCCTTATTGAAACATCCATTTCAATAAGGAGAAATTAAATAGGAAACAATCTTTATTACCTTCTTACCATCCTATATAACTGTACCGTGCACTATCAGTTCTCCAATATTAGTATTATTTGATCCATCGTGACTGCTTGTTATCTCAATCTTCAAATAACGCCCTTCGGCATCTTCTGTATCAAACTCCTGCATATCTGGCGTCTTCTTAGCTTCAAACTTACCAATACTTTTCCAGCTGTTCTGATCATCACTGATGAAGAACTCCATATCTTTTGTATTTGCATCACCACCAGACTGTCTGCCATAATAGTCAACACTTACTACTTCACTACGATCTTTCATATCAATAATGATAATATGCGGCCAATCCTGCCATCCACCACTCCATTGCGAATGCCAGAAAGTATTTATATCACCATCAATAATCGCCTCTACTCTCCCATTAGGAGCACTTTCTGCCGGCTCATCCGTATTGGCAGTAATAGTCCATTTCTTTGAGTCTAGTACCGGACTAGTTATGATAATCTCCATTGCATAAAGTCCACCGTCCTCACGTACCTTATATTGTTCAGAAGAAAGCCTAATCGGTAATAGGTAATTGCCGATAGGTAGTGCTGAAACAGATAATGCAATCTTTGCAGTCGCCTCTTTCATATCCTCTACAATCGTAACCGATGCCGGTAAAGTATAACAAGTTTCAGGCAAGAGTTCAAATTGTATAGCACTTGTAGCATTATAAGTAGCCAGATAATCCGCATCAACTTCCAAATTACATGTAATGTTCTGTGTATTGGAAGCATTAAAGCCAACTGTCAGATTTTGTATCATATTAGCAGCACCCAAGCCCAAGTTCAAATTAACACCCGATGAAGTAAAATAAATCATCGGTTCAATCACAACAGGAGCCAAAATAGCCATAGACTTATCATTGGTTATATCAACAGAAGCCTCCACTAACTTCATGGGCAATACATAATCCCCTTCTCCCAAAGCTTCGATAGCCTCCGGAGTAAAAATAATATCCACTACCTGATTTACATCTTTACGGTCAGAACTGAACGACACGGTAGAAGAGCTAATCTGATAACAAGTTTCAGGCATCATCTTATATTCGGTTTCATTCCGAGTATTATAAGCTGCTAACTCTTCAGTCGAACATAGACCAATAGTAGCCGTACAAGCCGTCTCTACCGCTCCCGATTTATAAATGGCCAGCTGATAAGTAGATGGCATACCAGTCTTATAAATTTCAAACTCTTGCAATCCACTTGATACCAAATAAACCTTATTTTCTGTCAGGTTATCTTCCAACCCATCTTGACAGGAAAAGAAAACACTGGTACCCAACAACAAAGCTCCTAATATCAGTTTATAGTTTTTCATATTATAGTATGTTCTAATATTAATAAATTCAAGTTACAACCATATCACCAACCCGGATTCTGCACCAAAGAGTTGTTGCGATCTATTTCATCCTGCGAAATGGGATAGAGATACATCTTATCTTCAAATACACGGCGTTCAAAAACCGTACGCTGATAGAACTCCGTAGATTCAAAGCTATCACCTGCAAAAACATTCATACCATACATATTTCCATTGTCACCATACATGCGACGGTCAGGAGTATGCTTAGTATCCGTCTTACCTGAAAGCAAACGACGGCGAGTAGTAAAATAACGGTCGGCTTCAAAACAAAGTTCCACCTGACGCTCACGTATAATATATTCCGCTTGAAGCTCTGTATTTCCTTTTATCTCCGGGTGAGTATCGAAAATGCTGGGTAAACCTGCACGCTCACGAATCTTATCCCAGTATTTCTTAATATCAGAGTTATTGGGATCATACTCATTCAAAGCTTCAATATAATTCAGATAAATGCCAGCAAGACGAATATAAGTATGCTGACGCCATCCATAATATTGTCCACGATAAGGATTGCTATCATAGTGTATGAACTTATTAACCAGATATCCTGTAGCTGAGTGGTCAGAAACGCCATTAGCCCCTGATACACCACTACCATAAAGTTCCACACGCCCCCAGCCATCTTTATTCTTCTCAGAAGAGTAAATATCACGGTCAGCGGCAGCCACCTGCAGAACCGGATGTCCGTTATAAAGAATACTTGCATAAAAACGAGCCTCACGGTTGGCATACATATTCCATTCACCTTTACGATGTCCCCACGAATTACCATCACGAATCTCATTCACATTATCATTTAACCAGTTGGAATGAGCTTCATCAGCAAAACCTTCTTCTACATATCCGCCTTCCTCATCGTCAATTGTATATCCATTAGCCATGTAAAAGGCATCAACCAAACGTTGTGTAGGTGCCATGCCGTTCCAACCGCCGGGACGAGGGCAAGCATGCTTTTCAAAGCCATTGGCATCACACTTGGTAACCGCCCATAATACTTCACAATTCCATTTCTCCAAATGCACATTACGCACTGATTTATATGGATTAAAAGTTCCATCTCCATTTTCATCATTACGATAAAGAGCAATCCGGACTTCAGAACTATTTTCAGCCGCAGTAATCACGGCCTTAGCAGCTGTAGCAGCATCTTTCCACTTCTGTTCACTATAAGTAGTATTTACCAACGGGGTACCATCATTATTTTTAAAAGAAGCATATGCTTTATTTCCATTCCATTGCGGGCTGGCAGCCATTAAGGTCACTTCCGATTTTACAGCCAGACAAGCTACCTTATCAGGCTTTCCCAACCAAGTTCTATCCACCTGCCAAGAGAAAGGAAGATCCGGATAAGCCTCATCCAACATACGGATAATGTAACTGACACAATCATCATACGGCGTACGCGGAAAAGAGTTCCAATCGCTATCCATTGGTTCTTCTTTATCAATCAGCACAAACGGACCATATTGCTGTAATAGCTTCCAATAGTAGAATCCACGAAGGAACTTCACTTCAGCTTTATACTGTTTTTTCAATTCAGCAGTCAGTTCCTCGCAGAGATCCACATTATTTTCAAACACAAATGAAGCACGGATAGCCTTATAATAATTTCCCCACTGATCCCATTCGAGATTATTGGGTCCCCAATTTCCTACATTCATACTGGCAGTACAATAGCGCTCCCATATCATATCACACTCATCCGAAGCACCGACCCAAGGGGCATCTCCCCAAATGGAATGTTCTATAGGCAATTGTGAATAGACACTATACAGATAGGCTTCTGTCTCTTTTCTGTTTTTCCAAACCATATCCATGGTCTTCTGGTCATCGGGCATTTTATCAAGAAAGTCACACGATGAGACCAGTAATGCCACTACAGCAAATAAGATTATATTTCTTAATTTCATAATAATATCTATTTAAAAGTTAACTCTCAAACCAAAATTGTACTTGCGTTGCAGTGGATAAGCATCTCCACGTCCTTTACCAATTTCCGGATCCCACATTTTGAAAGGAGAGAACACCGCCAAATTAGTACCGTGGAAGTAAATACGCAACCCACTTAGAAACATCGGCTCCAGCCACTTTTTGGGGAAGCTATACCCAATCTCTAAATCTGCCAAACGAAGGAAACTTCCATCTACTTGCCATTTCGTGGATTCCTGATAGTTATTGGTAGAACCACCAATACTTAAACGAGGATAAAACGCATCCTGACGAGGATTATCAACCGTCCAACGATCCAGAGCCTCTACGAAAAGATTGCCACGATCACCACCTTCCTGAAAAGGAACAAAGCCTTCACCTCCCAGCATATAAGAAACGCGAGTCTGACCACGGAAGAAAATACCGACATCAAATCCTTTCCACATCAACTGAGTACCAAAACCATAAACGATTTCAGGAATAGACGAGTAACCAATAGCAACTTCATCATTACTGTCCACAATGCCATCGCCATTAACATCAAGATACTTCACATCACCCGGACGTACAGTACCAAACTGTTGCTTAGGACTTCTAGCTATTTCAGCTTCATCATTGAAGTATCCTAAAGCTATCAGACCAAATTGCTGATTATGTCTTTTACCCACACGATTCTGATACTTATTCTGATAGTCAGGCTGATCCTGATCAAGTACGGTATTATGCGTAAAGGTCCCATTAGCATAAACACGCATACTAAAGTCGCGAAAACTCTTATTATACTCAATCGTGCCATCCACACCCTGATTCTCCATTCTACCAAGATTAGCAAATGGCATATCATTGATACCGGCAATACCAGGCAGAGAATTACGTTGAATCAGAATGTCCTTACGCTTCTCATAAAAGTAATCAACATCCAAAGAAACATCACCACCAAAAAACTCGGCTTGTATACCAATATTTGATTTCAATCCCTTCTCCCAAGTCAGGTTTACTACTCCATATTGATTCTCACCTGTACCGGCATAATTTGTTTCATTCGGCCCGAAAATATATCCGCCCAAGCCATCACCTACAATAGTAAGATAAGCGTAGCGGCGATTATTGGGTAAAGCCTCTGCTCCTACCAATCCCATAGAACCTTTCAGTTTCAACATGCTCACCACATTGTTTATAGAACTGTTCTGCCAGAACTTCTCGTTGGAAATTAAATAGCCAATGGCTCCCGCAGGGAAAATACCAAAACGCTGACCTTTAGGAAAATTTTCAGAACCATTGTATCCAATATTGAACTCCGCAAAATAACGGTCATCATACGAGTAGGTGGCACGAGCTGCCAGACCTTGTTTACGATAAGGAAGAGAACGGATTGCTTCAGTAGCGGTACCATCACGATAGTCACGATGATAATACATGCCCATACCTCCTACACGATGTACTGTATTGAATACGCGTTCATAAGTAACCTGCGCTTTTAACTCCATAGCACGATTCACTTCCTGCTCCGTTTCGTAACCTAAATATTCATCACCAATAGACATCTGTTTTAATTCCAGATTACCGGCATCATCACGTCCAGTGGCCATATAGTAAGATTCTTTTTTAGTACGTTTGGTAATATTCTTAGTATAAGCATCGAAGGAAAACGCAACATTAGCTTTCAGTCCCGGTACCCATTTACCAAAGTCCTGTGACAAACGAGCCTGACCATTGAACTGGTTTTTAAACTCTGTACGATAACCCGACCCCATCAGACGCTCAGCAGGATTCTCCGTAGTAATGGAGTTGCTTCCGGCCCATACATAATGTTGACTACCATCCGCATTAAAACCATAAGGATAACGTACAGGAATATTAATAGGATTCTGAGTATATGCCTTATCAAAAAGTTCAGAGCTTGTCATACCGGGATTATGGCTATCTATCAGCCAACCACCGAGTTCCAGATCGAGCGTCGTACTTTTACTCAAAGATACGTCTACATTGGCACGATAATTATATTTGGTCAGAGAAATATTCGATTTATAACTGTTAGTCGGATTATCTCTATAATTACCATGTTCATTCATAATACCTACTGAAACAAAATATCGTGCAACTTTACCTCCGCCATGTACATTCAGTGAAATATTGCTATTATCAGAGTTCTTCTTGAAGATCTCATTAAACCAATCTACATTAGGATAGAGATAAGGATCCGTACCTAAACGGGTTGCTTCTATTACCGCATCACTATAAATAGGCGTTCCGTTGGCTTCATTATACAATTCCATAAAATTAGCACCATCCAGCAGCTTCGGCATACGTGTCAACTGGCTGACACCATACTCCATCTTCAATTCAATAGATGGTTTCTCAGATGCCTCACCTTTACGAGTAGTCACCAAAACAACACCATTGGCTGCACGTACACCGTAAACAGCAGTGGCTGAAGCGTCTTTCAGGATAGAGACACTTTCTATTTCCTCAGGTGAAATATTCGTCATAGAACGTTCCACACCATCTACCAATACCAACGGATCTTGATTTGCACCGAAAGTGGAAATACCTCGAATCCAGAAACTGGAGGCATCCTGTCCCGGTTCGCCCGAACGTTGTACTCCAATAATACCAGCCATACGCCCTACCAAAGCATTCTCTAAAGAGCGGGAAGGAACTTTCAAATCAGCCATACGCACAGAAGCAATGGAACCGATCACACTTGCCTTACGCTGCGTACCCATACCTACTACTACCACCTCATCAAGCGACTGTACATCTTCTGTCATTACAATACTGATACTGGAAGAATTTGCCACTTCCTTTTTCACTGTATTATATCCTACATAAGAAAATTCCAGGATTTCTCCTTTCTGTGCTTCAATAGCGTAAAAGCCATCAATGTCGGTGATAACTCCCGTTGAGGTCGTCAGATTACGGACTGCAACCCCAATAAGCGCATCGCCCTGGCCGTCCAATACTTGTCCTTTGATTTGCTGTTTACCCGATTGTGCCGATATGACTCCAGGCACCGTGACCATCAATATACATAAAACCAGAAATGCAATTCTCTGGTAAGATGGCCGAATTAAAAAATAAATGTTTTTCATTCTACATATGTTTTTATTAGTATTACATACTTACGGGGATTCCCCGCAAAGGCTCCAAAACATCTGCAAAGCTATGGCTGCTGTCTTAAATAAAGGATTAAACATAGATTAACAACCGTATTAACCCCACCATTTTTTTATTAACCGACACAATTTCAATATAAAAACAGAATCCCGCCAAAGCCAAACAGGTTTCCTTATAAATAGTAACCGATTAACAAAGAAATTCCATCCTTAACATTCGCACTAACCCCTTTTTAATCCAATTACTAACTTCATTTTCTTAATTTTGCCTACGGTTCCAAAACACACATATCTATTTCTCATATTTATTAATTAAATTAACCATGAAATTGAAAAAGCTATTTCTCGCTGCCGGACTTACCGCGGCAGCCACTGTATCGGTAACAGCGCAGAAAGCACCCGAACCTTGCGATTTGACTCCCAGTGCCCGACAGATAGAATGGTACAATCGTGAAATGATTGCGTTCTTCCACTTCGGCATCAATACTTTCGAAGACTTTGTCAACGAAGGAGACGGAAAGGCATCTACAGCCATATTCAATCCTGCCGCATTAGATTGCGAGCAATGGATGCAAACCCTAAAGTCAGCCGGCATACCGGCAGCCATCCTCACGGCCAAACATGCCGATGGCTTTTGCCTTTGGCCGAGCAAATATACAGACTACTGCGTAAAGAACTCCACTTGGAAAGGCGGGAAAGGCGATGTTGTGCGCGAATTTGTAGATGCCTGTGAAGAATACGGCATCAAAGCAGGTATTTATCTTGGTCCGCACGACCGCCACGAGCATCTGCGACCGGATTATACAACAGAGAAATACAAGTACTATTATGCTGCACAGTTGGAAGAACTAATGAGTGATTATGGAAAAATATGGGAAACCTGGTGGGATGGTGCAGGAGCTGATGAGCTCACTACCCCTCTCTATACCCATTGGTATAAAATTGTACGCGAGAAACAACCTGACTGTGTAATCTTCGGAACAAAGAATTCTTATCCTTTCGCTGATGTACGCTGGATGGGTAATGAAGCCGGAGAAGCAGGCGATCCTTGCTGGGCAACTACAGACTCTATTGCTATTCGTGACGAGGCAGCCTACTACCAAGCACTGAATGAAGGTATATACAATGGAAATGCTTATGTACCTGCGGAAACGGACGTATCCATCCGTCCCAGCTGGTTCTACCACGAGGAAGAAGACAGCCGTGTAAAGACCGTAAAAGAGTTATGGGATATCTACTGCACCTCAGTAGGGCATAACAGTGTGCTATTGCTTAACCTCCCGCCCGACCGCAGAGGATTGCTTCATTCTAAAGATTCATTGCATATAGCTTTACTGAACCAAGGTATTCGTGAAACTTTTGGTAAAAACCTGTTAGCAGGCAGCCGTGCCAACGCAACTAATAATCGTGGAGCAAAGTTTGATGCCAAATATCTGATAGATAACGATAAACAGACTTACTATGCCGGACGCGATGGAAACGTAAAAAGTGACATCACCTTCACCTTACCACATTCCACTACTTTCGACTGTCTCATGGCAGAGGAAGTAATAGAACTGGGACACCGTACCTCCCGTTGGAGCGTGGAATACTCCAACAACGGCAAAAATTGGACATCTATCCCGGAAGCTACAGGCAAACAGTGTATCGGATATAAATGGATTGTACGGTTTGCTCCGGTAACAGCCAAATATGTACGCCTTCGTATTGAAGACGGACGCGCCTGCCCCGCTATCCATAGTTTCGGAATCTATAAACAAGCTGAAATACTCAAATAAAAAAACAATGTATAAAATTAAAAGCATCATACTATCCGGTATACTTGCCTTCTGCAATCTTTGTGCCACAGCACAAAACATAGACTCAGGGCAGGCATATGAGATACACACGTTGAGCGGTCTTGCAATGGATAATCAGGAAAGCGTGGACACCGGTTCCAAAATATTCATTTCCAGACGTGTTCCTGGTAAAGAATCTCAAATATGGCAGTTCATACCCATAGAAAAAGATATTTATTGCATAGTCAGTCCTCTGTCTCAGCAAGCCATTGACAATGGTGGAGATGGAGCTGTAGAACGAAGTATCCTGCAATGGAGCAATGATTTGAACAACTCAAACCAGCGATGGAAAGTTAATCGGCAATCCAATGGGAATTATATTTTTACCAGCGTGGCAAGTGGATATAATCTGGGGTTTCCAGATGCAGGCCTGGTAGGAGAACCTGTTTTCCAGTTGAAACCTGATATCCACCAACCCAATCAACAGTGGATTCTGGTCAAATCGAATGTGAAAGTAAAAGCTGATCCATTGAAAACCCACAGCAACAATGATTGGGAAAACCAAAACATCTTTGCCATAAACAAAGAAGACGGACATGCCACATTCATTCCTTTTGCCAATATGGAAGAAATGCAAGCAGATCCTGCTTACCGTCGCCCTTGGGAACGCACCCGTTCCAGCCGTTATGTGTTGCTGAACGGTAATTGGAAATTTAACTGGGTGAAACAACCCGAAGATCGTCCGAAGGATTTCTATAAAACTAACTATGACGTATCAGCGTGGGCTGAAATCCCTGTCCCCTCCAATTGGGAAATGCATGGCTACGGTACACCCATCTATACCAATATCACTTATCCATTCCGTAATAATCCACCTTTCATACAAGGGCAACGTGGCTACACGGTAGAAAAAGAGCCAAATGCTGTCGGGTCTTATCGCCATGAATTCACTTTACCTGCCGGCTGGATAGACAAGGAAGTATTTATTCATTTCGATGGCGTATATAGTGCCATGTATCTATGGATTAATGGGAAAAAAGTGGGATATAGCCAAGGAGCCAATAATGATGCCCGCTTCAATATCACCCGTTATGTACATCCGGGCAAAAACCAAGTTGCGGTGGAAGTCTACCGTTGGTCAGACGGTAGCTATCTGGAAGATCAGGATATGTTTCGCTTAAGTGGAATCCATCGCGACGTATATCTTGTAGCCAGTCCCAAAGTACAATTACGTGATCTGCATCTGACTTCCGTTCTCAGTTCTCGCTATGACAAAGCAGAACTAAACGTGAAAAGCAAAATCAAAAACCATGGGAAAGCAATCAAAAATGCTTCCGTACGTGTCTCACTGCTCGATGAAACGGGAAGAAATCTCAAACAGTTCGTTACTGAAACCGGTGCTCTGGCTGCCGGAAAAGAAGTAATAATAAACAGCAAGGGGAGTATTCGCGATCCTAAACTGTGGAGTGCAGAGACTCCCTATCTATATACAGTCAATGTAGAATTGCTGGATGAGCAAGGGAAAGTGACCGAAGCCACTACACAACAATACGGTTTTCGCCGTATAGAAATTCGTAACAATAAAGTATATATCAATGGCATGTTGACTCTATTCAAAGGAGCCAATCGCCACGACATTCATCCACAATATGGGAAAGCAATCCCTGTAGAAAGTATGATTGAAGACATCCTTTTGTTCAAGCGTCATAATTTAAATACCATCCGTACAAGTCATTATCCCAATGATCCGAAAATGTACGGGCTATTTGATTACTATGGCCTATACGTCATGGATGAAGCCGATCAGGAATGTCATGGCAACATGTCATTAACCAATAATCCCGCATGGGAGGCAGCCTTCGTCGACCGTATGGTACGCATGGTAGAGCGTGACAAAAATCACCCGTCCGTAATCTTTTGGTCATTAGGCAATGAGTCTGGTGGAGGTTGCAATGCAGTAGCCGAATACAAAGCTGCCAGAGCTATTGATGACCGTCCTATCCACTATGAAGGCATGAATGACCAGGCAGACATAGACTCACGTATGTATCCTTCTATCGAGAGCATGATAGAGCAGGACAAGCAACCACGAGACAAGCCCTACTTTCTTTGCGAATACGCCCACGCCATGGGAAATGCCGTAGGGAATCTTGAAGAATACTGGGATTACATTGAATATCATTCCAACCGCATGATTGGTGGCTGCATTTGGGATTGGGTAGATCAGGCACTCAACAAACCGGGTGAAGCAAAAGATCACCTTTACTTTGGAGGTAGTTTCGGTGACGCCCCCAATGACAATGACTTTTGCTGCAATGGTCTTGTCACAGCCGACCGTCGTGTTACTCCCAAGCTATTGGAAGTAAAGAAAGTATATCAATACATCTCATTCAAGATGAATGACAAAAACAGTGTCGAACTACACAACCGTTACACGGTTCACAATATGACTCACTTCAACCTTCACTATACACTTGAAAAGGATGGTAAAGTTATTAAAGAAGAAGAGTTCGGCCTGCCCGATGGAAAGCCAAACGAGCGCCGTACCATTCATGTTCCAATGGAGCGTTATCTGACTGACCCTAATGCAGAGTATTTCGTAAATTTTGAAGTGAAACTGAAACATGACTGTGTGTGGGCCCCTGCAGGCCATGTAGTAGCAACCGAACAGTTTGCTCTAAATGAGAAGATTAATAAACCTTCTGAAATCAAGACCGATACTCCGGGAAACGAAATTCTAAAAGCTTACGAAGAAGAACGCCGTTACGTACGCTTCGAAAACAATAACTGCGGAATTTCATTCGATATGGCTACCGGACAAATGATTGGCTTGCGCTATGATGCACAAGAAGTATTGCATCGGCAGCAAGGTCCCGAATTTAACTGGTATCGCTCCATCAACAACGATCCCCGCAATTGGACCAATACGCAAATCAAACTTCAGGATTTCACATGGAAACAGGCCGAAAATAAGAAGTCTGTAACTGTAATTGCAGAATTGGAGGCTATCATAGGAAAAGTTAATGTCCCCCATACCATAACCTACACTATCCATGGAAATGGTGCCATTGATATAAAAGCCAGTTTTAAAACCGGAACTGACTTTAATCTGCCCCGCCTTGCTTTACAAACCAGTCTTAACCCTGCTTTGGATAAGATCACTTGGTTTGGACGCGGCCCTATCGAGAACTACCAAGACCGCAAGAATGCAGCCTACGTAGGATTATATTCTACCACCGTAGAAGATATGCGCGAATACTATGCACGTACACAGAGCATGGGAGAACGATGCGATTCACGCTGGTTGACATTGACCAACAACTATGGGAAAGGCATTAAGATCACTCCGGAGGGTACTATTGACTTCTCTGCCCAGCACTACACCGACCGCGAATTATGGCAAGTGAAATATGCTCATGACCTTGGAAATATCCGTCGTTCCGAAGTTGTATTAAATCTGGATTGTGTACAACGCGGACTGGGCAATGCCAGTTGCGGACCAGGTCCACGTCCGAAGTATGAGATTAAAAAAGATAGCGTATATACATACGCTTTCCGCATTGAAGAAGTTAAATAAATCAGATTCTTAAAGAAGAAATCAATATACTCAATATAAAAAAGCAGAAATACTTGACTTCGCTTTTCCAATGTAGTATATTTGTATTCGTAATCTTAATTCTGATTCAAATTTAGATTAGCATAAGAGGAGGGGCATAGCTTCTCCTCTTTTTGTACCTATCTATTCCATAGAATTTCAAATGCCACACTTTAGTTCCCCGAATGCCACACCTCAACTATTAAAATGCCATACCTCAACAGTAGGAATGTGTGGCATTTGGGTCGGTCAGGTGTGGCATTCGGGGAAGTAAGGTGTGGCATTTATACCATCTATCTGAGGCAAACAGACCATCTGTCTGCATGAAACACAGGGTGCGTTCAGGGCAAACAGATGGTCTGTTTCAAAAGAGTGTTATTTACGCTAATGACTATGAGATTCTTTCATCAACAGTTAATAATATAGAAATCTGCTCTTGACAAGATTTCCATTTCAGAGCATCATTTACTGTAAGAATACGGAAAATCTTCCAGATGTATCCCCCTTTCTCTATTAGGAACACTATCCATAATCAAACGGAATTCTCCACCGCCTACCAACTCTTCATGTTTTAGATAATTACGAGTAAACCCTTCAGCATTTAATTCAGCCGAACGAATATAACAATTAGTATCTGATACACCTTCAGCATGAATCGTAAATGTTTTCTCTCCGGGCAATGAAAGAGTAGCCTTCGGAAATAGCGGGCTGCCCAAAACATATTCGGATGCACCGGGACACACCGGATAGAAGCCAAGCGCCGTGAATACATACCAAGCCGAAGTCTGTCCGTTATCCTCGTCACCACAGTAACCTTCCGGACCCGAATTATAGAGCTTATTCATAACATTGCGAGTATGATACTGAGCTTTCCAAGGCTGACCGACATAATTGTACAAGTAAATGGCATGTTGCACAGGTTGATTACCGTGAGCATATTGCCCCATATTCAGGGCAACCATTTCAGCTATCTCATGAATGACAAAACCATACGTACCGTAATTGAAGGTATTGGGAGCGACGAACATAGAGTCAAGGCGACCTGCCATCAGCCCATGACCACCTAACAAAGACGACAAGCCTTCCGGATCATGAAACACACTCCAGGTCCAGTGCCAGGAACAGCCCTCTGTAAAGGGACCTCCCCACTCAGTTGCATCGAAGTTATCACGCCACTTACCATTGGCATCCTTTGCCCACATAAAACCTTTCTCCGGATAGAACAGGTTGCGATAGTTCTGAGCTTTTTTATAATATTCGGCTGCTACTTCCTGATGTCCCGTCTTTTCCGCAAAACGTGCCAAGCACCAGTCGGCATAAGCATATTCCAGAGTCTTGGCAGTCGCCTCATGCACTTCGGGATAAGGAACATAGCCCAAACGATCATATTCAGCATATCCGTCACGTCCCACAGAGGAGATCTCTTCACTGCGTGCCCGCGTCTGATTCAGCATAGCCTCCAATGCTTTATTTTTGTCAAATGTCCTTATACCCTTCATCCATGCATCAGTAAGCAACGAAATCGAATTGTTTCCTATCATGCAACCACGATGCCCAGGACTTGCCCACTCAGGCATGAAACCGCTTTCGCTGTATGCATTCACGATTGATTGCATGATTCGTTCGCTTACTTCGGGATAAACCAATGTAAACAACGGATGTACAGCACGGAAAGTATCCCAAAAGCCATTGTCAGTGTACATATATCCGTTGTGTATCTGCCCGTCATAAGGGCTGTAATAAACCGGTGCCTCATTCTTATCGAACTCATAGAATTCACGCGGAAACAAGAGCGTACGGTACAGGCAGGAATAAAACGTTTTCTGCTGTTCCTCCGTACCTCCTTCCACTTTGATACGTCCCATCTGTTCATCCCATACTTTCTTTGCAGCTGCTGAGACTTCCGCAAAGGAACGTCCTTTCACCTCACGGTCCAGATTCAAGCGTGCCTGTTCGTGATTAATGAAAGAAGACGCCACACGAATAGTTAACTTCTCTCCGGCCTCCAAATGGAAACCGACATATGCGCAAGCATTCTCGTCTGTTCCGGATTCTACAATAGGCTTATCAAACTCTACAATGAAATGATTGCCAAAATTATCGGGAACTCCACCGTTATTGTAACGGGTAGTTCCATAAATACAGTTCCGCTCTGCATCCAAAGCCACGTTTCCTCCATGCTGGTATGCATCAATCACAATATATTGCCCTTCTTCTGAAGGATAAGTGACCTCGAATACCGCTCCGCGAGACGTTGCAGACAAAGCTGTGGTAACTCCGTTGTCAAACTTCACCTGATAACAATTCGGAGCCGCTTTTTCATTTTCATGACGAAAGCCCACCCCACGACTCTTGTTATCCATAATAACCTTACCCAGTAGCGGCATGATGGAAAATGTACCATAATCGTTTATCCATGGGCTGGGCTGGTGTGTCTGACGGAACCCTCTTATCAGACTGTCAGTATACATATACATCCATCCACTACCGTTCTCCCCGGTCTGAGGGCTCCAGAAATTCATTCCCCAAGGTACGGCTACCGCCGGATATGTGTTACCATGCGAGAACGCGAATGTAGAAGATGTCCCCATCAAGGGATTTACAAGAGATGCCGGTGACGGCTGAGTCTGCATCTTATGCCCACATGATACCAGCAAAAGACAAAGACTAAAGAGATAAATCAACTTTTTCATAAACATTAAAAGATTTTATTTAAGTATTCAAGTGTCTGTTCGGGGTGTCTGCTCATACGCAAACGCCATACTAGTTCCTGCATATTCACCACTTCAAAACGACCGTCCAGCTTCCCGGCACAAAGTCTGGCTGCCGCGGCTCCATGAGCATTCCCTTCAAAGCGACTCCAGGCATGTACACATATCGCCGAAAAGCTCTCTACCTGTGCTTCTGCTTCCAGTTTTGAAGCGATGAAATCAGGAGAACCTTCTCGCTCATGAATCCTATCCCAAAGGGAATACCTTACAGTAATAACCGGAATATCATATCCATTCTTATTCGTTACCCAAAAGACTTCTCCCCCGCCTCCGGCATAAGGAGAATATTGTAGAGCTATGATTCCCTCCAATCGGTCATTCGCATCCACAAAGGCCTGATAAGCTTCCCTAGACGCTGCCGATTTTACATCCATAGCCATTACACCCAGCAATCCTACATGATACCGGCGCATAGAAACAGCCAATCGTTCAGCTGCAATCTTCAGGTTATCATTCCGATTATTATTCTGACTGTATGTATCTATATAATAGTAACCTCCTCCCAGCATTTCCAGCACAGAACATTCATCCCTCCGCAGGTTCATCAGATTATGCAGTTGGGCAGGCGCCATCATAGACAAAGTAGAAACAGGTAATCCATAGCTCATTTTCACTTCAATTGCCTCCGGAACATCGTAAAAGCTGGTGGCAAAGTCCTGCATCATCCATTGGATATTATCACCATCTGAGAGAAAAAAGGAAACATAATTACGTTTCTTATCGAAATCTATAAGTTTCAGATTGAAAGATTGAGCCTGTACAGGCTGTTGACGCTCCGTATAAAGCAATGATGTAAGAGAATGATTGTAACTCCAGTCACAAGGAATCATAGGATGTCCGCTTTTTGATATACGAGCCACAAACTGGTCTTCACTTACTCCCTGTTCCCACCCATAGACCGGGACATTCGGCTGTAGCCAAGCAAGCACTTCTTCCAGTAGATCCACATTTTGACCACTTCGGGGATCTCCTTGCTTCTTGTTCAGATTCAATACAAACAAATTATTCTTGATAGCAAATTCACGCAATTCACCTGTCTGGACAGGCATAATCACCAAAGCCTCATTGTTACATTTATCTTTGAATTCGTGCCACGCATCGAGTGTTGTTTTGTGAGTGGCATCATACTTCATACTATATCCGGCCTTTTCAAAATATTCTTTATCGCGAACATCTACAATAATCGAATTATAAACGTGAGAAGCTACAGAAGCCACTATTCCACTCTCCGGATTATTTTTCACATCAGTCAGCACATATCCATCAAAGAAATCCTTCAGTTGAAGACGCAAGCCGTCCACTGATTCATAATCACTACATGCCAGCTCCAGACCATTCTGTACGCCCTGCTCACAGATACCCATATCTTCCAATGCTTGTTTGGAAACTTTATAAGATGCCTTTCCGCCATGATCGTACAACCAGACTGCAACATCACTTTTCCCTTCTTCCACCATACGGTTTGTCAAACCGGCTAATGACTGGCATAGTAGATGATATTGCAATCCCTGCATGGTTTCGGTCTCATTAATACTGTTACGATTATCTATTGAAACGACCCCGGTACAAGTCCAGAACTTTCGGGGTTTCTTCTTCATTTCCGGCATAGAATACAGCTTTCCGTCCGGAACAAAAGAATTGATTTCCTCACGATTCAACAATCGTCCTAACCCCAAAGCAGACAGACTCAAACCTATCAAAGCTACAATGGCACTTATCTTCAGTTTCATGAAATAATTAGTTTAAGAATTATTCGTCAAGATTTTCACCGCCAAAATAGATAAAGAAGGTTAAGCAACCGCTTAACTATGGGTTAAGTACAGATTAATTCACGAAAAGAATCGTTAACCCTGCATAAATAGGGCTATTCATCGAAGTTTATATAGAAGGAAAGGTAACGAATTGGCAAAAAACATTTCACGATATCGGTCTGAATGATATTCGACGGACTTATCTATTTATGGTTGCCTGATTAACAGCTAACAACCCTTATTACGTTTCAAAGTGACAATATATCCTTATTTTCTCTAACAGACATTGATTTACAAATCTTCATTCCAGAATGTTCGGTGAATAAGTAATGGATAGGCATGCGCTGTTTTTGCATATTATTGCGCGTTTGAAAGCTGTTTATGCAAAAAAGGGTTACTACTTACGGGTGATATGATTACTACTTCCAGGCAATATGATTACTACATCCGGGTGATATGATTACTACATCCGGAAAGAAGACTTATTCTTATCAGGGTTTTCATTAATAAGTGTACTTCGGGAAGCTCTTTTTGAGCTAAAAGAAATGTAATAATTTAGATAATCATCTAATAGATTGCTACTTGCTCATTTTCATTCGCGTATTTTTTATCTTTAAGGGATTCGTTGGAAACAGCCGATTCTCAGTCGGTTAAAAATGCAATTTGTCAAAAGGACAATCCCACCTCTCCCAAAAAGCCGGCAGAAATAAAAGAAAGATCACGATTATATTTTATATATAAAAAGAAAAGGTGACCAAGCAGTGTTTCCACCACTTCATCACCTTTTCCATCATTTATCACCTAAACCTATATATTATTTGTCTGTGCATCCTTTTGTGCTGAAAGCAACCAGCATCCAAACCATCTTTTCCTGTTCTTTCAGATAGCCTGTCATCAGGTCGGCAGTAACGTCGTCGCCTGCTTCATTAGCCAGTTCAATGATCTTTCTCTCCTCACCAATGAGGTATCCGTAAGTTTCAAGAATATTGCTGACCGCATCGCTGCCGCAAGCCACGTCAGATACTTCTTTGATCTTTGCAACTTTCAGGTATTCGCTGAACTTGTTTTCGGGTACACCACCCAGCATCAGGATACGTTCTGCAATTTCGTCCACCTTCTCGGCTGCGTCGTCATACATACTTTCAAACTTCTCGTGCAATACGAAGAAACCATGTCCCTTGATGTTCCAGTGGAAACCGCGCAGATTCGTGTAATATACCTGGAAATCTGCCAAAAGTTGATGCAATGCAGATACTACGTTAGCTACTCCCGATTCATTTAACTTGATATAATTTAAAGTCTTCATAATTCTATGGTTTTAATAATTTATACTGTTTTTCTTTTTTCTGTTGCAAAGAAAGTGCAAATCGAAGGCAGAAGCAAGCTTGCTTGATTATGCTGAGATGCAGCCTTTCTTCGTTTTTTGTACAAAGATAAGGCGGAAACCCATGCTTGTCAAACAGATAATTTCTATCTTTGCATAGACAGAATCTATATAACCCGTTCAAACCCCTTATTTATCATGACTTTACAACAACTAGAATACATTCTTGCCGTTAGTCAGTTCCGCCATTTCGCCAAAGCCGCGGAACATTGCCGTGTAACTCAACCCACCCTGAGTGCCATGATACAGAAACTGGAAGACGAGTTAGACACCAAGATATTCGACCGCAGCCAACAGCCCATCTGTCCTACTCCAGTCGGACAACTTGTAATAGAGCAAGCCCGTATCGTATTGGAACAGGCAGGCCATATAAAGGATATTATTGAAGAAGAGAAGCACTCCTTGTCGGGTGTCTTTAAGTTAGGTATACTCCCCACCATCGCCCCTTATCTGTTACCCCGCTTCTTTCCGCAACTGATGAAGAAATATCCAAAATTGGATATCCGCGTAACAGAGATGAAGACGAAGGACATCAAACAGGCTCTTATAAAAGGAGAGATAGATGCCGGCCTCATCGCTACCCTCCCTGAAAAGGATGACTTCCGCCAGATACCTTTATTCTACGAACAATTCTATGCTTATGTCGCGCACGAAAGCAAACTGTTCGATAATAAGATTATCCGTACCTCCGATCTCAGCGACGAACAGCTTTGGATGCTTGACGAGGGACATTGCTTCCGCGACCAGTTAGTCCGCTTCTGTCAGATGAAGGCGGCACAAGCCAGCCAGATCGCTTATCATCTGGGTAGCATGGAGACATTCATGCGTATGGTAGAAAGCGGTAAAGGTGTTACCTTCATTCCTGAACTTGCCATCGATCAGCTCAACGATACACAGAAAGAGTTGGTGCGCCCCTTTGCCATTCCCACTCCTACCCGGCAAATCATTCTCATCACCAACGAACATTTCATACGAACCACTTTATTGGAGGTACTCACAAAAGAAATACAAGCCTCTGTACCCCGCGAAATGCTGTCCCTGCGGGCAACTCAGTGCGTTGTATAGATTTCGTCTATCGGCCCATAAATCTTTTCAATCGTTTTTTTTGTTCTATCGGCAAAAGATGCTATATTTTTGCATCATCGAAAAAACAAAGTACTAAACCTTTTAAAACAAAAAAGATTATGGAACCAATTATCAATTCTCAGCTTCCTGAATTCAAAGTTCAGGCATTCCAGAACGGAAGTTTCAAAACAGTAACTAACGAAGATGTAAAAGGCAAGTGGGCAATATTCTTCTTCTATCCCGCAGACTTTACGTTTGTATGCCCTACCGAACTGGTGGACATCGCTGAAAAATACGAGCAATTCCAGGCAATGGGTGTAGAGGTATACTCAGTAAGTACCGACTCTCACTTCGTGCACAAAGCATGGCACGACGCATCCGAAAGTATCCGTAAGATCAAGTATCCGATGCTGGCAGACCCTACAGGCGTGCTGACTCGCGCATTCGGTGTAATGATCGAAGAAGAAGGTATGGCTTACCGCGGCACATTTGTCGTGAACCCCGAAGGCAAAATCAAGATTGCCGAAATACAGGACAATAACATCGGACGTAATGCCGACGAACTTCTCCGCAAGGTAGAAGCTGCACAGTTCGTTGCAACGCACGACGGTGAAGTATGTCCCGCAAAATGGAAGAAAGGCGGCGAAACACTGAAACCAAGTATAGATTTGGTTGGTAAAATTTAAGTTCACATCCCTTTTTTATTAGCGAGGTCCCCTTTATCCATTGCACACATAGAGGGGGCCTCTTTTATCTTACATTAGTACCCGTTGGCGAGATTAGTTTATATCGAAAAAAGAAAGGAAGGAAACGAGTTAACGAGTTGACAAGGGAACAAGGGGCTGCGCAATGCTTCTATGCCGCATGGAACCTTGTCCCCTTGTCAACTTGTTAACTCGTCAACTTTCCCTCAAAACCGTACAGAAACGAATTAATCCCGCCAACGGAATACATTAATATAGACTGTTATGTTAGAAACAAGCATTTTAAATCAAGTACGCAGCGTCTTCCAAAACCTGGAAGCGCAGTACACTTTTCATATCACCTGCCATCCCCGGCACGAAAGTGCACAGGAACTGACAGAGTTGCTGAAAGATGTAGCAGGATGTTCCGATAAACTCTCCTGTGAGGTAACTGAAACCGAAGAACCGAAGTTGGAATTCTCTTTGCTGAAAAACGGGAAAGAAACCGGTGTCAAATTCCGCGGAATACCGAACGGTCATGAATTCACATCTTTGCTTCTGGCAGTACTGAATGCCGATGGAAAGGGGAAAAATCTTCCTGATGAAGCCATCAGCCGACGCATCCAGGCGTTGAAAGGACCTATTTCATTGCAGACTTATGTATCATTGACATGTACCAACTGCCCCGATGTGGTGCAGGCCCTGAATATAATGGCTTTGCTGAACGGACAGGTCACACACGAAATGATAGACGGTGCTCTTTTCCAGGAAGAAGTGGATGCATTGAAAATACAAGGCGTACCGTCCGTCTATGCCAACGGTAAATTGCTTCATGTAGGACGCGGCACCTTAGGCGAACTTCTGCAAAAGCTGGAAGAAATGTTCGGCTCCGAACCTGTGGGAAATGCAGAACCTATCTCACGGACTTATGATGTCCTTGTATTAGGCGGTGGGCCGGCAGGTGCCTCAGCTGCGATTTATTCAGCCCGCAAGGGATTACGGGTAGCTATTGTAGCTGAAAAAGTCGGTGGTCAGGTAAAGGAAACCGTAGGAATCGAGAACCTGATTTCCGTACCGCAGACTACAGGTGCACAGTTGGCAGACAATTTAAGAAGCCATATCAATCATTATCCCATCGACTTGTTTGAAGACCGTAAGATAGAGAAGGCGGAGCTTCAAGGAAAAGAAAAGAGGATTTCAGTAGTGGGCGGTGAAGTATTCATATCTCCCAGTGTTATCATCGCCACCGGTGCAAGCTGGCGCAAACTGAATGTGGATGGTGAAACGGAGTATATAGGCAGAGGAGTAGCTTTTTGTCCGCATTGCGACGGACCGTTCTATCAGGGAAAAGACGTAGCCGTTATCGGTGGAGGAAACTCCGGTATAGAAGCAGCCATCGACTTGGCAGGTATCTGCCGGAAAGTGACTGTCTTTGAATTTGCGGATACGCTGAAAGCTGACCAGGTACTGCAAGAAAAGGCGAAAAGCTTGCCGAATGTAGAAATCTTCACTTCTTCACAGACCACAAAGGTAGTGGGAAACGGTGATAAGGTAACAGCTATCCGCGTCAAAGATCGTGTAAGTAGTGAAGAACGGGATTTCCCATTGGATGGTATCTTCGTACAGATTGGTTTGGCAGCCAATAGCGCTCCTTTCCGTGACATGCTGGAAACGACTCCAATAGGCGAAATCAAGATCGACGCTTTTTGCCGCACCACACTTCCGGGAGTTTATGCGGCAGGAGATGTTTCGAACGTTCCCTACAAACAGATAGTAATTGCAATGGGTGAAGGTGCAAAGGCGGCACTGTCGGCATTTGATGACCGCATCCGGGGAATTGCATAATAGGTACGCGGACGACGCGGATAGAGTATCTTCATTCCCCTCCTCCTCGGGAGGAGGGGAATGAAGATAGTACTGTCAATCATCTACCTATCTGTTTACAAGAAAGGAATTCAACGATATCCTCTTTTTCTGCCATGTCCAATTTCTGCCGTATGACCGTCTTACGTTGATACACCGTCCGTATGCTTTGCTGGATAACCACGCTAATCTCTTTCGTCGAAAAGTCCGACTTTAACAAACAGCAGAGTTGCAGTTCCTTTTCATTCAGGATATTTCCATACTTCTGACTGATACGGGTATAAAAGCCATCATGTACCATGTCGATAGTCTTATATAAATCACTCCAAACCAGCAAATCATCCACCGCTACATCTTTATTGGCTATCCGTCCCATCTGTACCAATAGCTCCTGATGATCGGAACTGGGATTCGTAGCCACAATACGTATCAAACCTAACTGCTGAAGCAGCATCTTCTTGACAAACTTATCATTATTGCCGCTTTCATCGCCTTCCGTCTCATGCAGCAGACGTCGCAAGGCCTCCAGTTCTTCTTCCTTTTCCACGAGTAAATGCTTTCTCCGCTGCAAATACCAGACGACAGTCAGCAACAACAAAATACAGAGAGCCACCACTCCGACAAAGAAGGTCCGTTCTTTCTGTTTTTCCAGTTGCAGATTCATATTCTGCTGTTGGAGTAACAATTGCACCTTCCCTTTTTGGGCTATCACCCGTTGGTCACGGATAAAGTTGTTATACAACCGGTTTGAGAAGAACGCCACATCCCGGATTGTAAAAGAACGGCTATCTATATAATTCATCAACGTTTTCTGTACCAGATAAAAGTTAGCCAACGATAAGTCCTGGTCAATATAGGGCGAACGCACACTATCCCCCATTTGTATATAGTAGCGGGCGGAATCCACCTGCCCCATATTCAGGAAATAACGTGAAAGAGCATAATAAGATAAGGACTCGAAAGGATGTTTCGTCTCTTTATACTCTTGTAAACTATGGCGTTGCAAATTGATAGCTTCCTGATTCTTCCCGGAGTCACTCAATATATCAGCATAGTTGCGCATCACATAGTATAACGCCTTTAGAGAGTCTGCGGATGTATACAGGCATTCGGTAGCTTTACGGAGAGTCAGCAGCGCAGAATCATTCTGATTTGCACAGTAGTATGATATCGCCAGACTGTTGTAATTGGAATATCGCCGGGTGGAATCAGGCTCTATAGCTATCAATTGCTTCTGCAAGCGTATCAGACCTTCAAAGTCATCATTACCTTCCCCTATATTCGCTACGGACCGCAGCAAATCAAGACAGGCTGCCGTATCACCACGTAGGGCTGCAATGCGATTCCCTTCGGCCATCATCTCAGTGGCTTCTTTATATCTCTCGCTATCGTAGAAGTAATGCGCCGCCAGTTTATAGGTACGCAGTAATTGTAATGTGTCGCGTACGTCCGGCCTCCCATAATAATCCAGAGCGTATAATAGCAAAGAGTCTTCATTCATCACCCAATGCGCATTATAGTGGGCTTGCCCCATAGCCAATGCAAACCGTGCCCGCAATGAATCCGGCAATATTTCGGGATCTTTCACCGACCGAAGCAGAGCAATCGCCTCCTCTGCATTCTGCTGTAACATCTGCTCCGCCTTTTCTATCTGGATACGTTGCGACGGCAGGGCTTCTGCACATGCTGCCAATGCCAACACGCATACCCAACCTATCAAACCATGTTTCAATGCTTTCATGCCGTCCTTCCTTCTTGCTTTAAGTCTTTGCAAAGATAGATATTTATCAATTAACGGAAGTTACGGCATCCCATTTTTTGCACTTTTCTTTATATATAAACTTGAAATAGGAAGATATAAACTTTTCTATAAACTTCAGTTCAAAACACTTTAATTATCAGATAGTTGCAAAACCCATTGCACTTTATTTAGTGCCACATATAAACCGCTTTTCTCCCCCGATCCCCCTACCTTTGTCATGTTCAAAGAACAGAAATAATCACTAAAAATAATAAGTAAAATGAAGAGACTAAGTATCATTTCAGGAGTATTATTCCTATGTACCTCCCTGATGGCGGCAAACAAAATCACAGGGAAAATCATCGATGAGAGTAACAATCAGCACATCGAGTATGCCAATGTCAGCCTGCTGACTCAGGATTCAACATTCATCACCGGAGTTGCCACAGACAACGGTGGCGGCTTCCTGCTGAAAGAAGTAAACGATGGAGATTATATCTTATGTATCTCATGCGTTGGATATGAAAACTCCTATCTCTCCATCCGCAACCTGCAAGCCAACCTGAATCTGGGAGAACTGCCCTTATCGCCCGACAATGTAATGCTGGAAGGTGTTACCGTCACAGCCAGCCCCATCATCAAAAAGACCGACCGGCAAATTATCCTCCCGACCGAAATGCAGACTAAAGCCGCTTCCAACGGAGTTTCCTTACTGAGAAATCTACAACTGTCGCGCATCCTGATCAATCCGATAGACAACAGCATCACGATTCCCGGAGGAGACAATGTGCAACTTAGGATTAACGGCGTAGAAGTGACTCAAGCTGAAATAATTGCCATCCGCCCGACAGATGTGATCCGCATCGAATATATAGACAATCCCGGCGCACGTTATGGAAATGCAGGAGCTGTATTGAACTACATTGTAAAGAGAAGAGAATCAGGAGGGAGTATCTCTGCCGATCTCACCAACGGAGTATCCGATACGGGATATGGCGAACATAACCTCGCCGCCAAATACCACTTCAATAAGTCAGAGCTCAGCACTACCGTATATTGGGGACAGAGAGATCTGAAGTGGACACGCGAAAACGATGAAAGTTTCCACTTCCCGGAGGCTTATCAGGAGAACAGAGAAGTGGGAGAACCTACCAAAGTAAAGTATGATAACCTTAACTTCAACCTCAATTACAGCTACCAGGATAATGACAAACAACTTCTCAATATTGCTCTCAGAAATCAATACAGCGATACTCCCAGTTCCATGTCGGACAGAATCAGTACATTGTATGAAGGAGACACCTCTTACTCCATATCCGACCTTTCTACCTCCAAAGTAGTTATCCCTTCGTTGGATATCTATTACCAGAGAAATCTGAAAAACAAGCAGACAATCTATGCAGATATAGTGGCTTCTTATCTGGACAGCAAGAATGAACGGACTTTTATTCAGAAAGCCCTTAATAATGACAATAACGATACGGATATCTATTCGGAAACCAAAGGTGAGAAATACTCCATCATTGGAGAAGGTATCTACGAAAAACAATTCAATACGGGTAAGTTTACCGGAGGTATCAAGCATACACAGGCCTATTTGCAAAATAGATATTCGGGTAATATAGAGAATAAAATCACGATGAATACGGCCGAAACGTACCTATTTGCCGAATATCAATCAAAGATAAAAGCTCTGAACTACACAGTAGGGATTGGAGCCATGAGAACTTATAACAGTCAGGAGCAGTATTCTTCCGAGAAGTATATAGTCAAACCTTCCTTAAGCCTGTCGTACTCTATCAACGGGAAGTGGTTTTTCAGATACAACGGATACGTGTCGGGGTATGCTCCTTCCCTGTCCGATCTGAACGACATCTCGCAAGCAATGGATAAGTATCAGATACGCAAAGGAAATCCCGACTTAAAGTCTGTTACATTCTATGCCAATACACTGTCTGCCAGTTGGCAAAGCAAGTATGTATCTGTCGATTTATTTGGAAGATATAGTTATGACAATAAGCCGATTATGGAAAATACCTACTACGAGGACGGGTATTTTGTCCGCACTACCGAGAATCATAAAGGTTTCCACCGGATCAATCTGGAGACAGCTATACAAATACGACCTTACAAAGAGTATATCTCCATTAAAATCACTCCGTTTCTGAACCGCTATATCAGCTATGGCAACACCTACACGCATACACACACCAATGCAGGACTGCGAGGCAGTCTGATGGCAATGTACAAGAACTGGGTACTGATGGCAGAAATGAATACCAGCAACCACACTCTGTGGGGTGAAACACTGACTAAAGAGGAGAAGCTGCACACCATCATGGCAGGATATAATACGGAGAAATGGAGCCTTTCTGCCGGAGTGTTGAACCCGTTTACCAAGAAGTATGAACAGGAAATAGAAAACTTATCAAAGTCGGCTCCCTACCGCCAGTTAGCGTATTCCAAGAACTTAAGGCTTTTGTTCATGGTAAATGCATCCTTCAGCCTTGACTTCGGAAAGAAGCGCAACAGCCAAGGCAGAAGAATCAACAACAGGGATACCGATACCGGAATCTTGTCCGGAAGCAAGTAATTGTCTCCCTCACGAAAAGCAGGGGCCCGTCTACTAATTGAGAATATTCAATTCCTGGATCAGGTTCCCTGCTTTCCCGTATTTCTCTATCATAAACAGTATATAGCGCACGTCCACCCCGATGGTACGCTGCATCTTCGGTTCATAAAGAATATCACTGCCCATAGCTTCCCAGTTTCCATCGAAAGCCAACCCCAGCAATTCACCTTTCGAATTGAACATCGCACTACCACTATTGCCACCCGTAATGTCATTATTAGAGATGAAGCACACCTTCATTTCGCCCTTTTCATCGGCATATCTTCCGAAATTGCCCGAAGAGAGTAATGAAAGTATCTCCGGCTGTACTGCAAAATCAACATCACCCACATGAGCTTTTACTTTCTCCAGGACACCCTTTGTCGTTGTATAATAATCATATTCCGCTCCGTCAAAGGGAGTATAACCGCATACCGTTCCAAAGCTCAGCCGCATGGTGGAATTGGCATCCGGATAAAAGTTACGAGACGTATACATCCGACGGATAGCCCCATTCAGCAAGCGTTCCCCACGGATGATCTCCGTAGTAGGTGCCTGCATCTGCATATTCATATCGAACAACATCGTCAGCATATCAATGCCCAACGAGATAGCCGGATCATCGAAAATCTGATAGGTAGTATCCCGTTCAAGAAAGCGTTTCAAACCACGGGGAGTGGTCAACTCAGAACTTGCATAAAGACTATCTACGAAAGCTTTCTCATCCCCATTATATTTCTGTGCGATAGTATGGTAGATTTCCGGCAGGAAAGTGGTATCCACTTTTGAGCGATACTCCTTCAACAGTGCCGTAAATACCTCCTTGTCTATATCCAGATCCAAATTAGAGTATTGCTCAACGATATCTTTCAAGGCGGCAATAACTGTTTTCTGCTCCCCTTCAAAGTCGAAGTTCAGAATCTTCAGTGCAAGCTGCACTAATTCCGGTCCATATAGGAAAGACTCGATAAAGTAAGCCTGTGCACGGTTTACCTCCCGGCGGTTCTTATAATTCAGTTCCAGGTCTGTAAACAGTTGAAGAAGTTTCTCACGTTCGTCCGGGTTTTGCTGTATCCATCGACGAATTTCCTGTTCCATTTCACGTTTCTTCTCCAGTATTCCCAGCTTACGGATAGCACGGTTGACACCGATACTGTTCTTCCAGTAATTGGAGCTTTCATCGTATTTGGAAGCATACTTAATGCGTATGCTGTCTTTACTGTCCATTTCACGTTTCCAGATGGCTTGCTTCACACCACGGATGTCAATCTGCGCCTGATTGGAGTTATTCATCATTTCCTCGATACCGAATGAAGAAAGGTAACGTTCCGTACTTCCCGGATAGCCTATCGTCATACAGAAAGAGCCTTCCTTATAGCCATCCAGTGAAATCGGCGCTACATATTCAGGGTGATACGGGACATTATCGGGGGAGTAATCGGCAGGCTGGTTCTTGCGGTCTGCATAAATACGAAACACACAGAAATCTCCTGTATGCCGAGGCCACACCCAATTATCCGTATCCCAACCGAACTTACCGACAGAGGAAGGAGGTGCAAACACCAGCCGCACATCATTGAAATCGCGGTAAACGGAGAGCCAGAACTCATTGCCTCCATAATAAGCATCTACCACGCCAAGCAAAGTGGAGTCTTTCAGAGATACCTCACCGCCTATTACCATCATCATAGAGTCTACCGCACTGGAACGTTCCAGCTCGTTCATCGAAGGTTTAACGGCTCCCAGCACACGCTTGGTTACATCTTCCGTACGAAGCAGAAAACGAACATAAAGCTCCGGATTAGGCAATTCCTCTGCACGGCTACGGGCTACGAAACCATCTTTCAGGTAATCATGCTCCACCGACGAATGTTGCTGCACACTACTGAAGCCGCAGTGATGATTGGTAAACACTAACCCGTCTTCCGACACTACCACGCCGGAACAAAACCCTCCAAAGCTGACTACCGCATCTTTCAACGACGGTTTCTTCGGATTATATAGTTTATCGGCAGGCATTTGCAGGCCGAGTTCTTTCATAGTCTTACGGGTCTGTTTATTCAGGTTTCCCAGCATCCACATACCTTCGTCCGCCTGTCCCGTCAACGTGAAGAGGCTGCAAGCTACAATTAGGATACACTTTAGCTTCATTCTATACTTGGTTTAAATTACAATTTATATCTTAAGTTAAGAGTATATAAGAAATATCTAACTCAGTTCCCCTCCTTTGAGAAGGAAGGGTGGCCAAAGGGCGGGATGGTAGGTAAAAAAAAACTTATTTTATGACTAATAAGTCCTTTATAACTTCAGCTACCACCTCCCCCTACGGGTACTCCTCCTTCTTGAAGGAGGAGAATTTAGTTAGATTTAGCTCATGGCATACTCTCATTTTGAATAATTTAGTATGATATACTTTCCAATTGCGTCATTCTGCAATCAGTCTTAGTTTTTTCGCTCCAGTACGTGCTTTCAGCCATTCGGTAATCTTCTGTTTCTCATGGGCGTCGGGATGCTTGCCAAACTTCAGCACAGCAAGCGTAATGGTATCTGTCCGTACCGAATCAACCGTCAGTTCTATGGCATGAGAGATAGAAACAGTTTTCACTGATGGATAGAGAACTTTTAGCTCCGGAACGATCGTTTTGCCCAATTCATCGAAAGATTTGTATCTTGCCAGACTCTGTTCCAGCACTGTAATTTTCTTTGTTTGTTCCACCAGTCGTTCCTCACTGTTTTTATAGAAATCTTCCATCACCATAGCTCGGATAGAAGAAATATCCACAGCTTCATTATTCATTCCCTGAAGAACGATCAGCTTCGTTTCACCTAACTTATAGTCCTTCATCTTGTTGCGGGCAATGGCAATCGAAGCTTCGGGAACTTCTTGTCCGATCAGTACCACGCGTATTTCATTGTCTTTGTTGCCATGATAATGGATTTTTTTATCCAATACCTGTGTATTCTCAAAAGAAAGCTGTTCGGCAACAAACCGATTGGCGGCACTCTCATAGAAAGTACTCTGAATAATGCCTACCGTCAAGTAGACGGCCGGACACATAGTCAGCACGGCAATGAGTATTATGTATTGGCGTACTTTCTTCTCCCGCTTCTTGTCCACAAACTCTTTACGCTGAAAGTGCATCACACGCACACCGGCAAACGTGGCAAGACTGATGAATACCGAATTAATGAAGTAAAGATAGAACGCTCCGAGGAAATAAACCAGATTCCCCGTTGCCAACCCGTAACCTGCCGTACAAAGCGGCGGCATCAAAGCCGTAGCAATGGCAACACCGGGAATCACATTTCCTTTCTCCTTTGTAGACAGGGCAACTACACCGGCAAGACCACCCATCAATGCGATGAATACGTCATAAATCGTAGGTGAAGTACGTGCCAGAAGCTCCGACTGCCCTTCGGCAACAGGGCTTACAAGAAAGAAAATAGTAGCCGTAGTTACGCTGAACAGGGTGGTTATCAGAAAACTCTTCAGTGAACGCTTCATCAGTTCGAAGTCATTCAGACCGACAGAAAGTCCCACACCCATGATAGGTCCCATCAATGGGGAAATCAACATCGCACCTATGATTACAGCTGTAGAGTTGACATTCAGTCCCAACGATGCCATAAAGATGGCAAAGATCAAAATCCACAGGTTAGCCCCTTTAAACTCTACTCCCTTGCGGATGGAGTCTACTGTTTCCAGCTCATTGTCCTTGTCCTTCCTCAGATCAAGGTACTCGCTCAGGAACTTTTTAATGGCAAAAACATTCCGGTTTTGTTCAGGTGTTTCCATCATATCATTTACAATTTGACGATTTACAATTTACAATTTACCATGCGGCTCATTTAGTGTTTTAAGAGTTTGTTCAGGATTGGTATTTGGTTCAGCGGTAAATCACGCTTAACGACATACGCAATAAACAGTAACAGCAAAACTGTACGATATGCCATACGCAAATAGATATTGTCTATCGATACATATTCGGCAGCTACATAAAGCACAGCGGCAAGAAGTACATACATGCCTATCGCCTTCAAATCGTACTGTATCGGATATTTCTTCTGACCGACAAAGTAAGAAAGCAGCATAGCAACGCCGTATCCTGTAAACCCAGCCCAGGCACAAGCAATATAACCATACTGCGGAACCAGGAAGATATTCATCAAAATCAGGATGATACAGCCCGTCAATGAGAAATAGGCTCCCCAACGGGTCTCATCAATCAATTTGTACCAAAAGGACAGGTTGAAATAAATCCCCATAAAGATTTCCGCCGCCATGACGATAGGCACCACCCGTAACCCGTCCCAATAATCACGTCCGATGACATGACGCAGGATGTCCAAGTAGAACATCACAGCCAGAAAGGCAAGCAAGGTAAAAATAATGAAGAACTTCATAGCCTGGGCATACATTTCACGGCTATCTTTCTCCTTACTCTTACCAAATACAAAAGGTTCATAAGCAAAGCGGAATGCCTGGGTAAACATAGCCATAATCATGGCTATCTTACTGGCAGCTCCGTAAATACCGAGTTGTATGGTAGCTTCCGCCTCATCGGGATAAACGAAAGGAAAGATAATCTTATCAGCCACCTGATTCAAGATGCCTGCCACACCCAGAATTACCAACGGCAGAGAGTACCGAAGCATCCGTTTCAATAACTCTTTATCCAACACATAGGTAAATCCCCTCAGTTCCGGTATCATGCACACCATAACAACAGAGGTACATACCAGATTGAAGAGGAAGGCATACCCCACGTCATTCCCTTCCAATATGACATAATAGAAAAGATTGAGTGCAATATTGAGAAAGATAAACAACAACTTCAGTGCAGCAAACTTGATAGGGCGTTTTTTATAGCGCAAATAAGCGAACGGAATACTTTGAATGGCATCCATTGCTACCACAATCATCATCATACCGATATACCAGGGATGTTCGCCGTATTCCAGCCATCCGGCAATAGGTTCCAGAAACAACAATCCCAAAGCAACGAATACCAATGAACCGATACTCACGCTCAACAAGGTGGTAGAGTACACCCGCATCGGGTCATCCTGCCCTTTATTGGCAAAACGGAAAAACCCCGTCTCCATGCCACACGTCAGCAATACCAGTATCAATGCCACCCAGGCATATATATTCGTAACCACACCATAGCCACCCGACGATGCAGGCAAAGCTATCGTATATACAGGCACTAGCAGATAATTGAGGAAACGCCCTACAATACTACTCACCCCGTAAATAGCCGTTTCTTTTGCTAAACTTTTTAACCCCGCCACTTTATTTAATGATTAACGTTTAATTATTAATGGTTAACAGTAGTATCTCCATTCTCCTCCTCCCGGGAGGAGGAGTACCCAAAGGGGGAGGTGGTAGGAAGAAAACTTTTCCTCTATCTCCCATATTATCTGTTCCGAATTCTCAAATGCTGTCCTATTTTCAAACCGTAACACCTCAATGTCTTCTACCCTATTCAGAAAATAACTACGTTGCTCATCATAATCCTGTTGTCTATTATGTACCTCACCATCCAATTCTATAGCCAATTTTATCTGCGGACAATAAAAATCAAGAATATATGGCCCGACACTATGTTGACGACGAAATTTTAAACCGGCTATTTGTTTCCCTTTCAGCATTTTCCAAAGAGTAGCTTCGGCAGAAGTGCTATGGTTGCGTAACTCCTTTCTATTACCGGTTACGTCGGATTTGTTCATGATGGTTTGCATAAGAATCTTTTTTTTCCTACCACCTCCCCCTTCGGGTACTCCTCCTCCCAAGAGGAGGAGAACTGGAAATGATTTGTTTGACCATTTCTATATGAAAGTAGTACTGATATTAATTAATAGTTAATCACTAAATAACGTTTTCTGACTATTGTAAAGACTACGTCCTAAATGTTTATAAGCCAGTTCAGTCACTTCACGTCCGCGGGGGGTACGTTTCAAGAAACCCTCTTTGATAAGGAAAGGCTCATACACCTCTTCCAAAGTTCCGGCATCTTCACCCAATGCCGTAGCAATGGTAGTAAGCCCTACCGGACCGCCTTTGAATTTATCAATAATGGTGCAAAGTATCTTATTATCGATTTCATCGAGTCCGTACTTATCAATATTCAATGCTTCAAGAGCGAAGTTGGCAATCTCCGTATCAATGCTACCCGAACCTTTTACCTGTGCAAAATCTCGCACACGACGCAACAATGCATTTGCAATACGCGGCGTTCCACGGCTACGGGAAGCAATCTCAGACGCTGCCCTTGTAGAGCAAGGTACATTCAATATCCCTGCCGAACGACGAATAATACCGCTCAACACATCGTCATCGTAATACTCCAAATGCAGATTAATACCAAAACGTGCACGCAAAGGCGCAGTCAGCAAGCCACTACGGGTAGTAGCTCCCACCATCGTAAACGGATTCAGATCAATCTGAATGCTCCGTGCAGACGGGCCTTTATCTATCATGATATCAATGCGGTAATCCTCCATTGCAGAGTACAGGTACTCTTCCACCACCGGAGAAAGGCGGTGAATTTCATCGATAAACAGCACATCATTCGGTTCCAGACTGGTAAGCACTCCCGCCAAATCACCCGGTTTATCAAGCACCGGACCGGAAGTAACTTTAAAACCAACTCCCAGTTCATTCGCAATAATATTGGAAAGTGTCGTTTTTCCCAATCCCGGAGGTCCATGCAGCAATACATGATCCAACGCCTCGCCACGCAAGCGGGCTGCCTTAACAAAGATACGCAGATTATCCACCACCTTATCCTGTCCGCTGAAATCTTCAAAGGACAACGGACGAAGTGCGTTTTCAAAATCGCGTTCCCGACTAGTCAACTGATTATCGCGTATGTCAAAATCTTCTCGTTCCATTCTATATTTAGTTCTTTTCTTATCTTTTTAGAAAAAGAATAGAAAACAAAATTAAGACTGACAATCAACTACTTAATCCTTTTCTTTTTCTATTTCTTTTTTATTTCTTTTTTTTTTTACCACTTATTTCAGTGCATAACGTCTATCAGTACGAGCCCCTTCTGTTATCAATTCCACATCCACCATCGAATAAATCATTTTCCTCAACTCCTGCAAATCGATTTCCGGCAACCGCCCCCCAATCTCCGAAATCTTACTTTTAGGATGTGCCCTCAAGTCTTCCATAATTAGAGTTCTCAACACATAAGGTTCTACTGTTTTCAGAGTTGTCTTCAAATTTACCTTTGCGTTCTTTATCAACTGGGGATTCACAAAAAACTGGGTACCTTTCTTCACACCATTCCTCCCGATAATATTATCTTTCAACAACTTATCTGTATAACTGCGCAAACGGTCTTCTTCTTGAAGCTGAAGTATGGCAGAAAGCCGCGTACTGAACACCTTCTTCTCACGGGCTATGATACCAAAAGCTGTAAATGCTTTTTGCGTCAACTGATAATTCTGCAAAACAAAGTCCAGCAAAGGAAGCAGTTCTGTATCTATAATCTCTGCATTTTGAATCACTGTAACTTCATTGTACGAAGATTCTATCATAGGCGGATTCTTTGCTTCCATAGCATTCAGTTCATAAATCAAATCATAACCGGAGCCTTCACCTTCCATCATTTCCAAAGCGCTCAGTAGCTCTATCATATTAGGATTACGCCGATGCTTGGCATGCAAAATATTATCTTTTGTTATGCCCAATGGCAACCCACCCGGATTAGAGATTTCTAATCTGTCAGAAAAAACTTTAATCATTATATCACTGGAAATGGTATAGGATTTATGAGCTAAAGCATTGACCAACAACTCTCGTACCAACTTAGGATGATAATGCCGTATTTGTTTACGAAACAAACCATTCGGAAACTCATACGAATAAGTCAACTCAACAGCCTTCTGTTCTATATCAAGAAGCAGCTCTTTAGGATTCAGCCGATTATCATGCCATTCTTCTTTTCGTACTTTCCGCTCAAGCACATCATAAACAATATACTGAACCGTAGCAGGATAACAGATAGAGCTTCTCTGCTTTGCTGTACCTAACCAAAGAACACCTAAATTCGTCAAATAACCTTCATCAACCAGATGATAGTTCTCTGCCAACTCTGCATCATCCATCTGCTTGACGTGCTGACGCACACGGGATGATTTACGAATATCATTCGCCAACTGCCGCAAAGCATCCAAAGCAACCCCATCAAGCAGGTATTTGGTCCTCACCAATTCCCACTGATAAGCACCCTTCTCTTCGCCCAAACGCTGCAAGTCCTCGCTACGCACCGGTTCACATTTATCGGCCACCCGAATGTAAATACGTCCGTCTGAGGTAGTAGCTACAGAATGCATAGAAGGAGAAACAGAAACAATAAAGTATTGGCTGCCGGTATCATCAGTACATATTTCAGAAGCTACAAGGCCGACGTTGAAACAGAGGCTACGCAATTTAGTCACTGCCTCATTCACTTCATCGGGCGTGACATGCTGTTCCGGCAAAGGGGCTTTCTTCTTGTCATCGTAACCTATAAAGATTCTTCCGCCTTGTGCATTTGCCAAAGCAACACAGGTCACGGACAAGTCTTTGAATCCTTTATCTCCTGTTCTAATTTTCAGAAGACTCTTATATTCGGTTGTCTGCTTCTCGCAATCCATGTCTCCATATTTTGGTTCTATTGAGCAAAGATAGTACAAACTGATGAACCCTATCTATTTTTCACTTAATTTTCTTTCCTCGCTTCATCATTCCGTCCTTCTCCGCTTGCTCATACAGAAAAGAAACTCTGCCTCTGCGGCTCACATGTAATCACACATCATGAAAAAAGACTGCACAAGGAATATTTCCCCATGTAGTCTTTATCCCCAATGAGGCTTAGTTTTTTTACTTGAAATTTTTGTAGTTCTTGATGTACAGTGACTTCATACCACAACTTTTTGTTTTCTGCAAAATAACTAATTTATTTTGAGATAATCCCTATAAGTTAACTCTTTTCACAAACAGCCTTACCGTATATCAATACAAAAGCACCGCATGAGAAAATTCCTTCGCATGTGGTGCTATAGATCGGACGTGCAGCATCTATAGATAGGACGTGTTGCATCTATAGATCGGACATGTTAGATATATAGATCGGTGGCGTTGGATATATAGTTCCGACGCCACCAACATACAAATGTTGAAAAATAGAGCGAGAGACTCCCTCTATTACCTTACTCCTACAAATTGAGCTGAAGCATTAAATGAAGGAAATATCGACATAGAAATCTGTACCACGGCATCACACGGCTTACCACCTTTTGTTGCCGGAGTCCATCCACTCAACATATTCACCAAACGCAGCACTTCTTTATCAACACGCTCATTGCAACGTCTTTTATAATCCGCACCGACAACCTCACCATTGCGCGTCACAATAAACTGAACTGTAGTTGTACCATATCCTGCCGTTTCTATTGCAATCTGAGGCTTACACATGTTCTCCCGTAAGAAAGCATACAAAGCATTGGTTCCACCCGGATATTTTGGAGCTGTCACTACACGGGCCGCACGTTCTGCAGCCATTTCCGCCTCTACCGCCGCCACTGCCGCTATTGAATCTACCATACGTATCGAATCATCATAGGCTCTGTCAGCCGCCACTCGCTGTATATTATCTATTGTTTCGGTTTTCCTTTCCTCTTTGGGTATGCTCAACATCTCATCATGAATATAAAATCCTTGAAAACCCGTAGGAGTATATCCCGCAAAGGCAGAGACTATCTCAAAGCTAAACTGTTGCCCCTTTTTCACCTTAGGAAAATAATACGCGCCTGCCACTGTCGTCTTATTGCCTGTACTTATGTAATAAAAATTGGCAACTATACCTTGTTTACATTATTTTTTTAAATTTCTATATTAACATATTATTGTTATGAAATATTTTTCCTATATTTGCTCCAAATATACGAATATTATTCAGCATCTAAAAGTAGATGCTGTTTAAAATAGCCTAATCGTCGTCAAACTCCTACACTTGATACAAAAGGCTATCTAAGAACTTATCCATTAGGCGAGCGTTCCCGTCTAAAGACGCGGTGCGTTGCCATTGGATAGGTAGGCTGTAGGAGGCCTGACGACGTATGGCAATAGCTCTGCGTCTTTTTTATAGCTGTAATTGCGTGGTTATTGCTGAATAAACAGAGTTTTTTAGTATTAACCAATAAAATTTACAGTTATGAAAAAAGGCTTACTATTATGCTTATTGTCACTGACATTCTCATTAGTGACTTTCTCTTCTTGCTCAAAAGATGATGATGAAAAACAAGAAGAAGTGTTCGGACATCCCTTTTTAGAAGGAACTAAATGGAGATATGGCTCTGGAATATTCTGCAAAGAAATTGATTTTCTTCCATTAGGTATTATGGCTTGGGATACACATTTTATTGATTCTCATATCATGTATTTCAAATACACCTTTGATATGGATAAAAAGACCGGATATTTGTATCCTGATAGTTGGGATAAACCAGAACCGGGAAACGAAGCCTCAACATTTACCATTGAGAATGGAAAACTGATATTCGGATTGGAATACGAAAGAGTATATTAGATTAGTCTTCATCTCTAAGGCTATATTCTGATTATATAGCCTTAGATTTCTTTTCACTATTCATCAATTTCATATCCTAATATCCTATCCATTCCTTTGTCGAAATCATCGGTCGGTGGTTCTTCTTTTGACTTGTCCGGCAACATTTTAATTTGTGATTGGTCGGCTTTAGGCAATTGTAATATCATTTTCTGTAAATAAGGTAATGCTGTTTTATCCTTATCACTGAAATATGTTTGTGCCCTTTGTAATAACCAAACGTCATTGAAATGTGCCCTAAAATCTTCTAATAAGCTATTGGGATATAATCTAACATTGGGTATTTCTCTACCATCTGAATATGTATGCGTGTAAGTTGGAAATTCTTTTGGTTCAATACCTTTTTCTTTTCTTAGCCAATTACAAAATATTTTAGCTTCGGATATATCAGGAACTAAATTATCTGGTAAGGTATATCCAATATCTTCCAAAGGTGCAATCAAAGAATATACAATTTCGTTGAACACTGAAAAATATCCTACTGGTATTTTCCCTCTGTTAAGCAAGTATCTTTTAAGATGATAGGGCATAGATGTTTGTGGCTTGATACCACTGCTCATCCATTCTGCAATCCAAATACTTACATCGGCAGCGATGTTTGCATCAGCCCATTGTGCTAAATTCCCAGCTACATAAGGATGTACCCACGTGCCTTGTAATTCAACATTTCCACCCTTAACTGCTTGAATTAGAGCCGAAGCGGGAATTCCCGTCTTCGATTCTAATGCAAAAATAAAGGCTTTCGTGTTCTCTAATCTTAAATAATCATACATTCTTTTTCCTGCCGCTTTACATAAAGCTGTAGCATTAATATATCCGTCTAACATCCTTTGTTGGATGATATTACCATCTATTTGCCTATCAATAAAAGCAAATGACATTTGGAAATTCGGTTCTTTATTATCCATATATTAGTTCTTTATATGTTAATCTATACTCTAAGTTCTGTAATAGTCTATCAAATTTCTCCCGGTTCGTAAATCCTCTATTATTGAATCTATAAACGAACTCGTCAATGTATTTCTGCATGTGCCTCTTAGACCAATAATGATACACACCAATAATACCTCGTTTCACAATCGACCAAAAGTTCTCAATATGATTAGTAGTGAATGTTCCTTTCCCGTAGAATCCTTTCTTATGATTCACATTTTGATGGTTAAATAGCGTATCCACTTTCTTTCCATAATTCCATTCATCAGTATAGAGATTACTATCTACTTCAACATATTTGAGAATAATAGGAGATAGACTTTTTACTTTAGTGTTAGGTACGACTTTCGCTATAATTCTTCCCCCTTGTTCTATCAGACCGAATACAGGCGTTTTATCTTTGTAAGACCTTCCTTGTGATTTAGGGACTTTCTTATCCCGATGCCTATTCTTGTTCTTTCCTCCGATAAAAGTCTCGTCAATCTCAACAGTTCCACTCAATTTACCACCTCCACCCTCATCTTCGCTGCCAACATCATTATCAATGCCTAATGCTTTACGTATCCGGTGCATCATAAACCATGCTGTTTTCTGTGATACTCCAATATTGCTGCCTAACTGAACGGAAGAAATACCTTTTTTATAAGACAAAATCGTCCATATTGCTTCAAACCAACTCAAAAGAGGGATTCGTGTACCTTGGAAAATAGTTTTAGTCTTAACATCGAAGTATTTTCCTGTGTTTTTACAGCGATATTTATTATCTTTGCACTTGTAGACTTTGGAAGTTTTATCGAATGGGGAAACAACGTTTCCGTGCCACCGTCTTTCTTCCAAATAATCTATGCAGGATTGCTCTGTTGGAAAAGCCTTCCGCAAATCTGACAGGGATTCAAATCTACTACTAAACATAAGAACTCGTTTTTATATGTACAAATATAGTAGTTATTTACATAAAAACCAAATATTTTGGAGAATATTTTAAATATTAGTGTAATTAAGGTATAGTTGCCTAAAAATTAATGCTTCTACTTGCCGTAAAGTCGTGATTGGCTGTTCCCAACACCCTGAACTTATAACCTCCGTTTCCTCGACCCGTGCAAAGGACTCCCTGCACATCCCAATAATACTTCACCTCTTCCGATATGGCAAAAGGCACTTTCATTGGAAAACTTTTAGGCGGCCACGAGAACTTCTGGGCGGAAGCTGCAACTACCAATAAACTCATCATAAATAAAACAAATAGCTTTTTCATAATTCGATTCCTTTCGTACAAATATTACATTCTATACCACACCCTAAATAAATTTGTTTCATATACATCATTTTGTTTTTTGTTCTTTATGGATTTCCTCATTTCCTACTTCTGTTTCATAATAAGAAATAACACGTCTATCTTCCGTATAAGTCTTCCCTTCCGCATCTTTCTGGATAATAATGAAATCACCCAAGAGCTTGCGGAGTTCTGAGCAATAAAGCTTTAAAACAACCCAGTTGTCATGCTCGTCGTATTCATAAGAATAGTCAATCTGGCAATCCCACGTTTTTCCGGAAGGATATTCCACACTATGAATCAAGTATTGCTCCATATCCTCTTTATCATTATAAGAGACATTATAAGTATTAACTATTGAGTCAATCTTGTTTTTATAATACCGGGAATCCGGATAGTATATCTTAGTAAATCTCTTACATAATTCCGTCATAGGACATTCTGTCTGGAAATGCATACGTGTGTTTCCATCCATCATCCGGTATCCCTCCGGTTTATCATATGTATCGAACACCAACTTCTTATTATCACGAATACCCGAAAAGAAGTACAATGCTACTTCACTCTCCTTTTTACATTCTGTATTAACCACATAACAAGATCTATCCTCACCAGTATATTGATAAGTACGGGTGTAATCGTCTGCTCTACATTCTATCAACCGATTCCATTCATCATAAGCATAGACTTTTGCCTTCCACTTATTCCTTACATTATAAAGCTTTGTCAGTTTGCCTTCATCACCGTATTCCCGCTTGTATTCATCTCCAAAACGATGACTTGAATCAAACCACAAGCCTTGAGACGTCAAATTCCCGTCTTCATTAAATTTCTGAACCATTTCCGCAGCAGACGTTGTTTTCACTTCTTTTACCGTCCCCCGCAGTCCAAGCCTTACCAAATCACTCGGATAATCTACAAAATCTGATATGGAAGATTCTCCAACGTAAGGAGTAGTAGATAAATACACATACACTGGTGTATATTTTTTCTCAGAAAACGTTCCGGCTTCATTACAACCACATAGAACAGCAGACAACATAAATATTATGTTCCCCAGAAATGAGCATGAGAAGAGGTTCTTTTTCATATTTATAATATATTGATTACTTATTAATTTAGCTCTTCTAATTTCCCTTCATCATTTCTTTTATATTCTTTCCCATTTTCGCCTTTAAGGAGACTTTTGTCTTTAAAGAAACTGATGTCTTTCGCCTTTACATCGCCACCAAAAGGACCGGCACCTTTGATTATCGCATCACAATCTTCCTCCTGAGACTCATTGCTATTATCAGAAGATTCAGGCAAAGCATTACCCGAGCTCTCACTTACCTTCCGAGGAGCCAATACAAATGCAATGATAGCACAGACAATCATGGCAACTATTACCACTGCCATTGATGATATCAGCAATACCATCCCTGCCGCAAAGAATACCGGATATAGCAACAATATCGCGATCCGATAAATTCCTTTTACAGAAATAGTCAATATAATCATCTGCACAATAAATAATAAACCTACAGCTACTACCAACAATGCCATTATAAATCCAAACAGTCCGTCCTGATACATTAATGAAGGAATAAAACGTTCTGCAAGAATATCGAATAGCATGTTTCCTGTAACCATATGGATTGCAAGAAGTACTACGGCAATCACAGCAGCAATGACAGTGGGAGTTTTACTGAAATAACCAAAACCATCATAAAGCCACAACAAAATACTGAACAAACCAAATAAGAAACTCCCTGTGACCAAAATAATGGCTCCATAAAGTTTCAGAACACTCATCAAGCCCGACTCTCCTAAATCCAAGTTCCCTTCGGTGCGGAATATATTGCAGACAAGAAACAATATTAACACACTCATTGCCAACAATACAGTGGCAGGTAACCAAAAACGTATTGCTCCCTCAACATCCAGCACGTTCAGCAGAATCAAGGAAACAACCAAAAGAACTGCCAAAACAAAAATCCACATACCTACTTTCGCAAACAATGAAGAATCATTAGCAGAAAGTTCTTCCGAGGCAGGCATCCCGTTCTTGTTAGCTAAAACAGGACCATCATCCATTCTTAACGATCCGTCTTTCCAATTATATGTCAAATGGAGTCGTTGCGGCTGATCCTCCGGATAGTCGGGAAATACTGCCAAGACATCCGCACCCACGGCATTTTCCGAAAGTACCGATGTTATTAGTTTATAAGATGTATCCACTTCACTATCAAAAATGATATAACCATAGCATGTTTGCTTATTAAACGGATATTCATCAGGAGCATTGATCTCTTTGTATAAGCTCAAATTAATATACTCGCTTGTGCCATCGCCATATGAACTTTCCCATTCGCCCATAAATGGTTTTATACCGGAAACATATTTAAACTTCCAATTAGAATTATAGCTGATCTCTTTCGTTTGAGGATTAAAAGTAAGTGTATCTTCATAAAGCTGCAAATCGTAACTCCCCAACGACACCAGTCGATATTTATTATTGCCTATATAAGAAACCGAATCTATATAGTAACGATAGATGCGGGACATAGTGGAAAAATCCATAAAACCATAACTTTTCTTTCCGCTTGGTAACTCTTCCATCTCCGTATCAAAAGTACGTTCCGAGAAATCCAACTCCATGCAGTAAGTAAGGTCATCCACTCCATATTCCTGTCCCATCGGACTTTGATCTTCTCCCACGAACATCTCCCAACGCCCTTTCAATGAAGGTCCCTGATTACCGCATCCCGACATTCCGAGCAGCAAAACGGCAACTACCGCTAACGAGAGTATCCACTTACTCCAATTCAAATGTTGGATTGTACTATCCTCTACTTTTTCTTTCATAATTTATTCACCTTTATTCAAGTCTAAACATCAATGGCATCGTATACTGAACACTAACAGGTTTACCTTTCTGCATGCCAGGCTTCCAACGAGGCATAACGCTAACTACCCGCAAAGCTTCCTTGTCAAGATAGGGATCAATACTACGGATTACCTTTGCATTGCAGATAGAACCGTCACTTCCGACAACAAATTGTACCACAACCCTTCCTTGGATACCAGATTCCCGGGCAACCTTCGGGTATTTCATATTATCACTCAGGAAACGCATCAAAGCAATCTCCCCACCGGGAAATGCAGGCAGTTCCTCCACCTTATCATATATTTTATCAGAATCATCTTCTGTCTGCACAAGGAGATGATTACTTTCAACCAGCTCATCAACCTTCACGACAGGAATTTCCGGCGGTGGCATCACTGGTTTATCAGAAGAGATGTCACGAACTCCCAATTCTACTATATTCTGGGGATAGATTAGACTGATAGCTTTCTGTTCCTGATAAGAACATTCAGCAAAACCTTTCCCAAACTTTTCGTTAGCCAAATCTTCGCGTAATTCCTTATAAGCAGCACAAATAGCATCCATTACTGCTTGATAATCAAGTGCGGTAGTCTTAGCATTCTTCTGCACAGTTATTTTATGGTTGGAAGTAACCATTATTTCATCAAAATAAGGGATGCGCTTCTTCTGCTTTTCCGGCAGATTCTCATCATTATAAGGATTAGCAACAAACTCCTTCACTTTTTCTGTCAGTTGCCCGAGATTTTCTATATAATCGCCCCCAGCCATTACCTGACCAGCCATATTAATCATCACCACTAACACATTACGTTCACCTACTTGATTGGCTACCGCAGGCGACGTAGACGTCTCTTTTTCTTTAGGAATCCTCAACAATTCATCATGGATATAAAACCCGTTGAAACCTGCCGGAGTATACCCGGAGAAAGCGGAAACAATCTCAAAACTAAACTGCTGCCCTTCTTTCACCTTAGGAAAATAATATGCGCCTGCCACTGTCGTCTTATTGCCTGTACTTATATAATAAAAATTAATACTTCTACTTGCCGTAAAGTCATGATTGGCTATTCCCAATATCCTGAACTTATAGCCTCCGTTTCCACGTCCCGTACAGAGAATCCCCTGCACATCCCAATAATACTTCACCTCTTCGGACACAGTAAAAGGCACTTTCACAGGATAACTCTTAGGTGGCCACGAAAGCTTCTGGGCAGAAGCTGCAACTACCAGCAAACTCATTGTAAGTAAAACAAATAACTTTCTCATTATCATATTTCTTTTGTACTTCTGTTACATAATAAGATTCCTGACTTTCATACGGTCTATCTTAATTAAGATCTTTCATCTCATCTTCTTCCACTATCGTAAGTTATTCCCTTCCTGATTCAAACTCAGCACATAAGTTCCCTGTTGATCTATATCTACCGAGAGGCTCCGGTTCGAAGAATCATACACCAGCGTTATCTTTTGCCGATTATCATATTTCGCCTGTACTACCGCCTTCCTACCTTCCAACGAAAGAATAGAATCAATCTCATATTCATGCCAGTCATCATTCACCCACGAAGTTATCTTACCATAATCATCATCAATATCCCGGTTATATAAACTCAAGGAACAATTTACCTGCGTCCCATCCTCCTTTTCATATTTCCACTCACCTACAAATGGGTGGTCTGCATCAGTAGAAGGCAGTATTTTGTAGTTTGTATAATTAAGCTGGACATTAAATTTCCTCTTTCCATTACTCCAATCTCCTGTGAAAAAAGAGTCACCATTATACTCCCCATCAAACAATTTAAACGTACCTGTTTTCTTACCGTTAACAGTTTCATCAATGATATAATCCACCCCTATCTTCTTTCCCGTCAGCTGTATTGGGTTATTGATATGTTTATAAAAATAACTACCATAGAGCGAATCTCCAATTTGCGTCAATGCCATTTGTACTTCTTTGCCAGCTACATGTCCACTTAAAGTCATTTCCTTAATAGCCGGAATATTAACAGGCCTATCCTCTCCTTTTCTTATAATATAAATAAAAGCTATAACCGCCACTAATACGACTAACCCTATGATGTAATAAAAAGAAGTTTTCCACCTAACCGGAATCTCCGTTCTCCGTTTCTCTTCACTAACAGGCACGGCAACAGTAGCCGGAATCATTTCTGAAGGCGGCAAGACCTCTGTACCACCTTCCGGTTCCCCATCTGTAGCGGTCGCGGTAAGTACAGCTTCCTGTTGACCACGGTTGGTACGACTTCTTAACTTCCGATTCCACTCCTTACGATAAGTATATAGCAACCAGAACTCGAAAACAAAAATTAGAATGGAAATTATTATAGAAACAACTATAGTCGATTTCTCGCTCGTACCGACACCTGAAATTATCGCAGCTATCACTGCATACAATGAAGAAACGATGGCCGGACGGATTAAAGGTAAATAAACTCCCCAAAACAGTGTTTGCAAAGGATACCATTTATAATATCCACAGAAAGTGCTAAGAGTATAAACGAAGAACCCTATGCCGAGGCAAGGCAGAATAAGAGGACCGAAACCCATTTGATATTTGACACTATAGAAGATCATGTCCACCGGTGCCTGACCTGCAACAGTGGATGCTGCCCAACATAAACCTATCCCCATTGCGAGAGCAAACAAACCATTATACAAATCTAACACAACCAGCACATAATGGTAGAAAAGCCTGGAAAAAGTGAATTTCAATATCCCTATCACTAAAGTCAGCACAGGAAAAATATTCAAAATCAGCGAAACAGTATTATCACTATGCTCCTTCAAAAAGCCCGCCAATGTCTTTGTTTCAGCGATTTGTCCGTTCACCACCACATCCACAAAAGGGGCACAAAAAATCATGATGTAAAATACAACTGATAAAATGATATCAAAAATACCATTTTCCCTATGTTTTTCATTCGAATACATATCAATTAGCTATTACTCGTCTATATTTCCAACACTCCACTCTTGATAGCCTTTATCAACATATCAGATGCATTCTTGGCTTCCAGCTTAAGCATGATCTGCTTACGGTGAAACTCCACTGTATTAACTGATATATATAATTTCGTTGCTATCTCATTACTCTTCAAGCCTTCGGATATGCATTTCAGCACTTCCTGTTCGCGCTTGCTGAGTACTTGCGGCATCTCAGGAGGAAGCTTCCGAAGGCATTTCCGGAAATGGGGACAGAAATATTTACGTCCTGACAGAACAGAATAAATCGCCTCTTGCAGATTCTCCGGATCGGACTGTTTAAGAATCACTGCATCTACATCCGCCTTTACCATCCGACGGACAATCCACACTTCACTATGCATGGTTTCAATAATAATACGCATATCCGGATAGAGCAAACGTATCTGTTCTATCAGCTCAAAACCCGACATATCCGGCAATTCTATGTCGACCATGCAAATACTGATATCGTGGGATTTAAGAAGTTCCAAAGCTTTCGCAGCACTGTCAGCCGCATAGATTTCACCTATTTCCGGACAGACTTCAAGAATGTTACGGATGCCCGCCAATACAATAGGGTGATCATCTATAAGAAGAAGATGGTATTTCGATGTATCCGATGGAAGTTGCACCATATTTCTTTTATTTATATGCTTGTGGTCAGATATTAGTCCTCCCTGTTATCATGTTTACTATTTTGTGCAAAGGAAAGGTATTTTTAATTTAAATCTACTATCATTTTCCGTAGTTTTTCAATAGACAGTTGGTAAATATTATGATATACTTTCCGTACATGAAAACTAGTACAGAATAAATCTTTATTTAAAAGGAGCCGTAACTGTAACGCATACACCGGTCTCATCAGCAGCCACATGGAGTGTACCATTCATACATCTGACCCTATCTTCCATCGTGCGCATCCCGATGCCCTTGGAAGAAGAGCGCTTCATAACTCCATTGCTGAATATCTCCAACCGCACATGCGCACCATCCATTAACAGTGAAATGGAAATCTGTGTGCCGGAAGAATATTTGAGAATATTATTCATGCTTTCCTGTACAATACGATACAATTCATATGCCACATTATAGGATACCAGACTCCAATCGGACGTAGAAGCATCGAATGAAAGATGCATGGATGAAGGAACATTCAGATGATCGATATAATCTGTTATAATCTCATCAATAGTGGCATCAGAAAATACGGGAGGCATTAGTTCGTGCGAAATACTACGGATATTCGCACGACTCCGCCCCAGTTTGTCCAGCAACTCACATTTGTCCTCTTCTCTATTAAAGCCCGATTTAAGTTCCATTTCCAACCCCAGAAGTTCATTGCACACCCCATCGTGCAGTTCGCGTGCCAAACGGGCACGCTCGCTCTCCATTCCGTCAATATATTTACGGCTGAGTTGTAACTTGCGTTTATACAAGAGAATGATCAAGAGGATAAGCATAAAGCTGATAAAAGCTATAAACCAAATTGTGAGCCGAAGACTGCGAAGTTCTTCCTGCTGTTGTAATTCTTTCAGACGCTTAATTTCAAGTTCTTTCCTCTGAGTATCATAGCGCACTTGCAGCTCACTCATTTGCTTCTCCACCTCCTGTGCAGCCAGGGAATCACGCAATTCGAGAGCCTGCTCCATATATCTGTAAGCCTCATCAGGCTGTTGCAGGTTATGATAGCATTCGGCCATACGGCTGTACCACACATAGGGAGCGGTAGGTGAATTTGTACTTATCAATCCCGTCAACTTTCGATAGAAATCCAAACTTTCCCGATATTTCTTTTCCTTTAGTAAGAGTTGGGCTTTTGTCTCATAAATACCAATAGCTTCATGGCTCGTTTCTGGTAATTCATCCAAAAAGCGGTCACATACATTCAGATAGTAACGCACCGAATCATCTTGTGCAGTAGCCTGAAAAGCGGGTAACAGCGCTGACAATACTTTTAACCGGAAACGTGGTGATTGTTGCTGGGAAGCTATTCCATAAGCCTTATGCAGATAATTGATCGCTTGATCGTATTCCCCTGTCTTTACCAACAGAGAACCGCAGATGTAGTAAGCCTGCAACCAGTCCAAAGCATCTTCCTCTTTCAGGGCATACGTAATGGCTTCTTGTGCATGTTCCTTCGCGTTTTCTAACTGTTTGAAAGAGATATACATCACGGCAATATTGGCATGCAGATTGGATACAGCACTATAATCTTTGCTTTTCATGGCTGCCTCAAGTCCCTTGCCGTAATAGTAAAGAGCAGAGTCCGGGAGGTTCATTCTGCGATAGGCGACACCCAGCGAACTGCAATTGGTCAGATAGGCTTCACTATCACCGGATTTAGAGGTGGCATCCAAAGCTGTCAGATATTGTGATGTTGCTTCCCGGATATCCCCCTCAATCATATAACAGCTTGCCAAATCAGTAAGTAACCTTCCACGGATACTGTCAAGCACTGTATTCTCTTCACAATATTTCAGTCCTTCCAGTAAATAAGGCCTTGCCGAATCGGTCTGGGCTATTCCATTGTAGGATTGCCCCAACGACAAACAGGTGATAGCTACCTTTTCGTTTTCTCCACTCTCACGATATAGTTCTAAAGCTTTTGTCAGTTTATAGGTACAACTATCTATTTCTTCATTTTCATAATGTGCACAAGCTTCCTCGTAAAGACTATCGGCTTCACTGTTCATTTGCAGATCCAAGGTGGCAGGTCTCGTACACCCTGCCACAACAAACATCAATAAAAATGGTAATTTCATCTTCATCACAATTTACCATACACTATAAACTCCCATTCAACATGATGATGTTATATGGAATTTCATCTTCCAGTCAGTTGAAATTGTGACAAAGTTAAGAGTCTTCATTTAAAATGAAAATTATCCGGTATATTTTTATCCGGCATTTTTACCACATATCATTTATTTTCAATCTTACTAATCACTATTTTAGATCTACTGATCCTTTACCTGTTGGCAGAATTGATTTATTTCGATACAGTAATGAAGTTTCACCACAGAGTAACACAGAGTTTCACGGAGTCCTATTTTCTGATTTCAAATCAATTAAACTCTGTGAGACTCTGTGTTACTCTGTGGTGAACTAATTCATATCCCAGCGGAGAGGAGCGAACAGATGTTTCACATACGTCGTAACTTACTGTATAACAGCACATTTGATATTCCACCATGATCAGTCGCAGTGGAACACCAGTTCAGTCCTAGTGGGAAGTACCTTCAGTCCTAGTGGGAAGTACCCTCAGTCCTAGTGGGAAGGCGACACACTGATTACTTATCCGGACTTTTGCGGCGCAAATGACGAAAGTGTGGCCAACATTGTATGTCTGCCGATTACCGCTTCATGAACTCTTTCCGTTCTTCTTCCGGAAATTTCTCTATCGCATAGCGCAACATTGTGCGAGGCATCACTTTACAATGCTTTTCAAGGAACTGCACCAGTAGGTCTTTATTCCGTTTTCCCATTTCCCGCAACATCCATCCCACGGCCTTCTGCATCAGGTCGTAACGCGTACAAAGGAAATACTCGGAAAGAGCTAAAATATCGATGAAATCATCGTTTTTAATCAACGCATAAGTGGAAACCACCGCTATGCGCTGATCCCAAAGCAGTTCATTTCCGGCCAAGCGATAGAGAACATCACGAGGCTTATCCTTGAGATATTCGCCCACAATACCCGGAGCAGATAAGTCTACCAAATCCCAGTTATTAATACGGGAAGTCTGCGACAAATAGAAGTCGAATATCTCTTTTTTACCCTTTTCATCGCACTTTTTAAAGCGTTCCACCAGCATCAGCAAAGCACACAGGCGACATTCATGCCATTCGCTTTGCAGCAACTCCGCCATTACCTCAAATGGCACATCCTTATGCCGCTTCGCTACCATACGGGTGTTGGGAACCACAATACCGAGAAACTTGTCACCTTCTCCGTATTGTCCTTTCCCGGTTTTAAAGAAGTTGGGAAGATACTCCCGTTTCACCGGGTCAATGTACTGTTCCAGCTCCTGCTGTATTTCCTTTGTTTTCTGCATAATATGAACTTAATAATATACAAAAATATCGCTTTTATTTTATTCTTCACATCGACACACAGAAAATAACACGGGTACCTTGAGTGTACCCTTTATCAATCCTCAGGTAGCCACCCAGCCTTTCGGCAACAATACGACAAATGGACAAACCGAGCCCTGCTCCCTGACTAAAGTTATCCAACTTCACAAAGCGCTCAAAAACACGTTCCTGTTCCTCAACGGGAATACCAATTCCGGTGTCTGTAACCGTGAAAATCAATTGATTCTCTTCTTTCTTAACCTCATAGGCTAATGTAACGGAACCCTCATGAGTGAACTTCGATGCATTGCCCAACAGGTTATCAAGTACCTGCACTATATAATTATAATTACTGTTTATGATCAGCTCGTCACAGGCAGGTTCAAAAATGAGCCTTACGCCCGGATCGAAAGATGCCCCCGCCGCATCTATCGAAGCCTGGCAACAGGCATTGACATCAACAGCATTATGCTTGATTTCAACTTCACTGTCGAGAATGGAAATATCAAGGATATCACCTACCAACTTCAGCAATAACTTGCTGTTACTCTCAATCAATGCAACATACTGCCCGATGTCTTCCTTTTCATCAAGCATATCAACCAATACCCCGGAGAACCCGACAATGGAGTTAAGCGGAGTACGGATTTCATGGGACATATTCTGAATGAACATTGTTTTCAACCAATTGCTCTGTTCAGCAACTTCCTTGGCTTTACGCAGTTCCTCCTCGGCTTTGATTAATGTACGATTCTGCTCATCCAGCTTATTTTTTGCCCGATGCAACTTTGCATTGAGTTTTCTCTGTTGCCACAAAAAGATAACGACGATACATAAAAGACCTAGTACAGAGAATAAAATAGTCCGGGTATTTTGCAGTTGTTTCTTCTGAGAAGTCTTTTCCAACCGTACCTTCTCAGCATTGAGCTGTTGCAAGTTCAACATGGTAGCAAACTCACTGGTAGTGATTTCTTCATTCCTTTCTTTCTCCTTCTTCTGTTCCAACAGGAAATCGCGGTACAGCCCGGCTGCTTCTTCTTTACGGTTCATATCCCAAAGAATATCCGCCTTTGTTTTTCTCAATGCCATCAAAGTTGTCAGATTGTTTTTCTTCCTCAATTCGGTTTCCCGTTCATCCAATACACTAAGAGCCTTATTATAGTTGCCCACCCTCCAGTTATAATCAATCTCTACATCATACAAATAGTGTATATGACGTTTCATTGAAGGTTCTCCCATATACATTTGTCTACACTCCTCCAATGCCTTGCGGGCAGCTGCCGTATCTCCTTGCGCAAGATAGAGTGATACATAAACCAGCTTGGCCGTCACTTCATGATAAGTAGACCTAGAAGTTTTGAGTGCCTTTTTAAGCAATTCGGGAGCTTTTTCTGCTTCGCCCAGATCAATGTATATCTTTGCGGCATCACTATACTGGCAGGATATATTATATCTAAAGACATTGGCATTCTCAAAAATATCAATCTCTTTAAGCATAAACTCCTGAGATTTTTTTACTAAACCTTTAGCCGTATACACATTGGCCAATGCATAATAACACTCAGCAATACTTCCCTGCTTTTTCTCACCTTTGGCCTCCTGCAACATCTTTTCAGCTTCAAGAAGAGCAATGTTATATTCTCCCTGTATAATATAATAGTTAACCAACCTCGCAGCCCATGCCCAGTAGTAAAGTTCAGCGTTACCGACACTTCTGGCATATTGTTTTAAGCGATTTACTCCGGCTATGATGCTATCCGTGCGGTTCTCGCCCTGTCCGTAATAGTAATAGTCTACCTTGGCTCCCAAAGCTATCTTAGCCATCACCGTATCATTGCACCTGATTGCCATATCAAATAATGTATCCGATGCTGTCAGAACAATGGGATCAGTCGGATCATTAAAATACTGTTTATAGTAAGCACGCATGCTTTTAATATCGATAGAATCTATCTTTTGAGGTGAAATAGTTCCTACAACCAAATGCAAAAGAACACAGGCAAGAATCGTTTTTTTCAGCATAAGTTATTTGTCTGTTGTATGTTATACGATGATAAAGATATATTTTATCTATGAAATAAAACATCCCCCTATCTCACAAGACAGACCAATTGATGATTTTTACCTTTTTATTGCATATAATAAGCATTATTTAGAATAACAACAGCCAATAAGTAAGCAAACGTTCGTCTTCACAGTATCTATCGCCAAGTGGCATCAAAAAGAACTCCGCTTATTATCAATAATTTACAATTGATAATAAGCGGAGCCGCCATACCACCAAACGCACTGATTATTTCTGCGTCCCCCCTTTCCAATCATCCGTACGGAAAGGTGAAGCCGGGAGACCGGCACCATTATATAAGTTACAAACCGGATTGTTGGCCCATGCATAGCGCACAGCAACCGGATACGATACTTCGGGAGAACTCACCACAATCTTATCACCCTGTATTTCTGCCTTCGCCCAATGGAATTTATGATCACGACCGGCAATGGCAAAGCCTTGCAATGCTTTCCCATCACTACTCTTTAAGCCACCATCTGTATGATCAAAAGAAAGGATAATCTTATCTCCGTCCACCTGATAGGAACGATAAACGGGACCGGAATAAGGTATTTGTTCTCCATACGTATTAGCACGGGCTACCAACGCCAAGCGATGTCCAACGGCCTGTTTATCTTTCGGGTGGATGTCATTGGCATCGCCCTTATCGATGATTACAGCCATTCCGGTATTCGCTACCGACAATGTGCGCGCTTGTGCTTCGCGGAGTTCCGCCCAGTCAGAATCAACGGGGTTGGGAGACACTTGCATGAAGTTGGCTAACTGCACAAAATAGAAAGGAAAATCCTGTCCCCAGTCCTTACGCCAATTCTCGATAACCAGCGGGAAAAGCTCACGATACTGATAGGCACGGGAAGCATTGTTTTCCCCCTGGTACCAGATAGCACCACGGATACTGTAAGGCACTAATGGATGAATCATAGCATTGTATAAAGATGTCGGCAGATTGGGGTCCTCGGACATATCCTTCGGAAACATACCCTCTTTCCGGGCATCGGCCGCTATCTGATATTTCCATTCACCGGCCAGACTAATTTGTTCTCCATTGTCTGAACGGAGATAAAGTTCATCCGGCATACCACAACCACCACCTGTATCTGTCACACGGATAGCCAATGTAAGCGGTCCTGCTTTCACCAGCTTACCCGGAACGGTGTAATTGCGTTGAACAGAATAACCATCGGTACGGCCCACTTCCCGACCATTCCAATACGTTATATCATTATCATCAATAGCCCCTAAAACTAACTGCACTTTCTTACCTGCCCAGGATGCAGGAATATCAACAGTGCGGCGAAGCCAGATCAGTCCGTCAAAATCACCAAGCCCTTGCTGATCCACCATTCCGGGGAAGTTCAGCTTGCCCCAAGCCTTATCATCCAAAGAAACCTCAGCCCGTACCGGTTTCCCGGCAGCAAAACCTTCATCAACACGATTGTTCCAAGCTTCCAAAGCTTTCAAATAGTCCGCTTTCATCGCAACTTTATCAGGCATTGCACGAATATCTTCCACTACTTTACTGAAGTCCGGCATTTCTTGCAACACCTTTCCGCTTATCCAGGATTCTACATTGGTCCCTCCCCAGGAAGTATGAATCAACCCGACGGGTACATTCTGTTTTTCAGAGATTTCGCGACCAAAGAAATAGGCGGTAGCCGAGAATTCAGGAACGGTCAGGGGTGAGCATACCTGCCAACCATTATCACGGATTTTGATATCCGTCTCCGGCTGCGTACTCGTAACATGTTCCACATGCAATAAACGAATATTGGGATGATTGGCTGCGGCTATTTCTTTCTCATAATCCAGAACCTTGCCCCAACCTTTCAGCGGCATTTCCATATTGGATTGTCCGGAACAGATCCATACCTCCCCAATCATTACGTTCTTCAACACCAGTTTCCCACCATCGGTCAGTGTAAGCTCATACGGGCCACCCGCTTCAGGAGTACGAACGGAAAGCTTCCATCGCCCTTCCTTATCAGCCAGTGTTTCATACGTCTTCCCATCCCAGGAAGTGGTTACTTTTACCGCTTTCATCGGTTTTGCCTCACCCCATATAGGGGCATCCGCCTGTTGCTGCAACACCATGTTATCCGAAAACATCGGCGGCAACACAACCTTGGCCGAGATTGTACCGGATAACAACAGCAAAGCTGCAACTAACATACATTTGTTTTTCATATCAGTTAATTATTTTATGAGAGTCCGGAGTTAATAACCTCTTTAACTCCTTCTCCCTCTAATTCCGTCGCAATATCAGAAAGCAAAGATAGCCAGAATTTCATATTCGAAATAGTGTTATTGCCCTAATAAATGCAATAATCTTTCCATTTATCACGCTAAATAGAAAGATATTCCTACTTTTGCACGAAAATCAACGCGTTATTTTATGGTTTTAAATTACATTTGGGTAGCATTCTTCGTAATTGCTTTCATTGTGGCACTCATCAAGCTACTGTTTATGGGCAACACAGAAATCTTTACGGAGCTTGTCAATTCAACATTCACTTCCTCGAAAACAGCCTTCGAAATATCGCTGGGCCTGACGGGTATCCTTTCTCTATGGCTGGGCATTATGAAGATCGGCGAGCAAAGCGGCATGATTAACGCATTATCCCGCTGGCTGAGTCCGGTGTTCTGCCGTCTTTTCCCCGAAATCCCCAAAGGCCACCCTGCCATGGGATCTATCTTTATGAACCTCTCCGCCAATATGTTGGGACTGGACAATGCCGCTACACCAATGGGATTGAGAGCTATGAAGGAGCTGCAAGAATTGAACCCTCAAAAGGATACGGCAACCAATCCGATGGTCATGTTTCTGGTGCTCAATACTTCCGGGCTGATCCTGATTCCTATCAGCATCATGATGTATCGCGCTCAGATGGGCGCTGCACAGCCTACCGATATATTCATTCCCATACTGATCACATCAGCCGTTTCCACCCTTGTAGGAGTGATTGCTGTCAGCATTGCTCAACGCATTAATCTGATCAATAAGCCCATCCTTATCCTCATCGGTTGCATCAGCCTTTTCTTTGCTGGACTTATTTACTTGTTTATGCAGCTCGGTCGTGAAGAAATCGGCACATATTCCACATTGATTGCCAACGTTATCCTGTTCAGTATCATTCTTTTGTTCATTATCTGGGGATTATGGAAGAAAATCAATGTATATGATGCCTTCGTAGAAGGTGCCAAAGAAGGCTTTACCACGGCCGTGCGCATCATTCCATATCTGGTAGCGTTTCTGGTGGGTATTGCCGTATTCCGCACTTCCGGTGCGATGGATATGTTAGTAAGCGGCATCGGTTACATAGTGGGATTGTTTGGCGCAGATACCAGTTTTGTAGGCGCCTTACCAACCGCACTGATGAAATCGTTGAGTGGCAGCGGTGCCAATGGATTGATGATTGACACCATGAAGGAATATGGTGCAGATTCTTTTGTAGGACGAATGAGTTGCGTAGCCCGCGGTGCTTCGGACACCACTTTCTATATCCTGGCTGTTTACTTCGGAAGCGTGGGTATTACTAAAACGCGTAATGCCGTCACCTGCGGACTGATAGCGGACATTGCAGGTATCATCGCCGCCATCATCATCAGCTATCTGTTTTTCTTTTAACTTTTAATTATTAATTGATATGATTTCCTATCAGACAGACGGTGTAGAAATGCCCGCCATCAAAAAGAACCAAACCACAGAATGGATTAAAGCCGTTGCTGCCACTTACAAGAAAAGAGTCGGTGAAATCGCCTATATTTTCTGTTCTGACGAGAAAATACTTGAGGTAAACCGCCAGTATCTGCAACATGATTACTACACGGATATCATCACTTTTGATTATTGCGAGGGCAATCGCCTCAGTGGAGATTTATTTATCAGCCTCGACACGGTACGTACAAATGCAGAGCAGTTCGGCAGTGACTATGAAACGGAGTTACACCGGGTTATTATCCACGGTATTCTGCATCTTTGCGGTATTAATGATAAAGGACCGGGAGAACGGGAGGTTATGGAGGCAGCAGAGAATAAAGCGCTGGCTATGCGATGAAGAAACGAAAGAAAGTAGCTGTTTAGAGCATCTATAGATGGGACGTGCAGGATATATAGATGGGACACGCAGGACATATAGATCGGACGTATAGGATATATAGATCGGATATGCAGGATATATAGATGCAACGTGCATGAGATTATGACTCATGCACGTTGTATTTTATATCCATCTTTTTATTTCAATAAGAATTTCTCCGCACGTCCCGGAGAAAAGAGTTCCCACAGGGAAGCAACTGTCCAGCCCGGAGCAAAGATATTATTATAATATCCCTTTCCATTGCGACCATAATCCCAGTTGGTGTGCTGAACAACTTCGGGATAAAAGCCCACTTTAGCCACACCACACATGTGTCCTTCGTACGGTAACAATTGACGCATAGAGGTAGAAATCACTTGGGCAAAGTCAGAGAAACGAGGTTCATCGTATTCTTTCGAAAGCCAATTCAATACATCGGCAAATTCAAAAACAAACACATCTATGTGGTTATTCTCCACCGATACATTTCCCCAGCCACGAGTTTTCAGGCCAATATCACCCAGCATCTGTCCTTCGGCAAAAGGAACGTCCCAAGTATAATACCAGGATAAAGCAAAATAAGCTGCTTTCTTCGACAATTCTGCATAATGCGTACGCTCCGCCCCTTTAGTAACCAGCGCCAGATAATACGTAGCAGTAGCGGCATACAGAGAAGCTTCTTTATCCTCACAGTTTGCATCCAGGGTTGAAGAGAAGAAATCCGCCTTAGATATAAGTTCTTTCTCCAGATAGCCCACCGTACGTTTCGCACTCTCCAGATAACGTTTATCCTTGAAATACTTGTAAGCCATCACCAAAGGCAAGGTAGCTGAAGGGGTGCTTCCACCCGTTCCATCTACAATGGAGAAGTCATCCTTAAACTTACGTGGGAAGCTACCATCCTCATTCTGCAAACGCAGGAAGCTATCCAAAATTCCTTTGATACGCTTCTCCCACTCAGGATGTTTGCGCTTCTGCTGCTTTTCGTAAGTCAGATAATTCAGCACGGCATACACACCCTCTGATTGGCGGCGGATACTGTGCTTGGATTCTTTAAAGCCACGATTATAATGTACCACCTCATTGAAAAAGCCTGCCGGAGAGAAACCATTCTGAAGATACGTATCAAAAACACTGTTGGCACTATTCATCAATTCCTGGCGGTTCTGTAACGCACCATATTCCAGTGCATTGAAAGCATTGAGCAACGTACGTCCCACAAATCCGATTTCAGCAACATCCACATGATCGCAAGTAGCCGTTTTCAGTTCCACACCGGAATAGTAATGAGTAGGCGTATTGTCCACATAACTTTCCACAAAGAAATTACTGAGTACTTCTTTCATTCTGTCCACCGTATAAGGTGTATCGACAGGCTGCGGACGGTTCGTGTCGTAACAATACTCCCAAGTGCGCTGCACGCACTCAGAAAAATCAGCGGCATCTATTTCCGCCAACTCCCAGGTCAGAGTAATGCTGTCTCCTTTGCGAAGCAACTGAAAAGCCTCAACAGAAGGAGCTAAAGTCAATTTACGAATATAAGTTTTCGGAGCTTCCCGATACGGAAAACCGTAAGAAAGCACAGTCATGCCTCCCACATTTTCAAATCCGGTATAGCCTATGGATGTTTCTCCGGACACAATGACCTCTCCTTCTTTGTGAGTGGCCAGCGCCTCCTTGTCAAACTTATCAATGCGGATAACCGACATTGACTTACCATTTGCAGAGTTGAAAGCTGCTGTAAGCGGAGTGCTCAAACGGTCCTCGCGCACCAACCAACTATCCGAAGTATGGAATGAAGGCGCCTCTTTGGGCGAACGCAGGTTACGACGATACCAGAAACCGGGCATATAAAACTGACAGTCACCATGCTTATAACCGGTTTTTATCTGCTCTCCATAATTGAAATACACATTCTCCAAGGCTTTGATGACAACATTGATGCGTTGTTTTCCATCTTTCTCCGTAACCTGACGGGTAATGACCAGCGGCAGACTTTCGGAAGGCTGACAATCGTACACACCATCCTGCACTTTCCGGAGAGTTAATGAATAGTGTTTGGCATCATTTCCCGGAACTTTTAAAGATACAGAAACATTCTCAGGAGTATAGTTTGCCGCTCCAATATTTGCAATGCCCGCAGAAAGCATTATCCCTAAAAACAATCTTTTTAACCTCATATTCAATCTTCATTTTACTATTTTACAATACAGGTCTTTCGGATTCTGATGACGGAGAATTGCCAGACACGGATGGCCACCCGTCTTTCCAATCAACCTTATCTAGCATCAACACACGTCCTCCGGGATTCTTGGTACTCACTGCATGATAAAACACCCAGTCATTACCCGCCTTATCCGTTACAATCTCTGAGTTATGTCCGGTACCTACAAAAGCCTCATTCTTGTGAATCAGTATTTCATGGTGGTTATCCAGCATCTTCTTACCATTTTTATCCACATAAGGTCCAAAAAGTTTCTTCGAACGACCTACAACCGTAGTATAAGTACTTTTCAATCCTTCACAGCAAGTTCCTATAGATGCAAAGAAATAATAATAACCATCTTTTTTATGAATATATGTTCCTTCATAGGCTGTTCCTGCCACCCGGCGGAGCTTGGCACCTTTCCTAACAGAAAGTCCGTCATCCGACAGTTCAATGCCGTAAATTCCCCGGAAACTACCCCAAAAGAGATATTTCTTTCCTCCATCCTCTATATAGAAAGGATCAATGGAATTCTGTACATTGATTTCATTGCTGCGGAACATCTTTCCATGATCTGTAAAAGGACCTTCGGGCTTATCGGCAGTGGCACATCCGATACCACAGGTCCATTCGCCACCCCAGACAGACATGGAATAATAAAGCACGTATTTATCACCTATTTTATTGATATCAGGAGCCCAGAGTCCTCCTTTAGGTTCAAAATCCGGACGAGTGCCTTTGGTAAAGGCAGTACCCACATACTCCCACTCCACCAAGTCTTTTGAACGATGGATAGGCAAGTTTCGGATATCTTCGGTGGCATACAGGTAATAATAACCATCTTCCCCTTTGATAACAGAGGGATCGGGCAGGCTATAATTTACAACCGGATTCTGATAGTTTTTGACGGGCCCTTGCGCCATAAGCAAACAGCTTATGGCGACAAAGGCTCCGATTAACAATATTTTCTGCATATATTCACTATTACTTATTTACAAACCGGAGCTTCTGCCTCGGTAGATGGACTATTACCGGCAATCACCGGCCAATCATTCTCCCAAACAATCCGGTCAATCATCAAATAGCGTCCTTTGCTCGGGGTGTGTCTGTCATAACTATGATATAGCATCCATTCATTACCCTCACTGTCCGTTACGATTTCCGAGTTATGCCCCGGTCCTACAAAACGATCATTGGCTCTGATCAGCACTTCATATTTATTGTCCAGCATTGATTCTCCGTTCTTATTCACATACGGACCTAAGAAAGAAGTGGAACGGCCAACAACCGTAGTATAAGTACTCAACATAGAGTTACAGCATGAACCGACAGATGCAAACATGTAGTAATAATCGCCACGTTTATGAATGTAAGGCGCTTCAAAAGCAGTACCTGCAACCTGCACTCTTTCTTTCTTGGCTGTTGCAATGTCAGGGTATACTCTCGTACCGTCTTCATTCAGCTTCACAGCATACAAACCGTTGAAACTACCCCAAACCAACCATTTCTGTCCATTGTCTTCAAAGTAGCAAGGGTCAATGGAGTTTCTTACATCAATTTCACTTGAAGTGAACAACTTTCCTTTTCCGTCTACCGATATATCCAATGTGAAAGGACCTTCGGGAGAGTCAGCCGAAGCAATACCGATACCGGCAGTTGCAGGCTTGCCCATGGCAGACATGGCAAAATACAAGATATATTTATCACCCACCTTTTCGATATCCGGTGCCCAGACTGCTGCACCCGATTCCGTAACAAACGTAGGTTTTGTTGCAAACATCTTGCCTCCGTCCGTCCAGTGAATCAAGTCTTCCGACTTACGGATTACAGATGTATTGGTGGCATATACATAGAATGAATGGTCATTCTCTTTCCAGACTGTAGGGTCAGCTGCGCTGTAATCAGTCAATGGGTTTGAATAAGGATTCTTATAGTTTGCTGTTCCCTTATTATCGTCGTCCGAGCAGGATGCCAAGGCTCCTGTCAGAGCCAAGGCAAACAATATATATTTACTTCTCATATATTATCTTATTTATATCTTTGTTCAAGTTCTTCTACCGGGATATTATCTTCATAACCGTCGTAACCATAGTTCTGATTGATACGGCCTTGAGTGTTGGATTCTATGGCATTACGCGGAATGGGCCACAACACGTGATACGGCTTCATGATAAATGCATTGGTTGAATAATAATATTCTGTTGCAAAGAAATTATTCTTCTCCATCATGCGGTCATAATACCAGTTCTTTTCTGAAAAGTTATTGAGTGAATATCCATCTATACCCTTTTCTGCTTTCAGGAAGGCAATACGAGTCAACTCAGTCTTACGATGGTCTTCCAGGAACAATTCTCTGGCTCTTTCATCCAGGATATCTTCCAGTGTAACGGATGAGAGTTCCGGTGCATTCACACGGCGACGGATTGTATTCACATCCTCAGTAGCCAAATCGTTCTTGCCTAACCACCAGTAAGCCTCAGCTCTATTCAAGTAAGTTTCGGCAAGGCGGAAGATATACTGGTCAGTGAAACCACCTACAGGTACTTTACCTCCTGCATTCGGATCATCTTTATCAATCAGAACCTTCACAATCGGGAAAGAGAAATAACAGCGCATGGTATCGGTACAGTAAGCAGGATTTACCGGTTGACCGAAGTAAGCGGCACTACCACCCTTTGAAGCTGGCAGATTGTATTTGATACGTGACTTATCATACCAGTTATTGGAATTATGACGCATATCATCTCCACAATCCTTCCACAACTCATATTGTGCATAGTTGGTAGGACGTATCTTGGCAAGACCTCTACCCAGCTCTTCCAACTGTTCGTATCCATCATAAATGCCTGATGCATCAGTCGTTCCGTTCTTTCCGTCCGGTGTCTTCATTTTGCTTCCGGCATGCCACTGCGGCACGAAGTTACGCTTACGTTTTGAACCACTTGGAGAAGAACATCCGTCCAGACCGTAGATTTCCTGACCGATCATAATGCCTTCTTTGTTCTCAACAATACTGATATTCTCTTCCTGGAATAGGTCGTTGTATACGTCCTTACTCTTATCATCCATATTGATACCGAAGCGTTCGGTCATCAGACGCAATCCGTAATCATTGATACAACGAGTTGTTGCATCTACCGCCTGTTGGAAGTCACCGGTAGCCAGACATATCTTAGCCAGTAAATGTTCACCTGCGGCTCTGCTCACAGCACCACGGATTACTTCTTTAGGTAACCATTGTACAGCATATTCCATATCTTTCTTGATATTCGCCAAGATAGTTTTGCGGGAAACGGTATTAAAGTCCAGTTTTGCACCGGTAATTTCTTCTCCGATCCAAGGTACATCTCCAAATTGGTTAGTCAGCAGATAATACCAATAAGCGCGATGGAAATATCCTTCTGCTAAACAAGCGTTTCTGTCTTCTTCCGAAGCCATACCGTCAGCTTCAGGAGCACGGGTAATAACCGTATTGGCATACTTGATACCGTTCCAGCCGAAAACCCAGTAACGAAGGTGCAGATACATATTGGTGGTAGGGGTCAACTGAGTCACCATATTGTGGATTTCCTTCGTTTCAGGACCTCCCATAACAGCCAAGTCAGACCAAGCATATTCATATACAGAATAGGTTTCACAGTTTCCAGAGTTGAAAGCGTCTCCAAACCATTCAAAATTCATCTGTTTACGGCAGAGGCGAAGCATGGTTTCCAAACCTGCTTTATCAACAAAAGTGTTCTCCGGTGTCAGGAACGACATCGCCTTCGGTTCAAGATCAACACAAGCAGAAAGACTGGCAGCTATCAGGCAAGTTGCCAGACCTTTTAGTATATATTTCTTTGTTTTCATTTGAATATCTTTATTTAATTATCGTTCTATCAGATTATAAGGTAATGTCTACACCAAATGTCCAGATGCGTGGAGTAATGGCCTTAGTCAAAGGATCAGAAGTTCTCCATTTAGAGATAACGAATGCGTTATCCACATTAATACTGAATCTTAGATTATCAATCATAAACTTGTTGATCAACTTCTTCGGGAATGTATAAGACAATGCCATATTCTGCATTCTTACGTAGTTTCTCTTTTCGTAAATGTTCACGCCCGGGCTATCAATGTTTGCACCCAAACGGGCATATTTGCTATTCGGATTCCATGGTGTCCAATACTCGGTCCAAACAGAGTTTGAAGTATTGTAGTAACGGTTAGTTTCGTTTCTCGGCAGGTTATCAATATCCATCCAACCGAATTCTCCACGCAGTACAAAAGAGAAATTGATGCATTTGAACAAATTCAGGTCACTGCTCAACGTCATACGATGCTTCGGAGTTTTTGTACCCAACCAGAGCTTATCGTCATCATTGATCTTACCATCGTTATTAACATCCAGTAGTCTCGGGTCACCCGGTTGCTTACCATATTTTGCAGCTTCCAATTCTTCACCCAGTTGCCATACGCCAATCCACTTATAATCATAGATTTCATCAATAGCATGTCCGATATACCAACCGTTCTGTACATCATCGTCTTCACGCTGACCGATAACATTACCATCGGCATCCAGCACATCAATCATATCACCGTACAGGTGTTTGATTTCATTCTTATTAGTAGAATAAGTGAAGGTGGTATTCCAACGTACATTAGAAGTATTGATATTTACACTTGACAAAGTTAACTCAGCCCCCTGGTTAGCAATTTCTCCCAGGTTAGAAGCGATCTTACCATATCCTGAAATTTCAGGCATAGCACGGTCCATCAACAAGTCATTCGTCTTATTCTTATAAAGTTCTACAGAACCGCTCAGTCTGTTTTTGAACAATCCAAAGTCAACACCGAAGTTGAACCCGGTAGTAGTTTCCCATTTCAAGTCTCTGTTAGCCAAACTTGAAGGATATACACCTTTATAGTTTACCCCATCCTGAATAACGTTGGTAATAGTTAATCTTGAGAAAGCAGCATAACGGCCGATGTCACGGTTACCGGTTTGTCCCCAGGAAAGACGCAACTTCAGGTTGTTAATCCATTCAACATCCTTCAAGAACTTCTCTTCTGATATACGCCATCCGGCAGCAACTGTAGAAAATACACCGAAAGGATTATTCTGTCCGAAAGCTGAGAAACCGTCACGACGTACAGAACCTGTCAGCAAATAACGGTCCATCAAAGAGTAATTCAAGCGCCACAACAAACCATTACCAGTCTGCATTTCGTCATTTGCACTGACAGTAGGAGTTATACCGGCCTGAATACCATGATAACTCAGTGCGCCATTCGGCTGGAAACCTTCATTGTTTCCCGTACTTTGCCAGTTCTGATATTTTTCAGCAGTATATACAAAAGTGAAGTCGAAATTATGTATATTAGCAAATGTACGGTTCCATTTCAACATGTTATCAATGCTCCATTCATAGTCTGAATAGTCCACACGTTTTGCTTTACCACCTGCTACTACACCCGGCTTGATATCAGAATCAAAATAGTAATCCTTTCTCCAGCCGTAACGCACATTGAAAGTTGTCTGCCAGGTAAATCCAAAAGGAAGAGTTAACTTACCATAAACGCTTGAATTAAACGTCTGCGTTCTGTAGTATTTTTCGTCCACTGAACGGTTCAGTAATGGGTTGGCAATACGGTTGTCATCCCAAGGTCTAACCTTGATACTTCCATCAGCCTCATAAACGTCTCCAAAGGGGCTGGCTGCTTTAGCCGCGCCCGTATCTGCCTTAATATCATCCGAGCCTTTATGAACGAACTGCGCATTCAAACCAATATTCAACCATTTCGTAATCTCAGTATCCAAATTCACACGCGATCTTGAAGCACGGAATTGATCACCTACTACGATACCATCATTATTAGTATAACCCAACGACACATAATAGTTGGTTCTTGCCGTCTTACCGGAAACAGAGGCATTGTAATCCTGTCTCAAACCATTCTGATAAACTAGGTCCATCCAGTCAACGAATTTACCGGCTTTATAGTTGTTAACCTCAATAGGATTGAATTCCAGTCGTTGCATCCAGGTTTCAATATAATCACCGGAGAAAGAGCTGTCATAACTTGCCCATTGTTCACGAGAAACGCCATCGGGCAGACTATTGGGATTATCATAATATCCCAAACCATGCTGTTGTTCGCCCGGCTTAAAATAATCAATTGTTTTGAAGTAATCAACACGTCTCTGCATATACTGTTCAGCAGTAGGCATCTCCGGCATAAAAGTAGCTTGTGAAACACCTATTTTTGTACTTACGTTGATAATGGGCTTCTCGGAAGAACCTCTCTTGGTATTGATAAGAATAACACCTGCCGATCCTTTGGAACCGTAAATAGCAGTAGAGCTGGCATCCTTCAGGATATCCATACTTTCAATGTCATTCGGATTAATATCATCAATGTTACCATAGAATACCACACCATCCAAAACAATCAAAGGAGAAGTACTGGCCTTCAACGATTGTTTACCACGGATCAGAAGCCCGGAGGCGCCGCCACCTGCATCAGTAGAAGGAGTGATGTGCACACCGGGAACCGTACCAACCAGGAAGTCAAGAGCATTTGTTGCAGCTCTATTCTTTGTCACTTCCTCGCCAACGTGTGCCACGGCGCCTGTTACATCCTTTCTTTTCATTGTACCATAACCCACCACAACAACTTCATCCAGCAACTTAGAATCTTCCACTAATGTAACGTTCAGAGTTCTTGCATTGGCATCAATCGTTTTTTCTACCGTTTGGTAACCAATGAATGAGAATACTAAAGTAGATTTTTGCGCAGGAACGTTCAATGAATACTTACCATCTAAATCGGTAATAGTACCCAAAGCAGCATTACCCTTTACAGTAACGTTTACACCGATTACTGTTTCGCCTGTGGCATCTTTAACGACACCCGTAACGATTCTGCCCGATTGGGCTTGAGCATAAATTGTAGAAATCAGGAGGAGGAGTAACATCCTAACCCTTGCATCAAAAAAGCATTTTGAAATTTTCTGCTTCATAATATTAAATTTTAAAAAAATGTAAAGACTTACTTGGCTTTAAAGCAAGACAAAAATAGATATTCAAATAGGCAATCAATAATACAGTTATCTCTAAAAAAAGAAAAAATGTCCCAAATCACGCGTTAGAAAGGTTTAAAACAGCAATAGACACAATAATCTCAATTATAGGGACGTATCTATCATTTTATTCATAGGCTGTAAGCTGCGAAACTAGTCAATTTTATAAAGTTTCAGAATAACAACAAAGGCGTATCCTTAATAGAACACGCCTTTGTTCTAGAGATATCGAATCTGAAAGAAAATATGCCTCTCGCAGAAAATAATCTAATCAAGAGTTCGAACTACAAGTTCCCCTGTTTTATTCGTAGCCGGCAGAGTTATTTCTAACATTCCTGCATGGCCAGACCTATACTGAACCGGCTTTCCGTTGAAGAATACTTCATATTGATGCCCTGCATCCATACAGACAATCATGCAACGCTCATGAGGTTTTGTCGAATCATCAAAAGAAAGTTCAGCCTTATATCTGGAATGATTCTCATTAAAATCACTCTTTGTAATCCATACCTCAAAACCGGTGGAGACTTTACCCGGCCTATAGTATGCTGCAAACCAATTTAATATAGGAGATGAAAGCCCCGAGAACTGGTGCCACCCTGCTCCTCTCCCCGACGAAATGATGAAATGCTCGAATGTGAAATAGCTTTCTTCACACTCCTTCTCCCAATTATCCAGAGCTGTATGTGCCACCCGGTAAGCCTCTTCCCCTTTACCCAAATCTAAAAGAGCCTTCCACATCATCCACTGATGGGGAAACCAGACAGCACCGTTCCAATATCCATCTTCTTTATAATAAGGAGCAGACTGATCGACCGTTGAGAGCCCGACTTTAGTCCACAGTTCGTCAGGAGAAAACAAATGTTCCATCAACCGGCCCACTTGAGCGGGAGAACAAATACCTGCTACCAAAGGGGTGACCCCATCCAGTCCCTTATTAAAATTAGATTGATCCTTATACCGGAAAATATCTGTCGCATTTCCCAGAGAATCATGGACTACATATCCGAAGTATCCGCTTTCTTCATCCCAAGAGTAATTTTGCAGGCCGTACGACAAGAGTTTGATGATCCGTTCATACGCCTTCACATCCTTTTTCAGCCCCAGTTCCTTCGCTGCCAGGCGCAGAATCTTCGCCGCCCGCAGATAATAAGCAGAGGTTACCACAGGAGTCACCGATTGATACTGCGATTTATTACCGCGTAATGCATGTTGAGGCGGATAATCGTCCCATCCACCGGAATTATAGAAATAATCCCAGGTACGAAGCAGACCGGAACCTGCCATTCGGGTAGGTGAATACGGATCAGCTCCGACCATAAAATCAAAATATTGTTTCAGCCTGGGATATAAGAATCTCAGCGCTTCCTGTGACAGGCTGTTGTTCCACAAATCAGCATAAGCATACATCTGAATGGGTAATGGGGTACCGTGATGGATGAAAGCCGATTCACTCCCCACCGGAGTTGTATAAGCCTTGATACATTCGAAAGCCTTGACCGGGTCCACATCAATCAGTCCCAACGCAATGAAGCCGGAATCCCAGGTATAAAGACTGTTCCAATTCTTACCCGGCGTAAAATGTCTGATGTATTCCTTCTGCGTATAAACCGGATATACGATATTCGACAAGAGTGAGGCTTGCAGCAAACGATTCCCCAGAAGATACTTCTCTCCGCCTGGCAACACCTGGTCTTCAGGCTTCGCTTTTTCCGCAGAACTGATCCGTGCGACCAGTTTATCCGGTGTCGAATGGAAATCTTGCAGTTCCTGCTTCACCTGTTCTTTATTCCCACTGCACACCAGCATGTAAATGGTCTGTTCCGAGTCAGGTTCCAGTACGATAGGGCGCAAAAAAGCATTGGCATAATGCCAGTTCCTGTCTCCAATTAGTCTTGAAGATACATGTTCATGCACCCTTCTACGGAAGAAAGACTCCAATTCACCGTTCAGTATCTCCCTCACTTCCGAATGTTGGTAGTTCCAGGCCACGCCATAATAGTTGTCACAATCCTTGTATTTCAGTATAAAATCCTGTTTGGTTTCTCCCACCTCCATTACAGGAGTGAAAGGAATCGGTGTACGGACCACATTTACATTGTTTATACCGTCAACATCCCCTATAAAGAATCCATCCAAACTGATTGCAACAGTACTTCCCGAAACAAGTTCCAGTTTATATTCTCCGACCTTCTTTCCATAATAAGGAACTGACAAGAAAGAGAATTCCCCCGTACCTTCCAATTCTACAGATTGTTCCACCAGTCCTTTCAGACACAGTACGGCACTCTCTCCTTTCTTCATCTTAAACCGGAGACCTATCGCCCCATTTTCCTGCCCCGGAAGAATGTTTACCAGATAGCTCAACCGGTCACCTTTATTCCTGCCGAACCCTCTTCCCAGTATGGAACCATCGAGTGATGAAGTACTGCGCTCCTCATTCCGTTGCCATCCGTCATACACCAGTTTGTATTGAGGGGATTTACTGGCAGGTTCATTCTCAATATAGTCAATGGCATTATACCATTGCAGGCCGGACGTATCCGAAACCGCTACCTGCGGATATGTCTCAGGATAATCTATATATGCCATCTGATTCAATACCAGATTTTGAGGCATACTCGTATTGTTGACGCAATGTATCCCGACCAACGTACGGTTATCATCCAATATGTGATAGGTGACATCCGTATAAACCCGGTCTTTCCACTCCAGTTCATAGCGGTAAGTGATGCGGGTCATCTCCGGATTTATTTCCCACGGATAGTAGGATGATTCGAACAGGACATGCGGTACCAACTGACGGTTCCGGTAATACCCGGGCATCACCGAGAAGTCAAAACGTATCCCTTTACGCATATCAGGTATGTGCGAGATACCGGCATAGCGTTTTGAATAAGGCCCCCATGCATGCAATGATGCAATATCATGGCTATTGCCCGAAGAAGGCAAAGGAAAAACAGCTCCTGCACAGCAAAGGGTCATAATTGCGGTCAGAAATGTCATCAAGTATCGTTTCATCTATTACTATAGCTTTAGTATTCGGCACTATGTGCACTTTCATCATTAATTTACAGAATCATTCACAGCAATCCTACGTTATGAAACAGTCGTTACCTTAACCTATATCAGTCGTTACTTCATTGCCATTCACTCGTTACTTCATCCCTATTCAGTCGTCACCTCATTATAGAGCACTTTTCCCTACTGATAATCAAAGAGTTGCAAAAGAAACAAAGAGTATCATCCAATTCCATAAATCCCAACAAGCAAACCACTGATACATCATTCAGTAACTCCTATTCCTGACATATCCGGAGTTACTTTTCACCCCAGCAAACGGATTGCAGGAACCATGTCGCTTGCTCGCTCTTCAAACCCTGCCGTTCCAATACCGAAGGCAATTCATGATAACTCTTCCAGAAATCAGCAATCAAAGCGGGCATTTCAGACGGAGCATACATCACAGCCTCATTCAGACTTCCCATTTTGCCGAACTCTTCTTTAAAGACAATATACGAATTACGATACTTCAGTTGTTCCATAGACCGGGCTATTCTTTTGGATGCCCCTAAAAGTCCGTTCATATCCACTTTCCCAGACGGATAAATGATCTTAATCACTTTTTCCTGGTTACAAGGCAATTCCGGCAAATCTACCAGTAATGCAAAGTCTTCAGCCGAATATCTGTATTCTGCAGGAACTCCATTTACCGTGACGGACTGGGGAAGCAGAGATGAAAGCACTTTCACCGTGAACGGACGGGCAAGAGGCATTTCTTTATAGCCACCTTCGCGCTTGCCGATAACAATCGTTTGCTCATTACCACTACGAGCAGAAGTCAGCTTAGTCACGGCATACTCGGATGCATAATTCTTATCATTTCCGTTATCTTCATACAAATTAAACGCCGCTGTACCGCTTCCACCGGGAAACACCGTCACCGCTATTTCTTCGTCATTATTGTTAAGGTTCATCACATTCTCCAAATACAAAGGAAGTATGGCACCCGCCTTTACATAAATTGGATATTCATCAATGGCGAAAGAGCGTTCTACAATCCGGTTACCTTCCAGTAAAGCTCCCGTATGCCATTCGTACCATTCTCCTTCCGGCAACCATACACGTACCTGTGCATAACCATCCTTGGCTGGAGTAGTGACCGGTGCAACCAGAACGTCATCTCCAAACATATACTCATTGCCAAAGTCGTAAGCTTCTTTGTTCTCCGGATAATCATAATACATCGGACGGCAAAGAGACAATCCGTCGTCATACCCCTTACGAGCCATGGTGTAGATATAAGGAGCCATCACATAGCGTTGGCGAATCGTTTCACGGATGATATCACAATATTCCTTGTCGAACACCCAAGGTTCTTTATTCAGCTTAGCCCCTTTCTGGGAGTGGGTACGCATAATCGGGCTTAATGCTCCGAATTGTAGCCAGCGGGTATACATTTCGGGATCTATCTGGCTACCGATATGCCCGCCCAGGTCATGACTCCAATAGCCGTACAACACGTTGGAAGCTGTAGAATTGAAATAGGGTTGGAAATCAAGTGATTTCCATGAAATCACAGCATCACCCGAGAACCCTACCTGATAACGATGATTTCCCAATCCTCCCCAGCGGTGGTAAAGCATCGGACGTGTCTCCCGACGTTGCTCCATATCGCTGAAAAATGCATAGTTAATCCACCAGGTATTACTCAGATTCTTCACCTTTGAGTCGAACATTCCCTGCTGCCAGTCCAGCCACCAGAAGTCCACTCCGTCTTTTTCCATCGGAGCCAGAATATTCTTGAACATATTCTTCATGAACTTCTTATCTGAATTTATCCAAGGGATCGTCTGCTTTGTAGCCGGGTCTACACCCATGTCCTTAGCCATCTCCGGATATTTCTCTTCATAAGCGGCCACTCCGTCTGCCGGATGCAGGTTGAGTGTCACTTTCACGTTATTCTGTTTCAAGTATTTCAAGAAACCCTGAGGATTCGGAAATAAGTCCCTGTTCCAGGTCCAGCCTGTCCAGCCCCCCTTACCTTTCTCGGTATAATGCCAGTCCATATCTACCACTAACACGTCCAAAGGTATCTGATAAGTATGAAAATTATCAATCAGATTACGGAACTCTTTGTCAGAATACAGCCAATAACGCGACCACCAATAGCCAAATGCGTAACGGGGAGGCAACGGCATCTTACCAGCAAAAAGAGTATAGTCTTTCAAAGCCTGCTTATAGTCATGTCCGTAAGCCATGAAGTACCAGTCTTGCCCTTCATTAGCGGGGCGTTCCTTAGCCCAGTCCCAGTCCGGATCATTATCAAACAAAAGTCCGCGGGAATCGTCAATGAGCGACCAACCATCAGTTGCCAACAGGCCGTCTTCCAGTTTCAGTTTATCCCCTTTCTTCGTATCAGACACCCAAGTTTGAGTCTGTGTATCACCGTCCATCCCATCAAGAGTGCGATATGTACCTTTCAGATTGCCTTTCTGTTGCATTCCAGGCTTCCAGGTGAAGGGGAATGCCCCCTTTACAGCTTCGATTATCAGATTATTGTTCGTAAACCGCCCACTGTCTTTTTTATAACGCATTTTCATCTTGGAGGTGGTTATTTCAATCCATGCCCCCCTTGTCTTCAGTTTGTAATCAACCTGCGGATATAAACGGTCTACTGCAATAAAAGACTTGTCGTCTACAAATTTTCCATCCGGAGCATACTCCAAACGGAGCGTTCCATCCGATATGACCGTAAACCGTACATTGTTATCAGTATAAGCAATATTCTGCTGTTCACCCTGCGCTCGCAGTGACAACAGGACACCCTGCAAAATGCAAAGGATAAGTATCAACTTCTTCATCATGGTACTATTGATTTTAAATGGTTTCTGAATTCGATATCTCTTTACGTAACATTAGACTATATGTAATATAACGACAACAAAAATAGGGAATTATATCAGTCTGACACCTTAAAAACGATTCAATAAATAGAAGATTCGTATCAAAACAAAAGATGTAGGATTCTATCGAATCCTACATCTTCCATTTAAGCAATTATATAGCAATACTTTTTAAGAATTTCCTGCTATTCAAGCAAGGAAGCAATTCTATTCACCGTTCACAATGGCTTTTATTTAGCAACCTCTTGTTCATTTCTGGTAGGTTGCGGTCCCATATAGGAACGCTTCATACCGCCAAAGTCCAACACAACCTTTTGCAGAACTGTTCCGGCATCTCCACAGATGATTTTCACCGTATGCTTACCCGGTTTATCGATATGGAGAGTGGTCTTGTTGATTCTGCAATTCTTCAATACGCTTTCATACCAGATCTGGGCATATTCGAAAGAAGAAGTAGATGGAGTCATTACCGGACCTTCGTCTATACATACACCATATTTGGTTTCAACATTTGTTGCTTCATGTCCGGCATATCCTCTATCCTTGCTGATGGGGAATGTAGGCAGCACATACGTATAAACGTCTACTGATCCCTGCTCAAACGTATAGAAATCATATTCCAGGCGCGGTGTATTACGTCCTGCGGTACGTTGTGCCGGAGCGATAGGATTACCCAACTGTACAGCTGTATTCTCGCATCCCAGGTTCGGAATCATAATCATCTTAATGGCATCATTCTCCACTTTACGGTGGAAACTTGCCGCATCTATCGAAACATATCCGTTGTTTTCAACAAACAGCGTATCCATTTCGGCCAATGAAGGAGAAGTAGGATTAAAGACGGAGATATAGACACTTTCCTTCTCACCGCGATCAGAAGTGATATCCAGTGTTCCAAGTATTCTTTCACCGGCAGGAACCTTCGCCCAGTCGATAGAAACCTCGATACGCTCTTCAGTAGCAGTCTCTCCGGATTTCTTACTAACTAAAATCCAGTCATTTGTTACAGCAGCTTTCCATTTCAACGGAGTAGCACCCTTGTTGAATACATCTACATAGTAAGACTGGCGCAAGTAAGTATTGAAACATGGCAATGAATGGAAACTCTGGAGACCTTTCAACACGGCCTCACCTTCGGCCATTACGCCTAAAGAAGCAGTAGGAGCCAATTCAACATCTCTCAATTTCGGAAGTTCAAAATAAGCAGCGGCAAATCCCTGTTTCATCGTCATTACATGATCCCACTTACCGCCAAGCAACGAGTTATAGCCCTTGGTAATTACTTCCAAACTGTCGTAACAGGCTTTCGCTGATTTTTCCAGTTCTTTGGTTGATGCTCTCTGCTGAATAGAATACCAGCGGTTTCTTTGTCCGTCCAGTATCATTCTGTTCAACAACTCGCACCCTTTCACCGGATAATACAGTGTCTGGTAGAAGCATGCTTTCTGTTTCTCGTCCGACATACTGTTCAGGATCTTCTCTACGGTGCTTCCAATACGACGGTATTCGCTCAAACGATTATCCACCTCACGATAGTTGGTAAGCGAAAAGTCCGTATCCGTATTCCGTTCTCTCCCGTGCTTATCAGTAGTCCATTGGTAGCCCCATCCCATAAATTCGGGTTTACGCGCGAAAGCCAGCTTATAGAAAGAATTAACCACATCCTGGTATTCGTTGCGGTATTGGTCGCCCAACATACCACACAGCCATTCGGTACGGTAGTTAGCTGCCCTTTCAAAGTTGAAAGAATCAATATCGAAAGCCATCGTCAGGAAGTAATCAACAGCGAACTCACAGGATTTGATATCACCGGCATTCAGCAACCAGATGCGATCTGCCGTTGCATCATACGCTTTACGAAGTTCTTCATACATCAATGTAGGAGAAATCGTGTTCATCCAAAGATGATCGTGAGGCTTACCAAGATAAGAAGAATGGTAGTACACACCCGAACGGCCCGAACGCTTCTGTTCCTTCGGGCTGCTCAGACGTTTCATATAACCATAGTTATCATCCGGCCAGATGATTGTTACGTCATCCGGTAGTTCCAGACCTTCGTCATATACATCCAACACTTCTTTATAGGGAGTAAATGCTTGGGGAATCTCTTCACCCGGTTTACCAATGGCATCAATCAACATCTGTCTTTGTGCCATCAGAGCCTCCTGAAGCATATCTTTCCGGTCGCCCATATCATTGCTTGCATTCATGGCTCTGTCGTGCAGTCCGCGTAATGCCAGCGTATATACATTTTCAAAGGGAGCACATTCCTTCACGCGTGCATTCAGCACACTGTCTACGCCTTTTTTATTATTGATGTAGTCCCACTCACCCATTTTATCACGCTTCCATTCACTTGCCGTATTAAACAATAACGGTTCGCAATGAGAAGAACCCATGATGATGGCAAAGCGGTCTGCAACCACTCTGTTCTCGGGAATGCGGTGAAATGCCATAGACGCATCGTGCATGGCCGGACACAAATAGTTGGCCTGGAGGCGGAGCAACAGTTCGCAAACCTTAGCGTAAGTCCGGGGACCGAAGTTACCCACTTCTTTCTCGAAGTTTCTCTTCGACCAACGGTAGAGACCCCAGTCTTCATCATTGATGAAAATACCTCTGTACTTCACAGTAGGCTCTTTAGATATATATTTATCTACTTTCAGGTGTAACTGATCCTTCTTGACAATAGGAGCATCTGCCCACCAGTACCAGGGAGATACACCGATAGTTCTTGACACGGACAGCAATCCATAAGCAGCACCTCTGCGGTCGCTACCCACAATAACCAATGCCTTGTCTACACCAGGAAGCGGATTACGAACGAGTTGCACCAGATAGCTTTCCCAACGATCCTTCAAAGGTTCCACGTCCAGTTTCTTCTTCGCAATCATCTGGTCAATCCATTCATTATGACCCAAGGTTCCGACAATGATACAATTCTTCTGAGGAGCTTCCTTGGTAGTAGCAACGCCCAGAATTTGTCCACTCACCTCTTTCACATCATTCGCAAATAGTCCCGCCGTTGTTTTTACAACTTCAAAATCTTGTGCGTCATAGTACACGCAGGCTTTATCCTTCTTGCCTACGAGACTAAATACGTTGGATCCGCTACTATTTTGCGATAGCGAAACCTGAGCCAGTGCCACTGAAGAACTCAGTAGCAGCATACCTCCTAATAAAACAGATTTAAAAATACTCATGGTTTATTTATTGATAATTTATAAGTTACTTCTCCATCAAGGCGACCACACACCAGAGGTAAGGTCCTTGCGCATGAAAATCACCAGTACGACGCGGACGGTCATAATAGTATTGCTTGTCGTTCTTCTTATTGGTACCTACGCAGATTTCTCTCACCTGATTCTTTTCGGTAAGGTAAGTCACCAAAGCCATCCATGCCTTGCGGGCTGCCGGAGCATATTCTTTGGCATCCAGCCATCCGTTCTTTACCCCCGTAATAAAAGCGAAGGTAAACATGGCAGAACCCGATGTTTCAGTCCAGCATTCGGGATCATCGAGCAACTGATTCCACAGGCCTTCCGGATTCTGATATTCCTTCAGACTTTTCATCATGGTCAGGTAGCCTTCCATGATGCGGGGACGGTCTTTGTGCTTCTTGGGCAAATAACGAAGCAATTCTGCCATACCTGCTGCCATCCATCCGTTTCCGCGCCCCCAATAGAAAGGTACGTCCGGTGCATGATAGAAGAGACCGTTGGGACGTTGCAATTCATCCAGATACATCACCATCTCTTTGGCTGCACGATCTATATATTTGCTATCATTGGTCACTTTGTAGGCATGTGTCTGTACAATGGTAATCATGTACATATCGTCAATCCAAAGACGTGTCTGCCATGAATAACCCTTCTCTGCCCATTCCTTCTCACTTGGTTTGGCATCTTCGGGAACTTCCCATTGGGTATCGGCATAAGGCAATCCCAGTTCTTTGTAGCGTTCATCCTTCGTCACCCAATAAAGCTCCAGAGGCAAACTTCCGAACATATTCAGATCGACATGATTCTTGATGGGCAACAACTCCTTTTCGGTAGTAAACAGATGCTCAAATCTGGCTTGCAGAAGCTTGATGAGCGCTTTGTCTTTGGCTGCCGCCGCATATTTAAGAGAACCGTTCCAATAGAAGGTTTCAGGATAACCAATCCATTTTCCGGCATGCAATGCATGTTTCTCGGTTACAAAACGGTAGGCAATACGTCTGCCGATTTCATCGGGAGTATACCCTTCGGGAAAATTCTTCAGAAGACTAGTCTGGGCGATTAGCAACTGGAAAGATGATAATAAAAATAATAATGCGAATACTTTCTTGTACATAACAATTTGAATTCTATCTATTAAACATTACAATAATTTACTTTCTTTGGAATATCCGTTGATATTACTTCACTTTCAATAGTTTCTTGGTGTCGTCGCACACGGCTACCGCCACTTTGGAGTCTGCACAGCCGTAATAAAGATATAGCTTCTTCTTATAATAGGCCAATCCTTCGATAAACACGGTTCCGTCCTTATACTGCCCGCTCTTCTCAAAAGAAGCTTCAGGCATGAAGAAAGGCTTGTCTAAACGGCCCAATACTTTATAAGGATCTTTGGAATCAAACAGGAGCTGACCAGCGCAGTAAGCACCTGCCGGATAATTTGCATCGCCTCTCTTTTTATCATTCTTACCATTATACATCAATACGATGCCTTGTTTGGTACGAATAGCAGGAGGACCACATTCAGTCATCTGGCTGTCGAAGTATCCGTTACGCGGCCTGGCTATTTTCAACAACTCGTTGTTCTCATCCAGCACAGGATACCAGTCTGTAAGATTGTCGGAAGTAGCTGCATGCACGGCATATTCTCCCCAATACATGAAGTACTTACCATCTACTTTATCGATAACCAGTTTCCCACCTTTCACCTTGGTAAGCATGGAGGCTGACTTGGTAGCAATTCTGGCGAAACGCCCGTCATACGCTTTTTCAAAAGCAAGACCGTGCTTGGTCCAGTTCTTCAAGTCTCTGGAGGTAGCCACCGCAAGACGGGGAGTCTTCCGGTTCCACGCCGTATAAAGCATCACGTATAATCCGTCTTCGGTCATTGCCACTCGCGGATCTTCGCAACCACCCGGACACTCTATATTCTCAAAATCATCTCCACCGGGGAAAAGTACCGGGCTGTCGAATCTCTTCATAGTTACTCCATCCACGCTTTCAGCATACCCGATACGGGAAGTTCTCTTCCCGATGCCTTGTGCCGAGTTATCTTCAGCACGATAGAGCACGACAATCCTTCCATCTTTCACGGTGGCAGCAGGATTGAAAATATCACTTTCCTCCCACTTCACCTGTTCCTTGCGCATCGGACAATAGAAAGAGGTAGGCTGTGGAGTGAGTACAGGATTGGCACCTTCAGGACGATGAAATGGGCCAATTACCCAGTTCTCCTGTTCTTTCTTATCGGTATCATCTGAAGAAGGCAGAGTAGAAAAACTACTCAATGACAGCACTCCTATCAAACCGACTATGAGTTTTAACTTCATCTTAATATCTATGTTTCGCATGGTTAAAATTATCGTTTTATTGACGAATATGTTTATAAATCTCGGTCAATACTTCCAATCGGGTTGTTTTTCCGGGAACAGCTCGGGGCTTAAACCCACATAATGTACTCCAGTCCTGCAACGTCTTTTCATCGACCGTTCCTTGCAAATCCGCATCCCATCCGGGCAAATACCCTCTCAATCCCATATATTGAGCCAAATGGAAACCAGTATTTTCCGGACGCAAGTCACGAAAGTAAATCAGCGTTGCTTTCTGGTCGATCAGCAAATCCTGCAATATGGACATATCCACATCCTGAACAGCAACTTTACGGTCAATAGCCAGTGAAGCAGCGATACCTGCCGCCTGCCCCAATGCCATCCAACATGGCTCCATACGCAATGTGGAGAATCCGATATGCGAACCGGATACAGGTACAGGTAATAGCAGATTATCTACATTCCGGGGTAGAATCACGCCCAAGGGCACCGTATACACTGCTGTAGGGTAGCTGATGAATCCATCCAAATGTACTCTTCCGGCTTCCCGCTTTCTGGCAGCATGCGAATCGAGTGCATAATGGCTGGCTGTCACGCTACTGCCATGCAAAGGCGGGCGTTTACCCGGTGCAGTGGGTAAAGCATCCTTAGCAGTAAAGAAGTAAACTCCTTCAAAGCGTCTTCCTTCACGCACATAGACCTGGCGGGGAAAATATTCATTATCCTGATATTCATCTTTAGCCAATCCCCATTCTAGCATTGCTTTACGGAAATGCTCCGGTAATTCCGGATCATTCTGGGCAAACCAGAATAAACCCAATGTATAATCTTTCAGACGTTTGGCAAACTTATCTCTCCACTCCCAGGAAGAAGTAGGCCAAGGCCAGTTCTCTTCCGGCAGATCAGTAGAGATAAATGCAGCATGCTGATTATTGCCATCTGTCTTCTGATTAGGCAGTTTCACGATACTGCTCAGTTTTCTGATTCCCCAACTGTCTCCTGGAAGTTTAGTCTGGTTACCGCCAGCGATATGACGACGGTTTTCTTCCATCATTTCATCAGTTACCTTCAGCATGGCCCGTTGAGTATTCTTTCCGGTCCATACATCTTCAATCAGTGAGACATATTCGTTCCTGTTATACGATGCCGGCTTCGGAAAGAGGACACGATTATCAGGATCATTAGTCAGGCAAAGGCGATAGTTATATGCCTGGACTGCATTATCAGACTCTCCTGTGCTACCACTGGCTGGCAGACTTTTCCAGTATTCATAGGTTCTTCCTGCTCCGGGTTCTCCGAATTCGGCTTTGCTTTCCCTGCCTACGCGGAAAGGCACACCTGCCGCAGCACCCAGATCACCTTCATAAGTGGCATCCACAAAGATGTCACCCTGATAAAGTTCTTTCTCTCCATTCTCACGATTCAGTATACAGATGCTTTCAATGCGCCCGTTTCTGAGAGTGATATTCTGATCTTCAGCATCGAACTGCCGCATAAGAAGCACGGTAATCTTATCCTTATGTTCATTCAGCATATCCTGATAGATAGAGGCTGCAACAGACGGTTCGAAATGAAAGCCGTCACTGCAATCCTTCAGCTGCTGAGAGTTCTTTCCATACCGTTCTGTATAATATTGCTTGATTCTGGAAGTAAACTCCATGAACAGACCGGTAGTTGCCTCCCGGGTAGCAATATCAGTAGCTCCCAGTCCGTTGGCCGGAAGTCCTCCAATATGTTGGGTACGTTCCAATATAACCGAGGTCTTGCCTTGCCTAGCCGCTGCAATCGCCGCCATTATGCCACCGGGATTACCGCCTACCACCACAATATCAAAATGATTTTGAGCGGATATCCCCCAGCTGAGCAACAACAGAACAGTAAGAATATGGAATCTCTTCACGTTATTTTTTTATTTGAGTTTATACTTCTGAGTAGTTACATTCCAACCCTTCAATACCAGAACAGCTCCCTCAGTCAACTTTTCTTCCGCCGTTTCAATGGTGACAGTTTTCTTTTCACCCGGAACCAGAGAGAAAAAGTTATCCGAATAGAACGACGGGCGTATCGGACTCATCTTGGAATTGAGGAATTGCAACTGATTAAAGAAAGCGATACCACCGGAGGTATTCTTCAATGTAATGTCTACGAAATAGCGACCGTCTGCCTGACGCGCTTTATAAGAGAGTTTCACATTAGCCGCTTTCAGCTTACTCAAGTCTTCAAATCCTGAAGATGCAGGACCGGTCAGAGTCTTACTGCCTTCATACTTATCATTTGATCTCCAATAGAAGTTGGAAGAAACGTCTTTACCCTTCTCATCTTTCAGCACCAGCTTGATAAAGTGAACCTGAGAGATGTTTTCAGGAAAACGGATGGTCAGTACATCATTGGCTACTCCATCTTCCGGAAGATTCACGGAAGCAGATTCTTCATATACCTTCCGGCTATTGATATCATATACCCGTGCTATCACTTTGTAATTATTAAAAGAGCGATAATAATCGTTCACCACAGATACTGTATTCTTCAGATAATCGAACTGGGCATGTAGTGGCTCCAATGAATTGGCTGTATGGTACAAAGAAGCAGTGGGTTCCAAAGACCAATCCCACATACGGGAAGATACCTGACGCATGGAGCAGTTATGATACCAAAACAAGAGTCCGGAACAGAAGCGATCACCATAATCCAACTTATTGTAATTCCACACTTCCCAGATACTCTTTGAGTTAATGGCACCCAACAGTTGTCCTTTCTGAGCAAACTCATCAATAGAGGATGACTTTCCATAGTTGTTCACCAAATCAGTATACATGGTAGTCATCAAGTGGAAACCATTTCCATCCAGGTAATCCCACACCTCTTTATTGATAGGCCAGAGGTCTTTTTCGTCCATCATCTCACGAAGAATCTCCACTGTGGGAAGTGTAGGCGCACCATACTCCGGATTGAAACCATCGACACGGCTTCCACGCGGAGATGCCGTATTTTCATAATGCTGCATCGGATTCACCTGCTTATACGGACTTCCATCATGCACTCCGGCACATTCTGACTGCATCTGATATCCTCGCGTACCGTCCAGTTTGTTCAATAATTCAGGGGTACCTGTAACCTCGGTACTTTCATTAGAGGCTACATAATAAGCCAGAGAAGGATGATTGCGGATACGTTTCACAGTAGATGCCACATTATCCAGATAATTGCCCTTATCGTTCGGATGGCGTGTATCACCCGTCATCCAGAATTCCTGCCATACCAGCAGTCCCATCTCATCACACAACTGGAAGAAATAATCGGATTCGGCAATGCCACCTCCCCACATGCGTAAGAGATTGACACCCGACTGACGGCTATATCGCAGTTCGGCATACGTACGCTCGTCAGAAGTTCTCAACATAGCTTCCGGTATCCAGTTCGTTCCACGGATAAAGAGACGCTTGCCATTGACATAAAAGACACGTGACTTATCAGGCGTATTCGTATCGGAAGTAATCTCACGAATACCGAATTTTGTTTTAACCGAGTCGCAAACTACTCCATCGATGGATACGGTCATTTTCAACTCATACAGGTTTTGAGGACCTTTGTTCACAGGCCACCACAAACGAGGAGAGTTAATCACTAATTGAGGAAATTCATCCGGAGAAAAAGACAAGATTTTCTCTTCTCCACGCAAAACTTTAAGCTTTTTCTCGAAAGTTATATTTTCACCTGTAATCTCACCTCTTACCGTACAATTAATTCCGCTAAATCCGGTAGTAGGATTTACAACTTCCACAGAAATGAACTCACGTGCCTGGTCATAACCAGGTTTACGCAATTCGGATTTCACAAAAGGATGACGTAACGCCACTTTACCGGTAGCATAGAGAGAGATGTTTTTCCAGATCCCCGTATTACGGTCACGGATACCATCCATGAAAGTAAAATCCCAGCCTACGGTCATCAGCATAGTAGTGTTCAATCCGATATTTCCGTTCCCACCATTGTGGAACTCACCCACTGCACCCCAGGACTTGGGTTTGGCACTGCCGGGGACATCAACCGGATATACTTTTATAGCCAATGCGTTAGCCTTATCTATCTTCACAAAGTCAGTCACGTCAATATAATCCTGCATAAACATACCTTTAATAGTACTGAGCAGGTTTCCATTCACCCATACTTCGGCACGATAGTTGATACCATCCACTTGCAACCAGACATGTTTTCCTTCAAATGATTTGGGAACTGTAAATTCAGTCCGGAACCAGTAGGTATAAAAGTCACGACCGGTTTCAGAGATATCCGGTATTAATTTGGATTCGATCTTATTGTTGATTCCGTAATAAGGTTCCGGATATTTCCGGTTATGTACCAATGAATTCAGAACTGTACCGGGCACAATGGCAGGCAACCAGTTCGCGGTCGGGTAATCTGACAATGAAACCTTTTCTCCAGGATCTGCTACATCTCCTGCCTTTATCATTTTCCACTGATAGTCTCCATTATGGGTAATTTCCGAGTCGAGCCAGAGGCGTTCAGAGTCTCTGACATCATTTACTTTGGTTTGTCCGGTTACTACTGTCGAATAGGAAAACAACAGTACAACAAAGGTAAGGGCCTTCACCCAACTGCTTATGTTCATCTTATAAGTATAAATAGATTTTCGATATGAGATTATTAAAGTAATGCTATCTTATTCCTCCAGAAGTGCAACGGCACACCAGAGGTAAGGAGCTTGTCCATGATAATCACCTACATTTTGTTTGCGATCATAGTAATACTGTTTGTCGTTCTTCTTATTGGTACCTTCGCAAACAGATTTCACATTATCATTTTCATCTATGTATTTCACCATAGCCATCCATGCTTTGCGGGCAGCGGGTGCATATTCCTTGGCATCCAACCAGCCATTCTTCACTCCTTTAATGAAAGCAAAGGTAAACATGGCAGATCCTGAAGTTTCGAGCCAACAATCGGGATGATCCAGCAACTGATGCCACAAACCGTTTGAAGACTGATATTTCTTCAGGCTTTTCATCATGGTACGGTAACCGTGCAGAATACGTGGACGATATTCACTGTCTTCGGGCAAGCTGCTCAACAATTCAGCCATACCGGCAGCCATCCATCCATTACCTCTTCCCCAATAGAAAGGAACATCCGGAGCATGATAGAAAAGACCATTCGGACATTGCAGTTCGTCCAGATACATCACCATCTCTCTTGCAGCACGGTCTATATATTTACGATCACCGGTAACTCTGTAAGCCTGAGTCTGCACAATAGTAATCATGTACATATCGTCAATCCACAAACGGGTCTGCCAGGAATAACCTTTCTGGTCCCATTCTCTTTCTTTCGGTTTGGCGTTTGCAGGGAGTTGCCATTGAGTATCGGCATAAGGAAGGCCCAGATCCAGATAGCGTTGATCCTTTGTAATCTTATACAGTTCCAAAGGCAAGCTACCGAACATATTTACATCCACATGATTCATGATAGGCAATAAGGCCTTTTCTGTTGTGAACAGAAGCTCAAATCTGTTCTGCAAAAGCTTCACAAGCTCTTGATCATTGGTAAGTGCAGCAAACTTTAGCCCTCCATTCCAGGTAAAAGTCTCCGGATAACTAATCCACTTTCCAATATGAAGCATATGCTTTCCATCTACAAAATGATATGCAAGACGTTTACCGACTTCTTTAGGGGTATATCCCTCGGGAAAATCGGTCAATAAACTTGTTTGAGCGAATACGAACTGAAAAGGAAGTAAAAACAGCAATAATAACGACTTCTTACACATAAGGTTAATTCTTTATTTATTAGACATTAAGAAACACATAATTGTTATCATGGTATAATCTCTTATGAGACGGTTACAAAGATAGCGCACAGTATCTTCTCAATACGAAATAAGCATTCCAATAAATAGAAAAAACATCTCAAAATCGCATAAAAGCCACAATTTTATTCCAAATAAAGCCACTAAATATCAGTCATCAATGAATTTGTTCACTCCGTCATCTTGAGCTTGCTGAAAAATCCCATTTCTTTGCACAAGTTGCTTCTTACTTACTTTAGCCGGAGCGTCCGGAACATTCGGTACATGAGTTTAAACTTTCCCGGCAATCAGTTGTATAGACAGAACGTGCAGCATCTATATATCGGACGTGTTGCATCTATATATCCAATACGTTGTATCTATATATCCAACGCCACCGACATATAGATGCAAAACGAACAGAAAAAAGAAAGACGTTCAAGACTTCCAATGCCGATGATTTAACTCATACACCGGAAATTCCGGATACCTCCCTTTAGCCGGCAAAATCCTTCGGAAGTACCCCGAATTGCTTCAGGAAGCATTTAGAGAAATAAGAAGAAGAATTGAACCCGACCATATAACAGATTTCATTGATACGGCTCTCACCTTCTTTCAATAATTGGGCGGCACGCTTCAAACGTTCTATGCGTAAATACTCATTGGGACTCAAGTCTAATACTCCCTTCATCTTACGATAGAAACTGGAACGGCTCATATTCAGGCTCTCTGCCATATCATCCATACTGAATTCCTGGTTTGACAGGTTAGAAAGAATTATTTCGTTCAGCTTCTTGATAAATTCTTCATCAGCCTTAGTCAATGCCATTGTATTGACCGCAACAAAAGGAGATTTAGCAAAATCCCTGCGAAGTTTCTCCCGGTTATTTATCAGATTAGAAACCACAGCCAGGAGATATTCCGGTGAAAAAGGCTTTTCAATATAAGAGTCCGCTCCCAGTTCCATTCCTTCAATCTTAGACTGGATATTTGTCTTTGCAGTTAAAAGTATAATAGGAATATGGCTATAACCTACATTCGATTTTATAGTCTTGCAAAGTTCAAAACCATCCATCAACGGCATAACGACATCACTCACCACCAGATTTACGAAATTACTATCCAAAGCTTCCAAAGCCTCTTTACCATTGGTAGCGGTGATTACAGCATATTGAGACGATAACTGACGTTCGATGAAAGCGAGCATTTCCGGATTGTCTTCTACAACCAAAACCATATGTTTGCTTTCTTTCGAATGTTTCCCTTCCAATTTATCATCCGGATAGGATTCACCGGATGTTTCCGCTTGCAACTCTGCATCTTTATTCTCTACATCAGAATCCAGAGCTATGACCATATCCTGGGTGATAGGAAGTGTCAAGCGGAAAATGTTCGCTTCTTCTCCCTGAACCATGACCAAAGTGCCACGATGGAGCTCTGCCAACGAACGGGAAAGAGCCAAACCGATACCCGCACCTGTAGTAACCTTTCCCTCTTCTTTCTGGCTAAAACGGACAAAAGGCTGAAAGATCTCCTCTTTCATCTCATCAGGAATGATTACTCCGTCGTTCTTAGTCACCACATAGAAAGCCTGCTTTTCCTGATCTACTTCCAGCTTTATATGCATATAACTATCAGCATACTTCATCCCATTATTTAAAAGATTACTTATAATCTTCGTAAAAGCTTCACGGTTGACATGCGCACAGAAGTTTTCATCCGGCAACTCCAATGTAAAGTCGAGACCTTTCTGGCGCGAAAGGGAACTAAATCGCATATAAGTCTCTCTCAAAACATTAGTAATATCACATTTGGTAAAGTTCAGACTGTATCCCTGACTCTCTACCTTCCTGAAATCCAGAAGTTGATTCGTCAGGTTCAGCAACCTTTCCGTATTATGCTGCATGATGTTCAGATCTTCATGAGTTTCCGGGTCCAGATGCTTTTTCAGAATGATATTCTCCAAAGGTCCTTTTATCAATGTCAGCGGAGTGCGGATTTCATGTGCTACGTTCGTAAAGAAATCTATCTTGGCATTATAAATCTCACGTTCTTTCTCCTGTTCGAACTTCTCAAGCTGGCGGCGGTGCTGCCTGCTGCTACGTTGCTTGAAATACCAGAAAGTATATACAAAGCAAACAATAAACAACAATAAATAAATGCAATAAGCCCAGATGGAAAGATAAAAAGGAGGACGGATATGGATATATAACAACTGTTCTTCGGGTCCCCAAATACCATCACTATTGGACGCTTTCACACGAAACTGATAATCACCATGCCACAGATTGGAATAAGTCACAATAGGGCTTTCCCCCACAGTTATCCAGTCCTTATCAAAGCCATCCAATCTGTACATCAATTTATTCATTTTCGGCACCTGATAACCCAAGGCTGCAATACGGAAGGAAAATGAGTTCTGATTAGCCTGAAGGGTAATACTGTCCGAGAAAGTAATGCTCTTATCAAGAGGAGTATTCTCTTCATCGGCACGAACTTCTTTATTAAACAGCATAAAATCGGTAATCACCACCGGCGGCAGGTTCTTATTCTCTGTAAATGTCTTAGGATTAAATACAATAAAGCCATCAATACTACCCAGATAAATGTTACCGGCTTCATCCTTATAGCTGGAACGGTAGTTAAATTGATCACCAAGCAATCCATTGGCCGTAGTATATCCCTTCACCTGTTTAGTTACAGGATTAAAACGTACCAACCCACTATTCGTAGTCAACCAGAACAGACCCTCCGCGTCTTCTACAATCTGGTAAACGACATCATTAGGCAATCCGTTGGATGAATTATAGCTGGTAAAAGTCTCCGTTTCAGGATGAAACAGACAGAAACCACCTCCTTGCGTAGTCAGCCAGATCTGGCGATGGGAGTCTTCAAAAATACTCAAAACCTTATCATAAGGAAGGCTCTCTTGATTACCCTCATTGTGCACATAGTTTTTCCATCTCTTTTCATTCACATTATAGCAATAAGCGCCATTCGCATAGGTTGCCAGCCACAAGTTACCGCCCGAATCCTCCTTTATATCATATACAAATCTGCCGGCCAGTTCTGTAATCCTTTCAAAGTCATCCGTTTGTCCATTGTATTTTAACAGACCGAACATCGTTCCCAAATAAATATCACCAGTCGTTGTTCTGCAAATAGCAAAGATGCTGTTATCAATTAATGAACGTGGAGAACCATTTTTCTGGTAGGTTTTCAGGATATTACCGGTATTAGTATCTACAATTTTCAAACCTTTAGAGAAAGTTCCAACCCACAACTTATCACCCACCATACAAAGCCCATGAATATTCGTAAACCCGGAACTGGGTGCAAAGAATGAGAAGGTCTTAGTGCTCGGATCAAAACGGTTCAAACCACCATCTTCGGTGCCAATCCATAATATGCCCTTATTATCCTGACAAAACTCACGAACCCGTTTGCCTTGCAAATTATTGTCCCCATCTTTCGGATAATACTTCTCAAAATAAGTATAGGATTTCGGATAATAATCTACTCCCCCAAAATATGAACCTACCCAGATGCCACTTTCACGATCCTCGCACAACGAATAAACGGCATTATCGGACAACGAATAAGGATCATCCTTAGAACTATGCAGATGCACATACTTGTCCGTACGAAGATTGTAGATATAAACTCCCGATTCAGCTCCTATCCACAGTTCATTATCCGAATTTACCAACAGGTCACGGCTATATACCATTTCACCGGTTTCATCCATCAACAGCAAATTTCTCAGGTTACCGGAAGTCAGATTCAACTCCTGCACTCCCTTTCTTATGGAACTTATATAGATACAATTATATGCTCCCGGAACTATCTTCATGATAACATCATCCTTAAAAACCTCATCACTATCCTTCGGGGAAAGATAAGGATGAAGCGTTTTTAAATTATCCTTGGAATAGAACAGGCCATTGCCATAAAATCCTACCCAGATTGTTCCACTATTATCAAAAGCAACGCTCTGTACATTGGCTGAGAACTCATTCAATGTATAATTATGAAGTTGGCCTTTTTGCGGCTCATAACAGAAGAGTCCCTGTGTTTCGACCGCTATCCATACCCGGCCCTGTTTATCTCCCGAAATAGCGGAAACAGTCCGTTCTATCTTTGTATTCTCCCCACTCAGACGGTCAAATGGAATAAAAATCTCCTGGTCAGAATAATAAATATACACCCCGGCATCTGTACCAACCCAGATATTCCCTTTATTGTCCTGATAAAGACAAGTCACGAAATTGTTTCCCAAACTATGATTATCAGTCATATCACGTTTAAAGTTCCGGAATGACATCCCATCGTATCGGCTCAGTCCACCCTTGGTACCAAACCACATAAATCCCTTCTTGTCCTGTATAATAGCATTGACTGTAGTCTGGGATAACCCATCCTGAATGCTGAGATTTTTGAAATAGTAATGTTCATCTGCTGCTTGTGCCCAGCAAATAATATAGCAAAGAAAACTAATAAGGGCTATTATTCTTTTCTTCATTTTCGTGCTTTTTATAGATTCATACGTCAAATATAGCCCAATTTGACGATAAACAATAAAAGAAACATTTCAATAAATAGAAATATCGTCCCTTTAAGATTCAAGAAAATCAATCAAACAACGGTTTATAACAGAACTTCGATAAAAATAGCCCTTTTCATCGAAGTTCTGTGACTCAAAACAAGCGTCATTTCACAAGTTTAGGGGTTATATACTCTTCACTAATTCTCATGCGGTCCACTCCACCGACATTTTCAAACGAAACTTCTCCGATGTACATGGCACGCGGATGAATGTTATCCTTATCTTTATGAGCATGATAGACTATGCGAAGCTTGCCGGCTTTATCCGTAAACATAGCACTATGCCCCACTCCAACCAGCTTACCGGGCTTTTGCAATAAAGGGTTTTCATCATACTTCGTCCATGTACCCATCAGATCAGTAGCCGTAGCACAGCCTACACCATAAAATGGACTTTCATAACTGTTAGCAGAATAAGACATATAATAAATTCCATTATGCTTAAGAATATAGGAACCTTCATTCACGCGAGGCCAGACTTTCTCCCATTCCTGAGTTACATGGAGGCAAGGATGCATTGTCTCTTTCTTGATAGTAATCAAATCCTTTTCCAACTCTGCTATCCAAATGTTGTTACCGTCATTGAAACGTACAAAGGATAAATAAGGCGTACCGTTATCATCTATAAACAGAGAATTGTCAATACACTTCTCATCAGCAATCATCGGCTCCTTCTTATCCTGAACAAACGGTCCCGTGGGAGAGTCCGCAACCGCTACACAGATATGTTCATCTGCCGAATAATACATATAGAATTTCCCATTTACAAAATAAATCTCAGGAGCCCAGAACCAACGGTCCGCCCAGGAATCTTCCTTATTCAATGCCAACCCTCCATACTTCCAGGTCAGCAAGTCATCGGAGGTATAAAATTCAATTCCTTTATTCGAATGCGTACCATAGGCATAGTATACTCCATCGTGCAGCAAAATGAACGGATCACCCAAAGGCACAGGTGTTTCAGTAGTATTGACAACAGTATTGTCAGCACTCTTTTTAGAGGAACATTGGCAAGATGCCAATGTTCCAAACATAAACAAACAGACAAGAAATAAATTCTTTTTCATACACTTCTATTTCGATAATACTCTATTGACACAACCTTAATACATGCTTCATTAGTCAGTAAAATGATAGTTATAAGGGTTCCGCTTAAAATGATAACGATGTCTTGGTAATGGCAACGGGTCCTGCAAACGCAATTCCCAAGCCAACAATTTTGTCAGCAACTCGCTCTGCTTATCTAGCAACTTGGGATTTCCAAATAAATTATTAATTTCATACGGATCTTTCTTCAAATTGTACAGTTCCCCTTTTCCATAACTATTCATAATCAGTTTCCAGTCACCCATACGTACCATTCGGGAGGTTCCACTTTGAGTCCATGTATTCAGTTCGTCAAAATGAGCCACCTTATTGGGTCCCAGCGCACCTTCCTGCTCAAAAGTCAAGCTATCGTCCAAAGGAACATCTTCTCCGCCAAAACCTAACTGTACAACAACGCTTGAAAACTCTTCTTTCGGATATTCTTTACCCGTCAACATAGGCCACAAACTCCGTCCCTGAACACCTACCGGTATTGAATCACCTATCGCAGTACAGAAAGTAGGGAAAAGATCGGCCAACGAAACATGCGCATCTATAGCTTTAGGCTGCTTCTTTATCTGATAGCCTGCCCAAACCATCGGTATTCTGGTTAGAGACTCAGACAAGCCTACTCCCTTACGAATTAGTCCGTATTCACCGCAATAATCTCCATGATCGGACAGAACAACGATGATAGTTTTCTCAAATAGTCCCTTTTCCTTCAGATCCTCAACCAAGCGTTTGATCTGATCATCAATGAGACGAATCATCCCCATATAATTTCCACGTAACCGAGGCAAGTCTCTTTCAAGATCAGGACAAGAAGCGTCTTCCAGTTCCGCCAGAATCTGATACTTTTCTCCCTTCTTCAATACATCCTTACGTGAAGTCTTCACAGCCGGAATCTTATCCGGTGCAAACATTGAATAATAAGGTTCACAAACCTGATACGGATTATGCGGTTCAGGGAATGAAACCCATACAAAGAACGGATTGTCCTTCTGGCTATCTATCCACTCTATAGCCTCATCCACAATTCTCGTAGGTTGCTGATCTTTCAAAGGTATAGGCGAAGGTTCCAGATACTGCCCGACTGCCTCTTTAAAGAATTTGGAAATAGCACGCTCTCCTTCCGTCACCGGCTTATTCTTCCCCCAGTGAGAATATTCAGACCAGAAATCCATATCCTTTGAGTTCAGATAAGCATGATTCTTACCTACTAAAGCTGTTTTATAATGATTCTCCTTCAGAACGGTTACCAAGTCTTTCGCATAATTAATGTCACGCACATTGTGATTGGTACGTACATGAGTTGCAGTTGGAAAACGGCCGGTAAACATGGAACAACGTGCAGGAGTACTGGCCGGCATAACCGTATACGCTTTATCGAACCAAGCATTCTGATGTGCCAATTCATCGACAAATGGAGTAATATCCATGGGAAAACCTTCACGTCCACACAAATCAGCACGTTGCTGGTCCGTCATTATCACTACGATATTAGGTTTATCTGTCTGTGCAAACAAAGACAAACCTATTCCCTGGAGAACGATTCCTGAGAAAAGATGTTTTCTAAAATTCATAACTATCTGATTTTAATTAATAACCATATAAAAAACGACACATACTCCATAACCCCTATAAAGAGATTATGAAGTATGCAGAGACTCAATCACATCAATCCCAACCCGGATTCTGCACCATATTAGGATTCATTTGCATTTCTCTTGCCGGTATCGGAAGACTCCAATAATGATCTCCTCCCCAGGCATAATTATTAGTTCTGGTTCCCCATATCTGAGTCATACCATTCATCTTGCCTTCTTTGTCCTTATAGAACTTCAGATCTTTCCAGGTTCTCCAGCGAATCTCATCGAAATAAATCACGTCTTCACCTATTAATTCCCAATGGCGTTCGTTCATGATACGCTGGTGCATATCTGTTTTTCCTGTAACCTGAGTAAATTCGTTGGTTCCCAGTAATTGGGCTCCTGCCCTTTCGCGCACCTCATTCACTTTGCTTATGGCTCCGGGCAGATCATTCAACTCATTCAATGCCTCCGCCCAATTCAACAGAACATCCGCATAACGGATAAACGGCAAATCCAATTCAGAATATATATTCGGCAACTCTAATCCTTCACCCACAAACTTACGATTTAAGTAATAGAACTTCAAACTTGTATCTGTTTTCAAATCCCCATATGTGGTATAAGAACGGAAAGGATAACGCATCACATACTCTTTAGGAGTTCCTTCAACCCCACCAAGAAAAGAGGCATAAGGGGTTATAACGGACATTGCCATTCTCGGATCACGGTTTTCATAGGCTTTTTTAATCCTCTCCTCGTTACCGGAAGCATCATATTTGGACATATCAGCCCCCGCAGCTACTGCGTTCTTTCTTTCAGTCTCCGTGATGTTATTCCGCAGGAAATACACCATACGCTTATCAATGCCCATATCATTATATCCGGGAATAATGTCATCCCAATTGAACTTACTACCGTCTCTATTTTCGTAAGACTCGGCAAACTGCGGGTTTATAATATAATTATTCCACCCCAATCCATTGCCTGAAGGGTCGGGCGGCAAGCATCTGTTACCGAAACCTCTGTTCTTCTTCTGCGTATAATCCGGATGATCCAGACATTGCAAAGAGAATATCATTTCATCGCAACGCTCATTTTCCACCTTAAACAGTTTCTTGTATGACTCCTCACCCGCACCTTTATAGAGCGTGTATCCACAATCCTTTACTGCCTGAAAATCATCAGCCGCCTTTTTCCATTCTTTCATCCACAGATATACCTTGCCTCTTAAAGCATAGGCTGCACCTTTTGTAATATGCCCGTAATTGGCATCATCCGAACTGTATTTATCCGGCAAATCCGGATTATTGATACAGGAAGTCAGATCATCCACTATATATCCCCAGACTTCATCCTGAGTGGAACGTGCCAGTTTTGCCTCATCAATATCCTTAATCGGATCTTTATAGTAAGGAACTCCATTATACAAGATATTCAGCCTGTAATACCACCAGCAACGCAGAAACATACATTCTGAAATATAGCGGCTTCTTTTAGTCTCATCAAATCCCTCGACCGTAGGCAGATTGCCAATCACATCATTTGCCTTGATAATTCCCTTATAGAATCTTTGCCAGGGAGCAGAACTCCCTTTAACAGAGCTCGGAGAATTTGTCGCAAATAAGAAATTGAAAGTAGGAGCTATACCTATACCGTAATCCATAGTACTGGACCATATATCAAACCACCCGTTGGCAACATCGCTATAATCCACATACAATTGATTATACACACCCGCTATCGTCTGTTCCGCCAAGGTAGGAGTCGACCATACATTCCCTTCCGCCGGCTTTCCATTGGGTGACAAATCCATATCTACGCAACCTGCGGTTGACATTCCCACAAGGACCACTGCGGCCATCGTTTTCATCAGATTTCTTCCTTTGTTTATATTTATCTTGTTCATACCATTTAATTTTAGAAAGTAACATTTACACCAAAAGCATATTGTCTCATAGGAGCATAGCCCACTCCACTCATCATTTCAGGATCAATACCTTTGAACTTAGTAATCGTCAACAGATTCTCTCCCGAAACATAGACACGCACATTTTGCATGCACACCTTCTGTACCCAATCTTTGGGGAGCGTGTAGCCGACTGTCAGATTCTTCAGTTTCAGATAATTGCCATTATGTAGAATATGCTGGCCGGAAACACTTACCTGAGCTGCTTTATCCATGGTGAGACGGGGATTTGCCGAAGTAAGATTTGTCCGCGGGTCATTCGGATTCTCAGGATCGTAAAAGTAATGGTCATAAGCTACATCTTTACCCATTCCATACCCAAACCAGGTTATACTACTATTCTCACCAGACTGATACCAGTTGATTTTGAATCCGGCAGCACCAGCCCAGTTCATAGAGAAGTCAATGCCTTTCCATGACAGGTTTGTCTGGAAGCCAAAGTAATACTTCGGTGTTTTAGAATAACCCTGGAAATCCTTGTCATCGTCGTCACCATAAATGCCATCTCCATCCAAGTCTGCATAAATGATATCACCATACCAGATATTACTCTTGCCGATTCCCTGTTTCGGATAGAACTTATATCCGGCATCCGTCATGGCCTGCAACCATTTCATATCATCTTCCGTACGGATCATTCCGTCAGAAGGCCCTCCTTTCGGATTTACCGTACCATCGGCATTAAAATAGTTTCTATTGCCTTTATATACGTTCAGCACATAAAATTCATTGATCATGTGCCCTTCCAAAACACGCTGCAAGTCTCCTGTTGAAACCTCACCCAAATTGGTATAATAAGTGGAACTACCATCCGCATTCTGCTGCCATCCGCGGACAAGTTCTCCTTTGTATTTGGTTACTTCATTCTTGTTGTAAGAGAAGTTTCCGGATATGCCGTACGAGACAGAACCGATCCGATCATTCCAACCTAAGGTTATTTCAAGTCCCTTATTAGTAACCTCTGCAATATTCTGTCGGGGAGAACTGAACCCAGACAAAGTAGGTGACAAAGTTGGATTATACAAGATACCGTCCGTCAACTTATTATAAACCTCCACTGTTCCACTCAAACGGTTTTTCAGCATAGAAAAGTCGATACCCAGGTTGGTAACCGTAGTTGTCTCCCATTCCAGGTTATAGTTGGAAAAACTTCCCATGCCCAGTCCGGGAACCTCCTTGTTGCCAAAAGCATAATGGGGAGCCGTAGCATAAACAGCCTGCCATTCATAGTTACCGATTGAGTTATTTCCGAGTTGTCCCCAGGAAACACGTAATTTCAGGTTGTCGAGCCAATTCATCTTCTTCATGAATTTCTCTTCCGACAAACGCCACCCTGCCGAAAAGGATGGGAATATACCCCAGCGGTTCTCCGGAGAAAAACGGGAGGAACCGTCATAACGGACATTCGCCTCAAATAAGTAACGGGAATCATACGTATAAGTAACACGACCAAAGACAGAACGGGATGAAAACTCTGTAGTGCTTCCATCGATATAATCAGGCTCCGTCAATGCGTCAAAATCTGTAAGACTGGTATCAAGCATTCCTTTCTTACTAATGTCGGTAGTACGTGCCCATTTGCGGAATTCCTCATAGCCCACTAAGGCTGCCACATCGTGTTTACCTTTGAAAATCTGTCCCCAGTTTAAGGTGGTAGTATTTTTCCAGCTCTGATTTCCATCAATATAATATTTCACAGGGTACTCCGCAAGCAATTCGGAAGTAGGAGGAACATTCATAGTTTCTCCACGTTGGAATGAAAATCTTTCCTGATAATCGGAATAATGCCACAGATTCTCCTGCCGATAATGATCGTAGTAGAAGTTAGAAGTCAAATGGAAGTTCTTAAGGAAATCAATCTTAATATAAGGATTCACAAAGAATTTCGTTGTTTTATAAGAGCCTCCCGCACTATTCAGATAATAAACCGGATTGTTGACTACCGGATCTTCTTCGAGGGCTTCGGGAGCTCCATATTTCCCATCGTAATACGGATAGGTTCCCGGTGTACTTTTCTGCATTTGCAAACCATTCAAATCATCAACATTATTTCTTTCCTGATCTACATGATAACCCCATGCATTCAGCCCCACAGCCAAGAAACTGGCAACCTGTGACTCCAGATTACTGCGCATATAATATTTCTTCATTCCTGAATTCACCACCAGACCGGGATTATCCACATACGTAGCATTCAGGCTATACCGGGTTCTCTTTTCCGCACCGGTAAGCGTAATAGAATGTTCTTGCATCAATTTCGGATTATACACCTCATCGTACCAGTCCGTATTCGGATAGGCCACATAATTCGGGTAACCCGATTCGGATATTCCATTCGGATTGCTGGCCGCTGCACGCCACGTATCAATGGTAGTTTGGCTAAACACCTGTGCCTGCCCTGCATTGTCCGAAGCCTCATTGATAAATTCCATGTAGTCGGCATAGTTTGAAACCATACGGATCAGATTAGCCGGTGTATTATAGGAGAATTTTCCTGAATAGGTCACGTTGATTTTCCCGTCCGTACCTTTCTTGGTAGTCAATAGAATAACACCATTAGCACCCCGGTTACCATAAATAGCACACGAAGCGGCATCTTTCAGGATGGAGATAGAAGCGATATCATTAGGATTGACATTATTCAGCGACATTTCCATTCCATCGACCAGCACCAATGGTGCAGAATCATTTAAAGTACCTGTACCGCGAATACGCAGAGTAGATGATTCTGAGTTGGGCTTACTGGATGTCTGCATCACATTCAATCCGGCCACCATACCCGATAAAGTAGAAGCAAGCGTAGTTACGGGACGCGACAAGGTCTTATCATCAAAATTAACCGTAGCAACAGAACCCGTCAGATTCACTTTTTTCTGAGAGCCATAGCCCACCACTACCACTTCATCCAACAATTCGTTATCGGACATCATCCTGATGTCCAAGACACTCTGATTGCCAACCACTATCGACTGGCTTTTATAGCCGATATACGATATCTCCAAGACATCTCCTGTAGCCACAGACAATGAAAACTTCCCATCAACATCGGTCACCGTACCCATAGAGGCTCCTTTAACCAGAATGCTGACACCAATAAGAGCCTCTCCGGTATCTCCGTCGATTATACGTCCTGTAATGTTCCGTTCATTTTTTGTTTGATCCGCCGAAAGGATAGATACGTGCACCGTTTCATTTGCCAAAGAAGACGATCCCACCGCGTTCGCAGAAAGACTCCCCATATATATAAGCGAACACACGAGGAATTTTGTATTTACCTGCATAAGATTTAAAGTTTTAATTAAACATCATTTTTTGTTTTCCATAAAACCGGTTCTTCCTGATAGTTTCCGGATACTAACAAGCTGAATCCAGCCATTCAAAGGTAGCGCTTATGTGCAATTTCCGATAGAACGAAAAAATCATTTTATAGAATAATCGAGGCAAAAAGGTATTAGTAGCGTATCCGGCTATACCTCTGACACAGATATTGTACAAACAGGTCTTATTCTTGCATACAGAATACCCGAGATGTACTTGCTCCGTATCAAATCCGTAGTTTCTTCGTCCAGAGGTACTTCTGAGCGAAGAATGTACGGAGCAAGTACGGCTCAGATACGAGTCAGATACGATTTAAATATCCCACTACTTCAGTTGAGAAGTTGTTTTAGAGATCAAGAATCAAACGCGGACGGAACTCCGCTTCCAGTATTTCCCGCTGACGGGCATCAGCTACAAATAAACCGGTCGACAAAACTTCGCCTATGGCACCATTGTCCGTAACCACCGCTACTTCTCTTTTCCCTTCCACCGGTTTTCCGTTCCGGGGATTAATAATATGTTTTCGCTCATGCGAATCATTACCGGAAGTAGTGAGGCATTCATTCTGAAGAAGCAACTCCTGCGGTTTCCTCCCGTTTAGAACAGCGCCCTGTCCAAAACCGACCTTCCATCCATCAGCCAAGGGATGATGCCCAAAAGCCAATACAGAACTGTTTCCCATATTGATCAATGCATCCTTCACTTCATAATGTTGCAGTAATTTCCGTGTTTTTTCCAAAGCATATCCTTTCAGGAATCCGGAAAGGTTGATAGTCACTCCCGGTTGCAAAAAGAGAAGGGTACGCTCCTGAGGTGATAGTTGAACACTACGGATTAAATTGGGTGTATAATCAGCCGAATGAATAGTTACATCAAAACATCCAGCGGTACGGGTATAGCAATCTACACAGAAAGTAAGCATATCATAAAGCTCGTGGCTGACCTGTTGCGGATGTACAGAAGCAGTCCGGTTCAAATATGCCAGTTCACTATCCGCATCATAATAGTTGGCCATCTTTTCTAAACGACACAGCATTTTGTACACCGCATCGACTACCGACAGTAAAATGTCCTCCCCCTGCCTGCCACACAGCATTATATCGACACGTGTATGCATAGATGGAAACCAGGCATAAAGCAAGCCACCCTGAGAAGGTGAATATTTATAAAGATGTTTAATAACGTCCGGCATTTTCAAGTCTGTGTTTCCTAAAGAAAAATGAAAGGGCAAGCCACAATTCTGCAACTCACCCTTTTCAAAGACATACTATTAATTACAACTCTTTGATCTTTATATTCTTAAACCAAACTTCATCGCCATGGTCTTGCAGAAGAATGTTTCCAGACTCTGAATTACCGAAGTTAGGCCAATCTCTATACTTGCTATATGCAACCAGTGCATCCCACATCTGGTTCTGACGTGTGTATTCGATGAGCTTCACACCATTCAGCCAATGCTCTACGCGATCACCTTTCACGATAATCGTAGCCGTATTGAAATCTTTCTTGTTGAAAGGTTTATCTGCCGGAGCAGGAATCAAATCGTAAAGTGAACCCAATGTACGGTTTCCTTTCACGCCCAATTTAGCATCAGGATGCTTATCGTCATCAAGAATCTGAAACTCGCAACCAATAGCCGAACCGGCTCCTTTATTCATATCGGGGTTTACGAAATATTTCACTCCACTGTTAGCGCCTTCAGTAATCTTGAAATCTACTTTCAGGATAAAGTTTTTGTATTGGCGGGTAGTTACGATATCGCCACCGTTAGCAGATTCAGCACCACCACTCTTCATCACTTTCAGGATGCCGTTTTCCATTTTCCAACCCTTTTCAGGGAAAGAATTCAATTTGGCTCCTCTCCAACCTTCTGAAGTCTTACCGTCCCAAAGAAGTGTCCAACCTTCTTTTGCTTCGTTCGGAGAGATGGTATTGGGGATAACATTTATCTCCGGAGCTTTCCGGTCTGTCTGGTAGCGCTCTACGTCTGTTGTACAAATGCGGATATTCTTCCAACTGACTGTTTTTCCTTCATCGGCAGCATTACCGATAGCATGTACCTGCAAAGCAATAAAACCGGCAGGAGTCATATCGTCCCAGATATTGGCACAAGGCACTCCATTGATCCAGGTAGCGATAGAATTACCTATAGCCTCGATACGAGCCTTATTCCACTCATTGTTCTTGAAAGCACTTTTAGCTGCCGGATTTTGTGTCAGCGGATAAAGCCAGTTGCGACGGGCCTCATCATAGATGCCACCCGACCAGGCACGCTTAGAGGGATCAATCTCAAACTGATAGCCGTGCACGCGTCCTTTCTGGTAGTCTTTCTTGCTTTCACTGCGCAGCTGCACACCCGAATTCAAGCCATCATCTACTTTGAAATCAAACTCCAGGATAAAATCACCATACGTCTTCTTTGTAGCCAGAAATGTGTTAGGTGTTCCCATCTTCGAAATGCCGACAATAGCACCATCTACCACTTTGTATTCGGCTTTACCATTCAGCTTCTTCCAGCCACTCAGGTTCTTCCCATTGAAAAGCGGCTCCCAGTTTTGCGCCGAAACCACAGATGCACAAAACACAAACAAAAGCAACAAATAATTCTTTTTCATATTGATATTTCTTCTATTGATTATTTAATACTATGCAATTACAGTTTATAGAACTCATCCCATCCTTTACGAGGCGGTACGCCGGCCAACATTGCATTCGCAAACTCATTATTTGTAATCTGCTTGGTGCGAGGATCAAAGAATATTTGCGTATTGAGACGTTGAGCAATCACTCCTAATGAGAATACCTGCCCCAGCACACCGTTAATTTCAAACGGTGAGCGGGTCTTTTCCTGTCCCATACAAGCCAACAGGAAATTTTCGAAATGATTCGACGGACTCTTAGGTACTTCCGGCAGTTTACCTGCCATTTCCTTAGCTTTCTCCTCTGGTATTATGGAAAGTGTGCTGCCATGGCTTCCACCCTTAAATATCAAATCCTTTGTATAAATAATCTTTCCGGGGTTCAGACTAGAGGCCGGCGTATCTCCCTGATTAGTTGCAGGAATATTAGGATCTAAACCGGATACCCCATAACCGGCAGGGATAGGAGGAAGATTGTCCAGACCATCATACCATGTAATGTCAACCGGCGGCATACCCTTACGTTGAGGGAAACGGAACAGGATAGTGGAAGAATAAGGGAAGAAATAGTCATTATGTCCATTGGCATATTTCATAGACACTTCGTAGGGCAATCCCAATTCCAGGAATTCGTGAACTGTATCCAGGATATGTGCACCCCAATCACCCAGACAGCCCATTCCAAAATCGTACCAGCAGCGCCACTGTCCCAAATGGTAGTCTTTGTTATATTCGTGATAAGGAGTTACTCCCAACCAGGCATCCCACTCCATGTCTTTCGGCAGTTGCTGGCCGGAAGGGAACTTATAGATATTGGTATCCCATTTGTGCCAGCGACGGGGATTATTCATGTGTGCCGTCACAGCCGTTACATCCTTGATAATACCGGCATCCATCCACGCCTTGAACTGAAAATAGTTAGCTTCCGAATGTCCTTGGTTACCGACTTGTGTAGCCAGGTTCGGACGTTTCAGTGCAGCTTGCATCAGCAATTCTCCTTCATAGAAAGTACGTGCCAGAGGTTTCTCCACATACACATGTTTACCTGATGCCAAAGCCAGCATACTGATAGGGAAATGTGAATGATCGGGAGTAGCTATGGCTACTGCATCAAAATCATTGCCCGCCTTGTCAAACATCTGACGGAAATCGCGGAAACGTTTCGCCTTAGGATACTGGTTCATCACTTTCTGGGTATGAGCGGCTCCCATATCCACATCGCACAGAGCCACAACTTCTACCATACCGGTACGGGCAAAATCGTTTATAATCTGCTCGCCACGGTTTCCAATGCCTATATAGGCAATCTTCACTTTATCCGTCACTTTCCTTTGCGTAGTGGAAGCACGGGCTCCCAGCACATCACCGGCCCCGAATGCCAGTCCGGCAGAAGCCATTGTCATCGTTTTCAAAAAATCTCTTCGTGTCGTCATATATCATTGGTATTAATTAAGTTACTGAGTCTTGATCATCTTCAGGCCGCATTTCTTTTCTTCAAAAACAGACTTCTTATCCCATAGAACAGAATGCGCAGGATTGTCCAAAAGACATAAAGCACGCCCGAAAACGCGAGGACATAGAAAAAGGATGTCAGCATCTCCGAGAAAGGTGTCTCATAAGAAATTATGGCATACAGATTTGCCAGATTGCCTATAATGAAGCACGCCAGCAAAGTCAGCAGTTCTATCTTTTTCCGGCGGGCAGTAATGACTGTATTTTTCATACGGCTTCAGGTGTTTTAGCTTGATGATTCAGGTAATTGATTTTATATTCATCGGGGAAGTATAGTACCCGTTCTTCCTGTAAGGCCTGATCGCCCAACAGGCAAAGCATACTTGCATAATAGCCCTCTTCAGCTATGCGTTCTGGCTGCCTACGGGTAATAACAGCCTCAACAAAAGCTTCTAATAACAAAGAAGTACCATCCGATTTAGGTCGTTCTCCCAGAATAAATTCCCCTTTGTTTTCATTGGCAGTTTCCGGTGCCCAGCTAGTTCCGGCAAAAGGTAAGGAATCAAACACTTTATTCTCCCAGTCGTTAATCATCTGCAAAAATCCAGGTGCAGGAGGAACACTTTCAAAGAAGTATTTACCTTTCTCCGGTTCCACCGTCCCCAGATTACCCATGATTTGTTCTTCCAAACCATAGAATTTATTGGATATGACAGAATCAAATGTCATCTTCACTCCGTCATCGAACACATATATGCAACTTACATTATCATATACTTCCCTACCATCCTTCCAATAGGTGATAGCCCCATGTCCCATCACTTTCTCGGGAAGCTTTTGCAGTGCCCAACTCCCTATTTGCAACTGATGGCAAGCCAGTTCAGTCATCAGTCCTTTGGAATATTCGCGATACAGACGCCAGTTAATCAGACGTTCCAGATCAGGTGAAGGCACTTCCCGCCTCCAGTCTCCATTCCGGTTCCAAAAAGTACGGATGGCGTTTATCTCACCAAAAGTACCGGCATGAATCATTTCCATGGCCTTAATGTATCGCGGATCAAAAAGACGTTGCTGGCCGGTAAAGAATACTTTCTCCGTACTGATGTGCTTATTATAGATGCGGAAACATTCTTCCATCGTAAAGCCTATAGATTTCTCACAGAACACGTGCTTGCCGGCATCAAAAGCATCCAGCACTATTTGGCAATGGGAATTAAGAGGAGTAGCTACCAGTACGGCATCAACGGTTTTATCTTCCAGTATTTCCCGGTAATCGTCATAAACTTTAGCTTTCGGAGCCAGCTCCAGTGCTTTTTCAATAGAAGGCTGATAGATATCGCACAATGCCACAATTTCTACTTTAGGATTCTGTACCAGAAAGCTCATCAAAAAACGTCCTCTTGAACCCGGACCGATAATAGCCAGACGGCACTTTTCACCGGATGTTTCTACAACTTCCGAAAAAGCAGAAAGCCAAGGGCTTGCCGATAGCAGCACTCCGGCTCCAATCATCCCTATATCTTTCAGAAACTCTCTCCTGCTGATCAATGTATCTTTCATAATATAATCTTTAAAATAAAGCCTATTTCCCGTCTTTTACTGAAGGCGGAACAGCGATATAAAATGACAGTCCAAAAATAGCAAAATATTGAGATATAGAGTATAAATATTTATCCAAACAATGCGAAAATAGTACCAATCGCCCCTGTTGTCACTTTATAAAGTCCTTAGGCAGAACTCCAAACTGCTTCTGGAAGCATTTTGTGAAGTAAGAAGGGGTATTGAATCCAGTCATGTAACACACTTCATTGATCTTACATTCTCCTTCCTGCAACAGCTGTGCCGCCTTCTTCAGACGTTCCAGACGAATGTAATCATTCGGGGTCAAATCCAATATCCCTTTTATTTTCCGGTTCAGGCTCGAACGGCTCATATTCAGCAGGCTCGCCATATCATCAAGACAGAATTCAGGATTTTGCATATTGGCCACAACTACTTCTTTCAATGTTTTAAGAAAGGTTTCGTCTGCTTTAGTCATCGCCATACTGTTAGCTTGTACAAAAGGAGAATGAGCAAAAGAAACCCGCAACTTCTCGCGGTTACTCAACAAGTTAGACACACATACTCTCAGGTATTCCACAGAGAACGGTTTTTCTATATAAACGTCCGCACCAAGCCTCATACCTTCTATTTTTGCCTGAAGGGTGGTTTTAGCTGTCAATAATATAATGGGAATATGGCTATAATCGAGCTCCGACTTCAGATGTTCACACAGTTCCAATCCATCCATCTCGGGCATCATAATATCAGAAATAACCAGATTGACCGTATGTTCTCCCAACACTTTCAACGCTTCTATACCATTGACGGCTGTCAGCACCTGATATTCCGATGACAATTGTTTAGTCACAAACAACCGCATCTCCAAACTATCTTCTACAACCAACAGGGTATACCGGCATTGTTTACGACCGGTTTCCGGTTCTCCTTCTCCGGATGATTCTTCATTCATTACCGGTTCTTTTCGTTCTATTGTAACAGTTTGTACATGCTTCAACGGAAGTGACAACAGGAAACAATTACATTCCATGGAATCTTCCATGTATAATGCACCTTCATGCAGTTCGGCAAGCAAACGGGCTAATGCCAACCCAATACCGGTACCGGATACAGAGCTCAAGACTCCCTCCTTATACTGGATGAACGGCTTAAAAATCTCTTCACGCATTTTTGCCGGAACAACAGGACCGTCATTACAAACCGAAAACAACAGTTTATCTTCTTCCACATACAGCCTAACGCGGATATAAGTTTCAGAATACTTGATGGCATTGGAAAGCAGATTACTGATAATCTTGGTCAATCCTTCCTTATCGACCGAAGCATACACCGTTTCGGGAGAGTCAATAACAAATTCCAATTCTTTCTGACGTGCCGAAAGTCTAAAACGTTTACACGTCTTTTGCAGGATATCCGACACATCACATTCCACAAAATTCAGTTGGAATCCTTGCGTCTCCGTTTTTCTGAAATCGAGCAACTGATTGACCAAATCGAGCAGCCGATTTGTATTCAGGTCCATTATCTCCAAATCATCCCTGATTTCATCGGATACCGATTTGGACGACAACACATTCTCAAGCGGACTCTTTATGAGTGTAAGCGGCGTACGTATCTCATGAGCTACATTCGTGAAGAAATCTATTTTAGCCGTGTACAGTTCCCTCTCCTTCTCACGCTCAAACTTCTCCATGGTCTGCTGATGCTTCTGTTGGGTCCTTCTCCTAAAATAGAAAATAACGGCAACCAGAGAACATAAAGCCAATAGTACATAAACGACATAGGCCCAGGTAGACAAGTAAAAAGGAGGTCGAATACGTATTTTAAGCACACGTTGCGCTTCATTCCATTTACCGTCGCTATTAGATCCCTTTATACGCAACGTATAACTTCCGTAAGGCAGATTGGAGTAATTGATCATGGAGTTCCTGCCTACCGTATACCATTCACTGTTAAAACCCTCCAGCTTATACTCTAACCGATTCATCTCGGGAGCCTGATAACTTAAGGCAGCCACCTGAAGAGAAAAGGAATTCTGATTGGCATCAAGCTCTATTTCATCTGAATAAGTAATGCTCTTCTCCATAGGAGAATCCGGACTATCCACTGATAACCGCTTGTTGAACAAGTAAAAATCAGTAATGACCACCGGAGGAAGAAAAGTGTTCTCTACAAAAGTTTCTGGGTCAAAAGCTATAAACCCATTGATACTGCCCAGGTAAATACGTCCTTTTCTGTCACAATATCCGGACTGGAAATTAAACTGATTGCTCAACAATCCGTTGGCCGTAGTATAGACATGCTTGCTCTCTGTCTCCGGATTGAAGCAGACAAGGCCGTTATTAGTTGTAAGCCAGAGATTTCCCCGCTTATCCTCCACCATCTTATAGATAGTATTACTTGGAAAACCTTTCGACATATCATAGCGGGTGAAGTTATCCGTCTCCGGATTATAACGGCAGAAGCCCTCACCCAAGGTCATAAACCACAGACATTTTCTGCTGTCTTCATAGATACTGATCACCTTATTGTAAGAGAGCGAAGCAGAGTCTTTTTCATTCGACAGGTAATTTTTCCACTTCTGACTTCGGACATTATAGCAAAAGACTCCATTGGAGAAAGTAGCAAACCAGAGATTGCCGTTGAAATCCTCCAATATATCATAAGTGAACATGCTCTTCAGTTCAGCAATGCGTGTAAAGTCGTCAGAAGAGCGGTTGTATTTCAACAGACCGGCCGTTGTACCGATCCAGACATCGCCTGTAGTGGTTTTGCAAATGGTAAAAGCATCATTAGCGGACATAGAGTTCTGAGTTTTACCTCTGGAATAATGCTTCACTTGCCTGGTATGCAAATTCACCCGGTTTAATCCACCGGAAAAAGTGCCCACCCATAGATCATCTCCATCCAGACAAAGTGCATGAACATTTTTGTAAATGGCAGGATGATCAAAAGGCACTATTTTACCGTTCGCAGGGTCATAATTGAATAATCCCTTATCTTCGGTACCTATCCACAACGTACCGTCATTGCTTTCGCATATTTCTCGTACCCGACGCCCGAAGTGTCTGAGATCATCTCTTGGATAGAATTTCTCAAAATAAGTCCATTGATATGGATAATAGTTCACACCACCGAAATATGAACCTATCCACATACCATTTTCCTTGTCACGGCACAGTGAATAAATGGCGTTATCCGACAATGCATAAGAATCATCCTGATCAGGAACCGACAGATGTGTCACCTTATCATTTGCCAGATTGTATATATACAGACCAGATTCCGTACCTACCCACAGCTCATCATCGGATTTGAATTGCAATACGCGTACATAAGCGTTCAACAATCTGCGAGTTTTGCCGGTGGTAAAGTTTATCTCAGTCAATCCGTTAACCGAAGCTATATAAACGCAATTGTGCGGCCCACTGACATGCCAGTTAATGATATCTCCTTTAAATATCTCATTGCCATCTGCATCCTTAAAAGGTTGTAGCGGACTTTCAAAATTATCCTTTGTGTAGTAAAGATTGTCAGCATACAAAGCCAACCAGCAGGTACTTTCGTTAAGCCAGAAACGAGCTACATTGGACATGCCCGAATCATGCAGATAATTCCGTAACCTTTTTTCATGGTTGTAGCAAAACAAGCCCTGATTCTCCACCGATATCCAAATATTATCGTATTCATCGCTTCCAATCATGGTTACGAAGTCTTTAATGACAGTTCCTTTATCACTTGTCTGATTGAAAGCTGTGAAAGAATCAAGCACCGGATTATAGATAAAGACTCCCCCATCCGTCCCTATCCAGATATTCCCTTCATGGTCTTCATAAAGTGCAGTAATGAAATTCTTGCCTAAACCGGAATTTTCCTTTTTGTATACGCGGTAAGATAGACCATCATAACGGTTCAGACCGTCTTTAGTCCCAAACCACATAAAGCCTTTCCTGTCCTGCAAAATCTGATATACCGTATTTTGTGAGAGACCGTTCCGGATGTCCATTGTCTTAAAATAGTAATGAACAGCATTTTGTGCATATGACGGCAACGCCGTCAATATGCACAAATAAAAGAAAAGCTTTATAATCGTTCGGTTCATAACCTCCTCCTTCCCGGAAGATTACTTTTTCAACGAATTACAGATACGTGTATTTATTTCTTTAGCACGCTTTTCATCCAGTTTAATAACCTTACGGTCATAGGTCATCAGGCCATTCACTTCCACTTCCACGTCAGTAGTCTGTGTATAGACAGCTGCGGAGAATCCTCTGTCTACCATCTTATACAGCATATCGGCATACTTCACATATTCATCCGTAGCTTCTTTGGAAGAATTAAATTGAACATAACCCCAGTTACGGTTCGGCTCCCAGATATGATCCTTCAGAACAAGACCGATACCACCGTATTCACCCAAAACAGTTGCACGCTGAGCATCATACAAGTACATCTCAGGTGCCGGATAATTATGCAGGTCAAGCATATCACCACAAGTATAATGGTTACCGCCACTTGCTGGATTCACCAAACGGGTCGGATCATATTGTTTCGTCCATTCAGCAATTTCAACGGTCTTAAACTGTCCCCAAGCCTCATTAAATGGCACCCAGGTACCAATGCAAGGATAAGAATACAGACAGTCCATTATTTCTTTCCATTCTTTGCGATAATAAGCTTCTGATTCGGCTGAACGCTTCATTTCCGTACCATCAAAGTACTTCCGGTTCTGCCATTGCGGGTTGCGGTCACCACTCGGCATGTCTTGCCACACAATAATTCCAAGCTGGTCGCAATATGTATACCAACGGGCAGGCTCTACTTTAATATGTTTACGGATCATATTATAACCAAAATCTTTTGTCTTCTGAATGTCGTACAGTAAAGCTTCATCCGTAGGAGCCGTATACAGACCGTCAGGCCACCAACCTTGATCAAGCGGGCCAAACTGGAACAGCGCTTCATTATTCAGTTCCAAACGTACGATACCATTGGCATCCCTGCGAGTGGAATATTTACGCATGGCCGCATAGCTATCCACCTTATCCACAATCTTATTCCCTTCTTTTAAAGTAACTTTCAAAGTATAGAGAAAAGGAGAATCAGGGCTCCACAGTTTTGCATTCTCAGGCATTGCCACTTCTACAGGTTCCCCATTAATACTCTTACCGGCAGCAATTAATTGATTACCATCATACACATTCACCTCCACGAAGTCTGATGTGCTGTTGGTGTTCAGTTCAGCTTTTACCGTTAACAGATGACGGTCAATATCAGGAGTAATACGAAGATTCTCAATATGTTTACCAGCAACAGGTTCCAGCCATACAGTTTGCCAGATACCTGTTACAGGAGTGTACCAGATACCTTCCGGTCTGCTGACTTGCTTACCACGTGGTTGAGGGCCTCTGTCCGTAGGGTCCCAAACCTTTACAACCAGACGGTTGTTACCTTTAGCCGACAAGGCAGGAGTTATATCAAAGGAGAATGGAGTAAATCCTCCGGTATGACTTCCAACCTTAATATCGTTCACCCATACATCGGTTTTCCAGTCAACGGCACCAAAATGTAGCAAAACCTGTTTTCCTCTCCAGGCTGAAGGTATCTCAAAGCTCCGTTGATAGATTACTTCCTGATTTTCGTTCACTCTTTTTCCTACTCCGGACAAAGACGATTCTACAGCAAAAGGTACGAGAATTTGGCCTTCAAAATCCGTTGGAATGCGTCCACCTTTATCAATAATAGCATAATCCCACAAACCATTCAGGTTTTTCCAGTCATTACGCTGCATGATGGGCCTTGGATACTCGGGCAATACATCGGAAGGATTGATCTGTTCTGCCCACTTTGTCTTTATTCTATCTCCGGCCGGTTTCCATTGAGCCGAACTCTCCAAAATAAAAAACGTTACTAAAAATAACGAGATGAATAATTTTTTCATGGTATGTAACTCTATTTAATGTTTGGAAGCAAAGTTAGCTACAAATTTATTTTCAGAATAACGCAATTGACTCAATAAATGCAATAATCTTTCCATTTATTCGCTAAGATAGAAAGATACACGAGAAAAACATACCAATTTGTGAGATCCAATAGCAAAAAATAAAGAAGATGGGAAATTATAAAAAACAAGAGGTTAACACCTTGCAAAGACTTAATTCTCAAGAAAAGCTCCTTTTCTATCAGGTAATCTGTCGTTTCAAAGCATTTGCATATCCCTCGATAATCAATTCCAACCCATCCGTTAATTCTTGTGGCGAAATAACAATCTCCAATTTTCCCACCGTAGCATTTTCTGATATTTTTTTATTAGGGAAGCTGATCTGTAGTTCATCGTTTATAACTTCCAAGGCAAATTCTGCCGTCACAGTAGCCTTCTCTATTTTAGAAGCCGTAACAGGTACCAATGTGATTAAAGGGACCTGAACTGTTGTAGTAGTAACTGCTCCGGTATCATCCAAAGCGGGATATTCAAGTTGCACTATCTTCGGAACCAATGCCCCTTTATTTTTCCCCTCCCCGTCAACAGGCTTTTCAAAATACTTATCCAGCAAACCTTCATTCTTATCCATCAGTGAGTCGCTGGCACTTACAATGGCATGATGGATAGCCTCTACAAACAATTTAAAGCTAATCATATCGATGAGTTTTATGATTCGACATTATGCTATTTTACTTTTTCTGAGGTGCCATCTTCTTCAACTTTTCAAAGTTGTCGACCGCCTCACTCACTACTGAGCGACTTTCCGACGCCAACCCAATCGCCGCTTGACAATTAGGGCATGAGAATTGCACACCTTGAATTAGCAAATGCAAATCAATGGGTATTTGAGTCCTACATACCGGACATGGGATATATTGATCTATCATACTTCTATTCTTCTTTTTCCGACTGTTTATCTATCTTTTGTATGGGCTGTATCGATTTTGTATACAAATCAAGTAAAGTCAATACTCCTTTAGGCAAAGGTAATCTGCCCGCATGTATATTCACTTTAAGACGGCTCGACAAAGTACTATCATATTGTTCACGGGAGTTTTTCTTATATTCCTGTTTGGCCGGAGCAATTCTTCCATTCAGAACCGCCTTCTTCTCTACAAGCTGCACATCCGCATTTACTTGCGATTTATAATCATAAGAACCCACCGATGTGATTTCCAGATCAAAGTCCACATTGATCTTATCTATTGCAAGAGAATTTAAAGGCAATAAGCACAGTAAAGGAACCTGAAAAGCCATTTTGTTGATAGAGATGTATCCCGGATCAGTGGGTTGTTTCGTATGATCAACAACCGGCTGACTCAGTACCATCTCTATCATAAGAGGTTGTCGCAAGTTGCTTCCCTCCTCTTTTGTGAAGCAATAATCAAGCAAGAACTGAGCCTGCCCGGTCAGCATCATAACATTGGCTTTCGAGGCCGCCACCAAAGGTGCGCCAATGATTGATTCAATGTTAAGTTCTGCCCCAAATTGAGGTTTGAATGTACCTTGCTCGTTTTCAGACATAATCGTTTATTTCTACTTAATATTAGATTTCTCCGAAAGCTGGAATTTTATCATTAAGTTGTTGTATCTCCTCCAGCATTTCCATTTCCAGTATTTCCTCCTTCAGGTGTCTTCGCAGGCGTCAATTCTATAGGCTGAATTGCTTGCGTAAATGCTTCGATGATAGTGTTTACTCCTTTAGGAAGTGGCAATTGACCTGCATGTACATTTACCGTATACTTGGCAGAATTGCTCTTCTCATAATGTGTATTATGGCTCGAAGAATCTTTTGAAGAATAACTGGCCGAACCTTTAATAGTTGTACTTAGCAACTCCCAACCTATTTTAGTTTCAAAACTACCTTCGCCTGTAGTCTCAGATTCTTTTGCTTGATTGTCATCTTCTGAAAAGCTTGATTTTACTTCCATCTCAAAGTTAATATCCACAGTTTCCACAGCCAATGAATTAATTGGCAGGATTGTCAATAAAGGTAGAGTAAACTTAGTACTGGCCTGAGGAATTCCTTTAGTAGTATCCATACCCTGAGTTATAACACTTCTAGTTAATACCATATCAATCATGATAGGCTCATAATTATAAACAGGCGGTTTTTCGCTCCCACTAATATTCTTTTTTTTGAAGCAAGTGTCCAACATAAACATCGTTTGCGTAAGAGCCATTGCAGAATTCGCCTTAGCGGCTGCATTCAAAGGACCTCCGATTAAGCTTTCCATTGGCAGCCCGGAGAATTGCTGCGACATCGACAATAAATTTGTATCCATAATAATGCGTTTTGAAGAAGTTATTAAATATGTTAACTAAAACTCAGAAGTCTCTTAATCCATCTTTTTATGCATTCTAATAAGCGAGCAAAAAATCCTTTTTTCCTCTTAGGCTTTTCCGCCGGATAAAAACTAATAGTAATGCGTTCACCCATATGCCTTTCACATTTATCCCGATTCGTAATGTGACAAAGTTAGTGACATAAAAGCATAAAAAGAGAATATAAGTGATAACATCTAATTTTACAATTAGCTATTTATCACTTACTTACAAAGAGAAGTAATAACAATCTTCAAAAAGCAGGCTAATTAGCAACCTTCAATTTTATCCGATGCCTCCTTTGAGCCACAATTTGCTTATTGACATTCCCAAAGCAAAGAGCAATGGTAAAATCATCTAACCCACAAATTGAGAGGCATGAAAATAGACAATCATCTTCCGTATATTTAGGATAGGTTTGGTGCAGATACTCTATATAGTCCTTGTATATCTCCATAATAGTAGAACGAAGTTTCTTCTGCTCATTTTCCAATAAAATACGTAAATCCTGTTTGTTTTTAGTCTTGTCTTGACGACTAAGCCGTTCTATTGTTTTATAAATGGATGTCTCTTTAAAGATCACATTGCATAATTGCGCCTTTTCATCGGCCAATTTTCTGATTTCATTTTCTTTTTGAGAAAGCAGTTTTTGAGTTTCTTCTTGTTTATCCCTCAATAAAGAAATATAATACTCAGTCTCTATCGCATGTACTTCCAATAAAGCCTGATCGTATTTATGCTCCTGTTCGAGAAACTTCTTCCGCTGCTTTGTCCGCTGAATATACCAGACCAGAAAAAGAATCACGAGTAAACAGAAAACGATCAGATAGATAAATGGAAACTGCATCTTCACTTTAAAATATTCGGTTATCTGACAGCAAAGAAAATAAAAATATAAAAAAAATAGCAATATATATTTCAAAAAAAGCTGACTCACAAACCTACATGGTTCATTTGATCCGCTACCTCTTTCTATTCTGTTACCCGCAGAAGCACAACACTCACATTATCTCTACCACCTGCCGCCTTTGCAGCTTCTATCAGATTGATTGCAGTAGGTTCTTGATGAAGAACTTCTTCAATCTGATCATCTGTAAGCATATCACTTAAACCATCAGAACAAATCAAAAAGAGATCTTCATCCAATAATTGACCGGTTAATTCGGTGAAATCGGCAAAAGCAGATGTTCCGGCACCCAAAGAGTTATATATTACGTTGGATGGAGTAGTCATATCTCCGGTCAGCTCCCGCATAGAATGGTCCGACGAAAGTTGTTTCAGAATACCGCCACGATAACGATACAGGCGACTGTCTCCAATATTCACCATATAGATGCGCTCTTCATAACTGAACATGCCTACAAAAGTGGTTCCCATTCCCTCGTATTGAGGAAGTTCAACGCCCTTGTTTGTTATCAGAGCATGAGTTTCATTCACCCAATTCTTTATCTCGCCGGACAGTGCCTCATGGGAAAGATCGGAAGGAAGATCGGTAATAAAACGGTCGAATGCCTGGGTAGCCAACTCACTGGCAAATTCTCCACCTTCGTGTCCGCCCATACCATCCGCTACAAAAGCCGTAAATCGAGCCTGAGGAATGAGTTCAAACTTCTGTTCGTATGTTTCGTCACGATAAAGTCCTCCATTGAAAAGTATCATGTCTTCATTATTGGTACGTATGCACCCCATATCACTGGCAAGCTGACATTTCAATAATAACATAAGGCAATTTTGCGATTTAATGATTACAACCTACGATTAAAATTATCTCTATTCCATCCGAATCTATTCAACCTTAAAATCAAGATTGGCTATACGAACGATATCTCCGATGCTAAACACCGCAGGTACATTCGGCGAAAGACGGTTACCGTTTACAAACGTACCATTGGTAGAATCCAGATCCACTATTTCCCATTGTCCGGAGGCGCTCTTCTGTAAGCGGGCATGGGTACCGGAAACATATCCCTGAGAAGCGAATGCAGATACATAATCACCCTTTCTACGCCCAATCACCGCACCATTTCCCAAACCTAAACGAATGCCTGCGGCAGAACAAACCAAACGTACAGGAAGTGGAGGTACGGATACTCCCGGACGCATTGTCTTTTCAGGTTCAGAGGAAGCCGGACTCACAGAAGAAGCCGAGGAATTCACGGAAGAAGTCGAAGGATGCACAGGTGACACCACTTGATTTGCAGCGGATACTAACGGCTGACCGCATTGCGTGCATCGTTTCCCCTTTCCAAACACATGGCATTGAGGGCAAATATACAGTTCAACACCACATTGATCGCAATAGTAACTATCACTTTCTATTTCAACTCTGCATTTAGGGCAGTTGACTAATGTACTCATTTCTTTAGTAATTAACAATTAGTGATTCAATTATCCCATATCCTCAGGCAACAATATACTGTAACTTGCCGGATCAAAGTCAGGACGCTCCATTTCGTGACGAAGACGGGAACTCTGGTTCTTTTTCACCCGATCGAAATAATTATTCACTTCACGGGCATTGGCAAAATTACGTTCACGACGATTATATAAATCCGTGAAGTAAACACGCATGGCATTTTCTGCTTCAGGAGTCAGTGTAAGCCTATCCTTTTTCACCTTCATCCTAAAAATTTGCGCCAATTCATCGGGATTATAGTCCTCAAAATGAATCACCTTAGTGAAGCGGGATTCCAAACCGGAATTCGTATCAATCCATTGGCGGATCTCACGCGGATACCCGGCAGCAATGCAAACCATTTTCCCCTTATAATCAAGCAACATCGGCAAAATGGTATTCGTAGCCTCCTGCCCGAAGTTATCGCCCATCAGTGAATAAGCTTCGTCAATAAAGAATACACCACCCACCGCACGCTTTACAACCCGTGCCGTTTTAGTGGCAGTCTGCCCCACATAGCCTTCTACCAAATCCTTACGGGTTACTTCCAACAAACGATTGCTGGGCAATACACCCAATGAATAGAAAATATTTCCCATGATACGTGCCACAGTAGTCTTTCCCGTTCCCGGATTACCGACAAAGAGATAGTGATCCACTACACCCTGGAATTTCTTACCCATAGCTTCCGCCTTAGCACGCTCCACTTTGATATAATCGGCAATCTCCTTCACTTCACGTTTCACACTGGATAATCCGATCAATTGGTTCAATTCAGCCATGCACTCTTCTTCATCGATCATCTTTGGCGGATCATACGGAATATCCTCCGCCTCGATGGTCAGGTACATTTCGCGAGTCAAGGTCTGTCCTCCGGCATGTAATTGTGCCAGCCGATTGGCACGGCGGGCTTTGGTTTTCTCAAAGAGTTTCACCATTTCCCCTGCATTTCCAAAGTTCTCATCTTTCGATGTCACCATTTCATCGACTAATTTAATCAGCATCTCTTCTGCATCCGGTGTCAGTATATTCCCTTTCTTCCTGATAAGAGAACGATAAATACAAATCAACTGGTCTGCCGAGTAGTCCTCGATATGCAGAAAATTACTAAACCGGCGCCGGAAGCCCGGATTGGCATTATTGACAAATTCCTCCATTTCAGCGCGATAACCGGCACAGATAACCACAAATTTCCCGGCATCCTTCACCATTCGGGTCATTAGTGCCTCCACGGCTTCCACTCCAGTCTGGTCCTTACTTCCACCCGCACTGATAGGCATCAGGGCATAGGCTTCATCTATAAAAAGAATACCGCCCATTGCTTCGTCACAAGCCTTATCCACAAGTTTGGCCGTCTCATTCTGATACGTACTTATCAGATGTTTACGCTCCTTTTCCACGACTTTATCGGTAGGCAGCAGACCGATGGCTTTAAAGACCTCTCCCAACTTACAGGCGATGGTGGTCTTACCTGTCCCCGGATTACCCGTCAGCACAATGTGTACAGGAGTCACCTCAGCGTCAGCAATACCCATTTCCATCATTTCCTTGTCCATGGCTATCTTGTTCGCCAGCGCACGTATCTCTGCTTTTACGCTGTCCATACCGACGAATTCATTCAATTCAGCAAGTACAACGTCCAGACTCTTGATATTTTTGCTTTCTTCACCTTCAATATCGGCACGCGTCAGTACATGCACCATAGACGCATCATAATCCGGTGTACCCTTCAGTTCCAGCAACCGGACTCCCTGATTCTTGATTGCACGATCCATTGCGTTCCGTACCTCACGGGCATTACCGAAATTGCGTGTACGGGTCAGGTACATCTTCGAGAAGTAATTACGGATAAATGCCTCGGCCTCTTCATCCAGGGTCAGATGCTCTTTCTTCACCTGTCGGCGGAAGATTTCCGTCAATTCATCGGCTTTATAGTCGCGGAAAGTCACCGTTTCATTGAAACGGGAGGCCATCCCCGAGTTGGAACTCAAAAATTCTCCCATCTCTTTTGTATATCCGGCAGCAATAGCCACAAACTGCCCGCGACGATCTTCTACCAGTTTCAGCAACGTATCAATTGCCTCCTGACCGAACTGGTCATTATCACCTTGCTTCAATGTATAGGCTTCGTCAATGAACAGTACTCCGCCCATAGCCATATCCACATATTTTTCCACTGCCAAGGCCGTCTGACCTACATATCCCGCAACCAGCTCCTTTCGCGAAACTTCCACCAACTGACCGATGGGCAACACTTCCAGCGAATTCAGGATATCAGCAAAGATACGGGCAATCGTTGTCTTCCCCGTCCCCGGGTTACCAAGGAACAGAAAATGATCTTTGACCTCCCGCTTTGCTCCGGCACCTTTCCGTTCCCGTTCAAAATCTATCTTATTAATGATTTTCTGCACCGTTGCCTTGATTTCATCGATACCGACAAACTCATCCAGCTCTGCCATGATCTCCTCATAACTCTTCTGCCGGAACTCTTTACCGGGAATATCCTCAGGAATGGCAACCGATGCATTCGGATCGCGCTTGATAGTATTGGCAAAGATATCAGCCGCCTTTTTCACAGCCAAATGCCCATTCCCGAAATCATCTGATTTCTGTCGCATCTCATTCTTAAACACACGTTCCAATTTAGCATCCGCTTCCTCACTCAATGCAATCCCATAACGTTTTTTGAGTTCATGGATACAAAGCTGCTTCAGTTCCTCCATACTGAAATCTTTCAGATCGAAGTAATACTCAAAGCGATTGCGCACATCAGGATTGGATACCAGAAACTCTTTAAAGGCCGATGAAAGCCCGGAAAGAATGACTATCGGATCATTGTTCCACTTATCCATACAGCTGAACAGCTTATCAAGCTTATTGATATCATTGGCTGCACCCGAAGGCAAAAGCTTCTGCACATTTTCAATGCAAAGAATCCCCCCTTTCAGATCGGCGGTATTCTTTTCCCACTCTTTGGCAAACTCCTCATAATCCACTGCATCCACTACTTTCATGGCAGGCTTCTTGATAATACCACTGGAATACAATAGTTTTTGCAATACTCCTGCCAGTTTGGTTTTACCGGTTCCGGTATTTCCCGTAATAATCATGTCCATGCCCAGACGAATGGAAATGCCACTACGCTGTGCACGCAAAGCGAGCGACTCACAAGTATTTACCAAATCCTGCAACTGGTTCTTGACGGTTTCCATCCCCACCAACTCACGCAGCGGTTCGGTAGCTTTAGTAACCACATTGGTACCACACCATTTGCAGAAAACAGCCTTTTCACGGTTCGGCTTATTACATTTCGGACAATTCATAGTCATCTTCATTTATCAGTTCTCTACATCTGCTTTCGCTTTTTTGAAACTGAAGTTCACTTGTTTTTTGGTCGTATAATTCTCATAAGTACCTTCAAAAGCATCTATTCCATCGCCGGTGAATGTACCGTTATACTGCCCGTCGAGAGTACCGTTCTTGTATACATCGTCAAAATGGATAGTATTCGTAACGGTATTCACAGTGCCCGTCAGTGCTTCATTGGTCAGATTCGTATATTGCACATGTATGGTAGCTTTCAAGCCTTCCGAGTTTGCTGTCGTTATGTTCAGCGTAGCATTACGCCCTTCAAACGTACCCTCCCATGTACCTACCAGTTCTTTAAGCTTTCCATCGTTTTGCAGAAAACGGGAGGCATCCAGTCCGAATGCCGGAGTATATTGCACAAACAGATAGGCCAGCCAACCTACCACCACCATGGAAAGTACAGCACGATAAGAAAACTTACGGATACAATCTTTCAGATATTTAGCATATTGCGCCGATTCACCGCCAATAGAAGACTCAAAGTGTGTCCCCACACTCGCCTTAAAAGCAAAATGCAATGGCTCCAAGCCTGTTTCCTCAAAACCGGGATTCAGCAAATGATCATGCAATCTCCGCTCAACCGGAAGCTTGAAATAACAGCTTTTCATCAGATAATAAGCCAGTAGGAGCAAAAGTCCAGCCAGTACATAATGAGCATAAGGCATGATGAGATCCAGCACAAAATAGACTGTATAATAGATAATTGCCCCCACAATAAAACCTAAAATAGCACTTCCGATAAGATTCTCAAAATCAGAAGTTACAAAAATAAGAATACCGAAGATGATACCCATCGTCACAATGGAACCGACAGAGAAACCGGACAACGGGTTTTCTGTGAACGGAAGCCCGTAGAAGCATAATGCAACCGCAAAAGCCAAAATAGGAATGAAACACAGTATTCCCAGCAAGACACGCATCACCGTCAGCGTCCTACAACGTAAACGCACTTTCCGCAGGTTCTTATTCACAAAATTGGTGGCAATACGGAAATTGGAAACATCTGTATCTTTACTATCTATTTTTTCGATGAATTCGAGATATTTCACCGTTTCCTGCTCGTATGCGAATTTGGGAGAAAGATTCTTCAACGGATTCTCCTGAAAGAAAGTAGTAAGCCAGTCTCTCAAATATCCACTCTCCAGTTCTGCCTTAACTTCTTTCGATGGAATGGACCTCAATCCGTCCAAATCGGTTATACTCTTATCACTATCCTTGAAGTAATAATAAGGTAAAGCACCCAATCCCTTGATCATCTTGAAAGTAGCTATTATCCAGTTGTAAGGACCTGCTTTCCGGAGATTATCTTTGGATTTCAGTTCAAAGCAATAATTTATCCATTCAATCTTATCCTCATACACACCCTTAGACTTCAGATAGAAATAGAGCCGCGAACCTTTCAGACTTGAGAGCATACCGAGAATATAATCAGCATATTCATGATCCGGATCATTCTTCGGTGTATTCTTGTAAACCATCAACTGTTGATTGATGAATTGGGCTATTTGAGTATGTGTGAAATAATAATTATTTGCTGTCTCGTCCATTTGCAGGGTGAAGGAAACTTTAGGACTCAAATTATAAAGTACACCGTAAGTTACCGCAGCATCCGATGTACTGAAGCCTTTCAATTGAGTACGTATCTTCCCTACCAATCCTTTATCACGGCCTGCCAACCATATCAGGAAAGACTCTTCTGCCAAATCATTCCACGAGTCGGCACTCAACATATGATTATAAGCATAATGAAGAACTTCTTCCGGTGTATTACAACGCCCCAAATTCCCCTTTTCATCGATCAATTCATAAGGACGTGAAGGATCAAGTTCATAGATCAAACGCCATAAAGCCTCCCGTTGGCGACCTTTTTTATTAAACAAGGGAGCTGCATTATCCGTAAGCCGCTTCAGATCGTGCGCATTAAAAAAGAGAAACAGGGGATCGTTCGCATTCGCCAAGGTAGTCTGGTAAGTGTTGAAATTCTCAATGAGAGATTGCGCTATTTCTTCGGCGGTAGTCCGCGGACGTCCCTTGACATCATAATAGGGCATATCCACATTGAGCGTATAACAGGCGGCATACAGCCCTGCAGTCTGGTCTTTCGGATAGCGCTTTTCCACAATATCTTCGATTTCCGAAACCAATTCCGGCCGCTGATTATCATTCAGCCATTTAGTAAGCTTACCGGTATAGAGATATTTAATGGCAAGATTCTGATCCTGTCGCATAAAATCAGCCAATTGTTCGGGTGAATGTGCTATCTGATTCTTTCCGGCATTAAAAATAATACTGAAACGACGTTTACTTTCCTGCCCGACAAAATCACTGAATACATCCTCTCCCCGAGCCCAACGAACGATTTCGGTAAATCCACAACGTTTTTCCGGCTGAGGTGCGGTCAATGCTTTTATTAACTGCAGCGTTCGTCCCGATAAATCCGCAGGAAAAGGTAAATCCCCTGTGCGTTTACGCTTCATCAGCTCAAATTCTCTTTCTTTAAACTCTTTCTCGCCCATCCACAGACAGAGCAAAACCATACCAAGAGAGTAAAAGTCGCTCTTCGTATCAATCTCCACCCGATTCTCACCGGGAACCGTATAATACATTTCGGGAGCTGCATAAATGCGGGTACGAGCCTGATCCGTACGGGCAACTCCATTCTGATCGCATCTTACAGAAATACCAAAATCCCCCAGCAGTACCTGATTCTGATTCTCATCGGCAAAAAAGAAATTACCCGGCTTTATATCCCGATGAATAAACCCATGCTTATGGCAGAAATCAATGGCGGCAGCAGCTTGTTTAGCAATTTCACAAAGCCTTCTTTCGTCTCCTTTCAGATTTATTTTATCCAAAGAGCCTCCTTTACAGTAAGTCATTACTTCATAATGCCTCAATTCACCGGAAACACGCGGATTATCCCACTGACCATGATCTATGATATCCACTAATAATCCCGAGCGCGGAGTTTGTCTTATAATTTCAAGTATCTGATGATTAGGAGGCGGCTCAATACCAACATAATAGAGTTTTAGTACGTACTGCTTTCCCTTATTTTCCACCAGAAAGATCTGAGCTTCTCCCGTTCCATCCGAGATTACCTTTACAACCCTGTAATTCAACCCTTTAATAATATATTCCGTATCATGCTGGCGAGTGATAGCCTCAATCGCCTTTTGCTGTTCGGCACGTAAGGTCGCATCATCTAACGAAACCGGACGTAACGTCTTATCCTCCATTCCACCGGGATACAGAGTTTTGTCAATGTTAGCTACACCAGGGCGCAAGGTCTTCTTACTATCATCTTCCGGGCGAAGAGTTTTTTCTTCTTCACCAGGACGAAGGGTTTTCTCGGCTTTCAGGGCAGGGCGCAAAGTTTTATCACCGTCCGCACTACCGGGACGCAGTGTTTTATCACTGTCTCTCAAGTCGCTCATAATTCTATATAGTTTTAAGATTAGCCAATTCGGCAAGGCACCCTGAAGGATCAATCATCCTGATACTCAAAGGTTTTTGTAACAGTCACCACATCTTCATATACCCAAGTACCCCCCAGTTCCGGCTGGGCACACTCACTTGGGTGACTATGGTGGCAACCGCAGAGGTTACATATCCAGCAAACAGGCGCTTTTGTTACGGATTTCCGCAAAACAGGCAATTTCCTTGCCGAATAGTAATTCCGCTGCATCTGTGGCGTCATATCTCCTTCCGGACGAAGTTTCTCCATCAGTAACTTCATCTCTTCCAGTTTCTCTCTATAAGATTGCTTTGCTTCGTCAAGATCTACCTTCTTCACATTCAGTTGTATCTTCGGACGAGTTTGAACAGGTTCCTCCACTTTCGGTTCAGGTCTGGCAACCTGCATTCCTTCAAGAGAACCGCTTCCTGAAAAGAGATCTTTATATTGTTGTATCAGTTTCTTATCGGCTTCACTCAATTCTACAGGGGGCAGTTCCGGTTCCCCCACCGGAAATTCTTCAGAGACAGTATTCAGTATTTGTTCTTCCAAATCGGCAAGTTCCTGCGCCAATGCCAGCATTTCCTGAAAGACGGGGTCTTTCTTCGCCTTCTGCATTTCCTGCATTGCCATCTCATTCAGGGGACGATTACATTTTCGGCAAAAACTGCGGAAATTAAGGGTATTGCAGTCAGGACAGATAATCCCTGTGCGAAGATTACCACAATCAGGACAGAAGAAATCATCCGCTTCCATCGAGGCACCGCAGAATGAGCACAATTCTGCATGAAGTCCTTGTCCGCAATGAGGGCATATTTCCCAATTAGGCTGAACAGGAGAGTTACAACGCATACATGAAGTTCCTTTAAGCGCCATGCCACATTCTTCACAGAATTTATCACCACTGTGACAAGGTGTCCCGCAATTAGGACAACATTGCGGCTGTTCCGCCTGTTTCTCCGAAGTCTTCTGCTGCGCCTTTATCTGTTGTTCCGATAAAGATTGATGTTGCTGTTCCATAAACCGTATTCAGAGTATTAAGTTGACCATCCAGATTTTAAGTTTCCAAATATATCAAATTATTTGCGGAATACGATGGCGGCAGATAGAAAAAACTCTTTTTTGTATTAGTAATGAGTTTTCACCACAGAGTAACACAGAGTTTCACGGAGTTTAATCAATTTGAAATCAAAAGAATATAACTCTGTGAAACTCTGTGTTACTCTGTGGTGAACTAATTCATAACCCTACAAAAGTGCACAAAACATAACCAACAGAAATTCAACTCATATTCTGGATATTAGCTATATATATCGGACGCGCAGCATCTATATATCGGGCATGTCGCATCTATATATCGGACATGCAGTATCTATATATCCAATACCACCGATATATAGATGCTAAAAGAGCGGAATGAAATAAAAGCGTTCAGTCTTTCCAATACAGATGTTCCTATATCCTCGAAAAACAGTTCTCCAAATGCCACACTTAAGTGTTTGAAATGCCACATCTCGGTAACCGGAATGCCACACTTGAAGAAGTGCGAAGTATGACATTCCGGGAGTTTAAGTGTGGCATTTAAGGTACTCAGATGCGGCATTTCAAACACTTAAGTGTGGCATTTCGGGTACTTATATATCAAAGCTGAGCGCTAAATAAAAGTTGATGTGATTTACCCTCACTACTCTCACTCTTGAAATAAGCGGTTGATAGACTAAATATTAAGTGTGAGTGAGAGTAAATTTTGGGCGTGATGGTAGGGAACTTACCCTCACGCCCAAAATTTCATTTCTACAGATCAACTTGCTATAATACAATAAGATATCCCGTATTTAACGTAGATACCGTATAGATCCGTAATCCGGCATTTTTAGCTTTTTCCCCGCATAGATGGCGGTATGTAACCCTTTCCAAGGATTATTCTCCTAATAAATGTATAGTTTCTGTAAAGTTCATGGGGTGATCATTGCCTGAAATTACATTGCTTGTTATGGATGAGAACAAGCAATGTAATCACCCACAACATTACTTGTACCGGATCACATCATTACTTGTTTTCAGGTCAAATATTCTTCAAATGACTATGCCTGGATTTACTTTACACTTTTGTTTTGATATATACTGCTTTTCTTCACAGTTAAAAAATAGTCTTCCTGTTTAAGTTTACATCTTGGATTTTACGTTCCTGATAAACTTCACACATTCCCCTGCCGGTTATAAATATATACATCTTCTATAGATGTGTATTTTTCCATGACCCAATTAGCCATTAATTATATATCCGACAAGGAATATTATGAAAAACACCACGGTGGTTTGCCTTAGCGGCTGGAGGCGTGAAGCCTCCAAAGAGCGTTAAGCTGCTGCGCTAACCCTCATTTCCTTGGGTGTTTTCATATTAAATGATAAAGTAATACTATCTCGATTCTCCTCCTCCCCGGAGGAGGGGAATTGAGATACTCTATTTACTTAATATTGGAATTATCATTTTATTCATAACCCGTCAGAAATAAAGATTTCACAAGCCACTAACCATCCCTTAAACAATGATAAGAAAAAGAAAAACTGGATGAGTAGTAGTTTTTTTCGTAACTTTGCACTGTTTTAAAGACATTGAATGAATGGAGTTTAAATACGACGTTATCGTGATTGGCGCCGGACATGCCGGTTGTGAGGCCGCAGCTGCTGCGGCAAATCTGGGTTCAAAAACCTGTCTTATCACCATGGACATGAATAAGATAGGACAAATGAGTTGTAACCCTGCCGTAGGCGGTATTGCCAAAGGACAAATTGTACGCGAAGTAGATGCTTTAGGTGGATATATGGGATTAGTGACCGATCAGACCGCCATCCAGTTCCGTATCCTGAACCGTTCCAAAGGCCCCGCAATGTGGAGCCCCCGTGCACAATGTGACCGCAATAAGTTCATCTGGGCATGGCGTGAAATCTTAGAAAATACTCCCAACTTGCATATCTGGCAAGATACAGTACGTGAAATTCTCGTTGAAAACGGAGAAGTGGTAGGCTTAACCACTTTACTCGATGTAACCTTCCGTGCAAAGTGCATCGTACTGACCGCCGGCACTTTCCTGAACGGATTAATGCACGTAGGACGTACCAAACTTGCCGGAGGACGTATGGCAGAACCTGCATCTTACGAATTAACCGAATCCATCGCAAGACATGGCATTGAATACGGACGCATGAAAACCGGTACGCCTGTTCGCATAGACGGACGGAGTGTGCACTATGAATACATGGAAACGCAGGATGGAGAATGTGACTTTCATAAATTCTCATTTCTGGATACCAGTGTACGCCACTTAAAACAACTCCCATGCTGGACTTGCTTCACGAACGAGGAAGTACACCGTGTATTACGTGAAGGGTTGCCGGATTCTCCCCTTTTCAACGGACAGATTCAGAGTATCGGTCCACGTTACTGTCCCAGCATCGAAACTAAAATAGTTACTTTCCCCGATAAGGAGCAACACCAGCTTTTTCTGGAACCGGAAGGAGAAACAACTCAGGAACTTTATTTAAATGGCTTCTCTTCATCACTCCCGATGAATATACAGATAGAAGCGCTGAAAAAGGTTCCCGCATTCAAAGATCTGGTGATTTATCGTCCCGGATACGCTATCGAGTATGACTACTTTGACCCTACCCAACTAAAACATACGTTGGAAACGAAGAAAATTAAAAATCTATTCTTTGCAGGGCAGGTAAACGGGACCACCGGATATGAAGAAGCAGCCGGACAAGGAATCATTGCCGGAATCAACGCACATATAAACTGTCACGGCGGTGAACCTTTTACCCTTGCACGAGACGAAGCATATATCGGCGTATTAATCGATGATTTGGTAACCAAAGGCGTGGATGAACCTTATCGTATGTTTACTTCGCGCGCCGAATATCGCATCCTGCTACGTATGGACGATGCAGATATGCGTCTTACCGAAAAGGCATGGAAACTCGGACTCGTAAAGAGCGACCGTTATGAGTTACTGAAACGGAAGCGTGACTCGATCAATAGTATCATAGAATTCACTCGCAACTATTCGATGAAACCGGCATTAATCAATCCGGTATTGGAGCAATTGGGTACCACTCCCCTTCGCCAAGGATGCAAATTGATCGACCTTATAAACCGTCCGCAAGTTACGCTTGAAAACATGGCGGAGCATGTCAGCGCTTTCCGCCGGGAACTGGATAAAGTTACTGAAAGAAAAGAAGAAATAATTGAGGCAGCTGAAATCCTGATTAAGTATGAAGGATACATTGGACGTGAACGAATGATTGCAGATAAACTGGCTCGTCTGGAAAGCATCAAAATAAAAGGGAAGTTTGATTATAATGCCATTCAATCCCTATCCACCGAAGCAAGACAGAAGCTAGTGAAGATTGATCCGGAAACGATAGCTCAGGCAAGCCGGATTCCGGGCGTATCACCAAGCGATATAAACGTATTACTGGTGCTTTCGGGCAGATAAAGCGAATACGTTCCACGTGAAACAAAGAATTCAATAAACGCATTAAAAATACTGATTATGAGCAAAGAAACTCTTGCAAAAAGCATTCGGGAAATTCCTGATTTCCCTATTCCGGGAATTCTATTCTACGACGTAACTACATTGTTTAAAGATCCTGCAAGACTCCAGGAACTTTCAGATACATTGTATGAAATGTACAAGGACAAAGGTATCACGAAAGTGGTAGGCATTGAATCGAGAGGCTTCATTATGGGACCTATCCTTGCCACCCGCTTGGGTGCAGGTTTCATTCCTATCCGCAAGCCCGGAAAGCTTCCTGCAGAAACCATTGAGGAAAGCTACGATAAAGAATATGGCAAAGACACCATTCAGATACATAAGGATGCCCTCAACGAGAACGACGTAGTTTTGCTACATGACGATCTGCTCGCCACAGGCGGAACAATGGAGGCTGCCTGCAAACTAGTACAAAAGATGAATCCGAAGAAAATATATGTAAACTTCATCATAGAGCTGAAGGAGTTGCACGGAATAGACTTATTCAACAAAGACGTAGACGTACAGTCGGTACTTTCATTATAAACAAAGAGAAGAGATCTGAGAACCACATGGAGAATAACCCTGAACTTAAAACCAGCGAATATCTGAAAGGAATTGTATTGAACCTTCCGGATAGCCCCGGTATTTACCAATATCTGAATACCGAAGGGGTTATCATATACGTAGGTAAAGCTAAAAACTTAAAGCGAAGGGTCTCCTCCTATTTCAACAAAGAACACGAACCGGGGAAAACAAGAGTACTCGTCAGCAAAATAGCCGATATCCGATACATTGTGGTGAACTCTGAGGAAGACGCTTTGCTGCTGGAGAATAATCTCATCAAGAAATATAAGCCACGGTACAATGTCTTGTTGAAAGATGACAAGACATATCCGTCCATTTGCGTTCAAAACGAGTATTTTCCCCGGATATTCAAGACACGTAAAATCATACGCAACGGTTCCTCTTACTATGGCCCTTACAGCCATGTACCTTCCATGAATGCATTGCTCGATCTTATCAAGCACCTGTATCCGTTACGCACCTGCAACCTGAACCTTTCACCCGAAAATATCCGGGCAGGAAAATTCAATGTTTGTCTGGAATATCATATCAAGAACTGCGCCGGACCTTGCGTCGGGAAGCAATCACTGGATGATTACATGAAAAACATCGGAGAAATCAAGGAAATCCTCAAAGGTAATACGCAGGAAATACAACGGATGCTTTTTCAGCAAATGCAGGAACTGGCTGCCGAAATGAAGTTTGAAGAGGCACAAAAGGTCAAGAGTAGATACATGCTGATTGAAAATTACCGTGCCAAGTCAGAGGTAGTAAGCAATGTTCTGCATAATATCGATGTTTTTTCCATAGAGGAAGACAGCGATGGCAAATCCGCATTTATCAATTATCTGCATATCACAAACGGGGCAATCAACCAGGCTTTTACATTCGAGTACAAGAAACGGTTGAATGAAACCAAAGAAGAACTTATCCAACTGGGCATCATTGAAATGAGAGAGCGATACAAGAGCCTTTCACGCGAAATCATCGTGCCTTTCGAGGTGGATATGGAGTTGAAAGACGTGATCTTTACAATACCTCAGCGAGGGGATAAGAAGAAACTGCTGGATCTTTCCATTCTGAATGTAAAGCAGTATAAGGCCGATCGCATGAAGCAAGCCGAAAAGCTGAATCCGGAGCAGCGCAGCGTCCGCTTGATGAAAGAGATACAGGAAGAGTTACACCTTGAACATTTACCCATACAAATAGAGTGTTTTGATAACTCAAATATCCAAGGTTCCGATCCGGTTGCCGCCTGCGTGGTATTCAAGAAAGCCAAACCCTCAAAACAAGACTACCGGAAGTACAATATCAAGACCGTAGTAGGCGCAGACGACTACGCCTCCATGAAAGAAGTCGTAAGACGCCGTTATCAGCGCGCTATTGAAGAGAAAGCAACCCTACCCGACCTCCTTATCACCGACGGTGGAAAGGGGCAAATGGGCGCCGTGAAAGAAGTTCTGGACGAACTAAATCTGAATATCCCCATTGCCGGACTTGCCAAGGATGGCAAACACCGCACATCCGAACTGCTTTATGGCTTTCCACCGCAGACTATCGGTTTAAAACAAAACACTCCCCTGTTCCGATTATTGACGCAGATACAGGATGAAGTACATCGTTTTGCCATTACTTTCCACCGCGAGAAACGCAGTAAGCGACAGATTGCTTCCGAGTTGGATGAGATAAAAGGCATTGGAGAAAAGACTAAAGCAGCTCTGCTAAAAGAGTTTAAAAGCGTAAAGCGCATAAAAGAAGCATCCCTGGAGGCGCTTACGAAGGTTATAGGAGAAGCTAAAGCAAAAGTTATTGAAGAATATTTTAGGAGTTAACCCCTCCTTCTACATATTCATACATACAAATTGCAGGCAATCACGAATTTATTCGTAACTTTGCATCCGGAAAAGTTTTTAAAAGATTAGGATAAAAAGAACATGAGAGTAGTCATACAACGTGTCGGACACGCTTCTGTTACAATCAACGGAACATGCAAGTCCGCTATAGGGAAAGGGCTTCTGATATTGGTAGGTATTGAGGAAACAGACGGACAAGAAGACATTGACTGGCTTTGCAAAAAAATTGTCAACCTGCGTGTCTTTGACGACGAGAATGGAGTAATGAACAAATCAATCCTCGACATTAACGGTGAAATACTGGTAATCAGTCAGTTCACCTTGCATGCTTCTACAAAGAAGGGCAACCGTCCTTCATATATACGTGCAGCAAAGCCCGATATTTCTGTTCCGCTGTATGAACAGTTTTGCAAAGATTTGAGTTTTCTATTAGGCAAAGAAATAGGTACCGGAGAATTTGGTGCCGACATGAAGGTAGAATTATTGAACGATGGCCCTGTGACCATCTGTATGGATACAAAAAACAAGGAATGATGACATTAGAAGAAGCTCAGCATCAGGTAGATTGCTGGATCAAAAAGTATGGTGTACGCTATTTCAGCGAACTCACCAATATGGCTGTCCTTACTGAAGAGGTAGGTGAACTGGCAAGAGTTATGTCCCGCAAATACGGTGACCAATCCTTCAAAGAAGGAGAAAAAGATAATATCGAAGACGAAATAGCGGATGTCCTCTGGGTACTACTCTGCATTGCCAATCAGACAGGTGTAAACGTCACTGAAGCGTTTGCCCGCAATCTGGAGAAGAAAACCCAACGGGATAACACCCGCCATATCAATAATCCTAAATTGCAAGACCATGGAGAAGAATGAACCTAACCAGAACAAGTATGATGCCGCATTGGCAAAGTACAACACACAGCTGGACGATACGGAAGTAGCTGCCCAGGTAGCGAAAATCATTGCAGAAAAAGTGCCCGGAAACCATACGGAGGAGGTCAAGAAATTCTTGTTCCACTGCATTGATCTCACTACACTGAACACTATGGACAGCGATGAAAGCGTGATGAAATTCACTCAAAAAGTAAATCAGTTCGACGAAGAATTCCCTGATTTGGAGAATGTCGCTGCTATCTGTGTTTACCCTAACTTCGCAGAAATCGTAAAGAGTACCCTGGAAGTAGAGGATGTAAAAATAGCCTGTGTTTCGGCAGGTTTTCCTTCCTCACAAACCTTCACAGAAGTAAAAGTAGCAGAAACCGCCATGGCACTGATGGAAGGTGCAGACGAAATAGATATCGTAATTTCAGTAGGCAAATTCCTGAGTGGAGACTACGAAAATATGTGCGAAGAGATACAGGAACTGAAAGATGTCTGCAAGGAACATCACATGAAAGTGATTCTGGAAACAGGCGCTCTGAAGAGTGCTTCCAATATCATGAAAGCCTCTATCCTATCCATGTATTCGGGCGCAGATTTCATAAAGACATCTACCGGGAAACAACAACCCGCTGCAACCCCGGAAGCTGCTTATGTAATGTGCCGGGCTATTAAAGAATATTACGATAAAACCGGCAATAAAGTAGGTTTCAAACCTGCCGGAGGCATTAATACTGTAAATGACGCTGTCATCTACTACACTATCGTCAAAGAGGTGCTTGGCGAAGAATGGCTCAACAACCAATGGTTCCGCTTGGGCACCAGCCGCCTGGCCAATCTTCTGCTTTCGGACATCAAAGGCATGGAAATGAAGTTCTTCTAAGAGCTTCCATACCATAATAAAAACTAAAGAAGCTTGATAGGAAAAGCGAAACTTTTCCTATCTTTGCGACAACATAAGCCAATAGAGTTTTGGCTAAAGCATTGTATTAGAGAACGTTTCATTTATTACCTTTTTCCTGGAATTCGGCAAAATTCAATCTATGAAAGGTAATGAGCAAACGGGTCTCACGCACTTTCGTGTATATACTCTTGTTATATATCGAATAGGCGTGAGACTGTTGCTTGTATTTCATAGAAGGTTTGCCGAAGCCTCAGGAATGGTACAAGTAACAGTTCTCACGCTTTTTGATAACAAACGTAAAGATAAGAGTATGGAAACAAATTCGGCACCCCTCTTCCATCGGAATCCACAGGCACCTCCTGTGAACCGAAATCGTGAACAAGCCCTTCTCATCGGACTGATGAGCGGAGAGCAAGAGTTTTTTTACACAAACAGTCTGACTACGGGAAGAAGTCGTGAGGAGCTATCCCGACATCTTTCTTTAGCCGTAAGACTAAAAGACAAACCTAACATTCAACTGGTATTTAACTTTCTCAAAGAGGAAGGAGAACGCAGTGCATACAACATCATGATTTCTCTTTTTCTATCGGAGCATAACGAAAAAAAACGCGAAGCACTCATCAAAGAACGCTTTCTTGGCATCGATCGCTTCGTACAATATTGCAGAAATCTGAGTGACTTCCTGGTGTACATCAAAGAGAATAACACAATCGAAATAACCAATGAAGACCTCCAACGAGGTATATTAGCATGGGATTTAGGGCATCTGGTAAGTCTCGCCCGCGTATCTTATGACTATGGACTTTTAGCTGAAGAAGAAGCCTGGAAGTACATAGAATTTGCCGGTAAGAAATGCCGTGAAACATTCGCTTGCTGGAAAGAGATAGGCAAAAGCTTCCTGTTAGGACAAATCATGAGCTATCCCGGCGAAGAGAACTTCCAGGAAGCAATCCGCTATTTCCTGCTTTCGACCGAAAGTCCCGAAAGCCCTTGGGTAAAATGTAAGTTTGGTTGATTATTTATCGCGGTCCACTACATAATCCAAATAAGCAGCAAGGCCGGCTTTTACATCTGAATCAGGCAAGGACGCCAATAATGAAAGTGCTTTTTCCTTATAGGCAAACATGGTCTGCACTGCATATTCAATGCCACCTTGTTGCTTGGCAAATTCGATTAATCGGGCGATTTCATCGGCCGAGGCAGTACCATTTTTCACTTTGACGGCAATCTCTTCCGCACTTTCATCCTTGGTAGAGTTCAAGGCATAAAGAACGGGAAGGGTCAGTTTGCCTTCCAACATATCGTTTCCTGTTGGCTTACCTATCTCCTTACTATCATAATAGTCGAATATATCATCCTTAATCTGGAAGCAAAGACCGATATATTCACCGAACTGACGCGCAAATTCCGCCTGTTCATCGGTCACTCCTACCGAGAGAGCACCCGATTTGGTACAAGCTGCAAAGAGCACAGCCGTCTTCTTACGGATCACATCAAAATAGATTTCTTCGGAGAATTGGAGATTACTTACATTAGAAAGTTGAAGAAGTTCTCCCTCGGACAAATTCTGTCCCAGACGGGAAACCACATCAATAATAGCGTAATTATGCGTCTTGCCTACCTGCACAAGTGCAGTTGCCAAAAGGTAGTCACCCACCAGTACCGCTACCTTATTATTATAAATAGCATTCACCGACAGCTGTCCGCGACGCTCGGTGCTTTCATCCACCACATCATCGTGAACCAGACTGGCCGTATGTAATAATTCAAGGGAAACCGCCGCATGAAGTGATTCGGGACAAATCCGTCCATATAGCTTTGCCACAAGCAGCAGCAAAATCGGACGCATCATCTTCCCATTCTTTTGTCGAATGTGTGAGATTACTTCATTCAGCAAAAAGTTGGAACTGGTAAGCGAATTGTCAAACAGCTTTTTGAAATCGTCCAGTTCTGCCGCTATCGGAGTTTTTATGAGTGATGAGTTGTCCATGCATCGCTATTTTCCCACAAAAATAGTAATAAAACACTTAATACGGTATTTTTTTGTACTTTTACCATGAAAAAAAGGATAAATATATGAATTCTGACGATAAACTGTTTCTTCTCGATGCCTATGCATTGATATATCGCGCCTATTACGCGTTCATCAAGAGCCCTCGGATTAACTCCAAAGGGTTCAATACTTCCGCCATTCTGGGCTTTGTAAATACCCTGGAAGAAGTACTCAAAAAAGAGAACCCTACTCACATCGGAGTCGCTTTCGATCCCGCCGGACCGACCTTCCGCCATGAGGCCTACGAACAATATAAGGCACAACGTGAGGAAACTCCGGAAGCTATCCGTCTTTCCGTACCTATTATAAAGGATATTATACGTGCATACCGCATTCCCATCCTGGAAGTAGCGGGATACGAAGCTGACGACGTCATCGGCACGCTTGCCACTGAGGCAGGGCAACAAGGCATCACCACTTACATGATGACTCCCGATAAGGACTATGGCCAATTAGTATCTGAAAATGTATTCATGTACCGTCCCAAACATACCGGCGGGTTTGAGGTTATGGGAATAGAACAGGTAAAAGCTAAATTCGACATTCAGTCCACCCAGCAGGTTATTGACATGCTGGGATTAATGGGGGATGCTTCCGATAATATTCCCGGATGTCCCGGCGTCGGAGAGAAAACCGCACAAAAGCTGATCAGTGAATTCGGCAGTATCGAAAATCTTCTGGAGCACACCGATAAACTAAAAGGTGCATTGAAGACGAAAGTCGAAAATAACCGGGAAATGATTATCTTCTCCAAATTCCTTGCAACAATCAAAATCGATGTTCCCATCAAACTTGACATGAAAGCTCTCGTTCGTGAAGAACCGAATGAAGAAGAACTCAGGAAAATTTTCGAAGAATTGGAATTCCGTACACTCATTGACCGTGTACTCAAGAAGAGTAGTTCCCCCTCCCCTTCTTCCGTTGCTCCCGATCTTTTTTCACCAGGCCCGCTTTTTACTCAAAATAACGGTCCGGTTCAAGGCAATTTGTTTGAAGAATTTGCGTCCAACGGGCCGGAAGATTCCAAAAATTCAAATCTCGCGCGTTTAGAAACCATCAATGCCGACTATCAACTCATTGATACAGAAGAGAAAAGGAGCAAAATTATTAAAAAGTTGCTTACAACGAAAATTCTCTCAATAGATACAGAAACCACTTCAGCCGAACCAATGGAAGCAGAATTGGTAGGGATGAGCTTCAGCGATACCGAAAATCAGGCTTATTATGTTCCGGTTCCGGCAGAACGGGAAGAAGCGTTAAAAATAGTAAATGAGTTCCGGCCGCTCTACGAAAATGAAACTTCAATGAAAGTCGGACAAAATATCAAGTACGATATTCTTGTCCTTCAAAATTACGGGATGGAAGTGAAAGGTGAACTTTTCGACACCATGATCGCACATTACGTTTTGCAACCCGAACTTCGTCATAACATGGATTATCTGGCAGAAATTTATCTGCATTATCAAACCATCCACATTGATGAACTTATCGGCCCGAGAGGAAAGAATCAAAAGAACATGCGGGACCTTCCACCAGAAGAAGTTTACAAATATGCATGCGAAGATGCAGACATTACTTTAAAGCTAAAGAATGTACTTGAAGAAGAATTGAAGAAACAGGGGGTTGAACATCTCTTCTATGAAATAGAAATGCCGCTCGTACGCGTACTCGCCAATCTGGAAAGTAACGGGGTGCGCATTGATACCGAAGCGCTGAAACAAACCTCCGAACATTTCACTGTCCGCCTGCAAGAGATAGAAAAAGAAATCTATGAACTGGCAGAGGAAACGTTCAATATAGCTTCACCCAAGCAGGTGGGCGAAATCCTGTTCGACAAACTGAAGATTACGGATAAGGCGAAGAAAACCAAGACAGGACAATACGTCACTTCGGAAGAGGTGCTGGAAAGCCTGCGCAATAAACATGAGATTATCGGAAAGATCCTCGAATACCGTGGATTGAAGAAATTATTAGGAACATATATCGATGCTCTCCCCCTGCTGATCAATCCACGCACAGGGCGTATTCATACTTCTTTTAACCAGGCAGTCACAGCTACCGGACGACTAAGTTCCAGCAACCCGAACCTGCAAAACATTCCTATCCGCGACGAAGACGGTAAGGAAATCCGTAAAGCCTTCATTCCGGACGATGGTTGCGAGTTCTTCTCCGCCGACTATTCACAGATAGAGTTGCGCATTATGGCGCATCTAAGCGAAGATAAGAATATGATTGACGCCTTCCTCAGTGGTTATGATATTCATGCCGCCACTGCCGCTAAAATATATAAGGTAGATATAAAGGACGTCACTTCCGACATGCGTCGCAAAGCTAAGACAGCCAATTTCGGTATCATCTACGGTATTTCTATCTTTGGATTGGCAGAACGTATGAATGTGGACCGTAAAGAAGCCAAAGAATTGATCGACGGATATTTCGAAACCTACCCGCAAGTTCGTGAATATATGGATAAAAGTATTCAGATAGCACGCGAACAAGGATATGTGGAAACGATCTTCCACCGCAAACGTTTCCTGCCCGATATCAACTCCCGCAACGCAACCGTACGCGGATATGCAGAGCGCAATGCCATCAATGCGCCTATCCAGGGAAGTGCAGCTGATATCATTAAAGTTGCCATGGCACGCATCTACAAACGCTTTCAAAGTAACAATCTGAAAGCAAAGATGATTTTACAGGTCCATGACGAACTAAATTTCAGCGTTCCAGAGGCTGAAAAAGAGTTTGTGCAACAAATTGTAATTGAAGAAATGGAACGCGCATATCGCATGCACGTACCCCTGAGAGCCGATTGTGGGTGGGGGAAGAACTGGTTGGAAGCCCATTAATTCCACCTATAACTTTATTTAACTTACAATCAGAAAGCAACTGAAGTAATCTGTTCAAAATACAGTTTGCTCACCATAATATCCGGCAACATCACTGCCGGATATTTTTTTGTCATCAATCTTGGCAAAAAGAAAGCATAAGAAAGCAATCGCATCTGACATTTTGACTATATTTAATTCATATATGATATTTATGTCAATTAAATACGTACCTTTGCAGCGAATTCAATGACATATTGATAGAATATAGTAAGAGATAACTTAAAAACATATAGAACCATGAGAACAAAAGTATTTTTAAAAACAGTTGCTTTATCAGCAGTTATTCTTTTTAGTGCTATGGCAGCTTCTGCAGCTAACAAAAACAACCTTATTTACAATTCGGAAGAGAAAGACGGAATGATGGTTGGGCAAACCGTTTACAAGATGGACAGTGGAACTTTAGCAAACTACATGAAGTACAGCTACAAGTATGATGACCAAAAACGTATGACGGAAAGCGAAACTATGAAGTGGAACAGCCAAAAGAATACTTGGGAAAACGACCTCCGCATTTGCTACGCCTATCAAGGAAAAAGTATCACTACCACTTATTATAAATGGAACAGCAAACAAAAAGCATACGTCCTTGTACCTGACATGACGGTTACAATGGACAATCCAAGCCTGTAAATCTTACAGATACTCTCTTAAAATTCTAACAAATTGAACAAACCGAAACCTTTATAAGTTTTGTACACCAATGAAAGCCGGAATACGCGATGTATTCCGGCTTTTTTCATAACTTTGCCTTTCAAAAAAACATCTATTTATGATACCTGCCAACCTCACCCACTACATTGAAACAGAAATCATTCCACGTTATGAGAAGTTCGACAAGGCTCATAACCTCTCGCACGTACAGGCCGTTATAGAAGAGAGCCTTTCACTTGCCAAACAGTATGATGTAAATGAAAGTATGGCATATACTATTGCCGCTTACCACGACACCGGGCTTTGTCATGATCGTGCTACACATCACCTAATTTCAGGTGAGATTCTGAAGCAAGATGTCACTCTCCGCCAATGGTTTAATGAAATAGAAATAGAAACAATGAAAGAAGCGGTAGAAGACCACCGGGCATCTACGGACCATGAACCTCGGAGTATTTACGGAAAAATAGTCGCAGAAGCAGATCGCGTGATTGACCCCACTATCACTCTACGCCGCACGGTACAATACGGACTGAAACAACAACCAGAAGCAGATAAAGAATGGCACTATCAACGTTTTCATCAGCATTTAATGGACAAATATGCGCCTGGAGGATATCTGAAACTCTGGCTTCCAGACTCCAAGAATACAGAACGCCTGAAAGAACTACAAACTATTATCCTAAACGAAGAGTTGCTCAAAAAAACATTCAACAAATTATTTTCAGAAGAAAAAAACAATTAAACCTCCAATAATGAAAGCACTTTATTATAATGCCATACTTGGCATATTACTATTCTTTCCCTCATTTTTGAAAGCGCAAATCAGACCTTTTGAACCACTTAATCCAGACAGGATATTCTTTAAGGGAAAGGTTGTGGATACAGATAACAACGCTCTCCCCAAGGTAAGTATCTACATACCCGGAAGTATGCGTGGAACAATTTCAGACTCAAACGGAAATTTCTACATAGATGCCAAACCTAAAGAAACCCTATACTTTACCTATGCAGGAAAAGAAGATGCATACAGACAATTACAGGAGAAAGATACTACCGGCTTCATAGTACAAATGCAACCACGTATTCAAAGATTGAAAAATGTACATGTAAGAAAAGATAAGAAAATCATTGAAAAAGGTGAACCTTATGAAGACGACCGTGATGGTACGTTTGAACTTGTATATGCAGATGCCTATTTCCCAGATGGTGAAGAAGCTTTATACAAATTCTTTAAAGAAAACCAACAATATCCTCAGGAAGCTTTTAAGCAAGGAGAAGAAGGAGAAGTACTAATACAGTTCACTATTGATGAAAAGGGTAAAGCTACCGATCCTAAAATCCTCCGGAGTGTATCACCAATGCTGGATCAAGAGGCAAAACGCCTCGTTCTTTCCATGCCAGCCTGGAAGCCTGCCAGACAAAGAGGTTTGTGTGTAGAAAGTACCTTTATATTGCCTGTCTATTTCCATATAGATATATGGAAACAATATACAGAATAACGCCACATAGCATTGAAAGACATAGGACAACGTTAATTAAAACCTAATCTTTTATCAGATAAACAGAAGAATACCTATCTTTGCAGCAAGAAAATAAGTAATAACAAAATAGATAATGGCTTTACAATGTGGTATTGTTGGTTTGCCGAACGTAGGTAAATCAACACTTTTCAACTGTCTGTCAAACGCAAAAGCGCAGGCAGCAAACTTTCCTTTCTGTACAATAGAACCGAATGTAGGTGTAATCACCGTACCCGATGAGCGCTTGAATAAGCTCGCCGACCTGGTACATCCGCAACGAATTGTCCCCACTACAGTGGAAATCGTGGATATCGCCGGATTGGTAAAAGGTGCCAGCAAAGGTGAAGGATTAGGTAATAAATTTCTCGCAAATATCCGAGAAACAGACGCTATCATCCATGTGCTGCGTTGCTTCGACGACGAGAACGTGACACATGTAGACGGAAGTGTAAACCCCGTACGTGACAAGGAAATCATCGATTATGAGCTTCAACTGAAAGACCTTGAAACCATCGAGTCGCGCATACAGAAAGTACAAAAGCAAGCGCAGACCGGTGGAGACAAGACCGCTAAACTTGCCTACGACGTACTGGTAAAGTACAAAGAAGCACTGGAGCAAGGCAAATCAGCACGCACCGTAGTCTTTGAAACTAAAGATGAGATAAAACTTGCCCGCGAACTCTTCCTGCTGACTTCCAAACCTGTGATGTACGTATGCAACGTAGATGAAGCAAGTGCTGTAAAAGGTAATAAATACGTAGATATGGTACGGGAATCCGTCAAGGATGAGAATGCCGAAATATTGGTGGTAGCCGCCAAAACAGAAGCGGATATTGCCGAACTGGAAACTTATGAGGATCGCCAGATGTTCCTCGAAGAAGTAGGACTGGAAGAGTCAGGTGTAAGTCGCCTCATCAAGTCAGCCTACAGCCTGCTGAACCTGCAAACTTACTTCACTGCCGGTGTACAAGAAGTACGTGCCTGGACGTATGAAAAAGGCTGGAAAGCTCCGCAATGCGCCGGCGTTATCCATACAGACTTCGAGAAGGGATTCATTCGCGCTGAAGTTATCAAGTACGAAGACTTTCTGCAATATGGCAGCGAAGCTGCTGTAAAAGAAGCCGGAAAGCTGGGCGTGGAAGGAAAAGAATACATAGTGCAGGATGGCGATATCATGCACTTCCGGTTTAACGTATAATCAATTACAGGTTATGAAATATCTCATAGCCGGTACAGGCGGCGTAGGAGGCAGTATCGCCGCTTTTCTTTCTCTTGCCGGGAAAGATGTGACTTGTATAGCCCGCGGCGAACACTTGACTGCCATACGCGAACATGGATTGCGTCTGCACTCTGATCTGAAAGGTGAACATACACTACCGGTAAAAGCATATACTGCCGAAGAATATAATGGCAGTGCCGATGTCATTTTCGTATGTGTCAAAGGCTATTCGGTTGATTCTATCACTGACCTGATCAAGCGTGTATCGCATAAAGACACTATTGTCATCCCTATTCTCAATGTATATGGGACAGGTCCGCGCATTCAGCGCCTTGTACCCGGAGTAACGGTACTGGATGGCTGTATTTACATTGTCGGTTTCGTATCAGGTAAAGGTGAAATTACCCAGATGGGAAAGATATTCCGCTTGGTTTACGGAGCACATAAAGGCACGGTTGTTCCCCGTGGAACGTTGGAGGCTGTTCGGCAGGATTTAGAAGAAAGTGGCATCAAAGCAGAGATATCTCCGGACATCAATCGGGATACCTTTGTGAAGTGGTCTTTCATCTCTGCCATGGCTGTTACCGGAGCTTATTACGATGTGCCTATGGGCGAAGTACAAAAGCCCGGCAAGGTTCGGGATACATTCATTGGTCTTTCAGAAGAAAGTGCCGCTTTGGGCCGGAAATTGGGTATTGAGTTCAAAGAAGACATTGTGGAGTATAACCTCAAAGTAATCGACAAACTTGCCCCGGAAAGTACCGCCTCCATGCAGAAGGATATAGCCAAAGGACATGAAAGCGAAGTACAAGGACTGCTATTCGATATGATTACTGCTGCTGAGGAACAAGGAATCGACATTCCGACGTATCGGATGGTGGCGGAGAAGTTCAGAAGTTGAAACAATAAACTTAATAAAAAAATATATTATGCTTCCATTACTCAGCATCAATTGGGACCCAAATCCCGAACTATTCAATCTGTTCGGTCATATTCCCGTACGCTATTACGGTCTGTTATGGGTCATCGGTATCGCCTGTTCCTATTTCGTAGTCCGCTACCAGTACAGAGACAAAAAAATCGGCGATGACAAGTTTGAACCGCTGTTCTTTTACTGCTTTTTCGGCATCCTCATCGGAGCACGCCTGGGACATTGCCTGTTCTATCAGCCGGAATACTATCTTCATCATTTCTGGGAGATGATATTGCCTATACAGTTCCTGCCTGATGGAGGTTGGAAATGGACCGGCTATGCAGGTCTCGCCAGTCATGGAGGCACGCTGGGGCTGATGATAGCCCTATGGCTGTACTGCCGCAAGATGAAAATGCACTATATGGACGTATTGGACATGATTGCCGTAGCAACTCCTATCTGCGCCTGCTTCATCCGCCTTGCCAATCTGATGAATTCTGAAATTATCGGCAAAGCGACCGATGTGCCTTGGGCATTTGTATTCGAACGGGTAGATATGCTTCCCCGGCATCCGGCACAGCTTTACGAAGCAATCGCCTACTTCATTTTCTTCCTGCTGATGATTTTCCTGTATAAGAATTACGGCAAGAAGCTGCATCGTGGTTTCTTCTTCGGACTCTGTCTGACAGAAATTTTTGTATTCCGCTTCTTCGTAGAATTCCTGAAAGAGAATCAGGTAGATTTCGAGAATAGCATGTCACTGAATATGGGACAATGGCTCAGTGTTCCGTTTGTAATCATAGGAGTGTATTTCATGTTCTTCTACGGAAAGAAGAAAACACAGAAATAAAAGAAAAATGAGGATGTATCAGACACGATTCTGATGCATCCTCATTTACACTATTTACGTTGCCACTTACTTTTCGAGGCATGCTCCCGCTTCAGAATATCACTTAAGGGAACTTCAAATATCTTGGCCTCAACCCATGCCACAAAATCGAACTTACGTAAAATAAGCAAAACGATTCTACCTTCAGATTATACCCTTTGTTTTTGGACATTTCCCGCTTGATAGAACGAACTTCGGAGTGGATGTAGTCTACATCCCCCAACTCAATTACACCAATTCACACGGATTATCTGATATGATTCATTTTTAATCTGTGCAAATCCGTGTAGCCTGTCCCCCCCTACTCTCGCTTTATGTTTTTGTGACACATCTATCTATTTTTATGCCATTTCCCCTCAGGAATACATTTATGTCGTGAAATCATATATCATATCTGACACATACCGGTAACTTTGCAAACAGAAAAAGATATCATAGGTAACAAAACAAATAGGTAAGAAAGATTCCAAAACAGGAGAACAAAAAACAGGTAGTTCAGATTTAAAACTACTACCTGTTTTCTAAGAAAAGAAAAATGAATATACAAACATACATAACTATTTAAACTAAGAATGATGAATTCAAAACAAACGCTTTTCAATCTATTAATGTGTGTACTGGCAATAGCAGGTTGCGACACGCAAAAACAAGCTATCGTGGGCAACGAACTTGCCTTAACACGAGCTAAGCAAACATTGGATTCTTTATACCTGAACTATTCCGTTTCCGGTACATGCCTGTTACGTGAAAATTACCCTTCCAATATCGGAGAGTATACAGCAACCTATCTGGCATCTGAGGAACAAAAGAATATGCCCAATCTCTATTCTTATTTATGGCCCTATTCCGGAACCTTCTCAGCCGTAAATGCATTATTCGCCACAACAGGAGATAAAGAGTACAAATCAGTACTCGACAATAAAGTACTGGTAGGTCTGGAAGAATACTTCGATAACCGGAGAACTCCCGAAGCCTATGCTTCATATATCAACAGTGCACCGCAATCCGATCGTTTCTACGATGACAATGTCTGGTTAGGCATCGATTTCACCGATACATATATGCTCACTAAAGAACCCAAATATCTACAGAAAGCACAACTCATCTGGAAGTTCATCGAAAGCGGTACGGATGATAACCTGGGAGGTGGTATCTATTGGTGCGAACAAAGGAAAGAATCCAAGAACACCTGTTCAAACGCTCCCGGCTCAGTCTTCGCATTAAAGCTTTTCGAAGCTACTAAAGACAGTGCTTATTTTGTAAAAGGGCAACGCCTCTATGAATGGACGCAAACAAACCTGCAAGATTCTACAGACTATTTATACTTTGATAATATCAATCTGAACGGAAAAGTCGACAAAGCCAAATTTGCCTACAACAGTGGACAAATGATGCAGTCAGCCAGCCTGCTATACCAGTTCACGGGCCAAGAGAAGTATCTGACTGATGCACAAAACATCGCTAAAGGATGCCATAACTACTTCTTTCAGGACTATACACCGGAAAACGGAACACCATTCAAACTATTGAAAAAAGGAGATGTATGGTTCATTGCAGTCATGCTGAGAGGTTTTATCGAGCTCTATCAAGCGGATAAAAACGAAACTTATCTGGACTCTTTCAGCAAAAGTCTGGATTACGCCTGGGGACATGCACGGGATGAGAAAGGACTGTTCAACACAGACTTCAGCGGAAAGACCCAGGATAACAGAAGATGGTTACTTACACAAGCTGCCATGGTAGAAATGTATGCCCGCCTTGCAGCCATCAAATAATAAGAAAAAAAAATACTAATACCTAAAAACATGAAAAAGAGAAATATCGGTTTATGTGCTGTAGCGTTGTTCTGCATGCACAACAATGCCAAAGCCATGGAACCATCCCTGAAACAGGACAACACCACAGTGGTGAATCATGCTCAGATAGCCGCTGCCTACAAGACAAACCGTCCTGCCGTAAAAAACAGACTCTACACGTCTAAAGCCGTAGAGGCCGAAATCCTGCGGGTAAAAAAGTTACTGACCAATTCCAAGCTGGCATGGATGTTCGAAAACTGTTTCCCGAACACACTGGATACCACCGTACATTATCGTTTGCTGGATGGTAAACCCGATACATTTGTCTATACCGGCGACATCCATGCCATGTGGTTACGTGATTCCGGTGCACAAGTCTGGCCATACGTGCAACTGGCACATAAAGACCCTGAACTGAAGAAGATGTTAGAAGGCGTAATCCGTCGTCAATTCATGTGCATCAATATCGATCCTTATGCCAACGGATACAACGATGGCCCTACTGGTGGCGACTGGATGTCAGATATGACAGACATGAAACCCGAACTGCACGAACGCAAATGGGAAATAGACTCCCTCTGCTACCCTCTCCGACTGGCTTACCAATATTGGAAAGAGACTGGTGATGCCAGCGTCTTCGACGAAGCATGGATAGAGGCTATCACCAACATCCTGAAAACGTTCAAAGAACAGCAACGCAAAGACGGTGTAGGTCCTTACAAATTTCAACGCAAGACAGAGCGTGCTCTCGACACGCTGAACAATAATGGTCTGGGTGCTCCGGTCAACCCTGTCGGACTCATCGTTTCCTGTTTCCGTCCTTCGGATGATGCCACCACACTTCAGTTTCTGGTTCCGTCGAATTTCTTTGCTGTATCTTCTTTGAGAAAAGCTGCGGAAATTCTTTCAACTGTAAACCATAACGGCTCTTTATCCCAGGAATGTACAGCTTTGGCTGACGAAGTAGAGTTGGCTTTGCAGAAGTATGCCACTTACAATCATCCGAAATACGGCACTATTTATGCTTTCGAAGTGGATGGTTTCGGCAACCATATGCTAATGGATGATGCCAATGTACCCAGTCTGCTCGCTATGCCTTATCTGGGTGATGTGGACGTGAACGATCCTATTTATCAGAATACCCGCCGCTTCGTATGGAGCGAAGATAATCCCTATTTTTTCAAAGGGAAAGCGGGAGAAGGTATTGGCGGTCCTCACATAGGATATGATATGGTATGGCCCATGAGCATCATGATGAAAGCCTTCACCAGTCAGGACGATCAGGAAATTAAAGAATGTATCAAGATGTTGATTAATACGGATGCAGGTACAGGCTTTATGCACGAATCTTTCCACAAAGATGATCCGGCAAACTTTACCCGCGCCTGGTTTGCATGGCAGAATACTCTTTTTGGAGAGCTGATACTGAAATTGGTAAATGAAGGAAAGCTTGAATTATTGAACAATATCAAATAAAAGGAGGAGCCATTATGCGTAAATTAATAATAGTAGGTTTAATAACTTTTGTACCCATTTGGGTATCGGCACAAAAAGCGTTTAAGAATTGGCCTGAAGGTATATCTCCTAAAGAGGTAGGTGAATTGGTCAGCAAGCGTTTTGTAGAAGTTCCACACCCCAATTTTAATGGCAATCCAGCTCCCCCTAATGAAATCACTTATCCTGAGACATGTGCCTGGTTCGGAGCTTTACGTTATGCGGATATAACCCATAATAAAAGACTACTCCGGCAACTGGAAGAGCGTTTCTTACCTATTTTCGGTCCGGAACGTCATTTACAACCATTACCTGATCATGTAGATCATACCGTATTCGGAACTATACCTTTGCAACTATATGCGCAGACAGGTAAGGAAATTTATTATCACATGGGAATTTGGTATGCCGATGAGCAATGGAAGATGCCTCGTAAAACAAAGCATAAAGAAGAATATCAAACATTGCTGAATCAAGGGTTATCTTGGCAGACACGCTATTGGATTGACGATATGTTTATGATTTCGGCTATTCAGTCCCAAGCCTTTTTTGTAACCAAAGACCGTCAGTACATAGACCGTGCCGCCTCAGAGATGGTGGTTTACCTCGATAAAATACAGCGACCGAACGGATTATTCTACCATGCAGAAGATGTCCCATTCTTTTGGGGACGTGGTAATGGATGGATGGCAGCCGGAATGACAGAACTTCTCGGACTTTTACCTAAAGATAATCCGAATCATGTCCGCATTTTGGAATCATACAGGAAAATGATGGATACTTTACGCCAATATCAGAAAGAAGACGGTTTATGGGGACAATTGGTAGATGACAAAACGACTTGGACGGAAACATCCGGTTCGGCTATGTTTACCTATGCAATGATAAAAGGCGTAAAACAAGGTTGGCTGGATGAGGCTGTCTATACTCCGGTGGTTCGAAAAGCCTGGATTGCTTTAGTAGGGCATATCGATGAAAACGGGGATATTGCAGGCGTATGTGAAGGTACTAATAAGACAAACGATCGTCAGTTCTACTTGAACCGCCGTACTTTATTGGGTAATATGCACGGACAGGCTCCTGTGTTGTGGTGCGTAAATGCATTTTTGGAAAGATAACCCTCTAATTATAGAAAAACAATGATACATAAGTATTTTACACCTGTACTGATAGCGCTATTGTGCATGTACGGAGGAAAAATTTCTGCCAAAGAAATCAGTGTACAGTCACCGGACGGTAAACTGAAAGTGAATATAGAGTTAAAAGACAAGATATACTACTCTGTATATTCGGGTAGTGACCTGCTACTGAGTAATTGTTCATTGACTATGACATTAGACAATGAAGTACTAGGGAAACAACCGAAATTGAAAAGCTTGAAACGTAGCAAGATTGAAGAAAGTGTTAAACGAGAAATTCCACTAAAAAATGCAATTGTAGAGAATCATTGCAATACTTTACGCATGAATATGGCAGGAAATTATGCCATTGAATTTCGTATTTTTGATAATGGCATAGCCTATCGTTTCCTAACGGACAAGAAAGGTGAGATTGAAGTAAAGGGAGAAGATTTCAGAATCAACTTTCCGGCTGACTATTTGGCCCATATGTCTCAACCCAACAGCTTTAAAACATCCTATGAATATCCATATACACATATACAGACTAAAGAGTATAAATCGACGGACCGTATGAGCTATCTACCGATACTCTTAGAAACGGATAAACAATACAAGATACTGATATCGGAAGCAGATTTACAGGATTATCCATGTATGTTCTTGAAAAGTACGGGTGATAATGGAATGCAATCGCTTTTTCCAAAGTGTCCGTTGGAATTTGGCGAAGACGGCGACCGTAGCTTAAAAATATTGAAAGAAGCCAATTATATAGCCAAAACTTCCGGTAAAAGGAACTTTCCGTGGCGTTTATTTGTGATTTCGGATGATGACAGGGATATTGTTTCCAATGAGATGGTTTATAATCTTTCTTCTCCTTGTGAACTGGAAGATTACAGTTGGATTAAGCCGGGCCAGGTAAGTTGGGAGTGGTGGCATGATGCCCGTTTGTATGGAGTTGATTTTCGTTCCGGTTACAATATGGATTCTTATAAATACTATATTGATTTTGCTTCGACTTTCGGTATTCCTTACATCATTATGGATGAAGGATGGGCCAAAAGCACCCGTGACCCATTCACGCCGAATCCTACAATCAACTTGCAGGAGTTGATTAAATATGGCAAGGAACGCAATGTGAAGATTGTATTGTGGCTAACTTGGCTGACGGTAGAAAATCATTTTGACCTGTTCAAGACATTTGCCGACTGGGGAATAGCAGGAGTAAAAATAGACTTCATGGATCGTAGCGATCAATGGATGGTGAACTACTATGAACGCGTTGCCAAAGAAGCTGCTAAACACAAATTATTTGTAGATTTCCATGGCTCATTCAAACCGGCAGGTTTGGAACGCAGATATCCGAATGTTCTCTCGTATGAAGGAGTACTGGGTATGGAGCAAGGTGGTAACTGTAAACCGGCAAATTCCATCTATCTACCTTTTATGCGTAATGCAGTAGGTCCCATGGATTTTACCCCCGGTTCTATGCTTTCTGCCCAACCGGAAGACAATCGTTCTACTCGCGCCAATGCAATGGGGTCAGGAACCCGTGCTTACCAGATGGCACTGTTTGTGGTATTTGAGAGTGGCTTACAGATGCTTGCCGACAATCCTGTGTATTATTACCGTGAGCGTCCTTGTACAGAGTTCATATCCAGTGTTCCCGTGGTGTGGGATGAAACCAAAGTATTAGATGCCAAGGTGGGAGAATATGTCGTTATAGCCCGCCGTAGCGGAGAAAAATGGTTTCTTGGCGCCATCACCAATAATACGGGACGTGAACTTGAGGTAGATTTAAGTTTCCTACCGGAAAACAAAAAACTACATCTTACTTATTTTGAAGATGGCATCAATGCAGATCGTCAGGCAATGGACTATAAAAAGAAAGAAACAGAAGTCACAAGTTCTACCAAATTAACGATGAAACTGGTCCGCAATGGTGGTTGGACTGGCGTAATCGAATAAAAAGGAGTCAATATCATGAATTTGAAAAATATATGTCTGCTTCTTTTGCTATGCTATACACAATGGTTGTATGCAGAAAACGGTTATGAGCTGTGGCTACGTTACAAGCTGGTAAGCAAGGGAGAATTTTACACCTCATACTGTCTGAAAAACCGTAAAGTCATGTTTCCTGGAGAAACAGAAAGTCTGATTGCTGCAAAGAAAGAGTTACAAGCTGGTCTGTCCGGATTGTTAAATATACCCTATACGGAAGAGGAGACTTTAGAGGATAATATGCTTATAGTCGGTACACCTCAATCTGTCCCTTTGTTTAAGGAACAAGCTTTCCATGCCGAAATTAACGGTTTGTCCGATGAAGGCTATTTAATTTTAAATTGTACCATAAAAGGGAAAAAGACTACAGCCATAGTAGCTCGAACAGATATCGGAGTATTATATGGCGTTTTCCATTATCTCAGATTGATACAGACCAATCAGTCTTTGGATAAACTACATATTAAGGAAAATCCCAAACTGAAGTATCGTGTATTAAATCATTGGGATAACCTAAACGGAACAGTAGAACGTGGTTATGCAGGTTATAGTATTTGGAATTGGGAAAGGCTTCCGTCTTATAAAGAACAACGCTATACAGATTATGCACGTGCCAACGCCTCCATCGGTATTAACGGAACGGTACTCAACAATGTGAATGCACAAGCTAAAAGTTTGCGGACTGATTGGCTGGTAAAAGCTTCCGGACTGGCAGATGTATTCCGCCCTTATGGCATAAAAGTATATCTGACAGCAAAATTTAGCGCACCTAAAGAAATAGGTGGACTGAATACAGCTGATCCAAAAGATCCTCAGGTACGAAAATGGTGGAAAGATAAAGTGGAAGAAATATATTCTTTAATTCCCGATTTTGGTGGTTTTCTAGTAAAAGCAAACTCAGAAGGGCAACCCGGACCACAAGATTACGGCTGTTCTCATGCTGATGGTGCAAATATGCTTGCTGAGGCTTTAAAACCTTATGGAGGAATTGTATTCTGGAGAGCGTTTGTCTATCAGAACGAACGTCATGTAGATCGTGTGATAAACGGGTACAATGAATTTAAACCACTTGATGGTGAGTTTGCAGAAAATGTTTTTGTACAGCCCAAAAACGGTCCCATAGACTTTCAGCCACGTGAACCTTTTCACCCATTATTCGGTGGTATGCCCTATACACCGCTGTCTTTAGAGTTTCAGATAACGCAGGAGAACCTTGGACATGCAGGACATCTGGTATACCTGGGTACTCTGTTCGAAGAGGTCCTTCAGTCAGATACTTATGAGAATGGCAAAGGTTCTACCGTTTCAAAGGTTTTACAAAATTATCAGAAGACCCATGGCATTTCAGCCATTGCCGGTGTGCCTAATATAGGAACAGACCTTAATTGGACAGGACATTTATTCGGACAAGCCAACTGGTATGCTTTCGGTCGTTTGGCATGGAATCCAGATACGAGCTCAGGCAAAATAGCAGAAGACTGGGCAAGAATGACCTTCTCCAATGACAAAAGCGTACTCTCCCTAGTACTGAAAATTATGATGATGTCCCGTGAAACCTATGTCAACTATACGATGCCTCTCGGATTGAATCATATTATGAACTATGATACACATAACGGACCTGAGCCTTGGCACGACGATCCGGTATGGACTGCTTTCGACTATCATAAAATAACCAAGGACAGTATCGGCGTAAACAGAACTGCCAAGGGAACGGGAGCTACCAGGCAATATCATAACCCGGTCGGCGAAATGTTTGATGATATCAAGCAGTGTCCTCAGGAATATCTGCTATGGTTCCATCGGGTTCCTTGGAACTACAAGATGGCTTCAGGAAGGAATTTATGGGATGAATTAGTTTATCACTACTACAAAGGTGTGGATGAAGTCCGGCAGATACAGACAATATGGAACGAACTGGATGGTAAGATAGACCGTGAACGTTTTGAGCATGTCGCATCTTTATTGAAGTACCAGGAACAGGAAGCTATCTGGTGGCGAGACGGTTGCTTACTTTTCTTTCAGGAATACTCAAGACTGCCTATCCCTGCAAATCTTGAACAGCCCAAACATTCATTGAAATATTATAAAAACATTCCTTTTCCACATGATTGGAAAGGACTCTACAAGTAAATAAAGACAAATGAGATACATGATGTTTACAGTATTGTTGATGTGGCTATTAGCCGCACCAACCCAGGCACGTCAGCCCGATGATTATTGGAATTCCCCCCGTAGTACCTATGAAGAACGCCGTGCTCTATTTTTAGATTACTATTCAGAGAATGGAAGCGGACACCCGCTTTACGGTGTTTTCCGCCAAGCAGCACGTGCCGCCTCCGGTCGCCCTTTAGAGATGGACAAGATGAGAGAAGTAATTTCCGTCATCAAATCGAACCGTGATTGCAATGACTTTACACTCAATTGTCTGCTTCGCATGGTATATCTGGACAAGAAGCAATCTTTCTTTCCGACAGAAATAAAAGGAAGCATTGAAGAGTGTATTCTGGACTTTAAATATTGGTGGGATGACGGCCGCCGCGATACAACCTACCGTTGCTATCATACGGAAAACCATCAGGCACTTTATCATACCGCAGAATTGCTGGCAGGTCAGCTTTATAAAAAAACAAAGTTTACCAATGGAATGAACGGCAAACAACACATGGCACACGCTAAAGAAAGGCTGATGAAATGGTTGGAATATCGTTTCCGTTTCGGATTCAGCGAATGGATGTCCACCTACTACGAAGTGGAAGTATTGTTGCTAGCCAATTTGTATGATTTTGCCGAAGACAAGGATATCCGTTCCAAGGCCGGTATGGTGCTGGATTTACTTATGTTTGACGTAGCGTTGAATAACTATGAGGGCTTCCTTGGCTCGGCAAGCGGACGCAATTATGCCCATTCTATCATTATGGGAGCCCACAATACGGCTCCATTGGCCAAGTTGGTATTCGGCGTGGGAACCTATGACCGGGATGAAGTGATAGCACCCGTAGCTCTCTCTACCAGTTCGTACCGTTGTCCGGAAATCATCCGAAAAATAGCAGTGGACTATAAGACTCCTCTATTAAACCGTCAACGGGTAAGTATGAACGTGGAAGATGCTCCTGCCTATGGCATTTCCTATGATAAGGAGTTGGACTGCCACCTCTTCTGGGGTATGCAGGAGTTCATACATCCGATGGCTATCCGTATGTCCAAACAGATTTCAGAAAAATACGATGTATGGCCCTATCGGAACTATGATGAATACATCAAAAAATATGATGTGCAGATTGCTGAACATGGTAAACTTGTGGATATGCATCTGGATCGCTTTGCGCTTTCTGAGGCCAATATAGAGACTTACCGTACTCCTGATTATATGTTGAGCTGTGCGTTAGACTACAGAAAAGGCGCTCCGGGCTATCAGCAACATATATGGCAGGCAACCTTGGGAAATAAAGCTTTGGTATATACCAATCACCCAGGCGGAAAGAATCTGCGTTGGTCGCCTAACTATTGGGCTGGCAATGAGATTCTGCCTCGTGCTGCTCAAAGTAAGAATGTGGTAATCTGCATCTATAACACACCAGCCAATCAAAAGAATGATTTTTCCCATGCTTATTTCCCGGTAAAAGCTTTTGATGAAGTGCATATTTCCGGTTCCTGGATATTTGGACGTAAAAAGGATGGCTATGTAGCTTTATATTCAAGAAACACAGCAGATTTAAGAGCCGATGACAGAGGAGAAGTCTGTGACCTACTGGCGAAGGGCCGACAGAATATCTGGATTTGTGAGACAGGCTCAAAATCGCAATGGGGTAGTTTTTCGAAGTTTATCGAAGCCATATCTACTGCATCAGTTCATAGTGACGGATTAGACATCAGTTATGAATCTCCGTCTGAAGGTACGGTTTCATACGGTTGGGACAGTCCTCTCTATGTGAAAGGCAAAGAAATGCCATTGCGCTGGCAGTATAGATATGATAATCCTTACTGCAAAGCCCCATTCAATTCAACTTGTATAGAGATAGAAAAGGATGGCGAGAAGATAATCCTAAATTACAATAAGACGAAAAGGTGACATTCAGTCACAACATATAGAATATGAACTATAATTAAATAACAAATCGTTTAATTTAAATTGTATATTATGAAGTTACGAAAAACACATTTATTATGGATACCTTTAGTGGTATGCCTATTTCTCGTAAACAGTGTAAATGTCATGGCGGCTATAGAGCAAGTCATTCATGTGAAAGGGCAGGTCGTAGACTCCACAGGTGAACCTGTGATTGGAGCCAATATCGTAGTAAAAGGCACTAATACTGGGGTGATTTCGGATATAGATGGCAATTTTGCTATTGACGCTCCTAAAAATTCGGTTCTGCTTATCTCTTTTATAGGATACAAGTCACAGGAAGTGAAAGTGACAGGTCCTTCAGTCAAAATAGTGTTGACTGATGATGCCGAGATGCTGAACGAAGTGGTAGTTGTAGGCTACGGTTCTCAAAAGAAATCAGACATAACCGGAGCCATGGTGAACGTAAAGAGCGAAGCGCTACAACAAGCACCTGTAGGAAACATCGGGACGGCATTGCAAGGTCTTGCTGCCGGTGTGGACGTACAAATGGCAGGCGGAAATACGCATCCGGGAGCTTCTCCACAGATTCGCGTACGTGGGGAGCGTTCTCTCAATGGAGGTAATGATGTTTTGATTGTAGTAGACGGAATTCCTTTTTCCGGTGGATTGAACGAAATCAATAACGATGATGTAGAAAGCATCAGTGTATTGAAAGACGCTTCGGCAACAGCCATTTATGGTTCCCGCGGTGCCAACGGCGTACTCCTGATCACGACGAAACGTGGAAACAAGGGAAAAGTCAACGTTAGTTATAGCGGTTATTATGGTTTTACGACTGCTATTAAAGAATATGACGTAATGAACAGCTCCGAATATATACAACTGAAAAAATGGGCCACCTACAATGCCAACCCGGATGCCTACACTGGAATTGATGATCCGAACCTGATGCGCGTGGGTGATGTCTTCCGTGATCAAGAGGAAATGGAAGGCTATCTGGCTGGAAACGATACGGATTGGCAGAGCATGATATTCCGAAACGGCATGACAACAAATCATCAAGTAGCTGTCAATGGCGGTAATGACCGTACTACTTATAGCGCTTCCGTAGGCTATTATAAAGGACAGAACAACTATGAAGCACATAGCTTTGAACGTATGACAGCCAAACTTTCTCTTGACACGGAGATAACCAGCTTCCTGAAAGTAGGTCTCTCTACCTTAAACACTTACATCATCAATAAAGGGCAGGATACCAATCCGATGGAAATGGCCTTACGTGCTTCTCCTTTCACTACTCCGTACAAAGAAGACGGTTCTCTGCGTACTTACCTACCCGGTAGCGGACAAAATGTATGGAATCCCCTGCTGGATACACAAAAGAACAGTGTGGTAGACGACCGCAAAAGTCTGTCAACCTTCACGACCGGTTACATTGACGTGAAATTACCTTTCGGCATTAAGTATCGTTTTAACGGTGGTGTAAATCTGAAATATTATTCAATCGGTCAATTCCAAGCCACTAATACGACTAAACGCATGGGAGCTCTTGACTGGTCTTTTGGAGAATACCAGCACACCGTAGACTATACATTGGAGAATATCTTGACTTGGGACTACTCATTCAACAACATTCATAATTTTAATGTTACCGGATTATTTTCCGCACAAGAGCAAGAGTTCACAAAGAACAACGTATCGGGTAATGATTATTATGATGACAATATCCAGTATTATAATCCGGGACTTGCACAAGGCAATGTGACCGGTGGTGGCAGCTATGAGAAATGGGGCTTACTTTCCTATATGGGGCGTCTGAACTATAATTATAAAGAAAAGTATCTGCTGACGGCAACAGTGAGATACGATGGTTCGTCCCGCTTGGCCGATGGTAACAAATGGCATGCATTTCCTTCTGTTGCTTTGGGATGGAATTTGATGCGTGAGAATTTTATGCAGAATGTCAATGCAGATGTTCTTTCCGGCATGAAACTTAGACTCAGTTGGGGTAATGTGGGTAGTACAGCTATCAGTGCTTATCAGACTATGTCAAGATTGGATACCGGTAGCAAGTACTTGTTAGGGACAAACGGTGTGATGGGTGTTCGTCCGGGTTCTGTGCCGGATAAATCCTTAGGATGGGAAAATACCGAAACCTGGAATATAGGTGTGGACTTCGGCTTCTTGAACAATCGCATTACAGGTACTATTGAATGGTACCAGCAAAATACCACGGACTTGCTGTTAGGTGTGAACCTGCCCTCTACTTCGGGTTATTCCCAATCCTATCTTACCAATCGTGGTGCTACCCGAAATCGTGGCTTGGAATTCAATGTAACTACAGTCAATATTGCAGGTGACGGTCTGGATAAACTCTCTTGGTCAACTGACTTGAATATCTTCGGCAACCGCAACAAGATCATGAATCTTGGCGAAGGAGTAGAATTTGACAAGGATGCCGGATTCTTCTTGGGACAAGACAGATATATCATTTACTCTTACGAACACGATGGATTGTGGCAGGATACTCCTGAAGACCGTGCACTGGCAGAATCATTCGGCTACGCAACTTCCGGTGCCAATTCAGTAATCGGTACTGTTAAAATCAAAAACCATCATATAGATTATGAAGAAGATGGTGTAACTCCGAAAGCCAAGCAAATAATCAATGAAGATGATAAAACATTTATCGGACAGCGTGCTCCCAAATTTGAAGGAGGTATCAACAACCGTTTTGCCTGGAAAGGCTTCGATCTTTCGTTCTTGTGGACATTCCGTTGTGGCGGGACTATTACTTCGGATATGCATAACGGCTGGATGAATACTTTGCAGGGTGGTTATAACAACCTGAATATAGATTATTGGACACCGGACAACACAACTGCCCGTTGGCCCAAACCAACTACCGCTACAGTTTCCAATAAAGGGTTACTGGCCCGTTACGATGGCTCCTATCTGAAACTGAGAAATATCACATTAGGATATAATATCCCCAAAACATTTCTTTCCAAGTTAAATGTACAGTCAGCTCGTGTATATGCTACAGGCTCAAATCTCTACACTTGGTTTAGTAAAGAATACCGTAAGGATGGCGGCATTGATCCGGAGACCACAAGTACCATCAATCTAAAGACTCCTCCTACACGTACATTTGTATTTGGTTTGAACTTAACTTTCTAAATTAATAACGAATAATAGCAGAATAGATATGAAAAAAATATTGTCAACACTTGCCTTGTCATCACTTGTTTTGCTGACAACTGGTTGTTCCGATTTCCTAGAAGAAGAAAATCACTCGAATGTGATGCAGGATTTCATGGCGACACCTTCAGGTTTTAGCATGGCCTTGAACTCTGTTTACGCCAATGTACGCTCCACGTATAGTGCCGAAGAAGGTATCCATGGTCTGATGAATCCGGGAACGGATGAATTAAAGAATAATATAGGAGGAAGTAACCGATGTGCAGATCTGGCAAATTACGATCTAGAAAAATATAATGCAAACAATGAATATCCACGAAAGTTATGGAACGATGCTTATATTCACATCAACACCTTGAATTATATGATTGAAAATGCTGCTAAAGTAGATGTTACCACCACCGCCTTAACCGCTGCACAGCGTGATCAGTACTTAGGTGAAGCTTATTTTATGCGAGCTTATAATTACTTTCATTTGGTGGAACAATTCGGTGACGTCACACTGACTACTACCTATAATGCATCCCCCAGCACTTCGTCCGAGCGCCATGATATGGTACGTGTTTATGAAGAAGTCATTATCCCTGATTTGTTGAATGCCATCAGACTCTGTTCACCCAGCCCACAGCTGAACAATCTGGAGTCAGGTCGTGCTTCTGCCGCAACTGCCCGCCACTTGTTGTCACGTGTTTATTTGACATTAGCCTGGGTATTCGACAAAGACCCTGCTAATCCATCTTATAAAGGAAATACGCAAACGAAGTACTATAACACTACCAAAGCTAAGGAATATTATCAAAAGGCTTTTGATATGGCAACCGGACTAATCGCAGATGCTTCTTCTTTGGGACTGAAGTTGATGGACAATTTTGCAGATATTTTCGATGAAGCAAATGATGCACCTTCCGGCAAGAACAAGGAAGAACTATTTGTAGCGCGTATGGACTGGGATGATGACAACACTTTTGGCGGCCGCAGCACGCTGAACCATTACTTCGTGAATGGCTATGACCAATATTTGGGTGAGCGTAATATTAATGACGGACGTTGTTACTCTTGGATTAATCCTACCAGCTATACCTATAATGCTTTCAACAATCGTGATAAAGATACACGTTATAAAGCAACTTTCCAGACAGTATGGTATGCCACTAAAACGCAAAAAGGCGGTGTTGTCAATTATGTCATTGACGGCAAGGACGAAAGCTTCAACTGGGACTATACCATTGTTGGTGATACTGCCATGTACTATCCGGGATATTATATGCCTGCTGAGGAAATCAGAGCTAAAACTCAAAACCGTGAAGGTAATCACTATCTGATTTTTACCCCTGACGCTTACAATGGTCGCGCCATTTTCCCAACTATCATGAAGTTTCTGGACAGAACGCGTGCTATTCCTAATGACAATACAGATCGTTCTTACATCATTTATCGTTTAGGTGAAACTTATTTGCTGGCCGCTGAGGCTGCTTTCAAATTGGGTGACAACACGAATGCAGCTAAATATATAAATGTGATCAGGGAGCGTGCCCGTGATAAGCAAATCGGTGAAGTTGGGGCACTGGATATCGCTCCAAGCGATGTTACGCTCGACTTTATTCTTGAAGAACGTACCCGTGAGTTACTTGCAGAACATTGCCGATGGGCAGACTTAGCCCGTACCGGGACACTAATTGATCGTGTACGTAAGTATGACGATGGTAAAGCCAATACGAACATTACGGAAGACAGACATTGGTTACGTCCTATTCCGCAACAAATGATTGATCGTGTGACGACCGGTGAACGTTATCCGCAGAATCAAGGATGGTAATAGATTTAACTATATCTTAATAGAGAGCAGGTACGATCTATACACAACTTTGGTACATCTCAAATGCGTTCAGTTCTTTCAGTACCTGCCATCTCTCCTATTCCATCGACCTTTACGCTGAAAGTATCCCTTTAGGGGATACTTTCAGCTTTCAGCCGTCACCACAACTGCAGAAACATTCTTCAGTCTCATTACCTCCTTACCACTTGATACACATTTCCATACTCTGTGTGCCGACGCACCACCCCCGCTTTCAGCAGCACTTGGCCGAAGCGCATAGGATTGACGCTGCGCATGGCAGCGGAATTCTTTTGCTGAAGTTCCCTGAAAATCTGGGCAGCCGTAAGACCGATACACTTCTCACCGAAATTCGCCACACGAAAATAACTATGAAAAACATCCTCTGCGGGACAAACACGGTAGAACGCCTCATTCTGCACCTGCAACACCTGCTCCTCTTCTTTGGTGAACCAATCACGCCTCCCCGCAAGCAGTTCCGCCTTCAGTTGTGCATAAATCTGGTCATGTTCTATATGGGTACAATCGATCACCCGCTCCACTTCCACGCAAAGAAAACGGCGGCTTCCCGTAGGGTCTGTAAGTAAGTCGAAACGGTTACTGGTACCAATAAAAGAGGCGACACGAGGCAGTTGGCGGAAGCTCTGCTGATAGGCCTTACGAATATTCAAGTCAGACATTTGCATCAGGTTCTTCAGCAACGGCATTTTGCTTTCGGCATACTTATCAAACTCGTCCATATTCAGCAAGCCCATTTCCGCCAAAAGGCGTTCCGCCTGCCCTTGCGAAGTAAGCTTCAAATTATCCACATAATATCGCCGCAGAACCATCGGCATCAATGACTTGCAAAATGTGGATTTCTGCCGTCCCTGCTCTTGACTTACAAGAATAGGCGCCACACTGTTGGCATGTATGCCTGCCAGCCCCGACCACTGCGCGGCAAGCCCCAGCATCCAGATATGAAATCCCTGCACCCAATGCGGACAGTCGGAAACCCGCAAGGCGAGCTGTGTCAGCCGGTCAACGCCGTCCCATTGCGGCAATTCCTCCATATAGAGCTGAAAGGGGTGATAATCGGGAATGTAAGTAGAATAGATGTAGCGACTCAAATCCTTGTCCCAGCAAGGGATACCCTCAGCATGAGCCTCAATACAGAAAGCGTTCAGGTTTCGCTTACCGACAGACAGGAAAGCGAAATCACGCTGCCCGGCAGGACGGAATTCGGTCTCTTCCGTCAACAGATTATAACGGAAATCATAACGTTTCGTCAGAAAATCCATAACCTGTCTCGTCAGGCGAACCGTTGTATTCGTGCTGTCTCCGGATTCCGACGCCTCCGGTGCTTTCTTTCTCGCTTTCTGCCTTTCCGATAAAGCCAACAACTGTTGTGCCTCGCGCAACAAGCGACGTTGTTCCAATGTCATTAATTTCTTTTTCATAACTTCTTTTCATTTTAATAGTAAACAGGTTTCGTTTTGTCAGTACCAACGCTACGAATTTACTACAACGAGAAAGCGCTTTGCAAGCATTCCATCAACTATTTTCCAGAGAACACAGTTAGAAAGAAAGTAAGGACTTTCATAGGTAAATCTTACTAATATCACTATCTTTGTATGCTGACTTATAAACGGCCCACTCCAGTTGTTCACTCGACCAACTCCAGTCACTCATTCTACCAACTCCAGTCATTCACTCGACCGACTCCAGTGGTTCACTTTCAAGACAGCACCTTCGAGTCAACAAGTATATACATTTAAAGCATTAAGAAACAAGTATTATGGCAATAGTTTACGATTGGTACGAGAACCCCAACGCGGAAGGGGAATCGGAAGAAAGAGGGCTGCATCCCCGCCCGTTGCTCAACGGCAAAGTGAGCATGGAGCAATTATATTATCGGGTACACGAACGCAGTTCGCTCAGCGTGGGTGATGCAAAAAGCGCAATAGACACTTTGACCCAGCTTTGCGGAGAAGAGCTACGCGAAGGTCGGGAGGTGCACATCGAGGGATTGGGCTATTTTTCCCCCACTTTGGAAGCCACACAGAAAGTGACCCGCAAGACCAAGAACAAGCATTTGAAACTACGCTTAAAAGGTGTTAGTTTTCGCCCGGACATTCGTCTGAAAGCCGCACTGGCAGGTGTTACAGCCACCCAAAGTAAATACACGCGCCACTCCCTGCGACTCTCCGAAGTAGAGATAGATATGCGCTTGAAAGAGTATTTCACGGAACATGAACTGCTGCTTCGCATCGATTTCCAGGAATTATGCGGCATGGCACGCACCACCGCCAACAACCATCTGCAACGATTGCAAAAAGAGGGCAAACTGACAAATGTAGGAAGACGCGCACAGCCGATCTATCGCCCCATGCCGGGATATTACGGTATGTCGAGGGATGCGGAACTCAAGAGATAAAGTTAGAAACACTTCCCTTCAAAATAAGTGAAAGAAAACGCATCGTCGCTATAAGAACTTTTGTTATCTTTGTGTCGTTATGTGACAAGGCTACAAATTAGGAGGACAGAAAATGGATCCATTGGAATATATAGTACCGAACAGAAAGAGACTTCCCTACGAAAACATGATAGAGAGCAATATACGCATCGACTACGAGAAGTTGCGCATGCTCATCCGCAAGGACAAGGAATTTGCCCATGACGCTTCCATCATTCAGACTCTAGTGAGCCAAGGATTTATCACCGGTGATCTGAAAGACGGCTTCCCTGCCGCCAGTATCACCAATCCTGATAATTTTGTGAGCTTACTCTACTATTTCGGGATGCTCACTATCAGCGGCATGCACGAAGGAAAAACCAAACTGACCATCCCCAACATGGTGGTGCAGGAACAACTCTACACCTATCTGCTGCGCCGACACGGACACCGTGAAACGTGCCATCGGCCATACCCAACTGCACAAGATTGTAGTGGTATATAAAGGGATGGAAATGCGGGTGTGCGAGGAAGTGATGTAATCTTCCTGAAAGCACTTCCCCATCCTTCAGACGGCAGTTTCAGCGGAAAAGCCAATGAATGAGACAACTATGAAAGATGAAAGCAATTTTACTATTGCCATACATTTCATTCACGACTATATTCTTGTATATGCATCCGCAAATGAAACGTTAAATAATTCTCCAAAAGAGAAGAGAAAGGATGTAAGACTTCTCTATTTGGGAATTATCGGTTATATTTGTACTCAAATAAAGAAAACATGAACATTACGGGTTCTGAAAAATTTGAGAAATTCTGCAAGAAGTACAATGATGCACAACCTGCTTTGGAGAAGTGGGTAACGGAACCCATTCAGATTATGATGCTATTGATGTAAATAAAATTAAAACTATATAGGAGGTGCGTATATGAAGATTAAGACAGAAAAGGAATTCCGTGCTTATCAGGCAGACATGGAAAGCATCATCGCTAAAGGTACATCTTTGGGTGATATGGAATTGTTGAGTGAGGAAGACAAAGCAAAATATATAGCCCTCTCTCAAGCCATCAACGAATGGGAATCTGCCTATCATCCGCTACCCGGAAAAGTTTCAACTTTGATTACTGATGCAATTAAGGCAAGAATGGAGGCAAATAACTTAAAGCAGAAAGAAGCAGCCAAACGACTTGGAATATCAGAATCCAGAGTTAGTGATATTCTGAATGGTCGTCGTTCATTGAACCTTAACATTGTGAAAAGGTTACGTGATAATTTGGGCATACCGGCTGATTTCATTTTAGACAATATTTGATAAAACGTTTTTTGTAAGAAAACTAATAAGACGCAAGAAAACACAAGACATACTCCAGATGTATCTTTCATGTGCAAATTTCAGCATTATTATCTTAAAGCGGGAAGCATTTTGTGACATGAAAGCACGAATACATGCCTATAAGCGTAATATGGAGATATTACGTACTTTTATGTCAGAAATTCATAATAAACGATTTCCAGAACACGCTATTTTTGTAAGCAAAATATCTTATAATCATTACACTAAAATGAAAAAGAAACTATTACTCCTATCATTCTTACTGGGAATAAATGGAGCATTATTCTCCCAAACCAAAAAGAGCGTTGTAGACTATGTAAACCCACTAGTAGGGACAGACTCCAGTTTCGAATTATCCAATGGTAATACCTATCCTGCCATCGCAATGCCCTGGGGGATGAACTTCTGGACCCCACAAACCGGAAAGATGGGAGAAGGATGGACTTATACCTATGCATCTAACCGTATCAGAGGTTTCAAACAAACACATCAACCCAGCCCTTGGATAAACGACTACGGACAGTTCGCCATCATGCCCATTACAGGTGAGCCCGTATTCGACCAGGACAAGCGTGCAAGCTGGTTCAATCATAAATCTGAGGTATCTACACCCTATTACTACCGCGCATTCCTCTCCGATCACAATATTACAACAGAAATTGTACCTACGGAGCGGGCAGCCATATTCCGCTTTACCTTTCCCGAGAGCAAGGATTCTTATGTAGTAATTGATGCATTCGACAATGGTTCGTATGTGAAAGTTGTTCCGGCCGAGAATAAGATCATCGGCTACACGACCAAAAACAGCGGTGGCGTACCGGCCAACTTTAAGAACTACTTCACCATTACTTTCGACAAGCCCTTCACTTACTCGGCAACCGTAAGCAATGGTGAAATCAAAGTAGGCCAACCAGACGTTAAAGAAAATCATGCCGGCGCCATTATCGGATTCGCCACCCGCAAGGGAGAAAAAGTATGTGCCCGGATCGCATCTTCTTTCATCAGTCCCGAACAGGCTGAACAGAATCTGAAAGAACTCGGTTCAATGAATCTGGAAGAACTAAAGCTGAAAGGTAAAGAACGCTGGAACGAAGTACTCGGCCGAATAGAGGTTGAATCAGACAGCGAAGATCAACTTCGCACCTTCTACTCCTGTTTATACCGCAGCGTTTTATTTCCCCGGACGTTCCATGAGATTGATGCGGCGGGAAACATCCTGCATTATAGCCCGCACACCGGCAAGGTGATGCCCGGACGCTTCTTTACAGATACCGGTTTTTGGGATTCCTTCCGCGGAGAACTCCCAATGATTAACCTGATATACCCTTCCATGAGCCGACAAATGGAAGAAGGTTTCCTGAATGCCTATCTGGAGAGTGGTTTCTTCCCGGAATGGGCCAGTCCGGGACATCGCGACTGCATGGTAGGCAATAATTCCGCATCAGTAGTGGCAGATGCCTATGTGAAAGGCAACATCAAACAGAATGCCGAGAAAATGTATGAAGGTTTGTTGCATGGAGCAAACAACCAGCATCCCACGGTTCCTTCTTCCGGCCGCATGGGCTACAAGGAATACAATGAATTGGGATATGTACCTTCCGATATCGGTCAAAGTGCCGCCCGTACCCTTGAATACGCCTACAATGACTGGTGTATCTATCAGATGGGGAAAAAACTGGGCAGACCCGCATCGGAACTGGACATCTACAAGAAACGCAGCCAGAACTATAAGAACCTGTTCTATGCTCCTTACCGCCTGATGAGCGGCAAAGACCGCAACGGCAACTTCCCGCAGCACTTCGATCCGGTGGAATGGTGGGGACCTTTCACTGAAGGAAACAGCTGGCATTATTCCTGGTCCGTATTCCATGATATGCGGGGCTTAATTAACCTGATGGGAGGTGACAAGAACTTTGTTGCTATGCTCGACTCTGTATTTACTACGCCGCCCGTATTCGGCGCAAACACTAATACCCGGCAAAGCCTGATACACGAAATGCGCGAAATGCAGGTCATTGACATGGGGCAATACGCACATGGCAACCAGCCCATACAACACATGATTTATCTCTATAACTACGCCGGGCAACCCTGGAAAACACAGTATTGGGTACGCGAAGTGATGAACCGTCTTTACCAGCCAACCCCTGACGGATATTGCGGAGACGAAGATAACGGACAGACTTCAGCCTGGTATGTCATGTCGGCATTAGGTTTTTATTCCGTCTGCCCGGGTACGGACGAATACGTGTTGGGCGCACCACTCTTCAGAAATGCCAAGATACATCTGGAAAATGGCAAAACTATCGAGATTTCTGCGCCCCTAAACAGCGATGAAAACCGCTATATCAGCGATGTACGATACAATGGCAAGAAGTATGACAAGAATTATCTGAACCACTCCTTATTGATAAAAGGTGCCAAAATCAGGTTCGACATGGACAGCCAACCCAACTATAAACGCGGAACAGAACCGGATAGCTTCCCCTACTCTTTCTCAGATAAAGAGAAATAATCATGATATCAAACAATATGAAAAGGAAAATAGCAACTTTCTCCAGTCCCACGCCTTCAGCAACAATGGTATCTCGACATACAATTGTTATAGGTCAATCTCAAAATGCTGGTAATCCTTCAATGAGATCCAGTCTCCTCCCCATTCAAATCCGGCTTCCGTAAAGAGCCGGTATGCCAGGTCGTTGTGATCTATCTTGTACGGTATATCCGTCCTGTTATCACGGTCGAAAGCGTATGGTTCACCGGTAGCGGGTTCTATGTGCCAGGAGCCGTCAGCTTTTTCCTTGACGTATGGATTGTAAAGCGTATTAATGTCGATGGCAAGGCCAAGTCCGTGCTTGGAAATCTTGGTAGTGGAGCCGGTCATGAAGCGGAAGTTGAACGATGAGGAGTTGTTGGCACGCATAGAACTTTCATCGTCGGCATCGTAGTTGTCAATGAGCACCATCCGCTCAATGCGGTAGTCCGCCAGGTAGAGCTGTCGAAATATGTCGATCGCTTTATCGGCAATGGCGGCGTTCACCACCATCTCACCCCGTTGGGGGTTGCCGTCAGCGTTGCGATGCAATACTTTTAGATAACGCAGTTCGGACCGATTCAAAGGACAGTCCTCTTTCCATGACTTGAGCCACATGCGGCTGAATATCTGGTCGCTGATGGTTTCCGAACGGAACCAGGCATCCACACCGGAGCGTTCTACGTCAGCTTCGGATACCAACGTTTCGGCAGTCCACTCATCGTCAGGACTTTGATATCCGAGGTCGTTGTCACATCCGACCAAGAGCAAGGCAAAGGACACGACAAAGAGCAGCAGGTATTTTCTTCTTATCATATTTGCTAATGTATTTATTATTTGTCTTTACTTCTCAAATTTCCACTTAGGCAGTTCGCTGCGACGAGTAGTGGAGGTACAGTAGAAGAGAGTATCGCGGTAAGTGCGAATGTAGTCTATGGTCACAGTGCTGTCTGTGAAGCTCTTTACATGTACGGTTTGTATCGGCTTATTGGGGTCTGACATATAGAGGGTATCGTTGCGGAAAGCATATCGAAACCGTAGCTTATTCAACAGCGTATCATTTTGGATGGTGTAGAAGGTCATTATACTGTCCGGAGTATAGACTTCGTAGAATTGCTGTTCATGCGGGTTATTGATGTAGTCGAAAACTACGGTATCGGAAACGGCTCCCAGCACGGCTTGAGTCACGGTTTCATAATGCCATGTACCAACTAAATCCGGCATTCCGGATTCTGTGGGATTTGTTTTGTTTGTTGTTCCTTTGCATGATACAAATGCAATTGTTGTCATCAAGACAATACTGACGATATAAAATAGTTGCTTCATAATAAAATGATGATTTATTGTTTATATTTTTTCTGATTTCAGCGAATTAATACATTCTTAAACTCTCTAGTCTGTCCCGTAGAAGGTTCAAGGTTATAGAATACCGAGAGTGTTCCGTCTACTCCTATCGCTACATTTAATTCCATAGTCTGTCCGTCTTTAGTCACCATGCGCAGTTCACCGGTAGCATTGTTCACGCGCCAGTACATGCTGAGCGTTCTTTCATGCTCACCGAAGCGTGCGTATACGGTAGATGAACCGTCCTCACAAAACAGAATGTCTGTTTCGCCCAAAAACCAACCTTCATCTTGCATTCCGGAGTGAATCTCCACCCACTCACCGTTTATCTTTTCGTAGCTCTTAGAGTAATTCCATTTGCCTATGAGTTTCTCGGCAAGCGTCTTCTGTGTTTCATCCATGCGGGAGTATTTCCATCTGAACTCACCATCCATCAATTCGCCAGTCTCCGCATCGAGAGCCTCGCCGTACCCCATTTCAAATGAAGTGGCATTCAGGCTGAGTACATCTACGGTCATTGTTCCGAGTGTCAGTTTGTTGGCGGCTTCGTCTGTTTCCCATTCGCCCAGGTTGAGCTTCGTGTATCCATCGGGAGCCGTAAATGCGCTCAACACTGTGCCGTCCGTGCGGATAGTATAGGTTTGTCCCTGACCTTCAGGGATGGGATCTTCCACCCACTTGCCATCCAGCTTTTTGTAGCTCTCCTTCATGCTCCACTTGCCGATAACATTCTCGGCGACGGGTTTCAGGATTTTATCATCAGATTCGGGTGTCGCTTCGTCACTGCAACCGGTGAAGGTGAAAGCAAGAATGGCGACAGCCATCATCGTCAGCAGTGCTGATATTTTTTTGATTGAACTTTTCATTTTGATTTTCATTATTTATTGCATCGTATTCTTGTTAAATAGGTCAGAAAGCTAAGCACGAGCGAACTGCGTAACCGCGCTGGTCCTTATTGCCGTAGTCTACTATGTCGCCGTAGCGCATGTACAAGCCGTAAGCAAAGTATGCAGGATCGTAACGGTCCTCTGAACTCGACCAATACTCGTCTTTCCATCCGTCACCTCCGACATTTTGGATACTCCTCAATATGACATCCCTGTTTTCGAGCCAATACCGGCATTGTCCGCCGGAAGGAAGAAACCAACCGCTGGTTTGGGATGGCGCAGGACATACAGTTTCATAATTCACGGCATGATAGACGGCAGGGAATGCATCTGAAAGATTCCAGTTTTTGTCTTTATTGAATGCTACAATGGTCTGCGTGCTACTGTAGCCATTGAAACCGGAATTGTTATTTCTGTCGCAACCTACCTCTGTTCCATAACTACCCCATTGGCATGAGTTGCCGACATTGGCATCATGGAGAGCAAGCACATAACCGTGGACTTTCTGCATCAGAGTCGTACCGTCTTTCAATGTATAGTTGCCATTGTCAGCCCAGTCACCTGAATCGTCGCGGCCTTTTTTCAGCACAACCCCTATACAGGCGGCTTTCTGCCAGGATGCCAATTCGGTAGATTTGTCGGCAAAGGAGCCGTCGGAAAAGTAGAAGTCGCCTGTATCGGCATCCTCCATCGCTTTATTGCCGATAGGGGAAATCTGCCCACCAATGAAGTTTTCGTTATCTGCACTAAATATTGCTGTGCACACAACCTCTTCCGTTCCTACGTTCGTAACCTGAAAGGTGTAATCCCCCTGCCATGCCTCGCCTTTGAGCAAATCGAATGCTTTCTGGCAAGCCTCGTAAACCTGTTTGTCACATTCTTCTACAGAACCCTTCTTGGTGAATGGTTTGCCTGTGATGCCGAGTGCAGTCTGGAAGCCTTTCTCTATCTTGCTCATCTCGGCAAGGAAATCGGGATGCGATGCCGACATGTTGGAGAAGCCGTATGTGTAAGTCACTTCTGTCACAGGATCGTCATCGTCACTGCACGCGGTGAAGGTGAAAGTAAGGATGGCGATAGCCATCATCGTCAGCAGTGCTGACATTCTTTTGATTGAACTTTTCATTTTGATTTATCATTTTTGAAATTTATAAATTCTGACATATCGGCTGAATAAAGATTACCATAGTTTTCGGCATTATAAACCATTACATGGCTTCCGACAGTATTGATGAACAGCCGATAATAGAGGTCGCGCATAGCTACATCCTTGTTATCGGTTATTTGTTCGATAAAAGTGGAGGTGAAACGGTTGCTCATCCACACTTTCATCTCTCCGTTGAAGACATCAGCCTTGGATGTTTCGTCACCGTTGGCCGCAGTGATGAACAGCATTCCGGGGATGCCCTCGCACTGCTCCATCACACCACCCGAAAAACATGCCTCCACCATCATGAGAAGTTTACGGTAACGCCTTTTGAGGTTCATATCCTTAAAAACAGTGGACAGGTCATCGCCTGTCATGGCGTAAGGCTCCTCATCCCAGCACATGGCTCCCGGTACACCGTGTCCGCTCCAGAAAACGAACAGGTTGTCGTTTTCAGTAGATTCGATCACTGTGGGCAAAGTTTCGCTTTTTTCGCCATTCAGAATGGCAAGTATATCTTTTGCCTTCAACGATGACATACGATAATCAATCTCTACATTCTCATACACATTGTTTCCCCCAACAGTCACCTGTATAACTCCTTTGTTGGGATTTGAGACATTATCGGCTATGTCATCCTCGACAATGAGAATGATACGGTCGTCGGTATATCCGGCCTGTCTGAGCTGCTGATAGATAGCGAGCACATCTGCCTGATGGCGGTAATTGGTCCATTCCTTGGAGGAAGCAACAAGGAGTGCCCAGTTGCCGGTATGTGCAGGGTAATTGAATTCCCCTGAATTGTTGAAATCCTGCATCTGAGAGGCTTTCCAGTTCCAACCGGCAAGTGTCGCATCCGTGCGGTTCCCTCCGTCGCTGGTGTTATAGTCAAGGATGATATACTGTCCGTTGTAAACCTTGAAATTATAGTAGGTGGTGGCAAGTACATTGGTAAACACCTTAGCATCGAACCTTAAATGCCCTGAAGCTCCGCGAACATATGGCGACTTTCCGGCAGCAAGCGCATCCACCACAAGCCCCATATCCTCACCTGTCCAGCTACCCATGTTCAAGCCTTCACCCGAAACAACGGCCCTTAATGATTTTTGTAACGACAACTCCGGTTTGAACTGCTGGTACCATGCGGCATAGCCGATGAGCATTGCAGCATCGTAGAGCTGTGACTCACCAAGAGTAGGTGTGGCATTGAAAAACGTCTTGTAACTCACGTCAAATCCCGATTCAGGATCGGCACCAAATGCGACTCCCTCTATACCTTCGGCTGCATCACCGTGAATCTTGAGCACATCCGCACCGTAGGCAGTATCCGAAAACAGCATTCTCGGTACACTACACCCGTTCAGGCTTTGTGTTTTATGCGCTTCAAGCATCGGTCCCATCTCTTCTATTTCAGAGGGGATGCATATCACATATTCTGCACCTGACTGCATGGCTTGGCGAGACACATCAGCTACATTTTCGGAGGTGTAAGTATAGCATCCCATGTTTTTCAGTCCGAGTTCGCGTGCCTGAAATGCGAACCAGTCAATGAACGTTTGTCCGTAATTGTCGTTCTCCTTGGCCAAAAGCGCCACGCTTTCACCCTCATAGTTAATCACCTTGGAGAGAAGCACCTCACATTGCGTAATGTCGGTCTCGGTCATCGCCCAGAGATAGCCTGTCGATGCGTATGCACGAACCAGTTGTTCGGCGGTGGCGAGAGTGAAGAATGTTTTGCCCACAAGAGTCAGTTCTGCCGCGAGGATTGCCGCGTTGGATGAATACAGCCCACCGATTACGGCATACACCTCATCGTTGAATGCCAGCGATTGGGCAAGTTCTTGCACATCGACCTTTGCCTCATCGTAGTATTCAAACTTTAACCTTATACCTGCTTCGTGGTTTTTGAATGCACGCTCAAAGTTGGTTGTAAACATTCCCAATGTCCTTTTCCAATGTACATCAAGCCCTTTCTCCAAGGGAAGCACCACGGCAACAACCTTCTCTGTCCACTGCTTGTTGTCAGGAGAATAAGAAGGCTCATCGTCCGAGCAGCTCCACAGACCGATCAGGCAGAGGAGCGGCGCAATAAGTTTAATAACCACTCGTTTCATAATACTCTTTCTCAAAAAGAATAGCCTGGTGACGCATTCCATTGACTAAGCTGCTGAAATCATTCACGTATCGGGGGGCGACCAGCCAGTCGGCATACCCGCTTTCAAGACCGTAAAGTTGGTTCTCCGGCATAATCCCCGTGACTACCCATTCCGTCAGATACCTGTAAATCAATTGGTCGATATGCTTAATAACCGAGCCAGTGATTCGGTTGGAGAGACTTGACTGGTCGATATCCATGCCCACCAGAAATGGTGAGTACTCAAATTCCCGGGAGTAGCGGTATATACCGGCATTAGAGCCACCTGCCACTGGGAAAATGAAGTCGTAATCAACCACCCAATCACTCATTTTCCGGTAAGCGAGCGAAGCCGACACATATCCCGTCCAATCATCCGCAAGATACTCCACATTGCAGTCACTGCCGTAGCCTGCAATAAAACCGTCTTTGGCTATGTTGATGGGACTGTCGGTATTATTGGCAAGCAAAATCAGAGGTGTCATCTCTGAACATTGTTTTGCACATACTCCTGCGAGGTATGAAGCTCCGAACATTGAAATCTGGAATGTATGAATGTTCTCGGCTTTATATTGTTTCCGGCTTTCAAAAAGCAGGATACTTTTGTTGGGTGTCAAGTCGTGCTCCGCCAGATGAAGTTCTGCCATTGGCTCATAATCGCTGCTACCCAAAACAAACAACACCGGAATTTCGCTTTCCGGTCGTTTGAGCCAGTCGGAGAAGATTTTCTCGGCTTCAAGCAATGATTCGGGCGAATAGATATAAATGTCAATCTCTTTATGTTCCATTTTGAATTTCTGAACGCCTTCAAGGATGCAGTCGTTATAGCTCATGTCGCCCAATCCGCTTGGAGAAAAAAGAAAAACAATCTGTGGTGCCAGAGAAACCGGCTCCAACTCATCGGCATGATTGCAGGATGACAACGCTCCTGTTACTAGGAGCGTTGTCATTGCCAAAATAATACGGACAGGATTATACATACTATTCAAACTCACATCCGCATTTAGAGCATTTATAGGGTCCGGATGCAAATGTTTTCCACTTATGACCGCATTGGGGACATTCTTCAGTCCACCTTGCCGGGAAGTATTGGTCTATAGCAAGATTATCCCCGCTGAGGTATTCCTCTGGAACAATTACGACTGTCATAACCGGCTCTCTGAAATTCTTGAGTGCATTGAACGAAATAGTGTAAAAGACGCTTTCATCTGTCCCCGGCGTAAGTGAGATTGTGCCGCAGTTGTCAGGGAGCTTGACAGTGCGTTGCTTTCCGTCCCATTGGTTGAGAATGAACTTCTCACACAATTCATGGGCTGCCTCCTTTGAGTCTGCAACCAATATAAGCCGAGTAGCATCATCCTTTTTCAGATAAAGATTTCCGGCTTCAGCTTGGTCGGCAATTATCTTGTCGATATTCTCCACCATTTTTTCTCCAGATGGTTCTTGTGGCTCATCGTCGTTGTTACAAGCAGTGAAAGCGAGCATTGCCATCACTGAAGCAAACATGATCGTTAAAATTTTCTGTTTCATTTTTAATTATTTTTTTAAATTTCTGTATTTGATATTGTAAATGGTTATTTCACCTGATTTATTCACGCACCAATATATCCTTGCGTCCCACGTCTGCCACACCTTCGCCACCAGCGTCGAAGAAGTCGAGCGAATAGGCGGTCAGAGTGCCATCCGGGTTTAAAGTGAAAGCGCTGTAGTCGTTGTATGACTCTCCGTCGATACCTTCATATGATTGGAATACATTCTCCCAACCTTCGTAATCTCTGGCTCCCCAGTAGTCATAATCGATACGCAATTCTTTTCCGCCTATACGTTCGTAGTAGGTGCTCGTGCCTATATCGCGGAATTCGCGCCATCCCTCATCGTCCGCTCCCAAAGAAGTCTCTACCCACTGCTTATCCTTAATTTCATAACGATGAAGGAGTTTCCACTTACCCAACAGTCTTGTGGCGTATGTGTCATGCAGACGGTCGAAGCGACGGTAAATCCAGCGGAATTCGCCGTGTAGTGTCTCTCCCGTCTCACCATCTATGGCTGTATTTGCGCCTATCTCCATTTCATCGGCAGTCAGGCGATAAATGCGAGAGGAGAAATTATCCCAGATAAGCAGGTCTTCTTTTTCGTTTACCGACCATGTACCAGCATAGATGGTCGAATACCAGAAACTGTAGCTGATTATCATTTCACCGCCGGGCCGCAGGTCATGCTCCAGCATGTGGCCTTCAGGGTTTGGCGTTTCAATATACTTGCCATCTTTCACCTCGTAGCTTTTCCATTCCTGCCAGACACCTTGAATATGCTGTTCCAAGGGGCGCAGGATGGGATCTTCGGGAGAATCGTTGTCATCGCAGGACGTGGCAATAACTGCCAGTCCGATGAGGACGGGTAACAACAAGAAGTAGCGTCTGATTGTTTTCATATCTGTCAATATTTTTAGTGGTTATTCTTTCAGAAGAAGGTCTCGATACTCACCCTCGCGCATTTCTCCTGTAGCAGGGTCAAAATTCACGGAATAGAACACGTACATCGTGCGGTCATCCTCCAAGGTGATGCGCACTCGGGACACCTTGTCGCTGTCGAGGGGCTTGTAGGAGACTGTGTCGGTGACGGCATTCGCTTTCCACTGCATCGGGTCGGTGGTATGCTCGTTGTCGCCTTGGCGCGAGTAGGTGATGAAGGTGCCTTGCTCGGTATATTCGTGCCACCCCTCATCGGGGATGCCATAGGTGATCTCCTTCCACTCTCCATTCTTTTTCTCGTAGCTCTTGCTGAAATGCCAGCGCCCCACAAGGCGTTCGGCAAAGTTCTTCTGCTCTTCGTCAATGCGGCGGAAAAGCCATTTGAATTCTCCCTCTTGCGTGGCACCGGTAGCATAATCGGTTGCCTTGTCGTATCCGAATTCCAGCTCGTCGGCAGTGAGGCGCATCAGGGTGTACTCCACCGGATATGCTTTATAATTGATTTTAAATGTGTTTTTATGGTCTTCCGCCTCCCAAGTCAGAGATCTCAGATAGGTGTCGTGATTGGCGTAGGTAACGGCGGACATCATAGAGCCGTCGGTGCGGAAAAGATAGGTTGTGCCGCTGCCTTCCGGCTCGATCACTTCTTTCCACTCGCCATCCTTTTTCTCATAGCTCTTGATCATTGTCCACTTGCCGGGAAGGTTTGCGGCGATGGGGTTGCGTATGGCTTCCCCTTTATTCTCTTTGTCGCTACATGAGGGGAAGCCTGCTAAGGTCAGCAGGGTAATCCAAAAGAGGGTTAATACATTCTTCTTCATAATGCTTATCATTTAATATAACCAATATATTGTTTAATATTCTATTTTATCGTCTTTCTTCATCCACATATCAAAAGCCTTGACTGCTTCGTCCGTACGGGCGTCTTTCAGATTGAGGGTGGCGTTGATAAGCACTTTGTAAGCTTGTTCGGCCGGCTTGTCTTTGACAGTGGAGGGGGTGACTTGCGAAGTGCCAGTAATACTGTTGATGGTACCGTCCACATAAAGGGTTTCTTCGTTACCTGCCAGTTCGTTGAAGTGGAAGTCTCCGTCGATGACCCGAAATCGTGTGACGTCGCTTAATGCTTTTACGATAGCTTCACGCACCGAAGGGGCATATTCATCGTGCTGGGTAGTACTCTTACCTGTGACGGCGGTGGTAGCCAGATCGGTCAGGATGCTGCCTACGGTCTGCTTTTTGTTTTGTGCTTTGTCAACGTAACGAATGTCTCCCACAGATACCTTCAGGAAACTGTTACGCGAGGTTTGCGCCCGCAGGGCTGCCGCTTCCGGCAACAGGGCCGGAAGCAGCAGGATGAGGGCAAAAGGAATGTATGTCTTCAGTTTCATCATTCTAATACTTATTTATCTATTAAATCAAAACCACAGGCGGTGTACCATTGGTTTAAACGGTACGAGCGTATGGCATAATTGACATAGTCCTGAAATAACTGAAAGCCAGAGTAGTTTTCCAGTGCCATGATAGGATATATCGAAAGTCCGTTGTAATAGGGTTCTATATGGTTGTCAACTTCATCATACATCTTTACATCTTTCCCGAATCCGTAAGTGTTAATCAGGCATGCTTTGTTGTATGTCGAAAACCATTCATCGGTAAACGTTCCTGTCTTGCGCATGAAATCCACAAAATCAAGCTGGGCAGAAGGAAAGTTCTTTTGGAATAGTTCCTCTCCTTTGCCATCGTCGAAGTAGTTTTCTGTAAGATGGCATTTGTTGATAAAAGCGTCCTGAATATCGGCTAAGGTGATTTTACTGTCCATCAGAGCTTTCTTTGTATCTGCGGCAAGCTTGTCAAGTTGGGAAGCATCTATGAGGGACAGTGTCGCATATTTGTCGTCATCGGCCGAATTATTGTAAAGCCATTCGCAGGAATGTAACACAAACTTTGACAGGTCGGCACGGGGGCTGGTGTAAAGATACGACAGATTTTCATGCCAAGGCCATCCTACTGAAGAAAGGGATACTTCGCTTGCAACCAAATACCTGGTCTTATGACGCAGTTCGAATGCCACCTCCACGCTTGCCATCATACAAGCGTGCATGATCATAAATTCATAGTCGGGCAGAGTAAGGTCTGCTATTTCTCTGTTTTCAAGATATTTCACGGCATCACCGCCCATTCCTTTGGTCCTGAATGTATTATCATCGTTTAGGCCAAATGGGAGTATGCCGCTGCCATGTCCGAAAAGCATAAGTCCATAGCTTTTCGCAGGGGCTATGGCACGGACGTCGTTCTGTACTTCCGGATAACGAGCGATGTCCCCGTGAGTCCCAATTGGCTCATATTCTTTGACAACCTCGCTTACGATGGCCGGTGTGTCATCATGCTTTATTTTTAGCAGAACCGGATTTTCAAACTGTACAAACATGGGCGACGGATCAATGTAAACATAAAGGCTTCCTGCATAACTGTCGTCCCATCCTGCCTCCATTTTATTGATATAATCCAACTGAGAATTACTGAGGACAAGACCGCTTTCGCCGTCAATATCCCCCCAGATATAAGCGAGAATGGTTCTTTCCACCGGTTGGGGTTCTTCCGGCAGAGGTTCTTCATTAATGTTGTTGTCGTCATTGTCACATGACGCAAACATTGCGATGAATGACAGCAGTATAATAGCTGTGATGTTTCGGCAAAGCAACTGTATCGTGTTCATAAAAACCATATAAGTGAGTAATTAAATTATTATATGTAAAAGGTTACGTAAATATAAATTTGAGGAGAAACAACACCGACAGCACATACATGGTAGGGCTAACCTCCCGGTGTCTGCCCGTGCCCAGTTTGAGCAACACATAGCAAAGCATACCCAAGATGATGCCATTGGCAACGGAGTAGGTCAGCACCATAGTTATGATGGTGATGAACGCAGGAAGTGCCTCCGCGATATTCTTCATGTCTATTTGAGTGATGGACTCCATCATAAAGACACCCACCAGTACCAATGCTCCGGTCGTGGCAGCACCGGGGATGAGCAGGAAGATGGGAGCGAAGAAGATGGACAAGAGGAACATTCCACCGGTGACCAGCGAGGTAAACCCGGAACGCCCGCCTTCGGCAACGCCCGAAGCACTCTCCAAGTAGGTGGTAATCGTAGAACAACCCAGTATGGCTCCAAAGGTGGAACCGATGGCATCGGCCAGCATAGTCTCTTTTGCACAGGGAATTTCGCCGTTCTCTTTCACAATCCCGATCCGGTAGGTAAGGGCGACCAATGTGCCGATGGTGTCGAACATATCCATAAAGAGCAGCGTGAAGATAATCACCGCCATATCGAGCGTGAACAACTGGCTGAAGTCGAATTGATAAAAGGTGGGAGCCAGCGAGTGGGGCGTGGAGATGGGCAGGAATCCTTCGGGAATCGTAGTCACACCCAACGGAATGCCGATGAGCGTACAAATCAGGATGCTATAAAACAAGGCTCCCTTCACCTGCTTCACCACGAGCAGTCCACTCAACAGGATGCCTGTCAATGCTAATACGGAGACGGGCGTGAAGGGACCGAACGTCACGAACGTAGCCGGGTCGGAGACGATGATGCCGGCGTTCTTCAGCCCGATAAAGGCGATAAACATCCCGATACCTACAGAGATGGCGTAGCGCAGCGTAGCTGGAATGCTGTTCAGCACAATCTCGCGCACGTTAAAGAAAGTGATGAGGATGAAGAGAAGTCCCTCCACAAACAAGGCAGCCATAGCCACTTGCCACGGATAACCCATGCCCTGCACCAGTGTGAAGGCGAAGAAGGCATTGATCCCCATGCTGGGTGCCTGTGCCAAGGGCAGCTTTGCCATGAATGCCAGCAGCAAGGTGGAGAGGGCGGTGGCAAGCGCGGTAGCCGTGAACACGGCTCCCTTGTCCATCCCGGTGGAGGAGAGGATGGAGGAATTCACGGCAAGGATATAACTCATGGTAAGGAATGTTGTGATTCCGGCGATGCTTTCCGTGCGCAATGTCATAGTCTTTGGGTTGAATCCCAATAGTTTCTGTAGCATAGTGTTTCTGTAGTCTTTAATCACTAATTCTTAATCGGATGCCCACTTCATCCCCGATAGTCGAGTTTGAACGATTCACAGCGTGAATGCCAGAGAGAGGAAGCTGCTCTCTCTGGCAAACACGTCTTTATGGACATCTACTTCTCGTATTTCCATATGGGCATCTCGCAACGGCGAGTGGTGGAAGTCATATAGAAAGTGGTATCACGAAGGGTGCGCACATAGTCAATATGTATGACGCTGTCGGCATGGCTCACCACGTGTACGCTTTGCAACGGCTTGTCGGGATGCAACATACAGAGGCTGTCGTTGCGGAAGGTGTAACGGAATTCGAGCTTGTTCAGCAACGTGTCGTTCTGAATGGCGTAGAAATGCATGGTGCTGTCCGCCAAGTAGACTTCGTAAAGCTGCTGTTCTTGCGGATTTCCTACGTAGTCGAAAACCGTAGTGTCCGAGGCAGCTCCTTGCACGCTCTGGGTCACCAATTCGTAGTGCCAAACACCTTCAAAAGTAGGGGTAGCGGTTTTAGTGGTATCCTCCGCGTTCTTGCACGAGGCGAAGATTGCACCTGCCAGCAGGGCGATGCCAACAATATAAATTAATTGTCTCATTTTGTTTAAGTTATGACATTATTAAGTTATAAAATCAGTGAGTTTATTCTTATTTTTTTATCAGCACGTCTTTGAACTCACCTTCCACCACTTGTCCTGTAGCAGAATCGAAGTTCTTTCCATAGAACACGTTCATCGTTTGGTCATCATCTTCCAGGGTGACACGTGTGGAGGAGACTTCGGGGTTGTCGGCGAACTTGTAATAGACTGTGCCGGTGTCCTCGTTCGCCTTCCATGCGATATACTCGTTCTTCATTTCCTGGTCCCCTTTCCGCGAGTAAGAGGTAAAGAATCCTGTTTCAAAGTATTCGTGCCATCCTTCATCGGGCAGTCCGTAAGAGGTTTCCACCCATTCGCCGTTCTTCTTCTCGTAGCTCTTGGAGAAGTGCCACTTGCCCAGCAGCCGTTCGGCGAAGTTCTTCTGCGACTCGTCTATGCGGCGGAAGAGCCATTTGAACTCGCCTTCCAGGGTCTCATGGGTAGTCATGTCGGTGGAGAGGTGGTAGCCGAACTCTAATTCGTCATCGGTCAGACGATAGACCTTGTAGACGTACTCTTTGAAGAGAGTCATCGTGTTGTCGGTGTCGTTGGCCATCCAGGTGGTACTCCTCGTGTGGGTGTCATGACTGGCCATTGTGACGATGGAACGCATTGTCCCGTCGGAGCGCATCAGATAGGTAGTACCGGAACCTTCGGGTTCAATCACTTCCACCCATTTGCCGTCCTGCTTTTCGTAGCTTTTCACCTGGGTCCACTTGCCTGTAACATTCTCGCCAATAGGTTTGCGGATGCTTGTGTCAGATGTCTCATTATTGTTGCAAGCAGCGAAAGCAATTATTGCCGCCGCTGCTGTAAACATGATAGTTAAAATATTCTTTCTCATAAATTTCATTTGTCAATGCGTTTTTATATCAATCAGGATATAGTTACGACATCATGCCTCAACGAAACTCGAAGAGGTTGAAGAAACCGGTGATGGTGAATACGGACCGGATGTCATCGTTGATGTGGCTAAGGGCCAAGGTGCCCCCCTTCTTTGCCACCTCCTTGCGCAAGGCAAGGAACAGCCGCAGACCGGAGCTGCTGATGTATTCCAATCCCGTGCAATCCAGCACGATGTCCTTGTCCGCGCTGTCCATCAGGGGTTGCATATCCTTTTCTAATTGGTTGGCAATGGCTGAATCCAATCGCCCGTTGAGTACCCCGGTCAGTACTCCGTTCTCGTTCTTAATCTCAAAATTCATCATATTCAATTTTTAAATTGGTTATAAAGGGAATAATATAGTCACAATAAACAGGTTGGCCGCCAAGATAATCAGGTTCATCAACAGACCTATCTTCATGAAGTCCGAGAAGCGGTAACCTCCGGGACCATAGACCAGCATGTGGGTGGGCGACCCGATGGGGGTGGCAAAGCTGGAAGAGACGGCAATCATCAACGCCACGCAGAAGGTCAGCGGGTTTACCCCCAACGCTATCGCGCTCTTGTAGGCAATGGGAAAGAACATGGCTGCCGCTGCCGCATTACTGATAAGCTCTGTGATGAAAGTACCCACCAAGCAAATCACGGCAAGCACCACCAGCGGGTTAGTCCCGCACATCCCTAACAATCCGTCGGCAAGCTTTTGCGCGATTCCCGTGTTCTCAATGGCCATTCCCAAGCAGACGGAACCTGCAAAGACCATCAGCACATTCCAGTTGATGCTTTTACGTGCCTGCTCTATGCTGCAACAGCGTGTCAGTATCATGGCAAACGCTGCCAGGAAACAGGCATTCAGCAGCGGCATCACATGGAACGCCGACAGGAGCATCATGGCCAGCATAATCCCTGACGATACGAGCGTCTTATGATTGACCTGCTGGATATTCTCCGAATCGAAGAAACGGACATCTCCGTTGAAATCTTCCTCGCGCAACTTCTTTCCTTCCAACAGCAAGGTATCTCCGGCCTGCAAGACAGCCTCCCGGGGACTCACTTCCAAACGCTTGCCTTGACGGGCAATGGCCACCAGCACCACATCGTGCTCTTCTTCGAAGCGCGTATCCGTCATGCGCTTGCCTATCAAGTCGCTGTCAAATGCCAAGTAGCCGGTCTGCAACTTCCGTTGGCCTTCCATCTCGGTCACACTATAGACGTGATGAGTGGCATTCACCAATTGGTGCGTCTCGCGCAGGTCCAAGATGGCATCAATCTGGCCGGAATAGACCAGACGGTCGCCACCAAGTATGAACTCATCGGCGGGAACGGGAGAGATAATCTCTTTGTCGAAACGTACGATTTCGACCAAGCGGCCTCCCCGCACATCCATCAAGCCACACTCGCCGACACTCTGCCCCACCAGCGGGTTCGTGGTAGGCACCATCAACTCCACTGTATAATCGGAAATGGACTCAAACGAACTTTCCGGTGATTTCCGTTCGGGCAACAGCTTGCGCAGGGCTATCATGGAGAGGATTCCCACCGCTAGGCAGAAGAGACCCGGCAGCGTGGTGGTGAACACACCCAACTCCACACCGGCCTCACGTGCATAGAATCCCGAGATAATCAGGTTGGGCGGTGTTCCGATTAAGGTACATACCCCTCCCATTCCTGAAGCATAGCTCAGAGGTATCAACAGCTTCGAAGGGGCAACACCCAACTTCTTCGACCACATCTTCACCACGTTGATGAACAGAGCCACCACTGTCGTGTTGCTCAGCATCGAGCTTAGCATCGCCACCGGCAGCATCAGCCGTACTATCGCCTTAGGATAGGACGAAGGGTTGCCCAACAAATGGCGCACTATCCACTGCAACACGCCTGTATAAACCAGGCCTGCCACCACCACGAACAGTACACCGACCACTACCACCGATTCCGAGCTGAAGCCCGACAGCACCTCCTTGGCAGGCAACACGCCACATACCAACAGGACCGCCATCCCTCCAACAAATACCACATCCGCCGGCAGCTTGGTGAAGAGCAACAAGCCAAACATCACCAGCACCAGCACAATCGTAATCCAAGCATTCAAGCTAAGACCTAAAAATACGAAACTCTCTATCATTCTCTCTTAGTTTTTGAGTTTTTTTCTCATTATCAATACATTGCAATCTCCTTCCCGCCTGTACGCCACTTCATCCATCAAGTTGCGTATCAGGAAAATACCCAATCCGCCAATCGGCCTCTCTTCCAACGAGAGGGTCACATCCGCCTCCGGCACGGTGAGGGGGTCGAAAGCCCCTCCCCAATCCTTCAGGCAGAAGGTGTGTGTCCGGCTTTGCTCGTCCCAGGCTGAGGTAAGGACTATCTTTCCTTCCTCCATCTGCGGGTAGGCATAATGGATGACGTTGACTAATGCTTCTTCCAACGCCACATTCAGCGACATCATCTCCGCCATACCCATGCCCGTCTCTTCAGCTATCTCTTCGAGAAAGAGCGGCAGACGAGACACTTCATCCAGACTGTTAGTCATTACAAGTTCCTTGCTTTCCACTGTTTCAATTATGAATTATAAAACTATTAATTATCAACTGTCAACCGCACACAGAGTAGCGTCAAGTCATCACTCTGCTCCGCCTCTCCGGCGAATCCGGTCACTAATTGTATCATCCGTTCCACAACGGAACGTGCTGACAGATTACCCAAGTGTGACATCTCTCCCAACATACGCTCATTTCCCAACAGTTCACAGTTGCTATTCTCTGCCTCGTTCAATCCGTCCGTATATATTAATAAGGTGCTTTCCTTGGGCAACATCACACACTGCTCTGTAAACTCAAAACCATCGCAAACACCTATCGGAATGTTCGGCACCGTGTCTACAAAAGAGCTCTGCTTATCCGGCTCTACCAACAAGGGTGGATTGTGTCCAACACTGCAATACGACAACCTGCCACTATCCAGTTCCAGTGCCCCGATAAACATCGTGACGAACATATTGGCGTCATTCTGCTCCATCACCGCGTGGTTCAGCTTGGCTGCAATCTCCGAGGGGGTGTCGCAAGTGCCTGCCATGATGCGGAACAGGCTACGCGTCACCGCCATGAAAAGCGAAGCGGGAATGCCCTTGCCCGACACATCGCCCACGGTGAAGAACAGTTTCCCGTCGCGGATGAAGAAGTCGTACAGGTCGCCTCCCACCTCCTTGGCCGGAGAGAGGCTGGCATAGAGGTCAAGCGTCTTCCACTCCGGGAAAGGAGGGAAGATGTTGGGGAGCAAGCTCATCTGCAACTTGCGGGCAATGTTCAGCTCGCTCTCTATCCGCTCCTTTGCGCGGGTGGTCTCCGTCAGCCGATGGATGTAGTCGTCCAACGAACGCTGCATGTAGGCAAAGGAGTCCCTGAACTGAGCCAATTCATCTTTGGTGCGAATCTCGGGCAGCGGTGCCGCCAGGTCGCCTTTCGCCACGCGGGACGCAGCCTCGGAAAAGAGCTTCAGCGGGTGGGAGGTACGTCTGATGCGCCATACGCAGAAGAACAGCAACGCCAGCAGTCCCAACAGGAACACCGACACCACCACCAAAGTCAGCCTGTCCAGCGGAGCAAACACATCCCTGTAGGGACAGACCACTGCCACCGACCATTCCGTGCCCTCCACAGGCTTGTAGAAGACATAAGAGAGCGTATCATCGTTCTGCAACTCGTGCATGCCTTCCTCGCCCCGTATCATCGCATCGCCCAAGATCGTCACACTGCGGTCCGTCATGTCGGATGTAGCGGTATAGATGGTCTCGTGCAGGATGCGTTCCGGCTTGGGATGCACCAAGTAGTTGCCTAAACGGCTTATCATCAGCGTGTAGGAACCGGGATAAGGTTTGATGCCATTCACCAGCCCGCTCAGATGGTCGAGCGAGATGTCCGCCGTCAGGATGCCGAACATCTTGCCTTCGCCGTTGCGCAATACGTGCGAGTAGGTGGACATCACACGGTCTCCCCCACCCTCGTCAAAATAGGGTTCGCTCCAATAGTTGCGGTCGAGGCGTTTGGGGGTGGCATACCACTCCTTCGCGTGATAGTTGTAGGCCGCATAGCCCAGGTTTCGGTCCTTCACCTCGCCTTCTTCCGTCAGGTAGGAGTAAGGGGCGAACAGCTCACCCTTCTCCGCATAGAATCCCGGCTCGAATGCCACACAACTGCCGATAACGTGCGGGTTGGTCCGCATCATCATACGGGTCACGGCATAAAGCGAGTCGGGATTGCCGAGGCGGTCGCGCACGAGCCATTCCATGTTTTTTGCCGCCGCCTCCACCTGGTGCAGGATGTCTTCTATCTGGTAAACGGTGCCGGAAAGTTCGCTCCCCGCATGGCTCTCTGCCTCCTGGCGCACGATGCGTTTGGAGGAGAAGAAGAGCACGGAGAACACCACCCCGAACACCATAGAGGCTATCATGACCACCTGCAAGCTCAGGCGGGCGGAAAAGGACTTCCGAATTGTCTTCATCAGATTCATCAGTTGTTCGGGCTGCTGAATACAACGTAGTATTTAGGTTGGTTTTTCTCCTTCTTAAAGACTATATTCAGACTTGCAAAACCGTCCTTGACTCTTTCCGTTTCATAAACCACATGCACGTACTCTGAATTAAAGGCTTTTATCGTAAAAAACCAACTTTTTGCCTCAGAATCGCTAACAGAAATTATCTCCCTACATACAAAAGCATAGACTTCTGTCTGATTCTTGAAATCGGTGCATGTCAAAGTCGTGTGTCCCGAACCCGAAGCAGGAAAGCCGGGATCCAACTTCTTAACGAAATCGGTAATGTTCTTAGCCGTCTTCTCTTCCGCACTCTTCGAAGAGCCACCGAAAATATTCTCGTTGTCGGCATTGAACGTGGCTATGCACACCAACTCACCGGTGAGGGTGTTTCTCACCTCGAAAAGGTAGTCGCCCTGCCACACTTCGCCTTTGAGCGAATTGCAGGCTTTCTCGCAAGCTTCGTAAACCTGCTTGTCACACTCTTCCACCGTACCCCGTTTCGTAAAGTTCTTCCCGGTGACACCGAGAGCCGACTTGAAGGCGTTCTCTATTTTCCCCATCTCTTCGATGAAGTTGGGGTGTGAGGCCGACATTTCGGGGAAGCCATAGGTGTAAGTCACTTCGTTGTCTGCATCTTCATCATCGCTACAAGCAGTGAAGATAAAGGAAAAGATGGCCATAGCCGCCATCATCGTCAGCAGTGCCGACATGGTTCTGATTGTTTGTTTCATTGTTATTTATTGTTCTACTTGTTTATATACCTCTTTCAATCCTACGTCTGCCACGCCTTCGCCACCGGCATCGAAGAAATCGAGCAAATAGGCGGTCAGAGTGCCATCGGGGCTGAGTTCGAAGGCATCATAGTCGCCTGTGGCCTCGCCATTTATGACGTGGTACGCTTGGAAGATGCCTTCCCACCCTACGTAATCAAGGGCTCCCCAATAGTCGTAGTCGATGCGCAATTCCTTGCCACCGATACGGCTGTAATAGATGGCTGTGCCCGATCGGTTGTAGTCGCGCCAGCCCTCATCCTCCGCGCCAAGGGGGGGGCTCCACCCACTGCTTATCCTTTATCTCGTAGCGGTGGAGAAGCTTCTATTGGCCCAAGAGACGATGTGAACGGTGTTCTCGTCCTCGAAACAGAGACGGATCTCCACACGCGCTTGGCTACAAATGTCCCACTGGCTCAATATGTCCGCTGGTTCGCCCTACTTGGCAATTTCACCTACACAGCCGCTGTATCTCTTAGTCTCAAACTTGTCGCCTGTAAGGGTGTAGAGAGCGCAACTGCCTCTCATGTCGTACTCGCGCGCGCAGTAGTCAGGCATGTCTTGTGTAACCTCTACCCATTGGCCGTCCTGCTCCTGAAATCTCTTCTGAAGCTGCCATCTGCCCAACAGCTGTGTGTAAGCGGTTTTGATCGGTTGGTTGACGCGGGTATATACCCACTTGAACTCGCCTTTCAGCACTTCGCCCGTTGCGTGGTCGGTAGCGGTGGTGTCCAAGACAATGAATTCGTTCTCGGTCAGGCCTCCCAATCGTATCCCTTCACCGTTCACCTTCAGTGTGTCAGCGGTTTCGTCGGCACTCCAGGTGCTCTCAAACATGTACGTCTTGCCGTCTTCGCGCCTCACATTGTGGTAGTAGATGCCACCGGGACAGAACACTAAGTCATTCACGTACATTTCGGGGATGGGATCCTCTATCCACTTGCCATCTTGCAGCATGTAGCTGTTCGTCTGCTTCCATATACCAAAAGAGGTTCTTGGTGAGGGGGCGCAGGAAGAGGGTTTCATCGGTATTGTCATTCATCTCGTCGTCGCTGCATGCAGTGAAGGTGCAGGCAAAATTGCCATAGCCACCGTCATCAACAGCAGTGTTGACATTGTTCTGATTGTCTCTTTCATATTCATTCCTTGCCTTTTATTTTACCTTTATTTCTCTCTTATCAGCACATCCTTGTACTCCGTCGAAGTCTGTTCCTCCAACTCCGGGTTGAAGTCTTCGGAGTAATACATCACCATCGTGTTGTCATTGTTTTCCAATGATATGCGGTAATATCTCTCTTTCCGTTCTCCGGGAACATAGTAAGTGACGACACCGGTTGATTCATTGACAGACCACCACATATTATCGTTTTTCCATTCCTCATCAGGCCAGCGCGTATAGGTAGTGAAAACCCCGCTTTCGGTAAAGTCACTCCAACACTCCAATGGATAATCGCCGATTGTTTCAGTCCATACTCCATTGGCTTTCGCATAGCGTTTTGACAGCGACCATTTGCCAACCATTCGTTCCGCGAGGGTCTTCTCTTCTTGATTGATACGCTGAAAATGCATCTTGTACTTCATGTCTCCCAATGTTGAGACAAGCACCAAGTCATTTTCTGTGAGTTGATAAACTTCAAATCTATCTTCAAAGATTTTTAAGGTATGGTCAGCGTCATTTACATCGCCCCATTTATTGAGCAAGAGGTGTGTTTCATCATCAGTGGAGGAAACCATGAAAAATTCGCCATCGGGTCTCAGTGAATATTTTAAAATACGATCGTCATCTGTGCCGGTTGATTCCCATTTTCCTCCTTCCTTTCTGAATGATTCAACCAGTTCCCAGTTGCCAACAATGTGTTCGGCAATAGGAGTCTGCACAGTGCCCTTGCCCTCTTCCAAATCATGTCCATACGCCATTAGTGTCTCGTAGAAGTCGCACCATCCGGTAAGCTGTTCAAAACGGCATTTGCGATATTGCTCTCGTACATCAGCCTGGTAATCGGAGGTATTGGTGTAGGCAGTATAAAGAAAATCATGTTTGCCGTTGGTTTGTCGATGAGTCACCACAATGTCTGAAAGCACTTCATCGAGACGGTTTATATAGGACGCGAGACACATGTTCCCGCTCTCGACATAGGCGGCGTGGAGGAAATCCACAAGATCCAAACTGTAATAGGGTCGCATCGTCTGAAAGAAATCGTCATAATCATGACTCACCTTTGAATGCAAGGCTCTTAAATAACCTTCTCCATAAGTCTGGCCATATTTTGCCGGAGCGTCAGTTGTGAAATTGACACCCGACATGGTGTTGCCCATCTCCTCTATAGTTTGACGGAGGATTTCCCATAAAGGAGTGAGGTCACGGATTCTGCTCACCTCAACCGCAAGACCAACAACTTCCTGATTGTGAAACTCCTGCCACAGATTCATGGCGCGGTGTGCGGTTAGGGTAAGGGTTTCCTCCACAGAGCGCCCTTGTCTCAGGTCGTTGACAAGTGAAGTGTAATCATAGGCGAGGTCGGGTATGACGAAGGGGGAGCCGAGCAAGAGATCTGCCGCACCTTCCCATTCAGCGAGCATCTCGATATTTCCCTGATTGCATGAGTTCATAATCAAGGCATCGATGTGTTGTCCAGACTGGCGTATAGCGTCCCCCAACTGGGCGGACGTCATTCTATGGTAGCTGTCGTACAGAGTGGCTCTTGTTGAGGGTGGAGTTTCTTGCTCTTTCAAATCGTTATAAGGAGTAAAATTGCTTCCATGACCGCCGATAACAAGAATGTAATGGCGGTTGGGATATTTCTCTGCCGACCAGCGGATAAACTCTGTCAACTGCCGGGAATCGGTGATGGCAAAATCATCACCGGGACCGAATGTTCGGTCCTCTGTCATGATGCCGTCCTGAGCGGTATATCTGCGAACACCGTTGTGTTGGTCTCCTTCCCCTTTTCCGGAAGCTTTGAACAACACTGTTGCCGATACATCATCACCGGTAGCATCGGTTGCCTGACGGATACTCTCGGCGAAAATAAGGTCATGCTCCATGTCGCCGCCCGATATATACATCATCAGACAGAATCCGTTCACCTCCGGCTCTTCTGGTATAGGTGACGGTTCGTCTTTGTCGGAACAAGATGACAATCCCGACAGCGCAATAATCAACGCCAGTATATGATTGAGATATTTCTTCACTGTTTCTGGGTTTTAGAATTAAAAAATATATAATCCAATTCAATTTCTAATCAGAATGTCTTTATACTCGGTGGTTGTCTGTTCTTCCAACTCCGGGTTGAAGTTTTCCGAATAGTTCATAATCATTGTATTGTCGTTGTCTTCCAACGCTATCCGGAAAAATCTCGGTTCAAGTTGTGCCTCCGAGTCGAAGTAAAAGACGGTTCCTGTTTGTTCATGAAACCTCCACCTCATATTGTCATTTTTCCATTCTTCAGAGGGCCAGCGGGTATAAGTGCTGAATAATCCTGATTCCGTGTATTCGCTCCAGCACTCCAAGGGAAGATTCTCCGTCACTTCCTTCCATTCGCCATTGGCTTTCTCATAGCGTTTGGACAGCGACCACTTACCGACCATTCTTTCACCAAGAGTCTTTTCTGAATCATTGACACGGGAAAGCCGAACTTTTTGTTTACTCTCGTCAGCATCGCCGACAAGTTCCAATATGTTGTCAGAAAGTTGATAAATCTCAAGTTCTTCTCCATTCCAATCAATCTTATTCCCATCCTTTATACTCCATTGGCCTTTATTCAATGCTGCAAATTGTCCAAAACCGCCCACTAACGGCATCTCGCCATTCGACCTGAACACCATACTCTTTACGCGAAAATTCGTATATGACGCAGGGAGCCACTCATGAAATTTCTTAATTAACACGTCTTTCACCTCCCATCTTCCGATGATGTGTTCCGAAATGGGGGTGAGAATCTCACCTTTCTCCTCATAATTATAGACGAAATACTTTAGACTCTCATAGAAATCACGCCAACCTGTGAGCTTGTCGAAACGGCATTTGCGATAAAGTTGCCCTCCTAACTCCCCATCATACTCATTCAAAGCATTGAATACAAGATAAATGAAATCATGCTTTCCATTGGTCTGTCGATGTGTCACAATTATATCCGCAAGAATCTCGTCAAGTCGATTTATGTATGGAGCGAGACTCATGTTTCCACTTTGCACATAAGCGGCATGAAAGAATCCCACTATATCCAATGTGAAAAATGGGCGATTATATTCAAAAAAATCGTCTTCATTGCCGACATACTTGGAGTAGAGCGCTCTTCCATAACCTTGACCGTAGGGTTGTCCATACACAGCCGGGGCATCGGTAGTGAAGTTTACATCTTCCATGGAGTTCTTCATCGCATCGATAATCTGTCGCATAGCCTCCCAAAGAGGAGTCAGGTCACGGATTCGGGAAACTTGTGTCACCATTCCACATTCTTCTTGGTTGTGAAACTCCTGCCAAAGGTTGATGGCGCGGTGGGCGGTACGTGCAAGAGCCTCTTCTACAGAGCGTCCCTGCAGCAGGTCGCCTATAAGCGAAGCATAGTCATAGCCAAAGTCTGGCAACATGAAAGGAGTACTGAGCAGATAGTCGGCAGTACCTTCCCATTCCGCGAGCATTTCAATATTTCCTTGCTGGCATGAGTTGAATATAAGAGCGTCAAGAGTCTGGCCCGATTGGCGGATAGCGTCTCCCAATTGTGCGGATGTCATATATTTGCGGTTATCATAGAGGGTAGCCCGCGTTTTAGGGGCAGTCTCTTCTTCGTAAATCTCATCATATGGTACAAACGCTTTACCGTGTCCGCCAATTACAAGCAGATAATGGCGGTTGGGGTATTGCTCCGCCGACCAGCGGATGAAATCCGTCAGTTCCTTTGGGTCGGTGATGGAAAAATCCTCACCGGGATCGAATGTCAGGTCTTCGGTCAAAACGCCATTCTGCGCGGTGTAACGGTGCGTGCCGTTGTGTGCTTCACCTTCTCCTTCACCGGAGTTTTTATGCAGTACCGTAACGGCAACGTTTTCATCCGATACTGCTGCTGCTTGCCGGGCACTCTCCATTAAAGTAACATCATGTTCGGGGTCGCCGCCCGACATGTAGAACATGAGGCAGTGGCCGCTCGGTGTGGGGTCTGGCACGGGAACGGGTGTCGGTTCGTTGTCATCGCTGCAGGATGACAAGGCCGCCAATGAAAGGAGGCAGGCGACGAGATAATTCAGGTATTTGTTCATGTTGTTCATTCTTTTAATGTAAACAATGTATTATTTAAGATTCTATTTTATCGTCTTTCTTCATCCACATACCAAGCGCCTTTGCCGCTTCTTCTTCCGGCATCACTTCCGATGATGTTCACGATGTTGTCGGCCGGCAGGCCGTTAATCTGGTACTTGATGTCTTCTGCCATACTTGAATTCTTTTATGGGTTCTCTGATTTCGGTTGGAACTCGTTGATACTGAGGAAATTGCCCCAGCCTGTTTGCCGGTGAAACTTCAGCATCGGGTAGAGGACGGCATAGTCGGCATATTCATACTGTTGTCCGTTTGCGTCCTCTATCACGAAGTCGTTCTTGTTGTAGTATTCGGCGGGCATCCAAGTGATGCCTACGGTAAATTCGGGTATGATGCCTTCGTTATGGTGGCTTGCACGCACGGGCTGCATTTTCTGCAAAGCGTTGGACAACAGGTAGGCTTGGGTGGAAAGCGTCCCGTTCATGCAGTAGTTGGCGATGTGGTTGGCATAATAGTCGAGGTCGATGGAGTAACTGCCGGGATACTGGTCGAATTGGTAGATGGAATAGAGTTGGTAATAATCGAACAGCTCCAAGGACTCGGCGTCATTCTGGCAGCTGTTGCGTTCTTCGATGAGCGCGTCGGTGAAGAGGCGCATCTCGTCGAGCACGGGTTGCAACATGCGGGTGTCGGTCAGCGACAGGTCGTACGAGTTGTTGGTATCCAGACTTTTCCACAACTCCACCGTCAGCGGAACATATTCCTGCATGGCGGGCAGCACTTCGCTGTGTTGCTCCAGTTTGTCCATCAGCCGGCCGTAATGACCGCCGTAGCCGGGGGTGATGTGCGAGGCGCTGAGGATGTAGTCCGTGTAGTCGGCTATCTGGCAGATGTTCTCCATCATGTTCATCAGGCACACGTCCATATAGATGAGGTCGAAGTGCACCCCCGACCGCTTCAGCCCTTCTTCCAGCTCGAAGATGGAGAGATGGCTGTCCAAGCCGGCTTCCTTAACGTTGTCGTCGAACACCACGCCGCGTGTGCTGCTGCCGGGCCAGTTGCTGGGCTGGTCATAGACAGGCGTGAACTCCGAGCCGTGGTTCCACAGCACGAGGACATACCGCTTAGCGGGCATCCGCTCTGCCGCGTCGCTGATGAACGAGGCCAGGTGGTCGGGATTGTCCAGACGGTAGTCGGCATCGGCTATGCGCTCGTTTTCCATACCTGTGGGCGTGAGGCTGTAGAGCCGCGTGCCTTGGAACTGAGCATCATCGCCCGTTTGATAGGGGACTGAGAATTTCACCAGTCCGGTGAACTGCACCTTGTCCGAATAGCCGTAGCCTTCCACTTGCGAGAGGTTGTAGATGAGGGCATCATCCAAGTTTCCGCCGCCGCATCCGTAGAGCATGACGGTGTAGTCGGCGTCAGGTTCCGGCTCCGGTTCCGGTTCGGCGCTCTGTTCGGTGGTGGGGTCTTCATCGTCGCTGCAGGCGGTGAAGCCGAGCGGCAGGGTGGCGCACACTAACCACAGCAGGAGGTGTGCGAAGGTGAATGTAGTTGTTTTCTTCATTGTGAATGAGAATTTGAGTGATTAAAGAATATGTTTGTCAAAAACAATACTTTACCCCAGCCTGTATTGTGAAGGTGGTGTTGTATTGCGGTTGTTTGGTATGTTTCATATAATCCTTGGTCGTGGAGGTCAGCGCATAATAGCAACGGCCTTCCGCTTCCAGCTCGATATGGGGGTGGATACGGTAGCACACGCCCACGCCGCCCACCAGTCCGGCATCGAAACGGTTGTCGCGTTTGGAGATGAATTCATACCGGCGGTCGTAAGGTGCAAAGACAAACGACTCTTTTTCGGCTAAGAAATCATCTATCAGACTATCGTAGGTTCTTTCTGTACCTTTCACCCGGCTATCCGCCCAATAGCCCATGTAGCCGCCGGCATGGAGGAAGCCGCGTAACTTTTCACCGCCGAAAGAGAAGCGTGCCATTACGGGCAACGAGAGGTAGTGGTCGCGGCGGTCGCGGAAGCCTTGGTCATAGGCACGTTGCATTGAGTAGCCCTTTTGCAGATATACAAAGTCGGCACGTACCGCCAGCCAGTCCAGGATGCCGTATTCCACGGGAATACCAACGGTCACTCCACCGCGCCCGTCGAAGTTGAAGTCGTATGCATATTGGGTATCGATGCTGTACTGGTTGTAAGCATAACCGGCGCTCACTCCCACTTTCCACTGCGCTGCTGCCCGGTCGGGCAACAGGCATCCTGCCAGAAGCAGCAGGCTGGTTACTATCCATTTATTTTGTTTCATATCTTTTTTCTTGTTTATTTTTATGTCTTAATCTTGTTATTGTCTCATTTTTTGCCATGCAGGAAGTCGATGGCGTATTCCAGTTGGTTGTCTATGTGCTGGCCGGTAAATTGTTCCACATCCAGTGGTATCGTGATGTCAGGTGTTATCCCTTTGCCTTCCAGTATTTCGCCTTCGGATGTACGTGACATCGATGTACTGGTATAAACATAATAGCTTACACTTGCACAATCCGGGTCGCCAAACTGCCCGGAGAAGGAGAAGTGTGTTTCAGAAGTCAAGGGACCATGACCTCCGAACGTGCGTGTGCCTATCACCGTGGCATAGGGCAATTTCTTGACCGGCTCTGCTGTCATTTCCGACATGCTCACTGACCAACTGTCTGTCAGCACTACCACTTGGCGGTCACCGATACAGTCGGTTTCGGGCAGTGGTTCCTCCATTTCGAGCAGTTCGCCTAATTTCCGTTGCGTGATGACTTGCGCCCGGAAAGGAACCCATTCGCCGTAGTCCAGCCGTCCCACTCCCATCTTGGTTCTTGTGTCGAACACGTGTATGTCTTCTTTCAACAGCGGTCCCAATACGGTGAACATGTCCAACAAATAGCCTCCCCCGTTGCTGCGAACGTCAATGATGACTCCCTTGATGTTCGGGTTGAACAAGAGTTGGTTGGCGTATTCGCGATAGACCGCGGCGGCAGCCTGCGCCACCTCTTCGCCCGATTTATTATGGTTCCCCAACTGGGCAATGATGCTGAAGTTGCTGAATCTTAGGTAGAGGATGTCATTGTCAATAACGTAGGTGAACATGTGGTCCAAGTCGGGATTGGGGTTATTATCGACGAACTCCCGGTCGTGCGTGATGCGTCCCTCCTTCTTCAGTTTGTCACGATATACCTGGAAGCCTTCGCGGGGGATATACTCCTGGTAGTCTTCCCGTTTCTTCACCTCCATTGCGCCGGGTTGGACATAGAAGAGCTGCTCCGTTTCTTCCGGACCTGCCTTCACATTCCTCAACTGGACTAACATGTGATGGTCAATAAACGAACCGCATATCTCTTCATACAGTTTCTGCAAGTCGGCGGTAGGAACCGCTTCCTGCTTGTCCAGCTCCACGAAGCGCGGATGGTATTGGCTGTAGACGGCATCCCAATCGGTCGGGTCTGCCTCCCAAAACACGTAGTTCTGGTTGATTCCGTGCCAGATTGCATCAAACTGTTCGGTCAGGGACTTGTCGGCAGTAAGTACGCCGGGCTGTATCACGTCGTCTGCCTCGTCGCGGCAGGCAGTCAGCAACGCCAGTAGGGTAACGATGGCGAAAGCCGACATAAATTTGGTAGTATAAGTCATTCGTTTCATAAACATTATTGTTTGCTTTTTGAGATATCTGTACATTTTATAAGTTTTCAATGCTTTTTGTGAGTATTTCATTTCATATAGTCATCCTTTCTTTCGGTCTATTCCACACCGTTGATCAGGATACGGATCTCCATATCGAGCAGGAACTGGAACGTGTTTTTGTCCAAGGGATCACCATACTGAGGAAAGCTATGCAGGATATAGTTCGCGATGGCGGCATCAGCGTCAGCCGTTATGAAACCGGCTGTCAGTTCGTCTGGAATGAAGGGACTCGCCTGGAGGACGAACGTGTTGTCCTCGCCCACCGTGTTGATCTCGTCTATCCCAAAGTTATCGATGAAAACACCGTGGAAGTCGATGCTTGTCGGCCTGCGCGTCAGATGCGAAGCCATGTCCGCCGTCAGCCCGTATTCGGCAGCTTCGGCACTCAGGTCGATGACGTAATCGATGTCATCGCGGTTGGCATTCAGTTCTGCAATCGGCATGTCCCGGCGAATAATAACCGTGCGCGGACAGTAGGTGATGGGCAGGTCGATAATCTTCTGCGTGCCGCCGAAGTCGGTGATCGCCACTTGTGACGCAGTGCTCACCTTCTTCTCTTTGCCCTCTTCGAGCGAGGTCCACAACTCATGGCCTTCCTTGGGAATCAGCGACACGTATTGTTTCTCGTGCAGAGTGAGCCAATCGAGGGTCATCGCCTCGCCCTGAGACTCAGCCTTCGTGATGAAGCTGATATCGTAGACCCACTCCCCGCCCGAGGCATTACGATAAGTGTTTACGTCCGTGTAGAGTATGTAGGGATTAAGCTCCCCATGCGCGGTTCGTAGGGTCTGCACCAGCGAGTAGCGAAACTCTACCCCTTCGTCCGCCGTGGGGACAATCTGCACGGGCAAAACCGGCGAGCTGACTTTATGAGCCACGCCCGCTGCATCGGTATAGTTCATGACGAGGTAGAGGTCCGAAACGTTGCGGAAATTCCCTTCACCCTGGGTCTTGATGGTCACAATCCACTGGCCGTCGAGAATCTCGCCGCTACCGTTGCGGTCGGGTTCCACTCCGGTGATTTTATAACAGTCGGACGGGGTGACGTAAGAGGTCCGCGACTGGGCAGAGAAGGCACTTCGGGTAGGTGGTACGAGCAGGTAGGTGTCGCTGTTCTGCAAGTCGAGTTCAAGATTACCTTCCGTAACTGCCACGCCTGAAGGGTTCACCCGGAAACGCAGCTGAAATGAGGTTCCTTTCACCGCCGTGACTGACACGGCGTCCATGATGACGATACCCGTGGGCATCGGTTGCTTGAGCGCATCCACGTCGTCTTTCCACTCGTCTTTGTTGCAAGCGGCCAGCATGAGGGCGATGAAGACAAGAACCGATATAAATTTGGTGGTATAAATCATTCGTTTCATAAGCATTAATTCTATTCATTTACTTCGTTTTCATTCAAATTGTTTTCCGGTGTCTGCATATCGTCCGATTTGATGTTGTAGGAGTTTTGCTCCAAGAGTTTCCCTACTTCATCCAATTCTTCCTGTGTGATGTGAAGCACCTGTTTGTTACGTTCATTCAGCTGGCAGACAATACCGTGCGTATGTTTCAGCATTTGGATGACGTTGGAATGTATGGACAATACATAACGCACGTCGTACCGTTCGAGGAGTGCCTTTGCGGTCTTCTCGGCATCGGGGTAATCCATGGGCGGACATTCGTGCCAATAGGCTTGATAGGCCTTTTGGCGCAGTTCTTCCATCCTGAGGTACTCTTCGCGGCATACATCCAGGACACTATAGCAGTTGCCTATCCGTCCGATTACCTTTTCGTCGTCCAGACATTGCCACACTTCGAAACTGTTGGAGAAAATGCTGCTTGTGGTATGGTCCGTCATCAGCAACCGGCGTGAGCCGAATGCATTGACGAACATTTGCAGCGAGTCACTCCCCATCTGGCCGAGCCGGTCGGGCATAAGGGAAGCGGCCCGTGTGAAAAGCGTATCGTACTGTTGCAATTCATCCAAAAGCGTCTGCATATTTCGGGTGGATGCATCCAGGTTGTGCAAAGTAAGCATCACGGTTTTCCGTGCCATTTCGGTTTTGCTCCGGTTTTCCAAATAGGAACTCGTACCAAAAGTCAGCAGGATACCGATCAAGGTGCCTACGGTACACCCGGCCGTGTTCTTCCAAAAATCCTTATCAAAAAACTGTTTCATCGCCTGCCCGTCTGTTTATTTAATTACGATTTTGAATTTCAGATTGGCACAAGAAGGATTGTATGTCTTGCCATTGTATTCCCACGGCTGGCGGCAACGCAGTACGTAGTAGTAGGTGCCCGGGGCATAGTTGTATCGGGCATCTCCTGTCAGGCTCACGCTGCATTTGGTGTTGCCTTCGGCATCCATGATTTCGAGCTGTGTCTCGATGAAAGGCCCATCGTCCACCGATTTCCCGTTTTCGTCCAACAGACCAAGACTTTTTACTTTGAATCCACTCTTTTCCAATATGCCCATTTGTCTGAGTTTATGGGTTACATCAATGTCGAAGCCTTTTTCAAAGTCAGGGTTGCCCAAGTCGGATCGCGACAAGGTCAGCGCATCATCTTCCACGGTTGCCTGCGGTGCACAGGCGGTAACTGTCAGTGGCAGGCTGGCTACTCGGCTGTTCTTGGAGGTCAGCTGCACGTTGAAGTCTAACGTACTGTATGTCGGGATGGCTTCCTGTACCTCTTCCAGCTTCTCGGGGTTCACATTCAGCGTAAAGCCGGTTTCTTCCGTCATGGGAATTATATTGAAGTGGACGGCTCCCACTTTATGGGACACTGCTCCGTCAACCACCTTGATGTTTTTGCTGTCGATCAAGGCAAGGTCTTCCTGTTTCTCTGCTGCGATGACTACCGGCAGACCGGTTTCATACAGGTTTTCCTTATCAGCACTGTAGTAGTTGAATCCTTTGGGATTGGCAAGGGTGAACTTGTTTTCTATAGTGTACGGGTCGGTTACGACAAGCTCAACTTCACTGGCAGCTCCGCCGGTCTGTCTAACGGATAGAATGACTGTATTCTCCTGCTTGATCTGCGTGAAGTCGGTTACCCTGGCATTCAACAGCCATTTGCCTCCTCCTTTGGATGTGAAGCCTTGCGCCTCGAACGCTCTGTTTTCTCCTATGATTTTTACCTCGTTCACTTGGGCGTTTTCGGGGATTACTTCAAATTCCAAGGCGACATCACCCACTTCATTCAGTTCGTAAGCGGATGCACACGGCTGTGCGGCTTCAATGACTGCCGGTGCATCATCATCGCTGCACGACGGCATGGCGCAACAGATACAACCTGCCACCAGCAAGACAGACACATTTCTCCATAAGTTACATATTCTCATTCTGATTCTTATTTTAGTTAGTATGATATTATTTCTTTGTGCTATTGTCTTCATGCTTTTCCATGCACATGGCTCAACTACCAATGAAATGACCGGAACAACTATTGGGACAATGAGCGTTAATCGTTGTTTATAAACTGTTTACTAATGAAATGGCCTCGGTCGGACAGACTAACGTACAAAGCCCGCAACCCACGCAAAGCGATTTGTCAATCATCGGAGTACGTTTTTCCCATCCGATGGCTTGATGTCCGCCGTCAAGGCACGAGATGTAACAACGCCCGCAATGTATGCACCGTCGGCTGTCGATCTCGCAATGAAGTTTGCGCTCTCTGTCTAACTGTTCCGGCTGAACTAAGTTGGGCAAAGCCAATCCGCGCAACTCGTCAAGCGAAGCGATGTCGTGCTGTTTCATATAAATAGAAAGCCCTTCCTTCAAATGATCGATGATGCGATAACCATATTCCATCACTGATGTGCACACCTGCAATGCCGTACACCCCAGCAAAATGAAATCCAAAGCATCTTGCCAGGTTGTTATTCCTCCAATACCAAACAGAGGGATACCTTTGAGCGGTGGATAGGAGGCCAGGTCACGAATGAAACGGAGGGCTATCGGTTTCACCGCCTGCCCGGAGTAACCTCCAACAGCTGATTGTCCGCCTATATCAGGATAGGAAGAAAAATTTTCAGTATTGATGCGCGTAATGCTCTTCACCGTATTGATAGCGGCCAAAGAGTTTGCCCCATTGGCAATCGCAGTCATTGCCGGAAGTTCCATATTGCCTATGTTGGGTGTCATCTTGGCTATGATAGGTAAACGGCTTCCTTTGCGTGTAGCCCGGGTATAGAGCGCAATAAGATCCTGATCTTGTCCGATGTCGCTTCCCAACCCCTGCTTGGCCATCTGAGGACAAGAGAAATTGCATTCTATCAAGTCTGCACCGGCTTCTTCTGCCATGCGTGCAAGGACAGTCCATTCGTCGCAATTTCTACCCATAATGGAAGCGATAATGACCTTTTCCGGGTAACGTTCCTTTAAACGACGGATAATCTCGAAATTCTCTTCGGCGGAGTGAGGCGACAGCTGCTCCAGGTTTTTGAATCCGCAGAATGAAAAGGGATGTTCTCCGGGAAGCGCATCAAAGCGGGGAGAAACTTCCCGGCTCTGATAGAAACTGATTGTCTTATATGATACTCCTGCCCATCCGGCATCAAAAGCATGGCAACACATCTCGAACGACGAAGCCACTGGCGATGAAGCAAGGAAAAACGGATTTTCACATCTGATGCCACAAAAGTTGACCGACAACTCTGCTTGTGTGCTCTCTCGTGATATGTTTTCCATTTGGGATACATATCTGCAAATTTCCTGTATTCGGATTGGAGAATCTACCCGTCCGCGTGCGCAGGCTTTTTCACACTTTGCATCATCACAATGGAAGCAGGAAACATTTTCTACTGACCGCAAGTATGCTCCAGCCTCATTCTTCAAATGTAAAGCATGTATAATTCCGGCCGGGAAAACCTTTTTCTGACAAGCTATGTCACAAATAGGCTGATAACACATCAGACATCGTGTCGCATCTGCAATTCTTGTCTTGTTTTTTGCCATGATGAAATCTATCTTTTATTCTTATTACTTAATATCAAACGGTTATTTCAAGGTTGCCTCGCCTGCTTCATTCCGTTTATTAGCTAATGAACTCAGTGCTGTACCTGCATGGTTGCCGGTGCTTCGTCGTTGTTGCACAACGGCATGGTACAACAGATACAACCTGCCACCAGCAAGGCAGACACATTTTTCCATAAATTATGTATTCTCATTTTGATCCTTTTTTTGATTAATATTTGTTTTACTTCTTGTTGTTTTATTGTTCTCGTATCATTCCCGCACATTACCCGATCACTAAAAAAATAATAGACACCACCACAATTACCAATGAGATTATCGTCGTGACTATTTGAATAATGAACACAATATCTGTGTTTATAGAAAAGAATGGTAATTTACTTCGTTTCATAATGACTCGGGATGTTTTTTTAACCTGGGCAAAAATAAGTGAACTGTTCGAGAGTGTATGTCGCAAATTGTCCTAGTATATCTCAAATTGTCCTAGTATATCTCAAATTGTCTATACACGTTGATATATAATTTGTTATGATGCCTACTCAATGTGGGTGTAAACTGGAAAACATAGCGAAAACTACAAGGTTGAAGAGATGATCTTTTGGCTTAATCAAGACGGTTTATTACATTTGCCAATGTTTTAAATATAATAAAAATGAAATTGAGTTGTTTCTTGGCATTCTTCCTCCTTTGGGTGGTTAATTCTTTTCGTACGAGTGCCACGGTTCCCGATAGCCTGCTGACCGAACGTACGATCCGTTCTATTTATGTAAACTATCCGGATAGCGCTTTACGACTGTTGGACGAAGCGGAAAAAAGTCCGGCTTCCGGTATCATTCCCTTTCGGATTGATCTATTGCGAGCGATGTGTTATGAAATCAAGCACGACCTGACTGCCAAGGAAATCTGTGTGCGCCGTGCGTTGCAGAACGACTCAATACGTTTGGTACCGGAGCGTAAACTTTCATCTATAACGATGCTGGCAAATATCTTGGAAAGACAGAACAGATATGAGGAAAGCATCGGTGTGTGCCATGAAGGTATTGATCTGGCACGCAATCTGGCATGTAAAAAAGAAGAATCAGATATGTACTCCGTAATGGCACGCGTCTGCATAGGCATGACAAACGACGAAATGGCACAGGAGTATTTTCAGCGGGCAGTGAAGCTGCTGGAAGGAACAGATGATGTGCGTGAAATGTCTCGTCTCTCGACTATTTATGGTGAATACATGTCCTTCTATATCAATCGGAACCGGATGGCGGAAGCAATTGAAATAGGTTACCGCCGTGAAACCGTCATACAGCGTATGAGCGGGCTCCCCGGACCTCCTCCAGGATATATTGACCAGCAATATGGCTTCCTTTATGCCAAAATGGCTGTGCTGTTGCACGATGAAGGTAAGAAAGAAGAGGCAACAGAAATATTCAGGAAATACCAATCTACCAGCTTTTCAAAAACTCTTATCGGCAAACAGTATAGTGTACCTTATTTGCTGAATATCAATCAATATGCGGAAGCGGCAGCTCTGAGCGATACATGCATTTCTGCTTTTACAAATGATACCGTAAGCTATGAATATCTGATTTTGCTCAACTATCGTGCGCGAGCCAGCCGTGGAATGAAACGTTTTGACTTAGCCGATGTCTTCACCCAACGTGGCTGGGTGGTGCAAGATAGCATTTATACCCGCGAGAGCAAAAGTAAGGCACAAGAGTACGCTTCTAAATTCGAGCTGAAAGAAAAAGAGTTGCAGTTGGCCAAATCTCACGCTTTGTCCGAACGGCGTATGCTTCTGTTGGCAGGCTCGTGTGTCCTGACGGTTCTGCTCATTATCATCCTTTGGACGACTTTTGTGAATTTGCAAAAAACAAAGATGCGGAACCGTATCGCAGCCAAACAGATAGATGAACTGTTGGCGCAACGTGAAGAATTGCGTAAGGTGTTTACACAAACAAGAAATACTCATGAAACAACGAAAGAAATCAGAACTGGTTCATCCCTGCCTGAGGAAGAGACATTAACAGCCACTACAAAAACAGATGTGGCAGGTCCGGGGACAAATAGTGATGAAAATTATGCTAAGTTCATGAAGATGGAAAGCCAACTTATCGAACAAAAGCTTTTTTTGAAACCCGGATTCGGGCGTGACGACTTGATACGTGTCACCGATATCAACAAGAATGATCTCAGCCCCCTGTTGCGGAGATATGCGGGCTCTGACAATTTCAACGATTATCTGAATGGTCTGAAAATAGAGTATTCCATTAAACTGATGAAAGAAAAACCTTATCTTTCTGTTGACGCGATTGCCGAAGAGGCTAATTTCAATAGCCGTAGCACATTCTATCGAGCTTTTGTAAAGATTTCAGGAATGACTCCTGCACAATACATGCGCACTAAAATAGAGTAATCATATCTGTTCCTTGAAGTTATAACGAATGCCTTAAGCATTAATTGTTGCAATACATTTTTCTTTTCTAGAATAAAATATACTTTCAGTCCGTAATTTGCAAAGCTGTTATGGCAGGTAAGACATCTTAGGCGATTGATATTGGAACTGTTCATCAGTTTGCACTGCTTGGTGGTGTTAAGTAACGCTAAAGATCTAACAAGACTGGAAACGTACTATAATGTCACAAATCTATAACTAATTATTCATGTCACACGCTACCTTTGCAAATAGGAAATCAAAGACTATTATCATGAAAAAACTATCATTTTTATTACTAAGTTTTTGCACAATCCTGTGCATGTACGGACAAAAAGCACACGAACTTCAATCACCGGATGGTAACCTCCGGATAGTCATTAACCTTTCAGATAAGATTCAGTACGACGTGATGTACAGGAACGACATATTGCTGCAACAATGTGCTCTTCGATTGGAAGTAGGTAACCAACAATTGGGAAGCAATCCTAAACTCACAAAAGTAAGCAGAAAAAGCATAAACGAATCTCTTACACCGGTAATTCCACTAAAATATTCCATCGTATCCAACACATACAATCAACTACTACTAAAATTCAAAGGAGATTATTCTATTGAATTCCGTGCATTCAATGACGGAGTCGCCTATCGTTTCATTACAGACAAGAAAGGAATAATCGATGTGAACAGCGAAACTCTTCAGATAAACTTCCCGGAGAATTATCTGCTTCATGTGCAGCAACCGGGCGGTTTTAAAACAGCTTATGAAGAAGAGTACCGCCACATACAAAGTAATGAATGGAAAACGTCAGATCCAATGATACTCCTACCTGTACTTATAGATACACGGAAAGAATATAAAATCCTGATCAGTGAATCTGATTTGACAGACTATCCGGCTTTGTTTTTTAAAAGTAATGGCAATAACAGCATGTCTTCCATATTTCCTAAAGTTCCTCTGGAATTCGGTGAAGACGGAGACCGTAGCCTCAAAATAGAGAAAGAAGCAAGCTACATTGCCCGAACCAATGGAAAACGCAGTTTCCCCTGGCGCTACTTTGTCATCAGCACAAACGACGAACAATTAATAGAGAATACCATGACCTATCAGCTCGCACAAAAAAATGTATTGAAGGATACTTCTTGGATTAAACCGGGATTGGCAAGCTGGGAATGGTGGAATGGTGCCACCCCTTACGGAGCGGATGTAGACTTTGTAGCAGGCTGTAATCTGGATACTTATAAATATTTCATTGACTTTGCCGCCCACTATGGAATACCTTATATCATCATGGATGAAGGCTGGGCCATGTCCACAAGAGATCCTTATACTCCCAATCCAACAGTGGATGTTCATGAACTTATCCGCTACGGTAAAGAAAAGAATGTAGGAATTGTACTTTGGCTGACATGGTTAACGGTAGAAAAGAACTTCGGTTTGTTCGAGACATTTGAAAAATGGGGCGTGAAAGGTGTCAAAATTGATTTTATGGACAGAAGCGACCAATGGATGGTAAACTATTATGAAAGAGTTGCCAAAGAAGCAGCCGAGCATCATCTGTTCGTCGATTTCCACGGATCATTTAAACCGGCAGGTCTGGAATACAAATACCCCAATGTCCTTTCTTATGAAGGGGTAAGAGGTATGGAGCAAATGGGTGGATGCCAACCGGACAATAGCGTTTATCTGCCTTTCATGAGAAATGCAGTAGGCCCGATGGATTATACTCCGGGCGCTATGCTGAGTATGCAACCGGAGATCTATCGTTCCGAGCGTCCCAATTCAGCCAGTATCGGTACACGCGCTTATCAGATGGGATTATTCATTATATTCGAAAGCGGAATTCAAATGATGGCAGACAATCCAACTCTCTACTACCGTAACGACGAATGTACACGCTTCATCACCCAAGTGCCACAAACTTGGGATGAAACCATTGCTCTGAAAGCCAAAGTTGGCGAATACGCTATCGTAGCCAAACGCAAAGGAGATAAATGGTATATCGGTGGCATGACCAATAATAGAGAGCAACAACGAGACTTTGAACTAAACCTGAACTTCCTGAAAGAAGGACAAACCTACCGTATGACCTCCTTTGAAGACGGAATAAACGCCAACCGCCAAGCTATGGATTATCGTATGAAAGAGCGTACACTTAGAAAGGGAGATAAGTTAACTATAAGTCTGGCACGCAATGGTGGTTTTGCAGCTGTAATTGAATAATCTAACAGTTAATCCGGAGAAGTTTTTTGAATCTCCTCCCCCTGAGAATTACTTTAACACAAAATTATTAACAGAAATACTCAAATAAAAAATGAAACGTATTGTTTTTTTAGATTATGTACGCGTATTCGCATGTTTCCTTGTCATTTTGGTCCACGCCAGTGAAAACTTTTATGGCGCTGCCGGATCTACAGATATGGTAGGACCTCAGTCTTATTTGGCCAGTGAAACAGACCGGCTATGGGTAGCAGTTTACGACGGTTTCTCACGCATGGCAGTACCACTATTCATGATTGTTTCCGCCTTCCTCCTTGCACCGATGAAAAAAGAACAGACCACATGGCAATTTTACCGTCAGCGCTGCTTACGCATCCTGCCACCATTTTTTATTTTCATGATACTCTATAGTACCTTACCAATGTTGTGGGGAGCGATCAATGGAGAGACATCATTGAACGATATGTCGCGAATATTACTGAACTTCCCATCACAGGCCGGACACTTATGGTTTATGTATCCTTTGATCAGTCTTTATTTGTTCATACCCATCATATCACCGTGGCTGAGTAAAGCCACAAAGAAAGAAGAGCGTTTCTTCATTGGGCTATTCCTGTTATCAACATGTATGCCGTATCTCAACCGCTGGTGTGGTGAAGTATGGGGGCAATGTTTCTGGAATGAGTACCACATGCTATGGTATTTCTCAGGCTATCTGGGATACCTCGTATTGGCACATTACATACGTGTTCACCTTACATGGAACCGTTCCAAACGTCTCACCGTAGGAGGTATTCTAATGATTATCGGAGCTGTATGGACCATTTATTCATTCTATATCCAGGCTGTGCCCGGAGAAATTCTTTCCACACCTGTAATAGAAATAGGATGGGCTTTCTGTACAATCAATTGTGTGCTTCTTACAACGGGTACATTCCTTATTTTCACATGCATCAATCGTCCAAATCCCCCACGAATTCTAACAGAAGCATCAAAACTCAGCTATGGCATGTATCTCATGCATATATTCTGGCTCGGGTTGTGGGTAACAGTATTCAAGCACACTCTGGCACTGCCTACCGTTGCGGCTATACCTTGTATTGCAGTGAGTACATTCATTTGCTGTTTCGTAACAGCAAAGATCATCTCATTTATACCGGGCAGTAAATGGATAATAGGATAAATATCAAATTGTTTATGGAAAATTGGGGGGCTGATCCTGACGCTTCATTAGTGAACGGAGTAAGCCCATCAATGACTTTAAATATTAACTAATTAAACTTGCAGGTACGCATATAAGTACATATATTTGCATAATCATAAAAAGGAAGAATTATGAGAACAGCTAATTATACAGATTTAAGAGCGAACCTTAAAGGGTACATTGACGCAGTAGTTGACGATTGCGATACAGTAATTATTAATCGCGGAAATGGGAAGGGAGTAGTGATGATTTCTCTGGATGAATATAACTCTTTGAGAGAAACTGAATATATCATGTCCTCACCTGAAATGATGGAGGCCATACGCAAAGGAGAGGAAGACATAAAGAATGGCAATTTCATATCACAAAATGAAGGAGAAAGCATAGATGATTTCTTAAATAGGGTGTCATGTACAGAATAACATTGTCAGAACAAGCACGAAAGGAATATCTTTACTTCTCACAAAGTGATAATAAAGCCATTCTGAATAAAATCGCAGCTTTGCTGAATGACATTGCAGAACATCCCTACACAGGATTAGGAAAGCCAGAGCCGCTAAAATATGAATTGGCAGGTAAATGGTCAAGACGAATCAGTGTTGAACATCGTCTTGTCTACTCTGTGAATGATGATATAATTGAGGTTCACATCTTCTCTATGAGATTTCATTATTCCAAGAAGTAACACATCATATACATTATTTGAAAAGGACATCTATTAAGTTAGATGTCCTTTTTTATGCATGGGTGATTTATTCAGAACGGATAGTTGGTAAAAACTCTGTGAGACTCTGTGGTGAATCAATTCATAACCTTACAGAAAGACATTAATTCCGTCAACGAGTTATTAAAAAACTGCAAACTCATAAATACGTGTGTCCTTGCCATTAGCGGCCTGTACCGGTTGAGTAACCAACAGACGCAGATAGCGTACCTTCTCAGTCTTACCCAAAGAATGGTTGATAACATTCTGCTTGTTTCCGGTTACAAAGTCCAATGTGCGCCATACTTCATTCGGGTTATTCCGGCCTTGCAAGAAGCAGCTGCCAGTGATATAAGAATAGCTTTCCTGAGCAGCATTCACCATCTTCCAACCGCTTATTTCCTTTTCCATTCCCAAATCAAAATCAATATAGTTAGGAAGCATAGAGGTATCGCACCATTTAGTATTCTCGTTTCCATCAATGAGAAATGCAGGTTTCTCATTGTCGTTGGTATATCCCGACCAAGCAACAATATGTTCCGGTTTCAACAGATTGATCTTCAGTTCTGCTGTCTTCTGCAAGCTGGTATCATCTTCATTGGCAGTCTGGAATAAAGTAGATAGTGCTTTAACAGGTGCATATGGTTCTTCAACCAATGTAGCAGCAAAAATAACAATATCTTTATTATCGGGCAGGATAACCTCAGTTGCTTTAGCAGGGATGTCAATGGCAAACTTGAACATATAAGTAAACTCATAAGCATGATCTCCTTCAGCGGAATGGCGGTGTGTACCGACATAGGCCACTTCTGCATCTTTCAAATAGCCTTGTGTATGGCCTGTATGCCCCCATTGTCCGATGAAACCGGTATAAGAAGGAACGACAATCTCCTGCAAATTCTTCCCTGCCTGGAATACGCCTCTAACATCTTCTTCAGCAGTTGCCGCAGCAGCCAGTATATACAAACGGTTATAGGAATGTCCGGCAGGCAGCTGCAAGGTATTTCCGCTACATAACATACCATTCATTTCTTCTTTTGTTTCCAGATGGAAAGGAACACAATTAACAGTTATATCGGCAGGTATTAATTCAGCGGCATAAGAATAACCGGCTTCGAAATTAGCCTCCCAACGAAATTCGTTCCAGCTGAAACATTTACGGTCATAATTGAGAGGCAGTTGTTCGCATCGCAATTCTTCCTTCTTATTATCATTGAAACGGACTTTATAGGTCCTGATGCTGTTGGGCTGTATAGAGACTTCCAGCTGATTACCGCTGAAGTCCGCACTTCCTATACTCTTCTCCGTACCATCTGCTTCAACGGCACTTGTAATAGTTCCTGCAAATGTCAGCACTGCATTTTGTGGAGCTTTGCCACTCGTTTCGTACACACGCACCACATATTCGTCCGAACTTTCCGCTTTCTTCAAAGCTTTGATGACAACGTTACTATTGTCCGAAGATGCGAAAGAGAAGGCTTTGCCCAATGTTCCGGAATGTTTCTCGGCAGCAAAAGCCTTCAGACGCTGATTCAATACTTCAGACTCCTTAACGACCTGCGCCTTATCCAAACCACCGGCATGCCCTACCAAACTATAAGTGAAAGTATGATATCCCAGGTCCTGACGGTCTTGATACGGATAGTTGTTCTTAGTCTCGGGTGTATGAAGCAATGTCAGGCGGAGTGTATGATTATCAGGTTTATCCCAGCCATATTTACTGTCATTCATAATAGAAACACCATAACTGCCGTCACTATCGGTTAAATCCGCCCAATATTGGGCATATACTTCATAAGCGGTCAATATATTATTACCTCTCTGAACGCTGCCTATACCCAGATCGTAGGTCGCCTTCTCGTTATCAACATTCAAGGGGAATTCTGCTTTCAGCAGTGCATTCGTTGACTGCCAGTTTATCTCATTGTAGAAGTCTATACGGTCAGCCAATTCTCCCTCGTAAAGCCGGATATACTGACGGAACAACGATTTGCCATGGCGCTTTTCTATACACAAAGTCTTGCGCAGGGCACCATTCTCACACAGATTCATTTTCACGTCTTCAGTAATAGAAACAGGTGCACGGTCAATAGTCTTTTTCAGAATCTCCCAAGCTGGCCAATTATATGATTCATTCTCAGTAAAAAGAGCCAGACGAATAGATTTGCCGTCCTTAACAAGTTCTTTATTGTTTTTCTTATCGTAAAGCGAGATTATATCTCCCTGCTTATCCAATGAGATTTTATAGACAGAGTTCTCCACTGTTGTTTCTGAAACAAAAGAATCTGCCTGCTTCTGGCTTCCGGAAAGTCGGACATCATACACGGCATATCCTGTAGCAGGTACAGTTGCTTCTATCAATAAATACACAGTTCCATTCCGGTAAGAAAGTAATTGGGAAGCAACTTGCTTGCCTTCCGCATTATAAACACTGACACCTTTAGGGAATTTGGGAGCTTCAATCGCTACCTCCGCTACATCCGTAACCGGAAATCCGAGTGCATTGTAGAACACAACCGGAACCCCCTTGACGCGAGTATCCATTTTCTCAGAAACAGCCCCTACCGAAGCTGTCAGAACACCTGAAAATTGCTTTAATGAAAGCAATTCATCATTCCACGAAAACTCATAAGCACGTGGGATACTGGTACCGGTAAGGTCATCATGGAATTGGTGGAAAATGAAACGCTTCCATGCTTCTGTCAGACTTTCACCCGGATAACCGGCTATACCCAACCAATCCGCTGCTACGGCCGCTCTTTCGGCAGCATCTCCCAAAAGTTCATTCTGACGGTTATAAAGCTTCATGGCAGCTTGCGAAGTATAACATCCGGTTCCATGTACATCCATCAGCAATTCACCGTTGAAAACGGGCAATTCCGAATGTTTTTCATAAGGAAGATAATCCTTGAATAACTGATCGCTCGTTGCGCTGATTATTTCTAGCGGTCCGTTCCCCTTGATACCTTTCTCTACAGAACTGACAGAGCCTATTGAGGGAGAACCACCCGTATCACCCGTACCATAATAGCGATAAACCGTATTCAATGGAGTGCGCTTAGTCAGTCCCAACAATTCTTTATCTTCCGACAGGTCAATGTTATTCCAGCGCTTACCATAATCATAGCCATGAGCAAGCATAATAGAAGAACCGTCAATCCCCTTCCACAATCCAAGCATAAAAGGATGTTTGCTCTCTCCATAAAAAGGATGGTTACGCCAGTCGAGTTTCTGCGAAGAAAAGCCGATGAGACCGCAATGTTTGGCAATAGTAGGCAACGTCCAGCCAAAGCCAAAACAGTCGGGCAAGAAAATATCCGTACCTTCTGTCCCGAACTCTTTTCTGTAATATTCCTGTCCAAGCAGGATGTTACGAATGGAAGACTCAACAGAGGGTACCAGCACATCCGATGCTTCCCAACTACTGCCACTGATATGCCAGCGACCTGAACGCACAAATGCTTTGAGTTGCTCATATTCACTGGGAAAGTATTCTTTCATCCAAGCATATTTGACACCTCCTTCAAAATTGAAGATATAATCGGGATACTTCTTCAACAAAAACAGATTACGGGACAAGGTATTCCAAACATACTCTTTGATGGTGGTTTGGACATCCCAATTCCATTGGGTATCCAGGTGGGCATCTGCCACCATATAAGCTTTCGCTTTTTTCTCCGGTTTTGCACTCTGTGCATGCATACTACCTGAACAAAGCAGCGCAGATGCTAATAGGATAACTGGTAATTTCATAGTAAAATATTCTATTGTGAATAATACAGATATTTATCAATCGCAAAAATAGCGGCACTTGCCTAAAAGCATACCTATATTTATGCCATAAAAGTATAATTACATGGCTATGGCTGTAAAACGCACAAAAAAGTCAGAAAACTATTACTCTTTTTTCTATGCTTCCCAACCATATCCTACCATAATTCTCTATCTTTGCAATACCTAATTAGTCCGATATACAGATATGAAAAACAAACACTACTTCCCTCAAGTTTCACTGCTTATCTGCATCTTATGCTGCTTTCCGCATTTGATTCATGCATACAGTCTACGGCAATTTTCAAACAAAAACGGCTTATCCAACAGTGCTATCTTATCCCTTTACCAGGATCATCAGGGAGTCATCTGGATCGGTTCATGTGATGGTCTGAATATTTTCGACGGCACCAATATACATGTATATAATCCTGTCAACCCGACGAAAGCCCCATTATCCGGAAACCTGATTAACGACATCATGGAGACTGAAAAGGATGTATTATGGATACAGACCAACTATGGACTGGACCGTCTGGATACCAAACTCCAGACATCCAAAAGCTTTACGGAGTTCAAAGACAAGAACTATATGGCAAAAAGCAGGGATAATGACCTTTTCATTGTAAAAGACGACGGATATATCTATTACTATCAACCGGAAAAACAACTCTTCCAAAAGTTGGAAGTACCTCAAATAGCATTCGGACACGTATTATCCACTATCATCGACAAAAACAATATTCTATGGGTATTCACTTCGAATAATGACACCCGCAGCTATCAGATAATCAAGAATAAAGAAGAGATAGCCCTCACCCCAAACAATCTTTTCAAACATTCCGAACAGTTATTATGGGCATTCGCAGAAGAAGACCTGATCTATTTCATCGATAAGACCTACTCACTCTATGAATATGACTTCGGAAATCAACAGCAATACTTTATTGCAGATCTCAAAGCAGAAGTCGAAACACGCGGAGAAGTTTCTTCCATCATCAAACAACAAAACGACTATTACATTGGCTTCAAAAGCAGCGGATTGATCGTATTGAAATATATGTCCGATCAGAAAATAAAATACCAGATGCAAGATACAGAAATCCATTCCGGCATCTTCTGCCTGATGAAGGACAAATATCAGGATATTGTTTGGATAGGAACAGACGGACAAGGGGTATACATGTATTTCAATGATACTTTCTCCATTACCAATACACTGCTGGATACTCCTGTATACCAGATAAACAACCCCGTACGTACCGTTTACTACGACGAGGAACAAACCTTATGGATAGGAACCAAAGGAGGAGGTATATTGCGTATCAGGAATTATTCTCCGGAAACCAATGCAGCAGTTTCTTTCGACCGGATCTCCATCAGCAACAGTACCTTAACCGACAACACCGTCTATTGCTTTGCCCCGGGTTCTGCGAACAGGCTATGGATTGGAACGGAAAACGGGCTTAACTACTATTCATACCAGAATAAACAGTTGAAAGCGTTTACAGTGATAGCCGATGGAAAGAAGGTGAAATATGTACATTCCATCAACGAATTAAATGATACCACTTTATGGGTATCCACTGTAGGTGAAGGTATCGTAAAAGTTATTTTGGATAAAACCGGTAGCTCTCCTTCCGTTAAATCGGCTACCAGAATTGTTCTGGATGACGGGCGTATGGCTTCCAATTATTTCTTTACCTCCTTCCAGGAGAATGATTCTATCCTTTGGTTCGGTAATCGTGGCTATGGAGCCTACCGGCTCAATGTCGAAACCGAACAGCTAACTCCATACAGGTTTGATAATGTAGTGAACAGTCAGACGGCCAATGATATTTTCGCCATTTATAAAAATGAGAAAGGATATTGGCTGGGAACCAGTTCCGGACTACTTCACTTCAATGAAGATTACTCACATTATCATGACAGGGCTGACCTTTTCTCAAACAACACAGTACATGGCATTTTGGAAGACCAGCAAAATAACCTTTGGATCAGCACGAATCAAGGACTGGTAAGGTTCAATCCTAAAACCAATACCGGGCAGACTTACGACCGGGAAAACGGACTGGAAGTCACTGAATTCAGTGATGGAGCTTTCTATAAAGACTCGCGGACCGAAACTTTGTTCTTCGGAGGGACAAACGGATTTGTTACCGTCAAGCCTAATGCTTATATTATGGCAGACTATATGCCTCAAATAAACCTGAAGGGATTATCTATCTTCGGAAAAGAATACAATATTCATGATTTTCTCCACGACAAAAAAGGAAAGAAGATACTTCAGCTGGATTATAGCCGGAACTTCTTCTGCATCGACTTTATGGCAATAGATTATATAAATGGTAACAATTACTCTTATTCTTACAAATTGGACGAAGTAAGCAGCCAATGGATAGAAAGTGGAACATCGGCCAGCGCCATCTTCTCCAATCTTGCACCCGGACAATATACTTTGTTAGTGAAATACAAGAATAACATGAATGGAAAAGAGTGCGAACCGCAGAAACTTCTGATTCAGATTACTCCTCCCTGGTATTTAAGTAATTGGGCATATATTCTCTATTTCATATTAATCGCTTTGTTCTGCATTCTTGCTGTTTACAGGATAGTTCATCAATACCGCCGGAAGCAGCACCGCATGATTGAGAAATTGAACCGGGAAAAGAAAGAAGAAGTCTATGAATCCAAGCTGCGCTTCTTTACCAACATCACTCATGAATTCTGTACGCCACTGACGCTGATTTATGGTCCGTGCGAAAAGATACTTGCCTACCCGCAATCTGATTCGTACATCCGCAAATACGGAAAGATGATACAGCAGAATACAGAAAAACTGAATGGCTTGATTCTGGAACTGCTGGAATTCCGCAGGCTGGAAACCGGTCATAAGGTGCTTTCTATCCAAAGATTATCCGTATCGGACAAACTCCGGAACATAGCGGAATCCTTCTGTGAATTGGCTGAAAATAAGAATCTGAACTATCGGTTGGATATTGAACCGGACATTGAATGGAATACGGATATCAGTTGTTTCAGTAAGATCGTCAATAACCTGATCTCAAATGCTTTCAAATATACTCCGGAAGAAGGGAATATCACCATCGGTCTGAAAGTAGAAAACCAGCTTCTAACCCTTAATATATCCAACTCAGGAAAGGGGATAGCGAAAGAGAATCTTGCAAAGATATTCGATCGCTATAAGATATTGGATTCTTTTGAAATGAATGGCAAGAATTCACGGAATGGGCTGGGATTGGCTATTTGTAAGAATATGGTTACTCTGTTGAACGGTGAAATCAATGTCAGCAGTATTCAGAATGAGATAACTACATTTACAGTCACTTTACCGGAACTATCGCCCACTGCACAGGAAACAGAAACACCCCAAAAAGTGTATGCAACAGGACCTCTGAATACAAATACGGAGCCCATGGAACTGGAACAGACCACTGTTAATTTTGACACTTCCAAGCACACGGTTATGATCATTGACGACGATCCTTCTATGTTATGGTTCGTCTCGGAAATATTTGTAGATAAATACAATGTATTATCTTTCAATAACGCTGCAGAAGCTTTGGCCAGCCTGGAACTGAAGCAGCCGGATCTAATTATTTCAGATGTGATGATGCCTGAAATAGACGGGCTTTCCTTTGCCCAGAAAATCAAGCAAAACAAGTTATGGAGCCATATTCCACTCATTCTACTGTCTGCCCTTCATCACGAAGACGATCAGGTGAAAGGCATTGAGGCTGGTGCAGAAGTGTATGTGACGAAACCTTTCAATGTAAAATACTTAGAGAAAGTAGTCTACCGATTGATTAAAAGAGAATCGGACCTGAAAGAATATTATAGTTCCATATTCAGTTCATTCAAAGTGGAAAACGGGAACTGTATCCACAAAGAAGATCAGGAATTCCTGGATAAGGTGATAGAAACCATAGAAAAGAATATCACAAACCCTGACTTATCCGTTGAACTATTGAGCAGTGACCTGGGCTATAGCACCCGTCAGTTCTACCGTAAATTAAAACCTATAACAGACAAATCTCCTGCTGATATCATCAAAGAATATCGCCTCACAATGGCCGAGCGACTGCTGCTGACAAAGAACTATACCATTGAGGAAATTATGGACAAGACAGGTTTCAATAACCGCGGAACGTTCTATAAGTTATTCTCCCAGCGTTTCGGTATGCCACCACGCCAATATAGGGAACAGCAGAAGGATAGTGTGAAGAAAGAATTGACAGATATGGATTCTATCAACGAATAGCGTCACTGGATAAGAATAAAAAAGGGAAGCTTTACTTCCCTTTTACAATCCTCTTAATATCATTCAATTTATTCAATGCCTCCAGCGGGGTCAGATTATTCACATCTAAATTCAAAATCTCGTCACGTATCTGGCAGAGCACAGGATCTTCTAGCTGGAAAAAGCTAAGCTGCATGCCGCCACGCGTCTCTCCTACTTCCGCCATCGGCTTACTTGCAATACCTTGCTGACGATTGTCCGCCTCAAGCTGTTTCAGAATGTCATTCGCACGTTTTACGATACTTTTCGGCATACCTGCCATCTTTGCCACATGGATACCAAAGGAGTGTTCACTACCGCCACGTTCCAGTTTACGCAGGAAAATGACCTTATTATCCACCTCCTTAACGGAAACATTGTAGTTCTTGATACGCTTGAAGCTTTTCTCCATCTCGTTCAACTCGTGATAGTGCGTAGCAAACAACGTACGTGCCTTGGCTTTAGGGTGTTCATGGATATGCTCTACAATTGCCCAGGCAATAGAAATACCGTCGTACGTAGATGTACCTCGTCCCAACTCGTCAAAAAGCACCAGACTGCGCGAAGAAAGGTTATTCAAAATATCAGCCGCCTCATTCATTTCCACCATGAAAGTAGACTCTCCGACAGAGATATTATCACTGGCACCTACACGGGTAAATATCTTATCTACCAAACCGATATGTGCACTCTCGGCAGGTACGAAGCTGCCAATCTGCGCCAGTAGCGTTATCAACGCCGTCTGTCTCAGCAATGCAGACTTACCCGCCATGTTCGGACCGGTAATGATGATGATCTGTTGCGAGCTACTATCCAGCACCACATCATTGGCAATGTACTTCTCTCCTATGGGAAGTTGCTTCTCGATAACCGGATGTCGTCCCTGGCGGATATCCAGAACATCGTTATCTTCGATGACAGGACGTATATAGTTATTCTCACGTGCCACATTGGCAAAAGACAGCAAACAGTCCAGACGCGCGATCTGGTTTGCATTCACCTGAATGGCAGGAATAAACTCACTTAGAGCCTGCACCAATTCCATGTAGAGCTGGGTTTCCAGTATCAATATCTTATCTTCGGCGCCGAGAATTTTCTCTTCGTACTCTTTCAACTCTTGTGTAATGTAACGTTCGGCATTGGCCAAGGTCTGTTTACGTATCCACTCCTGTGGTACCTTATCCTTATGTGTATTGCGCACTTCAATATAGTAACCGAATACATTGTTGTAACCGATTTTCAGACTGGGAATTTCAGTCAGTTCACTTTCCCGTTGCTGTATCTGTAGCAGATAATCTTTACCGGAATAAGCTATCTGGCGTAATTCATCCAATTCGGCATTGACGCCTGACTTCATAACACCACCTTTGTTTATCAGCAACGGAGGATCATTATTAATTTCTTTCTCAATGCGGTCACGAATGGACTTACAGATATTCAGTTGTTCGCCGATACGGTTCAGGCTGGCATTATCCGCCTCCATACAGGCTTCTTTAATAGGTTCGATAGCTTGCAAAGCCACCTTCAACGCAACTACTTCACGCGGAGAAACACGCCCTACAGCAACTTTGGAAATAATACGTTCCAAATCACCTATCAGATGCAATTGTTCTTCAATCAATTCTTTGAAATCCGGTTGGCGGAAGAAGTATTCCACTACATTCAGACGTTCATTAATAGGCAATACATCTTTCAGTGGAAACACCAACCAACGTTTCAGCAAGCGGGCTCCCATCGGGCTGATCGTTTTATCAATCACGTTCAGCAAGCTGCTGCCTCCATCATTCATGCTGCCTATCAGTTCAAGGCTACGGACCGTGAATTTATCCAGACGGACGTATTTATCTTCTTCAATACGTGCCAAAGAAGTGATATGCCCGATTTGGGTATGCTGCGTCATGATGAGATATTGCAGGATGGCTCCCGAAGCGATGATACCATTCTTGAGATGCTCTACACCAAAACCTTTCAGATTCTTCGTTTCAAAATGCTTCAGAAGTTTCTCCCGGGCGGTGGTCTCTGTAAATACCCAGTCGTCCAGTTCGAAAGTAAAGAACTTACTTCCGAAATTTCCCTCGAACATCCCCCGCTTACCACGTTCAAAAAGTACTTCTTTGGGCGCGAAGTTATTCAATAGCTTGTCTACATAGTCAAAAGGCCCTTCTGCTGTAAGAAACTCACCCGTAGATATATCGAGAAATGCCACACCGCACGTTCCCTTACCAAAATGTACAGCTGCCAGGAAGTTATTCTCCCGGTAATTCAGTATATTATCATTGATGGAAACACCGGGAGTTACCAGTTCCGTAATACCCCGCTTCACCAGTTTCTTAGTCATTTTCGGGTCTTCCAACTGGTCACAGATGGCTACACGCTTCCCGGCACGTACCAGTTTAGGCAGATACGTATCCAGTGCATGATGAGGGAATCCCGCCATTTCAACAGTCTTTCCTTTACCATTGGCACGCTTAGTCAGGGTAATTCCCAGGATTTCGGCTGCAACAACAGCATCAGTAGAATAAGTTTCATAGAAGTCGCCGCAACGAAACAGCATAACGGCATCAGGATGCTTGGCTTTCAGGTCCAAGAACTGTTTCATCATCGGGGTAAGGACAATATCTTCTTCGCTCACAGTAGTTGTTCTTTATAAATTTATTAATATGCAAAAGTGCAGCTATTTTCGCAGCCATGCAAAGATAATTCTTTTTTAGAAAACAAGTACTGGGGGGACTCAAATCCTTAGTAAGCCTTAACAAAAACAATACTTTTACTAAAACATGTTATAAAACACTCTTTTTTATTTGTTTTATTTGCAGATATCCCAGAAGTCCGTATCTTTGCACTGTGTTTTTCATAGTATTAGATTTAAGGTTAACAAAGGTTGGAGTACAGCGGTACTCCTTTTTTTATGCCCATACTTTACAGGGAGGTTCACAAAAATGCCATTTTGATTGAAGTATTGCCAATAATACCCTATTTTTGCAATCGCCACCAAAGAAAATACCTTGTAACATTATGGAAAACAGAATTCATCGTACAGAAATTCAGATATATGTATCCCCCTTTCTCATTGTCATCTTCCTATTAATGAGCATTTCCTCATATGCACAGCAAATAATAGCCAAACAAATGCCTTTTCTGGAGCAGCTGCCTTCCAATGAAGTAATAGACTTACATCAGGATCAGAATGGGTTCATCTGGTTAGGAACTAAAAACGGCTTAGGACGATATGACGGATACCAACTCCAGACTTTCAAATCAGACTTTAACCAGCCTCATTTATTAACCGATGACTTCATCTGGTGTTTTGCTGAAGATGATAATTGCCTGCTGGTAGGAACAAGACAGGGGGTTAATTTGGTGGATAAAAGCAACTATCAGATACGGCCATTCCCAGATACAGAAATCCAGAATACATGGATAAACTTCATGTTGGTAGATAGCCGGAAAGAACTATGGATATGTACCCGTAATCAGGTTTCTCACTATAATTCAGACTATTCATTGAAGAAGCGCTACGGAAATTTGATCCCGGCGGTTCCCAATAATGGTATAAACTCAATATATGAAGATCATTTCGGCAATATATGGGTATGCACATGGGGAGGAGGTTTATATAAGTATCTCAAGAATACAGATACATTTATGAGTTTCCCTACACTCGGAGCGAATAATAATCCGTTTAAAATATTTCAGGACAAAGATGACCAATATTGGATATTGACTTGGGGAGACGGTATCTACCGTTTTCATCCAGATGCAACAGAGGATAAAATGTACACGCATCAAGAAATCTTCAATGAAAAACTGCACCAGCCTGAAACCGCCTTCTTCAGTGTAGTACAAGATGATGTTTACGGCTATATATGGATATTCGGCTACCACGAACTTTATGCTTTCAAAGTGGCGGACGGACATCTGGAAAAAGTGGACCTCAGCTCGTATATGTTCGATTATAACAAAATGTTCAGCCAGATCATCAAAGACAGGGAAGGCAACCTTTGGGCCGGGGCCTATGACAGCGGATATCACTTGCTAATGGGAAATCCTGCCATAGCTAATAACTTCTTGCCCAAACTGAAAAGACATGTAGGTTTCGACACGAATATAACCACTCTGGGTATTGACCCCAACAACGGGCTCTGGTTCAATCAGGAACGTTGGGGACTCTGCTGGTATGACATAGAACAAGATAAATTCTATGACTACTCGAATACAAATTCCGGAGTGCATAATATAGGATATATCCTCCGTTCGAAACAGCCGGGAGAATTCTGGCTGGGATGCAGAGACCAACCCACCCTCTACAAGGCAAAACTAAACAGTAAAAGAGAAATTGAGTACTTACTGGCAAAGGACTTATATACACCAAAGGGGACTACTGGCAACATTACATCCATGTATGAAGACAGTAAGGGGAATTTATGGGTAGCTACCACCGGACAGCTCTATCTAAAACCGGACAGCAAAGACTTTATCATCCCCGAATTCTCTCTGCCCAACATTACATCTATTGCAGAAGACGGACACGGTAACATCTGGTTGGCAACCGAAGATTCCGGTTTACATAAGGTTTCTTTAGGGGATAAACTGAAACCGATTAAACAATACTCAACCCAGAATTCATCCTTACCCAGTAACAATATTGACAAGATAGTGATCCAGGAAAATCATTTATGGATTGCCACTACTCAAGGTTCCATCCTGCAAATGGATCTCAACTCAGAGATAATGAAGGACTTCAGCAACTCATGCGGAATGACCGGACAGTCTATTTTAGGGATGAAACATGACAGGAATACCCTTTGGATACTAACAAACCGACAATTGACTGCCTATGATATCCAGTCAGATAGATACATTCATTATTCAAATTCAGACGAATCCGTTCAGATAAACTCGTTCAAGAAGGACGTCATAGACTTGTTCAACGGCAAGCTTTATGCCGGTGGGCATGGTGGCTTTGTATCGATGGCTTCCTCAAAATTCCCATCTAAGAAGATCAATTCCAATCCGGTCATCATAACAGATATCAAAGTATCCAATAATTCTTTCTTCTTCAATCCCCAACGCCAGTCGAATGATTTATCAACCCGAAGCATCTGGTTGGAGCCCGAAGATAACAATCTTGAAATCTTCTTCTCCGCTCTTCAATTTACAGCAACGTCGAGAATAAGATACGCCTACAAGATGGATGGTGTGGACAAAGAGTGGGTATACACCGAAACCGGTAATCGGTCGGCTTTCTACAATAAAATTCCTAAAGGATATCATACTTTCAAGGTACGCTCTACAGATGAATACGGCTACTGGAAAGACGACGTCACAGAACTACGTATCTATAAAAAGCCGGCTTGGTACGAAACATGGTGGGCATACGGTACCTATATAACTCTCATCATTCTGATCCTTTATTCCATCATGTTCTATTACCTGCACAGGATAAGACGGTCCGACCAGGTTAGATTCCAGAAAGAACTGACCAAGACTAAACTGGAATATTTCACCCATATAAGTCATGAACTGCTCACCCCGCTCACTACCATCAGCTGCGTAGCAGATGATTTGGAAGAAACAAAGGCATCTCCACAGGAAGATGTACATATATTGAAAAGTAATGTGCTCCGCTTAAAACGCTTAATCCAGCAAGTGCTAGATTTTCGGAAAGTAGAAAACGACTCGTTTGTACTCACCCCTACCTATGGCAATATCAGCAGCTTCATCCGTGAAATCTACCATACAGGCATACGACCGATCATTGAAAAGAAAAACCTTCATTTCAGTCTTCATCTGGAAGAAAAAGACATTTGGGGATATATGGACTTTGACAAAATAGACAAGGTTCTGTACAATATACTCTCGAATGCGGCCAAATATACACCTGCCGATAAAAAAGTAGAGCTGAATGTATCGACTCTGCAAAAGGATAATTCCCGATTCCTCCGGATAGAGGTACAGGATGAAGGAATCGGCATAGACCAGAAAGAAATATCCAAGATATTCACTCCATTCTATGTGAACAAAACAGCTTATGCACCTCAATCAAACGGTGTAGGGCTTTCATTAACCAAGAAACTGGTGACCTTACATAAAGGAGACATCCAGGTAGAAAGCAGCATCGGAGAAGGTTCCAGATTCACTGTTCTAATCCCTATCGACCGGAATTATTATCCGGAAATAAAGGACATTATCGAAACCAGTGAAATACCGTCAACAGTACCGAATGAAGCAACAGAAGATACAGAAGAGAAAGAAGATACGATATTATTGGTAGATGACAATGAAGAGTTCCTGCTATTGATGAAAAGAAAGTTGGCAACACACTACAATATACTCACTGCTACGAATGGAAAAAAAGCATTGGAAATTGTAAGAAGCGAAGACGTAGACCTGATGGTCAGCGACTATATGATGCCCGAAATGGATGGAATCGAGCTCTGTGCAACAATGAAACAGGACATCAACACCAGCCATATACCGGTATTGATGCTTACGGCAAAAAGTTCAGTGGAAGACCAAGTGAGATGTTTCAATGCAGGAGCAAACGGATACCTGACGAAACCATTCGATATGAAAATGCTTAATGCACGCATTGACAATCTGATGAAATCCAACCAGAAGCGACAAGAGAAGTTCAGAGTCGATACGGAAATCAATGTTGTAGCACTGGAATATCAGAGTACTGACGAGCAGTTCCTGGAAAAAGCCATCGAATGTATAGAGCAACATCTGATTGAAACCGAATTTGATATAGATACTTTTGCCTCTGAACTCAACGTTTCCAAGTCCACTCTAAATAGAAAAATGAAAGCAATGACCGGTCTCTCCCCAGTAGAGTTTATTCGAAACATCCGGCTTAAACATGCATGTACATTCCTGAAAAAGCCTTTCATTAATGTCTCCGAGGTTGCCTATGCGGTTGGTTTCAGCAATCCAAAGTATTTCACGAAGTGTTTTAAAAAGGAATTTGACGTAACGCCTACCGAATATCAGAAAAAGGAAGAAGATAAATAAACGACTTACCCGTTGGCGGAGTTTATTGCTCATCATTTTATTTTATTCCTTTCATTTTCCGTTTTGAATTCCTCCAACCAATTGCTACTTTATTATTTGCTTTCCCCTATACTACAACAAAATCCCTCTCCAGCAACAAGTGTATTTTTGACGCAGTTAAGGTATACAAATAACGCATTCCCCGCTCTGTACCCCTTTCTGCCTCATTTGAGTACTCCTCCCTGTTCTTTTCTATATTTATTTGCATCGGCCTTAAAGACCGCAAACCAACAACAAGGATAAAGAGTTTCAGTGACCAATCCTTTTAATAATAATATATATGAAAGACAAATTTCTTAAATCAATCCAAAGAAAAAGCTGGCTGTTGCTGGCCCTGTTCTTCATCAGCAGTTGTAGCAATGAAGACATCGTGAAACATCCCGTCATCACCAACAAGTATGATCCCTCAAAGCCTCAGGCACTGACCGGCTTTATCCCGGAAAAAGGAGGAATAGGTGACAAAATCATTGTTCAGGGAAACTTCGGTACAGACCTATCCAAGATGAAAGTGATCTTTGCCGATACCAAAGAGGCTAACATCATATCAAGTGACGGAACTTCTATTTACTGTACCGTACCAAAACAACCAGGCGGTAATAATTCTGTTAAAGTCGTTGTAGGCGATAAAGAGCTTACCATCGACAAGACATTTGCCTACACGCAGGTACAGAAAGTTTCTACAGTTTGCGGAACCTACAATAAAAGAGGAGATACCGATGGAAACATCTACGATGCACTATTCAATAATGTATTTGCTGTCGGTATAGTGGCAGGAGATAACATTGTAGCAGTAGAGTCGGATAAACAACGGGTACGCCTGATTTCAGAGAGCGAGAACCTGGTTACAACCCTGATAAGCGGATTCAAAGCAGGTAAACCTGCAATCAATAAAACCCGTGATAAAATGTACTTTATTGATGTCAAATCAGCTAAAGTATATATCCTGCGCCGTGAAAATAGCTGGCAGCCGGAGCTATTGCGCGAAGGTATCACCGAATTATCCGCCAACAATGGTGAAACCTGGTCCTGCATTATTGACGATGAAGAAAAATACCTCTATACAAGAAATCACCTGGGGATCTTCGTACGTATCAATCTGACAGAAAAAGATGATAGCGGACAGTACAAAGTAGAAAAACTCCTTGAACACCGCTGGGACTTTGAAGCTTGGGTTTCCGACCATTGTAGCTATCTGGCTTATAGCCGTGTAGAAGATTGCTTCTATTTTGCAGAAGACAGGACACATGCTGTATACCGGATTAAACAGAACGCTGACGGCACATGGTCGGACGAAAGATATGCCGGAAACGGCTGGCCTAATCAAACCAATACGGAAGGTTATCGGGAAGACATACAGTTTGCCTGGCCAAATGGAGTAACTGTTGACAATGAAGGCAACATATATGTAGTAAACGCAGGCGGACAATCCATCCGAAAGATATCCTACCCGGATGGCTACGTAACAATTGCTGCCGGCGGCACCATGTCGGGCGAGACTGAAACAGACGGACTTCCACTGGAATGTACATTCCTATATCCCAAAGATATAGCTATGGATTCTGAAGAAAACTTCTATATAGCCGGAGGTGCAGGATTGAATGTGCGTAAACTCGCTATAGAATAAACTCCTTCCCGTAAATCAATAAATAAACTAATATATGAGAAATAGATTTTTCCTTATACTTTCATTCCTATTGCTTGCAAGTGTGTTTCCACTTGCCGCACAGAATGGTTTCACCGTATCCGGTATTGTGATGACGGAGCAAGGTGAAGAATTACCCGGTGTTACGATTCAATATAAAAACAATCCTTCCAAAGGAGCCATCACGGATGTTGATGGTAATTTCCGCATGGACAATGTTCCCGCCAATACAGTATTGGTGTTTACCTACATAGGTTATGCACCCCAGGAACTGGTGGTAAACGGAAATAAAACCAAGCAAAAGATTGCACTGAAAGAAATTGTAAACGAGACTGATGAGGTAGTGATTGTAGGTCGCGGTACTCAACGTAAAATCTCGGTAGTAGGTGCGGTAACTAACGTAAAGGCATCTGATTTACAAGTTCCTTCATCCTCGGTAACAAACATGCTGGGAGGTCGTGTACCGGGCATCATTGCCGTAACCCGAAGCGGCGAGCCTGGCAATGACTTTTCTGAATTCTGGATTCGTGGTATCAGTACTTTCGGTGCAGGTGCATCCGCTTTAGTGTTGATTGACGGTGTGGAAGGTGACCTAAATATACTTGATCCTGCCGATATTGAAAGCTTCACCATCCTGAAAGATGCTTCCTCTACAGCTGTATATGGTGTACGCGGTGCCAACGGTGTGGTACTCGTTACAACAAAGCGCGGTAAATCGGGTAAACTGAATATCAGTGTGAAAAGTAATGTCGGGCTTTCCTATTCTGCACGCAATCCCGAATATGTGGACGGATATACGTACGCACAACTGGCCAACGAAGCTTCCGTTGTACGAGGTGGCCGTCCCGTATACAGTAATGCCGAGTTAAATCTGATAGAAACAGGACTGGACCCGGATTTATATCCCAATGTAAACTGGCGTGATGTTATGCTGAAAGATTATGTATGGAACAATCAGCATCACATTAGTATCAATGGTGGTGGAACGAATGCACGTTACTACATGAGTGTGGGTCTTCAACATAAGGATGCCATCTATAAGCAAGATAAAGGAATTAAAAACTATGATAACAGTGTAGGTTATAATAAATACAATTTTCGCGCAAATATCGATGCTAACCTAACCAAAAGTACTATTATTGAGCTGGGCTTATCAACAGAGATTGTAACCAATTCTTTCCCCGGATATGCCAATGATACGAAAGCCTTGTGGCAAACACAAGCCAACCTGACCCCTGTGACCGTTCCGGTACTTTATTCGGATGGTTCGCTTCCAGCCTACGGTGCCAGTGCCGACCAACAGAACCCATATATCTTACTAAACTATACAGGTTATAAGAAGAAAAATGAAACGACAAGCAGTATCCGCCTACGCCTTGAACAAGATTTTGACCAATGGATAAAAGGTCTGAAGGCAGAAGCCACCATGTCAATCAATAATTACTCAGCCTTAACACAGTCTCAAACAAAAACTCCGGCGCTCTACTATGCACAAGGAAGAAACAAAGACGGCTCCTTAAATCTGATAGAAAAAGTAGCCAAAACAGATGATAAATACGAGTCCACCAATCTGTCTACACGGAAAATCTATTTTGACGCCCGTGTTAACTATAACCGCCTGTTCAATAATGACCATCGCGTAACCGGATTAGCCGATTTTTATATGGAAGACTTCATAACCGGTGAAGCGCAAACACTTATCGCATCTATCCCAAAACGGTATACAGGTTTGGCTGGGCGTGCAACCTACTCTTACAAGGATACCTATTTCCTGGAAGGTAACATCGGCTATACCGGTTCAGAAGCATTTGAGAAAGGACAGAAGTTCGGCGTATTTCCAGCCATCTCAGCAGGTTGGGTACCTACACAATATGAATGGGTGCAGAAGAACTTGTCTTTTATCAATTTCTTCAAGATCAGAGCTTCGTATGGTATCGTAGGTAACGACCGACTTGGTAACGACACACGTTTTCCGTTCCTTTCTACCATGACCGAAGGTAGTGGAGCCGGTATCTGGGGAAGTGGCAAGAATATAGCAGAAAGCCAGGAGGCTTCCCAAAACTTACGCTGGGAAAAAGCAAAGAAGTTCGATATAGGTATTGACGGACAACTATTTAATAGTAGTGTGGAGTTTACAGTCGACTTTTTCAGTGAACGCCGTACGGGAATTTTCCAGCAACGTGCAAGTATTCCCGATGAAATGGGATTGGCTACGCTGCCTTGGGCAAACGTAGGCGAAATGAAAAGTTGGGGAGCGGATGGTAACATCTCATACACTTACCGGTTCAAAAATGATATGAGCCTGACAGGACGCGCCAACTTCACTTACTCTAACAATAAACTGCTTGAATACGAACAAAGCGGAATTAAATATCCCTACCAAGCATGGAAAGGAACACCTTGGGGAACTCAACGCGGATTAGTTGCCTTAGGACTATTCAAAGACCAGGCAGATATTGATTCAAGCCCCAAACAAACCTTCGTAACCAGTGTAATGCCGGGTGATATCAAATACAAAGATATCAATGGCGATGGTAAAATTGACAGTTACGATGAAGTACCTATCTGCTACTCCAATGTTCCACGTCTGCAATACGGTTTCGGTCTGGAATTCCATTGGAAAAGACTGACTGTAAGTGCCCTGCTTGAAGGAGTAGGCCAAGTGAACTTTCTGTATGGAGGCAGTGGTTTTCACCCTTTCAACGGTGGACAAACAGGAAACGTACTCAGCATTGTAGCGGATGCCAGCAATCGCTGGACACCGGCTTCTTATTCCGGAACCAAAGACACGGAGAATCCGAATGCCCGTTTTCCGCGTCTCACCTACGGAGAAAACAAAAACAATAGTCAGACATCCACATTCTGGATTGCAGACGGATCTTATGTACGCTTGAAGAATGTACAGATTATGTATGACATCACTCTGCCATGCTTCAAGAAGATCGGCTTGCAAGGTTGCCAGATCAGCTTGATCGGTGATAATCTTCACTGCTGGGACAAGATCAAACTATGGGATCCGGCACAAGCGTCTGACAACGGTGCGGTTTACCCGCTGCAACGTGTATTTACCATACAGGCAAATCTTCAGTTCTAAACCTAAAAAACGATATGATTATGAATACCAAATATACATTTAAAGCTCTTCTTTGCGGCATATCCATTTGGGCAGGGATGAGTCTCGGATTAACTTCATGCGAGTCTTATCTGGATGTGGATTCTTACTTCTACGACCAGACAAACATTGATTCAATCTTTCAAAGTAAAGTTCGCGTCAATGAATACATTAATGGCATTGCCACCATACTACCGGATGAAAGTAAACTGTTCACCTCCTCTTATTTCCCGTTCGGCATGGGTTCCGACGAATGCTTCGCATCGTGGGCGGACGATTATGGGAAAAATGAGAAAGACCCTTACAGACATGCCGCAATGGCTCTGTTGCTGGGAGATGAAACTCCCCAAAGCGCGAACTATAATAACTGGGGAAGCTTTTATAAAGGTATCCGCAAAGCCAACATCGTGTTGACCCGCATCAGCGAATGTAAAGATTTGTCAGATATGGAACGCCGTGACTATACAGGACGCACTTACTTCTTGCGCGGATATTTCTATTTCAGTTTGCTGCGCCAATACGGACCGGTGCCTATCGTTCCCGACAAGCCTTTCGATGCCGATACCCCATCCGACGAAGCCTCTATCGAACGAAGCACATACGATGAGTGCATAGACTACATCTGTAGTGATATGGAAAAGGCTGCGGAATTCCTCCCGGATTCCCGTACACAACAATTCCAGTATATTGCAAGCAAAGGTGCAGCATTAGCGGTAATGTCTCGCTTACGCCTTTATGCGGCAAGTCCATGGTACAACGGAAATACCCGCTATGCGGACTGGAAAACAGCCGATGGGCGGAATTTCATTTCTCAAAACAATGATAACTCTAAATGGGGTGTAGCCGCTGTAGCTGCCAAACGAATCATTGATATGGGAAAATACGCACTCTTTACAACTGCCCGTACAGAAAGAACACAGGAACTCCCGTCCAATATTTCACAGGCCGGTTTCCCTGACGGGGCCGGTAATATCGATCCTTACGCATCTTACAAGAGCCTGTTCGATGGTTCTGTGAATGCAGAGTTAGTTCCGGAATATATTTATTATTGCAATGCCATAGTGAAAGAGAACTCTCCTCAATGGCTGGCGACCCCTACCGCTCTGGGAGGTGCCAACGGTATAAACCTCTGTATGGATTTGATTGATTCCTATAAAATGATAGATGGATATGACATCCACCATTCCAGCGCAAACTATCCTTACCCTGATGCCTCTCATGCAGGTGACCCGATAGATATTGCTTACAGGGTATCTGACGGCTATACCGTGAATGGCAATGTAGCCAAAGTAGATGCTTACCGTGAACCTCGCTTTTACGCAACCATAGGATATAATCATTGTATCTGGCCTGGAACTTCTTATGTAGGCAATGACCCGGTGACCAATGTAGAAGTGACTTATTACTCTGATGGTAATGCAGGCCCGCTTCCCGAATACCCGGACAATTACAACCGTACAGGCTATACTCTCCGTAAATACATCAATCAGGAAGATAACATGAAAGGTTCCTGCCGTGCCAAAACATTTGCCGTATTCCGCTATGCGGAAATCCTCCTCAATTATGTAGAGGCATTAAATGAATTGGAAGGAAGTTATACGGATGAAGCCACAGGTATCACCGTGACCCGTAATACAGAAGAAATAAAGAAGTATTTCAATATGATACGTTATCGTGCCGGTATGCCGGGCATTACCGATGCCGAACTGAACAGTAGAGACGATATGCGTGAAGCTATTAAGCAGGAACGTAAAGTGGAGTTTGCCCTCGAAGGGCTTCGCTACCATGATTTACGCCGTTGGGGCGATGCGGACGCAGCTTATAATACAAAGATTATCGGCTGGAACACCAAAGCCAGAGTAAATAACCGTACCGGATTCTACACCCGTACAATATGGGATTCAGAGAGAATACAGAAGCGTGTATTTACACAGAAGATGTACTTCTTCCCCATCCCACAGACAACGTTGGATCATAATGCAAAACTGGTTCAGAATCCAGGCTGGTAATTAACTTTAATATTAAGACAATTATGAAAAAGCATATTTTATTTTCATTAGCAATAGGTTCGCTCTTTGTACTCACCGGATGTGAGAACACCAATGTTTGGGAAGAGGAACAGTATATAAAACAAGCCTATCTCGTAGGTATCGGAGAAGAAGGAGCATTAGTGACCCGCAACGTCAACTATGCGGACGAAAGTGCAGAAACTTTCGTATCGGTAGGCACCAGCGGCTCATTGAATCCGGATGGGGACATTCACTGTACATTGATTGAAGATCCCTCAGGCATCACTTCTTACAATCAAAAATATAAATCGAGTACGGAAATCCAATATCAGGCACTTCCTGCGGCCAATTACAACATATCTTCAATGAATGCAGTGATCCGTGCCGGAGAATCTTATGCCCGCATACCTGTTGCCATCCACCCGGAAGGATTACATTGTGATTCCTTATACGCCCTTCCGCTGAAAATGGAATCTTGCAAAGAGTACCCTGTTGCACAAGCTGAAACAGTGGTTCTGTTCGCTATAAAGACCTACAACAACTACTCGGGATACTACAATTACATCGGTACCAACAACGGAGCTTCCTTTAGTTTGATTCGTAATGCTGTTGCTGTAAACAAGAATACAATTCGTATTTATTATACAGGCACTGAGGAACTGGCAAGAGCGAAAGATACCGGACTCACCATTACAGTGAACGAAGATAACACACTCAGCCTTGCCGGATGGAAGAACCTGAATGTTACAGAGGGAAGCGGAAGCTACGATCCTCAAAACAAAACATTCAGTTTTACATGCAGGGTGAATGGGAATGAAGTGGAAGCCTATTTAATATCGGCAACAGCAAGCGAAGAATAATCGTAACCGGAAAGGATATATTAAAAACCACCACAGATTATACAGATAAAAACAGATACTTGCTTCTTCAATATAAACAATCTGTGAGTATCAGTGTAATCCGTGGTGAATTATTAATTACATAAATGAACTATTATCATGAGAGAAAAAAACATCAAAAGAGTGTTCTTGTGTTGTCTCACCGCTTTGGCTGTTAATACCTATGCCCAGAATTTCAACTGGGTCAGCAGTACAGAAGGCAACACTTGGAAACAATCAAAAGTGAAATTACAATCGAGCGCCGGCCAAACCCCGCTTTTAGATATCAGCGGAACGGAAGAAGGCACCACATTCAAAGCATGGGGAACCACCTTCAACGAACTGTGCTGGGATGCCTTGAACATGCTCACCCGTGATGAACAGGACGACCTGTTGAAGAAAATGTTTTCCCCTGAAGGAGAACTTCGTTTCAACAGAGGCCGTATTTCGATGAATGCCAATGACTATGCCCGCGACTGGTATAGCTGCGACGAAGTATCAGGTGACTTCCAACTGAAGTATTTCAATATCAACCGTGATAAACTGGCTATTATCCCCTTTGTCCGTGCAGCGCAAAAGTATAATCCGGATATGACTTTCTGGATGTCTCCCTGGTCACCTCCCAGCTGGATGAAAATTAACAATGACTATCCGGTTCGCAGTGACAGGACTAATAAGATGTCGCCTCTGTCTGATGTAGTACTCTATGAGGATAATACGGAGACACGCGATAACGTCTTCCCCCGACAACTCGCAGTGAATGACTACATGATTCAGGACCCACGCTATCTGCAAACTTATGCCAACTACTTCTGTAAGTTCATTGATGCTTATAAAGAACAAGGAATTCCCATCGATATGATCATGTATCAGAATGAAGCATACAGTTATACCCCGTATCCCGGTTGTGCCTGGACAGCTGAGGGTACCGTACGTTTCAACGTAGAGTATCTGGCGCCCACATTAAAGAAACATCATCCGGAAGTAACTCTCTACCTTGGTACTTTCAATACCAACCGCTATGACTATGTTGATAAAATACTTTCCGATCCACGCATGCCGCAAAGCGTTCAGGGAGTTGGCTTTCAGTGGGAAGGAGGACAGATACTGCCTAAAATACGTGCCAAATACCCCCAGTACAAGTATATGCAGACAGAAAGCGAATGCGGTGGGGGCACCTTCGACTGGAGAGCGGGCGAACACACCTTCCATCTGATTAATCACTATCTGGGTAATGGCTGCGAAGAGTACACCTTCTGGAACAATACCCTCTGCGATAACGGTGAAAGTCCCTGGGGTTGGAAACAAAATGCTTTGATACATGTTGATTCAAAAACCCGTACGGCAACTCTTACACCGGAATATTATGCAGTAAGACATTATAGCCAGTTCGTAACACCCGGTTCACGCGTTATAGCCTACAAGCCTTCAACAGAAGGAAGAACACCGGTCTTGGTAGTGGAAACTCCAGAAAAGAAAAAGGTAGTGATAGCCGGAAACTTTAATGATGAGGCTAAAAAAGTAACCGTGAAGTTGCGGGACCGTTACCTGAACATTGAACTTCAACCGCACTCTTTCAATACATTCGAAGAGAAATAAATTTCTTCAATAAAATGATAAGCAAGTGAGCATAATTCGTTTATGCTTTGGGAGTATCTGTCATGCTAAGCGTAGTCGAAGTATCTCCTCTCTTGAAATGATGAAGAGAATGAGATCCTTCGATAAGCTCAGGATGACAGATAGTATCAGATAATTAAGCACGAATATTTAATGATAACTACAAGCATTATTGATCAGCCATCATTTCTTACCTGTGAGACTTTTGTTTCTTACCTGAGAAACTTTTGTTCCATAGGCAAGGCACTTTTGTTTCAATAGGAAGAAACAAAATAGAACAAATAGAGGTGCGACAAAGCACTATTGTTTCAAATACTCTGAGGGCAATACCCCAAACTCTTCCTTAAAGCATTGCCGGAAATAAACCACGCTGTTTATACCTACCCTGAAAGCAACTTCGGAGATATTATACCTGCCTTCCAGAAGCAACCGTTCAGCATGCTGCATTTTTATCTTACGAACATATTCATTGGTAGACAAGCCTGTCAAAGCTTTCATCTTGCGATACAGCGTAGACTTACTCATACACATATTATCAGCCAGATAACCTATGTCAATCTTCTCGGATGACAACCGGGCTTCTATCAGCTGATTTATCTTCTCAATAAACTCATTATCCAGTTTATTCAAAGACTCTGCCAATAAAGCACGTTTCTCATCCATATTATGATGTGGAGTACTGGTATTAAAACGCTCTGTCAGCCGCTTGCGGGATTCAAGCAAATTGTTGATACGACTATGCAGGAGAGTAGCACTGAAAGGTTTCGTCAGATAAGAATCGGCTCCCACCTGATATCCCTCTTCTTTATCCTGCAACGAATCTTTAGCAGTCAACAGAATAATGGGAATGTGACTGGTGCGCACATCTTCTTTCAATATTTTACACATCATAATTCCATTCATCACAGGCATCATGATATCACTCACAATGATATCAGGAATACTATTTAATGCCTGCTCCATCCCCTGTTCGCCATTCGCCGCTGTTTTCACTTCAAAATCATCAGAGAAGGATTCAGCAATATAATTGCAGATGTCCTGATTATCTTCCACTATCAACATAATACGCTTTCCACCGGAAGCTGACTCAGGAATCTCTTCTTTTTCTTCCTTTTCATCTACGGTTCTTTCCGGTGAATCGGCATGTAATACATGAGGATAAGTATTATCAGTCAATAGACTGAAATAGAAGGTACTACCTGTGCCTAAGGTACTCTCCACCTTTATTTCCCCCTCATGCAACGTCACCAGATTTTTCACCAGTGCCAAGCCGATGCCGGTACCCGAAGCCTGATGATCGCCTCCTTCCTGATAATAACGATTAAAGATATGGGGTAATGCCTCAGGAGTAATGCCAAAACCTGTATCACTTACTTTTATTTCAGTATAACTGATATTATTCCGTACCACATTGTGCAATCCCAGGGTGATAGAACCCTTCTCGGTATATTTAATAGCATTAGAGATCAGATTATCCAGGATAATAGTCACTATCTCTTTATCAAAGTATAGAGGCATATCCTCTTTTTCCAGTTCGATGCGAAACTCAATATCCGGCTTACGATTCAGTTCTTTATATTTAAGTCCTATTTCGTATACTAGATTGGCAATATTGTCATGAGCCACACAAAGCTTCTTATTCTGTGTTTCCGTCTTTCTGAATTCCAGTATCTGGTTGATCAGATTCAATAATCGTATGGCACTTTGATGGATAACTGATATCTTCTGGGCATCCTTGTTGGAAAGCGAATTACTCTTCTGCATATCTTCCAGTGGGCCCAGTATCAATGTCAGCGGTGTACGAAGTTCATGCGTGATGTTGGTATAAAAACGCAGACGCTCCTGATTCAGTTCCTGCTCTTGCACATGATTCTTTTTTTCCAGATCGTACAGAACTTCCATATCAAGCTTCTTCTTGTAAGCATAAAGAATGAAGAACAGGATGGCTCCACTCAACAATACATAGCTGCATTTCGCCCACCAGGTAAGCCACAAAGGCGGAACAATATGGATATCCAAAGTTGTAACCTCATCCGACCATTCCTGGTTCTTGATACGGGTTTTTACCATGAAATGATAATCACCGGGAGGCACATTACGGAAGGTTACGCTATTGGGGTCTGTCACCGTATACCATGCATCTTCCAGTCCTTTCAGCATATAGGCATACTCCACCTGGTTGACCAATGCATAGTTCCGTATATTAAAAGTAATATTAAAGCTATTCTGCATATACTTCAGCCTTACTTTCGACTGACCGTCAATACTGACCACTTCTTCATTGTCTCCCATATTACCCAAAGGAGCAAATATCTTCATTTCCGTGATAACAGCCGCAGGAGACTCACGCTTTGTCAGAACAAAATCCGGATTGAAGTGGCAAAGTCCATTGATGGAACCGAAATAAATCTCTCCATTCTGATCCTTAGCTACACTGCCACTCATAAAATTTCCCATCGGCACATTATCCCAATGGTCATAGTTATAGAAAACATCCTTATCCCGCAACAGACAACTGATTCCCTTATTGGTGCTCACCCAGATATTATGATTCGCATCTTCCGTTATAGCACGTATATGTGTATTGGTTAAGCCTTCTTCACGGCGGTAAACCTTATATTCCCAATCGGATGGCGAAGAGAAACACACCAGACCTTCTCCTGTCCCGACCCATACATTCTTCCTGCTGTCTTCATAAATTGCATTGATGGTATTGGAAGGGAACAGGTTCTCCATATTAAAGAGCTTGATATCCTGCAACTCATCATCTCCTATCCCCAGGCCACTCCCAAAAGAACCGATCCACAGACGTCCCTGAGAGTCCTTCATAACGCACCGCACCAGATTGTTCTCAAACTCATAATGTCCCACGATCTTCTTATCAGCCAGACTAACTTTGTAGATACCACGACTGGTGCCAATCCACAGAATATGCCGATTGTCTTCATAGAACGAACGGATATCCTCGTGCTCTAATTCTTTAAGGAAGTTCCGGTGGAATATCTTTCTCTTCGAATCGTAATAATTCACTCCACCCATAAATAAGCCGAACCACAGATTATCTTCCGAGTCGCGCAGTGAGGCCAGCACAGAGTTTCCACTCATATCTTCAATCTCTTCCTGATAAACGGATACCCGTTTACCTTGATCAAAGACATTGATTCCTCCCCCATCTGTTCCAATCCACAATTTACCTTGGCTATCCACACAAACGCTGCTTGCCGTTTTATTATTCAGGCGACTCATTGAATTCTGATTGGGAGAATAGTAATAACCGCCAAACAAAGGTGGCTCATAGCTTAAGAAATTTATGCCACCACCCCATACACCCGTCCAGATATTCTTGAATGAATCCTGAAAAATGCACCTCGTACTTGAATTAGAGAGACTGTATCCGTCATCTCCTTCCCTGATATAATGAAATTGAGTCTGTTCGGGTAGCAGGAACAAACGCTGCGATAAATCCATTATGGCTATTCCGCCAAATTCCATAGCTATCCACAACTTATTCCCATCAAGCTGCTTAATGTCGTAGATATAGTGCGAAAGATTCCCGTCTGAATTAAACTGGATGAAATTCTCTGATTCGGGATTAAACAATGCCAGACCTTTGTTTGTCCCTACCCAGATATTATTATTCAGATCCTTATATACGCATCTCACTTCATTACCCGGCAAGCTGTACGGATCACCCGGATCATGCACGAAGTTCTTCGCCCTTTTATCTTTAATGGAAAGAATACTAAAACCATTATGGACATGGCCTACATATAACTTACCATTCCCCCCATCAGCAACAGTCCAGATGTTATCACTGACAAGCCCCGGTATATTTGCCGTATTATAATGAGAAAAGTGACCGGTTTCTTTATCGAAATATTCAATTCCTTTCCAATAAGTTGTCACCCACAGATTTCCATCAGCAGCGGCAATAACATTGGTTACGTCATCCGTAATGATACTTTCAGGCACAGCCTCATTATGCCGGTAGAATGTAAAGGTGTCCTTTACATAATTATAAGCATTCAACCCCGCCCTCTGTGTGCCAATCCATAAGATGGAATCCTTCGGATCATCCAGCAGACAGTTCAGTTCATTCCCCGTAATGCCATAGCCGTTCTTTGTTTCATTCTTATAGTAAGTAATGAAGCGCGTTCCATCGAACTTATTCAAGCCCTCTTCAGTCGCAAACCATAAAAAGCCCTCTTTGTCCTGGGCTATACTAACCACATAGTTATTGGATAATCCCTTCTCAATTCCCAATTGCCTGACAGCATAGGGTTGTGCCGTCAGAAGGGCAGGTAACAACAGTAAGTAAAGTAATAATCTGCTTTTCATGACATCAATTTTCTATTGCAATCCAAAAGTATAAATAAATTCTTTATTTCAGATACACAAATCGTTCATTGCAAGATTTACATCCCCTCACTGCAAGATTTATGCAGTTTAAGAAACCTAAGATAGCTTACATTTGCATTATCTAAAAGTGATATTTTAGTAAAGAATGTATCTAATTGTTTAACTTTAAAAGTAATATGTATGAAGAAGAAGCATTTATTCAATGCCGCCCTACTCTGGGCATTCTTATCACTGACTTTATGGACTACAGGATGTAGCGACGACGATGGCTATCCTGATGTGGACGGACAGGCACCTTCCATAGAAATGACACTTGAACACATTCAGACTGCAAATGGTCGCACATTTACACTGGAAGGAACGATTAAAGATGCTGATGGTATTTCAACCATTCAACTGCAATGTGCCGACCTGAACCTCAACAAAACAATCGATTTGATCGAGATTTATGAGAAACCTCTCGAAACTTACGAATTGAGCTACGACTTCAAAATTCAACCGGATGAAATCGGTGAACAGTTCACCGTAAAAGTTACCGTAACCGACGTAGGCGGACGTACTGTTTCACAAGATGTACTTGTAACGTTGGACGGAGACTTTGAAGATCCAGTATTCGTTATTGCACCCGAAAAGGGTGGTATGGTCACCGTATTGCTGAGAGAAGGTGAAATCCCTACACTCAACATGAATATCTCGATAACTGACGACCGCGGACTGGATTATCTATTGGTAAATATCGAAGGCATCGAAGGATATGAAAACCTGAAAATAGATGCTGATGGTGAAAAAGCTTTTGAGCACTCATTCAACATCACAATGCCTAATGAAAAGAAGGACTATCCGATGACACTTACTGCTGTCGACAAGACAGGAAAAAGCACAATGATAGAATGTACCGTATCTGTAACCGATGTGCAGGATTTCGAAAAGATGTATCTGGCAGACGTAGCTACCGAAGCAGAACTAAACAGCGATGTATTCGGCGTACCGATGCGCATAGATCATGTGGGCGAATTCCAATATCAAGCTCTCTATTATTGCCAGAAAGCTAATACGGAAATCTTCTTCTTACCGCAAAAGACAAGTTTTTCTCCTGTTTGTTATGGTATTGATCCAACAGATGAAGCCATGCTGACCGATGATCCGGCACTGGCTAAACCAATTGTACTGACAGAAGCTAATGTATACTATAAAATCAATATCAATATCTTGCTGAAGACGTATGAAATGGAAACTTATTCACTTGCAGAAGCTGTAGACCCATGGCCTGCAAGCATGAAATACGGCTTACCTACCATGGATAAATGGAACAACAACAGCGGTGAGATGATGGACTTTACGTTCGGTCTGACATCTGACAATCCTACCGGAGTAGTCTCTTTCAAACAAGATGCCACTAACCCGCACTTGTTCTACAATGAGCCTATGTCACTGACAGCAGGAGAATCAATGAACTTCATTATTCACAACTATCACACAGACCAATGGTGGAACTTTGTTCGCTGGTGCAGCGATACTGAAGAAGAGCCTGAAATATTCGGCTATTACACCGGAAGTGCATTTAAAAATTCCAATTACACCGGTCCCAGTACAACACAAGATGTATGGTCTAAACCCAAAGTGACTGTAACCGGCACCTATCAATTCTGGTTTGATTCCCACCTGGGTAGAGCGAAATTAGTACGAGTAAATTAACCTAATAATAGTCTGACAAATGAGAAAGCAACTATTAATTGCATGTCTTTTGTTACTGTCAATATGCAGCTATGCACAACAGATAACAGTAAAAGGTATAGTGACTTCAGCTACCGATAAGGAACCCTTAATCGGAGCTACAATTCAAGTGAAAGGCAGTGGAACAGGTACCATCACAGGCATCGATGGTGATTATACACTGATGAATGTTCCTGCAAACGCTATACTTGTGTATTCTACCATCGGTTACCAGACACAAGAAATCAAAGTAAACGGACAGACCACCATCAACGTTGTGTTGTCGGAATCTGCCGAACTACTGGACGAAGTGGTGGTTATCGGATATGGTGCCGTGAAAAAGAGCGACCTGACCAGTTCCATCGCTACAGTGAAAGGCGATGAAATCACCGAAACTGTAACCGGTAATGCTATGGACGCCTTGCAAGGTAAGATCAACGGTGTACAGGTAACCAGCGGTGGTGGTCCGGGTACACAACCTAAAGTATTGATCCGTGGTGTAACTACAGTTAACGGAACCGATCCGCTCTACGTGGTAGATGGTATGCCGGTAGGTACGAACATCAACTTCCTAAACAGTAATGATATCCAGTCCATGGAAGTTCTAAAGGATGCTTCTGCGGCTGCTATCTACGGTACGCGTGCCTCTAACGGTGTGATCCTGATTACTACCAAGAAAGGTATTGCCGGAAAAACAAATATCAGTTTCAGTGCATCGGCAGGTTTCCAAACGTTAGCTAAACCCAAGATGGCCAATGCTGCCGAATACAAAGAAGTGTTCAATACCCGCTATACAAATGATGGAGGTACCTCTATCTGGAATGACACCGGTGCCACTACCAATCCGAATGGTACTGACTGGTGGGATGAGGTAATCAATAAGACTGCTTTAGTACAGAATTACTCACTCAACATCTCCGGTGGTAATGACAAATTGGTTTATAATCTTAGCTTAGGTTATTTCCGTAATAATTCACAATACGACTACGGATACTGGGATAAAATCAATGCACGTCTCAATACGGAATATACCTTCAACAAATACGTAAAAATGGGTTTTGACATTGCACCGCGCGTAGAATCATGGGATGATACTCCCAACCTTTTCTCAGCTGCTATGTCCATGGATCCGACAACTCCTGTATTTAAACCACAAGATCAATGGGTGGACAATGAGTTTAACAACTATCAGCGTTCTTACAACAATCAGGAATGGAACCCAGCCGGTTCGTTGTCACGCCAGAATGGACATTCACGTGAAATGGGTGCCATTGTAAACACCTATTTACAAGTAAATCCGATTGAAAAGCTTACCTTACGTACACAATTCGGAGCTAATGCCCACTTCCGTCGCTCGGATGGATTCACACCCGAATTCTATATCGACGCTTTGGAACAATCTACATTGAGTAATGTTTCCCGTGAGATGCAAGAATGGCTCGACTGGAACTGGACCAATACTGCAACTTATTCTGACACTTTTGCTTCAAAGCATAACCTCAATATAATGGGTGGTTTCACAGCAGAACGTTTTGCATGGTTCCAGACCAAGGCTTCACGCGACGATGTGCCCAACAATATGGACATCATGCAGGAAGTAAATGCCGGTACACAGAATCAGAAAGGTGACGGTACTACCACCTACAACACGTTGATATCATACTTGGGACGTATCATGTATAACTATGATAACCGTTACTATGTGACAGCATCTATCCGTGCCGATGGTTCTTCCCGCTTCCCCAAAGGAAACAAATATGCTATCTTCCCCGCGGTATCTGCTTCATGGCGCATCATCAGCGAAAGCTTTATGCAAGACCAGAAGGTATTCAGCAATCTGAAACTACGTGGTGGTTGGGGTCGTGTAGGTAACCAGAACATCGACAACGATGCTACTCTTACCCTACTGGGACAAGCTGACTATGTATTTGGTTCAACTCCCGTCCGTGTACCCGGTACCATGATATCAGGTGTAGGAAACAATCAACTGCAATGGGAAACAGTGGAAGACTGGAACGTAGGTGTGGACATGTCATTCCTAAACTCCCGCCTAGGTGTAACTTTTGAATATTTCCAAAAGAAATCCAGCAACATGCTCTATCAGAAACAGAATATCTTCGCTATCGGTTATCCCGATTGGAACAGCACTGTATGGATGAACATCGGTAGTATGAAAGCCAGCGGTTGGGAATTAAGCCTGAACTGGCAGGATAAAGTATCTGATTTCTCTTACAATGTAGGTGTAAACCTCTCAGCTGTGAAAAACAGAGCTATCAAATTCTCTGGAGACGGACCTATTCAGACTGGTGGGTTCAATAGTGATCAGATCATCCGTAACGAAGACGGTGGTTTAATTTCACGGTTCTACGGATACGTGGCAGATGGTATCTTCCAAAACTGGAGCGAGGTATATGCTCATACCAACGAGCATGGAAAATTGATACAGGATAAAGCACAACCAGGTGATATCCGCTTCAAGGACTTGAATCATGACGGTGTACTGGACGAGAACGATAAGACATGGATCGGTAACCCTTATCCAGACCTTATGGTAGGTTTGAATCTGGGCTTCAATTACAAGAACTTCGACTTCACAGCCAACTTCTACGGAACACTCGGCAACGATATCTTTAATAAAACCAAAGGATTATATTCCGGGGTAAGCGGGCAGAACGTATGGGCAGGCACGCTGGAAAAAGCATGGCATGGCGAAGGTACCAGCAATGACATTCCACGCTTGTCATACAACGACCTGAACCAGAACTATACACGCGTATCCAGTTTCTTTGTAGAAGACGGTTCGTACATGCGATGCAAACTGCTTCAGGTAGGTTATACTCTTCCCAAGAAGCTGTTGCGCGGAACAGAGTTGCGTCTTTCATTCTCAGCACAAAATCCGTTCACTATCACCGGTTATTCAGGTATGGATCCCGAACGTCCGCAGATTGGTAATGATGGAAGTGTAATCGAAACAGGTATCGATGGCATTGCCTATCCCAACCCACGTACATTCTTGTTTGGTATTGACTTTAAATTTTAATCCTTGATAACAATGAAACAGATATTAGCAATATTGACATTGATTGCCTCGCTGACATTCACCTCTTGCGAGGACTTCCTGACCGAGGAAGTGCGTGGGCAACAAAATCTCGACACCTATTTCCAAAGTGTAGAGGAAGCCGAGTCATTCATCACCGGTTGCTACCAGGCCATCACTTTCGGTGGTTGGTGGAACATCAATACGGTATGGTTACTTTCCGAAATGTGCAGCGATGACGGTTGGATGGGAAATACAACCCAAAGCCAGAGTGATTATATCTCTTTAGCACATTATCAGGGTACAGGACAGAGCAACGGAGCCATCTCAAACTTCTGGCAATACCGTTATAAAGGCATCTTACGCTGCAACGTAGCCGTAGAACGCATCTCACAATCCGAATTCTCGGACGAAGACATGAAGAACCGCCTGATAGGCGAAGCCCGCTTCCTGCGTGGATATTTCTACTTCGAACTGGTAAGAAACTTCGGCGGTGTACCTCTCGTTACAAGCTTCCTGTTGCCCGAGGAGATACAAGGCATTACCCGCGCTTCTGCCGAAGATGTATATAAGTTCATCGAAGATGATCTGAAAGCTGCCGCCGACGCGTTGCCAAAACGTAGTGAATATGCTGCCACCGATATGGGGCGTGCTACCAGTGGTGCAGCCTTAGGCCTGCTAGGTAAAGTTTACCTTTATCAGGAAAAGTGGCAAGAAGCACATGATGTATTGGAAACCGTTATCGACAGCAAAGAGTACGAACTGCTTGATAACTTCGGTGACGTATGGAGTGTTGATCACAACAACAGTAAAGAGAGTCTGTTTGAAGTACAGTATATGTACGACGGTACTTATTCATTAGGTGGTTCACTGACAATAATCACCGGTGCACGTAATGGTCCCGGCGACGGATGGTCTTGGGGTCAGCCTACTGCCAACCTCGAACAGGCTTACATTGACGCAGGTGATACCGAACGCCTTCGCTGGACTATCATCAAAACCGGATGTACCGAGATTGCCGGTGAAGATAACTTCGATAAGTTCATTGAAAATAGCAAAGACATGGCTAATTACAAGACTTATATCGAGAAGTATGGTTGGGATCCGGATTGCTATATAATTGACCCTGCACAACATAAATCGGCACGTATCGTCCGCAAATATTTCGTACCTATCGAAAAGCGTCCGGAAGTGTACAATACAGACAAGATTCCTTTGGATCACCGCATCTTGCGCTATGCCGATGTATTGCTGATGTATGCCGAAGCCTGCAACGAACTGGGTGATGACGCTACAGCACGTAAATACCTCAATGAAGTACGTAACCGCGTAAACCTGGAGGATGTAAAATCAAGCGGCAACGATCTCCGCAAAGATATCCGTCTGGAACGTCGCCTGGAATTAGCATGGGAGCAAAATCGCTTGTATGACATCCGCCGCTGGACCGACGACAATGGCAAGAAGGTGATTTCCAATCTGCTGGGAACCAATGGTACTTTCGTTAAGTATAACACAGATGCCGCTACCCGCGACCTCTATGAATGGGAGAACCAGGGCGAAGCAAGTAATAAAGGTGCTGGCTTTGATGAAAACCGCGACATGGTATTCCCCATTCCTTTGTATGAAATCACAATGTCTAATGGTTCTATCGTTCAGAATCCGGGTTGGAATTAACCCCGGTGAATGTCTAAATAGAATTCTTCAATAGGTCTTTATACTCTGTCGCGGATAGTTTCATAATAGATTATCCGCGACAGTCTTTTTTAAACCATCGAATATTTATGAAGCTAAAATATTATTTCACTCTGCTGTCCCTGCTTTCCTTTATGGCTTGCAGTGACGATTCTCCTTCTACACCCGATACCCCCGATCAACCGGATGTACCGAATAGTGTAGAGAAACTAGTCACCATTAATGCCGGAAAAACCTATCAGACTATCACAGGATTCGGTGCATCAGACTGCTGGAATCCTTCCTATGTAGGTAAATACTGGACCAACAGCCGTGAGAAAATCACCGAATTACTCTTCTCTTCCGAAATTCAGGCAGGAAGCCCCAAAGGTATCGGTCTCTCCATGTGGCGTGTAAACCTGGGCGGTGGAACTGCCGAACAAGGTGATGCAAGCGGCATTACCGATAAATCCCGTCGCGCAGAGTCATACCTGACAAACGACTTGACCCTTGACTGGAATCGTTGCGAAGGGCAACGTTATTTCCTGAACCGTGCTAAAGAGTTCGGTTGCGAAAGTATCGTCCTTTTCAGCAATACACCACCCGTACAATATACACAGAACGGCAAAGGTTTCTCCAACCAAGGAGGAGTATCAAACCTGAAAAACGATTGCTACGATGACTTTGCCGCTTACATGGGCGATGTAGCTCAATACTACATAGATAAAGGTTATCCTGTGACGCACATCTCACCGGTCAACGAACCGCAATACAACTGGGATGGAGGACAAGAAGGAAGCGGCTGGACCAATGACGAAGTTGCCAGATTGGCCCGCGAACTGGATGATGCCTTAACCGAACGTAATTTGTCTACCGATATCCTGCTCGGTGAATCGGGCGATTGGGAATACTTATATAAGACCAAAGACGATGCCAATCGCAGTAACGTTATGTCTGCCTTTTTCACCCCCGGCTCGTCAGCTTATGTAGGTAACTTAAATCATGTAAAGAAACTAATCTGCGGTCATAGCTATTGGACCGATGGTACTTGGGACGGTATGCGCAGCGTACGTAAGCAAGTGGCACAAGCAGCAACGCAATATGGTGTAGATGTATGGCAAAGTGAATGGAGCATGCTGGGAGACAACTACAGCAACACAGAATTTGTAGGATATGACAATGCTACAGAAATGGATATCGCATTTTATATGTCGAGAGTGATACACAATGACCTTACCGTAGCAGGAGTATCTTCATGGAGCTACTGGACTTCCATGGACGTAGCCCGTTGGGGACATAAAAACCGTTTTCTTCTGATATCCCTCGTACCTGGTGGAGGAATCAACGACAACAATGACAACATAGAAAAAGAAGGTACCTTCCAACCCACTGCCACCCTTTGGGTATTGGGTAATTATAGTCTGTTCATCCGCCCCGGATACCAACGTATCAACATGCAGCTGACCGAATCGCTCAACTTCTTTGGATCAGCATGGCTATCCCCGCAAGGAGATAAAATAGTAGCCGTCTTCACCAATATGTCCAGCAAGAATGTCCGCCTAAGCGAAACTCATGAAGGATGGAGCAACGAAGCTACGTCAATCCGGACCTACACCACTACCAATAGCAAAAAACTGACAGAAGCCACCGTATCTGCCGGAGAATCTGTACTTTTGGAAGCGGAAAGTGTAACCACAGTAGTGTATAATCTAAAATAATCATCCAAAATGAAAAACGCTATATTCACGCTGACTGTATTCATGACAGCCCTGCTCACCGGCCTTCCGGCACAGGCGCAGGTTTCATTTGGTAATGCCACCAAATTCAATGAAGATTGGCTCTTCCGGCTGACCGATGACTCAACCATTGTAAATCCCGCCTTCAATGACAGCGAATGGCGCAAACTCAGATTGCCGCATGATTGGTCTATTGAAGGACAACTTTCACCTTCTTTAGCAAGCTGCACCGGCTATTTACCTGGCGGAATCGGCTGGTATCGCAAACATTTCAAGATCACGGATGACGCTCCACGCCATTATATCTATTTCGAAGGAGTATACAATCGCAGTGAAGTCTATTTAAACGGACATCTGCTTGGCAAACGCCCTAACGGTTATATCTCATTTCTCTACGACATGACTCCTTATCTGAAAGAGGGGGACAACGTGTTAAGTGTACGTGTGGACCATAGCCGCTATGCTGATTCCCGTTGGTATACAGGATCGGGCATATATCGTGACGTATGGCTAATTGCCGCCCCTGAAATACACCTGGCACAATGGGGCACAGGTTGGCATGCCACTTCTCTGACCAACCGACAGGCTACCATAGCCGTCGATATGGAAGTACAGAAACACATAGCAACCAACGACAGACTTGAACTTTCGGCTACACTATACGATGCTGCCGGCAAACAAGTAGCGCAACGCCGCACTCGTGTTTCTGACGGTAAAGAAGGTATTACTAAAGAAAATCTCACACTGAAAATAACTAACCCTCACCGTTGGAATCTGGACGATCCTTACCTTTATACACTAAAAACGGAATTGCTCAGCAATGGACAACGTATCGATGGATGTGAGACTAAAGTAGGACTCCGTACACTGAAGTTTGACCCTAATAAAGGATTTGCGCTCAATGACAACTGGATGAAGGTCAAGGGTGTATGTCTACATCATGATGCCGGTGTACTCGGCGCTGTAGTACCTCCGGAAGTATGGGAGCGCCGTTTAAACAATTTGAAAGAAATAGGTGTAAATGCCATCCGCATGAGCCACAATCCACAGGCTCCCGTTGTATATGATCTATGCGACCGACTGGGACTTCTCATCATGGATGAAGCATCTGATGAATGGGAATTCCCGAAACGTAAATGGGTGAAAGGCTGGAATAAGGGGGAACCCGCCTATGACGGTTCTTTCGATTTCTTCGAAGAATGGATTGAACAGGATGTAACCGATATGGTACGTCGCGACCGCAATCATCCTTCCATTTTCATGTGGAGTATTGGTAATGAAGTAGATTATCCGAATGATCCTTACTCGCATCCTATTCTTGACGGATCAACCATCAATCAACCCATGTTTGGCGGTTACAAGCCGGATGCTCCTGATGCTATGCGTATCGGCAAGATAGCCAAACGACTGGCTGCATGCGTCCGTGCTGTCGATACGTCACGCCCCGTAACGGGAGCACTGGCAGGAGTTGTTATGTCCAATCAAACAGAATATCCCGAAGCCATCAATGTAGTAGGATACAACTATACTGAAAACCGCTATGATGAAGATCATGCCACCTATCCCAACCGTGTCATTTATGGTAGCGAAAACGGTTCCGGTCTTGAAGCCTGGTATGCCGTAAAGGATAAAGAATTCATCTTCGGACAATTCATCTGGACGGGTACCGACTACCTTGGTGAATCGGGTGCATGGCCCTCACGCGGACTATATACCGGATTGCTCGACTTTGGTAGTTTCCCCAAACCCCGCGGACACTTCCGTGCTTCCTTATGGTGCGAAAAACCGGTTACTTATGTGGGTACTTATCCCATACCGGATCGTTTCAAAAACTCCCGGCGTACTTTCCTGTCACCCGATGCATGGGATATATGGAACTATGATCCCGGCCAGGAAATACGTGTAGTCTGCTATACCAATGCCCCACAAGCACGTCTGTTACTTGATGGAAAAGTGCTAGGTGAGATGAAACCCTATGATGAAAAGACAGGTATCATCTACTGGGATATTCCCTATCGGGCGGGTGAATTGAAAGCCGAAGGTTGCGATAAAGACGGAAATATATTGTCCAGCTATTCCATCAAAACCTCCGGTCGCCCCTACGCTCTCCGTGTAAGTGCCGATCGTACCAATCTATCTTGCAACCGCGCTACAGCGCATCTCATTGTAGAAGTGATAGATGAAAAGGGTGTCGTAGTGAAATTAGGCGATAATGACATTACTTGTACCATCGAAGGTCCGGCACATTTACTGGGGCTCGAAGGTTCCGATAACAGCGACATGAGTGACTACACCGATAATCGCCATCGTGCCTTCCACGGACGTCTACTTACCTACATACAGACCACGGGTGAGAAAGGTCAGATTCGCGTAAAGTTTACTTCACCACTTTTACAAGGAACAGAGATTGTCTTGAATGCTAAATAACCCTCTAAAAACAAATATTTATATGAAATACAAAGTATTATTACTCGCCCTCGCCGCAATAACTACTTCGTGTTCACCACAAGCAGATATAAACTATCAGATTATTCCCGAACAGCCTCAGCAAACCATGGATCATTTCAGTGCTTCGGATGCCTGGAGCATGCACATCATAGGCAAATGGCCTCAGGAGAAACAGGACCAAGTAGCTGACTGGTTGTTCAGTACTGACAATGACGCTAACGGAAAGCCCAAAGGAATCGGGCTTTCTCTGTGGCGCTTCAATGTAGGTGCAGGAAGCACGGAACAGGGCGAAGCCAGTCAGATAGGCTCCCCTTGGATGCGTACCGAATGTTTCCTGCAACCGGACGGAAGTTATGACTGGGACAAACAACAGGGACAGCGTAATTTCCTCCGATTAGCAAAGGAACGTGGAGTCAATAAATTCCTTGCTTTCCTAAACTCTCCACCCGTTTATTTCACTCAAAACGGACTTGCCACCAACACCGGACGTGACGGTACACTGAATCTGAAAGCGGAACATTATGAAGACTTCGCCCGTTTTCTGGCAAATGTGATAAAAGGAGTTGAAAAGAAAGACGGCATTAAGTTCGATTACCTCTCCCCTTTCAACGAACCGGACGGACACTGGAATTGGATAGGTCCCAAACAAGAAGGCACCCCGGCAACAAAGAAAGAAATTGCCCGTGCCGTACGCCTCATCAGCAAAGAGTTTGTGAAAGAGGGTATTGATACGGAAATCACCATCTGCGAAGCGTCAGACTATCGTTGTATGTTCTCCACACACATGACAAACCATGAACGTGGATACGAAATACAATCTTTCTTCTGTCCCGACAGTGTAGATACTTATTTGGGAAACACCCCGAATGTCCCCCATCTCATTGCAGGGCACAGCTATTGGACCAATACACCTTTAGAAAGTCTGAGAGATTACCGTCGTCAGTTACGTGATACATTGGACAAATACAAAGTTGACTTCTGGCAAACGGAAACCTGCATTATGGGGAACGATGAAGAAATTGGCGGAGGCGGTGGATTTGATCATACAATGAAAACAGCCCTCTATGTGGCCCGTATCATTCATCACGACATTGTTTATGCAGGAGCACGTAGCTGGCAGTGGTGGCGTGCCATAGGAGGTGACTACAAAGACGGATTGCTACGCGAATACACTGATCCCGATCTTCATGACGGTAAAGTGGAAGACTCCAAATTATTATGGATATTAGGTAATTACAGCCGCTTTATACGCCCGGGAGCTGTACGCATGTCTATTAAGGCAACAGACAAATCCGGACAGGTAATCCCGGAAGGAGATACTGATCCCCAAGGACTCATGTGTTCTGCTTATCAGAATACAAACGGACAATGGGTAATGGTAGTTATCAACTACGCTGATCAGGAGAAAAATTTCACTTTCAAAGTGGATGGTTCCAAAGTAAAGTCATGGCAAGGCTACCGCACCTCAGATGAAGCAGGTGAAGATCTTCTACCCATTAAGAAACTGAAAAACGAACAGATAGCAATAATTCCTGCACGTTCCGTTATCACTTTTGTTTCTCAGGATTAAGAGATTTCACCACAGAGTAACACAGAGGTTCACAGAGTTCAATAATTTCTAAATCAAGAAAATAAAACTCTGTGAACCTCTGTGTTACTCTGTGGTGAAATCCCTATTCTTTCGGCCGCCCAAATCCCTCGCAGACATTCAAACGATGAATATCTACCACTGCACTTATTTCTCCCATCTTCCCTAACAATGTTTCCGCACCATTCTGAATCTTGAAATTGACTTCTTCTTCGTACAATGGAATCATCTGATAGAAATTCACTTCTTCCCCATTAGGCAATTGGCAAACAGCAGCTCCTTCTTCCACATTCTCCGGATTGATCAATAATACACTGGAAAGCTGAGTATTCTCTGCAAACGGTTTCCCGTTGGGTACAGAATGTCCCCAACCTAACCAGGAATCCTCTTCCAATGGCAGACGGGCAAGTATCTTCAGCCAACGTAGCGGCCAGTAATTCTTTTCTTCATGGTCAGAAATATTCCAGTCGGCAGGTAAATATACCACTATCTCCGCACGCTCCAGCTTATACTCAGCCAGTTCCTTAGGTACATTCATCCGATGGGCACCCATGCCCGATGTGACCAGTGTGTAATAATTCCTTTCAGCCGTCGGCTCGACAATAAAGATATCCACATGGATATCCGGTGAGGCGATCTCATGGAACACATGATCCGAATGACCGAAGAACTTATCAATATGCGCTTCAAGAGCATCCAATTCCTCCTCTTCGTACATCTCAGGATTATGAGGCAAAACACCATTCTTACAATTTTCAATGTATTCCTTCGCATCTTCATCGCTGGGATCCAATTCCAATGAACGTTCAAAGGCTTTCTGCGCCTTATCCAGTTGGTTCAGATAATAATAAGCATAACCCAGTCGATAGAACCAAAGCGCATCTTCCTTACATTCTTCCTTTACTGAAAGAAGCTGTTCAATGGCTTCATTATAATTCCCCTGATTATTGTATGAGCGCGCCAGAAGCCCCGTCAATTCCGCAGTTCTCTCCTCTTCAGGAACTTTCAGAATAGCGTCAATTATCTTCTGTTCTTCATCGTCCGCGTTCCATTGTTCTATTTGCTGAAGCAACTTATCATGCTTGTTCGTTTTGGTAGCAGTCAGATGATCAATAAAGTCAGCTGAAAAGCCCATTGCTTCATCCTTTCCCTCGCACGAAAGAGTAAACAGGGTGAACTGATGTTCAGTGATAATCTGGCACTGGCACACATATTCATCACTATCTTCTTCTCCACCCAGATCATAAAGCCTGCACTTACCGTTTTCAAAAAACTTCTCTTCAATCAGCACATTCTCATCGTCTTCCAGATAGTCCGCTTCGTCATCGGGCATAGAATACGCCAACATCCGCACTACATGCCAATTCTCGTCTTCTCCATCATAATACCCGCGAGAATCATCCTCTTCAAAATAAAGGTAATTACCCGGAAGATCAAACTTCAGATTTCCTAATGTATAGGTCACTTTGTCCTTGCGATAACCAATCGGAAATTCACTTATGAAATCCGGCAATGCAGAAACATCTACCGGCTCTTTTTCCACCAAACGACAAAGCAACAGATAGTCTTCTTTCGGGAAAGCAAGAGACGTATCCATTGCGGCAGCCTTCTCCAAGTTTTCTATAATAAACGAATTGATTTCCATATCTTCTTCGCTACGCGCGGAAGGCATAAAATAGCAATCTTCCCACAAGGCACTCAAAGCCGTATTCCGATAGAATAATGCATCACGCTCTTCATTATTCCACATGAAAAATTCGCTTGCCAACCTCTCGATACCTTCATCTTTTATCCGTTCGACTAAGTGCTCCGGACATATTCTTCCGAAAGGAGATACCACCGTTCCTTCTATCCCACGGGGCATGTACTTATTGCAATCCCAACAAATGGCAGACATGCTGCAATTCTCCTTCATACGTTCACGGCAGAGTTCTACGATGGCGTTCAACCAACGATAGAAATGTTCGGAACGCATCCGTTCAAAGTCCCTATGCTCATAATATTCCGTATCGTCCTCCACCTCAGTAGAGAAGTCTCTCAGTTCTACCAACTCGTCAACGATATCTATCGCAGCCTTATGAAAACCTGCTCCCAACAGGTTAGTCTGACAATCACCTATGACAGCTATATCATCTTCTTCCTGTTCATAATTGAAGAATATATTTCCTAAACGGCAGACTGATAATTCAGAATAATCTTCTGTATGACTGACAGATGCCTCGTGCCGGGCGGCAACTACATCCAACAATTTCTGGAATGAAGAAATACTTTTGCATTTCGTTGTTAATCTGAAACCTATACTCATGGTTGTGATATATTTATAATTATAGATTCATTTTATTCCTCAGACTCGTCATCCTCCGTTTCATACAGTCTGCACAAGTCACTACCCTGACGGAAGTCGGAAAGATAGAAGTGATATTGGGGATAGTCTTTCAGAAATGGAACAATCTTTTCCATAAATGCCAACTCATCAAACAAAAGAAGATCAATATAGCAGGTACCGGTACCGATAGCTCCCCCTAATAAAAGTCCCAAACCTTCCGGTTCAAGCAATTCCGCCGCCAGGCGGTCTTCCAGTTCATAACGGAAATCCAGTACTTTCTTCCCATCACCTTCTTCCTTATTTTCATAGGGGAAAGCGATAAATACAGCCTGCGCACCAAATCCATTCAAACGGTCGAACAGTTCTGTGGAACCATTATAATAATTGGCCACCAAAGGCTGGAAGCAGGAGCTGCCTGCCATGACGTCAAAACGTAATTCCTCGTTCTCCTGAGGCTCAAAACGATAGCTGGTATAGACTTGCTGCGGATTATCAAATATCTCCTTACCATGAGCCTTTAATGTATCTGTAATGTAGGCTCTGAGTTCAGGAAGCTTTATCATATTCTCCAATGGAGCATCTGCACGCTCCACACTGGCAATATACTGGTAAGAAAGTCCCTCACCCAGCATAATCTCCATCATGATATAATAAGCATTATAGCTTTGTGCTTCTTCCAGAGAGCATAACTGTTCTTCATAGAAATGGATATTGAAAGCATTGATATCTTCCTGATAAGCAGCAGATACCTGCACCTGAGCCATATCTACATTCGCCCCATACATGCCGAAAGAGAAACTTGCATCCGTCCCCTGATTGAAAGGAAAAAAGTGCCATTTATCCTTGAATTGTGCAGGCATTTGCGACACAATGTAGGGATAGAGATAGAACAAATGTGTATTGCCCTCTACGGAGAATGTGAATTCATAGTCTCCACCCAGATTAAAATGCACATCCTCATCTATCAAATTCGTACCGGCGGTAACAAACTCAACAGCATCACCACCGTCAAGCTGCCCGCGGTTCTCAACAATCCGGGAGAGCTCCTCCTCGTTATCGGTAAACCACTTCCAAAAGTCCTTCACCCGCTTCCGGAAAGGCAGGTGACTGTTGCAACTACGGATGAACTCAATCGTATCTTCATCTTCCGGAGTCAGTTCGTCCGCCTTCTTAAAGCAAGCCAAAGCTTCCTTGTATCTGTCGAGAAAGTAAAGTGCATACCCTTTCCGAAAGTTCCAATTAGTATCTCCGGCTTCTTCCTCCTCGATGGAATCAAGTAACTCCAAAGCTTTTTCATATTCACCCAGGTTGTTATATGCACGTGCCAGCAAACCTGTAGCTTCAGAATCTCTTTCTTCAGGCGAAATCTGTCCTAACATATCAACAATTCTACCATGCTCGTCAGTTTCTGTCCAAGCATCAATTTGTTTCCTTAATGTTTCATCCATTGTTCATTGTGGTTTAATGATGTCCAAAGATATAAAAACTCAGTTTATCCACTCTATAAACTGCCATAAAAAATTACAATTGGATAATGGCTATTTTATAGAAACCATGACAAATTGCAAATTCTATTCTGTCAATTTGCTTTTCCAAAGAACTTTTATTTAGTATTTATTCAGGAAGATACCCAAAAGGTAGGATAAATGTCATTATATTCACAAGAGAAAGAGCAAGAAGTACAAGTCTTTTCTTTATATTTTGAAGACTGTTTTTCAAAAAAAACGGCTATGGAAAAAAGCATTTTCCATAGCCGGGTACATATAAAACAATACTTAATTATTTATAACCTGTATTCTGAGTGAACTCTGTTTTATTTTCAATTGCATCCAAAAATGTCTGCGGAAATGGACGTACCCAATGGTGTTCATCAACATTAGCCGCATTAGGATTACATTTCTTTATTCTTTTTACAAACTGCTCTTTACCAAAACGCTTTAAATCAAACCACCTCAGTTGTTCCCCTGCCAATTCTCTCGCACGTTCATCCAAAATAAAATCAATATCTTGAATCTGCGACAGGTTGACACACATATCCTCCTCATAACCGGCAACTGCACGGGTCATACGTAACTTATTCATATAATCCAAAGCATCAGATTTATCCGTTTGAGCCCCAGCTTCTGCTACAATCAGATACATTTCAGCGATACGAATCATAAAACCGTCCCGCGTACTTCTATCTTCATCTTTAGAAGCACGTGCAGGGTCTGCAAACTTACATAACTCTAAAGATTGCTTCATGTTTTTAGTAGAACCATCTGCATTATAAATATCATTTCTGTCAAACAGCTGGTAACGGTTTTCCGCCCAGGCACGTTGCGCAGCAGTTGCTTCCCCTTTAATTATATAAATAGCCGTATCAGCCATTGCCGTGTACTTACCTTTTCCTTTCTCATTATTCATGATCCATAGATGGCGGAAACTGCCACCATAACGTTGATCTCTTTCCTCATCAAACAAGTCAATCAAATAACGGGTTGGCATGTAACGGTTAAATGGACGTCCATACTCTATGGAACGTGTCATACCCGGTTGATCATCATATTTCATGCAGAAAAGCAGATGCGCATTATTTCCTCCATTTCTGATAACCGGTTTATCATCCAATTCCGAATTATACAGCTGATTTGTTGAATAATCGACATACCATATTACTTCATTATTGGAATTTCCATCACTGTTCTTCATATCCCAGATAGAAGCAAAATCTTTAGCCAACTCAAAAGGACCATTGTCTATCACGTCTTTGGCCAAATTATAAGCCTGTTCATACATCTTTGCATCCTTCGTTACACTAGCCCGCGTTAACAGTAGTCTGGCTTTAAGTGCTTTGGCAGTCCATACCGTAACTCGACCACCGTCATTCTGCTGAGTAGATAATTTACTTGTAATAGCCCAGTCCAGATCACTAAACATATGCTGATAAATATCACTTACCGATGTTTTAACCGGATTCATTACGATACTACTTGAAGGCACATCTATGTAATAGGTATCTCCAAATGTTTCAGTCAATATCCAATAATAAAATGCACGCAGTACTCTGGCTTCCGCCTCACGCTTATTCAATGTTGTAGCCAATGTTTCATCTTTCGATGGGTTAGGTACAGTTTCCGCATGATAGATTGCGGTGTTGCACCAGTTTATAGCTGCGTAGAATCGGTCAAAATAAAAGGTACATGCAGAATTGGTACCATCAAGCGACTGCGTATATGCCGCCATATTATTATCCACACATCCAGAAGCTGCTGCTATAATATCCGTTCCAGTTTCACTCAATCCAATGGCATCTTCTTTACCTGCCCAAAAGCGCAATGGGGTATAACATGCATTCACGATGGCATTCAACCCTTCTTCCGTATCATAATATCCCCCTTCGGAAGTTACATCACTATAATTGGTTTCATCTAAGAAACTATCACAACCACTTCCCAGAAACAGCATCAACGATGCTACTAATAATATACTTTTTTTCATAATGTTATTCCTTTAAATACTGAATCGTTTATCAAAAATCCAAATTGACACCAAACACAAGTTGCTTGGTCATAGGGAATGAAATACCTCCTCCACGTTCCGGATCATAATTCTCAATACTACTGAAAGTGAAGAAGTTTTTAGCTGTTGCATAAATGCGTACGCGGTCCAGTCCTATATTCTTCAGTGCTTTTGCTGGAAGATTATAAGCTAAAGTTATATCTCTGATTTTCACAAACGAGCCTTTTTCATATTTCAAGGTTGAAGAATATCTGGTTTTTCCGAATCCGTAAAAACGGTTAGGACGTGGAAAATCGTTTGTGGGATTTTCAGGAGTCCAGTAGTCTACATTCGAACTGTTTTCCAATCCGTCTGGTTTATATCCTCTATTAAATTCATAATCGATCCACTGACCTAAACGGCTGTAAATGAAAAACGAAAATTCAAAATCATGAATGGTAAAAGCATTATTGATACCAAAAGTCACTTTCGGACGTTTACTGTAAATAACACGGTCTTCGGGAGTAATTTCCCCGTCATCATTCGTATCCTGTATCTTTATGTCACCAGGAATCTGCCCGTTCTTAGCAGCTTCTTCCGCTTCATCTAATTGCCAGATACCAATTTTCTTATAATCGTAAAACACCTGAAACGCTTCACCCACAAACCACGAGTTAGCCTCATCTCTCAGTGCTCCCGATGCCAGTTCTTTTATTTTCTCTTTGTTATGAGAAAGCGTAAAATCTGTGGTCCAGGTAAAATTCTTCTTTTGTATATTTACTGAGTTTAGCGTTATATCAATACCAAAGTTTTCCGTCTTACCAATATTTTCCATCACATCAGAGTAACCATTAGTTGATGGGATCTTGCGATTCATAAGAACATTCCTCGTATATGATTTATAAATGTCCAGAGAACCTGACAGACGATTATTGAAGAGTCCGAAATCCACTCCCAAATCGAATACAGAAGTTGTTTCCCACGTCAGATTCTTATTCGACATAGTCTTAGGATACAGACCACTGGCCAGCTCATTATTGAAAGAATAAGTAGAAGAGCCCAAAAGACCTATCGTTTGATAAGGATCAATGGCCGATTGACCGGATTCTCCCCAGCTTAAACGAAGTTTCAAGTTGGATAAATTATCAATGTTCTTCAGAAAAGCTTCTTCATTCATTCTCCACGCTAATGCTACAGATGGAAAATATCCCCACTTATGTCCACTGGCAAGTAGTGAAGAGCCGTCTGCACGTAAAGAAGCTGTAAGAATATAACGGTCCATAAACTTATAATTTACACGTCCGAAGAAAGAAGCCAAATTCTCTTCTTGTAAATAACTGTCAATCATAACTTCTTTGGTGTTTGATGCCAGATTATGATAGATATTGCCTCCATAAGTCTGCCCTTTACCTGAAGCCAATGTATATTCTTTACTCTTATAAATCGTACTGGTACCACCCATTATCTGAAAATCATGCTCTCCCAATATCTTCGAATAGGTCAGGATGTTTTCCCAGGTAATACCCGATTGAATAGTATGTTCTTTCAATGATTTACTGTCTTTGCCTTCTCCGTCCAAAGAGTTTGCCGAGCAATAATACCCTCTTCTTGAATTCTGAGCATCAACCCCTAATGTTGTTCTGAAAAGAAGATCTTTTGTGATATTCCAGTTCGCATACAAGCTGCCAAAGAAACGGGTGCCTTTCGTGTTATCCTTTATTGCCCCCTCCACATCATCCACCAATGGATTGGTCTGAGAATTGTATCCCGGTGCCGGGAATCTTACCACTTCTCCATTTTCATCATAAGGTTTTGATAATGGAACAATCTTATTACACATATTCAACGGATCACGACGTGTGTTTTGATCCTTATAAGTATACGTAATGCTTGTACCTATCTTCAGGGTTTTCAGTAATTCATGATCCAATGCTACCCTGGCATTCAATCGTTTATAATTATCATTTTTGAAAAGCCCATTCTCACCTCTATATCCCAAAGAGATATTATGTTGTGTCTTGTCTGTACCTCCCGATATGGATAGTTCATAATTCTGATTGAAACCATTGCTCATCATTAAGTCACGATAGTCAGTAGACACTCCTTCTCTAACATATTCCAATTCCTGCGCCACTGTAAAGACCTGATCATCCGGCAAATATTCATTAGTTGTCTGGTCACGGTATGCTTCACGTTTTAACTGTGCATATTCAGCTCCATTCATGATAGATGGATAAGAAGAAATCATATTAACAGAAGCAAAAGCATTCAGAGAAACTTTTGATTTTCCTGTTTTTCCTTTCTTAGTAGTCACGATGATAATACCATTTGCACCACGTGTTCCGTAAATGGCGGTTGAAGATGCATCTTTTAAGACTTCAATAGATTCGATATCCGAAGGATTAATATCCAGGGTCGTACCATAATCTACTCCATCAACCAAGATCAGAGGTTTATTACTGGCTTTTAATGATCTCTCTCCACGAATAGTGAAACTCAGATCAGCTCCTGCCTTACCTGAAGAAGAAGTCAGGTCCAATCCTGCAACCTTTCCCTGTAAAGCTTCCAAAGCATTGGTTGTCGGTATAGCTGTGATATCCCGTGACTTTACGGAAGACACAGCACCCGACAAGTCCCTCTTTTTCTGTACACCATAGCCTACAACAACAACTTCATCCAAAGCCTGTGCATCTTCTTTCAAGGTAATAGTAAATGAAGTCTGTTTTCCAACCGGTATAGACTGAGTCAGATAACCGATGTAAGAGACAATTAAAACATCTTTCTCCTTCACATTCGGAATTGCAAATTTACCATCCAAATCCGTAATAGAACCGTTACCGGTTCCTTGCACAGATACATTGACTCCAATCACCGGCTCTCCGGTAACATCTTTCACAATACCGGAAACTTGATGTGTCTGAGCCAGAGACAACAAGCAAAGCATGCTAAACATCAAAGACATACATGCCCTTCGAATAAATACATTCTGATTCATAAAAAAGTGCTTTTAAAATTAGTAAATAAGGTATTTGTTTTTCTATTCATATGAAAAGCTGAAGGTAGCAGGAGTATCTGCTTTTAACACTATTTCCTGCATTTCCGCTTCCCGCAATTGAATTTTTACGTTCTGATCTATTTTAGATAATAAAGTGACTTTCACTTCCTTTTCATTCCATGACAGCTCTTGCACTATAATTCCACCTCTCAAGGCTACTCCGTTTATATGCCCACTGCGCCATTGCTGAGGCTTACATGGTAAAAGGGATATCAGACCCGGTTCCGAGTAAACCAACATTTTCATCACTAAAGACGGGTATCCTCCGCAGATGTCCAGATTGAATGTTTTTTTAGGATCGTGGGTTGAAACCATATTATTATTCCAATAACTGTTTCCCAACCAGGTCAGCATATCATAAGCCGTCTCGGATTCACCTAAAGCACACGCAGAGAAAGCCAGTTGAATCATACCGAACGCCATGATTCCGCCATTGTCTTGCCGGCGTATTTCCATCCTACGATTAACGGCCCGCTTACATCCTTCTAGCAAATCCTTATCTTTCATAATAAGGGGATCATGAAAATCATACAGTCCGAATAAGTGAGAAGCGTGGCGATGTTTATGATTGTCCTGCAAGTCCTTCCACATCCATTCTCTGATTTCTCCATTCTCATTCAGCATATAAGAAGGCATTTTGGCCTGCATAGACTCCCATACCGGAATTTTATCCTGATTGACACCCAAAACCTGACTGGCTTCTATAACTGAGCGCAACAAAGCATTAGCTGCCATCACATCCATCGTGGCATTTATACAAGCCTGGCTGGGATGATTTGCCGGATGATTTTCAGGAGAATATGAAGGATTAAAAACATACTTCCCATCAACCCCTTCTTTCAGAAAGTCTTCATAAAACAAGGCGGCCTGTTCCATGAATGGAAGTGCCCGTTTCTGCAAAAACTCTTTGTCCAGGGTATACATATAATAGTCATAATAGAAGAGTGAGTACCATGCCGCTCCGGTCACCCAGAAAGTCATCGGCCAGGTAGCATCAAAATGATTATTTAAGCCATGTGAACTAAAACGTGACGGAACATGAATACCACGGCAGTTATAAAGCTCACGTGCATTCACCTTAAAATCTTCCATATATGCTTCCAGCCTGTCAAACAGTGGCAACATCAGCTCCGGAGTATTAGCCTGCAAATAATGGGAAATGACAACCGGCAGATTTCCATTAGTCGTATAGTCACCGGACCAGGGAGGAGTCATAGTAGCTCCCCAGATACCTTGAAGATTAGGAGGATTAATGCCTGTGGCACAAATAACATTATAACGTGCAGCATCGAAAATCTTCTCTATTAAAGCCGGATTGGAACCACCTGCTTCCAATAGTTCTTCGGAAGATTTCATACGGTCTTCTTTAGAGACACCCAAATCAATCGATACACGCTCAAATAATTCTTTATGGATTTTTTTATGCGCATCCAGTAATTCCGCATAATTAGTAGGATATAAACTGAGGTCTTTCATCATATCAGGTACTTTCGATATTTCCATATTGTCAGAAGGTTCAACACGAGCTAATATCAGCACATCCGTAGCACCATTTATGACTATTTGATCCGAGTTCATCTCTATATCACCGTCCATGTTCACGACTTTCACTACCCCTTCGTATCCCTTAAAGCTTTTTCTGGATTCAAATTCCCAAGGCCTTTCGTACCATGCTTTAAAATAAAGTCCGTTTTCCATTACACCGGATTCAACTTTATCAATGCAGTTCTTCTCACTTAATGTAAATTTCTTCTTACGTCCTGCATCATGCCTCATTATCTGTGAAAGATTCAATGTTGTATGGATAGAGCCTTCTTTTGAAGATAACCGTAGGGCAACCACATTGTCCGCTCTGGAAATAAATAGTTTACGCGAATAGATTCCATTATTATCCTCCCATTTAACCTCTACTTCGCCCGTAGTAAAATCCACAGTCCTATTATACTCCTTCACAGAAGAAGTATCACTTGAAATGTTGAATTGAAATGCCGGAACGAAAAGGTCTGTTGCGTGTTTACCTTGGTATCCCTCGGAATTAGCTAAGTCTACAATAAACTTAGAAGCCTCCGTATATTTACCATCCAGCATCATTTGCTGAATCTTCTCCAAGTTCTTTCCCTGGCTGACAGGCTTTCTCGGAGAATGAATAGGCAAATAAAGCAAAGCATGGTTAAGAACAATAGATTCCCTGTATGGGTCTCCCATTACCATAGCTCCCATCACACCGTTTCCGGTAACCAACGATTCTTCCCAAATATTAGCCGGACGATTGCTATGAAATCCCCGTTCCGGAACATTACCAACATCATTGATTTCTGTTTTACAGCTTAAAAAAGAAAAAACAGCTACACAGCAAAGAAAAAATATTCTCATAGTACTTTCATTTAAAATATTGTTATAAAAAAAATGCCCACTAAGCTCGTATTGCTTTGTGGGCAAAGGTAGCGCAGGTGGAACAGACGCCTGTGCATTATTTATGTGATTCTGTGCACTATTTATTTTAGTTCTTTATCTTATATTCACTCGGAGTACAATTTTTCAACTCTTTGAATACCCGACTAAAATATTGAGAAGAAGAGAAACCACTCATGTATGCTATTTGGGATATATTGTAATTTCCTGTTTCCAATAATTGTATAGCTCTCTTTATTCTCATATCTTTTACAAGCTCAATGGGAGATACCCCCAAAATAGATTTTACCTTCTTATAGAAAACAGAACGTCCAATATTCATACTATCAGCCAAGTCTTCAATTTTGAAATCAGAATCTTGCAGCCTTTCTTCCACAGCCTGAATGATTTTATGAATGAATTCTTCATCATAAGAAGTTATTTGCGGTACCGACGGAGATAAGTTCTCCAAAGCATCACCTTGAATAGCAACAGGCTCTTTACCGGCAACAGGTAATACTTCTTTCATAAAATGTTCACGCAATATGCTGCGTTGCTTTAATAATGAGGAGATGCGCGCACGTAAATACCCGGAACTGAATGGCTTTGTTATATAATCATCCGCCCCATATTCCAGCCCCTTTATACGGTCATCCAACGTAGCTTTCGCTGATAACAAAACAAAAGGAATATGGCTTACATTATAGTCCTTCTTTACTTCTTCCAGTAATTCTATACCATCCAGACAAGGCATCATAATATCACTGATAACCAAATCCGGAATTTTCAACTTGATTTTCTCCAGCCCTGTTTTCCCATTTTCTGCTTCAATCACATGATAATCTTTCCGAAGTATATTCACCATAAAATGTCTCAGTTCCTCATTATCTTCCACTACTAAAACCGATATCCCTTCTGCTTCTTCATTATTTTGCGTTATACCAGAATCCATCGGCATTGAAGATTCGGAATCACTTAAAATGAACTCGACATTTTTATCGGACTCAAAAATCTCATGTTCTCCCGGCAGGGAAATAGAGAAAGTACTTCCATACCCCAGTTTACTATCTACCGTAATCGTCCCATGCAGCATATCAACCCATTCTTTTACCAAAGAAAGCCCGATACCGCTTGATAAGTTAGCGTCTGTCTGTCCCAAGGTCTCGAAACGTTTAAATAACATATCTATTTTATGCAATTCAATTCCATTTCCCTCATCTTTAACCTTAATGAGCAGGTTCTTTTCTTTAAATTCAAGAATTAAATCAATATTCTTCCCATCCGGAGTATATTTAAAGGCATTTGACAGTAGATTAAACAATATTTTTTCCAGTTTATCTATATCTGTGTAAAGAGTATAATTATCATAAGAACAAACAAAATGGAAACCGATATTCCGCTGATGAGCCAAGCCCGTAAAGTTATCATAGATTTTTTTAGACAGTGTTACGACGTCCGCCTGCTCAATATACAACTTCATTTTATTGTTCTGTATCTTCCTGAAATCAAGCAATTGATTAATAAGACGCAACATACGATCAGTGTTCTTCTTTGCAAGCTGTATGTTTTCCTGTCCCTCCTCACTTAATTCCTCCCGATTAATAATCTCTTCTATAGGGCTTGCAATTAAAGTTAGAGGAGTGCGTAATTCATGAGATATGTCAGTAAAGAAGCGAAGTTTCAAGTTGGTAAGTTGCTGTTCAAAGTCCACTTTCCGTCTCAAATTAAATATGTAAGCAAAAGTAGCCGAGATAGCCAGAATTACCACTACTATTAACACTATATATAACAGCCATGCCCAGCCTGTCTCCCAGAAGATAGGTTTCACATGAATAGCCAGCTGTGCCGTATTTTCCACCCAAAGCCCATCTCCATTCGTTGATTTCACTTCTAAAATAAAGTCTCCCGCCGGCAGATTCACCAAACTTGCCGTACGGCTATTTCCTATATAGTTCCATTCTTCATCTATATTTTTCAGCCGATAAGCATATTGTAAATGCCCCGAACCTGTAAAATCCAAAGCAGCAAAAGTAATTGAGACATTACGCTCATCCTTTTCCAGCGTTAATTCCCGATTGATAACAGGAGAAGATCTTTCCTGTTTATAATTCTTTCGGGTCCTCACATCTGTGAAAACAATATGTGGAGCAAACTGGCTTTTTTTAAGTTTATCCAAATTCAAGTATAAAACTTCCCTATTCAAGGCTACATACATACCATTGTTTTTATCCCTGATGAATGGTACTTCGGACACGGCCAGGTGAGAATGGAAATAAAAGCGATCATAAGTATCTATAGTATTCTCAACCGGATTATATTTACAGATATGATTCTCAAAATTAATCCACAACTCATTATCCTTTCCTTCTAAAATTGCATAAGCCAGATCGGAAGGCAAGCCGTTTAATTTATTCAAATGAATAAATTCTATATGATCACATAGAAGATCTTTAGAACTAACCAGATTTAGTCCACTGCTATGAGTAACCACATAAATATCTCCTTTGCGACTTTCAAATACATATACTACATCATTATTACTAAGACTATTGGCACGTTTTGTTTCGCATTGATTCAGATTAAACTGTATTTTTTCCCATTGATCCGCATTTGTAGAAAAAGTCAGCAGCCCATCAGTGGTTCCTGCCAGCATAATTCCTGCTGAAGTACAAAGCAGACTTCGCACCCTTAGATATTTGTTCTTGGGATAGAGTTCCAGCCCATTTTGATAATGCGTAAATTTCAGATTGGGAAAGCTCCCCTCCACTACATTCAGTCCTCCCCCATACGTTCCAACCCAAATATTTCCTTTTGTATCCTGACAAATAGAGAAAATAGCATCAGAACTCAATGAATTTTTATCTTTCTCATTATGCTTGAAATGATAAATCCGGAACTTTCCCGCTTCCGGAACTGCTACATAGATTCCTCCTGTCCTGCTCCCCATCCATATCCTGTGCTGCTCATCCTCAAAAAAGCAATAGATATCCGCACCAAAAACAAGTTGCTTGTCTTTTACCAAATGCCCATCCCGGCTAAGATTACCGCAATAATCATGATTATCATTGTAGATTTCTATTCTTTCACTTTTATCAGCCACCCATATTCTCTGTTTGGAATCAACAAACAGCCCGCGTATCTTATCATTGTGCCCTGTAGAGAAGTAGCTGTAACTTTCATTTAAGAAGGTCAGCTGATCGACACCGGAATCACAGCTTAACCATATATTTTGCTGATTATCTATCAGAAATTTCCTCCCGGTTGCATGATAATATGTATGTTCTCCATTTATGTACGTATAGCCTTGCTCAAAAACATTTGTTATAGGATTGTAAAATGAAAATTCGCCATTTGGAGCCAATATCCATATACGTCCGTAATTATCCTCATGGATAAAAATATTCGCTTTTTCCTTTTGGCTCAAAGGATAATTTATAAAGCTAATGCTTTTCTGCTTTAAATCACACCGGATAACATTTTCCTTTCCGTTAATCATCCACAGTATGCCATTGTTTGAAAGCAAATGATAAGATGGTTGTATATCAGGATGATTCTCATTCACCAAAATGCTTTCTGCATGGTTGTTTTGAGTATCGTAGATGATTATACCCCGATTAGTCATAATACCCATTTTCGCATTGGGTAGTTCCAACAAGTCTATGATACCGTAATCAGTTTCTTTTATAGATACCTCTTTTATTCCTTCTTCCGGTGTATACGTCACCAGTTCTCCATCCGGAGAAGACATATAAAGGATATGATCGATACATATTGCATTATTAAAATTCCGGCTGTCCGATAATTCCCGTTTTCCATAGACAAAGCATCCCTTATCAGTCAATACCCATTCATTATCATGAGCATCACGTACAACTGAATAAACACGGTTACCATGTTGCGGAACAGAACCGGAAGGAAGGAACATAACCCCTTTATCTTTTTTATACAGGGCTTCATCAATACGCCACAAATTACCGTCAGAAGCTATTATCCACATAATCCCATTTGTCAATGGAATCATTTTCTCTACCAACTTGCATTCCTCTATCTGTGGATGATAAACAAAAATATCATTGAATTTTTCCTGGCGCACATCAAATAGATAGACCTTATCATCGTATGTATGACACCACAAAGCATCATCGGCTCCTTTGACAATGCTTACTAATCTATTGTATTTTAGTTTAGTATCATCTGTAGGATACGATTTATAATTCTTAAAAGTATATCCGTCAAACTTTTCCAGTCCATTCCATGTAGCCAACCAAATGTACCCATCATTATCCTGAAGCATATCCTGCACAATATTTTGTGACAAGCCATCTTCTATTGAATAATGTCGTACGTTGATCATCTCTTGTGCAGACAGTACAGGAAGCAGATGACACCATATTATGGTCAGTAATAATTTTACTTTTGTATTCATCATAGCATAAGATAAAAAAGATTAATCCGGGGCAAATTTATTCCTTTTTCGGAAATTACAGATGAAAATCTGTAATAAAGCATTCCGACTACCCAATTTGAATATACTTATCCAAACAATCCGCAGCCGATAAAGTCAATTTCCCTTTTATACGTTGCTTTGCCTTCAACACTGAACAGGGAGTAATATTAAAAAGAACTGCAATAGCCTTATTTCCTAACCGTGCACGAATCAGATAGCATACCTTTAACTCTTGCATACTCAGCCCGTATGAAGATAACTGCTCTGACAGGCAACCGCCATAAAACATATCAATGACAGTGAACAGATTCGTCCATTCAGTTTCCTCCCGGATTATGCCATAGGAGGGGTTCTGATGAAGGCGAAGCAACTGTCCCAGAGACACAAGTAAGGAAGAAGAACATTCAGCCAGTACCGAAGCATTCTGGTACTCTTTCAGTTGTTTAGTCAGTTGCTTATTGCGGAATAACAAACAAGCATTCCAGTTATCATGATAAGTTTCCATATTCTATTTCTCATTCTTTTAATGTTCCACATAATCCGTATTCCAATTTTTCGCTATCTCCTCCACTTCTTGACGCATCTCCTCAATGGCCGTGGAATGAACCTTGGGCGTCCGGTTCAGCACATTCCATTTCATATCCTCAAATTTGTCTTTATCCCGATAATTCGGTTCAGAATAGAGTTTAGCCAGTAGATAGTAAGGATAGATTCTGCCCGGCAGGCGACTGACAGAAATAAGAAAAAAAGCCTCGGCACATTTATATTCATGCAACGCCTGGCAATTTTTACCCATAATATTCAATATCATCGGATCATTACTATACAACCGTGCCCGATCCAAACACTCAAAAGATTCGTCATAACGACCGGATTTGTGCAAGCTATGTCCATATTCAAACAGGAATGTGCCTTTATTCCTCAAAGACGGATAAAGCTTTTCATAAGCCCTGTTGGCAGCTTCGTAAGCCCCCGAATGATAGAGTATTCTCGCATTCATCCAGTCCCGGCAAGCGTCTTTTTCTTGCGTCCATTTTTCCGTATAGCCTCCGAGCCACACCACCAGACAAACACACAGAATAAGATACTTACCAATTACATCACCTATCCCACAGGCAAGAAGCAAACATATACCAGCGACAATGAAAGCCGGAAGATGCAGCGGATAGGAAGAAAAAGAAAATACAAGCAAGGAGATAAGGGCACCACAGACACCATAGCGACGGAGTCTCACTCCGATCCAAAGACAACCAAAGATTACAAACAGCGCCAATATACACATAACAATACCATACGTCAGGGCAAACTCCAGGTACTCATTAAATGCATATTCAGGACTTCCTGCCACACGTTCTTCCCAAGCAGCATAGTTCCCTGAGGCAAAATATAAACTCTGAGCCCCACCATAAGCACAAGCGAATCCGGTATGACATCCCCACGGATGAGCAGCGATGGCCCGGCAAGTAATCTTCCACATAAACAGACGCCCCAATGCTGAATCGGGTTTTAAAAAGAACATTCCCGCAGCAGCCAACAACAGAATTAAAAATATCCCGGTTCCCCACAATATATAACGCTTTTTATAGCGACGCCACAATATATTCCACTTCCGTTTGTCACGATGCATATATGCCACCCAGATACAGCTTATTGCCGCAGCTATCCAGGCGGAGCGGCTCATGGTGGAAGGCAATACACAAAGAATAAGCATACCCGCCACAGCAGCCGCACCTTTTTCTATTTTATAACGAACAGGCATTCCTTTCCAGCCACAAATGCGCAAATACAAATGAAGACACACTGGCAAAACCATTGACAGATAGCCCGCATACGGACCGGGATTAAAAAAAGAACCTGTAAGTGCATAACGTGAATGACCGGAAACAGAAAATCCATAAAGCTGGCACAATCCCCACACTGCCTCAACAGCCCCTATAAAAACTAAACTCCACGCTACATAAGCATAAAAATACGGGAACCCCAACGCATCTTCCTTACAAGCCTTTCCAAACAACTGCAGGAAAGAAGCAATAAAAAGGCATCCGGAAGAAAACAATGCAGCCTTCCCTAACCAAACCCATTGTCCGACTGTTTCTCCTGAAGGAAGCTCGGGGGTCGTTGCACAAACAAGGCTCAATAAAGAACTTATACCAGCAAACAGAAGCAATGCTATTATGATATTTTTAGCTATATGTCTTTTCACCTTTAGCATCTTATTATTTTATAATCCATTTGAGCATCATAAAATACATTCAAGGAATATTATACCAATATAATGTATTATAGAAAGTTTCTACCAATATGACAAATGCCTCCATTTTTCATAATTGATATATTAAGATTTTATTTATTCTATTTTCTTTAATATCCGATTCCACCGAATTTCATCCGTTCCCCTATCCACCGACTTCCATATCCTAACAGCCTTACCCACAATAAAAGGTTCCGGAAGCAAGCCCCAATAACGGGAATCCTGGGAATTCATCACCTTATCGCCTGCAACAAAATAATAGTTCTCTTTAAAACGGTAAGCATGAATCGCACTATCATTCAGTAAAATCGTATCACCATGCAAGAAAAGTTTCTTTCTTTGTTCCCATTCTATCACATTCCGATATAGGACAGCATGTTTAGGGTTCATCTCTATCTCATCTCCTTTTACAGGAAGATAGAGAGGACCAAAACACACAATATCCCAGTCCACCAATCCATTTTAAAAGTACCTTCTATAAGTTGCGCATTCTCAAATCCGAAAATTTACTCTATATAATACTTCATCAAAACAGAATGTAAATATTCATCAGTGAGTCGTTGATTATCCTTTTGCGGAACAAACACATTATTAATCCTATCATTGTTAGACGAATATACAAATAAATATGGCATTCCAATATCAACTAATATAGAATCCAACACCTTACCCATATTATATATACCAAAAGAAATCTTATTTATTTTTTTAAACCTCCTTGTGTAACCCAAATTTCGAGAGGTAGTCAATAATACTATATTGGATAATCCAATGGAATCCTTATAAACATTCAATCTCTTTATTATACTATCTACGCAGACATCACAGTTCATTTCCGAATAACGTAATATAAGTGTATTATCCGAGATAACATCAGATATTTTTTTCTCACGATACTGCAGATCAACAACATTCAAACCAGCACGAACCCTTGTTCCATTTAAAAGCATTTCACATGTTCTACTATCTTCCAATGCACCTAAATTCGCTAATTTCACATCTGCTTCTGTCTTCAATTTATACAAAACAGTCTGAACTTCACGAGCCTTCTGAAATTGTATATAATTATAGAGATTACTAAAAGCTAGCACAACAAAAAGCAATCCAAACAATATGTATTCCTTCTTTTTCATAATCTCTACATTTTAAAATTGCATTTGAACAATACCGGATTTGCATCTTCATTTAGTTTCTCAACTATCGCATCCATTCTATTTTTAAAGGTAACATTTGTACATTGATTTCTCACAGCATTCCAATTGAAAGATAAAGTCTGTGCTTCCTGAAGAATACAAAATTGATTATCAACAGTAGTATAAAAATCTATGAATTTCAAATCACTCAATGAACTCATTGTCATCCACCGCCCCACACTAATGTTCCCCTCTTGTTTATTATATATAAAATACCTGAAACCTTCATCGATATAATAACCAATTAAATAGTTCCTAGAATTTTGCATGTATTCAAACCCTTTTAAATATTTATTCTTATGAACATACCTATAAAGCATTTCTTTATTAACATTCAATTCATCAGGAAGATTCCTTGAAGTAAAATGTATAACATAAGAAGGATACACCATTTTCCTACTTAAGGTGTAAATAGTATCATTCAATGGGTAAATAAGCATAGCTGTATCATCGCATTTACTAGCATATCTTCTTAGTCCGTAAGCAGATTTATCAACACCATCTTCTTCAAATGGCAATTCCAATGATATTCGTTCTAAAGTATTAAGGTTGAATTTTGAGAGATTATAGTTCCCTAATTTAGAGGGATAATAATTAGAAATCAGATAAGCAATCTCATCAAATGATACAATTTCCAAATGAGGCATATCATACGGAATCTCTCTATATGCATTACTATATAGATCATATGCAATATATTTGCTATTATAACGATCCTGAATAACAACAGAATCTCCTTTTAAGGTGAAATCTCCTAAAAAAGAGTACTCACCAGGCCCTCCTCCCTGTGTACCAATACTTTTTAGATATTTTCCCTCAGAAGTAAACACAAATATTTTTGCATTTGCTTTATCTGACACAAATATCTTATCCTGATAAAATTCTATTCTATTAATTTTCGATATCAGACACTCTTCAGTCGTTTCCAATGGAATAATTTCAATCGAATCATCCAGTATTTCTGATAAATCCAGATCTACTGAAAAATTTTCCGGATCTATTAAGATTTCCACTATATCACCCTGAATGGCTGTCTTTTGAGAACCTCCACTACACCCCCCAAAAAAACTAATAATCAGAAATAAAACTAATAATTTCATAGCATATCCATTTATATTTTTGGAGCCAACTAAAAAGTTGGCCCCAACTCTATTAATAATATCTAGTACACCCATACGGAGTACAATCTCCTGAAAGACCTGCACAGTCTCCTTGTTCTCCGTCATACCCTACTTCCACAATATTAGGACTACCATCACTATGATAACCCATAATTACTCTTTCAATCACAATACATCCTGATTTGTAAAGAGGACCGCGTCCACTTGCAGATCCTTCGTCACTTGCTAACGCTTCTATTTTTAAGGAAGCTAAACCACAAAACTCATTTCCAATACGCATATTGAGAGTGATGTTAATGGTAGCAATTAATACAATAATAACAATAATAAAATTTCTCTTTTTCATTTTGTTGTCTTTAAAATTAATATATTAATAAATCGTTTCTCTTTTTCGGATAAGAAACTTTCCGTAGAGCAAATAAATATTACCATACTCACTCTTTACCTTAAAGATTTTTTAGTTTTAACAAACCTCCTTTCCCTAATTTATGATTAAGTCATTATTATTTAAAATCCAATTTTATTCTATCTTTTTAAAAATTCTTTTCCATCGCACTTTGCCCGTATCCTTATCCACCGACTTCCATATCCTGACAGCCTTACCCACAATAAAAGGTTCCGGAAGCAAGCCCCAATAACGGGAATCCTGGGAATTCATCACCTTATCGCCTGCAACAAAATAATAGTTCTCTTTAAAACGGTAAGCATGAATCGCACTATCATTCAGTAAAATCGTATCACCATGCAAGAAAAGTTTCTTTCTTTGTTCCCATTCTATCACATTCCGATATAGGACAGCATGTTTAGGGTTCATCTCTATCTCATCTCCTTTTACAGGAAGATAGAGAGGACCAAAACACACAATATCCCAGTCCACCAATCCATTATAAGGATACCCACTCATCACTATTCCATAATCTTTTTCTCTGCCATTTGCTACTATACGCATCAGTGCATCCTGTGACTCCACATTTCCCAACGACGTTTCACAACCACGCACCCAATAGTGAGCCTTCCTGATCTCAAATGTATCTCCCGGCAAAGCCACACATCGTTTTACATAGTAAGACATCACGTTCAGGCCTATACTGTCCCATTGTGCTGGATAGGGAAAATTAAAAACCAACACATCATTCCGCTGTATCTTTCCCAATCCCGGCAAACGGGAAATCTTGACTTCTTTCCCTTCAAGAGCATCCCAAATATTAAAAATACGTCCACCCATCACCCATTTGTTCACCAAGATATTATCTCCGGCAAGCAGGGCAGGTTCCATTGAGTCGGAAGGAATCTTGAAAGTAGCGATACTAGTCACCTGAAGCAGTATCCATATCACCACTACTCCACAAGCTATCAGGAACAGGTTGAGGAACTTGTCAACAACCCAAGACGCCCCTTTCTTTTTCTTACCAGAACTGTTGTTTTCCATCTTTATATTCAAATATACGTTCATCCTTTCCACGGGTATGATCTTTCAAATAGAGCAATGCACCTTCAGGAACCTTATAAAGCAAAGAATCGGAATGAGGACGGACCCTACCTGCCGATGCCCATTCCCCATCATTATAATAGAAAAGTTCATACTCATCATCCGTACGAATAAAATTATCACGGTTGCGGGGAGTGAACACAATCTTCTCAATACGTCGAGGAGTACCCAAATCAAGCCCCGACCAACCACCCGTAGGCTGGACATAGTCAAAGGAAGTATAAGGGTCGCCGTCAAACACGTTTGTGTACTCATGTGAAGCGTCCAATCCGTTACACCCCGGTGTACCGATAATCTTCCCTTTCAAAGGGACACTGTCAACAAAAGATGTATAGAAAGCAACCTCCGAAATATTACAATAGCTGTCTTTAGGGCCATAATAGCGAACATAACGGTAAGATCGGGCACTATTTACCCGTGCAACATTCCAAAGCCGCTCGGGGAATTCCTTGATGATAAACAGTGTATCTTTCCTGTTGAAATGAGAGTCATTGCTACCTTCAAACACACCATCTACCATTCGCCGGACAAAAGGTTCAAAGTAAAGTTCATATTTATGGAGCAGCGTAACTTCGACCTCCCTACCGCCCGAAGGGAAAAACCGTACTTCACCGCTCTCCCTATCAAGCAAGAAAGGATCGCTTTGCGGGCATATACTGCCGTTTTCATAAGTTCCCAAACGGAAGACAACCTGCCCCTCCACATTTTCAAAGACAGCGCCCAGACGCTTGTCGTAAAGACACCACCCGATGGGAGCCCAGTCCATAAAGCTGGCGGAACAGAGATAGACCGGTTCACCCTTCTTTAAAGGGTTGTAGAGATTTTCAGGACCAATCGTTAATGTGCGGTTCTTGCTCCCCGCATATATAGCAGTAACATCACGAAAACAGGGATAACGGAAAGAGGGATGTCTTTCTTCCGCTTTCTTTCCCATAGCCCTGATCATTTCCCGGTTAACGCTGAACGTACGACGATAAACCTTTCCTTTAGGGTCCCAATAATTATCAGGGCTATTCAGTTCGGAAGTAGGGTCCAGAATGGAGCAACGATAAGAGTTACCATCTTTGTCAAAGACAGCATTCCAATAATGGGGAACATTTTTATTTCCCCGCATCAACATGATTTCCTCGCTGCAAGGCAAACCTAAAGCCCTGAAGACATACAGTTGCAAATCAGTGAAATTTACACAACTTCCCGAGCGCCAGTCCACTACTTTGGGACCGTAATGAGGACCGAATGAAAATAGTTCGGTAAAATAGACCGGAGCTTTATGTAAGGTATCCATCAGTATTTGAGAAACATACTTCGGATCTTCAGCTTCCGGAAGTCCTCGAATGCTATCCAACAACGGATTATATTTATTATAGATTCTTTCGCGCCAGGATTCCAGTCTTTCATCACCTACCCGGTAAGGGAGAATGAATTCACAAAAGTCTTCAAAAGAGACGTTTTTCCCCCAAGGCTGTTCACGCCATACTTTGAAAGCCCATTCAATATTCTCAATCAAATAGACCGGATCAATATAGATATCGCTCTTCGCTTCCAGTTTGTCCATGTGGAAAGGGCCACAAGCACGTTTAATGGAGTCCAACACTTTATCCGGATACATAGTACCTTTGCCGTGAAGTTCAAAAAGCTTTAGGTAATCATTTAGAGCTTCACCTTCATAGCTATAGTGAAAAGGCAGATTTTCGATAAGAAAAACGGCAGATTTATGCTTCAAGGAATCATCTTGGTATTTGTCAAGAACAACCTGCAACTTGGGATTGGCTGATAAAATATCTTCTAAGGAAGGACCAACCGTATTTTTAGTACAAGAAGCCAATATCAAAAAAATACAGACTATTAATAGGATACCATGTTTCTTCATAAGTATTTCATTTATGTCATCTTATTCTGCATCACCGGTTATTCTCAAAACAACAGGAGAAGATTCCGCATTGCAATATACTGTTATAGTTTTATCAAAATGTTCGGGATCGTCTGCCTTATATGTCACATTCAGTAATATAGAATTTCCCGGACGAACGGGTTCTTTGGAATAATCAACGGAAGTACAACCGCAGGAAGTACTTACGTTGTCAACTACCAAAGGATTAGTACCTGTATTCTTTAATGTAAACACAGCCTTCTGCTCTTGCTGCCAATCAAACTTACCAAGAAATATACTTTTATCCTTTATATCAACTTCTGTCCTTACTTCCTTATTAGAAACAGGACATTTTTCTTGAATGATATTTAAATATAACTCCTTTATTTGAGGATTATGGATAGGATTACCTATAGCAATAACTCTATTACTCCTATCTAACAGAAATGTTTGATAAGTTATATTTGCTGATAAATTATTTAATTGATAAAACTGATTCTGTACATCCAAGAATATTGGATATGCAAAATTATCTCTACGGATTAACCGCTCCAATTCATCCTTATTTCTCATATTTGAATAAAATATGAAAGAGACATTCATTCCATTTAAAGAATCCACAGCATGTATCAACTTATTCCACAGAAACAATTTCAGTTTACAGTCAGTACAACCAGCAGAGTCTATATATGTCAATATTTTATATTCAGAATCTATTAATAATTGGCTTAATGTATCAGAATATTGAATACTAATAATTGATTTTTCAGGAAAAATGATCTCCTTTCCTTCCCACTCTTGCAGCAAAGATATAATCTGACTTCTCTTGCCATCCTGACAAGAGAAAATTAAAGATAAAAAAAGCAGAAGCATCAATAAAAAAGAATTTTTCATATTAATATCTCATAAAAAAAAGAATTGGATTAGAGTCTAAATCTACATGAAACCTAACATCCTCTTGCAAAATTTGCATATCTTTTTCTTGTAATTCATATGGATGAATAAGAAATACCAAATCATTTTCAAATGTTGCTTTAGGCTGCATAAATGTCATATCATTGAACTTAAAATTTTTCTTACGATACAGAGAGTACCCATCATAAATATTCACTTTATTTAATTCTATATCATAGCATGCTATATATTGCAAAGAATTCTCTGAAATACTAGAAAACGTAAAATAGAGTTGATCCCTATAAAATAAGAAATCGCCTAAATACCCTAAATAATTATTTTTTTCAATGAGTTTATTGTATTCTTTCTCATCTGAAAAAGTTGCTATCTTTTCATAGGGGAGAGTTTTATCTCCAAAATCAATCCTGATATAAGGAGCTAATGAATCATTATAAATTCGATAAATAATATTATCATATGGAGAGATAAAGTACTTCTCATTTTCTTTTTGTATAAAAGTAGAGTGAATTATTGTGCGAAAAAATACCTTTTGAGGAAATTGCCCTCTAATAATGGCGAAATCATCATCGACTTTCAATAGACTATTATCTGTATCATCATTATTATAACCAGTGTAAATCCAATACCCGTTATCCACCTTACAAAATGATCTAAACCAAATATGATCTGTTGGTATCTCCCGAATTAAATCCCCCGACATATTATAAATATACATCACACGTTTTATTGCTTCGTGAGCAAAAACTAAGTTTGTGCTTTTATCAAAAGACACATCATTAAACAAGATATGTTCTCCAGGCCCCTCTCCTTTTCTCCCACACTTATTTATATATTTCCCCTCTTGATCAAACAAAAAAATATCACTCAACATATCATCAAAAATGATAATCAAGGAATCCGTTATAAACATCTTCTCCACATGTTTTATCAATGCCTCTTTTGTCGTCTCCAACGGTACGTATTTAATAAAGTCCGCCGTTTTTGAAAAGTTCAATGTTTTGCTTTCATCGGGGTTTATATTCACTTCATATTTAACATCTACTATAGAGGTGCTATTTTGCAGATTGCAACTGACAAGTAAAGCTCCATAAACAAATAAATAAATATATATATATTTCTTCATAGTATATAATTTTTAATACAACTAAACCTACTTAAATCTATTATGCAAAAGATTTAAGTAGATTTAGATAATTTGCAATTTAGCAAGGAGGCGCATCGCAAGCCTGATTCCCGAAATTTTTACAGCCATCCCATGTAGATTTTTTAGTTGTTGTTTTTTTCTCATAGGATGGAGGTGGTGTTTTAGTTACTTTACCATTAACAAGCCACGCTTTTAATTCGACACTCCATGTATAACCTCCTGTAGCTTCATATGTTTCTACAATTTCAGTGCTTTCGCATTTAGCTGCAGTCCCCATATAAGTACTTCCACCCTCATCCAGTGCCAATGCTTCGGCATTAACTAAAACTAAATTTGGCAATGCGTTTGTACTTTGAGAAGTATAAAGGCTATAACCAACCACCACAGCAAATACTACAGAGAATACTACTTTTATTAATGTTTTCATTTTTCTTTTATCTTTAATAATCAAAATAATATTTTTTTATTGCTCAATACTATTTGTTTCAATCATTATATTAAACACATTTAATGTGTACATCATAAGCCAAGACACAAATATATTGTAATAACTTTTCCTTCCATACTATCGTAAAGATCGAAAACATCTTCTATTATCTAATTTAAAATTACATTTCTACCACAACCTCCCTTCTTTTAGAATAGAACAGACTGCCCACAACTAACCAATTAAACATTCGCAACCTGTCCTTTTTTATTTTATTTTTTATGAAATAATCAATCCACCGCATATTTCACCACCGGTTCATCACTATTCACATCCGTAGCAACAATCTCACCATTTAGTTCATCTACCGATATACCGTAAACATTATGATCCAGCACATATTTCCTTATAGGTTCACCGCTCAGACTAAATACATATATATACCTCCCACCATCCGTCATATCGCCTTTCTGCATTTTCCGCGAAATCTCTTCAAAAGTATCCCCTTGAAAAACGGCATAAATAACAGTATCCGTCACCTGTACATCACTAAATCCCATAATTCCAGTAGGCACACCATAACCTTCTGCTATTTGAAATTCAGGTTCACCATGCAAACCAACACGAACTATATGGGTACTATCTTTCAGATTATAGATTTCGAGTACTTCTCCTAATTGAGTAACGGTAGCCAGAATCCCATTACGAGGATTATAATCAATGAAACTGCGCCATGCCTGCGCCAATGCCGGACGAGCATGTTTTAAAGCCTCCTCATTCGTAGTGGGAATAATCCCCATTTTATGTAATAACTTACCCGTTCGATCCACCCAGCAAAAACGACTTTCTCCTGAATAATCAGGAATGATAAAAGTAGAGTCATTATAAATCACAAAATCCAGCCCTCGAAGTATCTCCTTATCCAAGCTCACTGCCTCTTCACGAAGTAATGAGTCATTGGATAAAGACAAACCAAACCGAGTTAATTTTGAACTATTTGCATCCAATGCCCACAACGAATTTCCATTCCATCGGATATTTTCAACAGAAAGCATCTCCTCCGGTGAGTCTCCACGCTTACCTAAAGAAATGATATAAGAGAAGTTCGGATAGTGGAACAAATGAATAAAATGATCCATACCATGCAAATCCATTATTGCTACAGTATCCCCTTGCATCTTTATCCGGAAAGGAAAACGAAATACGGCTGTATCCATAGGCAAAATACATGCAGTCAGATTTTTCGTTTCCGGAAAATCCGTATACGGTATTCCCTTATGCACAGATACAGAAGTACATGCAAGAAAGGAAAACAGAAACAATATGTCAATAAGGTACTTCAAGGCTGTAACCGATCATGACAAACTTTGTCTTTCCGCCTAAAGGGCAATCCACCGTTCCTGTACCTATACATTGTATTGGCACATAATCCTCACCAACAGCTAAAGCCTCTATATTCATTAAGAATAAATCATTTTGCTCCTTCTCCGGCTTAGCCATATAGGAAACCAAAGCAATTAACACAAACAGTACACCAAGCATCCAAGATTTTCTTTTCATACAATATTAAATTTAGTATTAGATATTTAGATCATATCTGTCTCGGAAGCGAAGGTAGCAATCAAGGAAATCCGCTCCAACAAATCTGACTGACAAACACTGACCAAGCTTCATTTATCAGAATTTGTCAGTCCCTGTCAGAATTTGTCAGCCGCATACTATCCATGTTTTTAGGCATTAGTCAAAGCATTTTTCTCGATGAAATGGGGGATTATCAGATGATAGGAATCATTTTTGAACTTTATTTGAAGAGCTGTTAACTCACCGAGTGATTTTCGTAAACGACGAATAAGCGTATGTATTCTTTCCTGACTTCCGCTACCATTCGGCCATAGAGTCTCACTAATTAGTGACGTAGAAAGCGTGTGTCCTTCTGCCTGAAGAAACTTTTCCAATAAGACAGCCGTTTGGGGAGTAAGCTTTACTACTTGCTCCTCTTTTATCAATTCCATTCGCTCCGCATCAAAAAAAGTATGCTCCCCCAACTGATAAACAGGTGATTGTTCTGCAGTCACCACTATAACGGGGAGACCTTCTTGTTCGACCTCCTCAGGCTGCCTTTTCTTTCTATAGCAATACATTTTTCCAAAAATGAAAAATAACAATTCAATACCTGCACAAACGCCTCCTATGGCAAGCAAACGCCAGTCACTAAGCAGCCACCACCACTCGCAAGAAGCATAACCGGTAGCTTCCACCTCACAACGAAATCCCATATAATAAGAAAGAAGGCTGTCAGTCTGGGAGAACTTCTGCACGTTTTTGGAAAAAGCAGAAGAGGGCTGCTCCTGAAAATCCCAAACAGTAATACGAGTATGGGTTTTCAGAAATATATCAGATTCTTTCAACAACTTGTTCCAGGTTCCATGTAATGAGTCCACATCTAAGGGAGATTCATCCAAAAGTGCAGTAAGAAGTCCGCGCTGTATACCCCCTTTCACAAGGCTATTCTCAAATTTAAAACATGGGATTTCATATTTTCTTTTGCCTGAATCCAATGCAATCTCTACCACCCCGGGATTTACCTCCTCTAAAGCAGATATAGCTGTCCAATTGCTTATATAGGGAATTGAGAGAGTATCTCTTTTCTGCAACTCCTGCAATAATGCTGTTTTAAATGTGGCACGTGCTTGTTCATCCCATTTTTGATGAACCAGAAAAGTTCCGGCTCCCATAGCCAACGAATACACAAGCAGCCTTATCCATAGTATCTTTTTGCGTTTTATTTTCATCATTCTTCCCGCTCCATTTTTAGTAGCTGTTTCTCAATTGCAAAAGTAGGGATTCATACACTTAAAGAAGAAAAGCAATGTTACAGAAACTTTCGTTCACGTTTCATCATTACCAATTTATAGCTAAAAAAAACTTATCCGGATTATACCTGAGACGCACTTGCTCCGTACCTTCTCCACTCACAGGTACCTCTGACCGAAGAAAGTACGGCCTTGGTACGGAGCAAGTGCATTCCGGGTGTAACGGAGACAGGTCATAATACAATAAAGAAGATCAAAGAGTTATCTACGCAAATTGACGCAAATGAACGCAAAAATCACAGGAAGCGGGTTGAAGAGATTTATTTTCCATATATTTGCGCAGTGACAGAAACAAGTAATTAAAAACACGATATCATGGGAATTATCAACCAGGGCATTCTCGGAGGTTTCTCCGGTAAAGTGGGACCGATAGTAGGGTTCCGCTGGAAATCAAACTACTATATACGTGCACGGGCCGCCAAAGTCAGCAATCCGCGCACACCGAAACAACAGGAACAACGCGGTAAATTCGCCACGGCATTCAGCTTCCTGAAAGCTATAAAACCTTTCATACGTATTGGCTACAAGGAATTTACACAGGATAAATCCGCGTTCAACTCCGCTATGTCCTACACTCTGAAAAGAGCCGTGACTGGCAGTGGAAAAGAAATCAAAATAGACTTTGACCGGGCATTGGTTTCTATGGGAACCCTGATGCCGGTATTTGAAGGGGCAGCCACCGTCAGCAATCATCAAATGACTTTCAACTGGAAAGATAATAGTGGTATGGGGAATGCAGAGAGAACAGATATTGCGATGGTACTGGTATATAACAAAGACAGGGAAGCGGCTGTCTATGATACAGAAGCAGCCCTGCGCTCTGACTGTCATGCCGGACTACAGCTCCCGGAAGACTGGCAGGATGATGAGTTAGTCGCCTATCTCAGCTTTTACAGTACTGACGGGAACTGTGTAGACAATAGCATCTGTCTACCAATATCAGTAATAGAAATACCTGAAGAAGAGATAGATGTACAAACGGAATCCGTTGATACAACGCACAAAAGAATATTACCTGATAAAAGAAAAGTACACCAATCACGCATAACAGTACATTCGCTATCCGCTCCACCTAATGAAATTCAGACTTACAGATGTGAGACTTAACCCGCTATCTCCACAATCCAATAACGAAAAAACCGGATGCCAGAGAAATAAATTCTCCGTATCCGGCTTTCAGTGGTGCCTATATCTTTATTTAGTGCTTGCCAGCATCAAAGTTGCGTCAGCATCGTTCAGTTCGTAAAAGCTCTTTTGAATATTGCTATCGTAAGCGTTACTCTTGGAGTTCCAACGGGCATAACTAAGTTCAACTTCACTATTGGTATAAGAAACATCCATCTTGAAATAAGGAACCCAAGCCTCTTGTGAGCTGTCCCACTTAGCGGCTTCTTTGCTGGTCACACGATTTTCTGTATCGTAAGTATAAGTGTAACGGAGGTGGCGGAACAAGTAACCGTCTTCATTCTTAAAGATAGTCTTAGCGGTTATCAACTCGCCGGTCATCTCTTCGTTCTTTACGTACTGGGTAGGATTACTTGCACTTGCAGAGAAATTCATTACACTGGCCATTACTACTGCTAACATTACAACTGCTTTAGAAATTAAGTTCGTTTTCATAATCGTTATTTTTTTATTGTTATTACTCTTGATTTTCGAGAGGAAGTCTTTGTCAACCGCCTTCGACTATATATAGTCAATTGGCGTGCCAAAACAGTAAATCACTGATTATCAACAAATATTCAAATTTAAACGATGTTCATTTCCGGACAAGTGTCCGCATAAAAGCGGACGATAGGTATGGAAATAATAAAAAAGCAAATGCAAATGAATCATGAATACTTATTCTATACCTTAGTGGGTATAATCAAGATATAAAGACAAACTATTTATACCCGATATGGTATAAACAAGAAGATAATTATTATATTTGTACCCAAACGGGTATAATATGGAATATATGGCTTTAGCAAAATACGTAAAAGAGATGCGTAAGCAGCATGAACTTACACAAGTTGATTTATCAGAAAAGTCCGGTGTAGGGCTCCGCTTTATCCGCGAATTAGAGCAAGGTAAACAGACTTTAAGATTGGATAAAGTCAATCAAGTATTGAATCTTTTTGGAATGGAAGTAGGTGCCGTTCCAATGCCTAAAAATGCAGAATTATGAAGCGAGCATCAGTCTATCTGCACGATTATAAGGCAGGAACATTGACAGAAGATGAAAACGGATATACATTTTTGTATGATAAAGATTTTCTGGAATCTGCTCACGCGGAAGCAATCAGTCTGACTATGCCGCTAACCGATAAACCTTATCAGGATAAAGTTCTATTTCCTTTTTTTGACGGATTAATCCCCGAAGGCTGGTTACTGAATATAGCGGAAAAAAGCTGGAAAATTAATCAACGGGACAGAATGTCTCTATTACTTGCATGTTGTAGAGATTGTATTGGCGCAGTAAGTATCATACCTAATCAAACCGAGGAATAATATGGGAAAATGTTTGTATTGCTATAAAAAATTAAGAGAAGGAGACCGCGATTTCCATCCGGCTTGCTCTCAAAAAATATTTGGTACGAAAGTACCTCCTATCCTCCCATACGTCAGGAATCAATTAGCCGACTTAGCGGAACAGGTGATCCGAAGCCAAACCACATTAACAGGAGTACAGGCAAAGTTATCTTTAGACATTCACAAAGGAGAAAGGAACGAACCGGAACGTTTTACAATCGTCGGTCTCTGGGGACGATACATACTGAAACCACAAACTGATTTATATCCTTACCTTCCGGAATTGGAAGATCTTACTATGCATTTGGCTGAAATAGTCAGAATCAAAGTAGTGCCACACTCTTTGATACGGTTTCAGGATGGCGAACTTTGTTACATAACACGACGCATTGACAGACGTGAAAACGGGACGAAGCTCCCTATGGAAGACATGTGCCAATTAGCCGAACGATTAACTGAATACAAGTATAAAGGTTCTTATGAACAGATAGCAAAACTGATACAGAAATATTCCTCCACCCCAAAATTAGACCTCATCAACTTTTGGGAACAAGTGATATTTTCATGGATTACAGGGAATGCTGACATGCACCTGAAGAACTTTTCTTTATATAGCCAGAGTAAAGGAAACTATGTTTTAACTCCGGCTTATGATATGCTTTCTACAGTATTAGTTATGCCTGAAGACACGGAAGAACTGGCACTGACCTTGAATGGAAAGAAAAGTAAAATAAAAAAGAAGGATTTTATTATAGCTATTACCGCTTCGGGAATTGAAGATAAAATCATAGACAATCTATTTAAAAAATTCGCGAAAGCCGAACAAAGCTGGTCAGATTTTATAAGACAATCTTTATTACCGGAAACGATGCAAAAACAATACATCAACGTCATAAATAGTAAACTAGGCATAATAAAATAAGGGAGATCCGTTCAAGTCTCCCTCATCCTGTATGCGATTGATATAGTTATTTAGTGCTTGCCAGCATCAAAGTTGCGTCAGCATCGTTCAGTTCATAAAAACTCTTTTGAATATTGCTATCGTAAGCGTTACTCTTGGAGTTCCAACGGGCATAACTAAGTTCAACTTCACTATTGGTATAAGAAACATCCATCTTGAAATAAGGAACCCAAGCCTCTTGTGAGCTGTCCCACTTAGCGGCTTCTTTGCTGGTCACACGATTTTCTGTATCGTAAGTATAAGTGTAACGGAGGTGGCGGAACAAGTAACCGTCTTCATTCTTAAAGATAGTCTTAGCGGTTATCAACTCGCCGGTCATCTCTTCGTTCTTTACGTACTGGGTAGGATTACTTGCACTTGCAGAGAAATTCATTACACTGGCCATTACTACTGCTAACATTACAACTGCTTTAGAAATTAAGTTCGTTTTCATAATCGTTATTTTTTTATTGTTATTACTTCTTGGTTTTGAGAGGAAGTCTTTATCAACCGCCTTCGACTATATATAGTCAATTGGCGTGCCAAAACAATAAACATCTGATTATCAACGATTATAAAAAACAGTCCAGTGTTCATTTCCGGACAAGTGTCCGCATAAAAGCGGACGATAGATATGGAAATAATAAAAAAGCAAATGCAAATGAAGCATGAACACCTATTTTATACCTTAGTGGGTATAACCAACAATATATAAATCTTATTATCCTATCAGCCAGACATATCTATCCCTACCCGCTTCTCCTTTTACTTCAATAGAGCATCAATCTTTACCACTGTCTGCGGATTACTGGGTCTCAACAAGCCTCCATAATCTACAATAATTCCATCACGGTTAATGAGCAGGAATTGCGGTATACTATGCATATTCCAATGAGCCATGATACGATGATAATCATCAGAAGTCGCCCAATCTTCCGAATAGATACATTCAATATTCTTCCCTCTCAAAGAGAAACGTTCCAGAATCTTATGGTATGCTTCCCGATCTCTACTTCCACAGATACTGGCCATTACCACATCATCGGGCGAATAACGTTTCCGCAGTTCCTTCAAAGGCTCCATTTCCGCCAGGCAAGGGGGACAGATTACTCCCCAGAAATCAACATAAATCACTTTGCCCGCATACTTTTCCAAAAGATTGTACACAGGGATCATGAACGGCATTTTCTCCCTGGCAGTCGCCTCATCAGCATTATCGCCATAAAGCATATAATGGGATATCGCTTGGGGGGCTTTCAGATAATTCACTTTATCCTGATATAGTTTAAGCATGGGTTGCCTTAAATAGGGAGCCCGAACTATAGAGTCGAATTGAGACCTGTGATCAGCGATGTAAGTTGTATCATTATCGCATAAAGAGGTACCTATGGGTTGGAGGTATAAATAGGGAAGGATAGCACGATCTTTGCTAACCTCAATCACATTTGCTAAATCAAAATCACTTTTTTCTCTTCGGGTATGCTCAAAATAAAGGAAGATATATACATTCGCGGCAAGCGAAAACAGACTGGAAAAAACGGTTTTCCCTGAAAAGACAGGGTCAAGTTCCGGCAATAATGCTTTATATCCGCTGACATCCTTGCCATCTGCCGCCTGTGATATAGCATTACCAAAGAGTGCAGTATAATAATCTATCAGCAATAAGTTCGCCGTATACTCTTCAACTTCTGCGCCCGGCGAATGTTCTTTGAGGAAGTCGGCACGACGTTCCAGGAGACTGGCATACTCTGTTTTCAATTCTTTTTCAAATTCATCAAAGGGTGCTTCTCTGTTATAGGAACTAAGTCTGCGATAGTATCCTCCTTCGGTAAAAAGAGCCATATACTGATTCAGCGCACCGGAAGTTCCGGTAATGCGGGGATGCAACAAATCGTTGAAGTCAATCTCAACATGCAGACTATCACCCGGGTGTACATACAAGTGTTCCGCATAATTGCGAAGAGCAACCTCACGAGTTGAAGCATAAGGACTGAAACGGAAACAGAAAGTACCGTCATCCGCTATGGGAGAAGTGTAAACTGTTTCCAGACCGGACAGATAAGGTATCTCAAGTTTCACCTCCTTCTCCTTCGGATAAACTTCCCTGTTAAATACACGGCCCGAGATTATCACTTCTTTCGCCAAATCTTCATGACCCTTCTGAGCCTTACAGCCTAAGAAAGATAAAATTGCAAACAGTAAGCATAGATGTTTCATACGTATTCTATAATTAAGAAATGACTAATAAATTCAGCGCACCGTTACAGACAGGCTCTTTCCATATCCGGCAAACTCAGGTGCATAGGCCGATTGGACAGTAGCAATACCGGTTTGGTAAGCCCCCGAACGGTCTATATAGACTTTATACTCTATTTGGACAGTACCCTTTTTAAGTTTGTCAATAAAGAATTCAGCAGAGGTATCACGCATTACCTGATAATAACCGGTAGCATCGGAATGACGATATCCCGACAATGCCTCTTTGGGCTCCATACATGCAGCACGTGTATCTTTTATCTGAACGAAATCCATATCCCGATCCGCCTTCACGGTCAGCCGGACAGTAAGCTCATCTCCCACATGTAAATCCGTCTTTGATGAAACCTCCTTGCCGTCTTTATAATAGGTACGATTGATTTTCAATCCGTTGCCTTTTGCTGATTGCAATTTATCCATATCCTCCAAGCATTGAGCATATACAGCTCCCCAGCCTATTCCTGCACCTGTATGTGCAATTTCTATTTGCCGGGCTCCGACCTCATTACCGGAGAAAGAACGACGGACATACCCTAATGCATCATCAGGGGCCACTACTGTTGTCCCGGCTATTTCCGCTTTCATGGTACTGTTTTCCGCCAATCGGTTATCATCTCCACTCAAGAAAGCATACACAGCATCGGCAGTAGCTACCGGATTATCCCAAACCTGCATTTGTTTTTGTTTAAGCAACCATTGCTTCATTTCAGCAATTGCCAGCGGTTCTTTCAGAATACCGGATAAGGCTTCAATAGCAACCACTTGTGTCGGAATTCTGTAACTGCCCCATGAATACCGGGCTTTCGAAGTATCAAAATAGCGTCCCATCTCGGGAGTAGCAACGGAATATTCCAGAATGGATCGCGCCAATTCGTCCGCCTTCACCTTTTTACCCGCTTTATGCAGTATGGTAGCGATAAGTGCCCTGTCGTAAATCGCATCACTCGGAGCACCGGCCTCCAATCTATCAGTCATATACGAATAAGCGGTTTTATCAGTTCGCTTTGCCACCTGCTCATCTAAAGCACAGATGTACAGATAATGCAAGGATTGCTCACCGGGTAACCCGTTCTTATTGCCTTTCTTTTCGTTTTCCTTCATCTGTCTGTATTCATCCAGCCATTGGGTATGGAGATAGCTTACAGCCTTTTCATACATTCCCTGCACCGGAAGGGTAGATGCACCCATTGTGCGAAGCCGTGCCAGCATTTCCACGATCCGGGTAGTGATGTAACGGTTCCCCGTCATCCCTTTATACCAGCTCCAGGAACCGTCAGGGAGCTGCAATGCTTCCAGGCGGGATACCGCAATACGATTACGGTTACTCATCATGTTCAAGTCAAACAAAAGCGCTATATTTCTCTTCCGCTCTGTTTCATCAAGAGCATCTGCCAGCCAGGGAGTTTCTTTAAGTAACAGCTCTTTTAATTCTTCCTTATCATTAAGATTGCCCGACAATGGGCTTCCCTGTATCTTCCAACTTTCAAATACCTGCCGGATGCGGGGATTGGCATCGAGGATGGCCACAGACAATGAATTGGCATAGTAAGCACTTGCCCACGACAAAGCATCCTCATCCACAGGATTGCCAATGACGGGTAAAGCCTGTATGGCATACCAGTCAGGATTGGCCGTCAGTTCCACCGTCAGCCGTTTGTTTGTTGCAGTTTTACTTCCATCATTAAACAGATTCTCCAGTATAACCGATTTACTTTCCGTACCATTCAATTGAACGGGTATCGCTTCAGTCACCCATTGTTTATCGGATAAAACCGGAAGATAGCGCTGCTCGCCGTCACTGAAATTACTACCCTCGGCAATAATTCTGCAAATCAATACCGTAGGTTCCTCCGGGCTTTCTAAATCAAATGATACGGAAACGGTTGCTCCGGTATCCGCACTGAATTCATGTTCCCGGGTTGATATTATCTGATTTGTCTGCGGATCGACCAGTTCCATGCGGGCTGTTCCCTGAATATTTTCTCCCGACAGATTGATTATTCCCGTACTGATAGCAGGTTTATCATTCACACGAATAAAACGAGGCATATTAGGCTGCACCATAAACGACTTGACAGCTTTCGCCTTAGCCGTTATCTGTCCGTAGTCCATGTTCCGGGTATGGGCAAATCCCATAAACTTCCATTCAGTCAGGCTTTCGGGCAAAGTAAAAGATATACTGGCTATTCCATTCGTATCCGTACGGAGGGCAGGATAAAAGAAAGCAGTCTCTGCAAAATTCTCGCGAAGAGGAACATAAGGAGAACCATCATCCAATGTCACAGCAGCAGAGCACTCAAATACTGCTACAACGGAGTTTCCATCCCCTACCTCAAAGCCGTCATCCAGCGTAACTTCATCCGTAAAGCTGGTATTTCCGGATTTCATCATCCGGCTATCTTGCTTGATATAGTGATTAGCATTAAAACGCGGAACTTGCCAGAACGGAGTATTCAGAGTACTATATATATCCCACCAACGGAGACCACGCAAAGTGCTGCCCGAATAGGGGAAGTTACTATACATCCAGATGGAATGCCCGGAAGATATCAGATTCGCCCCGGTATCAGGAATAAAACGGGAGAGACTCAGATTGAAGTTCCAGTCATTGATGTATAACTTATCGAGTGAAGCATCATAAAGAGTGGCAAGCAATTGCGCATCAGCCGCTTTCTTGTCCGGATGCATGATCTGAAGTTTCCATTCCTCTTTTCCTCCCGGTTGCAGTTTGTCACGGAAAGTAGCCCATTTCAGCAGTAAGCTCTTTTCCGGACGGGGACGTGCTATCTGTACTTTCTTTGTATACAGCTTACCTTCGCGCATAAAAGCAAAGTTTACGGTGATTCCATCCCCATATTCCGGCTTATAGAGATAGGTAAACTTCCGGATTTCATTATTGAGGATCATTCGTTCGGATTCAATACGTTTATCACCACAGAATACATCATACAGCAGATAGACCTCTTTCTCACTACTGCCTACATACAGATTCACCGGATGCCGGGCATCAAGCTCTGCCCCATCCTGATAGAACCATTCCGGTGAGTATACCGGCAAGTGAGCGTCTGCCAATGAAAAGAGAATAAAGTCCTGTTCCGCCGTACAGGTTCTTCCCTGCCCGTCAAGGACTGAAGCCTCCATTCTATAACGTCCCGGAGTGAGAGCAAGTATATCCTCGGGAATAAATGATTGATAGGTCCCAACTGTACGACGGCACACCTCATTGCCTTTGCTGCCTTTCTCATCCAAGGCATACACCACGTAAGTGGCTTGAAGCGTTACAGGCTGCCGGCTTAAATTCAATGCCAGAATTTGTATAGTATCCCGCTTTTCACGTGCCACTTTGGAGCGCAAACCTTTAATCTGTAAGGCAACAGACTGCTGTCCTACAGGTAATGACAAGGCTCCGCTCTCTATTTCTCCGGTCAGGCTAATTACTTCAGCCGTCACTTTGTATGTATAGTAGCGCCCTGGTTTATCAGGTTGGAAATCATCCGGTTCACGCAGAAAGACAGGGAAGCGGAACTTCCCGTCTGCATCGGTCTGCATCTCACCTACAGCCAGAACCGTTTCATTGTCTGAGATCTTCCAGAACTCATTCAGTGAACGGGTTACTTTATAACTGAGTTTACACAAGCCCACCTGAACTCCCGCAAATGTATTTGCTTCGCCACTGACCATTAGTGTATCACCCATATTATAAGTATCCTGACAGGGATGGAAGACAACATCGAATGTAGGACGCTTGTATTCGTCTACACGGATATAGCGGCTTTCGCCATCTTGCACCGATATTTCGAATTCTCCCGGGAGAAGTACCTCAGGGAGTACGAAATCGCCATGAAAGGCTCCAAATTCATCTGTAGCAAGGGATATCTTACCCACTTCCTGCCGGTTAGCATCACGGAGCACTACGTCATTATGAACTCTGGAGAAAACACGGACCGAATCACCTGATTGCTCATACGCTACTCCCGAAACATGCACCACCTGGCCGGGACGATACAACGCACGGTCAGTGAAAAGAGAAACGTGCTTTTCCCACTTTCGTGAACCGGGCACATGATATCCCGCATTTGAAAAGCCTGCATAACTGATCTCCATATAATCAGCTCCCGGCTTACGGACATTTATTCCCAGCCAGTTTCCTACACTGGGTGGAGTCAGAATAACACTCCCTTTGCCATTCACAGGATATGCTTTGATCAAACGGTAACCTTCTCCCGGTGACACACGGTAATAGGCCACTTCGGTACCCGTTACCGGATGTCCGGTCAATCGGTCTACGATATTGATTTCCTGCTTTCCATCGGGTAATCCTAATGATATGGCCTGCAAGGAGGAGACATAAGCCTTTCCATAAGCCGTATATTTACGATGTCCGTCAGGGATAGACTTTACTACATAAATGCCCTCAACGGGGAATTTATAGCGCAGTAAAGTATCTGTTTCCTTGTAGTCCGGAGTAGCTGCCAAATCATAATGGCGGCTACTGACCAGTTTTCCATATTGACTTAAAGTGGAAGCATTTATTTCCCTCTCCAGGACAGAACTTGTGACAGGCAGATTCATCCGGTAAAGTTCTACCGTAAGTCCGGCCAGATTACGGTATTTTACTTTCAAGTCAACGTCCTTTCCCGGATAGGCAAAAGGAATTTCCACCATTAGTCTGGGAGTCAATACTTCTGCTATCTGTTCTTTCAAATCATTGGCAGAAAGTGACCGGGGATATTTTGCAAGTCCGGTTTGTGCTGCTTTTAGTTTTGCGGTGTAATCCTGCATTCTATCATAGCGTTCTGCCAACTGGCAGTACACTTCTCCGCAAAGCGGGGAATCAGCAAATTCTTCCGCCCATTGTTTTAATAACGTTATTACTTGCTCATCGGTCAGCCTCAGCTTTTCATTCACTCCGCCCCGACTGACATCATTTCCTTTATAATGTAACTTATCCAGCATCAACAATAATCGGGCGTCTGTCATGCCTTGTTGGCGGTAGAAGTCAATCAGTCCGTCATAAATAGATAAAATCTCGTTTTGTATTTTCTCGGCTGATACAGGGTTGGCAATAAAATAGCCGCTTAGCCGGGAGATGGCCTGCCGGGCAAGCAACTGATACATATTATCACCACAATATTTCTCACTCAGTTCTTTGCTGTTGGTCATAGGACGGTAATCCACAGCAGACTTCCGGAAAAGCATTTCTTTATCTTGCAACGAACGTTGGAAATAAGCGATGGCAGTATCAATTGCAGTCTCATCTTTTTTACCTGTATCCAGGATATAATATCCCAGCAGATTATTCAGTATGGCCTGATATACCGTATCTTTTTCTTCCTCCATCCAAGCTTTCAAGGCAGACAATTCGCTATCCAGACTATCAGGAGTAATATCAATGCATAAGGATGCTCTCGTCAGATGTGCTTTCATCATCTGAGACACATTCTTTTCCTGTTTGGCATACTCGTAAATCTTTCGCAATTCTTGTATTGCAGATTTAGGCAGTTGCTTTTGTTCCAGAACTTCAACCTGTTTCCACATTTGTTCATACGACTGAGCGGAAACCCGAAGCGGCAGGCAGATAAGAATACTTATTATACCAGCCCAATAAAACATATTTCTCATTTGTGTTTTCGATTTACGTCCGACAATTAACAGGTTCATTCACAAAGATATATTTTTTATTCTTAGGGTAGCATGGCTGTTCAGACTTAATAACATAACAAATGCCAACAGCCCAAGAAACCGGCTACCGGAAAGCACATCATTCCGAACAAAAAGTTACCGGAATGTCTTTTTTACTAACAGATGCCTCTCTGAAAACACCCCAAACAGAATCCTGCCGCATAATCCATGGAATATACATGCACGTTTTCTGCATAAAGCAGGCCGTATATACAATACTTATGCAAGAGAACTATACTTCTTCCATGAAGGAACTATAGATCTGAGGCGAAGGATCTATAGATGTAACGCAAAAGATCTATAGATGTAACGCGAACCATCTATAGATGGGAAACAAACGGTCTATAGATGGGAGACAGACCATCTGTTTTCAGTGCACAGACCATCTATTTTTCTATTATTAGAGTTGTACGTATTTATGTATTACACTATCAATCAACAAAATATTGATTTTCGTTCGTTTCTTTCCGTTCTTCCCTGCATCGGGACGGAAATATCGCATTCTCACTATGCATAAAAAGCAAAGTGTCAAAAACGCAAACATATGCAAACACACCATACTGCGGTATGCCCGGAACGAGAGAGTCGCCACAATGGATGAACTGAAAGGTATCCGCAACTTATCCCTCTGGACGACCGTATCTTATCGGAGAACTTAGAACCTATTCCTTTCAAACATCCGGTTGCCAATAATAAATACGAAGCGCTGTCCTGGTGCTTCAAACACGAGATGTGGCACAGTGCCGAAATGGAAGCGATAAAACGGGCATTAGGGCACCCTGTCAAGTGGATGTAATTGGGTACATCGGCACAATTAAAAATTGTATAACAGTTCTTCCAATGTAACACCACTATCCGCTCCCATCTTTTCCATACGGATACGTTTCAGGCGTTTCTTCACGGAATCCCGCTCCAGATGCATCACTTGTGCCATACTCGACTGAGACAATTGCATTTTCACCATGCAGCAGTAACGCAAGTCGTCTTTATTGAGACTTGGATAAGTCTGCTGCAAACGTTTCGTAAAGTTGTCGAAGATAATATCAGCATTCTGCACAATGTCATCCCAGTCTTCATCTGAAAGGATGACATTGCCGCCCTTCTCTAATTCTTGCACCACCTTCTGACTTAATCTCCTGAAAAAGGTTTCCTTCAGCCTTGCTTCTTTTTGTTCCATTTCCACCATGCGGCGAAGACTCTCGGAAGTGACCTTACGTTGCTGCTTCAGTTCCTTTTCCTGTTGCACGAGCTGATGTTGCTGCGCCATCAGGCGATTACGGTTACGGCGATAGATGAAATATACCGCACTTGCCACCCAAACCAACAGCAAAGAGATTGTGGTCATCCAATACACATTACGCTGCCTTTCCGCAGCCCGGGTACGCCAATACAGGTTTTCTACCGAAAGCTGTTCGTGTTTGTAAAGCTCTTGCAATGCAATGGCTTCCTCAGTATGACGATACTTTCGTATGGTATCGGATAATTCAATAAAGCGTTGTAGCATAGGATAGGCATCTGAAGCACGGCCCATTTTATGATATATTTTCGCCATATTATTATAGACGTCGGCCACCGAAGAAGGCTCCGGACTGGAGATAACTTTCTGAAAATAGTGATATGCCGAATCATATTGTCCCAGTTTTCCAAACAACTCCAACTTTACTCCATAGAGCGAAAGAATTCTTGCAGTATCTTTAGCCGGACGAAGAGCTATTGATTTATTTATATAATCCAGTGCCTTGGCAGGCTCTCCTTGCTGAGAATAGATACTACCCAGATTTGTATAGATGAAAGGAAGTTGCCGAGGAACAGAATCGGCTAAAGCTGCCTCATAGGCCGCCTGAGCATAGTAAAGGGCGCTATCCAATTGGTTCAGAAACAAATACCCGGTAGAAATATCGCACAAGGCCATATTCTTATAGAACATATTTCCCAGATCCAAAGCCGCCTTCAAGGCTTCTTTGGAATAACGCACCTTACCGGAATATTCTTCCTGATTCAGACAAACAACTCCCAACCAGGTATTCACCCGGTAGAGCTGCTCATGATTACCACTATTTTGCAGGAAAAGCAGAGCTTTCAGAAAAGATTGCATGGCATCGCTCATCCGGTTAAGCCGTCTGTCCAGATGTGCTTTGCAGTAAAGGGCCCGTTCGGCATAAAGAGAATCGCCCGATTGGCTGAAATATTTAATTGCCGGCAGCAGCAAGGTATCTGTAGCTGCATTCAACTGTTGTTTCCTGTGGACAGCCTCGGACATCAGCAAGGCATAAAGTGCATAATCGCGTTTCGATAAGTTATGCAACGGTTCTTTAATCTCATTCATTACGGTTATGGCACTATCCGTCTCCTGTTTCGCCATCAGCTTCTCCGCCAAGGCCACGCGATTATCAGGACCACAAGCAACCAACATACCGCCCCATAGGATTATCCCTATCAAACTCTTCAATCTCATCTTCAATATCGTGTTATTCGTACGAATCCATCATTACTTCTCCAGTCTCTCCATGAATCAATATCACTCTGGCCATATCCGGCTGAATGGAATCGCGTATATCAATCTCCCACACCGGAATACCTTTTTGCCCGTCTATATACTGATTTACACTGACATGGGTGGTATCCGATAAATTAATATTCCTCAGTTTGGCAAAGATATAAATATCTCTCCATGTATACTTAAAAGCTTTTTCACTTTTTTCGTGCAAGCAAGAGTCAGGCGCCTGTGTCTGCTCATCTTCAGGGAAACGAACTTCTACTTTTTCCGATACTTTTGTTGCGGTTACCGAATTGATCTTCCGTATTACTCCCCATCCCAGCCAGCCGTCTTCCAACTCTATTTTAAGATAGATGCCTCGTTCACCGCTGAGCCGGTATGCAGAGTCAATGGGCAAGTAAATGCGAGTGTAACGGTCACCTTGTATAAATATCTCCCCGTAAGAAAATGTATTCAGCAACCATGCAGCAGAACGGGGAATGTTACTCTTACGCGTCCTATCGTGTGGAGCGATATTGACAATTATATACTCACGGGTCTGTACCCCGGAAGTAAAGCAACTGTTCAGCCAGAACAGAAAGACAACCAGCACATTGGTACATAATCCCACTACAATACCTCCACACATAAATGCATAGATGAAATTTCTCCAATGATACCACTTCCCAGTGCTTTTCTTATAGATATAAACCATCCAGCCACACATCGTTATTGTCATAAGGAGAATAACGATTTTCCGGTTCAATTCTAAATAGCTGCCGGAAGAAAATGCAGTGTGCATCAGCATTTCCTCTTCTATATACCACATCCTGCAATGCAACAGGAAGAGAAAGACAAAGACAGGCACCAGGATTTTCCATAGTGCCATTCTTTTCTTCGGCTGCTGTCGGGAGGCATCTTCGCCATGAACCGGTTGCTGTTTGGGTCTAAATTTCTTTCTGCTCATAAATACGGAAAAGCGAAGTGATTACTTGGTTTCTTCCCACTCTTTTTCCAGCTTACCATCGATATCATAGAGTTTCCATCGCCCGATGCGCCGCCCATTCCGACATTCACCCACTTCACGTATACGGTCGTTCTTCACGTAACGCGACTCAAACGGACCGCTCTGCCGGCCATTTATGTAGGTGGATATTTCCCAGTAATCATAGCGATTTGTAACTATCAGACGACGTTCTTTTCCATTGATACGACCGTATTGATAGGTGGCTTCATAAATAAGTTCACCATTCTCAGGATCGTACTCACGATAGAGCCCGTCTTTACGGTCATTTTTCATGTAGAATTCACGCTTACGGGTACCGGTTTTCCTATCAAACGAAACATGCAAGCCTTCTTCCCTGCCATTGACATAGGTTTCTATCATCAATGTATCACCACTTTCGGCAATCGTAATCCATCGCCCATCTTTCTGGTCATTCTTATAATGCCCCAGTACATGAGGAAGCCCAAAGATAAATATGGAGGAATAATCTCCGTCTTTCTGCCCGTTCTCATTATAATAAACGGTTTCATGAAGCTCATAGGTCCCTTTCATGAAAGTGAATTGCTTGCCTACCTGCTTACCGTCTTTATATGTATGATCCATGCGCAATGTGCCGTCAAAGTCATAGCTTAATTCCTTACCATCCTGTTTTCCCATGCGGTAGTTCCTTTCGCGTTCCACTTTACCGGTGGTATAGTAAGTTTTGTGCGCACCGTCCAATTTCCCGTCTTTATAAGACTTCTCTTCTTTCAGTCTCCCCTCATCGGAGTACATCTTGAAGACACCGTTTTTGCGTCCCTCTTTATAAGCACCCTCACATATCAGTTTGTTGTATTCATGCTCTTCATATTTACCATTGTAAAGGCCTTCTTTAAAGTCAGCCAGGATATAGGCAGAATGATAACCGTCTATGATACGGTGCTCACCATTCAAGGGCTTATCAGTCTTCAAGTCCCGGAACAAGATGCGGCCGTCTCCCATATTTATAGCTGACACCTGCTCTATCTGATACTCTTTCTGCGCACAGACATTCAGAAAGGCAAAAAGCAAAAGGCCAATAAATAAAATCAGCTTTTTCATTATGTCCTACAATTTAAGAATCAATCGTTTTCCGCATCTTTAAGCATCTGCCTTATTACATCCGCATGATCGAGATAATCGTTTCCTGATAAGGTCAGGACATTGGTCAGACCGATAATGTTGCTGTCAGAATCGTAAGAAGTCAGTAAACAATACATCTCCTGCCCTAATTTATCCTCTTCCACATGAATCTGGACCGGTGCGCTGTATGCTCCAGGCAACTCTGCCAGATACTCAAAGTCTTTTCTGAGAAACGCTTCCAGGATTCTGTTTATATCGGTTTCATCGCGTTTGAACTTCTTCAAACCCACCTCTTTTATCTTACCCCCACTCTCGCTGTTATAATAATCGAAATTGCTCAAATACGCTGCAAGCAGACATATTAATACAGCAATTACTCCGACCGTCCGAACCAACCAACCCGCTACAGGGATAAAACCAGGAAAAATAACAATAATAACAGCGACTACAGCCAATCCATAATAAAGCATCGGCTTAACATTGTTCTTTCTTTTTTCAAATTTCACCGGGTTTGCTGCATAGAATTCACCCATATAGCTTGGGTAGAGTTTTGTTTGATTTTCCATAAATATTACTTTTTATAATGATTAATAATAGTTCCATCTTTCCTGGTTATCGTATGAAAACAAAAGTAAAAAGTAACCTGTAAATAATGAAACAATCGTGGGGGATAAATGAAGGGGATAATCCATAAACTAAACAGCTGTTTTTCAAATGATAACTCTATATAAAGGATAGACAAATAAGGGGACATTTGCATAAAGGAACTGATTCCATCAATAGCTTTTCATAAAGAACCAATGAAGGAGCAACATTACCTGCTACCAGACATATACTTTCTTGCTTGTCCCCATATTTTTATAATTACTACTATCTGATTCACTTTCCCGAATCGGATAACATCTTTCTCTGGAATCAGATATTTTCTCTGGTTCATCTGCAAAAAAGGCAATTACTTTCATAACTTGTATTCCAAAACAAAACCGGGATGATGAGATATAAATCTCATCATCCCAGCATTTACTTCCTAATTATTGATGTTTTATTTCGTACTTGCCAACATTAAAGTAACATTATCATCATTCATTTCATAAACAGTCTTTTTAATACTGCTGTCGTAAGCATTGCTCTTGGAGTTCCAGCGGGCATAGCTAAGTTCAACTTCATTGTTGGCATAGAAAACATCCATCTTGAAGTAAGGAACCCAAGCTTCTTTTGAGCTGTCCCATTTAGAAGCTTCCTTGCTGGTCACACGATTTTCTGTATCGTAAGTGTAGGTGTAACGGAGGTGGCGATACAGATGTCCATCTTCGTTCTTAAAGATAATCTTTGCGGTCATCAACTCGCCGGTCATCTCTTCATTCTTCACATACTGGGTAGGATTACTTGCACTTGCAGAGAAATTCATTACACTTGCCATTACTACTGCCAACATTACCACTGCTTTAGAAATTAAGTTCGTTTTCATAATCGTTATTTTTTTATTGTTATTACTTCTTGATGTTTGAGAGGAAGTCTTTGTCAACCGCCTTCGACAATATATAGTCAATTGGCGTGCCAAAACAATAAAACACTGATTATCAACGAATATTTAATTTTAAGCGATGTTCATTTCCGGACAGGTGTCCGCATGAAAACGAACAGTAAGGACAAAAAAATATTCGAGACACAGTTTAGTGCCCCGAATAAATATAGTAATCAAATAGCCGGAACTATACGTTTTCTTCCAGCATCAGCCCCACACCTTTCACCGTTTTAATGCTGACTGATGAATCTTCAGCTATCAACTTACGGAGTTTCGTGACGAATACATCCAGGCTGCGGGAAGCAAAATAATCATCTTCCGTATTCCAGAACTTATCAAGAATGGCTTCGCGGCGTACTACATCTCCTCTGTTCTCACAAAGCATTTGCAACAGTCCGGCTTCACGGGCGGTCAATGTCTTGTTTTCACCGGAAGAATGTTTCAATATGGCGTGCGTAGCATCAAGCACATATTCCTTTCCAATCTTGTAACATTCGCTTTCGTCCTTACTCTTTTCACCTTTGGAGAGTTTCAACAAAGCATGAATATGGGCATCCAGTTCTTCTGGAATGAAAGGTTTCTTGATATAATTGTTGGCTCCCAACTCATAGCCTTTCAATACATTTTTGGGAGAAACCAAACCGGAAGAAAAGATTATAGGCGTCTCTTTATCCACCTCACGGATACGCTTCACCATCTCATAACCATCCATTACGGGCATTTCTATATCCGAGAGGATGACATCGGGACGGTGTTCCCTCCACATTGCCAATCCTTCTTCACCATTGGCGGCTGCCAACACTTCATAGCCCTCTATGATATCTTCCAATCCGCTCTGAACGATGTAACGCAGGCTGGGATCGTCCTCAACTAACAATAACTTTATTGTATCCATGTCTTTGATATGAATTGTATTAACTTCCAGTTGTATGCCACAAAAGTAATAAATTATTCGTTAACCCGAAGATAACATTGCGATATCATTCATTCTTATTACTCCTACCCTGCCTTTACAACATCAAAAATCAGGATTGTATGGTCATGCCAAAAAGAATCAGTACTTTTGGACACCAAACTAAAAGTAATTACAATGAATAAAATCATTCTTATTCTGATTACCGCAAGCATGTTCTTCACAAAAGGATATGCCCAGCAGGCAGAAGTCCTTACGTTGGGAGTCTTCCACTTCGAATTTCCCAATCTGGATGTGCAACAAGTATCCGAAGAAGACCAGATAGATGTACTATCTCCTCAATATCAAAAAGAGATAGAGTTAATATCCAAGAAACTGGCACAATTCAAGCCGGATGCCATTGTCATTGAATGGCCTTTATACAAACAGTCAGAGATAGACTCTCTCTATAACTCATACCTTACCGGCAAGCATGAGCTGAACAGAAACGAAATTCAACAGTTAGGTTTCAGAATAGCCCGAATGTGCAATGCCAAGATATACTGTGCAGATGCCTGGGGAGCACACACTACCCACATAGAGAAACTACTGGATGATGATGAAAGTAATGAATATCTGGCTTTTGAAGAAAGTTTCTCGAACTCTCCCGACTCTGCTTTATACTATGAAGATGAACCCATATTCAAGCAACAGGGGATACTTGCACAACTGATACATCTCAATGATCCGGTACATATCAAGAAAGATTTAGGAAACTATCTTATCAAACATTTCAAGTATGAATCCGTCAAAGGCGATTATACCGGAACAGATTTTGAATCCGGAAGATGGTTCAACCGGAATCTAAGGATACTCAGGAATATCCAGCGGATTCCCGATGCCGCCGGTAAACGAATACTGGTTATTTTCGGCGCAGCGCACATGAACATCCTGAACTATCTGTTTGAATGTTCTCCCGAATACAAACTACTGAATATAAACGATTACCTGAAGTAAATATCTGCTTCTTCTATTTTATCGGAAATGAGAACTTTGGCGGCCTAATCGTAGGGCCGCCACCAAAGTCACCACCGCCACGTTTATCAAACACCACGTTGCGCAGAATCTCGTACATTATTCCGCCTACATCCAACCCCAGCTTAAACTTCTCGAAGCGATAATAAGGTATCACAACGGGAACCGTCTGCCAACCTCCACGCATGGCATCGTAATAGCGCTGGGCACCTACCTCCATACCAAAACGTTCGGACATATCAAGAGACATCGTAGCACCATAACTATTAGTGCTCATCCCATAAGAATTACCGATATCATACGAACCGAAGACATTGAAGGCAACCCGGTCGGAAGCACGATAAGTCAGCCTGCCCGCAGTACTGAAAGCTTGCCCGGTGATGTGAGACATATTTATCTTCATGGCATTGGCACGAAGTTGCAATGATAGCCGATCGTTAAAGATATGCTGATATCCTAACGAAGCATTATTGAAACGCCCGATGCCCGGAACACTGGTCTGGCTTCCGGAACCGAATACCGCTCCATGGGGAAATTGCCTTAATACGCCTCCTGTGCTATAATCGCCCCGGAATAGCGGAGAAGGATTTATATGATAAGGTATACGGAGTTCCTCTTTCAAGGAGAAAGAAGGTAAATCACCTAACTGTATAGGATTTATCAAAGGGTATACGGTCTTTTCGGGAAGCAGGTTGACAGATGGAAGCTGAAATGCAGCTTTCGGCTTTATCAACATACTATCAAGAGTGAAGCGTGCACTATCTTCCTGTGCAGAAAGCAACTGCAAACCAGAAATGAACAGAAAAAATAATCCCCAACGAATTGGGAGCCAAGATATGCCAACCCTGCGTGTCATAATCTACCTCCTTTGTTTTTTACGGACTCTGTATACAAAAATAGTAAAAGCCTATCTGAATAACAAATAGTTGAGCACATTTCATCTTTGCCAGCAGGCTTTTTTAACGCAAGGGGAATTGTAGCGTAAATTCACTGTAACTCCCTTCCATACTTTCTACCTTCACCATACCACCGTGGGCACTCACCACCTGCAACACATAATTCAATCCTAACCCGAAACCTGATGCACCCGTCTTACGACTGCCGGAAGCAACCCTCTCGAACTTATTGAATATCTTATGCTGTTCGCTCAAAGGAATACCAATACCGCTATCATGCACTCTAACAATGGTTTCATCCTCTGTCTTTTTACCTGAAAGAATGATCAGAACCTCTTCATTAGAATACTTGACGGCATTGTCCACCAGGTTGGAAAGTATCTCACGCAGACAGAAAGCATCCGCATAAACACTACATCCTTCTTCACAATCTATATCGAAATGAACCGTCTTCGCTGCTTTCAACTGATACTTTTCTGCTATATCCCGTAACAACGGCCTTAAGGCAACTTCTTCTTTATGTAGTTCCAATTCCCCACGATCTATCTCTGTCAGCATTACTACGCGATTGGAAAGTGTCAACAGATGTTCGCACTCATCTCCCATTACTTGCCTGTAACGGACCAGCTTCTCAGGCTTATCCGCCAACTTACCACTTGCCAGGATATGTGCTCCCATCATGACAGACTGCAACGGTGACTTCATATCATGTATCATGGAGTAAGTAAAGTCCTTCTGAAACTGCTCCAACCGACGCTGTGCCCGCAACATACGTATCTGAAAGAAAACACAGAGAGATACGAAAAGGAAAGCAATAAGCAGCGGCACCTGCATATACCATGTGGTACTCATAATAGTACGTTGTGGTGAACGAACCACAGCAAAGATGCAACTCGTACTATCCTTATCCAACGGAAACAACCGGGTAGTAATATCCCCGAAGTCAACAGCCGGACTACCAGTATAAAGTATCAACTCCCGGGACGGATACCTGATCCAACGGATATCCGCCCTATCCGGAAAGCCTGTTTCCAAAAGCTGTTTCCTGAAAACACTGTCGGCAAACTGCAAGGAGAACGGAATGGGCACACGGCTACGCAGACTAATCGTATCCTGTATATCATAAGCCATCTTTACGCGGAAATCTTCATCAAACTTATTGTAAAGATGTCGTATGACACTCAACTGTACCCGGTAACGATAACCTTTCTCCAGATATACCTTATAAAGTTCATTCATCATACGCCTCGGATAAGGGAGAAATTCTCCCGGTGAACTATCCCAATTAAAATCAGGATTAGCCTTAGTGAAAAGCGGATACCTATGTAAGTCTGCCTCCCGGTAGAAAGCCTCTTCCAATTGCTCCTCCGCCTGATACCGTATCTTTTGAGATGTAATATAATACAAATATCCCGACCAGACAGCCAGCAACAGGAATACTCCAACCAGGCTGACTATAGAAATTGCTTTAAGAGAAATAGGCCTGCCTGTACTTCCTTGCCGGATTTCTGCTTTGGCATGTGCCAGAGTAGCATTGGTTCTCTCAAAGAGTACGTTGCTTTGTGCCTCTATCTCTTGCCAGTTTTCTGTGGTTATCAAATTCTCCATCCGACTGACGGGATGTTTCATTTCTTCGGCCAACGTATAGAAGTCCTGTTGTTGTTTCTGCAAGTCATGCCGTTGACGGAACACCGACTTCATCTGCACAATCAAGGCATAGACAGCCGTACCCAGCAATAGCCATGTAATGAATGATAGTAACAGGAGTTTCTTCTCCATCTCCTTGGCAGGGAAAGAAAGAATGGCACGGACAGCCTCCCCACGGGATTTAAAGGTAAAAGCAGTTTCGGAAGTAACAGCGGCAAAGTTACGGATACTTACCTGAGGATTGGTACTTGCCAGCACCTCATTTGTATTTACATTAATGCGCTCCACGGTCAGCGTTCCATCCATGTCTAACTTCCGCAACTTATTGTGCAACACGCTATCTATGGTGGCTAACGGAATTTCTTTTATTCCATACACCCGTTGCAAAGCCTGTGCCACCTGCTGGGAAGTACGCTTATTCCTTTCATTCCCATCAATCCGCTTGTATTTAGGATTGGGTGCATACGCTATGATAGCTATTGAATTATCAGGATAAGGAAGGTTGTTCACCAAATTATCCACTGTCTCCGTGAAAGACATCCAAAAACACTTGTTTAGTAACTTCTCTGCTTCCTGCATCTGTGCATGGAAAGCATAAAGCATTCCACCCAACTGTATCAACACAACAGCAATCAGACTCACAAGTGAAAGAGAGATGACAGTACGTAATTTCATCTTATCCGTTTATATTCGCCTGCAAAAATAGCAAATAACTATGGATCGCGGAGTAATGTACTACTTTTTATATGCGATGAGAATGCATTCTTTCCAGCCAATGGCAAGGTACGATGAAAAGAAACGAACGAAAATCAGCATCTCACTGATTAAAAGAGGAATATAAAAATACATACAACTCTAAAAAAATACAAGGAAAGCTTTCCAGAGTTGCAAAGATATCGTTAACCTAATGATAACATTACGATAACATTCATCCTCATGCCCCTGCCCTATCTTTGCAACATCAAAAGTAACGAAATGTATAACTTAAAAAATAAAATCATTATGAAAGCTCTAGTATTATCAGTAGTATTCGCATTGACATCAGTAGTAAACGCAGTAAGTGGTAACAACGTAAAAGACTTCGCTTACAACAGTGAGAAACAGGAAAGCGGTGTAGAAACCCAGACAGTCTATAAAGTAAAAGAAGGCAAGTACCTGGAACGCCACCTGCAATACAACTACACACATGATGAAAAAGGACGTGTATCCGCCAAGGAAATCCTGAAATGGAACCAGGACAACAGCCGATTTGAAAAACTGTATTGCCTCAACTTCAGCTACACCGACAACGAAGTAAACGTGGAATATGTAGCATGGAACAGCAAAGCCGGTGACTACACAAATGTGAAAGCTAAAGCCGTTTATCAGACGAATGAAAATGGCATGAACTACATGGCTTATAGCTGGAATGAAAAGGAAAACTCCTGGAATCTGGTGACAGAACACAACGCCACCCACTGGAGCGGTGCCCTGCTGGCAAACAAGTAACTTTCCTCTAACAATAAACACCCTCTTTTAAATTCCTAAAGAAATGCGGCTACCGGAGAATTGCTTTTCCAATAGCCGCATTCTTTGATTTACCCAATATACAATTCAGAGGGAATCAGTTTAAAATCCACAAACTGGTTCTCTACCGGATTGGCTTTCAACAAGAAAGGAACGATACCATCCGAAGGAAGCGCTTTGCGTGGAAGAGCCGATTGCTTATCGAATTTATAAGTAGCACACCAGGCATCGGCATCACCAGATACGCTTTTGCCGATACGGAAGCAAAACTCACTTTGACTATCGCGCAACGTATTAATCAGTTTACGGCAATCATCCGGCACAGTAGGACTATCTGACAATTCGCTGATCTTTTCTGCCATTTGCGATAACCATTCCACATCGTAAGTGTGCTTCTTGTCGAGGGCAAAAACAAACACTGCCGGATAATAATCATTGTCTCCCGGTCTCCACAAGGCACTGTTGGCCTGCACCACTGCTGCATATATAACGGGAGACTCCGTATATTTCTTCTTCCAGCGATCCTTGAACAACCAGGGAGCATTGCCTGCCACTGCCCTGAAGAAGGGAGTTTCCATGTCCCGGGGTGTTTGCAGATAAGGTTTCAGTCTATCCAAGCGCGTAGGATTATCGAAAGCCTCCTCTTCTTCGTCATCATCTTCCGGCACGGGCGGTCTGTTACGCAGTCCGCTCACGTCACACCCTTGCGCTTCCAGCTTCGCAATATCTTCTTCTGTCAGGTTATTCTCCCAGTCTTTGCCGGGGTTCACAAAAAATGCCATAATAATTTTAGTTTAAGAGTTAATATTCTGTCAAATAGTTAATATAATAATACATATTAGTTAAGCCTCTAAGGAAGGTGTAACAAAAGTAGGAAGATACCCATGAACGGGAAAACAAATAGGGGGGATAAATGAAGAGGAGGTTTTATCCCGTAAGAATATGTTTATCAAGATGTTATTACCCAGTAAAAGTAAGAAGAAAAGGGGACATTTTCAATTTACCAAAGAAACAGCAGACGTTTTAAAGGAAGAAAACAAAGAATTCCTACCTTAATCATTCAAAGTTCCTGATTTCACAATAGTTTGAAGATTAAGATTATTACAAGTAATCCATTGGCGGAATTAGTTCCTTTTTGTAGGGTTATGAGTTAAATGATAATTCCAATATTAAGTAAATAGAGTATCTCAATTCCCCTCATCCGTCGGAGGTTGCTCTCCCCCGATAACGGGGGAGCCGGAGGGGGTGGGTGCCCAGAGGGCGGGGTGGTAGGTAAAGCAAGAAATACCTATGAACCATATAAATAAGGAATTATTTTCTCACCTACCACCTCCCCCTTCGGGTACTCCTCCTCCGGGGAGGAGGAGAATTGAGATAGTATTGTTCATCATTTGATTCATTACTTTCCGTAAATAAATCAATTCCACCAACAGGTTACAAATAAGGTATCTCCATAGTCTATATCTATAGAGTATCCATTGGTGAAATCAAGATAGAACCTGCATATGAGAATACTATAAATAAGAAGAGTGATAAGCCGCTGTAAATAAGACCAGTGCCTACTTCTTCAATAAGACATTATTAATCAGATATTGTTCTATTACGGAGAAACGTAAGCTCCACTTTATCGGAACATTTGTCTCCTTATTGTGAAACAAGAGTTTCTTCTCTGAGAAACCTTTGTTTCTTACCTAAGAAACTTTTATTTCTTAACCAAGAAACTTTTGTTCCACAGGCAAGGCACTTTTGTTCCAAGAGGAAGAAACAAAATGGAACAAGTAGAGGCGTGACAAAGCACCGCTGTCTCCCTCCTCAACCACAAGGAAAGGCATAATCTTACGACTATACTTCCCGCTTGAAAACAGGCTTATTTGCAGAATTCCACCATCGGATTAAGAAACTCTTTTTATTAACCTAACGATAACATTACGATAACATTCATCCTCATGCCCCTGCCCTATCTTTGCAACATCAAAAGTAACGAAATGTATAACTTAAAAAATAAAATCATTATGAAAGCTCTAGTATTATCAGTAGTATTCGCATTGACATCAGTAGTAAACGCAGTAAGTGGTAACAACGTAAAAGACTTCGCTTACAACAGTGAGAAACAGGAAAGCGGTGTAGAAACCCAGACAGTCTATAAAGTAAAAGAAGGCAAGTACCTGGAACGCCACCTGCAATACAACTACACACATGATGAAAAAGGACGTGTATCCGCCAAGGAAATCCTGAAATGGAACCAGGACAACAGCCGATTTGAAAAACTGTATTGCCTCAACTTCAGCTACACCGACAACGAAGTAAACGTGGAATATGTAGCATGGAACAGCAAAGCCGGTGACTACACAAATGTGAAAGCCAAAGCCGTTTACCAGATGAACAAGAACGGCATGAACTACATGGCTTACAACTGGAATGAGAAAGATAACTCCTGGAATCTGGTAACAGAGCACAATGCAACAAATTGGAACAGCGCTTTGCTGGCAAACAGATAATTACTCTAACAAGAATTCTCTCTTACAGTTTCCAATGAAAAACGCGGCTGCCGAAAGATAATCTTTCAGACAGCCGCGTTTGCAATTATCACTTAAAGTCAGTCTTCGTGTTTAGAATATTCAGAGAATTCGCAACCAAACTCTTCTACCATCATATTGTCCATCTCATCGGCCTTCAATGCCAGATTCACCAGATTAGTAAGGATCTCATCTTCCGATGCATCCGTAATGTCAGACAGATGTACACGATATGCTATGTAAATCTGGCGTCCTTCAATACCCAGTTTGTAAGGACTAAAATCTTCACTCAGGATATAGTCGAGTACCCTTTCCACCTCTTTCTTTGGCAACAGATTGATAGGAGAAACAGCAAACAGATACGTATTTTCATAAACAAAGATACGCACTTCGGAACTGCCTTTATGGAATGTCCAGGAGTCATAACCGTCACGAGCAAGAATCGGATTAACTCCCATCTCACGGATGGCACGTTCGCAGAAAGTGCTCAATGAAGACGGTTCGCGCTCTTCAAAGATACCTTCGGGCAGCTTTTCGCCGCATGAAGGGCAGAATTCTTCCTCTTCCGATATCAGTTCGTCACAACTGTCGCACTGCACCTGAAAAGCTGTACGGTCCACAGCCTCCACAAATTCAAGCAGCTTCCGTAATGCTTCCACACGGATACCGAAACCCATATTGTCGGCATTACTCAGCTTACTCACCGTTACTCCTACCACTTCGTTCTTTTCATTGAAGATAGGACCGCCGGAATTGCCGGGATTCACCGCCGCATCAGTCTGTATATAATACTTTCCATCCACCAGTTGTTTGGGCGAAGACACAGAGCCTTCGGTCACCGTAAAAGGCATACCGTAAGGATAACCGGCCACACAAACCTTTCCACCGATGGACAAGGAATTATCTCCTGCCAGATTCAGGGAAGGCAGGGCCGAGAAATCACCGTCTACGGACAACAGGGCTATGTCCAATGAAGGATTCACCAATACCACCTTAGCCAAATAAGGATTCCGGTCATTATCATGTACCGCCACTGCATGAAAGCCTTTCACCACATGGTAGTTTGTCACAAAAAGATTATAGTCTTTCAGATAGAAACAGCTGCCTGATCCACCTGCATGGGTTACTTTGAAAACCAACTGATATATATTGTTCTGTTCCATTGATTCATTGTTTTTAATCTGTTATTGTTGTCCGCCAAGTGCTTGTTGCATCATCTTCTGTTGAAGTTCCTGCGCCAAACGCATATATTCGGCCATATCTCCCTTCATCATGGCAGACTGCATATCAGCCTGTGCCTTCATGATTTCCTCTTGCAGAGATGCTGCCATGCCCTGTATTTGTTCGATGGCTTCTGCCGATATCTCTTCCAAGTCATCCTCATCCGGTTCCAGATCACCTTCCATTATTTTATCCATTGCGTTATAAAGGATTTCAGATGCATCCTCCATCGGCTTACCGCTTGCTTTCTTAAGCGCATGCGAAAGAATTACGTTAATGTCATCCTGCACATCATTATAAAAATAAGCCTCATAGAAGATATAGAGTAGACGTACCACACTCCGCTCATAGTTTTCCGTCTGAATGGCTTCAGTAGCTTCTTTATAGACACTCATAAAATTCTCCTGCATATTCTTCAGAGACGAACGTCGCTTGGTAGACACCAATGTATCTACGAAATAAAGATCAGCCGCCAGTTCCTCTTTAGTCATGGCAAGCAATTTTTCAAGAAAGGCCTTACCTTTCGCCACCACCTCGGCAGTAGGCAGTTCGGCATCCATATCATCCACCGCTTTATCAAGATCATTCAATAGCTGGCCTTGCGGACGGGCAAAGTAGGAAATCTGATAGAAAGTCGTATCGAGTACATTCCAGGAGTAGCCATATTTCCGGTCGACATCATACTCTTTCACGGCTTCCAGTGTTTCGCGGCCCAAGATTTGCAGACCTTCATAAATGCGGTCTATCTCTTCCTGCGGATAAGAGGTGACCTGCGGCTCATAGCACCGAGTAGCACCGAACTTCGTACAAAACTCGTCATCATATTTATCACCGATGTGGCAGATATTCTGTAACACGAAGTACATCTTATGGGGATGGCTCTGCGAGAGAGAACACGTGTACTCCATTCTCAACTTATCGTTGTCCTTCACAAAGCGAGGCAACAGCAGTTTGTTCAGATTCAGGTCTGCAATCTGTCGAAGCATGGCTACACGCCCTTTCTCGGGCAAGTTCAGGAAGTCGGCACTGATACGGTAAAATCCGTCTTTTACAGAGATATGCACCAGGATAGAACCGTGTGGAATATGAAATTCAGTACCATCCGTATTGCCATACTTCGTCCGGAAGTCCGCATTCAGGTAATCCAGCAAACTGTGGAAAGCTTGCAGATACTCGCCTTGGTTATACAAGTCCACGCTCTTTTCGTAAGCCTCCGTATGAATGGAACTTTGCGTGGAGTCCACTACGGGAGGAATAAATGTAAGTGTTTGTTTCATGTTATAATATGGTTTTAAAGGATATCTGTCACCTGACAGGCAAGGTTTATGTCATTATATATCTCTTCAAGCAGATGTTCATTGTCCAGTGCCTGTTTGCGAAGACAGAGGAAGCCGTCGGGCATCACTCCCGCATAGTAAAAAGTATCTTTGCTGAAAGAGAGCATCATATCGTGCCCGAATGTTTCGCGCAGACGGGTAATCTGACGCATGATTGCCGGTGTAAGTATCATACGGGCGGTTATTTCGTCATCGGCATAAACCACGAAATACTTCTCGAAATCCGGGTCTTCCAGATGAACGAAACGGGCATTATAGCGTTTCTTCAAGCCCTGGATATTCTTTGCCAGATAGCCGACCTTTTGTTCCAGATGGTCGGGCAGGATAATCGTGCTACCTTTAAAACTACGTTCCAGACGACACCAGCCAAACATGCCGCGGAAGTTATGCGCACTACTTTCATACCTGGAGGCAAACAGCGGACGGAGCACATAGCGGTAAAGCATCACGAAATAACCCGCTACAGAGTTGAGCTCCAACTTATTCATCAGCCCATAGGAAACCCCTATATCGGCTATATAAAGGGTACGATCTCCTCGCGGCACTTCCAGATAAGCATAGGTGGTAGCCGCCAATGCCGGATTGGAAAAAGAAGAATTAAAGAGCTTGCTACCGGATAATATACGCTGGTCCAGTTGCGAAGAGAAGGAGAAAAGAACGGATGGAAACATAGCAGACATAATGCTGCGCATGATATCATTTTCCTGCCCTTGGAATTTCATAAGAGAGCGGCTGAATGCAAAGTTCAGCACAATAAATCCCATAAAAACCGGGAAAATGTATTGCGTAACCATACTGTAGTTCTCTAATCCGATGTATCCAACAAGATAGCCCCCAAACAGGACGAACATCATCCAGCAAAAGACAAAGAGATAGACTATGATGCTCAGAATACGAACGATCTTTTGCCAGAAATATACACGGGAAAGTTCGGTACGAAGCCTTTCGGAAAGGCTTCTGAAGTCAATTGATTCCATATAACATCTACTTTAAAAGTGCACTGACATCCACATTGCGCTGTTCCTGTTCGGGAATATCAATCAGTTCTTCCTGATGATGATTCTGCCGGCCGGCCACGATGGAAGAGGGAAACATCTCAATGGAGTTATTATAGTCGGTGACCGCAGCATTATAGGTGCGGCGTATAGCTTGCAGTTGCAATTCCATATCTTCAATGCTCCTTTGCAGTCGGGTGAACTGTTCGCTTGCTTTCAGTTCCGGGTAATCTTCTACGGATAATTGAAGTTTGGAGATTAAAGAAGAAAGCTCATTACCGGTTTTTATCTGTTCACTCTCCTGTGAAGGCTGAAAAGTTCGTGAACGAAGTTCTGCGATACGGGTCAGCGTCTCATTCTCATGTCCCATATAGGACTTTACAGCAGCTACCAAATTCGGTATCATATCGTTCCGCTGCTTCAATGCCACGCAAATGCCGCTACGGCATTGCTTTACCCGATTCCGCTTTGCTATCAGATTATTGGCAGTCCAGATATACCAAAGTACCAATAAGATGATAAGGGCTATTCCGATATAAAGAAGTATTCCCTGGTTTTCCATAATTTTACTTTCTGATATAGATTAATAATAGTTGTATCGTATCTACTTACGAGAACGGAACAAAAATAAGAAGATAGACATAAAACAGGAAAGAAACAGGGGGGACAAATAAAGAGTCTCATTTTTATTATAAACCTATGTTTTTCAACTGATTATTATCATTAAGCAGAGAAGAAGCAAGGGGATATTTTCAATTATAATGGGAATAGTCCAATAGAATAACAGACAAAACTAAGGATAATGAGCTAATTCATGCTGAAATAGTAATGAATCAAATGATGAGCAATACTATCTCAATTCTCCTCCTCCCCGGAGGAGGAGTACCCGAAGGGGGAGGTGGTAGGTAAGAAAAGAAGTCCTTAGGTATATGATTCATAGGCATTTCTTGCTTTACCTACCACCCCGCCCTCTGGGCACCCCTCCTCCGATGGATGAGGGGAATTGAGATACTCGATTTATATTGGAATACCCATTTACCTCATAATCATACAGAAAGGATTTGCCAGCAAGTTTTATTAGCTCTTTATACCTTACTAAACTTGCATACCGACTTATGATCGTTAACCTAAAGATAACATTGCGATAACATTCCTTCTCTCCCTGCCGCCTTACCTTTGCAACATCGAAATACCCCCAATGTATCACTTAAATAATAAACAAGTCATGAAGAAATTTCAGAAAATAGGAATCGAATTAGTAAAAGGTATTGCAATCGTTTTGGCAGCTTACGTATTAATGGCCACAGTCAATCCTGCGTACACAGGACTCAAATACGCCATTGCAAATATATTCTTCAATTAATAAAAAGAACGGATAATGAAAGCGGATATCTCAATTGTACAAAGCAAGAAAGGAACCGAAATCATGGTTTCGGGAAATAAGATCAATAAGTATGGAATACTGGCTGCAATCCTTTTTACAGTACCCATACTGCTCTTATTCCGATGGATACATGGAGAAGATATGGCTCATGTATCATTGCTGATATTCTGGTCGTGCGCCCTGGCAGGCTTTGGAGTAAATCTATTGCTTCATGCACTATTCTTCGGAATCTTTTCGCCCAAAGGTTTCCGGTCCATCTCTTTCGTAAAGCATAAGGGAGGCATACGTTTCTGTCACTGCAACGAACCCATCAGAATGTGGCAATATCGCACAACCTGCTTCTTACCTATTCTGTTGTTAGGCATACTTCCGCTTTTGTATGGCATGGCAACAGGGAATTATTATTTCACATTATTCGGAACATTCTTACTTATCGGTAGCATGGACGACATCTGTATCCTTTGGAAACTGCGTTCATTCAGCAAAGATGCATTTATCAACGACTGTTCACAGGAGTTGCGATTCCATATATGGTAAGATCAGGATCGTACCGGAAAATAAAGAGTAAACTCACTGAAACGGCCTTCTTCACTCTCCACCTCTACCCTGCCCTCATGTGCCAGCATCACTTGCTGTACATAGTTCAAACCTAAACCAAAGCCTGTGGCCCCCCCTTTACTACTACGTACTGCCGCCGCAGAGCGTTCAAAGCGATTGAAGATACGCGACTGGTCTTTCAAGGAGATACCCAATCCGTTATCGCATACCTTAATTTTGCAAACTCCCCTTTCCGACTCACAGATAATGTCTATTTTCACCTCTGCACGAGAATACTTGATCGCATTGTCCAATAAGTTTCCCAGCACTTCACGCAGGCAGAAAGCATCCGCATAGACCGTCTCACAACGATGATAAACCGTATTGAATTCCACCCTCTTACCGGCTTTCAGAGAAATCTTCGCAATCAGATCATCAATCAACGGACGCAGGGAAACATCTTCCTTATGCAACTCCAAATGCCCTTTATCCAATTGTGTAAGCATCAATACCCTGTTCGATAAAGCCAGCAGATGCTCGCTCTCTTCCGTCATCACCAGGCGATATTTCTCTTCTTTTTCAGGTTTACCCGTCAGTTTCCCCCCTGCCAACACATGTGCCGCCATCAATATGGAGTTCAACGGAGACTTCATATCATGAATCATGGCGTAAGTAAAGTCTTTCTGGAACTGCTCCAGACGATGTTGCATCCGAAGCACCTTCACCTGGCCGAAGATACAATCGAGCATTACCAGGAATGTAATCCACAAGGGAAGCAAAAGATACCAGATAGAAGTCGCCACATGACGATAAGGGTTCTTCACAACTCCCTGCACACAAAGCGTACTATCTTCTTTCAAAGGAATAAACTGAGAAGTATAATCACCATACTTCCTGGAAGCGTATCCAACCTCTGTAACCGTACTATCCGAAGAACGGAGAAACTGACGAATACCACTACGTGACTTTATGCCCAACCGGCTTAAACGCTCCGCAAAAGCTGAATCCAGGTATAAAGAAGACAAGGGCATTTCTATGCTACTTTCATTGATCTCACGTTGCATAATCAAGGCTGCACGAAGACGATAATTCTGATCAATCGTATTATAGGTATGTACCACAAACAAACGGTTTATGCTATACTCAGCCTCCTTTCCTTGTAAAAATTTCTGTTGTTCCTTGGCAAAAGGAGCTTCCTCCGGCAATTTCTGTTCTACGGGCTTTTTTCCTCCTTTAGTCTGTGAAAGGAACAACGGATAACGTTCCACCACCTCATCATAGAAAGCCGCTTCAAAGCAATCATTCACCTGATAAGCAGTCTCACGGGCAGCTGTGCGATACAAATAAGCAAACCAGGCTACCATCAACAAACAACTTGCCAACAGGCTGACTATGAAGAATACCTTAAACGAATGTTGTTTACGGGCCTGGCGTTTCCACTCCTCTTCTTTAGCCATGGAAAGTGTTTGCTCCGTCATATCCAGAATCTGCCTGCTCGATGTTTCTATGGCCTCCCACTGTTGTTCGGGAATCTGCCTGCGCACCTTACCTATCGGCAATCTCATTTTCTCCGCCAGAGCATAGAAAGCAGAACGCTGTTCCTCAATCCCCCGGCGCTGGCTGATGATATACTTCATCTGCTGTGCCCAACTGTAAATAAGGAAAGCAGTTAATAGCAGAGTAGGAAGGAACAGGAAAAACACATCCTTCACAAGTGGAAGGAAAGGAGAAATAATGGTAGCTTCTATCGCTTTACCCTTACTTTCATTCAGCCATGCCTGCTCCGAGATAACCGTTTTGAAACGCCTGTAAGCGGAATATTTACTGTGATCTTCTACCGAATCAATCCATACGGTCCTATCGATATTCTTCCATTTCAGCTTCTTTTCCAATACCTTCTCCATCTCATCCAGCGGTATCTCCACATGATAAACATCTTCCAGGAAAGAGGCTACTTGCTGATATCCCAAAAATACCATTTCATCGTAAGGCATCTTTTCATCCCTGCGGATGTACGAATAGAATGGTACGGTATAATCAGGAAAAGGCAGGTTATTCACCCGGTTATCTACCGTTTCTATAAAAGCTTGCCGGAAACATTCGTTCAGTGTACGCTTCGCCTCATTTTTATAGCTGTCATAAGCATATATCATGCCTCCCAATTGTATCACCACAACGAGAAACAATCCTATAATAGAGAGGATATAGAGTGAGCGAAGCTTCATCTTGCTATTGTTTGGGGGACAAATATAACGTTTTCAGCATCCATTTCCATACAGGAAGAACATGAATCGTATATTCACTCACATTTATTTCTTCCTCTTCTTCAAGAGTCAGAATAAATAATTCACGGCAGCCTGTAGTTTGAGCAGCCTCCAAAAGACCGTCTATCTCCCGTTGACGAGTATCTTCGTCGTGCAAAGTATAAGTCACTTGAATCAACTGATTCACTTCTTCATGGTTAGTAATTACAAAATCACACTCCTTCTTACCTTTATAATAATGCAAACCTTCCTGTATTTGCAAATTCCGGCGTAAATGAAGATAAACGGCATTCTCAAGTAATTTACCATTATCTTCACTTAGAGGATTAAGCAACACAGAACGTAAGCCGTTGTCAATACAATAGTATTTCTTATCTCCACTACTCTCTTTCACAACCGAAGGCTCATACTTCGTTAATGAAAAAAACAAATAAATAGATTCTGTTTGTACAATTACATCATACAGGGTATTCTTTCCGATACTAACCCCCTGTGACTTCAACTCATTATAAATACGATTGATAGAGGTCGGTTTCGTCAAATTACTCATTACTCTCTTAATGAAGTAACGGACAGGTTCCGGATTCTTTATTTCATATCTTTCCACCAAATCCTTATAGAGCATTACGAAGAAATATTCCTGCAGAATACGGTCTTTCAACATAGGAATAGCAAGACTGACTTCGGGAAAACCACCTTGATGCAGGTACACTTTAAATGCATTTACAATGCGCGCCCTATATTCAGGTACATAATAATTGGTATCCACGCCTACAAATGAACAATACTCCCGAAATGAAAGAGGAAACTCTTCGTACTGCAATGTACGTCCCCGCAAGGAAGTGGCAAGTTCCGACGAAAGCATATTTGAATTACTGCCTGTAATAAAGATGTGTCTACACTCCTGTTCATACACCCTACGCACAAATGGTTGCCAATCTTCCGCCATTTGTATTTCATCAAAGAACATATATACATCCTTCAAGGAAATATCAGGATATAGTTCCCGATAAGCCTGCAATATTTCATCTAAATTTTCAGCATCAAACTGTAAACGCTCATCGTCGAAATTCAGAAAAAGTATTTGTTCCTTCCGGATGCCTTTCTTCGAAATCAATTGATTGATTACCAATAAGAATAAAGAAGATTTGCCACAACGTCTCACACCCGGAACCGTAATAATTTTGTTACTATCTACAGGTAGCATCAATTCACGGGGATATACTTCCACGGGTAAGCCCGCCTGGAAACCTGCAATCAACTGTTTTAGTAATTCCTTCTTCTTCATAAAGATAATATATTGAAATTATTTCTTTCTTGAAAAGACAAAAATAGAAAAAACTTTCTTTTTGAAAAAGAAATAGTAGACAAATCAACGGATTTTCTTTGTTAACCTAAAGATAACATTGTAATAACATTCTTCCATGAGCCTCTGCCTTACCTTTGCAACATCGAAAGAAACAAAAATGTATAACTAAAAAAATAACACCATTATGAAAACTTTAGTATTATCAGTAGTATTTGCAGTAACTTCAATCGTAAACGCAGTAAATAACAACAGTCTGGAAGGTTTTGCCTACAACACCCGCATGGATGGAGATCGTGTAGAAACCAAAAACGTATACAAAGTGAAAGAGGATAAATATCTTCAGAATCATCTGCAATATAACTATGCGTATGATGCCGAAGGACGTGTATCCAGCAAAGAGGTATCGAAATGGAGTAAAGGCAACCAACGCTTCGAGAAACAGTATTGCCTGAACTTCTCATACGACGGTGGAGAAGTAAACGTGGAATACGCAGCATGGAACAGCAAGGACAATGCCTACACCGATGTAAAGACCAAAGCCGTTTACCAAATCAATGGAATGGGCGTAAATTACCAAAGCTACGAATGGAACAAAAAAGAAAGTAGCTGGAATCTAATGGTAGAACACTCCACACAACCGGAAGAAATCATTCTGTTTGCAGAGAAATAAATTCAGGCATCGCAAATACACAGTACCTTAATTGTGCATTTATCCTGCTTTTTTCCTAACTTTGTCATTAAATCATTTACCATTTTGACAATGAAAAAAGAAAACCATATAGCCTTACATAGCACAAGTTTCATTCATGAAATCAAGCAAATTGTAACTGAAGCCCGACAGAAAGCCTACACCGCCATTAATTCGGCAATGGTAGAAGCCTATTGGCTGATGGGCAAGCGTATCGTGGAAGAGGAACAGCAGGGAAAAGAACGAGCCGACTACGGAACACAACTGCTAAAAGAACTCTCGACAGAACTTACGCAAGAGTTCGGGAAGGGGTTCTCAGTCCCCAGTCTTTACAACTATCGACTGTTCTATCAAACCTTTCCCGAAATATTCTCTACACCGTGGAGAATATTGAGTTGGTCTCATTACAAGCGCTTATTAACAGTTCCCAATCCTGAAGCCCGTGCATGGTATCTAAAAGAAGCACAAGAGCAGATGTGGAGTTACCGCACACTCAATCGCAACATCGGTTCACAGTATTACGAACGTCTGCTACTCTCGCACGACAAGGAAAAAGTGGAAACGGAAATGAAGTCGCTCACGCTTCCGTATCAGCAGGACAAATTGGAGTTTATCAAGAATCCTACGGTAGCGGAGTTTATCGGATTGTCCCCGAACACCGACTTTACCGAATCCAAACTGGAATCGGCTATCATCAGCAACTTACAACGTTTCTTGCTTGAACTGGGAAAAGGATTCTCGTATGTAACACGCCAAAAATTAGTGCGTACCGAGAAGAAAGACTATTTCATCGACCTCGTCTTTTATAATTATTTATTAAAATGTTTCGTCCTTATCGATTTGAAAACAAATCCTATAACACATCAGGACGTGGGACAAATGGATATGTATGTGCGGATGTATGATGAACGGATACGTGGTGAAGGAGATAACCCAACCATCGGTATCGTTCTCTGTTCAGAAACAGACGAAGATATAGCCCGCTACTCAGTACTACATGACAATAATCAACTTTTTGCTTCCAAATATATGTTGTATATGCCTACGGAGGAAGAGTTACGCAGGGAGATTGAGCTACAAAAAACATTTTACCGCCTGCAACACTCGGAGAAAGATATTGAAGAATAATGTTGCTTGCTGAAAAATAATCTACTGGTTATTTTTTCCCGGCCATATACACTCCCCCCATAATACAAGCCGCCCCAATCAATGCAATAACTGTCAGATGTTCATCCAACAGGATAGCCGATCCTACCAAAGTGAACAGCGGATTGAGATAAATATAGTTGGAAGCGCGTACCGTTCCCAGATTTTTCAGTACGACATTCCAAACTGCAAAACAAATCAGGGAAGCAACCACACCCAGAAACAATAAATTCAACAGAACGGAAGGCTGAATGAGCAAAGAAAGGTCAGCCTTCCAAGGTTGAAACATAAAGACGGGAAGCGTAGTCAATATGCCATAGAAAAAGATCTTGCGAGTAATAAAAATAGTATTATACCTTCCCGTCATCTTCTTCATTATCAGACTATAGAATGCCCATGAAAGAGCAGCAACCAAAGTAAGACAATCGCCCAACGGAGATATTTTCAAAACAAAACTCCCATTATAAACCACCATTGCCACCCCTACCAATGCCATCAGTGAACCGCCTATCAAAGTGCGGGTAGCCTTTTCTTTCTTATAAATCATCAGTGAAAAGATAGTGGTGAGCAGCGGAGCCGTACAAACAATAAACGCCACATTGGTAGCCAATGTAATGCCTAAAGCCATATTCTCCGTCAGAAAATAGACGGAACCGCCCGTGATGCCACCCAACAACAACCAAAGTTCATCTTTCCAGTTATTTGCAAACAGCTTGCGTGGAGATATAAACCAGATACCGATATAAGCAATCAGAAAACGAAGCAGAAAGATTTCTTTCGGAGAAAGTCCATTGGCAATTAAAACTTTGGTGGAGATAAAAGTTAATCCCCACACTCCTACGGTGAAGATCGCTATCAGATGATAGGTGTAATTTTTCTTCTCATTCATACGTTCCCGATAAATTGGAGGCAAAGATATACCATTTCTACTTTTTGTACAATAAAACAGGGGATTTAATAGACGCCGGAAACGTTTTTAATAAATAAGGGTGACGTTTTTTAAAAACTTTACCCACGTTTATTAACAACGTGATTAGAGTGCTTTTCGGCAATCTGGCAGAAAAATAAACAAAAAGGGATGTAATCTTCTCAGACTTCATCCCTTGAAATATCCTAAAAACACTTTTGTGTAAAATCCTATTGAATTAACTTTGCCATTTTTTGTATTACATTACTTGAATTAGTTTTAATAAGCACTTCACAAATATAAGCAATAAAAATTACTTTGTCAAGTATTTATTTATATTTTTTCTACCTTTTCCACTACTTTATCACTAAACAGGGAAAAATATATATTTTCAAATGTTCCGCTACCTGTCTGAAACGTATCCGAACCGTACTTGCTCCGTACATTCTTCGGTCAAAAGCACTTCTACACGGAGAAAGTACGGCTTTGGTACGGAGCAAGTGTATCTCTGGTATGGTACAGACAAATACTTTTTTGTTGTACTAAGCTATGAATCTGAAAATAAACCCGTAAATTTGCACCGTTTAATAAAGTATATAACTAAGTATCAACCATAAAATAACGAAAGAAAACCATTATGGAGTACAATTTCAGGGAGATTGAAAAGAAGTGGCAGAAAAGGTGGGTGGAAGAGAAAACCTACCAAGTGAAGGAAGATGAGACGAAGCAGAAGTACTATGTACTAAACATGTTCCCCTACCCCTCCGGTGCGGGCCTACACGTAGGACACCCGCTGGGATACATTGCTTCGGACATTTATGCTCGTTACAAACGACTGCAGGGCTTCAATGTACTAAATCCCATGGGATATGATGCTTACGGACTTCCCGCTGAACAATATGCTATACAAACGGGACAACATCCTGCAATTACTACGATCAACAATATCGACCGTTACCGTGAGCAGTTGGATAAGATAGGTTTCTGTTTTGACTGGAGCCGCGAAATACGTACCTGCGAACCAGAGTACTATCATTGGACACAATGGGCATTCCAGAAGATGTTCAACAGCTATTATTGCAATGATGAAAAGCAGGCTCGCCCTATCGAAGAACTGATACAGGCCTTCGAACAAATAGGTACCAACGGCATGAATGTGGCTTGTGGCGAAGAACTCAGCTTCACTGCCGAAGAATGGAAAGCCAAGAGCGAGAAAGAGAAACAGGAAATCCTGATGAACTATCGCATCGCCTATCTGGGTGAAACGATGGTAAACTGGTGTGCTCAATTGGGTACGGTTCTGGCCAACGATGAAGTGATAGACGGTGTATCCGAACGCGGAGGTTTCCCCGTAGTTCAGAAGAAGATGCGTCAATGGTGTCTTCGCGTTTCTGCCTATTCACAACGCTTGTTGGACGGACTGGATACCATCGACTGGACAGATTCTCTGAAAGAAACTCAAAGAAACTGGATCGGTCGCAGCGAAGGTGCCGAAGTACAGTTCAAAGTAAAAGACAGCGATCTGGAATTTACCATCTTCACGACCCGTGCAGATACGATGTTCGGTGTTACTTTCATGGTGTTGGCACCGGAAAGCGAATTGGTAGCTCAGTTGACTACTCCTGAACAAAAGGACGAAGTTAACGCTTATCTGGAACGCACAAAGAAACGTACCGAGCGTGATCGTATTACAGACCGCAGCGTGACGGGTGTATTCTCCGGAAGTTATGCCATTAATCCTTTCACAGGTGAGGCAGTGCCTATCTGGATTAGCGACTATGTACTTGCCGGTTATGGTACAGGTGCCATCATGGCTGTACCTGCACACGATAGTCGTGACTATGCTTTCGCCAAACATTTCGGATTGGAGATCCGTCCGTTGGTAAAAGGTTGTGATGTCAGCGAAGAAAGCTTTGATGCCAAAGAAGGTATCGTTTGCAATTCTCCGAGACCTGATGTAACTCCTTACTGTGATCTTACATTGAACGGACTGACCATCAAAGAAGCTATCGAAAAAACCAAGAACTACGTAAAAGAACATAATCTGGGACGCGTAAAGGTGAATTATCGTCTTCGTGACGCTATCTTCTCCCGCCAGCGCTACTGGGGCGAACCGTTCCCGGTTTACTACAAGGATGGAATGCCTTATATGATCGACGAAAGTAGTTTGCCGCTTGAATTGCCGGAAGTTGCCAAATTCCTTCCTACCGAAACCGGAGAACCACCGTTGGGACACGCTACCAAATGGGCTTGGGACACTGTAAACAAATGTGTGGTAGAGAATGAAAAGATAGATAACGTCACCGTATTCCCTCTTGAACTGAATACTATGCCGGGCTTTGCAGGTTCCAGCGCTTACTATCTGCGCTATATGGACCCGCATAACAATAAAACATTGGTTGATAAGAAAATAGATGAATATTGGAGAAGTGTCGACCTCTATGTAGGTGGTACGGAACATGCTACAGGACACTTGATTTATTCACGTTTCTGGAATAAATTCCTGCACGATGTAGGAGTATCTATCGTGGAAGAACCGTTCCAGAAGTTGGTTAATCAAGGTATGATACAGGGACGGAGTAACTTCGTTTACCGTATCAAAGACAGCAATAAGTTCGTTTCTCTGAATCTGAAGGATCAGTACGACACTACCCCACTCCATGTGGATGTAAATATCGTATCCAATGATATTCTGGATCTTGAAGCTTTCAAAGCATGGCGTCCTGAATTTGCCAACGCTGAGTTTATCCTGGAAGATGGTAAATACATCTGCGGCTGGGCTGTGGAGAAGATGAGTAAATCCATGTTCAACGTCGTTAATCCCGATATGATCGTTGAGAAATACGGTGCGGATACATTGCGTATGTACGAGATGTTCCTCGGTCCGGTAGAGCAATCCAAGCCTTGGGATACGAACGGTATCGATGGTGTGTACCGCTTCATCAAGAAATTCTGGTCACTGTTCTACGACCGTAACGGCAGCTATATAGTGACGGATGAACCTGCAACCAAGGAAGAACTGAAATCTTTGCATAAACTGATTAAGAAAGTAACGGGTGATATTGAACAGTTCTCTTACAATACTTCCGTCAGTGCTTTCATGATCTGCGTAAACGAGTTATTCAGTTTGAAATGCAGCAAGAAAGAAATATTGAATCAACTGGTTATTGTATTGGCTCCTTTCGCTCCGCACGTATGTGAAGAGTTGTGGGATACACTGGGCCATGCAGACTCAGTTTGCGATGCCAAGTGGCCTGCTTACAACGAAGAATACCTGGTGGAAGATACAATCAACTACACCATATCTTTCAATGGTAAGGCACGCTTCAATATGGAATTTCCTGCTGACGAAACATCAGAAGCCATTCAAAGCACCGTATTGGCAGATGAACGTTCGGCTAAATGGATGGAAGGCAAATCAGTAGTGAAAGTGATTGTCGTCCCGAAGAAGATCGTAAACATTGTTATTAAATAAATTAGTTACGAGCTACGGGCTATAAGCTACAAGTAGAGAGAGAAAAGGTAACTTGACTCGCTCTCTTGTAGTTCGTAACTTGTAACTCGTAGTTAATATCTTGTAACTGATTAATATGCAAATCACAAAACCAACCAAAGCCGAAATGATGAGAGAGTTGCGAGACTATATCTTCATCACTGTCGGTCTTATCAGTTATGCCTTGGGATGGGCGTTGTTTCTGATTCCTTATCAGATAACGACAGGAGGAACTACGGGTATCGGTGCAATCATCTATTACGCCACGGACTTTCCTATTCAATGGTCATACTTCATCATCAATGCTGTCTTAATGACATTTGCCATTAAAATACTGGGTCCTAAATTCAGTATTAAAACCACGTTCGCCATCTTCGGGCTGACATTCTTTTTATGGTTTTTCCAAATGCTTGTGAATGGTCCCGACAATACGCCACCGCTTATACTGGGACCGGGGCAGGACTTCATGGCTTGTATGATAGGTGCCGTCATGTGCGGTGCAGGCCTTGGAATCGTATTCAATTGCAACGGAAGCACGGGAGGAACAGATATTATCGCCGCTATCATACATAAGTATAAAGACGTCACACTGGGGCGTATGGTTATGCTTTGCGATGTGATTATCATCAGTTCCTGTTACTTCGTATTCCATGACTGGAGACGCGTGATATTTGGTTTTGTAACTTTGTTTGTTATCGGTTTTGTATTAGACTATATTGTGAACAGTGCCCGCCAGTCCGTGCAATTCTTCATCTTCTCCAAAGAGTATGAAAAGATTGCCGACCGCATTACGAAGGAAACACATCGCGGTGTAACTGTTCTGGACGGTATAGGATGGTACAGTAAACACAATGTAAAAGTACTCGTTGTATTAGCTTATAAGCGCCAGTCAATTGATATTTTCCGTTTGGTGAAAGACATTGACCCGAACGCATTTATCTCTCAAAGTTCCGTTATCGGAGTCTATGGAGAAGGTTTTGACCGACTGAAAGTGAAATAAGAACCAATCAACATATGAAACATAAATTCGTATTTGCCACAAACAATGCACACAAATTGGAAGAAGTAACCGCTATTTTAGGTAACAGAATAGAACTTCTTAGTCTGAAAGACATTCATTGCCATACGGACATACCTGAAACTGCCGATACTTTGGAAGGAAACGCTTTACTGAAAGCACAGTACATTTATGAAAACTACCAGATGGATTGTTTTGCCGATGATACCGGTCTGGAAGTAGAAGCTTTGAATGGAGAACCGGGAGTTTATTCGGCACGTTATGCCGGAGACGGACATAATGCAGAAGCAAATATGCTGAAACTGCTGCATGCCATGGAAGGAATAGAGAACCGAAAAGCGCAATTCCGCACTGCATTTGCACTGATTATCGACGGAAAAGAGCATTTGTTCGAAGGTGTAATCAAAGGAGAAATCATCAAAACCAGAAGAGGAAACTCAGGTTTCGGATATGATCCTATATTTGTTCCCGAAGGATATACGCAGACTTTTGCAGAGATGGGCAACGAACTGAAAAACAAAATCAGCCACCGTGCCATAGCTACAAACAAACTTTGCAAATTCCTTAATAGCATACAATAAACCCGTAAATATAGAGTTATTAGTTTGTAAGTGTGTTGCTTACAAACTAATATAACTCTGATTTTATGAGATTTCAATATATATTTCTTCTCTGCTTAATCTATCTTCTGCCTGCCTATTCGCAAAACGCGATAGGAGAGTGGCAAACTTACCTTTCTTATCATAATCCTACCCGCAGTGAAGTCATTGGAAGTAAACTCTTCATCCTTGCCAATGGTGATTTATATGCTTATGATAAAGAAGATACCAGCATACGAACTTATTCAAAATCCTTTCCATTAAGCGATACGGAAATATCTTATATTGCTTACCAGTCAGCTTATAAATCATTAGTCATTATTTATTCCAATGCGAATATAGACCTGTTGGTAAATGAGGAGGATATCTATAACCTTCCCGATTATAAAAACAAGAATATGACACAGGATAAGACGGTCAACCACGCTTGTTTTTATAAGGAATACACGTATTTATCCACTGCATCGGGTATTCTTTGTATCAATCTGAAAAAGCGGGAAATCAGCAATTACTATCCTCTGAATAAAAACGTTCTGGCATGTAATGTATCGGATAATCATCTTTATGCCGCTACTTCCGAAGGATTGTTTGCAGGATTATTGACAGATAATCTACTGGATATTAAGAACTGGAAGAAAGTGTCGGATGATACCTCTGAATTCCTCTCGCAATACCACGATATTCCTTTCAAAGGAGAAGTACCCGAAAACATTACTCCGAATAGTCCTGTACGGAACTATCCGTATTATATGAATTTTGCCGGAGAACGATTGCTGATTACCGGAGGAGGGCATATAGCCAACAGACTTGACAGGCCCGGAACCATTATGACCTTTGAAAATAATACCTGGAACAGTTTCCAGGAAGAAGGCATCAGTGAACAAACCAAACATCGATACGATGATATAAACTGTATTGTGCAGGATCCTAAAGACGCAGCTCATCATTTTGCAGCATCGGCAGGAGAAGGGATTTACGAATTTAAAGATGGGAAGTTCATAAACTGGTATAGTATGCATAACAGTCCGTTGGAAAGTGCTGTACCTAATGAACCTTGGGCAGATAGTTATGTACGCGTGAACGGACTGATTTATGACAAAGAAAATAACCTTTGGATGGTGAGTTGCGAGACACAACATGCAGTGAGTGTATTGATGAAAAATGGTGACTGGGTAAGTCTTCATTATCCGGAAATAGTAAAGGCAAGTAATTTCGGACGAACTATCTTTGATAAAAGAGGTTGGCTGTGGGCCACTTCTTCACGTATAGAGTCGGGAGGATTGTTCTGCCTGAATTATAACGGTACTATAGCAGATACTTCGGACGACCAACACAAGTTTATTACCCGGTTCACAAATCAGGACGGAGCCCTTTTAGAACAGCTGGCAGTTTATTGCATTGCCGAGGATAAAGAGGGAGTTATCTGGATCGGTACTAACAGAGGTCCTTTGGTACTGAACAATCCCTCCCGCTATTTCAATGATAACTTCTATTGTACACAGATTAAAGTTCCGCGTAATGATGACAGCGGGTTGGCTGATTTCTTATTAGTGAACGAAGCGATTAATGCCATTGCAATAGATGGTGCCAACAGAAAATGGATAGGTACGGCGTCCAATGGAATTTACCTGATAAGTGCGGATGGAATGGAAACGATTCATCACTTTACGGAAGAAAACAGTCCGCTGCTTTCCAATAGCATCGTATCTATTGCCATACATCCCCGTACCGGCGAAGTCTTCATCGGAACAGGCAAGGGGCTCGTTTCTTACCAAAGTGACGCTACAGAGGCTGAAAACAGCTTTAAAGAGAGTAATGTACGTGCTTATCCTAATCCGGTACGTCCAGACTACAGCGGAGTGATTACTGTTACGGGAATGGTTTACGACAGTGATGTGAAGATTGTGGATACTGCCGGACATCTTATTTACCAAGGTACTTCCCTGGGAGGGCAATTCACCTGGGACGGAAGAAATAAACAAGGTAGGAGAGTGGCCACAGGAATATATATGGTACTTGCCGCAGACAGTGAAGGAAAAGAGGGGATTGTTACGAAAATTGCATTTATAAGAGGAGAATAAGGGTGGTAAAGTGATAGAGGTGATAAAGTAGTAAGAGTAATGTCACCCTACCATTATCACCTCTATCACTTTACCACTTTATCAAAGCCCCAGTTTTGCCGAAATCTCCAGCATCCTCTTGATAGGCTTCACTGCTTTCTCAGCAATTTCAGGATCTACTGTTATTTCCGGAGATTCGTCTTTCAAGCAATTATAAAGCTTTTCCAGCGTATTTAATCTCATGAAGCTACATTCATTGCAGGCACAGGTACTATCGTTAGGAGGAGCCGGAATAAACGTCGTTTGCGGACATTTCTTCTGCATCTCATGAAGGATGCCCGATTCGGTAGCAACAATATACTCTTTCTCGGGATGATTCACTGCATACTTCAGCAATGCTGCGGTTGAACCTACCACATCAGCCAACTTCAGAACTACACTCTTACATTCGGGATGTGCCAAGACCACTGCATCGGGATGCTGCGCTTTTAATTCAACAATTTTTTCAACCGAGAATTGTTCGTGTACATGGCATGCGCCGTCCCATAATAACATATTGCGCCCCGTGATAGAGTTAATATAATTCCCCAGGTTTCTGTCAGGACCAAAGATTATTTTCTCATCTTTGGGGAAACTTTCCACGATCTGCTTCGCATTGGTAGAAGTTACCACAACATCCGTCACTGCTTTCACGGCAGCTGTCGTATTCACGTAAGATATCACCGTGTATCCGGGATGCTCTTTGACAAACTGACTGAACTTGTCCGCCGGACAACTGTCCGCCAACGAACAACCGGCTGCCATATCAGGAACCAGCACTTTCTTATTCGGACAAAGCACCTTGGCCGTTTCACCCATAAAGTGAACACCGCACATCACAATGATATCCGCTTCCGTTTTGGCTGCCCATTGAGCCAATGCCAGACTATCGCCGACGTAATCGGCTATATCCTGTATTTCCCCCTTCTGGTAATAGTGCCCCAGAATAATCGCGTTCTTCTCTTTTTTAAGTTGCTTGATAGCTTCTATGAGATTATTCATAATTATATTTTTTATTTCTCTTTCTAATTTAAAAATCCTTTGATGGTGATGATAGGCTGTTAATAGTGTCGACAAGTAAATACGATTTTTCTTGTCTATGAAGTTATTAGTATGAGATAAAACTTTATCCGTACGTTATCAACGGGCAAATAAAAGGTATATCTCTTGATAATAAGCCATCTATAAAACTCTTTCAACACCTTGTTGATAAAGTGCAAAGTTAATAACTTTATGGTTATAAACCGGTGTAATAGGGCTGAAAAATGTGTTTATATAACCTCGGAAAGTTTCTCTTAACTTTTTTGGAATGTTCATTCCGGTGGGTGCATATACGTTGTTTTGAATATTGCAAGAATTATTTTTGAATTTCTTTCCCTACTCTTTTGACAGCTTTTCAACGGTTATTAACAGGGATGTGAACGGAAAGAAGTATCTTTGCAACAGGAATAAAAAGATAACGTATAAGTACGTTGTTTGTTCTACACTTGTGTGGCTTGTCTGTAATGCTTGTGTTGTATAAATGAAATACAAGTGTGGTACAAATGAAACACTTGTGTTAAATAAGTCTTTGTAAATCAATCTATTAATAAAAGCCATTTAAAGAGTATAGTTGTTATGCGTAAACTGAAAATAACAGAACTGAATCGTATTAGTATAGAGGAGTTTAAGGAAGCTGAGAAACTGCCCCTGGTGGTGGTATTGGATAATATCCGCAGTCTTCATAACATTGGTTCTGTATTTCGTACTTCGGATGCTTTCCGGGTGGAATGTATCTACCTGTGTGGCATTACAGCTACTCCGCCCCATCCTGAGATGCATAAAACAGCTTTAGGTGCTGAATTCACTGTCGACTGGAAGTATGTTGATAACTGTGTTGAAGCTGTTGATAACCTTAAAAAAGAAGGGTATACTGTTTATTCCGTAGAGCAGGCGGAAGGCAGTATCATGCTGGATGAGTTGTCTTTAGACCGTACTAAGAAGTATGCAGTAGTTATGGGCAATGAGGTGAAAGGAGTTCAGCAGGAGGTTATTGACCATTCCGATGGATGTATTGAGATACCCCAATATGGTACGAAACACTCATTGAACGTATCTGTAACTGCCGGTATCGTTATCTGGGATTTATTCAAGAAACTGAAATAACAAGATGTTGATAAGTTGTTTGAACAGGGTTCAAACAGTGGTTATCATGTCCTTATCAATAGAGAAATGAACAATGGTTCATAGAAGTTTTCAACATAGATAAGTGTTTGAAATACATGGCCTTCTATAATGACTGTTTTTCATTACTAACAATGTTCTTAACATCATATCAACAGGAGGATTCAAACTATGAAAAAGGTTTTATTAATTCTTTTATTCTGTATTTTTCATAGCTGGAATGGTAAAGCGCAAGCAGACTTTTATTCATTGCAGCCATTGGGCGACAGGTATATTTATGACTCTGAATATTTTGATGATTCACGCGAACTACAAGTATACCGGAGTGGGGTAGATGCTACGTTGAAAAGTGATTCATTGTTGACTATCTATGTATTCGACGCTCAATATCCGCCTACTTTCAATTTGTTTTGTTCCACCTTTGAATTATTGTATCCGGGTGTTCCCTGTATAATCGTTGGTATTTTGAATCCTAACAGGCAGAGTGAATTAACTCCTCCTTATACGGATGAAGAATCGGTAAAGGGGTATGATGATCCTGGAAAGGGGGATTCTTTATTGTTATCTCTGGAAAAGGAAATTATTCCTTTTATAAAGAGCAGATATAATACGGGTTTGCGGAATATACTGGTAGGACATTCGTTAGGCGGCACGTTTGTGACGTATGCTTTACTTAGCAATCCCGGTTTGTTTCAATGTATTCTGTCTGTATCTCCTAACTATATGTATAGCAGGAAGATGATGATTGATAAACTTTCAGAATTTACTAAAGAGTACAAAGGGGCTAACCAACTTTATATGTATCTGGCAAGCGGGAAGAAGGATAAAATAGAAGAGTCATTTAAGCCTGCCACAGAGGAGGCAATAAAGATTTTATCCACTTGTCCGAAGATTGTTTTGAACTATGATTCTTTGAATATAGAAAAACACAGTCATACGATCTTTGAAGGTTATTACAGGGGGCTGTTGGGATTGAAAAATTACATAAATAAGGAGTAGTATACTTCTATTTTAAAGTTGTCCGCTTTCTACTAACAGAATGACCCGTTCGGTAAGTGCATCATCTCCTGTAGGATCATATTGTTTTTTCAGACTGGCACCGAACAGTGCGGCGAAAGTCTGATAGAAACCTGCTTTAAAAGGTCCCATGAAGGCTTTTACCAGTTCGTAACCCGTGGAATTGGTTTGGCGATCCACTAACTTGATTAATAACTTTCCTTGAGAGAAAGAAAGCTTTTTCATGCGTGGAGTATATTGTTCTTTCAGGCTTTTTTCTACTGCTTTCATGTGTTTCTGACGGCTCTTCTCATCGGGTAAAGTCATCATATATTCGTAAGTTTCAATAACTGCACGGTTGATTTCTTTGGAGATAGGCAATACCTTCTTTACGTTATATACCAGTCGGTTATATTCATTCAACTGTTTCTTGTTCTTGAATTTGAGAGGTTTGAAAATATAAACGGTGGGTATCTTTATATACGGGATAGTGTCTCCTTCGTAAACGCACATAGGAACCAGGTATCCTTCGGTTTTCGTTTCCTGTGCCTGGCATAGAGAAGTTCCGAACAGAAGGAAGACTACGATGATGAATATGTTCAGTCGTGCGTTCATGCCACAAAATTAAGTGTTTATCTTTATATTTGATCTGATTGTCGATGTTTTCCTTGTCGTGTTAACTTATTTATGGTAATTTCGCGACAATTAAACTTATTTACACGAATGAAATTACTCAAGTTGGGAGTTTTTCTGAGTATGCTGCTGATGACTCCTGTACTTGAAGCTCAAAATACAAGTGTGTCCTTGTGGGAAGAGAATATAGAGCAACTCTCTATGGATGAAGAAGAAAAGAACTGGGAAGATGAACTTGAAGAGCTTTCCAATCGCCTGCAGGAACCTGTTAATATCAATGTTACTACTAAACGTGAATTAGAGCAATTTCCTTTTCTTTCGGACATTCAGATTGAAAATATCTTGGCTTATGTGTATATACACGGGCAGATGCAAACCATTTATGAACTGCAATTGGTGGAAGAGATGGATAAGCATACCATCGACCTGCTTCTCCCTTTTGTTTGTGTACATCCTGTGCCTGAAAAGATAGGTTTTCCCCGGTTGAAAAGTCTGTTGAAATATGGTAAACAGGAGGTATTGACCCGGCTGGATGTGCCTTTCTATACCCGTAAAGGTTATCAGAAGAATTATCTGGGACCTGCAATGTACCACTCTCTAAGATATGGGTATCGCTACGGAGACTATCTCCAAATGGGAATTACGGCTGAAAAGGATGCAGGAGAACCTTTCTTTGCCCTGCATAATGAAAAAGGATATGATTATTATTCTATTTACTTTCTGCTTCGTAATCTGGGTAAGTTGAAAACGTTGGCATTGGGAAATTACAGATTAAGTTTCGGACAAGGGCTAGTAGTTAGCACTGATTTCCGTCTAGGGAAAACTTATTCTCTCTCAACGGTGGATAACCGTAGTGGTGGCATCCGGAAACACAGTTCAACGGATGAATATAATTATTTCAGGGGTGTTGCGGCAACAGTGGAGGTTATCCCTGCACTTCAGTTATCCGGTTTTTATTCACATCGTTCTATGGATGGAGTCATAGAAGAGAATGAAATTACCTCTATTTATAAAACCGGATTGCATCGTACGGAGAAGGAAGCGGATAAAGTAAATGCTTTCACTTTACAGCTGATGGGTGGGAATATTACCTATGAAAAGAACAATCTAAAAGTAGGAATAACAGGCATTTACTACTTTTTCAACCGTAGTTATCAACCGGTGTTAAGAACCTATGCCAAGTATAATTTGCAAGGGAATTACTTTCATAATGTGGGTGTAGATTACAAATATCGCTGGAATCGATTTACTCTGACAGGTGAAGCAGCTATGGGCAAACAAGGTTATTCACTGTTGAATCAATTGAAATATAATATATTAACTGGTTATCAACTGCTGATTGTTCATAGATATTATAGTCATGATTACTGGGCAATGTTTGCACGTTCGTTTGGTGAAAGTAGTACACCGCAAAATGAAAATGGCTGGTATCTGGCTGCCGAAGCATCACCTTTGGCACATTGGAAATTCTTCGCTTCGCTGGATTTGTTTTCTTTTCCCTGGTGGAAATACCGCATCAGTAAACCGTCGCAAGGTGTGGATGGCATGTTTCAGTCAATCTATTCTCCTAAGCGAAATTTATCTATGTATGTTAACTATCGCTATAAGCGAAAAGAGAGAGATGTAGCGGGGACGGATGGAAAAGTTATCCTTCCTACTTATCAGCATCGCCTTCGTTACCGACTGACTTATTCACCGGATCATCTACAGTTACGAACAACGGTGGATTATAATCATTTTCATTCCCGGGGGCAGGAGGGAAGCCAGGGATATCAGTTTACACAATCCTGTTCGTATGCTTTTTCTTTTCCCATAAAGATATCTGTGCAGGGCACTTATTTCCATACGGATGATTACGATTCCCGTATTTATGCTTCCGAAAAAGGTCTGCTTTACACCTTCTATACACCTTCGTTTTATGGACAGGGATTTCGCTTTTCTGCCTGTGCCCGGTATGATGTGAACAAAGTTTTTATGTTCCTTGTTAAATTCGGACAGACTATCTACGAAGACCGTGAGAATATTGGTTCGGGTAACGACCTGATACAAGGAAACAAAAAAGCCGACTTACAAATGCAGCTTCGTATAAAGATTTAGTTAACTTTGCCGTTATAAACGCTGAAAATACTGTATCCGGTTTTTACAGTAATTCAGTAATTTGAATCGTCAATTGTCAAATCGTAAATAAAATGACTGTAATTTATCCGTCTCCCATTTTCGGTCCTGTTCATTCCCGCCGTTTGGGAGTATCCTTAGGGATTAACTTATTGCCGGAAGATGGTAAGGTGTGTTCATTCGACTGCATTTATTGTGAATGCGGTTTCAATGCAGACCATCGTCCCAAGAAAGCATTGCCTACCCGTGAAGAAGTCCGCGATGCCCTTGAAGCCAGATTGCAGGATATGCAACAGAATGGACCTCAACCGGATGTATTGACCTTTGCCGGAAACGGTGAACCTACAGCTCATCCGCATTTCCCTGAAATCATAGAAGATACGTTGATGCTTCGTGATAAGTATTTCCCAAATGCCAAAGTCAGTGTATTGAGTAATTCCACCTTTATTCACCGCCCTGCAGTGTTTGATGCGCTGAATAAGATAGATAACAACATCTTGAAACTCGATACAGTAGACGAGGATTATATTCATACTGTGGATCGTCCTACAGGGCATTATTCCGTGGGCGAAATTGTAGAACATATGAAAGCTTTTCAAGGCAACTGCATTATTCAGACTATGTTCATGAAAGGCAGTTATCAGGGGAAAGATGTGGATAATACTTCGGATAAGTACGTTCTTCCATGGCTGGAGGTTGTGAAAGAGATAAAACCCCGTCAGGTGATGATTTATACTATTGATCGTGAAACGCCTGACCATGATTTATGTAAGGCTACTCATGAGGAACTGGACCGCATTGCCGCTTTAATTAAAGAAGCAGGAATATTGGTAAGTGTCTCTTATTAATCGGTTTACAGGATCTATATATCCAACGTATTGGGTCTATATATCCAATGTGTCCGATCTATATATCCAGCGCGCCCCATCTATATATCCAATATGTTGGGTATATATATCCTACAAACGGGAAATAATAGAGTGAAAAGAGTTTGAATTAAGATTATAGTAAAATAAATAAGTAGTATGAAACCTATTGCAATTAAAGACCTTTCAGAGAACTTCTTTGAAGTTATCGGTAAAGAATGGATGCTGGTGACGGCAGGTAATAAAGATCATTTCAATACGATGACTGCCAGTTGGGGCGGTATAGGCTTCCTATGGAACAAACCGGTGGTCTATGTCTTTATCCGTCCGGAACGTTACACGTTTGAGTTTATTGAGAAGAGTGAATACTTCACGCTCTCTTTCCTGGGAGAAGAGAACAGAGCTATCCATAAGATATGTGGAAGCAAGTCGGGTAGGGAAGTAGACAAGGTAAAAGAGACGGGACTGAAACCGGTCATTACTGAAAAAGGAAATATTCTTTTTGAACAAGGACGTCTCAGTCTGGAATGCCGCAAGCTTTATACGGATGTAATGAAAGAAGATTGTTTCATCGATCCAAGTGTTTGTAAGCAATGGTATGGTGGTGCCCATGGCGGTTTGCATCATATTTATGTGGCAGAGATTACCGGAGCATGGATGAGAGAATAAATATCTTTAATAATATAAAGGAGGGAATGAAAAAATCATTCCCTCCTTTATATTATTACTTTGTTTTACTCATCTAATAATTCTTTCGATCTTTCCAATGCTACATTGATGTTCGGGCAGATATTCTTCTCGCCCAACAGTTCGTAGAAGCCGGATTTTTCCAATGCTTTGTGCACTTTTTCATTCACGCCGGAAAGTACGATAGTGGTTTTTTCGCGTTGCGCCATCTGGCAGAGGCTAGTCAGGTTGTGGATACCTGTTGAATCGATGAAGGGTACTTTCCTCATACGTATAATGCGCACTTTGGGACGGTCTCCCAGTCTGGACATGATTTCTTCGAACTTAGTAGCAATACCGAAGAAGTAAGGGCCATTTATCTCATACACTTCCACGCCCTTGGGAATGGACAGGTTTTCTTCATCTTCTTTGCTGTTAGATTCTTCATTCAGATTAATCTCATCTTTGATAACAGAAATTTCAGTGGTTTCCATCACACGATGCATGAAAAGTACACAAGCTATGACAAGACCCACTTCAATAGCAATGGTTAAGTCGAAAATAACTGTCAGGAAGAAGGTAATCAGCAATACGGTGACGTCTGATTTCGGATTCTTCAGTAGTGCCTTGAATGTGCGCCAGCCACTCATGTTATAGGAAACAATCACCAGCACACCTGCCAGACAAGCCATCGGAATGTATTGTGCCAGAGGCATCAGGAACAGAAGAATAAGTAATAGTACCACTGCATGTACCATACCTGCAACAGGGGTTTTACCACCATTGTTTATATTAGCCATTGTACGTGCAATGGCACCGGTGGCAGGAATACCACCAAACAAAGGTGTTATTAGGTTGGCAGCTCCTTGTGCTATCAATTCCGTATTGGAATCATGCTTGTCACCGATAACACCATCCGCTACCGTAGCGGAAAGCAGCGATTCGATGGCTCCTAATACCGCAATGGTAATGGCTACAGGAAATAAGTCCTGAATAGCCTCCCAGTTTAGTGAAGGCATTACTGCATCCGGCAGTTCCGCCTTGATACTGAAGCGGTCGCCAATGGTATCTATACAATTGATTCCGGCATAAGTCTTCATCAGATATACCGCTACCGTTACTACAATAATGGCAATCAGCGACCCCGGTATCTTCTTTGAGAATTTCGGGGTTATGGCGATAATTGCAATACTTACGATGCTGACAATTGTATTCCACCAGTTGATAGTATCGAAATGCTGGAAATAGATCATCCATTTCCCGACAAAATCTCCGGGAACCTTTTCACCACCGAAATTTAGTCCGAAGATATCGGCTATCTGCGTGGTGAAGATAGTGACGGCAATACCACTGGTAAATCCCACGATAATAGGATAGGGGATAAACTTAATTACAGCACCCAGCTTGAATATCCCTAACAGAATAAGAATGACTCCCGCCATTAGCGTGGCAACAATCAATCCCGCTTCTCCGTATTGCTGGATAATACCATAGATAATGACGATAAAAGCTCCTGTAGGACCACCGATCTGTACTTTGCTACCTCCCAGCATGGAGATAATAAATCCGGCAATGATTGCCGTGATAATACCTTTCTCGGGTGATACACCGGATGCAATACCGAACGCAATGGCAAGCGGGAGAGCAACGATACCTACTATGATACCGGCCATCAGGTCTGCCATGAATAATTCTTTCGAGTAGTTCTTCAAAGCCGTGAATAGCTTTGGTCTGAATTCGAACGCTTTCATAGATAATCTGTACTTTTTGTGAAACGAGGTGCAAAATTAGACAAAATAATGCATATATTGGTTGATTGCTTTCAAATATATTATATTTGCAGCAGCTAACTGTAATATTATGAAATCACGACTGCTTATATTCTTTCTTTTTCTTTCTATTTTTAATATATATGCTTCGGATGTGAAGTTTTATAATATTAATGCGATGTATGGAATTTCCATGCGGGAGATGGCCTCTGTTTGTAAAGATGGGAATGGTTTTATCTGGGCTTCCTCTAAAACGGGTATATTGAGAATTACGGAAAGTGATTATCGCATTTATCAGCTTCCTTATAAAACAGCCAATATAATAAATGTCAAATTGGCCTATAATAATTCATTTTTAATAGCATATACGAATAATGGGCAATTTTTTCATTATAATGAACTGTATGACCGGTTTGATTTATTTCTGGATCTTAGAATATCTTTCAATAATACTTTTTTAAGTGTAGGTAAAGTTGTTATTGATGATGAACAGGCTCTCTGGATTCCTACGTCCGGGGGATTGTGCAAATATAAAAATGGAATATTTACCCAAATAGGTGAGGTGCCAATTCGAACACAGTGCATAACGTCTTATGATCAGACACATCTGCTTGTAGCCAGTCAAGACAGTATTAGATTATTAAATACAAATACGTTGAAACAAAAAAGTATATGTGGAATAGAAGATATGTTTCAGATAAATACTCTTTTTTATGATCATAAAAGAGAGGTTGTATGGATAGGAACTTCCACTGATGGTCTTTTCTATCTGGACATGAAAAAGAAAACGTTATTGCCATTTTCTAATTTCCCAAAGCAACCTATCGCAGTGATAACGGAAAGTTCGGATTCAACATTGTTAGTCGGAATCGACGGGCAGGGAGTATGGGAATTGGATAAGGATAAAAAAACGGTTCTGAATATTTTGAAAGAAGATATTGATAATCCTTTCTCTCTTCGTGGAGATGGGGTTTATGACATCTTTTGCGACGGTCAGCAGAGGGTGTGGGTCACTACCTATACTGGTGGGCTTTCTTTCTTCGACTGGAAATCTCCCTTAATTAATCAAATTACCCATCAGGTTAATAATCCGAATTCTTTAGGGAATGATAATGTAAACAAGATATTGGAAGATAGCAAAGGGGATATCTGGTTTGCTACAAATAATGGGATAAGCAGGTGGAGAGTCGCCACTAATGAATGGGATACTTATTATCAGAATAAACAGGAACAGGCACAGGTTTTTCTGGCTTTATGTGAAGATGACGAAGGAAATATCTGGGCAGGTTCGTTCTCATCCGGGTTTTATGTTTTAGATCGGAATACCGGAAAAGAATTGGTTCATTATCCGCGGAATACATCGGAACTGAAATCTGACGGTAAATTCATAATGAATATATATAAGGACAGTGAGGGTGATATCTGGATTGGAGGTATCCAAGATGTAATATGTTATTTAACAAAAGAAAAGCGTTTTCATACGTATGGTGCACAGCCCATGCGTACGTTTATGGAGTTTTCTCCGGGAAAAATGCTGTTGGCCTGTACTTATTCTGTGCTTTTGCTAGACAAGGAAACAGGGAAAATCACTTTCTTACCGGAATGTCTTGCACAGGATATTTTAGTAATGGGAGATGATATTTGGGTGGCTACTTCCGGAGACGGATTGCTGCACCATAACTACACGACTCGTGAAACTCATAAAATAACAGTGGAATCCGGATTGCCATCTAACTATGTGAATAGTGTCATGTATGATAATGGATATTTATGGTTAGGAACGGAAAATGGATTGTGCCGCTATAATCCTGCCGACAGCACGGTGCATGCTTATTATTCTACTTTAGCTCTCTCCAGTGCTTCATTCAATGTGAATGCCAGCTGCAAATTACGTAATGGCGAATTGATGTGGGGTACAAATAATGGGGCGGTAATGTTTAACCCCGATAAATTATATCATACCCAGCTCAACGGGGAGATTTATTTCCAGAATATCACTATTTCCGGCAGTTCTATCAGAGAAAATCAAGATTTGTTGCGTGGAATTCCGGTGAATAAGCAAACAGATATTTCATTTAAATATGATCAGAATACTTTGACGCTTGAGGTATTGCCTATTGGCGTTTCTTCCAAAGAAATAAAATTTTCATGGAAAATGGAAGGGCTTGATACAGAATGGTCACATCCTTCCAGTCAGCAGATAATCACTTATACCAATATTCCTAATGGGAATTTCCGGCTTAAAGTAAGAATGTACAATAATTCACTTTCTCAGATAGTCGATGAACGTACATTGGACATACACGTTATTCCGCTTTACTGGCAGACGTGGTGGTTCCGTCTGGTGGTATTCATTATTATAATGAGCATTACATTCTTTGTGCTTAAATTCTATATAAACCGTTTGAAACAGCGTCATGCTGAAGATAAAATCCGTTTTTTCACAAATACGGCTCATGATCTTCGTACATCGATAACGTTGATAAATGCGCCTATTCAGGAATTGAATAAAGAGAAAGAATTATCAGACAAAGGGCATTATTATCTGAATCTGGCTACGGAACAGTCTGAACGTTTATCTAATGTTGCAACCCAGCTTTTGGATTTTCAGAAAGTGGATATGGGGAAAGGACAACTGTTTCTGGTGATGGTTGATATTGTTAACTTGGTGTACAGGCGGAAAACAATGTTCAAGTCTACGGCGGGAAAAAAGAATGTTATATTGGAGTTTGTCTCTAACAGGGAATCTTATATGTCAGCTGTCGATGAATTGAAAATAGAGAAAGTCGTTGATAACTTGATATCTAATGCGATAAAGTATTCTCATACAAATGGTAGAGTGGAACTTACATTGAATTGTAATGAGTACTATTGGAGCTTGGAGGTAAGAGATTATGGATTGGGTATCTCGGATAATGCTCAGAAGAAATTGTTCAAAGAGTTTTATAGGGGAGATAATAAGGTTAATTCACGCATGGTAGGTTCCGGGATAGGCCTGTTATTGGTGAAGAATTACGTTTTAATGCATGAAGGGAAAGTCTCTCTTGAAAGTAAGGAGAATGAAGGTTCTTTATTCAAAATAAACATCCCTTATAAAGAAGTGGTTGAGGTTGCACCTGCTGAACATGAAGAGCCGGGGAATATCACATCTGCTGATGGTCCGTCTGATCAATCGGAATATAAAAAGGAAGATGATAAGTCCGAAAAGAAGAAATCTATATTAATCGTAGATGATAATAAAGATTTGCGGAACTTCCTGAAGTGTTCTTTTGAAAACCAATATAACATCTTAGAGGCTGGCAATGGTAATGAAGCATGGGAATTACTTCAAAAGGAATCTCCCGAATTGATTATTTCGGATGTGATGATGCCTGATATGGATGGCTTTGAGTTATGTAAATTGATCAAATCTACTTTTGAAACTTCGCATATTCCGGTGATTCTGCTAACTTCACTTTGTGATAAAAGTGACCAGTTGGAAGGTTTAGGCTTGGGAGCAGAGGATTATATCACGAAACCTTTCGATATATCACTTTTGGAGCAACGAATAAAGTCCCTTATGCGGAACCGGGAGATCGTCAGAGAGAAAGCTTTGAAATTGATAAAGTCGGATAATGATGAGCAACAGGTTATTTTGAACAATGAGCTTAACGATCATTTTGTGAAAAAAGCAGTGGAAGTGATTCATAATAATATGCAAAATCTAGATTTTGATAAGGAAAGCTTTGCTATGGAAATGCATGTGAGCGGTTCGTTATTGTATAAAAAAATAAAAGCACTGACAGGTCAATCACCTATTGACTTTATTAAATCCATTCGTTTAAACCGAGCTTTGGAATTACTCCAATCTCATAAGTACACTATCACGGAAGTTAGCGAACTTTGTGGTTATTCCAGTATCAGTTACTTTAGTACGGTATTTAAAAAGTACTTTGGCAAGTCTCCTACAGAAGTCTAATTTACTTCTTTTTCCTGTTTTTTATCGTTTGTAGTATAGATTATCTAATATCTAAAATTATATATCTAATATCTAAAAGTGTATTGGGTACACTTCTGTAGCTTTGTATATCGATGTACGGAATGTATGTCGATGGAGTTATTGTTATGTTAAATCTAATCAAGTTAATCTTATGAAATGTATGTATGATGATGACGGTTAAGTCAATGATTATGTAAAGACTGTAAAATCAGAGATAACCGTAGCGATGCATATCACTTTCGGTAATCTGTAATGAATTTCATGTGGCTTTGACATTTAAAGGGGGGCTGGTGTCAATGGCTGCCGTTATGAATGAAAAACATAGAACCCCATTACTTATATATTATGAAGAACAACAAGCTTTATTTTGTTTTTCTTTTCTTAAGTATTTTGTTCGCAAGTTGCAATGGCGAAGAAGTAATTGAGAAATGGCCTGAAATAGGCAACTATTATGATTCGAGCAAGCCTATTGAGTTAAAATCCATGTCACCCGACTGGGGAAGAATCAACGATTCTTTTATTATCAAAGGAAACTTTCCGGTTGACACGACCGGAAAAGTCAAAGTTTTCTTTGCCGACAAGGAAGCTGTTATCGTAAACAACAATGGAAATGAACTGTATGGGCTTATCCCCAAGCAGATGCCCGGTTATAACGAGATAATATTGGAAGTGGAGGGTAAAAAGTACACCTCTGACAATGTGAAGTTTAAGTACTATCAGACTCAATCTGTGAAAACAATATTGGGAAAATTTGGTGAAGACGGCTGGACATCGTCAGATGACAGTAAAATAGAAGAATTCCGAATGAATGAGTGTACGGGAATTGTAGCTGTTGCAGGACAAAAGAGTGATAATTTCATTTTCGTTGGAGGAGGATGGGGCGACCGTACCTATTTTGTGTCATTAGAGGATAATGTGGTGATTCGTCTGATTAATATTGGTTATATGGGGGCTGTTGCAGTTGATAGTTCAAGGGAAAAAGTGAGTATCATGCCCCGTAATGGAGGTGCTTTATACACAGCTTCCCGTGCGGATGGATGGGTTTTAAATTCTCTTGGTCTCACAATACCTTTCCAAGGTGATTGCCAGGGGGCATTGGCTTATGCCGAAGATGATCGCTATTTGTATGCAATGTCCGGTGATGGTCTTTATGAAATAGATTTGGAAGATAAAGGTTATACAAAGTTATTTGCTACATCAGATTACCCGGCTTTTGATGGAGTGAACACCGGCCAGTGGAGGCATTATCTGACTTATAGTAAATATGATAAGTGCTTTTTTGCCTCTTATCCTGAGAGTAATGGTATTATGAAGATATGGAAAGATACTTCGGGCGCATGGCAAGTGGAACGCTATGCCGGCTTCCAACCGGGATGGTTGGCTACAGCTTTTGGAGATAGATTGACGGATGCCGTATTGAAAGAACCTTGCGGAATGGCGGTGAATAGTAGTGGTGAACTCTATGTATGTTGCAAAAATAGCCATTGCATTGTGAAAATCAAAGGAAGGCTTGTCTCTTTGGTAGCAGGAGCTCCTGATCAGGCAGGAAGACTAAACGGATTCCCTACGGATGCATTGTTTGATAATCCATTGTGTATTGCTTTGGATTCGGAAGAGAACTTCTTCATTGGTGAAGAATCTTCAAAGGCCATCCGGAAAATGACAATTGAATAAAAGTAGAAATCATATAAAATGAATCAAGATGAAGATTAAACATATATTACTGTTTCTCATGGCATGGGTAAGCTCTATGAGTTTGGCCTATGCGCAACAGACTGTGGTAGCTTCTGGTTCGGTTATGGACGAGAAAGGCGAACTCTTAATCGGAGTATCGATTTCTGTAAAGGAAGTTCCTTCTATGGGTGCCATTACGGATATTGACGGTCGTTTCAAGATAGGGGGTATCAAAGCCGGGCATACGTTGGTCATATCCTATGTGGGGTATGATCCTCAGGAGATAAAAATGAACAAGAGCAACGAGCGCATGCGCGTAGTGTTGAAGGAGAGTTCGAATGTAATGGACGAGGTTGTGATTACGGCATCGGGTAAGGTACAGAAGAAGATTAATGTGACAGGTGCCATTACCGGAGTTGAGGTGGCTACGCTGAAAACTCCTGCCACTTCCATAAGCAACATGTTGGGCGGACGCGTTCCGGGCATCATTTCCGTTACACGTAGTGGAGAGCCGGGCAAGGATTTCTCCGAGTTCTGGGTGCGTGGTATCAGTACCTTTGGTGCCGGACAGGGAGCTTTGGTGTTGATTGACGGTGTCGAAGGCAACTTGAATACGCTTGATCCCGAAGACATTGAGAGTTTTTCTATCTTGAAGGATGCCTCTTCTACGGCGGTTTACGGTGTACGTGGTGCCAACGGTGTGGTATTGGTAAGTACCAAGAAGGGTAAAGCCGGAAAACTGAATTTGCAGGTAAAGGCAAATGCCGGTATCTCTTATTCTCCTCGAATGCCCAAATATGTACGTGCTGCGGAATATGCGGCACTCGCCAACGAAGCTGCCGTGACACGTGGACGTATTCCTGTCTATTCCGATGTGGATGTGGATTTGTTCAGGAACCATATGGACCCTGATTTTCATCCGGATGTGGATTGGAGGGATGTTATCTTGAGAGATTATACCTGGAACCAGCAATACTTCCTGAGTGCGTCGGGAGGTGGTGAAGTAGCTCGCTATTACATCAGTGCCGGTTTTACGACAAAAGATGCCATCTTTAAACAAGATAAAGGGGTAAACAAATACAATACGAACGTAAACTATAACAAGTTCAATTTCCGTGCTAATGTGGATGTAAATGTCACTTCCACCACTACGCTTTCGCTGAACGAAGAGACTGTGATTGTTACTCAGAATTATCCGGGATATGGAAACGACAGTAAGGTATTGTGGCAGGCACAATCCAATCTGACTCCGGTGACAGTACCGTTGATGTACACCACAGGGCAGGCACCTGGATATGGCACTGATAAATCGAATATTAGTCCGTATGTATTGTTGAATATGACGGGTTATCGCAAGTTCTATTCCAATGATAATAAAATCACGATGCAGCTCAATCAGGATTTGAAGATGATAACTCCCGGACTGAGTATTGCAGGATTGGTCAACATTAATTCGATAGGTGCGAGAACCCAAGTTCGCGAAAAAATGCCGGCCATTTATTATGCTCATGGTTATAAACGTGATGGAACACTCGATTTGGAGAAAATATCTGATGCAGTGGAGCCCTATTATACAAATTGGAATGACACTGAGCGTAGAATTTATTGGGATTTCCGACTGAATTACGACCAGACATTTAATAAGGTACATAAGGTGGGTGCTTTGGTGAAGGCCGAATGGAGCGATTATGAAGCATCGAAATATAATCAATTGCTGACTGCTATCCCTAAACGATATAATAGTTACTCAAGCCGTTTCTCTTATTCGTATGATGATACTTATATGGCCGAATTTAATATGGGTTACACCGGTTCGGAGGCTTTTGAGAAAGGTAAGAAATTTGGTTGGTTCCCTGCTGTTTCTATAGGTTGGGCTCCCACGCAATATCGCTTCTGGCGTAATAAGGACAATTTTATCAATTATTTCAAAATCAGGGCTTCGTATGGTATAGTAGGTAACGACCGCCTCACTTGGGACGACTCGGTACGTTTTCCCTATCTTACTTTGATTGGTTACACAGGTTCCGGCAGTTGGAATAACGGTTCCGGTTTGACCGAAACGCAAGTAGGTTCCAGCAACCTGCGCTGGGAAAAGGCCAAGAAAGCTGACATCGGTATTGATGCACGTTTCTTCCATGAACGTTTTGAGATGACAGTCGATTTCTTCCAGGATATACGTTCCGGTATTTATCAGCAACGCCAGAGTGTACCGGAAGAGATGGGACTTCCGTCATTGCCTTGGGCCAATGTGGGTGAAATGAAGAGCTGGGGTATGGATGGACATATCTCATATACGCAACCTTTGGGTGACAATGACAAATACCTGATTGTACGTGCCAACTATACACAGTCCATGAACAAAATCACCAATTTCGAGGAAGACCTTAAGAAATACGATTACCAATCAGCCGTAGGATATCAAAGTGGAGTTAACCGAGGCTTGATAGCTTTGGGCTTGTTTAAAGACCAGGCAGATATAGATAATAGTCCTCGTCAGGATTTTGGTAATTACTTGCCGGGTGACATCAAGTATAAGGATGTCAATGGCGATGGCATTGTCAATTGGGATGATATTGTACCTTTGAAGTATTCTTATGTGCCTCAGATACAGTATGGATTTGCCACAGAGTTTAACTGGAAGAACTTCAATGTAAGTGTCCTGTTCGAGGGAGTAAGCCGCGTGACCTTTTTTAAAGGTGGAAATATGTATCAGCCATTCTCGGGTAGTACAGCCGGTAATGTGATTACAGATTTTGCCAACCCGGCAAACCGATGGATTTCACGTGAAATCTCAGGCGACCCTGCCACTGAGAATCCGAACGCCAAGTACCCTCGTCTTTATTATGGAGGTAGCAGTAATAATAGTCAATCATCTTCTTTTTGGTTGTCTGATGGTAGTTACTTGCGTCTGAAGAATGTGCAAGTCTCTTATACACTCAAGAACCAATTCCTGAAAAAGTTTGGTCTCCAGAAAGCAGTAATTAGTGTGATTGGAGACAATTTGGCAGTTTGGTCTAAAGAGAAGATGCTGGATCCTGCACAAGCGGGAGATAATGGAACAGTCTATCCTGTCCAGCGAGTGTATACTTTACAGCTTAATCTTTCATTCTAATATAACCTGACAATTATGATAAAATTTGGAAATTATAAAAGAGAATTCGGTTTTCTCGGCAGAATAGCCGCAATAACCGTTATTTTGGTTTCAAGCATTATGTTCGGTTCGTGCGAAAAATACTTGGACATTGACCAATATGTGTACGATCAGACCACACTGGACTCCATTTTCCTTTCCCGCTCCAGAACGGAAGAGTATATCAATGGAGCGGCTGCTCTTCTTCCCGATGAATCAATACTTATGAATGGTTGGGGAGCGGCTTCTACATTGCCCAGTGGATTGGGCTCAGATGAAGCAATCGTTCCGTTCGTAACGAATGGAAATGCTATACTTTATGATGAAGTGAAAGAAACGAACTCATGGTTTAATCCGTGGCCCGAGTGCTATAAAGGAATCCGTAAGGCCAACATCGTATTGGAGAATATATCCAAAAACCAGGAGCTTACCGAGATGGAAATGCGTGATTTCAAGGGAAGGGCTTATTTTCTGCGGGCTTACTTCTATTTCTATTTGGTAAGATTGTACGGGCCTGTGGTTGTACTTCCCGACCGTCCTTTCGATACGGACGAAGATGTAGCGTCAGTTTCATTCGAGCGTTCCACTTACGATGAGTGTGTAGAGAAAATCTGTGCCGACTTTGAAGAAGCAGCTAAATTGCTGCCTGCAAGTCGTATAGATGCATTGCAGTATATACCTACCAAGGGTGCTGCTTTGGCGTTCAAAGCTCGTATGCAGCTCTATGCTGCCAGCCCCCTTTTCAATGGTAACAGTTACTATTCCGATTGGAAAGACTCAGAGGGGAGGAATTTCATTGCCCAGACGGAAGACAAGGTTAAGTGGGGAAAAGCTGCCGCCACGTTCAAGCGGATTATTGATATGAATAAGTATGCCATTCATACTGTATCCAAAATAGTGAATGAAAAGGGTACAGGCACATTGCCTCTTCCCGAGACGGTATCTGATGCCGACTTCCCTGATGGAGCCGGAGGTATAGACCCCTATAAGTCATACAAGACGCTGTTTGATGGTACTTACCAGCCTGAGTTGGTTAAAGAATACATCTATTTTTCAAAAAATAATGGAAACTATATTCTTGTGACACCTTCCAAATTGGGGGGAATATCTTCATTTAGTGTTACTTTAGATATGATTGATGAATACCGGATGGCTGACGGTAGACCGTTTAGTGAAGCTACTCAGGCGGAAAAATCATGGCAGGCAGTGGGACAAGATAAAACATTCTCGTCAGATTATCTTCTTTCCGGAAACAGAGCTCATCGTGATGATGGTCGCGAGCCGCGTTTTTATGCGGCTATTGGTTTCAATGCTTGTATCTGGCCTACAACTTCCCACCGTGACGGTTTGTCAGCAGGTACCAGAAACTATGTTACCGACTATTACTACGGAGGTAGTGCATCTGATATGAATAATAATGATAACAGAACCAGGACCGGATATACCTGCCGGAAATATGTGCATCAGGATGATTGTATCTTTTGGAATGGAGTGGTAAAAGCGAAGACTTATCCGATATTTCGCTATGCCGAAGTATTGTTGGGGTATGTAGAAGCGATGAACGAAATGGAAGGTTCGTATACGGACGAAGATGGGCAGGTGACGGTTACTCGTGATGTGGATCAAATGGTGAAATATTTCAATCAGATTCGTTATCGTGCCGGTCAACCGGGAATCACAACTGCCGATGCAGCCGACCAAAGCAGGATGCGTGAACTAATTAAGCATGAAAGGTTGATTGAGTTTGCTTTCGAAAGTCATCGTTATTGGGATTTGCGCCGTTGGAAAGATGCCTATGACGCTTACAACAAACCCATCAGAGGATTGGATGTAAGTGCTCGCGAATCACAACGCGAACAGTTCTATACAGAAAGAATTTGGAATACAGAAAAAACCATGAAACGTATGTTTTCCAACAAGATGTATCTGTGGCCGCTTGACAGAAATGTGTTGAGAAAGAACGGTAAGTTGGTACAGAACCCAGGATGGAATTAAAATGAAAACAATAAAAGTTGATAATATGAAGAAAATAGCATTTTTTTCGATAACCTTGCTGTTGGCATGTATGGCAGGTTGCGACAATAAAATACCTATGGAAGAGAATTTATGGCCCGAAACGGTTTATCTGGTTGGGGCAAAAGATAAGATTATAAATAGAGATCTGAATATAGGTTATGAAAAAGATACCATATATGCATCGGTTGCCATCAGCGGTTCGCTGCCTACCAAGGAAGATATAACTGTTACTGTTGAAGAATTTCCTTCTGGTATTGAAAGTTATAACCAGAAAGAACTTGGTTCGGATGATATAAAGTATCGTACGTTGACAAATGGTATCTATAGTTTTCCGCAAGAAAATGTAATTGTGAAAAAGGGTGAAGCCTATGGCACGTATCCTGTTCACATTGACCCATCCACTTTGCATATAGATTCGCTCTATATGATGGCGTTTAAACTTAGTGGAACATCTCGTTTTGAACTGGCTAAAGAAGATACAGTGGTGCTAATCCGTCTGAATCTGATGAATGACTATTCAGGGCTTTATTATATGGACGGTGTGATTAAGCCTGCTGATAATCCGAAAGATTCCGTTATCTATAAGTCGCCTCGCACGTTGCAAGCTGTAGTCGATGGTAACACTGTACGTATGTATCATCAAAAGAATGAATGGTCGAAAGGTGCTACAGACTACAGACCCGATTATTGCTTTAATATCACCGTAAATCCGGATAATTCAGTAACCTTAACGTCTTGGGATAAGTTTAACCTTGTCAGTGGTGGCGGTAAGTATTACCCCGAAATGGAAGTGTACGATTTGTGGTATACTTTCAGAGAGGATGGTATGTTGAAGAAAACCCGGGGATTTGTGTACAAAGAGCGTAAGAACGATGATGAAGTACGCAAGATAAACGACTGGATGGAAGAAAATAGAAAGTACGATTATTAGAAAGGTGTTTTTAAGGTAAAAAACAGATTGTGACTTTTTTATTATCATTAGTTTAAGAATGGTGCTTCGTGAGAAACACCATTCTATAAGTAAATATTGTCAAATTTTTAAAGCAGAACCATTATGAAGCATTTATTTTATTGTTTGTTTCTGATGCTATTATGTATCGGATGTAAAGGAGAAGATGATCCGATCATAGAAGAAAAAAATGACCCTTCGTCTGCAACGACAAGGGGGCCGTCGGGTTCTCTTGATTTATCATTGTTAGGGAATGTTGTTTCTATTTCTTGGAATGAGCCATTTGGTAAGTATGTTGGTATCGAAGTAGGAGTATTTACTGAGTCTGGTATGTCATTGGGTTCATTTTCAAGTAGTAACGACTCTGGAAGTGAGAAGTTTTTTGTGTCCTCTATTGCATCATACAGTGGACCTGTGATAGCGACAGTAAGAGGTCGTTCTTCTAATGGATATGTTGGTCAACCAATAACTATTTCACTCGGCATTATGAATGATCCTGCTGCTCCACCAAATTGTAGTCATGGATATAATCCACGATATCCAGTATTAAGTATAGGCGTAGACTTGGAGCATAATTTCTATTTTTCGAGAGGAGAGTTTCCTAAAAGAGGGTTATTGTTATATATCTTGCATGTTCAGAGTTTCGATCATTATGAATCCCTTCCTTATTACCCTTATACCCCTAACCCTGTATATGATGTTGAAGATATTACGAATTGGGTTGATCTCCCGGTTCTTACTTCATCTATGTCCGAGGTAATAAAAATTAGCCATCCACAATTAGATAGATTTTGGGATCGTCCGGATGCGACTTTCACTTTAGATATTCGTCTTTACGATGGAGGGTGTCCCAAATTGTCTCCTGGTAATGGTTCATCATTACCAGCATGTACAAACTATTGTGTGTATAAAACAACTAATTTAGAGCCTTTGAGCCAAATAGTCCGTTCTGTAAAAATGAGTCAAGTTTTGGATGGAGTAGTTTATTATCCAGATTCTCCAATGCCTACTTACTAATAAGTACTTGTGAAATCTTTCCATTGCTTTCTTCCTTGTTTTCCATTGGAAAACAAGGAAGAAAGCAATCTGTTACTCTATAATGCTGATAATGAGAAAGTATTCGTGTTAATCTGTGTATTCTGTGGTGAATTAATAATTAAAAAGAAAAAATAATGAAGAACATTGCGAACAGTTCTGTCAAATACATGGTATGGTTGTGCTGCCTGATACTGTCTCCCAGCCTTTGGGCAGATGGTACCGCTCCCCAGTCTGTACCGACAGATACCCTTGAAAATCTGTTCAGAGAAGAAATGTCGCATTTCCCTCAGGAAAAGCTTTACCTTCAGACAGACCGTGGCATTTACATGTCCGGTGAAACCCTTTGGTTCAGGGCACATTTAGTAGATGCTCTTATGTTAAAGCAAGCTAATGCCAGTCGATATGTATATGTAGAGTTGGTGAATCCGTTGGGCAACTTGGTGGAGAGAGTGAAAATAAGACCGGACTCTTTGGGGTGTTTTTACGGACATATTCCATTGGGTGAGGACCTGCCGGAAGGCAACTATTCTCTCAGAGCCTACACTTGGTTCATGCAGAATATAGGTGAAGAGTACTTTCCTCATAAACTGATTTATATATCCGATCCCGTATCCGAAGCGATATCTCCGGAAATCAGTTATTCTGCTGAAAACAACGACGTTCATGCGGAAATACATTTTCTCAGTAAACCGGACAACCGATCCGTCACTCCCACACAAGCCATTCTTTTCCCCGATGGAGACAGGGACAAAGAAGGAAAAGTCTTATCATTGGAAGGGGAAAATATCCATTACACTTTCAAGAAGAAGGAGATTTCTGCTTCGCGCACGTTTTTGTTACAGACAGTGTATGACGGCAAAATTTCCAATCGCTATTTCAGAATCCCCGAATTGAGTAAAACCTTTGATGTGGCTTTCTTCCCCGAAGGAGGTCATGCAGCTCAATCCACCACAATCAAAATGGCATTTAAGGCCATCGATGCAGATGGTTTGTCTACAGAGGTAGAAGGTCAAGTATTTGACGAAGAAGGTCAGGTATGTGCCGATTTCAAAAGCCAGCATTTGGGTATGGGGAGTTTTCGGATGTATTATGTTCCCGGAAAAAAGTATCATGCCGTTTGTAGTGACGGAACAGGCGTTTCCAAGCGTTTTGATTTGCCCGAACCTTCTCCGGATGCTATCTCCCTGAATACACTTTGGTCTAAAGATTATTTGCGGGTAAGTCTTTCCAAATCACCCGATACCCCATTGGGCACTTCGCTGATACTGGTGGCGCATTTGCGGGGCATCGTTCTGTATGCACAGCCCTGGGATGATAAACAAAATTATGTTGACTTTGAAAAAGACTTTTTTCCGGCGGGCATCGTTCATTTTCTGCTGGTTGATGAAGGCAGAAATATTCTGAGCGAACGTTTAGTGTTTTCTCTGCAAAAAAGTGCACTGGCGCAGACTGAAGTCCGGCTTGACCGTGAAAACTACTTGGCAAGAGAGAAGGTAGATATGGATATACAGATTAAAGATATAAATGGAAACCCCATGTCAGGCAACTTTGCACTTGCAGTTGTTGACAGAACAGACGTGAAGCCGGATACCGTTTCCAACATTGTTTCCACCTTATTGCTCACTTCCGATCTTAAAGGACACATTGAGTCACCGTTGAGTTACCTGCAAGACAACCGCAGTTCTTCCTATGCCCTGGATTTGCTGATGATGACACAAGGCTGGCGGAAATACAACATACCGGAGGTCTTGAAAGGCAACGTAACCAGCGCATTACCCTATAATTTGGAATTGGGTGACGAAGTTTCCGGTAAAGTAGAGGGCTTGTTTTCTGCATTGAAAGAGGGAAATATCTCTTTGCTCGCCCTTAAAGATTCACTCATCGGGATAGAACTGACGAAGCCTGACCGGAATGGGCGGTTTGTATTCGATAAACTGGAATATCCCAGTGGTACTCACTATATTGTCCAGGCGCTCAGCAAGAAAGGTTCTTCAAAAGTTTTTATCGAACTGGATCCTTACAAATCGTTTCCTGCTCCCCGAATCGGGTGTATTCCCCGCATTGAAAAACCGCATATCGAGGAGAATTATATGGCAAAGATGGACCAAAAATATACTATAGAAAATGGAATGAGAGTTTATAATCTGGCGGAAGTGATAGTGACAGGTAGAAGAGAGAGAGCTGTAAAAACGGAATCTCCCTTTTATTCGGTGGGAGTTTCGAAGGTGCTGACGGAAGAGGATGTAAAAAAAGGACATTTTATTTCTACATACGACCTCTTGCGACGTTTGCCGGGTATTACTATCACGAATAATGAAGTGCGTTATCGATTTGCTCCGGTCATGGTGTTGCTGGACAATGTTCCCGAAGAAAACTTTGATTTTGACCTGTTGGACGTGGATGACATCAAAGATGTTTTTTACTCCCCTGCCACTTCTGTCGGTCCTCTTTACGGGTCGGCTGCGGGAAATGGTGCCATAGTAGTCACTACGAAGAATGGGTTTATACAGAAAAATAAAATGAATAGCAACATACAGACTATTACGACTTTAGGTTATCAACAAACTGTAGAATTCTACTCACCGGCGTATGACACGGAAGCAAAGAAAGAATCCGTCAAGCCAGACTTACGTTCTACGATATACTGGAATCCGAGCGTGCAGGTTGATGAATCGGGAACTGTTCACGTCAGCTTCTATACAGCTGATTCTGCTGCCGATTATGGGGTAGTGATAGAAGGTGTTTGTACATCGGGCAATCTCATTTATTCAGGTGAAAAAGTAATATCGCGGCATAGCGATTCTTATTAATTTTTTTGTTGAAGTAATTTAAATATATAGCTTATGAAAAACATTACAAACGTATTTTGCGAATTTCTTATAGCTTTATGCTGTTTGATGTCTTCTTCCGCACTTTGGGCATGGGAAGATATGTCAATGCCTCGACTGCATGTTGAAGGCCGTTATCTGGTAGACCCGCATGGGAATAAAGTGAACCTGCATGGGTTTGCACAGACCTATAGTCCGTGGTTCAATGAGATGGGGCAGAAATGGGACAATTATGATGTGGAGAAATGCTTGAAATACAATCAAGGGTTGATTGATGACATTATGGCTGCCGGTTGGAAAATGAATTTTCTTCGATTACATATGGACCCGTATTGGTCAAATTCTCCGGGAATTCATGTAGAAGGAGAGAATGACATTTCAGCATTCGATTTCAATCGGTTTAAAAACTATCTTGATAGGGTATTTATTCCGATGGCGGAATATGCTGTCTCGAAAGGACTTTATGTAGTCATGCGTCCTCCCGGAGTATGTCCGGAAAAAATAGCTGTAGGAGATGAGTATAATCAGTATCTCATTAAAGTATGGACACACGTAGCCCAGCATCCGAAATTGAAGAATCATCCCAACATTATGTTTGAACTGGCCAACGAACCGATTAATATACTTGGTCCCGATGGTACTTATGGAGCCGGTTCGCAGGGACACTTCGATAAACTGAAAGAGTATTTTCAGTCGGTGGTAGATGCGATGCGTGCACAAGGTTGCGGTAACATTCTTTGGATACCTGGTTTGGGTTATCAAGGGTTGTATAAAGGGTTTGCCGTCAATCCTATCGAAGGAGATAACATCGGTTATGCGGTACATCTTTATCCGGGTTGGATGGGAAGTGATGGAGAAAATGGGGATGGTGGTTCCAGTACGGGAGGCTATGAACCTTTCCAGAAAGGATGGGATGATTCCGTAGCTCCGGTAGCATCATTCGCACCTATCATGATAACAGAAATGGATTGGGCACCGTCAAAATATAACGCTTCGTGGGGGAAGGCTCATACCGGTACATTCGGTGGTCCCGGTTTTGGAGCAAATATGAAACATATTGTAGATAATTCGGGTAATGTAAGCTGGCTTATTTTTACGGGTGCTGATTTGTTGGCAAAATTTAAGGATACTCCACCTGCTGAGGGAGAAGCGTACACCTTCCTGACCGATCCCGAAGCCTGTCCGTGGCCTACCTATCATTGGTATCAGGAGTATGCAAAGGAAAATTATCCACGTCCTGATTTTACTTATCAGTCACATAGTGATAATGGGGATGGCACATACACTAATCCTGTTATATTCGGTGACTTTCCTGATCCGGATGTAATCCGTGTGGGTGATGTCTATTATATGGTATCCACTACCATGTACATTTTCCCCGGAGCCACCATTCTGAAATCTTATGATTTGGTGAACTGGGAGTATTGCTGTAATCCGTTGGAGCGCATAGAGGCATCCGATGGTTATAATCTTGAAAATGGTCAGAACCGTTACAGCCGTGGCCAGTGGGCAACAGCTCTTCAATATCACAACGGCAAGTTCTATCTCCTGTTTACTACACTGGATGAAGGTGGATACCTATTGACCACTACCGACATTGAAGGTGAATGGGAAAAGAAGAAGCTAAATGATGGCTTTTATGATTGCGGATTGCTTTTTGATAATGATAAAATATACGTAGTTTACGGTATCAACCAGCTTCGTATAGCCGAATTGGATGAAGATTTCAATAAAATTCCCGGCAGTGATAAGGATGTGGTTAAATGGTCTTTCCGCGAAGGGCTTGAAGGGAGCCGTTTGTATAAGATAGGTGAGTATTATTACATTTACTCTACGTATGGAGGATGGCCTGCTTTTCAAACTGTTTTCCGCTCCAAGGATATCTATGGACCTTATGAGGAAAAGAAGCTGATAGACGATGACAACATTCATCAGGGAGCTTTGGTAGAAACGCAGACCGGAGAGTGGTGGACTATGCTTTTCTATGATAAAGGTGCTTATGGACGATTCCCTAACCTGCAACCCGTAAAATGGGTGGATGGCTGGCCTGAAATAGGTGAGAACGGAAAAGGAGTCACTACCTATCGTAAGCCCGATGTTGGCAGGGAATACCCCATAAAGTCATTGCCTACCAATGATAATTTCAGGCATTATAAATTAGGACTACAATGGGGATGGAATCATAATGCGGACAGATCAAAATGGTCGTTGACTGAACATGCCGGTTATTTGCGGTTGTATACGGCAAATGTTACCGACAGCCTGCATAAAGCCAAGAACACATTGACTCAGAGAATTCTGGGGTATCCTCAGGACTTGGAACATTCCTATGGTACGGTCAGGATGGAGATAGGCGAGATGCAGGAAGGCGATGTGGCAGGATTGGCAGTATTTCAGGACCCTTATGCGTTTATTGGCGTTAAAGTCATAGATGGGCAGAAGCGGTTGGTTTATACCACTGCCCCTGTAGTATCGTCGGCTGCAAAATCGGAGCAGATAGGAGAAGTGGTCACTGAACAGGTAATCTATTTGCGCGCTATTGCCAATTACAACACAAGTAGAGCAAGCTTTTATTACAGCCTGGACAACAAGACCTATACAAAATTTGGGGATGACCTAAACATGAAGTATGATCTGACGGTATTCACAGGCAATAAGTTCGCTATCTTTAATTATGCAACTGCCCAGACAGGAGGCTATGTGGATGTAGACTGGTTCTCTACCGAACCGGAGTTTGATGAAGCATTCTATTTTGACGACTCTTTTGAGGGGTATAGTGAAGAATCATTGACCTTAATCGAATTGACCATCAATGGAAAAGAAGAGCTCACTTTGCTTACCGGAAGTTCTTCTACAATTACAGTGAAAGGAATATATGCCGATGGCCATACGGAAGATATTACCATGGCGGCCGATTATGAAAATCAGAATCCGGATGTCATACGTGTAACTAACGGACGTATAATGGCTTTGCAAGATGGAGAGAGTGATATAATTATCAGTTATAAAGGCCCTTTGGGTGACCGTCAGTCTTTAAAGATTCACGTCACTTCTTCTACTTTTCCGCTAACCGCAGAACTGTTTAATCCCAATATTTGGGAGACCGGTTCTTTTGATGAGAATACACATACATTGGTGACCGGACAGTATGGTTTCGGTGGCTGGTGGTACGATAACGGTATTGATTTGTCAGAATATAAATACGTTGTGGCAAAAATAGGCAATGATAACTCAAACAACGGTGCTTCATTTCGTTTATTTGATGAGAATAGCTATTGGTCGGGAGCTGCTGAGTATGAAGTTAAGAACAGTAAGCAAGTGGTTGTTGATTTGAATAATATGTATAAGAGTAATTCTAAAGTGAAACTTGATCCGAGCCATATCTATGGTGTAGGTTTCTGGTCGTTCGGCGGCAGCCCTATTATTATCGATAAAGTCTATCTGACTAATTCCGATGATTACGAAGATCCTACGGGCATCGAGGATGTGACCGTGGATAAAGATCCTCTGGTAGATGTCTATACCATTACGGGAATCAAGCTTCGCACTCAGGTGCGCAGAAGTGAGGTGATCCGGGAACTGCCTGCAGGAATTTATATTGTAGGCAGAGAGAAGATTGCCATATTGAAATAATTCTTTTCTGAATTTTTATGTTGGCATCACTCTGTTTATAGTGACTGGAGTGATGCCACTATTTTATAATCGATGCGATATGAAAGAAAACTGGAAATATGTGATAATAGCTATTTTAGCAATGACTTTATCGTCCATTACAGGATATGCGCAAAATCCGATTGTGCAAACCTGTTATACTGCGGATCCGGCTCCGATGGTTTATGGAGACAGGTTTTATATATATATCGACCGGGATGAAGGGCCTGATTATTACAATATGAATGAGTGGAGAGTCTATTCTTCGGCTGACATGGTGAACTGGACTGATCATGGAGCTCAGCTTCCCTTGACTGCTTTTTCGTGGGCGAAAGCCGGAACCGCATGGGCTGCTCAGTGTATAGAACGGTATGGCAAATTCTACTGGTATGTGTGTTGCACAGATACGGAGTCGAATATAAATGCTATCGGAGTCGCTGTTTCCGATAGTCCTACCGGTCCTTTTAAGGATGCACTCGGAAAGCCGATGATTTCCGGCGGATGGGGATATATCGACCCTACCGTTTTCATTGACGACGACGGACAGGCTTATATATATTGGGGTAACCCCGGCCTTTTTTATGTGAAAGTGAATGAGGACATGATTTCTTATAGTGGGGATATAGTTGAAGTGGAACAAACGGTGGAGGGATTCGGAGGGCCTAAGGAGCCGAAAGAGGGAGTGCAGTATAAAGATTTGTATGAAGAAGGACCTTGGTTTTATAAGCGTGGAGGAAAATATTATTTGTTGTATGCGGCTGGAGGGGTACCCGAACACATTTCTTATTCAATGAGTGACAGCCCGACAGGACCCTGGAAATATATGGGAAAGATTATGCCGTTGCAGGATACGAATAGTTTCACTAATCACTGTGGAGTAGTAGATTTCAAGGGAAAATCTTATTTTGCCTATCATACCGGTTGGCTTCCGGGAGGCGGTGGTTTTACCCGTTCGGTTTGTATAGAAGAATTTAAGTATAATGAAGACGGGACGATTCCTACAATTATGGCTACCAAAGAAGGTGTAGCACCGGTAGGAACATTGAATCCTTATCTGAAGACGGAAGCCGAAACAATGGCTTGGGGGCTTGGGCTGAAAACGGGCCAAGACAGCAATACAGGGGTTTATGTTACTTCCATTCGTAATGGCGGGCGGTTGAAGGTTCGTGAAGTAGACTTTGGAAACATTGGTGCCGGAATATTTACGGCAAGTGTTGCGAGCGGTTCGAAAGGTGGGATGGTAGAGTTGCGTCTTGATATGCCTGATGGAGAGTTGATAGGAACTTTATCTGTGTCATACACCGGTGGCTGGACTCAATGGAAAGAAGAAAGTACAAATATCATTGGCAGTGTGACAGGTAAACATGATTTGTGGTTTGTATTTAAAGGAGACGGTGCAGAAGAGCTTTTTAATATGGATTATTGGCAATTTGCCGAAAAAGAACAAAATAAAAGTCTGGTGGCTTTAAATGCTTCCATTGACCAGTTTAAGATTGATATTCTGCCTGGGAATGTGCATACGGCAAATATTAAGGTTATGGCCATATACACTGATGGTACGGCCACAGATGTTACGGATGAAGCGGAGATTAGAGCGGTTACTCCGGGAGTCGTATCCGTCAATGGTGGTGTGGTTACGGGAGTCGCTTATGGAAAAACGGATATTGAGGTAAGCTATGGTGGTAAGTCTTCCATATTGAAGTTGATTGTCAGGGATATTGAAAAAGAATATACTGTTGACCGGCTATCTTTTGAAGCATTTGGCAAACCGGTGAACGAGTTGAAATTGTTATCCCGCAGTCAGTTGAGTTATAGTTTGTTTGCCATCTATCAGGATGGCCATACGGAAGAGATAACACAGGTAGCGGATGTCGACATTCAGAATCCGGAAGTGTTGTTGGTTGAGGCAGGACAGATTATGGCATTGAAAGATGGTGAGTCGACGGTGACATTCAGTTATAAAAGCACTTTTGGGGAACGCCAGTCAGCGACTGTACATATTGTTTCTTCCACCTTTCCGTTGACTGCCCAATTATTTAATCCTAATATTTACAGTGAAGGATCTTTCGATGAGACTACACATACGTTGGTCACCGGTCAGTATGGTTTTGGAGGCTGGTGGTATGACGATGGTGTGGATTTGTCGGAATATAAATATCTTGTGGTAAAGCTGGGGAATACCGAGTCGTGCGGTGCTTCCTTCAATATCTTCGATGAGAACAGTTATTGGTCGAAACCTGCCGCATACGTGATTGGAGGCAAAAGACAAATGGTTGTAAACCTGAATGATGCATATAAAAAGCAGGATGACGGTTCGTCTGTGAAGCTGAATCCGAGCCACATCTATGGCGTAGGCTTCTGGTCGCTCGGTGGCAGCCCTATTGTTATCGATAAAGTCTATCTGACTAATTCCGATGATTACGAAGATCCTACCGGTATCGTAGATGTAGTTGTGGATAAAGATCCTCTGGTAGATGTTTATACCATTACGGGAATCAAGCTTCGCACTCAGGTGCGCAGAAGTGAGGTGATCCGGGAACTGCCTGTAGGAATTTATATTGTAGGCAGAGAGAAGATCGCCATATTGAAGTAATATGATGATAGAATCTGATTAGTTTACATGAACAAACAATCAGCTTTTTAGAAAACATATTTATAAGGATGATATAATCCGGCCTACAGATATTTGTAGCCGTGTTTTGAAAGGGCTACACCTTTTTGTCCGGATGGCTACACCCTTTTACTCTCATGGCTACACCTTTTCATATAAAGGGTGTAGCCATTCCAAAAGGATACTTTACTCTTAAATATAAGTTATTGAAAAATATTTATTTAAAATAAAAAGTCTTTCCTTTTTATTGCTTATATTTGTCAGGATGAGCAACCTTTAAATTTTAGTAGAAATTAATCATATACAACTATACCATGAGAAAACTTATTTTCCTTTTCCTGCTTTGCATCACTTGTATGCTTCAGGCACAAAATGTAATTGATAATCCTAAGTTTAAATTCCGTTCGGGCAGCATTTATAATATTACCCGCATTGAACGTACTCCGGATGCAACGAGGTTGCATATCCATGTTATTTTCCGTCCGCATTGGTGGGTAAAGACAGGCAAAGATACTCATTTGGAAGATGCGATTACTGGTAAGAAGTATTATATAACCGGTAGTGAAAACTTTGAATTAGAAAAAGAAGTATATACACCAGATTCCGGTACGTTGGATTTTGTACTTATTTTTCCTCCACTTCCTAAGGAGACAAAAGAAATCCATTTGCTTGAGTCTGATCATGACGAACTCAATACGTACTATATATCTTTGGAGAAAAAAGATGCCAAAGCCTCACTTTTCGATAAAGTCTCCGGCAACTGGATGGGAATGGACGACTATTATGAATGGGCTTTTGGCATATACGATTCTCTTGCTGTCATGGACAATCGTTTCTATCAGTACGAAGCAATCCGTCAGAAAGGTAAAAGTATGCTGTTGACTTTGAAAGATGACCGGGGCGATAAAGTGGAGCTGGAACTTACCCCGCAAAAGAATGGTTTGTGCCGGATAAGGAAAGATAAAGAACCTGCCCGGCTTTATTCGCGGGATACGGGAAGCATGAAGGCGATGCAGGTTGAAGAGAATGAGAGTCCGGTATTCCGTCGGGATAGTGTTTGCCTGCAAGGATACATTGCCGGCTATGATCAGAAATTAGGCTTTACCAATGGTCTGATTTATGTTTCTAATGATTTGACAAGAGAAGATTATCCGATGGTGGTAACTCTGCAACCTAATGGAAGGTTTGAATGTAAGTTTGAGATCAACTATCCTATGGTAAGTTCGGTTGTGTTCAATAATGATTGGTTGCCCTTTTATATAGAGCCGGGACAAACTGTAACAATGTATGTAGACTGGGAAGCTGTAATGGCCCGTAGCCGTGCCCGTGATCATTATTATCCTCTTCATAATGTCCATTACATGGGATCTACCGCATATATAGGAAAGGCATTGAAATATGTAGATGATTTATTCGTATTTCGTTATGAAGATTTCTCGAAAATGCAGAAAGAACTGACCCCTGCACAATTTGTAGAGCGTTGCGAACCCATGTTTCGTCGTTGGTCGGAGCAGGCCGATTCACTTGTTGCTGCCAATCGATATGTGGGAAGAGCGGCACGTTTGGTGAGAAATACGGCACGGATTTCTCAAGGTTATAAGATGTTCGACTTTGTTATGAACAGAAGTTATCTGGCGCGGGAGAATAAAGATAATGAGGTGCTGAAGGTTAAGGAAGATTCGGCTTATTATAACTTCTTACGACAGATGCCTCTTAATGACAGCATTATCGTAGCGGATAAGAATTTTAGTAGTTTTATCAATCGCCTTGAATATATGAATTTTGCAAGGGCTATGGGTGATACGACGACTGTTGAAATGGGAAAGATTGCCTATAAATATCCTGAAAAATCTGTCCTTACTTATTTGAAGAAGAATGGTGTAGTATTGACTCCTGAGCAGGAAAAAATGAGAAAAGATAGTGAAGACAGAGCTGGTAAGACTGTGACAAGAGAGATAAGCGAACTCATTGCGGAGACGAAGATATGGGAAGAACTTAGAGAAAAATATAAGGATTTATTCGAAGCTTATCGAAAGGAAAACGAGGTAAAGAATGATGTTTCTGTATCTATTGATGAAAATCAGAAAGCAGAAGATGAAAAAATAATGAGAATAAATCAATTCTTTGAAAATCAAAGAGAGAAATCGGGACGATTGGATACCATAGTCGGATATGTCCCGTTGGTTTCGCAGATCATTGCTTTGCGAAGTCTTCCTTTTGATTTAAAACAATTGGATAGAGAAGGTGCCCGTAGTCTGTTGGATAAAGAAAAGCAGCTAATCAATCATCCGTTCATGCTTGCTGAGGCGGAGCGTTTGTATGCCCAAGCTTTCCCACTACAAAATGATAGCACGTATGCTTTGCCTGAAGGGCCTGCTACTGAAATCTTACGTAATATCATTAAAGCCCATGCAGGTAAAGCTTTGTTTATCGATTTCTGGGCAACGTTTTGTGGTCCCTGTCGTAGTGGCATTGAACACACTGCCGGTTTGCGCCAACAGTATAAAGATCACCCGGATTTTCAGTTCATATACATCACCAGTGATCGTGAAAGTCCCGAAAAGACTTATAATGAATATGTAGAAAAGAATCTGAAGGGTGAGGCTTGCTATCGTATTCCTCAGGCAGATTACAACTATCTCCGCCAATTATTCCACTTCAACGGTATTCCTCATTATGAGTGGATAGAAAAAGATGGTACTGTATTGCGAAACTCTCCGGGAACTTATAACCTGGAGAAATATTTGAAGAAGCGTTTCGGGAATAAAGATTGATATTTTCCATTATTAAGTATTATTTTAGCTCTTGTTTATTGACCGGAAGTTTTTTCTTACGTATCATATAATAAACGAAGATATTATTATGATGGACCAGAAAAAAATACAAGAGCTTATAAGTAGGAGCCAGCAGGAGGATGCAGTAGCATTCTCTCTGCTGGTTTCTACGTTTCAGCCACTTGTATTCCGGCTTGCTTTCCGATTGCTGTGCGACGAAGATGAAGCTAAAGATATGGTACAGGAAACCTTTGTAAAGGTGTGGCTGGCGCTGGGTAAATATAATGGTGAGTGCCGCTTCTCTACCTGGCTTTATAAAATCACTTGCAATACTTGTTATGACCGTCTGCGCTCCTTGCACCATTCACCACTCGATAATGAAGCAGATTATTCCGTTTCCGCGAATATCTCGTCAGATGATAATGTAGAATTGGCAGTGGTGAACAAGCAACTGCGTGAACTAATCCTGAGATATACCGATGAGCTGTCTCCCCGGCAAAGGTTGATTTTTACATTACGGGATATTGAGGAACTGGATGTGCCGGAGGTGCAAATTATCACCGGACTTTCTGCCGGAATCATTAAAACCACCCTTTATCTGGCCCGGAAGAATATACGAAACAAAATGAATCAAATAGATGCTGGCTTATGAAACAAGATGATAAACTTTACAATGAATGGCTTGATGAGGTGAGAAATGTACAGCCTATATTGAGCAATCCGGATGAACTGACTACCGCCATTTTGCAGCAAGTGAGCAGGATCGTTCCCCAAAAGAAGAAAAGGAAAAGCCTGCTGATTGGCAGTTGGGTATCCGGGATAGCCGCAGGACTTTTGTTGTGTTTGTTGGTGAGTGAGACTCTTCTTAGTCCGGTTCCCGATGGTGTCAGAGTAGAAGAGGAGTATCGTTTCCAGGAAAACAGTGCTTATTCCCTACCGGAAGGCTGGGAGAGGATGAGGCTTTCTGAAAAGAGCGATTACCTGTCCGGACAGTACGTGCAGTATAAGAAACTCAGGCAAAAGAGAGTAATGGAACTTACAAAGAAAACTTATTAAATTATATCATTATGAGAACGTATAAATGGATGGCAGCCATTGTTTTGCTGCTCGGTATGACTTCTTGCGGTACCTATTACCGAATGGTTTCTCAGGTAAATAGTGATGGTAGCATGCACAGAGAGGTATATGCTTATGGCGACTCTGCTTTCCTTGCAGGAGACAGGAATCATAATCCGTTTTTATTCCGAATAGATTCGGGATGGGAAGTGAGCAATCTGGACTCTGTTGTTAAATTCAACTGCTGGGGAGATGAAGACAAACTGAATGTGAAAGTTTGCCGGACTTATCCAACGGTAGGTTCCGATAGCTTCAGTACTTTGGATGGAAAGGAATACAGTTTTCCTCTGGTAGTTCCGGTTGAAAAACTCCGGAAAAGCTTCCGCTGGTTCTATACATATTATCAGTATACGGCTACCTACGGTGAATTACCCGATAAAGGTCCGGTACCTCTCGAAAATTATATGAGTAAAGAGGAGCAGCGGATATGGTTCCGGGGAGATCAGGAGGCTTTGATCGGATTAAATGGTATTGAACAGAATAATAGGTTGGATGACATTGAAGCCAAATTCTGGAAATGGTATAACCGTAGTCAGTATGAACTGAGTTGTGAAGTAATTCTTCATTTCATTACGATAAAAGGAGATACGGCCTTTGTACATCAGTTGGCAGATCTGAAGGAACCGGTTTATGGGAAGTACTTTTCCGGAAAAGATACCGGTGATGACGGATCGCCCGAAGAGGTATGCAATTATTTGGATGAATTGAGTCAAACGAAATATTTCTCAAGTTTATATGCGGACAATAAAAAGCCAATGGATGATCTGTTTGAGGAAAAAGGGCGGATTGCAGAATTGTTTGGTTATGCTGTGCAGTTTGAGTTATCCATGCCGGGCAGGGTGGTTTCTACTAATGCAGCCATGCAAAAAGATGAGTCACTCATTTGGAAAGTAGATGCTTTTCGTCTTTTGGACAGTGATTATATGCTTGTTGCCGAATCCCGTGTAGTTAATTATTGGGCTTTTGGCATTACATTATTACTGATATTGCTTATTGGTGGATACTGTTGGAGACTATATAGAAAGCTTTCATAACTCTGTAGAATTCATATATATCATATTAATGTCGGGAGTGCTACTCACCACTTGATAGTAGCATTTCCCGTTCTTTCTTTGTCAGGCTTTTGACAACAATCTCATAAGACTTGCTTACGAGTTCTTTAATTTTCTCGTCAGGTACATCCTGATTAAAGTAAACACTGATCCAGTATTTTTTATTCATGTGCCATCCGGGCTTTATTCCTATATACGTGGTTTGTAATTCTCCTGATTCTTCCGGATTGCATTTGATACAGCAAAAGTCAAAGACTTCGATATTTACAAAGCAGAACCATTTATCCGCTACATAAAAACATAGAACATCACGACTGTATTTATCAGGAACATTCAGAAACGGCATTTTCTCACGAACACCTTTTAATGACAGGCAATATTCTCTAAATTCTTCAATATTCATTTTGATAGATTTTTAAACAGTATGCGAAGGCAAATATAGCACTTTTAGGGTAAATTCTGATTAAATACCTAATATATCTGATGTGTGAATATTTTATCTTTTCTGTTGCAGAACACAATCATGAGAGCCTCCTGAAGAAAGCATGTTTATTGAGTGATGATAACGACGACGTTTGGAATCGTAAGCCTTTTATTCTATAGCGTAGGGCGATGCCCTATGCTATAAAATGAGAGCCTTTCAGGTTATATGTGAAACTTAAATAAGAAATAGAGGAGATCTTTGCATTATTTTTTCAAAAAAGCTCCTGATTCTTTTCATGATATTAGGCAACAGAATACTTAGGAACAATGAGCAGAATAGATAGAAGGTGGTATGAAAACTACACTTTGCTTTATTGTTTTTGTTCTTTTGCTTGTAGCAAAACTCCGTCCTACAGTTGCGGGCTCTACGTTTTCCAATTGTGGGCTGTTCATCCCGCAATTGCGGGCTACACAGCCCACAACTGAAAAACAAGATTTTGCTTATAGCATAATGACATTATCTTTAATACTTTATAGTAAAAAGGAAGTAGCATATCAAGTTTCTCCTCTGTAATTCAGCTTTCTATGATGATGGGATTATGTAGTTTAATTCTTTAATTTCTAACGAAGTGATCTCTTTTAACTCTTTCGATGAATAATTCAGGCTAAAAAGGAGGTATATGTATGAATCTTGGTAAAGTTTGTATTGTACGTATTAAGACTTTGAAAACTAGTGTATTAAAAACTTAAAAAACATCTTTTTTATCTGTCTTTGGGTGTAGGATGGAACTTTTCTACACTTTCCTACACCACTTCCTACACCGCCTATCTGTTTGATAATCAAATGAAAATGATAGTTGGTGTAGGATGTAGGAAAGATTGATGTAAACTCGACAGTATGTGATTTCCGCTTTTAATTAGTTTTTCTCATATAAAAACACTATCTATGCAATAAATATAATGAACTATTTAAAAATGATATCATGGGAAACAAAACTATTTTTAGAGTAGTGATGTGTATAATCATATTGTCGACTTTCATTCTGCCGGTTTCTGCGCAGCAGCCTGATAAGACGAATGAGTACGAAGTATCTTTGAAAAAGTTGATGGAAGTTACCGGCGCGTCGGCTTCTATTGATGAGGTTCTATCGTATACTCTGTCTGTGGCAAAGATGAATGTGTCTGAATTTGAATCTCCTTTGGGCGAGCGGTATAAAGAGTCGGCAATGGGGATTATGCGCGAAGCCATGCCGCTGTTGGTTAGTAGGTTACAGATGGACATGGGAAAGGAATTGCGTCCGGAAATTGGCAGGAGTACGGAGGTAGTGGATCAAACAAGAAATCGGGATCAGGAAATATATGATGCAGCCTATGCGCTTCCTAAAGATAGCATTGAGGTTGCTGACAGACCCTATAACAGAGCAACAGGAACAAAACCTTTATTATATTCCATTGAAAGAAGAGCAAAAGACACGAAAGTAACGTTTCTTCAACCTATTTACTTTGATTGGCAATGGTTGTATTACAGTCCCGGTTTTGTGATAATAGACAGAAAAACGGGTGATGAATACCATGTGAGAGGATATGACGGAGGAGCTCCCCAAGATCGATTATTGACTGTGGAAGGTTTTAACTCCAAATATATCTATGTCAGTCTGCTTTTCCCTAAACTGAAAAAGGGTGTAGAGGTAATTGATATTCTTGAGTTGCCGCATGAAAAAGACAAATTGCCTTCCAATGATGATGGAATTGCAAAGTCATACTATGATGTAAAGGTAAAAGATTATCTTTCCTTCTCCAATAAGAGAGGCAAGAAGATATATTATTAAAAGCTAAAAATAGGAGGAAGGAGTCTGAGATATATCTAATTTTAAAAATCATATATTTAATTTTGAAAGTCTGTGGGCAGGTTAAGCTCTACATTTGTATCCTATAGGATAATTTCAAATAATAATGATATGAAGAAGAGACTATTCAGCCTATTTGCGTTGGCTATTGGATTGCAAACGGTTGCTTTATCCCAAAAGAATGAGTGGAGAGATCCGGAGGTAAATGCTGTGAATCGTGCTCCGATGCACGCTAATTATTTTGCTTATGAATCATACGATGCTGCCCGTACAGGTGTTAAGGAAGAATCTGATAATTTTCTGTCTCTGAATGGGATGTGGAAATTTAATTGGGTAAGGAATGCTGACCAGCGTCCGGATGATTTTTATCAGTTGGGTTATAATGATAGTGCGTGGGATGAACTGAAAGTACCTGCTGTATGGGAGTTAAATGGTTATGGTGATCCTATTTATGTCAATGTAGGGTACCCATGGAAGAACCAATTCAGAACTGATCCTCCGAAAATACCTGTAGCCAACAATCATGTAGGATCCTATCGAAAAGAGATTGTCATACCGGCGGAATGGAAGAATAAGCAAATCTTTGTGCATTTTGGTTCTGTCACTTCTAATATCTATTTGTGGGTAAATGGTAAGTATGTTGGGTATAGTGAAGACAGCAAACTGGAAGCGGAGTTTGATTTGTCGGGTTATCTCAAACCGGGAAAAAATCTGATTGCATTTCAGGTGTTCCGTTGGTGTGACGGGTCATATCTTGAAGATCAGGATTTCTTCCGCTTTTCGGGTGTGGGACGTGATTGCTATTTATATGCTCGCAACAAGACTTGTATACAGGACATAAGGGTTACTCCCGATTTGGATCAGCAATATACCAACGGATCACTGGACATTGCTCTCCAGGTGAAAGGACGGGGTACCGTAGAGTTGGAACTGTCGGATGCGAAAGGCAATGTGGTTGCAAACACCCGGTTGAATGGTTCGGGCAGTCTTTCGACTGTTATGGAGGTTAAGAATCCTCTTAAATGGAGTGCGGAAATGCCCAATCTTTATTGCCTGACCGCTACTTTAAAGAATGGCAATGATATTTTAGAAGTTATTCCGGTAAAAGTGGGTTTCCGTAAAGTGGAGATTAAGGATGCTCAGCTGCTTGTGAACGGACAGCCTGTACTTATTAAAGGTGCCAACCGCCATGAAATGGATCCCGATTATGGATATGTTGTTTCACGGGAGCGTATGTTGCAGGACATTCGGATTATGAAACAATTCAATATTAATGCTGTGCGTACGTGTCATTATCCTGACGATAATCTTTGGTATGAATTGTGCGATGAGTATGGTTTGTATGTCGTAGCTGAGGCTAATGTAGAGGCGCACGGAATGTTATATACTAATAATCAGCTTTCTAAACATGCTTCTTTTGCCAAAGCACATCTGGAACGTAACCAGCGTAATGTGCAGCGCAGTTACAATCATCCTTCGGTTATTATTTGGTCATTGGGCAACGAAACCGGTCCCGGCCCTAACTTTGAGGCTTGCTACCGTTGGATAAAAGCGGAAGATGCGACACGTCCCGTGCAGTATGAACAGGCCGGTCATGATTATTATACCGATATTTTCTGCCCGATGTATTTGTGGTACAGTGCATGTGAGGATTATGCCAAGAGTAATGCTACTAAGCCGCTTATACAGTGTGAATATGCACATGCTATGGGTAATTCTATGGGTGGATTCAAAGAATATTGGGACCTGATACGTAAATATCCGAAATTCCAGGGTGGGTTTATTTGGGACTTTGTTGACCAGTCTGTGCGTTGGAAAAATAAAGACGGTATTGAAATATATGCGTATGGCGGAGATTTTAATAAGTACGATGGTTCTGACAATAATTTCTGTGATAATGGTCTGATAAGCCCTGACAGGGTACCGAATCCGCACATGTACGAAGTGGGTTACTTTTATCAGTCCATTTGGACACATCCCGTCAACCTGCAAAATGGAGAAATAGAAATCTTTAATGAGAATTTCTTCCGTGATCTTTCCGCTTATTATCTGGATTGGCAGTTATTGGCAGATGGTGAATTGGTAGAAGCCGGCACTGTTAGCAATCTGAATGTTGCTCCTCAACAAAAGGCGAAACTAAAACTGGACATCTCCGATGTAAATTCGTATAAAGACAAAGAACTATTACTGAATGTGTCTTATAAACTTAAAAAGGCTGAAACCTTATTATCTCCCGGATTTACTGTTGCAAAAGCTCAAATGTCCGTCATTCCCTATAAAGCACCCGATATGGCATTAGTGAATGTGAAGAAAGCGAATATAGAATCGGTTGCTCCTTCCGTGAATAATAATGATGGCAATTATCTGATCATTGAAGGTGAGGATTTCATTATCGAGTTTGCGAAGAACAATGGTTTCCTGAGCAGATATAAGGTTGCAGGCAAAGAATTAATGAATGATGGCGGACAACTCGTGCCTAATTTCTGGCGTGCGCCTACTGACAACGATTATGGTGCCAGGTTGCAGCATAAATACAGAGTATGGTTGAATCCAAAACTGAAAAGAACTTCATTTACCAATAAGCAGGAAAATGGAACGATTGTAGTTGAGGCCGGATATGAAATGCCTGATGTATCTGCTAAATTATATCTGACTTATGTGATAAATAATACAGGTGAGATAAAAGTTACCCAGAAAATGGTTGCCGGTGAAGCAGAGAAAGTACCTGATATGTTCCGCTTCGGCATGCAGATGCAGATGCCTGACGAGTTCTATAGAATCAACTATTATGGCAGAGGTCCTGTGGAAAACTATTCGGACCGTAATCATGCAACGGATTTGGGAATTTATCGTCAGACGGTGGCTGAACAATTCTATCCATATATCCGTCCGCAAGAAACGGGTACTAAGACTGATATACGTTGGTGGAGACAACTGAATGAAGCGGGGTCCGGGTTGCAATTTGTTGCGGAAGCACCGTTCTCGGCATCGGCTCTGAATTATACGATTGAATCTTTGGACGACGGATTGAATAAAGATCAGCGTCATTCGCCGGAGGTAATCCCGGTAGATTATACGAATCTTTGCATAGACAAGGCTCAATTGGGGCTGGCTTGTGAAAACAGCTGGGGAGCTATCGCTTATCCGCAATACCGCTTGCCGTACGGTAATTATGAATTCAGTTTTATAATGAAGCCGGTATTTAATAAAGTTTATTGATGTGATAAAATCGGATTATGAGAAAATTGTGTTTGTTGTTCTTATTGATAGGAACCTATTGTTATGCCGGTGAAAGAAAATATACGGTTGATTCGCCTGACGGAAAGATACAGTTAGCGATTATTCAAACGGATGCCGGTGAGCTGACTTATCAATTATCTGTGAAGCGTAAACAAGTGATTGATGCTTCTGCATTGGGGTTTAAAACGGAAGATGGGCTGACTTTTCCTTTCCGGGGATGGAAAATGGGAAAGGTTACTCGTAACAAAGTGAATTCTGTTTGGAAGCCTCTGTGGGGAAAGCGTGCCGTGGTACCCGATAAATACAATGAGATGAAGCTGTCTTTTGTGAATGAAGCGAAATCATCGGATGCTTTGGAGGTAGTGGCACGGGCTTATAATGAAGGTGTGGCTTTTCGCTATGTGTCGCCTCAAGATGCAGGTTCTGCATTGGAACTTACTACTTTTAATTTTGCAGGCGATTATACTGCATGGTTTTATAATGGTGAAAGGCATAATATCGGTCCGGAACGATTGACGGAAACTGATGGTGAGCGCTTGCCTGTGATGACGGTGAAGGCTGCGGATGATTTATATCTGGCTGTCCATGAAGCTTGTCTGGATGAAGGGGAACCTTTGAAACTAAAGTCGGAAAAAGGGCAATGTTTGTTTTCTGTGTCTGTAAAGCCGCATTTGCTTCATGCGGGGTATCAATCGGCATGGCGTGTGGTTCTTTGCGGCAATCGTCCGGGCGATCTGGTAGATTCTCATCTCTTGGAATTATTGAATCCGGAACCTTCCGGAGATTATGATTTTTCATGGGTAAAGCCGGGAGTTGCATTGTGGGACTGGCGTATCAATGGTGCTCAATGGGAAGGATTTCATTATACAATGTCTTATCCTTCTTGGGAAAGAATGGTTGATTTTGCCGCCGAACAGGGTTTTGCCTATCTGGTTCTTGATGCCAACTGGTATGGACCTGAGTTTGAGCAAGGCTCAGATCCTGTAAAGGGAGATAAGGCCAGGGATGTACGAAAGTTGATTCAATATGGAAAACAGAAAGGAGTAGGCATTTGGCTGTATCTGAATGATGTAGGAGGACGTAATTATCCGTTGGAGGAAACCTTGAAGCAATATGGCGCATGGGGAGCTGCCGGGGTGAAGTATGGTTTTATGGCTGGAGATGGCGAAGAGAAGAATACCAGAACGAAGAGTATAACGGAAATGTGTGCACGGTATAAATTATTGGTAGATTTTCATGATTATCCGGTGCATCCCTATGGGCAGATGCGGACGTGGCCCAATGCTGTGACACGTGAATATTGCAAGGCTCAATTGGACGGCCATGAGATTTTCTATCCCAAGACCTTTGTTACTTCGGTATTTGTGAATATGATAGCCGGCCCGATTGATATGAATAATGGTATGTTTGACTTGCGACAGGGGAAAACGACGCGTTCGGATAATAATCAGGAGGTACCTTCAACGGTGGTATCGGAAGCTGCACGAACATTGATCACTTTCTCCGGCGCAACGATTATTCCGGATATTCCTGAATATTATCGTAAATACCCTGCTTTACTCCGCTTTTTGTCTGCACAGAAGATGCCTTGGCTGGAAAGTAAGACTTTGGATGGCAAAATAGGGGAATATATCGTAATGATGCGTCAAGCGGAAGATGGGGCATTCTTGGTAGGAGCTGCAACTAATGAAGAAAGTAGGACTTTACGTGTGCCGCTGTCTTTCTTGGGTAAAGGAGACTATGAAGCGGAAATTGTAGAAGATGGGGAGAATGCCCATTATTTGAGTAACAGAGAAACGATTAAGGTTTCGAAAAAGAAAGTAACGCGGAATGAAGTTCTGAATATAAAGTTAGCGCCGGGTGGCGGAGCTTGTATCCGTATTGGAAAAGAAATAAAACAGTAGCTATCCAGCTACTGTTTTATTAATCTTACTTCATATATTTCACCTATTTGCTTGTTGGGTTTTGCCACAAACTTGACGCGTACTTGTTTCTTATCCTGCAAAAGAGTAGCCGGAATGTCATAGGTTTCTGCCTTGAACTCTGATATGCGATATTTGCCGGTGTTGTTGATGGAACGGAGAAGCACATCATCAATATAGATATCGAATTCATGGCTTTTCCATTCGCCCACTCCCCAATACTTGAGTCGCAGCTTGAGGTTAGTCAGACCATCGGTTTGCATGAGGTAGCTAAAATAATGTCCGTTGCGGGCATCGCGATAGAAGACATTATTTGTGTTACCGGTGTATGACTCGTCGGTCTCCATCTGGTGGTCGGTCTCCGGTTGCTGTTCGCCTGGCTGCACTTTGTCGACAGTGCTTGCTTCGAGTGCCTGACGCTCCTGTTCCTGCTTGGCAATGTTATCGATATACTGCTTGTAGCTACCTTCGGTGAGGGCAAGCCAATATATCATGTAACGAGAGTCATGAATTTCGAAGAATGGTTGCAACTCTCCTTCAATCTTGTTCTCCGTGCGGGTGCTGAGTGTGAAGTGCAGCGGTTTGCCAGACACAGGAGTGAGCTGTGACGGGATACTGGCAATGTCATTGTTGATGAGGATTGGAGCTTTATCAATAGGCTGCTTTGGACCACCTGCATACTGCCCGAAGCGGCTATCATCCGCTATAAGTGAAGCCATCGACTCTGTACCGGTTTTCATTCCGAGAAGGATAGGCCCATGCATGAGAGCAACGTACTGCGGTTCGTTGGGTAGATAGCGCAGGGATGAGTGCATTGGGAAATTGATGTTTACTACATCGCCTTTTTTCCATTTGCGATTGATGCTGACGTAGGAGGACGGGCCTGTAATGATGTCGGCAGGCTTTCCGTTTACACTGACCTTGAATTCGCCCGGATGTACCCATCCCGGATAGCGCACCATGAGATTGAATGTGCCTTTACCTTCCGCAATAGTAATAGTACTGTTTTCAGAATAAGGGAAAGCCGTCTCCTGACGTAACGTGATACCGCGTTCCTTCCAGTCGAGCTGTGAAGCCGCATATAGATTCACAAAAAGGGCATCACCTGCATGGGTGTAGATGAACTGTCCGTACTTGCCATGGTTCTCCATACCGGTGCCGACACAACACCACATTGCTTCATTAGGAGCGGAGTAGTTGCGATAGTGGCGGGGACGGGCAGGCGTGAAATAGACGTAGCCTCCATGTTCCGGGTGCTGGGTGGAGAGTATGTGGTTGAATGTGGCAAGCTCGTAGTAGTCAGCATACCGCGCTTCCGGATTACGACGGTGGAGGTCTTCTGTAAGTTTCAACATATTGTTGGTGTTACAGCTCTCAGGACCGTCAATGTCGTTGATGAAGTCCATACAAGCATCCTTGGCAGGGAAATGCTCACGACGGCTGTTTCCGCCAAATGCAAGGCTGCGCTCGCCGGTTACGATATCCCAGAAGAATGAACTTGCCACATGATAATCCTCATTTCCCGACAGCTCTGATATACGCTCAAAGCCGATAACTTTGGGTACTTGCGTATTGGCGTGCATATTGTCGAGGCAGTCTTGCCGCTGCGACATAGGAGTAAATAACCGTTTGTGGGAGAAACGCTTTGCGCAGTCAAGGTACTTCTGTTCATGAGTAATGGCATACGCATCAGCAAGCACTTCGTTCATGCCGCCATGCTCGTTGCCAAGCATCCGTTCCATCTGTTCGTCCGACAATCCTGATGTGATGTGGATTGCCCAATTGCAAAACTGTAGAAAAAGACTCTTTGCCTGTTCATTGCCGCAATATAGCCATGCGTCGCGTAAGCCGGCATACATCTTATGCAAATTGTAGAACGGTGCCCATGAGCCACTGTATACGCGGAAGTCTCCGTCTTTAAAGCCATTCCAAATATTCTGGCTGTTAGGCATTCCGCCCATGTAGCCAACACCCCATTGGGGATGATTCTTGCAATTGGCTTCGGCACATTCGGCAATTTCACTGATAATGTACTCCATACGCTTACGACATTCTTCATTGCCGGTGGCTGCATTGATGGCCATAGCTGTGAGGTAATGTCCTCCGACGTGTCCGTCTAATCCGTCCCAGTTGGGATAACATTTAGCTTTGGGTGTCAGCCCTGCTTCTTTTCGATAGGGAGCCATCAAACGGTCACAGTCGTACTTGAGCAATGTCTCGATATTCAAGTCCCGGGCATGTTTCAACGGCCCTTCGAGGAGTGTTATTTGTGAGAGCGGAAACTCGTTGGGATACAATTTATCTTGTGCATTTATCCCTGTGGCTGCACATATAAATAATAGAATAGTAAATGTTTTTCTCATGGTTACATTCTGATATTCTTATGCAAGAGGAGTAAACACAACCTTATATGTTTTAACTACCCCTTTATAATCGAATTTCACAATAGCAGTTCCGGAAATCGATGTTGCCTGGATAATCTCTACTTTCACATTCTTATCAGTAGCTGATGCCGATACAGTAGGGGTTCCGGTAGTTCCGGCCGGAAGTTTGTAAACAGCTTCATAGATGTCATAGCCGGTAATACCATTACTTTCAGTAGAGCGTACAGGAGTTGCCGGTACTTCGATTGCTTTTCCATTGACCTCTATATTTACTTTGGGGACAATAGGGCGAGTGATCTTCTTCTTGTTTGAGCTGAATCCCAAGCCGGCTAAATCGAAAAGATTGCCCGTTTCTTCGCTTTCAGCAACGAGATAGATTGCATGTTTCTTGTCCAGGTGGTCAACAAACTTCGATACATCCATTGTAAACTGTTCCGTTTTCTGCGCCGAGTTGGCGGGAACAACAATTTCGCCTATCTTCGTCCCTTTCCAGGTTTCGTTATCCCACGGACCATCTAACCAAACGTTCACTTTAAACGTTTTTGATGTTTTGGGTGTAAGGAAGAGGTTGAAGGCTGTTTGGTTTCCCTTTTTGGTTCCTTCGAAAGCTTTCAAACCCAGTTTGTCTTTATTCAATCCGCCGAAGCCGAAGTATTTATATCCTATTATATTGCCGTTTTTCACGTTTGTGATGGGGGCATGATTATCCCAGATGTCCCATGAATCCTGCTGGATACGTCCGTCGGAGAGATAACATGCAAATCCCGCGGAATAATACTGATAGGGGTCAAGACCGAATATATGGAATCCTTCCGAGGTTACTTCTGCTCCTTTGTATTCATTTCCTTGGCTGTCTTTGGCTGTCCAGATTTTATTTTTTGCATACGGATCGTAGGCTCTGATGGAAACTTTACCGCCTTCCGACACCGGTTTCTTATCCCATTCTACATGGATTGGGGCTACCATTGACTGGCGTGCGTTGCCGAATCCCCGTGGCGGACGGTGATAGAATACATACCATTGTCCGTTAATGAGTTCTATACTTCCGTGTGTATTGTGTCCTGCATTAGTTGTTTGCAGGTGTGAACCATCCTGATTTAACACCGGGGCACGCGAATCGACCAGAACGCCGCCGCTTTTCCATGGACCCAGTGGAGAATCACCATAAGCGTAACGCAAAGTGGAGTTGGAACTGCCCAATCCATAGTCGGGACCTGAATGTCCGCTATAGATGGTCACGTATTTGTTTCCGATCTTACGTATGGATGAAGCTTCAAAGAAGTTGAATGCTTCGAGGTCCTCTCCGGGAAAGATATGCGGATATGAAATATTCTTCGGACCGCGATTGTTACCTCTGCGAACGCCTGCCGGCATGAAATAAGGAATAACCTCTGTTCCCGGGCGTACGGAATACATGGTGTTTTGGTCCAGTTGAGCGGCTAATGAACGTTGGAATCCCCAGTATCCATAGGCTCTGAATCCGATTTCATAATCCGGATCGTTCGGATCCGTAATATATTCGATATATACTGATGGGTCGAATCCCAGAATACTTCCGGGCAGAGTTTTTGTACCATCAGCAGTCAGGTTGATGGGGGTAAAGGGTCCGTCGGGGCGGCTTCCTTTGGCAACCATCGCTTCTCTGTCTCTACCGCGGCTATGCGGGTACAGATAATATTCTTTTGTGCCGTCCTTCCTTTTCACTTCAACAAGGTCGGGAGCGTACATCACATCCCATTGTCCTTCTACCTGATAGGTAAAGATAGGCCCTTCGTCACGCCAGCTTGATAAATCTTCTACGGGTGCCGACCACATTCTGATGTCCGGCCCGCAATAACTGCCGAAGCGGACATCGTGCGAACCGATGATGTAAGCGCGAAATTTTCCCGGATTGTCGGGATCTTCAAAAACACGGGGTTCTCCGTCCGGCAAATGTTCCCATAACGGTAGATACGGATTACCGGCTCCATGATAAACAAACTTGGACGTTTTGGGCTGATTATTATTACCGGCTATTGCTTTTGTTATTGCAAACATAGGGACAATAGCAAACAATAATAAAACGACTTGAATTCTTTTCATAACCAATCTAATCTTTTTTATACGTAAATATTTATGTTATTATTTGTTCAATAAGACACCATGCGACAAAAGTAAGCTATCGAAGGATGAGTGGCTTTTGATATTAGATATTTGAATTTCAAAATCAGATATATTTGTGATAATCCTTGTAAGTATTGAGTAAGAAGATAGATTGTTTTCTAATGTGTCTTTTGTCATTTGTTGAATAACAATTGTGCAAAATGATACAGATTATTCCTCCATACCGGCCAGGTGTGTCCACCCGGGTATTCGGAATATGTATACTTCAGTTTTAGCGTATCAAACTCTTTAAGCATATTCTGACAGTTCTGATAGGCTATATCTTCTTTACCTCCCATGGCAATCCAGAGTAATCTGAGTTGAGAGTCTATCGCTGCTTTATTCTTGCTGATAAACTCGTATTGGTCATCTGCGATTTTCTGGTAGAAAGGTAGCCATCCGGAACTGAATACACCGAGATGAGCGAACATATCTGTATGGTATAGGCCGGCATAAAGTGTCTGTATGCCTCCCATAGAGAGGCCTGCAAGTGCGCGGCTGTCCGGTTCTTTTCTGACGCGATAGTTCTTTTCTACAAATGGAATGATAGCCTGCATCAGCTCGGCTTCGAATGCTTTCAAGGCACCGGCATTGAATCCGGCAGAAGCCATATTGCCGTCTAGCATTATTATCAACATCGGTTTAGCCTTTCCCTCAGCGATCAGGTTGTCCATTATCAGGTCCGTTTTACCTTGCGTAGCCCAGCCGCGTTCATCTTCTCCACCACCATGCAGCAGATATAAAACAGGATATTTTTCAGTCGTGTGGGTGTCATATCCGGCAGGCGTATATACAAAGAAGCGTCTCCACGAACGGCTTACTTCCGAGTAGTAACGTTTCATGCGGATATCACCGTGCGGCACATCCTTCAGTGCATAATATTCTCCACCTTTGAAAGGAACTTCAATGCCGCTTGCCATGCGTCCCATGCCATAGAAAGTTTCACTTTCGGGATCGGCTACCGCCACTCCGTCAATCAATAGTGAATAGTAATGGAAACCTTCACCCAAAGAATCGGTTACCGTTTCCCAGATGCCCCCTTCCTGTCTGACCATATCATATTTCCGTCCTAGGTCTATCTGTACTTTCTGTGCATCCGGGGCTTTTATGCGAAAAATAGCGCGGTGGTCTGCTGTCAGTTGCGGATATTTGGAATTCCGTACGTTGGATTCCGCGCGTGTCCCGTGAAGGCCGTATTTATCGAAGCTTGATGTATCTACAGGCTTGAATAGCAATTGAGAGAACAGGTAGAGGTCGTTTTTCCATACATTGAAGTCGTGGCCTCCGGGCTCCACATAGAAGATGTGGGGAATCCGATGCTGTTGCAGGTAGAGGTGAGTACGCTCGCTGAAGGACATTAGGTTGTCATTATCTCCGCAGGATATCCACAACAGTTTCAGTTGCTGTTTGGTAGCTTCAGGATTTGGGACAAGCACTTCGGGTGCTTTGGTGTTGGGAGCGGATGAGAATCCTCCTACCCAGGCGAATTTATCCAGATTTCCCAGACCAAAGTTTAGAGATTGCCCGCCACCCATTGACAGGCCTGCGATGGCTCTGCTCTCTCGATTCTTGATTACAGGATATGTCTTTTCAATAAAGGGAATCAGGTCGTTCAACAGATCTTTTTCAAAAATGGCGAAGCCTTCTACTTTATCCGGAGCCATGATATTGCCCGTAGCGCGGTCATCTTTTATGGCCCTTCCGTTGGGGAGTACTACGATCATCGGCGTTAGTTTGCCTTCGGCATACAGGTTATCGAGAATGACTTGCGGTTTGCCATTATTGAACCACTCCAGTTCATCGCCACCGATACCATGCAGAAGATAAAGTACGGGGTATTTCTTGCTTTTGCTGAAGCCGGGAGGGGTATAAACCAATGCTTTCCGCTTCGTACCGACAGTTTTAGAGTTATAAGCCACCGTTTCTATTTTCCCTTGGGCTATTCCTGTTTTTTCTACGTCGAAACCGGCCTGGGAGTGGGGGATACTACTTTGTGCCTGTACCCCGAAGCAATACGCCAATGCGCATACTAAGATGATTGCAATGTTTTTCATGGTTCTGAATTTTATGTCGCAAACATACGGCATTCTGTTTTCTCAGCCCAATAATGATGTTACACGTTTCTTTCATGATGTTACATCTTTTGAAAAATGTACGGAGTAAGTACGGTAGAGTTGCGGTGAGGCTACGAAAGAAGTTTTATCTGAAATCTAAAATCAAATGTCTGAAATTGACAATGACTATAACATAATAGGCCTATTTTTGCATTGTGTCAGATCATATGAAAGTATGATTATAAGTGGAAATAAATCAAGGATTAGGAAATGAAGAAAAAATGGATTCTATTGTTACTGATAACGATTAGTTTTACAAGCCTGACTGCGCAGGACGCGCTTTATCCGAACACTTTTCCTCTGGGAGATGTGAGAATAACCGCAGGTCCTTTTAAGCATGCTTGTGATTTGAACGTTAAGGTTCTGCTTCAGTATGATACCGATCGTCTGCTGGCTCCTTTCCTGCGTGAAGCAGGATTACCTAAGAAAGCGGAAACGTATGGTAACTGGGAAAAAGACGGTCTTGACGGGCATATCGGTGGGCACTATCTGACTGCTTTAGCCATTCATTATGCCGCTACAGGTAATTTGGAATGCAAAAAACGCATGGATTATATGGTTTCTGAATTTGCACGTGTACAGCAGGCTAATGGTGACGGTTCTATTTGCGGTTTTCCAAACAGTAAGAAGTTTGCAGAAGAAATAAGAAAAGGGAATGTAGGCATTGTATGGAACTATTGGGTTGCCTGGTATAATATGCATAAAACCTATGCCGGACTACGGGATGCCTGGCTTTACGGTAAAAATGAAAAAGCGAAAAAGATCTTCCTGAAGTTTTGTGACTGGGGCGTTGACGTTATTTCTAATTTAGACGACCGGCAAATGGAGCGTATGCTGGATAATGAATTCGGCGGTATGAATGAAGTGTATGCGGATGCCTGGCAAATGACCGGCAATCCTAAATACCTCGATACGGCGAAGCGCTTCTCACATAAGCAGATTTTCGACAGTATGGCAAGGCGCATTGATAATCTGGATAACAAGCATGCCAATACGCAAGTGCCTAAAGCCGTGGGATATCAGCGTGTGGCCGAACTTAATTCGAAAACCGCTCCGGATTACAATGATTTTATGACTGCTGCTGAATTTTTCTGGGAGACTGTAGTTTCTCATCGCTCTTTGTCATTAGGCGGAAACAGTCGGGGTGAGCATTTTCCCGAAGCAGGAAAATGTTCCGATTATATGCACGAACGTCAGGGACCTGAGTCGTGTAATACTAACAATATGCTGAAACTTACCGAAGGTCTGTTCCGCATGCATCCCAAAGTGGAATATGCCGATTTTTATGAACGTGCTATGTATAATCATATCCTTTCTACTCAGCATCCTGAACATGGGGGATATGTATATTTCACACCTGCTTGCCCCTCGCATTATCGTGTTTATTCGGCACCGGGAAAAGCAATGTGGTGTTGTGTGGGTACCGGTATGGAGAATCATGGTAAATACGGGCAGTTTATTTATACCCATGATATGGCGGATAATGCTCTGTATGTGAATCTTTTTATACCTTCTGAATTGAACTGGAAAGAGAAGAAGATTAAGATTGTACAAGAAACGGACTTTCCGAATGAAGAGGGGACTACGCTGACTGTTAATCCTTCCAAAGCAACACAGTTTAAACTGCTGATACGTTATCCATCGTGGGTGGAGCAGGGAAAAATGCAGGTGGTCTGCAACGGGGTTGATTATGCAAAAAGTGCGCAGCCAGGCTCTTATATAGCCATTGATCGCCAATGGTCAAAAGGAGATGTGGTAGAAGTAAAGACTCCGATGACCGTGAAAATTGAAGAACTGCCCAATGTACCTAACGCTATCTCGATCATGCGTGGCCCTATTTTGTTAGGTGCGAGGACGGGAACGGAAAATATGCCCGGATTAATTGCCGGAGACGGGCGTTGGGAGCATATTGCGCACGGATCGCTGGTTTCACTTTTTGACGCACCTTATATTATAGGGGAAAGAAGTGATATTCTGAATAAATTGAATAATATGAGGCCTGTCGAAGGAAAATCTTTTAGTTTTACTGTTCCCGATTTGTTTACTCAGGAAAAATATAAGAATCTGATACTTGAACCATTCTATGGAATTCATGATAGCCGCTATATGATGTATTGGTTATCAATGTCCGAGCCCGCATTCAGGGAATATAAACAAGCTGTGGAAGCTGAAGAACGTGGGAGAATGATACTCGACAAGCGTACTGTGGATATGGTATCATCGGGTGAGCAACAACCTGAGTCGGATCATGCAATGAAAACTCAGGATTCACATCGTGGAGTACATGCCGGTGAGGCGTGGCGTGATGCCCGTAATGGAGGATATTTCGAATATACACTGACCACGAAAGGAAATGAGAATCTCTCATTGATGGTCCGTTATTGGGGAGCTGAGTCTGGTAGCAGGAGCTTTGATATTCTGGTTGACGGTCAAACTATCGCTACGGAAAATATTGTCGGGAAATGGAAGAAAGACTTGTTCTGTAATGTGGAATATAATATTCCGGCCACTTTGCTGAAATCGAAAGATAAAATTACGGTTAGGTTCCAGAGTAAGCCGGATACTACAGCAGGAGGGATTTTTGCAGTACGATTGTTGGTTCCCGAATCAATGGTAATGGATAAATAAATGGTCGCATGACATCAGAGGATATAATATCGCTGTATTTCAAAATGCAGTGAATCAGTGGTAGGAAAAAATTAAGTTAGATAAAGTTAGAGGTTAAATTTTGCATTTATTTTGATAGGAATTTAATGGTAAATAGTTTTTGGGAAAGGAATAACAAATGATTGAAAAGCTCGAAGCGATAGAAATATGCTTCGGGCTTTTCTTGCTTTACAGTGGGATAGAAGGACGATATTATCTAAAATCACAAATGGATTATCTAAAATTGCAAATATGTACAAAGGTATTTCCCTACTTTTGTTGGGTTAACAAAATAAGGGTCGTTGTACTAACTAAATATGTATGTTTATGAACTTACTTAGAAAAACATGGGGGATTGTAATAGCTGTTATAATCAGTTCGTGCCACTCAGCAACATTTGATACTATTTCTCCTGACGGAACCTTAAAGGTTGGTGTAGTGACAACAAAGGATGGCGATTATGGAAAAGCCGCTTTCGTTGTGCATTACAAGGGAGATAGTATTTTTTTTCGTTCCGAACTGGGATTGGAAACAGATGCGCAAAAGTTTGCCGGTAACTTAAGACTGAAATCAGTTTCGGAACCGAAATCCGTGATTGATGATTATAGGATGATTACGGGAAAACGGAGCCATTGTGTGAATGAGGCTTCTGAACGGGTTTATTCTCTGGAAAACGATGAAGGGCAAACTTTGGAGGTAACGTTTAGGGTGTACAACGATGGGATTGCATTTAAATATGGGCTTAAGGCTATTTCGGATGAAGAACATATCATTAATGAATATACGGCGTACGCCTTGCCACAAGGGAGTAAAAGATGGATACAACAATATGATCCGGGTTATGAGAAGTTTTTCCCGCTGTCTACTGATGGTAAGCTTGCCAATCGCCCGGAGGTTGACCTTTGGGGATATCCGGCGCTTATAGAGCCACGGGATTCTGTGTTTGTGCTGATTACGGAGGCAAATATCAGACGGGGGCATTGTGGCTCTTTTCTGTATAATGGGGATAATCGCGATAATTATCAGGTGCGATTGGGCGATAAAAAACTTGCTTTTAGCGGTGTGTGGGAGTCTCCATGGCGATTGCTTATTGCTGGTTCTTTAGCTGATATTACTGAGTCTACACTGGTGACGGATGTGTCTGACCCTTCTAAGGTGGAGGATACGGAATGGATAAAACCCGGAATGGTGTCATGGATTTATTGGGCATACAACCATGGTTCTCAAGATTATCAAATCGTGAAGGAATACATTGACCTGGCAGTCAAGATGAAGTGGCCTTATGATTTGATCGATTGGGAATGGGATGTAATGAGAAATGGGGGAAATATCCAAGATGCCGTGAAATATGCTTTGAGTCAAGGTGTTAAACCTTTGGTCTGGTATAATTCGAGCACGAATTGGATAGGTCCCGGTCCTCTCTTTCGTCTGAATAAAAAGGCAGACAGGGAAAAGGAATATAAATGGTTAAGCGATATGGGAGTTGCCGGCATTAAAGTTGACTTCTTCTCGGGTGATAGTGTTTCTACAATGAATTATTATATAGATCTGCTTGAAGATGCCGTGAAGTATAAATTGATGCTTAACTTTCATGGTGCCACTATTCCTCGCGGATGGCAACGTACGTATCCTCACATGATGTCGGTGGAGGGAGTATATGGGGCGGAATGGTACAATAACACTCCGGTTTTGACGAATCGGGCTGCGGAACACAATGCTACCTTACCCTTTACGAGAAATGTTGTAGGTCCAATGGATTATACTCCGGGCACTTTCTCTGATTCTCAGCATCCGCATATCACCTCTTACGGTCATGAATTGGCATTACCGGTAATTTTTGAGTCGGCCTTGCAGCATATGCCAGACAGGCCTTCGGTTTACTATGATATGCCGAAACCTGTAAAAAAGTTATTATCGGATTTGCCGGCAGCCTGGGATGATACGAAGCTTTTGACCGGCTATCCGGGTATGGAGGTTGTTATGGCACGGCGCAAAGGGGATGTATGGTATATTGCAGGGATTAATGGAACCAATGAACCGAGAACCCTTTGTTTTTCGCTGAAAGACCTTTCCGTTGCCGGTAAGAAGATAACTTTATTTGAGGACGGTACAGATGACAGAAGCTTTGCTATTGAAGAAAATCTTCCTTTGTCAGAAGACGAAATGAATTTGGAAATAAAATGTTTGCCGCGTGGAGGATTTGTAGCTGTTATAAAATGATGAGTATGAGAATTTATATATTTCTGTTAACTGTTTGTTTTACCTTTCAGATGCGTGCACAGCAAGTGCCTGATTGGGAAAATCCTCGCGTAGTAGGTATCAATAAAGAGGAGTATCACAGTACATTGACGTTACCGTCCGGGAAATCCTCGTGTGAAGAGATTGTGTCTTTGAACGGGAGGTGGAAGTTTTACTGGTCTCCCGATCCGCAAAGTAGGCCGTCGGACTTTTATAAAAATAATTTTGATGTGAGTGGCTGGGATAACATTTCTGTACCGGGGACATGGCAGTTACAAGGCTATGGAAAACCTATTTATACCAATTGGACATATCCTTTTAAGAAAGACCAGCCAAAAGTGACAGGAGAACCTCCCAAGCATTTTTTTAGTTATGAGAATCGCAATCCGGTGGGGTCTTATGTGACAACTTTTGATGTTTCGGAGGATATGAAAGATAAGCAATTGTATCTGCACTTCGAAGGAGTTAAGTCGGCTATGTATGTATGGATTAATGGGAAAAAAGTAGGATATAGCCAGAATTCCATGGCTCCGGCGGAGTTTGATATTACCGGATATGTAAATGAGGGGCAAAACCGTCTGGCGGTAGAGGTATACCGTTGGTCGGATGGCAGCTATCTGGAAGATCAGGATATGTGGCGTTTTAGTGGGATTTATCGCCCGGTAGAGTTATGGGTACGCCCTAAAATCCATATAAAAGACTATTCGCTGACTACCGATCTGGCAGATGATTTTTCGTCTGCCGGTTTTAAGGCAAAAGTTTGGTTAAGAAACTTGTCGGACAGTAAATCGGGAAAACTGAGTCTTGAGGTTCTATTAAAAGGGAAGAATCGGAATGAGGAGAGATTTGTGAAACGGTTAATCACTCCTGTAAAGAATTTGCCGGCAACATCCGCAGGCTGCTATACTTTGTCATCTGTTGTGGAAAATCCGAAGCTATGGTCGGCGGAAAAGCCAAACTTGTATGATGTTGAAATTAGGCTTTACGATGGTAAGAAGGTGGTTGAGGAGTTTCAATCACATATAGGAATATGGAAATGCGAGATTGATGGAAATGTATTTAAGTTTAATGGACAGCCTGTTAAATTGAAGGGAGTGAATCGCCATGAACATCATCCACGCACCGGCCGACTTGTGGACAGGGAGACTATGGAAAAGGATTTGAGACTGATGAAACAAGCCAATATTAATATGATCCGTACTGCACACTATCCTAATTCCCCGTTGTTTTATGAATTGTGTGACAGATATGGTTTCTATGTGATGGATGAGGCTAATCAGGAAAGTCATGATTATGGTTTAGGTAATAAAATACTTGGTGATAACCCGGAATGGACGTTAGCGCATGTAGACAGGGCACTTGCATTGGTACAACGAGATAAGAATCACCCTTGTGTGGTCTTTTGGTCTTTGGGTAATGAAGGAGGTGCCGGACGCAATATGCAGGCTATGGCAGATACAATACAGGCCATAGATGCTTCACGTATTATTTTTAGCGATACCGATCTTTCTGTATCGGCTTTTAATGATCCTTCTTATTATACTCCCGGAAAGTTTAAGGAATATGCCCGGGAAAAACGTGATAAACCTATCTTTATGCGTGAGTATGCTCATGCCATGGGAAATTCAGTAGGCAATTTGCAGGAGTATTGGGATGTCATTGAGGTTAATGACCACGTTTCAGGTGCGGCTATTTGGGATTGGGTCGATCAGGGAATTGCAAAGAAGATAAATCCGGGATATAAGAAAGGAGTGGAGAATTCAGGTTCTTTGCTATTGAAGGAAGGTGAATTCTGGGCTTATGGAGGAGATTTCGGTGATTTTCCTAATAATGGGGATTTCTGTTTTAATGGTTTAATTGGGGCTGACCGTGTTCCTCACCCACACTATTATCAGGTTCAGAAAGTGTATCAGAATATTGGTTTTTCACTTGAAGGGCCGAATAAGGTACGTCTCACCAATAAGTATGAATTTACGGCTTTGGATGAGTTCGATTATGGGTATGAATGGTTGCAGAATGGTGAACTTGTAAAGTCGGGAGAAGTACCGCTTGTAGCCGGAGATCATTTGGATATTCCCGCTTTCACGGGATCGGGTGAGCTTTTCCTGAATGTATTTGCCAAGCTGAAACAGAGTACATGCTGGGCTGAAAAAGGCTTTGTTATTAGTAAGGAGCAATTTTTGGTGAATATGGCCAAACCGGAGTCTATTGTTTCGGAAGGGGGAAGTGTTGAAGTGAATGCGTCACCGGTTGCTATTGAGATAATGGCTGGATTGAATTGTTTCATTGTAGATGTGAAATCCGGTGCTTTGACAAGTTGGAAAAATGATGGAACGGAAATTCTATATGCTCCTTTGGAACCTTATTTCTGGAAACCGGCGAACAGTAATCAGATGAATAATGGTTATAATAACCGTTTAGGAATATGGAGAAACGCTGCTGGTGAACGTGTAGTCGAAGGTGTGGATTATTCTGTGAAGAATGGGCTGGCTGTAGTGGAGGTTAGTATGTCGTTGCCTGTGGTAGGTGCCGCTTATCAATTGCGCTATACTGTAAATGGGAGCGGAAAGATACAAGTTGAAGCTTTCTATAAACCGGAAAAAGAAAAGATTCCATTAATGCCTAAGTTTGGAATGAGGATGCGTTTACCTTCTTTCATGGATTATGTCAAATGGTATGGTCGTGGTGAATTTGAGAACTATCCGGATAGGAAAACGGCTGCTTTAGTCGGTTGCTATGCAACGGATCTCAATAGTTTTGTCACGGATTATGCTTTTCCACAGGATAATGCAAACAGATGTGATGTCCGTTGGTTTTCACTGAATGATAAGGAGGGCCGAACGATAAAAGTGACAGGTTTGCAACCGCTCTGCTTTCGTGTGTGGCCGTATGGTGAGGAAGATTTGGAAAAGAACAGGCATGCTTATGAACTACCCGTACGCGATTATGTGAATGTGAATATTGATTTGAATATTCATGGCGTAGGAGGTGCTGATTCTTGGGGGGCAAGAACATTGGATGAATATACAATTGATGGCAATCAAGCTTATTATTATGGTTATTTGATGGAATATTCTGATTGATAGCCATTTATTTATCTAATATTGAAAGTCAAATATCTAATATTGAAAAAGGTGTAAAAGATATGCAGCTATTTTTGTATCGTGCAAAGTTATGGAATGCGAGTTTTAATCATTAAATGTAATAAGTACCATGAAACCAATTAAAAGTGTATTTATATTAATGGCGCTGTGTTGTTGTATCCCGCTTACAGGGCAAGATTATCAGCAAATTCCTGAGGGAATTAAGGCGACCATTAATTCTGTAGATGTAGAATTACAATTCTATACTCCGTCAATTGTAAGAATACTAAAATCTCCTAATGGGTGGAAGTATACAAAGGAGAGTCTTTCTGTAATAGAAACTCCTCAGAAGGTGAAGACTGCCGTTACTCAGGAAGGCAATATTGTAAGCCTGAAAAGTAGTGAAATGGGGGTTTCCCTTAATTTGGAATCTGGTGTTGTGTCTTTCTTTAATGCGAAAGGAGAGCCGTTGCTCAGTGAAAATGGAAAGCCGGAGTTTACCGATTTTAATGATGCAGGCACAAAAACGTTCACTGTTAAGCAAACGTTTCTTTTAGATAAGGATGAGCCTCTTTATGGGTTGGGCATTCTCCAGAATGGAAAGATGTCGCAACGTAATCAGACTAAACGTCTTGTACAGGGCAATGTGGAAGACGTGGTTCCATTTGTGCAGTCCGTGAAAGGATACGGTCTTTTCTGGGATAACTATTCACCAACCAATTTTGCCGATAAACCGGAAGGAACCTCTTTCCAGTCTGAAGTGGGAGATTGCATCGACTATTATTTCATGTATGGTGGAGATGCCGATGGCGTAGTTGCACAGATGCGTGCACTGACCGGACAGGTTCCCATGTTCCCCCTCTGGACTTACGGTTATTTCCAAAGTAAGGAACGCTATAAGAGCCAAGAAGAGACGGTGGGAGTGGTACGGAAATACCGTGAATTAGGTGTGCCCCTTGATGGAATCATTCAGGATTGGCAATACTGGGGACACAACTATTTGTGGAATGCTATGGACTTTAAGAACCCTTCGTTCAGCGATCCTAAAAAGATGATTGATGATGTGCATGGAATGAATGCGCATATGCTGATTTCTATCTGGTCTTCGTTTGGACCGATGACCAAGCCTTACAGGGAATTAGACAAGAATGGTATGCTGTTTAACTTTTCTACATGGCCCCAGTCGGGACTCGATACTTGGCCGCCCAATATGGAATATCCTTCCGGAGTACGCGTATACGATGCCTATAATCCGAAAGCCCGTGATATCTATTGGAAATACCTGAATGAAGGTATCTTCAAGTTGGGTATGGACGGCTGGTGGATGGATTCTACGGAACCTGACCATTTCGATTGGAAGCCGGAGGATTTTGATACGAAGACCTATCTGGGGTCGTTCCGCAAGGTGCGTAATGCTTATCCGTTGTTGACGGTGGGTGGCGTTTATGATAATCAGCGTGCCGTAACTTCAGATAAACGCGTCTTTATTCTTACACGTTCTGTTTTTGCCGGACAGCAACGTTACGGAGCCAATGTATGGTCGGGAGATATCGGTTCTTCTTGGGAATCACTGCGCAATCAGATTCCGGCAGGCTTGAATTTTACTCTTACCGGAAATCCTAACTTCAATTCAGATATTGGTGGCTTCTTTGCCGGAAACTATAATAAGAGTTGGAATGACGGAAGTGCCCCCAAGAATCCGATGTATCAGGAACTGTATGTGCGTTGGCTGCAATTCGGTACGTTTACGCCGATGATGCGTTCACATGGGGCTGATACACCGAGGGAGATTTATCAATTCGGGAAAAAAGGCGAATCAATATATGATGCTATTGAAAAAATGATTCATCTGCGCTATGCATTGTTGCCCTACATCTATTCCACTTCATGGGAAGTGACCGAGCGACAGTCGAGCTTTATGCGTGCGTTGGTGATGGACTTTGCTGCTGACAAGAAAGTATGGGATATAAAAGACCAGTATATGTTCGGTAAATCCATTTTGGTAGCACCGATAGTTAATGCGCAATATACTCAGGAGAAGCTGGTAAAACTAAAAGAAAATGATGGTTGGGATAAGAATAATGTTCAGAAGTTTGAGAATAAAGCTCCGGTAGACTTTATGCAGGCTAAGTCTGCAAAGGTATATTTACCGGCGGGTGCTACCTGGTATGATTTCTGGACGAATGAGAAGTATGACGGTGGACAAGAAATAGAAAAGGAAACGACTATTGATGTCATTCCTTTGTATGTCAAAGCTGGTAGTATTATTCCAATGGGTCCTAAAGTGCAGTATGCAACGGAGAAACCGTGGGATAATCTTGAATTGAGAGTATATGCCGGTGCCAATGGTTCCTTTGTTCTTTATGAGGATGAATTTGATAATTATAATTATGAGCAGGGAGCATATACAGAGATTCCTGTCGTATGGAATGATGCATCACGCCAGTTGATCATAGGGGCTCGAAAAGGTGCATACAAGGGAATGTTAAATAATAGAAAGTTCACAATTGTACTTCAAGACGGAACTCGGAAAGTTGTTGACTATAAAGGGAAAAGAGTTAGTGTGAAATTCTAGTGTTATTTGGAAATATAGATTTTAAAGACTAAGAGTATCATGAAAAAGATGATGTTAACATGGCTGACTGTTGCTTCATTACTGATGGGGTGTTCCGGTTCGGAAACGTCGGTGAAGGGGACGTATCGTAATCCTGTAATTTATGCTGATGTACCGGATATGTCTGTTACGCGTGCAGGAGAGTACTATTATATGATAAGTACCACTATGCATTTAATGCCCGGTGGACCTGTTATGAGATCAAAAGACTTGGTGAATTGGGAAACAGTGAGCTATGTCTTCGATAAGCTGACTGATAACTCAAAGTATGACTTGATTGGTGGAACTGTTTATGGACGCGGACAATGGGCATCTTCCATACGCTATCATAATGGGAAATTCTATGTATTGTTCTCGCCAAACGATGTACCCTATCGGTCGTATATATTCACGGCGGAAGATCCGGCAGGGAAGTGGGAGTTATTATCAAGAACACAGCATTTTCATGATGCCTCTTTGTTTTTTGATGATGACGGCCGAGTATATGTATTCTATGGAACCGGTGAGCTGAAGGAGTTGAAGAGTGACTTGTCGGATGTGAAACCCGATGGAGTCAGTATGAAGATTTTTGAACGGGATGCTGATGAACAGGGCTTGCTGGAAGGAAGCCAGGTTGTGAAACATAACGGAAAGTATTATTTGCTGATGATTTCCATGGATTGGAGTATCCCCGGCCGGGTACGCAGGGAAGTATGTTATCGTGCAGATAAGATAACAGGGCCTTATGAGAAGAAGGTTATCCTGGAGCATGATTTTGATGGTTATGGAGGGGTAGGTCAAGGTTGTATTATTGACTCGGAAGAAGGAGACTGGTATGGGGTTATTTTTCAAGACCGCGGAGGAATAGGCCGTGTACCTACTCTTATGCCCTGCCGTTGGGTAGACGGATGGCCGATGCTGGGAGATGAAAATGGACATGTGCCTTTGACGATGGAAAAAGAGATATATCCGACTGAAAATACTAAAGGAATACTTGGAAGTGATGATTTCAACGGAGAGAAACTTTCACTTTATTGGCAATGGAATCACAACCCGGTGGATGATAAGTGGTCGCTCACAGAACGGCCGGGATATTTACGTTTAGAAACCAGCCGGGTGGTTGATAATCTGTATCTTGCTCCGAATACAATTACGCAGCGTATGGAGGGACCGAAATGTAAGGCTACTGTCTCGCTTGATATTTCGAATATGAAGGATGGTGATGTGGCAGGTTTTAGTGCATTCAATGGACATTCCGGACTTTTGTCTGTGGTGAAGGAGGGAGATGCAAAACGACTTGTAATGTCTACCAGTGTAGTCAACTTTGATAATACTCCAAATAAAGCTATCGCAAGTGTGGATGTAGAGGAAAAGGAACAGGTAGAACTTAATCAGAATATCATTTATTTGCGTATAGAAGGTGATTTTACTCCAAAGCGGGATATTGCTACTTTCTATTACAGCCTGGACAATAAGGAATGGAAGAAGATTGGAACGGATTTCAAAATGCGTTTTGATTATACAAAACTGTTTATGGGAAGTAAGTTTGCCATCTTTAACTATGCAACAAAATCGTTGGGAGGTTATGTCGACGTTGATTACTTTGACTACGAGAGGGCTAATGATAGGGTGACTATTAATAAATAATATCTTGATATTCATGAAATATTTTTTAGTTATAACGGCATTATTGATTTGCTTCACAATAAAAGCGGAGGAAAAACAGATAGCAAGTCCGGATGGGAAAATAGTAGTAACCATCTCTGATAAGAATGGACAACCTTCCTATCGCATCAGTTATAAAGATACTCCTTTTATCAATTCTTCTTCTTTGGGACTTATTACGAATATAGGTGATTTTTCCCGGGAAATGTCTTTGGAACACGATGTTCAGTCAAGCAGAATTGACGAGACTTATACATTGCCCAATATAAAGCAGAGTAATGTGCACTATGTAGCCACAGAGGGTGTATACCGGTTTAGTCAGGAAGGCAAGATGATTTACGATGTTATATTTCGTGTAAGCGACCGGGATGTTGCTTTCAAGTATAAAATGTATCCTCAAAAGAATACTTTATCCTGCATTGTGAAAGAGGAGGCGACAAGTTTTGTGCTTCCTGATGGGAGTACGACTTTTTTGTGTCCGCAAAGCAAACCTATGGGAGGATTTGCCCGTACTTCTCCCAGTTATGAGACGCCGTATAAAGCAGATGATGCTATGGGCAAAAATGGATGGGGTGAAGGTTATACTTTCCCTTGTCTGTTCCGTAATGGTGATAAAGGATGGATACTTATTTCGGAAACGGGTGTAGATAGCAAATATTGTGGAAGTCGCTTACTGGGACATGAAAATGGCTTGTATACAATCGGTTTCCCTCAGGAGGGTGAAATGAATGGAAATGGTACAACTGCACCTGGACTTGCCCTGCCGGGAGAAACGCCTTGGAGAACGATCACTTTGGGTGAAACTTTGGCTCCGATTGTTGAAACGACAGTTTCCTTTGATGTTGTAAAGCCACTGTATGAAGCATCCGGAAAATATGAATACGGCAGAGGTTCCTGGAGCTGGATTATTGGTATGGATGGAAGTACGAAGTATGAAGAGCAATTACGTTATATTGATTTCTCTGCGGCAATGGGATACCAGTCTGTATTGGTAGATGCATTGTGGGATACGCAAATAGGCTATGACAAAGTTGAAAAGCTGGCTAAGTATGGTGCGGAAAAAGGAGTGGGGCTTTATCTGTGGTATAATTCTAATGGATATTGGAATGATGCCCCACAATCACCGCGTGGTATCATGGACAATGCGATAGCCCGACGCAAGGAGATGAAATGGATGCAAAGCATTGGAATACGTGGTATAAAGGTTGACTTCTTTGGTGGTGATAAGCAAGTCACCATGCAGCTGTATGAAGATATTCTTGCTGATGCCAATGAATATGGGTTACTGGTGATTTTCCACGGGTGTACTTTGCCTCGCGGTTGGGAACGTATGTATCCTAACTTTGCGTCGAGTGAAGCTGTATTGGCCAGTGAGAACCTGCATTTCTCTCAGGGAAGTTGTGACAATGAAGCTTTCAATGCCTGTCTGCATCCATTTATTCGTAATACGGTGGGTAGCATGGACTTTGGCGGCAGTGCACTGAATAAATATTATAATGCGGATAATGCTCCACGCGGAAGCCGGCGTATGACTTCTGATGTGTTTGCTTTAGCTACTGCGGTATTGTTCCAAAGTCCGGTACAACATTTTGCCTTGGCTCCGAACAATCTGACAGATGCTCCGGAATGGGCGATAGGCTTCATGAAAGAAGTCCCCACTACGTGGGATGAAGTACGCTTTATTGATGGCTATCCCGGTAAATATGTAGTTATGGCACGCAGGCATGGAGATAAATGGTATGTTGCAGGAGTTAATGCGCAGAAAGAGACCGTAAAGTTGAAGATTGCTTTACCGATGTTTATGCCTGGTGATCAAGTGAGGGTATTTACTGATAATGAAGAATTGCAAGGAAATGTAAAACAGATAAAGGTAAATAAGAAACAGGAGTTACAATTGGCAATTCCTTGCAATGGTGGAATATTAATTGTAGAATAATCAAACTAAAAAAGCAATATGGATAAAATGAAATCTTTATTCCTTTCATCGCTATTGGTGGTGGTGAGTACTTCGGGATTAGCACAAAATCCAATCATTCAGACAAATTATACGGCTGATCCGGCCCCAATGGTATATAATGATAAAGTATATCTTTATACTACCCATGATGAGGATAATTCTACCTGGTTTACGATGAACGACTGGCGCTTGTATACGACCAGTGATATGGTGAACTGGACGGATCATGGCGCTGTGTTATCATATACTGATTTTAGTTGGGCAAAAGGGGATGCATGGGCTCCACAATGCATTGAGAGAGATGGTAAGTTTTATATGTACGTACCCATGATTTCGAATATAAACAACAGAGGTGCAATCGGTGTGGCGGTAGCTGACAGTCCTTACGGGCCCTTTTATGATCCGCTTGGGAAACCACTGGTCCAGAGTGAATGGGGAGACATTGATCCGACTGTTTTTATTGATGATGACGGACAGGCTTATTTGTATTGGGGAAACCCCAACCTGTATTATGTGAAGTTGAATGAAGATATGATTTCTTATAGTGGGGATATTGTACGTGTACCTTTGGTAACGGAATCGTTTGGTAAACGCGAAGGCGATGCCCAGAGAGCCACTCTGTATGAAGAAGGTCCCTGGCTTTATAAGCGGGATAAGAAGTATTATTTATTCTGGCCGGGAGGTCCGCTGCCCGAGCATATTGGATACTCAACCAGCGATACTCCTACAGGTCCGTGGAAATACGGTGGAGTAGTGATGCCTGCCGGTGGCGGAGCGTTTACCATTCACCCGGGAGTTATTGATTTCAAGGGTAAAACTTACTTTTTCTATCATAACGGACAGTTGCCCGGAGGTGGTGGATTCAACCGTTCGGTATGTGTGGAAGAGCTTAAATTTAACAAAGACGGATCTATTCCTCAACTGAAGATGACAGAGGGCATTACAAAAGGGATTACGACACTGAATCCGTATGTAAAAACGGAAGCGGAGACTATTGCTTTTTCCGAAGGGTTCAAGTCTTTCAAAAATGATCAGGTGGGTGTTTTTGTTACGGCAATGAAGAATGGCAGTTATACTTGTGTTCGCGGTGTAGATTTCAAGGCAACCGGTGCAACGAAGTTCAGTGCCAGAATAGGAACTACACATAATGATCCCGTAAATCTGGAAATCCGTCTGGATGGTGTTGATGGGCAACTGATAGGGACAATGAAGGTACCGCGTACAGGAGGAAGCGATCGTTGGGACTTACGGACTATTGACATTACAAAAGTGACAGGAGTACATGATTTGTATTTTGTAGTAAAGGGGCGGCCTGCTACCAATCTTATGTATTTTGATTATTGGATGTTTTCTAAATAACTTGTACTAAATACTATGAGGAATAAAAGGAAGTATATCAGAACAACAGGAATCATCCTGTTGTTCTGTGTTGCTTTGTTGAATACGGCATGTGTTTCAAAGCAAAAAGAGAAAGTCGTTCTTGAACTGAAACAGGGATTACTTTCGCTGATACCATTAAATCAGAATGCTGTCCGGGTACAGTTTTCCCAACCGGGTTCGGCGCCTATGGAAGAGCTTATCTATACAGAAAAACTTCCTGTTCCTGAATATGAAGTTACAGAAGATAAGCAATCGCTGGTTTTATCTCTGGATGGAATTTCAGTGGAATTCGACAAAGGTACGGAAGTCTTGACTTTTAAAGATGCGAATAAGCGTATCATTCTTCAAGAGAAAGTTGGCGGACGTTTTATGAAGGTTTCTTCTGTACAGAATGAACCTACCTATCAGGTGGAACAGCGTTTTGTTTCTCCGAAAGATGAATACATATATGGTACAGGGCAGTTTCAGGATGGTTATCTAAATATCCGGGGGTTGACACGGCGCTTGACGCAGGTGAATACACAGATTTCTATTCCTTTTATTCTTTCAAGTAAAGGCTATGGGTTGCTGTGGAACAACTATGGATTGACGGATTTCAATCCGGCAGATCAATTTGTGGAGTTGACTCCCGCCAATGCAAGTGGAGAGGCTGTTACGGTAAATACCACCGGTACGAGTGGAAATGTAAGGGAAACCAGACAAACCTATTCGTTTACAGCTTCGGTGGATGTACCTCGCTCCGGTAGTTATTCTTTGTTGCTGGATGTGGGACAGCGAATGGCACGGAAATATTATCTGGTTATTGACGGACAAAAGATTGTGGATGTCAATAATTTATGGTTGCCTCCCACTACTTCTGCCATTGTGGAGCTGACAGCCGGTAAGCACGATATAGAAGTACAAGGTGAACGTAATGATAAGCCTGTGTTATATTGGCGTCCTGTTTCAGAAGAGACTGTATTCCGTTCTCCGGTTGCCCAAATGTTAGATTATACGGTTTTCGCTGGTAACGGAGATGAAGTGATCGCCAGCTATCGGGAACTAACCGGACCTGCCCCCATGATGCCTTTGTGGAGTCTGGGATATATACATTGCCGGGAGCGTTATAATACTCAAGCAGAATTGCTGGAGAATGCCCGTGAATTCAGGGAACGGAAATTGCCTATCGATATGATTGTACAGGACTGGCAATATTGGGGAAAATATGGCTGGAATGCCATGAAGTTTGATGAAGACAGATATCCTGATCCGGGAAGTATGATGAAGGAACTTCATGAGATGGATGTGCGTCTGATGATCTCTGTATGGTCTAAAATCGATGCTCAGTCCGAAGTGGGAAAACAAGCCAAGGAAAAGGGATATTACATACCGGGCAGTGACTGGATTGACTTTTTCAATCCGGATGCGGCGGCTTTCTATTGGCAGAATTTCCGTACCGGATTATTGAAATATGGTATTGATGCTTGGTGGCAGGATGCTACTGAACCGGAGAATGATGATTTGCAGAACCGTCGCATTAATCGTGAACAAACTCCGGGAGAGGTGTACCGGAATGTATATCCGATGTATGTCAGCAAGACAATCTATGAAGGTTTACGTCAGGATGATCCTGACAGGCGAGCTATGATTTTTACTCGCAGTGGATTTTCAGGAATGCAACGTTATGCGGCCGCCACATGGTCGGGAGACGTAGGACATGACTGGGAAACCTTACGTCGGCAAATCGTGGGGGGATTGGGGCAGATGGCGACAGGGCTGCCTTGGTGGACTTATGATGCAGGTGGGTTCTTCCGTCCGGGCGACCAGTATACAAATACCGGATACCATGAACAGTTGATCCGCTGGATACAGGCAGGAACATTTTTCCCACTGATGCGTGTGCATGGTTATATGAGTAATACCGAGCCGTGGCGATATGGAGAAAAGGTGGAACATATCATTGCCCGATATCTGGATTTACGTTATAGGCTTCTTCCTTATATCTATTCACAAAATGCTGCGGTTTCATTCAATGGTTCTACTTTGATGCGTCCGTTGGTGATGGATTTCCCTGAAGACCGTTTTGCACTGGAACAAAACTATCAGTTCATGTTCGGACCTTCTATGCTGGTGGCTCCGGTGGTAGAAAGTGGTGTTAACCGGATGAAGGTTTATCTTCCGGAATGTTCGGCCGGCTGGGTAGATTTCTGGAATGGCACACCTCATAAGGGAGGTATATTCACAGATGTAAATGTGGATCTTATGAAGACTCCTTTATTTGTGAAAGCGGGTTCTATATTGCCGTTGGGACCTCAGAAGCAATATGCAGCTGAGGAGACGGAACAACCGTGGGAAATCCGTATTTATCCGGGAGCTGATGGTTCTTATTCTGTTTATGAAGACGAAGGAATCAATTACAATTATGAGAAAGGTCAGTTCTGCACGTTTGATCTGAAGTGGAATGATTCGGATAAGACACTTACTATCAGTGACAGAAAAGGTTCGTTTGCAGGAATGAAGGAAAGAATGGACTTCAATATTGTAATTGTAACGCCGGAGTCAGGCACTGGAATTTATCAGTCAAAAGTGAATAAGAGCATTGTCTATGAGGGAAAATCAATGGTGATATCACTGTAGTGTTTCTTGAGGCAATGATTTGGAAATATCTTAAAATATGAAGAATAATATGAAGTCGTTTTTGGCCCTCGTAGGGTTTGTAATAGCATCCATTACTACAGGATGTGGTCAATCCCATACTGTGTGGCTTGATGATTTGGATCTGACAGCTATGACTCAAGGTAATGGAGTAGCTATGAAAAATAAATCGGTTGATGGTAAAACCTTGACAATCGGAGGACAAACGTTTGAACGTGGAGTAGGTACTCATTCAGTCAGTGAGATAGCAATTCAATTGGATGGCAAAGCCGTATCATTTACGGCTCAGGTAGGGCTGGATGATGAGATCATCGAGCATAAAACGTCTGCCGAATTTATTGTAATAGGAGATGGAGCCAGGCTTTGGTCCAGTGGGATTGTAAAGGCAGGAGATGCGCCTAAATTATGTTCGGTTTCATTGGATGGAGTCAAAAGGCTTGAGCTGATAGTTGCTGATGGTGGTGACGGGCCTTACTATGACCATGCCGACTGGGCGGATGCAAAGATAATATCAAAAGGAAAGAAGAGTTTTCCTACACTTAAATTTATTGCTACGGAACCTTATATACTGACTCCACCCGCTCCCGCGACGCCGAGAATTAATGGGGCCTCTGTGTTTGGAGTGCGTCCCGGTTCGCCATTCCAATATCAGATAGCGGCTACAGGAGATCGTCCGATGAGATTTGCAGCGGAGGGATTACCGGCAGGATTGGAGATTCACCCGGAAACGGGTCTGATTACGGGTAAGCTAACCAAGGCTGGTACATTTGAAGTGGTTTTACAGGCGAAAAATGTGAAAGGAACGGCAGAAAGAAAACTTCATATTGAGTGTGGTGACAGAATTGCTCTTACTCCGCCGATGGGATGGAACAGTTGGAACTGCTTCGGACACGAGGTCTCGGCTGAGAAAGTAAAACAAGCGGCAAGAGCTATGGTTGAAAGTGGTTTAGTGAATTATGGTTGGACTTATATCAATATAGATGATTCATGGCAACATCACAGAGATCCCAACGACCGGACCAGAGGTGGACGGTTGCGTGACGATCAGGGTAATATTATACCTAATGCCCAATTCCCTGATATGAAAGGGTTAACGGACTACATACATTCACTTGGACTGAAAGTGGGTATTTATTCTTCACCCGGTCCGTGGACTTGCGGAGGTTGCGTAGGCAGTTATGGTTATGAAAAGCAAGATGCCGATATGTATGGCGAATGGGGGCTTGATTATTTGAAATATGACTGGTGCAGTTACGGGGGAGTACTTGACCGTGATTTGGATAAGGATCCTTACAGCGTGTCTTCCTTGGCGTTTCAAGGGGGAGGGGATTCAATTGCCGGTAGAAAGCCATTTAAGATTATGGGCGATTATTTGCGTCAGCAGCCCAGGGACATTGTTTATAACCTGTGTCAGTATGGTATGGGAGATGTCTGGAAATGGGGAGATGCCGTTGGCGGCCAGTGCTGGCGCACGACTAACGATATCACCGATACTTGGGAAAGTGTAAAAGGCATCGCTCTTTCTCAGGACCGTGCAGCTGCATGGGCGAAACCCGGTAACTGGAATGATCCGGACATGCTGGTTCTAGGTATTGTAGGTTGGGGAAATCCTCACCAAACCAAGCTTAAACCTGATGAGCAGTATCTCCATTTCAGTCTTTGGAGTTTATTCTCTGCACCGCTTCTGATAGGTTGTGACTTGGAGAAAATGGATGATTTTACCCTGAGTCTGCTGACTAACAATGAGGTAATAGCTGTTAATCAGGATCCTTTGGGTAAACAGGCCACATGTGTATATTCAATAGGGGAATTACGTATTTATGTGAAAGAACTAGAAGATGGCAGTAAGGCGGTTGGTTTCTGTAATTTCGACCGGGAAAAGGCTGATATCTCTTTCCGTAATTTTGATAAACTGAATATTACGGGTAAACAAACTGTGCGTGATCTCTGGAGACAAAAGGATATAAGAACCTTGGATACAGGACGGAAGCCATTGTCACTCAATGTTCCGGCACATGGTGTACTTCTTTATAAATTTACACCGGTTCAATGAAATGTAAAAAAATAGAATTACTTACTTAATTGTTTTTATCATGAGAAACACTCTTTTTATTGTTAGTTTATATCTGATCTTATCCGCTTGCGGCGAGAAAAGTAATGAAGTGAAATTTACTTCGGAGGGTAATCCGGTAGTTATGGATAAGTTTACATCCGATCCGGCGCCCATGGTACATAATGGGAGGCTTTACCTCTACGTGGGTCACGATGAGGCTGAAGAAGGACAGGACTTTAACATAACCGAATGGCTGTGTTATTCAACAAAAGATATGAAAACATGGACTGATCATGGAAGTGTGCTGAAGCCTACCGATTTCTCGTGGGGAGTTGGCGAAGCATGGGCTTCCCAGGTTGTAGAGAAAGACGGGAAATTCTATTATTATACAACGGTACAGGCGGGTGCGCCATATAATAGTAAGGTGGTAGGAGTTGCAGTGTCGGATAGTCCGACAGGCCCTTTCATCGATGCTCGGGGTACACCGCTTATTACAGATGATATGACTCCTAACGGTCCTCGTGGATGGTGGAACGATATCGATCCGACCGTTTTTGTGGATGATGACGGCACACCATGGATGAGCTGGGGTAACGGTACCTGCTTCTTAGTGAAACTTAAACCCAATATGACAGAACTGGACGGAAACATAGAGATTCTTAAAATGCCGAAATTTGTGGAAGGGCCATGGATTCATAAGCGTGAAAATCTTTACTATCTGACGTATGCATCGATGGGTAAGGGGCGTGAAACCATTAGTTATGCCACGGCACCAAGTATGGAAGGTCCATGGACCTATCGTGGAGTCTTGACAGGAATGGCAGAAAATAGTTTTACCATACATCCGGGAATCATTGAATTCAAGGGACAAAACTATCTGTTCTATCATAATGCAATACTTACCATAGATGGTAAATCCGGTGCCACAGGGCGCCGAAGCGTGTGCGTTGACTATCTTTATTATCTACCTGACGGACGTATGGCGTATGTTGAGCAGACCAAAGAAGGTATTACTGTGAAGCCGAAGACTGCCGCCGAAGTAGCTGAGATTGTAAATCCATACACTGACGAAAAAGAAGTTGTGGTAGAAAAAGAAGTAATAGCGGATTGAATGTAAATTGAGCAAGTAATATTATATATCATGAACAAGAGAATAACTTTATTTCTCATTACCCTTTTAACGGTTTGTGGGGTACAATCGCAGAACAATAATCAAAATCGGAACGCTGATTTCCATAAATGGGCAGAAACACCGCCTATGGGTTGGAATAGTTGGGATTGCTTTGGGGCTAATGTTACTGAGGCGGAAGTGAAAGCCAATGCCGATTATATGGCGGAGCACCTGAAAGACTACGGTTGGGAGTATATTGTTGTGGATATCCGCTGGTTTGTGGAAAATCAGACTACCGGTTACTATAACTTCAAAGATCCTAAATATGTGCTTGATGAATACGGCCGTTATATGCCTGCCGTGAACCGTTTTCCATCAGCTGGCAACGGAAATGGATTTAAGCCTCTTGCTGACTATGTCCACAGTAAGGGATTGAAGTTTGGTATCCATCTGATGCGCGGTGTACCCACACTTGCCGTAGAGAAGAAATTGCCGGTGAAAGATGCCGGTGGAGTAACGGCTGCCGATATTTATTCTACCGACTGGAAATGTCCCTGGTTGGGAGATAACTACACGATTGTAGCCGACAGACCGGGAGCGCAGGAATATTATAATTCAATCTTCGATCTGTATGCTTCATGGGGAGTGGATTTTGTTAAGATTGATGATCTTTCCCGCCCTTATCATCAGGCGGAAATAGAGATGATACGTAAGGCGATTGACCGTACCGGACGGCCGATTGTATTGAGCATGTCACCGGGAGAAACCGATGTGAATAAGGCGGATCACGCTGTAGGGCATGCTAATATGTGGCGTACAGTAGATGATTTCTGGGACAATTGGCCGCATCTTTACCATCAGTTTGAAGTATGTCCCAAATGGGCGCCTTATATAGGTCGTGGCGCATGGCCCGATGCCGATATGTTGCCGTTGGGGCATATTGATCTTCGAGGTAACGCCCGTATGAGTAAGTTTACGCGGGATGAACAATATATGGTTATGACGTTGTTTGCTATGTTCAAGTCGCCGCTGATGTTCGGTGGGCACTTACCTGATAATGATAAATTCACCAATTCGCTGATAACGAATGAAGAAGTGCTCTATGTACATCGGAACTCTGTAAACAACAAGCAATGGTATAATAAAGATGGCGTTATAGCCTGGACAGCTGATGATCCCAGAAATGGAGATAAATATCTGGCACTGTTCTATGTAGATCAGAAAGAACCCCGGGAGTCACATCCTGCCAATCGGAAAGTGACTGTAGATCTGAAAGAATTAGGATTTGGCGGAGCTGCCAAAGTACGTGATATCTGGAGGAATCAGGATCTTGGCAATTTCTCAGGAACGGAGTTCTCACCTGTCATCAATTATCACGGCGCAGGGTTGTACAGGATCTCGAAAAAGTTGAAAGTACAGACTAACAATCCGATTATTCAGACTAAATATACAGCCGATCCGGCACCAATGGTGCACAATGATACTGTATTCCTTTATTCAAGTCACGACGATGACAATGCGAAAGGCTTTGTTATGCGCGAATGGTTACTTTATACTTCGACTGATATGGTGAATTGGACAGATCACGGAGTGGTTGCCTCGCTGAAAGACTTCAAATGGGTTCCTTATGACAATGGTGCCTGGGCACCGCAGTGTATTGAACGCAACGGGAAATTCTATATGTATTGTCCGATGCCCGGTGGGATAGGCATCGGTGTGCTGGTTGCCGATAGTCCTTATGGGCCGTTTATAGATCCCATTGGAAAGCCATTAGTGAAAAACAGTTATGCTGATATAGATCCTACGGTGCTGATTGATGATGATGGGCAGGCTTATATGTATTGGGGAAATCCGGATTTATATTATGTGAAGTTGAATGAAGATATGATTTCCTGTGACGGTGAAGTAGTGCATGAGCAGATGACACATGAGGCTTTTGGCGAACGGAAGGGGAATCAGAAACGCCCCACTTTGTATGAAGAAGGGCCGTGGGCTTACAAGAGAAAGAATAAGTATTACATGGCGTTCGCGTCCACCTGCTGTCCCGAAGGCATGGGATATTCGATGAGTGACTCTCCAACTGGTCCCTGGGTATATAAAGGTATGATTATGGAAGGTGACAGAAGATCAAATGGCAATCATCCGGGTATTATTGACTATAAAGGGAATACGTATGTCTTTGGCTTCAATTATGATATCCATTTTTCCAAGATTTCCCAGCACTATGAGCGACGCTCTATTTGTGTGGAGAAACTGACCTTTAATCCGGATGGCACAATTCAGCAACTTCCGTTCTGGACGGCAAAAGGCGTAGATCCGGTGGGTAAGCTGGATCCTTACCGTCGCATTGAAGCTGAGACAATAGCTTGGAGTGAGGGCTTGAAGACAGAAAAGAGCGAGGCAGGTATGTATGTTACGGCTATTCACGACGGGGATTATATTCGTGTGCGCAATGTCGATTTCAAGAAAGGGGCGAAGTCATTTGAAGCAGTTGCTGCATCGTCTTCTTCCGGTGGGCAAATAGAAATTCGTTTGGATGACAAAGAAGGTACGCTGATCGGCACCTGCGTTATTGGCAATACAGGTGGTCCGGAAAGTTGGAAGACTTTCCAGGCTCAGGTTGATAAAGTAAAAGGCGTGCACGATGTTTACTTCATCTTTAGAGGTGGCGAAGATGAGCTGTTTAACTTCGACTGTTGGAAGTTTATCAGATAGCGGACTGTTAAGGCTTTAGTTCATTATTGCTTGAATAGGTTGTATCGGAAATAGATATTATCTATGTCTGCATAGATAAATCCGATGAATAAAAAGTGTGTAAATATTAAACAAAAACCTTATTTTTGTGTTGTTAATAAGAGTGACTAACGACAATTGATACGTAATTTACTAACTAAATAAGAAAAAGAACTATGGCTAAAAGTGTTAAGGGAACTCAGACAGAAAAGAATCTGCTGACCTCATTTGCAGGAGAATCACAAGCAAGAATGCGTTACACTTATTTTGCAAGTGTAGCTAAGAAGGAAGGTTACGAACAAATTGCTGCTATCTTTACTGAAACGGCTGATCAGGAGAAAGAACACGCTAAACGTATGTTCAAGTATCTGGAAGGTGGTATGGTAGAAATTACAGCAAGCTATCCTGCCGGTGTTATAAGCACCACACTGGATAACCTGAAAGAAGCTGCTGCCGGTGAACACGAAGAATGGTCTTTGGACTATCCCCACTTTGCTGACGTAGCGGAAAAAGAAGGTTTCTATGAAATCGCTGCTATGTACCGCAACATTTCAATTGCCGAGAAGGGTCATGAAGAAAGATACCTGGCTTTCGTAAACAATATCGAGAATGCTACAGTATTCGCTAAAGAAGGTGAAGTAGTATGGCAATGCCGTAATTGCGGTTTCATCTTCACAGGTAAAGAAGCTCCTGAAGTTTGCCCGGCATGTTTGCATCCGCAGGCTTACTTCGAAGTGAAGAAAGAAAACTATTAAGAAATTCTTATTTCTATGATAAAGAACGCCCGGGTGTTTCGCTTGAAGGCACTATAAAATATTTTGTGTAAATGGAAAATACGGGATTCAGGTTGAGTTCC